>Ga0160495_100003_pt1 | contig 791109 bp, 702 predicted proteins | sample DID4MG_4_FD_108251 | JGI IMG/M metagenome (GOLD analysis project Ga0160495, IMG submission 108251) | Enriched soil microbial communities from UW Madison campus, WI, USA - DID2933_E24_FP4 MG | ecosystem: Environmental > Terrestrial > Soil > Unclassified | place: USA: Madison, Wisconsin...
CTGGGTTGCGTGATGCCCGATTCCGAAAAGGCCCGGCTGGTGGCGCTGTGCGAACGCCAGCAAGTGCCGCTGATTGAAGACGACACCTATGGCGCGCTGACCGACGACGACACGCCGCTGGCCGCGGCCAAATCCTGGGACGCGACCGGCAACGTCATCTATTGCTCTTCCATGCACAAGACCTTGGCACCGGGCATGCGCCTGGGCTGGTTGCTGGGGGGCCGCTGGAAGGCCCGCATCGCCATGCTGAAGTTTGCGCAAAGCCGCCCCAACGAACCCTTGGCGCAGATCGCCGTGGCCGAATTCATGGGGTCGCGCGCCTATGACCGGCACTTGGCGCGGCTGCGCCGGCAATTGAAGGTCCAGCGCGACCAGACGGCCGAAGCCATCGCCGCCCACTTTCCCCGCGGCACCCGCCTGAGCGTGCCGCAAGGCGGCATGCTGCTGTGGGTGGAGATGCCCGGCGGCCGCTCTGGCATGGAGGTCTTCGAGGCCGCGCTGCAAGAGGGGATCCGAGTCGCGCCCGGCGCGATGTTCTCGAACGGCACGCGCTACAACCACTTTCTGCGGATCAGCTGCGGCCAGCGCACCACACCCGAAATTTCCCGCGCGCTGCAGACCTTGGCACGCATCGTCGGCGAGCGCGCGGGATGAATCCGGCACTGCACCAGTTCATCGTCGACTACGGCCTATGGGCCGTGCTGGGCGGCACGTTTCTGGAAGGCGAAAGCGTGGTGGTGTTCGCCGGTTTCCTGGCGCACCAGCATCTGCTGCATCTGCCCTACGTGATGCTGTGCGCCTTCGCCGGTTCCTTCGTGGCCGACCAGTTGCTGTTCTTTCTGGGCCGACGTTATCGCGACCACCGGCTGGTGCGGCGCATTCGCGAAAAGCCCGCCTTCGAACGCGCCCTGGCCCTGGTCGACCGCTACCCGCATGGCTTCATCCTGAGCCTGCGGTTCCTGTATGGCCTGCGTACCGTGGGCCCGGTGGCATTGGGCATGTCGCGCGTGCCGCCGCTGCGCTTTTTTGTACTGAACGCGATTGCGGCGGCGATCTGGGCGGTGTGTTTCAGCCTGCTGGGCTACGCCTTCGGGCAAACCATCGAATCCCTGCTGGGACGCCTGCACGGCGTGGAAACCAAGCTGGCGGTGGCCGCCGTGATCGGCGTGGTGATCTGGCTGGCGTATCACCTGATCGCCAGGCTCAGACGTTAAGCCGCCGTCAACAGACGACGCGGCCGCTGGCATGCAGCACGTGCCGCCGCCGCGCCTTGCGGTACCAACCGCCAATCAGCGGCAGCAACGCCAGGCGGCGCAGGATGGGATGACGCTGGTCGAAGTCGTGCCAGGCCTTGAAGCCATGCCCCATGCGCTCCCAGCTCTGGCGCGCTTCGGGAGTGAGTTTGCCGGGGTCGAACGCCGCCAGCTTTGCCGCTTCCGAGACACGGGCCAACATGGCCGGACCCCGGTGTTCCAATCGATACTGATTCCGCATGGGGCCGCATATTACCCGGCTTGCGGCTTCCCGCGTAGGACATTGAAACAGGCGCCCGGAAAGCGCAAAAGGAGCCACCTTTGACCGCCCCTGCCAAGCCCTTGTAATTAAAGGAAATTACAGATCTATGCCCGCACTATCCCAAGGCTTGTCCACAGAAGCTGTGGGTAACTTCGTGCCTGCGCCGCCCTACTTCAATGCGGTGGTGATCATGTCGCGCACGCTTTCGAAACCCGCCACGTACTGCGGATTCTCGGAGCGGGCCAGCAGGCTGGAATAGTTCTGCTCCAGCTGCGCCTCAATCGCTTCGCGCAGGCCCGGCGACGCCTTGACCAGATGCAGCATCGACAGCAGGGTCGAATTCAGCGCATCGATGCGGCCGCCCTGATGCGAAATGGTGTGCACGATGACGGCGATTTGTTCCTGAATGTCCATGTGTAAGCCTCCTGGCATTGATAATCGGCGCAAATCCTAGCATGGCGCCCGCCGGCCAGCCGGCGCTAGGCAAGCGCCACGCGCCGCGTTAGCATCAAGCGTAGCCGCAAGGGCATCGCGGCGCACGCCCCCGGCCCTATCCACGGCGCCCCGGGCCACCGGAGCGCGCTCATGAAGACGATCCAGCATTACGCCCCCCCGGACGCCCAGTCCCTGCAACGGCTGCAGGACCGCCTGGGCTACAGCGACGCACGCATGGCGGAACTTGCCGGGCTGGACGCGGCAACCCCATGGCCCAGCTATGCCGGCGGCCCCGAGCCCCGCCAACTGGGCCGGCAGCGCCTGTTCTATATGATGGCCCGCCTAACCCTGGACGAGCGGGAATGGCAGAAGGTGCTGGCCGCCATGCGCGAGGCCGGCGCCCATTTCGACTACGAAGACCCGCTGGCCGGCGAGGCGCCGCCCGCACCGGACCCCGAGCCCGACGAGGAGCGCAAATTCGGCATGCTGCTCGTCAGCCGCAACGGCGCCTTCCACGAAATGGAACAGCTGCGCGAGTTCGCGCATTTCGCCCACGAGTCCGACGTCAGCCGCTTCGTGCACACCGTGTTCTACGACAGCGACATCGACCTGTGCCGCTTCCGCTTTGCCGATCACGACGGGCTGGACGCCGCCAGCCGCGACCGCATCTTCGACGCCGCGCATAAAACAATCACCCGCTTTGAGTTCGACGGCCGCATCTATCATGGCGGGATACCGCCGGAATCCGACGGCTAGGCCGCACGCCCCGCCCTGGCGCCTGTCCACGCGCATTGACGCGGGCAGGCCGCCGCCTGTACCGTCGGCACTCTCCTTCCCGCCCCGCGCCCACCGCATGAACGAACGACTCGACGCCATCGACCGGCAACTGCTCAGCCTGCTTTCCGCCAACGCGCGCGAACCCGCGGCCATCCTGGCGCGCAAGCTGGGGCTGGCCCGCACCACGGTAGTGGCCCGCATCGCCCGGCTGGAACGCGAGCACATCGTCTCGGGCTATGGCGTGCGCCTGGGCCGCCTGCTGGAAGAGGCGGCCGTGCGCGCGTACTGTTTCATCAGCGTGTTGCCCAAGACGCCCGCCGCCGTCATCCGTGAACTGGAGCGCATGCCGGAAGTGGAGGAAGTGTCTTCCGTCAGCGGCCCGTACGACTATCTGATTTTCCTGCGTTGCGAAACCCACGAGCAGCTGGACGAACTGCTGGACCGCATCGGCCTGATCGATGGCGTCAAGCAGACCCAGACGTCGATCGTCCTGAGCCGTAAAGTGGACCGCCGCAGCGCCGTCGCCGCGCCCTGAACCGCCGGCCTCGTGCCCCCGCCTTTTCTCGCGGCCCGACATGGTGTTGTAATGGCGGATAACGAGATTCCTGGACGACCCATGCTTGCACGCCTTGCCCCCGCCGCCGCCCTGCTGACCTTGCTTGCTGCCTGCTCCAGCATGAGCGAGGTCACGTCCGTCGACAAGAACACGTACAGCGTCACGTACAGTTCGGGCACGCAGCTGCTGACCTGGGTTGAACTGAAGAACCAGACGCTGCAACGCGCCGACCAGTATTGCCAATCCATCGGCCGCAAGCTGCAGAAGCCGAAGGTGACGTCCAACCATGCGACGGGCCTGGGCTCCAAGCGCGCGACGGTCACGTTCGAATGCGGCGTCATCGATCCTCCTAAAGACAAAGCATCGTGAACGCTCTCCTGCCCGTGGGAATCACCATGGGCGATGCCGCCGGCATCGGCCCCGAAATCGTCGTCAAAGCCTATGCGCAAGGCCTGAACGCGCCTTGCGTCGTGTATGGCGACACCGGTGCGTTGCGCCGCGCCGCAGCCCAACTGGGCGCGCGCCTGGACATCGTTGAAGTGCCCGACGTGGGCGAGGCCCGGTTGGATGCGGGCCGCATCAACGTCATCGCCTGTAGCCCGGCGCTGCCCGCCGACCTGCCTGCCGGGCAAATCAGCGCCGCCGCCGGACGGGGCGCCTATGACTACGTGTGCGCCGCCATCGACGACGCGCAGGCCGGCCGTATCCGGGCGATCGTCACGGCGCCGCTGAACAAGAAGTCCATGCACGAGGCGGGCATCGACTACCCCGGCCATACCGAGATCCTGGCCGAGCGTTCGGCCACGCAGGACTTCGCCATGATGTTGGCCAACGACGAACTGCGCGTGCTGCTGGTCACCATCCACGTGGCGCTGGCGGACGTCATCGCCCGCATCACGCCCGAAGCTGAACTGACCGCCATGCGGCTGGCCGACCGCGCCTGCCGGCAGATGGGCATCGAAAAGCCCCGGGTGGCGGTGGCGGGCCTGAACCCGCATGCCGGCGAAGGCGGCAAGTTCGGCCGTGAAGACATCGACATCATCGAACCCGCCATCGCCCGCGCGCGCGCCGAAGGCATCGACGCCAGCGGCCCGTGGCCCGGCGACACCATCTTCATGCGCGCCCGCCGCGGCGAATTCGACATCGTCGTGGCGCAATACCACGACCAGGGCCTGATCCCGGTCAAGTACCTGGGGCTGGACCATGGCGTGAACGTCACGGTGGGCCTGCCTTTCGTGCGCACCAGCGTCGACCACGGCACCGCTTTCGACATCGCTGGCCGCGGCGTGGCCGACCAGGCTTCGCTGGTCGCCGCTTTCGATCTGGCGCTGGCCATGACGCCCCAGGACCCGGGCTAGGCACCGTTCAATGGCAACCGGCCCTAGGGCCTGAGCGGACACGGGACTACAATACGCCCCGTTTCCGGCGCCCCGTCGCGCGCCGCCGCTTTTCCGACTTGCCCTTTACCCCTCCATGTCACGCCTTGCCCGCCTTCTGCCCGACCGCTTCACCCTCTACCTGATCTGCACCGTCATCATCGCCAGCATCGTGCCCGCGCACGGTCAAGGCGTCGTGATATTCGGCTGGATCACCAACATCGCCGTCGGCCTCCTGTTCTTCCTGCACGGGGCCCGCCTGTCCCGCGAGGCCATCATCGCCGGCCTGACGCACTGGAAGCTGCACCTGACGATCTTCTCGGCCACGTTCCTGATGTTTCCCCTGTTGGGGCTGGCCCTCAAGCCGGTGCTGGAACCGCTGGTGACGCCCGAGCTGTACCTGGGCATCCTGTTCCTGTGCTGCCTGCCGGCCACGGTGCAGTCCGCCATCGCGTTCACGTCCATGGCGCGCGGCAACGTGCCCGCCGCCGTGTGCAGCGCGTCTGCCTCCAGCCTGCTGGGCATCTTCCTGACCCCGCTGCTGGTGGGGACGGTCGTGGCCAACGCCGGCAGCGCGCCGATCTCGTTCGACGCGGTCGGCAAGATCATGCTGCAACTGCTGCTGCCCTTCGTGCTGGGCCAGTTCGCCCGCCGCTGGATCGGCGCCTGGGTGCACAAGCGCAAGGCGATGCTGAAGTTCGTCGACCAGGGCTCGATCCTGCTGGTCGTCTACACGGCGTTCTCCGAGGCCATCAATGAAGGCCTGTGGAGCACCACGCCCATCCCCGCGCTCGTCGGCCTGGTGGTGTGCTGCGCCGTGATCCTGGCGCTGGCGCTGGGCCTGTCGGCAGTGGCCGGCAAGCTGCTGGGCTTCAATGTGGAAGACCGCATCACCCTGCTCTTCTGCGGGTCGAAAAAGAGCCTGGCCAGCGGCATCCCGATGGCGCAGGTACTGTTCGCCGGCCATGCGGTCGGCGCCATCGTGCTGCCCCTGATGCTGTTCCACCAGATCCAGTTGATGGTGTGCGGCGTCCTGGCCGCCCGCTACGGCAAACGTCCGGAAGCCGACGGCTGAAGCCTTGCCGCAGCATAAAAAAACCGCGCCGTAGCGCGGTTTTTTTTGGGGCGCCGTCGGCGCGTCAGTACATGTCGCGAGGCTGCGCGCCCGAGAAGTTCAGGAAGCGCGTGCTGGAGCCCTGGAAGGTCAGTCGCACCGTGCCGATCGGCCCGTTACGCTGCTTGCCGATGATGATCTCGGCCGTGCCCTTGTCCGGCGAATCGGGGTTGTAGACCTCGTCGCGGTAGATGAACAGGATCACGTCCGCGTCCTGTTCGATAGCGCCGGATTCGCGCAGATCGCTCATCACGGGGCGCTTGTTGGGGCGCTGTTCCAGGCTTCGGTTCAACTGCGACAACGCGATCAGCGGGCAGTTCAGTTCCTTGGCCAGGCCCTTGAGCGAGCGGCTGATTTCCGACACTTCGGTCGCCCGGTTTTCACCGGAGCCGTTGCCCGACATCAGTTGCAGGTAGTCGATGATGATCAGGCCCAGCTGGCCGCATTGGCGGGCCAGGCGGCGCGTGCGCGCGCGCACTTCCATCGGGCTCAACGCGGGCGTTTCGTCGATGTAGACCTGCGCGTCCTGCATGAGCTGCACCGCGTGCGTCACGCGGGGCCAGTCGTCGGCGATGAGCTTGCCGGTACGCATGCGGTGCTGGTCCAGCAGGCCGACCGAACCCAGCATACGCATCGCCAGCTGCACCGCGCCCATTTCCATCGAGAACACGGCAACAGGCAGGCCTTGCTCGATGGCCACGTGTTCGCCGATGTTCATCGAGAACGAGGTCTTGCCCATGGACGGGCGGCCGGCCACGATGATGAGGTCGCCGCCCTGCATGCCGGAGGTCATCTTGTCGAGGTCGGTGAAGCCCGTGGGCACGCCGGTGACGTCCGAACTGCCTTCGCGGTGGTAGAGCTCGTCGATGCGCTCGACGACCTGCGTCAACAGCGGTTGGATCTCCTGGAAGCCCGCGGCGCCGCGCGAGCCTTCCTGGGCGATCTTGAACACCTTGGATTCCGCTTCGTCCAGCAGTTGGCGCGCTTCCTTGCCCTGCGGATTCAACGCTGCCGAAGAGATCTCGTCGGCGATCGACACCAGCTTGCGCAACATGGCGCGCTCGCGCACGATTTCCGCGTAGCGGCGGATGTTCGCGGCCGACGGCGTGTTGTGCGCCAGCGCGTTCAAATACGCCAGGCCGCCGGAATCTTCGGCCTTGCCGGCGCTGATCAACGATTCATTGACCGTGATGACGTCGGCGGGACGCGCCAGCCCGATGAGCCTGGCAATGTGGTGCCAGATCAGCCGGTGGTCGTGGCGGTAGAAGTCTTCTTCGACCAGCACGTCGGCGATGCGGTCCCACGCGGTGTTGTCCAGCAGCAGGCCGCCCAGAACCGACTGCTCCGCCTCAATGGAATGGGGAGGAACGCGCAGGTATTCAAGCTGGGGATCGGCAGGTGTGTTCATAACTTCAATAGTAACGGCTGCAAGATATCGGCAGCGCGGAAAAAGCCTTGGATGTCGCGCGACGGTAAACGGCGCAACAGGGGCCGCAAGGGCGTCGCGACGCCGCACAGGACGCGCGCCAGGCGCGTCAGGCGGGCTTTGACCTCGGGGTCGGGGTTGCTCTCGAGGTAGACGTCAAGCGCCAGTTTACCCAGGGCCAGGGCCACATCGTCGGGCAACTTACGCAAAGACACCAGCGAGGCCAGCATCTGGAACAGATCGTACGCCTGGGCCAGCGGCCGCGACAACGTGGACCCGATGTTCTCTTCGAAATCAATGCGCCACAATTCGCCGTCGCGCAGCGTGACGTTGCGGATCTGCGCGCCGCCATGCCACATGCCGCGGGCGTGGAACGCCGCCAGGTCGGTGGCAGCCGCGCGGGTAAGCCACAGCTGCGAGGTGGAATCCTCGTTGCGGATCAGGTCGGCCAGGTCTTCGCCCACGTACTCCAGGACCAGCAGGCCTTGCTCTTGCCACCACACTTCGGGCACCCGGCAACCGGCCTGCAACAGCATCGCCAGGCGCTGGGCCTCGTGTGTCAGGCCGTTGCGCAGCAGCACGCCGGGGCGCGGAAATTCGCCCAGGAACAGCTTGCAGCCTACGCCCAGCAGAAAGGCCCGGACGTAGCGCAGCGCATAGGCGACGCCGCGGCCAAAGCTCGGGCGGCGGCGCTTGATGATGCAGCGTACGCCATCGATCGTCACGTCCCGCACGGAGGGTTCACGCGAGGCATCCACGCTGTCGAGCCAGGCGCGCAGGCCGGGCGGCGCGTTGTGATGAACGGGCGGCTGAGTCAAGGGGTCCTCGGTACAAAACAATGGCGCGCTTCTTGCGCAATGCCCGAAAGGCTACACGCAATGACGGCGGGGCAAAAAGAAAAAAAGCCGGCGCGCGGGCCGGCTTCTTTGTACTGCGGGTACCGGCTTAGGACAGTTCGCCTTCAACCAGAACCGTGACGTCGACGAGAACGTCGGCGTGCAGGGCGACCTGGATCGGGAACTCGCCGATCGACTTCAGCTGGCCATTGGGCAGACGCACTTGCGCCTTTTCAATGCCTTCGAAACCGGCCTTCTTCAGCGCTTCAGCGATGTCGGCGTTGGTGACCGAGCCGAACAGACGGCCGTCAACACCAGCCTTCTGAGCGATCTTCAGCTGGAAGCCGGAGACGCGCTCGCCCAGAGCTTGGGCAGCGGCCAGCTTTTCAGCCTGGACCTTTTCCAGCTCGGCGCGGCGAGCTTCGAATTCCTTCAGCGCGGCGTCGGTTGCACGACGAGCCTTGCGCTGGGGAATCAGGAAGTTGCGGGCGTAACCATCACGCACGCGAACGACTTCACCCAGGTTACCCAGGTTGACGACTTTTTCGAGCAGAATAACTTGCATTTCAGTGCCCCGGATTAGTTGTGGTTGTCGGTGTAAGGCAACAGGGCCAGGAAGCGCGCGCGCTTGATGGCGGTGTCCAGCTGACGCTGGTAGATTGCCTTGGTGCCGGTCAGACGAGCCGGGATGATCTTGCCGTTTTCTTGCACGAAGTCGCGCAGGGTGTCCAGATCCTTGTAGTCGATCTCTTCGACGCCGGCTGCGGTGAAGCGGCAGAACTTACGACGCTTGAAGAGCGGGTTCTGCTGCGTGAATTTGCGTTTTTCTTTGCGTTTTCCGAAGAAAGCCATGATATGTGCCTCTATGTTTGAGGGGGCTTGGGGGTTATCGATAACCGGGCCAAACTTCCCATAACCTATCCGTATTCAGAAGGCGCTCTCGCACCTTTTGCTCAATCCCTTCAAGCCACCTGCGGATCGCGTCCTGCGCTGCCGCTGATCTTGCGTGCCTGCTGCAAATGCAGCTTGATCTTCACCGAGTCCTTGCGGGCGGGAGCCAAAAACCCCTGCACCAGCAATTCGGACCCTAACGCGGTGTTCTTCAACAGCAACGCCAGATCGCCCAGTGCCACGGCGGTAATCGTCAATTCAACGCGGCGCGGAAGGCCGGCTTCAATGACTTCCGATTCGTGTGCCAGCAGCATTTCCAGCGCTGGCAGTCCGGCGGGAGTGTGGCGCAAAGGCTCGCATTCAAGAACGCGGGCGCTGAGTTCCAGCTTATTCATCCTGCCAGGCACCGAGGGGACTTCACGAGTGAGCTCTGCGTGAGCCCTGCTTACTCGGCCTGAGCCGGCGCTGCTTCAGCCGAAGCCTTACGGGCTTCTTCGCGCTCAACCGACTTCATCATGATCGAGGGCGTGGACTGAGCCTTCTTGGTCTTGATGACCAGGTGGCGCAGAACGGCGTCGTTGTAGCGGAACGAGTGTTCCAGCTCATCCAGCGTGGCTTGGCCGCACTCGATGTTCAGGCAAACGTAGTGAGCCTTGACGAGCTTCTGGATCGGGTAGGCCAGTTGACGGCGACCCCAGTCTTCCAGGCGGTGAACCGAGCCGCCTTGGCCCGTGACCAGCGCTTGGTAACGTTCGACCATGGCGGGCACTTGCTCGCTTTGGTCGGGGTGAACGATAAACACTACTTCGTAGTGACGCATGAGTAAAACTCCTTGAGGATGTCTCGCTGGCCAACCGTCCCGCACCCGCGCTTTCCATCATGGGTGTCGCGCCGTACCACCGCTACGGATCGCTCCGTTTCAGGGTTTCAGCACGTTAAGACGTCGGCCCGCAAGGGGCAGCCCGCTACCCAAAAACCATGGGCGGTCGAGCAAGAAAGCCCTCGATTATCACCGATCGGGCTGCCTGACGCAAGCCAGAGCAAGATCAGGAAATAAGGGACGGGCTATTTTCGGCACCCGTGCCTGCCGGTTGCGGCAGATCGGCAACACCGATTTCCTGCGGCCGGTTGACGACACTGACCATCACATAGCTGATGATCATCAACAGGAACCACGAGCCCAGCTTGGCGATCGACACCCATTGCCAGACGTGCGACTGGTTCGGGTAGCGCCAGGCGTTGGCGAAGGTGCCGATGTTTTCGGCGAACCAGATGAACAAGGCCACCAGCACGAAACCCAGCAGCAGCGGCATGCGGCGATAGACCCGCCAGATCCGGAAATACACCCAGGTCCGCGCGAACAATATCGCGGTGCCCGCGAACAGCGCCCATCGGAAATCGAAGATGAAGTGGTGCGCGAAGAAATTCACGTAGATCAGCACCGACAGCGCCACGGTGGCCGCCAACGGGGGATGGGCGCGGAAACGGAAATCGAACAGGCGCCACACCCGGGCCAGGTAGCTGCCGACCGCCGCATACATGAAGCCCGTGAATAGCGGCACGCCGCCGATGCGCAGCACGCTGGCCTCGGGGTAGATCCAGGATCCCGCCGCCGTCTTGAAGAGCTCCATGCCGGTGCCCACCACATGGAACATCAGGATCACGCGGGCCTCGCTCCAGGTTTCCATGCGCAGGGCCAGCAGCAGGGCCTGGATGCCCAGCGCGGCCAAGGTCAGGAAATCGTAGCGGGCCAGAGCGGCATCCTTGGGATACCACCAGTGCGTGCCCAGCAGCAGCGCGCACATCAAGCCGCCGAACAGGCACGCCCAGGCCTGTTTCACGCCAAAGCGGAAGAACTCGTAGAGCGCGACGCCAAAACGGCCGCGGCCGGCCAGATGATTGGCCAGCCGCGATTCCCATTCTTGCAGCCCCGCGATAAGCGGCCAGTCCCTGGCCGCCGGATGGCTCACGGGACGCTCAACCTTCCACGACGGCGTAGGCCGAGTGGTTGTGGATCGATTCGAAGTTCTCGGCTTCGACGCGATAGCGCGCGATACCGGGGTGCGCGTTCAAGCGGGCAGCCACGTCGCGCACCAGGTCTTCGACGAACTTCGGGTTGTCGTAGGCGCGTTCGGTCACGTACTTTTCGTCCGGGCGCTTGAGCAGGCCCCAGAGTTCGCACGAGCCTTCTTCTTCGATCAGTCGGATGACGCCATCCATGCTGATGTCGTCGCTCAGGATGGCCGAGACGGTGACATGCGAGCGCTGGTTGTGCGCGCCGTATTCCGAGATGGCCTTCGAACACGGACAGAGGCTGGTGACGGGCACCTGCACGACCAGTTCGAATTCCACGCCGTCGCCCTGGGCGCGGGCAATCCACTGGACTTCGTAGTCCAGCAGGCTTTGCACGCCGGAGATCGGGGCCGACTTGTTGATGAAGTACGGGAACGCGGCGGTAATGTCGCCGCGTTCGGCATGCAGCAGCGGCAGCATGTCGGCAGCCATGGCGCGAAACAGCGTCGGCGTCATGGGGGTGCTGCGGTACTTTTCCAGCAGCGCCACGAAGCGGGACATGTGCGTCCCCTTTTCTTCGGGCGGCAGCGCCACGGTCAGCGTCCAGTTGGCAACGGTGCCTTGGGCCGAGCCATCACCGCTTTCAATCAGCATGGGGTGGCGCACGCCACGAATGCCCACGCGTTGAATCGGGATGTGCCGGGTATCCGCCGAACTCTGGACGTCGGGCATCACGATGGCGGGGTCGATCGGAGAATTCATTTCAGCTTACCTGTCTAGGCAATCAGTCGCTCGCGCACGGCCTAGGAAACTTTGAGAGAGGGCCATTATCGCCCAAACCCTGGCAACCGCCAGGGAAAACCCTTCTATCCGTAGGTTAGCGGGGCCAGAACAGTGTGTTTCATATTCCGGGCAAAAGCGGCGCCTTCGCCCGGCACCCCGCAACCAATCAAGCGATCAGATCGGCGTAGCGGGCGCGGATCGACCGCTCGATGCCGGCGGCATCCAGGCCGATGCCGGCCAACAAGGCCGACTGGTCGCCATGGTCGATGAAGGCGTCCGGCAGCCCCAACTGCAGCACGGGAATCTGCACCCCGGCGGCGCTCAGCGTTTCCAGCACGGCGCTGCCTGCGCCACCCATGATGGACGCGTCTTCCAGCGTGACCAGCGCATCGTGCCGGGCCGCCAGATCCAGGATCAGTTCACGGTCGATCGGCTTGACGAAGCGCATGTCGGCCACGGTGGCGTCCAGCTTGTCGGCGGCGGCCAGCGCGGCCGGCACCAGGGTGCCGAACCCCAGGATGGCGATCTTCTTGCCTTCGCGGCGGACCACGCCGCGGCCCACTTCGACGGTATCCAGGCCAGCACCTTCCGCGGCGCCGCAACCCGCGCCGCGCGGATAGCGCACGGATGCCGGGCCCGGGTACTGATAACAGGTGGACAGCAACAGGCGCGTTTCGCTTTCGTCGGACGGCGTGGCCACCACCATGTTCGGCACGCAGCGCAGGAAGGCGGTGTCGTAGTTGCCGGCATGGGTGGCGCCGTCGGCGCCCACGATGCCTGCACGGTCCAGCGCGAAGGTCACGTCCAGGTTCTGCAGGGCCACGTCATGAATGAACTGGTCGTAGCCGCGCTGCATGAAGGTCGAGTAGATGGCGACGACGGGCTTTTGCCCTTCGCAGGCGATGCCGGCGGCGAACGTCACGGCATGCTGTTCGGCGATGCCCACGTCGAAATACCGCAGCGGGAAGCGCTTTTCGAACTCCACCAGCCCGCTGCCTTCGCGCATGGCGGGGGTGACCGCGACCAGACGCGAATCCTGCTCGGCCATGTCGCACAGCCAATGACCGAACACCTGCGTGAAGGTGCGCTTGCCGGGCGCCTTGGATTGCTGGATGCCCACGGCGGGGTCGAACTTGCCCGGGCCGTGATAGAGCACCGGATCGGCCTCGGCCAGCTTGTAGCCCTGCCCCTTCTTGGTCACCACGTGCAGGAACTGCAGGCCTTGCAGGGCCTTCAGGTTCTGCAGGGTGGGCACCAGGGCGTCCAGGTCGTGGCCGTCGATGGGGCCGACGTAGTTGAAGCCGAACTCCTCGAACAGCGTGGCCGGCGTGACCATGCCCTTGGCGTGCTCTTCGAAACGGCGCGCCAGCTCAAGCACCGGCGGCACGTGCTGCAGGACGGCACGGCCCACGTTCTTGGCCGCAGCGTAGAAGCGGCCCGACATCAGGCGCGCCAGGTAGCGGTTCAGCGCCCCCACCGGCGGCGAGATCGACATGTCGTTGTCGTTCAGGATCACCAGCAGGTTGATGTTGGGCGTGACGCCCGCATTGTTCATGGCCTCGAACGCCATGCCGGCAGACATAGCGCCGTCGCCGATGACAGCGATGTGCTGGCGCTGTACGCCGGCGTTACGCGAGGCCACCGCCATGCCCAGCGCGGCCGAGATGGACGTCGACGAATGCGCGGTGCCGAAGGCGTCGTATTCCGATTCGCTGCGCTTGGGAAAGCCCGAGATCCCGCCTTCCTGGCGCAGCCGTGCCATGCCGGCGCGGCGGCCCGTCAGGATCTTGTGCGGGTAGGACTGGTGGCCCACGTCCCAGACGATGCGGTCATGCGGCGTGTCGAACACCTGATGCAACGCCAGCGTAAGCTCGACCGTGCCCAGGTTGGACGACAAGTGTCCGCCCGTTTTGGATACCGACTCCAGCACGAAGCCGCGCAGTTCGTCCGCAAGCTTCTTCAGCTCGCGACGATCCAGGCGCTTGAGGTCTGCCGGGGATTGAATGCGGTCCAACAAATCAGTCGTCATGCTTTTATGGGGTTCGTTGACCCGGCATGGATTCAAGCCGGGCTAGTCACGGATCAGCGGTCTCGAAGGACGATGAAGTCGGCCAGTTGCGCCAAGCGTCCGCCAGCATCGCCCAGAGGCGCCAGCGCCGCCAGCGCTGCTTCACGCAATTCGTCGGCGAACGCGCGCGCCTCGGACAGGCCCAGGAGCGACACGTACGTCGGCTTGTTCTCCGCCGCGTCCTTGCCGGGGGTCTTGCCCAGGCTGGCCGTGTCGGCGGTCACGTCAAGGATATCGTCCACGACCTGGAACGCCAGGCCCATTGCTTGCGCGTAGGCATCCAGCGCCTGGCGCGACGCCGAGCTGGCGCCCGCGACGATGCCGCCCAGCGCAACGCTGCAGGCCAGCATGGCGCCGGTCTTCATGCTGTGCATGGTCTGGAGGTCATCGCGCGACAGCGAACGGCCAACGCTGAGCAGGTCGATGGCCTGGCCGCCCGCCATGCCCTGGCTGCCGGCGGCGCGCGCCAGCGATTGCGTGGCCTGCACGATCAGCGCAGGCGCGATCGGCATCGAGGCCAGCAGATCGAAGGCCAGCGGCTGCAAGGCGTCGCCCGCCAGCATGGCGGTGGCTTCGTCGAACTTCACGTGCGTCGTGGGCTGGCCGCGGCGCAGCGTATCGTCGTCCATGCAAGGCAGGTCGTCATGCACCAGCGAATACGCGTGGATCAATTCCACCGCCGCGGCGGCGCGGTCCAGCGACGCTTCGATGGCCAGCACACTGCCGCTGACCGGGCACGCTTGCCCGGCGGCGTAGACCATCGCGGCGCGCACGCGCTTGCCACCGCCCAGGACGGCGTAGCGCATGGCTTCGTGGAGACGGACAGGCAGCACATCCGCGGGGGGCATCAGGTCGTCGAGGACGTCTTCGACGTGCCGCACACGGCCCTGCAGCCACTCCGGGAAAGCGAGTTGAGTTTGCTTCATCGGGTTCTTATTCGTCATCCAGCGCCGCCGGGTCCAGCGGACGCAGCAAGTCGCCTTCCAGGACCTTGACCTGCTGTTCGGCCTGCGCCAAGCGGTCCTGGCAGACCCGGGTGAGCGCAACGCCGCGCCGGTAGGCGGCCAGCGATTGCTCAAGCGGCAACGAGCCGTCTTCCATGGCCGCAACCAATGACTCCAATTCGGCCAGGGCCGTTTCGAAATCCTGGGGCAAGGGACGGTCGTCGATCTGCGGATCGGCTGGTGTGGGTTTGGCCAAACGGGTCTCCGAGGGCGCTAGGGGTGGATCAATCTCTGAATTGTACGAGATAGCCACGCCGGGCCCGCCTGCGCCCGGACGATCAGGCCGACGCCCCCGCAAGACCCGCGATCGCCGCGCGCAGCGCGGGCCCTACGCGCGTGCGCAAGTCCGGTTCCGGCAACAGGCTGGCGGGGCCGCCGCAGCTCATCACGAAAACGCCTTCACCCGTGATGGACGTGAACGGCACGGCGACGGCGTTGATGCCCGACTGCCACTCGCCAATGGCGAAGCAGCAGCCCGATTCCTGCAGTTCCTGGCGGGCGCGGGCAATGGCGTCGACAGGTGGCGCGGCGGCCCCCAGGCGCGCCATCACCTCGTCGCACGCGCTGGCCGGCAGGCTGGCCAGATACGCCCGACCCATCGCGCTGTCCAGGCTGGCGCGATAGCCGACGGGCAGCCGCAAGTACAGCGCGGAGGACCCGTGGATGGCCTCGACATAGGTCATGGCGTCGCCATCGAAGGCGCCGAGCGCAACCGCGCCGCCGGTGTCCCGGGCCAATTCGGTCATCGAGGCCTTGGCCAGTTCGCGTACCTCCAACCCTGCCAGCAGGCCAAAGCCCAGCGCCAGCACGCCATAGCCGGGCGAATACTTGCCGGTATCGGGGTGATAGCGCAGGTAGCCCAGTTCGGTCAGCGTGTAGGTGATGCGGCTGATGGTGGGCTTGGGCAGGCCGGTCAGGCGCGCCAGGTCCAGATTGCCCAACGCGGTCACGCCGTGGCGAAAACACCGCAGCACGTCCAGCCCCCGCGCCAACGCGGTGATGAAGTCGGGCGAATTGGCCCCCTCGCCTACGCCGGCCGTGCGTTTGCGCCGTGCCGGCTGGCTGAGTTCCAGCGTCTCGTCGGGCTTGGTGGCGGCGTGGATGACGCGCTTGGTGTCAGAAAAAGATTGCATTTCTATTCGCTTCGTTTTTATAGTTTATTTCGAATAACAAAACTAAATTCCATATAACGGAATTTAAATGATCCAAGGAGACTTGGCAAGCCCCCGCGATGCTTCCCGCAGCGCGGCCCGGTCAAGCCAAGCCCGGCGATCCACTCACGCACGCGATTCCAAGGGGAAAACATGATTCGCACGAGCATCAAACTGCTGGCCACCGTATTGCTTAGCGCCGCCGCACTGGGCGCGCAGGCCGACACGTATCCGGCCCGGCCGATTAAAGTCGTCTCGCCCTTCCCGGCCGGCGGCGCCACCGATGTGCTGACCCGCATCCTGGCCGAACGCATGGCCAAGACGCTGGGCCAGCCCATGATCGTGGAGAACAAGGCGGGCGCCGGCACGTCCATCGGAGCGGCGTTCGTCTCGCGGGAACAGCCCGACGGCTACACCATCCTGATGGCCACGAACTCCACGCTGGTGACGAACCGCTATCTGTACAAGGAACTGCCTTACGACCCGGACAGTTTCTCGCCAATCGGCATGGTTGGCGTCGGCCCGCTGGTGCTGCTGTCCAGCCCCAAGCGGCCTTTCAACAGTACGCAGGACGTCGTGGCCTACGCCAAGCAGAACCCGGGCAAGCTGACGTTCGCGACCTTCGGGCCCGGCACGTCGTCGCACCTGGCCGGCGAACTGTTCAAGGAACGCGCCGGCATCGACATCCTGCACGTGCCCTTCAAGGGCGCGACCCAGGCCCTGCCCGCCCTGATCAGCGGCGACGTCGACCTGTTCTTCGACATGGTCGCCACCGGCATGCCGCAGGCAGACGCAGGCAAGGTCAAGGTCTTCGCCATCACCAGCCCTTCGCGGCTGGCGACGCTGCCGAAACTGCAGACGCTGGCCGAAGAGGGCTACCCCGCCTTCGACATGACCGCCTGGTTCAGCTTCGTGGCGCCCAAGGGCACCCCGGCTCCGGTCCTGGCGAAGTTGCAGGCCGCGCTGACCGAAACCCTGCAGGACGAGGCCGTGAAGAAGCGCATGCTGGACATGGGCATCGACCCGCGTTCGGGCACGGCGGCCGAACTGGACAAGCAGATCAAGACCGAACAGCCGATCGTGTCGCAACTGATCAAGCAGGCCAACATCGTCCTGCAATAAGCGCGCACGGCTCCGCGCCAACGGTTTAGTGACAAATCGTTCGCGGTCTTGCCGGCCCGCGAAACGGCGGCAGGCCACTCGGCCCGTCGCCGTTCCCCCGACAGCGTCCACCTGGAACCTGTCGGTTTTTCACGCCTTGCCTAACCGCTGGATACAGAAACCGGGCGCTTGCCGCTGCTAAGGTGAAGAAGATTCACCAGCGGGAGCCCGGATGCCTGATACCGAAGACCGATACGCCCGCCTGGACGCCGCCCGCTGGCTGGCGGCCGTGGCAGTCGTCCTGCTGCACAGCGCGGCGCTGATCGTCAGCGACCCAGCCGCCTACGGCGGCGGTGCGTGGCTGGCCGCCAACTTGTATGACTCGGCGGCGCGCTGGTGCGTGCCTGTCTTTGTCATGGTCAGCGGCGCATTGCTGCTGGATCCCGGCAAGCCCCAGGACGCCCTCAAGTTCTACAGCCGTCGCATGGCGCGCATCTGCGCGCCGCTGGTGTTCTGGACTCTGTTCTACCTGACGTGGCGCACGGGGCTTGACTGGTGGGACGACGGGCGCGTCGACTTTTCCTTCTGGCCGCGCAAGGTCGTCCAGGGCGAACCGTATTACCACCTCTGGTACCTGTACATGATCGTGGGGCTGTACCTCTTCGCCCCGCTGGCTCGCATGCTGTATGCGCGGAGCACGCCCCGCGGCCGGTCGCTCTGGGTGGTGGGCATCCTGGGCGTGGCGATCCTGGACGCGCTGTATCGCCGTGCGCTGGGCGCGCCGCACGGTTTCTTCCTGACCTGGTTCCTGCCCTATCTGGGCTACTTCGTCGCCGGCCGCCTGATCTTCGACGGCGAAATGCGCATCCCCCGGCCGGGCCTGATGCTGGCGGCCAGCGTCGTCGCCACCGCGCTGGGCGTGACGGCCATGTCCAACGGCCACACGCTGGACACCTACTTCTACGACTACTTCAGCCTGACCGTGCCGTTCATGTCGCTGGCCGCTTTCCAGTGGATCGTGTCCTCGCCCCGGTTGCCGCGGCTGGCCGCGCTGGCGCCGCTGACGTTCGGCGTGTATCTGATCCACCCGGTGTTCCTGGACGTGGCGCGCCGCGCCGGCGCCTTCACGGGCGGCGATCGCGATGCCTGGACGGTGCCGCTGCTGACGCTTGCTGTCTTCGGCCTGTCGGCGGCCAGCAGCTGGCTGCTCAGGCGCCATCCCGCGACCCGCCGGCTCGTCTGAAAGACCTACGCCGCGAAGGGTTAATCGGGTTTTGCACCCGGCCAAACACCCCCCTCCATAACTTCACCAAGCTTCACGGATCTTCACGGGCGTAGGGGAATCCCTTGGGGTACAATTCACGGCTTATTTGATCGGCCAGACACCGATTTTTCTTCGCGCCAGCACGGATTTAGCCAAGCTCGACAGTTGAGCTCAAGCGTTTGCACAAGCAGTTCGCAAAATCGCTGGGCTTGAAACAAAAGCGCTTGGCAGAGCTCAAACCGTCCTGGCTTTTTTATCCGAGCGGAGGGAATCATGACCGACATCGGTCGGATGGCACATGTCGTGCCAGCTCGCACCCAGCTACCCGTCAGTGCTTATTTTGACGAAGCCCTCTTTGCCCGCGAGCAAGAACTCATTTTCAAGCAATCCTCGCAATACGTCGGCCACCAGAAATTAGTGCCCGAGATCGGGGATTGGCGTACGTTGGTTCAGGAAAACGCAGGACGCGTGCTGGTTCGCAACCAGCAAGGCGTTGAACTCATCTCAAATGTCTGCCGTCACCGCCAGGCGTTGATGCTGGGCGGCGAGGCCGGCAATGTGGCCGGCAACTGCAATTCCCAAGGCAATCTAAAAGCCACTGGCGGCAACATCGTTTGCCCGTTGCACCGCTGGACGTACAACAACCAGGGCGAGTTGTTGGGCGCGCCGCAGTTCGAGACCACGCCCTGCATGAACCTGCAGAAGTTCCGGCTGCGCGATTGCCACGGCCTGCTGTTCGAAGGCCCGCGCGATCCGGCCTCCGACATGGCTCCGCTGTTCTCGCGCCCCGAGTTCAACTTCGGCGACTACGTGCTCGACCATGTCGAAGTGCATCAGTGCAACTACAACTGGAAGACCTTCATCGAGGTCTATCTTGAGGATTACCACGTCGGTCCGTTCCACCCCGGCTTGGGCCGCTTCGTCACCTGCGACGACCTGACCTGGGAATTCAACGACTGGTACAGCCTGCAGAAGGTCGGCGTGCACAATGCGCTGGCGCAACCCGGATCGGACGTCTACAAGCAGTGGCACGACCGCCTGCTGTCGTTCCGCGACGGCGACGCGCCGGATTTCGGCGCAGTGTGGGTCACGTATTTCCCGACCCACATGATCGAGCTCTATCCGCACGTGCTGGTGCTGTCCACGCTGTATCCGAAGAGCCCGCAGGAAACAATCAACGTCGTCGAGTTCTACTACCCCGAGGAAATCTCGGCGTTCGAACGCGAATTCGTCGAGGCGCAGCGCGCCGCCTACATGGAAACGGCCATCGAAGACGATGAGATCGCCGAACGCATGGATGCGGGCCGCAAGGCCCTGATGCTGCGCGGCGTGAACGAGGCCGGCCCCTACCAGTCGCCGATGGAAGACGGCATGCAGCACTTCCACGAGTGGTACCGACGCATCATGCAGGACGTGTAAGCGCAGTCCCTGTCTACGCAGGGCTTGCCGCAGTCGGAACAAGGGCCTCGCACATCGCGAGGCCCTTTTCATTGCGCGCGGCGCAAGCGCCCCCTACCCGATCGCGCCTGCCACCGTGCGTTCGCCGATCGCCAGCCCCACCGTCATGCCGACGCCGGAGTGCATGACCGCCACGGTCGTGGCCGCGTCCACCGGCATCACCGAGAACGGCGCCGGACCGTGTGCGCCATACACGCCCTGCCAGCGCTCCACCACGCGCAAGCGCGCGCCCAGGGCCTGCGACGCCAGGTCCAGCATGGCGTTGTCGACCGCCTCGTCATTGAACGGGAACGCATCCTGGCCATAGCGGTGCGAATCCCCGATGATCAGCTCGCCATAAGGCGTGGGGCTGATCAGCAGGTGGATGCCGTTTTCCAACAGCATCGGCGTGCGTGCCTGGATCACGTCGCGCAGGACTTGCGCCGACAGCAAATCCGAAAAAGCGCCGTAGTGCACGCAGGACAAGCCCGTCAGCAACGGACGGTCCAGCGCAACAGGGTTCGTCTCGAACGCCGCGCGCAGCATCTGCAGCCGGGTGATTTCCAGGTTCAGCGGCGCGAAGCGTTCGGGCAACAGGGTCAGGTAGTCGTGCCCGGGGCACACGAACACGTGCTTGCCCTGGAAATCGCCGGCGGTCGTGCCGACCAGGCCGTTTTCCACGGCGCGCGCGAGCGTGCCGGTGATGAAGGTCACGCCCAGGGCTTCCGCCAGATAGCGCGTGATCGCCGGCAAGGCCTCGCGGGAGTAGATCTGCAAGTCGTCGTGGCCACGCAGCCCCATGCAGTGGTGCGCCAATTGGCCGTCGTACAGGCCGGCTACATCGCGGGCCGACAGGAGGTCGGCGCGATAGCCTTCCTGCTTCAGGCGGGTGTCCGCAAACTCCTCGAGCACGGTGGCCTCATCGGCATTGCGGGCCAGCACCAGGGCGCCATTGGCGCGCACATGGAAGCCGGCCTTGGCGGCCAGATCCAGCCACAGCTCGCGGGCCTGCTGCGCATGCGACAGCATCATGCCGGGCGGCTGGCCGGTCACGATGACCTGGCCGAAATTGCGGATCGTGGCGCCGTGCGCCTGGCGGCTGCGTTCGATCACGGCCACCGACAAGCCGCGCTTGGCGGCTGCCCAGGCGTGCGCGATGCCGAGCATCCCTGCGCCCACCACGATTACGTCGTAAGTTTTCATCTTGGGAACATTGCTGGAGGAATAGCGGGGGAAGCCACCGCGCGGCGGCGCTTCCCGGCGGGCGGCGGCGCGGGCCAAGCCGCGCTGCCGCGTTGACGGACGCTTACTTCTTCTTCGGCTCGGACTTGCCGTCGTAGCGTTTGGTCCATTCGGCGATGATGCGTTCGCGGTTCGTGGCGGCCCACACGAAATCGTTCTTGATCATGCGCTTGGTCAGGTCGGCCGGCAGGTTGGGGTTCACCGTGGCGATGGACGGGATCGCCAGCACCGCGAAGTTGGCCTTGTACAGCTCGTTGGCTTCGCGGCTGGCCGAGAAGTCGGCCAGCTTGCGGGCGGCTTCCAGGTTCTTCGTGCCCTTCATGATGGCGGTGGCCTCGACTTCCCAGCCCAGGCCTTCCGACGGGAACACGGCTTCGACCGGCGCGCCGTCGGCCTTCAGCTTGGCGGCGCGGTAGTCGAACGACACGCCGATCGGGAACTCGCCCGCGGCCGCCATGTTGCACGGCTTCGAACCGGAGTGCGTGTACGAACCGATGTTCTTGTGCAGGGCGTCCATGTAGGCCCAGCCCTTCTCTTCACCGAAGATCTGCAGCCACGCGCTGACGTCCAGGAAGCCCGTGCCCGAGGAAGCCGGGTTCGGCATGACGATCTTGCCGGCATAGACCGGCTTGGTCAGGTCTTCCCACGACGTGGGCTTGGGCAGCTTCTGCTTTTCGGCTTCGATGGTGTTGAAGCAGATGGCGGCGGCGTAGCCGTCCATGCCGACCCACGACGGCTCGGCCTTGGCGTCGCGCATGTTGGCGGCGATCTGGTCCAGGCCCTTGGGCGCGTAGGGTTGCAGCATGCCTTCCTTGTCCATCAGGCCCAGCGCCGTGCCAGCCAGGCCCCAGATGACGTCGGCCTTGGGGTTGCTCTTTTCGGCCAGCAGCTTGGCGGCGATGATGCCCGTGGAGTCACGGACCCACTGGATCTTGATGTCGGGATTCGCGCGTTCGAACGCGGCCTGGTAGACCTTGATCTGGTCGGCTTCGAGCGCGGTGTAGACCGTCAGCGTGGTCTCGGCGGAGGCGGCGCCCATCACGCCCGTCAGGGCGGCGGCCAGTGCAAGCAGCTTGTAGCGATTCATGAGGAACTCCGTGGATGAGCGGAAAAAAAGGGTGAGAGTCGCCCCCGCTGCCGGCGGTTGCCGGCTGCGGTACGCGGTGTGAAAGAGAGGAATGTGGCCGGCGGCGCCGGCCGGTCAGGATTTAGTTCAGGGCCGTTCGCCTCGTGCCAGACGGGCTTCGACATCGGTCACGACGGCCGGCAGGTCGGCCACCGTATCGATCAGGTAGTGCGGCGCGACGGTCGCGAGTTCGCGGGTCGCCTCGGCGCGCGCCTTGTCGCGCCCCGCTTCGTCCAGGCTCAGGTATTCGTCCAGCGTCAAGCCGGCGGCGTTGCCGGACAACAGCAGCCCCACCGTCCACATGCCGGCGCGGCGGCCTTCTTCAATGCCGGGCGAGGTGTCATCAACCTTGATGCAGCCGGCGACGTCCGACAGGCCCAGCTCCACAACGTTCTTCAGCGCCATCGCCGGCGCCGGACGTGCGCGCGGCACGTCGTCGCTGGCCACGATGCAATCGGGCTCCAGACCTTCGGAGGCAGCGCGCTCGACGACGCGGCGCATGACGCTGTCCGGATAGCCGGAGCAGGATCCGATCTTCAGGCCGTGCTGGCGCAGCGCGCGCAGCAGTTCGGCCGCGCCGGGAATAGCCGCCGAATACTGCGCGACCTTTTCCAGCTGCATCGGCAAAAAGCGTTCATAGATGGCGGTCACGTCGTCATCGGTCGGCAGACGGCCGAACTGGGCCTGGTACTGGCTGGCGATGGCGGGCTGGTCGCACAGGGCGCGGATGTGATCCCACTTGCCCATGCCCATCGGGCCGCGGGCCTCTTTCAACGACACGTCCATGCCGAATTGCGAGAACGCATCCACGAACACCTTGGTGGGCGCGAAGGATCCGAAGTCGACCAGCGTGCCGGCCCAGTCGAAGATCACGGCTTCCAGTTGGACGGGCAAAGGGGAAACAGCAGTCATGAGGGTCATCCTAGAAATAAGCGTTCAAGAGGCCACGGGGCGGCGCCAGGCCTGGCTGCGCGCCACCAATGCACGGCTGGCCAGGTGCAGCACCAGGGCCGCGACGGCGGAACTGGCCATGATCACGGTGCACATGGCGGCGGCCGGACCGATGAAGCCGGCGTCGTCCATGTTCAGCACGGCGACGGCCGCCAGCACCGTGGAGGGGCTGTACAGGAACACCACGGCCGACACGGTCGTCATGGCGGAAACGAACAGATAGCGGGCAACGTCCAGCGCCGCCGGCAGGCACATCGGCAAGGTCACCCGCAGGAACGTCGTCATGCGCGGCACTTTCAGCGACGCCGACGCGGCTTCGAATTCCGGATCCAGCGCATTGAGCGCGGTCGCCGCCGTCAGGTGCGCGCTGGTGTAGAAGTGGACGACCGTGCACAGGATCAGCAGCGGCATCGTGCCGTACAACACGTTCAGCGGATTCATCAGGCTGTTGAAGAAGAAGATGTAGCCCAGGCCCAACACCAGTCCCGGCACCGCCATCGGCATCAACGCCAGCATGCTCACCGCGCCGCGCAGGCCGCGCGCCACGCCGCCGCGCGCCGGCACCTTCTCCATCATCCAGGCGCCGACGAACACGACCGCCGTACCGATCACGGCCGTGCAGAACGCCAGTTGCAAGCTGTTGCGCCAAGCCAGCCAGCCGCCACCGTCCATATTGTCGAAATCGTAGGAACGCAGCGACATGGACAGGTTGTACGGCCACATCTTCACGAACGACGCCCAGACCGCCACGCCGATGATCGCCAGCAGGAAGGCGGCCATTACGCCGGCAAGCGCCAGGAAGGCGGCATCGCGCCGGACGTTCACGCCCGAGACATAAGGCTGAGCCCGGCCGCTCATCTGGGCGCCTTGACGGGCGCGCAGCCGGCGGTCCAGCACGAAGGTCAGCAAGGCGGGCAGCAGCAGCAGGATGCCGATGGCCGCGCCCTTGGGGAAATTCTGCTGGCCGACCACGGCCTTATAGGCCTCCATGGCCAGCACGTTGTAGTCCCCGCCCACCACCTTGGGCACGCCGAAATCGGTCACGGTCAGCGTGAACACCACGCAGCAGGCCGAGAACACGGCATAGCGCGTGCCGGGCAGGGTCACGGTCAGGAACGTGCGCCATGCACCGGCGCCCATCGCCCGCGCAGCGTCATACAGGCGGCCATCGGCCAGCGTCAGGCCGGTCAGCAGGATCATCAGCGCATGCGGGAAAGTGTAGAAGGCCTCGCCCACCACGATGCCCCAGAAGCCGTAGATGGTGGCGCCCCCCGTCAGGCTCTTGAGCAGGCCCTGGTTGCCCAGCAGATAGACGAGCGCAATGCCGGGCAGCAGCGACGGAGCCAGCAGCGGCAGCAGCGCGATGGTGCGCAGCAGGCCCTTGCCCGGCAGGCGCGTGCGGGTCAGCCCATAGGCGAATCCGTAGGCGCAAGGCACCACCAGCAGCATCGTCACGATGCCGACCATCAGGCTGCGCCCGACCATGGAAAGAAATCCGTCCGCGCCGATGATGCCGGTCACGACCGACAGGCCGGCCCAGACGCCGTCACTATCGGTGACGGATTTGAGCAGGATCGCGGCCAGCGGCAACGCCAGGAACAGCACCAGAAACAACACCAGCGCGCCCTGCCCCGCCGTCAGCCCCAGCGCGCCGATCCAGGCGGGCAAGGGGCGGCGGCCCAGGACGACCGCGGGTGCGGCCGGGGCCGCAGGCACGGGGGCAGAGGCGGCCGTTTCGGCGGCGGTAGATCCGGTCATGGCGGAATCAAGCGTAGGCGCGAATCGCATGGCGCGGCAGCTCCACCCAGCAGCGGCTGGCAGCGTGAGGGCCCAGCAGGGCGTCTCCGATTTCGGGGGACACGATGGAATGCACGGTGGAACCGGGCACGCCTTCCAGGCGCAGCGCCAGGCGATAGCCGCGGCCCAGGAACACGCCGTCCAGCACGTCAGCCAGCATCGAATTGGGCTCTTCCGGGCGCGCCATGCTGACGCGCACCGCTTCGGGGCGCACGAAGAGCTTGCCCGACTGCCCGTCCAGCGCCGCGTCCACAGCCAATTCCTGGCGGCCGACGCGGGCACGGTGGGCATCGATGCGTTCGAACGGCAGCCAGTTCGCCTCACCCACGAAGTCGGCGATGAAGGCCGATTCCGGCTGGCGGTAGAGTTCGCGCGGCGTCCCGTACTGTTCGATGACCCCGCCGTTCATGACGGCGATGCGGTCGGCCATCACCATGGCCTCTTCCTGGTCATGCGTCACCATCAAAGTCGTGATGGACAGGCGCTTCTGCAAGGCGCGCAGCTCGATGCGCAGGTGCTCGCGCACCCGGGCGTCCAGGGCGGACATGGGTTCGTCCAGCAGCAGCAGCGAAGGCGACGGCGCCAGCGCGCGCGCCAGGGCCACGCGCTGCTGCTGGCCGCCGGAGATCTGTCCCGGATATTTTTCCGCGGCACCGGCCAAGCCCACCAGAGTCAACATTTCCTCGACCCGGTTGGCGACGTGCTTGCGGTGGGCGCGCTTGCCGCTCAGGCCGTACGCCACGTTCTGGGCCACGGTCAGGTTGGGAAACAGCGCATAGGACTGGAACAGAATGCCGTAGTCGCGCTCTTGCGGCTCGGCATGGGAAATATCCCGGCCCGACAGCACAATGGTGCCGCTGTCCTGGCGTTCCAGGCCGGCAATGGCCCGCAGCAGGGTCGTCTTGCCGCAACCGGACGGGCCCAGCAGGCACACCAGCTCGCCTGCCCGGATATCCAGCGAAACATCGGCCAGCGCCGTATGGCTGCCGAACCGTTTCACGAGATTTCTGACAGTGAGAAAGCCCCCACGCTTCGCCCCATGCTGGGGCTCTCTGCCCCCCGAGGGGGCTTTTTCCCCTTGGGGCGGCCCGGCGGGGAAAAGGTCGTTATTGGGTTGGGGCATGGTGCCTCCGGTCTGGGAACGAAGGCAGTATGGAAGCCGCGTATTGAGTGTTTATGACACTTCGCGCAAATGCAGTAATAAAAACATCAAATTATTTTGGTGTACTGGCGGTCTTGCGCATTGCGTCCCTTTACCGCCCCTACCATCGTGCTTGTCGCCGAACTCAAATCCTTCTACGCCGTGGCTCGCTGCGGCACCGTCACCAAGGCCGCCGCCCAGCTGGGTGTCAGCCAACCCACGGTGACGGGGCAACTGCGCCAGCTGGAGTCGCGTTACGGCGTCGAGCTCTTTCACCGGCAGGGCCGCGGCATGCGCCTGTCGGATGCGGGCCACAGCCTGATGCCGATGGTGGAAAAGCTGGTGCAGCAGGAAACCGAGATCGATTTCCGGCTGCGCGACGCCAGCGACCTGCGCGAGGGCAATCTGCGCATCGGCGCGACCGGCCCCTTCTACATCATGGATACGGTGCGCCGGTACAACCAGCGCTACCCCGGCATCGACCTGACCGTCACGATCGGCAATTCGCAGTCGATGCTGCAGGCATTGCACGACTACCGCATCGAGATTGCCACGTCATCTTTTCTGATGGATGACAAGCACCTGTACCGGCGGATGATCGCCGCCGACCCGATCCGCGTGGTGACGCACCGCGACCACCCGCTGGCGCGCCTGACCCGCGTCCGGCTGGCCGATCTGGCCGACCATGCGGTGCTGTTGCGCGAACCCGGCTCCATGACGCGCCAACTGACCGAGGACGCCCTGGCGGCAGCCGGCGTCACCGTGCGGCGCACGCTGGAGATCGGCAGCCGGGAGTCGATCCGGCAAGCCATCCTGTGCGATCTGGGCATCAGCCTCATCCCGTCGCGTGAAATCCCCTCGCATCCCGATCTGGCGGCGCGGGACATCGAAGGCGCCGACATCGTGATGAACGAATACCTGTACTGCCTGCGCGAGCGCCAACCGGTGCAATTGATCGCGCGCTTTCTGGAGATGGCGCCGGCAGCCGGCTGACCGCGAAGGTCACTGCCCGCCTCTCCCCCTTGCGGCCACTCAGGAGACAACCATGGCCTTGACCTTGCAAGACATCGAGCAGATTTTCCTGGAGCGCGGACACCGCTCCTATCATGGCGAGTCCGTCAGCCATTTGCGGCATGCGCTGCAGACGGCGTCGCTCGCCGAGCGCAATGGCGCCAACGCGCAACTGATCACCGCCTGCCTGCTGCACGACTTGGGCCACCTGATCGCCGACCGGCCCGGCACGCCCACGCTGCGCGGCATCGATGACAAGCACCAGTATTTCGTGCTGCCGTTCCTGCGCGGGCTGTTCAGTTCGGCCGTGCTGGATCCCATCCGGCTCCATGTGGAAGCCAAACGCTACCTCTGCTACGTGGAGCCGCAATATGAAGCGTCGCTCTCGGAAGACTCCAAGCGCAGCCTGGCATTGCAGGGGGGCAGCTTCGATGCGGGCCAGGCGGTGGATTTCGCCAGCATGCCGGGCGCGCCGGATGCGATTCGTCTAAGGCGGTGGGACGACATGGCCAAGGTCCCCGGGCTGGCCACGCCGCCCCTGGACCACTTCCTGGAAATCGCCGAAAGCGTCTCGGGACGGGTGAAGCTGGCCGCGATCTGGTAGCTGCTGCCAGCAAAACACGCGCGCCAAAGCAAAAAGCCAGGGCAATGGCCCTGGCTTACGGATGGGGTTACGGATGGGGGCCGCCTCAGGCGCCCTTGGCCACCGGACGCGACGGGTCGCTGCACCACTCGCTCCACGAGCCCGGATACAGGCGCGATCCTGCCAGGCCCGCGATCTCCATCGACAGCAGGTTGTGGCAGGCGGTGATGCCCGAGCCGCATTGGTGCACGACGGATGCCGGGTCGCGGCCATCCAGCAAGCTTGCGAATTCGGCGCGCAGTTGGTCGGCGCTCTTGAAGCGGCCGTCGGCTTGCAGGTTTTCGCCGTTGGGGCGGTTCAGCGCGCCCGGGATGTGCCCGGCCACCGGGTCCATCGGTTCGACCTCGCCGCGGTAGCGGTTGGCGGCGCGCGCGTCGATCACGGTGAAGGACGGTTGGGCGATGTTGGCCAGCACGGCATTGGCGTCCACGGCACCCGTCAGCGACGCGCCCGGCTCCACGGGTTTTCCGGCCTGCACGGGCGCTGCGGCCTCGGTCGTCGTGGGCAGTCCGGCGGCTACCCAGGCCTGCCAGCCGCCGTCCAGCACGGCCACACGATCATGGCCCAGCCAGCGCAGCATCCACCACAGGTGCGCGCCGTACATGCCGCCGCTGGCGTCGTAGGCGACGACCAGCGTCTGCGGCGTCACGCCGTGCGCGGCCATCAGCGCGCCGAATTCCGCGCGCGAGGGCAAGGGATGACGGCCGTTCTTGCCGGTGCGCGGCGCGGCCAGTTCGGTCTCGTGGTCCAGGTGACGGGCACCGGGGATATGGCCGGCGTCATAGGCCTGGCGGCCGGCCGCGTGGTTGGTCAGGTCATGGCGCACATCGAAGACCCGCACGTCGGGCGTATCGAGGCGCGCGGCCAGATCGGCGGCGGAAATCAGTGTCATCGTCATTCGGTGTGCTCCTGGTCTGAGGGGGCGCGGGTCAGGCCGGCTTGGGGTCGCGCATCGTGCGCCACACCGACAGCAGCCCCGCGGAAATGATCAAGCCCATGCCGGCCCAGGCCACGCCGTCCAGGTGGTCGCCCCAGAAGCCCATGCCCAGCAAGGCCGCGAAGATGATGGTGCTGTATTGCAGCGCGGCGGTCAGCAGCGCCGACCCCATGCCGAAGGCCCGGGTCATGGCAAGCTGGCCGAACATGCCGGCCACGCCCACGCCGAAGAGCGATGCGTAGCCCTGCCAGTCGGCCTGGCCCCAGCCTTCGAACCACAGGCCAGCCACGCTGGACACGCAGACCGCCACGGAAAAGAACAGCACGGTGCGCCATTCGGGTTCGCCGATGCGGCCCAGTTGGCGGATCTGCATCATGGCGATCGCCGACATGGCCCCGGCGCCCATGCCCATGACCGCGGCCACCCATTGGTCGTCGTTGATACTGGGCCGCAGCACGGCGATCACGCCCAGAAAGCCCAGCGCCACCGCCACGATGCGCACAGGGTCGCGCTGCGCGCCGCCCCAGCCCAGCATCCAACAGGCGATGAAAAGCGGCGCGGTGTAGTTCAGGCTGGTGGCGGTGGCCAGGGGCAGGTGCGAGATGGCGAAAAAGCCCAGCCACATCGACGTGACGCCGGACAAGTTGCGCCACAGGTGCAGCTTCCAGCTGGTCGGGATGATGGATTGCCGCCCGGCGCGCGCCCACAGCAGCAGCAGGATCACCGAAGGCAGCCCGCGGAACAGAACGATCTGCGGGAGGGAGGCGCCGTGCTCGGTACCGAGCTTCACGAACGACCCCATGATGGCGAACATGGCGGACGCCAGCAACATCCAGAGAGCCTGCATTGGGGGTCTGCGCTAAGGGAAAAGTGGGGAGGAATAGGGGAAAGCGATACTATACTCTCCGTCACCGGGAGCGGTGCCGGCGAGTCGGGGAACTGGCAGGCCGCCGCGATGTCGAACCCGGGTATTTCCCGCTCGCAGAGGAACACAAAAAACATGAAACGCATTGTCTTGTTCGTCATCACCAACCTGGCCGTCATGCTCGTGCTGTCGGCCACGCTGCGCATCCTGGGCGTAGACCGCTACATCACCGCCAACGGCCTGAACCTCAACGCCCTCCTGATCTTCTCGGTCGTCGTGGGCTTCACGGGCGCGATCATCTCGCTGCTGATCAGCAAGCCGATGGCCAAATGGAGCACCGGCGCGCAGGTGCTGGATCCGAACGCCCCGCGCAACCAGCGCGAAGCCTGGCTGGTCGACACCGTGCACCAGCTGGCCGACCGCGCCGGCATCGGCCGCCCGGAAGTCGCCATCTATGACGGCGCCCCCAACGCGTTCGCCACCGGCGCGTTCAAGAACGACTCGCTGGTCGCGGTGTCGACGGGCCTTCTGGAAAGCATGAGCGAAGAGGAAGTCGCGGCCGTGCTGGCGCACGAAGTGGCCCACATCGCCAACGGCGACATGGTCACGCTGACGCTCATCCAGGGCGTGGTGAACACGTTCGTCGTGTTCCTGGCCCGCGTGGTCGGCTACTTCATCGACCGCGTCGTGTTCAAGAACGAACGCGGCATCGGCCCGGGCTACTACATCACCGTGCTGGTCTGTGAGATCATTTTCGGCGTGCTGGCCTCGATCATCGTGGCCTGGTTCTCGCGTCAGCGCGAATACCGCGCCGACGCCGGTTCGGCCCACCTGATGGGCGCACGCGAACCCATGATCCGCGCCCTCGCCCGCCTGGGCGGCCTGGAACCGGGCGACCTGCCCAAGTCCTTCGAGGCCTCGGGCATCACCGGCCGTGGCGGCATCTCGGCCATGTTCGCCTCCCACCCGCCGATCCCGGCGCGCATCGCGGCGCTGCAAAACGCGCGGGTCATCTAAGCCGGCCCTGGCCTGCTTCCCCGCCCAAGCAGCAAAAAGCCCCTCCTCGGAGGGGCTTTTTTCATGGGCGGCATCCGCCGCGCATCAGCACTCGACGATGTTCACCGCCAGACCGCCGCGCGCCGTTTCCTTGTATTTCGTCTTCATGTCGGCGCCGGTTTCGCGCATGGTCTTGATCACCGAATCCAGCGACACATAGTGCTGCCCGTCGCCGCGCAGCGCCATCCGGGCGGCGTTCACCGCCTTGATGGAGGCCATGGCGTTGCGCTCGATACAGGGAATCTGCACCAGGCCGCCCACCGGGTCGCACGTCAGGCCCAGGTTGTGTTCCATGCCGATCTCGGCGGCGTTCTCAACCTGCTCCACCGTGCCGCCCAGCGCGGCGGCCAAGCCGCCGGCTGCCATCGAACACGCCACGCCCACCTCGCCCTGACAGCCGACTTCGGCGCCCGACAGCGACGCGTTGTACTTGTACAGCAGTCCCACCGCGGCGGCGGTCAGCAGGAATTCCCGCACGCCCTCGCGGTTGGAACCCGGCACGAAACGGTCGTAATAGTGCAGCACGGCCGGGATGATGCCCGCCGCGCCGTTGGTCGGCGCCGTCACGACACGGCCGCCCGCGGCGTTCTCTTCGTTGACCGCCATGGCGTACAAGTTGACCCAGTCCATCACCGACAAGGGGTCGGACAAGGTGCGCTCGGCGCGCTGCGTCAGGTTGCGGTAGAGCTCGGGCGCGCGCCGGCGCACCCGCAACGGGCCGGGCAACTCGCCGTCGGCTTCCGGATAGTTGATGCCGCAACCGCGCGACACGCAGTCCTGCATGACTTGCCAGATGCGGTCCAGGCCGCTGCTGGTTTCCGCGGCTTCGCGCCAGGTCAGCTCGTTCTGCATCATCAGCTGGGCCACCGACAGGCCGCTTTCGCGGCACATGGTCAGCAGTTCGCGGCCCGAGCGGAACGGGTAAGGCAATTGGTTGTGGGCCGCGATGACCTGGCTGTTGGAAGCGCCCGCCGTCACCACGAAGCCGCCGCCCACCGACAGGTAGCGCGCCTCGCGCAGCGACTCGCCATTGGCGTCGAGCGCGTGGAATTTCATGCCGTTGGGGTGCTCGGCCATCGCTTCGCGGCGGTAGAACACCATGTGCTCTTTTTCCACGAAGGGAACCGGGTAGCGGCCCAGCAGCGGCAATTGGCGGCTGGCGCGCACCGAGGCGACCATGCCGACGATGGCCGCCGGGTCGACGGTATCGGGGGCTTCGCCCATCAGGCCCAGCAGCACGCCCTTGTCGGTGCCGTGGCCCTTGCCCGTGGCGCCCAGCGATCCGTAGAGTTCGGCACGGACATTGGCCACGCGCGGCATCAGGCCGTCGCGTTCCAGGCCTTGCGCGAACAGCAAGGCGGCCCGCATCGGGCCCACCGTATGGGAGCTAGACGGGCCAATGCCTATCTTGAACAGATCGAATACGGAAACGGCCACGCGAAACTCCAGTACATCAAAGAATAGTCAGGCAATGATACGCGTAGCCACAGCCGCGCGCAGCAAAGCCCCGCCGGGCGTATGCTGTATCACGGCTACGGGTTTCCCCGTCCGGTCAGGCATGCGATCATTACAGAATTATTTCTTGTCATAAAAAGAACGGGAACACCCCTGGATGTCTGGACTTATTACCCTGCTTGACTTCGCCGGATATGTCGCACTGCTGCTTTGGGGCGTGCACATGGTCCAAACCGGCGTCCAGCGCGCCTTCGGGGCCGCCTTGGGCGCGGCGCTGGGCAAGGCGCTGGGCACCCGCTTGCGCGCCTTCGCCGCCGGCCTGGGCATCACGGCCGCCCTGCAAAGCAGCACCGCCACCGGCCTCATGATCACCGGCTTTGCCGCCGGCGGGGTCGTCGGCCTGGTGCCGGCCCTGGCCGCCATGCTGGGGGCCAACGTCGGCACCACGCTGATCGTCCAGCTGCTGTCCTTCGACCTGACCTCGCTCGCCCCGATCCTGATCCTGGCGGGCGTGTGGATGTTCCGCCGCTATCCGCCCGGCCGCACTCGCGACCTGGGCCGGGTGTTCATCGGCCTGGGGCTGCTGCTGCTATCGCTGCATCAGCTGGTTGAACTGTTCGAGCCCTTCCAGACCGCCCCCATGCTGGGCATGATCCTGGACGCCCTGGCCACCCAGCCGGTCGCCGCGGTGCTGCTGTCGGCCGCCTTCACCTGGGCTGCGCACTCCAGCGTGGCCGTAGTCGTGCTGGTGATGTCGCTTGCCAGCCACCACATGGTCGCCCCTCACGTGGCCTTTGCGCTGGTGCTGGGCGCCAACCTGGGCACCGCCATCAATCCGATGATCGAAGGCGTGACGGGCGACGACCCCGCCGCCCGCCGCCTGCCGCTGGGCAACCTGCTGACCCGGGTGCTGGGCGTACTGGCCGGCCTGCTCCTGCTGCCCGTGCTGCAGCCGCTGATGAGCGAAATGGCCAGCGACCCGGCCCGCGCCGTCGCCAACTTCCACACGCTGTTCAACGCGGTGATCGCCCTGGTGTTCCTGCCGCTCTTGACCCCGTACGCCGCGCTGCTGACCCGCTGGCTGCCCAAGCGGGCGGACCCGAACGATCCCTCCCGTCCCCAATATCTTGATGAATGGGCGCACGACGTTCCGGCCGTGGCGCTGGGCAATGCGGCCCGCGAGGCCCTGCGCATGGCCGACATGGTGCAGACGCTGCTGCTTTATGCCCGCGCCGGCTTCAAGCGCGACAACCGCCACCGCATGGTGCAGGCGCGCCAGTTGGACGCCGCGCTGGACAAGCTGGAAAACGCCATCACGACGTATCTGGCCACGCTGGACCAGGAAAACATGACGCGCGACGACGTGCAGCGCATGGACGACATCCTGGCCTTCACCAGCAATATCGGCCACGCGGGCGACATCGCCCACCACGGCCTGCTCAGCCACGTGGCCAAGTTGCGCAAGCAGGGCTGGACTTTCTCGCCCGAGCAGCGCGCCAGCCTGGACGACACCCTGGGCCAGTTGATCGCCAATGAACGCCAGGCCGCCGCGCTCTTCGTCAACGACGACCTGCGCCAGGCCCGCGCGCTGGCCGGTGAAAAAGCCCGCTTCCGCACGATCGAAACCCAGGCGTCGGACACGCACCTGCAAAAGATCAAGGCTGGCCAGGTGGATGCCGCCGAAGTCGGTGCGCTGTACCTGGACATCCTGCGCGACATGAAGGGGATAAACTCCCACCTGGTGGGCGCCGCGGCCTATCCCCTGCTGGCCCGCCACGGCGAACTGCTTCCCAGCCGCCTGAGGGAAGCTGGGAACTGATAACGAGGCAACGGCACGCCTGACGGAAGGCCGTAGGATGGGTGGAGCGCGGGAGTTCTTAAGCAAGAACCCGAATATCCAGCGCGCGAAACCCATCAAGCGGCGGTGAATTCTTCGCCACGTCAGCGACAGCGCATCCGCTGCTTGATGGGTTGCGCGCGCTTGGCGGCTGAGCTTTTGCCGCCGCCGCCCCGCGCTCCACCCATCCTACCGTCGCCCTCCTACAGGTACCGCTGGAACCACTCCACCATCCGCTTCCAGCCGTCTTTGGCGGCGTCGGGCTTGTAGCTGGCGCGGTAATCGGCCATGAAGGCGTGGTCGGCGTCCGGGTACACCACGAATTCCGACTGCTTGGCGGCGGCGTTGCCGTTGGCCAGCTTGGTCTTCATGGTCTCGATGTCTGCCACCGGGATGCTGGCGTCCTTGGCGCCGTACAGCCCCAACACCGGGCCATGCAGCTCGTTGACCACGTCATAGGCGAAGCGTTTGATCAGCGGGCCGTGGCCGACGCTGAGCTTGCCGTACCAGGCGACGGCGGCGCGTACGTTGGGGTTGTGCGCGGCGTACATCCACGTCAGGCGCCCGCCCCAGCAAAAGCCCGTCACCGCCACGCGGCGGGCGTCGCCGCCGTGCTGCGCGGCCCAGGCCACGCTGGCATCCAGGTCGGCGAACACCTGCTCGTCCGGCACCTTGCTGACCAGTTCGGCGATGAGCTTGGGGATGTCGGTATAGACCGACGCATCGCCCTGACGTTCGTAGAGGTTGGCGGCCACTGCCAAGTAGCCGGCCTTGGCGACCCGGCGGCAGATGTCCTTGATGTGCTCGTGCACGCCGAAGATCTCTTGCACGACCAGCACGATGGGCAGGTCGCGGCGGCCTTCAGGCGCGGCGTAATAGGCGGCGATGGAGCCATCGGCCACGGGTAGTTGGAAATCCCCGTGGACCAGGCCCTGGGTGTCCGTATGGATGACGGTGGGAGCGACGTTGCCGGCGGCGGCGGAAAAACTCATGGAGTACTCCTGTGTAGGGATCAACGACACCGGGCCTCCCGTTTCCGTGCGCGTCCCTAGTGCGTGTGGGAATGCTCCGCATGGGGCGCGCCGCGAGCGGCGTCGGTTCCATGCTCATGCCCGTGCATCAGCGTCGTCACGCTATAGATCAGCGCCACGCCCACACCCACCAGCAGCAATTGCGGGACGGCGTCCGAAAGGGACACCCGTTCGTGCATCTGCGGCATCAGGTCGGCCACCGAGATGTAAAGGAAGCTGCTGGCGGCGATCACCAGCACATAGGGCACCCAGCCCTGCGCCTGCTGAAGCACGAAGTACCCTATTATGCCGCCCACGGCTGAACACAAGCTGGTGAACAGGATCAGCGAAAAGGCACGGCGGCGCGCCAGCCCCGCATTGAGCAGCACGACGAAGTCGCTCAGCTTATGCGGCACTTCGTGCACGATGATCGAGGCGGCCGTCAGCACGCCCAGCAGCGGATCGGTCAGGAACGCGGCCGCCACCAGCACGCCGTCGCACAGGTTATGCAGCGAACTGCCGATCAGGATCAGCACCCCGCCACGCCCCGCTTCATGGTGGTCGTGGCCCTTGTGGTGATGGTGGCCGTCGCCCTCGTGGTGATGGCTGTGGCGCAGCAAGGCGATCTTCTCCAGCACGAAGAAGCCGATCAACGACGCCAGCATCAGGCCGAACAGCGCATGGGCGTCGCCCACCGCCCCCTCAAAAGCTTCGGGCAGCAAGTGCAACAGCGCCACCGACAGCAGCACGCCCACCGACAGGCTGACCATGTGATGCAGGTATTGGGCAAACACCTTGTAGGCCAGCCAGCTGGCGACAAGGACGGCGATAAGGCCACCGGTGACGGTGGCAAGCAGGACCCAGAGCAGCAACATTTGGGGGACGCAATATAGGCGGGGGAAGCGCAACATTATATTGTTGCAATCCCAAAATCGGAAATGGGCCGCCCGAAGGCGGCCCACCGGTCCTGCGGGCGACCAGACGCGGGCTTAGTGCGCCTGTTCCCAGTTCTTGCCCATGCCCACCTCGGCAACCAGCGGCACGCGCAGCTCGGCCACGCTGCACATCAGGCGCGGCAGCGCTTCCTTGACTAGCTCGATCTCGGCGTCCGGCGCTTCCAGCACCAGTTCATCGTGTACCTGCATGATCATGCGGGTTTGCAGCTTTTCGGCTTCCAGCCAGTCCTGCACGGCCACCATGGCCATCTTGATCAGGTCGGCGGCGGTGCCCTGCATGGGCGCATTGATGGCCGCCCGTTCCGCTCCCTGCCGGCGCGGCCCCGAGGCTCCGCGGATTTCCGGCAGTTGCAGGCGGCGACCGAACACGGTTTCCACGTAGCCCTGCTCGCGCGCCAGCCGGCGGGTGTTTTCCATGTACATCGCCACGCCGGGATAGCGGGCGAAATAGCGGTCGATATACGCCTGCGCCGCATCGCGCGTGATGCCCAGGTTGGACGCCAGGCCGAACACGCCCATGCCGTAGATCAGGCCGAAGTTGATGGCCTTGGCTGCGCGGCGCTGCTCGCTCGACACGTCCGCCAGCGGCACGCCGAACACTTCCGAGGCCGTGGCGCGGTGGATGTCCTCGCCCGCGGCGAACGCGCGCTGCAGGTTGGCGTCATCGGAGACGTGCGCCATGATGCGCAGCTCGATCTGCGAATAGTCGGCCGACAGCAGCAGGCCCTGCTCGGCAATGAAGGCTTCGCGCACGCGGCGGCCGGCCTCGGTGCGCACCGGGATGTTCTGCAGGTTGGGATCGGACGACGCCAGGCGGCCCGTGATCACCGCGGCCTGCGCGTAGCGCGTATGCACGCGCCCCGTGTCCGGGTTGATCATGCGGGGCAGCTTGTCGGTGTAGGTCGACTTCAGCTTGGACAGGCCGCGGTATTCCAGCAGCACCTGCGGCAGCGGATAGTCCTGCGCCAGCTTGGTCAGCACGTCTTCGTCCGTGGACGGCGCGCCGCCCGCGGTCTTGCGCACCACCGGCAGCTGCATGCGGTCGAACAGGATCTCGCCCAACTGCTTGGGGGAATTCAGGTTGAAAGGCTGGCCGGCCAGTTCATAGGCCTTTTGCTCCAGCCGCAGCATTTCCTGGCCCAGCTTGTGGCTTTGGCGGCCAAGCTCGGCGGCATCCACCTTCACACCGTTGCGCTCGATCGTGGTCAGCACCGCCGACACCTGGATCTCAAGCTGGTAGACGCGGTTCAGCCCTTCGTCGGCCGCCACCATCGGGCGCAGCACCTGATGCAGCTGCAAGGTGAAATCCGCGTCTTCGGCGGCGTAGTGGCCCGCCTTGTCGACGGCCACTTCATCAAAGCCGATCTGCTTGGCGCCCTTGCCGCAGAGGTCCTCGTAAGACACGCCGCTGCGGCCCAGATAGCGTTGGGCCAGGTCGTTCAAGCCCACGCCACGATGGGACTCCAGCACATACGCTTCGAGCATCGTGTCTTCGGCGATGCCTGCCAGCTTGATGCCTTCGTTGGCGAACACATGCGCGTCGTACTTGGCGTGATGCAGCAGCTTGGCGCGCGAGGCGTCTTCAAGCCACGGCTTCAAGCGCGCCAGCACCTCGGCCTTGGGCAATTGCGTCGCGCCGTCGGGGCCGCGATGCGCCACGGGGATGTAGCAGGCCACGCCCGGCTCCACCGCCAGGGACAAGCCGACAAGCTTGGCCTGCATCTGGTCCAGCGACGTGGTTTCGGTGTCCAGCGCCACCAGGGACGCGTTCTGCAACTTGTCGAACCAGGCGTCGAATTCGGCCCAGTCGGAGATGATGCGGTAGTCCAATTCGGTGGGCGCCGCGGGCACCTCCGCCGCAATGCGCGCATCACCCGTGGGCACGCGCTCGGCGTCGCCCGTCAGGTCGCGCAGCCAGGTGCGAAAACCGTAGCGTTCGTACAGTTCGGTCAGCGTGGCCTCGTCGCGCTCACGCGGCGTCAGGTCGTCCACGCTTTCGACGTGGCCGGTCAGGTCGCAGTCGTACTTCACCGTCAGCAACTGGCGCGTCAACGGGAAATTCGGGATGGCGTCGCGCAGGTTGCTGCCGGCCACGCCCTTGATCCCGTCGGCGCCTTCGACCAGTTTGTCGATGGAACCGAACTCCGTCAGCCACTTGACCGCGGTCTTGGGGCCAACCTTGGTCACGCCCGGCACGTTGTCCACCGTGTCGCCCACCAGCATCAGGTAGTCGACGATGCGATCGGGCGGCACGCCGAACTTGTTGACCACGCCGGGCTCGTCCAACACTTCGCCGGTCATGGTGTTGACGAGCGTGACGTGGCTGTTGACCAGTTGCGCCAGGTCCTTGTCGCCGGTGGAGACGATGGTGTGCACATCGTGCTCGGCCGCGCGCTTGGCCAGCGTGCCGATCACGTCGTCCGCTTCCACGCCCTCGATGGCCAGCACCGGCCAACCCAGCGCACGCACCGCGCGGTGGATGGGTTCGATCTGCGCGGCCAGGTCCTCCGGCATGGGAGGACGGTGCGACTTGTACTCGGGATACAAATCATCCCGGAAGGTCTTGCCGCGTGCATCGAAAATACATGCGGCATACTCTGCCTTGTGGTCAGATACAAGCTTGCGCAACATGTTCACCACGCCGTAGAGCGCACCCGTAGGTTCGCCTTGCGCATTGCGCAAATCAGGCATAGCGTGGAAAGCGCGGTACAAGTAACTTGAACCGTCGACCAGTAATAAGGTTTTTTTCATGGTTACAAAGGCAGATATGGCAATAACTGCGGAAACACCCGCCAACAAACAAATTCCGCTGATTATGTCAGAGATACGGACGGCGGCAGACAAGCTCGCAAACATCGGGCCCGCAGTCAGCGTCTTCGGCAGTGCACGAGTCAGTCGCAATTCCCCCCACTATGAAACCACCGTCGCCATCTCGGCCGCCCTCGCCGGCGCCGGGTTCGCGGTCATCGCCGGGGGCGGCCCCGGCATCATGGAGGCAGCCAACAAAGGTGCATTCGAGGCGGGCGGCACCAGCATCGGGCTGAACATCAGCCTGCCGCACGAAGCGCACAACAACGAATACCAGACCATCAGCCTGTCGTTCGAATATTTCTTTTCGCGCAAGGCCACGTTCTTCATGCACAGCTTCGCCTACGTGGCGATGCCTGGCGGCTTCGGCACCCTGGATGAGCTCTTCGAAGCGTTGACGCTGATCCAGACGGGCAAGGTCCCGCCCGCGCCCATCGTCCTGGTGGGCAGCGAATATTGGTCGGGCCTGGTCGAATGGCTGGGCGGCCAGGTGCTGGCCAATGGCATGATCGGCGCACACGACCTGGACCTCTTCATCATCGAAGACGATCCCGTCAAGGTGGTGCGCCGGGTGGTCGAGTTCCACGAAAAGGTCAACTCGGACGCGCAATACGCACCGTCCCTGCCGGCCTGAACGTTCTTCGCCACCCCCATGACAAATGCCCCCGAGGGGGCATTTTTCACTTCCGCATGAACGCCGGCACAACCTCGGCCGGGATGGGACACACGTAAGGCTGGCCACGGCGCGCGTCCAGCAGTTCTTCCTTGGCCCGGGCCAGCGCCTCGGGCTGCGTGTACAGATCGGCGGCGGTGGCCGCAATGATCTTGGCCGCGTGCACCATGCCCTTGTGCGCCATGGACAGCTTGCCCTGCGCCACCATCTGCCAGGAATGGAAAGGCGTGCCGTAGGCGTAGCAGGCGCCCCAGCACTGCGCCGTGGGCGTCACCCAGCTGACATCGCCGACGTCCGTGGATCCGTAGGTGATCTCCGTCTTGGCGGGATCAAACGGCGCCACGCCGGAGAACAGCGGTGTGGGATTGCGCAACACCGCACCCAGGTTCTTGCCCGCGTTGTCGATGTCGTCTTCCGTGATGGAATCCCACATGCGGCGCGCGGTCTGCTCTTCGCCCGGCGTGTAGGCCGGCCCTTGCAGCGCCTGCATGTTGGCGTACATCACCTCGTTGAGCACGCGGTTCGGCATGTAGTTCGAACACGCTTTGTCGAACACGATGTCCAGCTCGCAACCCGTCATCAACGCCGCGCCACGCGCCACGTTCTTCACGCGTTCATACAGCTCGGACGCTTGCGAATTGACCGGCGCGCGCACCAGGTACAGGACTTCGGCGCGGGCCTGCACCACGTTCGGCGAAATGCCGCCGCTATTGGTCACGGCGTAATGCACGCGCGCATCCGGCACCATGTGTTCGCGCAGATAGTTCACGCCCACATTCATCAGTTCCACCGCGTCCAGCGCGCTGCGGCCCAGATGCGGCGAATTCGCAGCATGCGCGGCAATCCCGCGGAAACGGAAATAGGCCTGGATATTGGCCAGCGATGACTGGTGGAAGATCCCCGTATGCGAGGCCGGGTGCCAGGTCAGGGCTGCATCGACGTCGTCGAACAGGCCCGCGCGCGCCATGAAGGTCTTGCCCGATCCGCCCTCTTCGGCCGGACAGCCGTAGAAGCGGATCGTGCCCGGCAACTGGTTGGCTTCCAGGAATTCCTTGACCGCCACCGCGGCGAAATGCGCGGCCGTGCCCAGCAGGTGATGGCCGCAACCGTGGCCGTTGCCGTTGGGCGTCTCGGGCGACGGCTGGCAGGCGAATGCGCCGCTTTCCTGGCTCAGGCCGGACAGCGCGTCGTACTCGCCCAGAATGCCGATGACGGGGCCGCCCTGGCCCGCTTCGGCCACGAACGCGGTTGGGATGCCGGCGGCGTCCCGCGTAATGCGAAAGCCCGCCTCCTCCAGCATCGCGATGTGCAGCTCGGCCGATTTGTGCTCGGCGTAACGCAGTTCGGCCAGGCTCCAGATGCGGTCGCTCAGGTCGGCGTAACGGTCGCTGCGCGCGTCGATGAACGGCGCAAGTTTGTCGATGGCACCCATTGCTTCTCCAGTGAAAGGGCTGATCCTGTCTCTTTGAAAAAAGCCTGTCATTCGTCGAGCTTGATCCCGGCAGTTTCAATGATTTTCCGGTTCGCGGCCAGCGTCTGCGAAATGCGCTGCGCGAACGCTTCCGGCGTGCCGCTGTCCGGCTGCGCGCCCAGCGACGCCAGCCGTTGCACCAGCGCGGGATCGGCCAGCGCACGGCTCACGGCCTGGTTCAACGTCTGCACCACGGCCTGCGGCGTACCGGTGGGCGCGACCAGGCCGAACCAGGTCTGGCCCAGCGCATTCAACTGCGGGTAGCCCAATTCCGCCAGCGTCGGCAATTCCGGCATGCCCGCCAACCGGCCAGGCGCCGACACCGCGATGGCGCGCAACTTGCCCGCCTTGATCAGCGATTGCGCCGACGCATACTGGTCCTGCTGCACCTGCACCTCGCCCCCGACGGCGGCGGTCAGCGCCGGCCCCATGCCGCGGTACGGCACATGCAGCACGTCGACCTTCAGGTCCGCGTTCATCGCGGCCAGATTCAGATGGCCCAGCGAACCGACGCCGGGCGACCCGAAGGAATACTTGCCGGGGTGCGCACGCAGCTCAGCCAGGAACTGCGGAAAATCCTGGGCGGGAAAGGCCGGGTTGACCATCCACACCACCGGCACCGTCGCCACCGAGGCCACGGGCGCCAGTTGCCGGGCGGGGTCCACCCGCTGCGTGCCATACAGCAAGGGGTTGACGGCCATGGTGCTGACCGTCGCCATGCCCAGGGTGTAGCCGTCCGGTTCGGCGCGCGCCACGGCCTCGGTGCCGATCAGCCCGCCCGCCCCGGCGCGGTTCTCCACGACCACGCTCTGGCCCAATTCCTTGCGCAGGCCGTCGGCCACGGCACGCGCCAGCACGTCCGTGGATCCGCCGGGCGCGAACGGCACGATCAGCCGCACCGGCTGCGAGGGATACGCGCCCTGGGCGGTGGCCAAGACAGGCGCGCTGAGGGCAACAGCGCAAACTACGGCATGCAGCAGACGGGACTTCATGAACCAGCCACTCCTAGGGACGCAAGCGAAGAACGGAATCGCTGCATTGTGGCCAGGGCATATCCTTATTTCAAATATATTAATGCGTTGATATATTCGCATTTTGAATATCTGAACGAGTCATGGACGTCGCGCCCGCCACCCTGCTTTCCCGCCTGCTTGCCAAGGGCCGGCTGCGCCATCTGCAACTGCTGGCCAGCATCGCTGACCTGGGCAGCATCCAGCAGGCCGCCAACCACATCGGCTTGAGCCAGCCTGCCGCCACCCATGCCCTGGCCGACATCGAAGACCTGCTGGGCGTGCGCCTGTTCGAACGCCACGCCCGCGGCATGCGCACCACCCGCAGCGGTCAGTTGATGGCGGAGTGTGCGCGAGGCATGCTGACGACCCTGCGCGCCTCCACCGACTCGGTAGCCGCGTTGCGCGAGGGGGCCGCTGGCAGTCTGCGCCTGGGGGCGATTCCGGCTGCCAGCGGCGGCCTGCTGGCCGAGCGCCTGCCCGCCTTCATGACGGCACATCCTGACCTGCATGTGGAAGTGGTGGAAGGCAGCCGGGAACAACTGCTGCCGCTTGCCGCCGGCGGCAGCCTCGACATGCTGTTGTGCCGACGGCCGGATGCCGTGCCGGCCGGACTGGATTTCGTGCCCCTGCAGCAGGATGCCGCGGTGATCGTCGCCACGGCCGGGCATCCTTTGCTGTCGCCCGGATCCGTTCCCACGTTGGAACAGGTCGCGGCGCAGCTATGGATCGAGCCCCGCCCCGAACTGGCCATCCATGCCGTGTTCACGGCGTTCTTCGAGCGTGCCGGAGTCGTCCCCCGCCGTTGCCGGCTGGCCAGCGCTGCGCCGCCCATGCCCTTGCTGATCGCCGTCATGCACGCGCAGCAGGCCCTGGCGATGGTGCCGCTGACGCTGGCCAACTGGTATGTGCAGCACGGCCATTTTCAGCGCGTGGCGATCGAATCGCCGGGCTCGTTCGCGCCCATCGGCGCCATCGTCCGCGCGCTAGGCCCGGGCCGCGATTTCCTGGAATGGCTGCGCCGCTGACGCGGGCATCAGCTCATCGTCTTGATGATGGCCTCGCGCGCCAGTCCCATGAATTCGCTTTCGCCGGCCCGAGCGGGCAACAGCCTGAATTCCACGGCCGGTAGCGCCGGCAGTCCGGGAGCGTGCAGGCGCGCAATGCCCGGCGCCAGCGCGGATTCGTTCAGGCAGGCGACCCCCAGGCCGGCCGAAATCGCCAGCTGCAAACCCGCCACGCCAGAGGCCACGTGCGCCACCGCATAGGGCACGCCCCGGCGCGACAACAGCCGTTCGACGTACTGGCGCAAGGCGCACGTCTCCGGCAACACCAGCAGCGGCAAGGGCTCGCCCGCTTGTGGGCCCGCCCCTTCCGCAGCCATCCATAGCAACGGTTCACGGCGCAGCAAGGCGCCCTGCGCCCGCGCCCGCGGCGCGCCACGCTCCTGGATCGACATCGATATGCCGACGTCGATCTCGCCCCGCTCATAGGCGGCCTCGATGGCGCCGCTTTTCATGATCGTGACGTGCAGGCGCACCTGCGGATACTGCTCGTTCAGGCGTCGCAGCATCCGCGCCACGTCGCCGGGACGGAAATAGTCCGTGATGCACAGGCGCAATTCGCCCCGCAACGCCACGCCTCGCAAATCGCGATAGGCCTCGTCGCTCAGCGCCAGAATGGCGCGCGCATGCGCCAACAGGCGTTCGCCGGCGGGCGTCGCCGCCACGCCCGCCTTGCCCCGCACCAGCAAAGGCTGCCCCGCGCGGTCTTCCAGCTTGCGCATCTGCTCACTGACGGACGATTGGGACAGGAATACCTTCGGCGCCGCCGCCGTCAGGCTGCCGGAATCCAGCACGGCGACCAGCGTGCGCAACTGGTCCAGATCAAAACCCGACATGGCTCATCCAACGGAATACACGATGGATAAAATCGTAAATTCCCGCTTTTCCGATGTCAACAGGGTTCCTACACTGGCTTCACACTTACCCAATCAGGAGCCTCTCATGCCTCACATCGTCGTCCATCTCTCCGGCCAATCCGATCCCGCCGTGAACTGTCGCGTCGTGGATGCCGTGGCCGGCCTGACCCAGTCCGTACTGGGCAAAAAGCTGCCCGTGATCGCCATTACGCTGCAGCACATCCCGCATGACCTGTGGTTCATCGGCGGCCGCCCGTTGTCCGAGCTGGGCAAGAACGCCTTCCACCTGGACATCAGCGTCACCGACGAGACCAATACCAAGGCCGAGAAGGCGCGCTTCATCAAAGAGATCTATGCGTCGTTCCAGGAGATCCTGGGCGAACTGCACGAATGCTCTTATGTGCACGTGATCGATGCGCGGGCGGCGGCCTACGGCTACGGCGGCGCAACACAGGAATACCGGCATCAGCAAAACGGCGTCTAGGCGGCCGGCAATGAAAAAGCCGCACACCCGAAGGTGTGCGGCTTTTTCGCGTACTACCGAAACGCGAAGGGGGCTTGCCCCCCCGCTCCGCTTAGACGGCTGCGTCGCGCGCAGCGCGCTTGCGTTCGTTTTCCAGCAGGTAGCGCTTGCGCAGACGGATCGACTTCGGCGTGATTTCCACGAGTTCGTCGTCGTCGATGAATTCCACGGCGTATTCCAGCGACATCTGGATCGGCGGAACCAGGCGCACGGCTTCGTCGGTGCCCGACGCGCGCACGTTGGTCAGCTGCTTGCCCTTGATCGGGTTCACGACCAGGTCGTTGTCGCGGCTGTGGATGCCGATGATCATGCCTTCGTACAGCGCATCGCCCGGGCTCACGAACATGCGGCCGCGATCCTGCAGCTTCCACAGGGCGTAGGCCACGGCGTCGCCGTTGTCCTGGCTGATCAGCACGCCGTTGCGGCGCTCACCGATCGATCCTTCCTTGACCGGAGCGTATTCATGGAAGATGTGGCTCATCAAGCCCGTGCCGCGCGTCAGCGTCAGGAACTCGTTCTGGAAGCCGATCAGGCCACGGGCCGGGATCAGGTATTCCAGGCGGGTACGGCCACGGCCGTCCGGCTGCATGTCCTGCAGGTCGCCCTTGCGGCGGCCCAGTTCTTCCATCACGCCGCCCTGGTGGGCGTCTTCGACGTCGACCGTCAGCGATTCGAACGGCTCGCACTTCACGCCGTCGATGTCCTTGAACACCACGCGCGGGCGCGACACGGCCAGCTCGTAGCCTTCGCGGCGCATCGTTTCCAGCAGAATCGTCAGGTGCAGTTCACCGCGGCCCGACACTTCGAACACCGTATCGTCGCCCGTGTCGCGCACACGCAGCGCCACGTTGGACTTCAGTTCGCGGTCCAGGCGGTCGCGCACTTGGCGGCTGGTCACGAACTTGCCTTCGCGGCCGGCCAGCGGCGACGTGTTCACCATGAAGTTCATGGTCAGCGTCGGTTCGTCGATGCGCAGCATCGGCAGAGCTTCCTGCGTGGCCGCGTCGGTGACGGTGCAGCCGATACCCAGTTCTTCGATACCGTTGATCAGCACGATGTCGCCGGCTTCGGCTTCATCCACCACGATGCGTTCCAGGCCATGGAACTTCAGCACCTGGTTGATGCGGCCGCGGCCGCCCTGGCCTTCCGGACCGAACTTGTAAGCCACTTCCATGCCGGGGCGCATACGGCCACGGTTGATGCGGCCCACGCCGATCTTGCCGACGTAGCTGTTGTAGTCCAGCGAGATGATCTGCATCTGCAGCGGACCGTTGGGGTCGTCGTCGCGCTGCGGCACGTGCTGCAGGATGGCTTCGAACAGGGGACGCATGTTGCCTTCGCGCACGTCCGGCGTCAGGCCGGCGTAGCCTGACAGACCCGAGGCGTACACCACCGGGAAGTCCAGCTGCTCTTCGGTCGCGCCCAGCTTGTCGAACAGGTCGAACGTGGCGTTGATGACGAAGTCGGTACGGGCGCCCGGACGGTCGACCTTGTTGACCACGACGATCGGCTTCAGGCCCAGGGCCAGCGCCTTGCGGGTCACGAAAATGGTCTGCGGCATCGGACCTTCAACGGCGTCCACCAGCAGCAGCACGCCGTCAACCATGGACAGCACGCGTTCGACTTCGCCACCGAAGTCCGCGTGTCCCGGGGTGTCGACGATGTTGATGTGCGTGCCTTCATATTCAACGGCACAGTTCTTGGCCAGAATCGTGATGCCGCGTTCTTTTTCCAGATCGTTCGAGTCCATGACCCGTTCGGTCAGCGCCTGGTTTTCGCGGAAGGTGCCGGATTGGCGCAGCAGCTGGTCGACCAGGGTTGTTTTACCGTGGTCCACGTGGGCGATGATGGCGACGTTGCGCAAGGCGCGAGTCATAGCGAGTCCTTTAAGGTCAGGGTGGAGGGCAGCAAGCCCTCCGGCAATTCGTTCAGTGCAAGCAATGCCTGCTTGGGGTCTGGCATGGCCTGCAAGGCTTCCAGCTCAACGGCGCGTTCCAGAGAAAATGGCCCGACATGCGTGCGCCGCAGCGCCGTCAGGTGGGCGTAACAGCCCAGCACGCGCCCGATGTCCTGGGCCAGTGTCCGGATGTATGTGCCTTTACTGCAAGCCACATCGATCTCTGCCTGCGTCCCCGACAGGGACAGCAGCTCGATGCGGTGAATCGTGATCTGGCGCGGCGCGCGTTCCAGCTCGATGCCGGCGCGCGCGTACTCGTACAACGGCTTGCCGTCGCGCTTGAGCGCGGAGTACATCGGCGGAATCTGCTCGATCGTGCCCGAGAAACGTGACAGCGCGTCGCGCAGTGCCTGTTCCTCTACGGCAAACCCCGGTTCGGCGGTCGACACGACATTGCCGGTCAGGTCGCCAGAATCGGTTTCACTGCCAAATTGCAGCGTAGCGCGATATGCCTTGTCGGCGTTAAGCATCGCGCCGGAAATCTTGGTCGCGCGTCCCATGCAGCACACCAGCAAGCCGGTGGCAAAGGGGTCCAGCGTGCCCGTATGGCCGGCTTTCGCCGCGTCCATGGCACGCTTGGCGCGTTGTAAAGCGTGGTTGCTCGACAACCCTACGGGTTTGTCGAGCAACAGCACACCGTCGAGCGCAAGCCCGCGTCGTTTAGCCATCGTCGGAATCCGTGTTTAGAGCAGTGACGACAGCCCGATCAGGACTGGTCTTCAGGTTCGTCGGGCACGCCCGAGTGCGGGCCGGGCCGGTTTGCGCGGTCGATCAGGATCGACATTTCGATACCACGGGCAATCTGCTCGTCGTGGAAGAAACGCAAAGTGGGGACAGTGTGAATGTGCAGCAGCTTGTAGAGCTGCGAGTGCAGCCAACCGGCTTTCTCGTTCAGCAAGGCGGTGGCGGCTTCGGGCTCGGCGCCCAAAACCGTGAACCACACCTTGGCATGCGCGTAGTCGGTCGACAGTTCCACACCAGAGAGCGTGATCAGTCCCGCGCGAGTCATGTCGATCTCGCGCTGGATGATCCCGGCCAGATCCTTCTGGATCTGGTCGGCCAACCGCAAATTGCGGCCGGGGATGGCTTTGGACTTGTGACGGCTCATTAGCAATAATGCCTCGCGGACGCTTTACAGCGTACGCGCGATTTCCTTGATTTCAAAGACTTCCAGCTGGTCGCCCACCTGGATGTCGTTGTTGCCGCGCAGCGTAAGACCGCAATCGAAGCCCGACTTGACTTCCTTGACGTCGTCCTTGAAGCGGCGCAGCGATTCCAGATGCCCCGTCCAGTGAACCACGTTGTTGCGCAGCAGGCGTACCTGGGAGTCGCGACGCACGATGCCGTCAAGCACCATACAACCCGCGATGTTGCCGAGACGCGAGATGCTGTAGACCTCGCGGATCTCGACCAGGCCGATGATTTCTTCTTTCTTCTCGGGCGCCAGCATGCCCGACATGGCTGCCTTCACTTCATCCACGGCGTCATAGATGATGTTGTAGTAGCGCACGTCGATGCCGTTGTTCTCGGCCAGCTTCTTGGCGCTTGCTTCCGCACGCACGTTGAAGCCGATAACGACCGCGTTCGAGGCGATGGCCAGGTTGATGTCGGTTTCCGAGATGCCGCCCACGGCCGCGTGCACCACTTGCACACGGACTTCGTCGGTCGACAGCTTGACCAGCGACTGCACCAGCGCTTCCTGCGAACCCTGCACGTCGGTCTTGACGATAAGCGTGAGCGTTTGCGTGCCCTCGCCCAGGTTGTCGAACATCGATTCCAGCTTGGCGGCCTGTTGGCGGGCCAGCTTGACGTCGCGGAACTTGCCTTGGCGGAACAGCGCGATTTCGCGCGCCTTGCGCTCGTCGGACAGCGCCATCAGCTCGTCGCCGGCGGCGGGCACTTCGGTCAGGCCCTGAATTTCCACCGGGATCGACGGGCCGGCCGATTGGATCGGCTTGCCGTTCTCGTCCAGCATGGCGCGGACGCGGCCGAAGCTTGCGCCGGCCAGCACCACGTCGCCGCGCTTGAGCGTACCGCTCTGCACCAGGATCGTCGCGACCGGGCCACGGCCCTTGTCCAGACGGGCTTCGATGACCAGGCCCTTTGCGGCGGCTTCGACCGGTGCCTTCAATTCCAGCACTTCGGCTTGCAGCAGCACGTTTTCGAGCAGATCGTCGATGCCTTCGCCGGTCTTGGCGGACACGCCCACGAACGGCACGTCGCCACCGTATTCTTCCGGCACGACCTGTTCGGCAACCAGTTCCTGCTTGACGCGTTCCGGGTTGGCCGACGGCTTGTCGATCTTGGTCACGGCCACGACCATGGGCACGCCCGCAGCCTTGGCATGGTGGATGGCTTCACGCGTTTGCGGCATCACGCCGTCGTCGGAAGCGACCACCAGGATCACGATGTCGGTCGCCTTGGCGCCGCGGGCACGCATGGCGGTGAACGCCTCGTGGCCCGGGGTGTCAAGGAAGGTCACCATGCCGCGCTCGGTCTGAACGTGGTAGGCGCCGATGTGCTGCGTAATGCCGCCGGCTTCGCCCGCGGCAACCTTGGCGCGGCGGATGTAGTCCAGCAGCGAGGTCTTGCCGTGGTCGACGTGGCCCATGACGGTCACGACCGGTGCGCGCGGCAGTTGCTCGGCTTCGGAAACCGTGGCGGTTTCGTCCAGGAACGCTTCCGGGTCATCCAGCTTGGCGGCGATCGCCACGTGGCCCAGTTCCTCGACCACAATCATGGCCGTTTCCTGGTCCAGCACCTGGTTGATGGTGACCATCTGGCCCAGCTTCATCAATTGCTTGATGACCTCGGCGGCCTTGACGGACATCTTGTGGGCCAGGTCGGCCACGCTGATGGTTTCCGGCACGTGGACTTCACGTGCGATGAATTCTGCGGGTGCCGGCTCGTTGCGGCGGTCGTTCTGCTGGTTGCGGCCACCACGGCCGCCGCCCTTGCCACCACCCTTGCCGCCTGCGCGCCAGCCATCACGGCTGGCCGGGGCTGCCGGCTTGTCAGCGGGCTTCTTGCGCGATGCGTCATCCGACCAGGTCGAAGCGACTTCGGCGGTCTTGATGGTCTTCTTCGCGCCGGGAGCGGCGGGCTTGGCGTCCTTCTTGGCGCCAGGCGTGGCGCCCGGCTTGCCGGCCGGCTTGTGCAGCGTGCCCGAAATCGGCGCAGCCGCGGGAGCGGCAGGCGCTTCCGGTTCGGGAGCGCGCAACACCTTGCGGGGACGGTTCAGCATTTCACGCAGCGCGGCGGCTTCGGCCTCGGCGGCACGGCGGGCCTCATCGCGGCCTGCCGACGTGGCGGAGGCAGCAAGCGGCGGGCCGGCGCGGCGGTTGTCGGCACGGTTGCCTACCCGGGCAGCAGGAGCTGCGGGCGTAGGCGCGGCCGGCGCGGGCGCGGCGGATTTGACGGGTTCGGACTTCGCAGCAGGCTGAGCCTGGGCGACAGGCGCGTTGGCCTGGGAGGAAGATGTTTCTGACTTATTAGCTAGCACAACGGGTTCCGGCTTGGCTTCTTCAGCCAGGGGCTCGGTGGATTCAGTCTTAACTTCGGGCTTGGCCTCTTCGGCCACGGGCTCGGCAGGAGCAGGCGCCGGCGTCGGTTCGGGTTCAGGCTGGGCCTGGACTTCGGGGGCTTGCGCCTCGACGGGGGCGGGCACTTCGGCCGCGACGGATTCAACAGGCGCGGGCGCTTCAACCGGCGCGGGCGCTTCTACAGCAACGGGCTCTTCCGCCTGGACGGGGGCCGGAGCCTCCGCCTGGACGGGAGTGGCCTCGCGGGGCTCGACCACGGCAGGAGCCTCGGGTGCAGCCGGCGCGGACACCTGCTGCTCGTCTTCGACGGAGGCTTCATCTTCGGCACGCGCGGACGCGGCCTGTTCCAGGGCGATTTCGGAGGGATCACGCTTGACGAACACGCGCTTCTTGCGCACTTCGACCTGAATCGTGCGCGAACGGCCGGTGGCGTCAGCCTGCCGGATTTCGGACGTTTGGCGGCGCGTCAGGGTGATCTTCTTGCCTTCGGTCGCGCCATGGGCGCGACGCAGCGATTCGAGCAATTTCGCCTTGTCGCTGTCGGTGACGGAATCGTCAACCGATTTGAGGTCAACGCCAGCCGAGCGCAGCTGATCCAGCAGCACATTGGCAGGCATTTTCAGCTCGGTAGCGAACTGGGCGACGGTGTTACTCGACATTAGGCTCTCTCTTCCCTATATGCAGCTATTACAAACAACGTGAACTTGCGGTGGATGAAACCTGCACTACCCACCGCAGACCCGTGTCCTTTTGGTTATTCTTCGTCGAACCAATGGGCGCGGGCACGCATGATGAGGTCGCTGGCTTCCTGCTCGGTCAAGCCGGCGATTTCCGCCAGTTCGTCCGTTGCCAGTTCGGCCAGATCATCACGCGTATGCACTTGACGCTCGGCCAGCTTGCCAGCCAGTTCTTGCGTCATGCCTTCAAGTTCAAGCAAATCCTGTGCGGTCTCAAGGCGCTCTTCCTGGGCGATTGCCTCAGTCAGCAGCGCATTGCGGGCACGGGCGCGCAATTCATTGATGGTGTCTTCGTCAAACGCTTCGATTTCCAGCAGTTCCTGCATGGGCACGTAAGCGATTTCCTCGATACCGGTGAAACCTTCGTCGATCAGGATGTCGGCAACTTCTTCGTCGACGTCCAGCTTGCTCATGAACGTGGCGCGCAGACCCGACCGCTCGACTTCCTGGCGGTTCAGGCTTTCTTCCGGCGTCATGATGTTGATCTGCCAGCCAGTCAGTTCGGACGCCAGGCGCACGTTCTGACCCTTGGCGCCGATGGCCTTGGGCAGGTTTTCTTCGTCGACGACAACGTCCATCGCATGCTTGTCTTCATCAACGACGATCGATTCGACGTTGGCCGGCGCCAGGGCGCCAATGACAAACTGCGCGGGGTCTTCCGACCACAGCACGATATCGACCTGCTCGCCGCCCAGCTCGTTGCGAACCGCGGTCACACGCGAACCGCGCATGCCCACACACGTGCCGATGGGGTCGATACGCTTATCGTAAGCCACCACGGCGATCTTCGCACGCACGCCGGCATCGCGGGCAGCTGCCTTGATCTCCAGCAGGCCCTGTTCGATTTCCGGAACTTCGTTCTCGAACAGCTGGCGGATGAACTCGGGCGAGGTGCGCGACAGTATCACTTGCTGGCCACGCGCGGCGTGGTCAACACGCAACACGAAAGCGCGGACGCGGTCGGCAACCCGGAGGTTTTCCTTCGGGATCATTTCGGAACGCGGCAGGCGCGCTTCGATCTTGCCCGTTTCGACAATGGCGTCGCCCTTGTCCATGCGCTTGATCGTACCGGACACGATGGTTTCGCCACGGTCCAGGAAGTCGTTCAGCACCTGTTCGCGTTCGGCGTCACGGATCTTTTGCAGAATGGCCTGCTTGGCCGCCTGCGCGCCGATACGGCCGAATTCGATGGGCTCGAGCGGCTCTTCGATGTATTCGCCTTCCTGGATGCCAGGGACGATTTCCACTGCATCCGACAGCATTTCCTGCTTGTCGGGTTCTTGCAGCCCGGCTTCGTCCGGCACCACCAGCCAGCGGCGGAAGCCTTCGTGATCGCCGGTTTCCCTATCGATGGCGACACGAATGTCCGCATCATCCTTGAAGCGCTTTTTCATGGCCGAGGCCAGCGCACTTTCCAGTGCACCGAACACGACGTCGCGCGTGACGTTCTTTTCACGCGCCAAGGCATCGACCAACAGAAGAATTTCGCGACTCATCGCTTTTTGCCCTTGAAATCCAGAACGGGATCCAGTTTTGCACGTTCGATGTCATCGACCGTGAAATTCAAAACCTGGACATCGTTCTTTTTTGCCTCAAATTCGAGACCGAACACGGTCTTGTGCATGCCAGCAGCGGCGTCGGAGGCGGCGGCGTCGTCTTCGGGCACGGTCAACGTGCCGGAGAAGACCTTACGTCCGTCTAATGCCTCGCGCAGCTTGATTTCGATGCGCTCGCCAGCGAAACGGCGGAACTCGTTCTCGTTGCGCAACGGGCGGTCAATGCCCGGCGAGCCGACTTCCAGCCGCTTGTAGTCGATGTTCTCGACTTCAAACACCCGCGACAATTGGCGAGACACCTGCTCACAGTCTTCGATGCGCACACCGCCGACCCGATCGATCGTCACGCGCAAAAGGCCCAGGGCGGCACGCTCGACGTCCACGAGTTCGACGTCCATGCCGGCCAAAGCCTCTTCGGTCAATGCGAATAAATCAGCCATATACTCAAAAAAAATGGGCTGCACGCCCAGCCCACCGATATTGCGCAGAGCCCAGCCGCTTCCCTACTGCACGTAAGGAGCAATGCTGGGCAGCGCCCTATATTGCGACCTAATTTGTGGATTGCGCCATGGGTTTCCCCCACACAGTCCCGCCCCAACCCGTCAATCCGGGCCCGACGGCACTTGGCGCAACGCCGATGCCAACTGCTCTTGCCTACCGCCTACTGCGCCCAGCCTATCGGCCCTATATCGGCACCTGACTTACAGCGCACACTCATTGCGGCACAACGCTGGCTGCTGCCTGACTACATCGCTTGCTCTATAGCCTGCTTGCAGCCACGCCAAACGCCATTGCCACACAAAAAGCAATGACGCGAAGCCATGAAAACCATTGATTTTACCAGATAAACCGGAAAAACGCCTGATTCGTCACGGGCTTACGTTTATATGGGACACATCGGACCCGGCGGCGCGCCCAGCGCGCCGCCCGACAGCGCTTAGCGGCCCTGACGGCCACGTCCGCCCATCACGCCAAGGCGCGATTCGTGGGCCGACGCACCACGCGGCTGCCAGTCGTCGCCACGAGGCGAGGACGAGGCCGAAGCGTTGCGCGGTGCGCGCGGCTTGCCGCCGGCACCGGGACCCTTGTTGTTGCCGGCGCCGCTTCCCGCTGCGCGGGGCGATCCATCGGCCTTGTTGCCACCACGGCCGGCGCCTGCCGGCTTGCCGCCACGGCTGTTGCCGCCCGCGCCCGCCGGTTTATTGCCGCCAGGCTTACGGCCCGAAGGCTTGCGGCCGCCACCGCCCAGCGGCGCTTCGGCCACATTGCCCACCGGGACGTCAGCCGACGCCACGCCGCCCGACGGGCCATTGGCCGCTGCCGAACGCGGACCACGAGGCTTGCCGCCCGGTTTGCCACCCTGGTTGCCACCCGGCCTGCCGCCCTGCTTTCCACCCGGCCGGCCACCGCCCGCGGGCGCCGCCGAACGGCCGCCGCCAGGCTTGCCGCCCTTGCGATTGCCGCCCGCGCCTTCGGCTGCCAGCGGATGGCCGTTGGCATAGCCGCCCGCGATCATCAGGCCGGTGCCGAACGGATCCGACGGACACGCGGCCGTTTGGCCCGCGCTGCCCAGACGGCCGCCCTGCAGCTTGCCGCGGCGACCGATGCGGGCGCCGTTCATGCCGTTGCGATCCATGGTGCCAAAGCCCGGAGGCAGCGCGCTGTCATGCGATTGCGGCTGCTTCGAGCGGCGACGATTGCCGCCGGATTCGTCGTCTTCACGCAACAGTCCCAGTTGAACCATGAGCGCGGTGACCAGCGAACCATCCAATTCTTCCCAGCGGCCGCGACGCAGCGTACGCGGCAGCACCACGTCGCCGAAACGGGTGCGGATCAGACGGCTGACCGTCACGCCGACCGCTTCAAACATGCGGCGAACTTCCCGGTTGCGGCCTTCTTGCAGGGTCACGCGATACCAGCGGTTGCTGCCGTCGCCGCCCAGGTAGTCCAGCGCGCCGAAGGCGGCCAAGCCGTCTTCGAGCTCGATGCCGTCAACCAGCGACTGACGCTGCGCCTCGTCCATTTCACCCAGCACGCGGACCGCATATTCGCGCTCGGTGCCATAACGGGGATGCATGATCCGGTTGGCCATATCGCCCGAGGTCGTGAAAATCAGCAGACCTTCGGTATTCAAGTCCAGGCGGCCCACCGACAGCCACTTGCCCGTACGCAGCTTGGGCAAGCGCGCAAAAACGCTGGCGCGGCCGCCCGGATCGTCGTGGCTGACGATTTCGCCGGCCGGCTTGTGATACAGGATCACGCGCGGCGGCTTCTTCGTATTCACGCGCATGATGGGCTTGCCGTTAACGCGAACCTGGTCGTTCGGCGCCACGCGCTGGCCGATATGGGCCGGCTCGCCGTTGACCGACACACGGCCCGCGACGATCAATTCTTCCATTTCGCGGCGCGAACCGATGCCGGCGTCCGCCAGCACCTTGTGCAGCTTGGGCATGACCGAATCACTGTTCAGGTACTTGCCCAGGCGCTGCTCCATGCGGTCCGCGGAATCGAGGTACGCCAGGGCCTGCTCGGCTTCCTGCTCGCCACCGCGGGAGTCAGGCGACTCGACCGGAGCGGCGGCGGCCGCGGACTGCTGACCCTCGGCAGCCGGCGCTTGCTCGGCCGCGGCGTCGCCGCGACGGCGGCGGAACGGCGTCCTCAGCTTGCGCCCGCGCCCACGGGCGCCGGCCTCACCTTCGGCTGCCGGCTCGCGCGCGGCGGAAGATTCCGGCTGACCGTTGGAAACGGTGTCATCCGAACGGGGATTGTCGTCCTGCATTGCTGTATTCGTTGTCACTGGGACAGCTCCGAATTTCAAACTTGGGTAGGCTTGCCGGGGGCAAGCTCGTCATCATCAGGGGACGCCGACTCGCGGTCGGCGCCAGGCCGCTCCGGATCTGCCTCGTCCGACGCCGCAAAGGCGGCATCGGGGTCGGGCCGAACACGTTCGTCAAGGCCGATGGCGGGCTCGTGCCCGGCGGCGCCAGGCGCTGCGTGATCGGTCTCGTCAATCGGTTCGGTCGGTTCCGCGTGTTTTGCGTTCTCGACACTTTCCTTTGCAGCACCGGCCTCTGTGACGTCGGCGGCTATATCGGAAATGTCGCTGCCGGCCCCTTCGTCGGGAAAACCGGACGGGGTCGGCGTATTGGACAAGCCTTCGGCTTGCTCCCGGACGGTGGGTTCGTCTGCGGGATCCGCGCCTTCTTCTGTGCGCGAAACGACGGATTCTACGCTATCGCCCGGGGCTATGGGTGCATCGTGTTCCGAAACAGACAATTCCGCAACCGGGATATTGTCATTTTCGTCCACTTCGGACGGCACGTCGACGGGGATTTCACCTTGCGCGGGCTCGGTTTCGCCTTCGACAGCCACCGCGGTTTCGTCCTGCGCCGTCTCTTCGGCGGGCGCGGCGCCCTCGCCTGTGAGCTGTTGCACTTCGCCCAGATCCAGCCCGGCCAGCGCCGCGGCGGCTTGCGCCGATTCCAGCGGCGGAAGCTCATCCAGCGCCCGCAAGCCCAGATCATCCAGAAACTGGCGCGTGGTGCCGAACAGGGCCGGACGCCCCGGCGCATCGCGGTGCCCGATGACCTCGATCCACCCGCGGTCCTCCAGCGCCTTCACGATTTGCGAAGACACGGTGACGCCCCGGATATCCTCGATGTCGCCGCGAGTGACCGGCTGGCGCCAGGCCACGATCGCCAGCGTTTCCATGACGGCGCGCGAATATTTGGGCGGCTTTTCAGGACTCAGCCGCTCCAGATAGCGCTGCATGTGCGGGCGGCTCTGGAAACGCCACCCGCTTGCCAACTGCACCAGCTCCAGGCCGCCATCGGCCCAATTGCTTTGCAGCGTCTCCAACAGCGCACGCAGTTTGCTGTTGTCGAATTGTTCATCGTCCCCGAATAGCTTGCGCATATCGGACAGTTGCATCGGCTGCACCGCGCATAGCAGCGCGGTTTCCAGCACGAGTATTGCCTCGCTATCGTTCATCGACATTCAAATTCAAAAAGGGCTAACTTGCGCTAGGTTGAAAATAAGGTTAATATTCTTTTCTCAGACGCGGGGTGGAGCAGTCTGGCAGCTCGTCGGGCTCATAACCCGAAGGTCGTAGGTTCAAATCCTGCCCCCGCAACCAAATTGACGAAGGCCTGGCGAATGCGCCGGGCCTTTTTCATTTGTGCCTGCAAATTCATTTGTGCCTGCAAAATCAGAGTTTGCGAAGATTGCGCTGCAATAAATGCTGCGCGCACTGCTTTGGCGCCTTGCAAACCGAAAGCGCCAGCCAAAGCAGTGGCCGCAAAAGTAGTGGCCGCAAAACCGAAAATGGACATCACGCCCGCACCCGCCGGCAGGGCCACCATGAAAGTGGACCCGCTACAGACGGCATTGGTTTGCGTAATGTTCACAAAATTCCTGTGATGATTGCCATGCATGACGGACTGCGCGGCGAACATGCGCCAAAACATCCGTACCGATCAAGATAGGGCGATATGCCTGCCCGACTTTCATCGCGGCAGACGCCTTGAGCAATTCTGGAAAAGCTGGCCTCACTCGCCAACAAGCCTGCGGGACCCGCCGGTAACCCAGCGCCATTTTCCCGCAGCGATCAGTATCAAGAACCCGGATCGTCAGGCATCGGATTCGGTATTGCGGCCAGCTGCCGCTCCCTGAACCCCATGTTCCCCCTCGTGCATACGAAGACCGGCTTCGCAATGCGTTGGCCAACCCCAGGCCGGACTTACGATTCTTAGATGTTTTCGACGACTACATGCTAGCGGACATCCGCCCGCCGCAAAATGGTTTGCTGGCAGAAACGCGAAATCAAAGCGACCCGCCCGCCAAAGCAATGTCCAAATTATACCGCCATAACTCCGGGCCTCAAGCCAGGGCGCCCGCAGACGGGCGCCTCAAGACGACAAGGTGGGCGGCACCGCAGACGCTGCGGCGGGCTTGTCCCAGGGCGCAGAACCCAGCCGTTCCACCAGAAAATCCAGCATCGAACGCAGGATCAGCGGCATCTGGCGGCGCGAGGCATAAACGCCGTAAATCCCCAGTTCCTGCGGTTTGCATTGCGGCAGGATGGCCTTCAGGCGCCCTGCCGCCACATATTCTGCCGCGTAGTAAGTCGGCAGCATCGCGATGCCCGCCCCCTCCAGCGCGGCGCTCAGCAGCACGGAGACCTCGTTCGCACTGATATTGCCGCTGACCGGCACATCTACTGGCTGGCCGTCGCGTTCGAAGCGCCACAGGCTTTTGCCGAAATAGGAATGCGTCAGGCAGTTGCGCAAGGACAGGTCTTCGATGCGGGCAGGCACGCCTTCGCGTGCCAGGTATTCCGGGGATGCGCACACCACCGAACGGCATACGGCCAATTTTCGCGCGATCAGGTTGGGATCGAGGTCGTTGGTGATCCGTACGGCCAGGTCCACCCGCTCTTCCACCAGATTGACGGCGCGTTCGACCAGCATCAGATCCACCGACGTGCCGGGATGCAGTTTGACGTAGTCCGTGACCGCGCTGGCCAGATGCTTCGAACCGAAGGACATACTGGTAGTGATGCGCAGCAAGCCGCGCGGCGTGTCTTCAGGCGTGGAGACCGCGCTACGCAGGTCACCCACCATATCGAGCATCTGCCGGCATCGCGGCAAGGTCTCCGCCCCGGCGGGCGTGAGGCTGAGCCGGCGGGTCGTGCGGTGCAGCAAACGCACCCCCACCCACTGCTCCATTTCGGCCAGATACCGCGACACCATCGCTCGCGACATGTCCAGATGGACCGCCGCCGCCGACAGGCTTCCCCGGTCAGCGACTTCCACGAACACCTGCATGGCTTTCAGACGATCCATGATTGTCTCGGTTCTTGCATCAGACCGTACCGGTTATACCGTATTTCCGTGCAACATCCGTGCCCAAATAGCGACAAAGCGTCAGACAGCCCGACAGCGAAATCGGGGCGGCAGCGCTCAGGCAGGCAACTGCCCTAGCGCCTCGCAAACCTCGGCGCGCACCATGCCGGCATCCAGGCCGCGCAGGATATAGACCAGATGCGACGCACGGTCATCGCCTGGCCATTGCGACAGCGTGCGCAGGGGATAAAGCTCACCATGGACGCCGTGGACCTCGCACGGTAACGCCTCGCCTTCGAAGCAAACCAGCCCCTTCATCCGCAGCAGCCCCTGACCGAAGCGCTCCTGGATACGCGACACGCCCGCCAGGAAGGCTGCGCGCCCCAGCGGCGAGGACAAGGTCAGCGAAAAACTGGAGACCTGCGCGTGGCGGTCGGCGACCGGCCGCGCAAACGCCTGAAGCCAGTTCGCCAGGGCCACGCCATCGCGCCGCACCATCGCATCGGGACCGTCCCGCAAGATGCCCGCCAGCGGCGCGTCCTGACGCTGGACGCAACGATGCGCCCCGGGATTGATGGCAATGACCGCCTGCTCCACCCGCCGCAATTGCGCCGCGTCCGCCAGGTCCGATTTGCTGAGCACGACGGTATCGGCCAGCGCCAATTGCCGCGACGCCTCGGCCTGCGTCGCCAGTTGCGCTTCTCCGTGGCGCACGTCCACCACCACGATCGCGCCCCGGTACGCGTAACGCTCGGACAGGAACCGGTCGTGCTTGAGCATGAACAGCGTCGACGCAGGATCCGCCAGCCCGCTGGTTTCGATCAGCACACGCCGAAAGGGCTTGATCCGGCGGCTTAGCGCCAGCATGAAAAGATCGCGCAGGGCGTCCACCACGGCACCGCTGACGACACAGCACAGGCAGCCGCCCTCGATCAGCACGACATTGGCCGGCGCCAAGCGCACCAGATGATGATCAACACCGACGTCGCCGTATTCGTTGACGATGACCAACGCATCGGCGTAGGCCGGTTCGTGCAGCAGACGGTTAAGCAACGTGGTCTTGCCGCTGCCCAGAAATCCCGAAATCACCGTCACGCCGATGCGCTTGTCCTCGTCCATGTCCCCTCACCCAACGGGCGCTACCCCGGATTCTACGGCCGCTCCCACACCGGAAACGGATCTGTTATCGCCGCCAGTTCGCTCGCGGGCCGCGTCATTTCTTCCTGCGTCATCAAGCAGGCCTGCAGGCCCGCCCGCAGCGCCGCCTCGTCCATGCCGATGCCGATCAACACCAGTTCCTGGCACCGGTCGCCGTAGATCGGATCCCATTCCGACACGATCGCCGCCCGCGCCTCCCCATCCTCGGGCCACTGCTCGCGCGGTAAGGCCGCCCACCAGTATCCCACCGCGCCATGGCGCATGATGGGCCCTGCCTGCGACCACGATGCCGCATACCCCGGGCGCGTCACCAGCCAGAAGTAACCTTTCGACCGCACCACGCCAGGCCATTCCTGATGAATGCAATCCCAGAAACGCTGCGGATGGAACGGGCGCCGGGCGCGAAACACGAAACTGCCGATGCCATATTCCTGGCTCTCCGGGATGTGTTCGCCGCGCAATTCCTTCAGCCAGCCGGGCGCCTGCGAGGCAGCTTCAAAATCGAACCGGCCCGTATCCAGCACGCTGGCCATCGGCACCCGGCCGAACTCGCTCTTCACGATTTCCGCGCGGGGATTCAGGCCGTGCAACATCGCTTCCAGGCGCGCCAGTTCGGCAGCCTCCACCAGGTCAGTCTTATTCAAGACGATGACATCACAGAATTCCACCTGCTCGATCAACAGATCGACAACCGTGCGCGCGTCCTCGTCGCCCAACGCCTCGCCCCGCTCGGCCAGGCGATCCCTGCTGGAGTAGTCACGCAGGAAGTTGAAAGCATCCACCACCGTGACCATCGTGTCCAGCCGGGCGATATCGTCCAGGCTCGCCCCGTCCTCATCGCGGAAGGTGAAGGTCTCGGCCACCGGCAAGGGCTCGGAGATCCCCGTCGATTCGATCAGCAGATAATCGAAACGCCCCTCGGCCGCCAGGCGACGGATCTCGATGAGCAGGTCTTCGCGGAGCGTACAGCAGATGCAGCCATTGCTCATCTCGACCAACTTTTCGTCGGCGCGCGACAGGGCCGCACCACCTTCGCGCACCAGGCGCGCGTCAATATTGACCTCCGACATGTCATTGACGATGACCGCGACCCGACGGCCCTCGCGGTTGTTCAACACGTGGTTGAGCAGCGTCGTCTTTCCCGCACCCAGAAACCCCGACAACACCGTCACCGGCAGGCGCCCGTCGCGCAACGGGTTCGTTTCATCAATCCGCATCATCGCTTCGCTCCAAAATTAGAATGTTATTACATAACAATTTAAGCGCGAACAGCAAGCAATGAATGCGCGACCCGCCAGCGGCGCGGGCAGGACATCAGGCAAGCAAGGTTGGGGAGGATCGAGCAGGTACCGAGCGTGCAGGGCAGGCGCTGCGCGGGGTTGCGTGACGCGCGAATGAGGATCGCGCGGAAAACAAAAAGGGCCACCCACTTTCGTGAATGACCCTGGCTGTTGTTCGGCGCTTCGGCATTGGCTTGCGCGCTGAACGGTGTCGGTACTGAATTCTTTTGGCTCCCCGAGCTGGGCTCGAACCAGCGACCTGCGGATTAACAGTCCGTCGCTCTACCGACTGAGCTATCGGGGATCTGCCAAGAACGTAATTATGACCTAAATTTTTGGCGCGTGCAAATCGCAGTTTTTTTAATTCTTTTTGGTCCGTTTGTTTCCCATCGCGAAAAAACTCTGATATGATTTCGGTCTTTCCAGATCAGGCCCCATAAACAGGGCAGCGAACTGGGAAGAACAAAGATGTTTTGCTTGTAGTTCCAGCATTGCCGAATTCAACACCGGCACGCAAGAATCGAAGCAAATGGTCTTGCCGGCATAGCTCAGTTGGTAGAGCAGCGCATTCGTAATGCGAAGGTCGTAGGTTCGACTCCTATTGCCGGCACCAAATTCAAAAAGCAGCCCTCTCGGGCTGCTTTTTTCATTTCCGCTCCCCTCTCTTCTCTTGCAGGCTACCCGGTTACGGGAACTCCATTCGCCTGGCGGGCGTCCAACTTGCTGGATTCCTTCTACACCAAGCGAAGACCGCCATGCGCATCCTACTCGTCGAAGACGACATCATGATCGGTGAAAGCGTATTGGACTGCCTGCGCGCGGAGCACTACGCCGTCGACTGGGTCAAGGACGGCAACGCCGCGGAACTGGCCTTGCGCACCGACACCTACGACCTGATCCTGCTGGATCTGGGCCTGCCCAAACGCGATGGCCTGACCTTGCTGCGCGACTTGCGCACGCGCAAGGACCGCACGCCGGTGCTCATCGCCACCGCGCGGGACGCCGTCAGCGACCGCATCGCCGGATTGGACGCGGGCGCAGACGATTACGTCGTCAAACCCTACGACGTGGACGAACTGCTGGCCCGCATGCGCGCGTTGATCCGCCGCAGCGCCGGCCGCGCCGAACCGGTGTTTGAACACGATGGCATTACCATCGACCCACAATCGCACGCAGCCATGGTGGACGGCACACCGGTTGCCCTGACCGCCCGCGAATGGGCGGTACTGGAGCCCCTGATCGCCCGCCCCGGCATGATCTTTTCGCGCGCGCAATTGGAAGAAAAGCTCTACAGCTGGAAGGACAGCGTCAGCAGCAATGCCGTTGAGGTTTATATTCATGGCCTGCGCAAGAAACTGGGTCCGGACCTGATCCAGAACGTCAGAGGCGTCGGCTATGTCATTCCCAAAACATGAGCATCCGGCTTAGCTACTCACTGAGAGCTCGCCTGCTTTTCTTCCTGCTGGCCGCCATCGCGGTCGGCGCACTCGTGCAAGGCGCAATCGCCTATCGCAGCACGCTGGCGCAAGCCGACGACATCTTCGATTCGCTGCTGCAACGCACCGCCCTGTCGCTGGGCACCGGCGACGGGCTGCTCAGTACCGGCCCGACCCACACCCGCGGCGCAGGTTCGCCCGTTGCCGACGACCTGATCATCCAGATCTGGACCCCGGACGGCCTGCGGGTCTTCAATTCGCGCTCGCGCCGCCCGCTGCCCGACCAGATTGTGCTGGGGTTCTCCGACGCCCGGATGGAAGGCATCACGTACCGCGTGTATTCGCTGGCCACGCCGTTCCAGGTGATCCAGGTAGCGCAGGACATGGACGTGCGCAAGCACATGGCGCGCGCGCTGGCCCTGCGCACCATCGCCCCCATCGCCGCGGCCGCTCCCCTGCTGATGCTGATCATCTGGTGCGTGGTCAGCTGGTCGCTGCGCCCCGTCAAGCGTGCCCGCGCCCAGGTGGCGGCGCGGCAGCCCGAGGACCTGTCGCCCGTCAACGTGCAGGGCCTGCCCGATGAGATCCAACCGCTGATCCAGGAACTCAACCTGCTGCTGGAACGCATGCGGGGCGCCTTCGCCCAGCAGAAGCAGTTCGTGGGTGATGCGGCACACGAGCTGCGCTCGCCATTGACCGCGCTGCGCCTGCAACTACAGGCCCTGCAACGCGCCGGCTCCCCTGAAGGCCGCCAACTGGCCGAACAACGCCTGGCAGCGGGCATTGACCGCGCCACCCGGATGGTCGAGCAATTGCTGTCCATGGCCCGCCACGAAAGCGCCGCCGAGCCCTCGCCTGCCGCCCCCGTGGACCTGGCCGACGTGCTGCGCCAGGCCTTGTCGGAAACCTTGCCTCAAGCCAACGCCAAATCGATCGGCATCGACATGGACGGCGCGGCCGAAGCCTGGATAACGGGGCATCGCGACGCGCTGGTGCTGCTGGCGCGCAACCTGCTGGACAACGCCGTCAAGCATACGCCCGAGGGCAAGCGCATCCGCCTGCATCTGGAGCAGACGGCGGACAAGGCGTCGTTCATCATCGATGACGAAGGCCCGGGCCTTCCGCCCGCTGAACGCGAGCGCGTGTTCGACCGTTTCTACCGCGCCGAAGGCAACACGCAGCACGGCAGCGGCCTGGGACTGTCGATCGCCCGCGCCATCGCCGACCGCCACGGCGCGGAGATCTTCCTGGAAGACGCGCCGGGCGGACAGGGGTTGCGTGCCCGAGTGACGTTCACCCGCCCGCATTGAATCCGGCAATTTAAGATTCACCTAAGTGTCAGGCCCGAACATAGCGCCATGTCCTCAAACATGAACGCAGGAGCCGACATGAAGACCTCGCAACTGACCCCCTCGCGCCTGGTGCTGGCGCTGCTGGCCGCTGGCGCCATTGGCGGCGCCGGCGCAACCGCCGTGACCGGCGGCGTGTCGATGGCGGCCAACGCGCCGTCCGTCGCCACCGCCCCGCAGACGATCAATACTTCCAGCCCGCCCAATTTCGCGCAGATCACGCGCGACTTCGGGCCCGCCGTCGTGAACATCAGCGTCAGCGGCACCCGCAAGGTGTCCGCCGACGACGATGGCCCCTTTGCCCAGTTCTTTGGCCAGATCCCCGGATCCCGCGGCCGCATGCCCTCGCGCGAAGTGCCGATGCGCGGCGAAGGCTCGGGCTTCATCATCAGCAACGACGGCATCATCCTGACCAATGCGCACGTCGTGCAAGACGCCCGCGAAGTCACCGTCAAGCTGACTGACCGCCGCGAGTACAAGGCCAAGGTGCTGGGCGCGGATCCGCAGACCGACGTGGCCGTGCTCAAGATCGACGCCAAGAACCTGCCCGTCGTGAAAGTCGGCGACGTGAACCAGCTGCAAGTGGGCGAATGGGTACTGGCCATCGGCTCGCCGTACGGCCTGGAAAACACCGCCACCGCGGGCATCGTCAGCGCCAAGGGGCGCTCGCTGCCGGACGACACGTCGGTCCCCTTCATCCAGACGGACGTGGCCGTCAACCCCGGCAACTCGGGCGGCCCGCTGTTCAACGACCGCGGCGAAGTGGTGGGCATCAATTCCCAGATCTACAGCCGCACCGGCGGATTCCAGGGCCTGTCGTTTTCGATCCCCATCGACGTGGCCTACAAGATCAAGGACCAGATCCTGGAGCACGGCAAGGTGCAGCACGCGCGGTTGGGCGTGACGGTGCAGGAGGTGAACCAGGACCTGGCCAACTCCTTCAAGCTGGACTCGCCATCAGGCGCACTGGTCTCCAGCGTCGAGAAAGGCAGCGCGGCCGACAAGGCCGGCCTGCAGCCGGGCGACGTGGTCCGGAAGATCGACGACAAGACCATCGTGTCCTCGGGCGATCTGGCGTCCCTGATCACGCTGGCCTCGCCGGGTGAAAAGATCAAGATGGATGTCTGGCGCGCCGGAGCCCCCAAGGAACTGGTGGCCACGCTGGGCGGCATCCCTAAGGACAAGACGCAGGCGTCGGCGGGCGACCAGGACGTACAGCGCGGTCAATTGGGCCTGGCGCTGCGCCCGCTGAGCCCGCAAGAGCAGCAGGCTTCGGGCACCGAAGGCTTGCTGATCGAACGCGCCGCCGGCCCGGCCGCCAAGGCGGGCATCGAACCGGGCGACGTGCTGCTGTCCTTGAATGGCGTGCCCGTGCACAACATCGGGCAAGTGAAGGATGCGCTGTCCAAGGCGGGCAAGACCGTTGCCCTGTTGGTTCAGCGCGGCGAAGACAAGATCTTCGTGCCGGTGCAGATCGGCTGAACCTGACCGCCGGCGTTACTCCGCGTCGGGCTGCTTGCCCGGCGCGGCGTCCGCGAAAGCCGGCAGTTCGCGGCAGGCCGCATCAATGCGCACCACGTTGGGCATCGCAGAGAGATCGCACTCGAAGCGCTGCGCATTGGCCACTTGCGGCACCAGGCACAGGTCGGCGATGGTCGGCGTGTCGCCGTGACAGAAACGGCCCGTGGCACTGGACCGCGCCAGTTGCGCCTCCAGCGCTTCCAACCCCTGATGCACCCAATGCTTGTACCAGGCGTTCTTGGCGGCTTCGTCCACGCCCAGCGTGTGCTTGATGTACTTCAACACGCGCAGGTTGTTCAGCGGGTGCGTGTCGCAAGCAATACCCAAGGCCAGATCGCGTACCCGGGCGCGGCCAATGGCGTCGGCCGGCAGCAGCGGCGCCTGGGGATGGGTTTCTTCCAGGTATTCGATGATGGCGAGCGACTGCCCGATGACGGCGTCGCCATCGATCAGCGTGGGCACCAGCGCCGTCGGGTTCATCTTGCGATACCCCTCCGACAACTGCTGCCCGCCGTCCTTCAGCAGATGCACCGGCAGGTATTCGTACGACAGGCCCTTCAGGTTCAGGGCGATGCGTACGCGGTACGCGGCCGAGCTGCGGAAATAGCTGTACAACTGCATGAAGTCTCCTCGATGTGCTGATGGCGCCGCGCGTGCGGCGCCTGTTTTTTTTCAGCGCCGCATTCCGTCCGGCGCTATTCCAGCGATTCCGTCTGCGCGGCCTTGCGCGACAAGCCCTTGGGAAGCGGAAACGCCACATTCTCTTCCAGGCCGGGCATCGTGCGCACCGACACCGCGCCCAGCTCCTTGACGCGGTCGATGACCTGCTGCACCAGGATTTCGGGCGCGGACGCGCCCGCCGTCACGCCGATGCGCTTGCGGTCCACCAGCCAGGCCGGATCGATGGAGTCTGCGCCGTCGATCAGGTAGGAGGCCACGCCCTTGCGCTCGGCCACTTCGCGCAGCCGGTTGGAATTCGAGCTGTTGGGGCTGCCCACGACCAGCACCAGATCGCAATCGGGCGCCATCACCTTGACTGCGTCCTGACGGTTCTGGGTGGCATAGCAGATATCGCTTTTCTTGGGCTCGACGATGCTGGGAAAGCGCGCCTTCAGCGCCTTCGAGACGGCCGCGGCGTCGTCCACAGACAGCGTCGTCTGCGTGACGTAAGCCAGGTTTTCCGGGTCGTTGACTTCCAGCCCCGCGACGTCTTCCACGGTCTCGACCAGATACATGCCGCCCTGCGCCTGGCCCAGCGTTCCCTCGACCTCGGGGTGGCCCTTGTGGCCAATCATGATGATCTCGCGGCCGGCCGCACGCATGCGGGCCACTTCGATATGGACCTTGGTGACCAGCGGGCACGTAGCGTCGAAGACCTGCAAGCCGCGGGATTCCGCTTCGGCACGCACCGCCTTGGACACGCCATGCGCCGAGAACACGACGATGGAACCCGAGGGCGCGTCGTCCAGTTCATCGATGAAGATCGCGCCCTTGGCGCGCAGGTCTTCCACTACATAGCGGTTGTGGACGATCTCGTGGCGCACGTAGATGGGCGCGCCATGCAGTTCGATCGCGCGCTCGACGATGTCGATGGCGCGGTCCACGCCGGCACAGAAGCCGCGCGGCTGCGCCAGCAGGACTTCGGCGTCGGAGGCGGTAACGGCCTTGCTCATCAGAGGACTCCCAGCAGCGCCACGTCCACGCGCAAGCTGATGCCCGCGAGCGGGTGATTGAAGTCGAACAGCGCCGACTCGTCGTTGATCTCTTTCAGGACGCCCGAATAGCGGCCGCCGTTGGGCGCGGTGAATTCCACCAGGTCGCCCGGCTCGAAACCGGCGTCGGGGCCGGCGTGCTCGGCAAGCATGGCGCGCGTGACGCGTTGGATCAGTTCGGGATTGCGTTCCCCGTAGGCGTCGGCCGGCTCCAGCGTGACGCTGAACCGCTCACCTTCGGCATGGCCGATCAGCGCAGCCTCCAGGCCGGGCGCCCACTGGCCACCGCCCATCTGCAACGTACCAGGACGGCCGTCGAAGGTGTCAGCGAACACGGAATCCTTGCCGGGCCCGGAAGCCAGGGTGATTCGGTAGTGCAGCGTTAGGTAGGAATCCTGACGGACAAAAACGTTCACTTCGTTAGAGGCGATGCTCAAGATCTGCCACCGTATAGATATTGGATAAACCTTGATTTTAGAGCCTCTTATGAAATTGTCTGTGCGGCTGTCAAAACACGAGCGCCCGCGGGAGCGGTTGCTGCGTCACGGGGCCGGCGCGCTCCAGGACGCCGAACTGCTTGCCGTCGCCCTGCGCACGGGCATTCCCGGGATGAACGTGGTGGACTTGTCCAGCCGCCTGCTGGAGCGTTTTTCCGGTCTGCGGGGCCTGCTGGGCGCCACCCCCGAGGAATTGATGACCGTTTCCGGCCTGGGCGTGGCCAAATCGTGCACGCTTGCTGCCCTGCTGGAACTGGCGCGCCGGGCCATCGAGGAAGACCTGACCCGCAGCGACACCCTGCGTCACCCTGCCCAGGTGAAACAATATTGCATGGCTGCCCTGGGTCATCGGCGGGTGGAGCACTGCATCGCCCTGTATCTGGATAACCAGTTACGCGTGATCGCCACCGGCGAACTGGCGCGCGGCACGCTCTCCCAGGCGTCGGTCTACCCCCGCGAAGTGGTCCGCGAAGCCCTGCGCCACCATGCCGCCGCGCTGATCGTGGCCCATAACCACCCCTCGGGCCTGGCCGAAGCCAGCGCGGCCGACCGCGGCTTCACCCAGCAACTGAAACAGGCACTGGCGCTGGTGGACATCAAACTGCTGGATCACCTGATCGTCGCCGGCGCGACCGTCGTCTCCATGGCGGAACTGGGCGGTTTGTAGGCACAGCGCGGCGCGCCGGAATTCGTTAGACTACCGCCCTGAATTGCTTTAGGCTTTAACCTGTTCCGGCATCATCCGACCGCTTCCCGCCATATGAAACGCCTGTGGGATATTTCCCCGCCCGTCTCCACGGCTTCGCCTGTTTTTCCCGGCGACACGCCGTACCGCCAGCAATGGAAGTGGTCGCTTACGCCCGGCTGTCCGGTCAATGTCAGTGAAATCACGCTGTCGCCGCACATCGGCGCGCACGCGGATGCGCCGCTGCATTACCAGAACGGCGCCGCCGCCATCGGCGCGGTGTCGCTGGAACCGTTCCTGGGCCCCTGTCGTGTCATCCACGCCATGGATTGCGGCCCGCTGATCACGACCGACCACCTGGCCCATGCGGCCCTGAATCTACCTCCCCGCGTGCTGGTGCGCACCGCCAAGCATGCGGCGCAGCACTGGTGGACCGACGATTTCTCTGCCTACGCCCCCCAGACCATCGAATGGCTGGCTGAACGCGGCGTCATGCTGATCGGATTGGATACCGCCAGCATCGACCCCGCGTCCAGCAAGACCCTGGACAGCCACCACACGATATTGCGGCATGACATGCGGGTACTGGAAAACCTGGTGCTCGATGATGTGCCCGAAGGCGATTACGAATTGATCGCCCTGCCGTTGGCGCTGGTCCAGGCCGATGCCAGCCCGGTTCGCGCCGTCTTGCGCGAACTGTAGGCTGGTCCGCTGGCCACTGGGCGGCCGGCCTGCCCTGGCCGCCCGTTTTCGACTAGGTTCGACCATGAGAATCGCCACCCCCTACGCGCCCAGCTGGCGCGCGTTGCCCGCATCCGCCCGCCGTGCTGCCCCGCCCTGCCACGGAGGCCAAGCATGAGCTGCCCGCACCGCCCCGAAGACATCGTCCACGAGGAAAAGGCGCAGCTGGATTTCGCGCGCGACATGACCTATGGCGACTACCTGCATCTGGACGAATTGCTGGGCGCGCAGCATCCGCTGTCGCCCGAGCACAACGAGATGCTGTTCATCATCCAGCACCAGACCAGCGAACTCTGGATGAAGCTGATGCTGCACGAGTTGCGTGCCGCCATCGCCAATGTGGCCACCGACCGGCTGCAGCCCGCCTTCAAGATGCTGGCGCGCGTCAGCAAGATCATGGAGCAGCTGGTGCACGCCTGGGACGTGCTGGCTACCATGACGCCGCCCGAGTATTCCGCGCTGCGTCCGTATCTGGCCCGTTCCAGCGGCTTTCAGAGCTACCAGTACCGCCAGGTGGAATTCCTGCTGGGCAACAAGAACGCGGCCATGCTCAAGCCGCACGCGCACCGCGAAGACCTGCTGGCGCAGGTACGCACCGCCTACGAGGCCCCTTCGCTGTATGACGAGGCGCTGCGCCTGCTGGCCCGCCACGGCGTGGCCGTGCCGGCCGACCGCCTGGAGCGCGACTGGACGCAGCCCTACGAGTCCTCGGAAGGCGTCGAAGCCGCCTGGCTGACCGTCTACCGTGACACCGACCGCTACTGGGACCTGTATCAGTTGGGTGAAAAGCTGACTGACCTGGAAGACGCGTTCCGCCTGTGGCGATTCCGCCACGTCACGACGGTCGAACGGGTCATCGGCTTCAAGCGCGGCACCGGCGGCACCTCCGGCGTCGATTACCTGCGGCGGATGCTGGACGTCGTGCTGTTTCCCGAAATATGGAAGCTGCGAACCGAGCTCTGAGGAACCTGTCCCCTTATGGAGTCACGAAGGCGGGCCACGCCCGGCCGCCTTCGGGCGCTGGCGCATCGGGAATTTCCCATGCTAGAATTTGGGGTTACTTTTTGGATACGTGGCTAGAGTCCTCGCGTAGACGTTCTGTGTGAACGGTTTTCGTGGTCTGGCTGGCGACCCTACAACTTTGAGAAAGACTCCTCGCGAGTCCTAGGAAAGCACCATGAAAGAAGGCATTCACCCCGAATACCGCGATGTCGTTTTCGCCGATCTGCAAACGGGCAACAAGTTCATCACCCGTTCGACCGTGCACACGCGCGAAACCGTCGAAATCGACGGCAAGACGTACCCGCTCTTCAAGTGCGACGTGACCTCCGAATCGCACCCGTTCTACACGGGCGCCCAAACGCGTATCGTCGAAACCGGCCGTGTGGAAAAGTTCCGCGCCCGCTTCGCCCGTACGGCTGGCACGGTCAAGTCCGCTTCCTGATCCTGTCGCTCCCGCGGGAGTCACAGCAAAAAGGCAGCCTCCGGGCTGCTTTTTTTTCCCCCCTAGCCGGCTTGTTACGCGCTGGGGGCTGGCGCAACCAGACCACTCGGTTACATTAACGCCCGTGTCCCCACTTTCTCTTTCCACTCCGGCCCGGCTCACGTCCGTGGCCACCGCAAAGCTCCCCAGATTGATTCTGCTGGGCTTGTCGCTGGCCTATATCGTGGCCGGCCTGTTCATGCGCGACCCGTGGAAAACGGACGATGCGGTCGGATTGGCGACCATGATCACGGCGATCCGCGAAGGCGGCATCACCTGGTTGCTGCCGCAAGTGGGACTGCTGGCGCACGCCGAAGAAGGCCCGCTGATCACCTGGGTGGGCGCGGCCAGCATCTGGCTGTTTGGCCCCTTCGTGGGCGACATCACTGCCGGACGCCTGCCTAACCTGTTGTGGTTCGGCATCACCGCGATGAGTGTCTGGTACGGCACCTACCTGCTGGGCCGCCGTTCGGAAGCCCAACCGCTTGCCCTGCCCTTCGGCGGCGAACCCGCCCCGCGCGACTATGGCCGCATGCTGGCGGATGCGGCCCTGCTGCTGCTGCTGGCCACCGTAGGCATCCTGCAACGCACCCACGAGACCACCGTCGTGCCCGCCATCATGGCGTGCCAGGCGCTGGCCTTCTATTCGCTGGCGCGCAGCGTCGACCGCCCGGTGTCCGGCACCACCACGTTGGGAATTGCCCTGGCGGCCAGCTTCCTGACCCGTGGCTGGGTGGGCGCGACGCCCATCATGATCGGCGCCCTGCTGGCTTTCTACCCTCGCAGCCAATTGTGGAAGCGCAAGCGCTGGCTGCCTTGGGCCACGCTGGTGACGGTGGCGCTGATCCTGGCCTGGTGGATTCCGGCCAGCGAAAGCAGCCAGTACTGGATCCGCAACTGGAAGACCTGGAACCTGGCGTCCTTCGCCTGGCCGTCCTGGCACGATATGGGCCGCACGCTGCGCGACCTGCCCTGGTACCTGTGGCCCACCTGGCCGCTGGCGCTGCTGGCCGTCTGGCGCTGGCGCGCATGGATCTATGCCCCCCATATCTGGCTGCCGCTGATGCTGCTGGCATGCTCAGCCCTGGTGCTGTTCGGCCTGGAAGAGGCCACCGATTCCGAATACGTCCTGCTGGCGGTCCCGTGCGCCGTGCTGGGCGCGTTCTCGCTGCCGACCCTGCGCCGCGGCGTCGTCAACACGCTGGACTGGTTCGCCGTCATGTGCTTTTCGCTGACGGCCGCCACCGCCTGGCTGGGCTGGGTGGCGCTGCATTTCAATTGGCCGGCCCAGATTTCCCGCAACATCGCCCGCCAGACGACCGGCTATGAACCCGTGATTTCGTGGACCGCCTTTACGCTGGCAGTCATTTTCACGGTGGCCTGGATCGCGCTGGTGGTCTGGCGCCTGCGCGTGCGTCCGCAAGCCCTGTGGCGCGGCACCGTGCTGTCGGCCGGCGGACTGACCGTGACGTGGATCCTGCTGGTGCTGCTGTGGCAGCCCGCCGTGGACTACGCCCGCAGCTACCGCACCGTCTCGGGCCAACTGGCCCAGGCGCTGGCGCAGCACACGCGCCCTGGCGAATGCGTCCGCGGCCTGAGCCTGGGCAGCGGCCAGCGCGCCTCGTTCCTGATCTTCAATAACCTGACCTTCACGTTCGACGCGAAGTGCACGTTGATCTTGCAGCAGACCAGCAACCAGAGCCTGCGCGACAACACCGCCGCGTATAGCGACGGCGCCGACGTGCTGTGGCAGGGCGGCCGCCGCGCTGACCGGCAGGAAGTATTCCGCCTGCTTCGGGTCGGCGCCAACCGATGAGTTCGGTGAGCGCGGCGCCGATTTCCTTCGGCGCCACCCTGCGCGGCATCGCCAAGCAGGCCTGGCCCGTGCTGATCAGCCAATGGGCCGGCATCTCGTTCGGCGTGCTGGACACCGCCATGACGGGCCACTCCAGCGCCAGCGACCTGGCCGCGATGGCCTTGTCCGCCTCGATCTACATCACCGTTTTCGTGGGCCTGATGGGTGTGGTCCATGCCCTGATCCCCATCCTGGCCCAGCACTATGGCGCCGGCAACAACCTGGAAGTCGGCCGCAGCTGGGGCCAGGGCGTGTGGCTGGCGCTGGGCCTGTCCGGGGTGGGCGCGATCCTGATGCTGTTCCCGAACGTCTGGCTATCCATGTCCGGCGAGGTGGCGCCCGCCGTGCGGGAGCGGATCGGCTCCTACCTGCAGGCGCTGGCGCTTGCCCTGCCTGCCGCGCTGGTGTTCCGCACCATCTATGCGCTGGGCACTTCCGTGTCGCGCCCCAAGCTGGTCATGGCCATCAACCTGTCGGCCATCGGCTTCAAGGCCTTCTTCAACTGGCTGTTCATCTACGGCAAGCTGGGCCTGCCGGCCATGGGCGCCACCGGCGCCGGCCTGGCGACCGCGCTGGTGTCGTGGATGAGCCTGGGGCTGGGCCTGTGGGTGATTACTCATGACCGCTTCTACCGCCGCTTCCAGTTGCGGATCGGCAAGCCCGACTGGAAGACGCTGAAGGAACTGCTGCGCCTGGGCATCCCGATGGGCGGCTCGTACCTGGTGGAAGTGTCGGCGTTCACGTTCATGGCCTTGCTGGTGGCCCGCGAAGGCACGTTCGTGACCGGTGGGCACCAGATCATGTCGAACCTGGCCGCGCTGTGCTACATGATGCCGATGGCGCTGGGCGTGGCCACTGCCGCCCTGACCGCGCAGGCAATCGGCGCCGGCAACCTGGCCCATGCACACCGCACCGGCATGGCCGGGCTGGCGCTCGGCCTGATCGGCGCACTGTTGACGTCCGCCGTGCTGCTGGTTGGCCGGCCGCTCATCCTGGCGGCCTACACCGACGACGCGGGCGTGGCGGCCGTCGCCACGACCCTGCTGGCCGTGCTGCCGCTGTTCCACCTGTTCGACTCCATGCAATGCATCAACTCCTACCTCCTGCGCGCCTACAAGGTGGCCGTCGTGCCGCTGCTGCTGCAGGTAGTGGCGCTGGCTGGTGTGGGCCTGGTGGGCGGCTGGTGGTTCGGTTTCGGCCCCGGCAAGGGCGGCCTGGATGGCATCCGCAACGTCCTCGTACCGGGTTCCCCCGTGGGTGCGGGCAGCATGTGGTTGATGGCGATGGTCGGCCTGGCCCTGTCCGCCGCCCTGCTGCACATCTGGTATCGGCGGATCGTGCGGACCCTGGCGCAGCAGTAACGCCCTGAACGCGAACAAAAAAAGGCAGCCCGAGGGCTGCCTTTCCTGTCTCCGATCGTGGGATCAGACCACTTTCGGCCGCTTGTCGATCACGCGGCGTGCCTTGCCGGTAAGCGTGCGTTCCACATGCCCGGAGTCCGACACCTGGATGCGCGCGCTGACGCCAATGTGCGTCTTCACGGCATGCTGCAACTGGCGGCCCAGATCGTTGCGCTCGGCGTCCGACAGGCCCGAGAACTCGGCGCGCACTTCGGTCAGGATCTCCAGCTCGTCCATATTGCCCGTGCGCGACAGCACCAGCTGATAGTGCGGCGCCAACTGAGCGATCTTCAGCACCAGTTCTTCGACCTGCGTCGGGAACATGTTCACGCCACGCACGATCAGCATGTCGTCGCTGCGGCCCGTGATCTTGCCGATGCGGCGCATGCTGCGTGCCGTGGGCGGCAGCAGGCGGGTCAGGTCGCGCGTGCGGTAGCGGATGATGGGCATCGCTTCCTTGGTCAGCGACGTGAACACCAGTTCGCCAGGTTCACCGTCGGCCACGGGCTCGCCCGTATCCGGGTTGATGATTTCGGCGTAGAAATGGTCTTCCCAGACCACCGGACCATCCTTGGTTTCGACGCACTCGCTGGCCACGCCCGGCCCCATCACTTCGGACAGGCCGTAGATATCCACCGCGTCGATGCCGGCTTCGGTCTCGATATCGGCACGCATCTGCCCCGTCCACGGCTCGGCGCCGAAGATGCCGATGCGCAGCGAACTTTGACGCGGATCAATGCCCTGGCGACGCTGTTCTTCCAGAATATTGCAGAAATAGGAGGGCGTGACCATGATGATGTCCGGACGGAAATCGCTGATCAGCTGCACCTGCTTTTCGGTCTGCCCGCCCGACATCGGGATGACGGTGCAACCCAAGCGCTCGGCGCCGTAATGCGCACCCAGGCCGCCCGTGAACAAGCCGTAGCCGTAGGCCACGTGCACCGTGTCGCCGGGTTTGCCGCCGGCCGCACGGATAGAACGCGCGACCAGATTGGCCCAGTTGTCCAGATCGCCCTTGGTGTAGCCCACCACCGTCGGCTTGCCCGTGGTGCCGCTGGAAGCATGGATACGCGAGATCCGTTCACGCGGAACGGCGAACATGCCGAAGGGATAGTTATCGCGCAGTTCCTTCTTCGTCGTGAAGGGGAACTTCGAAATATCGGACAGCTGCTTCAGATCGTCCGGATGCACGCCCGCGTCATCGAACGCTTTCTTGTAGTGCGCGACGTTCTCGTAGGCATGCTTGAGCGTCCACTTCAGACGCTGCAGCTGCAACGCGCGAAGCTCATCCTCGCTGGCATGCTCGATGGGGTCCAGCCCCGGCTTGCTCATGGTGTTGGACATGGTTATCTCTCTCCTGAAATTCTCTCTACGCCGGTCGGGGCGACGACGGGGGCCTGAACCCCGGGCGCCCGCCGCCCTGCCAGCGGCCTTGTCTTTGGTAGGTTGCCTTACGCGTCGGCGGGAACGCCGACGATCTGACCTTTGATGCGATAAGAGCGCCCGCGGAACAGCGCGACATTGCGGCCATCCTGGTTGGTGACCGTCACGTCGTACACGCCCGTGCGGCCAGCCAGGGAACGCTCCTGGGCCACCGCAGTCAGCAAATCGCCTTCGAAACCCGGCGCCAGGTAATCGATGGTGCAGCCGGAGGCCACCGTGCTGACATTGCGCGAATTGCACGAAAACGCGAAGGCACTGTCAGCCAGGGCGAAAATGAAACCGCCGTGGCAGGTCTTGTGGCCGTTCAGCATGTCGGCGCGCACGCGCATCGTCAGACGTGCGTAGCCCGGCGCCATTTCCTCGACCTTCATGTCCAGGCCTTGCGAGGCCGCGTCACCTGCGTACATCACGGTGCCGACGGCCTGAGCCAGTTCCTGGGGATCAGCCGGCACTTCAACAGCGGGAACATGCGCGTTCATCATTGCCCCTTGAATTGCGGTTCGCGCTTGCCAAGGAAGGCGGCCACGCCTTCGGCGTAATCTGCGCTGCGGCCCAGTTCGCGCATCATGTCGCGTTCCAGGTCCAGCTGCGTGGACAGGTCGTTGCCCAGGCTGGCCTGCACGGCACGCTTGGTGAACGCCAGACCCTTGGTGGGCGCCGTGGAGAAGTGCTTGGCCAGGCGGTCCAGGGTGGCGTCGAATTCCTCGTCGGCCACGCATTGCCAGATCAGGCCCCACTCTTCGGCCTGTTTGGCGCTGAGCTTGTCGCCCAGCATCGCCAGGCCCATGGCGCGCGCGCGGCCGACCAGGCGCGGCAGCGCGAAGGTGCCGCCCGTGTCCGGAATCAGCCCCAGGCGGCAGAACGACTGGATAAAGTTGGCTGAAGCCTTGGCAATGACGATATCGCCGGCGAACGCGAGGTTGGCGCCCGCGCCGGCCGCCACGCCGTTCACCCCCACCACAACGGGCATGGGCAAGGCGTTCAGGCGGCGCACCAGCGGACCGTAGAACTTGTCGACGGTTTCGCCCAGGTCAGGCGGCGTACCGTCTTCGGCGGGCTTGCGCTCGCTCAGGTCCTGCCCCGCACAAAAGCCGCGGCCCGCGCCGGTCAGGACCAGCACGCGCGCGCCTTCGGTCTCAACATGCGTCAATGCGTCGGCCACTTCGCCATGCATGTTGGCGGTGAAACTGTTCAGCTTGTCCGGGCGGTTCAGCGTCAGACGCGCAATGCCGTTGGACAGGTCGAATTGAATATCTTGGTAGCTCATATCAGTTATCCATTGCGGGCACGCTACTGGCATCAAAGGCAATCGTTAACGCCCTATCCGGGCCGCAGCGGCGCCCCCTCGAGAGGAAAGCGCGTAGCGCTTCGGGGGGCTTAAATATGACGGCGGGTTTGCACCACGCGGAAGCGGTTCGACACGAAAGCCGCGTCGGACAGCGCCGCATTGGCGGCCGGATTGGCGCCGGTGCCGTGGAAGTCGCTGAAGGCCGCGGTCTGATTGACGAACACGGCGCCCGTCAGGTTGAGCGACAGCGACACGCCGGACACTTCGGCCGCGTCCTGCACCTGCTCGGCCACCTGCGCGTCGGTCGTGTAGGCGGACAGCGACAGCGCGCCGTGCTGGATGACGCTGTCGCGTGCCAGCTGGATGCTGTGCGCAGTGGAATCGGTGGCCACCACGAACGCGATGGGACCGAACCATTCCTGGGCGATGGCGGCATTGCCGGCTTCCGTGCGCAGCAGCAGCGGCGTGCGGACGCGCGCGTTTTCGAACTGCGGGTGTACGAGCGTCTTGCTGTCGGCCACGACCGGCAGGCCGAGCGCGCGGGCGCGTTCGATGCGCTCGACGATGCCTTCGTTCTGGATCGCGCCGGTCAGTTCAACGGCGCGCGCGGCGTCGGCGCTGACTTTCTCAAGCGCCACGCCCAGGGCGGCGGCGACGTCATCGAAGCTGACGCGGCCTTCCGGGGTGTTGATGCCGTCGCGCGGCACGTAGATGTTTTGCGGCGCCGTGCACATCTGGCCGGAATACAGAGCCAGCGAAAACGCCAGGTTGCGCGCCACGCCCTTCAGGTCGGCCGTGGAATCGATGATGACCTGGTTGACGCCGGCCTTCTCGGTGTAGACCAGCGCCTGGCGGGCGTTGTTTTCCAGCCAGTCGCCGTTGGCGGTGCTGCCGGTGAAATCGACGATCTTGACGGCCGGGTCCAGCGCCAGCTTCTGCGCAGTGTCATCGCCGGCTTCGTGCGCGGCCAGCAGCACGACGTCGGGATCGAAGCCCGCTTCCTGCAGCACTTCGCGCGCCACCTTGACGGTGATGGCCAGCGGCAGGATCGCGCCCGGGTGCGGCTTCACGATGACGGTGTTGCCGGTGGCCAGGCTGGCGAACAGGCCGGGGTAGCCGTTCCAGGTCGGGAAGGTCGAGCAGCCGATCACCAGCGCGACGCCGCGCGGCACCACGGTGAACTGCTTTTCCATGCGGATCGGGTCATTCTTGCCCTGCGGCTTTTCCCAGATGGCCACGCCAGGAATGCGCGACATTTCCTGCCAGGCGTAGGTCACGGCCTCGAAGCCGCGGTCCTGCGCGTGCGGGCCGCCAGCCTGGAAGGCCATCATGAAGCCCTGGCCGGTGGTGTGCTGGACCGCGTAGGCGATCTCGAAACTGAGCTTGTTCAGGCGCGCCAGGATCTCCAGCGAGACACCCACCCACGCCTGCGGACCCGCACGGCGCCAGTCTTCCAGGGCGCGCTTGGAGGCGGCGATCAGCTTGTCGACGGGCACGTGCGGATACGTGATGCCCAGGTCGAAGCCGTAGGGGGATTTCTCGCCGCCCACGGTGCCGTCGGCGTCATGCAGGTTCAGCGGGAACGGCTTGCCCTTGAGCGCTTCGAAGGCGGCACGGCCGTCGTCGTTGGCGGTCTCGCCATAGTTGCGGGGGCTGGGCGATTCGGCAAACGGGCTCCAGTAGCCGCGCAGCGCGGCGGCCGCCAGGGATTGTTCCAGCAGGGGCTGATGGCGTTCGAAGAATTTCTGGGACACTGTGTCTCTCCAATGAATTAGGTAGGTCTGCCTGGCGCGCGCCGGGTCAGGTTTCCTGGTCGAAGTCGATGACCAGGCGGTCGCTGACCGGGAAGCTCTGGCAGCTCAGGACGAAACCGCGCGCCACTTCGTAGTCTTCCAGGGCGAAGTTGGCATCCATGTCCACTTCGCCCTCGACCACTTTGCAACGGCAGGTGGAACACACCCCGCCCTTGCACGAATACGGCAACTCGATCCCTTGCGCCAGCGCCGAGTCCAGCACGCTGTCTTTATTCTTTTCAATGACGAACTTGCGGCTATGGCCGTCCTGCACCACGGTGACTTCGCACTGGCCCTTGCCGGGCGCCTGGCGGGCTTCGTGGCCGGTGCGCAGCGCACGCGGCCCCTTGGGCGCGCCGAACAGCTCGAACTTGATGTTCGACTTCGGAATACCGCGGGCCTGCAGGCGCTCGACCACGCTTTCCGTCATGGTCTGCGGGCCACAGACAAAAGCGTAATCGATATCTTCGGGGCTCATCCAGGCCGACATCAGCTGGTCAACCTTGTCGCCGTCCAGGCGGCCGTTGAACAGCTCGATGTCCTGGGATTCGCGGCTCATCACGTAGACCAGCGAGAAGCGGTCCATGTACAGGTTCTTCAGGTCTTCGATCTCTTCGCGAAAGAGCACCGCCGAGGAAGCGCGGTTGCCGAAGAACAGCGTGAACTTGCTGCCCGGTTCGATGGACAGCGCGGTCTTGACCAGCGAGAACACCGGCGTAATGCCGCTGCCCACCGCAAAGGCTACGTAGTGCCGCTTGTTCTCGGGCGAGAAATCGACCGTGAAATTGCCCGCCGGCGCCATGACTTCCAGCGTCTGGCCAGGCTGCAGTTCCTGGTTGGCCCAGCTGGAGAACGTGCCTTCGTCCACTTTCTTGATCGCCACGCGCAGCAGCTTGTCGTGCGGCGCCGAACAGATCGAATACGAGCGACGCAGCTCTTCGCCGTTCAGCTGGGTGCGCAGGGTCAGGTACTGGCCGGGCAGGAAAGCGAATTCCTTGGTCAGCGTGTCGGGCAGATCGAAGGTCACGACGACGGCATCGCGCGTATTGCGCGCCACCGAGGCCACCTTCAACGAATGAAATTGGTTCTGGCTCATCTCGAAACCGCTCTCAGTGAGTCTTGAAATAATCGAAGGGTTCGCGGCAAGCGACGCAGCGATACAGCGCCTTGCATGACGTGGACCCGAAGTTGCTGACCATCCGCGTATCGCGCGAACCGCAGCGCGGGCAGGCGATGGCGGGCGCGGCGGCGCGGCGGCTGATGCCCGAGATGTCGATGGCGCGCTCGGCGGGCGCGGCAATGCCGTAGCCCTTGAGCGCTTCGCGCCCCTTCTCGCTCATCCAGTCGGTCGTCCAGGCGGGCGCCAGGCGGGTTTCGACACGGACCTCGTCGATGCCGTGGCGCGTCAGCGTCTGCTGGATGTCCTGCGTGATCTCGCGCATGGCCGGGCAGCCGGAGTACGTGGGCGTGATGACCACGACACAGGCCTCGCCATCCCAGGAGACGTCCCGCACCACGCCCAGATCCACCACGGACAGCACGGGGATCTCCGGATCGGGAACCTCTTGCAGCCAGGCATAGACCTGGTCGGCGGAAATGGGCGCCAGCGCGTTCACCACGTGGCTCCTGGATAGGCGCGCGGCAGGTACTGCATTTCCGCCAGCACGTAGCCAAGTTCTTCGGTGTGCTTGCCCTGGCGTCCACCGCGGTAGGCCAGATGGTTGGCGGCGGTTTCGTCCGGCACGGCCAGCGTGGCTTCTTCCAGCACTTCCCGCACGTGGGCGAGCCAAGGCTGGCGCAAGGCGGACAGCTCACAGCCGATGCCGCGAGCAGCCACGTCCTGATCCACGGCGTCGTCGGCGAATAGTTCACCGGTAAAGCGCCAGGCGTCGTCGATGGCGGCCTGCATCTTGGCATGGCTTTCTGCCGTGCCGTCGCCCAGGCGAACCACCATGTCCGACGAACGGCGCACGTGATAGGTCACTTCCTTGATCGACTTGGCGGCGATGCCGGCCACGCGTTCGTCAGAGGATTGCTCCAGGCGCTGCAAGAGGAAGTAGTGCCACACGTCGAACAGGAACTGGCGCGCCATCGTGTCGGCATAGTTGCCGTTGGCGCGTTCGACCAGCAGCACGTTGTGGAACTGGTGCGCGTCGCGGTGGTAGGCCAGCGCGTCTTCGTCGCGACCTGCGCCTTCGACTTCGCCGGCCAGCGTCAGCCACATGCGAGCCTGGCCCAGCAAGTCCAGCGCGGTGTTGGTCAGCGCGAGGTCTTCTTCCAGGATGGGGCCGTGGCCCGTCCAGGCGCCCAGGCGCTGCGACAGGATCAGCGACGAATCGCCGAGGCGCAGCAGGTATTCAAACAGAGTCTTGTCCATGTCTCCCCCGCCGCCTTACATGTGCTTGATTTCTTCGGGCATCGGGAAAAACGTGGGATGCCGGTAGACCTTACTGTTGGCCGGTTCGAACAGGGGTTCCTTGTCGCCGGGGCTGCTGGCCGAGATATCGGAGGCGCGCACGACCCAGATGCTCAGGCCTTCATTGCGGCGGGTATAGACGTCACGGGCGTGGTTGATCGCCATTTCGGCGTCCGATGCATGCAGGCTGCCGACGTGCTTGTGCGCCAGGCCGTGCTGGCTGCGGATGAACACTTCCCACAAAGGCCAGTCTTTGCTCATGATGGATATCCTTGGAATGCGGGGCGCGCACCGCGCGCCCTGATCTGCAATGGTTGGAAGAATGAACCTGGAAACTCGGCTATCGGAGCGCCGGCGCGGCCGCGCGGAACCGGCTTGGCCGGTTCGCAGCGGCGCCCCTTCGAAGGGGCAACGCGCAGCGCTTCGGGGTCGAGTTCATCAGGCGGCCTTGCGCTGCGCCTGCTTGTCCGCATAGGCGACGAGTGCGTCGCGCACCCAGGCACCGTCCTCGTGCGCCTTGACGCGCGCGGCCAGGCGTTCCCGGTTGCACGGGCCGTTGCCCTTGAGCACCGCGTAGAACTCGCTCCAGTCGATCTCGCCGAAGTCATAGTGGCCGCGCTCGGCGTTCCACTTCAAATCGGGATCCGGCACGGTGAGGCCCAGGTATTCGGCCTGGGGCACGGTCTGGTCGACCATCTTCTGGCGCAGCTCGTCATTGGAGAAGAGCTTGATCTTCCAGGCCATGGACTGGGCGCTGTTGGGCGAGTCGGCGTCCGACGGGCCGAACATCATCAGCGCGGGCCACCACCAGCGGTTCAGCGAGTCCTGCACCATCGCCTTCTGTTCGGGCGTGCCGTGCAGGCACATCTGCATCAGCAGGTCGTAGCCCTGGCGCTGGTGGAAGGATTCCTCCTTACAGACGCGCACCATGGCCCGCGCGTACGGGCCGTAGGAACAGCGGCACAGCGGGATCTGGTTGATGATGGCCGAGCCGTCGACCAGCCAGCCGATCATGCCGATGTCGGCCCAGCTGAGCGTGGGGTAATTGAAGATGCTGGAGTACTTGGCGCGGCCGGCATGCAGGTCATCGATCAGGTCGTCGCGCGACACGCCCAGCGTTTCCGCAGCGCTGTACAGGTACAGCCCATGACCCGCTTCGTCCTGCACCTTGGCCAGCAGAATGGCCTTGCGCTTGAGCGACGGGGCGCGACTGATCCAGTTGCCTTCCGGCAGCATCCCGACGATTTCCGAATGCGCGTGCTGCGAGATCTGGCGCACCAGCGTCTTGCGGTAGGCGTCCGGCATCCAGTCCTTGGCCTCGATGCGCACGCCGTCGTCAATGCGGCGCTGGAACGTCTGTTCGCGGCCTTCGAGCTGGTCCGCGGTCTTGACCTGCTTGACGCCGGTTTCGACGAGTTGAGCGTACATGTTTGTCTCCTAGAGACGGTTTGCGAAAACGCAAAGCAAACGTTGCGCAGTGCCGTCATGTCATAGGCGGATTATTTAATACAAAAAAACCATTGTCAAACTCAAATCTGTATCACATTGGATTTATGTATCATATTGCGGATCCCGATATCGGCCGCTTCCGCCCCCCCTTATGGCAAACCCTCAGTCGCCCCTGGACCGCTTCCTGTCCCGCTTATTGAAAAGCGATCCGCCCCGCGCCAAATCCCTGTGCGTCAGCTTGCTGGGGGACGCGCTCGCCCCCCATGGCGGCGCCATCTGGCTGGGCGACCTGATCGCGCTGCTGGCGCCGCTGGGCATCAACGAGCGGCTGCTGCGCACCAGCGTCTTCCGGCTGGTCGCCCAGAACTGGCTGCAGTCCGAACGCCATGGGCGCCGCAGCCTCTACCTGATTTCCGAACAAGGGCTGCGCCATACCGCACACGCCTCGCAGCGCATCTACGAGGGCGCGGCGCAAGACTGGAACGGGGAATGGACGCTGGTCGCGCTGCCGCGTACCGGCAACGGCCTGGCCGAGCGGGCGGAATTGCGCCGCGAGCTGGTCTGGGAAGGCTTCGGCATGATCGCCCCCGGGCTGTTCGCCCATCCACACACCGAGGCGCGGGCGGCGCACGACATCCTTGAAAAGCTCGGCATCCCGGACCGGGCGCTGGTGCTGTCTGCGCGCGACCTAGCCGGCGCAGGCGGCCTGCCGATCGCCAGCCTGGCTTCGCAGTGCTGGAACCTGGACGACGTGGCTGAGCAGTACCGGCAGTTCTCGCGCAACTTCGGACCGCTGGAAAAACTGCTGGAAGAACCGCCCTCGCCGTCGGAAGCGTTCGTCGTGCGCGTCATGCTGCTGCACAATTGGCGCCGGATCGTCCTGCACGATCCGCAACTGCCCGGCCCGATGCTGCCCGACAACTGGCCCGGCCATGCCGCGCGTGAACTCTGCGGGCGGATCTACTGGAAGGTGTTCGACGCGTCGGAAACGCATCTGGAGGCGTTGGCCGGGCAGGACAACGAGCGGTATGCCCCGCTGGCGGGCGACATCGCGGCGCGCTTCGGCGGACGGCCGGCATAAACGGCCGTCAGGCGTCCTGCGACAGGGTCACTCCCAACGTATCGACATGGCGTTCGCCGGCCGCGATCTGGCCGGGGCCGGGGCGCGTCAGCCCGACTGTAGCGGCGATGAAGGACAGCGTCCAGTGCGCCTGGATCGGCCGCCCCAGGGCCGCGCCGGTGTCGGCGTCGATGCCGCTGGGCACATCCAGCGCCAGCACCGGCACATTCCAGCTGTTGACAGTGTCCACCAGCGCTTGCCAGTCCGCGTCCAGCGGCCGGTTCAGGCCGATACCGAACAGGCCGTCAATGACGATGTCGGGAATGTCGCCGGGCGTCAGCGCAGTCTGCGTCTGTCCGCCGGCAGAAAGCCAGCCGGCCCAGGCGCGGGCGGCATCGGGGGGCAAGCGGCCCGGGCCCGTCGGCAACAGCACTTTCACTGCATACCCCAACGCAAGCAGGCGCGTGGCCGCCTCCAAGGCATCGCCCCCGTTATTGCCGGGGCCGGCCAGGGCCAGGACGGTACGGTCAGGAGGAAAGCGGGCAGCGATGAATTCGGCGCCAGCCCGGCCAGCCAGGGGCATCAGCGCCCGGCCGGAAGCCAGGGCAAGCTGTTCGGCGCGGCGAATCTGGGCGACAGGATAAGACGGCATGGCGAAGGCGCGGCGGATGGGGCTTACCCAGTTTACGCCGCGGCCCTGCCTGCCGCTTACACCTTCAGGAAGTGCTCGCGGTAGTACTTGAGTTCGTCGATGGATTCGTAGATGTCCGCCAGCGCTTCGTGGCGGCTCTTCTTCTCGAAACCCTTGTACACGGCCGGCGCCCAGCGGCGCGCCAATTCCTTCAACGTGCTGACATCCAGGTTGCGGTAATGGAAGAACTGTTCCAGGCGCGGCATGTAAGCAAACATGAAGCGGCGGTCCTGGCTGATGGTGTTGCCGCACAACGGCGATTTACCGGCCGGCACATGCTGCGCAAGAAACGCCAACAGCGTATCCTCTGCCTGCGCCTCGGACACCGTCGATGCCTTGACCTTGTCGATCAGGCCGCTCTTGCCGTGAGTGGATTTGTTCCAGTTGTCCATGGCGTCAAGCAGGCTGTCGGGCTGGTGGATCACCAGCACGGGGCCTTCGGCCACGACCGTCAGATCAGGCTCCGTCACCACGACGGCCACCTCGATGATGCGTTCTTTCTCAGGTTCCAGGCCCGTCATTTCCATGTCGAGCCAAACCAGGCGATTTTCGTTCACAGCCATATAATTTGCCTATAAAACGCGCGATTTTCGCACATCCTTCTTGAGCCGACCGCTTCGCCCATGTTCACATTGCTGTTCGTTGCTTTCCTGCTGACCGATATTGCCGTACGCCTGTGGCTGGCCACACGCCAGATCCGCCACGTCGTTCGCAACCGCGACCAGGTGCCTGCGGAATTCTCCCACCGGATCGGGCTGTCCAGCCACCAGCGCGCGGCGGATTACACGGTGGCGCGGGTCAAGCTGGGGATGCTGGAACGCACCTACGACGCGATCCTGCTGGTGTGCCTGACGCTGATGGGCGGACTGCAGTTCATCGACCTGATGATAGGCCAGCTTACCAGCAACGACTTCCTGCGCCAGATGCTGCTGCTGGTCGCCGTGGCGTTGCTGCTGGGCGTGCTGGGGTTACCGTTCACGTTATGGCGGCAATTCAAGCTTGAGGCGCGCTTCGGGTTCAACCGCATGACGCCCGAGCTCTTCATCGCCGATGCCGCCAAGGGCCTGCTGGTAGCCGCCGTGCTGGGCTTGCCGCTGGCCGCTGCGGTGCTGTGGCTGATGGGCAGCGCAGGCGCTTACTGGTGGATCTGGGCGTGGGCGCTTTGGACCGTGTTCAATCTGGCGCTCCTGATCGTCTACCCGATGTTCATCGCGCCGCTGTTCAACAAGTTCACCCCGCTGTCCGACCCGGACCTGGCAGGACGCATCCAGCGCCTGGCGCAACGTTGCGGCTTTTCGCTCAATGGCTTGTTCGTGATGGACGGCTCGCGCCGCTCTGCCCACGGTAACGCCTATTTCACGGGCTTTGGCCGGTCGCGCCGCATCGTGTTCTTTGACACCTTGCTGGCCCGCTTGAACGGCGATGAGATCGAAGCGGTGCTGGCGCATGAACTGGGCCACTTCGCCAAGCGCCACATCATCAAGCGCATCATTTTCAGTTTCGCCATGGCATTGGGCTTTTTTGCGATCCTGGGTTGGATCGCCCAACAGCCCTGGTTCTATGTGGACCTGGGCGTCATGCCGCAACTGGGCGGACGCAACGATGCCATGGCGTTGCTGCTGTTCTTCCTGGTCATTCCCGTTTTCACTTTCATGTTTACGCCGCTGGCCAGCTGGTACTCGCGCCGTGACGAATTCGAAGCCGACCGCTATGCGGCCGAGCAGAGTTCGCCGGAACGCCTGGTCTCCGCGCTGGTCAAACTCTACGACGACAACGCCGCTACGCTGACTCCCGACCCCGTGCACTCCGCCTTCTACGACAGCCATCCCCCCGCCGCCGAGCGCATCCGCCACCTGATGGCGGGCGCCGCATGAACGCCCGCAACAACAGCAGCAAGAAGCCTCCCAACCAGGCGCCGGCGGGCGCCCCGGCCGCCGCGGTCGGGCTCGAGGGCCGCATCATCGCGGCGCACGGGCGTCACTACACCGTGGAACTGGCCGATGGCTCGACCCGCAAGTGCTTCCCTCGCGGCAAGAAAGCCGGCGCCGCCGTGGGCGACCGCGTGCAGATCACGCCGCAGGGCAACGACGAAGGCGCCATCGACACCATCCTGCCGCGCAGCAACCTGCTGTACCGCTCGGATGACATGCGCTCCAAGCAGTTCGCGTCCAACGTGGACCAGCTGCTGATCGTGATCGCCGTGCGCCCTACCTTCTCGGACGACCTCACCGGCCGGGCGCTTGCGGGCGCCTGGAGCGCAGGCATCTCGCCGCTCATCATCCTGAACAAGACCGACCTGGTCGATGAATTGCCCGCCGCGCGGGCACGCCTCGCGCCCATTGCGGCTCTCGGCGTGCCCGTCATCGAACTGAGCGCACTGGAACCCGAAAAGGTCCATACCCTGCTGGCGCCGCACCTGGCCGGCCGCACCAACCTGCTGCTGGGCCAAAGCGGCATGGGCAAATCCACGCTGCTCAATGCGTTGATCCCCACCGCCGGCGCCGCCACACGAGAACACTCCACCGCGCTCGACATGGGCAAGCACACCACGACCAGCACGCGGCTGTATCACCTGCCGGCGCCCGGCGGCGACCTGATCGACTCCCCGGGATTCCAGGCATTCGGCTTGCAGCATCTGACCCGCGAGGACATCATCCGCGGCTTCCCGGAGTTCACGCAGCCCATCGAAGCCTGCCGCTTCTACAACTGCACGCACCGGCAGGAGCCGGGCTGCGGCGTGCTGGCAGCATTACAGGCAGGCCAGATCAATCCGCTGCGCTATGCGCTGTACGAACGTATCCTGGAAGAGAACCTGGCCGGGCAACAGCGTTACTGACCGCCGGCACAAGATCTGCCTGCATGAAAAGCGGCCCCGATGAGGGGCCGTTCTTATTGGGCGTGCGGTGGGCGCGTGGTGGCCCGGTAAAGATAGGCGCGGTCAGCGCGGCTGCAATCCGTTGCGCACCAGGTGATAGAGGTTGCGCAGCATGCCGGCAGTCGCGCCCCAGATGAAATGGTCGCCGTACGGCATGCCGTAGTAATTGCGCACCCGTCCGTCGTCCAGCCGCGCTTCATACAGGCGGTGATTGGCGGGGTCCATCAGGAAGGACAGCGGCACCTCGAACACTTCCGCCACTTCGAACGCATCGGGCGCCAGGTCGAAACCCGGGCGCACAAGCGACACCACGGGAATGATCGAAAAACCCGTCGCCGTCAGGTACGGCGGCATGCTGCCCAGCACTTCCACATGGTTGGCGGGCAGGCCCGTTTCCTCCTGCGCCTCGCGCAGGGCGGCGGCCACCGGTGTGGAATCGCTGGTTTCGATGCGCCCGCCGGGAAAGCTGATCTGGCCGGCATGGTCATGCAGATGCGCAGCGCGCTGGGTCAGCATGATGTGCACGCCGTTGTCGCGGGTGACCAGCGGAATCAACACGGCGGCGGGCACGGGCGTGCCTTCGCGGCCTGGATAGCGCAGGTCGTTGTCACGCGAAAGCTCCAGCGTCCAGGTGGATGGCTGGCTGAGCGTGCCCCGCAGGGAATCCGGGGTCAGCAGGCTGGCGGGCACGGCCGGCAAGGACTCGTTGGCCACCACCCACGGTTGCGTCGCGGGGTCGAAACCGGGACGTGCGAGCGGCCTTCTGGGCCGCGCGGAATACGAGGAATCAGACATTCGGCTTTGCAAAAAGAAAAAGGCACCCTCGCAGGTGCCTTTTTAACCCGGAAACCTGTGCCGGACGGAAACGCTGAATGGCGCGGACGTCCGACACTGGTAGGGCCGTGTGCCGATAAGCGATCAAGCCGCCGAGGCTTGCTTGCTGACCAGCTTTTCCTTGATACGCGCCGACTTGCCCGAGCGGTTGCGCAGGTAGTACAGCTTGGCGCGGCGCACGTCGCCGCGGCGCTTGACTTCGATGCCGGCGATTTGCGGCGAGTACAGCTGGAACGTACGTTCCACGGCTTCACCCGACGAAATCTTGCGCACGGTGAACGCGGAGTTCAGGCCGCGGTTGCGCTTGGCGATAACAACGCCTTCGAAAGCCTGCACGCGCTTGCGGGTGCCTTCAACGACGTTCACGCTCACGATGACGGTGTCACCAGGAGCAAATTCAGGCTTGGCTTGGCCGCCGGTCAGACGGGCAATTTCTTCCTGTTCCAGGATAGCGATAAGGTTCATTAGAACTCCTAGATCATCATGTCTTTGCGGACTAAAACTTTTGCCGTTCGATGTTGTTCACGTGAAGCTGGCCATCGGGGCGCGCCACTGGGGCAAACCGCGGGGCTAACTACGCGTGTGTATTGCCGGCAACCCGAAGGGTCAACGCACAATACTCGTACCGCAAGCAGAGGATGAGATTTGGCAAACCAATGATTCTACACCAAAAATTCGCCTGAGCGTCTAGTAGAATGGCGACCTTCCGGTGGCTTTGCTGTACCCTTGCCACTTCTGTAACAAACACGTCATCTGACGCTGTTCCCACATGTCGTATACGTCCCTGTTATTGGTCGTCCTGGCGGCGATGGCCCACGCAACGTGGAATCTGCTTGCCAAGCGCGCGGCCATGGTGGGCGCCCCGTTCGTCTTCGCGTACGGGCTCTGCGCCTCGGTGCTGTATGCGCCCTGGGTGATCTGGGTGTTGATGCACGACGGCATGACGTGGACCTGGCCCGTCGTGGCCGCCATCCTGACGTCCAGCTTGTTGCATCTGGGCTACAGCCTGTGCCTGCAGCGCGGTTATCAGGTGGCCGACCTGTCTGTGGTGTACCCAATTGCCCGCGGCACCGGGCCCCTGCTTTCCACCACCGGCGCCTTCTTGCTGCTGGGCGAACCCGCCACCAGCACCGGCATCATCGGCATGCTGTGCGTGGTGATCGGCGTGCTGCTGATCGCGACCCAGGGCCGGCTGGCCATCTTCAAGCAGGCGCAGGCCTGGGTGGGGGTGCGCTGGGGCGTGGTGATCGGCCTGTTCATCGCGGCTTATACCGTGGTGGACGCCTACGGCGTCAAGGTGTTGCTGATCAGCCCGGTGCTGTTCGACTGGTTTACCTGTGTGACCCGCACGGTCATGATGACCCCCCACATGGCGGCCCGGCGCGCTCAGGCCTGGGAATCCATGCGTGGGCACTGGCATCTGGCGCTGGCCGTGGGCCTGCTGTCGCCGCTGGGATACATCCTGGTGCTCTACGCCTTGCGCAACGGCGCGCCGCTAAGCCTGGTGGCCCCTGCACGCGAAATGTCCATGATGCTGGGCACCTTGGCCGGCATGTTCCTGCTGCGCGAAAAGGTGGGTCCCGGCCGTCTTGCCGGTTGCCTGTCCATCTTGGCGGGCGTCATTCTGCTGGGTTCCAGCTAGACCGTCCCGGCCATTCGGCGCACTGCCCGGCCGCTCAGAACCCCGCGGCCGCCCCCAGCCACATCAGGCCGGGGATGATTGCGCCCCAAGCCAACACCATCACCACATCAATCACCATGGCCTTCATGGTGACCTGGGACGTCACGGGTTCGACCGTGGCGTTGCCCAGGCTACGTTCGCGCACAGCGGGCGCAGCAGGCACGCTAGTTACCACCGGTGCCACCGGAACCGCGGGGCGAACCGTCGGCGCCGACACCGGCAGCACCGCCGCCTGGCCCGCGGCGCCTTCGTCCACCGGCGCCGGCGGGAACGGCCACCGGGCCGGCATGGAGCCCGGGCGCACTCGGTGACGCGGTTCGGCATCCGCCGACGACGTGGTCCAGGGCATGGCCAGGCCCGCCAACTTGGCGCAAACCGCACGGGCGCGATGCGCGCTGCGACGCAGCGGGTTCAGCGAGACGGCAAGCTCGTCCGACAAGACGGAAATATCAGCGGTGTTCATAGGAACTCCTTGGAGAAACGATTCCATGCCGCGGCGAGCACCGCGGTATCGACCGGCGATCAATCGAACAATGACAACTGGCCCGCGGCCATGGCGCGCAGTTGGCGCGCACCGCGGCCCACTGCGCCGCTGACCGCCGGCAACCCATCAGAAAAGGGGACCCCTGAAGACGCTTGCGCGCCAACCGGGGATTGAAAATCGGAAGAGGACGCTGCGGACGCACCCGATGCGGCCGCGGCGAACAGCGACGGCGTCGCATTCGGGGCCAGAGGCGGCTGGAAACGGTCGCAGTCCAGGGCAAGCCGATGGCGGTTCAGCCCGAGCTTTCGGGTAGCCACGGCGAAACGTTGGCGCAGCAGATCGGCCCAGATACCGGTGCCGCGCATGCGGGAGCCGAAATTCGGGTCGTTGCGGCGGCCATTGCGCAGGTCTTCAATGCGGTGCAGCACGCGCTGGGCGCGGTCGGGGAAATGGGCGTTCAGCCAGTCTTCGAACAGGGTCTTGACCTCCCACGGCAGACGCAAGACGGTATAGCTGGCGTAATGCGCGCCGGCCGCCTTGGACTCATGGAGGATGTGTTCCATGGATTCGTCGTTGATGAACGGGATGACCGGCGCCACCAGCACGCCCACCGGCACGCCGGCCTCGGTCAGGGTGCGCACGGTCTCGAGCCGGCGCCAAGGCGCGGCGGCGCGGGGTTCCAGCGTGCGGGCCATGCCGGCGTCGAGAGACGTGATGCTCATGTAGACCACCACGAGCTTCTGTTCGGCCAGCGCGGCCAGCAAGTCCACGTCGCGGGCGACCAGCGCGTTCTTTGTAACGATGGTGAGGGGATGCCGGGTTTCCAGCATCAGTTCGAGCAAGCCGCGCGTCAGCCGCCATTCGCGTTCGATGGGCTGGTAGGCGTCTGTGGCGGAACCGATGTTGATGGGCGACGGCTTGTAACCGGGGCGGCTGAGCTCAGCCCGCAGGGCCTGCACGGCATTGGCCTTGGCTACCAGCCGGGTTTCGAAGTCCAGCCCGGGGGACATCCCCAGGTAGGAATGCGTGGGCCGGGCGTAGCAGTACACGCAGCCATGTTCGCAGCCCCGGTAAGGGTTGACGGCCACATCAAACGGAATATCGGGCGAATCATTGCGCGACAGCATCTTGCGCGCTTCTTCGGCCGTGACCGTGGTTTTGGGAGCGGCAGGCGCAAGACGTGAATCCGGCAGGATCGGAATGACTCGTGCGGCGGACGATGCATCGGAGGGAAATTCGGGGACGGACTCTACGAAATCCGCCGGCAGACCGGACGCGGACCAGCCGTCATCGACCTGCACGCGGTCATCGCGCTGAAAGCGATGCCGAACATTAGTAACCGCACCCCGACCGCGCAAGGCGGCGGGGGCGGCAGCCGGGGACCCAGAACCGGCGGGAAAAGAATGATCGGTGCGTGCCATAAAAACTACTGTACAAAAACACAGTGGTTTTGACAAGCACCAAAAGCCTTTTCGTAAGACAGCCCCACTTTACCGCAAGACGCGGGCCTCGTCTGAACAAATCGATTTCATCAGGCGATATGGCCCGGAGAGCCGCACCAGCATTGGATTTGGAAGAAAAACAACAGCAAAATCCGGGCTGAAAATCCGTTGTTTTCCAGCCCGTCCAAGCTTCAGCGCAACATGCCCGCCGCCGCGGTCTGATGCGTGGCCTCATCGATCAGGATGAAGGCTCCCGTGGCCGGCACATCGGCATAGCGATCGACCGCCAACGCCTCACGCGTGGTGAATGTCACGCGTCCGATGTCGTTCATGCGCAAGGTGCCTTCGGTGTTCTCGACCTCCTGCAATTCGTGGATGTCGCGATGCGAGAGCACCGCGCGGATCTTCGCCGACGTCAGGCGCGTGCCGGACTTCAGCAGATACTTGCGCGCTGGATTCAACGCCTGCGCATCCAGCCAGCACAGCTCGGCTTCGAACTCGCGCGCCACTTGCGCGGGCGCAGCCGTGTGCACGATCACATCGCCGCGAGACACGTCCACGTCGCGGTCCAGCACCAGCGTCACCGAGTCTCCGGCTACCGCTTCCTCCTGCACGCGATCGAAGACGCGCACTTCGCGCACCACCGCCGTCACGCCCGACGGTTGCACGGTGACCGCATCGCCCGGGCGCACCACGCCGCTGGCCACGCGACCCGCATAGCCGCGGAAATCATCCTTGCGGTCGCCATCGTGGCGCGCCACCCATTGCACGGGAAAGCGCAACGGCAGCGCGCGACCATCACTGGCCAGGTCCAGCGATTCCAGCAGCGCCAAGAGGGGCTGGCCTTCGTACCACGGCGTCTTCGGCGACAGCGTGACGACGTTGTCGCCGTTCAACGCCGACAGCGGCAGCGCATCGAAATGCGCGAAGCCCAGCTTGCCGGCCAGATCGGCATAGGCATCGCGGATGCGCTCGAACACGGCGCGGTCCCAGTCCACCAGATCCATCTTGTTGACCGCCACCACGATGTGCCGGATGCCCAGCAGGCGCGCGATGGTGCTGTGCCGCTTGGTCTGGGCCAGCAACTTGCCGTCGGCCGCGCGCGTGGCGTCGATCAGGATGACCGCGACGTCGGCCGTCGAGGCCCCCGTGACCATGTTGCGCGTGTACTGCTCGTGCCCTGGCGCGTCGGCAATGATGAATTTGCGCGTCGGCGTGGAGAAGTAGCGATAGGCCACGTCGATGGTGATGCCCTGCTCCCGCTCGGCTTCCAGCCCGTCGGTCAGCAACGAGAAATCGATACCGTCGCCCGCCACGCGCTTATGCTTGGCGCGCGAGATCGCGTCCAGTTGGTCGGCGAACACGCCCTTGCTGTCATACAGCAGGCGGCCGATCAGCGTGGACTTGCCGTCGTCGACGGAGCCCGCCGTGATCAGGCGCAGCACGCCGTTGCCGGCGCCGGAAAGAAAAGAGTCATTCAGTGCGTTCATGTGCGTTCCCCTGCCGCCGGCCGAAGCCGGCGGTTACTGCAGTCAGAAATAACCTTCCTTCTTGCGGCGCTCCATCGAGGCCTCGGAAGTCTGGTCGTCCATGCGCGTGGCGCCGCGCTCGGTGATGTCGGTCACCGCCGTCTCGGCAATGATGGCGATGGTGTCGGCGGCGTCGGAAGCCACCGGGCACGTGCACGAGATGTCGCCCACGGTGCGGAACCGCACCGGCAGGCGCTCGACCTGCTCGCCTTCCTGCGGCGGCGTCAGGCGTGTGACCGGCACCAGCAGCCCCTTGCGGCGCACCACCTCACGCTCATGGCTGAAATAGATCGACGGCAGCGCCAGCTGTTCACGCTGGATGTACTGCCAGACGTCCAGCTCGGTCCAGTTCGAAATCGGGAAGACGCGCATGTTCTCGCCGCGGTGCACGCGGGTGTTGAACAGGTTCCACAGCTCCGGCCGTTGCGCCTTGGGGTCCCATTGGCCGAATTCGTCACGGAACGAAAAGATGCGTTCCTTGGCGCGCGCCTTTTCCTCGTCGCGCCGTGCGCCGCCGATGCAAGCGTCGAATCCGAACTCCTCGATGGCCTCGAGCAGCGTCACCGCCTGGGCCGCATTGCGCGAATCGGTTTCGCGGCGCAGCACCACGCTGCCGCGCTTGATGGAGTCTTCGACGCTGCGCACGATCAGCTTCTCGCCCAGTTCAGCGGCGCGCTGGTCGCGGAAGGCGATCACTTCGTCGAAGTTATGCCCCGTATCGATGTGCATGAGCGGGAACGGAAAGCGTCCGGGGCGGAAGGCCTTTTCGGCCAGGCGCAGCAGCACCACAGAGTCCTTGCCGCCCGAAAACAGCAACACGGGGTTTTCGCTTTCGGCGGCGACCTCGCGCAAGATGAATATCGCTTCCGATTCCAGCCAATCCAGGTGGCTGCGTTGGATCACAGCAGACATAGGTATTCCCCTAAAACAGATTTTGAATTTATGGCCGGCCTCAGTCGCCGCGCGCCACGATACTGATGACTCGGTTGCCCGCATGCAGGCCGCATTCCTTGGAGTCCGACGACTCCCACCACCAGCGCCCCGCCCGCAGGTCTTCGCCCGGACGGATCGCGCGCGTACAGGGTTCGCACCCGATCGACGGATAGCCCTGGTCGTGCAAGGGGTTGTACGGGATGTCCAGCGCGCGGATGACGGCCCACACCTCTTCCTCGCTCCACTCGGCCAGCGGGTTGAACTTGTAGAGGCCGAAGGTGGCGTCCTGCTCTTCCAGCGGCAATTCGCCGCGCGTCGTGGACTGCTGGCGGCGTTGGCCGGTAATCCACGCGCCACGCCCGGCCAGCGCGCGCTTGAGCGGCTCGACCTTGCGGATCTGGCAACAGGCTTTACGCAGTTCGACGCTTTCATAGAAAGCATATGCACCGTGCGCCGCCACGTGCGCATCCACTGCGGCCGCAACGGGCCGGTACACGGTGACGCTGCGCCCGTAGCGCGCCTGCACCGCATCCAGCACGCCGAGCGTTTCAGCATGCAGCCGGCCCGTATCCAGCGTGAACACTTCCAGGTCCAGGCCCGAGTCGTAGATGGCGTGCGTCAGCACCATGTCTTCGGCCGCCAGCGAGGACGCGAGCGCCGCATCGGGGTAGCGCCGCTGGACTTGCGCCAGGCGCTCGGTCAGCTCGCGCCAGCGCCGGGCCAGCCCGGCATCCAGGTCAGCAGCAATGTCGGAAGAGCGGTTGGAAATCACGGTCATGGCTGCACCGCGAAGATGCGCGCGCGACGCGGGCGGGCCAACAAGGCCTCGCCGTCGCGCAGGTCCAGTTCCCGATACAGGTACTCGGGCACCTCGGCCTCGATGATGGCGTCGGAATCTTCGCGGGCCAGTTCCAGATAGGCGCTGGGTCCCGCCAGATATGCGTGCGACAGGCGCACCGCGATGCCCTCCCCGCCCGCCCGATAGCGCTCGATATCGAACTCGTGCGGGCGCACATAGGCGGTGGCGCGCTGGGCGTCCGCCTGCGCCAGCTCGGGCGCCGGCAACGACAGGCCGGCGCCTTCCCAGACCCCACGCGTGGCCACGCCCTGCAATTGGTTCACATCGCCCAGGAAGCCGTAGACGAACGGCGTGGCCGGCCCCTCCCAGACCTCGCGCGGCGTGCCGACCTGCTCGATCCGGCCGGCGTTCATCAGCACCACGCGGTCGGCCACTTCCAGCGCCTCTTCCTGGTCATGCGTCACGAACACGCTGGCCACGTTCAGTTCGTCGTGCAGCCGGCGCAGCCAGCGCCGCAGTTCCTTGCGCACCTTGGCGTCCAGCGCACCGAAAGGCTCGTCCAGCAGCAGCACGCGCGGCTCGACGGCCAGCGCGCGGGCCAGCGCAATGCGTTGGCGCTGGCCGCCCGACAGTTGCGCCGGATAGCGGTCCGCCAGCCAGTCCAGCTGCACCAGCGTCAGCAGTTCGTGCACTTTGCGGCGGATCTGGTCTTCGGGAGGACGCTGCGAGCGATGCTTCACGCGCAGGCCGAAGGCGACATTCTCGAACACCGTCATGTGCTTGAACAGCGCATAGTGCTGGAACACGAAGCCGACCTGACGCTGGCGCACATCGACCGCGGTGGCGTCTTCGCCGGCGAACAGCACACTGCCGGAATCGGGCGCCTCCAGCCCCGCGATGATGCGCAGCAGCGTGGTCTTGCCGCAGCCGGACGGCCCCAGCAGCGCCACGAGCTCGCCCGTTTCGATGTGCAGCGACACGTCATTCAGCGCGCGGAACTGGCCGAACTGCTTGGATAGATTGCGAACTTCGATACTCATGCTTGTCTCCGTCTGAACCGGCCGCGTCAGGCGACGGCCGGCTTGAGGGTTGCCGTCGCCGCGCCGGGATACTCGACCGGCAGGTCGGCGGCGCGCAGGAAGCGCGCGTTGCGCCACTCGACCACGTTCTTGGCCACGAGCGTCACCAGCGCCAGCAACGCCAGCAGCGAGGCCACCGCGAACGCCGCGGAATACTGGTATTCGTTGTAGAGGATCTCTACGTGCAGGGTCATCGTGTTGGTGAGCCCCCGGATCTGCCCGGACACCACCGACACCGCCCCGAACTCGCCCATAGCGCGCGCATTGCACAGGATGGCGCCGTACAACAGGCCCCACTTGATGTTGGGCAGGGTGACGCGCCAGAAGATCTGCCAGCCACTGGCGCCCAGCGTCAGCGCGGCCTGCTCTTCTTCGCTGCCCTGCGCCTGCATCAGCGGGATCAGTTCGCGCGCGACAAAAGGAAAGGTCACGAAGAGCGTGGCCAGGATGATGCCGGGCACGGCGTAGACGATCTTCCAGTCGTGGTCCTGCAACCAGCCGCCCAGCCAGCCTTGCGTGCCGAACAGCAGGATGAACACCAGGCCGGCCACCACGGGCGACACCGAAAACGGCAGGTCGATCAGCGTGATCAGGAACTGCTTGCCGCGGAATTGGAACTTCGTGATGGCCCAGGCGGCGGCCACGCCGAACACCAGGTTCACCGGCAAGGCGATCGCGGCCACCAGCAGCGTCAGGCGGATCGCCGACAACGCGTCCGGCTCGACGATGGCGGCCAGGTAAAGCTCCCAGCCCTTCTTGAAGGCCTCGGCGAACACTGCCGCCAACGGCACCAGCAGGAACAGCGCCAGGAATCCCAGCGCGATGAACAGCAGAATGCCGCGCACCCAGCGCGGCTCGGTCAAATGTGCCGGACGATCCGATGCGCTCATGCGAGCCTCCCCAGGTTGCGGCGCGCCTGCCAGCCTTGCAGCAGGTTGATGACGAGCAGCAGCGCGAACGACAGCACCAGCATCACCGTGGCGATGGCGGCCGCGCCGGCGTAGTCGAACTGCTCCAGCTTGGAAATGATCAGCAGCGGCGTGATCTCGGACACCATGGGCATGTTGCCTGCGATGAACACCACCGATCCGTACTCGCCCACCGCGCGTGCGAAGGCCAGCGCAAAGCCCGTCATCAGCGCCGGCAGGATGGTCGGCAGCAACACGCGGCGGATCGTCTGCCAACGGCTGGCGCCCAGGCTAGCGGCGGCTTCCTCGATCTCGCGCTCGACGTCTTCCAGCACAGGCTGCACGGTGCGCACCACGAACGGCACGCCGATGAAGATCAAGGCGATCACGATGCCCAGCGGGGTGAACGCCACTTTCAAGTCAAACCATTTGGACAGTGGCGCCCCGAGCCAGCCTTTTTCGGAGTACAGCGCGGTCAGCGCGATGCCCGCCACGGCCGTGGGCAGCGCGAACGGCAGGTCGACCAGCGCGTCCAGGATCTTCTTGCCGGGAAAGCGGTAGCGCACCAGCACCCAGGCCACCACCGTGCCGAACACCAGATTCACCAGCGCGGCCAACAGCGACGCGCCGAAGGTCAGTTGATACGACGCCAGCACGCGGGGCGCCGTCACGGCGTCCCAAAACCCCTGCCAGCCCAGCTCGGCGCTCTTGAGCGGCAGGGCGGCCAGCGGAATCAGCACGAGCACGCTCAGGTACAGCACCGCGTAACCCATGGAAATGCCGAATCCGGGCAGCACGCCCGGGCTGTTGCGCCGAACGGCAAAAGGCGCTTTCGCGCCGTTTGCCGTCGGGTTCGAGGCAGTGGTCATGGCCATCGTCCGATCGTTGTGCGTTTATTTCTTCTGCGGCAGATAGATCTGGTCGAACGTGCCGCCGTCGCTGAAGTGGTCTTTCTGCGCCTTGCGCCAGCCGCCGAAGATCTTGTCGTCGATGGTGACGAGCTTGACCTTGGGGAACTTGTTTTCGTACTTGGCGGCGACCGTCTTATCGATGGGACGGTAGTAGTTCTTCGCGATGATCTCCTGCGCGGCAGGCGTGTACAGGAACTCCAGGTAGGCCTGCGCGGCGGCACGCGTCCCCTTCTTGTCCACGACCTTGTCCACGATGGCCACCGGCGGTTCGGCCAGGATGGACAGCGACGGCACCACGATGTCGAACTTGTCCGGACCCAGCTCCTCAAGCGCCAGGAAGGCTTCGTTTTCCCAGGCCAGCAGCACATCGCCCACGCCGCGTTCGACGAACGTGGTGGTGGCGCCGCGGGCGCCGGTATCCAGCACCGGCACGTGCTTGAGCAGGTCGCCGACGAAGGCGCGGGCCTTGTCTTCGCTACCGCCGTTCTTCTCCAGCGCATAGGCCCAGGCGGCCAGGTAGTTCCAGCGCGCGCCGCCCGAGGTCTTCGGGTTCGGAGTGATGACCTGCACGCCGTCCTTCACCAGGTCATCCCAGTCCTTGATGGCTTTGGGATTGCCCTTGCGTACGAGGAATACGATGGTGGAGGTATAGGGCGAGCTGTTCTGCGGCAGGCGGGTCTGCCAGTTTTCGGGCACCAGGCCGCGGTCGGCGATGGCGTCGATGTCATAGGCCAGTGCCAACGTCACCACGTCGGCTTCCAGGCCGTCGATGACCGAACGCGCCTGGCGGCCGGAGCCGCCGTGCGACTGGCGGATCGTCAGGTCGACGTTGGCCTTTTCCTTGTATTGCTTGACGAAGGCGTCATCGATGGCGCGATACAGCTCGCGCGTCGGGTCGTACGAGACGTTCAGCAACGTCTGCTTTTGCTGAGCCTGAGCCGGCGCGATCGCCGCCAGCGAAACTGTCACCGCCGCCAGCGCGGCCAACCAACCAGCTTTCCTGAAAGACATCCCTTGCTCCCTGTATTTGGCAATGTGCAAGCAAGTGTGCTGGCTGGACAATCTGAACGGAACGAATCATTTTTTGATTGCTCATCGCTCCCAGACATATAGGATCCGAGTCCCAACAATGAAAAACCGCCGCGTTCCCCTATGGGAAGGCGGCGGTTCTGGCGGCCGGAAACCGCTCGCGGACACCCGGGGCTACCCCCGGAATCCGAATTTACTTATTCGGTTGAGGCGTAATGCGCAGGTACGGACGCACGGCCTTGTAGCCCTTGGGGAATTTCTGCTTGATCACCGCCTCGTCCTGCAGGGACGGAACGATGATCACGTCATCGCCATCTTCCCAGTTGACCGGCGTGGCCACGCTGTGGCTATCGGTCAGCTGCAGCGAATCGATGACGCGCAGGATCTCGTTGAAGTTGCGGCCGGTGCTGGCCGGGTACGTGATGATCAGGCGCACCTTCTTGTTCGGGTCGACGATGAACACCGAGCGCACCGTCAGGGTGGCATTGGCGTTCGGATGGATCATGTCGTAGAGCTCGGAGACCTTGCGGTCCTTGTCGGCCAGGATCGGGAAATTGACCTTGGTCGACTGCGTGTCGTTGATGTCCTCGATCCACTTCGAGTGGGAATCGGTGCCATCCACCGACAGCGCCAGCACCTTCACGTTGCGCTTGGCGAATTCGTCCGCCAGCTTGGCGGTGTAGCCGAGTTCAGTCGTGCAAACGGGGGTGAAATCGGCCGGATGCGAGAAAAGCACCCCCCAGCTGTTGCCCAGATACTCGTGGAAGCGGATAGGGCCAGCCGAGGATTCCTGTTCGAAATCGGGGGCGGTATCGCCCAGACGTAGATGACTCATGGTGTCTCCTGTATGCGGATTCAGTGGGAAGGGGCTGGCGGCTCGCGACAACTGCCAGCCAGAAAGTCGTTTTTCATTGCGGAAAGTGCCGCCTGTAAAACGATTCTTCCATCAAACCTTTGGCGGGGGAAATACGCAAGCCATATAACCTTATGCAATATCTGAAGCTGCGCCACAGGCGTCCGCGACCACCCCAGCGCGCACGGCGGCAGACAGGGCCAAGGCGCGCGGCAGGATGTGCGCCGCATAGAACAATCCCGTCGCGATCTTCGATTTGTGGAACGGGTCTGTGGACCCCGCGGCAATGTGCTTGCGGCATGCCAGCACCGCACGCGCCATCTGCCAGCCGCCATGCACCACGCCGGCCAGCATCAGGTACGGGACGCTGCTGGAGTAGACCGCCCGGATGTTGGCGGCCGATTGCTCCAGGATGAAGCCCACACCGGCCTCGTACGCCTGGATCGCGCCGTCCAGGTTGTCACGCAGCAGCCGCAGGGCGTCGCGTTCCGGCGCTGCCGCGCGGGTGGACTCCGCTTCGACGGCACGCAGGGTTTCGCGCATCGCGGCGATGGCGGCATATGCGGTGGCGCCGCCGTCGCGCTGCGTCTTGCGGCTGACCAGATCGTTCGCCTGGATCGCGGTGGTGCCTTCATAGATCGGCAGGATACGGGCGTCGCGGTAGTACTGCGCCGCCCCGGTCTCCTCGATGAAACCCATGCCGCCATGCACCTGGATGCCCAGGGAGGCGACTTCGACCGCGGTCTCGGTCGAGTAGCCCTTCACGATGGGCACCATGTATTCGTAGAAGGCCCGGTTGCGCGACCGCTGTTCGGGATCGGGGTGATGCGTGCCCTTGTCATGCGCCGCCGCCGTCACGTACGACACCGCGCGAGCCGCTTCGGTCAGCGCTTTCATGGTCAGCAGCATGCGCTGCACGTCGGGGTGCCGCACAATGGCCACCGGCCCGGCCGACCCTTCCACCGCACGCCCCTGCACCCGTTCGCGCGCATACGCCAGCGCGTGCTGGTAGGCGCGTTCGGATAGGCCGATGCCCTGCTGCCCCACGGAATAGCGCGCCGCATTCATCATGATGAACATGTATTCCAGGCCACGGTTCAATTCGCCGACCTGGTAGCCCACGGCGCCTTCGCCCACCTCGCCCTTGCCCGCGCCGTACAGCAACACCGCCGTGGGGCTGCCGTGGATGCCCAGCTTGTGCTCCAGCGAGGCGCACCAGACGTCGTTGCGCTTGCCCAGGCTGCCGTCGGCCTCGACCAGGAACTTGGGCACGATGAACAGCGATATGCCCTTTACGCCCGCCGGCGCGTCCGGCGTGCGGGCCAGCACCAGGTGGATGATGTTCTCGGCCAGGTCGTGCTCGCCGTAGGTGATGAAGATCTTCTGGCCCGACAGGCGGAAGCTGCCGTCGTCCTGGCGCACCGCGCGCGTGGCGACCTGGGCCAGGTCCGAACCGGCCTGCGGCTCGGTCAGGTTCATGGTGCCCGTCCACTTGCCGCTGATCAGGTTGGGCACATATTGCTTGCGCTGCGCCTCCGACCCCACGGTCAACACCGCCTCGATCACGCCATCGGTCAGCATGGGGCACAAGGAAAACGCCAGGCTGGCTGCCTGGATGTTCTCGCCGGGCGCGGCCGCGACCAGCTTGGGCAGGCCCTGCCCGCCCCAGGCTTGCGGGTGCTGCAAGCCCTGCCAGCCACCTGCCGCATAGTCCTTGAAACCCTGGGCGTAGCCGGGCGTCGTCGTTACCTGTCCGTCCTTCCAGACGGGGGGCTGCGTGTCGCCGGGCACGTTCAAGGGAGCCACCGCCTGCTCTACGAAGCGTCCGTTCTCTTCCAGGATGGCGTCCACCAGGTCGGGCGTGACGTCGCCGAATCCCGGCAGCTTCAGGATATCGTCCAGTCCGGCCAATTCTTTCAAGGCGAAGCGAAAGTCCTGCAGCGGGGTTACGTAAGGCATGGTGTCTCCGTGTGCAAGGGGCAGCAAGGCGCAAAGCGCCTGGCTGCCAGATGCGTTTCTTGGTACGCGCGTCTGATTGCGCGCGTCGGGGTGTGACAGGCGCCGCGTCGTCCGGCGGGTGGCCGGACGGGCGCTAACTCAGATGGTACGCCAATGACACGATGATCGGCCCCAGCACCGGCAGCAGCACATTGGCGATGGCATAGGTCACGGTGTAACCCAGCAGCGGCACCGAGCTGCCGCTAGACCCCAGGATGGCGCTGATCGCGGGCGTGCTGACGTGCTGCCCCGCAATGGCCCCCACCAGCAACGGCCCCTCGATCTTCAGGATCTTGTGCCCCACCCACAGCGACAGGCAGGCAGGCCCCAGCGACACCAGCAGGCCGATCAGGGGCAGCACGGCGCCATGCTCGCGGATCAGCGATATCGCTTCGGGGCCAGCCGACAGGCCCACGCACGCCACGAAAACCGCCAGGCCCAGGTCCTTCAGCAACTGCACGGCATGGTCGGGCATATGGCCGATGGCGGGCCGCTTGGCGTTGATCCAGCCGCAGACCAGGCCGCTGACCAGCGCGCCGCCCCCACTGCCCAGCGACACCGGGATCCCCCACAGGCGCGCGCTCAAGGCGCCGATCATCAAGCCCGCAAGAATGCCGAACGCCAGGAACACCAGATCGGTCACGCCGCTGCGGCGCAGTTCATTGCCTAGGGCCGCGCCGGCTTCCGCCAGTTCCGGCTGCGTGCCGACCAAGGTCACCAGGTCGCCGTATTGCACGACCGTGGCCGGGGTCAACGGCAGCACATGGCCGGAACGCATGATGGATTGAACGAAGACACCGCGCGCGCGGCGGGCGCCGGGCCGTTTGGCCAATTCGCCCACCGTGTGCCCGTTGATCGTCTTTTTGTTGACGATGACGGCCAGCTCGCTCAGTTGCAGGTCGTCCGCATGGGCCTCGGGTAACTGGATTTCAGGCCCGACCACCGACCCCGCGCGCAGCGCGAAACGGCGCAGGCCCAGCACGACCACGATGTCGCCGGTGGCCAACGTGTCTTCCGGCGTCGCGTCCACGGCTTCGCCGTTGCGCAGGATGCGGCTGATCACCGTCCGTCCGCCCAGCTGCGCCTCGACGTCCGCCACGCTCATGCCGTCGGCGTCTTTGACCACATGGGCGCGCCCCACCAGACGCGGCAAGGTGGGCAGGTTGATTTCATCGTCATCGCCGGACGCCACGCCCAGCTTCTCTTCCAGGGCCTTGGAGGCCTCGCGCAAATTGATGCGCAACAGGGCGGGCGCCACCTGGCTGGTGAAGAACACGATGCTGATCAGGCCCACCAGATAGGTCAGCGTGTAGGCCGTGGCGATATTGGCCTCCATGCGCTGCACCTCGGCATCCGGCAGCCCCAGATGCTTGAGGGCCTCGGCCGCCGTGCCCACCACGGCCGACTCCGTGGCGGCCCCGGCCGCCAAGCCCGCCGCCGTGCCGGCGTCCAGCCCGAACAGCGGCACGGCCGACAGCACGATGGTCAGCACCAGCAGCGCTTCGATGATCGGCAGCACGATGTAGCGCAGGCTGGACCGATTCAGGTTGGCGAAGAACTGCGGGCCGCCGGAGTAGCCCATGGCAAAGATGAACAGGGCGAACGCGACCTCTTTCAGGTCGCCGCGCATCTGGCAGCCCGTCTGGCCGATCAGCAGGGCGACGATGAGTGTCCCGCACACCCCGCCCAGCTGGATCGGCCCGACCTTCAGCTTGCCGATCAGGTATCCCAAACCCACCGTAACGAACAACACCGCGATGGGGACGCTATTGAAAAACCCGACTGAGCACGTCATAAGGTCATGTCGCCCTGTTTGCCTACTTCCGAGCCGTGGCCTTCTTGGCCGAGCGGGCGGCGGTATCCGCTTGCTTGACCGCCTTCTTCACCGCCGTCTTGGCTCCCTTCTTGGCAGCCTTCTTGGCCACACGCTTGGCCGCGCCCGCCTTCACCGTCTGGCCCTTGCCTGCCGTCGGGCCCGAACGCACCAGCTCGCCGGCCTTCCACGCTTCGACGTACTCGGTGGCCGCATCGACCATGTGCTTGCCGATCTTCGCGTAGTCGCCGTCGTCCAGGTTGGCCAGCGAGATCCGGATGGACCACGGCGGACCACCGAAGCCGCCGCCGTCCATCAGCACCACGCCCGATTTCTCGGCGAGGCGGAACAGGAAGTCCACCGGCTCGTAGTTGGTCGTCATGTACTTGCAGAAGGCATCGCCATAGGTATTCTTGGCCCAGACCATGAAGTCCAGCTCCACGTAATACCAGCCGCGCATCGGATCTTCAGGCGGCAGCGGCGCACCCAGCCCGCGCCACAGCGCATCGCGGCGGCCGCGCACGATCTCCATCGTCAGATGCTTGTAGGCGTCCTTCAGGTCCAGCAGATGCGACAGGGCGAAGAAGCCCATCTGCACTTGCTGCGGCAGCGACAGGCCCGCAGTGTGGTTCAGCGCCACGTTGCGGCTGTCGGCCACCATGCGGTCGATGAACTTGAGCTTTTCGGGCTCCATCGTCATCGCGCCATAGCGCTTGTTCAGGCGCTGCTTCCACGACGCGGGCAGTTCAGCGATGCGGCGGTCCATCGTGTTCTTCTCGTGGGTCGCGATCACGCCCAGGCGCCAGCCCGTGCAACCGAAGTTCTTCGAGAAGGAATACACGCAGATGGTGTTGTGCGGCACCTCGGCCATCAGCGAACGGAAATTCGGCACGAAGGTGCCGTAGACGTCGTCGGTCACCAGCACCAGGTCCGGGTTCTTGCGGATCAGGCGCACGATCTGCTTCATCTCGACCGGGCTGAACGCGACCGACGGCGGATTGCTCGGGTTCACCGTGACGGCCAGCTTGATTTTCGGGTTCTCAAGCTTGGCGATTTCAGAGGCCGGATAGTGCCAGTCGTGCGTGCCGTCGGCGCGCACGCTGCTGGCGTTGATGGCCACGATCTTGAACTGGAAACGCTCCAGGTGCGCGATCTCGATATAGGGCGTGAACGTCGGCAGGAACAGCGCGATGGTGTCGCCCTGCTTGAGCAGGCCGTTCTGCATCAGCGAATCGAAGATGTAGCACATGGCGGCCGTGCCGCCTTCGACCGGGAACAGGTCGAACTTGCCCTTGGGCGGGCGGCCGTCGCACATTTCCTTGATCAGGTAGTCGTGCACGATCTGTTCGATATGCACCAGCGCGCGCGGCGGCACGGGATAGTTGTCGCCGATGATGCTGTCGGTCAGTTCATGGATCCACTCGTCGGGATCGAAACCCTTGATCTTCACGCCGTACTCAAGCACGCCCACCAGGAAGTCGTAGCCGTCTTCGCCCTTGTGCTTGGACAGGAATTTGCGCAGGCGGTCGGCGCAGCCCTTCTTGGCCGGCATGCCCGCCAGGATGGCATCGTCGCGCACGCGGCGCGCTTCCTTCATGGCGAATTGGCCAAGCAGGAAGAAGGCATCACGCGGCTCGGTGGCGATCCAGTTCGGGTTGCCGCGGCCGGCGTTCAACATGGTCAAGGCGGCGGTCTGCTGGTTTTCCTTGGCCAGCGTGATCAGATAATCCTTCAGTTCGAAGGGCGACAGCTGCTCAAGGTCGCGCTGGCGCGACCGCGTCGTTTTCAGGGCCGAGGCCAGGCTGACGGTGAGAGGCGTGGTGGAAGCCATTATTCAGTACTCCTGATTTGCGTTTTGACAAGCGCTTGCCGGGGAGGTGCGGGCGGGCACGCCCGCCGCCCCGATATGCTGCCCGCAAGCCATGCGGCTTGGCGGGCGTCCCACTAGGTCATGAGCAAGACAATGACAATCCCCCAGATGATGAGCAGGGTATTGCCGATTGCGTAAGGCACCGTGTAGCCCAGGGCGGGCACCTGGCTTTTCGCCGTTTCGGTGATCTGGCCGATCGCGGCCGTCGTGGTGCGGGCGCCAGCGCAGACGCCCAGCACGATCGCCGGATGGAATTTGAAGACATAGCGGGCGATGTACACGCCCAGGATCATCGGCACACTCGTCGCGATAATGCCGGCCACGAACAGTTTGGCTCCCAGCTGCTGGAAGCCCTGCACGAAGCCTGGTCCCGACGTGATGCCGACCACCGCCACGAAGGCGGTCAATCCCACGGATGTCAGGAACCAGTGCACGGGTTCGGGCACGCGGCCGAAAGTCGGATGCACCGAACGCAGGTAGCCGAAGATCAGGCCTGAGATCAGTGCGCCGCCGGAAGTCGACAACGTGATGGGAATGCCACCGACGGTCAGCACCAGGGTGCCGAACAGGCCGCCCAGCAAGATGCCGAAGCCCACGAACACCATGTCGGTCTGCTCGGTGGCGCGGTCCACATACCCCACCTTGCCGATCACGCGCTCCACGTCGCGCTTGGCACCCAGGATGAAGAGGCGGTCGCCGCGATCGAGTTTCAGGCCCCAATTGACCGGCATCTCATGCCCGCCGCGCACGACCTTGCGCAGGAACACGCCGCGGCCCAGTTGCCGCACGGACTCCAGTTCGGAAATTTCCTTGACGGTCTTGCCGGCCAGGTTCTTGTTGGTCAGCACCACTTCGACGATCTCGGCCGGCAGGTTCAGCAAGTCGCGGTCTTCGACCTCGGTGCCGATGATGCCGGCAGCCTGCAAGACCAGCGCGTCGTGCCGCCCCGTCACGCCCAACACGTCGCCGGCTTGCAGAACGGTGGTCGAGTCGTTGTCCAGGATCTGGTCGCCGCGCCGGATGCGTTCGACGAAGACGCGCGCTTCGACGAATCGCGACTCCAGTTCACCGACCGTCTTGCCCACGTGCTCGGTGTGATCCAGGCGATACGCCCGGGCCGTGAACTTGCGGTAGCCGGAGAGTTCCATGGAATCGGAGCCGCCAGACATCTTGGCTTCGTATTCCTTGCACTCCTTCACGATGTCCACGCCCATCAGCTTCGGGCCCAGCGAGGCCAGCAGCCAGGCGCTGCCCACGGTACCGAAGATGTAGCAGACGGCATAGGCAACCGGAATGCTGTCGATCCATTGCTTCTTGGTCGCCGCATCCACGCTCAGGCCGTTGATCGTGTCGGTAGCGACGCCCATCACCGCCGAAATGGTCTGCGCCCCTGACAGCAGGCCAGCGCCCGTGCCGGCATCAAAGCCGAAGCCCACGGCGGTGGCCCAAGTGACCAGCAAGCAAATCACGCAAATGATGACCGCGAAGATAACCTGGGGGAGACCATCGCTTTTCATGCCGCGGAAGAATTGCGGTCCCACGCCGTAGCCAAGACCGAAGAGGAAGAGCAGGAAGAACACCTGCTTCAGAATCGGGGCGATGGTGATGTCGAGTTGACCGACCAGTACGCCCACCAGCAAAGTACCCGTTACTGCGCCTAGATTAAAACCGAAGATCTTCTTGGCCCCGATCCAATACCCCAAGCCCAAGGTCAGGAAGATCGCTAATTCTGGGTACTTCCGCAATGTGTCAAAGAACCATTCCATCCCGAATCTCCTTCGTTCTGTACAGGTCAAGCACGTGCGCGAACAATCCTGCTGCGCGCGGAACACATTATCAGAATCTTTCAGAAAATCAAAAGAAATAAGCCACCCATGACAATCGAACGCAGATTATCGAAGGCGAAAAAAAGCCCGCGGACGTGACATCCGCGGGCCTTTCAAAATGCAGAGACAGGCGGTTTACAGCGCGCCAGTCAGTTCAGGCACGACCTGGAACAAATCACCCACCAGGCCATAATCGGCCACACCGAAAATCGGCGCTTCGGGATCTTTATTAATCGCGACGATGACCTTGGAATCCTTCATGCCGGCCAAATGCTGGATGGCACCCGAGATACCCACTGCCACGTACAACTGCGGCGCAACGATCTTGCCCGTCTGGCCAACTTGCCAGTCGTTCGGCGCGTAGCCGGCGTCGACCGCGGCACGCGAAGCGCCCAGTGCGGCGCCCAGCTTGTCGGCCAGCGGATCCAGGATCTTGAAGTTCTCGGCGCTGCCCAGACCGCGACCGCCCGACACCACCACACGTGCGCCGGCCAGTTCAGGACGGTCGCTCTTGGCGACTTCCCGGCCCACGAACGAGGACAGGCCCGAATCGGCCACGGCGGCGATCTCTTCCACGGCGGCCGAGCCCCCTTGCGCAGCGACGGCGTCAAAGCCCGTCGTGCGCACGGTGATGACCTTCACGGCGTCGGCCGATTGCACGGTGGCAATGGCGTTACCCGCGTAGATCGGGCGCTGGAACGTATCGGCGGATTCCACGCCGATGATGTCCGAGATCTGCGCCACATCGAGCTTGGCCGCGACGCGCGGCGCCACGTTCTTGCCCGAGGCGGTGGCCGGGAACAGGATGTGGCTGTAGTTCGAAGCTACGGCCAGCACCTGCGCGGCGACGTTTTCCGCCAGGCCATCGGCCAATTGCGGTGCGTCGGCCAGCAGGACCTTGGCCACGCCTGCGGCGGCAGCGGCCTGGTCGGCCACGGCGCGCGCGTTGGCGCCGGCGACCAGCACGTGCACGTCGCCTCCGATCTTGGCGGCGGCGGCGACGGCGTTCAGGGTTGCGCCCTTCAACTGGGCGTTATCGTGTTCGGCAATAACCAGCGTCGTCATGTTCAGACCACCTTCGCTTCGTTCTTGAGTTTGTCCACCAGGGCAGCAACGTCGGCCACCTTGATGCCGGCCTTGCGGGCGGGCGGCTCGCTGACCTTCAGCGTCTTCAGGCGCGGCGCGGGATCAACACCCAGGTCTTGCGGCGTGACGGTGTCCAACTGCTTCTTCTTGGCCTTCATGATGTTCGGCAGCGTGACATAACGCGGCTCGTTCAGGCGCAAGTCGGTGGTGACGATCGCCGGCAGCTTCAGCGTCAGCGTTTCCAGGCCGCCGTCCACTTCACGCGTGACAGTGACGCGGCCGTCGGCTAGTTCGACCTTGCTGGCGAACGTGGCTTGCGGCCAGTCCAGCAGCGCGGCCAGCATCTGGCCGGTCTGGTTGGCGTCGTCGTCGATGGCTTGCTTGCCCAGGATCACCAGTTGCGGCTGTTCCTTGTCGACCAGCGCCTTCAACAGCTTGGCGACGGCCAGCGGCTGCAGCTCGGCATCGGTCTGGACCAGCACGCCGCGGTCGGCGCCGATGGCCATGGCGGTGCGCAGCGTCTCCTGGCATTGCGCAACGCCGCAAGAAACCGCCACGACTTCAGCGACGGCACCCTTTTCCTTCAGGCGGGTCGCTTCTTCGACGGCGATTTCGTCAAAGGGGTTCATGGACATCTTCACATTGGCGATATCCACGCCAGTCTGATCCGACTTGACGCGCACCTTGACGTTGTAGTCAACGACGCGCTTGACAGGTACCAACACCTTCATCCCGCTGCCTCCAAATGGAAATAATGACCCGGCATGCGCCGGGATCGCATTGCACAATTTTTTCCTGATTCTACAGCTTCGCCAGCGCTCGTATATGCGCAACCACACTGCGGCCCAAGGCGGACAAGTTGTAACCGCCCTCCAGCGTGCTGACGATCCGCCCCTGGCAGTGGCGTTCAGCCACCTCCACGAGCTGCTCGGTGATCCAGGCGTAGTCGGCCTCGACCAGGCCCATCTGGCCCATGTCGTCCTCGCGGTGGGCATCGAAGCCCGCCGACACCAGGATCAGTTCCGGACGATGGGCCTCGAGCCTGGGCAGCCAGGTGTCGGTGACGATGGCTTTGACCGCGGCGCCCGTGGTGTAGGCCGCCACGGGCACATTCAGCATGTTGGGGGCCGGGTGCTCCGTGCCGCTGTTGGGGAAGAACGGATGCTGGAAAAAGCTGCACATCAGCACGCGCTCGTCCCCGGCGAAGACGTCTTCGGTGCCATTGCCATGGTGGACGTCGAAGTCCACGATGGCCACGCGCGACAGGCCGTGGAAGTCCAGCGCATGACGCGCCGCAATGGCCACATTGTTCAAGAAGCAGAATCCCATCGCCTGCGATCGGCAGGCATGGTGGCCGGGAGGACGCACCGCGCAGAAGGCCGTGCGGGCCTCGCCGCCCATCACCGCGTCCACGGCCGCCACCCCTGCGCCGGCCGCATGCAGGGCGGCCTCGTAGGTGTGGGGATTCATCAGCGTGTCGGGATCTATCGGGTAATACCCTTGGTCCGGCGTATGTTCGCGCAAACTGTCCAGATACTGGACAGTGTGCACGCGCAGCAGGTCATGGCGCGATGCTTGAGGCGCCTGCCGGTCGTCCAGATAAGGCATCAATCCGCTTGCCAACAATTGGTCGGAAATGGCATCCAGCCTCTGCGGGCTTTCGGGATGCCAACTGCCCATTTCATGCAAGCGGCATGCCGGGTGAGTAAGATACATGGTCTCCATAAGGAAGATTATGTTCATCTGTCGGCGATTACTGCAACTCGGAACGCTCTCCGCCCTGCTGGCGGGCTGCTCCACCACCGCTCCCACCGCTCCCACCGCTCCAAATTCACTCCCCGCGCAACCCGCGGCCGCCACTGCCAACACCGCCATCCGCATCGGGCCTAGTACGCCGACACCAGGCTCCGAACTCCCGGACGACGCCCCGGCCACGCTGACCGCCACCGGCGCCCTGCGTCCGGAAGTGCGCAGCTTCGTGGAAGAACTTGCCGCGGAACGCCAACTGCCGCTGACTCCCATGGTCAAGGCGCTGGAGAGTTCGCGCTACAACGCCACGGTGTCGCGCCTGATCGCGCCGGCCCCGCCGGGCAAGAAGATCTGGCGCAGTTGGCTGACATACCGTTCGCGCTTCGTCGAACCCAAGCGCATCGGCTGGGGCGTGGACTTCTACAACGAGAACCGCGACCTGCTCAACCAGGCCTCGCAGCGCTTCGGCGTGCCGGCGCCCATCATCGCGTCGATCATCGGCGTCGAAACGCTGTATGGTCGCAATATGGGTAATTTCCGGGTGCTGGACGCGCTGGCCACGCTGGCGTTCGACTATCCCGACCCCAACAAGCCCGAGCGCGCCACGATGTTCCGGGGCCAACTGGCGGACTTCCTGACCCTGGTCATGAAAGACAAGCTGGACCTCGAGACGCAAGGCTCGTACGCCGGCGCCATCGGCATGCCGCAATTCATGCCCACCAGCATCATGCATTACGCGGTGGACGGCGACGAGAACGGCCATATCGACCTGACGAACAATACCCAGGACGCCATCATGTCCGTGGGCAGCTTCCTGGCCCAGCACGGCTGGCAACGCGGCCTGCCCGTGTTCGCCCCGGTGGCCCTGCCCGCGGATCCCACCGCACTGGTCGATGGCGGACTGGAGCCCAAGCAGAGCTGGGCCACGCTCAGCGCCGCCGGCGCGCGCCTGCAACCGGGCGCGTCCGCGACGGGCTGGGGCAGCCAGCCGCTAGGCGTGGTCGACCTGGTCGAAGAAGCGCGAGGCACCGCGCAGTACCGGGTCGGCACGCCAAACTTCTTCGCGCTGACGAAATACAACCGCAGCTATTTTTACGCGACGTCGGTGGCGGATCTGGCCACCGAGATCGAAGCCCGCGTGAACCGCTGATCTTCTACTCAGAAAAGAGCGGCGCCTGGACGTGAATCCGGGCGCCGCTTTTTCATGAGTACCGCCGAACGCCTTTGGCCGCCTCGCACGTGTTAACCCACGGCCTCACACGGTGGCCACCGGCGTGACGGGCGAGCCTACCGCGCCGGGCAGATTCAGGGGCGGGGCTGTCAGCAAAAACCGGCTGCGACCATTGGCTCTCAGCCAGCGCGCAAGCTGGCCCAAATACCACATCTCGCCAATCGGCATGCCCAGCTTGAAGATGCAATGATGATGCAGCGGCAACGCGGCGCAGCAGGCGTTGGGCTTTTGCGTAGGGTAGATCTCCAGCGCATGGTTGTCGGATGCCATCGCCGCCACTTTCGAATCCGAAATCCATTGCAGCAACTTCTCATCGCTGCCATCCAGACCCGCGCAAATCTCGTGCAGCGTATGCGCATCCGGCTCGCGGTTCTTCTCCAGCAAGGCGTCGCCGAACTCGGTATGGAACAGGACGATATCGCCCCGCTCGATCTCGATCCGGTCGCTTTCCAGAATACGCATCAGATCGTCATAGCCGACGGATTTCTGCGCCCGGCCGTAATGCTTGGCCAAGTCGACCATCACACCGCGGCTTTGCAAGCACGATTCAGCCAGCTGCGTAATGTCCAGCTTCTTCGCATTTGACGCCACGCCCTGCCCCAGATCGGTCTTGGCAAAACCGTTGTCGACGTCGTAGTCCACCGGGCCGACCACGTGATCATTGGGCCGGTAGCCGTTGTAGTAGACGCGTTCAGGCAGGCCATCGCCATTCGCATCGAACAATGCGCCTACGTGCGCCAGGGAATCCCACTGCGTCGAGTACTGCAGGCTCATTTCAACAATATCGTCGCTCAGCACGTCCACGCAGCCCGGACGCAGGCGCCCCAACGGGAAATTCATGTACTGGTCGCCGTCCCGTTCCGTTGGACGCAGCTTGGGCGGAAGACGCCTGACATTCACACCGTTACCACCGGGATAGTCCAGCGGCAGCGACAGGCAGAAGCTCAGGCCCTGGCGAACTTCGCCTATGCCCATCAACACGTTCTCGGGAGTGATGTAATTCAGGCAACCGCGCTGATCGTCAGGCCCGAAGTCTCCCCAGTTTGATCCTTCGGGACGGTTCTTCCATCTCATGCGTCGCAACTCCTTGGCGTTAAAAGCGGATTGACATAAATTTATCACGTATAGGATACTAACATCATGGATGTGAAAACAGCTGCTCGAGTTCTGGATGTGCTGAACCTCTTTGCCGAGGAGCAGAAGCCATTGCTGTACAGCGAAATCGCCGCCCAGATGCAGATCCCGCTGTCCAGCTGCCACGGCTTGCTCAAGACCATGGTGGCCCGCGGCTATCTCTATGAAATCGGTAAGAAGCACGGCTATTACCCGACCCAAAAGCTGATCCACGTCGCCACGTTGATTTGCCGCAGCGACCCCTTGAACGCGGTCATCGAGCCGGTGCTGGAACGCGTCCGCGACCTGACCGGGGAAACCGCCCTGCTGGCAAAGCTGGCGGACGACAAGGTTGTCTACCTGATCGTGGCTGAATCCAGGCAAACGATCCGCTTCTCCCACCAGCCCGGCGGATTCAAAGCGGTGCACGCCACCAGCTCAGGCAAGGCGCTGCTGTCCGTACTGCCGTCGGAAGAACGCCAAAAATGGTTCAAGGCCTATAGCGGATTCACTGCGTTCACGGACAGCACTATCACCACCCGCGACGCATTTGATCGTGACCTGCAGGCAGGGGTCGCGCGAGGGTGGCAGCGTTCAGTCGGTGAAAACGTCGACGACGTAATGTCCATATCGCTCGGGTTCCGGGCCTATGAACAACCCTTTGCCATTGTGGTGGCCGGCCCTCTGGGCCGCATGCTCAAAAACGAAGCCACCACTGGGAAACAACTGGAAGAGGTCAAGGCGCTGCTACATGCGGCCCTGCCCTCCGCCAACCTCACCTTTGTTGGAGAAGACAGTAGATGAACAAACGCAGCTTTCTTGCCGCGGCATGCACGATGATCACCACCGCCGGACTCCCGTTGGCCGCCGCGCAAGCGCAGGGCACCTATCCCGACAAACCCATACGCGTCATCATGCCGTGGGCGGCTGGCGGCCCGACCGATGTGGTGGGCCGTGTGGTCGCCGTGCAAATGGGGGAGATTCTGGGCCAGCCGCTGGTCATTGAAACCCGCGCGGGCGCCAGTGGCACAATCGGCGCGGCACAGGTTGCCAAGGCCCCCGCCGACGGCTACACGCTGTTGATGAATCCGTCCGTCCAGGGTATCTACCCTGCCCAGTTCAAGAACCTGAGTTTTGACCCGATCAAGGACTTCAGGATGGTAGGCGTGTTGGGCACGGTGCCGATGGTAGCCGTCGTCCCGCCCACCTCCAAGTTCAAGACCTTTGCCGACCTGATCCAGCACGCCCGCGCGCAGCCGGGCACACTGACCTTCGCCTCACCCGGGATCGCCACGCTGCCGCACCTGGCCGGAGAACTGATTAATACATCCACCAAGGCCTCCATCTCGCACGTTGGTTACCGCGGCAGCAGCCCGGCCCTGACCGATGTCGCGGGCGGCCATGTCGATCTGATGTATGCCCCGCTGGCGCCTGCGCTTCCGCTGATCCAGAGCGGCAAGGTAGTTCCGCTCGCCGTCACTACCAAAACGCGGCTGGCCGATCTTCCCAACGTGCCCTCCATCGCCGAAACCGTGCTGCCTGACTTCGATATCGTCACCTGGTACGGCATGTGGGTACCCAAGGATACGCCCGAGCCCATCATCGCCAAGCTCAACAAAGCCATGGTCGAGGCATCGAAATCATCGAAGGTCGTCGAAGCCCTGAAATCGCAGGGCACCCTGCCCAGCACGATGGGCTACCAGGAAGCGGAAGCCTTCAATCTTGCGGAAAGTGCACGCTGGATCAAGGTCATGAAAGACGCCAATATTCAGCCTGAATAAGGCAGGGCAGCCCCCCAGCGGCGCTTGCGGCCGCAGGGCGGCCCCGCAATAGCAACAGCCCTGCCCAGGAAAAGCGATTCCTGGGCAGGGCTGTTTGCTTCGGCAGCCCGTCAGGCGCCGAAAAAACCAGATATCAGTTGAAGACACCCGTGGACAGATAGCGGTCGCCGCGATCGCACACGATGAAGACGATGGTCGCGTCATTGACGCGCTCGGCCACCCGCAAGGCGGCAACCAGGGCGCCGGCGGACGAAATACCGCCGAAGATGCCCTCTTCCGCAGCCAATCGGCGCGCCATGACTTCGGCTTCCGATTGCTCGATGGATTCGTAGGCGTCCACACGACTGCGGTCGAAGATCTTCGGCAGATAGGCCTCGGGCCATTTCCGGATGCCCGGAATCTGCGAGCCTTCGGCCGGCTGCGCACCCACCACCTGCACCGCCGGATTGCGCGATTTCAGATAGGTCGACACGCCCATGATGGTGCCCGTCGTGCCCATGGCGCTGACGAAGTGCGTGATGCGGCCCTCGGTCTGGTCCCAGAGTTCGGGGCCGGTGGTCTCAACGTGTGCGCGCGGGTTGTCGGGGTTGGCGAACTGGTCCAGCACCACGCCCCTGCCGTCCGCCTGCATCTCGGTGGCCAGGTCGCGGGCGTATTCCATGCCGCCCTTGTCGGCCGGCGTCAGGATCAGTTCGGCGCCGTAGGCCGCCATGGCGGCCCGGCGTTCCACCGACAGGTTGTCCGGCATGATCAGGATCATGCGGTAGCCTTTCATCGCCGCCGCCATGGCCAGCGCGATGCCGGTATTGCCGCTGGTGGCTTCGATGAGGGTATCGCCCGGCTTGATGTCGCCGCGCGCTTCCGCGTGCTTGATCATCGACAAGGCGGGGCGGTCCTTCACGGAACCGGCGGGGTTGTTGCCTTCCAGCTTGGCCAGGATGACGTTGCCACGCGCGTCACCCGCGGCACCGGGAATGCGCTGCAATCGCACCAGCGGCGTGTTGCCGACGGTCTGCTCGATAGTGGGGTAGGAGGTAGTCATGCGGACGATCATAACTCCGCCTGGCGGCGGACGCGGCCAAAAGCCGCGCTCCCGCCAGGGGTTCCCGCCCAGGGGGCCCGCCGGAGTTCCCATCAAGCGGGCCGCCGATCAGGGCCGGGACGACGCCTGCGCCTTCGAGGCGGCCGGCTTGGCGCCCGGAGTGGCAGGTTTGGCCGGTTTGGCGGCCGCCGTCTTCGCGCCAGGCTTGGCATCGGTGGGCTTGGCGTCGGCAGGCTTGACGTCGTTGGCCCCCGTGGACGCTCGGGCGACCGCCCCTGCGCCTGCGGACGCTGCCACGCCCGACCCCACCTGCAAGCCGGCGGACTCCAGCGCCTGCGCCTTTTTCAGCCCGATGCCGCGCACGCGCTCGGCCAGATCTTCGAACGATTCGAACTTGCCCCCGCGCTCGCGCTCGCCCACGATGATCTCGGCGGTGCGCGGGCCGATGCCCCGAATGCCTTCCAGTTGCTGCGCGCTGGCCTGATTGACGTCCAGCGCATTGGCCGGCGGCGCCGCCACGCCTAGCCCTGCCGTGACCAGCAGTGCGCCCAGCACCTGTCGCAGCCTGCGCGGGCCGCCCCGCACGGCGCCCGGCCGAAGCGATGGCCCCCGTGCCGGGCAAGTGCCCAATCGGGCGGCGTTGGATTCGAACAATGGATTCATGAGGGTCTCCAGAACGGACGGGACGCGACGGCTGTCGCGCCACCCTTGAATCATGGCGACCCCGTCCGGCCCGGAGCGGCCCGGTGAACGGAAACATCCACCCCGGCAAATACGGGGGCGAAAAAAAACCACCTGACCGGTGGTTTCTCTTCAAGGCCTGGCAACGCAGCGCAATACCAGGCGATGTCCGCGCTTAACGGCGCGCGCGCCAATAGCGCACGTACTCGGCCACACCGGTCTGCACGTCGCGCATGGGCGCGTAGAACCCGGCGGTGCGCAGTTGCGTGACATCCGCCTGCGTATAGCTCTGGTAGCGCCCCTTCAAGTCATCCGGGAACGGAATGTAGCGGATGAGATCCAGCTCCACCAGCTGAGCCAGCGTCAATTCGGCCTCGCCACGCTCGGCGCGCAGGGTATTGACCACCGCCGCCGCCACGTCGTTGAACGGCTGCGCCCGGCCCGTGCCGCAATTGAAGATGCCCGACTGTTGCGGATGGTCCAGGAAGTGCAGGTTCACGGCCACCACGTCTTCGACCGAAATGAAGTCGCGGCTCTGCCCGCCATCCACATAACCGTCCCAGCCCGCGAACAGGCGCACATGGCCATGCTCCAGGAACTGGTTCATGTTGTGAAACGCCACCGAGGCCATGCGGCCCTTGTGCTGTTCGTGCGGTCCGTAGACGTTGAAGTAGCGCAGCCCCACGACCTGTGCCGTCAGGCTGTCCATGCGCTTGCGCAGGACCTGGTCGAACAGCAGCTTGGAATAGCCGTAGACGTTCAGCGGGCCTTCGTTATCGGGATGCTCGACGTAGATCGACGACCCACCATACACCGCGGCCGACGAGGCATACAGGAACGGAATGCGCCGCGCCTGGCAGAATTCGAACAGCTCCAGCGTGACGCGGTAGTTGTTGTCCATCATGTAGCGGCCATTGCGCTCGGTCGTGTCCGAGCACGCGCCCTGATGCAGCACGGCGCGCACCGCGGGCAGGCTGCCGTCGGCGACCCGGCGGCGGAAATCGTCCTTGTCCATGTACTCGGCGATCTGGCAATCGACCAGGTTGACGAACTTGTCGCCTTCGGTCAGATCGTCCACCGCGATGATGTCCTGGATGCCGCGGCGGTTCAGCCCGCGCACCAGATTGCTGCCAATGAAGCCTGCGGCTCCGGTTACGACGATCATGAGGATTCTCCTGCCAATTCGGCTGCGGTGACGACGGAGGTGCCCAGCTTGCCCACGGCGATGCCGCCGGCCTTGTTGGCCCAGCCCATGGCCTCGGCCCACGGCAAGCCGATAGCGCGCGACACCGCCAGCGTGGCCAGCACGGTATCGCCTGCGCCGGACACATCGAACACTTCGTGCGCCTGCGCATCGATGTGGTCGCGCCCCGTATCGGTAAACAACGTCATGCCCTGCTCGGAACGCGTCACAAGCAAGGCTTCCAGGTCCAGGTCGGCGCGCAAGCGTTGCGCCCGATCGGTCAATTCGGCCTCGGAATTCCAGCGGCCCACGGCCTGCTGCATTTCCGAGCGGTTCGGCGTGACCAGCGTGGCGCCGCGATAACGCGCGTAGTCGTCGCCCTTGGGGTCCACCAGCACCGGGATGCCCGCATGGCGCGCCATGGCCAGCAGCGATTCGACGCGGGTCAGCACGCCCTTGGCATAGTCCGACAGCACCACGATGTCGTGGTTGGCCAGATGGCGGGCCAACGCGGCATCCACGCTGTCCAGCGCGGCCTGCTCGGGGTGCTGTTCGAAATCCACGCGCAGCAGTTGCTGCTGGCGGCCCAGCACGCGCATTTTCAGCGTGGTGTGCAGGGACGGGTCGGCGATCAGGTCGGCGTGGATGCCGGCTTCGGCCGACAGGCGGCGAATGCTGTCACCGGCCTCGTCCGCACCCAGCACGCCCACCAGCGTCACCTGGCCGCCAAGCGCCGCCACGTTGCGGGCCACGTTGGCGGCGCCACCCAGGCGGTCTTCGCGGCGTGCGACGCGCACCACGGGCACCGGCGCTTCCGGTGAAATACGTTCGACTTCACCGAACCAGTAACGGTCCAGCATCACGTCGCCCACCACTAGGACGCGGCTACGCGAAATGGCTTCGGCGGGGAAAGGCTTCATTCAAGTTCTTCCAGGCGGCGCGGCGCATAGGTTTCCCAGGCGTTGCAGCCGGGACATTGCCAGTAAAAACGACGCGCTTGAAAACCGCAACTGCGGCACGCATAGCGGTCCAGCCGTTGCGTATGCTTGTGGATCAGGCTGCGCAGCAGCGTCAGGTCGGCGCCGGGCACCGGCCCCTGCTCCGTGACGCCGGCTTCCGGGCTGGCGAGTTCGGCTTCCAGCAAGCGGTCCAGGCCCAGCAGGGACGGATGGCTGCGCAGCGCGCCGCGTGCGAACGCCCAGGCCAAGGCCGAGCCTTGCTGCACGCGCAATTCGCGGAACACCACATTGAACAGGTCCAACGACGCGTGGCGCTGATACTGTTTTTGCAGGTATTCCAGCCCGGATTCGACCTGCCCGGCCGCGCGGTAGTTGGCCAGCAGTTGCTCGGCCACCAGGCCCGCGTATTCCGGGGCATCGGTCATCACCGACTCCAGGTATAGGCGTTCACGCTTGGGGTCTTGCTCCATCAGGGCCAGGCGCGCGCGCAGCATGGCCGTGCGCACCATCGCGCCCTTGCTCAGCGACGCGTCGGTCGTGGACAGCGCATGATCGGCGGCATCCAGCGCCTTGTGCGCGGCATCCACGTCCGCGGGCTTGGCCGTCAGCGCGGTCTGCGCCTGCTCGCAGTAGTAGTGCACGATCTGCGGCACGGGTTCGTCGACCAGGCCTTGCAGCGTCTTGACGGCCTCGATGGCGCGGGGCCAATCGTGTTCCGATTCGAAAATGCGGATCAGCGAGCGCAAGGCCGGCAGCGCGTAGCGCGTGTCCTTCAGCTGTTCAAAGCCGCTTTCCGCGCGATCCAGCATGCCGGCCTTCAGGAAGTCCTGCGCCAGTTCATGTTGCGCATGCTCGCGCTCGGCGGCCGGCAGGTCGGAGCGGCTCAGCAGGCTTTGATGGACGCGGATGGCGCGTTCCATCTCGCCGCGGCGGCGGAAAAGGCTGCCCAACGCAAAGTGCAGTTCGGTCGTTTCCGGATCCAGCTTGGCGACTTCGACGAACGCGTCGATCGCACGATCCGGCTGCTCGTTCAGCAGGAAGTTAAGCCCCCGGAAATACGAGTCGGGCAGGCTGCGGGTTTCCCGAAGCATCTGCCGAATATCGAAGCGCGCGGCCAACCAGCCAAGCGCAAACAACACCGGCACGAAAATCAACCACCAAGGTTCAAAATCCACTATTCGGGCTCTTGCGGTAATTCAGTGCGAAAAGGAGGTGTGCGGCAGACAGCGCGCCGTCACAGCGGCGACATCGGCGCGACGGCTTCCGGCGGCACGACAGGCGTGGTGCCGTTGACGGCGGCCTGCACGCGGTCCAGCTCGCGGCGCAAGCGCATGGCTTCGCGGCGGCGGCGCATGGCGGCGGGCACGGTCAGCAACAAGCCAAACAGGGCGCCGGCCACGAATACGACCAGCATCACAACGATCAACGGCACGTCTTGCACGACGTAATCCGCGTAGAACTTCACGGCAACCGGATCGGTGTTCTTCAGGGCGAACATCAATACCGCAATAAACACGAGCAATCGCAGGGCCCAGACGAGATAGCGCATGACGCATGCTCCAGAGAATTCAAGACTGTCAATTGTAAGCGACGCCGCAAAGCCACAAGGAAAAAAAATCCCCGCGGGGCGCCAGGCCACCAGGCGCGCGGCAGGAAAAAACAAAGCCCCTTGATTTCTCAAGGGGCCTGTTCTCGGTCCGATCTGCCCGTAGGCAGCCTTTACGCCGAGCCGTCAATGCATGGCGTGCAAACTTGCCATGGACGGCATCGGCTCACTCGATCCAGAGGATTGAGCGTCCTCGTCATTGCCGCCGACCAGGTCTACCCGTTCGCGCAATTCCTTGCCCGCCTTGAAGTGCGGCACCTGTTTGCCAGGCACCAGCACTTGTTCGCCGGATTTCGGATTGCGACCGACTCGGGGAGACCGCTGCGACAACGAGAAGCTGCCAAAACCGCGGATCTCGATGCGCTGACCCGAGGCCAGGGCCTGGGTCATTGCATCCAGCACGGTCTTGACCGCGTAATCGGTGTCGCGGGCGGCCAGCTGAGGATAGCGGGCCGCCAAGGCGGCGATCAGCTCCGACTTGGTCACGAATTAACCGTCGTTGCGCTGTTGGTCCAGCTTGGCCTTCAGCAGCGCGCCGAGGTTGGTGGTGCCGGACGAAGCGCTGGCGTCGGACATGCGCTGGATCGTGTCGGCGGTTTCGGCGTTGTCACGGGCCTTGATCGACAGTTGGATCGAACGCGTCTTGCGGTCGATGTTGACGATCATGGCTTCGATGTTTTCGCCAGCGTTCAGAACGGTGGTGGCATCTTCAACGCGGCCCGAGGAGATCTCGGAAGCGCGCAGGTAGCCTTCAACGTCCACGGACAGCGTAACAACAGCGCCCTTGGCTTCGACGGACTTGATGGTGCCCGGAACAACGGCGCCCTTGTCAAACGTGGCGACGAAGTTGTTGAAGGGGTCGCCTTCCAGCTGCTTGATGCCCAGCGAGATGCGTTCCTTGTCGGTATCGATGCCCAGAACCACGGCTTCGATCTCGTCGCCCTTCTTGAAGTTGCGCACGGCTTCTTCGCCCGTTTCCGTCCACGACAGGTCGGACAGGTGAACCAGGCCGTCGATGCCGCCAGGCAGACCGACGAACACGCCGAAGTCGGTGATCGACTTGATGGCGCCGCGGACCTTGTCGCCGCGCTTGAAGTTCGTGGCGAACTCTTCCCACGGGTTCTGACGGCACTGCTTCATGCCCAGCGAGATACGACGACGGTCTTCGTCGATTTCCAGGACCATGACTTCGACTTCTTCGCCCAGGGTAACAACCTTGCGCGGGTCGACGTTCTTGTTGGTCCAGTCCATTTCGGAGACGTGAACCAGGCCTTCGATGCCGGCTTCGACTTCAACGAACGCGCCGTAGTCGGTCAGGTTCGTGACCTTGCCGAACAGGCGGGTGCCTTGCGGGTAGCGGCGAGCCAGGCCCACCCACGGATCTTCGCCCAGCTGCTTGACGCCCAGCGAGACGCGGCTCTTTTCCTGGTCGAACTTGAGGACCTTGGCTTCGACTTCCTGACCCACTTGCAGGACTTCGGACGGGTGACGCACGCGGCGCCATGCCATGTCGGTGATGTGCAGCAGGCCGTCGATACCGCCCAGGTCAACGAACGCGCCGTAGTCGGTGATGTTCTTGACCACGCCCTTGACCACAGCACCTTCGTGCAGGGTTTCGAGCAGCTTTTGACGCTCTTCGCCCATGCTGGCTTCCAGCACTTGGCGACGCGACAGCACAACGTTGTTGCGCTTGCGGTCGAGCTTGATGACCTTGAATTCGAGGGTCTTGCCTTCGTACGGGGTGGTGTCCTTGACCGGACGCAGATCCACCAGCGAACCCGGCAGGAACGCGCGGATGCCGTTGGTCATGACGGTCAGGCCGCCCTTCACCTTGCCGGTGATGGTGCCGGTAACCAGCTCGCCGTTTTCCAGGGCCTTTTCCAGTTGCAGCCAGGCCGACAGGCGCTTGGCGCGGTCACGCGACAGGATGGTGTCGCCGTAGCCGTTTTCCAGGGAATCGATGGCCACCGAGACGAAATCGCCGGGTTGCACTTCGAGCTCGCCCTGGTCGTTCAGGAACTCTTCCAGGGGGATCAGCGCTTCGGACTTCAGGCCGGCGTTGACGACGACGAAGTTATGGTCGACGCGCACGACTTCGGCGCTGATGACCTCGCCGGACTTCATGTCCTGGCTCTTGAGGCTTTGGGCGAAAAGGTCGGCGAAGCTTTCGCCGCCGGTGGCGGTAGTGGAAACGGAAGACATGGGGTTGAAATCCATTGGGCCGAAATGGCCGTTAAGAACACACCGCAGCGGATTGCCCGCCACAGTGGAGTCAAAATACCTGCCTGCCGGTTTGCCCTGCGGGGTGTCCCGTGGGGGTTGCGCCTGGCTAGAACAGGGCCTAATCAAAAAATAAAGGTGGACTGGCTAACTTGGGCGTTCAGCCAAGCTTTCAGGCTGATGCCTTTAAGCTTTTGCCTGCGCTTGTTGCCAGAAATCCAGTATTGCCTGCACCGTCTCTGCAATCGTCAAATCAGACGAATCCAGCACGTGTGCATCTGCTGCGGGGGCCAGCGGCGCGGTAGCGCGTTCGGTATCGCGGGCGTCTCGCTCGCGCATGTCTCGCAGAAGGTCATCTAGATTAGCAGAAATTCCCTTTTCGATCAACTGCTTACGGCGCCTCTCCGCCCGGGCGACCACATCGGCGACCAGGAACACCTTCAGGGACGCATCCGGGAACACCACCGTGCCCATGTCGCGGCCGTCCGCCACCAGGCCCGGCGGCAGGCGGAAAGCGCGCTGGCGCTCAAGCAGGGCCCGGCGCACACCGGGAAAAGCGGCCACGCGGGAGGCGAAATTGCCCACTTCCTCGCGGCGGATGTCGTGGCCGACGTCGGCGCCTTCCAGGTACACATGGGGGCCGTCAAAGCGCACGTCCAGCGTTTCCGCCACGCGGGCCACGCCGGGTTCGTCGTCGGCGGCAACGCCCTGCTTGATGGCGGCCAGGGCGGTCAGGCGGTACAGCGCGCCGCTATCCAGCACGTCCCAGCCCAGCGCCTTGGCGACGCGATGCGCCACGGTGCCCTTGCCCGAAGCGGTGGGGCCGTCGATCGTGATGACGGCGGCCGGAGAGGAATCAATCGAAGAAGTCAAAGTCATGGGGGGTTCGCGCTAGGCCGATACCAGGCTCGCGTAGACATCAAAGTAACCCGGGAACGTCTTGCTGACGCAACCCGGATCCAGGATACGGACCGCTGCCGGGCCAAAGGCCGCCAGCGAAAAACACATGGCCATGCGGTGGTCGTCCCAGGTGCCGATGTGCGCGTCGCGCCAGGCATCCTGCGCCGGCGGGATGACACGCAGCCAATCCGGCCCCGATTCCACTTGCGCGCCCAGCTTTTCCAGTTCCGTCTGCATGGCGTGGATGCGGTCGGTTTCTTTCACCCGCCAACTGCCGATGTTGCGCAGGCGGCACGGGCCGTCGGCATACAGGGCCAGCGCCGCGGCGGTCATGGCGGCGTCCGGAATCAGGTTGAAATCGGTGTCGAACGCCTTCAGCCGCGCGCCGTCAGCCACCCGGATACCGGTCACTTCGATCCAATCCGGGCCGTAGGCCACGTTGGCGCCCATGTGCGCCAGCGTATCGGCAAAGGCAACGTCGCCCTGGATGCTGTCGGCGCCCACGCCCGTCACGCGCAACGGACCACCGCCGATCGCACCCAGCGCCAGGAAATAGGACGCCGTGGAGGCATCGCCTTCCACCGCGATCTGGCCCGGACTGCGGTAGCCGGCGCCGCCCTCGATCACGAAGCGGCTCCAACCGTCGCGCCGCACCTGCACGCCAAAGCGCGCCATCAGGTTCAGCGTGATTTCGATGTAAGGCTTGGAGATCAGTTCGCCCACCACTTCGATCGTGACGGGTTTGCCGCTGCGGCCCGCCTGCAGCGGTGCGGCCAGCAGCAAGGCGGTCAGGAACTGGCTGGACACCGAACCCTGCACGCGCGTCACGGCATCCGCGGCGATCTCACCACGGCCGATATGCAGCGGCGGATAGCCCGGTTGGCCCAGATAGTCGATCCGGGCGCCCAGCGCATTCAAAGCGTCGGCGAGGTCGCCGATAGGCCGCTCGTGCATGCGCGGCACGCCCGACAAGCGGTAATCACCGCCCATCAGAGCCAGGGCCGCCGTCAGGGGACGGATCGCCGTGCCGGCGTTGCCCATGAAGAGATCGGCGCTTTCCACGGGGAAACGGCGCACGCCCTCGACCGTGACGCGGCCGGCGTCCAGGTCCGACACCTGCACGCCCAACTGGCGCAGTGCGCCCAGCATGACGCGCGTATCGTCGGAATCCAGCAAGCCGGTGATGACGGTGGTGCCCTCGGCAATCGCCGACAGCAGCAGCACGCGGTTGGAAATGCTCTTGGAACCCGGCAAGGCGATCGCGCCCTGCGCTTGCCGCACGCGCGGCAGGTCCAGATAAGGCAAAGCGCCCATGTCAGTTACTCCTTGCGCCAGTTGCGGCGCGCCTGGGCCGCGGTTTCCAGCAACGCCAGCAACACCGCGTCGTCGCCATCGGCGATGGCGCGTTCGGCACGATCCAGGACGGCGCGCACATCGGCAAGCTCGGCCAGCATCGCATCGCGATTGGACAGAAAGATATCGCGCCACATCTCGGGCGAGCCCGCCGCGATGCGCGTGAAATCACGAAAACCGCTGCCGGCCAGGTCCAGGCGCGTGCGCGCGTCGGCGGCCGTGGCCACCTGTTCCATGTAGACCGCGGACAACAGATGCGGCAGATGGCTGACCGATGCCAGCAAGCGGTCATGGGCGCCGGCATCCATGTCGATCACGCTGGCGCCGCAGGCCTGCCAGGCGCGGCGTACCAGGTCCGTCGCCTGCGCGCTGTTTTCGGCAAGCGGCGTCAAGATCACGGTGCGCCCCTGGTACAAGCCCGGATCAGCCGCGTCAGGCCCCGTGCGTTCCGCGCCCGCGATGGGATGGCCCGGCACAAAACGTCCGATGCTGCCGGCCAGCGCCTCGCGCGCCGCGTCGACGACCTCGGCCTTGGTGCTGCCCGCGTCGGTCAATACCGTCGTGGCGCCCAGATGCGGCAGCATCCGCGCCAGCACGTTCTTCAAGCCACCCACAGGCGTGGACAGCAAGATCAGGTCGGCGCGGGCCGCCGCGTCTTCGGCGCTGACGGCCTCGTCGATCAAACCCAGCTCGACGGCGCGCGCCAGCGAAGACGCATTGCGCCCCACTCCCAGCACGCGGCCCACTTGACCCGCCTGGCGCAACGCCGCGGCAAAGGAGCCGCCGATCAGGCCCACGCCCACGACGGCCAATACAGGAATCAGGGGGCCAGCGGCCCCCTGATTCGTAGAAGGTAACGCGTCGTTCATGCGGACAGGATGGCGGTCAGGGCATCGATGAAGCGGGCATTCTCTTGCGGCAAGCCGATAGACACACGCAGCCATTCAGGCAGGCCGTCGCCGGCCACCGGGCGCACGATCACGCCGCGCTTGAGCAATTCCAGATTGATGCGCGGCGCATCACCCACATGCACCAGCACGAAGTTGCCGTAGCTGGGCACATAGCGCAGCTTCAGGCGGTCGAACGCCTCGCACAATTGCGCCTTGCCGGACTTGTTCGAGGCATACGCCTCTTCCAGGTAGGCGGCATCGCCCAGCGCGGCGATCGCCGCGGCCTGGGCCAGCGTATTCACGTTGAACGGCTGGCGCACGCGGTTCAGCAGGTCAGTCAGCGGCGGCTGGGCCACCGAGAAACCCACGCGCAAGCCCGCCAGACCGTAGGCCTTGGAGAACGTGCGCGAGATGATCAGGTTGGGGAAGCGGCGGGCCAGCGCGGTGCTGTCGAAGCGGTGCTCCGGATCCAGGTATTCGTTGTAGGCCTCGTCCAGCACCACAGTGACGCGATCGCCATGAGCGGCTTGCACGCGCTCAAGGAACGACGCGACCTTGTCGCCCGGCACGAAGGTGCCGGTCGGATTGTTGGGGTTGGCGATGAACAGCAGGCGCGTGTCGTCGGCGATAGCGTCGAACATGGCGTCCAGGTCGTGGCCGTAGTCTTGCGCCGGCACGACGATGTGGCGCGCACCGCGCGCTTGCGTGGCCAGGCGATACACCGCGAACGAGTGCTGTGCATATACCGCCGACGAGCCCGGCTCCAGCAGCGCCAGCGCGGCGATCTCGAGGATGTCGTTCGAACCGTTGCCCAGCGTGATCCAGTTCATCGGCACGCCGTAGCGATCCGCCAGGGCCGCCTTCAGGTCGAAACCGTTGGGGTCGGGATAGCGGGCCAGCGACTCGGCCGCGGCCAGCATGGCCGCGCGCGCCGACTTGGGCATGCCCAGCGGGTTTTCATTGGACGCCAGCTTGACGATGCCGGCCGGATCCAGCCCGAACTCGCGGGCCAGTTCTTCAATGGGCTTACCCGCCTGGTAAGGCGCGATGGCGCTGACGTGCGCGGGAGCAACGAGGGGCTTGGATGCGATGGTCATGGTGTGGAGGCTCACGGCGCCGGGTAGGAACCCAGCACTTTCAGATAGGCGACCTGCGCCTGCAAGGTGGCAAGGGCGCGCTCGACGTTCGGATCGTTGCGGTGGCCCAGGACATCAACGTAGAAATAATATTCCCACTGGCCGGTGCGCGCGGGACGCGACTCGAAGCGGGTCATCGATACGCCGTTGGCGGCCAGCGGGGCCAGCATTTCGTACACGGCGCCCGCACGGTTCGGCACAGCCAGGATCAGGCTGGTCTTGTCCTTGCCGCTGACCAGCGGCTGGATGTTGCCGATGGCCAGGAAACGGGTGCGGTTGTGCGGATCGTCCTGGATGCCGGCCGCGACGACCTGCAAGTTCCAGGCGGGCGCGGCCACTTCGCCGGCGATCGCCGCAACGGTTGGGTCGCCCGCCGCTGCACGCGCAGCCTCGGAATTGCTGGAGGCAGCCACGCGTTCCAGGTCGGGATAGTTGCGCGTCAGCCAGCCCTGGCACTGAGCCAGCGCCTGCGGATGCGCGGAAATGGTCTTGATGCCGTCCATGCCGCCCGATTGCGACATCAGGCAATGGCGGATGACGAGCGAGCGTTCGCCCAGGATCGTCAGCGGCGTGTTCAGCAGCAGGTCCAGGCTGCGGTTGACGGCGCCTTCGGTGGAGTTCTCCACCGGCACCATGCCCACATCCGCTTGGCCAGCCTCGACCGCGCGAAACACCTCGTCGAATGACGCGCAAGGCAGCTTCTGCACGGCGTGGCCGAAATGCTCCAGCGCCGCCTGTTCGGAAAACGAGCCTTGCGGCCCCAGGTACGCGACGGTCATGCCGCGCTCCAGGCCGCGACAGGCCGAGATGATCTCGGTCCACACCGACGCCACACCCGCATTCGGGAACGGGCCGGGGTTGAGCTGCTGCAAGCGGCGGATGACTTCGGCTTCGCGCTCGGGGCGCAACACCGGGCCGTCCGCTTGCGCGGCATGCTTGGCCTCGCCCACTTCCAGCGCGGCGCGGGCGCGCTGCGACAGCAAGTCGAGGATCTGCGCGTCCAACGCATCGATGCGGGCGCGCAAGGGAAGCAGCTTGCGCTGCAGATCTTCATCCATAGCGGCGCTCGAATTCCTTCAGGTACTCGACCAGCGCCGACACCCCGGCAAGAGGGACGGCGTTGTAGATGGAGGCGCGCATGCCGCCCACGCTCTTGTGGCCCTTCAACTGCGTGAGGCCTGCTGCATCGGCGCCTTGCAGGAAGGCATCGTTCAACGATTCGTCGCGCAACACAAACGGCACGTTCATGCGCGAACGCACGGGAGCGTGAATGGGATTGCGATAGAAATTGGTGCTGTCCAGATAGCCGTACAGCAGGTCGGCCTTGGCCTGGTTGGCGGCTTCCATGCCGGCCACGCCGCCATTGGCCTTGACCCACTTGAACACCAGGCCCGCGACGTAGATCGCGAAGGTCGGCGGCGTGTTGTAGCGCGAATGATCCGCGGCCACATTGGCGTAATCGAAGGCGGACGGGCAGATCGGCAAGGCGTGGCCGATCAGGTCGCGGCGGGCGATGACCATGGTCACGCCAGCCGGGCCCGCGTTCTTCTGCGCGCCGGCATACATCATGCCGCAACGCGTCACGTCCATCGGACGCGACAGGAAATGCGAAGACGCATCGACGACCAACGGCACGTCGGGTGCGCCCAGCGCGGCGGTGTCGGGCCAGTCCATGAACTCGACGCCGCCGATGGTTTCATTGCTGCACAGGTGCAGGTAAGCCGATTCCTTGCGCACATTCCAGGTATCGACCGGCGGCACCCAGGTCAGCGGCGCCTGCTCGCGGCCATCCAGCTGGATGGCTTGCTCGCTGCTTGCCGCCACATGGGTGCTGCCATAGCGCCCGGCTTCCTTGTACGACCGCTTGGACCAATGGCCCGTCACGACGAAGTCGGCAGCCGGCGTGCTGCGGCGCCCCATGAGATTCATGGGAACGATGGCGTTCTCCCCGGAACCTCCGCCTTGCATGAACATGACCGCGTAGTCAGCGGGCAAGCCCAGCAGCTCACGCAAATCGGATTCGGCTTCGTCGCAGATCTGCACGAAGTGCTTGCCGCGATGAGACATTTCCATCACCGACATGCCACTGCCATGCCAATCCAGCATCTCAGCTGCTGCTTGCTGCAATACCACCTCGGGCAAGGCCGAGGGGCCTGCCGAGAAGTTCCAGGGGCGGGCCATTATTGCTCCGTAGGTTCCGTCGAATCCGTCGAGTCTGCTGCACCGTTGCTGTCGTCGCCGCCGTCAGCCTGGACGTCTTCGTCCAGTTCGCCGTCGTCGTCCGCATCGCTTTCCACGACACGGCGCACGCCGGACAGCGTGCTGCCGTCGTCAACGTTGATCAGCGTGACGCCCTGGGTCGCGCGGCCCATTTCGCGGATTTCCGCGACGCGGGTACGCACCAGCACGCCGCCGGTCGTGATCAGCATGATTTCGTCGGTCGGATTGACCAGCACCGCACCCACGACCTTGCCGTTGCGCGAGCTGGTCTGGATGGCGATCATGCCCTTCGTGCCACGGCCATGGCGCGTGTATTCGCCGATCGGCGTGCGCTTGCCGTAACCGTTTTCGGTGGCGGTCAGCACGGTCTGCGTTTCGTCGCCGGCAACCAGCAGCGCGATGACGGTCTGCGTTTCCTCGAGCATCATGCCGCGCACGCCACGGGCGTTGCGGCCCATCGGACGCACGTCGTTTTCGTCGAAGCGCACGGCCTTGCCCGAATCCGAGAACAGCATGACGTCATGCTGGCCGTCGGTCAGGTCGGCGCCGATCAGGTAGTCGCCATCGTCAAGGTCGACGGCGATGATGCCGGCCTTGCGCGGGTTGGAGAAGTCGGACAGCGGGGTCTTCTTGACCGTGCCGCGCGAGGTCGCCATGAAGACATAGTGGTCTTCGCTGAATTCCTTGACCGGCAGCACCACCGTGATCTTCTCGCCGTCAGCCAGCGGGAACATGTTGACGATGGGCTTGCCGCGCGAATTGCGCGTGCCTTGGGGCACTTCCCAGACCTTCAGCCAGTACACGCGGCCGCGGTTCGAGAAGCACAGCAGGAAGTCGTGCGTGTTGGCGATGAACAACTGGTCGATCCAGTCGTTTTCCTTCATCGCCGTCGCCTGCTTGCCGCGTCCGCCGCGCTTTTGCGAGCGGTACTCGGACAAGGGCTGGCTCTTGATGTAGCCACCGTGCGACAGGGTCACGACCATGTCGGTGGGCGTGATCAGGTCTTCGGTATCGAGCTCGGTCGCGTTCATCTCGATTTCCGAGCGGCGCGTGTCCTTCACGCCGGTCGAGAACTCGGCCTTGATGGCCTGCAGTTCGTCGGAGATGATCGTCGTGATGCGCTCGGGGCGGGCCAGGATGTCGAGCAGGTCGGCGATGGTGGACATGATGTCCTTGTATTCGCCGACGATCTTGTCCTGCTCCAGCCCGGTCAGGCGTTGCAGGCGCATGTTCAGGATTTCCTGAGCCTGCGTATCGCTCAGGCGGTACATGCCGTCGCCCTGCAGGCCGAACTCGGCGTCCAGGTCGTCCGGACGGAAGGCCGAGCGGCCTCCCGGCGTATCGCCATCGGCGCGCGACAGCATTTCGCGCACCAGCGACGAATCCCACGACTTCGCCATCAGTTCCTGGCGGGCGACGGGAGGCGTCGGCGCGGCCTTGATGATGGTGATGAAATCATCGATGTTGGCCAGGGCGACGGCCAGGCCTTCCAGCACGTGGCCGCGTTCGCGGGCCTTGCGCAGCTGGAACACTGTGCGGCGCGTGACCACTTCGCGGCGATGCTGCAGGAAGTAGTCGATCATCTGCTTCAGGTTGAGCAGGCGGGGCTGGCCATCGACCAGCGCCACCAGGTTCATCCCGAAGGTGTCTTGCAGCTGCGTGTTCTTGTACAGGTTGTTCAGGACAACCTCGGGCACCTCGCCGCGCTTGAGCTCGATGACCAGACGCATGCCGTCCTTGTCGGACTCGTCGCGAATATCGGAGATGCCTTCGATCTTCTTGTCGTTGACGAGTTCGGCGATGCGTTCCTGCAAGGTCTTCTTGTTGACCTGGTAGGGAATCGCGTCGATCACGATCGCCTGGCGATTGCCCTTCTCCATGTCTTCGAAGTGGGTCTTGGCGCGCATGATGACGCGGCCGCGACCGGTGCGATAGCCTTCGCGCACGCCGGACATGCCGTAGATGATGCCGCCCGTGGGGAAATCGGGCGCCGGGATGAGCTCGATGAGCTCATCGACCGTGCAGGCCGGATTGCGCAGGCAGTACAGGCAGCCGTCGACCACTTCCTGGAGGTTGTGCGGCGGAATGTTGGTGGCCATGCCCACCGCGATGCCCGAGCTGCCGTTGACCAGCAGGTTGGGCAGGCGCGACGGCAACAGCAGCGGTTCTTGCTCGCTGCCGTCGTAGTTGGGGCCGAAGTCCACGGTTTCCTGGTCGATGTCGGCCAGCAGTTCGTGGGCGATCTTGGCCAGACGGATTTCGGTGTAACGCATCGCCGCGGCGTTATCGCCGTCGATCGAGCCGAAGTTGCCCTGGCCGTCGACCAGCATGTAGCGCATGGAAAAATCCTGCGCCATGCGGACGATGGTGTCGTAGACGGATTGGTCGCCGTGGGGGTGGTATTTACCGATGACGTCCCCGACGATACGCGCCGACTTCTTATAGGCGCGGTTCCAATCGTTGTTCAGTTCGTGCATCGCGTAGAGCACGCGCCGGTGGACGGGCTTCAAGCCGTCCCGCACATCCGGTAGCGCCCGCCCAACAATCACGCTCATCGCGTAATCGAGGTAACTGCGGCGCATCTCTTCTTCCAGCGAAACCGGAAGCGTCTCCTTGGCAAAGGAATCCATATATATAACGACAGAATCGTGTAAGGAGGAACCCGGGCCGGGTAAACAGGAAATTCTATCATTCGATTCCGATCCCGTTGGGCAGGGCCACGGGAAGTGGTCGATGAGCGGCCTTTGCGGGCCGCCATCGGCAAGCCGCGGCCGGCCGTCGGGCCGCGCCCAATGGCCCTGTTGTCAAAAACCAACATGGAAAACCGATGGAGCGCCGAAAACGCCGTATCCAGCGTCAATGCGCCTCTCCAGGGAAGCCAAAGCCCCCCAAATGCCTTAAGATTGTTTCCAGCACGCAGGAAACCCAGTAGCTATTCCTTTGAACCAGCTCTTGGCGTTGCTATACTGGCCCCGTTTTCCTGATATGCGGCGGGGGTTCGCTGCGAGTCACTTATCCAGCTTCAAGCTCAACGAGGAGAAACATGAACAAACCCTCCAAATTCGCTCTGGCGCTCGCCTTCGCCGCCGTCACGGCCTCTGGTGTAGCTTCCGCGCAAACCGTGGACAACTGGCGCAACCCGTTCGGTAACGTTTGGAAAAACGGTACGAACGAACTGTGCTGGCGCGATGCTTTCTGGACCCCTGCCACCGGTATCCCCGGTTGCGACGGTGTCCCGGTTGCACAACAGAAGGCGAAGCCGGCCCCGATGGCGGCAAAGGTCGTGTTCAATGCTGACACGTTCTTCGACTTCGACAAGTCGACCCTGAAGCCCGAAGGCCGTCAGCTGCTGGATCAAGTCGCCCAGCAAGCTCGCGGTATCGAGCTGGAAACCATCATTGCTGTTGGCCACACCGACTCCATCGGTACTGACGCCTACAACCAGAAGCTGTCCGAGCGCCGCGCCGCTTCGGTCAAGACCTACCTGGTCAGCAAGGGTATCGACCCCAACCGTATCTACACGGAAGGCAAGGGCGAGTCGAACCCGATCGCTTCCAACAAGACGAAAGAGGGCCGCGCCCAAAACCGTCGCGTTGAAATCGAAATCGTGGGTAGCCGCAAGTAATTGCCGGACTAGCTACAATAAAGGGCCTCGCATAGCGAGGCCCTTTTTTTCGTCCGTCTTGCACCAACGTGGTGCGATGGCGTGTTTCCTCCCCGCCTTTGCGCGACGGACCCCTCTCTATATATAGCGTCGCTTTTCGCTGGACCGCCCATGACCACGCAAATTCACGACTCCGAACGCCCCGCCGTCAACGCCGATCAGGCCGAACTGGACAAGTTCAGCGCCCTGGCCAGCCGCTGGTGGGACCCCGAAAGCGAATTCAAGCCCCTGCACGCCATCAACCCGCTGCGGTTGGAATGGATTCAGGAGTGCGCGGGCAGCCTCGCCGGCAAGAAAGTGCTGGATGTGGGTTGCGGCGGCGGCATCCTGTCGGAATCCATGGCCCGCGGCGGCGCGGACGTCACAGGCATCGACCTGGCCGACAAGTCGCTGAAGGTCGCCCGCCTGCACGGCCTGGAATCGGGCGTGAAAGTGGAATACCGCAAGGTGCCCGTGGAAGAACTGGCCGCCGAACAGCCCGGCCAGTACGACGTGGTCACTTGCATGGAAATGCTGGAACACGTGCCGGACCCGGCGTCCATCGTGCGCGCCTGCTCAACACTCGTCAAACCCGGCGGCTGGGTGTTCTTTTCGACCTTGAACCGCAACGCCAAGGCGTTTCTATTCGCGATCGTCGGCGCCGAGTACGTCCTGCGCCTGCTGCCGCGCGGCACCCATAGCTACGACCAATTCATCAAGCCCAGCGAATTGTCCGCGGCGGCGCGCGCCGCCAGCCTGGAGCCGATCAGCATGCGTGGCATGGAATACAACCCGATCACCCAGATCTACTCGCTGTCGTCCGACACCTCGGTCAACTACCTGATGGCTACCCGTAAATGAGCGCCCTGATCCTGTTCGATTTCGACGGCACCCTGGCCGACACCGCCCCCGACCTGGCCGCCGCCGCCAACCAGCAGCGCACCCGCCGCGGCCTGGAGCCCATGCCCTACGAGGCATTGCGCCCCGTGGCGTCGCAAGGCGCCCGCGGCCTGCTGCGCGTGGCGCTGGATTTGAAGCCCGGCGACCCGGACTACGAGCCCACCCGCCTGCAGTTCCTGGAAGACTACGCCGCCAACTCGACCGTGCACAGCAAGCTCTTCCCCGGCATCGATACCCTGCTGGCCGATATCCGCCGCCGCGGCCTGTCCTGGGGCATCGTCACCAACAAGGTCACCTACCTGACCCTGCCGATCGTCGAATTCCTGGACCTGACGCGCGACAGCGCCGTGCTGGTCTGCGGCGACACGACGGCCCACGCCAAGCCGCACCCTTTGCCGCTGCAGCACGCGGCGCGCGAAGCCGGCTTCGCCGTGGACCGCTGCGTCTACGTGGGCGACGACCTGCGCGACATCCAGGCGGCGCATGCGGCGGGCATGCCCGCCGTGGCGGCCGCTTACGGCTACGTGGGCGAAGAAGACAACATCAGCTCCTGGGAAGCGGAAACCTGCGCAAATACCCCTGCTGAGCTCTGGTCCGCCATCCAGCCGCTGCTGCCCAGCGACCTGCGCTGACGCACGATGCGCGGCGGGCCGCTGGGTCCGCCGCGTTGCCTGACGATTGTTCGTTCCGAATTAGTTGACGCACCCGAACAATCTATCCGACACCAGGACCTTTATCCGGATTCCAAAGTCCCTTAAAGTGTCACTCATGCAAGGCATTCGGGTGCCTCCCGATTGCCATTCCGGCCCAGGCCGGTGTTGCGGCAGTTCCCATCCGCAACTTTCGCGCTGACGGCATTCTGCCCCGGCGCAGCGCCCGGCCCCCGTGCCGCCGCGCCCCTCAGACCTTTTCAGTACGCCTATAACGCCCTGCCCCGCGCGCCGCCAGACGGCATCGCGCCAGAGGAATGCCTATGCTTTTGCCTATCCTGCTACTTTCCGCCGCCGGTTTCACGATCCTGACGACAGAATTCCTGATCGTCGGCCTGCTTCCCGGGCTGGCCCGCGACCTGAACGTCACCGTGTCGCAAGCCGGCCTGCTGGTCACGCTGTTCGCCTTCACGGTGGCCGCGACCGGCCCGCTGCTGACCGCGCTGATGGCCAACGTCGAGCGCAAGCGCCTGTTCATCGGCGTGCTGGTGCTGTTCGGTGTGTCCAACGCCGTGGCGGCGATGGCCCCGAACATCTGGATCATGGCCGTGGCCCGCTTCGTGCCCGCCCTGGCCTTGCCCGTGTTCTGGTCACTGGCCAGCGCTACCGCCGTGGAGCTGGTCGGCCCGGCGCGCGCCGGCCGCGCCATCTCGATGGTGGCCTTCGGCATCGTGGCGGCCACCGTCTTCGGCATCCCGATCGGCGTGCTGATCTCGGATGCGTTCGGATGGCGCGCGGCATTCTGGGTATTGTCGGGCGTTGCCTTCGCCAAGGCGCTGCTGCTGTTGCTGGCGTTCCCCAGCACCCGCATCCGTGCCGACAGCGTCAAGCTGGTGACGCAGCTGCGCATCCTGCGCAACCCGATCGTGCTGGGTCACGTGGTGCTGTCGCTGCTGGTGTTCACCGGCATGTTCACGGCCTACACCTACCTGGCGGACATGCTGGAGCGGCTGGCCGGCTTCAACGGGCAGATCGTCGGCTGGACCATGATGGCCTTCGGCGGCGTGGGCCTGATCGGCAACACCTTGGGCGGCCGCATGGTGGACCGCAGCCCGCTGGGCGCAACCGCGCTGTTCTCGTCGATGATGGCAGCGGGCCTGGCGTTCGTGGCGCCCGTGATGCAATCCCATGGCCTGCTGGCCGTCGCGTTGGGGATCTGGGGCATTGCGCAGGCCGCGCTCTTCATCGTGTGCCACGTGCGCCTGATGAAAGCCGCGCCCGAAGCGCCGGCCTTCGCCGCGTCTTTGAACATCTCGGGCGCCAACATCGGCATCGGACTGGGCGCGGTGGTGGGCGGCAACGTGATCGACCACTACGGCCTGGCGTCGCTGGGTTGGGCGGCGTCGGTCATCGTGGCGATTTCCGTCGCCCTGGCCTTCGCGCTGATGGCAGCCTCCCGTCCGCGCCAGGCGAAAACCGCCTGCGCCAACGCCGCCTAACCCGCACTTGTGTCCCCCGCGCCACGCCTGCACCGGCGGGCGCGGACAACGCAGCAGGCTATTGCGTTTACCAGTACAATAGAAGTTCTTGGGGCCGATCCGGATTCGACGTGGGTCGCGAAACAACTCAGGGCATGCCGAGCACCAGTTCGCTCGTTAAACCACTGGAAACACTACAAACGCCAACGACGAGCGTTTCGCTCTCGCCGCTTAAGCGGTGAGCCGCTGCACTGATCTGTCCTTGGGTCAGGTGGAGGAAGGCAACTTCCTAGGGGGGTAACCCTCGAACCACAGCAGCGACATTCACAAGGAATCGGTCTGCGCTGGGGTCACACGGCTCAGATTTAAATTACGTGAATCGCTTTGGTCCGGCCTGTCGGTTGGCTAAGTCCAAAGTTAAAACTAAATAAATCGACTACGCATGTAGAACTGATTGCAGAGGGCTTGCGGACGGGGGTTCAATTCCCCCCGGCTCCACCAAATTCCGCTTTATTGCGCAGTGCTTAGCAAAATGGCCAACTCCCCGGAGTTGGCCATTTTTTTTGACACCGCCCCGCAGGCCATGGCATGGCAGCACCGGTATTGTTGCCAGTCGACGACACATTCCCGACACCGAACGTAACAATACGGCCGGCATCACCGTCAAACGAAGTCATGATCGTGTCAAATGCGGCCCCATTTTCCCTCTGGTGCGCCCCGACGGTCTTTCGAACGACTGCCAAGACATTGACCGAATGTGTCCCCAAAAGGCTTTATATTCGAAATAATCCGTCACATATTACGAATACTTTCAAGACATAATAAACGCAAGGAAATGCCACCGGCGTCTGTGAGGTGACTCTTGCGATGAAAGTCCTTTCCATATTCGGCACGCGCCCCGAAGCCATCAAGATGGCTCCCCTCGTGACGGCGCTTGAACGGGCGCCAGAGATCCAGAGCGTGGTGTGTGTCACCGGCCAGCACCGGGAAATGCTGGACCAGGTCTTGGCGCTTTTCGACCTGCGCGCCCAGCACGACCTGGACATCATGGTTCCCAACCAGACATTGAACGGGCTTTATGCCCGGCTGATCAGCCGGGTGGACGGCGTATTGGAAGCCGAACAACCCGACTGCGTCCTGGTGCATGGCGATACCAGCACCGCGTCGGCGTGCGCGCTCGCCTCGTTCCATCGCCGTGTACGCATCGGCCACGTCGAGGCCGGATTGCGCACCGGCAACCTGGCCACGCCGTTCCCGGAAGAAATGAACCGCCGCGTCGTCGACGCGGTGGGCGACTGGCTGTTCGCCCCGACGCCGGAATCGCGCGGCAACCTGCTGCGCGAAAACCTGGCGGGCCACATTACCGTCACCGGCAACACCGTGATCGACGCGCTGGCGATGACCTGCGCCAAACTGGACCCGCAGGGCCCGCTGGCCCGGCAGCTGGATGCCCGCTACGACTGGCTGGATCCGTCGCGCCGGCTGCTGCTCGTGACCGGCCACCGGCGCGAAAGCTTCGGTGAGGGCTTCAAGAACATCTGCGCGGCCCTTGCAGAACTGGCCCATCGTGAAGACTTGCAGATCGTCTATCCCGTGCACTTGAACCCGCAGGTACGCAATGTGGTGATGACGGCACTGGGCGGCCTGTCGCATGTGCATCTGATCGATCCCCTGGATTACCTGGACTTCGTCTGGTTCATGCAACGGTCGCACCTGATCCTGACGGATTCCGGCGGGGTTCAGGAAGAAGCCCCTTATCTGGGCAAGCCGGTACTGGTGATGCGGGACGTGACCGAGCGTCCTGAAGCCGTGCGGGCGGGAACCGTGGCACTGGTCGGCACCGACCCGCAGCGCATCGTGGCCGAAGTCGCCCGCCTGCTCGACAACCCCGACCTGCACGCGTCTTTCTCGCGACGCATCAATCCTTATGGCGACGGCCTCGCCAGCCAGCGCATCGTGGACGCCTTGTGCGGCCGCGCCGTATCGGAATTCGATCCCTACGAAACCGTGGCCGCCCCTTCCGCCTGACTCCCCCGCGACGCATTCCCTGCCCGGAGCCTCCATGTCCCACCCTGCCCTGACCACCCCCGTGACCCGTACGCTTTGCCGTGCCTTGATGGCCGCCGGCCTGTTGCTGCCGCTGACCGCGATGGCCAGCCCTGCCGGCGACGCCTTGCGCCGCCTGCAAAGCGATGACTGGGTGACGCGCAACACCACGCTGCAGGACCTGGGCATCACGGAGCCGGTCGTGCTGAGCAATAGCGACGCGCGCCAGGACTTCTACCTGCCCGTGCCGCGCGGCGTACCCATCTCGGACGCGACGCTGAATTTCGACGCGAAATACACCAAGGGCGAGCCGGGGCGCACAAGCATGGTGCTGTGGGTGGACGGCGTGCCGCAGGCCGCGCAGCGGATCGCCGACGGCGACGGGACCGTGGACCGCAACCTGCAGGTGGAGCCGCGCCGCCGCGAAACGGGCTTCCTGCGGCTGGGCGTGGACTGGCAATCTGAAATCGCGCTGCGTCATTGCGAAAGCAACCGGGCCACGGCCAATGCGCTGACGATCTCGCCGCAGACGCGCCTGAGCTATCGCTACGACGCCTCGGCCATCGGCAATCTTGACGACGCCTGGGGCACCTTGCCCGGCAAACCGGTATTGATGGTGCCGGGCACCAAGCTGGACCAGCAGGCCTTCGACAGCGCCTGGCGCATTGGCGTGGCGATGGAGCGCACGGGCAAGCGCGTGTCGGTCAAGGCGTTTCCTTCGGTGGGCGACGAGGTCGACACGCGGGGCCTGCAGGCCCCTGCCGGCCTGGGACAGATCCCGGCATTCGCCGCTCTGGCGGACAACGCGAAACACAAGCTGGCCAGCCCCGCGGAAATCGGCGCGCTGCTGGTGCTGGGCGCCCCGGCAGTCAGCGGCGACTTGGTGATCGTGGATGCGGCGCTAAGGGCGCGCTACAACGAGGCGCTGGATGCCTTGCAGGCGCAGTTGGCCTCTGACGCCGACGCGGCTGATGCGTTCAAGGCCTGGCGCCAGCAACGCATGCCGCTGGCCGGCGCGGACCTGCCCGCCAAGGATATCCGGCTCTTGTCGCTGGGCCGCCAAGCGGTCATCGCGGTGGCCGCCGACGCCGGCGCCCAGGGCGCGGGCGCGTTTGACGCGGCCTGGCGCCGCATCCTGGTCACCCGCCAGGTCAATGTGAAGACGGCGACGCCGCCGCAGACCTTCAAGGACGGCGGCTTGCGCCTGACGACGCTGGGCGGCACGCCGGACAGCTTCGACGTGGTCGCGCGCGGGGACTGGAACACGACCTTCCCCTTGGCGGCCGTGTCCTCGGACGGCCTGATGCCCGACGAGCTGGTCATGGACCTGGCCGCGGCGCCCGGCGCGTCGTCGACCCGCCCCGTGGCCTCGGTCTTCTGGAACGGCATCCTGCTGGCCGCCAAGCAGCTGGATGCCGACGGCAAGCCTGAACGCCTGACCGCGCGGGTGCCGGGTTATGCGCTTGGCGTCACCAACGCGGTGCGGGTCACGTTCCAGCGCCAGCCGGTATCGGTGGATTGCAACGAGATTCCTCAGGGCTACCCCGTGAACGTGCTGCCCACCAGCTACGTCAAGCCGGGTAAGGCGCAGCCTGACGGGACGTTCGTGGGCCTTCTGCCGCTGTTGGCCGGCAACCCGCAACTGATCATTCCGGACAGCTACCTGGCCGATGCGCCCGACAACATCAAGCGCGTGATCGGCATCGCGTCTGCCAGCGGCGTGTCCGCAACGCGGGCGGAACTGACGGTGGCGCCCGCAGGCCAGGCGGTCAAGCCCGGACGGCCATTCGTGGCGATGGAGGTGACGGTGGACGGGGCCAAGCCGATGGTCCAGGTGACCGACCGCAAGCAACTGAAGGTGGATGGGAAGAACGCGACCTGGCTGGACATCTCGGGCCTGGATCACTTGAGCACCGCGGAAGTCGTCAGCGGCGGCGGCCAGGACGGCTTGTTGTGGCACACGCTGGGCCAGCATCCCGGCATGCTCGACGCCCCCTTCGTGCTGAACCGCGGCAACGTCGCCATCATCGGCGCGACGGGGCCGGTGGCCTGGATCGACAGCGCAAACCCCGATGCCAGCCACCCGCCGGGCGCGGGCGAAAGTGCTTTCTTCGAATGGCGCCGCTATATCTCGTGGAGCGTGCCCGTCATCAGCATCAGCATGCTCGTCCTGATCCTGATCCTGATCGTGGCCCTGCGCGTGAACCGCAGGAAAAACAAGGACCACGCGTAATCCGGAAGCGCCATGTCTTCGCTCTACTGGCCCTACTTCATCGCGGACTACTACCGCGGGCTGGAAGTCGTGACCGCCGTCGTGGGCGTGATCATCCTGCTCTCGAGCCTGGATGACCTGTTCATCGACGCCTGGTTCTGGCTGCGCGAACTGAAACGGTCGCTGACGGTCAAGCGCCGCTACGCCCCGCTGTCGGCCGAGCAGTTGCGCGCCAAGGAGGAACAGCCGCTGGCGATCATGGTGCCCGCGTGGCTAGAGTACGACGTGATCTCGTCGATGCTGGAAACGATGGTGTCGACGCTGGAATACAAGAACTACATGATCTTTGCCGGCACGTACCAGAACGACCAGCGGACGATCGACGAAGTGGAACGGATGCGCCGGCGCTATCGGCAGCTGGTCCGCGTGGAGGTGCCCCATGACGGGCCCACCTGCAAGGCGGACTGCCTGAACTGGATCGTGCAGGCCATCTTCGCGCAGGACGAGAAACAGCCGGTGCCGTTTGCGGGCGTCATCCTGCATGACAGCGAAGACGTGCTGCACCCGCTGGAGCTCAAGTACTACAACTATCTGCTGCCGCGTATCGACTTCATCCAACTGCCGGTGACCTCGCTGGAACGCCATTGGTACGAACTGGTGGCAGGCACCTACATGGACGAATTCGCGGAATGGCACACCAAGGATCTGGTGGTGCGCGAAAGCCTGTCCAAGATGGTGCCGTCCGCCGGCGTGGGCACCTGCTTCTCGCGCCATGCGCTGGTGGAGCTGGCCGCGGAAACCAATAACCAGCCCTTCAACACCGACACGCTGACCGAAGACTATGACATCGGCGCGCGGCTGGCCCAGCGTGGCATGAAGCAGATCTTCGGCAAGTTCCGGGTGGAATACGTCACGCGGCGCCGGTCGTGGTTCGGGCTGGGGCCTGAAAAGATATCGACGATCAGGATGCCGCTGGGCGTACGCGAGTATTTCCCCAACACGTTCCGCACCGCCTACCGCCAGAAGGCGCGCTGGACCTTGGGGATCGGCCTGCAGGGCTGGCAACAGGTGGGCTGGACGGGATCGCTGGCCACCAAGTACCTGCTGTTCCGCGATCGCAAGGGCCTGGTCACGTCGTTCATCGCCATCCTGGCGTACGTGCTGCTGGCCAACTTCTTCCTGTTTTTCCTGGCGGACAAGTTCGGCTGGTGGACGGTGTATTACCCGTCGTACTTCCGGCCCGGCGGGTGGCTGGTGACGCTGATGTGGATCAACGCGGTGGCGCTGCTGCTGCGGGTGGTGCAGCGGGCGTATTTCGTGGGCCACATGTACGGGTGGGAACACGCCCTGCTGTCGATCCCGCGGATGATCGTGGGCAACTTCATCAATGCGATGGCGGCGGCACGCGCCTGGCGCCTGTTCATCATGCACCTGATCACCGGCAAGCGCCTGGCATGGGACAAGACCATGCACGACTTCCCCACCACCGACCAGCTGTCGCAGCAGCGCAAGCGGCTGGGCGAGTTGCTGCTGTCCTGGCAGGCCATCGACCAGGAAACGCTGTCGCGCGCGCTGGAAATCCAGGCGCGCGAAAAGAAGCCATTGGGCAAGATCCTGATGGAGCAAGGCTGGCTGGATGAAGGCACGCTCAACGAAGCCATCGATTTTCAACAAGCGGGACAGGAGGCGCCGCCGCCCCCGCATGCAGAAGACAAACCCGCGACGACATGACTCCGCTGACCCGTTCGCTCATCCTGTCCGCCGCGCTGGCATGCGTGTGGGCGGCAGCGCCCGCCGCGGCCCAAACTCCGGCCAAGGCAGAAGCGCCGCTGGAAGGCGCCGCCTGGCAGTTTGCCGATGAAGGCTACAAGAACTACGACGCCGGCAAGTACGCGCTGGCCCAGCAGCAAGCGGAATCCGCGATCGCCCTGCGTCCGGACGTGGAGCGGCTGCGCCTGTTGCTGATCTATGCGCTGCAAAAGCAAGGCAAGCTGAAGGAAGCCGATCAGGCCGCCGCCAACGCTATCAAGAACGGCCTGGATACGCCGGCCTTGCGACAGGCACGCGCCAACTTGCGCCCGCAAACTGCGGCGCGGCCTGCGGGCGCTGGCGCCGTCGCCGGCGGCCCGGCCACCACGTCCGCGTACCGCCGCGGCTTTCCCATCGCCACGCGCGCCTATGCCGACTACAACCGCGCCGACTACCCGGCGGCTGCGCGCGGCGCCGAACAGGCGTTCCGCATCGATCCGAAGCAAGGCGCCTGGGCCATGCTGTGGCTGGACGCGCTGGAAGCGCAGGGCAAGTATGAAGAGGCCGATACCGCAGCCGCCAAGGCGATTGCGCTCGGTGCGCCCAACAGAAACGACCTGACCGCGCGGCAACAGACGATGAAGCGGCGCATGGCGATCAAGCCGGCCGAAGCGGGCTACCAGGCCCTGATCGCCAACCGCCCCGGCGATGCGGTGCCGCTGGCGCGCCAGGCCGTCGCGCTGGCGCCCGACACCGCCAGCCATCGGCTGCTGCTCATCAGCGCGCTGATGCTGGACAACCAGCTGCAAGCCGCCGAAGACGCCGCGACCGACGCGATGAAGCAGGACGACGAGAACACCGTGGCGCTGGTCATGCGTGCCTATCTGCGCCAGCGCCAGGGCAAAACCGATCTGGCGAACGCGGACTTCGACGCGGCCCTCAAGCAGGACTGGCTGGACGACGACCAGCGGCGCAACATCCGCCTGATTGCCGCCGACGCCTCGTTGGCGGCCGGTGAAAACGCGCGCGCACTGGCCCTGGTACAACCGCTGGGCGCCAAGGACGACGCGGCGGATGCCCGCATCAAGCGCGCGCGTTCGCGGCCGGCCGTGCCTGCCACGCTGACCTTGGCCAACTACCCCGCCCCGGTGCAGGATTGCCGCGACACGCCTTATGGCACGTCGTGCGAGCTGCTGCCTTCGGACGCCGCCGGCAGTGGCGGCCCGGCCTCGCTGGCCTACGCCGCCTATGCCCGCGAGGACTATCAGGAAGCCATCGCCCAGGCCCGCAAGGCGGTCGAACAGGACCCCACCAACAAAGAACTCCAACGCCTGCTGACGACCACGCTGGCCGCGGGCGACCGCAAGCAGTTGGCGGAAGCGAACCAACGCATGGGCGAAGCGCTGGCCGCCCAGCCAGACGACCCCACGCTGCTGATGCAGCGCGGCTATCTGCACCAGCGCATGAAAGAGCCCAAGTTGGCCCTGCAGGATTTCCAGGCGGCGCGCGCGACAGGCAAGGCGCCCCCCACCGTCATCCTGGACGAGGGTTACGCGCTGTCGGGTGTCGGTGACAAGCGCGGCGCGGTCAACAAGCTGAAGGAAGCCATCGACGAGGCCGACGCCGGCCGCCTGGAACTGACGCCGCAGCAGCGCTTCGACACCCGTAGCGGCATTGCGGGGCTGGACCGCGAATGGGGCGGCTATTTTTCCGCCGGCTATCGGGGTGCGCGGCCTGCGTCGGCGGGACTCGGCGGCGCGGCGATCACGGTGCCAGGTGATGCCGTGTTCAGTACGGCGGAGATATTCTGGCGTCCCTCGAACTTCCTTAATTCTTCTACGCAGACCTTCGAGTTGTATGGACGTTTTTCCAACACGTTATATGACAAGGGAGGAAGGACCGAGGAACAGACGGTGTCGGATCCCTGCCCATCTGGAGAGGTAATCAATGTCAGCGAAACACGAAACCGAGGGATCGCTGGCTTGCCGACGACCATTGGTGCCCTGGGGATGCGGTTCACGCCGTCGACCGACGTCGGGCTCACGTTCGGGCTGGAACGACAGTTCAACCTAGGAACAGCGACTCGACGAGGCACCTTCAGCCCTGACCCGGCTGAGCTGCGTTGCGAACTGAACAACCAGAACAAAACGGCCCATTACCAAACCACAGCAGATAACGGCGCCTGGCTGGCCTATGTGACTTACGGCTTATATGAAGGCACCACCCTTAGGATCGACCGTCCCGACTGGTTCACGATGGAAGGTTATCTCCAGGCAGGATACTCATGGCAGGATTCCCCGGCCAAGCTTTGGCTGCGCAACAACGCAACGGGTGAGGACGACGAAAAGCAGTCCGGACGATTGAAGCGAGACCAGGCATTCGGCACTGCGGAATTACGTGTAGGCCGCAGCTATCGGGTTGACGCTATCAGCGACAAGTTGGTCTTCTTTCCCTATGGGGTCGTGGGAGCCGACTGGCTATGGAATAAGAACAGCGTGTCTGGCCTGGAAATCAAGGGTGTCGATTCATATCGGCTGCTTGGCGGCGGCTCGTCCTGGTCTTTGGGTGCCGGCCCGGGCTTCAACGTGCGCTACTGGTTCCGCGAAGACCACTACAACGCGCCGCGGTCCTACCTGGACTGGACGACGCAATACCGTTTCAACATCGGCGGCGGGGCGGCTGACCGGGCCCGGGGCCTGTTCATCAACCTGACCCTGTCTTACTGACGACACGCCGACCCCGTACCGAACAAGGAGCCCTGTCTCATGAAAACCGCACCTCCCTACTCCGCCCGCCTGGTGCTTGGCCTGTCCGCCGCGCTTCTGGCCGTTGCCGCGCATGCGCAAGAGGGCTCGTCCATCGTGATCCAGGGCAAGGACAACTGGCTGTTCCCCGGCTGGGGCAGCCTCACACAGGTCGACACGCGCGGCATCGATGCCTCGACCCAGCTGGTGCGCGAAACCCGCGATGCGCTGGCAGCAAAGGGCATTCAACTGGAAGTGCTGGTGCTGCCGGACAAGACCCTGTTCTATCAGGACAAGCTGCCCGACGGCAAATCTCTCAGCGCCGATGTGAAAAAGCGCTATCAAACCATCCAGGAAAAACTCAAGCAGGCCGGCGTGGCGACCTTCGACGACGAGGCCGTGCTCAAGCGCGTGAAGGACGCTGGCCAGGACGTCTTCTACCGCACCGATCAGCACTGGACGCAGGCCGCCGCCGATGCCACGGCGGAAGCCCTGGCGCAACGCATCAAGCAAGACGTGAAGACACTGGCGGGCAAGCCCGGCACCGGCATGCCGCTGGGCAGCGTGGTCAATGAACGCCGCTATGGCGATCTGGCCGAACTGTTCCTGACGCCGGACCAGCGCAAGCAGGCCGGCCGCGAGACATTTACCGTGCGCCGCCAGGCCGAGAACCAGAGCCTGCTGGACGATGCGCCCGCCCCCGTGCATGTCACCGGTCACAGCATGGTGCAGCCGTATTTCGGCTTTCCGCAAAAGCTGTCCAACGTGCTGGACCGCCCGGTTTCCGTGAACTGGAAGCCCGGCAATGTCGGGCACTGGGTCATGCTGCTGGAGTACCTGGAGTCGCCCGCTTTCAAGCAGAACAAGCCGCAGGTGCTGGTCTGGCAGATGTTCGAGCCGACCTACGCGCAGGGGCCGGACGCCAAGGGCTTGTGGGACAACGCGTCCATCATGGGCGCCGACACCTGGCGCAGCCGCATGAAGGCCGCCGTTGGCCAGTAACGCCATGGCGCCTTCCGATCCACCCGCCGCGCCCAGCCATCGAGCAAGCGCCTGCGTGGTCGCCCTGCTGCTGGCGATCGGACTGGGCTGGGGCGCCTGGTGCCTGGTCGAGGCCAAGATCAGCCCGGCGCAGGTATCGCCGTCCGCCTGGGTCGACGGATCGGCGGGCACCGTGCTGAACAAGGCCCTGCATATGCCCAGGCAGGCGGATGTGGACACCTGGAACGCTTCCGTGCGCTACCGCATGCTGGGCGACCTGGGGGACCAGGTGGCAATGGGTTGCCCGCAGTGGCTGTTCTACCGCGACGGCTTGCGTCCGCCACCGGGTGTCCATGTGTTCAACGACCGCCTGCGCCTGATGCGGCACTGGGTGGAGCAACTGCGCCAGAAGCAGGTACAGGTGCTGGTCGTGGCCGTGCCCGACAAATCCCGCGTCGAGGCCGACCGGCTTTGCGGCCTGCCGGTATCGCTTCCCATGCGCCAGACGCTGGATGCCTGGCAGGACGCCCTGCGAGCGCAAGGGGTGCCTTTCGTGGACCTGCGCGACGCCCTGCAGGCCGCGCCCGCTCCCCGCTTTTTCCGCACGGACGTGCACATGAACGCGCAGGGCGCGCAAGCGGCCGCCCAGCGCGTGGCCGAGGCAGCCTTGCCGCTGCTGCAAGACCGGGGCACGCAAGCCTTCAAGACGGATGCGCCGGCGGCGCCCGCGCCGCGGATGGGCGACCTGATCGTGCTGTCGGGGCTGGAGCACGCGCGGCCAGGCTGGCGACCCGAGCTGGAAGTCGTGTCGGAACAGAAGATCGAACCCGTGCGCTCCGGCGGGCTGCTGGACGAGGCGCCACCGGTGGAAGTCCTGCTGGCGGGCACCTCGAACGGGCGCCGCAGCCAGTTCGCGGAACGACTGGGCATGGGGCTGGGCCGCGAAGTCTGGAACCTGAGCCTGGACGGCGGGCAGTTCTCGGGCGCCTTGCAGATCGCGATGAAGCAGCGCGACCAATGGCCCAAGAGCCTGAAGGTGCTGATCTGGGAATTCTCGGAAAACGCCTTGTCCCTGCCGTTGACCCCGGAAGAAAAGGCCGTGCTGGCCGGCCTGCCGTAGCGAACCAAGATGCTATTTAACTCCTACCTTTTCCTGCTGATCTTCCTGCCGGTCACTCTCGCCGTCTATTACGCGCTGGGGCCGCTGAACGTGCGCCTGGCGGCGTTGTGGCTGTGCCTGACCTCGCTGGTCTTCTACGGCTGGTGGAACCCGCAGTTCGTGGCGCTTCTGGCGGGATCCATCGCGTTCAACTACATAATCAGCCAACTGATCCTGCACTACGCCGGACGCCCCCGGCTGCAAGGGCTGATCGTCGGCCTGGGCGTGGGCGCCGACCTGGTACTGCTGTTCCATTACAAGTACTTCGCGACGCTGCTGAACTTCCTGACCGACCTGGGCATGACCAGCACGACGATCGACGACATCATCCTGCCGCTGGGGATTTCGTTCTTCACGTTCACGCAGATCGGCTACCTGCTGGATTGCAAGGCCGGCGTGGTGAAGGAACGCAGCCTGCTCAGCTATGTGCTGTTCGTCACGTTCTTTCCGCACCTGATCGCTGGCCCCATCCTGCATCACAAAGAGATGATGCCGCAGTTCGCGCAACCCGAGAACTACCGCTTCAAGGCCGAAAACCTGTCGGTTGGCGCGATGCTGTTCGTGATCGGGCTAGCCAAGAAGGTGCTGCTGGCCGACGGCATCGCGCCCTATGCCGACGCCGGCTTCGCCGCGCCGGGCGAGCTGATGTTCTGGGGCTCATGGGGCGCCAGCATCTGCTACGCGCTGCAGCTGTACTTCGACTTTTCAGGCTACTCGGACATGGCGCTGGGCCTGGCCAAGATGTTCGGCATCCGTTTCCCGCTGAACTTCAACTCGCCCTACAAGGCCAGCAGCATCATCGATTTCTGGGCGCGCTGGCACATGACGCTGACCCGCTACATCACCGCCTACCTGTACTACCCCGTGGCGATGGCGGTATCGAAGTGGCGCACAGACCGCAACCTGCCGGTGGGCTCCGCGGGCATCAGCACGCCGGGCGGATTCGTCAGCAGCATCGTGTTCCCCACGCTCTTCACGATGACGCTGGCGGGCGTGTGGCACGGCGCGGGCCTGCAATTCATCGTCTTCGGGCTGCTGCACGCCATGTACCTGTCGGTGAACCATGCCTGGCGGATTTTCGTCGTCGGACGCAAGCCGGCTGCCGCGCGCAAGGTGGGCGGAATCAAGCGCGCCCTCTGCATTCTGCTGACCTTCGTGGCGGTGCTGGTGGCGCAGGCGTTCTTCCGCGCCCATGGCGTGGGCGACGCGATGCTGCTGATGCAGGGCATGGTCGGCTTGCGCGGCATGGAAGCACTGGACCTGTCCGCGCATGTGGCCGGCCTGGCCTGGGGCGACGCCTGGCGCGTCGTAGTGGGCCATCACCTGCAGCTGGTCTACGCGGTCGTGTTGCTGGGCATCGCCTGGTTCACGCCCAATGCGCACCAGATCCTGGGCCGCTATTCGCCCGCGCTCTTCAAGACACAGGAAGCGCCCAGCGCCTTCATGCGGTGGCGGCCCAACGCGGCCTGGCTGGTCGCGATGCTGGCGCTGCTGTTCCTTTGCCTGATAAACCTGCTCAAGGTAACCCGGTTCCTCTATTTCCAATTCTGACCGCGACGCGGTCCAGGAGCATCATATGGACATCAAGACGATCGAGACCAAGGTCTCGGACATCATCGAAAGCATCATCCTGACCAAGGTCGACCCCGACACGCTGCTGATCGACTCCGGCTTGGTGGATTCGTTGGCCGCCGTCGACCTGGCGCTGGCCGTGGAACGCGAGTTCGGCTGCAAGATTCCGCCGACCGAAATCGACGTGCATCTGGAGTCGGTGCACACGCTTGCCGCATTCATCGCGGAGAACGCCCGCGCTTGACCCACAGGCGAGCAGCCCGGAGGACTGGACCATGCGTTTCGATTTCAACGCTTACGACTTTGCCGACACGGAGTCAGGCGCCGACGCCGTCGCAGTGGTCGACGCGCAAGGCGCGACGACCTGGGGCGAGCTGAAGGCCGCCACGCAAGCCTGGGAAGCGAACGCTCGCCGGGCCGGCGCCACTGCGGGCGTGCCGCTCACGATTTCGGGCCACAAGGAAACCGCCTTCCTCGTGGCCATCCTGGGCTGCCTGCGGCTGAGCGTGCCCTTCGTGCCGGTAGACGTCATCAACCCGCCGGAACGCATCGCGCGCATCGGCGAACTGGTGCGCGCCGGCCTGCGCTACGACGCCCAGGCCAAGGTCTTCCTGCCCGGCTGCGACGCCCCCGCGCCGCTGGCCGAAGCGGGGCTGGCCTACATCATGTTCACTTCGGGCAGCACGGGCGATCCCAAGGGCGTGCAGATCGGACGCGAAAGCGTCACGCTCTTTGCCGGCTGGATCCAGGACTGCCTGAACCTGGGGGCGGCGCCCGCCTTCATGGACCAGATGCTGTTCAGCTTCGACTTTTCGCTGTTCAACTGGGTGGGCGCGCTGGAACTGGGTGGCACCTGCGTGCTCTGCCCACGCGAGACCATCGCCGAGCGCGACGCCTTCATCCGGTATCTGGCCGACACCCGTATCAATGTCTGGGCCTCGACGCCGTCGTTCGTGCGTCAACAACTGTTCAATCCGGACTTCAACCACGCCCATCTGCCCGACCTGCGCGTCTTCGTATTCGGCGCGGAATCGCTGACGCCGCCGATGGCCGAAGAACTCTGGCAGCGCTTTCCCGAGGTCCGCATCATCAATTCGTACGGCCCGACGGAAGCCACCTGCTCCACGACCTGGGTCGAGATCGATCCGGCTTTGCGCGCCGCGGCGCCCAACCCGTTTCCCATCGGCCGTGCCAAGCCCTACGCGGACGTCTTCATCGAAAACGGCGAAATCAGCATCGCGGGCGACCATGTCATGCGCGGCTATCTGAACCGCCCTGACCTGAACGCCTCGCGCATGTTCACGCGCAACGGCAAGCGCGGCTACCGTAGCGGCGACCTGGGCGAGATCGACGCGCAAGGACTGGTCACCTTCCGCGGCCGGGTCGACGACCAGATCAAACTGCACGGCTACCGCATCGAGCTTGCCGAAATCGATGCCGCGCTGGCCACCCTGCCCGGCGCACGCGCGGGCGCCACCGTCGCCTTGCGCCGCCCGGACGGCGCGATCGTTCGCCTGATCGGCTTTGTCGAGCCCGCTGTGCCCGGCCCCGAAGGCCTGCAACCGCTGCCGCCCGAACTGCAGGATTGGAAGGCCGTGCTGGCGCGCCGCCTGCCGCCCTACATGATCCCGTCCGAGCTGGTCGCCTGCCACCGCTTCCCCACGACCAGCACGGACAAGGCGGACCGCAAGCAGCTCCAGCGCCTGTACCTGGACGCCCGCCTCAGCAAAAAACCGGAGTCCTGAACCATGCCCCACCCTTTCCGCAGTGCGGCGCTTGCCCTCGCGCTGGCCACGCTGGCCGGCAACGCAGCGGCCGAAGGCGCCTTCGCGCAGCTGTACGCCGCCCGTCCGCCCGCCGGCTCCTCATTCGTGCGCATCGTGAACCCGGACGCCGTCCCGTTGCGCGTGCAGATCGCCAACGGACCGACGCAGGAACCCGGCGCCGCCAAGCCCGCCACGACCTACGCGATCGTCCGCGGCAACCAGCCCTTCAACGTGCTGGTGGACGGCAAGCCCGCAGCCAGCCTGCAAGTGCCCCCCGACACCTTCAGCACGCTGATCCCCCAGCGCAGCGACGGCAAGCTGACATTTGCCGTCATCGACGACAGCAACGGCACGCAGGATGCGCTGAAGGCGGAACTGCGCTTCTACAACCTGGCGGCCGATTGCACTGCCGGCCAACTGGGCGTGAGCCCGTCCGGGCCAGCACTGTTCCAGGACGTAAAGCCGGGCGCGTCCGCCGCGCGTGCCATCAACCCGGTCAGCGCCACGTTGGCCGCGGGCTGCGGCGCTGCCGCGTCGCCCGCGCTGCCGCTGCCGGCCCTGCAACCGGGCGACCACTACAGCCTGTTCCTGACCGGGACCGCGGCCGCGCCGGTATTGCACGGCCAGGTCAGCGCCACGGACCCCTACAGCCGCTAAGGAGACGTCATGCGCCGCGTTTTCCGGGATGACCATGAACTGTTCCGCGATCAGGTCCGGCGCTTTGTCGCCAACGAGATCGCGCCCCACTATGCCGAATGGGAAAAGGCCGGCGTCACGCCGCGCTCGCTGTGGCGGCGCGCGGGCGAAGAAGGCCTGCTTAACTGCGCCCTGCCCGAGCCATACGGCCTGGGGGGCGACTTCGGCCACGCCACCGTCGTCATCGAAGAACTTGCCCATGCGAACTTCCTGGGCATCGGCTTTTCGATCCATTCGGATATGGTGTCGCCCTATCTGCTGAACTTCGGCACCGACGCGCAAAAGGAACGCTGGCTGCCCCCGATGACGCGCGGTGAAGTGATCGGCGCCATCGCGTTGACGGAGCCCGGGGCCGGCAGCGACCTGAAAGCCATCCGCACGCGGGCGCGCCGCGACGGCGACGCCTATGTGCTCAGCGGCCAGAAGACCTTCATCACCAATGGCGTGAACGCAGGCCTGGCCATCGTGCTGGCCACCACCGATCCGGACCAGGGCGCACGCGGCCTGTCGCTGTTCTGCGTTGAAGAGAACCTGCCCGGCTACACCAAGGGCGCGGCGCTAAACAAGATCGGCCAGCACAGCCAGGACACCTGCGAGCTGTATTTCGACGAGGTGCGCATCCCGGCGGATTGCCTGCTGGGGCAGGAGAACGCCGCCTTCGAATACATGACGCGCGAACTGGCGCGCGAACGGCTGGCGATCGCCTTGCGCGCCGCCGCCTCGGTCGAAGGCATGCTGGACGAAGCCGCGCAGTACACCCGCGATCGCAAGGTATTCAGCCGCCGCGTGATCGACTATCAGAACACGCGCTTCAAGCTGGCCAACGCCCGCGCGCAAACCACCATGCTCCGCGTGTTCCTGGACGACTGCCTGGCGCGCCAGATGGAAGGCGAACTGGACCCGACGACGGCCGCCATCGCCAAGTTGAACGCCACTGAAATCCAGGGCCGCGTGCTGGACGACCTGCTGCAGATGTATGGCGGCTACGGCTACATGGCGGAATACGGCATCGGCCGCGCCTGGGTCGACGCGCGCGCGCTGCGCATTTTCGGCGGCACCAGCGAAGTGATGCTGGAGATCATCGGGCGCAGCTTCAACTGACGCGCGCTCAGACGCGCGCGTCCAGCCAGGCGCGCATCAGCGCACGCGCCTCGGGCGTGTCATCGATGACCCAGGGGTCGATCGCAAACGCCACGACGCGCTTGGCGCCATAGCCGCGGGCCACGTCCCATTGTTGTTTCACGCGGCTGAACTCCGCCGAGCGCGCTTTGAAGGTGGACCCGTCGGTACTGCCTGACGGCAACTCCTCGAACAGTTCCAGGATCAGATCGAACGAGGCCCGACGCGCCAGCAGCATGTCGTGCAGCGGTTCCAGCTCCTGGTAGTTCGCCAGGCCGGCCACACCCACGCCATCCTGGATCATCGGATGGATCCGCACCTGGTCCAGGATGCCTTGCCACAGCTTCATCAGTGAGCCGTCGCCGGGCAGGCGGCTGTGATACGTCGATATGCAGGGCACGCCCCGGCTCGTGGCCTGCGCCGTGCGCGAGAGCGCGTCAAGCCAGGGGATCAACTGCCCCTGGCGCTCGGCCGATGCCCAGTTGTATTGCTCGAGTTCATACGGCAGGTACCAGCCTCGGAACGCGCGGCGCTTGGGCCACGGCGCCGACTCCATATAGGCCACGCCGCGCGAGCGCGTCTGATCCAGGTAGCCGGTAAAAGCGGCCTTGTCCTGGCTGGCCAGCACGTCCCACCAGCGCTGATCGTAGGGCAGGCCCACGTGCACGCCCAATCCCTGGCGCTCGGCTTCGTCGAAGATAAGGCGTAGCACCGCATCGGGCACCATCCAGTCGTCCGGCCGCCCGCCTTCCAGCCCGACCCATTGCAGGAATATCTCGCGGCAACCCAGCCGCCGGTAGGCGGACAGGCGCACGCGCCAATCGTCGGGGCTCAGGTCCAGATGGCTGCGCCACAGTTGCAGGAACGTGGCGTTCAACGACAACGGCGGCGCACAGGCGGCCAGCGGCGCCAACGCACCAAGCGCCAGCGCCTGCAGGAGGCGCCGGCGGGAGGGGGATGCAAGCAGACGGCGTGTCAGGCGAAAATCCCGTGCCGCCTTCAGCCGCGGTTGCCGAACAGGCCGGACAGCGACGCCAGCAGATCGGTCGGGTTGAGTTGCTGCCCCGGTTGCACCGCGCCTTCCGGCGTGGCCTTGTCCACCAGCTGCGGCAGCAGCGAAGACAGGGAACCCAGCACGGAATCGGTGTCCTGGCCGGTCTTGGCCGCCAGGTCATTGACGACGCCGGGGTCCAGCACGGAACCGAGCTGGTCGGCGCTGACGGGCAGGTTCTGCCCCGTGCCCACCCATGACGCGACGATCTCGCTCAAACCGCCCTGCTGGAAGCTGGCGATCAGGCCGCTCAGGCCGCCCGGATATTTGTTCAGTTGCTCGATCAGCGCGGGCAGCAGCGATGCCGAGCCCCCTTGCTGACCGCCGCCGGCCATCGAGGCCAAGGTATCCAACAGACTCATCGCAATGCTCCAGAAAAGTCGGAAAACCAGTATAGGGCCGCTGCTGGCGCAACGCATGTCAGCCCCGTTACCTGCTGCCGGATCTTTGCAAAACTTGTAAATCGCAGCCGGTCAGCCCGAGGTCTTGGCCGCCGCCGACGCCTTCAGGGCCTTCAGCGCCTTCTGCCCCGCGCGGCCGTCAGCCGGCAGGCCCAGTTCCCGCTGCGCCGCCTGCAAGGCCTGGCGCGTGCGGGTGCCGATCATGCCATCGGGTTCGCCCACGTCATAGCCTTTGGCAATCAACAGCCGTTGAAGCTCGCGCCGTTCCGCCCGCGACAGCCCGGGGTCATCCGTCGGCCAGGGCTGCACGAGCGGGCCGCCGCCGCGCAGCCGGTCGGACAAATGGGCAATGGCCAGCGCATAGCTTTCCGCTGCGTTGTAGGAATACAGGGCGTCGAAGTTGCGCGTGACCAGGAAGGCCGGGCCGTTGCGCCCCGCCGGAAGCAGCAGGCCGGCCGGCGCGTCGCCTGCCGGCAGGGTCTGCCCGTCCACCCGTGTCACGCCTTGGCTCGCCCAGGACGACATCGGACGCTTGTTCTTGCGCCCCGCCCCCGCCGTGTCGATGCCGGCGGGAAGCTTGACTTCGTAGCCCCACGCCAGCGCGGGATTCCAGCCGGCGCGCTTGAGGAAGTTGGCGGTGGACGCCAGCGCGTCGGGCACGCTGTCGACCAGGTCGCGGCGGCCGTCGCCATCGAAATCCACGGCCAGCCGCAAGTAGGTGGACGGCATGAACTGGGTCTGGCCGAATGCACCCGCCCACGAGCCGACCAGGCGGTCGGGGGCGATGTGCTCGTCCTGGATAATCTTCAGGGTGGCGAAGAATTCGCCGCGGAAATAAGCCTGCCGGCGGCCGAAGCAGGACAGCGTGGACAACGACGTCAGCAACGGCCGGCCGCCCAGCGTGCGGCCGAAATTGCTTTCCACGCCCCACACGGCGGCGATGGTGGCCGGGTCTACGCCATAGCGCGACGCCGCACGCTCCAGCTCGGACTGCCAGCGCGCCATGCCGGCCTGCCCGTCCGCCACGCGCTCGTCATCGACCAGGCCCGCCATGTAGTCCCAGATCGGCGTCTTGAACTCCGGTTGCGCATCCAGCAGGTCGATCACAGCCATGTCGGGCGCGAGCCCGGCCGTATGCGTGTCGAAGGTGGCGCCCGACACACCCGCCTTGAGCGCGGGGCCGCGTAGTTGCGACAGGCAGGCGGCAAAGGGTTCCGCGGCCTGCGCCGTCGGGGCGGTGCCCGCCAGCAGGGTCAGGGCGGCGCCGGAAAGCGCGGTGGCCAATAGGGACTTCATGCTTGGGGTTCCTTGGGATAAGCGGCGCGAGTCAGGCAAGACGGGACCGATCCCGTCAGCCCGCCTGCAGCGCGGCAAGTTCGTCGTCGTCGAAGCCTGCGGCGCGGCGCGCCTCCAGGTTGAAGGGGCCGCGCAGCCGGGGCGCATCGTACCGCTGCGCCAATTCGGCATAGCAGGCCACCGGTTCCTGGCCCGCTTGCGCGCACAGCAGCTTGAACCAGTGGTTGCCAATGGCGACGTGGCCGATCTCGTCGCGCAAGATGATGTCGACGATGGCCGCGCTTTGCACATCCCCCGCGCCGGCCAGCTTGTTGCGGATCATGGGCGAGGCATCCAGGCCGCGCGCTTCCAGCGTGCGGGGCACCAGCGCCAAGCGCGCCAGCAGGTCGCCACGCGTCCGCTCGGCCATGTCCCACAGGCCGTTGTGCGCCGGAAAATCGCCGTATGAGAAACCCAGCACGGCCAGCCGCTGGCGCAGCAGGTCGAAGTGATAGGCCTCTTCGCGGGCGACGCGCAGCCAATCCCGGTAGAAGGCTTCGGGCATGCCGGCAAAGCGCCAGATAATGTCCAGCGCCAAATTGACCGCGTTGAATTCGATGTGGGCCAGCGCGTGCAAGAGCGCCGCGCGTCCTTCCTGGGTCGCCATGGAACGGTGCTTGACCAGGCCGGGCGCCACCAGTTCCGGGCGCGGCGGACGTCCGGGCAAACCGGCAGGCGCTGCGAACTCCCGCGCGCGGTCGAGCGTCGCGCTATCGGCGATGGCGCGCACCGCCGCCATTTTCTCGGGCCACGCTGCAGCGGCCAGGGCCGCCAGCGCCTGCCCGCGCAGGCAGTCCGTACCTGCCCCAACCTGGGTGGAAGGGATCGTGTTGCTGTCCATGATGATTGCAAACCCCAAGCGCCGAAGCGCCGCGTCAAACCCTGAAAAAACCAACGGTTTCAATACCGTGCGTTGGCGATGACTTTATCATTCACGGATGGATTCCCTGCGCCTGACCATTGAAACCGACCTGTCCCGCATCGACGCCCAGCAATGGGACGCGCTGGCCGGCGATCAGCCCTTTCTGCGGCACGCCTTCCTGTGCGCCCTGCACGAGACCGGCTGCGCGTCCCCCGCCACGGGTTGGGCGCCCCATTACCTGGCGTTCTGGCGCGGCGACGCGCTGGCGGCAGCCACACCGCTCTACCTGAAATCGCATTCGCGCGGCGAGTACGTGTTCGACTATGCCTGGGCCGATGCCTTCCAGCGCCATGGCATGCGCTACTACCCCAAGCTGCTGTCGGCCATCCCTTACACCCCGGTGACGGGGCCGCGACTGCTGGCGGCCAACGACGAAGACCGCGCCACGCTGGTGCGCGGCCTGGTCGCCTTCGCCGAAGAGATCAAGGTGTCGTCGCTGCATCTGCTGTTTCCGTCGGATGCCGACATGCGGGTGCTGCGCGAGGCGGGCTTCATGATCCGCGAAAGCGTGCAGTTCCATTGGACCAATCCCGGCTATGCGGACTTCGGCGCATTCCTGGGGATGATGAGCCACGACAAGCGCAAGAAGATCCGGCAAGACCGGAAAAAAGTCGCGGCGGCCGGCTTGTCGTACCGCTGGCTGCGCGGCAGCGAGATCGGTGATGCGGAACTCGGCTTCTTCTATGACTGCTATTGCCGCACCTATTTCCAACACGGCAACCCGCCCTATCTGAATCGCGATTTCTTCGTGCGCGCGCACCGCGAACAACCCGACGCCTTCGTGCTGATCCTGGCCGAACGCCACGGCGAACCGATCGCCGCCGCGCTGAACCTGGCGGGCGGCGATGCGCTCTACGGCCGCTATTGGGGCGCGACGGAATACGTGCCGGGACTGCATTTCGAGACCTGCTACATGCAGTCCATCGCGTACTGCATTGCGCATGGCATCGCTCGCTTCGAAGGCGGCGCGCAGGGAGAACACAAGATGGCGCGCGGGCTGCTGCCCACGCCGACGTGGTCGGCGCATTGGGTCGCCCACCCCGGATTTGCCGAGGCGATCCAGAACTTCCTGGACGAAGAGACCTCGGCCGTGACCGACTACCTGGGCGAACTGGAAGGCCACACGCCGTTCAAGCGCAGCCCCTAGCCTGGCGGCTTACAGGAAGCGGTCGAGCAGCTTGCGGCTGTGCTTGTCCAGCGACAGGATGTCGCGCACCAGATAGAAGATGCCGTGGCTGTCGGCGATCAGCAGCGTCTGCGGACTGAGCCGGCGGATGTCTTCTTCGCCGCGCAGGACGAAGGACGTGGGGCCGCGATCCGTCTCCACCTTCCAGGTGCTGGGCGTGGCGTAGGTCGACACGCTGGCCAGTTTGCGGATCTCGGGCATGAATTCGCGGCCCGCCAGTTCTTCTTCGATCAGCGCGCGGGGCCCCTCGGGCACGTCGGTCAGGTGTTCGATCCACACCAGTTCGTGGCCGTCGCTGGTCACCAGCGACAGGCCGCGGCCCGCTTCGCTGATCGGGAAAGCGCGCACGGGGATGACCCCTTCGTGCGTCTCGCCGTCGGCGGATTGATATTCAAGGCGCCCGAAGGCGTTGCGGCGCAGCTGAAAAGACGGCAACGTCATGACGATAATCCTGGTTCCGTGTCAGGCCACGGCGGCCATGTCTTCGCTGCCCGACGCCTGCGCGTCGGCTTCCGCCTGGCGCGCCTGCGCCTGGTAGAGGCGATAGTAGGCGCCCTCGCGGGCCATCAATTCTTCGTGCGGCCCTTGCTCGACGATCTGGCCGCGGTCCAGCACGACCAGGCGATCGGCCTTGCGCAGCGTGCTCAGGCGGTGGGCGATGGCAATGGTGGTGCGGCCGCGCACCAGATTGTCCAACGCCTTCTGGATTTCCTTTTCGGTCGTGGTGTCCACCGATGACGTGGCTTCGTCCAGGATCAGGATGCGCGGATCGATCAGCAGCGCACGGGCGATCGAAATGCGCTGGCGTTCACCGCCCGACAGGGCCTGGCCGCGTTCGCCCACCAGCGAGTCATAGCCGTGCGGCAGACGCAGGATGAACTCGTGCGCATGGGCGGCGCGGGCCGCCGCCACGATCTCATCGCGCGTGGCGTCGGGCTTGCCGTAGGCGATGTTCTCGGCGATGGTGCCGAAGAACAGGAACGGCTCTTGCAGCACCAGCCCGATGTTGCGGCGGTAATCCGCCACGCGCACCGAACGGATATCGGCGCCGTCCACCAGCACCGCCCCTTCGGACACGTCGTAGAAGCGGCAGATCAGGTTGATCAACGTGCTCTTGCCTGAACCGCTATGCCCCACCAGGCCGATCATTTCGCCCGGAGCGATGGTCAGATCCAACCCGCGGATGACTTGGCGGTTGCCGTAGCGGAACCCCACGTCGCGCAATTCGATGCGGCCGTTGATCTGCGGCAGCTTGGCCGGATTCTGCGGTTCCGGCACGCTGGATACGTGGTCCAGGATGTCGAAGATGCGCTTGGCGCCGGCCGCCGCTTTCTGCGTGACCGAGACGATGCGGCTCATCGAATCCAGCCGCATGTAGAAGCGCCCGATATACGCCAGGAACGCGGCCAGCACGCCCACCGTGATCTGCTTTTGCGACACCTGCCAGATACCGAAGATCCATACCACCAGCAGGCCCACTTCGGTCAGCAGCGTGACGGTGGGCGAAAACAGCGACCAGGTCGTGTTCACACGGTCGTTGACTTCCAGGTTGCGGTTGTTGGCTTCGCGGAAACGCGCCACTTCACGCTTTTCCTGGGCGAATGCCTTCACCACGCGGATGCCCGGGATGGTGTCGGCCAGCACGTTGGTGATCTCGGACCAGATGCGGTCGACCTTTTCAAAGCCGTGGCGCAGGCGGTCACGCACCGCGTGGATCATCCAGATGATGAACGGCAGCGGCACCAGCGTGACCAGCGCCAGCCACGGGTTGATGGATACCAGGATCACCGCCGTCATGACGATCATCAGGATGTCGTTCGCGAAATCCAGCAGGTGCAGCGACAGGAATACGCAGATGCGGTCGGTTTCGCTACCGATGCGCGAAATCAGGTCGCCCGTGCGTTTGCCGCCGAAATACTCCAGCGACAGCTGCTGCAAATGCTCATAGGTGGTCGTGCGCAGGTCGGCGCCGATGCGTTCGCTGACCCAGGCCAGAATGTAGGTGCGGGCCCATCCCAGGCCCCAGGCCAGGAAGGCGGAGGCCAGCAGGCCCCCCAGGTACAGGCGGACCTTGCTGTAGTCGATGGGCGAACCGTTCTGGAACGGGATCAGCACATCGTCCATCAGCGGCATGGTCAGGTACGGCGGCACCAGGGTCGCGGCCGTGCCCAGCAGCGTCAGGATGAAGCCGGCCAGCAATGGACCACGGTACGGCCGGGCGAAGCGCCACAGGCGCAGGAGCGCCCAGGTGGTCGACGGCGCCGCCTGCTCCTGGTGGCAGGCGGGGCATTCTTCCTCGTCCGCGGGAATAACGTTATTACAGTTGGTGCAGGTGCGTTCGGCGCGCGCCTCTTCCTGATGGCCGGACAGGCGGATCGCCTGCTGCCCTTCGAACTGGGCCAGGAGGCGCAAGGCGGCCGGATTGCGTGCCAGCGTGAAACGCCAGACCGCCAGGCGGGCCGTATCGTCGTGCAGTTCCAGCACGGCGGCGCCGGCGTGGTCGCTCAGGTTCAGCGTTAATTGGGGGCCATAGACCCAGGATTCCCAGCCGGTATCGTCGGCATTGCGGGCCAACAGGCGGCGGTCGGTCGCGGCGACCAACCCTGGGTGGAACTTCAGCCGTTGATCCAGGTCTATTTCAACCCAGGCCAGCAGGCTTTCGTCTTCCGCTAATTCAGCGCGGATTTCGTCCCGCCAGCGGGCAGGAAAGGCATCGGCAAGGCCGGAAAGCAGGTGTGGTTTTTTCATTGGAACGCATACCGGGCCAGGACTCTGCCCTACTAGGCGGCAACCGGTTTACCACCCACGGCGGCAAACGTGTCCCTTCCTTACAACACAACGAGTTCACGCCTTGAAGGCGTCGTATAGTATCAGCCGATTTTTCTAATTAGGAATATCTGGGATCCCCCACTCGTTGGCATTATTCTTAAGGCGCATCCCCATAAATTCGCCAATAAATTCGCGGTCTTGCATAGGGGCGTCCGCGCGTGCCAACCTGCTTCTCAAGTAAATTAAAACATGAAAAAGAAAGACATTGAATTTCTCGATGTCGTGGCTTTGCGCGGCCCGAACATTTGGACGTATCGCCCGGTCCTTGAAGCATGGGTGGATATTGGTGAATTGGAGGACTTTCCGTCCAACACCATTCCCGGGTTCTACGAGCGCCTTTCCGAATGGCTGCCGACCCTGATCGAGCACCGTTGCAGCCCCGGCGTCCGCGGCGGCTTCCTGGCCCGCTTGAAAGAAGGCACCTGGCCCGGCCATATTCTTGAACATGTCACCCTGGAATTGCAGAACCTGGCCGGCTTGCGCGGCGGTTTCGGCAAAGCCCGGGAAACCTCGACCCGCGGCGTCTATAAGGTCGTCGTGCGCGCGTGGCAGGAGCAGGTCACCCGCACCGCCCTGAACGAAGCGCGCGACCTGGTCATGGCCGCCATCGAAGACCGCCCGTTCGACGTGCCCGCCACCATCGCGCGCCTGCGCAGCCTGGTGGACAAGCATTGCCTGGGGCCCAGCACGGCCTGCATCGTGGATGCCGCCGACGACCGCGACATCCCCTACATCCGCCTGTTCGAGGGCAACCTCGTGCAGTTCGGCTACGGTTCGGCCCAGCGCCGGATCTGGACGGCCGAAACCGACCGCACCAGCGCCATCGCCGAAGGGATCTCGCGCGACAAGGACCTGACCAAGGAGCTGCTGTCGACCTGCGGCGTGCCGGTGCCGGAAGGCCGCCTGGTGCGTAGCGAAGACGACGCCTGGGAAGCGGCCGAAGACGTCGGCCTGCCCGTCGTGGTCAAGCCCTATGACGGCAACCATGGCCGCGGCGTGTTCACCAACCTGACGACCCGCGACGAAGTCATTTCCGCCTACCGCGTGGCGGTGGACGAAGGCAGCGGCGTGATCGTCGAACGCTTCGTGCTGGGCAACGAGCACCGCCTGCTGGTGGTCGGCAACCGCATGGTGGCGGCAGCCGCCGGCGAATTGGCCTGGGTGACGGGCGACGGCAAGTCGACCATCACCGAACTGATCGACAGCCAGATCAACACCGACCCGCGTCGCGGCCGCACGGAAAACCATCCGCTGAACCCGGTGCGCCTGGATTCCGCCGCCCGGCTGGAAATCGCGCGCCAGGGGTTGTCCGAAGACAGCGTGCCGGACGACGGCCAACGCGTGCTGGTGCAACGCAGCGGCAACGTCGCCTTCGACGTGACCGACCGCGTCCACCCCAGCATCGCCGCCACCGTCACGCTGGCAGCCCGCGTGGTGGGCCTGGACATCGCCGGCGTCGACCTGGTGGCTGAAGACATTTCGCGCCCCCTGGACGAACAGCGCGGCGCCATCGTGGAAGTCAACGCGGGCCCGGGCCTGCTGATGCACCTGAAGCCGGCCGACGGTACGCCGCGCCCGGTGGGCCGCGCCATCGTCGACCACCTGTTCCCCGAAGGCGACGCGGGCCGCATCCCCATCGTGGGCGTCACCGGCACCAACGGCAAGACCGTGGTCGCGCGCCTGGTGGCCCGCCTGCTGCACCTGTCGGGCAAGCGCACCGGCCTGGCCTGCAGCGAAGGGCTCTACCTGGACCGCCGCCTGGTGCAAAAGGGCGACCGCGCCGACTTCGCCTCAGGCACCCGCCTCCTGATGAACCGCAATGTGGATGCCGCCGTCATCGAAAACGACAGTGGCGTCATCCTGGGCCAGGGCCTGGCTTATGACCGCTGCCAGGTCGGCGTGGTCACGAACATCGACGACGCCGATCATCTGGGCGACTTCGACATCAACGAAACGGAGCGCATGTTCAATGTGTTCCGCACGCAGGTCGACGTGGTCCTGCCCACCGGCGCCGCCGTGCTCAATGCACGCGACCCGCGCGTGGTGGAAATGGCCGAGCTCTGCGACGGCGCCGTGATCTTCTTCGGCATCGACCCCGCCCTGCCCGCCATCGCCGCCCATCTGCAACAGGACGGCCGCGCCGTGTACGTGCGCGACGGCAGCATCATCCTGGCGCAAGGCGCCCGCGAAGAACGGCTGGCCGACGTGGCAGCGATCCCGTTGACGCATGGCGGTCGCGTGGCTTTCCAGGTTGAGAACGTGCTGGCCGCCGTGGGCACCGCCTGGGCGCTGGACATTCCCGTGGAACTGATCCGCGCCGGCATTGAGACCTTCGACATCGACCAGGCCGATGCGCCGTGGCAATTCACGCTGTTCGAACGCAACGGCAGCACGGTGGTGGTGGACGACGTGCACAACGCGTCGGCGCTGCGCCCGCTGATCGCCGCCATCGACCAGTTCCCGTCGGCGACCCGCGCCGCGGTCTATTCCGCCGGCGCCGACCGCCGCGACGCGGACCTGATCGAGCAAGGCCGCCTGCTGGGCGACGCCTTCGACCGCGTTGTGCTTTACGACGACAAGACGGTCAACAGCAAGCGCCCCGAGGGCCAGGCGCGCGCGCTGCTGCGCCAGGGCTTGGCGCAAGGCAGCCGCGTGAAAGACATCCAGGACGAGCCCGACCATGGCAAGGCCATCGAGAGCGTGCTGAACGGCATTGCGGCCGGCGACTTCGCCCTGCTGCAATCCGACGAAGCATTCTCCGGCCCCACCATCGATCTGGTCCGCCGCTGGATTCAACAATACTGACAGGAATACCTGCCATGGAAGTTTCCCGTATCCGAGCCCTGCGCGGCCCCAATCTGTGGAGCAAGAACACCGCGATCGAGGCCATCGTGTCCTGCGCCGACGCCGAGTGCTCCATCGACAATCTGCCCGAGTTCGAAGCCCGCCTGCGCGCGCGGCTGCCGCAGATCGGCCTGATGCGCCCGGAAGGCCATCAAGGCGCCGTGTCGATCGCCCACGTCCTGCAGATCGTGGCGCTGACGATGCAGGCGCATGCCGGCTGCCCCGTGACCTTCGGCCGCACCTCGTCGACCATCGAGCCCGGCGTGTTCCAGGTGGCGGTCGAATACAGCGAAGAGGAAGTCGGCAAGCTGGCGATGGAGCTGGCGCAAGCGCTGGTGCGCGCCGCACTGGACGACACCCCGTTCGACTTTGCCGATGCGCTCAAGCGGTTGCGCGAACTGGACGAAGACGTGCGCCTGGGGCCCAGCACGGGCGCCATCGTGAATGCCGCCGTCGCCCGCAACATCCCGTTCCGCCGCCTGACCCAGGGCAGCATGGTGCAGTTTGGCTGGGGCAGCAAGCAACGCCGCATCCAGGCCGCTGAAACCGACCTGACCAGCGCCATCTCGGAATCGATCGCGCAGGACAAGGACCTGACCAAGATGCTGCTGGACGCCGCCGGCGTGCCGGTGCCGATGGGCCGTTCCGTGACCACGGCGGAAGCCGCCTGGGAAGCCGCGCAAGAGCTGGGCGGCCCCGTCGTCGTCAAGCCGCGCGACGGCAGCCAGGGACGCGGCGTGGCCGTGAACATCGAAACGCGCGAGCGCGTCATCCAGGCCTTTGAAGTGGCCGAGGAAGTCAGCTCGGAAGTCATCGTCGAACGCTACATCCCGGGCCACGATTTCCGCCTGCTGGTGGTGGGCGGCGCGCTAGTCGCGGCATCGCGCCGCGATCCGCCCCAAGTCACCGGAGACGGGCAGCAGACCATCCGCCAACTGGTGGACCAGGTCAACTCGGACCCTTTGCGCGGCGACGGGCACGCCACCTCGCTGACCAAGATCCGCTTTGACGACATCGCGCTGGCCACCTTGAAAAAGCAGGGCTTCGACGCCGATTCCGTGCCGCCGCTGGGCACGCTGATCTTCCTGCGCAACAACGCCAACCTCAGCACCGGCGGCTCGGCCACCGACGTGACCGACGAAGTGCACCCCGAAATGGCGGCGCGCGCCGTGTCTGCGGCCCGCATGATCGGCCTGGACATCTGCGGCGTGGACGTCGTCGCGGAAAGCGTGCATTACCCGCTGGAAGACCAGCATGGCGGCGTGGTGGAAGTGAACGCCGCGCCCGGCCTGCGCATGCACCTGAACCCGTCGTTCGGCAAGGGCCGCGCGGTGGGCGAGGCCATCATCGCCAACATGTACGCCGACGGCGACGACGGCCGCATCCCGGTCGTGGCGGTTGCGGGCACCAACGGCAAGACCACCACGGTGCGCCTGACCGCCCACCTGCTGGGCACGGCCGGCAACCGCGTCGGCATGACGAATTCCGACGGCGTCTACGTGGACAACCTGCGCATCGATACCGGCGACTGCAGCGGCCCGCGCAGCGCGCGCAGCGTGCTCATGCATCCCGACGTGGACGCCGCGGTGTTCGAGACGGCGCGCGGCGGCATCCTGCGCGAAGGCCTGGCCTTTGACCGCTGCAACGTGGCCATCGTCACCAACATCGGCATGGGCGACCACCTGGGGCTGGGCTACATCAGCACCGTGGAAGACCTGGCCGTGGTCAAGCGCGTCATCGTGCAGCACGTGCATCCCACGGGCACTGCCGTGTTGAACGCCGCCGACCCCATCGTGGCCGAAATGGCCGCGAGCTGCCCGGGTTCGATCACCTACTTCGCCGAAGACCGCAACCATCCCGTGCTGGCCACGCATCGCGCGCAAGGCCTGCGTTCGGTGTACCGCGACGGCGATGCGATCGTTGCCGCACAGGGCACGGAAGAGGTCCGCTTCCCGCTGGCCGACATCCCGCTCACGCGCAACGGCACGATCACGTTCCAGGTGGAAAACGCCATGGCCTCGATCGCCGCCGCCTGGGCGCTGAGCCTGGACTGGGACATCATCCGCCGCGGCCTGGCCACGTTCGTGAACGACGCCCAGACGGCTCCGGGACGCTTCAATGTGTTCGAGCATCGCGGCGCCACGGTGATCGCGGACTACGGCCACAATCCCGATGCGATCCTGGCCCTGGTGCGCGCCGTGGACGCCATGCCCGCCAAGCGGCGCTCGGTCGTCATCAGCGGGGCGGGCGACCGTCGCGATGAAGACATCCGCATGCAGACCGAGATCCTGGGCGCCGCGTTCGATGATGTGCTCCTGTACCAGGACCAATGCCAACGCGGGCGCGCTGACGGCGAAGTGCTGGCGCTGCTGCAGGAGGGCCTGGTCGGCGCGCCGCGCACGACCCACATCGAAGAGATCCACGGCGAGTTCCTGGCCATCGACACGGCACTCTCGCGTCTGACGGCCGGTGACCTGTGCCTGATCCTGGTCGACCAGGTGGAAGAGGCGCTGGACCACATCGCCCGCCGCATCGCCGAAGGCTGATCCGACCGCTGTCCGCCGCTCTTGCGGCAATGCAAACGGGGCGCTCTGGCGCCCCGTTTGCTTTACCGCCATGCCCTGCCCCGCATCAGCCGCGCGAGGCCTCCACAGGCGCCGACGCCTGGTACCGGTCCGTCACGTGGGTGCACCCCACGGCCGCCATGGCGGCCAGCGTCAACAAGATAGCGCTGCAAAGTCGTTGCGTCATGCCTGCCCCTCTCCCTTCCCTGTTGGTGAACCGCACGGCGGGTTCCGCCACGACTATACCGGGGCGCGTGCGCGACAGCCAGCGCGGGCAAGCGCCAAATTCTCAGCAACTCCCGTTACCAGTGCCGATCAAAAGGGGACAAAACATTGCGGAAATGTAACTCCTACCTCTGGTGCGCCCGCCAGTCCGGCCCGTCGAAGAACCCCGCAAAACTCGCGCTTTGCGCTGTTACATTTACCCACAGCCAGGTTTGACAGCCCTGCCACCCGACTCGTACGGTAGGGGCTAGCTGATCAGTGTCCAACTCAACCGCGATTGCAGGACTTATAGGCCATAAGCCTTGTGTCGCAAGCAGACAGAGAGAGGTCACCATGAATAACGACATCATCGCCGGCAAGTGGAAGCAACTGACCGGCAAGGCCAAAGCGGCCTGGGGTGAACTCACCGACGACGAGTTGACCCGTACCGAAGGCAACGCCGAACGCCTGGCTGGTTTGATCCAGGAGCGTTATGGCAAGACGAAGGATGAAGCCCAGAAGGAAGTCCGGGATTTCTTCGACCGCAATCCCTGATTCCCCCACCCGCCTTGATCGGTCGAAACCACTGGAGAAGCTGACATGTTGCACTACGCCGTTGTTTTCTTCGTTATCGCGATCATCGCGGCGGTTCTCGGCTTCGGCGGCATTGCCGCCGGGGCTGCGGGTATCGCCAAGGTCCTGTTCTTCGTCTTCCTGGTGCTGGCGCTCTTGTCCATCCTGAGCGGCGCCCTTCGGAAAAAATAGGACACGTTGATAAAACGCGTACCCCCCAAGAGTTTGCAAGTCCGCGTCGTCTCGGACGACGCGCCGAACACTAGATATTTAAAGGAGCACAACTATGGAACTTCGTAAGCTGATCGCCGCTGCTGCACTGGGAACTGGCGCCGTCTTCACTTCCATGGCTTTTGCGGCCGATGACGGCAAGCCCAAGCAATCCGTGGGCGAATACGCATCGGATGCGACCGTGACCACCAAGGTCAAGGCCGCCATCGTCGCCGACAAGCAACTGAGCGCCCTGGATATCGCCGTGGAAACCAACAACGGCGTGGCCACGCTGACGGGCTCGGTGGGCACTTCCGCCGAAGCCGATCACGCTGCCACCGTGGCTCGCGGCGTCGAAGGCGTCAAGCAGGTCATGAACAACATCAAGGTCGACCCGGCCAAGAACAAGAAGTAACGCCGATACCGTTTCCGACTGAGGCCTAGAGAGCCCGCGGCGCCTGTGATACACAGGCGCCGCTTTCGTTTGGGCGCCGCCCGCGCAATCGTTCAGAGACTGATCGAACCCCGGCCGATCTCAAGCGCGCGGCCACCCACCTGGATGCGGCCATCGGCCAGCACGTCCAACAACAACCGGCAGGGCCGACCCATCTGATCGCCCTGCTCGACCAGGATGCTGGCGGGCAACGCATGTTTGTTGTGGATCAGCCAGCCGCCCAGGTTGGCGCATGCCGAACCCGTGCCCGCATCCTCGTCCACGCCGCCGCCTGCCTTCGCAAAGAAGTAGCGGGCCACCACCACCTGGCGCGCGTCCTGCACATTGCCTTCGTCGAAGGCAAACACGTAGAGCGTCTTGCGGCCCAGGCTGCTGGCCTGCCAGCGATGGAGCTTGGAGGCGTCCGGCGCCGCGCGACGCACGGCCTCGACGCTGGCCAGCGGCACCAGCAATTGGTCCGCGCCGGTGTCCACCCAGATCGGATCGCCCAACAGATCATCGGCATCCAGCCCGACCAGGCCCGCGATCTCGGCGCGGTCCAGTTCCGGCGGCGCCGTACGCACGCCATCGGGGCACGGCGCGGTGAAGGTCCAGGCGTCGCCACGGGCCTCGACCGGCACCACGCCGGCCTTGAACTCGAGCGTCAGCGCGTCGCCGGTCTGGCGCAGGTCGCGCACCACTTGCGAGGTGCCGATGGTGGGATGGCCGGCGAACTTCATTTCGTAGCCGGGCGTGAAGATGCGCACGTGCGCGTCCGCACGGTCGGACGGCAGGATGAAGGTGGTTTCGGAAAGATTGAATTGCGCCGCCAGGTTCAGCATGGTGGCGTCGTCCATGCCGCGCGCGTCTTCAAACACGCAAAGCTGGTTGCCGCTGAAGGTGGTGGACGCAAAAACGTTGAGCAGGCGAAACGCGTAGGAAGTCATCGAAAGGCGTGTAGAGGAAGACCGCCGGCCAGTCCGGCTAAGCCTTCCAATGTATCGCAGCGCCCCGCTTCAGACCATCAAGCAGTACTTACCAGATTGCAAAGAAAAGCACCCAGGCCATGCAGAACGGCACCAAGCCTGCCACCAGCACGAGCCAGGCGGCGCCCTTGCGCCAGCCGCTGACCTGGCGCTGCGCCAGCAGGCGCGCGAAGAGGCGCAAGGTCCACAACACGGCAAGCGTCAGCAGCGTAAAACGCACGGGACCGGCCCAGGCGGCTTGCACGCCTTCATGCTTGAGCAGGTTGACCGTGGTGGCGGACAAGCCCAGGAACACGCCGATGCCGGCCGACGGAATCAGCGCCTGCGCCAGCTTGTGCACACCGGGACGGATCCACCGCGTGGCGGGCGCATCCGGCTGACGTGCGGCGGGCGCCAGGAGGTCGGCGATCCACAGCGACAGGAAGCTTGCGCCCCCGACAATGACCGTCGCGCCGACGACGAAGAGCAGGATGCCTGCGCCGTCCAGCCACGAGAAGCTGTCGTTCACATCCGGATAGTGGGTCAGGATGAACCAGGGCGCGTTGTCCATCAGCGGCCACATGATGTCGTGTTCCACCAGCCACGTCGCGGCCCATTGCTTGGCCGTCACATACCAGGGGCTGGCGCTCCACAGGAAGGCGCCGATCGCGATGCCCATCAGTCCGAAGCACAGCAGCGCGGTTTGCCACGCGTCGCCGTCGGCGACGTGTACGATTTCTTCTTCCGGCGAACGCGGCGTCAATTCGATCGCGCCGCGATAACCGCTGCAGCGGCCGCACATGTGGCAATCACCGGCGCCCTTCATGTGGCGAAGGGGCACCAGCGGCGCACAGTTGATGGGTTCGATCCGGATGACCGGGTGGCGCCACTTCTCTTCATCGACCTTGAAGTGCCAGGGCGCCAGCTTGGCCAGCAGGTTGAACACGCCGTTGACCGGGCACAGGTACTTGCACCACACACGCTTGCTGCGGCCATAGCGCCAGCCGACGATCATGGCCGCCACGGTGGACCCGCCCAGCACGGCCAGCACCGCCAGCGGATACTGGTACACGCTGACCAATTGGCCGTAGACCGTCGTCAACGCAAAGGCCACGAAGGGCCAGCCGCCCCAGCGCATCCATTTCGGGATGGCGTGGCCCTGCCCCCGTTCGCTTGCCCACTCGGTCAGCATCCCTTCGGGACAGAACCAGCCACACCAGGCGCGGCCCAGAATCGGCATGGAAATCAGCACGAACGGCCACCAGACGCCCCAGAAGGCGAACTGCGCCACGATCGTCAGGTTATTGAAGACCGATGCCGTGTTGTCCGGCAAAGGAAGGATCGCGGGCACGATCAAAAGGAACGCGTACAACGCGACAATGCCCCACTGCAGCTTGCGCAACAGCGGGGCATGGTCACGGAGGAAATCGGCGATCCGGGAAGTCACCCTCCCGAGTACAGCTGCCATGGTCAAACCTTCATTGTTCAGTCCGGCATCACGTCGGAATCAGGATGCGCTCCGGGCGGCGGCCGGCGCACGGGCGGGCTTGTTGCCCACCCAGCGCAGCAGCGCCCAGACCACGATCCAGTAAGCCACCCACAACAAAACCGAGATCAGGGCCGGCAGGGCGCGGTAGCCGGCGAAGTCCGCCAGGATCTTGCCGATGCCGGTGCTGTCGCTCAAGAGCCACGAGCTATCCCACACGGGGTCGATGATCGTCGGCAGCACGTCCAGCGAAATCAGGTGGTCCAGGCCGCCGACCAGCAGCGAACCGGCCAACAGCAACAGCAGGATTTCGGTCACGCGGAAGAAGCGGCGCCAGGTAATCAATTTGCCGCCCAGTTGCAGCAGCCAGAACGTCAGCAAGGCCACGGCAAAACCCGCGACGCCCGCCAGCGCCAGCATCAGCATGTTGCTTCCGCCTTCGCCCGCCGACACGGTGCCGTACAGGAACACCACGGTCTCGCTGCCTTCACGCGCCACGGCGATGGCCACCAGCACGAACAGGCCCCACCAGTTGTCGTTGGCCACCGAACTGCGCGCCCCGCTTTCCAGTTCGCCTTTCAGCGTGCGGCCGTGCTTCTTCATCCACACGACCATCTGCACGACGAGCGCGCACGCCGCCAGCGACATGATGGCCTGGAACCATTCCTGGCCTTCGTCGCTGAGCCAGGACGACACGCCCAGCAGCACCAGCGCCAGCGCCACGGCCAGGGCCAGCCCCGCGGCCACGCCGCCCCACAGGTAATTCAGCCCGCGCTTGCCTTCGGGCGTAGAGCGCAGCCAGGTGTACAAAATGCCCACCACCAGCATGGCTTCGACGCTTTCACGCCAAACGATAAAGAGGACCTGTTCCATGTATTGCTACCGCTTATTCCTTGGGCTTGACGACCAGGGTGCCTTTCACGCTCTGGTGAAAGTCATCAAAGAAGGGATACTCGCCGGGACGGGAAATGGTGATCACCACGAAGGACTTCACCCCCGGGCCCAGCACTTTTTCCTTGCGCAGCGGAATGCTCTCGAATTCCACCGGCTCGTTGCTCTCGTTGATGAGCTCGATCTTGAAACGGCCGGCGGGCACTTCAAGGGTCGCCGGCTCGAACGTACCGTCCGGCTTGAACCTCAGGGTGAACGTCGGCAATTCGTCCGCCTGCGCGGGTGCCATGCCGGCAAAAGCGGCCAGGCCGATCAGCACGGCGGCAACAACGCGATGCAGGCGGCGCACGATCAGTATCCGCCCTTCTTGCCGGTGCCGGCGTAGACGAATTCATATTCCAGTTCGAACGGCTCGAACCACGGACCCACGCCGGTTTCCTTGTCGACGTGGCGGCCGAAGTGAGCCATCTTGTTTTCGGACGGCGGCAGGATCGTGTACTTCAGCTTGTACTTGCCCGGGCCTTCCAGCTTGATGTTGTCGCCGTAGTGCGGGCCATCGTTGGCGACCATGGGCATGAAGGTGCCCTTCTGCACGTTCTGGCTGCCGACCTTCTGGATCTCGAAATTCACGACCAGGTAAGGCACCCACTCGCCTTCCGGGAAGCCCGTCTTGTTACCGGCGGTGGCGTGAATATCGGCCTCAAGGTGCACGTCGGAATCCTTGGCAGGACGCATCATCCCGGGCGGATCCATTTCGATCGGCTGCAGATAGACCGCGCCAATTTCCATGCCGCCCTTCTCAACCGGCTTGCCGATGGGGTATTCGGCCGCTTGCGCGGCAGACACGCTCAGAGCGACGATGGCCAGCGCCAAGGCTTTCTTGATCATGTGCATAATCCTTGAGACACAAATGAATGGCGGTTCCAATAAGCTAAACAAGAACCGTTTTCATTAATGTAACCAAAAAAACTGACATATCCCTGAACCCGGAGGCCAAAAAAGGGGCGGATTATTGCGTTCAGTCAACGGGCGCCCCGGTCACGATGCACCTGTGAGCGGCAACAAAAAAGCCGGTCAGGCGATGGCCCTGCCGGCTTCTGGTTCAACGGAAGGGCCTGGCCCGCCCGCTTTGCGGCGATTACTTGCGGCCCGACCCCGGCGGCGTGCTGCCGGGCGTGAACGGGAACGTCGAGAACATCGCGCGCGTCTGGTCCTGCATCTGGTCCTGCATCTGCACGAACAGGTTCTTGCTCTGGTCGATGTAGTTGTTCATCATGTTCTGCAGCATGGGCGTCTGCACGTTCATGAACTGGGTCCAGGCTTCGGGCCCGAACTGGCTGCCATACAGTCCCTTGGACTGTTCAGCCATGCGCGTCTGGATTTCCATGAAGGCCTGGATGTTCTTCTCAAGGTAAGAACCCATGATGCCCTGCATGGCGTGGCCGTAGAAACGGATGATCTGCGACAGCATGTTCGACGAGAACATGGGCATGCCGCCGCTTTCCTCTTCCAGGATGATCTGCAAAAGGATGCTGCGCGTCAGGTCTTCGGCGCTCTTGGCGTCGACCACCTGGAACTCTTCGTTTGCCAGGACCAGTTGCTTGACATCTGCCAGAGTGATGTAGGTGCTGGTCCGGGTGTCGTATAGGCGACGGTTGGGGTATTTTTTAATCAGGCGCAGGCTGGCGCCGGTTTGTGCTTGCGTCATGTGTGTCCCCGGATCGGGCGATCTCTAAGACTTCGGATAAGGTGGAGTGTAATGCCGGAAGGCCCTCTCCCCGAGGCCTTCCAGCGCCTGGAGCCGCCCGATGGCGGCCCGCTGACCAACATTAGCCCATGTGCAGGCCGCCGTTGAGCGAGAAATCCGCGCCCGTCGAAAAGCCGGATTCATCCGAAGCCAGCCACGAGGTCATGGAGGCGATTTCCTCGGGCGTGCCCAGACGGCGCACCGGGATCGTGGCCACGATCTTTTCGAGCACTTCGGGACGGATGGCGCGAACCATGTCCGTGCCGATGTAGCCCGGCGAAATCGTGTTGACCGTGACGCCCTTGCTGGCGACTTCCTGGGCCAGCGCCATGGTGAAGCCGTGGATGCCCGCCTTCGCCGTGGAATAGTTCGTCTGGCCGAATTGGCCCTTCTGCCCATTCACCGAGCTGATGTTGATGATGCGGCCCCACTGACGCTCGACCATGCCCTCGATGACCTGCTTGGTCACATTGAAGAGACTGTTCAGGTTGGTGTCGATGACCGCGCGCCAATCGTCCGCGGTCATTTTGCGGAACAGGCCATCGCGCGTGATGCCCGCGTTGTTGACCAGCACATCGACCGGGCCCAGGTCGGCGGTGACCCGTTCAAAGGCCGCTACCGTGGACTCCCAGTCCGACACGTTGCCTACCGATGCATAGAACGTGTAGCCCTGCGCTGCCTGCTCATCCAGCCATTGCTGGTAATTGCGGCTTGGGCCGCAACCTGCCACCACGCGAAAGCCATCCTTGGCCAAGCGCTGGCAAATAGAGGTGCCGATACCGCCCATCCCGCCTGTTACGTAAGCCAGTTTTCCGCTCATTGGACTTCCTCCTGTGTGCGACGGACGCCTCGTTGATTAACTTTCTTATTGGCCTGGGCCAACCGCGCATGGCGGTTTCAGGCAGCCCGGACCTTCACGTACCTGCCAGGCGCCGGCTCGATCGGCCGGTACTTGGCATTGCCTAATTTCGTGCGCGCCTTGACCTGCTTGCCCGAATGCCGGGACAGCCATTGCGTCCAGTCGGGCCACCAGCTGCCCGCGTTTTCGGTGGCCTGCGCAAACCACGCCTTGGGGTCGCCGGGCATGTCATGGCCCGTGTTCCCCAGCTTGTCCGCCACCCAATAGCTGCGGCGCTTCTTGGCCGGCGGATTCACCACGCCGGCGATATGGCCCGAGGCCCCCAGCACGAAGCGTTGCGGTCCGCGCAGCAGTTGCGTGGAGGCATAGGCCGACACCCAAGGCACGATGTGATCTTCGCGGGACCCGAATATGTACGCCGGCATCGTCAGGCGCGTCAGGTCCAGCGGCAGGCCGGCGGCTTGCGCGCGGCCCGGCACTTTCAGATTGTTCTCAAGGTAGGTATTGCGGAAGTACCACGAGAAGAACGGCCCCGGCAGATTGGTGCTGTCGCCATTCCAGAACAGCAGGTCGAACGGAGGCGGCTTCTGGCCCTTCAGGTAATTGCCCACCACATAGTTCCAGACCAGCTCGTTGGGCCGCAGGAAAGAGAACGTGGTGGCCAGGTCGCGACCGGGCATCAGCCCGCCGTTGCCCAGTTGATGGTCGCGCAGCAGCGCATGCGCTTCGTCGACGAAGACGTTCAGGATGCCGGTGTCGTGGAAGTCCAGCAGCGAAGTCAACAGCGTCAGGGACGCCACCGGCTGTTCGCCGCGGGCCTCGGCCAGCGCCAGCGCCGACGCCAGCATCGTGCCGCCCACGCAGAACCCCAGGGCGTTGACCTTGGGCTGCTTGGTGATGTCGCTGGCCACGCGCAGCGCCTGCAGGACGGCGTCATCCAGATAATCGGACCAGGTGGCGCGGTCCACGCCATCGGTGTCGCTAGCCACCGGATTGCGCCAGGAGACGAGGAACACGGTGTAGCCCTGCTCCACCGCATGGCGCACGAAGGAATTCTCGGGCTGCAGGTCCAGGATGTAGAACTTGTTAATGTTCGGCGGCACGATCACCAGCGGCAGCTCGTGCACCGTGGCGGTGGACGGCGCGTACTGGATCAGCTGGAACAGCGTGTTCTCGAACACCACTTCACCGGGCGTCACCGCCACGTTGCGGCCGATCTCGAACTGCGATTCGTCGGTCTGGGTGATGCGGCCTTTCTTGACGTCGCCCAACAGGTTGGCCAGCCCTTCGTTCAAGGCGCGGCCCGCGCTTTCCACGATGGATTGCTGGGCATCCGGATTCAGCGCCAGGAAGTTCGACGGAGACAGCGCGTCGACCCATTGCATGATGGAAAAACGCAGGCGCTCGCGCATGGGTTCGCTGACCTGGGCCGCATCCACCATGCGTTGCATGGCGCGGGCCGACAGCAGATAGGTATGCGCCAGCAGCAGATGCGAACCGTTGGAGGCCCAGGCGTCGCCGGCGAAGCGGCGGTCGGCCAGAGGCGCAAGCGCACCGCGGCGGGCGTCGTCACAAAGGCGCTGCCACTCGCGAGAGAACTCGGCCTGAATATCGGCCAGGATTTCCGGTGCCACGCTCACCGGTATGGGCCCTGCGGCGGAGAGATTGGCGTTCACTTCGACACCTTGTTATCGAGACTGCTCGATTGATGTTGCATTCCGGGTCCAGGACTGTCAATGCGGGTATACAAGGAGACCGCCAGGGTAGATCTCAAGCCCGGCGGCCGGCCTTGCGCAAGATCAAACCGGGTCGAGCCAGGCCAGCAGCGCCATGCGTCCGGTTTCGCCGTCGCGCCGGTACGAGAAGAAGCGTTCCGATTCGGATACGGTGCACATCCCGGACAAGGCCACCTCTTGTACCCCGGCGCGGCGCAGGCGGAAATCCGCCAATCCGGCGAGGTCCGCCAACCACTTTCCCGATAGACCGGCGCGCGGCGTGAAGTAGCGCGCGGTGGCGGGATCGTCTTGCGTGAAGGCGTCAAGCACGTCCTGCCCCACCTCGAACACCTGCGAGCCGATGCCGGGGCCGACCCAGGCGCGCCAGCCCGTAGCCGCGGGAGCCTTGGCGCGCATGGCCGCCAGCGTATGTTCCAGCACGCCGCCCGACAGGCCGCGCCAGCCGGCATGTGCCGCGCCCAGCACCTGCCCGTCGGCATCGGCAATGACCACCGGCAGGCAGTCCGCCACCATGACGGCCAGCACGCGGCCCGGTTGCGCCGTGACGCTGGCGTCCACTGCGGGTTCGTCCGGCACGTCCTGCGCATCGGCGTCCACGACCTCGCTGCCGTGCACCTGGCGCAACCATAGCGGGTCGGCCGGCACGGCGGCGCGCACGCGGCGCCGGTTCTCGGCCACCGTGTCCGGATCATCGCCCGCGCGGCGCCCCAGGTTCAGGGTGTCGTGCGGCGCCACACCCACGCCGCCTGCGCGGGTCGTGCAGAAATAGTTCACGCCGGCCCATTCCGGGCCGGTCACGACAGGCAGGCTGGCGATCACGCGTTCCATGCGATGCTTTCCTGGACCAGGGTCATGTCCTCGGGCACGGCGGCGGCGAATTGGACTTCGCCGCGGCCACCCGGGTCGTCAAAATGCAGGGCGCGGGCGTGCAGCATCTGGCGCTGCGCGCCCGCGATGTTCTTGCCGCCGTAGATCGTATCGGCCAGCAGCGGATGGCCCAGGCTGGCCATGTGCACGCGGATCTGGTGGGTGCGGCCGGTTTCCAGGCGGCACACCACTTCGGTGACGCGGCCGCCAGGGTCCACCTGGCCGCGGCGTGCCGGCGCGTAATTGGTAATGGCGGGTTTGGGCGCCACGGGGCGCTCGACGCTCATGCGGATCGGCACGCGGGAATCGCGGCCGATGGCGCGTTCGACACGGCCGCCGTTCGCGATCCAGCCATGCGCCAGCGCCACGTATTCGCGTCCCATGCTGCGCGCCTGCAACTGGCGCACCAGATGCGTCTGGGCGCGCTCGTTGCGGGCCACCACCATCAGTCCGGAGGTGTCCTTGTCCAGCCTGTGAACAATGCCGGCACGCGCCACGGACGCCAATTCGGGGTAGCGGTACAGCAAGCCATTGAGCAGCGTGCCGCTCCAGTTGCCCGCCCCGGGATGGGTGACGAGCCCCGCGGGCTTGTTCACCACGATCCACTCAGGGCTTTCGTCCACAACGAGGAATTCAACGGGCTCGGGCGTGAAGGCGCGCGCATCGGGCGCCGGTTGGGCCCACACCTGCAGCTCGTCGCCGGGGCCGACCGTCTGACGGACCTTGCCGGGCGCGCCGTTGACGTGCACATTGCCGGCTTCGATCCAGCCTTGCAGGCGGCTGCGGGAATGGTCGGGCAACAACCCGGCCAGCACCTTGTCCAGCCGGTCGGCCTTCGTCGTGGAAGGCACCGTTACAAGTTGCGGTTCACCCCGGTTTTCATTGGGGTTTTCGTCGGCGTTTTCGTCGGAAAGGCCCAGAAGTTCATCGTCGGAAACGAGATCTGTGCCGGCGGCTGTATCAGACATGGAGACAAATCATATAATCAGCCTGCCATGCTAACACCAAGGATACGATTCTCGTGATTCACCACCCCGCAGCTCCCTCGAACCCCGCATCCCGAAGCGGGCCGGTTTTGCGCGTGGTTATCGCGCTATTGGCCGTCATTGTCATCGCCGGTTGCGGCTCGACAAACAGCAAGTACGACAAGACCACCAACTGGAGCGCCGAACAGCTCTACGCCGACGCCAAGGCTGAAATGTCCTCCGGAGGCTGGAAGGAAGCACGCGAACGTCTGACCGCCATCGAAAGCCGCTACCCCTTCGGCGTCTACGCCCAGCAAGCCCTGCTTGAGCTGGCCTACGTCAACTGGAAGGACGGCGAGAACGAACAGGCCCTGGCCGCCATCGACCGCTTCCAGCAGCTGTATCCCAACCATCCCGGCACCGACTACGCGCTGTACCTGAAGGGCCTGATCAACTTCACGCCTGCCAGCGCCTTCATGAGCAACATCACCGGCCAGGATCCCGCCGAGCGCGATCCCAAGGGCCTGCGCGCGTCCTACGACGCGTTCAATGAACTCATCAAGCGCTACCCGGACAGCAAGTACACGGTGGATGCCGAAAAGCGCGTCGCATGGCTGGTCAACACCATCGCCATGAACGAAGTCCACGTCGCCCGCTACTACTACGAGCGCGGTGCCTACGTGGCGGCCGCCAACCGCGCGCAAACCGTCATCACCGACTTCGAAGGCGCCCCCGCCACCGAAGAGGCGCTCTACCTGATGGTCGAGTCCTACGACAAGCTGGGCATGACGGAACTGAAGAACGACGCCCAACGCGTCTACGACAAGAACTTCCCCAACAGCGATTTCAAGACCAAGGGCCTGAAGGCCGATCGCAGTTGGTGGAATCCGTTTGACTGATTGATCTGCGGATTCTCCCCGCATGGGAAAAGCGAAGCCCCTCGAAAGAGGGGCTTTCTTTTTGGCTGCCGCAAGCGGCAGGGCCGGCGCGCGCGCCTGGCGCTAGGCGTCGTCGCCCTCGCCTTCCTGCTTGCGGCGATAGAACGCCAGCACCTCTTCCAGTTCGCGCGTGCGTGCGAAAGGCGGCAGGCCGCGCCACAGGCGCTTGCCGTAGGGCTTTTCGACCAGACGCGCGTCGCCCACCATCAGCACGCCCCAGTCGGACTCCGTACGGATCAGGCGGCCCGCGCCCTGCTTGAGCGAGATCGCGGCTTCGGGCAACTGGTACTCCGAGAAGGGATTGCCGCCCTGGGCCCGGCAGGCCCGCAGGCGCGCTTCGATGACCGGGTCGTCGGGCGGCGCGAACGGCAGCTTGTCGATGGCGACCAAGGTCAACACGTCGCCAGGCAGGTCGATGCCTTCCCAGAAGCTCGCGCTGCCCACCAGCACCGGATGCTTGAGCTTGCAGAAGCGGTCCAGCAAATCGCGGCGCGTGCCCTCGCCCTGCTTCAGCAACGGCCAGTCGTGCCCGGCGTCGTCAAAGGCGTCGGCCAGCAAAGTTGCGACCTTATCGACCGCGCGCAGTGTCGTGCACAACACCAGCGTGCCGCCGGGGCTGGCCTCGAGCAAGGGCATCAACGTTTCGACGAAACGGTCCAGGAACTGCGGCGATTGCGGTTCGGGCATGCCGCGCGGCACGAAGAGCAACGCCTGTTCGGGATAGTTGAACGGAGATTCCCACTTGCCGGTACGGGCGCTCGATAGCCCTAGCTGGCTGGTGAAGTGCGTGAACTCGCCGTTCACCGACAGCGTGGCCGACGTCATGATCCAGGCTTGGCCCGGCTTGCGGTACTTGGAGAACGCCTGCGCCACCGACAGCGGCGCCGAATGCAGGCGCACGTGATGCTGGCCGTGCTCGACCCAGCGCACGGCAGGACCCGTCCATTGCTCGGCGGCCGCAGCCACGCCTTCCAGGATGGCGGCGGGCGTGGACGGGCCGTCACCCAGGTCGGCAGCGGCGGGTTCGGGCGACTGGTCGTCGCGGCCCCAGCCTTCGTCGGCAAAGCCGGCATCGGCGCGGCCCGGCGTGGCCCACCGCTTGAGCCGCACGGAGATTTCGGCGCCGCTGCGTGCAGCGGCCATCAGGTCGGGATGCTTTTCCGCCACCGCGCCCAAGGCTTTGGTGGCCGTGTCGACGGCCTCGCGCAAGGCGGCCAGCGCCTCGTCGAATTCCTCGGGGTTGGGGATCGCGTCGAACGTGGCCTTGCGGCCCGGCATCCGGTCCAGCGGCGCACAGGTCAGCCGCAGCTCGCGCGCCGCGGTTTCAAGGTGGCGGCTGACGTCGCTCCATTTGGCGGCCTCGCGCGCATACGCCAGGCCGGCCACTTCCAGCGCGCGGCCGAAATCCATCAGCTGGTGCGTGGACACGCTGCTGCCCAGGAACCGCGTGGCGGTGTCGGGCAGCTGATGCGCTTCGTCGAAGATGACGGTGTCGGCTTCGGGCAGCAGGTCCGTCACGCCCTCTTCGCGCAGCACCAGGTCGGCCATGAATAGCGCGTGGTTGACCACCACCACGTCGGCCTCCTGGGCCTGGCGGCGCGCCTTCACCACGAAACAGTCGCGGATGCGCGGGCACTCCTGGCCCAGGCAGTTCTCGCGCGTGGAGGTCACGCGCTGCCAGATGTCGGCGTCTTCGGGCACCTGCGCAAGATCGCTGCGGTCGCCCGTCTTGGTGATGCCCGCGAAGACCTGGATCTGGCGCAGTTGCTGGATCTCGGTACGCGACTTCAGCGCGCGCTCGTCGCCCTGCAGACGTTCCAGGTGATAGTGGCAGACATAGTTGCCGCGGCCCTTGAGCAGCGCGGCCGTCACCGGCGCGGCCAGCGCGGCGCGCACGCGCGGCAGGTCACGCGCAAACAGCTGGTCTTGCAGCGTGCGGGTGCCCGTGGAAATCAGTACCTTGCCGCCCTGGATGAAGGCGGGTACAAGATAGGCCCAGGTCTTGCCGATGCCGGTGCCCGCTTCGGCCACGAGCGTGGCGCGGTCCTGGATGGCGTCGCCGATGGCCTGCGACAGCTCCACCTGCGAAGGGCGTGGCTTGTAGCCGGGCATGGCCGTAGCCAGGGGCCCGTCCTCGTCAAAAAATTCGGAAATATCCAGGTCCAGCATTACGGCAGCCTAGTGTCGGTCGGAGTCTATGGTGAACCGGTACCGGTTACGGTTCGGGCGCCAGACACTGATGTGGGAAAGGACCAAATGATACCCGTTGCCGGGCCCGCCTTCGGTTCGCGCAGGGACGGATCGGTCCACTCTGGCACGTTCTGTAACAGTGGCTTATGGCACAATCCGCCCCTTGTTTTTCCTTTTTGTCGTCGTATAGAGATGTCTGAAACTTCCGCTATCACGAACGTCGCCGCTGGCGTCGACAACGCCCGCATCGTCGCGCAGCTCGCTACCGAGCTCGGCGCGCGCGCCTCCCAGATCGCTTCGGCGGTGGAACTGCTGGATGACGGCGCCACCGTGCCCTTCATCTCGCGCTATCGCAAGGAAGCCACCGGCGGCCTGGACGATACCGTGCTGCGCAACCTGGAAGTTCGCCTGGGTTATCTGCGCGAACTCGAAGAACGCCGCGGCTCCATCCTTGAATCCATCTCGCAGCAGGGCAAGCTCACGCCCGAGCTGCAGCAGGAAATCGCAACGGCCGATACCAAGCAGCGCCTGGAAGACTTGTACGCGCCGTACAAGCCCAAGCGTCGCACCCGCGCCCAGATCGCGCGCGAAGCGGGCCTGGAGCCGCTGGCGGACGCCATCCTGGCCGATCCGGCCTGCGATCCCGCCGCGCTGGCCGCGCAGTATCTGAACCCCGAGGCGTCCATCAACGACGCCAAGGCCGCGCTGGACGGCGCGCGCGACATCCTGGCCGAACGCTACGCTGAAAACGCGGACCTGCTGGCCGACATGCGCGAGCACCTGTGGTCCACCGGCCTGATCTATTCCAAGATGGTCGAGGGCAAGGAAACCGAAGGCGCGAACTTCCGCGACTGGTTCGATTTCAACGAGCCGCTGCGCACGCTGCCTTCCCACCGCATCCTGGCCCTGCTGCGCGGACGCCAGCAAGGCGTGCTGGAACTGCGCCTGGGGCTGGAAGCCGAACTGGAAGCGCAATTGCCGCACCCGTGCGTGGCGCGCATCGCCAGCTTCCTGAAGCTGGGCAACGGCCTGTTCGCGCTGGACGCCACGCCGCGCGCCCGCTGGTTGGGCGAAGTGTGCCGTTGGACCTGGCGCGTGAAGCTGCTGACGGCGTTTGAAAGCGAGCTGATCGGCCGCCTGCGCGAAAGCGGCGAAGCCGAAGCCATCCGCGTGTTCGCCGCCAACCTGAAGGACTTGCTGCTGGCAGCGCCTGCCGGCCCCAAGGCCGTGCTGGGCCTGGACCCGGGCATCCGCACGGGTTGCAAGATCGCCGTGATCGACCAGACCGGCAAGGTCGTCGACACCACCACCGTCTACCCGTTCGAACCGCGCCGCGACCGCGAGGGCACGATCAACACGCTGGCCGCGCTGGTTGCGCGCCACAAGGTGGACCTGATCGCCATCGGCAACGGCACCGCTTCGCGCGAAAGCGAAAAGCTGGTGGGCGACATGATGGAACGCTTCCCCGATCTGAAAGTCACCCGCGTGGTGGTCTCCGAGGCCGGCGCATCCGTGTATTCCGCCTCGGAAACCGCGGCGCTGGAATTTCCCGATCTGGACGTGACCCTGCGCGGTGCCGTGTCCATCGCGCGCCGCCTGCAGGATCCGTTGGCCGAACTGGTCAAGATCGATCCCAAGGCGATCGGCGTGGGGCAGTACCAGCATGACGTCAACCAGCGCGAGCTGGCGCGTTCGCTGGACGCCGTGGTCGAGGATTGCGTGAACGCCGTCGGCGTGGACGTGAATACGGCCTCGGCCGCCCTGCTGGCCCGCGTGTCGGGCCTGAACTCGCTGCTGGCCAAGAACATCGTGGCCTGGCGCGACGAGAACGGCGCATTCCCCACCCGCGACCTCCTGCGCAAAGTGCCGCGCTTTGGCGACAAGGCGTTCGAGCAGGCCGCGGGCTTCCTGCGCATTCCCAACGGCGACAATCCGCTGGACGCCTCGTCGGTCCACCCCGAAGCCTATCCCGTCGTCGAGCGCATCGTGGCCAAGATCAAGGCCGAGGTGAAGCAGATCATCGGTCAGCGCGACGCCTTGAAGGGCGTGTCGCCGTCGGACTTCACCGACGAGCGCTTCGGCCTCCCGACCGTGCGCGACATCTTCGCCGAACTGGAAAAGCCGGGCCGCGACCCGCGTCCGGAATTCAAGACCGCGCAGTTCAAGGAAGGCGTGGAAACGCTGAACGACCTGTACCCGGGCATGGTGCTGGAAGGCGTCGTGACCAACGTGGCCAACTTCGGCGCGTTTGTCGACATCGGTGTGCACCAGGATGGCCTCGTCCACATCTCGGCACTGGCCGAGAAGTTCGTGAAGGATCCTCGCGACGTGGTGCGCGTGGGCCAGACGGTCAGCGTGAAGGTGCTGGAAGTGGACGCGGCGCGCAAGCGCGTGGCCCTGACCATGCGCCTGAACGACACCGCAGCGCCCGCGCGCCGCAGCGGCGATGCGCCCAAGGGCGGCGACCGCCCCCGTCGCCCTCAGGGTGACGGCGGACGCGGCAACGCGGGCGGCGGCGGTGCGACGAACAGCGCCATGGCGGACGCGTTCGCCAAGCTCAAGCGCTGATCTTTGGATCGCCCATGAAAAAGCCCGGCGCACAGTGCGCCGGGCTTTTTTCTTTGGCTTAGGACTTTCCCTTAAACAGGTCGTTTCCTTGCGCTCCCTCAATCCTCAAACTAGAAAAATAAGGGAAAATATCGAATTGTGTCCAAATAATAAAAGCCGGTGGCGTAGGGGAACTCGGCAGACACAGATTCCATGATCAGGCGAACCGCGGCGCGAACCGTCTATCAGGCACGCAGCACAACAACAACAGCGCCCTACCCCGAGAGCCCCCGGAGAGCCATCCGTCATGCGCAATACCATTACGCTTGCCGCCAATGAAGCGGCAACCATTACCGAAAAAGAAGCCGGCCATAGCGGCGCTTACAACGAAGTCACGCTGGGCCAATACGCGCATCTGATCGTCGACGGCGCGGAAGTGACCTTCAAGCACATCACGCTGGAACGTCTGGGCACCCGCATCATCGAACTGCGCAACGGCGCGCAGCTGCACGTGGGCGCACTGGGATTCGCCAGCATGGGCGCCAGCATCGTCTACCGCATCGGCACGGGCTGCGCGCTGGTCTTCGACGCCAGCCAGTGGGATCCTGAAGTGGTCGCCAACACCACCTTCGACTTCGCCAGCCAAGGCAGCGGCACGCTGAAGTACTTTCCGTTCATCAACCCGGAATGGTTGGACTGCCCGAACGTCACGGGCTATTCGGAAGGCGACATGCTGGAAATCGCCGGTCAAGGCAGCGCGCAGCGCTTCCAGGTGCGCGACGGCCGCATCGTGGCAAACGCCCGGCTGGCCTGACGCACGCCGCTTACCGCACCCCCACGACAACGTCATGATCGCCGACGGCGCAACGCGCCGCCGGCTTGCCTATTATTCCTGCGACAGCGACGCCAAGGCGTCGCGCGCGCGGGCCAATTGCGCGTCGGACTCGGCCTGCGCGCCTGCCGGTGCCGTGGCGACCGCCACGCCGTCGACGATCGCCGCGTAGCCCTCGGCGCTGGCCTGCAGCACGCTATCCGCGGGTTCCGATTGCAGGCGGCGCATCAAGGCCCCGGCCTCCTTCGGATCAGCAAAGCGCTGCGACAGCAGCAACTCTTCGCCATCGGCCGCCAGCAGGCGGAAACGGAAACCGCCGTCTTCGTCGCGGAAGCTGACGAAGCGCGCGCCCTTGCCCTTTTCCTTCTTGCCCTGCGCCTTGCCGGCTGCGGCGCCCGCGTTCAGGTTGCGCAAGCCAACGGCTTCGCGCAGTTCCTGCATCATGGGCACGGCCAGCTTGCGGGCACGGGCAGCGCCGGCTTGCAGGATGTCTTCGATGCGGCCCGGGTTGGCGATCAGGTCGAAATACTTCTCGCGCATCGGCGCCAGCAGCGCTTCCAAGTGTTCGTACAGGGCTTGCTTGGCGTCGCCCCAGCCCATCCCCTCTTCCAGCTGCTTGCGGAACGCCGCCGATTCAGCCTGCGTCGCAAACGCGCGATACAGCGTGTACAGGTGTGAGCTTTCGGCGTCCTTGGCTTCGCCCGGCGCCCGCGAATCGGTCACGATGCGCATCACGGATGCGCGCAGCGCGCTGGCGCCGCCTTCGAACAGCGGGATCGTGTTGTTGTAGCTCTTGGACATCTTGCGGCCATCCAGGCCCGGCAAGGTCGCCACGTCTTCCTCGATCGTCACTTCAGGCAGCGCGAAGTAGTCGCGGCCATACAGGTGATTGAAGCGCTGGGCGATATCGCGCGCCATCTCCAGATGCTGGATCTGGTCGCGGCCCACCGGCACCTTGTTCGCGTTGAACATCAGGATGTCGGCCGCCATCAGGACCGGGTACGAGAACAGCCCCATCGTGACGCCGTCGTCGGGCTCCACGCCCTTGGCCACGTTCTGGTCCACCGACGCCTTGTAGGCGTGCGCGCGGTTCATCAGGCCCTTGGCCGTGACGCAGGTCAGCAACCAGCTGAGTTCGGGGATTTCGGGGATGTCGGACTGGCGGTAGAACGTCACGCGTTCGTGGTCCAGCCCCACGGCCAGCCAGGTTGCCGCGATTTCCAGGCGGGAACGGGCGACGCGGGCCGGATCGTCGCACTTGATCAGCGCGTGGTAATCCGCCAGGAAGAAGAATGCGTCCACGCCGGGCTGCGTACTGGCCTGGACCGCGGGACGGATCGCGCCCGCGTAGTTGCCGAGGTGGGGGGTTCCAGTGGTGGTAATGCCGGTAAGGACGCGGGTATTCATAGAGGCGAAGAGGCGTTTGCTAGGGGAAACTAGCAGTGTAACGTGCCGGCGCACGCCGCCGCCGGGGCTGCCGCCCCGCCCACGCGAATTCGCCGGGCTACAGGACGGCCAGCAGCGGCGCCGCCAGCGCGCAGAGCCCGCCCGCGGTCAGCGCGGCGCGCGGACGGAACGTCAGGAACCAGATCAGCAGCAGGCCGGCGATGCTGAGGATGCCGATCCATTCGACCGTGCCGTAGCTCCATCCCCAGACCGCCGCCGAGGCGCACAAGGACAGTGCCAGCGCGATCCAGCCGAATGCCCGTAACGGCACCCGGTGGCGCCGCGGCATGGCGCGGTCGAACAGGTCTTCGTAATGGCGGTCCATGCCCAGGCACAGGGCGGAAAACCCTGCGTAGGCCAGGCAGAAAGCGGCAAGCGTCATGGCGTGTCACCTCGCGGTTCATAGACGACGGGGTTCGAGGCGCGCGGCGCCTCGGGGTCAGCGACTTGAGGGGAAACCGTCTTGGCCGCGGGCTGGCTGGCGCGGGGCTTGGCCGCCGCCTTCGCAGGGACCTTCGCCGGCGCCTTGCGGGCCCGCGCGGCCTTCATCGCCATCCAGCCGAACAGCAACGCGCTGGCCAGGCAGGTCAGGTCGAACCCGGCCATGACCCAATCGCCTTGCGGCAGGGACACGCCCAGATGGCGCGACGTGGTGAACGCATTGACGACCGGCACCAGGGCCAGCGACGCCGCGGCCACCGCCAGCAGATCCTGCCATTTGCGGCGCTGGAACAGGAACGCGTAGACCAGCGACACTGCCCAGGCGCAGAAGAAGGCGCGCACTTCCCAATCCTGGCGACCCGGCAGGTCGGCCGGCAGCAGACGATTGGCCAGGAAAAAGGCCCCCACGCCAAACACGACGCCCGCGATGGTGCCGGCGTTCAGGCCGTCCACCAGGCGCAAGGAAAAGGCTTCGCGGGCGTCGCCGGGCCGCGCCTTCTGGCGGCGCTTGGCAATCCACAGGACGAGACCCGTGCCCACCATGCCGGTGCCCGCCAGGCTCACGAGGAAATAGAACCAGCGCAGCAGGGGTTCGGCGAACAGCCCCAGATGCAGGCCCGTGATGACGCCGGCGGTCTTCACCGTGGCGCTCAGTTCGTCCTCGCCTTCCTGGAATTCGCCCGTCACGCCGTTAAAGCGCATATAGGGCGCCAGCCGGCCGTACGACACGCCATCGGCGGCATCCCGCGTCAGCGTGACGGTGGCCCCGGCGTCGCCCGGGTTGTTGACGGTGACGCGGCCGACGCGGCCTTGCCAATGCTGCTGGGCTTGCTCCACCAGCGGCGCGATCGCGATCAGGGTCCCCGGCTGGTTGAGAGGCGGCGTGACCTTGAAGGATTTGAAGACGTCGTCCGAATACTGGCGGGGGTTTTCGTACACGGCATGGATACCCGCGGGTATCAACATGAACATGAACAGCACCAGCCCGCTGAATGTGATCATCAGGTGGAACGGCAGCCCCAGCACCGACAACACGTTGTGCCCATCCATCCAGGCGCGCTGACCGCCCTTCTTGGGACGGAAGGTAAAGAAATCCGTAAATATCTTCTTGTGCGTGATGATGCCGCTGATGATCGCCACCAGCATGAACATGCCGGCAATACTCGCCAGCCAGCGCCCCCACGGGAATGCGGTTTCCAGTTCGAAGTGGAAGCGGTAGAAGAATTCACCACCGCGCGTCTCGCGGCCCGTCACGGCCTGCCCCGTCGCGGGGTCCAGCTTCACGCGCACGAACCCGCGTTCGCCCGGCTTGGGCTTGGGCACCTGATACAGCATCAGGATCAGCGGCTCGCGGTTCGACGGCGGCGTGATGAACCAGCGTTTGGCATCGGGCGCATGTTCGCTCAGGTAGCGCTGCCCCATCTCCACGGCCTGCACGGCAGGCACCGGCCTGACGTCGATCTCGGGCTGCATCCAACGCGTGATCTCGGGGCGGAAGAACGCCAGCGACCCCGTCAGGAACATCGCGAACAGCACCCAGCCGAAGATCAGGCCGGCCCAGGTGTGCAGCCAAGACATGGACTGGCGCAGGCCTTCTTCACCCTGCACGCGGGCTTTGCCTGCCTTCATGCCGCCCCCATCATGCGCCCCGCCAGGAACAGGCCGCCCAGCACGGCGGCCGGCAGCAAGATCCCCATCCAGGCGCGCCAGGCGTTGCGCGTGGCAAATACCCAGATCACGCCACAGGCGTAGAACACGAAGGACAACATCTGCGCCGCGGTGACGGCGTCCGCCCGCCCCATGGGCAGCCAGACGGCCAGGCACGCCGCAGCCGCCGAGGCAAGGACATAGCCGCCCAGGATGGCCGCAGCCATCCTGGAAAATACGGCCATTCGGTAGCGCATCATGCCTGCGCCGGCTGCGGGAGCTTTCACTTGGACACGTTGAAGGTCAGGGTGGATACGTAGCGGATCTTGGCGTAGGACTTGCCATCGGCCTCGCCCGCCTTCTCTTCGACGTGGGCGGCTTCCAGCACATACTGGCCGGGCCACGGCGTCGTGATTTCAATGCGGCCGTTCTCGTCGCTGTGGAAACGCTTTTCCCACTTGGGCGGACCGAACACGGTAACTTCGGTCTTGGCGAGCGGCTTGCCCTGGAATTGCAGGACGAACGTGTTGGCGTCTGCAGCCGTCGGCACCAGTTCCAGGTCCAGCTTGCCTTGCGTGTCCGCACGGCCCGCCTTGGCGTTGTACTTGACCAGCGTTTCCTTGAACTGGATGGGTGCCGCCAGGCGGACGTCGCCCTTGCCCGTCGCGCCAAACTCCACGAAATCGGCGCCTTCGGCCGACGCTTTCAGCGCCTTGCCGTCTGCGCCCGTCACAACCGGCGCCACCAGGACCTTGCCCAGCAGGCCATCGCGCTTTTCACGCAGATCGTCGGCCCATTCACCAAAGTACGCCTTGGCCGGACCCTCGGCGCTGCGTTCCAGCCAAACAAAGTGCGCCTGCGCGGCGCCCGCGCTGCCCAACAGGGCAATCGCGGCCAAAGTCCTAGCGAATTTCATTTTGGTTTTTTCCTTTAGTCCGAAGACTGGTCCGATGACCCAAGCAGGCAAGCCCCGCGGCCTATGCCTGCCAGGTGGGTCTGAATTATAACCATTCTCACTACCGAAGACGCCAAATAATTGGGGATCGATGCCTTGGGCCTCGACCGCAAGGGAAAACGGCCCTTGCGGACCGCTTCCCCTGCCCCGCTTACCAGCGATAACGCAAGCTGGCCTTGATGGAACGTTGATAGCCATACCAGCACCAGGAGTCCCCCGAGCACGAGGCGATGTATTCCTTGTCAAACAGGTTCTGCACGTTCAGCGCCACCTGCATGCCCTTCAATGTCGGCGAGACGCGGCCCAGGTCGTAGTCCAGCATCAGGTCGAACAACGTGACGGACGGCACCTTCATGGTGTTGGTGTCGTTCACGTAAGAAGACCCGATGTAGCGCACGCCGCCGCCCACGCCCATGCCTGCAAGCGGACCGTCCTGCAACTGGTAGCGCGCCCATGCGGACGCCTGTTGCGACGGCACGCCCACCGGCGTCTTGCCCTTCAGGTTCAATCCGGTCAGGCTGGGGTTGGCCTTGGAGTATTCGTTGTCCATCAACGAATACGCCGCCACCAGCGTCAGGCCGCGCAACGGCTCGGTCTTGGCCTCCAGCTCGATCCCCTGCGTGCGCAATTCGCCCGCCTGGATCGAGCATCGGCCGCCCGCCGTGCCGCAGATGTGCGTCGGATCCGGATCGGTCGTGGTCATATTCTCGCGGCGGATATCGAACGCTGCAAACGACAGCATCGTGGCGCTGCCCGGCGGCTGGTATTTGATGCCCACCTCGTACTGGTTGCCTTCGATCGGCTTGAAGGGCACGTTCTGCCAGCCCGTTCCCGATTGCGGCTCGAACGACTCCGAATAGCTGAAGTACGGCGCCACGCCATTGTCGAAGTTGTAGATCACGCCCAGACGGCCCGTGAACGCCTCGGCGTTCAGCGCGGACGGCGCGACCCGGCCGGTCGCGATGGTGGTGGTCTCGCCCACCGTGCGCGACCAGTCATAGCGTCCGCCCAGCAGCACGGAGAGGCGGTCGATCTTGATCTGGTCCTGGAAATACAGGCCCGTCTGATACTGGCGGGACGTCGCGTCGGTCGAGAAAGCCGGCACCGGAATGTTCTGGTGGTTATCCGGGTTCAGCACGTACAGCGGCGGCGCACTGCCGAAACCGGACAGCGTGTCGGTCTTGACGTGCTGGTAATCGAAGCCGAGCAGCACCGTGTGGCCGAAGGCGCCGGTGTTGAAGCGCGCCTGCAGGTTGTTGTCGATGGTCAACGCGCCCACATCCACGTCGGTCGCGATCGAGGCGCGTTGCTGATAGAGGTAGTCCGGGTCCAGATAGCCGAAGTTCGGATTGGACGCGCCGTAGATGCTGCGGTACTTCGCCTCGGAACGCGTCCAGCGCAGGCTTTGCGTCGCCTTGAACGTGTCGTTGAAGCGGTGGTCCAGCACGTAGCCCAGCGAGTAGCTCTTGCGGTCGCTCTTTTCGAAGTTGGCGTCGCCGTCGTAATAGTCCGAAGGCAGGCGGATGCCGTCGGGCGCGGACAGCAGCGTGCGCATCGACGACACGCTGCCGTATGAGCCCATGTCGGGATCGCGCTGGAAATTCGTCAGCACGGTCAACGAGGTATCGCCGTTGGGCTTCCACGTGAAGGCCGGTGCCACGAAGTAGCGGCGTTCCTTGGTGTCCTTCACCTGGCCATCGGACATATAGCCGGAGCCCACCAGGCGATAGAGGTATTTCCCTTCTTCGTCCACGGGGCCGCCGAAATCGAAATTGGCGCGGCGGTAGTCATAGTTGCCGACCTGCACTTCCACTTCGCGCAGCGTCTCCTCCAGCGGGCGCTTGCTGACCTGGTTCACCACGCCGCCCGGGCCGCCCTGGCCATACATGACCGATGCCGGCCCCTTCAGCACGTCCACGCGCTCCAGGCGATAGGCGTCCACTTGCGGCAAGGCGTCGCGTCCGCCGAATACCCGCAGGCCGTCCAGGTAGGTCGAGGCCGAGAAGCCGCGCACGGTGAACTGGTCCAGGCGCGTGGCAGTCGCACCGCGCGATTCGGTCGCCACGCCCGCCGTGTAGCGCAGCACCTGGTTCAAGGTCTGCGCGCCCTGCTCCGTGATCTGATCGCGCGTCACGACGGACACCGACTGCGGGGTCTCGATCAGCGGCGTATCCGTCTTGGTCGCGCTGACGCTGGCGCGGGCGACATAGCCCACCGTGGGCGCCAGGGCGCTGTCCGACATGCCGGACACCGTCACCGGCGCCAGCACGTGCGTGTCGCCCGATGACGACACGGGCGCCGGCACCAGCGTCCAGGTGTTGCCCGATTGCGCACGCGCCTGCAGACCGCTGCCCGACAGGAGCCGGGCAAAGCCGGCGCCCACCGAATACGCACCATTCAGCCCGTCCGAGCGCTGGCCGCGGACCAGCGCGGGGTCGAACGACAGGATCACGCCGGCGCTGCGCGCGAACTGCGTGAGCGCATCGGCCAACTGGCCGGCGGGAATTTGATACGTGCGCGACGCACTGGCGGCGGCAGCCGGTGTGGATTGTGCCCAGGCGGCGGGCATGCCGGCGGCAAGCGCGCCCGCGCAAGTAGCGGCCAACACGGCCATGCGGCCGGTGGTCAGCGTGGCGCGCAGGCGCGCATGAGTTGAAGCAGACACAAAACTCTCCCTGTACGGTGGTCTATCTCTGCCTTTCCGTATAGGGATCAAAAACCTGCAATGCGTCGGGCAAAAAAATTGTAACGGTCAGATCTGACGCGGCCCGACTTGCAGCCAGTATTGCGTGTGCCGCGTCACGGTGATGGGCAGCGCAGGCTCTAACGCCTTTAACGCGCGTTCGGCGTCGTCCAGCGGGAAGACGCCGGACAGCCTCAGGTCCGCCACGGCCGGATCCACTCGGATCACGCCCACGCGCTGGCGCGCCAGGTACTCGGCGAAGTCATCCAGGCGCCAGTCCTTGGCCACCACCAGGCCGTCCACCCAGGCCAGACGATCCGGGTCGGACGCGTGGCGGCCGATCTGGCCGCCGTCCGCAAAGGCCAGGCGTTCGCCGGCGGACGCATGCGTCCATACGCCATCGCGCAGCAAGGCGACGCTGCCTTCGTATACGCCCAGGCGCGAACCTTCGTCGGTGCGACGCAGATCGAACCGGGCCTGTTCGGCATGGAGTTCGCCGTACCCGGTGTCTACGCGCAACGCGCCGATACCCGGGCGCGCTACGGTGTGCACCAGCATCTCGCCGCGAAGCAGGTCGATGCCGCGCGCCTGTGCGGTCAGTTGCAGGCGCACCGCGCTGTCACTGTTCAGGGTGATGTTCAAGCCCTCGGCCAACGCCACGGTGCGGCGCTCTCCCACCCTTGTGCTCAGGTCGGCCGCCAGACGCTGCCAGGGCGTGTGCCGGTAACCGGCCCAACTCGTGGCCGCCAGCCCGGTGAACGCCAGCAGGCCGCGCAACGCGGTGCGGCGTCCGGGCGACCGAGGCGCATTCAAGGCGGCATGGGCCAACGCCGGCGGCACCCGGCGCGCATCGCGGCCGATGGCCTGCAATCGGTCCCAGGCCTGCCGGTGCGCGGCATCCGCTTCCAGCCAGGCGTGACAGGATTCCCGGTCGTGCGCGTCGGCCAGGCCGGATTGCAGCTTGGCCCACCAGGCGATGGCCTGGCGCACGACCGGGTCCGGCGGCATGCCGCGCGCGGCGTCACTCATAGAACGCCACGTAGCACGCGGACATCGCGCGCACCATGTACTGTTGAACGGAACTCAAGGACACGCCCAGGCGCTGGGCGATTTCGGGATAGGTCAGGCCATCCAGCTGCGACAGCAGGAAGGCCGAGCGCGCCTTGGGGGGCAGGCCATCCAGCAACCGGTCCAACTGCATCAACGATTGCAGTTGCTCGGCCTGTGTCTCGGGAGACGGCGCATAGGCTTCGGGCACCGTGGCCAGATAGGCCAGGTAGGCGTACTCCAGCGCGGCATGGCGCTGGTGGTCCACCACCAGCCCCTTGGCGATCGTGGTCAGCAAGGCGCGGGCTTCGTTCACGCGCACCGCCTTGCGCCCCTGGATCACCCGCACGAAAACATCCTGCGCCAGATCCTCGGCGCGGTGCTCGCATCCCAGCTTGCGGCGCAGCCACCCGAACAGCCAGGAGCGGTGGTCGCGATACAAGCCATCGACGGGCGCGATGGCGGTGTCGGCGCACGGGATCGATGCGGGGAGATAGGGGGAGGACACGATTGAGACGGCGGTGCGGGACCAGAAGTCTCAAAATCTTAATTGATAATGACTTGCGTTACCAATCCTATGTCCGTCCGACCCCTGCAACAGGGGCCGGATGCGGCATAACTACAACGTCACGGTCAGTCGGCGTTCCGATTCCAGGTATTCACGCGACTGCATTTCAAGGATGCGCGACACCGTGCGGTGGAACTCGTTAGCCAGCGCGCCTTCCGTGTAGATGGCTTCGGGCTCGCATTCGGCCGACATGATGAGCTTGACCCGGTGGTCATAGAACACGTCGATCAGCCACGTGAAGCGGCGCGCCTCGGACGCCTGGCGCGGCCCCATCTTGGGCACGCCGGACAGGATCACGGCGTGGAACCGGTTCGCCAGCTCCAGGTAGTCGTTCTGCGAACGGGGGCCGCCACAGAGGGTCGCGAAATCAAACCACACGACCGAGCCCGCCAGCGCCAGCGCGCGGATCTCGCGATGCTCGATGTGCAGCAGGGGCTCCTGCGGCGGGGTGTCCGCCAGGCTGTCGAACGCCTTCTGCAACGCGGCTTGCGCATGCTCGTCCAGCGGCGTGTGATAGCACTGCACCTGCTCCAGCGAGCGGCGGCGGTAGTCGATGCCGGCGTCCACGTTCATCACGTCCATGCGCGACTGGATCAACGCGATGGCGGGCAACACGCGGTCGCGGTGCAGGCCATCGGTGTACAGCGTGGACGGCTCGTAGTTGGACGTCATCACGAACGACGTCCCGTACTCGAACAGCTTGAGCAACAGGCGGTGCAGGATCATCGCGTCGGCCACATCCGACACATGGAATTCATCGAAGCAGATCAGGCGGTAGCGCTTGGCGACCCGCTTGGCCACCTCGTCCAGCGGATCCTGCATGCCTTTGACTTCTTCCAGCTCGCGGTGAACGCCGCGCATGAACTCGTGGAAGTGCAGTCGCGTCTTGCGCACGACCGGCACGGTGGCATAGAACGCGTCCATCAGGAAGCTCTTGCCCCGCCCCACTCCGCCCCACAGGTACACGCCGCGCGGCACGTCAGGCCGGTTCAGCAGCTTCTTCAGCGCGTTCGAGCGCATCGACTTGAACTTGAGCCATTCGTCGTAGTAGCGCTGCAAGCGGTCGATCGCCAGCTTCTGGGCGGCATCGGGCTCGTAGCCTCGCTCGGCCAATGCCTGTTCGTAGTATTCGCGGACGTTCATGTGGATCGGATAACCTTGACTTGGCCCCCACGCTGCGCATGCCTGGCATGCTTGCTACCCCAAAGGGGCGCTCTTCTCTTGGGTCGGCCCGGCGATAAAAAAAGGGCGGGTCCTGGAACCCGCCCCCTGTCTTGCTCAGGTCAAGCGTCGCTTAGAAGTTCAGCGCGCGCTTGTCCACGGCCAGAGCGGCTTCCTTCACGGCTTCCGACAAGGTCGGGTGCGCGTGGCAGATGCGGGCGATGTCTTCGGCGGCGCCGCGGAATTCCATGATGGTCACGGCTTCCGAGATCAGTTCCGAGGCCATCGGGCCCACGATGTGGACGCCGAGGACTTCGTCGGTCTTGGCGTCGGCGATGACCTTGGCAAAGCCGGTCGTGTCGCCCAGCGCGCGGGCGCGGCCGTTGGCCAGGAACGGGAAGCTGCCAGCCTTGTACTCGCGGCCTTCGGCCTTGAGTTGCTGTTCGGTCTTGCCCACCCAGGCGATTTCCGGCGACGTGTAGATGACCCACGGCACGGTGTCGAAGTTGACGTGGCCATGTTGGCCGGAGATGCGCTCGGCAACCGCCACGCCTTCTTCTTCGGCCTTGTGCGCCAGCATCGGGCCGCGCACGACGTCACCCACTGCCCAGACGTTCGGCAGGTTGGTCTTGCAGTCGGCGTCCACGGCCACGAAGCCGCGTTCATCCAGCTTCAGGCCCACGGCGTCGGCGTTCAGGCCACCGGTGTAGGGCACGCGGCCGATCGAGACGATCAGCTTGTCCACCACCAGCTTCTGCTCGGCGCCCTTGGCGTCGACGTAGGGCACGGTCACCGACTTGGCGGTGGCCTTGATCTCGCCGATCTTCACACCCATCTGGATGTTCAGGCCTTGCTTGGTGAAAGCCTTCAGGGCTTCCTTGGCCACCTGGCCGTCAGCGGCAGCCAGGAATTCCGGCATCGCTTCCAGGATGGTGACTTCGGAACCCAGGCGGCGCCACACGCTGCCCATTTCCAGGCCGATCACGCCAGCGCCGATCACGCCCAGCGTCTTCGGCACGGCGCCGATGTTCAGCGCGCCGTCGTTGGACAGCACGACCTTTTCGTCGAACGGCAGGCCGGGCAGTTCACGCGCCGACGAGCCCGTGGCCACGACCACGTGCTTGGCAACCAGGTCTTCTTCGGTGGTGCCGGTGACCTTGATGGCCCAGCCGCCTTCCACCTGGCCGCTGAACGCGCCCTTGCCGTGGAAGAACGTGACCTTGTTCTTCTTGAACAGGTACAGGATGCCGTCGTTGTTCTGCTTGACCACCGTGTTCTTGCGGCCGATCAGCGTGTCGAGCTTCAGGCTGACGCCCTTGACTTCGATGCCGTGCTCGGCGAAGTGGTGGTTGGCTTGTTCGAAGTGCTCGGACGATTGCAGCAGCGCCTTGGACGGGATGCAACCGACGTTGGTGCACGTGCCGCCAGGAGCCGGGCCGCCTTGGCCGTTCTGCCAGGCGTCGATGCAAGCGACCGACATGCCGAGTTGCGCTGCACGGATGGCGGCGATGTAGCCGCCAGGGCCTGCGCCGATCACGACGACGTCAAATTGTTTGGACATAGTGTTCTCGCGGGTGAGATGAGGGGTGGAACACGCCCCGCCCGACGCGGTGTTGCCGGAGGCCGGCTGAGAGCCGGCCGGGGCGCCGCAGGCCCGAAGGCCGGGTGCGGCGCCACGCGCGGAGCGTCGAGATTACAGGTCCAGCAACAGACGCTGCGGATCTTCCAGGGCGTCCTTCATGGCGACCAGGCCCAGCACGGCTTCGCGGCCGTCGATGATGCGGTGGTCGTAGGACAGCGCCAGGTAGTTCATCGGGCGGATGACGATCTGGCCGTTTTCGACAACGGCGCGATCCTTGGTGGCGTGCACGCCCAGGATGGCCGATTGCGGCGGGTTGATGATCGGGGTCGACAGCATCGAACCGAACACGCCACCGTTGGAGATCGAGAACGTGCCGCCGGTCATTTCTTCAATGCCCAGCTTGCCGTCAGCGGCGCGGCGACCGAAGTCAGCGATGGTCTTTTCGATTTCAGCGATGGACAGCTGGTCGGCGTTGCGCAGGATCGGCACCACCAGGCCACGCGGGCTGCCGACAGCGATACCGATGTCGAGGTAGCCGTGATAGATGATGTCCTTGCCGTCGATCGACGCGTTGATCAGCGGGTACTTCTTCAGCGCGGCCACAGCGGCCTTGACGAAGAACGACATGAAACCCAGCTTGATGCCGTGTTCCTTTTCGAACTTGTCCTTGTACTTGCTGCGCAGATCGATGACCGCTTGCATGTTCACTTCGTTGAACGTGGTCAGGATCGCGTTTTCTTGCTGCGATTGCAGCAGGCGCTCGGCGATGCGGGCGCGCAGGCGGCTCATCGGCACGCGCTGTTCCGGACGGCCGTCCAGCGACAGCGTGGTCGGGGCGGGAGCGGCCGGAGCCTTGGCCGGCGCGGCCTTGGCGGCGGGAGCGCTGGCGGCCAGGGCGTCGCCCTTGGTCACGCGGCCATCACGGCCGGTGCCAGCCACGGAAGCGGCGTCAACGCCCTTCTCGGCAAGGATCTTGGAAGCGGCGGGCGATGCCACGCCAGCGGCGGCGGTCGAAGCCGGGGCAGCGGCGGCCGGAGCAGCAGCGGCTTGGGCAGCGGCCGGGGCGGCGGCAGCCGGGGCGGTCGCGGCGGCGGCGGCCTTGCCAGCGGTGTCGATGCGGGCCAGCACTTCGCCCGAGGTCACGGTGCTGCCATCGCCCTTGACGATTTCGGCCAGCACGCCCGAGGCGGGAGCCGGCACTTCCAGCACGACCTTGTCGGTTTCGACTTCGATCAGGATTTCGTCCGCTTCAACGGCAGCGCCCGGCTGCTTCTTCCAGGTCAGCAGGGTCGCTTCGGAGACGGATTCGGAAAGTTGGGGGACGACGACGTCGGTAATAGCCATTTTGTTTGTTCCGTAAAGTTGTGTTCTGGTCACGCGGCGCGGCAAGGTTCGAAACTGGGTTTCTGAACGCTTGCCGCCCGCGGCGCGTGCATCAAGTCAGGATTACTTCGTCAACATGACCTTGAACTTGGGCGCGAAAGCCGTTTCGACCAGGGCCTTCTGCTGCTCCTGGTGCTTGGCCAGGTAGCCCACGGCCGGCGATGCCGACGCGGCACGACCAGCGTAGCCCAGCTTTTGGCCTTCGACCATGTTCTCGTACACGTGATGCTGAACGTAGAACCAGGCGCCTTGGTTCTGCGGTTCGTCCTGAACCCAGATCACTTCGGTTGCCTTCGGGTACTTGCGCAGTTCCGTTTCGAACGACTTGTGTGCAAACGGGTACAGCTGCTCGACACGGACGATCGCGACGTTGTCGGCGCCACGCTCGCGGCGGGCGTTGACCAGGTCGTAGTACACCTTGCCCGAGCAAGCCAGCACGCGCTTGACCTTGCTGGCGTCGATCGTGTCGTCCACTTCGCCGATCACCGGGTGGAAGCTGCCACCGGCCAGATCGGTCAGCGGGGAGCCTGCATCCTTGTTGCGCAGCAGCGACTTCGGCGTGAACAGCACCAGCGGCTTGCGGAACGGGCGGATCATCTGGCGGCGCAGAACGTGGAAGATCTGCGAGGCAGAGGTCGGCTGGACCACTTGCATGTTGTTGTCGGCGCACAGCTGCAGGAAGCGCTCGATGCGGCCCGAGGAGTGCTCGGGGCCCTGGCCTTCGTAGCCGTGCGGCAGCATCAGCGTCAGGCCCGACTGGCGACCCCACTTGGCTTCGCCGGAGCTGATGAACTGGTCGATCACGACCTGGGCGCCGTTGACGAAGTCGCCAAACTGGCCTTCCCAGATGGTCAGCGTGTTCGGTTCAGCGCTGGAGTAGCCGTATTCAAAGCCCAGCACCGCCTCTTCGGACAGCACGGAGTCGATGACGGTGAACGGCGCCTGGCCTTCCGACACGTTCTGCAGCGGAATGTAGGTGCCGTCGTTCCAGCGTTCGCGGTTCTGGTCGTGCAGCACGGCGTGGCGGTGCGTGAACGTGCCGCGGCCCGAGTCCTGGCCGGTGATGCGGATGGCGTAGCCCGAGGACACCAGGGTCGCGAAGGCGAGGTGTTCGCCCATGCCCCAGTCCAGGTTCATTTCGCCCTTGGCCATCGTGCGGCGATCGTTCAGCAGCTTGGCGACCAGCGGGTGCACCGTGAAGCCTTCCGGAACCGTCGTGATGCGTTCGCCGATGCGCTTGAGTTCAGCCAGCGGCACGGCCGTGTCGGCCTGGTCGGTCCACTTGGCGCCCAGGAACGGCGACCAGTCGATCGCGTACTTGCTCTTGTAGTCGGTCAGCACCGGTTCGATGGTGCGCTGGCCGTCTTCCATCAGCTGGCGGTAGTCCTTCACCAGTTGATCGGCTTCGCCTTCAGCCAGCACGCCTTGCGTGGTCAGCTTGTCGGCGTACAGCTTGCGCGTGCCGGGGTGATGGCCGATGCGCTTGTACATCAGGGGCTGCGTCAGCGACGGGGTGTCTTGCTCGTTGTGGCCCAGCTTGCGGAAGCAAACGATGTCCACGACGATGTCGTGACGGAATTGCAGACGGTAGTCCAGCGCCAGCTTGGTGACGAACACGACGGCTTCGGGATCGTCGCCGTTGACGTGGAACACCGGGGCTTCGATCATCTTGACCACGTCGGTGCAATACAGCGTCGAACGCGAGTCGCGCGGGTCAGACGTCGTGAAGCCGATCTGGTTGTTGATGACGATGTGCAGCGTGCCGCCCGTGCCGTAGCCGCGGGTCTGCGCCAGGTTCAGCGTTTCCATGACCACGCCCTGACCGGCGAAAGCCGCGTCGCCGTGCACCAGCACCGGCAGCACTTGCTTGCCTTCGGCGTCGCCGCGGCGTTCCTGGCGAGCGCGCACGCTGCCTTCGACCACGGGGTTGACGATTTCCAGGTGGGACGGGTTGAAGGCCAACGACAGGTGGACCGGGCCGCCACGGGTGGACAGGTCGCTGGAGAAGCCGTTGTGGTACTTCACGTCGCCGTCGGTCAGGCCTTCGGCGTGCTTGCCTTCGAACTCGGCGAACAGGTCGCCAGGCATCTTGCCCATGATGTTCACGAGCAGGTTCAGGCGGCCGCGGTGGGCCATGCCGACCACGATTTCCTGGACGCCGTTTTCACCGGCGTGGTTCACCACTTCGTCCATCGAGGCGATGAAGCTTTCGCCGCCTTCCAGCGAGAAGCGCTTCTGGCCGACGTACTTGGTGTGCAGGAAGCGCTCGAGCCCTTCGGACTCGGTCAGCTGCTGCAGGATGTGGCGCTTTTCTTCGACCGAGTAGGCGGGCGCGCCCAGGGTGGTTTCCAGGCGTTCCTGGATCCAGCGCTTGGCGGCGGGGTCGGAGATGTGCGTGAATTCAGCACCGATGCTGCGGCAATACGTGTCGCGCAGCGCCTTCAGGATGTCGCGCAGCGTCATCGTGCTGGCGGTCGTGAAGTAGGTGTTGGTGGCCGAGTAGGTCTGGTCCAGATCGGCTTCGGTCAGGCCGTAGAAGGCGGGATCGAGTTCCGGGATCGGGGGACGTTCCTGGCGCTTGAGCGGATCCAGGTCGGCCCAGCGCGAACCCAGCGAGCGGTAGGCGGCAATCAGCGACTGCACCGAAACCTGCTTGCTGGCGACGCTCAGGTCGGGTTCGGCCGAGCGTTGCACGAAGGCATTGGCCTTGGCGCGCTGGGCAAACGATTCGACGATGGGAGCGTGGGCCTGGTCGCGAGTGGATTCCTGGCCGTCGGTTGCGGGAGCATGCTGCAGCTGGTCGAAATACTCGCGCCAGTTATCAGGTACCGAACCGGGATTGTCGAGGTAGGCTTCGTAAAGCTCCTCAACATAAGGGGCGTTACCCCCAAAGAGATAAGACGTGGATAGAGATTCTATTTCCGAAGACATATCGCTTCACCTTTACGAGTGCTTCACTCGACACGATGCAGGAAAACCTTCCGCAGCACGGGCTTCCCGTTAAGCGGATCGCAGGGGCAGAAGGCGCGTACAAGCCTTGATAGCCGTATGGTTGAAAGTATAACCCTTTGAGTTTATGGGCGTCTTCTTGCGTTTCTGTGACGCAAAAGCCGAATCGGAATGTCTGCATGCGGCTTTGGAATGTCCGTCGAACGCCTGCAATCCAGCCGTCTACGCGCCATCAAATTCCGTCAATCGAAAATGCCGCAGCGCGTCATTTTCAGGCACTCCAAACCAGAGTGTTGCGCAATAGCCGCGTCATACCGGCAGCGATGTCGTGGACAGGATCTCTTTCAACACGAAAAAGGTGCGGATCTGGCGTACGCCGGGCAGCTTGATGATCTCGCCCGCATGCAGCTTGTTGAAGCGTTCGAGATCACGTATGCGCAGCATCAGGAAGTAGTCGAATTCACCCGCCACCAGATGGCACTCCAGGCAGCCGCTGATGCCGCGCGCGGCTTCCTCGAAATCGGTGAAGGACTCGGGCGTGGAACGATCCAGCACCACGCCCACGATGACCAGGGTGGCCATGTCGACCTCAGCCGGCTCCAGCAGCGCGACCGTCTTCTTGATCACGCCTTCGGCCTTGAGCTTTTCCACGCGGCGCAGGCAGGCGGCGGGACTCAGGTGCACGCGCGCGCTCAGGTCGAGGTTCGTGATCTGCGCGTCGTCCTGCAGCACGCGCAGGATGTGGCGGTCGATGCGGTCCAGGCCCGAGGCGACGGTCATTTGATATGTCCCTGAAAATTTAATTTCGTTGTTGTTTTTATATTCGAAATATTGGATTTCTAACAACGGTTATTAATAACTTTAAACACGGAAAATAGATAAATAACGCAATTGACCGCAAATCCCGGCGATTCCTATGATTTCTCCATCCGCGCCACCCGCCCGGCCGGGACCTTTTCCCAGGAGCCCGCATGGATCTGCAACGATTTCCCCGACACCGCCTGACCTTCGGCGACACCCCCATTGAAAAGCTCGACCGGCTGTCCGCCCACCTGGGCGGCAAGGTCGACATCTACGCCAAGCGCGAAGACTGCAACAGCGGCCTGGCGTTCGGCGGCAACAAGCTGCGCAAACTGGAATACCTGATCCCGCAGGCGCTCGAGCAAGGCTGCGACACGCTGGTGACGATCGGCGGCATCCAGTCCAACCACACCCGCATGGTGGCCGCCGTTGCCGCCAAGCTGGGCCTGGCCTGCGTGCTGGTCCAGGAAAACTGGGTGGACTATTCGGACGCGGTCTATGACCGCGTCGGCAACATCATGATGAGCCGCCTGATGGGCGCCGACGTGCGGCTGGTGGACCAGGGCTTCGACATCGGCTTCCGGCGCAGTTGGGAAGAAGCGCTGGAAGATGTGAGAAAGCGCGGCGGCAAGCCCTACGCCATCCCTGCCGGCGCCTCCGACCATGAACTGGGCGGCCTGGGGTACGTGGGCTTTGCCGAAGAGGTGCGGCGCCAGGAAGCCGACCTGGGGTTCAAGTTCGATTACATCGTCGTGTGCGCCGTCACCGGCAGCACCCAGGCCGGCATGGTGGTGGGCTTTGCCGCCGACGGGCGCGCCGACCGCGTCATCGGCATCGACGCTTCTGGCACGCCTGAGCAGACGCGTGCGCAGATCCTGCGCATCGCGCGCCGCACCGCGGATCTGGTTGGGCTGGAGACAGGCATCGCCGACCGCGACGTGGTGCTGGACACGCGTTATGCGTACCCCGCCTACGGCCTGCCTTCCGCCGAAACCAACGACGCCATCCGCACCTGCGCGCGGCTGGAAGGCATGATGACCGACCCTGTCTACGAAGGAAAATCCATGCAGGGGATGATGGACATCATCCGCCGCGGCGAAATCCCGGCGGGATCGAAGGTCCTGTATGCGCACCTGGGAGGGGTGCCGGCGATCAACGCCTACAGCTTTCTCTACCGCAACGGCTGAGGCCGGCTTCGGGGCCATGGGCTGGCCCGCAGGTGATCTGCGTTAAAGGATGCCGGCGTGCATGGGACGTGCGCCGGTATTAGCGTTTTCCTCAGTGATGTACATAAATTGTATACAGAGGCTTGCTTTCCCGCTATTGTTTAGCCGAACATGACGCGACCGCCCTGCGGCGCCCGCTTGTCGAATCCGGCCCTCTGCCCGCCTCCTTCATGCATACCTACGACTCCACGCTTGCCTATCCCCGTGACCTGATCGGCTACGGCCGGAATCCGCCGCACGCCCAATGGCCCGGCCGCGCCCGCATCGCCGTGCAATTCGTGCTGAATTACGAAGAAGGCGGCGAGAACAGCGTGCTGCACGGCGACGCCGGGTCTGAACAGTTCCTGTCCGAAATGTTCAACCCCGCCAGCTACCCCGATCGCCACCTCAGCATGGAAGGCATCTATGAATACGGATCGCGCGCGGGCGTCTGGCGCATCCTGCGGGAATTCGAAAAGCGGCAGCTGCCGCTAACGGTCTTTGGCGTCGGCATGGCGTTGCAGCGCCACCCCGAGCTGACCGCGGCATTCGTCGAACTCGGCCACGAGATCGCATGCCACGGCTGGCGGTGGGTGCACTATCAGAACGTGGACGAAGCCACCGAGCGCGAACACATGCGCCTGGGCATGGACGCCATCACCCGCCTTACCGGCATCCGCCCCCTGGGCTGGTACACGGGGCGCGACAGCCCGCGCACCCGCCGCCTGGTGGCCGACGACGGCGGCTTCGAGTACGACAGCGACTACTACGGCGACGACCTGCCCTTCTGGATGCAGGTGCAAAAAACCGACGGCAGCGTCGTGCCGCAACTGATCGTGCCTTACACGCTGGACTGCAACGACATGCGTTTCGCCTTGCCGCAAGGCTATTCGCACGCCGATCCGTTCTTCCAATACCTGAAAGACAGCTTCGACGTGCTCTACGCCGAAGGCGAGGACTCGCCCAAGATGCTCAGCATCGGCATGCACTGCCGCCTGCTGGGGCGTCCGGGGCGCATCACCGCGCTGCAACGTTTCCTGGATCACATCGCCAGCCATGACCGCGTATGGGTGTGCCGCCGGCTGGACATCGCCCGCCACTGGAAGGCCACGCATCCCTATCTTCCGAATTGCTAAGGGTAATGACCATGGTTTCAACCCTGGAACAACTTAACGCCGCCACGCACGACGATGCCGCGGCCATGCTCGACGGCCTGTATGCGCAGTCGCCATGGATCGCCCGCCAGGCCTTACGGGCGCGCCCCTTCCGATCGGTGGCGCAGTTGCAGCACCAGCTGCGCCACGTCGTCGACAGCGCGGATGCCGACACCCGGCTCGCGCTGATCCGCGCCCAACCGGAACTGTCGGACGTGACCGATTTCACTCCCGACGCGCTGACGCGCCTTCAGCAGCTGCGCGCGCATTACAGCGACCGCTTCGGTTTTCCGTTCGTCCTGGCCGGGCGCGACCCGCGCGGCGTCCCGCTCACTCCCCAGCAGATCATCGACGAACTGGTGCGCCGCCTGGACAACCCGGCGGACGTCGAACACCAGGAAGCGCTGCGCAGCATTCACCGCATGGCCGAAATCCGGTTGGGCGGCGACTTCGGCATCGATCTCTCGACAGGCAACGACATCTGGGACTGGCACGAAGCGCTCAGCCAGCACAGCGATCCCGGCTACGCCGAAAAGGGCCAGCTCACCGTCACGTACCTGACCGACGCCCACCGCGCCTGCGCCCAGCGCATCTCGCAAGGGATGCGCGATTGCGGTTTCGACGAGGTTGACATCGACGCGGTCGGCAACGTGGTCGGCCGCTACCGCGCGGACCGTGCCGACGCCCCCACGCTGATGACGGGCAGCCATTTCGACACTGTGCGCAATGGCGGCAAATACGACGGCCGGCTGGGCATCTTCGTGCCAATGGCGTGCGTGCGCGAATTGCACCGTCAGGGCAGGCGCCTGCCCTACCACCTGGAGGTAATTGGCTTTGCCGAAGAGGAAGGCCAGCGTTACCGCGCCACCTTCCTGGGTTCGGGCGCGCTGATCGGCGATTTCAAGCCTGAATGGCTGGACCAGAAAGACGCCCAAGGCATCACCATGCGCGAGGCCATGCAGCACGCCGGCCTGCGCATCGACGACATTCCGACGTTGCGCCGCGATCCCTCCCGCTATCTGGGCTTTATCGAAGTGCATATCGAACAAGGGCCGGTGCTGTTCGAAATGGGCTTGCCACTGGGCATCGTCACGTCCATCAACGGCAGCGTGCGCTACATGGTGCAGATATTCGGCATGGCCTGCCATGCCGGCACCACGCCGATGGACCGGCGCCGCGACGCCGCCACGGCCACGGCCGAACTGGCGCTGTACGTCGAACGGCGCGCAGCCCAGGACGGCGACTCCGTCGGCACGATCGGGATGCTTGAAGTGCCGAACGGTTCGATCAACGTCGTGCCGGGCGAATGCCGCTTCAGCCTGGACTTGCGCGCCCCCAGCGACCCGCAACGCGATGCGCTGGTCAACGACGTGCTGGCCGAGCTGGCCGCCATCTGCCAGCGGCGCGGCGTGCGCTACACCCTGGAAGAAACGATGCGCGCCGCCGCCGCCCCCAGCGACCCCGCGTGGCAACTGCGCTGGGAACGCGCGGTCGACGCGCTGGGCGTCCCCCTCTACCGCATGCCAAGCGGCGCGGGCCACGACGCGATGAAGCTGCACGAGGTCATGCCGCAAGCCATGCTGTTTGTGCGCGGCCAGAACGCCGGCATCAGCCACAACCCCCGTGAATCCACCACCAGCGACGATATCCAGCTTGCCGCGTTTGCCATGCAACGCCTGCTGGACGACCTTGCCAACGACTCCTCACCTGCAAAATGACCGACTACGACCGCCTGGACGCCTGGGTTGATGCCCACTTTGACGAGGAAGTCCGCTTCCTGCAGTCGCTCGTGCGCGTCCCCACCGACACGCCGCCCGGCAACAATGCGCCGCACGCGGCGCGCACCGCCGAACTGCTGCAAGACTTTGGCTTTGACGCCGAAGCGCATCCGGTACCGGCGGACGCGGTGCAAGACTACGGCCTGGAATCCATCACCAACCTGATCGTGCGGCGCGAATACGGCCCTGGCCGCCGCATCGCGCTCAATGCCCATGGCGACGTGGTGCCCCCGGGCGACGGCTGGCAGCACGACCCCTATGGCGGCGAAATCGAAGACGGCAGCCTCTACGGCCGCGCATCGGCCGTCAGCAAGAGCGACTTCGCCAGTTTCACGTTCGCGGTGCGCGCGCTGGAAGCCGTGGCCAAGCCCAGCCATGGCGCGGTCGAGCTGCACTTCACGTATGACGAAGAGTTCGGCGGGCTGCTTGGGCCGGGCTGGCTGCTGGCCCAGGGCCTGACCAAGCCCGATCTGCTGATCGCCGCGGGCTTCAGCTACGAAGTGGTGACGGCGCACAACGGCTGCCTGCAAATGGAAGTGACCGTGCACGGCAAGATGGCGCATGCCGCCATTCCGGCCAGCGGCGTGGACGCGCTGCAAGGCGCGGTCAAGATCCTGAACGCGTTGTATGCGCAGAACGCGCGGTACCAGCAAGTAACATCCGACGTTCCGGGCATCACGCACCCCTATCTGAATGTCGGACGCATCGAAGGCGGCACCAACACCAACGTGGTGCCCGGCAAGGTCAGCTTCAAGCTGGACCGCCGCATGATCCCGGAAGAAAACGCCGCCGAAGTCGAAGCAGACATCCGCCGGATCATCCACGAAGCCGCGGCCTCCTCCCCAGGCATCACGGTCGAGATCAAGCGCCTGTTGCTGGCCAACTCGATGCGCCCCCTGCCCGGCAATCAACCGCTGGTCAGCGCCATCCAGAAGCACGGGGAAGCCCTCTTCGGCGAACCCATCCCTGCCATGGGCACCCCGTTGTACACCGACGTGCGCCTATATGCCGAAGCCGGCATTCCTGGCGTGATCTACGGCGCCGGCCCGCGCACGGTGCTGGAATCGCACGCCAAGCGCAATGATGAACGCGTGGTGCTGGAAGATCTGCGCCGCGCGACGAAAGTCATTGCGCGAACGCTGTCCGATCTGCTCAAGCCGGCCTGATCCGCCTGCACGCATCACCCTGGCGACGGCAGGCGGTCGATGACCGGCCCGCCGCCCCGGGCCAGCACTAGGCCAGGCGCATCACCCGGCGCCAGAACAGCACGGCCACCAGCACGAACGCGGCCAGCCCCAGGTAGGAGGCGATCTCCGCGAAGCCCGGGCCGGTAAGCGCCAACGGCGCGTCCGAACCGCTGGCGCCGATCACCGCGGCCATCAACACGCCGACCAGGCTTTCGCCCACGATCAGGCCAGACGCAATCAGCACGCCGCGCCGATTGGGCGCATCCGCGAATTGCTCATAGGGCTTGCCGGCAGCGGTAGCGCGGCGGCGCAACGCACGCTCCAGCAGCCATGCCAGCACGGCGCCGGCCACGATGGGCGCGGCCACCGTCGGCGGCAGATAGATGCCGATGCCCACCGCCAGGACCGGAATGCGGGCCACGCGGCAGGTGCGCTTAAGTACTTCGTCCACCACGATCAGGCCCAAGCCCACGGCCATGCCGATCAGGATCATGGTCCAGTTCAACTGGTGGGTGAAGATGCCACGCGCAATCGCCAGCATCAGCGTGGCCTGCGGGGCGGACAGCGCCTGCGCCGGATCCATGCCGTCGCGCGGCATCGCATCCGCGAAACCGTAGGCGTTATACAAGAGTTCCAGCACCGGCGAGATCACCGCCGCGCCCACCACGCAGCCGATCAATAGCGCCACCTGCTGTCGCCACGGCGTGGCACCCACCAGCCAGCCCGTCTTCAGATCCTGCAGGTTGTCGTTCGAGATCGAGGCCACGGCCACCACCGCCGACGTGCTGAAGATCGACAGCGCGATCGCCATCTGCACGCCGTTCTGGACCTCCAGCAATTCGCCGCCCAGGGCCAGCATCAGCAGCGACACTAGCACGATGGCCACGATGCCGACGCCCGAGATCGGGCTGGTCGACGAGCCCACCAGGCCCGCCATGTAGCCGCAGGCCGCCGCCACCAGGAAGCCGAACACGAAGGCAAACAGCACGGCGTAGGCCACCAGTTTCCAGATGGCGCCGGCCGACAGCGGCGCGCCCGACAGGAACACCTGGAAGGTGATCACCAGAATCGCCACCAGCACCAGCGTCACGACCGAAATCCAGCCGGCTGACAGGTCGCGCTCGGTGCGCGGCGCCTGGCCGGCCCGGGCGGCGCCCGCCTTCGTCAATGCCGAAAACGACGCCTTGACGCCGCGCGCCATCGGCATGAACAGGGTCGCCAGCGTCCAGATTGCGCCCACGCCGATCACGCCGGCGCCGATGAAGCGCACTTGCGACGACCACAGGCCGGTGGCGTATTGCGCCAGCGTCTGCCCGGCGGGCATGTCGCCCATGGCCGTCAGGACGGGCACCGCGATGCCCCACGAAATGATCAGGCCCGTCAGCATGGCCAGGCCCGCGACGATGCCGATGAGGTAACCCGCGCCCAGGAGCGCCAGCGAAAAGCCCATCGGCAGGCGGAACACCGCGCCGCCCAGGGCGAACCAGCCGCTCACGCCGTCGCCCAGCACGCGCAGGCCGCTGGCGGCAAAGCTGACCACCGCCGCCACGACGCCGCCGGTCACGATGTCGCCCATGCCGGTCGCAGCGGGCTTGGCATCGGACTTCCCCGACGACTCGTCGGCGGCGTCTTGCGCGCGTTCGGCGCTGCCCACCCGCAGGATCTCGGCCGCCGCCACGCCTTCGGGGTACGGCAGGTCGCTTTGCACCACCATCACGTGGCGCAGCGGGATGGTGAACATCACGCCCAGCATGCCGCCGGCCGCGCAAATGCCCAGCGTCTGCCAGAACGGGAAGCCCTGCCAATGCCCCATCATGACCAGCGCGGGCAGGATGAAGATGATGGACGACAGCGTGCCGGCCGCCGAGGCCTGCGTCTGCACCATGTTGTTTTCAAGGATGTTGGCGTCCTTGAACAGGCGCAGCACCGACATCGAAATCACCGCCGCGGGAATGGCGGACGAGAACGTCAGGCCGACCTTCAGCCCCAGGAAGACGTTGGAGGCCGTGAAGATCACGGTGATCAGGGCGCCGAGCAAGACGCCGCGGAACGTCAGTTCCGGAAGGGTGACGTTTGCCGGGACGCTGACGGGTTGTGTCATTGAAGTCTCCCGATGGGAATTTCGCTAAACCGCGCATTCTAGCGCTTCGGCGTCCACCCAGTGGTCACCACGCGTAAACGCCGCCTGGCGGCAGATGCTGCCGGCAATACATACGCCCACAAAAGATTATGCTGAAAGCTGGCACATTGGCCCTGGAATTTGATGACTCATGCCTGCCACACAGGTCTAGCATTGAGCGATAACAGGAGACATCACGACCATGCGCGACGCCAGCCACCCTATCGCCGGGCAAGACGACCGGCACGACGCCGACCCTTCGGAAACCGCCGAGTGGCGTGACGCCCTGCAGTCGCTGGTCGAGGCCGGCGGCGCAAGCCGCGCCGGCTACGTGCTGGACAGCCTGCTGGGGCACGCCGCGTCGCTGGGCCTGCGCGCCAACAGCCAGACCCGCACCGCCTACCTGAACACCATTCCCGCCGACCAGGAACCGCCCTTCCCCGGCAACCTGGCCGTTGAAGAACGCATCGCCCGCATCAACCGCTGGAACGCGCTGGCCATGGTGGTGCGCGCCAACCAGGCGCATGGCGAGCTGGGCGGCCATATCGCCAGCTATGCGTCGGCCGCCGACCTGTTCGAGGTCGGTTTCAACCACTTCTTCCGCGCGCAGTCCGCCGACGGCCCGGGCGACCTGGTCTACATGCAGCCCCATTCGGCGCCCGGCGTGTATGCCCGCGCCTACCTCGAAGGCTTCCTCGGCGAAGACGACCTGGCGCACTTCCGCCAGGAAATCACCGCCACGGCGAACGGCCTGCGCGGGCTGTCGTCCTATCCCCACCCGTGGCTGATGCCGGACTTCTGGCAGTTCCCCACCGGATCCATGGGCATCGGCCCCATCAACGCCATCTACCAGGCGCGCTTCATGCGCTACCTGGAACACCGCTCGCTCGTGCCCGGCGGCGACCGCAAGGTCTGGGGCATCTTCGGCGACGGCGAAATGGACGAACCCGAATCCATCGCCGCGCTGACCTTGGCCGCGCGTGAAAAGCTCGACAACCTGGTCTTCGTCGTCAACTGCAACCTGCAACGGCTGGACGGACCGGTACGCGGCAACGGCCGCATCATCGACGAACTGGAAACGCTGTATGCGGGCGCGGGCTGGAACGTGATCAAGCTGGTCTGGGGCAGCGACTGGGACGCCCTGCTGCGCCGGGATACCAATGGCGCGCTGGCCCGCGCCTTCGCCAACACGGTGGACGGCCAGTTCCAGACCTTCGCCGCCAACGACGGTGCGTTCAACCGCGCCCACTTCTTCAACCAGAACCCGGAGCTGGCCGCACTGGTGGCCGACTGGACGGACGAGGCCATCGACCGCCTGCACCGTGGCGGCCACGACATGGTGAAGATCCATGCTGCCTACCACCGGGCGGCGCAACACCGCGGCCAACCCACCGTGATCCTGGCGCAGACCAAGAAAGGCTTTGGCATGGGTTCGGCCGGCCAGGGCAAGATGACGACGCACCAGCAGAAGAAACTGGACGACGAGGCCTTGCTGGCCTTCCGCGACCGCTTCGCGCTGCCGATCTCGGACGCCGACTGCCTGGCGCTCAAGTTCTACCGCCCGGCCGAAGACAGCGCCGAACTGCGCCACCTGCAAGCACGCCGCGCGGCGCTGGGCGGCCACATTCCTCGCCGCCGCACGCAGGCCCCGCGCCTGACGCCGCCCGATGCCGAACACTGGGCACGCTTTGCGCTGGCCGCCGACGGCAAGGAAATGTCGTCGACCATGGCCATCGTGCGCATGCTGACCGCGCTGCTCAAGGACGCCACCGTGGGCTCGCGCATCGTGCCGATCGTCGCGGACGAAGCGCGCACGTTCGGCATGGCCAACCTGTTCCGCCAGATCGGCATCTATTCGGCGCAAGGCCAGCTGTACGAGCCCGAGGACATCGGCTCGGTGCTGTACTACCGCGAAGCGCGCGACGGCCAGATCCTGGAGGAAGGCATCACCGAGGCGGGTGCGATCTCGTCCTGGACCGCGGCCGGCACCAGCTATTCGGTCAACGGCCTGCCGATGCTGCCGTTCTATATCTATTACTCGATGTTCGGCTTCCAGCGCATCGGCGACCTGATCTGGGCGGCCGCCGACCAGCGCACGCGCGGCTTCCTGATCGGCGCCACGTCCGGGCGCACCACGCTGGGCGGTGAAGGCCTGCAGCACCAGGACGGCTCCAGCCACATCATGGCCGCCGCCGTGCCCAATTGCCGCGCCTACGATCCGGCCTACGCGTTCGAAGTCGCCGTCCTCGTGGAATACGGCATGCGCCGCATGCTGGACGAGCAGCGCGATGAATTCTTCTACCTGACGGTCACGAACGAAAACCTGGCGCAGCCCGACATGCCGGCGGACGCCGGCGTGCGCGAGGGCATCCTGCGCGGGATGTACCGGCTGCGTCCGGCGCACGGGCAAGCCCAGGTGCGTCTGTTGGGCGCAGGCCCGATGCTGCGCGAAGCCGAAATGGCGGCCGACCGCTTGCGCGAACGCTATGGCGTGGACGCCGAGGTCTGGAGCGTCACCAGCTTTTCCGAGCTGGCCCGCGACGGACGCGAGGCCGAGCGCGCCCGGGTGCTGGGGTTTGATGCCGGGGGCAGCGTGGACTGGGTCCGCCAGTGCCTGGGAACCAGCGACGCGCCCGTCATCGCGGCCACCGACTACGTGCGCGCCGTCCCCGAACAGATCCGCGCCTGGGTGCCCGCCCCCTACCGGACCTTGGGCACGGACGGCTTCGGCCGCAGCGACACCCGCGCCCAGTTGCGCGACTTCTTCGAAGTCAGCGCCGACTGGATCGTGCTGTACGCGCTGGACAGCCTGGGCCGCCAGGCCGACGCCGACACGCTGCGCCAGTCCTTGAACTCGCGCGCGCGGCAGACGCCGCCCTGGGATCTGTAGCCGCTTCGCTGCACTGCAACAACCAAGCACCCGCGCTTTCTGGTGAAATACGGGTGTTCCCTAAGCATTTCGCAAAGAAACCGGCGGGCCGCGAGCCCGCCTTTTGTCATCCCGTTTTCTTTTTCAGTTAGTGCCTCAGAGGCCCCGATCCCATGGACGAAACTCTTACCAAAATGGCGTTGGATTACCACGCCTATCCCACCCCCGGCAAAATCTCGGTCGTCCCGACCAAGACGTTGGCCAATCAGGACGACTTGTCCCTGGCCTACTCCCCCGGCGTGGCCGCCGCTTGCATGGCCATCTTCGACCAGGGCGATGACGCCGCGTCGAAGTACACCTCGCGCGGCAACCTGGTGGGTGTGATCACCAACGGCACCGCCGTCCTGGGTCTGGGCAACATCGGCCCGCTGGCCGCCAAGCCGGTCATGGAAGGCAAGGGCTGCCTGTTCAAGAAATTCGCCGGCATCGACGTGTTCGACATCGAACTGGCCGAGAACGACCCGGACAAGCTGGTCGACATCATCGCGGCGCTGGAACCCACGCTGGGCGGCGTCAACCTGGAAGACATCAAGGCGCCCGAATGCTTCTACATCGAGAAGAAGCTGCGCGAGCGCATGAAGATCCCCGTCTTCCATGACGACCAGCATGGCACCGCCATCATCTCGTCGGCCGCCATCCTGAACGGCCTGAAGGTCGTGAACAAGGACATCGGCTCGGTCAAGCTCGCCTGCTCGGGCGCCGGCGCCGCCGCCATCGCCTGCCTGGACCTGCTGGTCCACCTGGGCGTCAAGCGCGAGAACATCTACGTGGTGGACTCCCGCGGCGTGATCTGGGATGGCCGCGATGAAAACATGGAAGCCAACAAGAAGCGCTACGCGCAGAAGACCGACGCGCGCACGCTGGCCGACGTGGTCAACGGCGCCGACGTGTTCCTGGGCTGCTCGACCGCTGGCGTCCTGACCGGCGACATGGTCAAGACCATGGCCGACCGCCCGCTGATCCTGGCGCTGGCCAACCCGGAACCGGAAATCCGCCCGGAAGTCGCCAAGGCCGCGCGCCCCGACTGCATCATCGCCACCGGCCGTTCGGACTACCCGAACCAGGTCAACAACGTGCTGTGCTTCCCCTTCATTTTCCGCGGCGCCATGGATGCCGGCGCTTCGCGCATTACGGAAGAAATGAAGCTGGCCTGCGTGAAGGCCATTGCCGAACTGGCGCAAGCCGAGCAGAACGATGAAGTGGCCCGCGCCTACGCCGGCCAGGAACTGTCGTTCGGCCCCGACTACATCATCCCGAAGCCGTTCGACCCGCGCCTGATCGTCCAGATCGCGCCGGCCGTGGCGCAGGCCGCCGCCGACTCCGGCGTGGCTGCCCGCCCGATCGAGGACATCGAAGCCTACCGCCAGAAGCTGATGGGCTTCGTGTACCACTCGGGCCAGCTGATGCGTCCGCTGTTTGCCCAGGCCAAGAAGGCGCCCAAGCGCGTCATCTACGCCGACGGCGAAGACGAACGCGTCCTGCGCGCGGTGCAGACCGTGGCCGACGAGAAGCTGGCATTCCCGATCCTGATCGGCCGCCCGGCCGTCATCGAAATGCGCATCGAGAAGGCCGGCCTGCGCCTGATCGCCGGCCAGCACTTCGAGATCGTGGATCCGGAAGACGACAACCGTTTCAACGAAACCTGGAACGCGTACTACCAGTTGAAGGGCCGCGAAGGCGTGACGCCGGCCATCGCCAAGGCGATGATCCGCAAGCACAACACGCTGATCGGCGCCATGTTGCTGCGTCGCGGCGACGCCGACGCCCTGCTCTGCGGCGTGGCCAGCAAGTACGACAACCAGTTGAAGTACATCGACGAAATCATCGGCAAGAAGGAAGGCCAGACGTACGCCGCCCTGAACGTGCTGATGCTGCCTGACCAGACGCTGTTCGTCACCGACACCCACGTCAACGAAAACCCGACGTCGGAAGAAGTGGCCAACATCACCATCCAGGCCGCCGACGAAATGCTGCGCTTTGGCGTGGTGCCGAAGATCGCCCTGCTGTCGCACTCGAACTTCGGCAGCCGCGTGACGGAATCGTCGCGCAAGATGGCTGCTGCCAGCAAGCTGGTGCAAGAGCGCGCGCCCGACCTGGAAGTGGACGGCGAAATGCACGCCGACGCCGCCCTGTCGGAAAAGATCCGTGTGCTGGCCTACCCGGACAGCACGCTCAAGGGTCGCGCCAACCTGCTGGTCATGCCGAACCTGGACACCGGCAACATCACGTACAACATGCTGAAGATGACGGGCAGCAATGGCGTCGCGATGGGTCCGATCCTGCTGGGCGCCGCGCGCCCCGTGCACATCCTGACGACCAGCGCCACCGTGCGCCGCATCGTCAACATGACGGCGCTCGCCGTCGTGGATGCGCAGCAGGAAGCTGCCGAGGCCGCCCGCAAGCGCCGTTGATCGCCGCCACGCGGTAACCGAACGGGCGCCCTGCGGGGCGCCCGTTTTTCTTTACGCGGCATCAAGGGTTGGCAGGCGCAACAGTGGTCCTCCTTGGCAAGCGGATGGTACAACCCAAGCTTGCCCCTTTTCCTGGAGACGACATGCTGGCCGATGCCCTGTACGCCTGGTTCCACTATCTGGCGATCTTTGTAATGGTGGTGGTCCTGACCGCCGAAGCCGTGCTGCTGCGCCCCGACCTGACGGCGGCCGGCGTCAAGCGGCTGGTCATCTATGACCGCCTGTATGGCGTCAGCGCCGTCCTCGTGCTGATCACCGGCCTGCTGCGGCTGACGCAGGGGATCAAAGGCGCCGCGTTCTATATGAGCAGCCCCTGGTTCCACGCCAAGATCACGCTTTTCGTCATCATCGCGCTCTGTTCGATCCCGCCCACGCTGGCCGTGCTGCGCTGGGCAAAGCAGTCGCGCCAGCAGCCGGGCTTCGTACCCGCCTTGCCCGAGATCAAGCGGGTGCGCCGCTGGGTCATGATCGAATCGCACCTGTTCATTTTCCTGCCCTTGTTCGCGGTCCTGATGGCGCGGCACATCAGCGTGTAAACGGAGGTCCCGGCCAGCCCCTGGCCAGGCGCATCATCAGGTAATCGACGAATGCCCTGGCCCGGGCCGGCAACAGCCGCGACTCTGTCACGACGTGGACCGGAAACGGTCCCAGGCTCCAATCCGGCAAGACCCGCGCAAGGCCGCCCGAACGCTCGAGTTCGGTCTGGTCGCCGCCCAGCGCGGCGATGCCCGCGCCCAGCATCGCCAGCCGGCGCGCCATGCCGGCTTCGTTGACCGAAAACCGGCCGCCCGGCATCACGTTGACCTGTTCATGCCCCCGCGCCAACGGCCAGCGCGTGGCGGCGCCATTCGCGTCGGCCCGAAAGCCGATGCAATCGTGCGCAGCCAGTTCCGACGGATGGGCCGGCGCGCCGTGGGCGGCCAGATAGTCTTCCGACGCGTAAAGATGAACATTCAGGTAGCCCAGGCATCGGGCGATGCGCGTGGAATCCGGCATATCGCCGATCTTGATCGTCAGGTCGCTGGGCTCGGCAACCCGGTCGGCGTGTTCCAGGCTGGCCAGATTCAGGTGAAACGCGACCTCCGGATGGCGGCGCGAAAAGCCCAGGAAGATCTCCGCCATCACGTCGGTCGCGAATGTTGCCGGCATATTGACGCGCAACAGGCCGGACGGCTTGGCGGTCAACGCCTGCAGTTCCTCGTGCGCGACTTGCGCCTCTTCCACGATACGCAGGCAGCGCTCCAGATACACCTCGCCTGCCCCGGTCAGCTCCACCTTGCGGGTGCTGCGGTTAAGCAGGCTCAGGCCAACCGAACGCTCCAGCTCCGCCACGCGACGCGACAGCGTCGATTTCGGCAGCCCCAGCACGATGGCGGCGCGGCTGAAGCTGCGCGCCTTGGCCACCTCTGCGAACAGCTCCATGCTGTGCAGGCGTCTCACAGACGTCTCATCCGGCATCACTCCCTGACGGTTGGGCCGGCGCGGAACGCCACCGGCAAACCGCATTGTCGGAAGAGACTTTTAAGAATTTCTTAACGCGGCCCGGTGGCCGCAGGCGCCGGGCAACGGGCGCGCGTCGGAGCTTCCGGTTCCTCGTCGCCGACGACGAACGTCGCGAACTCGAACACGCCGACTTCCTCGTTTTTCACGATGCCGGCAAATGACCCATCCAGGCCCTGCATCACCGACATGCCTTTGGACACGTCGTCATGGCCATCGCGCTTGGCCGGCTGCCCGTTGCTCGGACTGAAGACGATGACGCCTGGAAACGGTTCGCGGCCAGCGCCTTGCACACGCCGCACCGTCTTGACCTGCGTGCCCGCGGCATGGCGGAAGTCTCCCCACTGCACGCCGCACGCCAGTTCGGTATCGCTGACCCGCAGCAGGCGGCGGTCCGCGTCCAGGTAGATCCTGGGGTTGCTCAGCATCAGCCCGAAGGCCTTCACCGCCACAGGGTCCTTCACTTCGATGCGCCAGCGGTCCGGGTCCTTGAAACCGTCGACGTAGACCGTCCCTTCCGAGCCATACAGGATCGATCCCGGCGCGATTTCCAGATCGCCGACGCGGTTGCCGCGGCCCAGCTGACACTGGTTCAGCGCCTTCATGGCGCCGTCCCGCTCGGAATCGAATTCGATGTCCTGCGTGGCGTCGCACTGCCAGCCTTGCACGGCCTGGTCTCCCGCACCGCGCAGGATGACGGTGCGGGGATAACGGGCGATCAGCGCATAGGTGTCATCGTCGTAGTCGGTGCCAAGGAAGCGCCGCACCTGCGTTGCCTGAATGCCGTATACGGGTACCGGTTGAGGAAACTCGGCCTCCAGATAGGTTTCAAGCTGCCCTTCGTCCTGCAGCTTCAACCGCGTGCCGGCGGGCATGTCGGTGCCGCCCACAGTCGTTGCCTGCGCCAGCGTGACGTTGCGCGCCGCCTCCTGCCGTTCGCTCTCGTGTTCCACCTGCCATACGATCGCCTGGAACCACGCGTAGTAGCTGAAGAGCACCGCCAGCAGCACGAACAGCACGGCGGATTTCTTCCAGTGCAGGCGCACGGCGCGGCGCATTCCTGCGCTGGATGCCAACGCCAGCAACCATCCGAAAAGCAGGACGCCCGCAAAAAAGGAAACGGTGAGCAGCAGGTAGAAGCTGGCGGAGGGGAGCGCGATGGGAATCATGGCCCAGATGATATCCCCGACAACAAAAAACCGCCCGAAGGCGGTTTCTTGTTGAAGCGAAAAGCGGATTAACGCTTGTCCATCGGGGGCACGTCGCGGGTGACCGAACCCGTGAACAGCTGGCGCGGACGGCCGATCTTGTAATCGGGATCCGACAGCATTTCGTTCCACTGGGCGATCCAGCCCACCGTGCGGGCCAGCGCGAAGATGGCCGTGAACAGCGAGGTCGGGATGCCGATGGCGCGCTGGACGATACCCGAGTAGAAGTCCACGTTCGGGTACAGCTTGCGCTGCACGAAGTACGGATCGGACAGGGCGATGCGTTCCAGTTCCATGGCCAGCTTGAACAGCGGGTCGTTTTCCAGGCCCAGGGCCGAGAGCACTTCCTTGCAGGTTTCCTGCATCAGCTTGGCGCGCGGGTCGTAGTTCTTGTAGACGCGGTGGCCAAAGCCCATCAGGCGCACGCCCGAGTTCTTGTCCTTGACCTTCTCCATGAACTCACCGACCTTGTCGATGCCGCCGTTGGCTTGCAGCTCTTCCAGCATCTGCAGGCAAGCTTCGTTGGCGCCGCCGTGAGCCGGGCCCCACAGGCAAGCCACGCCAGCCGAGATGGCGGCGAACGGGTTGGTGCCCGACGAACCGCACAGGCGCACGGTCGAGGTCGACGCGTTTTGCTCGTGGTCGGCGTGCAGGATGAAGATGCGGTCCAGCGCGCGCTCGACGACTTCGTTGACCTTGTAGTCTTCGCACGGCGTGGCGAACATCATGCGCAGGAAGTTGCCCGTGTAGGACAGGTCGTTCTGCGGATAGATGAACGGTTGGCCTTGCGAGTACTTGTACGCCATCGCAACCAGCGTCGGCATCTTGGCGATCAGGCGGATGGCCGAGATGTGGCGATGCTGCGGGTTCGTGATGTCGGTGGAGTCGTGGTAGAACGCAGACAGCGCGCCGACCAGGCCCGTCAGGACGGCCATCGGGTGGGCGTCGCGGCGGAAACCACGCAGGAAGAAATGCAGTTGCTCGTTGACCATCGTGTGATGGGTCACTTGCGAGTCGAAGTCAGCCTTCTGAGCCTCGTTCGGCAGTTCGCCGTTCAGGATCAGGTAGCAGATGTCCATGAAGTCGCAATTGACGGCCAATTGCTCGATGGGGAAACCGCGGTACAGCAGTTCGCCCTTGTCGCCGTCGATGTACGTGATGCCCGATTCGCAAGCCGCGGTGGACATGAAGCCCGGGTCAAACGTAAACATGCCCGTCTGGCCATACAGCTTGCGGATGTCGATCACATCCGGACCGACCGTGCCCTTGTAGACAGGGAACTCAATGGGTGCGCTGCCATCCGAGAAGGATAGAGTGGCTTTTTTGTCAGACAGGTTCATGTTATTTCCTCTCACATTAATCAGAGTGCGCGCATCTGGCCAATAATCCCCCGAAGCCTGGGCGTATCCAGGTCGCCTTCGAGTTCCTTGCGGGCCAGCAGCAGGTCGAGAAGGTCGTTGTCTCCCATCTCGAACAGCTGGGTCAATGCGGCCACATCATCATCGGTAAGTTCGGCCTCGTAAGCGTCGAGATACCGGGTGATGATCAAGTCGTTTTCGAGCAGGCCGCGGCGCGCCCGCCAACGCAGACGCGCCCGCTCCAGTTCAGTTAGCCTGCTCATCGTTACACCATAAATACAAAAGTCTTCACACTAGAAACTAGACCGTGCGGCGGACCATCAGTTCCTTGATCTTGCCGATTGCCTTGGTCGGGTTCAGTCCCTTGGGACAGACGTCGACGCAATTCATGATGGTGTGGCAACGGAACAGGCGGTACGGATCTTCCAGGTTGTCCAGACGCTCGCCCGTGGCTTCGTCGCGGCTGTCGGCGATGAAGCGGTAGGCTTGCAGCAGGCCGGCCGGGCCGACGAACTTGTCCGGATTCCACCAGAACGACGGGCAGGAAGTGGAACAGCACGCGCACAGAATGCACTCGTACAGGCCGTCGAGCTCTTCGCGCGCCTCGGGCGACTGCAGGCGCTCTTTTTCGGGCGGCGGCGCGTCGTTGATGAGGTACGGGCGGATCGAGTGGTACTGGTTGAAGAAGTGCGTCATGTCCACGATCAGGTCGCGGATGACGGGCAGGCCCGGCAGCGGACGCAGAACGATGGGTTCCTTCAGTTCGCGCAGGTTCGTCGTGCAGGCCAGACCGTTCTTGCCGTTGATGTTCATGGCGTCCGAACCGCACACGCCTTCACGGCACGAGCGGCGCAGGGCCAGGCTGTCATCGACGTCGTTCTTGATGCGCACCAGCGCATCAAGCAGCATCTTGTCGGTCGGCTGGAGTTCGACGTCCAGCTTCTGCATGTACGGGCGCTCGTCCTTGTCCGGATCGTAGCGGTAGATTTCGAACTTGACGATTCTCTTGGTGCTCATAATGGGCTCTATCCGGACTTAGAAGGTACGCGCCTTGGGCGGGAAGGACTCAACCGTCAAAGGCTTCATCTGCACGGGCTTGTAATCCAGGCGGCTGCCTTCGGAGTACCACAGCGTGTGCTTCAGCCAGTTCTCGTCGTCGCGGGTCGGATGGTCGTCCAACGCGTGCGCGCCGCGGCTTTCGGTGCGGGCAGCGGCCGACTTGATCGTGGCGCGAGCCACTTCGGTCATGTTGGCCAGTTCCAGCGCTTCGACGCGCGCGGTGTTGAACACCTTGGACTTGTCCTTGAAGTAGATATTGTCGGCTTGCTTGGCCAGATCTTCGATCTGCGTCACGCCTTCGTTCAGCAGTTCCAGCGTGCGGAACACGCCGCAGTGGCGCTGCATCGAGAAGCGGATGGCGTTGCCGATGTCTTGCGTCTTTTCGCCCGAGGTGCGCGATTCCAGCTTGTTCACGCGGTCCAGCGAGAAGTCGACGGCTTCCTTCGGCAGCTCCTGGTGGGCGCGTTGGCGCTCCGGGTGCGAATTCACGATGTGGTTGCCGGTAGCGCGGCCGAACACGATCAGGTCCAGCAGCGAGTTCGTGCCCAGGCGGTTGGCGCCGTGCACCGACACCGCGGCGCATTCGCCGATGGCGTACAGGCCGTTGACGACCTTGTTCTCGCCGTTTTCACGCGAGAGCACCTGGCCGTGGTAGTTGGCCGGAATGCCGCCCATCTGATAGTGGATGGTCGGAACGACGGGGATCGGTTCCTTGATCGGGTCGACGTTGCCGAACTTGATGGCGATTTCGCGGATCGAGGGCAGACGCTTGTTGATGACGTCGGCGCCCAGGTGGTCCAGCTTCAGGACGACGTAGCTGCCGTCCGGACCGCAACCGCGGCCTTCCTTGATTTCCTGGTCCATCGAGCGGGACACGAAGTCACGCGGAGCCAGATCCTTCAGCGTGGGCGCATAGCGCTCCATGAAGCGTTCGCCATCCTTGTTCAAGAGGATGCCGCCTTCGCCACGCACGCCTTCGGTAATCAGCACGCCCGCGCCGGCCACGCCGGTCGGGTGGAATTGCCAGAATTCCATGTCTTGCAGCGGGATGCCTGCGCGCGCAGCCATGCCCAGGCCGTCACCGGTGTTGATGAAGGCGTTGGTGGAAGCGGCCCAGATGCGGCCGGCGCCACCGGTGGCCAGCACCGTGGTCTTGGCTTCCAGGATGTAGATCTCGCCCGTTTCCATTTCCAGGGCGGTCACGCCCACGACGTCGCCAGCCTCGTTGCGCAGCAGGTCCAGCGCCATCCATTCGACGAAGAACTGGGTGCGCGCAGCGACGTTGCGCTGGTAGAGGGTGTGCAGCAGCGCGTGGCCGGTGCGGTCGGCGGCGGCACAGGCGCGCTGCACCGGCTTTTCACCGAAGTTGGCGGTGTGGCCGCCGAACGGACGCTGATAGATCGTGCCGTCGGGGTTGCGGTCAAACGGCATGCCGAAGTGCTCGAGCTCGTACACGGCGTTCGGCGCTTCACGGCACATGAATTCGATGGCGTCCTGGTCGCCCAGCCAATCCGACCCCTTGACGGTGTCGTACATGTGCCAGTACCAGTTGTCTTCGCTCATGTTGCCCAGGGAGGCGCTCACGCCGCCTTGCGCGGCAACGGTGTGCGAACGCGTGGGGAACACTTTGGACAGCACCGCAACCGACAGGCCCGCTTGGGACAGTTGCAGCGAACAACGCATGCCGGCTCCACCGGCGCCAACGACCACCACATCAAACTGGCGGCGCGGCAAGGATTTCATGACAGAGACCACGGCTTAAATGCTCCAGAGGATTTGCGCGAAGTAAACGACCGTACCGATCAACCAGAGGATCGTCAGCACTTGCAGCAGCAGGCGCAGGCCCACCGGCTTGACGTAATCCATCCAGATGTCGCGCACGCCAATCCAGGCATGCCAGGCCAACGCAATGAATGCAAGGGAGGCCAGGATCTGGCCAACCGGAATGAAGCCCACGTAGAAATTGAACAGCTTGACCCAGTGTTCATACGTGAAGGCAGGCATCGTCAGGATGCCGACGAGCAGTACCAGCGTATACACGGCCATGATGACGGCGGTGATGCGCTGGATGATGAAATCCATGACGCCATAGTGAGCGCCGACGACCAGGCGCTTGGGTCCGTAGTTTTTAGCGGCGGCCATTTACAGCACTCCGAACAGTTTGAGACCGAACACCAGCGTCAGCGCCAGGCTGACACCGAAGACCACGCCGGCGCTTTTCTTGGCCGACAGCTTGTCGATACCGATGTGCAGGTCCAGCAGCAGGTAGCGGATGCCGGCACAGAAGTGGTGCAGGTAGCCCCAGATCAGGACCAGGAAGACAAGCTTGACGATCGGGTTGGCCGCGATGGAGGCGATCCAGGCGAACGACTGCGGTGCGGCCACGCTCGCCGCGAACAGCGGAACGATGACCAAGGGCAAACAGAGGAACAGCAAAATGCCGCTGATGCGGTGCAGGATGGACAGCTTGCCGGCCAGGGGCAGGCGATAAGAGAACGCAACTTGGGCAAGCCCAATATTGCGAAACTGCGGACGTGGCTTGGCAGCGGTGTCGGACATGACGGCCTCGGTGTTTCTGAACTAGGGAATCGTGACGGCGGGAATGCCGTGGCCCTTTCGGGCAAACACGGTATTTTCGCCCAGAGATTGGGTTGGTATCAAATCGTAGTGTAAAAGCTCATCAATTCAGACTATTGCGGTAGTGGTATCGATCGGTCAAGTACAAACCCCGGCGAATTTCCATGGGGCGGTCACCATAGGTGTACGACACCCGATCCACCTGCAACAACGGCGTGCCGGCGGGAACATTAAGCAGCGGACAGACTTCGGCCGGCGCGATCACCGCGCGCAGCTTTTCATCCGCGCGCACCATGCTGACGCCGAACTCGGATTCGAACAGGCCATAGAGCGGCGCCTTATTGGCGGTCAGCAGCTCCAGGGTCAGTCCACGGAAAATGGTGCCGGGCAGCCAGATGTCGTCCACGACGGTGGGTGTCTGCCCCATGGACAGCAGGCGGCGGATCATGACGACCGTCTCGCCTGCGCGCAGGTCGAGGGCGCGCGCGATCTCGGCGGGCGCCCTCAGGCGCCGGCATTCCAGGATGCGGCTTTCGGCACGGCCGGGCTCGCCTTCTTCGTCGGCGGCCAGGCGCAGGAAACGGTAGCGCACGCGGGCTTCGTGGTGGGTGGCGACAAAGGTGCCCTTGCCCTGGCGGCGCAGCAGCATGTGCTCGGCTGCCAACTCATCGACCGCCTTGCGCACCGTGCCCTGGCTCACCTGAAAACGGGCGGCCAGATCGATTTCGCTGGGGATGAGTTCACCGGGCTTCCATTCGCCGCGCTCAAGGCTTTGAACGAGCAGATCCTTGATCTGGCGGTAGAGCGGACTGAAAGCGGCCCCCTCGCCCGTTGAACGGGCGGCGCGAGTGCGTAAGGAGGTTTCGGGCCGAGGCTCTGCCATGGATCTTCTTGAAAGTGTCATGTTCATCCGGATGATGGGAGGGCAGCGCAAAACAGGATGCAAACCCACATCCGCAATGCGCTGTCAGGGGCACAACCGACCGGGCTGCAACGCATTCGAATAAACGCTCTATTGTGGCATATCGGGGGAGATACTGTCCAACGTCTTATGTCTTATATAAGATAGAAGAGCGTTTGACGCACCCGTAAAATCGATCTAGGATTCACGGCTGTCAGGCTCCTGCCCCCGCTTGGGTTTTTGGTGCGCGAATTTGTTTTTTGCCGCAGGTCCGCCCCAAGGCAAAAATGCCCCCGCAAGGGGCAGCAAGTCCGCGTCAGCGGGTGCGGCGTGGGGGCCCTTGATTCCTGCCCTAACGATTACACTGATTGGTGAGATTTTTCTCGCCAAACCATTACGGAGAACGTCCATGTCCAAGCCTGCCTTGCGTGTCGCCGTCACCGGCGCCGCCGGCCAAATCGGTTACGCACTGCTATTCCGCATCGCCTCCGGCGAAATGCTGGGTAAAGATCAACCCGTCATCCTGCAATTGCTGGAAATCCCCGACGAGAAAGCGCAAAAGGCCCTGAAGGGCGTCATCATGGAATTGGATGACTGCGCCTTCCCGCTGCTGCAGGAAGTGACCGCCCACAGCGACCCGCGCACCGCCTTCAAGGATGCCGACGTGGCCCTGCTGGTCGGCGCCCGTCCGCGCGGCCCCGGCATGGAGCGCAAGGACCTGCTGTCGGTCAACGCCCAGATCTTCACGGCGCAGGGCAAGGCCCTGAACGACGTGGCCAGCCGCAACGTCAAGGTCCTGGTCGTCGGCAACCCCGCCAACACCAACGCCTACATCGCCATGAAGTCGGCGCCGGACCTGCCGGCCAAGAACTTCACCGCCATGCTGCGCCTGGATCACAACCGCGCCCTGTCGCAACTGTCCGCCAAGTCGGGCAAGCCGGTCGCCGCGATCGAGAAGCTGGTCGTGTGGGGCAACCACTCGCCCACGATGTACCCCGACTTCCGCTTCGCCACCGTCGGCGGCGAATCGTTGTCCAAGCTGATCAACGACGACGCCTGGAACCGCGACACGTTCATCCCGACCGTGGGCAAGCGCGGCGCCGCCATCATCGAAGCCCGTGGCCTGTCCTCGGCCGCTTCGGCTGCCAACGCCGCCATCGACCACGTCCGTGACTGGGTCCTGGGCAGCAACGGCAAGTGGGTCACGATGGGCATCCCGTCGGACGGCTCCTACGGCATCCCGGAAGGCATCATCTACGGCGTGCCGGTCACGACCGAAAACGGCGAATACAAGCGTGTCGAAGGCCTGGAAATCGACGCCTTCTCGCGCGAGCGCCTGGACTTCACGCTGAAAGAGCTCCTCGAAGAGCGCGACGGCGTCAAGGACCTGCTGAAGTAAGCAGCGGTTGAGTGAAGAATTGGGCCCGTTCATGCGGGCCCAATTCCTAAGCAAGGCCGCCACATCATTGCCGAAGCATGAACCTGTCCCTTCACCCGGCCTGCGGCGATTGTCGCGGAGGGGACAGATTCATGTTCCGGACCCGCGATAAGGTCGTGGGCTAGCCATAAGAAAGAACGGAGACCTCCATGTCCAGACCCGAATCGCCCGGCGCCCTCTTTCGCCGCGCCCTCGCCGAAGAAAGCCCCCTGCAGATCATCGGCGCCATCAACGCCAACCACGCCCTGCTGGCCAAGCGTGCCAGCTACCGCGCCATCTACCTGTCTGGCGGCGGCGTCGCGGCCGGTTCGCTGGGCCTGCCCGACCTGGGCATCAACACCATGGACGACGTGCTGACCGACGTGCGCCGCATCACCGACGTGTGCGACGTGCCGCTGGTGGTGGACATCGACACCGGCTTCGGCCCGTCGGCCTTCAACATCGCCCGCACCGTCAAGAGCCTGATCAAGTTCGGCGCGGCCGCCTGCCACATTGAAGACCAGGTCGGCGCCAAGCGCTGCGGCCACCGTCCCGGCAAGGAAATCGTCACCACCGAAGAAATGGCCGACCGCGTCAAGGCCGCTGCCGACGCGCGCACCGACAGCGATTTCTATCTGATCGCCCGCACCGACGCCATCGCCTCGCACGGCGTGGACGCCGCCATCGAGCGCGCCCTGGCCTGCGTGGAAGCCGGCGCCGACGCGATCTTCGCCGAAGCCGCCTACGACCTCCCCACCTACGACCGCTTCGTCAAGGCCGTCAAGGTGCCGGTCCTGGCCAACATCACCGAATTCGGCAAGACGCCGCTGTTCACGGTCGAAGAGTTAAAGAGCGTGGGCGTGGGCATGGTGCTCTACCCGCTGTCGGCCTTCCGCGCCATGAACAAGGCCGCCGAAGCCGTCTACACCGCCATCCGCCGCGACGGCCACCAGAAAAACGTGGTGGACCTGATGCAGACGCGCGAAGAACTGTACGACCGCATCGGCTATCACGAATTCGAATCCAGATTGGATGCGCTCTTCCAAAAGGGCAAAGCGTAAGTCCGCAACGCCTTTGGTATCCGGCGCCGCGGCCATCCCGGGGCGCCAAGCTTTTCCCCCATATCGTCAATCGCGAAAGGAAAGGAGTAGAGACATGAGCACGGCTCCCAAGAAGCAAGAAGCCAAATCGGACGCCAAGCCGGAAGAGAAAGCCGGTTTCAAACCCAAGAAGTCCGTTGCCCTGTCGGGCGTGGTCGCAGGCAATACCGCGCTGTGCACGGTCGGCCGCAGCGGCAACGACCTGCACTACCGCGGCTACGACATCCTGGACATCGCGCACACGAGCGAGTTCGAGGAAATCGCCCACTTGCTCGTCCATGGCAAATTGCCCAACAAGTCCGAACTCGCCGCCTACAAGCAAAAGCTGAAGAGCTTGCGCGGCCTGCCGGCCCAGCTGCAAGTCGCGCTGGAAGCCCTGCCCGCCTCGAGCCACCCGATGGACGTCATGCGCACCGCCGTGTCGGTGCTGGGCTGCGTGCTGCCCGAGAAAGACGATCACAACACCCCGGGCGCGCGCGACATCGCCGACCGCCTGATGGCCAACCTGGGTTCGGCCCTGCTGTACTGGTACCACTACAGCCACAACGGCCGCATCATCGACGTGCAGACGGACGACGACAGCATCGGCGGCCACTTCCTGCACCTGCTGCACGGCGAAAAGCCCAGCGACGAATGGGTCAAGGCGATGCACATCTCCCTGAACCTGTACGCCGAGCACGAATTCAACGCGTCCACGTTCACGGCACGCGTCATCGCCGGCACGGGTTCGGACATGTTCTCGTCGATTGCCGGCGCCATCGGCGCGCTGCGCGGCCCGAAGCATGGCGGCGCCAACGAAGTGGCGTTCGATGTGCAGAAGCGCTATGAAACGCCGGACGAGGCCGAAGCCGACATCCGCCGCCGCGTCGAAGCCCGCGAAGTTATCATCGGCTTTGGCCACCCCGTCTACACCGTGTCCGACCCGCGCAACAAGGTCATCAAGGACGTGGCCAAGAAGCTGTCCAAGAAGGCCGGCACCACCAAGATGTTCGACATCGCCGAACGCCTTGAGACGGTCATGTGGGACATCAAGAAGATGTTCCCCAACCTGGACTGGTTCTCGGCCGTCAGCTACCACATGATGGGCGTGCCCACCGCCATGTTCACCCCGTTGTTCGTCATTGCGCGTACCGCAGGCTGGTCGGCTCACATCATCGAGCAGCGCATCGACAACAAGATCATCCGCCCCACCGCCAATTACGTGGGTCCGGAAGACCAGAAGTTCGTGCCGCTGGACAAGCGCAAGTAAGCCCCGCGCAAGCCAGACGAGAGCGAGGGCGCAGCATGGCCACCTGTATTCATTCTATGGAGAGGTACCGCTATGTCTGCCCCGATCTCCAACGTGCGTCCCGATCCCGACCAGGTGCTGGTCGATATCGCGGACTACGTTCTGAACTATGAAATCCAGAGCGGTCTGGCGTATGACACCGCCCGCAACTGCCTGATCGACACGCTGGGCTGCGGCCTGGAAGCGCTGGAATATCCCGCGTGCAGGAAATTGCTGGGTCCGGTCGTGCCCGGCACCGTGGTGCCCAACGGCGCCAAGGTGCCGGGCACGTCGTTCCAGCTGGACCCGGTGCAAGCCGCGTTCAACATCGGCACGGCCATCCGCTGGCTGGACTTCAACGACACGTGGCTGGCCGCCGAATGGGGACACCCGTCGGACAACCTGGGCGGCATCCTGGCCACCGCCGACTGGCTATCACGGACCGCGGTCGCCGCCGGCAAACCGCCCCTGACCATGCGCGACGTGCTGACCGGCATGATCAAGGCGCACGAGATCCAGGGCTGCATCGCGCTGGAGAACTCCTTCAACAAAGTCGGGCTGGACCACGTCGTGCTGGTCAAGGTGGCGTCCACCGCCGTCGTGGCGCAGATGCTGGGACTGGACCGCGATGAAGTGATCAACGCGGTATCGCTGGCCTGGGTCGACGGCCAAAGCCTGCGCACCTATCGCCATGCCCCCAATACCGGCAGCCGCAAGAGCTGGGCCGCCGGCGACGCCACCAGCCGCGCCGTGCGCCTGGCGCTGATCGCCAAGACCGGCGAAATGGGCTATCCGTCGGTGCTGACGGCCAAGACCTGGGGCTTTTACGACGTGCTCTTCAAGGGCCAGCCGTTCAAGTTCCAGCGGCCCTATGGCAGCTACGTGATGGAAAACGTGCTGTTCAAGATCTCGTTCCCCGCCGAGTTCCATTCGCAGACCGCGGTGGAATGCGCCATGCAGATCCATGATCTTCTGCGTACCCAGGGCAAGAGCGCGGATGACATCAAGGCCATCACGATCCGCACGCACGAGGCGTGCATCCGCATCATCGACAAGAAAGGGCCGCTGAACAACCCGGCCGATCGCGACCACTGCATCCAGTACATGGTGGCCGTGCCCGTGCTGTTCGGCCGCCTGACGGCCGGCGACTACGAAGACGAGATCGCCCGCGACCCGCGCATCGACGCGCTGCGCGACAAGATCGTCTGCGTGGAAGACCCGGCGTACACCCGCGACTATCACGACCCGGACAAGCGCTCGATCGCGAACGCGCTGACCGTGGAGTTCAACGACGGCTCCCGCCTGGACGAGATCGTCTGCGAATACCCCATCGGCCACAAACGCCGCCGCCAGGACGGCATCCCGCTGCTGGAAGCCAAGTTCCGGACCAACCTGGCCCGCATCTTCCCGGCCAAGCAGCAGCGCCGGATCCTGGAGGTATCGCTGGACCAGGAGGCGCTGGAAGCCATGCCGGTGCACGAGTACGTGGACTTGTACGTCATCTGATTCCAGGGCCGGACGTCGGAAGCTGGGAATCGGGAATCGGGATTCGTGACTTGGGATTTGTGACTCGGGGTTCGGGGGTCGGGGTTCTGGATTCGTAGGATGGGTGAAGCGCGGGATGCCGGCGTTTGGGTCCCCGGTCTCCAGCGCGCGCAACCCATCAAGCGGCGCTGGCGTCGTGGCTGACTCCGCAAAGACGCCTGCGCTGCGTGATGGGTTCCGCGCGCTCATTGGCAGCGTTCTTCTTCAAGGACTCTCGCGCTTCACCCATCCTACGAATCGCTCGGCGACTTCGCGCGATATCCAGGGCCGGATGAAGGCGGGCACCGGCCTTACAATGCGGCTTTCCTCGATCGGATCGCGCCATGGCCATGCTCTGGGTCAAGACCTTCCACATTGTCTTTATCGCTTCCTGGTTTGCCGGCTTGTTCTACCTGCCGCGCATTTTCGTGAACCTGGCCCAGCAGACGGACGCCTCTGTCCAGGCCACGCTGCTGGGCATGGCGCGCCGCCTGTACCGCTTCACCACCATCCTGGCCGTGGTCGCCATCGTGTTCGGCATGTGGCTGTACCTGGGCTATCGCATCGGCGTAGGCCCGGGCAACGGCTGGATGCACGCCAAACTCTTTTTCGTCCTGCTCGTCATCGGCTACCATCACGCCTGTGGCTTGATGCTGCGTAAATTCGAACAGGGCAAAAACACCCGTTCGCACAAGTTCTATCGCTGGTTCAACGAAGTTCCCGTCTTGCTGCTCTTGGTGGTGGTGGCGCTGGTCGTCGTCAAACCCTTCTGATTTCCCCTACCTTTGCACATTCGCCAGGATTCGTATGTCCTCTGATGAACACGACCGTCCGCGCAAGACGCTGACGATCAAGAAAACGGCGCGCGACGCCCACGCCGAAGAAGCGCCCAAGCGCACCCGCACGGGCGCCCGCGCCCGCCTGGTCGCGCAAATTGAGCGCACCCGCGAAAACGTCGAACGCCAGAAAGACCCCGAAGGCTATCAACGCCGCCAGGAAGAAGAAGCACGCTACGCCCGCAAGCCGGCCGCCGGCGGCCGCGGCGCAGCCCCCCGTGGGCAGGCGCCACGTGGCGGGCAGTCTTCCGAACGCGGCCAGTACGATCGCGGCGCGCCCGGCCGGGGCGCATCCGAACGCAGCGCGCCCAGCCGTGGCTCGTCCGATCGCGCGCCTGCGGCCCGCAGCCGTTCCGACGATACGCGCCGCGATGCGGGCGCCAGCGCCAGCTCGCGCCCTCCGCGTCCGCAGCAGCGCGCGCCGCGCCTGCGCGACGACCAGTACATCGCCCCCGCCACGCCGGCGGGACGCTTCTACGACCCGTTCGAGGATGACGGCCCCGCGCCCGAATTCGCCGCCGAACCCGATCACGACGACGTGCCGGGTCACGGCCAGGATGCCCAGCCGGAATTCGCCGACGCGCGCGACGATACCCGCGAGCGCGCCCCGACCATCGAGACACGCAGCCGCGCCCCGCGCCAACCGCGCCCGGCAGAAGTGTTCACGGTGTTCGCCCCCTGCCCGCAAGGCCTGGAAGAGGCGTTGACCGCAGAGATGCAGGCACTGGGCTATGAAGATGCCAAGGCCGGCCGCGCCGGCTGCTCGTTCACGGCCGATTGGGCCGGCGTGCAGCGCGCCAACCTGTATTCGCGTCTGGCCACCCGTATCCTGGTGCAGGTGGCACACGCCGAAATCTCGCACGAAGACGACATCCTGGACCTGGCCCGCGATACCCCGTGGGAGCGCTGGTTCGGCGCCGAACAGACGCTGCGCGTGGACACCTCGGCCATCAAGAGCCCGGTGCAAAGCCTGCAGTACTGCAATCTGCGCGCCAAGGACGGCATTTGCGACCGCCTGCGCGAACTGGAAGGCGAACGCCCCAGCATCGACACGGTGCGCCCGGACGCCCGCGTTCACCTGTTCCTGACGGGCCACACGGCCACCCTGTACCTGGATACCTCCGGCGAATCCCTGTTCAAGCGCGGCTGGCGCCTGGACAAGGGCGAAGCCCCGCTGCGCGAAAACCTGGCCGCCGGCATGCTGGCCCTGGCAGGCTGGGACCCGGCGGCGCCGTTGCTGGACCCGTTCTGCGGGTCGGGGACCATCCTGATCGAGGCGGCCTGGATCGCCCTGGGCGTGCCCCCGGGCATCTCGCGCCCGTTCGGTTTCGAACGCCTGCGCGATCATGACGCCTACCGCTGGCGCGACCTGAAGGACGACGCCCGCTCACGCATCCTGCCGCAGCTGGACGCGCCGCTGGTCGGTTACGACCTGGACCCGCAAGCCATTGAATTCGCCCAGAACAACGCCGAGCGCGCCTGGCTGACGGCCGATTCCATCCGGTTCGAAGTCGGCGACGCGCGCGAGATCACCGCGCCCGCCGACCACGGCTGGATCGTCACCAACCCGCCCTACGGCGAGCGCATGCTGACCGAGCAGGACGCGGACCTGTGGCGCGATTGGGCCAGCTGCCTTAAGCGCAATTTCGCGGGCTGGCAGTTGCACGTCATCACCAGCGACCTGACCCTGCCCAACCAGATGCGCTTGAAGCCCAAGCGCCGCGTGCCGCTGCATAACGGCGCGCTGGACTGCCGCCTGTTCGGTTTCGAACTGGTCGCCGCCGGCTACCGCGACGCCTGATCGCGCAGCGCCCGGAGCGGCTTTCCGCCCGGGCGCCGGCCGCTTTCCCGCCAGATCCCACGCGTTGTAAAAGCGCCGCAACATGGTGCGCGTATCTTTGCTTATGGTGCCCCGCCGCTCGGTTTTGGGGCATTATCAGCACCAAGGTGTTGCCAAGTTGCACATGCTTGCACCTCCCTCTTGCACAGTTTCAGGGTAAACCCTATAATTCGGGTTATCCCTAGTAGCAAACAACTGTGCAAGCCCGTGGAGGCTAACGTGATCAACCCGAACAACACCATCCGCCTGACCGACGAACTCGAGCGCCAACTGATGCTCCAGGCTATTGAAGAACAATTCCGTCCGCACCCGATGCGGGCGTTGGCCGCAGGCCTGCGTAAGCTGGCCCACGGCGTGAAGGCCCTGGCTGGCAAGACGAGCGCCAAGAACGCGCACTCCGCAGCCTAAAGACAGGCCTGGGCCTTAAGCGCTAAGGCCCGAAAGATTTTCCCCTTGGGGGCTGCATAGCCCCTTTTATAGACCCGCCCTTACCGGCGGGTTTTTTTTCGCCCTTCCCTTGCGCGAAGGGTGTGCCCTCCCTCTTCTATAATGCCGGTCCATGACGACCGACGCCCTCCTTGACCAGACTCCCAATCGGCTGCGCCGATTCGCCTGCATGATGTACGAAGCCGTGCTGCTGTTTGGCGTGGTGTTCCTGGCGGGCTACCTGCTGGATACCTTGACGCAGAGCAAGAATGCGCTGGAGCTTCGCGGGGCGCGGCAGGCCTGGCTGTTTACCGCCATCGGCGCCTACTTCGTGCTGTGCTGGCGCCGCCGCGGCCAGACGCTGCCCATGAAGACCTGGAACATCCGGCTCGTCGACCGGGACGGCAACACGCCCAGCACGGGCCGCCTGATCTTGCGCTATGTGCTGGTCTGGCCGCTGGTGCTGGCGGGCGCCGCCGTCGTCTGGGGCGCCGCCAATCTCACGGGCTGGGCCTCGGTGGACATGTTCATCGTGGCCGCGCCCTTCACGATCTTCATCTGGTCCTGGCTTGATCCCGACGGCCAGTTCCTGCACGACCGCATCCTGGGCACGCGCCTGCGCAACGCGCCGCAGCGCCAGAAAAGCCGGTAAGCCGACCGCGCCCACACAAACTATTACAAACGGCAAAATCATGCGGCCATTTGGCCGCCTGCTTTCAGAAAGTTGAAAGTCGCCCGCAAAGACAATGAGGCCCCTTTAAACAGACGCCTCAAGACTCCCATGCGCGCTTTCATTTCCCGCCTGTCGCTGGCCGCCGCCAGCGCGCTGCTCTTCCTGCCGTCCGGGGCCTCGGCCCAGAATGCATCGGCCCAGCAGGAAATCGAATCCGCCACGAAAGCCGCGTTCGCCGCCGCCCAGCAAGGGCCGACGGATGTGAAGCTGGGCGATCAGGCCGTGGTGCACCTGCCGCAGAACATGTTCTTCGTCCCGCGCTTCCAGGCCGAGCGCCTGATGCAGGCCTACGGCAACGGCAAGGATCCGTCGCTGTTGGGGGTGGTGATGCCCAAGAGCGACGATGACGACTGGGTCGTCACCGTCAACTTCGACAAGGCCGGCTACATCAAGGATGATGACGCGCGCAACTGGAACGTCAGCGAACTGCTGGACAGCCTGCGGGAAGGCACCGAACAGTCCAACGAAGAGCGCAAGAAGCGCGGCTTCCCCGAGCTGACGGTGGACGGCTGGGTCGAAGCGCCCAAGTACGACAGCAACACGCAGCGGCTGGTCTGGTCGGTGGCGGCCAAGCACAAGGGCGCCGAAGCCGGGGAAGACCCCACGGTGAACTACAACACCTACGCGCTGGGCCGCGACGGCTACATCACGCTGGATCTCATCACCCAGCAAAGCCTGGTGCCCAAGGACAAGACCGCCGTGCTGGCGCTGCTGGACAACCTGAACTACGTGGACGGCAAGCGCTACGCCGACTTCGATTCCTCGACCGACAAGGTCGCGGAATACGGTCTGGCCGCGCTGGTGGCCGGCGTGGCCGCCAAGAAGCTGGGCCTGTTCGCCGTGATCGCCGCCTTCCTGGCCAAGTTCGCCAAGGTCGGCATCCTGGCCGCGGCCGCACTCGGCGGCGGACTGTGGAAGCGTCTGCGCGGCAAGAAGGCCGACACGCAGCAGCCCTGAGCATTGCCTGTGACGGTGGCGGCGCCCGGCGCCGCGCCGCCGTCACAACAGCGTCACGGTTTCTTCATACGCCCGTCATCGCCGGATGATTTCATCCTGAGGCATGACGACAGCCCACATGGAAGCGACCGTGAACGAAATCCGACCCGCGCATTGGCGTGCTCTCTGGATTTCCGATATTCACCTGGGTACTGCCGGGTGCAAGGCGGAATTCCTGCTCGATTTCCTGGACCACAACGATTCGGACACCCTTTACCTGGTGGGCGATATCGTGGACGGCTGGCAGTTGCGCAAGCATTGGCACTGGCCACGGGCGCATAACGACGTCATCCAGCGCATCCTGCGCAAGGCGCGCAACGGCACGCGCGTGGTGTTCATCCCCGGCAACCATGACGAATTCGCTCGCGAATTCGCCGGCTACGCGTTCGGTGACATCGAGATCCTGGACGAAGACGTCCACGTGACCGCCAAGGGCCTGCGCCTGCTGGTGCTGCACGGCGACCAGTTCGACGGCGTGATCCAGCACAGCCGCTGGCTTGCCCACCTGGGCGACGGCCTCTACCAGCTGGCGCTATGGATCAACCACCATTTCAACCGGCTGCGCCATCGCCTGGGGCTGCACTACTGGTCCCTGTCGCAATATCTCAAGCACAAGGTCAAGAACGCCGTCTCCTTCATCACGGATTTCGAGGAAGCGCTGGCCGGCGAGGCGCGCCGCCGCGGCCTGGACGGCGTGGTCTGCGGGCACATCCACAAGGCCGAACTGCGCGACGTGGGCGGCATCCTGTACTGCAATGACGGCGATTGGGTAGAAAGCCTGTCCGCCCTGGCCGAAACCCACGACGGCCAGCTGCAGCTGCTGGACTGGGCCGCCATCCAGGCCGAACGGCAGGCGGAACCGGTCGCCCGCCCGCCCCGTTCGCTGTCCCTGCCCGCCCTGCCCTCCGCACTACGCCGCCAAAGCAAACACCCGTGATAACCCGTATGCGTCCCCATTACGCAACGGGGATATTGCAGTTCACGGCCCTCTAGGTCATGCTTGCATCTGAGGCAACGGGCGAGTTGGCCCGTTCACGCAGCTGCAACATGCTTACAACATAGGGCCATGAACGACCAATATCAGGCGCTCTACCAATCATTCCGCTGGCTGGTACCCACCCAGTTCAACATTGCGGATGCGTGCTGCCACCGCTGGGCATCCAGTAGTCCGGATGCGCGGCGCATTGCCATCTACTACGAAGATGAGTCCGGCAACCGCGAGGTCTGGACCTATGCCCGACTGGCCGAGGCCGTCAACCAATTGGCCAACGGCCTGGTGAAAATGGGCGTGGGCCGCGGCGATCGGGTCGGTGTCGTTTTGGGGCAACGCCCTGAAACCGTCGTCGCCCACATGGCCATCTACACGGTGGGCGGCGTCGTGCTGCCGCTATCGACCCTGTTCGGCCCCGAGGCCCTGGAAACCCGCCTGCGCGACTCCGAAACCCGCGTCGCCATCGTGGACCATGCCTCCAGTGCGAATCTGCTGGCCGTCAGCGACAACTGCCCCAACCTGCAGCAGATCATCGGCATCGGCTTCGCCGACGAGCGCGTCCTGCCCTGGCGCAGCCTGCTGGCCCGCCAGCCCAGCGAATTCAAGGCCATCCCGACGCGGTCCTCCGACCCCGCCATCCTGCTCTATACCTCGGGCACCACGGGTGCGCCCAAGGGCGCCCTGCTGCCGCACAGCGTGCTGATCGGCAACCTGCCGGGCTTCGTGGCCTCGCAGGACTGGTTCCCCAAGCCGGCCGACGTGTTCTGGTCGCCGGCCGACTGGGCGTGGACGGGCGGCATGATGGACGCGCTGCTGCCCACCCTGTATTTCGGGCACCCCATCGTGGGCACGCGCGGGCGCTTTTCCGTCGAGCGCGCGTTCGAGCTGCTGGAACGCTATCAGGTCACCAACACCTTCCTCTTCCCCACCGCCCTGAAGATGATGATGAAGGCGGTGCCGGAACCCCGCAACCGCTACCAGCTGGCCCTGCGCTCCATCATGAGCGCGGGTGAAAGCGTGGGCGAAACTGTCTTTGAATGGTGCCAGTCGGCGCTGGGCGTGACGCCCAACGAAATGTTCGGCCAGACCGAGATGAACTACGTGGTGGGCAACAGCCAGAAGCGCTGGCCCGCCCGTCCCGGCAGCATGGGCCGGCCCTACCCGGGCCATCAGGTCGCGGTCTTAAACGATGACGGCCAGCCCGTGGCTGCCGGCGAAACCGGTGAAATCGCCGTCAACCGGCTGGACATCCACGGCTATCCCGACCCGGTGATGTTCCTGGGCTACTGGCGCAACGAAGCGGCGACGCAGGCCAAATTCAAGGGCGATTGGTGCCTGACGGGTGATCTCGCCACCCTCGATGCCGACGGCTACCTCTGGTATGCCGGCCGCGCCGACGACGTGTTCAAGTCGTCCGGCTACCGGATCGGCCCGGGTGAAATCGAAAGCTGCCTGATCGGGCATCCCGCCGTGGCCAACGCCGCCGTCGTGCCCAAGCCGGACGCCGAGCGCGGCGCCCTGGTCAAGGCCTATGTCGTGCTGACGCCGGAGTTCGCCCATCGTGACCGCGCCGACGTCATCGAAAACCTGCAGGAACATGTGCGCGAGCGGCTGGCGCCCTACGAATACCCGAAAGAGATCGAATTCGTCGACGAATTGCCGATGACCGCCACCGGTAAGATCCAGCGCCGTGTCTTGCGCCTGCGCGAAGAAGAGCGCGCCCGCGCCGCCGCCCCGGCGCCCGTCGCCGCGGCAGGCCCCGTCGCGACGGCACCTGTCGCGACCACGACCGCGACCGTCACCGTCGACACGGCCCACGGCGGCCCCGAGAAGCAACCGGAGACCTGAGGCAATGCCCATTTACCAGCTTGATGACCTGATCCCCCGCATCGACCCCGCCGCCTACGTGGCCGACAGTGCCGACATCATCGGCAACGTCACGCTGGAAGCGGGAGTCAGCATCTGGTCCAACGTATCGATCCGCGGCGACAACGACGCCATCCTGATCCGCCACGGCACCAATATCCAGGAATCCAGCGTCCTGCACGTGGACAGCGGCTGTCCCATGACGATCGGCCCCAACGTGACGGTGGGCCACCAGGCCATGCTGCACGGCTGTACCATCCACGAGGGCGCCCTGGTGGGCATGCAGGCCATCGTCTTGAACAATGCGGTCATCGGCCGCAACTGCCTGATCGGCGCCGGCGCGATCATCCCGGAAGACCGGATCATCCCCGACAATTCGCTGGTGATCGGCATCGGCAAGATCGTCCGCGAGCTCTCGGACGAGGAAATCGCCAATCTGCACAAAAACACCGCCCATTACGTGGCGCGGGGCCAACACTACAAGACGGCCCTGAAACGGCTGGCCTGAACGCCCCAGGGCGCCGTTGAACCCCCTGCTGCCAGCAGGGGGAATCGCGCCCCTGATCGGCTAACATTCCGCTATGACCGATCAGCTCAAAAAATACCTTACCGAAGACCGCAGCGTCCGCGTCCAGGCCGTACGCCTTGAGGCGACCTGGAAGGCCGTCCAGGCCAACCACGACTACCCGCCCGCCATCACCCACCTGCTGGGCGAACTGGTGGCCGCGTCCACCCTGCTTGCCGCCAACATCAAGTTCGAGGGCTCGCTGGTGCTCCAGATCCAGGGCGACGGCCCCATCGCCCTGCTGGTGGTGGAATGCCGTTCCGACCTGAGCCTGCGCGCCACCGTCAAAGTGCGCGAAGGCCATGACGTGCCCGCCGACGGCACGATGCAAAGCCTGCTGAACCCGGGCGGCGCCGGCCGCTTCATCGTGGTGTTGGACCCGCAGCGCAAGCTGCCGGGCCAGCAGGCCTACCAGGGCATCGTGCCGCTGGAAGGCGATACCGTGGCCGAGGCCCTGCAACACTACATGAAGGCGTCCGAACAGCTGGACACGCGCCTGTGGCTGGCGGCGGATGCCGACCATGCCGCCGGCATGCTGATCCAGCGCCTGCCTTTCCATGGCGGCACGGATGCGCCGCTGTTGACCGAGCAGGCCGCGGCGGAAACCTGGGACCGCACCAATGCGCTGGCCAGCACCCTCAAGCGCGACGAACTGCTGGAAGCCGAGATCGACACGCTGATCCACCGCCTGTTCTGGGAAGACACCCTGCTGGCGTTCGATCCGGTGACGGTAAGCTGGCATTGCCCCTGCACCCGCGAGCGCGTGGCAAGCATGCTGCGTTCGCTGGGCGAAGAGGAAGTCAACAGCGTCCTGGCCGAGCGCGGCCAGGTGGACGTGTCGTGCGACTTCTGCGGCAAGCCCTACAAGTTCGACGCGGTCGACTGCGCCACCCTGTTTGCGCCGAACCAGCCCCCGGCCGACGACGCGCCCCCGACCGTGCATTGATTCCCCGCGTCCCGCCTGGCGGGACGTTTTCACCCCTTCGGATTGTCCGTATCGACGGGCGGTCATGCCTGCGCCACACTGCGCAGCCATGACCGCCTTTTTCTTTGCCTGTTCGCGGCAGCGGGGCGCCGCCGCCATCGAATTCGCCGTGGCTGGCGCCGTGGTGCTGCTGCTAGGCCTGCTGGCGATCGAAGCCGCCCGCTGGCAGGCCGTACGCCAGATGGCGCACCTGGCGCTGATCGAAGCCGCCCGCGCAGGCGCCACCGCCCATGGCGAACCCGCCCGCATGCGGCGCGCTTTTCAACAGGCGTTGCTGCCGCTGCATGCCGGCGGGGAAGGCACGGCGGGCAAGGCCGACGCGCGGCGCCGGCGGGAACGCGCCCAGGCAGGTATTGCGGCGCTGACCGGCCTGACCCCGTGGCGCATTGAAATCCTGCAGCCAGACGCCCGCGCCTTCCGCCAGCACGGCCGCGCTGGGCTCACGGTGGCGGCGGCACCAGGCTTGCGCGCCATCGACAACGACTACCAGGACCTGCAGCACGCGCGCCGGCCTCCCCCGCCCGGGGGCTTGAGCATCTTCGATGCGAATACGCTGAAACTGCGCCTGACCTATCTGCACCGGCCCTTGCTGCCGCCCGTGCGCATGCTGCTGGCGGCCTTGGGACGCGACGACGCCAGCTATGCAGGCGTGGCGCGTGCGCACGGCCTGCTGCCGATTCGGGTAGAGCTGGAGATGGAGATGCACTCGCATCCGGTTGATTGGTCGGGCAAGACGCCTCAACCGGAAGGAATGGTGGCCGGCGCCTGCCGCGACGTCCGCTGCCCCTGAGGAAAAACCTCAGTGGCGGGTCGTGGCGTTGTTTGCCGGCGTGGCCGGTTTGGGCGCCGCCGGGTTGGCGGCAGGGCTGGCCGCCCGATTGGCAGGCGGCTTGGCCGCCGGCGCGCTGGCGCGCGTGGCGGTGGGCGGTTTGGCAGCAGGGTCTGTCGCCAACGACGCGCCAGCAGCGGGAGGCTGCGTGTTCTGCGGCAGAATATGCACGAACACTTCGCCATCACGCATCATGCCGAGCTCGCCGCGGGCGCGCTCTTCGATGGCGCCAGAGCCGCCTTCAAGATCCCGCACTTCGGCTTCCAGCGCGGCATTGCGCGCGCGCAGGCCTTCATTGGTCTCGCGCTGCTCCGCCACTTGGCGTTGCAGATCCCAGACCTTGAACCAGCCGCCCTTACCCAGCCACAGCGGGTATTGGATCAAGCCTACCAGCACGAACAGCACCAGGAACAACAGGCGCATACGCGAGAACCCTCAGAGCAGTCGTGGCGCGGATGCGGCGGCGGCGCCAGGCGCCGCTGCCGCGCTTCCCATCAACGCAGGTTGTAGAAAGCTTCCAGGCCAGGATACGACGCCACTTCAGCCAGCTCTTCCTCGATACGCAGGAGCTGGTTGTACTTGGCCATGCGATCCGAACGGGACAGCGAACCCGTCTTGATCTGCATCGCGTTGGTTGCCACGGCGATATCGGCAATGGTCGAATCTTCGGTTTCGCCCGAACGGTGCGACACGACGGCGGTGTAGCCGGCGCGCTTGGCCATTTCGATGGCGGCGAAGGTCTCGGTCAGCGTGCCGATCTGGTTGATCTTGATCAGGATCGAGTTGGCGACGCCCTTCTGGATGCCTTCGCGCAGGATCTTGGTGTTGGTGACGAACAGGTCGTCGCCCACCAGTTGCACCTTCTTGCCCAACTGGTCGGTCAGGAGCTTCCAGCCGTCCCAATCGTTTTCGGCCATGCCGTCTTCGATGGAGATGATCGGGTACTTGTCGCACCAGGTGGCCAGCAGATTGGTGAACTCCTGCGAGGACAGCGAGATGCCGCCTTCGCCGGCCAGCGTGTACTTGCCGTCGCGGTAGAACTCCGAGCTGGCGCAATCCAGGCCCAGGGCGATCTGCGTGCCCGGCTCGTAGCCGGCTTCAGTGATGGCCTTCAGGATCAGCTGGATGGCGGCTTCGTGGCTGGGCACGTTGGGCGCGAAACCGCCCTCGTCGCCGACGGCCGTGGACATGCCCTGGCCGTGGATCAGCTTCTTCAGCATGTGGAAGACTTCAGCGCCCCAGCGCAGGGCTTCGCGGAAGCTGCCTGCGCCGACCGGCAGGATCATCAGTTCTTGCAGATCCAGCGTGTTGTTGGCGTGCGCGCCGCCGTTGATGACGTTCATCATCGGCACGGGCATGCTCATGGGGCCGCTGCCGCCGAAATAGCGGTACAGGGACAGGCCCGATTCGTCGGCGGCGGCGCGGGCCACGGCCATGCTGGCGGCCAGGATCGCGTTGGCGCCCAGGCGTTCCTTGGACTCGGTGCCGTCCAGCTCGATCAGCGTGCGATCGACGAAGGTCTGTTCCTGGGCGTCCAGGCCCATCAGGGCTTCGGAGATTTCCGTATTCAGGTTTTCAACGGCGCGCAGCACGCCCTTGCCCAGATAACGGCTCTTGTCGCCATCGCGCAGCTCGATGGCTTCGCGGGCGCCCGTGGAGGCGCCGGACGGCACGGCCGCGCGGCCCATGGCGCCGGATTCCAGCAGCACATCACATTCCACGGTGGGGTTGCCGCGCGAATCCAGAATCTCGCGGCCGATGATATCGACGATTGCACTCATGACTTTACATTCCCTGAACGATAAACATATTCATGACGGCCGCGCCCTCACGGGCGTTGCGGGCACGGCGGTACTGCCAGGAGTCGTAGAAGGCCTGGGCAGCGGCCATGGACGGGAATTCCATGACGACGGTGCGGCCAGGCTCACGGCCCTCAAGGTGCTTGGACTCTCCGCCGCGCACCAGGATCTTCGCATCGTACGCGCGCATGGCGAGCGTGGACAGACGCTTGTAATCCTCGTATTGCGCGGGCTTGGTCACCGTGACGTCGGCGATGAGGTAAGCACTCATGGGGTTCCTTCAGGGCAGTTGCGTTGGTAGGTATCTACAGCGGATAGCTGACGCCAGATACGGCAACGCCGCCAGTGTCGCTGAAAGCGGCACGGCGACGCATATCCGATGCTAATTGGTTGTATCCGAAAGCAGCGCCGCCGTACAGGCCGACGCTGGGGGACGGGCCCGCGGCCCCGAGGATCCGCATGCGGAACTCGAGACCGCGGACGCGCATCAGGCCCCCTGGCCGCGGCGAGCCTTCTGCTCGATGGCGGCGCGGATATAGCTGGAGAACAGCGGGTGGCCGTCACGCGGCGTGGAGGTGAACTCCGGGTGGAACTGCACGCCCACGAACCACGGGTGGTCGGGCAATTCCATCATTTCCGGCAGGTTTTCCGACGGCGTGCGGGCGCTGATCACCATGCCGGCCTCTTCCAGGCGCGGCACGTAGACGTTGTTGACCTCGTAGCGGTGGCGGTGACGCTCGTTCACTTCGTCGCCATAGATGGTCTGCGCGCGGGTGCCAGCCTTGATCGGCACGCGTTGTGCGCCCTTGCGCATGGTGCCGCCCAGGTCGGACGTGTTGTCGCGCTTTTCGACCTTGCCTTCGCGGTCCATCCATTCGGTGATGAGGGCCACCACGGGATGGGGTGCCGACGGATCGAATTCCGTGCTGTTGGCGCCGCCCAGGCCGGCGACGTGGCGCGCGAACTCGATGACGGCCAGCTGCATCCCTAAGCAGATGCCCAGGTACGGCACGCCGTTTTCACGGGCGTAGCGGATGGCAGCGATCTTGCCTTCGGTGCCGCGCTTGCCAAAGCCGCCCGGAACCAGAATGGCGTCCAGGTGCTTGAGTTGGTCGGTGCCGCGGGTTTCGATGTCTTCCGAGTCGATGTACTCGATGTTGATCTTCGAGCGCGTGTGGATACCGGCGTGGACCAGCGCTTCCGTCAGCGACTTGTACGATTCGGTCAGGTCGACGTACTTGCCGACCATGCCGATCGTCAGCTGGTGCTGCGGATGCTCCAGCGCTTCAACGAGGTTGTCCCACATGGACAGATCGGCCGGCGGCGGGGTCAGGCCCAGCGCTTCGCAGACGATGTTGTCCACGCCTTGCTTGTGCAGCATGGCCGGGATCTTGTAGATCGAATCGGCGTCCCAGACGGAAATCACCGCGTCCAGGGGCACGTTCGAGAACATCGAGATCTTGGCGCGCTCGTCGTCCGGGATGGGACGGTCGGCGCGGCACAGCAGCGCGTTCGGGTAGATGCCGATTTCGCGCAGCTTCTGCACCGAGTGCTGCGTGGGCTTGGTCTTCAGTTCGCCGGCGGAGGCGATGAAGGGCACCAGCGTCAGATGCACGAAGGCGGCATTGTTGCGGCCCATGCGCAGGCTCATCTGGCGAGCGGCTTCCAGGAAAGGCAGCGACTCGATGTCGCCCACGGTGCCGCCGATCTCGACGATGGCGACGTCCGTGTTGCCGTTCCAGCCGGCTTCGGCGCCACGGGCGATGAAGTCCTGGATTTCGTTGGTGATATGCGGAATCACCTGGACAGTCTTGCCCAGGTAGTCGCCACGGCGCTCTTTGCGCAGCACCGATTCGTAGATCTGGCCCGTGGTGAAGTTGTTCACCTTGTGCATGCGGGCGGAGATGAAGCGCTCGTAGTGGCCCAGGTCCAGATCGGTTTCGGCGCCGTCTTCCGTGACGAACACTTCACCGTGCTGGAAGGGGCTCATCGTGCCCGGATCGACGTTGATGTACGGGTCGAGCTTCAGCATGGTGACCTGCAGACCACGCGACTCGAGGATGGCGGCGAGCGACGCAGCGGCGATGCCCTTGCCCAGGGAAGACACCACTCCGCCGGTGACAAATACGTATTTGGTCATCGTAATGAGCACCCGGGACGAGCGGGCGCGTGCGGGAAATTTGGATTATAGCCGGGAGGCGAAGGTTATTTGGGTTTTCCCCTAGCGATCACGCGTAACATTTGGCAGCACTCGAAACGCGCCGGCGGCCAGCGCGTTGCATGGCGTGGCGTAGCGTCGTGCTATGTTCGATCCCTAATTTTTCGACTGCTGTTTTTTCTCAACACTTCGCGCCCCTGCCCATGACCGATCCCGCCCGATCCTCCACCTCGCTCGCGTGGCGACTGGCGCTGACCGCCGTCTTGCTGCGCCTGGCATATGCCGCCATTGTCCAGGCCTACACGATGTTCGGCCTGCCGCAGTCCCTGCAAATGCAGGAGATGCAGACCGAGCCGCAGTTCCTGGCCCCGCTCCTGGCGCACATCGCCGCGGCAGCGGCGATCGCCGGGCTGACCACGTGGGGCGCCATGCGCCGCTGGCTGGCGCGCAACAACACGACGGCGGTCGACGAGCCCCGCAAGCTGTTCGGCACCTTCATCGCCCTGATGCTGGTCTATACGCTGGCCGTGGCCGCCGCGATGGCCTTCCTGCACAACGCGCTGATGCTGTTCGTCATGAACAACCGCGACATGCTGGAAGCGTGGTCGGGCGTCGGCGTCGTCGGCCAGTTCATGGCGCTGGGCCTCATCGTGCGGGTCGTGACCATCGTGCTGGAGATCATCGGCCTGTGCATCGTCGTGCGCATCGCCGCCTGGACTGTGCAGCCTGCCGGCCCGGCCGGCGGCCCCGCCTACGACCGGCGCCACGCTGCCTGGATCACCGGGTTGACCGTGCTGATCTGGCAACTGAGCGTCTCGATCTCGCTGGGCGGCTTCCTGCAGATGCAGTCCCTGAGCGCGGGCTGGACGGAATACTTGCTGGGCTACCTGGCGCTGCCGGTGATCCTGCTGGCGCTGTGCGCGTTGCTCTGCCGGAACCTCCTGCCGCGCGCCATCGGCGCGGCGCGGCTGGGCCGGGCGGTGGCCCACGGCACGCTCGCGTTCTGGCTGGCCCAGGCGCTGGGCGTCGGCGTGGGATTCCTGATCGTCCGGACGATGACCTGGGATCAATTGATCCGCGCGGCGCTATCGCCGATGGCGCCCGTCGTGGCGCTCGTGATCTACGCCGCGCTGCTGGCCTTGGGCTGCCTGATCGGCAGGCTTCTTTTCTACCCCCGGGCAACAGCCCCGTCGGAAGGCTGACGCCCGCCAGCGCTAACCGCCCCCACAAGCAAAAAAGGCCGCAGGCATGACGCCCGCGGCCTTTTTCATGTGCTTGACCTTGACGGTCAGATCGCCGCGGTACGGCGCGTCAGCCAGGCCAGCGCCTCGCCTTCGACCAAGGGCGACAGGCGTTCAAACACCGTCTTGTGATAGTCGTTCAGCCAGGCGGTCTCGTCGGCGCGCATCAGCGACGGCTCGATGCAGCGGGTGTCGATCGGGCACAGCGTCAGCGTTTCAAAGCACAGGAATTCGCCCAGTTCGGACGTCAGCCAGCTGCGGTTGGCCACCAGGTTCTCGATGCGCACGCCCCAACGGCCCGGGCGATAGATGCCCGGTTCGTTCGACGTGATCATGCCCGGCTCCATCGCCGTGTGCGGGCCCGGCATGGCGCGGTACGAAATGACCTGCGGGCCTTCATGCACGTTCAGAAAGTAGCCCACGCCGTGGCCGGTGCCGTGGCCGTACTCCGCACCGCCTTCCCAGATCGGCGCGCGCGCGATGGCGTCCAGCATGGGCGACGGGGTGCCGCGCGGGAACGAAGCGCGCGACAGCGCGATCATGCCCTTGAGCACCAGCGTGAAGTCCACCTTCTGGTCGGAGCTGGGCGTGCCCACCGCGACCACGCGGGTAATGTCGGTGGTGCCGCCCAGGTACTGGCCGCCCGAATCGATCAGCAACAGGCCGTCACCTTCGATGGTGGCGTGCGATTCCGGCGTGGCGCGGTAATGCGGCATGGCGCCGTTGGCGTTGAAACCGGCGATGGTGGCAAAGCTGGGGCAGACATAGGCCGGCCGGCGCGCGCGGGCGGCGGTGATCTGCTCGTCGATCGTCAGTTCGGTGATGGTTTCCTTGCCCAGCGCGCCTTCGAACCAGGCGAAGAATTCGCAGAGCGCCGCGCCGTCCTGCGCCATCGCCTGGCGCACATGGGCCAGCTCGGCGTCGGTCTTGCGGGACTTCAGCAACGTGGACGGATTGATCGATTCGATGCGCGGCACGGCCGGATCCATGGCGTGGAACACGCCGCAGGTCACGCGCGCCGGATCGATCAGCAGCTTCTGGTCCAGTTCCAGCGAGGCCAAGGCATCGGCGGCCTGGGCATAGCCCGCCACTTCGACGCCGTCGGCGGCCAGCGTGGCGCGCAACGCGTCGTCGACCTTGCCGTCTGCCACGAACAGCGTGGCGTGGTCCAGGCCGATCAGCGCGTGGCCGACGAACACAGGGTTGTAGTCCACATCGGCGCCGCGCAGATTCAGCAGCCAGGCGATATCGTCCACAGTACAGATGAAATGCACGTCGGCGCCCTGCGCGCGCATGCCGTCGCGCACCTGCGCCAGTTTGTCGGCACGGCTTACGCAGGCCTCGGGCGCCACGTGCTCATAGATCTTGGCGTCCGGCAGGCCGGCGCGGTCCGTCCAGACCTCGTCCAACAGGTCCGCACGGATCTCCAGCGTGGCGCCGGAGGTGGCGGCGGCCACCGACAGGGCGCGGAAGGCGCCCAGGCCCAGCACCTGGCCGTCCACGCCGATGACGTCGCCCGCCCGCGTGTTGGCGGCCAGCCAGTCCACGTGCCCGGGGGTCGAGGCCAGGGCGATCTTCATCAGTTGCACGCCCGTGCCGGCCAGCTGCGCCTCGGCCTGCACCCAGTAGCGGCTGTCCACCCACAGACCGGCGAAATCCGCCGTGACGACGAGGGTGCCCACCGACCCCGTAAAGCCCGAGAGCCAGCGCCGCCCTTGCCAGCGCGCCGGCAGGTACTCGGACAGGTGCGGGTCCGAAGACGGGACGATATAGGCGGACAGGCCGCGGCGGCTCATAGCCTGCCGCAATTGGGCGATACGGGCGTCGGTGCTAGACATGGGGGATGGGATCCTTAGCGCAACATGAAAGACATGGCGGCCAGGCTATTCAGCGTACGGACGGCGGCCTGCATGCTATCCGTGGTGAATCGCAAGGTGACGCCGTCCACGCGTTCCAGCGTGGGCCACATGCAGAACAGGTCGGCGAGCGCCGCGCTCTGCGTCTGCAACCGGCATTCTATAGGGGCGGGAATGCGGAAAGGAACGGGGGCCTGCTTCTTCAGGTTGCGCACGGCAGTTTCGGCCGCAGCGGCGATGGCGCGGCGGGAAGCCGCGGGGGACAGGGTGATGCCGCTGCCCTGCCCGTGCGCCACTTTGGTCTGCACCCATTCGGCACCGGGGAAGGTGTCGCGGGTTTCCGAAATGAAGACGTCGTCGCCCGTGCCCAGGATGACGGGTACGCCCATCTCGCCGGCCAGCGCGCCGTACAGGCCGGCTTCGCCCAGTTCCATGCCGTTGATGAACACGCGCGAGAACGCGAAGCTGTTGATCGTGTGCGCCAGGATGCCGCGACCTTGCGAGCGCGAGTGGTAGCCGATCATGAAAACGGCATCGCAGCCTTCTTCAAGCCCGCCCATCATGCCCAGGTAGCGCGGCTTGCCCAGCACCAGGCGGGCGCGTTCGTCCAGGCCGTCGGGCAGCAGGTTGCGAAAGCCCCCGTGCGAATCGTTGACCAGGATCTCTTCGGCGCCGCCGGCGATCGCGCCTTGCACGGCCGCGTTGGCCTCGGCGGTCATCCACGCGCGGGCGCGCTCGTATTCGCCGTTGCCGGCGCGGACTTGTTCAGCATGGAAGACGCCGGCGACGCCTTCGATATCGGTGGAAATCAGGATCTTCATGGGATCAGCCCTCAGGGGATTCAGAATGCGGTGTCGGACAGCCACTGGCGCCACTGGGGCGCCGCGTCGCGGATGGCGGCGCGGTAATGGCCGTCGCGCCCGGTCACGCCGTCGGCATGCCAGAGCGCGGAAATGATGGCTTGTTCGCAGGCCTCGGCGGCCGCTTCGAACAAGGGGTCGATGCGGGTTTCATGCAGCATGGCGACGGCCGGCATCGGCTGCTCGGCCAGTTGCGGGATCGTATAGGCGGTGGAAAACGCCAGCGCGATGTCGCCGCTGCCATGGCCGAACACCGAGCCGGTGCGCGCCAGGCCGGCGCCGGCGCGTAAGGACAGCCGGCGCAGTTGGCGCGCATCCAGCGGCGCGTCGGTGGCCAGCAGCAAGATGATGGAGCCCTTCTCCGGCACGATCTCCGCGTTCTCGCCTTGCTGCGCCAGGCCACGATCCAGCTGGTCCGCCAGCCGGCGGCCGAACGGCCTGCCCGCCACGGTCAGGTTGGGCAAGCGGCCGAAGTTGGACAGCACAAGGGCCCCCACGGTGTAGCGCAGGCCGGGCTGGATGGCGGCCACGCGGGACGCCGAGCCGATGCCTCCCTTGAAGGAAAAGCACGACATGCCACGCCCCGCGCCGACGGCGCCTTGCGCGAACGGCTTGGCAGCGTGGGCGCAAGCCTCGGCATAGTGCGATTCCTGCACCGCCAGCGCCTGGATGTCATTCAAATAGCCGTCATTGCATTCAAAGACGAGCGGGTTCACGGTCGCCATGCCACGGCCAATGCCGGGGTTGGCCGCCACCGCCTGGCGGATCTGCGCGTTGGCGACGGTGCCCACGCCAAAGGTGTTGGTCAACGCGATGGGCGTTTCCAGCACGCCCAGTTCCTGCACCTGGACCAGGCCCGTACTTTTGCCGAAGCCGTTCAGGATGGTCGCGGCGGCGGGCACCTTGTCCAGATAGGGGTCGCCGCCGTGCGGGCGCACCACGGTCACGCCGGTCTGCAGGGGGCCATCGGCCAGCGTGCAGTGCCCGACCGTGACATCGCCCACGTCGCAGATCGTATCCAGCGGGCCCGACGGCAGCACGCCGATGCGGGGAAATTCGTGCGCTTGTTTATCCATGGTTGCCGCGTGTCGCCACGCTCCTTAATGCAAAACGCCGCCGCCCTTCGTTCGACTCATGCGCACCCAATGGGGCGCATGATCCAAACGAGGACGGCGGCGAGAAGAGCCTGCCGCCTGACGCCGCCCCCTTTTGGGATAGCTGCCCCTCGAAAAGGGGCGGCGCGGCGCGGCGGGGCACTCATTTACTTGCGGTCGATCTTGGGGTCGAGCGCGTCGCGCAGGCCGTCGCCCAGCAGGTTGAAGGCCAGCACCGTCAGGAAAATCGCCAGCGCCGGGAAGATCGCCACGTGCGGGGCGATCACCATGTCGGCGCGCGCCTCGTTCAGCATCGCGCCCCACTCCGGCGTGGGAGGCGATGCGCCCATGCCCAGGAAGGACAGGCTGGCCGCGGTGATGATCGACGTGCCGATACGCATCGTGCCGTACACCACGATCGGCGAGATCGTGCCGGGCAGGATGTGGCGCATGATGATGGTCCAGTCGGACGCGCCCACGCTCTTGACCGCTTCGACATAGGTCATCTGCTTGATCGACAGCGTATTGCCGCGCACCAGGCGGGCGAACGCCGGCACGCTGAACACGGCCACGGCCACGATCACGTTGACCATGCTGGAGCCCAGGATGGCGACCACGCCGATGGCCAGCAGCATGCCGGGGAATGCCAGCAGCACGTCCGAGATGCGCATCGTGATGCGTTCCCACCAGCCTTCGTAGTAACCGGCCATCAGGCCCATGAAGGTGCCGACGATGGCGCCCATGGCCACGGACAAAAAGCCCGCCGCCAGCGAGATCCGCGCGCCCATGACGATGCGGCTGAAGATGTCGCGGCCCAGCGAGTCCACGCCCAGCCAGTGGGTCAGCGACGGGCCGGCGTTCAGCGCGTCGTAGTCGAAGAAGTTCTCGGCGTCGAACGGCACGATCCACGGCGCGAAGACCGCGACCACGACCAGCAGCAGGACGAAGATGCCGGCGCCCACGCCCAGCTTCTGTTTCTTGAATTTGCGCCAGAACTCGGTGGCGGGCGTGCGCACGTCGTTCTTGGGAACAGCGGCGATGGTCGTGGCGGGTGTCGTATTGCTCATGGCCGCCTCACTTGTAACGGATGCTGGGATTGATGACGCCATAGAGCACGTCGACAATCAGGTTGATCAGGATGAATTCCAGCGAGAACAGCAGCACCAGGCCCTGGATCACCGGATAGTCGCGCTGGGTCACGGCGTCGACCAGCAGACGGCCAAGGCCGGGCCAGTTGAACACCGTCTCGACCACGATCGAGCCGCCCAGCAGGAAGCCGAACTGCAAGCCCATCATGGTCACGACGGGAATCAGCGCGTTGCGCAGCGCGTGCTTGATCACGACGCGGCGTTCGGTCAGGCCCTTGGCGCGGGCCGTCCGCACGAAGTCTTCCTGGATGACTTCCACGAACGAGGCTCGCGTGAAGCGCGCCATCACGGCGGCCACCGCGGCGCCCAGCGTGATGGACGGAAGGATGTAGTGTTTCCAGCTAGAGGCGCCGACGGTCGGCAACCAGCCCAGGTTCACGGAGAACACCTGCATCAGCATCATGCCCAGCGCGAACGCGGGGAAAGAGATGCCTGACACCGCCAGCGTCATGCCAAGGCGGTCGGGCCAACGGTTACGCCAGACGGCCGACACGATCCCGATGATCATGCCGAAGGTCACTGACCACGCCATGCTGGCCATCGTCAGCCACAGGGTGGGCATGAAGCGGTCGGAAATCTCGGTCGAGACGGGGCGCTTGGTACGCAGCGAGGTACCCAGGTCGCCTTGCAGCATATGGCTGAAATAGCGCACGAACTGCTGCGGCAGGGGCAGATCCAGCCCAAGTTCCTTGCGCACCAGCTCAACCGTTTGCTGGTCGGCCTCCTGGCCCGCGGCCAGTCGCGCCGGGTCGCCCGGAAGCATGTGCACAAACAGGAACACGACCACGGCTACCAGCAGCAGCGTGGGGATCATGCCCAAAAGACGTTTGACGATGTAGGTCAGCATTGAAATTCCTGCAACATCGGCGGGGACACCGCGCCCCCGCCGTATGTGGCCTTACAAGGGCCCGAAGGCCCCGAGAGTGACTGCTAGGTTTACTGCTTCAGTTCGATGTCGCCGAACCAGAACGAGGTGTCCGGTTCCACGTACACGCCCGACAGGTTCTTCGACTTCACGTACAGGTTGTTCTGGGTCACCAGGAAGGCCCACGGGGCGTCCTTCCAGATGGTTTCCTGAACGTTCTTGTAGATTTCCGTCTTCTTGGCGCGATCGGTCGTGGCCAGCGCCAGCTGAATGCCGTCGTCCACCGACTTGTTCGAGTAGTACGACACGTTGTTCAGCACCGGCGGGAACGCGGCGGTGGTCAGGAGCGGACGCAGGCCCCAGTCGGCTTCACCGGTCGAGGACGACCAGCCGGCGTAGTACATGCGGACCTTGGCGTCTTCAGGCTTCTGCACCTGTTGGACGCGCTGCACGCGCTGACCCGATTCCAGCACTTCCACCGACACCTTGATGCCGACTTGCGCCAGTTGCTGCTGCAGGAACTGGACCACCTTCACCGAGGTGCCGTCGTTATAGGCGGACCACAGTTGGCTTTCGAAGCCGTTGGGGTAGCCGGCTTCAGCCAGCAGGGCCTTGGCCTTCTTGATGTCGTACGGCCACGGGCCGGTCTTGTGCGCGAAGTCCACGCCAGTCGGCACGACGCCGTCGACGATGGTGGCGTAGCCCGAGAAAGCGACCTTGGCCAGGGCTTCCTTGTTGATGGCGTAGTTGATCGCCTCACGCACCTTGACGTTGTCGAACGGCTTTTGCTGCGTGTTCATCGACAGGTAGCGGGCCATGATCGAGTTCTTGTGATCGACCACGTCCAGCTTGTCGTTCTTCGAGAGCACGGCGGCCTGTTCGAACGGCACCGGGAAAGCGAACTGCGCTTCGCCCGTCTGCACCACGGCGGCGCGGGTGTTGTTGTCGGTCACGGTACGGAAGGTCAGCGTGTCGACCTTCGGGTAGCCCTTCTTCCAGTAGCCGTCGAACTTCTTGACCTTCAGGTATTCAGCCGGCTTCCATTCGACGAATTCGAACGGGCCGGTGCCCACCGGGTGGAAACCGATTTCCTTGCCGTACTTGGCCAGGGCGGCCGGCGAGATCATCATGGCGGCCGGGTGGGCCAGCGCGTTGATGAAGGCCGAGAACGGCTTCTTCAGCGTGATCTTGACGGTCAGCGGATCCACCACGTCGATCTTTTCGATGACGCTGAACTGGATGTAGCGCGACAGGCGGTTTTCCGGGTTGGCCGGACGATCGAAGTTGATCTTGACCGCTTCGGCGTTGAAGTCGGTGCCGTCGTGGAACTTCACGTCGGGACGCAGCTTGAACGTGTAGACCAGGCCGTCTTCGCTGACGGTGTAGTCGGTCGCCAGGACCTTCTGGACCTTCAGGTCCTTGTCGAATTCGAACAGGCCTTCGTAGTAGGCCTTGCCGGCCGCCTGGTTCAGGGTGCTGTTGGTGTTGTACGGGTCAAGCGTTTCCAGTGCGATGGAGACGGCAAACGTCACGTCCTTGGCGGCAAACGCCAACGGCGAAGTGAGCACACCGAAGGCCACCGCAGCGGCGGCCATCAGCTTGGTGGGGCGCAGAACTTTCATCATTGCAACTCCTGGTTCCAAAATGGAATTAGGGGGTTTGGTGGAAGAAAAACAAGTACGACAACGGAATCAATACGCGCCGCCGACCGGATGGCGGGCAACGAAGTGATCGGTTCCAACCTGCACCAGCGGCTGCACCACCGGCTCGTCGCCGAGCTTGCGGATCGGGCTGGGGATTTCATCGGACAGCAAGGTGCGCTTCAGATGGCGGCGCGCCGGATCGGCGATCGGCACGGCCGACATCAGCTTCTTGGTGTACGGGTGCTGCGGATTCTCGAAAATGGCGCGGCGCGGGCCGATCTCGACGATCTGGCCCAGGTACATCACGGCCACGCGATGGCTGACACGCTCCACCACGGCCATGTCGTGCGAGATAAACAGGAACGAAATGCCCATGTCGCGCTGCAGGTCGATCAGCAGGTTCACGATCTGGGCCTGGATCGACACGTCCAGCGCCGACACCGATTCGTCCGCGATCACGACCTTCGGGTTCAGGGCAAGCGCGCGCGCGATGCAGATGCGCTGACGCTGACCGCCCGAGAATTCATGCGGATAGCGCTGCGCCATTTCCGGCGGCATGCCCACGCGCTCCAGCAATTCAGACACGCGGCGCTCGGCGTCGCGGCCCTTGGCCACGCCGTGCACCAACAGCGGCTCCATGATGGAGAACCCGACCGTGACGCGCGGATCCAGCGACGCGAACGGGTCCTGGAACACGAATTGGATGTCGCGGCGCAGGGATTGCAGTTCGCTGTTCTTCAGGCGCACGATGTCGCGCCCGCCGAACTTGATCTCGCCGCCCTGGCTGTCCACCAGACGCAGCAGCGAACGGCCGGTCGTGGACTTGCCGCAGCCGGATTCGCCCACCAGCGACAGCGTTTCGCCCGGGTACAGGTCGAAGCTGACCTGTTCCACGGCGTGCACGCGACGCTGCACGCGGCTCAGGATGCCGCCGCGCAGATCGAAGCGCGTCACTAGGTTGCGCACGCTCAGGATCGGCTCGCGCTTGGCGGCCGGCACTTCCTGCGTGCTGGTGACGCCGGGTTCGGCCACGGGCTGTGCCTGGCCTTCGACCTGCAGCAGCGGGAACCGCGCGGGCAGATCGGTGCCTTCCATGGCGCCCAGCTTCGGCACCGCCGACAGCAGCGCCTTGGTGTAGGAATGCTTGGGTGCGGAGAAGACCTGTTCCGACGGGCCTTCCTCGACCTTGTCACCGCGATACATGACCAGCACACGGTCGGCCACTTCCGCGACCACGCCCATGTCGTGGGTGATGAACACCACACCCATGTGCATTTCTTCCTGCAGCTGACGGATCAGTTGCAGGATCTGCGCCTGGATGGTGACGTCCAGCGCGGTGGTGGGTTCGTCGGCGATCAGCAGCGCCGGCTTGCAGGCCAGCGCCATCGCGATCATCACGCGCTGGCGCATGCCGCCCGACAACTGGTGCGGATAGCGGTCCAGCACCGATTTGGCTTCCGGAATGCGCACCTGTTCCAGCATGCGCAGCGCCTCGGCGCGCGCGGCCGCAGCGTCCTTGCCCTGGTGCTGGCGGATCGATTCGGCGATCTGGTCGCCTGCCGTGAACACCGGGTTCAAGGAAGTCATCGGCTCCTGGAAGATCATGGCCATGTCCGCGCCACGCACATTGCGCATCACGCGTTGGCTGGAACCGACCAGGTCGATCACGGAGCCGTTGCGCCGGCGCAGGGCCATGCTGCCCTGGGCGATGCGGCCGCCGCCATGTTCCACCAGACGCATGAGTGCCAGGGACGTCACCGACTTGCCCGAACCCGATTCGCCCACGATGGCCAGGGTTTCACCCCGGTCCACATGGAACGACAGGTTGCGCACGGCTTCGACCGTGCGCTCCGAACCTACGAAGCGCACCGTCAGGTCGTCGACCTGGACCACGCGGTTTTCCGGCAGCGCCAGGCTGTTTGCGCGATCAACCATCTCTTTAATATCCCCAAATACTGAAAAAACGAACCCGTCGCCGCTTAACGATAGATCGCGGTAACCGGCTTTTCACCCACGCGGGCGTAACCCCGATACATGCCTTCCGTGTTGAAAGGCAACGCCACATTGCCCTGGGCGTCGACGGCCACCAGGCCGCCCTTGCCGCCGATGGTGGGCAGTTTTTCCATCACGACGCGATCCGCCGCCGCTTCCAGCGACGCACCGCAATATTCCATCTGTGCCGCCACGTCGTAAGCCGAGACCATGCGGATGAACATCTCGCCGGTGCCCGTCGTGGAGACGGCGCAGGTCTTGTTGCTGGCGTAGGTGCCGGCGCCGATCAACGGCGCATCGCCGACGCGGCCGACCTGCTTGTTGGTGATGCCGCCGGTGGAGGTGGCAGCCGCCAGGTTGCCCTGGGCGTCCACGGCCACCGCGCCGACCGTGCCGAACTTCTTGTCGGCATCCAGCGGATCGGCCGGTGCGGGCTGGCCGCGCGCGACCATGGCCTGGCCGTCGTGATCCAGCACGGCGGCTTCCGGCGTTTCGCGCTGCACGCGCAGCAGTTGTTCGCGGCGGGCTTCGGTCGAGAAATACGACGGATCGACGATTTCCAGGCCCGCGTCGCGTGCGAAGGTTTCAGCGCCCTCGCCCACGAAAAACACGTGCTTGCTGGTTTCCATGACCTTGCGCGCCGCAAAGATAGGGTTGCGCACGCAGTTCACGTTGGCGATGGCGCCCGAACGCAGCGTGGCGCCATCCATGATGGCGGCGTCCAGTTCGTGGGTGCCGGCGCTGGTGAACACCGCGCCATGGCCGGCGTTGAACAGCGGGCAATCTTCAAGCAGGCGCACGGCTTCGGTGACGGCGTCCAGGGCGCTGCCGCCACGGGCCAGCACGGCTTGGCCGGCGGTCAGGATGGACTCCAGGGCGGCCAGGTATTCCTGTTCTTTCTCGGGCGACATGGCCGCGCGGGACATCGCGCCGGCGCCACCGTGAATGGCAATCACGGGTTGAATCATCGTTTACCTACTCCATGGATAAGCCACGGCATCACGGACTGGGTCACCCCAGCAGCGGCCGCGACGGAATTCTTGGCCCGATAGGCCACCGCGGCGGACAGGGCTTCGATCAGCCCCAGCGCAGCGGTTTCGGAATTGGGAATCAGCTGGCGCGCGGAAAACGCGTAGAGCACGACGGATGCCGTGGGCGCCAGCGGAGATGTGGGTTTGTCGGTCAGCACCAGAACGGGCACGCCAGCCTGCTTGGCGGCGGCGGCCAGCGTCACGGTGTCGGCCAGATAGCGCGGGAAACCGATAGCGATCACCAGGTCCTTGGCGGTCATGCGCGACATCTGGCGCGCCGCGTGCGACACGCCGCCGGGACCGGCCAACGATTCGACGGAATGCAGGCTCATGCACAGGCCGCGTTGCAGCAGGCCGGCCAGAAAGCCGCTGGCCCCGAAACCAATGATGAACACGCGGTCGGCGGCCAGGATGGCCTCCACCGCCTGCTCACAGGCGGCCGAATCCAGCGATTGCAGGTTGCGCTGCGCGTTGCGGATGTCTTCTTCCAGCGTGGCGGCGAAGATCTGCACGGCGCTGGCAGAATGCGCCAGTTCGGTACGCAGCTTTTCGACGGGTTCCAGCGCGGCTTCGAATCCGCGCGCCAGTTCGGCGCGGAATTGCGGATAGCCCGGCAGGTCCAGGGCGCGCGCAAAGCGGTTGGCCGTGGCCACCGATACCCCTACCGCTGCCGCGAACTCGTCGATGGTCATCGTGGCGGCGCGGAACTGGTGCGCCAGCACGTACTCGGCCATCTTGTGCTGCGTCCGGCTCAACGCGGGCTGAGCCCGGGCGATCCGATCAGCGATCGTAAGTGCGGCCTTGTTCATCGGTGGGGATGGGTCTTATCGGAAGTTTGTGTAAATCTGTTTACACACAAATTTTAGATAAGAAAATTCATTTTCATAGTAAGGGTATACCCGTGAATTTATGTAACAGTGCATCAAAAGAAACGGGGCCGGTTTGAGGTACGCTAACGGCGCCCTGTTTTTCACCCCCTGAAGCCTTGGATTGACGCAATGCCCGATTGGATCTGCAAGCCCCACCAGGACCTGACCGTGCCGGAGATCTACGCGATCCTGCGCCTGCGCACGGAAGTTTTCGTCATCGAACAGCAGTGCATCTTCCAGGACATCGACGGCAAGGACCTGATCGGCCAGACGTGCCATCTGATGGCATGGCAGGACGGCCAATTGGCCGCCTATTGCCGCATGCTGGACCCGTCGCAGAAAGATGGGCAGATCGAGATCGGACGCGTCATCACCGCGCCCTGGACACGCGGCCAGGGCCTGGGCCACGAGCTGATCCGCCATGCAATGCAGGAAGTGCGCCAGCGCTGGCCCGGCCGCGCCATGTACCTGGGCGCCCAGGCCCGCTTGCGTAACTACTACGGCGGGCACGGCTTTGTGCAGGTCACCGAGGAATACATCGAGGACGGCATCCCGCACGTGGGGATGCGGCTGGACGAAACCGCCTAGCGCCCAATGAAAAACGCCCCTTGCGGGGCGTTTTGCGTAAACGGGAGCAGCCGGTTTATTTGACGGCCGACACGTCCAGTTTGGCCAGCGTCTTGGACTGGATTTCGTCCACGGTCACGCCCGGCGCCGTTTCCAGCAGCTTCAGGCCGCCTTCGGTGACTTCCATCACGCCCAGGTCGGTGATGATCAGATCGACCACGCCCACGCCGGTCAGCGGCAGATTGCATTCGGGCAGCAGCTTGATGTCTTCAGTGCCGTCCTTCTTCTTGGCCACGTGTTCCATCAGGACCACGACGCGGCCGACGCCGGCCACCAGGTCCATTGCGCCGCCCATGCCCTTGACCATCTTGCCCGGGATCATCCAGTTGGCCAGATCGCCCTTTTCGGACACCTGCATCGCGCCCAGGATGGCCAGGTTGATCTTGCCGCCGCGGATCATCGCAAACGAGTCCGCGGACGAGAAGATCGACGAGCCCGGCAACGTCGTCACCGTCTGCTTGCCGGCGTTGATCAGGTCAGCGTCGACTTCGTCATCGGTGGGGAACGGGCCGATGCCCAGCAGGCCGTTCTCGGATTGCAGCCACACTTCCACGCCCTTGGGCACGTGGTTGGCCACCAAGGTCGGCAAGCCGATACCCAGGTTCACATAAAAACCGTCTTGCAGCTCGCGCGCGGCGCGCGCCGCCATTTCATCGCGGGACCATGCCATGTCGTCTTCTCCTTAGGCCGGGCGAGTGGTGCGTTGTTCGATGCGCTTTTCCGGCGTCGTGTTCAGCACGATCCGTTGCACATAGATGCCGGGCAGGTGGATCTGATCGGGATCCAGGCTGCCGGTGTCAACGATCTCTTCGACCTCGACCACCGTGAACTTGCCGGCCATCGCGACGTTCGGGTTGAAGTTGCGGGCCGTCTTGCGGAACACCAGGTTGCCGCTGCGGTCGGCGATGTGCGCCTTGACCAGCGACACGTCCGGCACCAGCGAACGCTCCATCACGTATTGCTGGCCGTCGAACTCGCGGATTTCCTTGCCGTCGGCCACGATGGTGCCCACGCCGGTGCGCGTGAAGAACGCGGGGATGCCCGCGCCGCCGGCGCGCAGCTTCTCGGCCAGCGTGCCTTGCGGGGTGAACTCAAGCTCAAGTTCGCCCGACAGGAACTGGCGTTCGAATTCCTTGTTCTCGCCCACGTAGGACGCGATCATCTTGCGGACCTGGCGCGTATTGAGCAACTGGCCCAAGCCGAAACCGTCGACGCCCGCATTGTTGCTGATGCACGTCAAATCCTTCACGCCCGAATCGCGCAGCGCGGCGATCAGGGCCTCGGGAATACCGCACAGGCCGAAACCGCCCACGGCGATCATCTGACCGTCCTTGACGATGCCTGCCAGCGCCTCCTGGGCGCTTGCAAAAACCTTGTCCATCGCTCCAACTCCTAGTTAAGGTCGAACTCAAGAGTGCCCGCCCCGCCGCTTGCGCGGCCGTCCCGCCTGGGGATCAAGAAATTCGGGGAGGGCCCTGTTTTTCCTTGGAGCGCGGCTGCCGGCGTCGGCCCCAGACGGCATCGCGACATTGCCCGATGTCTCTGGGTCGCGGCGCCGAGGGTGGCGCGCCCCTTTATTTCTATTCTGGTTTTGCGCTTGATTTTAACGGCATGACGGCCAATTCCGCGCGGGCTTTCGGAGGATCGCCCCTGCGGGATTGCCCGCCCTCAGGCGGCTGCCTTGAACTGCGTCGCCATCTGCGCCAGCACTTCCTGCGGCCACGGTGCGGACGTATTGGCCACGTAGTCCATCCAGACTAGCACGTTGCGCCCGCGGGCATAGGGGCCGGCATCGTCGCCCACCTTCTCCAGCAGCAGCTCGAATTCCGCGCTGGAACGGCCGATGCGGGTCACTTTGTGCGTGACGCGCACGGTCGCCGGATAGGTCAGCGGGCGCAGGAAATCGCACGAGGCATGGGCCAGGATGGCGCCGTTGTCGGCAGGCAGCTCGAAGCCCGCGTCGTACAGGATCTGCATGCGCGCCTCTTCCATCAGGCGGAAATACAGCGTGTTGTTCAGATGATTCAAGGCGTCTGAATCGCCCCACCGCAAAGGCAATTCCACCTGATGGGTATCGCCCACCGCCAGAATCCGCGCAGACAGATTGTCCGGGTTCACCAATTACTCCTGAAGGCTAAAAGAAATACGAAGGCATACATGGCCTCCGCCTGCAATACAATCGCCGATAATACTTCCAGCCATATATGGAATACATACGGGGAGCTTTGCAAATGTCTGAACGCGAGTCGATGGAATATGACGTGGTCGTGGTTGGCGGTGGACCCGCCGGCCTGGCCACCGCAATCCGTCTAAAGCAGCTGGCCGCTGAAAAGAATCAGGAGATCGGCGTCTGCGTCCTTGAGAAAGGCGCGGAACTGGGTGCACACATCCTGTCCGGCGCCGTCATGGACCCGCTGGCACTGACCGAGCTCATCCCCGACTGGAAGGAAAAAGGCGCGCCGCTGAACGTGCCCGTCACGCAGGACAAGTTCCTGTTCCTGTCCCAGACGGGCGCGCGCGCCACACCCAACTGGCTGCTGCCGCCCTGTTTCCACAACGAAGGCAACTACATCGTCCGTCTGGGCGACGTCGTCAAGTGGATGGGCGAACAGGCCGAAGCGCTGGGCGTGGACATTTTCCCCGGTTTCGCCGCCGTTGAAGTGCTGTACGACGAAAACGGCGCCGTGCGCGGCGTGGTCACTGGCGACATGGGCGTCGCCCGCGACGGCTCGCATACCGACCACTACCAGCCCGGCATGGAACTGCATGCCCGCTACACGGTGTTCGGCGAAGGCGCACGCGGCCAACTGGGCCGCCAGCTGATCGAACGCTTCAAGCTCGACGACGGCCGCGATCCGCAGGCCTACGGCATCGGCATCAAGGAAATGTGGGAAGTCGATCCGGCGCAATCCAAGCCCGGACTCGTCATCCATACGGCCGGCTGGCCGCTGGATTCCGACACCTACGGCGGCTCGTTCCTGTACCACCTGGACAACAACCTGGTCGCCGTGGGCATGATCGTCGGCCTGGACTACGCCAACCCGTGGCTCTCGCCGTTCGATGAATTCCAGCGCTACAAGACGCACCCGGCCATCCGCGGCACGTTCGAAGGCGGCAAGCGCATCGCCTACGGCGCCCGCGCCATCACGGCCGGCGGCCTGCTGTCGTTGCCCAAGCTGACCTTCCCGGGCGGCGCGCTGGTCGGCTGCGAAGCCGGCTTCCTGAACGCGTCCCGCATCAAGGGCAGCCACGCCGCCATCAAGTCCGGCAAGCTGGCCGCCGAAGCCGCGTTCGACGCCCTGGTGGCCGACCGCCGCCAGGACGAGCTGACCGCCTATCCGAAGGCGTTCGAGGCCTCCTGGCTGCACGCCGAACTGAACAAGGCGCGCAACTTCAAGCAGTGGTTCAAGAAGGGCCGCACCATCGCTACCGTGATGACCGGCGTCGAACAACTGCTGCTCAAGGGCAAGATGCCCTGGACCCTGCGCCACAGCAAGCCCGACCACGCCTGTCTGCAACCGGCATCGGAATGCGCCCGCATCGACTATCCCAAGCCCGACGGCAAGCTCACTTTCGACAAGCTCAGCTCGGTGTTCATCTCGAACACCAACCATGATGAAAACGAGCCCATCCACCTGACCTTGAAGGATCCGTCGGTGCCGGTCAGCGTCAACCTGGCCAAGTACGGCGGCCCGGAATCGCGCTACTGCCCGGCCGGCGTGTACGAGTTCATCAAGGACGACCACGGCGACGACCGCTTGCAGATCAACGCGCAGAACTGCGTGCACTGCAAGACCTGCGACATCAAGGACCCGACCCAGAACATCGTCTGGGTGGCGCCGCAAGGCGGCGAAGGGCCGGTGTACAGCGGCATGTGATCCGGCCGGGGCCCGCCCCGCCACAAGGCGCCCCTTGGGGCGCTTTTTCATTTTTCAGGTGACCTTCATGACCGAACGCGTACTTCTCATTGGCTGCGGCGACCTGGGCCAGCGCGTCGCCCGGCGCTTCCTGGCGCGCGGCGACGAGGTCCATGCGCTGCGCCGCCATCCACCCAAGGACGACGACAGCGGCATCCGGTGGCTGCAAGGCGACATCACGCAGCCCGCCAGCCTGCCCGCCCTGCCCGCGGGCGTGACCCGCCTGATCCACCTGCCCGCCCCCGGATCGCGCAACGCCGCGGTCTACCGGGGCGTCTTCATCGACGGCCTGCAAGCGGTGCTGGACGTACTGGATGCGTCGCGGCTCAAGCGCGTTGTGTTCGTGTCGTCCAGCGCCGTCTATGGCGAACATGAGGGCGGCTGGGTGAACGAAGACACGCCGCCCGCGCCGCAAGGGTTCAACGGCCAAGTGCTGCTGGAGGCCGAAGCGGCGCTGGCCGCGCGCGGCCTGTCGTCCACCTCGCTGCGGCTGGCCGGCCTGTACGGGCCGGGCCGCCTGCAATTGATCGAGCGGCTGCGCAACGGGGCGGCGGGCGCGCCCGTGCAACCCGAGCATTGGGCCAACCGCATCCATATCGACGATGCAGCGGCCGCGGTCGTGCATCTGGCGTTGCTGCCGGACGTCGATCCCGTCTACATCGGCTGCGACGACACGCCGCTGCCGCTGCATGCGCTGTACGCCGAGCTGGCGGCGATGGCCGGCGCGCCTGCCCCGCGCATCGCGCCTGCCCCGGCGAACGTGGGCAGCAAGAAGCTCAGCAATGCCCGCCTGCGGGCAAGCGGGTTCACGCTGCAGTGGCCGGATTCACGGGTGGGATACGCGGCACTGCTGGCCGACGCCGGCGCAGCGCAGGCATAGTTCGTCCGGCGCCGAATCGTTGATTGTCCGGGCGGTGGATACTGGCAGCCAGATCCACCGCCGGCCACGCCATGCTTCCCGCCCATCCCCTGCTTGCTGTCACGCACCCCGACCCTTACCCCTACTACGCCGCCCTGGCGCGCGAGAGGCCGCTGTATCGGGATGAGGCGCTAGGCCTTTGGGTCGCCAGCCATCCAGACACGATCCTGGCCGTCATGCGTGACTCGGCCGCCCGTGTGCGCCCTCCGTCGGAACCCGTGCCTCGGGGCTTGTGCCCAGGTCCTGCTGGCGAGCTGTTTGGCCGCTTCGTGCGCATGAACGACAGCGTCTTGCACACGCGGGTTAAGGCCTTGCTGACGGCATTCCTCCGAGAACAAGGCACGCAGCCCTGTACGCCGCGCTGGCCCGAGATGCCGGCCGGGGATGCGGCCACCGTGGACCGCTACCTGACCGCCGCGCCCGTGCATGCGCAAGCGGCCTTCCTGGGGCTGAGCCCCGCTTTACAGGCCGACAGCGCGACTCAGATCGCCGCCTTCCTGGCCGCCCTGCCCGCCACGGCTGACGCCGACGCGATCGCCGCCGCTCATGCCGCGGCCCAGGCGTTGCAATCCCGCCTGGAATCCTTGCTGTCTGCCGGCGACGCCACCCCCGCGTTACGCACGCTGCGCGAGGACGGCGCGCGTGCGCAGATTCCGGCTGCTGTGCTGGCCGCGAACCTTGTCGGCCTGCTGTTCCAGTCCTGCGAGGCCGGCGCCGGGTTGCTGGGCAATGCCTTGGTCCATATCGGCCGGCAGGGCCTGTCCGCCGACGCGGCCTGCGCCGATGCCCAGACGATCATCGACCACGTCATCCGCCACGACCCGCCCTTGCACAACACGCGGCGATTCCTGGCTGACTCGATCACGATCAACGGCCAGCGGATCGAAGCCGGGCAGACCGTGCTGCTGGTGCTGGCTGCCGCCGCAACGGTCCACCCTGATGCCGGCTGGACGTTCGGGACGCCCGGTAGAGGGGCGCCCGGCTCAGGGGCGCCCGGCTCAGAGGCGCCCGGCCATGCCTGCCCTGGCCAAGGCCTGGCGCGGCGCCACGCCGCGGACGCGCTGGTGCATCTGCTGCAAGCCGGGGTCGACGCTGCCGCCCTGGCCTCCCATTTCCGTTATCGGCCGCTGCCCAATGCCCGCGTGCCGCAGTTTGCGTTTTCAAAGGAACCCACGCCATGATCGCCGTGATATTCGAAGTCGAGCCCGCCAACGGCAACCCCGATCCCTACCTGCACATCGCCGCAAGCCTGATCGACGAGCTGAAGGCCATTGATGGATTCATCTCCGTCGAACGCTTCCAGAGCCTGACCCATGCGGGCAAGCTGCTGTCGCTGTCGTTCTGGCGGGATGAAGACGCGGTCAAGCGCTGGCGATCGCTGGAATCGCACCGCCGCGCGCAGGAAGCAGGACGTGGTGGCGTGTTCCAGAACTATCGGTTGCGGGTGGCGCAGGTGCTGCGCGATTACGGCATGGCCGAGCGCGACGAAGCGCCGTCCGACAGCCGCATCCGTCACGGCTGATCCGAACCAGACCAAATCACGTTGTATTAGTTTCCATTAAAGTTCATATTACGAAGCCATCCACCACTGCAACGGCCTGCGGGTGTCCGGTACCATTGCCGCTCCGCCGCCTTTTCCGCTTCGTCAACGCGCCATGTCCACCGCCGCCCCCGCCCGCCCCACGCCGCTGCAAGTCGATCTGGCGCGCCATATCGCGGAAGACCTCGTGGTTGGGCGCTACTCGCCGGGTGAACATCTTTCCGAAGAGACCCTGGCCGCGGCCTACAAGGTGTCGCGCACCCCGGTGCGCGGCGCGTTGCGCCTGCTGGCCGCCCAGGGCCTGATCAAACACCGCCCCAACAGCGGCTATACCGTGGCGGAAAACGCAGGCGCGGGCGCCGCCCTGTTCGAAGGCGCGGGCCCGACGCAAAACGAGTTGTATCGCCGGCTGATCGACGACCGCGCCTCGCGCGGCCTGCCCGAGACCTTCACCGAACGCGAACTGCTCCAACGCTATGGCGCGCCGCGCAGCGTGCTGGCCAAGACGCTTCTGCAGCTGTCCGCCGACGGCCTGATCGAAAAACGCAAAGGGCATGGGTGGCAATTCGCCCCCTCGCTGGAAAGCGCCGAAGCGCTTAGCGAGAGCTATCGCTTTCGCATGACCATCGAATGCGCCGGTTTGCTGGAACCCACGTTCCGTGTGGACAAGCCGGCGCTTGCGCGCATGCGCGCGGCGCACGAAGCGCTGATCCAGCGCGCCGACGCCGACATTTCAGCCACCGATTTCTTCGGACTGAACGCATCCTTCCACGAATTGCTGGCCCGCTTCTCCGGCAACCGCTACATCCTGCAGGCGGTGCAGCAGCAGAACCAGTTGCGCCGTCTGGAAGAGCACGCCGCGTTCTATCGCGACGCCCGCTTCGTCAACTCCAGCAGCGAACACCTGCAGATCATCGAAGCCCTGGAATCGGGCGACCAGGAATGGGCCGCGCAATTGATGCGCCGCCACCTGAAGGCCTCGCTGCAAGCCTCCTGACCCGTCACGCCCCCCGCTTTTCGCGCCGCGTTGCCCGGCAGGTCGGCGCACGCCACTTCGCTTTCGGCAGTATTGTATTTATTGTTTGTTTAATACAAAATAAGCGTACCCTGAACTGACTCCTGCAGGATCGCCCATGCCGTCGCTTCCCACCGCCGCCTCCCATTCCGATGCCTTCTGGATGCCCTTTACCGCCAACCGGCGCGTCAAGCGGGATCCGGTGCTGTTCACCGCTGCAGAAGGCATGCACTACATTCGGCCCGACGGCCGCCGCGTGCTGGATGGCATTGCCGGCCTGTGGTGCGTGAACGCGGGCCACCGCCGGCCCGAAATCGTCGAAGCCATCGCACGCACGGCCTACGAACTGGATTACGCGCCCTCCTTCCAGATGAGCCACCCGCTCGCTTTCGAGCTGGCCGACGCGCTGTGCGCCGAAGCGCCCGCGGGCTTTTCCAACGTGTTCTTTTCAAACTCGGGCTCGGAAGCGGTCGACACCGCGCTGAAGATCGCGCTGGGCTACCACCGGGCGCGTGGCCAGGGCCAGCGCGTGCGGCTGATCGGACGCGAACGCTCTTACCACGGGGTGGGTTTCGGGGGATTGTCGGTGTCGGGCATCGGCGGCCACCGCAAGCCCTTCGGCAATCTGCTGCCCTATGTGGACCACCTGCCGCATACCTATGACCGCCAGCAGATGGCCTATACGCGCGGCCAGCCGGACTGGGGCGCCCACTTGGCCGATACGCTGGACCGCATCGTGGCGCTGCATGACGCCTCGACCATTGCCGCGGTCATCGTCGAGCCGGTGGCCGGCTCCACCGGCGTGATCGTGCCGCCCCGCGGCTATCTGCAGCGGCTGCGCGAGATCTGCGACGCGCACGGCATCCTGCTGATTTTCGATGAGGTGATCTGCGCGTTCGGGCGCATCGACGGCGCCTTCGCGTCGTCCTTCTTCGGCGTCAAGCCGGACATCATCACCAGCGCCAAGGGCCTGACCAACGGCGCCATCCCGATGGGCGCGACGCTGGTGCAGCAGCACGTGTACGACGCGTTCATGCAAGGGCCCGAAAGCGCCATCGAGCTTGCGCACGGCTACACCTATTCAGGCCATCCCGTCGCGTGCGCCGCGGGCCTGGCGACGCTGGACCTCTGCCGCCGCGAAGGCCTGTTCCAACGCAGCCAGGAACTGTCACGCTACTGGGAAGATGCGGCGCACAGCCTGAAGGGGCTGCCGCATGTGATCGACATCCGCAACATTGGCCTGCTGGCCGCAATCGAGCTGGCGCCGCTGGAAGGCCAGCCCGGCCAGCGCGCTTATGCGGTGCATAACGCCTGCCTGGAACGAGGTTGCCTGATCCGTTCGGCGGGCGACACGATGCTGCTGTCGCCCCCGCTCATCATCGAACGCGCCCAGATCGACGAGCTGTTCACGGTGCTGGCGGACGTACTGCGCGCCAGCGCCTGATCCGCTCAGGCCAGATGGCGCGCCACGGCCTGGACGACCCGGCGCACGTCGTCGGCGGACACGTCCAGGTGCGTCACCAGCCGCGTCGGCCCGCCGTACACGGCGCGCATCTGGATATCTTCCTTGGCCAGCGCGGCCGTCAACGCCTCGCAGCGTGCCGGCTCGAACTCCACGAATAGCATATTGGTGTCCTGGCTCAAGACCTTGACGCCGGCAATGCCGCGCAAGCCTTCGGCCAGCGCGCGGGCGTTCTCGTGGTCATCCGCCAGCCGCTCGACGTTGTACTCCAACGCGTACAGGCAAGCGGCCGCCAGCACGCCCGACTGCCGCAGCCCGCCGCCCAGCATCTTGCGCCAGCGGCGCGCGCGGGCGATCAGATCGTCGCTGCCCACCAGCACCGAACCGACAGGCGCGCCCAAGCCCTTTGAAAAGCAGATCGACACCGAATCGAACGGCTGGCACATGTCGACTAGCGGTTTGCCGCTGGCGACGGCCGCGTTGAACACGCGCGCGCCGTCCAGGTGGGTGCCCAGACCCTGTTCCCGCGCCCATGCCGTCGCCGCCTGAATATAGGCGGCCGGGATCAGCTTGCCGTGGAACGTGTTTTCCAACGCCAGCAAGCGGGTGCGGGCGAAATGCGCGTCGCCCAACGGTTTGACCGCCGCAGCCAGCTTTTCCAGCGGCAGCGAACCGTCTTCCGCGTGCTCGATGGGTTGCGGCTGGATACTGCCCAGCACCGCCGCGCCACCGCCTTCGTACTTATAGGTGTGGGCCTGTTGCCCCACCAGGTATTCGTCGCCCCGATCGCAATGCGCCATCAACGCGGCCAGGTTGCTTTGCGTGCCGGACGGAAAGAACAGACCCGCCGCCTTGCCCGCGCGCTCGGCCACGGCCGCCTGCAGCTGGATCACGGTGGGATCGTCGCCCATCACGTCGTCACCCAACGGGGCGGAAACCATCGCCTGCAACATGGCAGCCGAAGGCCGTGTGACTGTGTCGCTACGCAGATCGATCATGGGAAATCCTTGGATAGGGAATGGAGTTTGGGGGATGAGTATCGGGAGCGCTTGCCGGCAAGCCGGGTCACGAAGCACGTACCGCCGGCGCCGCCCGGCTGACGATGAAGATGCCGGCCAGGATCAGGACCATGCCGCCCACTTCGCCCCACGAGGGGCGCTCGGACAGGATCGCCCAGGCCAGCAGCATGGCGACCACCGGCACGCCCAGGCTGGACAGCCCGGCGATCGACGCGGGCACGCGGCGCACCACCTGCAGCCACAGCAACCAGCCAGCCGCCGTGGCGATCAGCACGATGTAGGTCATGCCGGTCCAGAGCGGCCAGCCCCATTGCGCGGTCATCTGCGGCACGAGATAGGCCACAGGCACCATCACCAGACCGCCGAACAGCATCTGCCAGGCGGTGAACGTCATCACGTCGGGCGCATGGCGTTCGAACATCCGCTTGGACAACACGGTGCCGACGCCCCAGCACAGGCCGCTGCCCAGCCCCAGCAGCACGGGACGGATGTCACCCAGGCCATTCCAGGGCTCCACGAAACAGACCAGCCCGACTGCCGCCAGGCCGATGCCCAGGCCATGCCGGATCGACGGGCGTTCACCCAGCAGCCACCAGGCGAACAGCACCACCCAGAACGGCATGGTGTACGCCATCAGCGACACCTTGCCCACGCCGCCCGACACCAGCGCCGTCTGCACGAACCCCTGGAACCCTGCGGTCTGCGTCAATCCGATCAGCAGCGTCAGCTTCCACGGCGGCATGGCCAGCGGCCGGCGCGTGGCGATCGCCAGCGCGAACAGCACGATGCTGCCCGTCACATAACGCAGCGCCACGAAGTCGAACGGGCCGATGTAGGGCACGATCAGTTTCATCGCGATCCAACTGCCTGCCCAGACCACAATGGTGCTGAGCATCAGCGCTAATCCGGCGCGATCAAAACTGCTGCGGCTCACGTCCGTGGCTCCATTCAAGTGAGGGGTGCAAAAAGACAAGACGCCCGGACCGGCAATTACCGGTGCGGGCGTCTGACATTATGCTCCCCTCGCGCTGCAAGGCTCCGGCCCGTCACGGCCGGAGGCACTTACAGGGGCTTGGCCAGCTGTTCCAGGATGGCGGGATTCTCCAGCGTGGACACGTCTTGCGTGACTTCCTCGCCCTTGGCCACCACGCGCAGCAGGCGGCGCATGATCTTGCCCGAACGCGTCTTGGGCAGGTTGTCGCCAAAGCGGATGTCCTTGGGCTTGGCGATGGGGCCGATCTCCTTGGCCACCCAGTCGCGCAACAGCTTGGCGATGGCCTGCGCCTCTTCGCCTTCCGGACGCGCCTGCTTCAACACCACGAACGCCACCACGGCTTCGCCGGTCGTGTCATCCGGGCGGCCCACCACGGCGGCTTCCGCCACCAGCTCGTGCGCCACCAGCGCCGATTCGACTTCCATCGTGCCCAGGCGGTGGCCCGACACGTTCAGCACGTCGTCGATGCGGCCCATGATCCAGAAGTAGCCGTCCGCGTCGCGCTGCGCGCCGTCGCCGGCCAGGTAGTAGCCGCGCAGTTCCGGCGGGAAGTAGCTCTTCTTGAAGCGTTCCGGGTCGCCCCAGATGTTGCGGATCATCGCGGGCCACGGACGCTTGATGACGAGGAACCCGCCATTGCCCTTGTCGACGTCGCCGCCGGTTTCATCCACGATGGCCGCGGCGATACCCGGCAGCGGCAGCGTGCACGAACCCGGCTTGGTCGGCGTGGCGCCCGGCAGCGGCGTGATCATGTGGCCGCCGGTTTCGGTCTGCCACCACGTGTCCACGATCGGGCAGCGTTCGCGGCCGACGTTCTTGTGATACCAGATCCAGGCTTCGGGGTTGATGGGCTCGCCCACCGTACCGATGATGCGCAGGCTGTCCAGATCGTAGTTTTTCGGATGGGCGTCGGGCGTCGCTTCGGACGCCTTGATCAGCGAACGGATGGCGGTGGGCGCCGTGTAGAACGTCGTGACCTTGTGGCGCGCGATCATGTCCCAGAAGCGGCCGGCGTTCGGGTAGGTCGGCACGCCTTCGAACACGACCTGCGTCAGGCCGGCGGCCAGCGGGCCGTAGGTGATGTAGGTGTGGCCGGTGACCCAACCCACGTCGGCGGTGCACCAGTAGACGTCGTCCTTGCGGGCGTCGAACGTCCACTTCACGGTCAGCAGCGCCCACAGCAGGTAGCCCGCCGACGAGTGCTGCACGCCCTTGGGCTTGCCGGTGGAGCCCGACGTATAAAGGATGAAGAGCGGATGCTCGGCGTTGACCGGCACGGGCTCGCAGGTGTCGGGCTGGCCGGCCTCGACCTCGTGCATCCACAGGTCGCGGCCTTCGGTCCATTGGACCTTGCCACCGGTGCGGCGGTACACGATGACCTTGGAGATGGCTTCGCAGCCGCCCATCGCGATGGCGTCTTCCACCGCGACTTTCAGCGGGATCGTCTTGCCGCCGCGCACTTGCTCGTCAGCGGTGATGACGAGCGATGCGCCCACGTCCACGATGCGCTCTTGCAGGCTCTTGGCCGAGAAGCCGCCGAACACCACCGAATGCGTCACGCCCAGGCGCGCGCAGGCCTGCATGGCCACCACGGCTTCGATCGACATGGGCATGTAGATGATGGCGCGGTCGCCCTTCTTGTAGCCCAGCGCGGTCAAGCCGTTGGCGAAGCGGCACACGCGCGCCAGCAGTTCGCGGTAGCTGACCTTGTTCACCGTGCCGTCGTCGCCTTCGAAGATGATAGCGGTCTTGTCAGCGTTGCCGTTGGTCAGGTGCACGTCCAGGCAGTTGGCCGAGACGTTCAGTTCGCCGTCGCCGAACCAGCGGTAGAACGGGGCGTCGGTTTCGTCCAGCACCTGCGTGAACGGCTTGGTCCACGTCAGGTTGTCGCGGGCCTGGCCGGCCCAGAAGCCGTCGAAATCATTTTCGACCTGGGCACACAACGCGTTATAGGCGTCCATGCTGGGAATCGCCGCGCCCTGCGCCGCACGCTCGGGCGGCGGGAAGACGCGGGTTTCTACCAGTACGGACTCAATGGCATTCGACATGATCTTGTCTCCAATCGGTGATTCTGTTTGTTTGTGCTGCTGTTTTATTACCCACCCGCCACCGTATCGCCGCGCTCTTACGGGCACCTTACGCAAAATGCGGGCCGGAGCCCGCATACGCATGGGAACGCAGAGACCTGACAGCGCCGGCTCAGGGCGGGAAACACCGGAACGGCGTCGACCCCAGCGGCACGCACAAGCTGACAACGCACCTGCATAGCAGTGCAAAGCAATCCGCTTGATGGGTCGCATGGCACGCGACGCATCAAAGGCAGTTCATAAGGATAGCAGCCCGGCCGCAGCCGCGGCAGGCGGTGGCGCGGCGTTCCATCAGACGGCGGGGCGGCGGGCCAGGCCGCGCTTCATGTCCACGCGCGACAGCAGGGCCAGGCCGCCCACGAAGAACAGGCCGGTCACGAGGATGGCCAGGCGGTGGTCGCCGTGCGTGCCCCAGGTCACCAGACCGTAGGTCAGCGGGCCGATCACCGCGGCCAATTGCACGGCGAAGGTCCACAGCGAGAAGAACTCGGCCAGTCGGCCGGCGGGCGCCAGCGCGCCCGTCATGGCGCGGCCCGCGCTTTGCGTCGTGCCCATGCACAGGCCGGCAAGCGTGGCGGCCACCCAGAACACCGGCGCCGTCGTTGCGGCATACGCGACCAGCACCATCACGATCCAGCCACACAGCGTGATGGCCAGAGCCGGCTTGTGGCCGATGCGGTCCTGCACATAGCCGAACGAAAACGCGCCCAGCGCCGCACCGATGTTCACGGTGAACACCAGCAGCATGATCTGCGGCGTCGTGAAGCCCATGACTTCGGATGCGTACACGGCCGCCAGCGTGATGACGACTGAAATGCCCGCCTGATAGCAGGCGATGCACATCAGCAGCCGGCGGAATTCGGGAAAGTGCTGGCCCGTCTCGCGCCAGGCGTAGGCCAGGCGCTTGAGCATGTGCAGCGCTTCGGGCTTGTCCGCTTGCGGGCGCGTGCGCTCTTTCAAGAGGAAGAAGGACGGCAGCGCCGCCAGCGCGAACACCGCGCAGGTGACGACAATGACCCAAGGCACGAAGTGTTCCGCCGTCATGCCGCGGCCCTCGGCCAGCGTGACGACGACGAGCGACAGGCCCAGCGTGAGCATCCCGCCGCAATAGCCGAAGCTCCAGCCCCAGCCCGACACGCGCCCCAGCGCCGCAGGCCTGGCCAGTTCGGGCAGGAATGCCGCCACCACGGACTCGCCAACGCAGTAGCAGTAGTTGGATACGACGATGGCAGCCAGCGCCAGCCAGACATCGCCCGGCCCCGCCTGGGTCAGCACCAGGGTCGCGGCCACGCAGCCGATCGTGCTGGTATAGAGCAGCCGGCGCTTGCTGCCGTTCGCATCAGCGCGGGCGCCCAGCGTGGGCATCGTCAACATGATGAGCAGATAGGACAGCGACAGCGCCGCGGTCCAGGCCAGCGTGGCCCACGGGGCACGCCCGCCGACCACGCCGACAAAATACGTGCTGAACACCGCCGTGAGGATCACGGTGGTGTAGCCGGAATTCGCGAAGTCGTACATGGCCCAGGCCCAGACTTCACGTTTGGCCACGCCGGGATTCAGGGGGCTTGCGTCCCCTGGTCCGGCGTTCGGCGCGGAACCGTCGGCAGACGGCTCCGGTTGCTGCGCTTGGCTCACAGGCCCAGCGCGGCGATGCCAGCTTGTGCGATCAGCACGTCTTCGGTCGACTTCACGCCCGACACGCCAACCGCGCCCACCACGTGGCCGTCGACGGTGATCGGCACGCCGCCTTCCAGCAGGCCGTCGATCAGCGGCGCGGACAGGAAGGACACGCGGCCGGTGTTGATCATCTCTTCGTAGATGCGCGATTCACGGCGGCCCAGCGCGGCCGTCTTGGCCTTCGAGGGCGAAATGTGCGCCGAGATCGGGGCTGCGCCGTCCAGGCGCAGCATGCCCAGCAGATGGCCACCGTCATCGACCACCGAAATGGTCACGGCCCATTTGTTCTGCACGGCGTGTGCTTCGGCCGCGGCGAGGATCTTCTTGACGTCTTCGGCGCTCAGCACGGGTTTGGTATTCATTGCAGCGACTCCTTGATCTGTTCCAGGGCGTTAGGATCTTCAATGGTCGTCAGGTCTCCGGGATCGCGTCCTTCGCATACCGCGACGATCGCACGGCGCAGCACCTTGCCGGACCGGGTCTTGGGCAATGCACCCACGAACCGGATCCGGGCGGGCCTGGCCACTGCTCCCAGCTGATCTTCCACTAGCCGCATGATATCGCCTTCCAGCTGCTTTGCCCCTTGCTCCGTGTCGGCGCTGGCAGGATTCTTCAGCACGGCAAACGCCATGGCCACTTGCCCCTTGAGCGCATCGGCCACGCCGACCACCGCGCATTCCGCGATTCCGCTGTGGCTGTTGACCGACTCCTCGATCTCGCGCGTGCCCAGGCGATGGCCCGCCACGTTGATCACGTCATCCGTGCGGCCCAGGATGAACCAGTAGCCGTCGGCATCCACCCGCCCCCAGTCGAAGGTCGAATACACCTGGCGTCCGGGGATCGACGTGAAGTAGGTCTGCACGAAACGCGCGTCGTCGCCCCAGATGGTGGACATGGCACCCGGTGGCAGCGGCGGCACAATCGCCACCACGCCCTTCTCGTCAGGCCCCAGGTCTTCGCCGGTGGATTCGCTGACGATGCGCGCGTCGAACCCGTACACCGGAAAGGACGGGCTGCCGAATCGGGTCGGCACGCGCTCCACCCCCGGCTGGGCCGACAGGATGGGCCAGCCGGATTCGGTCTGCCAGTAGTTGTCGATGATGGGCTTGCCCAGGCCTTCCGATATCCAGTGGGCGGTCGGTTCGTCCAGCGGCTCGCCCGCCAGGTAGACGGCGCGCAGGCTGGACAGGTCATGGCGCTTCAGCAGCGCGGGGTCCTGGCGCTTCAGGACGCGCACCGCCGTCGGCGCCGAAAACAGCGTATTCACGCCGTACTGCTCGACCAGCTTCCACAGGATGGCCCCGTCCGGGCGCACGGGCGTGCCCTCGTAGAGCACCGTCGCCTGCCCGCCGATCAAGGGGCCGTAGATGATGTAGGAATGTCCGACCACCCAGCCGATGTCGCTGGTGCAGAAGAAAGTGTCGCCGGCGCGCCCGTTGAACAGGTATTCCATCGACGAAGCCAGCGCCACGGCATAGCCGCCGGTGTCGCGCTGCACGCCCTTGGGCTTGCCGGTCGTACCGGACGTATAGAGGATGTAGCTGGGTTCGGACGATTCCAGCCATTGCACCGGCACGCGCGCGCCGCGGTGGCGCTCACGCAGGGTGGCGTAGTCCAGGTCACGCCCGGCCACGGGTTCGAACGGCGCCAGGCCGCGGTCGAACACCACGACGGCAGCCGGCGGCGTCTTGGCCAGGGCGAGCGCACGATCCAGCAACGGCTTATAGGGCACGACCTTGCCCCCGCGCGACCCGCCGTCCGTGCAGACCACCACCTTGGGCGCGGCGTCGTCGATGCGCTGGGCCAGATTGACCGACGCGAATCCGCCGAACACCACGGAGTGGACCGCGCCGATCCGGGCGCAGGCCAGCATCGTGAACACCGCTTCCGGCACCATCGGCATATACAGCAGCACCCGATCGCCGCGCCCCACCCCCAGCTCCTTGAGCATGGCGGCGGCCGCGTTGACCTCTTCATAGACGTCCTGCCGGGTGTAGACCTGTTCCCGGTCGACTTCGGTGGACACCCAGATCAGGGCCGGCTGGTCAGCCTGCGTCGGCAGCCACCGGTCGACCGCGTTGTAGCAAAGATTGGTCTTGCCGCCTACAAACCACTTGGCGAATGGCGGCCGCGAGAAGTCCAGGACAGACTCGAAGGGCGTCTCCCAGTGGATGCGGCCAGCCTCTTCGCGCCAGAAGCCATCGCGGTCATGCAATGATCTGTAATGGAAATCCCGGGTTTTTTGCATTTGTGTCTCCTGGTATTGTTCATACGCCTTAAGGCTGATTGATTTCTTTCGAATCATTTGGTCATTCTGGTAGGCGAACCTTGCACGAGGCTTGCCACAAGTCAAAATGTTCCACCAAATATCCACGCGTCATGGATAAATAGCCGATCTGTCACTGACCGGTCTTGAAAGTTTGGTAGAATGCCCGCGAAGTTGTAGATAATTGTTGATTTTGCTGACATCTCGGCTCGATCCACGGCTAATCCCGTGGTTTTTGCTGTCATCTCGGCAAGTCATCCCAGGCGAATGCATCGACACTCCATACTCGCGCGATTCAATTCATCCACTGGCCAAGCGTACCGCGGTCTGCGTACGCTCGCGTTAATGGCATGTGTGGCGGGTTTGGCAGGTTGTGCCGGCACTGGCCAGAAGTCAACCGCCCATACGTCCGAGATTGATCCGTACGAAATGGAGTGGGTCGCCACCGCCGATGACCCCATCGGCATGCTGGTCACGCACAAATTCAAGCGCGACCGCCAGCAAAACCACACTGGCACCAACAGCGACAACGCCATGGTCAGCGAAGCCCTCAACTACCTGGGCATCCGCTACCGCTTCGGCGGCAGTTCCCCCGATACCGGATTCGATTGCAGCGGCTTGGTCGCCTATTCCGCCGAGCGCTCGCTGGGCCTGAAGCTGCCCCGCAACGCCGCCGAAATCGCCCAGCAAGGCGTCTCCGTCGCCAAGAACGAACTCAAGGCCGGCGATCTGGTCTTCTTCAACACGATGGGCCGCCGCTATTCGCACGTGGGCATCTACCTGGGCGACGACCGCTTCGTGCACTCGCCCAGCGCCGGTGGCGTCGTCCGCGTCGAAAGCATGACCATGGCCTACTGGACCAAGCGCTACAACGGCGCCCGCCGCCTGGACAACAGCCTGATGGCGTCCGCCCGCGCCGCGAATTGAATTCGGTTTCCGGCATCCTCGCATAAGCAGGTTGCCCGGCGCCATCCCCCAAAAGCAAAACGCCGTCAGACTTCAGTCTGACGGCGTTTTTTCTTGCTCTTCGCGGCTTGGGGATTCATGTGCCAAGCCGCAGGCCGTTTCGGCCTCCCCAGTTCTTGTGTTCCAGCGGCAACCGGAAATCAGTGCACGGTGCCTGCGCGCGGGCACAGGCCGCATTGCTGCAGGGCCTGCTGCATGCTGCATACCGAACGGCGACAAGCCACGACCCGGATGCCGCCGCGCTGCGCGGCGTTGCGGAAGGTCTTCATGACGTTGTGCCCCAGGAAGTCGGTCAGCAGGATGACCAGCTGCGTGCCCGACGGAAGTTGGAGCGTTTTCTTCTGATGCGAAGGATCGCGGCCACTGATGTGGTGCGTGATCGAAATATTGTGTCCTTTCAGCAGATCCGGGATGTTGCCCAGTCGATCTGCGCCAACCACTACTGCACTGAGTCCTGCCGTCATGATGAACCTCACTGGTCGTTGAGCCTGGATGTAATGATAATGATTCCTATTTTTTAGTCAACTCAAATGAGATCGGTTCTTATTTAATAATATTAATGAGCTTCACGAAAGGGATAGCGAGATTTGCTATCAGCCAGGGAACTCGCGGCTTTCCGGCGAGTCAGCGCCGCCGGGCCCAAAAGAAAAAGCGCGGCATTCCTGGAATGCCGCGCTTTTTTTTTGCCGTAGGCCGAGACCGTCCTGGCCGCCCTACTTCGGCGCGCCCTGCACGGCTTCGGTCACCACCGCGCGGGTCAGCGACGGCGCCAGCATTTCCAGGAATGTGTAGACATAGTCACGCAGGAACACGCCCGATTTCACGCCCACGCGGGTCGTGTGCGTGCCGAACAGGTGCCCCACCGGCAGACCCACCAGATTGGAGTCGCGGCGGGGGTCATAAGCCACGCCGGCGATGATGCCGATGCCCAGGCCGACGTCCACGTAGGTCTTGATCACGTCGGCGTCGATGGCTTCCAGCACGATGTCCGGATGGATGCCCTGGTTGGCGAAGACTTCGTCGATCGTACTGCGGCCCGTGAACGCGCGGTCGTAGGTGACGATGGGGTATTCGGCCAGTTGCGTCAGCGACAGGCGCTTGGCGGCGCTGGAAGTCAGTTCCGCCAGCGGATGGTCGGGGCGCACCACGACGGTGTGTTCCCAGGCATACACCGGCAACGTCGCCAGGCCCGGCGTCAGCGCCAGGGATTCGGTCGCCAGCGCCAGGTCGGCCTGCTCGTGCAGCACCATCTCGGCCAATTGCGCGGGGCTGCCTTCAGCCAGCGACAGATGCACTTTGGGGAATTGCTTGCGGAATGCCGGGATCACACGCGGCAGCAGGTAACGCGCCTGGGTGTGCGTGCACGCGATCACCAGGCCGCCTTCGTCGCGGCGCGCGAACTCGTCGCTGACCTTCTTCAGGTTGTCGACTTCGCGCATGATGCGGTCGATCACCTGTGAGACCGCCAGGCCGGGCTTGGTCAAGCCCTTGATGCGCTTGCCGTGGCGTTCGAAGATCTTGATGCCGAGTTCGTCTTCGAACTCGATGATGGCCTTGGAGACTCCAGGCTGCGAGGTATAGAGCATCCGGGCGGCTTCAGTCAGGTTGAAGTCGCGCCGGATGGTTTCACGCACAAAACGAAATTGCTGGAGGTTCATTAATTGGCCCCTAATAGATGGGCCAATTATAAGTAATAAGGACGCCTTGTTATATGACTTATTTATATAAGCTTAGGAGCAAGGCGTCCCTGTTTCAGCGCATCGAGATCGTGGTGTTCACGGTCTTGGCGTGGGCCGACCAGCGGGCGGTGACCGTCTTGGTCTGCGTCCAGAACTGGACCGCCTGCTTGCCGTTGGGGCCCAGGTCGCCCAGCTTGGAGCCGCGCGAACCCGTGAAGCTGAACCACGCCACCGGCACGGGGATCGGCACGTTGATGCCGACCTGGCCGACGTCGATGTTGTTCTGGAAGTAGCGCGCCGCGCCGCCGTCCTGGGTGAACAGCGCCACGCCGTTGCCATTGGGGTTGCGGTTGATGAACGCCACCGCGTCTTCCAGCGTTTCCACGCCCACGCAGCACAGGACCGGCCCGAAGATTTCTTCGGTGTAGATGGTCATGTTTTCGTCCACGCCGTCGAAAATCGTGGGGCCCACGAAGTTGCCTTGCTCAAAGCCCGACACCTTCAGATTGCGGCCGTCCAGCAGCAGCTTGGCGCCTTCGTCCACGCCCTTCTGGATCAGGCTTTCGACGCGTTTCTTGGCGTTGGGCGAAACCAGCGGGCCCAGGTCGGCTTCGCGGTCGGTGCCGGAATTCACCTTCAGCTTCTTCGAGCGCTCGACGAAGTCGGGCAGCCAGTTGCGGGCGTCGCCCACCAGCACGGCCACGGACGAGGCCATGCAACGCTGGCCCGCCGCGCCGAATGCGGCGCCGACCAACTGGTTCAGCGCGACTTCCGGATCGGCGTCCGGCAGGATCACGCAGTGGTTCTTGGCGCCCATCATCGACTGGCAGCGCTTGCCGGCCGCCGAAGCGCGGTTGTAGATCTCGGTGCCCACGCGGGTCGAACCGATGAACGACACCGCCTTGATGTCGGGGTGTTCGCACAGGCCGTTGGCGGTATCCGGGCCGCCATGCACCACGTTCAGCACGCCCGGCGGCAGGCCGGCTTCCAGCGCCAGCTGGGCCAGGAACAGCGACGCAGTCGGATCCTGTTCAGAGGGCTTGAGCACGAAGCTGTTGCCGCAGGCGACAGCAATCGGGAACATGAAGCACGGCAACATCACCGGGAAGTTGAACGCGGTGATGCCCGCGCACACGCCCAGCGGCTGGATCAGGGTGTAGACGTCGATGCCCGAAGCAGCATTCTCGGCGTACTCGCCCAACTGCAGGTTGGCGATCGAGCATGCGTGCTCGACCACTTCCAGGCCGCGCCCGATCTCGCCCTCGGCGTCCGGCAGGGTCTTGCCGTGTTCGCGGGTGATCATCTCGGCCAGCTTGCCGGTGTTGGCGCGCAGCAGTTCCTGGAACTTCAGCATGACGCGCATCCGCGTGCCCTGCCCGCTGTTGCGCCAGGTCTTGAAAGCTTCCTTGGCGTTGGAGACGGCCAGGTCCAGTTCTTCGCGCGTCGCGAAGGGCACCTTGGCCACGACCTCCTGAGTGGCGGGGTTGATCACGTCTCGCCATTCGGTGGATTTGGACTGCACAAGCTTGCCGCCGATCAATAGCGGAACGCGGGGGACTTCACTCATTTGATGCTCCTCACACTGCGTAGTCGATGCGGATGGAATCCGCGTTCATGAATCTTGCGGCGCGCCGCCGGGCAAGGGCCCGGCCGGCGCGCAAGGGGTTATTTCTTCACCAGCGAGCAGGTCGAATCGGCCAGGGGCTGGAACGCTTCGGCGGCCGGGATGGTGGCCACCAGCTTGGAATAGTCCCAGCCGCCCTTGGATTCCGCGGGCTTCTTCACTTCGTACAGGTACATGTCGTGGATGACGCGGCCGTCGGGACGGATCGACGCATTGCGCATGATCGGGTCCTTGATGGGCAGCTCGCGCATCTTGTCCGCCACCACCTTGCCGTCGGTGCTGCCGGCCGCCGCCGCCGAACGCAGGTAGTGCAGCACGCTGGAATACACGCCGGCCTGCGTCATCGTGGGCTTCAGGCCGCGGAAGGCCTTCTCGAAACGCGACGACCATTGGCGCGACGCATCGTCGTAATCCCAATAGAAGCCGTCCACGTAGGACAGGCCTTGCGCGCTTTCCAGGCCCAGCGCACGCAGGTCCGACAGGAAGATCAAGAGCGATACCAGGCGCTGCCCGCCGGCCACGATGCCGAATTCGCGCGCCTGCTTGACCGCATTGACCGTGTCCTGGCCGCCGTTGGCCAGCGCCACGACCTGCGCCTTAGAGCTTTGCGCCTGCAGCAGGTAGGACGCGAAATCAGGCGCGTTTAACGGGTGGCGCACGCTGCCGGCAACCGTGCCGCCCAGCGCCTGCACCGCCTTGGCCGTGTCCGCTTCCAGCGAATGGCCGAAGGCGTAGTCGACGGTGATGAAGTACCAGGACTTGCCGCCCGCACGCACGGTGGCCTTGGCGCCGCCCGCGGACTGCGAATACGTGTCGAACATCCAGTGGAAACCGACGGGCGAGCATTCCTTGTTGGTCAGCGCCGTCGTGGCCGGGCCAGAGAACATCACGACCTTGTTCTTCTCGCGCGCAATGCCTTGCACCGCCAGCGCCACCGCGGAATTGGTCAGGTCGGCGATCGCCGTCACGCCGTCGCGGTCGAACCACTCGCGCGCTTTCGCCGCCCCCACGTCCGCCTTGTTCTGATTGTCGGCGGACACCAGTTCGATCTTCATGCCTTTGCATTCCGCCGCCAGGCAGTCGTCGATGGCCAACTGCGCCGCCGCCACGGAACCCGCGCCCCCCATGCCGGCGTAGGTGCCGGACATATCCGTCAGAATGCCGATCTTCACTGGCGGCTTATCCGCCGCTTGCGCTTGGCTCACCAACAATGCGCCCAGACACAAGCCTGCGGCCAGCCCGCGTGCGTGCAATTTCATGGATTTGTCTCCTGAGTGTTATGCGCTGATTTTTAGCGTTATGCGCCGTCTGTGCGGCCTGCGACCCCAGGGCAATGCCCCGAGGCCTGCCGACCCAGTGTAGATGTGTGAAAATCAACAAGCAACACTAGAAATGCACATTCCTTGTGCATTCATGCACAATCAATATTTGTGCCTCCCGCCGGTTGGCGCGAGGCGCCTGGAGAGCCGGAACGTGCTTGATTGGGACAGCCTGCGATATTTCCTGGAAGTGGCCCGCACCCAGCGGGTCAGCGCGGCGGCACGCAAGCTCGGGGTCGAACACACCACGGTGTCGCGACGCATCCGGGCACTGGAAACCGAGCTCGACACCCTGCTGTTCGAGAAATCCCGCAGCGCGGGATTTGTACTGACCGACGACGGCCAACGCCTGTTCGTGCACGCCGAACAGATGGAAAGCACGGTGCACACCGCCCGCGAGAACCTGTCGGGCATCGGCCAGGCCCTGTCGGGCCACCTGCGCATCGGCGCAACCGAAGGGTTCGGCAGCTATGTGCTGACGCCGCTGGCGGCCGATTTCCAGCGGCGCTATCCGCATATCACGCTGGACATCCTGCCGGTGCCGCGCTTTGTCAGCCTGTCCAAGCGCGAGGCGGACCTGGCCATCACCATCGAACGCCCGCAGCGCGGCCCCTACGTCTGCAGCAAGCTGTGCGACTACACATTGCGGCTGTATGGCACGCCGGGCTATCTGGCGCGCCACCCGCCGATCACAAGCCGCGCGGACCTGGCCGACCATACCTTCATCGGCTACGTGGACGAACTGTTGTTCAGTGAACGCCTGCGCTATCTGGAGGACTTGCTGCCGGCCAGCAAGGTGGTGCTACGCAGCACGAGCGTGGTCGCGCAATACCACGCGGCCTTGCAGGGCCAGTCGCTGGCGATCCTGCCTTGCTTCATCGCCGCGCAGGATCCGCGGCTGAAACCGGTGCTGGAGAACGAGGTGGAGATCACGCGTTCGTTCTGGATGTACTGCCACGAAGACCTGCGCAAGCTCAAGCGCGTGACGGTCCTGTGGGAGTTCATCCGCAAATCGGTACTGAAGAATGCCGACCTGCTGGCCGGCAAGCGCGGCACGATGAAATACCTGCCGTAACGGGTGGGACGGGCACGGGGTGAAGCGGGGCCAGGGCCCCGTCCCCGCTATGCCGGCGCGCTGTTCTTGGGCGCCTTCACCCGCAGGCGGCGCATGAGCAGGAACACGGTCAGCAAGGCCACCACCCCGTGGATGGCCCACACCCCGACGCCGAAGCTGAGCTTGCCGTTGGAGATCCAGGCGCGCGAGAGGTTGATCAGGTTCATATAAAGCAGCCCGACCAGGCCCGCGATCAGCAGATCGCCCGAACGGCCCAGGCGCGGATTCACCGCCCCCAGCGGAATGGCCAGCAGCGCCAGGTTCAGCGCGGCCAGCGGCAGCGACACCCGCCACATCACCTGCGACCAGCTGCTGTCGGTGTTGTCCGCCATCAGCTGCATCGTGGTGCGGGCCTTGGCCGAACGCTCGGCGGCGGCGCGGGCTTCACCAATGGGGTCCCCCCCGGCCTTGCTTTCCAGACGCAGGCCGTACTTGTCGAAGTGAACCAGCCGGATTTCGGGCGTGCCCGGTTTCAGGTCATAGCGATGGCCTTCGCCCAGCACCAGGAAGCGGTCGCCGTTGGGCAGCGTTTCGCTGTGCGCACTGCTTGCGGTCAGCACGCTCAGCCATTCCGGCCCGATCTCGCGTGCAAACACGTTGCCCAGTTCGTCGGACGGCGTGGCAGGGTCTTCCGAAAAGAATACGCGGTTGCCGCCGGAAGATTCCGCGAACTGTCCCGCCGTGACCTTGGACAGGTCCGAGCGCTGCTCGAAGCGTTCGTGGTATTCGCCGATCTGGCGGTACGCCCAGGGCGCGGCCACCAGCGTCAACCCGGCCACCGCCAAGGCGATGGGGATGGCCACCCGCAGCACGGGCCTTAACCAGTCGGCCAGCGACAGGCCGCTGGCGAACCACACCACCATTTCGGATTCGCGGTAGTTGCGCGTGACCGTCGTCAGCACCGCGATGAACACGGAGACGGCCAGAATGGTCGGCAAGGCGGTGATGGTCGACAGCGCGGCCAGCACCAGCACGACGTCGGCTCCGATGTTGCCGCCCGCGGCTTCACCGAGCAGGCGCACAAGAAGCACGCTGAGCCACACGACGAGCAACGTGGAAAAGACAACGCCAGCGTGACTGGTGATCTCGCTGACGACAGAGCGTTTAAATAGAGACATGGGAGAATATGCGGGATAATCGACCGCATCATACACAGACGCACACGGGAAACCCTCATGGAATTTAGCACACAGACCACTGCTTCCCTGCACCAAGTCAAAACCGCCGCCCTGGCTGTCGGCGTATACGCGGATGGCGTGTTGAGCCCCGCCGCCGACATCATCGACCGCGCCTCCAACGGCGCCGTGCGGGCGGTGGTCAAGGCCGAGTTCCGCGGCCGCGCCGGTTCCACCCTGACCTTGCGCGCGCTGCCCGGCGTGACCGCGCAGCGCGTGGTGCTGGTGGGCCTGGGCAAGCAGGACGAATACTCGGCACGCACCCACGCGTCGGCCGAACAGGCATTCACCTCGGTCTGCGTCGCCGCCCAACTGACTGAAGGCGTGTCCACGCTGGTGGCCAACCCCGTCGCGGACGTGGCCGTCATCGCCCGCGCCCGCAGCGCCGCCATCGCGGCCGGCAACGCCACTTACCACTACGACGCCAGCTTCGGCAAACCCGACCGCGACGCGCGCCCCAAATTGAAGAAGATCGTCCAGATCGTCGAGCGCGCCGAAGCCGCCCAGGTCCAGAAGGGCCTGCGCGAAGGCGGCGCCATCGCCAACGGCATGGAATTGACCCGCACGCTGGGCAACCTGCCCGGCAACATTTGCACCCCCACCTACCTGGGCGACACGGCCAAGCGCCTGGCCCGCGAATTCAAGTCGCTGAAGGTGGAAGTGCTGGACAAGAAGCAGGTCGAAGCGCTGGGCATGGGCTCGTTCCTGTCCGTCGCACGCGGCTCCGCTGAACCGCTGCGCTTCATCGTGCTGCGTCACGCCGGCGCCAAGGCCGCCGCCAAGAAGGGCGCGCGCGCCGCCCAGGGCCCGATCGTGCTGGTCGGCAAAGGCATCACGTTCGATGCGGGCGGCATCTCGCTCAAGCCCGCTGCCACCATGGACGAAATGAAGTACGACATGTGCGGCGCCGCCAGCGTGCTGGGCTCGTTCCGCGCCCTGGCCGAACTGGAGCTGCCGCTGGACGTCGTCGGCCTGATCCCGGCTTGCGAGAACCTGCCCAGCGGCACGGCCAACAAGCCGGGCGACGTCGTCACCAGCATGGCCGGCCTGACCATCGAAATCCTGAACACCGACGCCGAGGGCCGCCTGGTCCTGTGCGACGCCCTGACCTACGCCGAACGCTTCAAGCCGTCCGCCGTCATCGACATCGCCACGCTGACCGGCGCTTGCGTCGTGGCGCTGGGCAACGTCAACACCGGCCTGTTCTCCAAGGACGACGCGCTGGCCGACGCCCTGGCTGCCGCCGGCCGCCAGTCGCTGGACACCGCCTGGCGCATGCCGATGGACGACGCCTACCAGGAACAGCTGAAGTCCAACTTCGCTGACCTGGCCAACATTGGTGGCCCTCCGGCCGGCGCGGTCACCGCGGCTTGCTTCCTGTCGCGCTTTGCCAAGGCCTACCGCTGGGCCCACCTGGACATCGCCGGCACCGCCTGGCGCGGCGGCAAGGACAAGGGCGCCACTGGCCGCCCCGTGCCCCTGCTGATGCAATACCTGCTGGACCAGGTTTGAAGCGCTTGCAACGGAACCGGGCATGACGCGGATCGACTTCGCCTTCGGCGCGCCCGACCGCCTGCGCATGGCCTGCCAGGTCGTGCGCAAGCGCTTCCTGGCCGGCCAACGGCTGGTGGTGTACTGTAGAGACGGTTCCCGCCTGGCTGCTTTTGACCGCATGCTGTGGGCGTTCGACGATACGTCGTTCGTGCCGCACGTGCTGGCCAATGACCCGCTGGCGCCTGAAACGCCGGTGGTGCTGACGGCAGGCGACCCGCAGCAAGCCGCGCAGGCGGCCCGGCCGGCGGATGGCGCCGACCAGCCCTTGCCCTGGCTGCTGAATCTGGACAACGAGTGCCCCCCGGGCTTTGACGCCTTCGAGCGCCTGCTTGAAATCGTGTCGGACGACCCTGACGACAAGCAGGCGGCGCGCCAACGCTGGCGCGTGTACCTGAACGCCGGCCATACGCCGCAAAGCCACGACCTCAGCCGCCAGCCGTCCGGCGACTGAACGCCCTGCCCGCCCTGGCGGGCCCTGCCGCCCCGCCCATCGATATTCGGAAAGCCCCCATGCCTACTCGCCCCAACGATCCCGGCATCCCCACCCTGACCCAGCGGGCCGAGCCGACGCTCTACCCCCTGCCGGCCGACGAGGCGGACGCGCCCTTGCTGACGGAACTGGCCGATGACGCCGATCCCGCGTTCGACGACGATGCGTTTCCCCTCTTGACCGAGGTTGCCCACGAGCAAGAGGCAGAAGCCGATGCCCAGGCGCAAGCCGAGGCCGCCGTGGCCGCCCTGCCCGATCCCACCGTCCTGACGGCCCGCCTGCAGGCCGAGGTCGAGCAATTGATGCGCCAGGCGCTGGCGCAAGCCATCGAGCAGATTCAAAGCCGCATGGATGCCGAATTACCGGGTATCGTTGCCCGTGTGCTGAAAGATGTCCGGCCGGGGTGAACCGGCTGGCGGCGGGCGTCCAGCAACCGGTCTAAATCTTCCAAAAACTGGATTCTTCAGGGAACTGTAAGGTATCCTTCCCATCTAAGCCTTCTAGGCAATCACTATTTTTGCCGTACACAGGAGTTCTCCATGAACGAATATCGTCCGTCCCCTTTTAACCGTTCCGGTGCAGTTGCCGGCGCGCCGGGCGAGGTCGCTCGCAACCAGGTCCTGCGCAACACCTACTGGCTCTTGGCGCTGTCGCTGATCCCCACGGTCCTGGGCGCCGCTGTCGGCCTCTACACCGGCATCAACCGCGTCATGGGCGCAAGCCCCGGCCTGTCCGCCATCGTGTTCCTGGTGGGCGCGTTCGGCCTGATGTTCGCGATCGAGAAGAACAAGAACAACTCGATGGGCGTGGTGCTGCTGCTGGCCTTCACGTTCTTCATGGGCGTCATGCTGTCGCGCCTGCTCGGCTTCGTGATGGGCTTCAGCAACGGCTCGCAACTGGTCATGACGGCCTTCGGCGGCACGGCGATCGTATTCGGTACGATGGCCACGCTGGCCACGACCATCAAGCGCGATCTGTCCGGGATGCAGAAGTTCCTGTTCATCGGCGCCGTGGTCATCCTGATCGCCGCGCTGGCCAACATCTTCCTGCAACTGCCCGCGCTGATGCTGACCATCTCGGTCATGGCTATCCTGGTCTTCTCGGCCTTCATGCTGGTTGACCTGCAACGCGTAGTCAATGGCGGCGAAACCAACTACGTGTCCGCCACGCTGGCCATCTACCTGGACGTCTACAACGTCTTCTCGAACCTGCTGATGCTGCTGGGCATCTTCGGCGGCAACCGCGAGTAAGCACCGGTCGAAAGCCCCCTGCAAAAGGCCTACATTCGCGTGTAGGCCTTTTTTCTTTGGAGCGCCCCTCGTCATGCACGATCGCCGCCGTTTTCTTCAGACCGCCGCCTGCGCCGCCTTGCTGGGTTCTGCCGGCACGGCGCGAGCGCTCAGCGTCAAACAGGCCATGCTGAGCCGCGCCATCCCCGCCTCGGGCGACTCGATCCCCGTCATCGGCCTAGGTACCGCAGACACCTTCAACGTTTCGCCCGGCGACACCGCAGCCATGGAGCCGCTGGCGCAGGTGCTGGACATCTTCACCCGGGAAGGGGGCTTCCTCATCGACACTGCCCCCAGCTATGGGCAGGCCGAAGCGGTTGTCGGCTCGCTGCTGGCCGGGCACGGTGGCGTGCGTGACCGGTATTTCCTGGCGACCAAGATCGGCGCCCACGGCCGCGAATCCGCCATGAACCAGGTGCGGCAGTCGCAAAAGCAGCTGGGCAGCGACAAACTCGATCTGATCCAGGTGCATAACCTGATCGACACCCGCAACCAGCTGGCGCTGCTGCGCGAACTCAAGCAGCAAGGTGTCACCCGCTACATCGGGATCACGCACTACACCGACTCCGCGCACGACGAACTGACCGAACTGGTCGAACGCGAAAAGCCCGACTTCCTGCAGGTCAATCTGTCGGTGGGCGCGCGCAATGCCGAAAAGCGCCTGCTGCCCGCCTGCCAGGCCAACGGCGTCGCGGTGCTGATCAACCGCCCGTTCCAGGACGGCGCGCTGTTCCGGCAGGTCAAGGGCCGCGCCCTGCCGGCGCTTGCCGCCGAGATCGACTGCACGAGCTGGGCGCAGATTTTCCTGAAGTTCATCATCGGCCATCCGGCCGTCACGGCCGTGATCCCCGCCACGTCCAAACCCGCCAACATGGCCGACAACGCGCTGGCCGGGTTCGGGCGCCTGCCGGACGCCGCTCTGCGCGAACGCATCGCCGCCTTGCTGGCATAGCGCCATGGCTGCTGCTGCCCCCTCCTCCCTGCGCGAACGCGCGGCGCGGGCGCTGGGCATCCACGGCGAGGAAATCGCGCCGGCCGCCTGCGGCTTCGCCTTTTTCTTCTTCCTGTTCTGCGGCTATTTCATGCTGCGGCCGATCCGCGAGACCATGGGTATCCAGGCGGGCGTGAATCAGCTGCAATGGCTGTTCACCGCCACCTTCGTCGCCACGCTGGCCGTGGTGCCGCTGTTCGGCTGGCTCTCGGCACGCGTGCCGCGCGCCACCCTGCTGACCTGGGTCTACAGCCTCTTCGCCCTGACCATGGCGGGCTTCGCCGCCCTGCTTCACCTGCGGCCCGACAGCATCTGGGCGGCGCGCGCGTTCTACGTCTGGCTGTCCGTATTCAATCTGTTCGTGGTCTCCATCGCCTGGAGCCTGATGGCCGACGTGTTCCGCATGGAATCGGCCAAACGCCTGTTCGCGCTGATCGCCGCCGGCGCCAGCGCGGGCGGCTTATGCGGCCCGTTGCTGGGCGCCCTGCTGGCGGGCAGCCTGAGGGCGGCCGGACTGCTCCTCTTGTCGGCGCTGCTGCTGACGGCCACGCTGCCGCTCAAACAATGGCTGCTGCGCTGGCGCGCCGCCACGCGCACTGAAACCGGCCTGGAGGACATGCGGCATCCCATTGAAGGCACCGTCCTGGCCGGCATTTCGCGCATTTTCCGCTCGCGCTACCTGCTGGGCATTTCCTTGCTGGTCGTGCTGCTGGCCACGCTGAATACGTTTCTGTACATGGAGCAGGCGCGGCTGGTGGCCGCCACGTTTGCCGACACGGCCCAACGCATCCGCGTCTTCAGCGCGCTGGATTTCACCGTCCAGACGCTGGCGCTGTTGTCGCAGGTCTTCATCACGGGCCGGGTCGCCGCCCGTCTGGGCCTGCGCTTCCTGCTGACCGCCGTGCCCCTGGCCGTGGGCCTGTCGTTCCTGGCGCTGGCCGCTTTTCCTGTCTTCGGGGTGCTGGCGGCCGCGATGATCCTGCGCCGCGCCGGGGAATACGCGCTGATCCGGCCCGGGCGCGAAATGCTGTTCACGGCGGTTCCACCCGAAGACAAGTACAAGACCAAGAGCGTGATCGACACCGTGGTCTACCGCGGCGGAGACGCGGCCAGCGGGTGGGTCAAGGCGGGCGTCGACATGCTGGGTTATGGCGCGGCGCTGATCGCGCTGCTGGGCGCGGCGGTCGCCTTGGGCGCAGCCGCCGTGGGTTACGGCCTGGGTAAGCAGGCCGACGCACGCAGGCCCGACGACCATTAGTTTTTGCTGAACATCCATCTGATCAAGGCAAACGGATTCTCCTGGCGGCGCCCCCACAATGGCGCAGCTCTCAACGCCTCGGGAATCGTCATGAAACGCAATGCCTGCCTTGCCGCCCTGTTGCTTTGCCTTGCCGCGCCTACTGCGCAAGCCGACTATCCCGAGCGTGCCATCACGCTGATTGTGCCGGCCGCCGCAGGGGGCAACGCGGACATCACCGCTCGCCTGATCGGCCAGGAAATGAGCCGCCAGCTTGGACAGCCTGTAGTGGTGGAAAACCGCGTCGGCGCAGGCGGCCGCATCGGCACGCAAGCGGTGGTGCGCGCCCCGGCCGACGGCTACACCATCGGCTATGCCCACGTCGGCACACTGGTGCTGCACCGCTTCCTGTTCAAGCAACAGCTCTACGACCTGGACCGCGACGTGACGCCCATCGGGCTGGTGGCCGAAACCCCGAACGTCATCGTCGTGAATGCCGCCTCGCCCTATCGCGACCTCAAGAGCTTCATCGACGCCAGCCGTGCCCAACCCGACCGCCTGACCATGACATCGGCGGATCCCGGCACCACCAGCGAAGTCGGCGTGAAACTCTTCATCGCCCAGACCGGCGCCGCCGTGCGCCAGATTCCCTACAAGGCGACGGCCGCGCAGCTGTCGGACCTGCTGGGCGGGCACGTCGACGCCATGATGGAAAACCTGCCGCCCTTGATCGGCAACCTGAAGGACGGGCGCCTGCGCGCGCTCGCCGTCACGACCAAAGCCCGCGCGGCCTCCAATCCCGACGTGCCCACGGTAGCCGAACAGGGCTATCCCGATTACGAGCAGTCGGCCTGGAGCGCGCTGATCGCGCCCGCGGGCACCCCGCCCGCCGCCGTCGCCCGCCTGAATGCCGCGCTGAACCAGGCGCTGCGCTCGGAGAACGTCGAGAAGGAATTGCGCAGCCGTTCCCAGGAACCCCTGGGCGGCACGCCCCAGGACGTCCAGACCCAGATTCGCAAGGAGCTGCCCAAATGGGAGACCATCATCAAGGCCGCCACCCTGGATTGACCCCGATGAATACCGATACTGGAGCCGCCGCATGGTCAGCGTAAGCCGGGAGGATTTCTCCGTCGCCGCCGCCACCAATGAATCGGCGTATCGCCGCATCACGATCCCCGTGTTGCGGATCGAGGCAGGGCCAGGCCCCGCCGTTGCGCTGATCGCCGGCGTGCACGGCGACGAATGGGAAGGCCAGGCGGCCATCCTGGACTTGTGGCATCACCTGCCGGCCATTCTGCAACGCGGCACGGTCTACCTGCTGCCTGCCGTCAATGCCGAGGCCTCGCTGGCCGGCACGCGGCTGTCACCCGCCGACGGCGGCAACCTGAACCGCGCCTTCCTGGGCGCGCCGGCGCGCGGCTACACCGAGAGCGTGGCGGCCGCGCTGGAAGCCCGGCTGCTGCCTCGCGTGCAGGCCATGGTGGACGTGCACAGCGGCGGCGCATCGCTGCGCTACCTGCCGTCATCGGTCATCACGCGCTACGGCGACGACGCCTACGACGAACGCCTGCCCGCCCTGGCACGCGCCTTCGGCCTGCCGCATTGCGTGTTCTTCCGCGGCAACGAAGCAGGCTCCCTGCCCGCCGCGGCCAGCCGCCACGGCGTCTTGCGTCTGAGCGCCGAGATCGGCGGCGGCAGGGAAACCAGCAGCCACCTGGCCGACCGGTGTCGCGATGGCCTGCTGGGTTGTCTGGGTGAACTGGGCTTGCTGTCGGACCTTCCCCTGCCGCGCCATCCGAATATCCGGCTCTATGACCTGGAGGCGGCCGCCGCCACCCTGCGCGCGGGCGAACCCGGCGTGTTCGTACCCAGCGTTGAACTGGGGCAATCGGTCACGGCCGGCCAGCGTATCGGGCGCCTGATCGAACCGGCGCGTCCCGATACGCCCCTGCGCCCCCTGCTCAGCCCTCAAGCGGGCACCATCGTCTGCCTGCGCGCCATCGCCCGCAGCGACGACGGCGACTGCCTCCTACAAGTCGCCCCCGCCCTCCCCCTGGACTCCCTAGCCTCCAAGTATTGACCCATGCTGATGAACCCGCGATTGTCCACCCTGCGTTGCATCCGCTGCGCCAGCCTCTGGTCGCCCGACGACTATCCCGAAGGCTGCCCAAGCTGCCTGGCAACGGGCCATCCCGCCACCCTGGAGTGTTGCTACGACCCCGTTGACGAGGACCGCGCCATCCCCCTGCCCGTGCTGGCGCCCATCACGTTGGGTGAAGGCGGCACGCCGACCCTGGAAGCCATGGACCTGGCGCGTGCGGAAGGCGTCGGCCAGCTTTGGCTCAAATGCGAAAGCGCCAATCCCACCGGCAGTCACAAGGACCGCATGGCGGCCCAGTTGGTGTCACGCGCCCGCCTGGCGGGCGCGACCCGCGTGGCGGCGGCTTCCAGCGGCAACGCCGGCGTTTCGCTGGCCGCCTATTGCGCGGCAGCCGGCTTGCAGGCCGATATCGCCATCACCCGCAACTGCCCGCCCCTGCAGCGCGAGGCCATGCAGCGCTTCGGCGCCAAGCTCAGCGCCTTCGAGGACAGCCTGGCCCGCTGGCCGTACGTGTCGGACCTGTGCCGCAACCACGGCGCATTCGCGGGCACCAACTACCTGAATCCCCCGGTCGGCACGCACCCCTACGGCGTGGAAGGCTACAAGCCGATCGCCCAGGAGATCCTGGACGCCTGCGGCGCGCCCACCGATATCATCGTGCCCACCGCGCGTGGCGACTTGCTGTGGGGAATCTTCCTGGGCTGGCAGCACCTGCTGAACAGCGGACGCATCTCGCGCCTGCCGCGCCTGCACGCGGTCGAGCCCTACGCCCGGCTGTCGCGCGCCCGCGCCGAAGGCGATGCGCGCGGCCAGTGGGAGGGCATAACGGACCAGTACTCCATTGCGGGCGGCACGTGCACGCTGCAATCGCTGGAAGCCCTGTCCCGCTCGGGCGGCACGCCGGCAGAGGTCTCGGACGCCGCCGCAGCCCAGGCGCAGCAACGGCTTGAACGCCGAGGAATCAGCACCGAACTGTCTTCGGCGGCTGCGCTGGCGGCGGTGTCCCGGCTCAGGCGCTCGGGCGTGCTGGATGCGGAATCGTCGGTAGTGCTGATGGTGACGTCGGACGGACGCCGCGGCTGAGGCCGGCCCGGGCCTGGGCGCTAGACGCCGAAGCGGTCGACGAGCGGGGCCAGCGCGCCACGCAGGCAGGTCGCCCAGAATTTGCCCGCCTCGGACAAGGGCCGGCTACCGTGCAGAATCATGTGGCATTCAAAATGCACGGGGGCCGTCAGCGGGCGATAACACAGGCCCGCGGCCTCCATGCCCACTGCCGTCGCCGGGTTGGCGATTCCCACGCCATGGCCTGCCAGCGCCAATTGGCAGACAGTGCTGGAATACGGGGTTTCAATCGCCGCCCGCAAGCTCAGCCCGGCCTGGCGCAGCAGGGAATCCAGCCGCTTGCGCGAGCCGTCCTCCGCATTCAGGACGATCATGTCCAGATCAATCAGATGCGGAAAATCCACATGCTCGAGGCGCGCCAACCCATGCGCTGCGGGAAAGACAGCCACCGCCCGCAAGCTGGCCAACCGGTGCCCGCGCAACCCTTCCAGTTCTGACTCATCGGCCACGACGGCCAGATCGAGCTCGCCGGACACCACCATATCGCGCAAGGTATTGGAATCGCGGATCTGCAAATACAGCGGGGTATCGGGGTAGCGCGTACGGAAACGCGAGATCGCATCGCTGACGACCGCGCCGCTGTAGGCATGGATGCAACCGATGCGCAGCCTGGGCTGGGCCGCCCCGCGGATCGCGCGGATCTTGCGTCCCAGGCTTTCCAGGCCGACGTTCAAGCGGCGAATTTCCTCGTACAGCAGCGTGGCTTCCGGCGTGCGCTGCATGCGCTGGCGCACCCGCTCGAACAGTCGCAGCTCGATGCTGGCTTCAAGCGCCGCCAAGGTGGCGCTGACCGTCGCGGGCGACACGTCCAGCCGCCGGGCAGCGGCAGTGACGCTTTCCGTTTCGTAGACGGTGCGAAAGGTTTCGACCTGCTTTAGTGTGAAGGTCATGGTCGGGGCGCCGCGCGCTCAGATGCGTTGCAGATCCATCAGCACGCGGCGGGTGGACAGCGGACGGCCTGCCAGGATTTCGGCCAGGCGCTCGCGCAAGTCGCGGCGCAGCGCGGGCTCGATCACGGGGTCTTCGAAGTCAGGCGCATCTTCATCCACGCCATACCCGGTTTCGCGCAGCAAGGTCCATTCGAACCGGCGCAGGGCGCCTGCGGCACGGGTTCCGTTGGATAGTTGCTGCAAGGCCATGTCGTAGGCGTCGAACAGCAGGGGGTGGGCGTCCTCGCGCGGCAGCAGGCGCAGAAGCAGCTCGTTCATGTACCAGGCCGACATCAAGGCGGTGCCCGTCAGCGGACGGATGCCGGCAATCTCGGCGCGGGTCAGGGTCTTGACCTCGCCATTGCCGGTCCAGGACAGCAGCAGGGGCTGAAAGGCCGACAACACGGGACGCAGAACGGAATACGGGCGCTTGGCGCCCTTGGCGACCATGGCCACACAGCCATGATCGCGGGAGAACGTCTGAACAATAAGGGAAGTCTCACGCCACGCGGTGGCGTGCAGCATAAACCCCGGGCGATCCTGGACGCGAGGCGCCCGTCTACTCATAGCCCAGATCGCGGAGCGCACTCTCGCGGTCGGACCAGCCCTTGCGCACCTTGATGTAGACCTCAAGGTGCACGGGCTTGTCCAGCAGCTTGGCGATGTCCTGCCGCGCCTCCGTGGCAATACGCTTCATGTGCATGCCGCCCGTGCCCAGCAAGATGGGCTTGTGGCTGTCGCGTTCGACCACGACGCAGGCATTGATGCTGGCGCCCTTGCTGGTCTCTTCCCATTGCTCGATGACGACGGTACAGCCGTAGGGCAGTTCGTCGCCCACCAGGCGGAAGATCTTCTCGCGCACCAGTTCGGCGGCGATGAAGCGCATGGGGCGGTCGGTCAGCGTGTCTTCTTCGAACATCGCCTCGCCTTCCGGCAGGCGGGTCGCGATCTCTTGCAGCAGCTGATCCAGCTGCTGGTTCTTGGTGGCGCTGACGGGCACCACGGCGCCGAACGGATGCAGCGCCATGATCTTGGCCACGAAGGCGAACAGGTCGTCGCGGTTCTTCAGCGCGTCGATCTTGGAGACGACGAGGATGGTGCGCTCGGGGTTCGGCAACAGCGGCAGCAGCTTGGCGTCGCCTTCCGACCATTTACCGGCTTCCACCACATGCACCACCACGTCGACGTCGGCCAGCGCCTGCGTCACGACGCGGTTCATCATGCGGTTCATCGCGCCGCCATGGCGCGTCTGGAAACCCGGGGTATCGACAAACACGAACTGCTCGTGCTCGCGCGTCAGCACGCCATGGATGCGATGGCGCGTAGTCTGCGCCTTGCGCGACACGATGGAGATCTTGGAACCGATCAGGGCGTTCGTCAGCGTGGACTTGCCCACATTGGGGCGGCCAACGATGGCAACGAAGCCGGTACGAAAAGGGGTATCGCTCATTTAGTCTCTTGAGCCACTGCCACGGGCAGCGACAATTGCGCGGTTTTGCGCGCCTTGCCCGACTTGCGGGCAGCCTTGGTCGCCGGGCTGATGGCCAACGCGGCCTCCAACGCCAGCTTGGCCGCCGATTGCTCGGCGGCGCGGCGGCTGGCGCCGGGCGCCATAACCTTGATCTCGAGCGCCGGGATGGCACACTCGACTTCGAACTGCTGGCTGTGGGCCGCGCCATGCGTCGCCACCACCGTGTACAACGGCAGCGCCAGCTTGCGGCCTTGCAGGAATTCCTGCAGCAAGGTCTTGGCGTCCTTGCCCAGCGTTTTGGGGTCGACCGAGGCCAGTACCGGCTGGTACTGGCGCACGATCACGCGACGGGCGGCATCAAAGCCCGCGTCCAGGAAGACGGCGCCGAACAGCGCCTCGACCGTGTCCGCAAGAATGGATGGCCGGCGGAATCCGCCGCTCTTCAATTCACCTTCGCCCAGGCGCAGGTATTGCGACAGTTCCAGGCGCTGCGCGATATCCGCCAGCGAAGCCTGCTTGACCAGATTGGCCCGCAATCGCGACAGATCGCCTTCATCGATTTTGGAATACCGCTCGAACAGCATGGCCGCAACGACGAAGTTCAGCACGGAATCCCCAAGGAATTCCAATCGCTCGTTATGGCGCGCACCATGACTGCGATGCGTCAGTGCCTGTTCAAGCAAGGCTGGATCACCGAAGTGGTGATCCAGGCGGTTTTCTAGCGTGGCTAGCGACATAATCAGTTGAACCGGCCAATGCGGCTGAGATCGCTGAAATTCATCCAGATGAAGAACGCGCGTCCGACGATATTGGATTCAGGTACGAAGCCCCAGTATCGGCTGTCTGCGCTGTTGTCCCGATTATCGCCCATGGCGAAATAACTGCCTTCAGGTACTTTGCAGCGTACCCCATTGCGGCTGTATTGGCAGTTTTCCCGGTTGGGAAATTTCCACATCGGCGAATAATCCTGCGGTTTGTTCTCATCAAGCAGGATTTTGTGCTCAACGTCGCCCAATTTCTCTTTATATTGTGCGATATAAGAGACACGGTCCGGCTCGAAATAGTCGCCGTCGCGTACATGCGGCACCAATTCACCGTTCACGTACAGTTTTTTGTCCAGGTAGGCGATCTCGTCGCCCGGCAGGCCGACCACGCGCTTGATGTAGTCCACGTCCGGATCTACCGGGTAGCGGAACACGAAAACGTCACCGCGCTGAGGCTTGCCCACTTCGACGACCTTTTTGTCGATCACGGGCAGGCGCAAGCCGTAGCTGAACTTGTTCACCAGGATCAGGTCGCCGGACTGCAGCGTGGGCAGCATCGAACCCGACGGAATCCGGAACGGCTCCACCACGAACGAACGCAGCATGAAGACGAACAGGATGACGGGAAAGAAGCTGACGGCGTACTCGATCCACCACGGCACGCGCCGCGCGGCATCACCGGCTTCGCGGCGCAGGCGTTCGGCTTCCTGAGCGTCTCCGACCAGGGCCGCGTCGTACTGCGCCATTGCCGCTTGCGCGCGGGCTTCGCGACCCCGTCGCAGCACCGCCAGATCAAGCACCCAGATAATGCCGGTCAGGACCAGCAGAACAAACAGGATCAGGGCAAAGTTCCAACTCATCAGCTAACCGCCTTCTTTTGGTTCTACTTGTCTTCCACTTGCAGGATGGCCAGGAACGCCTCCTGCGGAATTTCCACGCTACCCACCTGCTTCATGCGCTTCTTGCCGGCCTTCTGCTTTTCCAGCAGCTTCTTCTTGCGCGAGATGTCGCCGCCGTAGCACTTGGCCAGCACGTTCTTGCGCAATGCCTTCACGTTTTCACGCGCGATGATTTCCGCGCCGATGGCAGCCTGGATGACCACGTCAAACATCTGGCGCGGGATCAGCCCGCGCATGCGGGTCACGACGTCGCGGGCGCGATGGCGCGCATTGCTGCGGTGGACAATCACGGCCAGCGCGTCCACGCGGTCGTTGTTGATCAGCAGGTCCACGCGCACCACGTCGGCCGAGCGGTACTCCAGGAACTCGTAGTCCATCGAGGCATAGCCGCGCGACACCGACTTCAGCTTGTCGAAGAAGTCCAGCACGATCTCGGCCAGCGGAATCTCGTACACCAGGTGGACCTGGCGGCCGTGATAGCTCATGTTGACCTGCGAGCCGCGCTTGTTGTTGCACAACGTCATGACCGGACCCACATAGTCCTGCGGCATGAAGAGCGTGACCTTCACGATGGGCTCGCGGATGTCCTGGATCTTGCCCACTTCGGGCATGCGGGACGGGCTTTCCACGGTGATCACGGAACCATCGCGCTGCTCGACTTCATACACCACCGACGGCGCGGTGGTGATGATGTCCATGTCGAATTCGCGCTCCAGACGCTCCTGCACGATTTCCATGTGCAAGAGACCCAGGAAGCCGCAGCGGAAGCCGAAGCCCAGCGCCTGCGAGACTTCTGGTTCGAACATCAGCGCCGCGTCGTTCAGCTTCAACTTGTCGAGCGAATCGCGCAGCTGGTCGTATTCGGAGCTTTCCACCGGATACAGGCCGGCGAACACCTGCGGCTTGACTTCCTTGAAGCCGGGCAGCGCGCTGGCGGCGGGCTTGTTGGCCAGCGTGACCGTATCGCCCACCTTGGCGTCTTCCAGCTGCTTGATGCCGGCGATGATGAAGCCCACCTCGCCCGCCGACAGATGCGGACGCTGCTGCGACTTCGGCGTGAACACGCCGGTCTGCTCGCACAGGTGGGTGGCGCCGGAGGCCATCAGCAGGATCTTGTCCTTGGGCTTGAGCACGCCATTGATGATGCGCACCAGCATGACGACGCCCACGTAGTTGTCGAACCACGAGTCGATGACCAGCGCTTGCAGCGGCGCGTCGGGATCGCCCTTGGGCGCCGGCACGCGGGCCACGATGGTTTCCAGGATCTCGTCGATGCCCATGCCCGTCTTGGCGCTGGCCAGCACGGCCTCGGAGGCGTCGATGCCGATCACGTCTTCGACTTCCTGGCGCGCGCCGTCCGGATCGGCCTGCGGCAGGTCCATCTTGTTCAGCACCGGCACCACTTCCACGCCCAGCTCGATGGCGGTGTAGCAGTTGGCAACGGTCTGGGCTTCCACCCCCTGGGAGGCATCCACCACCAGCAGCGCGCCTTCGCACGCCGACAGCGAGCGGCTGACTTCATACGAGAAGTCCACGTGCCCCGGGGTGTCGATCAGGTTCAGGTTGTAGGTCTTGCCATCCTTCGCCTTGTAATGCAGGGCAGCGGTCTGGGCCTTGATGGTGATGCCCCGCTCGCGTTCGATTTCCATGGAATCGAGCACCTGCGCCGACATTTCGCGATCCGCCAATCCACCGCAGCGCTGGATCAGGCGATCGGCCAGGGTCGATTTGCCATGATCGATGTGGGCAATGATGGAGAAGTTGCGAATATGCTGCATGCTTGAAATTATAAGGGACGGAACACTCGGCACATGGCCGGAAGACACCGCCGCCGGAGTACGCACGGCTGACGTGGGGGGTGCTGCGGGCCGCCGGTGGGCTGCTGGATGGCTGCTGGTAGGCTGCTAGTAGGCCAATAACCCGGGCAAAAACGAGGGGGCGCCAGGCGCCCCCTCTTGCGGCAACCAGCCATTTTAGCTGGTCTTGGGGTTTTTTTTCTGCCGCCGGGCCGCCCCCGGGGCAAAAAGCACCCCACTCAGGGCTTTACTTCGAGGCCGGAACCGCCACCCACTGCGTCTGATCGCCGCGGCGGACCAGCAAACCGGCGGCGCGGGCCTTGTCCAGCTTGCCCACCAGTTCGGCGAATTGCTTGGCGCCGGTGACGTCAGTGTCGTTCAAGGCCAACACAATGTCGCCTTCCTGCAGGCCCGCCTTGGCGGCCGCGCCTTCGGCGACCTTCACCTGGACGCCGCCCTTGATGCGCAGCTTCTTCTGCACGTCGGCGGGCACATCCACCACACCCAGGCCCAGCGCGTTGGTGACTTCAGGCGCCGGAGCCGGCTTCTTGCCCGCCGCCGCGGCCTTCTCGGTCGGGATTTCACCGACCTTGACCGACAGCGTCAGGCTCTTGCCCTTGCGCCACACTTCCATGTCGGCGCGCGTGCCCGGCTTGGTTTCGCCCACGATGCGCGGCAGGTCGGACCAGCGCTTGATCGGCTCGTTGTTGAACTTCAGGATCACGTCGCCCGGCTGCACGCCCGCTTGCTCGGCAGGGCCTTCGGCCTCCACGCTGCTGACCAGCGCGCCTTCGGCCTTGGGCAGTCCGATGGCTTCGGCCACGTCCTTGCCCACTTCGCCGATCTGCACGCCGACACGGCCGCGGGTCACCTTGCCCGTGGCGCGCAACTGGTCCACCACCCGCATCGCTTCGTCGATCGGGATGGCCAGCGAAATGCCCATGAAGCCGCCGCTGCGCGAAATGATCTGGGAGTTGATGCCCACGACTTCGCCGTCCAGGTTGATGAGCGGACCGCCCGAGTTGCCGGGGTTCACGGCCACGTCGGTCTGGATGAACGGCAGGTATTCGCCCGTATCGCGGCCAATCGCGCTGACGATGCCGGAGGTCACGGTGGAATCCAGGCCGAACGGCGAACCGATGGCCAGCACCCACTGCCCTTTCTTCAACTTCTTGGGGTCGCCGATGACCAGCGGGATCATTTCCTTGGCTTCGATCTTGATCAGCGCCACGTCCGTGCGCTCGTCGGTGCCGATGACCTTGGCCTTGAACTCGCGGCCGTCGGTCAACGTGACGTAGATGTCCGTCGCATCGACCACCACGTGGTTGTTGGTCAGGATGAAGCCGTCATCCGAAATGAAGAAGCCCGAGCCCACGCCACGCGGCACGGTGCGCTCTTCAGGCTGCGAAGGCTGCGGGCGCTGACGCGGGTTCGGGGACTGGCCGCCCGGGCCCGGGGGCTGAAAATCGGGGCCGAAGAACCAGCGGAACAATTCGTAGGGGTCGCCGCCGCCACCACCAGGGCCGGGGCCACGCACCGGCACGGTGGCCGTGGTGCGGATGTTCACGACCGCGGGGTCGGCCTTTTCAACAATGCCCGTGAAGTCGGGCAGCGCCACGGTAGGCGTTTGCGCCACGGAAGCGGGGACATACGCGGCGGACATCATCACGCTTGCCGCCACAACCGTCAGAAAGCGCCGGAAATAAGCGTTCGACACCGTCATTGCTTTCATAAGTTACTCCGAAATTGCTGCTAGCCGCCCCGGGGCATGGATCACTTGGACCCGGCCGCCGCGGGTGCCGGCGCTGCTGCCGCAGGTGCGGCGGGCACATACTCTGTCGCTTCCGCCAGTTGTTCCAGCGTCGCCACGGGCACTTCGCCCACGGCCGTCAGCCAGAAGTCCGCAATGCGCGTTCCGTAGACGGTAATCGACCCGCGCTGCGCGGCGCCATGCGGGGGATGATGCCCGCGCTGGCTGTCATAGGGCTCGATGAAGACCGAGATGGCCGCCAGGCCGTCGGACAACACCATCTGGCTCACCGTTGCGCCGCGCCCCATCGAGCGCGCCACCTGCATGATCACCTTGAAGCCCTTGGGCGCCGGGATGCGCCACCCCTGGGCCGACAGGTCCACGGGCGCCATCGTCGGCTCAAGCACCTTCCAGTCGCGCGTGCTCCAGCGCGACGTCAGCAATTGGGGATCGACTTCGGAGCCCAGCCGCAGCGACGTGAACGACACCTGCTCGACGACGCCGCGGGCGGCGTTCAAGGTCTGGGCCTTCAGCAGCAGATTGGTTTCCACGTCGGCGCACAGGCGGTAGCCGTAACGCAGCTTGTCCAGGGGTTCGATCGTGATCAGCCGGCATTCGCGGCCCGCCACCCGATGCAGCGCGGGTTCGGTGCTGATCTTGTAGTGTTCGGCCAGATTCGCCGGATCGCCCAGCAGCAAGCCCGGGAAACGGTCGCCGCGGCGACGCTCGACCAGCACGGTCTTGCGCTCGGGAATCAGGCACTGCACGTCTTCGTTGTGCCGCAGGTATTCGCGCGGTTGGCCATCAAGGATTTCCAGCCGTTCGCGCTCGCCGGTGCCGTCCAGGACGTGCACCAGGCGCGAAGACTGGATCATCTCGCCCTGCTGATACATGAAGACGCCCGCGTAGTCCTGCTTGCGCGCGGCCTGCTGGATGCGCGACAGCAACTGGACCACGTCGTCCGTTGCCGGCGCAGGGTCTGCGGCGCGCGCGGGTTCGTGCGCGGCCAGGAAAGCGGTCAGAAGCGTGGCGGCGAACCAGCCAGCGCGATGCGCGTGCCAGGAAGCAGCGCGCGGCCAACGTGTCGGTAACACCAGTGCCATCAACGCCCCGCTCCGACGTCGAACGAGACTTGGCGCACCGCACTGGGGCCGGCCATCTGGCGATGGGCCTCCAGGTAGTCGCGCAAGCCCGCATCATCGGCGGAGGCAGGCGTGCCGCTGGCGTCGGCCAGCACGCGGACTTCGGTCGCCGGCGTGCCCGTCAGGTACGGCTGGGCCACCCAGGCGACGGTCGCCACGGCGGCGGCCACGGCCAGGCCCGACAGCCCGTAGCGCAACGGCGAACGGCGCCGGGGCGCCGCCACGATCGGCAGTTCGGCGTCCAGCGCGCGCGCCAGTCGGGACTGGAAGGCGGCGCTGGGCGTCAATGCCAGATCGGCATTACGGAGGGAATCACCGATCAAATGATAGGTGTCCCAGGTCTGACGTCCTTCCTTGGACAACAGACTGGGAAGAATATCGTCGGAATCTTCTCCGTCCATCCAGGCGGAAACCGATTCCTCCCAGGAGGATTCGGCGATTTCAACGGACTTGGCTGCGGTTTGCATGACTGCCACTCCTTACCAGCGACGCTCGGCATCGGTGCCAAGCAATGGACGCAATTTGGTCGCGATGGCCTCGCGCGCACGAAAAATGCGGGAGCGCACCGTACCGATCGGGCAATCCATGCTCTGGGCGATGTCTTCGTAACTCATACCTTCGATTTCACGCAGGACAATTGCGGTGCGCAACTCTTCGGGCAATTCCTCGATGGCCGCGTTCACCGTCTCGGCAATTTCGCGGCTGGCAACCATGGACTCCGGCGTGCTTATATCGGTTAGGTTGTCGGTTTCGTTAAAAGTTTCACCGTCTTCCGTTTCTATCGCATTTGGCGCGCTGGGCCGGCGGCCCTGCGAGGCCAGCCAGTTACGCGCCGTATTGATGGCGATACGATACAACCAGGTGTAGAACGCGCTCTCGCCCCGGAATTGAGGCAGGGCCCGGTAGGCCTTGATGAAGGCCTCCTGAGCCACGTCCTCGATTTCCGAGGGGTCGCGGATCATCCGGGCCAGCAGGCGCAGGATCTTGCGCTGGTACTTCAGCACCAGCAGATCGAAGGCCTTCTTGTCGCCCCGTTGAACGCGCGCGACCAGCTCGGCGTCGACTTCGCGCTCGCTCATGACGCCTCCTGCAGGCGTGCCGCCGGCTGTGCGCGCCGCGCCGTGCCCGTCAGCAGGCACAGGCGCCGCCAGGACTCAGGTCGCAACGTCCGCTGCCAGACGGTGAGGGTGATTGTGCTATTGGTGAAGGCCGTACTCCCGGTGGGCAATGGCTGCAAAGTGAGCGTCAGCCAGCGGGGACCGCGTTGCTGGCTCAGCAGCACCGCGTCTTGCCAGCCTTGCGGCCGGCATACCTGCCAGCGGCCAGCCCCGGTCGCCGTGCGTATTGCCGATACCGGGGACAGGCTGCTCCGTGCCGAGTGTAACAGCCCGGCCGGCACAAGCAGCAGCGCGATCACCGCGCCCGCCGCCCATGCCATGCCGCCCCAGGACGCCGCCGTCAGCGCGCACGCCGCGGCCACGGCGATCGCCAGGCCGCCAAGCGCGCGGACGCCGGGCGGCTGCCCGGCAGGCACCTGAAACGACCAGCGCCCTGCGTCCGAGCCTTCCAAATCAGACCCGGCGAACGGCCATGGAGCCGTTGGTGCCGCCGAAGCCGAACGAATTGGACAAGCCCACTTCGATCTTCATCTGCCGCGCTTCGTTCGCGCAGTAATCCAGATCACATTCGGGATCTTGATTGAAGATGTTGATCGTGGGAGGCGAAACCTGGTTGTACACGGCCAGGGTGGTGAACACGGCCTCGATGCCGCCGGCCGCGCCGAGCAAGTGCCCGGTCATGGACTTGGTCGAGTTGACCACCAGCTTCTTGGCGTGATCGCCGAACGCCAGCTTCAGCGCATCGGTTTCGTTCTTGTCGCCCAGGGGCGTGGACGTACCGTGGGCGTTGACATACTGGATGTCATCCGCGTTCAGGCCGCCGTTGCGCAGCGCATTGAGCACGCCGCGGCGCGGGCCGTCCTTGTCGGGGGCCGTAATGTGGTGCGCGTCCGAGCTCATGCCGTAGCCTGCGAGTTCGCCATAGATGCGCGCGCCGCGCTTCTTGGCATGCTCGTATTCTTCCAGCACGAGAACGCCGGCGCCCTCGCCCAGCACGAAGCCGTCGCGGTCGCGGTCCCAGGGACGCGAAGCCGTCTGAGGATCATCGTTGCGGGTCGACAAGGCGCGCATGGCGGCAAAACCGCCGATGCCCAGCGGGGACACGGTCGATTCGGCGCCGCCGGCAACCATGACGTCCGCATCGCCGTATTCGATCAGGCGCGCTGCGTCGCCGATGCAATGCAGGCCGGTGGTGCAGGCCGAGACGACGGCGTAGCTGGGGCCCTTCATGCCGTAGGCAATGGACAAATGACCGGAGATCAGGTTGATCAGCGAACCCGGCACGAAGAACGGCGAGATCCGTCGCGGACCCTTGGCCAGATATTCGACCTGGGTTTCCTCGATGCGCGGCAAACCGCCGATACCGGAGCCCACGATCACGCCGATGCGCTCGGCATTGGCTTCGGTGACTTCCAGGCCACTATCGCGCCATGCCTGCATCCCAGCAGCCAGGCCGTAATGGATAAACGTATCCATCTGGCGGGCTTCTTTGGACGAGACATAGGTGCTGATGTCGAAGTCTTTGACTTCGCCAGCAATGTGCGTGGTGATGGCCGAGGGATCGAAACGGGTGATGCGGCTGATGCCAGAACGTCCGTTGACGATATTGTCCCAAGCGGTGGTCAGGTCGTTCCCTACGGGAGAAACGATACCAAGGCCGGTGATGACGACACGTCGCTTCACGGATGACTCCTCAAACAGACAAAAGAAAGGCGGTTTTCGGGATGCGCTGCGCGTGTGGCCCACGCGAAAGCGGGTCGGGCATTACTACGCCCTTCCCGCACGCGGACCACACGGCAAATTCCTGAAACCGCCCCGTTTCCCGGTTGGCCCCGAAAGTCGGGCAACCGGAAGGATATAGGCTGAGCTTACTGCTTACCGTGCGAATTGATGTAGTCAATCGCTTGTTGCACGGTCGTGATCTTTTCGGCCTCTTCGTCGGGGATCTCGGTCTCGAATTCGTCTTCGAGCGCCATGACCAGTTCGACCATGTCGAGCGAATCGGCACCGAGGTCGTCAAGGAAGGAGGATTCGTTCTTGATCTCGGCTTCGTTCACGCCAAGTTGTTCAGCGACGATCTTCTTGACGCGCTGTTCGATGCTTTCCATGCAGATCTCCAATTGGGAAAAATCCCGCGAATTATAGCCAAGCGTAGAGGAAAGCAACGCCTGGCCGTGACAAAAATAACACCGCGCACTTGTTCTGTCGCCCATCGGGGCGCAGGAATACCGGTATGCGGCGTTTCCGGATGAACTGCGCGCAGCCTCGCTGGTTGCCCGGCGGCGGCGCGGCGGCCTGGGCCGCCCGCGCGCAATTCGTGATTTATTGCATGTACATCCCGCCGTTTACGTGCAGGGTGGTGCCGGTAATGTAACCCGCTTGCGGCCCGGACAAAAAGGCCACCGCATGGGCGATGTCTTCCGGCGAGCCCAAACGGCCCAGCGGAATCTGCTGCAGCAGCGCCGTGGTCTGGCTTTCAGCCAGCGCGCGCGTCATGTCGGTGTCGATGAAGCCGGGCGCCACGCAGTTCACGGTGATGTTGCGGCTGCCCAACTCACGGGCCAGTGCGCGCGACATACCCGACACGCCCGCCTTGGCGGCCGCGTAGTTCGCCTGGCCGGCGTTGCCGCTGGAACCCACGACGGACGTGACGTTGATGATGCGTCCCCAGCGGGCCTTCATCATGCTGCGCAAGACCGCGCGCGACAGGCGGAACACGGACGTCAGGTTCGTGTCCAGCACGGCGGACCAGTCGTCGTCCTTCATGCGCATGGCCAGCGTATCGCGGGTGATGCCGGCGTTATTGACGAGGATGTGCGGACCGCCGCCTTCCTTGCCCAACGCGTCGATCAACGCATCGCAGGCTTCGGCGTCGGTCACGTTCAGCACCACGCCGCGGCCGCCGGACGGCGCCAGGGCTTCGGTGATGGCGGCTGCGCCCGATTCGGACGTGGCGGTGCCCACGACGGTTGCGCCGCGCGCAGCCAGTTCCTGGGCGATGGCGCGGCCGATGCCGCGCGTGGCGCCGGTCACCAGCGCGATCTTGCCCTGCAGTTCGATCGAGTTGTCCATGTCTTTAATTTCCGTTAACGGCGGCCAACGCGGCTTCAAGCGACGCGGGATCGGTGATGGCCAGGCCGGTAAGTTCGGGGTCGATACGCTTGGTGAGGCCCGCCAGCACCTTGCCGGGGCCGCACTCGATGATGTGCGTGACGCCTTGCGCCTTCATCGCGCGCAGCGTTTCCACCCAACGCACAGGATGCCATGCCTGACGCACCAGCGCATCCCGGATTGCCCCGGGTTCCGTGGGCGACGCCACATCGACGTTGTTGATCACGGGGATCTGCGGCGCCGAGACCGTGACAGCGGCCAGCGCGCCAGCCAACACGTCAGCGGCAGGCTTGAGCAGGCTGGAGTGGAACGGCGCGGACACCGGCAGGAGCAGCGCGCGCTTGGCGCCCGCGGCCTTGGCCAGTTCGCAGGCGCGCTCAACGGCGGCCTTGTGCCCCGCGATCACGACTTGCGCAGGCGCATTGAAATTCACGGCTTCGACGATGTCGCCTTGGGCGGCTTGCGCACACGCGGCGCGCACGGCATCGTCGTCCAGGCCCAGGATGGCGGCCATGGCGCCCGTGCCCACCGGCACGGCAGCTTGCATGGCGTCGGCGCGCACACGCACGAGGCGCACGGCATCTTCAAGCGCCAGCGAACCGGCTGCGGTCAGTGCGGCGTATTCGCCCAGGCTGTGGCCGGCCACGACGTCGGGCTTGCGGCCGCCGGCGGCGCACCAGGCGGCATAGAACGCCACGCCAGCGGTCAGCATTGCCGGTTGGGTATTGGTGGTCAGGTTGAGCTGTTCCACCGGGCCTTGGGCGATCAGCGCGCCCAGATCCTGCCCCAGGGCTTGCGAGGCCTGCGCCACGGTGTCCGTGACTGCGGCTACGCCCGACCAGGCATCCAGCATGCCGACAGCTTGCGAACCTTGGCCAGGGAAGACAAATGCGATTTTCATGATTGACCGGTTGGATTGATTCAGTGTCTGTGTGGAATGTCAGGCGCGCTCTCCGGGCGGCGGCGCAAGCGCCGCCCTGCCCCGGGCGCACCCTTACATGCGGGCGAGTACCGAGCCCCAGGTGAATCCGCCGCCCACACCTTGCATCAAAATGAGCTGGCCCGGCTTGACGCGGCCATCACGGCGCGCGGCATCCAGTGCCAGCGGCACGCTGGCCGCAGAGGTGTTGGCGTGGCTGTCAACGGTAATGACGACTTTCTCGACCGGCACGGCAAGCTTGCGCGCCAGGAAGTTCAGGATGCGCACGTTGGCCTGATGCGGAATCAGCCAATCGACGTCGGCGAGCGCCACGCCGGCTTCGGCGCAGGTGTCGCGCGCCGATCGGTCCAGCACGGTCACGGCTTGCTTGAACACCGCTTGGCCGTCCATGCGCAGGAACGGATCGCCCGTCACGTCGCCGTAGGCCACATTGCCAGCAGCGCTCAGGATCTTCATCTGGCTGCCGTCGGCATGCAGTTGCGCAGCCAGGATGCCCGGCTCGTCGGACGCCTTCAACACCACGGCGCCCGCACCGTCGCCGAACAGCACGCAGGTGCTGCGGTCGTTCCAGTCGAGGATGCGCGAAAACACTTCCGCACCGATCACCAGTGCGCAACGGGCACGGCCCGCGCGGATGAAGCTGTCAGCGGTGGTCAGGGCATAGACGAAGCCGCTGCACACGGCCTGCACGTCGAACGCCGCCGAACCCTTCGCGCCCAGGTTCGCCTGCACCAGGCAAGCCGTGCTGGGAAACACGAAATCGGGCGTGGACGTGGCCACGACGATCAGGTCGATCTCGGAAGCGTCGACGCCAGCATCCGCCAGCGCGCGGCGCGAGGCCTCGGTGGCCAGCTGGCTGGTCGTGACGCCGCGTTCGGCCAGATGGCGCTGACGGATGCCCGTGCGCTCAACGATCCATTCATCGGACGTGGCGATATCGCGCGTCGCCAGCTCCGCTGCCAATTCGTCATTCGAAACCACGCGTTCCGGCAGGAAGCTGCCGGTGCCCGCGATTGCGGAATATTTCATTGCGGTATCCATCAAGCGGTGTCCCCAGCCACGTTCCGCGAAGGCGTTGCGGCGCCCTCGCCCGATTGAACGCGCTTGGTAATCTGAGCGACCGTCTGAGCGGTGCGCTCCAGCAGTTTACTCACTACGGCTTCGCGAGCTCGTTGCAACGCAAAACCGTAGGCGTAGACATCCGCGGAACCATGGCTCTTGATGACCACGCCACGCAAGCCCAGCAACGCGGCGCCGTTATAGCGCCGGTTGTCGACGCGATTGCGCAGACGGTTGAGCACCGGCTTGGCGATGGCGCCGGCCAGCAGGGTGACGATGTTGCGTTTGAACTCTTCGCGAATGATGCTGGACAGCATCTTCGCCAGCCCCTCGACGGACTTGAGCACGACGTTGCCGACGAAACCGTCGCAGACGACGACGTCGACCGTGCCCTTGAAGATGTCGTTGCCTTCCACGTTGCCGTAGAAATTCAACGGGCTGCCGCGCAGGAGCTCTGCAGCTTCCTTGACGACTTCGTTGCCCTTGATGACTTCTTCGCCGATGTTGAGCAAGCCCACGGAGGGGTTCTCACGATGGTCCACCGCCTGCGACAGCGCGGCGCCCATGATGGCGAATTGCAGTAGGTGCTCGGCCGAGCAGTCCACATTCGCACCCAGGTCCAGCACCGTGGTGGCGCGGCCCGTCTGGTTCGGAATGGACGTGGCGATCGCGGGGCGGTCGATACCGTCCAGCGTTTTGAGCACGTAGCGTGAAATGGCCATCCACGCGCCGGTGTTGCCCGCGGAAACGCAGGCGTCAGCGCGCCCGTCCTTGACGGACTGGGCGGCCAGGCGCATGGAGGAGTCTTTTTTGCGGCGCAGGGCGACCTCGACCGGGTCGTCCATGGTGACGACTTCAGAAGCCGCCACGATTTCCATACGATCGCGCGCTACGCCGCGGTGCTCGGAGAGCGCCGCTTCGATAGCGTCGGGAAGCCCGACCAGCAATAGCCGGGTATCCGGAAATTGCCGGGCGAACTCGATCGCAGCCGGAATCGTGACGGGCAGACCGAAGTCTCCGCCCATACAGTCTATGGCGATGCGTATCACGGGTGCCAGGTATCAGCGCTCAGCCGAATTGGTCCGAGTACGAGTTCGGCCCGGGGGCCTTATTCGTCGGCCTTGGTCTTCAGGACCTTGCGGCCACGGTAAAAGCCGTTGGGGCTGATGTGGTGACGCAGGTGCGTTTCGCCGGTGTTCGGTTCGATAGCCGTCGACGGGCTGACCAGAAAATCATGCGAACGGTGCATACCGCGCTTGGAGGGGGACTTCTTGTTTTGTTGAACGGCCATGATGACTCCTAGAAACGGGGCGCATTGTACGCGATGCGGCCCGATGTTGATCTCAATCTTTGTGCTTCAGTTGTTCCAGCACCGCAAACGGCGACGGACGCTTGACAGCGGGCTCATCAAGAGCATCGCTGACTTTGGCCTGCGCGCCCGGGCATACTTCATGCTTGGGCACATACGGAACGCTCAGAATGAGCTCATCTTCGATCTGGGCCAGCAGATCAAAATGATGTGAACCCACCACCTTTTCAGGCTGGTTGGACACAAAACCATTTCCTTCTTCGTCTTCATCGTCCTCGTCGGCATGACCGTCGGTGTAATCACCGTTGGTAAAACCATCGTCGAGATCGGCTTCGGACTTGACCAGCTGCAAGAGGACTTCGCTATCGACCGGATACACGAACGGCGCGTTGCACCGCTGGCACACCAGCACCGGGTTCGCCTGCACGTGAACGTGCAAGAGGGGCCGGCCAAGCAACAGACCAGACTTGCCCACCTCACCGCGCACGGACCAAGTCACAAGCCCGGCATCGCCCAGCGGTTGTTCGGGTAACCCTTCAACCGCGCGCGAAAACCGCACAAGAGGTATGGTGCCATGCGCTTCCTTGCCACTATGGGCAAATGCGAATGCATCGATGCGCTTAATGATCAATCCTTTGCATTTACGGGTCTTTGCGATGGATCACGTATTTGCTACCTGGGGTTTACCAAACAGCATGCCGTGACCAGAACCAGAACCAGAACGCGACCCGAATTTGGGTACTCGTTCACTGCAAAAATCCCGCAAAACGTTAGATAATACTGCGACTTACGCTTTAACGTCAAATATCGCATGCCTTCCAAGCCTAGCCTGATCCTCGCGTCCAGCTCGCGTTACCGCAAAGAACTGCTGTCGCGCCTGCGCCTGCCCTTTACCGCCATTTCCCCCGATGTAGACGAAACGCCACAAGCCGGTGAAACGCCTGCCGCGCTGGCCCTGCGCCTGTCGGTCGCCAAGGCCATGGCCGTGGCGGACAAGCACCCCGGCAGCCTCGTCATCGGGTCGGATCAGGTGGCCACCGTGGACGGCCAGCCGATCGGCAAACCGGGGGATTTCCCCCGCGCTCTGGCGCAATTGCGGGCCCTGTCGGGGCAAATCGTGGAATTCCACAGCGCATTGGCGGTGACGGATGGCCAACGGGTGGAAAAAGCCGACATCGTCACGCGTTGCCATTTCCGCCAGCTGTCGGACCACGCCATCGAGGCCTATCTGCGTGCCGAGGAACCCTACGATACCGCAGGCAGCGCCAAGGCGGAAAGCCTGGGCATCGCGCTGATGGAGAGCATCCAGAGCGACGACCCGACCGCCATCATCGGGCTGCCGCTGATCGAGCTGACGCGCATGCTGACACGGTTCGGCCTGGATCCGCTGGACGCGCCGGGAGCTTCCGCGTGAGCGGCGGCGCCCTGCACCTGATCCCCGTCGGCCTGGGAGAGGCTTCGCCCGAGCGCTGGCTGCCCGCCGACGTGCGCGCGCTGGCCGGACGGCTGGACACCTACATCGCCGAGAACGCCAAAACAGCGCGCGCCTTCCTGAAGCTGATCGGCACCACCCGGCCGCTGCAGGAAATCACCATCCACACGCTGACCGACAAGGTCAACGACGGTCAGATCAAGGCGTGGCTGGAACCGGTCAGGAAAGGCGCGGAAATCGGGCTGGTCTCCGAAGCGGGCTGCCCCGCCGTGGCGGATCCCGGCGCCAAGGTCGTGGACGCCGCCCATCGCCTGGGCATCACCGTCAAACCCTGGGTGGGCCCCTCTTCCATCCTGCTGGGCCTGATGGCCAGCGGCCTGGACGGGCAGCGTTTCGCTTTCCACGGCTACGCGCCGGTGGACCCGGCCGAACGCGCCAAGCAGTTGCGCGCCTGGGAACAGCATTCGGCCAAGCACAACCAGACCCAGTTGCTGATCGAAACGCCGTACCGCAATGCCGCCATGTTCGCCACCTTGCTGGCCAGCCTGAAGGGCGATACCAAGCTGTGCGTGGCCCGCTCGGTCACGACTGCCGATGAATGGGTCGTGACACACACCGTGGCCGACTGGAAAAAGCTGCCGGCGCCCCAATTGGACAAGCTGCCCACGCTGTTTCTCTACCTGGCCCGCTGACCCATGTTCCGTTTGATCACCACACTGCTGGCCACGGCAGTCCTGGCGGGCTGCGCCACGCGCGGCCCCGCCGGACTGGACCTGGACACCTCCGTCACCGCCGTCAGCCAGGCCAGCCGCGTACGCAGCGTCGTCCTGCACTACACCTCGGTCGACGACGCCACCTCCATGAAGCTGCTGTCCCAAGGCAAGGTCAGCGCGCACTACCTGATCAACGACGCGGGGCGCGCCTATCGCCTGGTCGATGAAAACCGTGCCGCCTGGCATGCCGGCGCCAGCTCCTGGTACGGCAACATCGCCATGAACAGCACGTCCATCGGCATCGAAGTCGTCAACCCCGGCTGGACGGACGGCCCGGACGGCAAGCCGCTCTGGCACCCCTACAACGAACGCCAGCTGCGGGCGCTGACGATCCTGCTGCGCGACATCATCCAGCGCCACGGGATCGCCCCTGAAAACGTGGTGGGCCACAGCGATATCGCCCCGCAGCGCAAAGTGGACCCAGGGCCGCTTTTCCCGTGGAAAGCATTGGCTGCGGCGGGGATCGGCCGCTGGTACGACGAGGCCGGCGCCACCGAGCATCTGGCGCGCCTGCAAACCGAGGGCGTGCCGGACGTGGCCTGGTTCCAGAAGCAATTGCTGCGGCTGGGTTATGCCTGCCCGCAGGATGGCGCCCTGGACCGCGCAACAATCAACACATTGGCGGCCTTCCAGATGCACTATCGCCCCGCCCTGCACGATGGCCAGCCGGACGCGGAAACCGCGGCGATCATGCTGGCAATGCCTTAGGCGAACCCTAGGGGCGGCGGCGCCACCACGCCACGATCCGCCACCCCAGCAGCAGGGCCAGCACCGAGGCATACAGGAGCGGCTGCGCCAGGTCGTTCTTGCCGGCCTTGTGCCACCAATAGTGCAGGACCGCCAGCAGTCCGATCGCGTAGATGGCGCGGTGCAGTTGCTGCCAGCGCTTGCCCAGCCGGCGCATGGCCCACTGTGTGGAAGTGGCCGCCAGCGCCGTCATCAGCACAAAGGCAGCAAACCCCACCGTGATGAAGGGGCGCTCACCAATGTCCTGCAGCATCGCCGCCGGATCCAGCCCGCGGTCCCACCAGACCCAGGCCATGAAATGCATGGCGCCGTAGAAAAATGCGAACAGCCCGCACATGCGGCGCACGCGAACCAGCGCGGGCTGCCCGGTCAGGCGGCGCAGCGGCGTGATCGCCAGCGTGACCAGCAGGCAAACCAGCGTCCACGTGCCGGACGAGCGCGTCAGGAACTCCACGGGGTTCGCGGTCAGGCCGTTGTTGAACCCCAGCCAGATCCACCGCAGGAACGGCGTCAGGCCCAGCAGGAACAGGACAGGCTTGAACCGCCCGACTGCCCGAGCGGACAGGGACGCCTTGCGCGGGACTGCGGTAGCCGCGGGTTGCGAAGTGCCTTCAGGCATTGATGCCTCAGTAGTTGGCTTTCAGGTCCATGCCCTGGTAGAGCGATGCCACCTGTTCGCCATAGCCGTTGAACATCAAGGTCTTGCGCTTGGGGCTGAACAGGCCGTCCTCGCCGATGCGGCGTTCGGTCGCCTGGCTCCAGCGCGGATGCGGGACGTTGGGGTTCACGTTGGCATAGAAGCCGTACTCCTGGGGCGCCGCCTTGATCCAGGACGACACCGGCAGCTTTTCCACAAGCCGGATCTTGACGATCGACTTGGCCGACTTGAACCCGTACTTCCACGGCACCGCCAGGCGCAGCGGGGCTCCGTTCTGGTTGGGCAGGACCTTGCCGTACACGCCGAACACCAGCATCGCCAACGGATTCATGGCCTCGTCAATACGCAGGCCTTCCACGTAGGGCCAGTCGAGGATGGCGGCGCGCACGCCCGGCATATTCTCGCGCTGCACCGCCGTCACGAATTCCACGTATTTGGCGTTGCCCGTGGGCTCGACCTGTTTCAGCAGTTCAGACACTGAATAGCCCACCCATGGGATCACCATGGACCAGCCCTCGACGCAGCGCAGGCGATAGACGCGCTCTTCCATCGGCGCGAGCTTGAGCAATTCCTCGATGCTGAAGGTGCGTGGGCGGGCGACCTCGCCTTCGACGCTGACTGTCCAGGGGCGCGTCTGCAACTTGCCGGCGTTCGCGGCGGGATCGCCCTTATCGACGCCGAACTCGTAGTAGTTGTTGTAGGACGTCACATCGGCCAGCGAGGTCTGCTTGTCCATGACGCTGAGCGACGCATTGGGCTTGCCCGTCAGGGCGCCGGCGTCCTGGGCAAAGGCGCTGCGCGTCGCCCAGCCCGGCAAACCCACGGCGGCGGCCGTCAGCCCGGCGCGCAGCATCAATTCGCGCCGCGAGCGCCAGACGGCCTCGTCGGTGATTTCGGACGGAACAATATCGGCGGGCTTGCGTATCAGCATCGTGGTCTCTCCGGTCTGGGGCCTGCCAGTGATGGCCGTGCCCTGCGCATGCCATAGACGTTGCGCCATCCCATGATATTCCGCGGCAGCATCGCCGCGGACGGGAACTTCCAGATTGACCCGCCCCGAGGCCGGACGTTCCCGGCCGGCTGCCGGATCAAGCGCTTGCGGACACCCGCGGCAAGAGCCAGTCGCGCACCAGCGGCACGCTATCGAGCACCGCCTGCGGCGCACAACCTTGCAGTTCCTTCAGGGTATGCGCGCCATACGTCACGCCCAGACCATGGACGCCGGCGTTGGCCGCCATCTGCAGGTCGTGCGAGGTATCGCCGATCATCACGACTCGACCCGGCTCGACGTCCAGTTCCTGCATCAGCTCGTGCAGCATCGCCGGGTGCGGCTTGCTGAAGGTTTCGTCCGCGGTGCGGGTGGCGTCGAACAAGGGGCCCAGGCCGGTCGCAGCCAGCGCGCGGGTCAGGCCGACCCGGCTCTTGCCCGTCGCGACGGCCAGGCGCACGTTCTGCCCGGCCAGCTCGGCCAACAGTTCCGGGATCCCGTCAAACAGACGCAACTCGGGGTCGCGCAACAAGTAATGGGTGCGATAGCGCTCCAGGAACCGGGGCATCATCGCCTGCGTCAGTTCCGGCACGGCGCGACGCAGCGCGCTTTCCAGGGACAGACCAATCACCCAGCTGGCTTCGGATGCCGAGGGCACCGCCAGGTCCAGATCGCGGCAAGCGCCCTGAATGGCCGCCACGATGCTGTGCGTGGAATCCATCAAGGTGCCATCCCAGTCAAACACGACCAGCGAATACGACGACATAATCAGACCGACTCCAGTTGTTTCAGTATTTGCCGGCACGCGGGAGGCAGTTCGGCGGTAAGGGTCAGGGGCTCGCCGGTGACCGGATGAGCCAGGGTCAGCTGGTGGGCGTGCAGGAACATCCGGCCGAACCCGTTGCGGGCGAATTCCGCCCGGACGTCATCATGGCCGTATTTGTCGTCGCCCACGATGGGAAAGCCGCTGGCGGCCAGGTGCACACGGATCTGGTGGGTGCGCCCGGTGCGCAGCTCGGCGTCGACCAGGCTGTAGCCGCCAAAGCGCTGCTTGAGCGTGATGATGGTGTGCGCCGTCTGGCCGTCGGGATCCACCTTGACCCGGCGCTCGCCGGACTGCGTGGTCCACTTGGACAAGCTCAGCTTGATGTGCTGGCGGTCGTTGACCCAATCGCCCTCGACCAGGGCCAGATAGTGCTTGTCTCCCTTGCCTTCCCGCAGCATGGCATGCAGGGCCAGCAGCGCGCTGCGCTTCTTGGCCACCATGAGCAGACCCGAGGTCTCGCGGTCCAGCCGATGCACCAGCTCCAGGAACTTGGCCTCGGGCCGGGCGGCGCGCAATTGTTCGATCACGCCGAACGACACGCCGCTGCCGCCGTGCACCGCCACGCCGGCGGGCTTGTCCACGACCAGCAAGGCGTCGTCCTCGAACACGATCGGGAATTCCGCGCCGGGCACCGGCCGGGGCTTGCCCGGATCCGGCAACCGCAGGGGCGGGATGCGCACGATATCGCCCTCGACGATGCGATAGTCGACCGAAATGCGTCCCTTATTTACGCGCACTTCGCCGCCGCGGATGGCTTTGTAGATATGCGTTTTGGGGACGCCCTTGCACAGGCGCATCAGGTAGTTATCCAGACGCTGGCCGGCATGCTCGGCATCGACCTCCACCATTCGGACGGCGGGGGGGGCTTTAGAGGGGGATATGGGGGAGGAAGTTTCTTTGCGCATTGCGGAAAGCGACATATAATCGGGACAGCCTTAAGGGGCTGAACTAGCCGCCTGGCGTAGAGATGCAATTTAAATACGCAACTCCGTCGAGCGCGCGGGCCGCCATTGTACTGCCTGCTCATTCAACCCCTGGGTCTCTTGGTCGCCGGCGCAACCGCGCCCTGCCGGATAGTGGTGTGGCATTCACTTTGCCCGCTGTCCCAGCAGGTCCGTTGCATGCCGCAAGCGGCTCTGAAGCACTGCAAGAATCGTCGCATATTTAAAGCACCAGCTGCGTGTAGGCAACCAATCCGACCGCAACTGCCGTTCACAGCAATTTTTCCGTCAAACCACATTCAGTGAAGCTGACCCTCCTGCTGACAGAACCCCGTGCCCCACGGCACGACGTGCCCGCCTGACCCGCGGCGGATACGCCTGGGCGCCGCCCAGGTACGGTCCGCATTTCTTGCCCGCTTCAGCCGCAGCCCGAGTGACCCGAGGTCACGCGCCGATATCGGCGCGTCATGACAACGGAGAAACCCTCTCATGAAGCGCATGCTGTTCAATGCGACGCATCAGGAAGAATTACGCGTCGCAATCGTCGATGGGCAAAAACTCATCGACCTCGACATCGAGACTGCCGGCCGCGAACAACGCAAAGGCAACATCTACAAAGGTGTCATCACCCGGATCGAACCCGGCCTGGAAGCTTGCTTCGTCAACTACGGTGAAGACCGTCACGGCTTTCTGCCCTTCAAGGAAGTTGCCCGCAGCTTCTTCAAGGAAGGTGTAGATGTCCGTAGCGCCCGCATCCAGGATGCGCTGCGCGAAGGCCAGGAACTGATCGTTCAGGTCGAAAAGGAAGAGCGCGGCAACAAGGGCGCTGCCCTGACCACGTTCATCTCGCTGGCTGGCCGCTACCTGGTCCTGATGCCCAACAACCCCCGTGGCGGTGGCGTTTCGCGCCGCGTCGAGGGCGAAGACCGTCAGGAACTGCGCGACACGATGGAGCAGCTTGAGCTGCCCCAGGGCATGAGCATCATCGCCCGCACGGCCGGCATCGGCCGCAACGTCGAAGAGCTCCAGTGGGACCTGTCCTACCTGTTGCAGCTGTGGACCGCCATCGACGGCGCTGCCCGCGACAACTCCGCGCCCATCCTGATCTACCTGGAATCCAGCCTGGTCATCCGGGCCATCCGCGATTACTTCTCGCCCGAAATCGGCGAGATCCTGATCGACACCGACGAGATCGCCGACCAGGCCACCGCCTTCATGAGCGTGGTGATGCCGGACAACGTCCAGCGCGTCAAACGCTACCGTGACGACATCCCGCTGTTCTCGCGCTTCCAGATCGAACACCAGATCGAAACGGCGTACTCGCGCACCGTGACGCTGCCCTCGGGCGGCGCCATCGTGATCGACCACACCGAAGCGCTGGTTTCCGTCGACGTGAACTCGGCCCGCTCCACGCGCGGCGCCGACATCGAGGAAACCGCGCTGCGCACGAACTCCGAAGCGGCCGACGAAGTGGCCCGCCAGTTGCGCTTGCGTGACCTGGGCGGCCTGATCGTCATCGACTTCATCGACATGGAAGACAGCAAGAACCAGCGCGCCGTCGAACAGCGCCTGCGTGACGCCCTCCATTTCGACCGTGCCCGCGTGCAAATGGGCAAGATCTCGCGCTTCGGCCTGATGGAACTGTCGCGCCAGCGCCTGCGTCCGGCCCTGAACGAAGGCTCGCACATCACCTGCCCGCGCTGCAACGGCACCGGCGTGATCCGCGATGCCGAATCCAGCGCCCTGCACGTGCTGCGCCTGCTGCAAGAAGAAGCGATGAAGGAAAACACCGCGGCGGTCCACGCCCAGGTGCCGGTGGATGTTGCCACCTACCTTCTGAACGAAAAGCGCGCCGACATCACCAAGATGGAAGCCCGCCTGAAGGTCAACCTGATGCTGATCCCCAACAAGCATCTGGAAACGCCGCACCACCACATCGAGCGCCTGCGCCACGACGATCCGCGACTGGAAGAACTGAAGACCAGCTTCGAGCTGGTTGAAGCGCCGGCCACGGACGCGCCCTGGCAGCCGCGCGAAAGCGAGATCAAGGCCCGTCCGGAAGCGCTGGTCAAGGGCATCACGCCCTCGCAGCCCGCTCCGGTCTCGACGCCCGCAGCCCCAGTCGCCGTTCCCGCAGCGCCCGCCGCAGCCGGTGGCCTCGGCGGCCTGTTCAAGCGCCTGGTCGGCTGGCTGACCGGCAATGCCGACACCGCCAAGCCTGCCCCCGCTGCCCAGGAAGACAGCGCCAAGCGCGCGGCCTCCGGCCGTGGCGGCAAGGGCCGCAGCGGCCATGACGGCCAGGAACGCCGCGGCGAACGCCACGGTTCGGACCGCAACCGCAACCGTCGCGGCGAATCGCGTGCCGAAGGTGCTGAAGGCAGCGAAGGCGGCCGCCATCACGTGCGTGGCAACCGTCGTCCCGAAGGCGAACGCGGCGAGCGCCAGGAACGTGGCGACCGCGGCAACCGCAACGAGCCGCGCGGCGACCAGGCAGCACAGGCAGCCCTGGCCTCCAGCCGCCCCGACCAGGCTGACCTGGCCAATGGCGACGACACCGGCGCTGGCCGCAACCGCCGCCGTGGCCGTGGCCGCAATCGCCGTGAAGAAGGCCAGTCCGACGCGCCGATGAGCGAACAGGAAAGCATGGTGGCCGCGCTGGCGCAAAGCGTCGCGACCGCCCTGCCCGACACCAAGCCGGCTGCTGAAGCCACTGCGGACGCGGCCGACGCCGCCGAGCAGACCGCTGACGGCATCCCGACGGCAGAAGGCGCCGAAGGCGCAGCCGATCCGGAACGCAAGCGCCGTCGCCGCCGCAGCCGCCGTGGCCGCCGCAGCCCGGACGAAGCAGGTTTGGCTGGCAGCGACGAGCAACTGGAAGACGGTTCGGATGACGACGCCGGCGAACAAGCCGAAGGCGTCCCGGCCCAAGCCGCTCCCGCTGCTCCGGCTGCCCCGGCCCAGGTTGCAGAAGCCGCTCCGGTAGCTGCCGAGCAAGCCACTCCGGTTCAGACGCAAGCCGTCCAGACCAAGGTGACGGAAGCCCAGGTCATTGAAGCCGCACCGGTGCAAGCCGAAGTGGCTGCCCAGCAGGTCGAAGCCCCGGCGGTCGAAGCCCAACAGGCTGACACCCCGAAGGCAGAAGCCGTGCAAGCCGCGGCCGAACCGGTGGCCCAGCCCGTGCAAACGGCTGCCCCGGAAGTGACGCAGCCGGTCGCAGTGGAACCCGCCAGCCAGGTGTCCGCACCTGCGCCGGTGGCCGCCCCCGTGGAAACCGCTGCCGCGGAACCCGTCGTGACGGCACCCGCACCGGTGGTTGAAGCCGCCGCGCCGGTCGCTGCTGCGCCGGTCGCCGCTCCGGCGGACGCGCAACAGCCGATCGTGGTGCCCGCAACGGCCCCGACGGCCAAGGCCCAAGCCTTGCACGACGTGGTGAACGCCGCTGGCCTGAAGTGGGTGGAAACCGATCCGGACCGCCACGCCCAGACCCAGTTGCGCATCGCCGCCGCGCATACGCCGACCCGCCTGGGCCGTGAGCGCAAGCCGGTTGCGACCGTTTCGAACGAACCGCTGGTTCAAGTCGAAACGCGCCACTAAGCCGCTCGCGCGACAAAAAGCCCCCATCGCATGATGGGGGCTTTTTTTTTGCCTAAGGCCGCCCCGACGCGTTCGGTGCCAGCCGCAGCGGCAAGAACCACAGGGCGAAAAAAAGCCCTCGTGATCGAGGGCTTCAAGATTGCAGCCGAGCTGGGCTCAGAACTGATACGTGTAGGTCAGCTGGACCACGTCCAGGCCCGGGTTCGGGCGCTTGATGCTGGCGTTGGAGAAGTGCGAATAGCGCACACCGATACGGTTGTTCGGGGTCAGGAGGAAGCCCATGCCGACGTGGTCGCCGAACTGGAAGGCGGTACTGATGTTCTCGTTGGCGAAGCGCGTGCTGGAGAACACCGTGGCGCCAATGCCAGCTTCGAGGTAGAAGCGCTCGCCCGTCCACCAGCGGAACATCGGAATGGCGTTCAACTGCCAGACATGGCCCGGCGAACGCGAACCGTCGGCCCACCAGTAGGACGCGCCGAGTTCAGGCGTCAGGTCCAGACGGCCCCAGTTGCCACCGAACTGGTGGGTCCAGACAGAGGGGGTTTCGTAGTTCAGCGTGAAGCGCTGATAGTGGTCGCCGATGCCGTAATGCATACTGACCCCGCCTTGCGTGCCCTCGGACGATTGCGCGCTGGCCACGGTGGCGGCGCCGGCAAGCGCCAAACCGATAAGGCAGGTAAGCATTTTCTTCTTGGTCGACAGCATAGGTAACTCCGTAGAATTCTGGTCTAACCGGCAACATATCAAAATCCGGGCCGCATGGCTTGGCGATTGTCGCAATATGGCAACAATTCGAGGTGGAAAACACTGTTCCGAAAAACGTGGTCACACCCGATACAAGATCCGCCCTGCGGCACAACAATTATGCGGCCGGTCAACAACGAAAATGCCGCCGACAGCACCAGGCTGACGGCGGCATTTTTTGACGCGGCGAAGCGGATTAGACGGCGGTGACGACGTCCGCCGGCTGATTGGTCAACAGCGCCAGCAGGCGGGCGATTTCCTCGCGCAGCTGGCGGCGGTCGATGACCATGTCGATGGCGCCCTTCTGCAGCAGGAACTCGGCGCGCTGGAAGCCTTCAGGAAGCTTCTCGCGCACGGTCTGTTCGATCACGCGCGGGCCGGCAAAGCCGATCAGCGCCTTGGGTTCGGCGATGACCACGTCGCCCATGAAGGCGAAGCTGGCCGACACGCCGCCCATGGTGGGGTCGGTAAGCACGCTGATGAACGGCAGGCCCGCCGCCGACAGGCGCGTGAGCATGGCGTTCGTCTTGGCCATCTGCATCAGGGACAGCAGGCTTTCCTGCATGCGCGCGCCGCCGGAGGCAGCCACACAGATGAACGGCGTCTTGTTGTCCAGGGCGGCCTGGGCGCCGCGCGCAAAGCGCTCGCCCACCACCGAGCCCATGGACCCGCCCATGAATTCGAATTCAAAGCAGGCAAGCGTCGCGGGCACGCCGCGGATCGAGCCGCTCATGACCACCAGCGCATCGGTTTCACCGGTTTGCTTGACGGCCTCTTGCAGGCGCTCGGGGTACTTGCGGGTGTCCTTGAACTTCAGCGTGTCCACGGAACGCGTGGTCTGGCCGATTTCGACGCGGCCTTCCAGGTCCAGCAGCGAATCGATGCGGGCACGGGCGCCGATGCGCATGTGATGGTCGCACTTGGGGCACACATGCAGATTGGCCGCCAAGTCTTCGCTGTACAGCACCGATTCGCACGACGGGCATTTCACCCAAAGGCCTTCGGGCACGCGGCGGGCGCCGCTGTCGCTGGTCTTATTGATGCGAGGAGGCAGGAGTTTTTCGATCCAGCTCATTGATATTTCATCCCGTGTGAGGTCGCGCCCGCCGTTCAGGCCGACGCGTTTTCTCGTTTTACTTGATCCAGCGCGAGCCGGATGGTGCGCAGCCAGCCGCTGGCGGCGGTGACTGCAGCGTCGGTTTTCTGGGCAGCCGGGGCGTCAGCCACCGCCTGCTCCATCGTTTCAATCAGTTTGCTGCCGATCACGACCGCATCGGCCACGCGCGCCACGCGTTGGGCGCTTTCCGCGTCGCGGATGCCGAAGCCGACACCCACCGGGATGTTGCGCACATGACGGCGGATGACGGCCACACGTTCGGCGACGTCGTCGGTATTCAGCGAGCCCGAGCCCGTGACGCCCTTGAGCGACACGTAATACACATAGCCGCGCGCCACTTCCGCCACGGCCTGGATCCGGGCCTCGGTGGAGGTGGGAGCCAGCAGGAAAATGGGGGCAATGCCATGTTCACCCAAGGTCGCGGCGAACTCGATGACTTCTTCAGGCGGGTAGTCCACGACCAGCACGCCGTCCACGCCCGCGCGTTCGGCGTTGACGGCAAATGCCGTCTGGCCCATGCGCTCGATCGGGTTGGCGTAACCCATCAGCACCACGGGGGTGGTGGTGTCGCGTTGGCGGAATTCCGCCACCAGTTCCAGCACGCGGGTCAGGCCCACGCCCTGCGCGATGGCGCGGTCGGCGGCGCGCTGGATCACCGGGCCGTCGGCCATGGGATCCGAAAACGGCACGCCGAGTTCGATCACGTCGGCGCCGGCCTCGACCAGCGCATGCATCAGGGGAACGGTAGCGGCGGGCGAAGGATCGCCTGCCGCGATATACGGAATCAGCGCCGCGGCACGGCCGGATTCGGCGGTGCGCGCAAAGGCGGCGGCGATGCGATCAGTGCGAGTTGTCATTTGTTAGAGCTCGATACCGGCACGTTCGGCGACGGTATGCATGTCTTTGTCGCCACGGCCCGACAAGTTGACCAGGATGACGGCGTCGCGCGGCAGCGTGGGGGCCATCTTCGCGGCTTGCGCGATGGCATGAGACGACTCCAGCGCAGGCATGATGCCTTCGATGCGGCAGCAGTCATGGAACGCCTTCAGGGCTTCATCGTCGGTGATCCCCGCGTATTCCGCGCGGCCCGTGTCTTTCAGCCAGGCATGCTCGGGGCCGACGCCGGGGTAGTCCAGACCTGCGGACACGGAATGCGTTTCCTGGACCTGGCCATCGGCGTTCTGCATGACGTAGGTGCGGTTGCCGTGCAGCACGCCCACCTGGCCGGCGGCCAGCGAGGCGGCGTGCTTACCGCTGTCCATGCCCTCGCCCGCCGCTTCGACGCCGATCAGGCGCACGTTTTCATAGGGGATGTAGGGATGGAAGATGCCCATGGCGTTCGAGCCGCCGCCCACCGCCGCCACGACGTAGTCGGGCTGGCGACCGATGGCTTCAGGCATCTGCGTCAGGCATTCGTTGCCGATGACGGTCTGGAAGTCGCGCACCATGCGGGGATAGGGGTCGGGACCCGCTACCGTGCCGATGATGTAGAACGTGTTTTCGATGTTGGTGACCCAGTCGCGCATGGCTTCGTTCAGCGCGTCCTTCAGGGTGCGCGAACCGGAAGTGACCGGCACCACCGTGGCGCCCAGCAGCTTCATGCGGTAGACGTTCGACGCCTGGCGGCGGATGTCTTCGCTGCCCATGTACACCACGCATTCCATGCCGTAGCGGGCCGCCACCGTGGCCGTGGCCACGCCGTGCTGGCCGGCGCCGGTTTCGGCGATGACGCGCGGCTTGCCCATGCGCTTGGCCAGGAGCGCCTGGCCGATGCAGTTGTTCACCTTGTGCGCGCCGGTGTGGTTCAGGTCTTCGCGCTTGAACCAGATCTGCGCGCCGCCCAGCAGGTCCGACCAGCGGCGGGCATGGTAGACCGGGCTGGGCCGGCCGACGAAATGCTTGAGTTCGTAGTTGAACTCTTCCAGGAAGGCGGGATCGACACGGTAATGGTCATAGGCGGCACGCAGCTCGTCGAGCGCGTGCATCAGCGTTTCCGCCACGAAAACACCGCCATAAGGGCCGAAATGGCCCTTGGCATCCGGAAAGTCGTAAGGTTTCACCAAGCATCTCCCCCGGTATCGCGGCAGACCACTGCCGGCCGCAAATCCGGTTTGCAACCCGTCATTTTACCTGACCCGGGCGCGGCCAGGGTGGGAAGCCCCTGCCCTGGCTGCACCCCGACGGCGCTTAGAGCGATTGGCCCAGGCGGCGCAGGAACGTCTCGCACGAGGCCATCTGGTCCAGGGCGACGTATTCGTCGGGCTTGTGGGCCTGTTCGATGTGGCCGGGGCCGCAGACGACCGTGGGAATGCCGATGCCCTGGAACAGGCCGGCTTCGGTACCGTAGGCCACCTTGCGGGTGGTGCGGTCTTCGGTCAGCGCGCGCACCAGCTGGGTGATGGCGGCTTCTTCCGAGGCTTCGAGGGCGGGGGCCGCCGCGCCGGTTTCGATTTCGATGCTGGCGCCGTCGAATTCGGCCTTCATGCGCGGCAAGAGCTCATCGCGCACGTATTTTTCAACTTCGGCCTGGATCTCGTCAGGTTGCATGCCCGGCAGGTTGCGGAATTCGTAGGTGAATTCGCACAGTTCGGGGATGGTATTGACCGCGATGCCGCCCCGGATCTGATTGGTGGTCATGGTGGAGAACGGCACGTCGTAGAACTGGTCGTACGGGCCGTTGGCCTTGAAGCTGTCGGCCAGATCGCGGATGCGGCAGATCAGGCGGGCAGCGTATTCGATGGCGTTGCAGCCGCGCGGGGTCAAGGACGAGTGCGCCGCCTTGCCGTGCACCTTGCAGCGGAAGAGATTGATGCCCTTGTGGGCCACGACCACCTGCATGCCGGTGGGTTCACCCACCACGCAGCCCTCGGGGCGGATGCCGCGTTCCAGCAGGTCGGCCAGCATGTACGGCGCGCCGGCGCAGCCGACTTCCTCGTCATAGGAGAACGCCAGGTGGATCGGCTTCTTGCGTGGCATGGCCAGGAATTCCGGCACCAGCGCCAGCGAGCCGGCAATGAACCCCTTCATGTCGCAGCTGCCGCGCCCATAGAGCAGCCCGTCTTTCTCGACGAGCTTGAACGGGTCCGTGCTCCAGTCCTGGCCATCCACGGGCACCACGTCGGTGTGGCCCGACAGGACGATGCCGCCCTGCTGGTTGCCGTCCTGCGCAGGCAGAGTGGCGAACAGGTTGGCCTTGGTGCGCTCGGGGTTGTGCGCCAGCCACGCATCGACGCCCTGGCCTTTGAGCCAATCGCGGACGGTTTCGATCAGGGCAAGATTGGAATTGCGGCTGGTGGTATCGAAACCCACCAGCGTTTCCAGCCAGGTGCGCGCGTTCATGTCACTTCTCTTTTGGGGGAAAACGGCAAGTGTAAAGCCAGGAAGCGCCCGCGTCTTGGACGGCCTTACCCACCGCTCACGGGTTAAGCGCCTAGAATGTCGCCCGGATTGGAAAATACCCCCAAGGAGAAACCGTGCAGCACAAAGCAGTTCCCACACGCAACATCGTGGCCGCAGTGATAGGCAACGCCCTCGAATGGTATGACTTCCTGGTGTTCGCGTTCATGACGCCGATCATCGCCAAGTTGTTCTTCCCCACCGACCCCAACCTGCCTGGCAGCGAACTGAACGCCATCCTGATGACGACCGCGATCTTCGGCGTCGGCTTCTTCATGCGCCCGGTGGGCGGCATCATCCTGGGCATGTACGGCGACAAGAAGGGCCGCAAGGCCGCGATGGTGATGGTGACCTCGCTGATGGCCGTGTCGATCGCACTGATCACGGTTGCCCCGACTTACCACGCCGCCGGCATCCTGGCCCCGATCTTCATCCTGATCGCGCGCCTTTTGCAGGGCTTCTCGGCGGGCGGTGAATTCGGCACGTCGACGGCGCTGCTGATCGAAATGGCCCCCAACGGCAAACGCGGCTTCTACGGGTCGTGGCAGATGGCCGGCCAGATGCTGGCGCTCTTGATCGGCGCGGCTTGCGGCACGCTGATCACCGAGTTCTTCACGCAGGAACAGATCGCCGCCTGGGCTTGGCGCATTCCGTTCGCCTTCGGCCTGGTCATTGTTCCCATCGCGATCTATATCCGCAAGAACATCGACGAAACCGAAGTCTTCAAGAAGATGCAGGAAGAAGACCGCCAGGCCGCCGCGCGCGGTGAAGTGCAACGCCTGAGCCTGGTGCAGATGGTCAAGACCCACACGCGCGAAACGATGATCGGCGTGGGCCTGGTCGTGACCGCGACGGTGTCCATCTACATTACCTTCACGTATCTGGTGACGTACTCCACGCAGATCCTGAAGTTGCCGATGAAAGACACCTTCATGGTGCAGATGGCCGGCGCGGCGCTGATGGTGCTGATGACCCCGTTCATGGGCGCCTGGTCGGACCGCATCGGCCGCCGTCCGCTGGTGATCGGTTCGCTGATCGGTTACCTGATCGTGCTGTACCCGTTGTACTACTGGCTGTCGGATGCGCCGTCGATCGGCCGCCTGCTGACGGTGCAGATCGTGGTGTGCTTCTTCGTGTCGGCCTTCTTCGGCGTGTTCAGCACGGTGATGGCGGAATTGTTCCCGGCGCGCGTGCGCTCCGTGGGCCTGTCGCTGGCCTATAACGTGGCGGTGATGATCTTCGGCGGCTTCGCGCAGTTCATCGTGACCTGGCTGATCAAGACCACGGGTTCGCCGATGGCCCCCGCCTACTACGTGATGTTCGGCGTAGCGCTGGGTCTCGTTGCCTCGTTCTTCATGCGCGAACGCGCGCACGAGAACCTGGACCACTAAGGCCACCTCCCCCACGGCCGTCCGGCCCTGGGGGCTTCGTCCTAACGGCGCGTCGCCGAGGACACGCCGGCCACTTCGGCCAAGGCGTCCAGCGCGCGGGCGAGCGATTCGCCCCCGCGCACTTCCACCGTGAACACCATGTGGGCCAGCGACTGCTTGCTTTGCGTATTCACGCCCACGACATTCAAGCGCAGCCGCGCAAAGACTTCGGACAGGTCGCGCAGCAGGCCCGAGCGGTCGTGCGCGCGCACGCTGATGTCCACGGGATAGAAGGTATCCGAGGTCTCGCCCCAGGCCACTTCGATCACGCGTTCGGGTTCGCGCGCCGCCAGCGCCAGGTAGCTGTGGCAATCGCTGCGGTGGATGGACACGCCGCGCCCCCGCGTAACGAAGCCGGCGATGGCGTCCGGCGGCGCCGGGCGGCAGCAGCGCGCCAGCTGCGTCAACAGCGACCCCACCCCCACCACCAGCACGCCGCTCTTGCCGCTTTTCTCGGCGCTGCCCGCACTGGCGTGGCGCAGCGCAGCCGGTTGCGGTTCGACGGCCGGCGCCGGCTGCTGGAACACGCTGTCGATCTGGCGCAGGCTGAACTCTTCCTTGGCCGCCGCCACGTACAGGTCGTCGGCGCGGGCAAAGCCCAGGTTCTGCGCCAATTGCTCCAGATTGACGGCCGTCTTGCCCAGCCGCTGCAATTCCTTTTCGACCAGCGCCTGCCCTTGGGTGATGCGCTGCTGCAACTCGATGGCGTTGAACCACATGCGCACCTTGGCGCGCGCCCGCGGGCTAGCCAGGAAACCCAACTGGGGGTTGAGCCAGTCACGCGACGGTCCGCCCGACTTGGCGGAAATGATCTCGACGGTCTGCCCCGTGGACAGCCGCGTCTGCAGCGGCACCATCTGGCCGTCGACACGGGCGCCGCGGCAGCGGTGGCCCAGGTCGGTGTGCAGGTGATAGGCGAAATCCACCGGCGTGGCGCCGGCGGGCAGTTCGATCACCCGCGCCTGCGGCGTCAGCACGTAGATGCGTTCGTCGGTATGCGCGGGCGCCGTCACCACGTTGCGGTTCTTGCCCGGACCGGACTTGCCGGCGGCCGGTTTGGCGGCTTCCGGCTTGGCGGTTTCCGCGCCCGGTTCGGCGCCGCCTTCGACATCGCTGTTCCAGGCCAGCAGTTGGCGCATCCACGCCAATTGCCGGTCGTATTCGCTGGAGGCCGCTACTTGGCCGCCCTTGGCGCCGGCTTCCTTGTAGCGCCAGTGCGCAGCCATGCCGTATTCGGCGAACTGGTGCATTTCGCGCGTGCGGATCTGCACTTCGAACGGCCGGCCGTCGTCGTCCGCCACGACCGTATGCAGCGATCGATAGCCGTTGGGCTTGGGCCGCGAAATGTAATCGTCGAACTCGTCGGACAGCGGCGTCCACATCTCGTGCACCAGCCCCAGCGCCGTATAGCAGGCGCGCACGTCCTCGACGATGATGCGCAAGGCGCGCAGGTCGTACATCTCGGCGAAGTCCAGGCGCTTGACGCGCATCTTGTTCCAGATGCTGTAGATGTGCTTGGGCCGGCCGCTGACCTCGGCCTCGATGCCGGATTTGGACAAGGCGGTCTGCAGGCGGTCGATGGCGCCGGCGATGAAGGCCTCGCGCTCGACGCGCTTTTCTTCCAGCAGGCGGGCGATCTGCTTGTAGCGGTCGGGTTCCAGGAAGCGGAAGGCCAGGTCTTCCATTTCCCATTTGATCTGCCAGATGCCCAAGCGGTTGGCGAGCGGCGCGTACAGGTCCAGCGTTTCGCGCGCAAAGGCGATGGAGCACGGAGCCTTGCTTTCGGCGTGCCAGCGCAGCGTGCGCAGCCGGGAGGCCAGGCGCATCAGCACGATGCGCAGGTCGGCCGCCATCGCCAGCAGCATCTTGCGCTGCATTTCCTTTTGCGAGCCGCTTTCAGCCTCGGCATCGCTGGCCTGACGGGCCACCACACCCAGGCGCAGCAGCGCGCGGGTACCCTGGACCAGGCGTGCGACCTCGGCGCCGAACGCCGTGGCGACGGGGTCGTTGCGCAAGGCCGGCGCGGGCGCCATCAAGTCAGTAGGCAAGGCGGCCAGCAGCGCCGCGGCGCGCGTGGCGGCGTCGGTATGCAAGGCTGCCAGGATGCGGACGACGCCGGCGCCGTGGCTGGCCAACGGTTCGCCCGTCAGCGCCTGTTGCCCTTCAAAACGGGGGATGGCCCAGGCAACTGCCTGGTCAATCAGCGCCATGCCGTCGGCGTCCAGGCCCGCCCCTACCTCCTGCCGCCAGGAAGCGTCGAAAGGCGAAGGCGCGTCGATAACAGGCGGGGCGGACATGAAGGGCGTCGTGCGTAGCGGGTTGATATCCCGACACTCTACACTAGGGCCTGTTAGCACTAGGGTCTGTTAACACTGAATGCCCCGCCGTCTCCCGGTATATAGAAGGAACCGAAGCTTATGTTGCGCTGGCTCAAGGGCCGGGGCGCCCGCGCCTCCGAAGTGGCCGAGATGCAGGCCCGGATCTCGCCCGAACTCTGGCGGCAGGTGCTGGATGCCCACCCCTTCCTGGCGGCGTTGAACGCCGATGAATCCGCTCAGTTGCTGGCGCGGTCGGCCTGGCTGCTGGCCAGCAAGACCATCAATGGCGCGCAGGGCATGGAGGTCTCGGACTTCATGCGCCTGTCCATCGCGGCGCAGGCCAGCCTGCCCATCCTGAACCTGGCACCCGAACTCTATGAGGGCTGGGACGAGATCATCGTGTACCCCGCCAGCTTCCGCATTCCCCGTTCGCGCCAGGACGACGACGGCGTGGTCCACGAATACATCGAGGACGCAGCCGGCGAAGCCTGGGAAGGCGGCCCGCTGGTGCTGTCCTGGGAAGACACGCAGTTGTCCGAAGGCGGCTTCAACGTGGTGATTCATGAATTCGCCCACAAGCTGGACCTGCGCTCGGGCTTTGCGGACGGCATGCCGTCGCTGGCGGCGCACCCGGATCTGAAGCCGAAAGTCTGGCGGCAGGTGCTGGACGACAGCCTGGACCGCTTCATCGCCGCGCTGGACGCGGTCGAGGCGGCCATCCCGCACGACGTGGACCCGGAAAGCGAGGAAGCGGACGCCTGGTATGGGCAACTGCCGATGGACCCGTACGCCGCCACCGACGAGGCGGAATTCTTCGCCGTCAGCTCGGAGCACTTCTTCGTGGACCCCGTCCCCATGCAGCAGGCGCTGCCCGAATGGTATGGCTTGCTGCGGACGTACTACCGGCAGGACACCCTGGAACGCTACGCATGAAGCAGCTGCTGATCACCTGGCATTCGCGCACGGGCGCGGCCCGGCAGATGGCCGAGGCCGCCGCCCGGGGCGCCGCCGCGGCCGCCACGCAGCTGGAGCAGGCCGACGCGCTGCGCGTCGTGCTGCGGCGCGCCTCGGAGGTCGACGCCGACATCCTGCTGGCAAGCCAGGGCTACCTGTTTTGCGCGCCGGAGAACCTGGCCAGCCTGAGCGGCGAAATGAAGGAATGCTTCGACCGCAACTACTATGCCGTGCTCGACCGGATCCAGGGCCTGCCCTACGGCTGCGCGATCAGCGCGGGCAGCGACGGCTCGGGCGCAGCACGGCAGGTTGAACGGATTTGCACCGGCTGGCGGCTGAAGGCTGTGGCGCCGGCGCTGATCGTCAACATGGGTGCGCAGACGGCCGAACAGATCTGGGCAGAGAAGACGGTGCGCGAGGAAGACCTGGCCAGGTGCGAGGAATTGGGGGGATTGCTGGCGGGGATGATGCTGATGGGGGGATGATGGGTTGCGCGCGGTTGGCGGTTGTGTGCTTGCCTGGGACGTCGCGCGCTCCACCCATCCTACGATTCGTTGACGGTGGCCGCTGCGACCCATGGTTCGCGACTTATGGCTGCCACCGCAGATAGCGCCTTGCCAAAAAGAAAAAGCCCTTCGGCATGCCGAAGGGCTTTTAGCTTGCAGGCGGATATCGCTTAGACGGCGGCCGTCACGACGATTTCGACCTTGAAGTCCGGGTTGGCCAGGCGGGCTTCGACCGTGGCGCGCGGAGGCGAATTGCCGTCGGCAACCCATGCGTCCCATGCCTTGTTCATGCCGTCGAATTCCTTCATATTGGCCACGTAGATCTGGGCCATCAGGATCTTGGTCTTGTCGGTGCCGGCTTCGGCCAGCAGGCGATCGATCGTCGCCAGCACTTGCTCGGTCTGGCCGGTGATGTCCAGCTTGGCATCGTCAGGCACCTGGCCTGCCAGGTACGCGACGCCGTTGTACACGGCCATGTCCGACAGGCGCTTGGCGACGTGGAAGCGCTTGATGCTGCTCATGAATATTCCCCTAGAGTCGAGTTGGGTGGGTGGATCAATACAAGGAAACCAGCAATTTACCCCGAGCCGCCGTCAGGCGGGGGGCAGCTGGAACACCTGGCGCAGATATGCCAGGTAGGCGGGATCGTCGCACATGGTCTTTTCAGGCGCGTCGGACACCTTGGCCACGGGCTGGCCGTTGCAGCGGACCATCTTCATGACGATCTGCAGCGGTTCATGGCCGAGGTCGTTGGTCAGGTTGGTGCCGATGCCGAACGACACCTTGCAACGCCCGGCAAACTGGCGGGCCAGTTCGATCGCGCGCGGGAACGTCAGCGAATCCGAGAACACCAGGGTCTTGGCGCGGGGGTCCACGCGATTCTTCCGGTAGTGTTCCAGCAGGCGCTCGCCCCAGACGAAGGGGTCGCCGGAGTCGTGGCGCGCGCCGTCGAAAAGCTTGCAGAAATACATGTCGAAGTCGCGCAGGAAGGCATCCATGCCGTAGACGTCGGACAGCGCGATGCCCAGGTCGCCGCGGTATTCCTTGGCCCAGACTTCCAGCGCGTACACCTGCGAATCGCGCAGGCGCGGGCCGAGGGCCTGGCAGGCCTGCAGGTATTCATGGCCCATCGTGCCCAGCGGCAGCACTTCGTGCTGCTTGGCCAGCAGCACGTTACTGGTGCCGGCAAAGTGCGGCCCCATCTGCGCCTTCATGGTGGACACGACTTCCTGGTGCCAGACTTTCGAGAAGCGGCGGCGCGTGCCGTATTCGGCCACGCGGAAATCGGCCAGCGCGGGGTCGTCCAGCACCAGGTGCATCTTGGACTGCAAGCGCTGACGGCCTTCTTCCCAGTCGGGATTCTTGCGCGTGTTGCGGAAGTAGACCTCGTTGACGATGGCCAGCACCGGGATCTCGAACAGGATCGTATGCAGCCACGGGCCCTTGACCTCGATCGAGATCTCGCCGGGCGCGTCGCCTTCGCTGATGTGGATGCAGCGCTCGGGCATGTGGAACAGCCCAAGGAAATCAACGAAGTCGCTCTTGATGAAACGCAAGCCGCCCAGGTAATCCAGTTCGTCCTGCGTGAAGCGCAACTGGCACAATTGGTGCACTTCTTCGCGGATTTCATCCAGATAGGGGCGCAAGTCGGCGCCCACGGTGCGGCACTTGTAACGGTACTCGACCTGTGCAGCGGGAAATTGATGCAGCACCACTTGCATCATGCTGAATTTGTACAGATCGGTGTCGAGCAGCGAAGTGATTATCATGATTGCGCGTATCGTTTCGCGACACCATAGCATAGAGGACAGGGGGTTCAGGGCGATGGGCCACGATGTCAATACGGGTATTACCGGCACATCCCGCCCGCATTGGGTAAAATCCGGGCAACAAGACACAAAAGCCGCCGATCCCGGAGTTCCTGAATGACCCACGTTGTCACCGAAAACTGTATTAAGTGCAAGTACACCGATTGCGTTGATGTGTGCCCGGTGGACTGTTTTCGTGAGGGTCCGAACTTCCTCGTGATCGATCCGGACGAATGCATCGACTGCGCCGTCTGCATCCCGGAATGCCCGGCCAATGCGATCTACGCCGAAGAAGACGTGCCGCAAGACCAACTGAATTTCATCGCGCTGAACGCCGAACTCTCTCCAGAGTTCGCCAGCATCAGCCGCGCCAAGAAGCCCCTGCCGGACGCCGACGACTGGAACGGCAAGCAGGACAAGCTGCAATACCTGGAAAAATAATCCGCGACGGCCGGCTGCCGCATGGCGGCCGGCATCGTGCGATGCCCCGATGACCGACGACTCCAAATACACGCGCCAGACCGTAACCCAGATCCATACCTGGGTGCCCGACAAGCTGTTCTCGGTGCGCGTGACGCGCGACGATGCGTATACGTTCCTGCCGGGCCAGTTCGCCCGGGTCGGTTTACCCGGGGCGGACGACCCAGACGGCCCGCCCACCCTGTGGCGCGCCTATTCCATGGTGTCGGCCCCGCACGAGTCCGGGTTGGAGTTCTATTCCATCGTGGTCCCCGACGGCCTGTTCAGCCCGCGCATGGCGCAGCTGCAGCCGGGCGACGCGCTGTACGTGGAAAAAACGCCCTACGGCTTCTTGACGCTGGAACGCTTCGCCCCGGGCGGCGACCTCTGGCTGCTGGCCTCCGGCACCGGGCTGTCCGCCTACTTGTCCATCCTGCGCGACCCCGCCACCTGGCGCTCCTACCGCCGCATCATCCTGGTGCATGGCGTGCGCACCGCGGCGGAGCTGGCCTACCGCGAAGAGATCGAGTCCTGGGGCACGCGGCCCGAGCTGGCCGAGTTGTTCGCGGCCGACCCGCAAAAGCTCGTCTACCTGCCCATCGCCACCCGCGAAGTCCTGCCCGGCATGCCCCAGGCGCGCCTGACCACGCTGATCGCCGATGGCCAGCTGGAACGGCTGGCCGGGCAGCCGCTGGACCCCGAACACGCGAAGATCATGCTTTGCGGCAACCCAGAGATGCTGGCGGATGCCCGCAAGCTGCTGGGTGAACGGGGCTTCAAGCCGGGCCGCCGGGGCATCCCCGGCAACCTGGCGGTTGAGAATTACTGGTGATCCCGCACGACCCGGCTTAGTGCATAAATCCTCCGTTTGGGCTCTGGCCGGGGCAGGAAAACGCCCTAAACTGGTGCTTAATGGGATGACGGGTCTCTTTTTAGCAACAGAATCCCGGTCTTTGCGGCAGTTTCTTCAGGCTGATTGGATATATCTTTAGTCCTCGGCGCAATAATCGGGGCACACGCACGACCCAGAAGGACTTCCCCCAAATGCTGTACCAATTGCACGAAATGCAGCGCGCCTTCCTGACTCCGTTCGCTGCATTCACGGATGCCGGTTCCCAGCTGTTCTCCAGCCCCTACAGTCCCCTCGCCTACACCCCGATTTCCCGCCAGATGGCGGCCGGGTACGAGTTGATGACGCGGATCGGCAAGGAATATCAGAAGCCCGCCTGGAATCTTCCCGAGACCCAGATCAACGGCAAGTCCGTTCGCGTCACCGAAACCCTGGCGCTGGATAAGCCCTTCTGCCGCCTGGTGCACTTCCACCGCGACGTGCGCGCCGCCGGCCGCGACGACCCGAAGGTGCTGCTGGTTGCCCCGCTGTCCGGCCACCACGCCACGCTGCTGCGCGATACCGTGCGCGCCCTCCTGCCCAACCATGACGTCTACGTCACGGACTGGGTCGACGCCCGCATGGTGCCGCTGTCGGCGGGCCCGTTCCACTTGAACGACTACGTGCGCTATGTGCAGGATTTCATCCGGCACCTGGGCCCGGACGTGCACGTGATCTCGGTCTGCCAGCCCACCGTGCCGGTGCTGGCCGCCGTGTCGCTGATGGCGACCGCCAACGATCCCTGCCAGCCGCGCAGCATGGTGATGATGGGTGGCCCCATCGATCCGCGCCAGTCGCCCACGCAGGTGAACCGCCTGGCCACGACCAAACCTTATTCGTGGTTTGAAAGCCAGGTGATCCACCCGGTCCCGCCCCGTTATCCGGGCGCCGGCCGCAAGGTCTACCCGGGCTTCCTGCAGCATGCCGGGTTCATGGCCATGAATCCCGACCGCCACATGAAGTCGCACTACGAGTTCTACCTGGACTTGCTGCGCGGCGACGACAGCGACGCCGAAGCGCATCGTCGCTTCTACGACGAATACAACGCTGTGCTGGACATGCCGGCCGAGTTCTACCTGGATACGATCCGCATGGTGTTCCAGGACTTCGCGCTGCCCAGCGGCACCTGGGAAGTGGACGGCCAGACCGTGCGCCCGGCCGATATCAAGCAGGTCGCCCTCTTCACCATCGAAGGCGAGCTGGACGATATTTCGGGCCAGGGACAGACGCGCGCAGCGATCAAGCTGTGCAAGAACATCCCGGCCGAGCGCAAGATGCACTACACCGCCCCCAACTGCGGCCATTACGGGATTTTCTCGGGCCGCCGGTGGCGCGAAATGATCTGTCCTAAAATTGCCGAATTCATCCGGCAATCGGCTTGACGACGGCGTAGCGCCGTCCGGCAGGTGACGCGCGGGCCCGGCCCGCGCGCCCTCAAGCCAGATCCGTATTCCACGGGGCCCGAGTGGCCCCTTTTTCTTTTATTGGCCTTACATGTCCTGTCGCTCACTTGCCGACCGCATCGACGCCTTGCTGCCCCAGACGCAATGCACCAAGTGCGGCTATGACGGCTGCCGGCCCTATGCCGACGCCATTGCCGAGGGCGCAGCCCCGATCAACCGCTGCCCGCCGGGCGGTGACGAAGGCATCACCGCGCTGGCCGCCCTGCTGCAGACCCCCGTCCTGCCCTTGGACCTGGAACGCGGCGAACCCGGCCCGCTGCTGGTTGCGCGCATCGACGAATCCCATTGCATCGGCTGTACGCTGTGCATCCAGGCCTGTCCGGTCGACGCCATCGTGGGCGCGAACAAGCATATGCACACGGTGCTGGCCGACTGGTGCACGGGTTGCGACCTGTGCGTGGCGCCCTGTCCGGTGGATTGCATCCAGATGGTCCCCGCCGGACGCGCCTGGAGCGCGCAGGACGCCGCCGTCAGCCGGCAGCGCCATCGCAGCCACCTGGCGCGCACCGAACGCCTGGCGGCCGACAACGCGCGCCTGATGGCGCCGGAGCCTGCCGCTCAGGCGGCTCCTCTTCAGGCTGCCGCCCCCGGCGTGACGCCCGCCGCCACCGACGCGCAAAGCGAAGACCGCAAGCGCTCCGCCATTGAATCCGCACTGGCCCGCGCCCGGGCCCGCCGCAATCCGACGCAGTCATGAACGCAGCCAAACGCCGTGAGATCTTCGCCCGCCTGCAGGCGGCCAACCCCCACCCCACCACCGAACTGGAATACGACACCCCGTTCCAATTGCTGATTGCGGTGCTGCTGTCGGCGCAGGCGACCGACAAGTCGGTCAACATCGCCACGCGCAAGTTCTTCCCGCAGTACGGCACGCCCCAGGCCCTGCTGGACCTGGGCGAAGAAGGCCTGTCCGACTACATCAAGACGATCGGCCTGTACCGCACCAAGGCCAAGAACACGATCGCCACCTGTCGCATCCTGATCGAACACCACGGCGGCGAAGTGCCGCAGACCCGCGAAGCGCTGGAGTCGCTGCCCGGCGTGGGCCGCAAGACGGCCAACGTGGTGCTGAACACCGCGTTCGGCCAACCGACCATGGCCGTGGACACGCACATCTTCCGTGTGTCCAACCGCACCGGCATTGCGCCCGGCAAGAACGTCCTGGAAGTCGAAGACAAACTGGTGAAGTTCGTGCCGCGTGAATACATGCAGGACGCCCATCACTGGCTGATCCTGCAGGGCCGCTACGTCTGCGTGGCGCGCAAACCGAAATGCCCGCAATGCGGCATTTCCGACCTGTGCGAATTCAAGCAGAAAACGCCTGCGTAAATGGGTCGTTCCGATTATTGCGGAATCATTTCATCGCGTGAAAAACCGGGTTTTCCCTCGCTGAAATTTGCATAAGGCGTTGATAAGAATCAACGCCTATTTGCTGCAACGCATTGGATAAGAAAAGGGTTTTCCCGCCTTGTGCGCCAAGTATTGTCGGCCTGTTGACAATTCAACATGCCGCACTGCAAAACCTATGTAAAACCCTCATGGAATTTTGATAAAGAGGTCCGCATACTCGCCGGCAACTCATCGGAAAACAACGAACAATCGTTGTATTTCACGACCCCGCGGGGGGCCTGCCGAAATCACGGCAGGTTGAGACCATAAAAATCAACGCCGGTGCAGCGGACATGGATGACACAATCCTGGAGACAAAAGGCCTCACCAAGGAGTTCCGCGGATTCATCGCGGTCAATGGGGTCGATTTGCGTATCAAGCGGGGCGAGATTCATGCCTTGATCGGGCCTAACGGCGCGGGCAAGACGACTTGCTTCAACCTGCTTACCAAGTTCTTATCTCCCACGTCGGGAACGATCAAGTTCAACGGCATCGACATCACCGGCGATCGCCCCGCGCAGATCGCGCGGCGCGGCGTTATCCGCTCGTTCCAGATTTCGGCGGTGTTTCCCCACCTGACCGTGCTTGAAAACGTGCGGATCGGCTTGCAACGCAAGACCGGCCTGTCGTTCCATTTCTGGCAAAGCGACAAACGCCTGGCGGCGCTGAACGAGCCTGCCCGCGCGCTGCTGGAACAGGTGGACCTGGGCGCCTTCGCGAACGAGACCACGGTGAACCTGCCGTATGGCCGCAAGCGCGCGCTGGAAATCGCGACGACCCTGGCGATGGAACCCGAACTGATGCTGCTGGACGAGCCCACCCAGGGCATGGGCCACGAAGACGTGGATCGCGTCACGCAGCTGATCAAGCGCGTGAGCGCCGGGCGCACCATCCTGATGGTCGAACACAACATGAACGTCGTGTCCTCCATTGCCAACACCATCACCGTGCTGGCGCGCGGCTCGGTGCTGGCCGAGGGCACGTACGCCGAAGTCTCGCGCCACCCGGCCGTGATGCAAGCCTACATGGGCACCACCGACGGCGAACTTCAAGGAGCGCACGCATGAGCACCCCGGCACTGGAAATCTCGGGCTTGCAAGCCTGGTACGGGGAATCGCACATCCTGCACGGCGTGGATATGCGCGTGGGGCAAGGCGAAGTCGTCACGCTGCTGGGCCGCAACGGCGCCGGCCGCACCACGACGCTGCGGGCCATTCTGGGCCTGACCGGATCGCGCAAGGGTTCGGTGCGCATCCACGGCACCGAAGCCATCGACCTGCCCACCTACAAGATCGCCCATCTGGGCGTGGGCTATTGCCCTGAAGAACGCGGCATCTTCGCCAGCCTGTCTTGCGAAGAAAACCTGCTGCTGCCCCCTGTCGTGGGCTCGCTGGGCGGCGGCATGTCGCTGGCCGAGATCTACGACATGTTCCCCAACCTGCAAGAGCGCCGGAATTCGCCCGGCACGCGCCTGTCGGGCGGCGAACAGCAAATGCTGGCGGTGGCGCGCATCCTGCGCACCGGCGCCAACCTGCTGCTGCTGGACGAAATCTCCGAAGGCCTGGCGCCGGTCATCGTGCAGGCGCTGGCCCGCATGATCACGACGCTCAAGCAGCGCGGCTACACCATCGTCATGGTGGAGCAGAACTTCCGCTTCGCGGCTCCCCTGGCCGATCGCTTCTATGTCATGGAGCACGGCCAGATCGTCGAGCATTTCGAAGCGGCAGAACTTTCAGAAAAACAGGACACGCTCAACGAATTGCTGGGCGTCTAAAACAACCTGTCATCCGCCGGAACCCCGGCAACACTACACCGTAGGGAAGAGGAGTCATCCCATGAAGCTGCACACTATCACTGCTGCACTGGCCATGGCGGGCCTGGGATTTGCAGGGGCGACCGCCCATGCGCAAGGTATCTCCGACGATGTCATCCGCATCGGCTTCATCACCGACATGTCGGGTGTGTATTCCGACATCGACGGCAAGGCTGGTCTGGACGCGATCCGCATGGCGATCGAAGACGCCGGCGGCTCGATCAACGGCAAGAAGATTGAAGTCGTCTCGGCCGACCACCAGAACAAGGCCGACGTCGCGTCGGCCCGCGTGCGCGAATGGTTCGACGAACAGAAGGTCGACGTCATTATCGCCGGCACGAACTCGTCGACCAGCCTGGCGATGGCCGGCGTGGCCGCAGCCAAGAAGAAGCCCTTCATGGCCATCGGCGCGGGCGCTTCGGACCTGACCAACGCGCAATGCTCCCCCTACACCGTGCACTATGCGTACGACACCGTGGCCCTGGCGCGCGGCACCGGTTCCGCCGTCGTGAAGGATGGCGGCAAGAGCTGGTTCTTCCTGACCGCCGACTACGCCTTCGGTCATGCGCTGGAGCGTGACACCATGGCGGTCGTCAAGGCCGCCGGCGGCGATGTGAGAGGCCAGGTGCGGGCACCGCTGGGCGCCTCGGACTTCTCGTCCTTCCTGCTGCAAGCGCAAGCCTCCAAGGCACAGATCCTGGGTCTGGCCAACGCGGGCGGCGACACCATCAACGCGATCAAAGCCGCCAATGAATTCGGCGTGACCAAGACCATGAAGATGGCGGGCCTGCTGGTCTTCATCAACGACGTGCACGCGCTGGGCCTGCAGGCCACGCAGGGCATGTACTTGACCGACGGCTGGTACTGGGACCAATCCGACGCTTCGCGCGCCTGGTCCAAGAAGTTCGAAGCCAAGGTCGGCCGCAAGCCGTCCATGCTGCAGGCCGGCGACTATTCCGCCCTCACCTTCTATCTGAACGCGGTCAAGGCCACCGGCACGGACGACGGCGATGCCGTCATGAAGTGGATGAAGTCCAACAAGATCAACGACTTCTTCGCCCAGGGCGGCTACGTGCGCGAAGACGGCCGCATGATCCACGACATGTACCTGATGCAGGTCAAGACCCCGGCCGAATCCAAGGCTCCGTGGGACTACTACAAGGTCGTGGCGACGCTGCCGGGCGACGAGGTCTACACCAAGTTGTCCGAGTCCACCTGCAAGCTGGTCAAGAAGTAATCACCGGCTTATGTGACCCCGAGGTGCGGCCAGGCGCAAGCCGCCGCCGCACCTTGCATTTGCTCGCTTCCATCCGTACGCGCAGGATTTTCACAAGATGACTGACCTTTTCGGCATCCCTATACAGGCCTTGTTCGGCCAGCTATTACTGGGCCTGGTCAACGGTTCCTTCTATGCCATGTTGTCGCTCGGGCTGGCCGTTATCTTCGGGCTGCTGAACGTCATCAACTTCGCGCACGGCGCGCTTTACATGCTGGGCGCGTTCATCGCCTGGATGGGGCTGTCGTACCTGGGGTTGAACTACTGGGTCATGCTGATCCTGGCGCCGTTGGTCGTCGGGCTATTCGGCATCCTGATCGAGAAATTGCTGCTCAAGCACCTGTACAAGCTCGACCACCTGTACGGCCTGCTGCTGACTTTCGGGCTGACGCTGCTGATCGAGGGGCTGTTCCGCAGCTTCTACGGCGTGTCGGGCCAACCCTATCCCACGCCGGAGGCCTTGCGCGGCGCGACCAACCTGGGCTTCATGATCCTGCCGAACTATCGCGGCTGGGTCGTAGGGGCGTCGGTGGTCGTGTGCCTGGCCACCTGGTTCGTGATCGAACGCACCCGCCTGGGCGCCCTGCTGCGTGCCGGCACCGAAAACCCGCGCCTGGTCGAGGCCTTTGGCGTGAACGTGCCCCGCATGATCACGCTGACCTACGGCTTCGGCGTGGCGCTGGCGGGCTTTGCCGGCGTGCTGGCTGCGCCCGTCCTGCAGATTTCTCCGCTGATGGGGTCCAACCTCATCATCGTCGTGTTCGCCGTGGTCGTGATCGGGGGCATGGGGTCCATCATGGGCGCCATCGTGACCGGTCTGGGCCTGGGCGTGATTGAAGGACTGACCAAGGTGTTCTGGCCCGAAGCCTCCAGCACCGTGGTGTTCATCATCATGGCCATCGTTCTGTTGATCCGCCCGGCCGGGCTGTTCGGAAAAGAAAAATGAATCGTCAACTCCTGGGCTATGCGGTCCTGGCCGTCGTGGTGGCCGCTCTACCCTTTCTTGGGGTGTATCCGATCTTCGCCATGAAGATCATGTGCTACGCGCTTTTCGCCTGCGCGTTCAACCTGCTGCTGGGCTTTACCGGGCTGCTGTCCTTCGGGCACGCCGCCTTCCTGGGCAGCGCGGCGTATGCCGCCGGCCATGCGATGAAGGTCTGGGGTTTCCCCACCGAAATCGGCCTGCTGTTCGGCGTAGGCGTGGCGGCGCTGCTGGGCCTGGCGATGGGCGCCATCGCCATCCGGCGCAGCGGCATCTACTTCGCCATGATCACCTTGGCATTGGCGCAGATGGTGTTCTTCTTCTTCCTGCAGGCCAAGTTCACCGGCGGCGAAGACGGTCTGCAAAGCGTGCCGCGCGGCACCTTGCTGGGGCTGGTCGACCTGTCCAAGGACATCAACCTGTACTACCTGGTGATGGCCATCTTCATCATCGGCTACTTCATCATCTGGCGCACGGTGAACTCGCCCTTCGGGCAAGTGCTGCAGGCGCTGCGCGAAAACGAGCCGCGCGCCATTTCGCTGGGCTACGACGTCGACCGCTTCAAGCTGCTGGCCTTCGTGCTGTCGGCCGCGCTGGCCGGCCTGGCCGGCGCCACCAAGACGCTGGTGTTCGTGTCGGCCACCTTGTCGGACGCCACCTGGCAGATGTCGGGGTTGGTCATCCTGATGACGCTGATCGGCGGGCTCGGTACCTTGACGGGCCCGATCCTGGGCGCCTTCATCGTGGTGCTGCTGGAGAACAAGGTGGGCGATTTCGGCCAGATGATGGCCAACCTGACCGGCGTGGACTGGTTCCTGCGCCTGGGTGAATCCGTCACCATCGTGATCGGCCTGATCTTCGTGATCTGCGTGCTGGCCTTCCGCCGCGGCATCGTGGGCGAATTCGGCGCCTTCATCGAACGCCGGCGCGCCGCCCGCGCCTGACCGGCACGCGCTAGCCACCCGAACGGGGCCGCACCATGCGGCCCCGTTTGCGTTTGGCCTGCGGCCAGGCACCCGTACAATGAAACGCACCCCATCACACAGGTGCCTGACCATGCGCAACCCGCATCCGCTCGCCCCCGTCATCGGCGCTCTGGCGCTGGCCGCGGCCCTCCTGGCCCCGGCCGCCCAAGCGGCGTCGCCCGCCCCCACCTGCGAAGTCAACCGGCCCATCCGCTTCAGCGGCCTGAACTGGGAGTCCAACCTGGTGCTGGCCGGCATTGAACGCTATGTGCTGGAACACGGCTACGGCTGCAAGACCACGGTCGAAATCGGCGAAACGCTGCCCATGCTGGCGGCGCTGCAACGCGGCGACGTCGACGTGACGCCCGAAGTGTGGCCCGGCCAGATCGAGGGCGCCTGGAAAAAGGCGCTGGCCAGCGGCAAGGTGCTGGGCGTGGGTCACGTGTACGACGCCGGCGAAGGCTGGTATGTGCCCCGCTACACCGTCGAACGCCACCCGGAACTGAAGGCCGCGTCCGATCTGGCGCGCTTCAAGAACGTGTTCACCGACCCCGAAGACCCGGGCCGCGGCCGCATTTACGGCTGCCCCGCCGGCTGGGCCTGCGGCACCCTGAACGACAACCTGCTGCGCGCCCTGAAACTGGACAAGGACTACTCGCTATTCGCGCCCGGCTCGGGCGCGGCGCAGAAGGCGGCCATCGTGTCGGCCTACAAGCGCAAGCGCGACATCGTCTTCTACTACTGGACTCCTACCTCGCTGGTGGGCGCGCTGGACCTGGTGAAGCTGGAATTGCCCGCCTTCGACCAGGCGGCCTACACCTGCATGACCGATCCCAAGTGCGCCGATCCGGTCGCCACCGAGTTCAAGCCCAACCCCGTCGTCACGGGCGTGAACGCGGCGTTCGCCAAGGAAGCGCCCCGGATCGCCGAGTTCCTGGGCAAGCTGACCGTACCCGACGATGCCATCAACGCCACCCTGGGCTGGCTGGAGAACGAAGGCAAGGAACCCGAGGATGCGGCGCGCTATTTCCTGAAGCAGTACGGCCCCGTCTGGCGGCAATGGATGCCGGCGGAAGCCGCCGATCGCGTCCAGGCAGCGCTTGCGCGCGAGTGACGGACCGAACGCAGCCGCCGCCTCATGTATCCTGGCGTTTCGGCGCCGAAGAAGCGCCTACCCGATTCAAGCAAAGGAAGATGAACATGGATGCCCTGTACTGGCACGACGGTCACTGGACCACCGAGAACCCCAAACTGCTCGGCCCCGCCGACCACGCCTTCTGGATGGCCAGCATGGTCTTTGACGGCGCGCGCGCGTTCCGCGGCCTGACGCCCGACCTGGACCTGCACTGCCAGCGCGTCGTGCGCTCGGCTGAAAAGATGCTGATGAAGCCGCAGATCGGCTGGGAAGCGATCCAGAAGCTGTGCCTGGAAGCTGTGGCCAAGTTCCCCGCCGGCACCGAGCTCTACATCAAGCCGATGTTCTACTGCGCCGACGGCTTCCTGCTGCCGGATGCCGACAAGACCCAATTCGTGCTGCATGTGTTCAAGGTGCCCATGCCCGGCGAGCAAGGCTTCTCAGCCTGCTTCTCCAGCTTTGCGCGTTCCTGGCCCAATATGGCGCCCACCGACGCCAAAGCCTCGTGCCTGTACCCCAACGGCCAGCGCGCCATCCGCGAAGCCGCCGAAAAGGGATTCGACAACGCCATCATGCTGGACGGCGCGGGCAACATCGCCGAATTCGCCACCAGCAACCTGTGGTTGGCCAAGAACGGCGTGGTGTCCACGCCCGTGGACAACGGCACGTTCCTGAACGGCATCACGCGCCGCCGCGTCCTGGCCTTGCTGAAGGCAGACGGCGTCGAAGTGCAGGAACGCAGCCTGACCCGCGCCGACGTCGAAGAGGCCGACGAAGTGTTCTCGTCCGGCAACTACGGCAAGGTGGTGCACGTGAACCGCGTGGAAGGCCGTGCGCTGGAATATGGCCCGCTGGCCCGCCGCGCACACAAGCTGTACATGGACTACGCGGAAAGCACCGGCAGCCGCTGAACCGGCGCCGCCCCCTCCCGCACACCCCTGACACTGCCCGCTCTCTCGCGGGCAGTGTCGCATTCAAGCGATGCCCGACGATGCAGACACGACGCGACTTCCTGCGCAACAGCGCAACCCTGGCAGGCGCCGGCAGCGCGCTGGCGCTGCTGCCGGCCTCCATCCGCCGCGCACTGGCCATTCCCGCCAACCACCGCACCGGCACGATCCGCGATGTCGAACACATCGTGATCTTCATGCAGGAGAACCGCTCGTTCGACCATTATTTCGGTGGCCTGGCGGGCGTGCGCGGCTTTGGCGACCGATTCCCCATCCCCGTGCCGGACAGTCCCGAGGCCCGCCACCGCACCGTCTGGGCGCAATACAACGATAAGCCAGACGAAGGCGCCCCGCGCACCGTACTGCCCTATCACCTGGACACGCGTGAAGCCTTCGAGACCTTGCGCATCGCCAGCACGCCGCACACCTGGTCCAACGCCCAGGATGCCTGGGAAGCCGGCCGCATGGGCCGCTGGCCCGCGGCCAAGAAGAACCATTCGATGGCGTACTACACCGAGGCCGACATGCCTTTCCAGTACGCCATGGCGCGCGCCTTCACCGTCTGTGACGCCTACCACTGCTCATTCACCGGCGGCACCAATACGAACCGGCTGTTCGTGTGGAGCGGCACGAACGATGGCGCCGGGCGCGGCAACGGCCCGGCGCTGGGCAACGTCTACAACAAGCTCAAGGGCGGAGACCCCGCCCGTGCCTACACGTGGACCACCTATCCGGAACGGCTGGAAGCCGCCGGCGTCAGCTGGCGCATCTACCAGGACATGGCGGACAACTACTCGCTGAATCCCACCGCCGGGTTCAAAGCCTATCGCGATGCCTACCACGGGGTGCCGGGATCGCTTGCCGCGCTGAAGGAAAAGGCGCTGACGACCCGTAGCCTGGACCGGTTGCGCCAGGACGTGCTGGACGGCACGCTGCCGCAGGTGTCGTGGATCTGCGCCACCAAGGCGGGATCCGAACATCCCAGCCCGTCCAGCCCCGCGCAAGGCGCGGACTATACGGCCCGCGTCCTGGATGCGCTGACCGCCAATCCCGAGGTCTGGAGCAAGACCGTCCTGCTGCTGATGTTCGATGAGAACGACGGCTTCTTCGATCACATGCCGCCGCCCGCCCCACCGTCGCGCGACGCCACGGGCGCACTGGCCGGCGCGTCCACCGTGGACACCCGCGGCGAATACCATGAGCTCATCACCGGGGTGGAAAAGGACGACACGCCGGCGCATCTGCACGGCGTCTACGGGCTGGGGCCGCGTGTGCCCATGTACGTGCTGTCGCCGTGGACCAAGGGTGGGTGGGTCAATTCGCAAGTGTTCGACCACACGTCGGTGCTGCGTTTCGTCGAGCAGCGCTTCGGCGTGGCCGAGCCGAATATCTCGCCCTGGCGCCGCGCCGTCTGCGGCGACCTGACGTCGATCTTCGATTTCGCAAACCCGGATGGCGCCGACCTGCTGCGCGACTTTCCCGCCACGGCCGAGCGGGCTGCGCAAGCCTCCGCCCTGCCCGGCACCGTGACGCCCCCTGCTCCCGCGCAACCGACGCTGGCTCGCCAGCAATCCGGCACACGTCCCTCTCGCGCATTGCCTTATGCGCTGCATACCCACGCGCGGGTGGACGGCGACCGCGTCACGCTGCAATTCGAGAACGTCGGCGCGGCCGCCGCGGTGCTGCATGTCTACGACCGGCTGCATCTGGACCGCGGCCCGCGCCGCTACACCGTGGAAGCCGGCAAGCGGCTGGAAGGTGAATGGCTGACGGCCGGCGATGACGGCCGCTACGACCTGTGGGTATTGGGGCCGAACGGGTTCCATCGCCATTGCACGGGGCGCTCGGTAGCCGGGGCGGTGCCGCCCTTGGACGTCACCGCCACCTACGCCGGACCCGGCGCGTCCCTGCGGCTGACGGTGCATAACCCCGGCCCCGAACCGCGCACGTTCCGTGTCGACGCCAACGCCTACCGCTACCCGCCACAAACCGGCGCCGCATTGGCGCCTGGCGAATCCGTCGAACTGTCGTGGGACATGACCCGCACGGGCGGCTGGTATGACGTCACCGTGCATGTCCCCGACGACCTCGCCTGTACGCGCCGGCTGGCCGGACGCATTGAAACCGGCGCCCCTTCCACGTCCGACCCAGAAATGGGCCAGGAGTTGACCCTGCAATGGACACCCCAAGCGTGAAACCCCCGGCCCCCTACGAAAACGCCGTGACATTCCAATTCGGCGACTCGCCCGAGCTGGCCGACGAACTGCTGGCGCTGGTGCTGGCCGGCACCAAGACGGCGACCTGCGGCGCCCTGCATCACTTCAACGACAAGGAGCCCGTGCCCGCGGCCGGGCGGCGCGACGTGGTGCTGGACGGCAAGGGCCGGCCCGCTTGCGTCATCGAGACCACCCATGTGCTGATCCAGCGCTTTGACCAGGTGGACGAAGCCTTCGCGCTGGCCGAGGGCGAAGGCCCGTACGATGCCTGGCGCGACGCGCACATCGGCTACTTCGAGCGCAACGGTGGCTATGCGCCGGACATGATGCTGGTCTGCGAACGCTTCCGCGTGGTCGAGGTGTTCGACAGATAAAAAAAGCCGGGCACCTGTCGGTGTCCGGCTTTTTCAGGATCGGCTTGGCGTGCCGCTCAGTCCTTTTCCGCGCCCTTGCCCAGGCCAAGGTAGCTTTCGATGACCTTCGGATCGCCGGCCAGTTCGCGCGCCGGGCCGTGCAGGATCACTTCGCCGGTTTCCAGCACGTAACCGTAGTCGGCCACTTGCAGGGCCGCGCGGGCGTTCTGCTCGACCAGCAGGATCGCCACGCCGGTTTCGCGCAGGCGCGCGATGATGTGGAAGATCTCGCGCACGATGCGCGGCGCCAGGCCCAGGCTGGGTTCGTCCAGCATCAGCAGCGTGGGCTTGGCCATCAGCGCACGGCCGACAGCCAGCATCTGGCGTTCGCCGCCGGACAAGGTGCCGGCCTGCTGGGCGCGACGTTCACGCAACCGCGGAAACAGGTCGAACACTTCGTTCAGCGTGTCGCGCCAGCCGGCCTCGCGTGCCCGATAGCGGCGAAAGCCTCCCAGCAGCAGGTTGTCTTCCACGGACATGGTGCCGAACAGTTCGCGGCGTTCGGGCACCAGCGACATGCCGGCCGCCACGCGGCGCTCCACCTGCCAGGTCGACACGTCGGTACCGGCGTACTGCACGGTGCCGGCGGAATGGCCGGTCTGCGGCAAAGAACCCATCATGGCGTTCAGCATGGTGGATTTTCCGGCGCCGTTGGCGCCGATCACGGTCACGATACTGCCGGCGGGCACGGTCAGGGAGGCGCCCACCAGCGCACCCACCTTGCCGTAGCGGGCCGACAGGTTGCTGACTTCCAGGACGGGGGTTTGCGTGGCGCTCATTGCACACCTCCGGCCGACACGGGCTTGGCCTGATCCGCTTCGGGCAGGTCGTCGTCGATGCCGCCCAGATAGGCTTCCAGCACCGCCGGGTTCTTTTGCACGTCGGCCGGCACGCCTTCGGCCAGCTTGGTGCCGAAATCCATCACCACGAGGTGGTTGGTCAGGCGCATCACAAAATCCATATCGTGTTCGACGAGCAGAATGCTCATGCCTTCCGCGCGCAGTTGTTCCAGCACGCGCGCCAGGTCCTGCTTTTCCTTGTAGCGCAGGCCGGCGGCGGGTTCGTCCAGCAGCAACAGCACAGGATCGGACGCCAGGGCGCGCGCGATTTCCAGGATGCGTTGCTGGCCCAGCGCCAGGTTGCCCGCCTGCTCGTACAGGTACTCGCCCAGGCCCACCCGCTTGATCTGCTCGGCAGCCTCGTGCAGCAACTGCGCCTCGCGGGCGCGGTCCGAATGCAAGGCGCCCGCCAGCACGCCGACGTCGGAACGCAAGTGCGCGCCCAGCGCCACGTTTTCCAGCACGGTCATGCCGGGCAGCAGTTGCACGTGCTGGAAGGTGCGACCGACGCCCAGCTTGGCGATCTCGCGCGCCGAGCGGTTGTCGATGCGCTGGCCCATGAACGTGACCTTGCCGCGCGTCACCGGCAGTACGCCGCTGATCAGGTTGAAGGTCGTGCTCTTGCCGGCGCCGTTGGGGCCGATCAGGCCCATGATTTCGCCCGAACTGACCTTGAAGGTGATGTCGTTGACCGCGACCAGGCCACCGAACTCCTTGCGGATGGCGTCCACTTCCAGCACGACCTGCCCCGCTTGCGGACGCTCGCGCGTCGGCAAGGCGGGCGCGGGCGCCGGCGGCGCCAGATTGCGACGCGAACCGTCGGCCCCGGTAACGCTGCCCCACCAGCCCGCCAGGATCGGCCACAGGCCGTTGCGGGCGTATTGCAGCATCAGGATCAGCAGCACGCCGAAAACGATCATTTCGAAGTTGGCGTTGGTATCCAGCAGCTTGGGCAGCAGGTTCTGCAACTGGTCCTTCAGCACCAGGATGACGCTGGAACCGAGCAAGGCGCCCCAGACGTAACCCGCACCGCCCACCACCGCCATGAACAGGTATTCAATGCCGTAGTTCAGGCCGAAGGGGCTGGGGCTGACGGCGCGCTGCATGTGCGCGTAGAGCCAGCCCGAAATGCAGGCCAGCAGTGCCGCCCAGACGAAGATCACGACCTTGTACGCGGCCGTGTTCACGCCCATGGATTCGGCCATGCCTGCGCCGCTTTTCAGCGCGCGGATGGCGCGGCCCGGACGCGAGTTCAGCAGATTCCGCGTGGCCCACAGCGCCAGCAGCACGAACACCCAGATCAGGTAATAGATGTGCCGGCCGCTGGCCAGCGAAATGCCGAAAACGCTGAGGGGTTCGATGCCGGCGATGCCGTCGTGCTTGCCCAGCCAATCGATATTGCCGAACAGGAAATACAGCGACAGGCCCCAGGCGATGGTGCCCAACGGCAGATAGTGGCCCGACAGGCGCAACGTGATCGCGCCCAGCAGATACGCCACGACGGCGGTGATGACCAGGCCGACGGGCAACGCCAGCCAGGGCGATACGTCGTACTGCGTGGTCAGGAAAGCGGTGGTGTACGCGCCCAGGCCGACGAACGCCGCCTGGCCGAAAGACGTCAGGCCGCCCACGCCGGTCAAGAGCACCAGCCCCAGCACGACCAGGCTGGCCAGGCCGATGTAATTGAGTTGCGTCACCCAGAATTCGGGCGTGACCGGCACCAACGGCAGGCCCGCCAGGACGACGATGAATACGGCAAGCAAAATGCGGTTCATGACGTTTATTCCTCTTCGTCCACGTGATGGGTGCTGAACGAACGCCACACCAGAACCGGGATAATCAGGGTAAAGACAATCACTTCCTTGTAGGCGCTGGCCCAGAAGGACGAGAACGACTCCAGCACGCCGACCAGCAGCGAACCCGCCGCGGCGATGGGGTAGCTGGCCAGGCCGCCGATGATGGCGCCCACGAAGCCCTTCAAGCCGATCAGGAAGCCCGTGTCGTAGTAGACGGTGGTGATGGGCGCGATCAGCATGCCGGACATGGCGCCGATACCCACCGCCAGCGTGAACGTCAGGCTGCCGGACATGGTGGTGCTGATGCCGACCAGCCGCGCGCCGCGGCGGTTGACGGCGGTGGCGCGCAACGCGCGGCCATAGAGCGTCTTGCCGAAAAACAGCCACAGGGCCACGATCAGCAGCGCGCAGGTCGCCACCACGAACAGGCTTTGCGCGGACCAGACCATGAAGCCCAGATCCACCTGGCCGCTGACGAACGCCGGCGTGCGCCAGCCTTCGGCGCCAAAAAACACCAGTGCCAGGCCCATCAAGGCAAAGTGCACGGCCACGGAGACGATCAGCAACACCAGCACGGTGGCTTCGGCCAACGGCTGATAGACGATGCGGTAAACCATCGGGCCCATCGGGATCACCAGCAACAGCGTCAGCAGCATGTTCAGCCACAGCGAGTTGTCCGGTCCGGTATAGCTCTTGGTCACCCAGAACAGCGCCAGCGGCAGGACGACACAGGTGACCAGCGATTTGGGCAGGCCGGCGAAGCTGCGGGTGCGCACGGCGCGCAGCAGTTCAAGCGCCAGGCAGACGGCGCCCAGCAGCGGCAGCAGATAGGCGGTGCCGGGCACCTTGCCGTCCACCAGCATGGCGAGCGTCAAGGCGCCAAACGCCACGAACTCGCCCTGGGGAATGAAAATGACGCGCGTAACGGCGAAAACCAGCACCAGAGCCATGCCCAACAGGGCATAGATAGCGCCGTTGACGACACCGTCTTGCAGCAGGATCAGCGCAATTGAGGAATCCATCGAACAACTACCTTGTGATTTCTTGCTGATACGACACACCGGCCGGAAAGGCCGGTGCGAAGCATTGCTCGGGTGCCGCAAGACAAGCGCCAGCGACTGGCGCCTGCCTTACGTCGCGCACCCGTGGATCGGGCAATCCTGGGGAATTACAGGCCGGGCTGATAGACCCACTTGCCGCCTTCGACCTTGACGATGACGCGCGAACGCTCGTCAAAGCCGGCGTGGTCGGTGGGCGACATGTTGAACACGCCTTGCGAGGCGGCCAGATCCTTCACGCCTTCCAGCGCGTCGCGCATGGCGACGCGGAATTCCGGCGTGCCAGGCTTGGCGCCCGACTTCAATGCCACCGGCAATGCCGCTACGACCAGTTGGCCGGCATCCCACATGTGGCCACCGAACGTGTTGGTCGAGCCGGCGCCGTTGGCCTTCTCGTAGGTCTCGACGTAGGCCAGGGCCGACTTCTTGACCGGGTTGGAATCGGGCAACTGGGCCGCCACCAGCAGCGGGCCGGCCGGCAGGAGCATGCCGTCGCAGTCCTTGCCGCAGACGCGCAGCACGTCGTTGTTGGCGGCGCCGTGGGTCTGATAGATGGTGCCGCCGTAGTTGCGGGCCTTCAGTTCTTTCTGCGGCAGGGCCGACGGGGTGCCGGCGCCGGCGATCAGGATGGCGTCGGGCTTTGCGCCGACCAGCTTCAGGACCTGGCCCGTCACGCTGGTGTCGGTGCGGCTGTATTTTTCAATGGCGACGATCTCGATGCCCTTGGCCTTGGCGGCCTTTTGCATCACGTCCAGCCAGCCGTCGCCGTAGGCGTCGGCAAAGCCGATGAAGCCCAGCGTCTTGACCTTGGACTTGGCCATGGCGTCAGCCAGGGCGCCGGCCATCAGCGCATCGTTCTGCGGGGTCTTGAAGACCCAGCGGCGCTTCTCGTCCACCGGCTCGACGATCTTGGCGCTGGCGGCCACGCTGATCATCGGCACCTTGGCTTCGGCAGCCACGTCCACCATGGCGAGCGAGCCCGGGGTCACGGACGTGCCGATCAGCACGTCGACCTTGTCGTCGGAGGCCAGCTTGCGCGAGTTCTTGACGGCTTGCGTCGTGTCGGTGGCGTCGTCCAGGACGATCCATTCGATCTTCTGGCCGGCCACTTCCTTGGGCAGCAATGCCACGGTGTTGCGCTCGGGGATCCCCAGCGACGCGGCGGGGCCGGTGCTGGATACCGTCACGCCCACCTTGACCTGTGCGCTCGCCAGGAGCGGCAGAGTCAGGGCGAAAGCGGCAGCCGCCGCGGACAAGCCGAAGTGCTTGCGCATATTTTTGTCTCCTGTGGTGGCTCTTATGTGCCTCGATTGAGGCGAAGCGAGCCTAGTTAAAGTTATACAGAAAAAAATATTATATGGTTAAAACAGTATCAGATGACTTCCCGCAACTACGGTAAATCCCTGATGTGCTACGGAAACCTTGTTTTAGCAAACGCATTCGTTAATGGCGAACTTGTACTAGAAAAACTTTCGGCGCGTCAGTTGGGGGATTCCCTGTGCCGCCAGCCTAGCGTCCCAGCATCGGCCAGACGCGTTCAACACGCGAGGCCACCCACGCCGCCACCACGGCCTTGACCACATCGCCCGGCAGGAACACCGCCACCGCCGTCGCCGCCTTGGGCAGCCCCATCTTGGTCACCGACGCCAGCCACGGCACACCAAAGGCATACACCACCGCGATGCCGCCTACGACGCATGCGGCCACATAACCCGCCAACACTGTCCAGGAGCCCGTGGCGCGGCCCGCCAGACGGCGCGCCAGCCAGCCCGTCACGAAGGCGCCCGCGACCATCCCGACCAGGAACCCGCCGGTGGGGCCGAAGAAGGCGCCCAGGCCGCCCCGGCCGCCCGGCAGCACCGGCAGGCCGATCGCCGCCAGCGCCAGATACAGCAGGCAGGCCAGCGCGCCGCGCAGCGGCCCCAGCATCGCGCCGGCCAGCATGGCTCCCAGCGTCTGCAAGGTGATCGGCACCGGAATGCCGGGCAGTGGAATCGGCGGCATCAGGCTCAAGACGACGATCAGCGCCGCGAACAGCGCGATCAGCACGGTGTTATTGGATTTCATGGTTTCCCCTCTAAGGAATCAAGGCTGTGCGCGCCGCCCTCAGGGGCTGCGCGCGTCGATAGCTTCGGCGACTTCCTGGGCGCGCTTCAACGTCAGCACGATCAGCGGCACGATCAAGGCGACCGGGTGGGCGCCAAGCCCGCGGGCGGCTTGCGCTTCGCGGATCTCCTGGAAATTGCGCCAGATCTCGGGGACGAAGCGCAAGGCCAGCGCCAAGGCCAGCGCGACCTTGCCGGCATCCGCGAGGCCGATGCGTTCAAACGGCATCAGCGCGCGTTCGCAGACGGCGATCAGGTCCGAGGTGCGGGTGGCCAGCGTGACCGCCAGCGCCAGCCCCACCATCGCCCCGATGCGCAACACCACGGCCAGCGCCTCGACCCAGCCTTGAAACCATCCGGTGAACAGCGCGACGGCCAGCAGCACCCAGAGCAGCCCCCGCACCTGGCGCCAGACGGCGGCCGCAGCGACGCCCGTGGATCCGACCAACGCTGCCGCCGCGGCAAATGCCACAGCCAGCCAGCGCGGGTCGCGCAGCATGAACAGCCCTGCGCCGGCTCCGATCAACGCCGCGAGCTTCAGCCAGGCCGGCAGCCGGTGCAACGGCGACTGGCCGGCGACGTATAGCGGCTCCATCATGCGCAATGCTCCCGGTACCAGCGCAGGGCGGCGCCCGGCGTGTCGTCGGCGGCGATGCCCCCGTCGCGCACGACCAGCACGCGGTCGAAGTCTTCCAGCAGTTCCAGATCGTGGCTGACGACAATGGCGTCGTGAGGCAGCCCGGCGATGGCGTTGCGCACCCGGTTGCGGTTGCGCAGGTCCAGCTGGGTGGTGGGCTCGTCGAAGACGATCAGCGCCGGCTCCATCACCAGGACGGCCGCCAGCGCCACAAGCTGGCGCTCGCCGCCCGACAACGTGTGGCTGGTGCGGTCGGCCAGATGGCCCACGCCCAGCGCGCCCAATTGGGATTCGATGCGGCTTTCGCGCCGCGCCTTGTCGGGTTCCAGGCGCTTCAGGCCGAACGCCAAGTCTTCCCGCACGATGGGAAAGACAATCTGGTTCTCGGGGTTCTGGAACACGAAGCCGACCCGCTGGCGCACGGCCTTCAGGTCCCGGCGCGTATCCAGCCCATCCACCCGCACGCTGCCCGCGGAAGGCAGCACCAGGCCGTTGACCAGGCGCGCCAGGGTGCTCTTGCCGGCGCCGTTGGGGCCGACGATGCCGATGCGGCGTTCGGCCAGGGTCAGGCTCACCCCGCGCAACACTTCCGCCTGGGGCGTGGACACTACCGCCTGGTCAAACTCGATTAACATGGGGCGGGATTATGCCCGAACCATTTCGGGCATCGGGACTCCAAGAGCTCATATGGAAAAAGTACGCAAATCCGACGCCGAATGGCGCGCACAGCTTTCCCCCGAAGAATACGTGGTCACCCGGGAAAAGGGTACCGAACGCGCATTCACCGGGCGTTACTGGAATACCACCACGCCCGGCATCTACCGCTGCGTGGGCTGTGGCACGGCCCTGTTCGCATCCGACACCAAATTCGACGCCGGCTGTGGCTGGCCCAGCTACTTCCAGCCGCTGGACCCGGAATTGGTTCGCGAAGAGCGCGACACCACCCACGGGATGGTGCGCACCGAAGTGCTGTGCAACGTCTGCGATTCGCACCTGGGCCACGTCTTCCCCGACGGCCCCGAGCCCACCGGGCTGCGCTATTGCATCAACTCCCTGTCGATGACGTTTGAACCCATAGAAGACTGAATGAAGAAGTTTCTGTTCGACCTGTTTCCGCTGTTCCTGTTCTTCATCGCCTACCGGTACACGGACATCTTCATTGCCACGGGCGTCGCGATGGCGGCGGCCGTGCTGCAGATCATCTGGCTGAAAGCCACGGGCCGCCCCACCGAAGCCATGCACTGGATCAACCTGACGGTCATCCTGGTCTTCGGCGGCGCCACGATCTGGCTGCACAGCGACGTCTTCATCAAATGGAAGCCCACGGTGCTGTATTGGCTGTTCGGCGGCGCGCTGCTGTTCGCCCGCCTGCTGTTCCGCCGCAACCTGATCCGCCGGCTGATGGAAAAGCAGATCCAGTTGCCCGACGCGGCGTGGGACAAGCTGAACCTGGTCTGGGCCGGCTTCTTCCTGATCGCGGGTGCGCTGAACCTGTATGTGGCGTTCTCCGGCCATTTCACCGAATCGCAATGGGTCAGCTTCAAGGCCTTCGGCCTGATGGGCCTGATGGTCGTGTTCGTAATTGGCCAATCGGTATGGCTGGGCAAACACATCCAGACCGACGAAAACGCCGGCTCCGGCACCCCGCCGGGCAAGCCCTGATCCGCCAGACGGCCCTTCCTATCGGTGCGCCCGCCCCCGGGCGGCGCGCCGGAACTTACCCCTTGCCGCCATGTCAGACACCACCGACCGCATCGCCCTGATCCGGGAGCGCCTAGCCGCCCTGGAACCCCTCACTTTGGACATTCTGGACGACTCGCATTTGCATGCCGGCCACGAAGGCAGTAAAAACGGCGCCGGCCACTATCGCGTGCACATCGTTGCGTCTTGCTTTGCAGGGCTCTCCGCCGTGGCGCGACATAGGCTGGTGTATCATCATTTGCAAGATTTGATCCCCTATCCGATTCATGCGCTTGCGCTAGATGCCCAGGCTCCCAAATAGAAAGTCAAAGGATATTCATGAAACGCATCGTCATGCTGGCTGCGGCCTGCGTCATCGCCGTGCCTGCTTTCGCGCAAAACGTGGCAACCGTCAACGGTAAGGCCATTCCGCAAAAGAACCTGGATCAATTCGTCAAGCTGCTGGTCAGCCAAGGCGCAACCGATTCGCCGCAACTGCGCGAACAGGTCAAGCAAGAAATGATCAACCGCCAGATCTTCGTGCAAGCCGCCGAATCCAGCGGTATCGCCAAGCAGGCCGATGTTCAGACCGAAGTCGAACTGGCCCGCCAAGGCATCCTGGTGCGCGCCCTGATGGCCGACTACCTGGCCAAGAATCCGGTGTCGGAAGCCAAGGTCACGGCGGAATACGACAAGATCAAGAAGGAACAAGCCGGCAAGATGGAATACAAGGTCCGTCACATCCTCGTCGAAGACGAGAAGACGGCCAATGACCTGCTGGCCCAGATCAAGAGCAACAAGAGCAAGTTCGACGACCTGGCCAAGAAGAACTCGAAGGACCCCGGCAGCGCCGAAAAGGGTGGCGATCTGGGTTGGGCTCCCCCGACCAACTACGTCCAGCCGTTCGCGCAAGCCGTGACCCAGCTGAAGAAGGGCCAACTGGTCGACAAGCCGGTGCAAACCCAGTTCGGCTGGCACATCATCATGGTTGACGACACCCGCCCGGTGGAATTCCCGCCGCTGGATCAAGTGCGTCCGCAACTGGAAGAAATGCTGCGCCAGCAAACCCTGGCCGACTACCAGAAGCAACTGCGCGACAAGGCCAAGATTCAGTAAGCCTCTCGCCAGACAAGAAAACTGCCCGCCGATGCGGGCAGTTTTTTTTTGCCTCCAGCCGCCCTGAAGCAAAAAAAGCTGCGCGCTCAAGGCGTGCAGCTTTTTCGTTTTGCAGGGAAGGCCGGGGTGGGGACTGGGCCTAGGACATGCCCAGCAAGGCCTTCAGCGCGTCTTCGTCCAGCACCGTCACGCCCAGCTCCTGGGCCTTGGTGAGCTTGCTGCCGGCCTCCTCGCCTGCGACCAGGTATGCCGTCTTCTTGGATACCGAGCCGCTGACCTTGCCGCCAGCCGCCTGGATGTGCATCGAAGCCTCTTCGCGCGTCCAGTTGGGCAGCGTGCCCGTCAACACAAAGGTCTTGCCCGCCAACGTCGTGCCTTGCGGCACGGCTTCGGCCACCGGGTTCACGCCCTGCGCCTTCAGTTGTTCGATCACGTCGCGGTTGTGCTGCTCGGCAAAGAAGCGGCGAATGGAAGCCGCAACCACCGGGCCCACGTCCGGCACGGACGACAAGGCCTCTTCGTCGGCATCCATGATGGCGTCGATGCTGCCGAAATGCCGTGCGACGTCCCGGGCGGTCGTTTCGCCCACGTGGCGAATGCCCAAAGCGAACAGCAAACGGCCCAAACCGGGCTCCCGGGCCTTTTCAATGGCGGCCACCAGGTTGTCGGCGGACTTCTGGCCCATGCGGTCCAGCCCCACCAGTTCCAGCGGACGCAGGCTGTACAGGTCGGCCAGCGTCTTCACGCGGCCGCTATCGACCAACTGGTCCACCAGTTTTTCGCCCAGGCCTTCGATGTCCAGCGCCTTGCGGCTGGCAGCGTGCCACAGGGTCTGCTTGCGCTGCGCGCCGCAGAACAAGCCGCCGGTGCAGCGCGCGATGGTTTCGTCTTCCAGCCTTTCGATGGCCGAACCGCAGACCGGGCAGGCCGTCGGCATGACGAATTCCCGGGCATCGTCCGGCCGCTTTTCAAGCACCGGCCCCAACACCTCGGGAATCACGTCGCCAGCGCGGCGCACGATGACGGTGTCGCCGATCCGCACATCCTTGCGGCGGATCTCGTCTTCGTTGTGCAGCGTGGCATTGGTGACGGTGACACCGCCCACGAACACGGGCTTCAGGCGAGCTACCGGGGTGATTGCACCGGTGCGCCCTACCTGTACTTCGATATCCAGCAGGGTCGTCGTGGCCTCTTCGGCGGCGAACTTGTGCGCCAGCGCAAAGCGCGGGGCGCGCGCCACGAAACCCAGTACCTTCTGGGCCGGCAGCGAATCCACCTTGTAGACCACGCCGTCGATGTCGTAGGGCAAGGTCGCGCGCATCGCGCCCACCTTGGCGTAGAACGCCATTAGCCCTTCGGCGCCGGTGGCCCGGTGGTTGTGCATCAGATTGACCGGCAAGCCAAGCTCGTGCAGCCAGGCCAGCATCGCGCCGTGCGATTTTTCCGGAAGCACCGAGGCCTGGCCGGCGCCTGCAGAAGTCTCATCGAACTGGCCGTTCTGCGCGCCGGGCAGGCCCTGGACCTCTCCCCAGCCATACGCAAAAAAGCGCAGCGGCCGCTTGGCCGTGATGCGCGGGTCCAGCTGGCGCAGGCTGCCGGCGGCGGCGTTGCGCGGGTTGACGAACACTTTCTCGTCGCGCTTGGCCTGGGCCACATTCAACTTTTCGAAGTCGGCTCGGTTCATCAGCACTTCGCCACGCACTTCCAGCACTTTCGGGGCGGCGCCCTTCAACTGCAGCGGAATCGCCTTGATCGTGCGGATGTTGGAGGTGACGTCCTCGCCCGTCTGGCCGTCGCCGCGCGTGGCGGCCTGCACCAGGCGGCCGTCTTCATAGCGCAGGCTGATCGCCAGGCCATCGAGTTTCAATTCACAGAAATAATCGGCTTGTTGCGCCGGGCCCAGGAGGCCCGCGCCTCGCAGCGTATCCGTCACGCGGCGATCGAAGGCCGTGACCTCTTCCTCGTCGAACGCGTTGTTCAACGAGAGCATCGGCACCACATGGCGCACGCTGCCGAACGCCGAGACCGGGGCGGCCCCCACGCGTTGCGTGGGCGACTCCGGCGTGACCAGCTCGGGGTGCTCGGCCTCCAGCGCTTCCAGCTGGCGCATCAGCCCGTCGTACTCGGCATCCGAGATCGAGGGTTCGTCGTAGACGTAATAGCGGACGTTGTGCTGTTCAAGCTCTGCGCGCAAGCGCGCCGCGGCCTGGGCCGCGGATTCCCCACCGGACGTGCCGCTCATTTACGCAAACACCCGTTGAGCGCGCTCGCTTCCGGCGGGCAGGCCCGCTTGTTCGAGCTGTTCGAACAGCACTTGCAGCCGTTCGTCGATGACCGTTTCCGAACCGTCGGCCAGCGGTTTGCCCTGGTCGTCGACCAGTTCGGCGCGCAGGCGCGCGGCCAGATCGCGGCCCACATCCACCATGCGGCCAAAGGCACGGCTGTCTGCCGGCGCGCAGGGCACGTCCAGCAGCAGGTACAGGCGTTCGACACCGCCCATGCCGGCGTCGAAGGCAGCCCCGTCGGCACGCGACAGCGTGAAGCGGGTCACGCCATTTTCGGCGGGCCAGGCCAGGCGGTTGCCGTCCGCCACGAAACCCGTGTCGCGGGCGACGGACAGGACTTCAGCGGCCGGCTGGGCCGCGCCCAGCATCAGGGTCAGGCCGACCTGGGTATCCAGGGCGGCGCAGGTATCGTCCAGGCGGGCGCCCTGCTCCAGCACGGCTTGCTGGTCCGGGCCCTCGATCGTGGCGTCGAAGCGTTCGGCCATGTCCTGGGCGCGGGCCCAGGCTTGCGACCATTCGATGGCGGTCAGCGGACCGCTGCGGTTGGCCAGCAGCACGGCCAACTGCATGGAGGCATAGGTCTCGCCGGCATGGACCCGCGCGCGATGGCGGCGCTGGTCGGTTTCGGCGAACACGCGCATGGGCTTGCGGCCCACGTGCCGCAGGCTTTGCATATACGGCAGCAGGTCGGCGCCGCGCACCGGTTCGGCGAAGTTGATCTCGATGACCACTTCGCAGGCGGGATCGGGCTCCTCGGCATCGTCGGCATCGCTGCCCGGATCCACGGGCGCAGGCTGGCCTTGCGTGCGCGGCGCATCGCCGCCCATGCCGGGTTCGCGACGCGAAGTCGCCCCCGAAGCCGTCGCCGTGGCGCTGGCCGCGGCGGCGCCGCCCAGCAGCGGATCCTGCTCGGAGGTGGGGAAATGGCTCTGCATCTTGCGCCGGACGCGCCGGTCCTGCCACCAGTTGAACCCCAGCACCAGCAGTATCAGCAAGACGCCCAGGGCAATCAGCCCGATCTGCAAATCACTCATGTGTAAATCCCGCGCCAACAGTGCGGCGCCTTTCTGAATATTGGGTTTATGCCGCTTCGGAGGCCATCATTTGCACGGCCGAATCTATATCTACCGCAACGATACGCGAAACCCCTTGCTCTTGCATGGTTACCCCGATCAGTTGCTTGGCCATCTGCATGGCGATCTTGTTGTGCGAGATGAACAGGAACTGGGTTTGCTCGCTCATGCTGGCAACCAGGTTCGCATAGCGTTCGGTGTTGGCGTCGTCCAGCGGGGCGTCCACCTCGTCCAGCAGGCAGAACGGCGCCGGGTTCAGCTTGAACAGCGCGAACACCAGCGCGGTCGCGGTCAGCGCTTTCTCGCCGCCCGACAGCAGGTGAATCGTGCTGTTGCGCTTGCCCGGAGGCTGGGCCATCACCTGCACGCCTGCGTCCAGGATTTCCTCGCCCGTCATGCTGAGCTTGGCCTCGCCCCCGCCGAACAGCTTGGGGAAGAGCTCGCCGAAGTGGCCGTTCACGATGTTGAACGTCTCTTGCAGCAGCTCGCGGGTTTCGCGGTCGATCTTGCGGATGGCGTCTTCCAGGGTCTCGATGGCGGTCATCAAGTCCTGGTGCTGCGAATCCAGGAAGCCCTTGCGTTCGCGCGAGGTGTTCAATTCGTCCAGCGCCGCCAGGTTGACGGAGCCCAGCGACTCGATCTGGCGCGAAATGCGCCCCACTTCCTGCTGCAGCCAGCTGGCGCGGCGCCATTCGTCTGGGGCGTTGGCCAGATCCTGAGCCAGCGCCTCGCGGTCGACTTCACGCGCGTTGAGCTGTTCGGTGAACTGTTCTTCGGCCAGGCGGGCGGCCTGCTCCTGCAACTGCAATTCCATGATGCGCGCGCGGCGCGGTTCCAGCGTCTGCTCTTGCTGTTGCCGGTCTTCGTCGGCGCCCCGCAGCAAGGCCGCCAGGTTTTCCATTTCCTGGCGCGCGCGCGACAGCGCTTCCTCGCGCTCGGCGCGCGCTTCCAGGGCGTCCTGCAAGCCAGCCTGGGATGCGGAGGCATCCAGCTCGGCCAGATCGCCCATCAGTTGTTCCAGTTCGACCGAGCCGCGCTGGCTCTGGTCGGCGGCCAATTGCTGGTTGCGCTGCAGGTCGGTGATGCGGACCTGGATGCCGCGCTCGGCGAATTCCGCTTCCTGAGCCGCGCGCTCCAGCTCACGCAGGCGCGTGCGAGCGGCTTCGGCCTGGGCGGCCAGCGTTTCGCCGTCGATCTCGGCGTCGGCGAAACGGGATTGGTGCTCGGCCAGTTCCTCGTCCAGGGTCTCGAAACGGGCTTCGGCCTCTTCGCGGGTGGCAAGCAGGTCTTCTTCCTGGACCTTGATTTCTTCCAGGTCCTGCCGCAGGCGCGAGGCGCGTTCACCGGATTGCTCGGCCTGCTGCTGCAGCCGCGAGTGTTCGAGCTGGATGTCGTGCACCCGGCGCGTGACCTCGGCCACGCGAGTGCGCGCCGGGGCGATCGCCTGGGACACCTGCTGCCATGCCACTTCGGCGCGGGCGACCGCGGCGCGCGCCTGGTCGGCGATCAGTTGCTGGGCCTTGATCTCGCGCTGCAGGTTTTCGATTTCCTGCTGGCGGGCCAGCAGGCCGGCCTGTTCCGAGTCCGGCGCGTAGAAGCGCACGCTGTGCGCGTCGATCAGGTGCCCGGCCTTGACCACGCAGGCGCTGCCCGCGGGCAAGGTCGCGCGCATGGCCAGGGCCTGCGTCACGTCGGTGGCGGTGTAGATGCCGGCCAGCCAGTCGTTCAAGAGCGTGCGCAGGTCGGGATCGGTGATGCGCAGCAGGCTGGCTAGCGGCGTCAGGCCGGCGGGCGCAGGCGGCGTGGGTGCTGCGACCGGCAATTGATAGAAGGCCAGGCGGGCGGGCGGCGCGTCTTCGGCGAACGCGCGCGCCCAATCCAGGCTACGCACTTCCAGCGACGCCATACGTTCGCGCAGCGCCGATTCCAGGGCGGTTTCCCAGCCCGGCTCGACATGCAGCTTCTGCCACAAGCGCGACAGGCCGGCGAGTTCATGCTTGGCCAGCCAGGGTTCCAGCGCCCCCTGCTTCTGCACGTCTTCCTGCAGTTTCACCAGCGCCGACAAGCGGGCTTCCAGGCGTGCCAGGTTCTGCACGTCGGTCTGGGCGGCGGCCTGGGCGCGGCTGCGCTCGGCATCCGCTTCGGGCACGCGGCCTTCCAGCGTGGCCAGTTCTTCCTGGGCTTCTTCCAGCTGGTCTTCGCCTGCCAGGCGGTCGCCGGCCAACTGCTCCAGGCGCACCGGGTCCGGAGCGTGCAGTTCACGCAGTTCCTGCTGCAGGCGTTCGCGGCGCTGCTCCAGGACCTGCATCTGGCGGTCGGCGTCGCGCTGGGTCTGGGCGACCAGCGCCAGGTTCTGTTCGACACGGGCCAAGGCGGCACGCATCTCGTCGCGGCCGGCGGCGGCCTCGCGCACCCGCTGTTCGACGGATGGCAGGCCCGCCTGGGCGTCTTCCGCCGTGGCACGCGCCTCTTCGGTGCGGGCGGCGGCGGTCGCCAGGTCGTCTTCGGCCTGGGCGATCTGTTCGGTGCAGTGCTCGCGCTGGCTGGTCCATTCCGCGATCTGCTGCTGCAACTGGTCGCGGCGGGACTGCAGGCGGTTGCGGGAATCCACCACGTGGCGGATCTCGGCCTCCAGGCGGCTGACCTGGGCGTTGGCTTCATACAGCCCGCCCTGGGCGGCGTGGACCGCGTCGCTGGCCGCGTAATGGGCCTGGCGCCGGGATTCCAGCGCGGCTTCGCCCGCTCGCAGGCCGGCGATGGCGGCTTCCAGTTCGTTCTGGGCCTGCGCCATTTCCTGAGCTTTCTTGGCACGTTCTTCGCGCGCCCCGGTTTCCTTCAGGAACCACAGCGCATGCTGCTTCTTTTCGCCGTCGGCCTGGAGTTCACGGTAGCGCGTGGCCACTTCGGCCTGCGCCTCCAGCTTCTCCAGCTGGCTGTTCAGCTCCCGCAGGATGTCTTCGACACGCGTCAGGTTCTCGCGCGTGTCGGACAGGCGGTTCTCGGTCTCGCGGCGGCGTTCCTTGTAGCGCGACACGCCGGCCGCTTCTTCCAGGAACACCCGCAGTTCTTCAGGACGCGCCTCGATCAGGCGGTTGATCATGCCCTGGCCGATGATGGCGTAGCCGCGAGCGCCCAGGCCGGTGCCCAGGAAGATGTCGTGGATGTCGCGTCGGCGGACCTGCTGGTTGTTGACGAAATAGCTGCTGGTGCCGTCCCGAGTCAGGACGCGGCGCACGGCGATTTCGGCGTAGGTGCTCCATTGGCCCGCGGCGCGCCCTTCGCTGTTGTCGAACACCATTTCGACCGACGCCCGGGCGGCCGGCTTGCGGTGGCCCGAGCCGTTGAAAATGACGTCCTGCATGGACTCGCCGCGCAGCTCGGAGGCCTTGGCCTCGCCCAGCACCCAGCGGACTGCGTCAATGATGTTCGATTTTCCGCAGCCGTTGGGACCCACCACGCCGACCAGTTGGCTGGGCACGGGGATCACGGTGGGATCAACGAAGGACTTGAAGCCGGCGAGTTTTAGCTGAGTGAGACGCACAGTACGATGACGACGGGGTGGGTTGAACGAAAGGCGTTAACGGACCTGCCGCATAGATTGCAAACCGGCCCGTCAAGGGCCGGCTCACATATGGGTCGTATGATACCGCAGGCAGTCTGTCCCCAAACGTCAGCAACGGTCAACCTGCGGGCAAACGCTCAATAGCGCCCATCCGCGCTCCGGCTATACTCCCTGACACTTTTTGGCACGACACATAATTTTCACGCGGACCGGCCGGGCTCAGGCCAAAGAACGGGGACATTCTTGAAACGTGGTTTCTATCTAGTCATGGCCGCGCAGGCCTTCTCATCATTGGCGGACAACGCGCTGTTCATCGCAGCCATCGCCTTGATACAGGAACTGCACGGCCCCGACTGGTTGGCGCCCATGATGAAATGGTCCTTCGCGCTGGCCTACGTGGTGCTGGCGGCCTTTGTCGGCGCCCTGGCGGATTCCTTCCCCAAGGGCCGGGTGATGTTTTCCACCAACGCCCTGAAGGTGGCCGGCTGCCTGCTGATGTTCTCCTATGCCAGCATCGGCGTGGCCCCGGAATATCAGACGTATCTGGTCTGCGCGGCCTACGCGGTCGTGGGCATCGGCGCCGCCGCCTACTCGCCCGCCAAATACGGCATCGTCACCGAAATGCTGCCGCCCCACATGCTGGTCAAGGGCAACAGCTGGATCGAGGGCCTGACGGTCTTCTCCATCATCCTGGGCACGGTGCTGGGCGGGCTACTGATCTCGTCCTCGGTGTCCAGCGCGCTGCTCAGCCACTCGTTCATCGGCAACCTGGTCCACACGCCCGCCGAAGCGGCCATCCTCGTGATCGCTTTCGTGTATCTGCTGGCAGCGCTGTGCAACCTGATGATTCCGCGCACCCACGTGCGCTATCCGCCGCAGCAAAAGAACCCGGTCAGGCTCATCCGCACGTTCTGGGGCTATGTCTGCGTGCTTTGGCGCGACAAACTGGGCCAGATCTCGCTGGCCGTGACCACGCTGTTCTGGGGCGCCGGCGCAACCCTCCAGCTGATCGTCATCGAATGGGGCCGCAGCCACCTGGGTTATCAGCTGGACAAGGCCTCGATGCTGATGGGCGTGGCAGCGCTGGGCACGGTGGTGGGTTCGATCCTGGCAGGCCGCATCCCGCTGCGCCGCGCACTGGCCGTGCTGCCGGTGGGCGCCGCCATGGGGTTGGTCGTGCTGCTGATGCCGCTGGTCTACTCGCCCTGGAGCGTCTACCTGCTGCTGCTGATCACGGGCGGCCTGGCCGGCTTCTTCGTGGTGCCGATGAACGCCCTGCTGCAGCACCGCGGCCACGTGCTGCTGTCGGCCGGCCATTCCATCGCCGTGCAGAACTTCAACGAACAGCTCAACATCCTGCTGATGGTGGCGATGTACACCCTGCTGCTCTGGCTGCAATTGCCCATCAACGTGATCATCGTCATCTTCGGCACCGTGGTCGCCGTGCTGATGGTCGTGTTCATGCGCTGGAGCAAGCGCAACATGCAGGCCAACCCCGATCTGCACGACCAGATCGGCCAGGAAGGCCACGGCCGCGCGCTGGATTCCACGCACTAGGCCGCCACCACACCAAGCCATTGATCTTCCAAAGAAAAACCGGGCCCAGGCCCGGTTTTTTCTTATCTGGACAGGCGCCCGCCTCCCGGGGGGGTCACACCATCCGTGACGCCAGTTTCAGGTCCTGCCAGGCGCGCGCCTTCTCGGACGGGCTGCGCAGCAGGTAGGCCGGGTGGTAGCTGACGATGACGGGGATCTCGGCGCCCTCGTCCGTCTTGAGCGCGTGCACGCGGCCGCGCAGGCTGCCGATAGTGGCGTCCGTGCCCAGCAGCGTCTGCGCCGCAAAACGGCCCAGCACGAGGATGCGCTCGGGTTTCAGCAAGGCGATCTGCCGCATCAGGTACGGGCTGCAGGCCGCGATTTCCTCGGGCTTGGGGTTGCGGTTGCCCGGCGGGCGGCACTTGATCACGTTGGTGATGAACACGTCGGTCTCGCGGCTCATGCCCACGGCGGCCAGCATGGCATCCAGCAACTGGCCGGACCGGCCCACGAAGGGATGGCCCTGCCGGTCCTCTTGCTCGCCGGGGGCCTCGCCCACGACCAGCCAGCGGGTGGGAGTGGCGCCCTGACCAAAGACAGCATGGCGCCGGCCGTCGCACAGACCGCAGGCGGTGCAAGCCACGACCTGCTCGCGTAGCTCGTCCAGGGTGGCGTTCTTGACGGCTTCCGCGACGGGAATGCGCGGCGCTTCGACGGCTTCGTCCTCGGCCGCCTTGGGCACGGGGCGCGGCGGCGGACCGGTGCGGTTCAAGATGGATGCCGGGATACCGGGACGGCCATTCGAGCGCGTGCTCGGAACCACAGGCTCGGCGGGCGCCGGACTAACGGCCACCGCTTGCGGTACAGCGGGGGCCGGCGACGCAACCGTCGGCGGGACCGTTGCCGGCGCGATATCGTGCGCAAGCGCGGCGGGTGCCAGGCCAGGGGCCAAAACGGGTTCGGAAACAGGCGCTTGGGGCACGACTGCCGGGCGCGCCGCAGCAGGCGCCGGGCGCATCCACAGGCGTTCCATGCCGATTTCCCGCAACCAGATGCGCTGCAGGGGATTGACGCGGGGGGCTGCCGGCTTGGCGGCGGCGATCGGCGCCGTCATGCCGCTTCCTCCGCCACTGCGGCAAACCGCTTCTGCATGACCAGTGCGTCTTCACGGGCGCCTTTGGCGGCGGGGTAATACCCGCGCCGCACGCCGATCTGCAGATAGCCGTGGCGTTGATAGAAACTGACGGCGGACGCGTTCGACGGGCGGACTTCCAGCAACACGCCTTCCAGCCCGCGCGCACGCGCCTGCTGCTCGCACCAGTCAAGCAGCACGCCACCCAGGCCCTGGCGATGCAGGTGCTTGTCCACGGCGATCACAAGCAGATGCGCCACGTCGGGCGCGAACATCAAAATGCAGAAACCCGCCACCTTGCCTTCGCGGCGCAGCACCCAGGCGCCATACCCCGCGGCCAGCGCATCCGCGAAATTGCCGCGCGTCCAGGGAAAAGCCTGCACATGGGCTTCCAGCGCGACGACTTCGTCCAGGTCGGCCTCGGTGAGCGGCTGCGGAATCAAGGGCACCTGAGGGGCCTGGGGCGCCAGCGACGGCTGCGCCTTGGGATTGCCGCCTTCGCCACGCATGCGCTCGGCGGTGGTGAACGCCACCTTGTCGCGCACGTACAGCGGCGCGGCCTGTTCGGGCGGCAGGGCCTCGCCGCGCAACCAGCCCTGGCGCGCCAGGCGCGCCACGCTGGCGGCTTCGGGCCGTTGCGCGTCGGCGGCGCGGCGCCATGCGGCGGGATGCGCCATATCGGCCGCATAAGCGTCCCAGGCGTCGCCGGCCAGCACCAGATTCAGACTCTGCCCCGTCTGCGCCGACCATGCGGAAAGATGGTGTTCGGTCCAGGGCACGACTTCTGCTGCCGCGATCAGCAAAGGCGGCTGCAAGGGTTCCCAGCCGGATTCCCCTTCCCGGGCGGCAACCGGGCGGTAGACCGCCAGGTAGACCTCATTCATGCGGGCGTCCAGCGCCACGACGATGGCGTCGGACGGCGTCGCATCGGCCACCTGGGCCGCCACGGCCTGGTGGGACACCACGGGCAGCACCGGTATGCCCAGGCCCAGCCCCATGCCCTGCGCTACGCCACAGGCCACGCGCAGCCCCGTAAAGCCCCCCGGACCCTGGCCGAACGCCACGGCGTGCAGGGAGGACGGCGCCAACCCTGAGGCTGCCAGCAGTTCGTTGGCCATCGGCAAAAGCCGTTCCGCGTGCTCCTGGGACCCCTCGTGTTCCCGGGTACTGACCTCCAGACGGCCATCGACCGCCCGCAAAAGGGCCACCCCACAACGGGACGAAGACGTTTCCAAAGCCAGCAGGTTTAGTTCCATAGATGCAGATTGTACGAAATACGGCGGCTTTGGCCCCGGTTGTAAGGGGGATTTCAACCATGGTTCGCAATGTGTAATATCTTGTGAACGCCCACTAGCCGCTGGTTCTCGTCACTGTTACATTTCCGGCCATGAATACGCAAAACACCACCCCCACCCGAAAAATCCTCGTCGTCGACGATGATCCGCGCTTGCGCGATTTGCTGCGCCGGTATTTGTCCGAGCAGGGATTCAACGTTTTCGTTGCCGAAGACGCCAAAGAGATGGGCAAACTCTGGCAACGCGAGCACTTCGACCTGCTCGTGCTGGATCTGATGCTGCCCGGCGAAGATGGCTTGTCCATCTGTCGCCGGCTGCGCGGTGGCCACGACAATACCCCCATCATCATGCTCACGGCCAAGGCGGAAGAAATCGACCGCATCGTGGGCCTGGAGATGGGCGCGGACGACTACCTGTCCAAACCCTTCAACCCCCGGGAACTGCTGGCACGGATCAACGCGATCCTGCGCCGCCGCGGTACCGAGGAGCATCCCGGCGCCCCCAGCCAGGAAAACGAATCCATCGCCTTCGGCCCCTACGTGCTCAACCTGTCCACCCGTACGCTCACGCGCAACGGCGAACAGGTGCCGATCACCACGGGTGAATTCTCGGTGCTCAAGGTGTTTGCGCGCCATCCGAAGATTCCCCTGTCTCGCGACAAGCTCATGGAGCTGGCCCGCGGCCGCGAATACGAAGCCTTCGATCGCAGCCTCGACGTCCAGATCTCGCGCCTGCGCAAACTGATCGAACCCAATCCGTCCAAGCCCGTGTTCATCCAGACCGTTTGGGGTCTTGGATACGTGTTTGTGCCGGACGGTGGTAGCTGATCGGCTCGCCCGCCCCGGGCAGGAGCGCAGCCTCGTGCCCCGCTTGCGCAGAACCTTCAGGAACCTGACATCACGTTTGCGGCTCGGCTTGTTCGGCCGCACGTTCCTGCTGCTTGCCGCGCTGATGCTCGTCAGCCTGGGCGCGTGGCTACAAGTCTTCTTCAGCATGGAGCTGGGACCGCGCGCCAATCAAATGGCGCAGCGGGTGATCACGGCCGTCAATATCACGCGCACGGCGCTGATCTACTCGCATAACGGCGAACGCAGCAAGCTCCTGCTGGATCTGGCCACCAACGAAGGCATCCAGGTCTATCCGCGCGAAGTCACCGACTTTGCCGAAGCCCTCCCCGACGACGACTACTGGCAACGCGTTGCCCAGCACATCCGCACGCGCTTCGGCCCGGAAACGCAAATTGCCTGGGGCGTGAACCAGGTGCCCGGCTTCTGGGTCAGCTTCCAGATAGAGAAAGACCTGTACTGGCTGGTGTTCGAGCGAGAACAGATCGGGCTGACGGGCGGGATCGAATGGCTGGGATGGGGCGCCACGGCGTTGCTGCTTTCCCTTGTCGGGGCGGCGGTCTCGGTGGGCTTCGTGAACCGGCCCCTGTCGCGGCTGGCCCGGGCGGCGCAAGTCCTGTCGCGCGGCGAAACGCCGGCGGCCCTGCCCGAGCAGGGGCCGCTGGAGATCCGCGACCTGAATGCCTCGTTCAACCGGATGGCCAAAGACCTGCGGCAGGCCGAGGCAGACCGGGAACTGATGCTGGCGGGGATTTCTCACGACCTGCGCACGCCGCTTGCCCGCATGCGGCTTGAGATCGAGCTGAGCGGCGTATCGGAAGACGCCCGCCAGGCCATCGACGAAGACCTGGGCCAGATCGACCACAGCATCGGCCAGTTGATGGAATACGCGCGCCCCGCCGGCACGCTGCCGCAACTGGCGACAGACATCTCGGCGGTCCTGGCCGAACTCTACGAACGCGAACGCAGCCACACGGCCTCGCTGGGCGGAGAGCTCGAAGCGTCCCTGGAACCGGGGCTGCGCGCCCGGATCACGGCGCTGGACTTGAAGCGCGTGGTCAGCAACCTGATCGAGAACGCCCGCCGCTACGGACGCTCCAGCGACGGCATGGCCCATTTGGTCATGACACTGCAAGCTGAGGGCGTCATGATCGTGATCGAGGTGGCGGACCGCGGCCCCGGCATCGCGCCGGAAGACGTGGATCGCCTGCTGCGGCCGTTCTCGCGTGGCGAGGCGGCACGCACCGGCGTCAGCGGCGCGGGGCTGGGCCTGGCGATCGTCGAACGCCTGCTCAAGCACGTGGGCGGATCGCTGCGGATGCTTCCCCGCGAGGGTGGCGGCCTGACTGCCCGCATAGAGTTGCCCAAAGCTAAGTTTAGGAATTATCAATTAGACAACGATAATCCATAGCGTAGAATTTATGCTTTAAGGCACAGCCTTATTTCCACCAACAACTACTGGGAGTACACATGAAAACTGTTGGCGACAAACTCGAGCCCTTCAAGGTCACCGGCGTCAAGCCCGGCTTCAACCAGCACGAAGAAAATGGCGTGTCGGCGTTTGAAGACATCACCGAAAGCTCGTTCCCCGGCAAGTGGAAGGTGATCTACTTCTACCCGAAAGACTTCACGTTTGTGTGCCCGACCGAAATCGTCGGCTTCAACAAGCTGGCCAAGGATTTCGAAGACCGCGACGCCGTCCTGCTGGGTGGCTCGACCGACAACGAATTCGTCAAGCTGGCATGGCGCCGTGAGCACCCGGACCTGAACAAGCTGGGCCACTACCAATTCGGCGACACCACCGGTGCCCTGATCGACCAACTGGGCGTCCGTGAAAAGGGTGCTGGCGTTGCTCTGCGCGCCACGTTCATCGTTGATCCGGACAACACGATCCAGCACGTTTCGGTGAACAACCTGAACGTCGGCCGTAACCCGGAAGAAGTTCTGCGTCTGCTCGACGGTCTGCAAACCGACGAGCTGTGCCCGTGCAACCGTACGGTTGGCGGCGCTACGCTGTAATTTTCAGCCCGGCAACGGGCCTGCTTGCAGGCCCCGAGCTGGGCTTTAATTGCTCTAGATTATAGGTAAAAGCTATGGAATTTCTTACTACCATTAAGGAACAGCTCCCGGATTGGGCCAAGGACATCCGCCTGAATCTGGACGCCGTGATTGCCCGCTCGACGCTGGCCCCTGAAGACGCCGTAGGCGCCGCCCTGTCCGCCGCGTATGCCGCGCGCAGCCCGGTGCTGGTGGAAGCCTTCAAGAGCGGCCTGTCGGAAGGCGACGCCAATGCTGCTTTGACCGCCTCGGCGCTCATGGGCATGAACAACACCTGGTATCCCTACGTCGAAATGACGGGCGACGCCAACCTGAAGAGCCTGCCGGCCCAGTTGCGCATGAACGCCTACGCCACCCATGGCGGCGTGGAAAAGAAGCGCTTCGAACTGTTCGCGCTGGTGGCCTCGATCATCGGCAAGTGCCATTTCTGCGTGGCCTCGCACTATGAAAACCTGAAGAACGATGGCCTGTCGACAGAACAGTTGCGCGACGCCGGCCGTATCGCCGCCGTGGTGAACGCCGCCGCGCTGGCCCTGGCCGCCCAAGGCAAGTAAGCGAGCAGCCCCCACGCCGCACACGCTTCGCGTGCTTGCTGCCCCCCAAGGGGGCGCTTTTTGCCTTGGGGCGGCCCGGCGGAAAGTAAGCGCCCCCACGCCGCACACGCTTCGCGTGCTTGCTGCCCCCCAAGGGGGCGCTTTTTGCCTTGGGGCGGCCCGGCGGCAAAAAAAACCCGCCTGTGCAACCAGGCGGGTTTTTTCTTTGGGGCGGCGCCAGGCCGCGCCCGAAACGTTTAGTTCTTCTTCGCCATGTCGGCGGTGGTGGGCAAACCGTTGGCCACCCAGGCTTCGACGCCCCCGCGGTACCAATAGGCGGTCCAGCCGAGCGACCCGGCGCGCAGCGCCGCGTTGTACGACGAACGGTCGTTCATGCTGGCGCCCACGAACACGACCGCCGCACGGCGATTGTTGTTCGCCTTTTTCAGCAGCCAGGCATCCAGGGCGCTTTGCAACTGGTCCGTGACACTGCCATCCGAGCCCGCATCGGCCAGGGGATAGCCGATGGGCAGCGTATCGCGCAGCCCGCTGGTGTCGACGATCAGCAGATTACTGTCGTTCTTGATCATGCCAACCAGGTCGCCTGTGGTGATCAGCTTGGCGCGATTGATCTGGTTCGGCGTCGGGCCCTTATACGGTGAGGGGAACAGCAGGAACGTGGCAGGCACGCCCATATCCTTGAGTTCGTCGATTGCGCTCGGCGGCATCCCCTGCCCCGGCGGTGATGGCCGAGGCTGCTGTTGGGGCTGCTGTTGGGGCTGCTGCTGCGGTTGTTGAGACGGCGCCTTGCCGCCGCCTGTGGCCACGACTTCACCGCCCACTGTGCCCATTTCAATGTCGGAGATCATCACCGCAATGTTCTCGATCAGCTCATAGCACATGGTGATCGAGCCTTCGCGCGGGCTGTACCACGCGTTGAGCGTGTCGCAGTCTTTGAACACCACGTTCACCGGGCGGGGCAGCACATAGGTCTGCCCCAGCAGCTTGATGTTGGCCGAAATCGCGTCCGACAGGGCAGTGGCGAACAGGTTGCCAATCTTGCGCTTGGACGGTTCGAACACCACGTTGACCGGCGCACCGGGCGCGTTGGCCGGCTGCTGGCCGTCGGGCGACCAGGTGCCGACACGGGTGTGCGGCGCCAGGATCTTGCGCCAGGCGCGGTTCTGCTTGTTGAATTCGTCGGCGCAACGCGCCTTGGTCCGGTCTTCCAGGCCTACGTGTTTGGCGACCGATTCGAACACGGCCGGATTGCCGCCATACATGATGCACAGCATGTTGCGAAAGCGCTTGAGGTCGCCCGTGTGCTCGTCCTGCCAGGCCGACGATTCGGATGCCCCGCGCTTTTCCGCCAGCTTGCCGCTGTAGTACCACTGCAAGGCGGCGTAGGTCGCGGCGTCACGCGCCATGGTGTTCGCGTCTTGGTCGGCCGACGGATACATCGTCGGCTCGACAATCTGCAAGGCGGCGTAGATATCCACCGCATCTTCTTCCGCGCCCGTGGACGGCAATTCCAGTTCGCCGATCAACGCATGGCCGAACTCATGCATGAAAATGCTGCGCATGATGCCGACGTACACCGACACGATACGCATGGTGTCGCCGCCAAAACGCGGATACGGACCGGCGCCGGCCAAGCCGGAACCGCCCGAATTGTTGGGAGCCGGGGCCGCGACAGGCGGTTGCGTGCCCTGCGGCGCGCTGGCGCCGCCACCCGCGCCACCCCCACGCGGAGGCAAGCCGGCAGGTTGCGGCGCCGGCGCGCCAGCGCCGCTGCGCGGGGGCAAGCCGCCGCCTTGTTGCGCAGGCGCGCCCTGCCGGGGCGCCAGGTCGGTATTGATCGAAAAGTCCGCAATACCGAACGTGCCCACGTCGTAAGCCATGATGCCGATATCACCGCCCACGGCGGAAGAATCGGTCACGTCGCCGATGATCTTGCCGTTCACGATGAACCGGGCTGCGCCCGGCAACTCGACCACCTTGATGCGGTCCGAGCCATCCAGCTTGGCCAGGTTGGGAACCGTGGCGATATCGCGACGGTTCTGACCTTCAAGACAGAACAGGATGGTTTTCTTGTCGGCCGTGATCTCGATCAGGCACAAGCCCTTCTTCGCGGGATTGCTCAGCGCCACGCCAATGGAGGCCTTCGGATTCTGCGAATTGACGACCACATTCACATCGGTCACGCGCCCCTGTTCGGGGGCCGGTCCGACCGGAAGGTAAAGCGTTTGTTCACTACCGGGCGTCGCCACATTGCGCAACGTGAACCAGCCATCCTGCACGGCGGCGGTCCAGCCCTGGATAATCTGCTGTCCGACGACGCCTGCCAGTGGCCCAAGCTGTTGTTCAAACGCAGCGTGTGCGGGCGAACCCAATGCAACGAGGACCGAAAACAGCGCGACGCCACGTAAACGCATCTGAAATTCTCTATGTAGGCAGATTGAGGTAGCGCAGAATATTCCAGATCAATTTGACCTGCTTATTCATTTGTTAAAGATGTATAGCAAAGTAAATGCAATGGAATTTCATTGCATTTACGATGGAACATCGTCAGGTTTCCGCGCGGGCCAGCAAGGCAACGACAGTGGCCGCAATGCCTTCCTTGCGGCCCAGATAACCCAAGCCTTCGTTCGTCTTGGCCTTGATGTTGATCTCGGTCTCTGCCAGGCCGAGGTCAGCGGCGATGTTCGTCACCATGGCCGGCGCATGCGGGCCGATCTTGGGGGCTTGCGCATGCAGGGTGGCGTCGATGTTGACCGGTATCCATCCCGCGCGGCGCACCCGCGCCATCGCCTCGCGCAGCAGCACGCGGCTGTCCGCGCCCTTGAACGCGGGGTCCGTGTCGGGGAAGTGGCGGCCGATGTCGCCCAGACCCGCCGCCCCCAGGAGCGCGTCGGTGATCGCGTGCAGCAGCACGTCCGCATCGGAATGCCCCAGCAGGCCATGCGTGTGCGGGATCGTGACCCCGCCGATGATCAGCGGGCGGCCTTCGACCAGCGCGTGCACGTCAAAGCCCTGCCCGACGCGAAAAGGAATGCTCATAGCCATTTTTCCATCAGTTCGAAATCATTCGGCCACGTCACCTTGAAGTTGCGCAAGGCGCCCGGGACCAGCAACGGCGCGTACCCGGCGGCTTCGAGGGCCGACGCCTCGTCGGTGACGGTCACGCCATTCACGGAGGCCGCCGTCAGCGCATCGCGCAGCACGCCAGCCCGAAACATCTGCGGCGTCTGCGCCAACCACAATCCATTGCGATCCAGGGTGCGCTCCACCCGCTCGTGCCCGCCCTTGACCGTGTCGGCCACGGGCAACGCCAGCAGGCCGCCCACCGGATCGGCCAGGCAGGCGTCGATCAGGCGGCGCAGCGCGGCCTCTGGCAGGCCGGGACGGGCCGCATCATGGACCAACACCCAGGCATCGTCGGCCACGCCGCTGTCTGCCAGCGCGCCGGCGACGGTGTCGGCCCGCGTCGTGCCGCCACAGGCCCGCCACACCGTCCGGGGCAGGCCGGCCAAGGCCGCGTCCACCCACCCGTCGCCCGGCGTCACGGCCACGCGCACCTGGGACACCCGGTCGTCGGCCAGCAGCGCGCGCACCGCATGGCGCAGCATGGGCTGTCCGGCCAATGGACGATACTGTTTTGGCACGGCCTGCGCGCCAGGCTGGCTGGCGCGGGCGCCGACACCCGCGGCGGGAACGATCGCAATGATTGAGTCAGACATGGTGCGGTGATTTTATAATCTTCCGCTTGATGCCTGCTTCCACCCTGATGCCCACCCCCACTTCCCCCGCCACCGCCGCGCCGCCCGTCCCGGCGACCGCCCCTACCCTGTCCGCGCTGAAACCCGGCGCGCGCTACGCGCAGCCCCGCCCGCCGGGCTCGGGAGACGCCTGGCTGCTGGCGGATCTGGCACGGCAGGCGGCCGCGCCGCTGGTCATCCTGACGGCCGAACCGCTGGAGGCTCAGCGCCTGGCGGAAGAGATCCAGCTGTTCGCCCCGGACCTGCGCGTGCGCCAGTTGCCCGACTGGGAAACGTTGCCTTATGACGCGTTTTCGCCACACCAGGACCTGATTTCCCAGCGCCTGCACACGCTGCACTCGCTGATGATGAAGACGGTGGACGTGCTGACGGTGCCGATCACGACCGCGCTGTACCGGCTGGCGCCCCCCTCGTTCCTGGCGGCCTACACGTTCTCGTTCAAGCAGAAAGACAAGCTGAACGAGGCCGCCCTGCGCGCGCAACTGACGCTGGCCAACTACAACCACGTCACCCAGGTGACGGCGCCGGGCGAATTCTGCCTGCGCGGCGGGCTGATCGACCTGTTCCCCATGGGGTCGGCGGTGCCTTACCGGCTGGACCTGTTCGACGACGAGATCGAAACCATCCGCAGTTTCGACGTGGACACGCAGCGCAGCCTGTACCCGGTGCGCGAGGTCCAGCTGCTGCCCGGCCGCGAATTCCCGATGGACGAGGATTCGCGCACCCGGTTCCGCGCGCGCTTTCGCGAAATATTCGAAGGTGACCCGTCCCGCGCCCTGCCCTACAAGGACATCGGCAACGGCATCCCGTTTGCCGGCGTCGAGTACTACCTGCCGCTCTTCTTCGAGGAAACGGCGACGCTCTTCGATTACCTGACGGCCGGGACCGTCACCGTCACGGTCGGCGATATCGACGACGCGATCCAGCGTTTCAATCACGACACGTCCAGCCGCTACGGCTTCCTGAAAAGCGACCGCGAACGCCCGGTGCTGCCGCCGTCCGCGCTGTTCCTGGACAGCGAAACGCTCTACACCCGCCTGAAGGAGTTCCGCCGCCTGTCGCTGACCGCCGGCGAGCCGCATCCCGACTTCCGCGCGGTGCCCGACGTCAGCGTGGCGCGCCGTTCCGACGATCCGATCGCCAAGCTGCGCGCGCTGGTCCAAACACGCCAGACCCGCGTGCTCCTGTGCGCGGACTCCGCCGGCCGGCGCGAGACCCTGGTGCAGATGTTGAACGAGTTCGGCGTCACGCCTGACGCGCAACCGGACACCATCGAAGCCTTCCTGGCGTCCGACGCGAATTTCGGCATCGTCGCCGCGCCGCTTGCCACCGGCTTCGGGCTGCCGCAGGCCAATCTGGCCTTCCTGACCGAAAACGACCTGTACCCCGGCCTGGCCAACACCGGCCGCCGGGGCAAGCGCGACCAGGAACGCGCCAGCAACGTCGAAGCCATGGTGCGCGACCTGTCCGAACTGCGCGCCGGCGACCCCGTCGTCCATGCGCAGCACGGCATCGGCCGCTACCACGGCCTGGTCAACATGGACATGGGCGAAGGCGAGATGGAATTCCTCCATCTTGAATACGCCAACGGCAGCACCCTGTACGTGCCCGTCTCGCAGCTGCATGTGATCGCCCGTTACAGCGGCGCCGATCCGGAAGCCGCACCGCTGCATCAACTGGGCTCCGGCCAATGGGACAAGGCGCGCCGCAAGGCGGCCAAGCAGGTGCGCGACACCGCGGCCGAGCTCCTGGCGCTGTATGCGCAGCGCGCCGCGCGTGAAGGCTTCGCCTTCAACCTGCCGCTGAACGACTACCAGGCGTTTGCCGAGGGCTTCGGCTTCGAAGAGACGGCCGACCAGGCCGCCGCCATCGAAGCCGTCCTGGCAGACATGACCTCTGGCCGCCCCATGGACCGGCTGGTCTGCGGCGACGTGGGCTTCGGCAAGACCGAAGTGGCGCTGCGCGCGGCCTTCCTGGCGGTGGCCAACGGCAAGCAAGTTGCCCTGTTGTGCCCCACCACCCTGCTGGCCGAACAGCATGCCCAGACCTTCTCGGACCGCTTCGCGGACTGGCCGGTGCGCGTGGTGGAGTTGTCGCGCTTCCGGTCGGCCAAGGAAGTGGCGGCCGCCGTCGAAGGCATCAACGACGGCCGGGTCGACATCGTCATCGGCACGCACAAGATCCTGTCCAAAGATGTGAAATTCAAACGTCTGGGACTGGTCATCATCGACGAAGAGCATCGCTTCGGCGTGCGCCAGAAGGAAGCACTGAAGGCGCTGCGCGCCGAAGTCGACGTGCTGACGCTGACCGCCACGCCGATCCCGCGCACGCTCGGCATGTCGCTCGAAGGCATCCGCGACTTCTCCGTGATCGCCACCGCGCCGCAGAAGCGCCTGGCGATCAAGACCTTCGTGCGGCGCGAAGACGGCAGCACGCTGCGCGAGGCCCTGTTGCGCGAACTCAAGCGCGGCGGCCAGTGCTACTTCCTGCACAACGAAGTCGAGACCATCCACAACCGCCGCGCGCGCCTGGAAGAACTGGTACCCGAGGCCCGCATCGCGGTCGCCCACGGCCAGATGCCCGAGCGCGAGCTGGAACAAGTGATGAAGGGCTTCTACCAGCAGCGCTACAACGTGCTGCTGTGCACGACCATCATCGAAACGGGCATCGACGTGCCCAGCGCCAACACCATCGTCATCCACCGCGCCGACCGCTTCGGGCTGGCCCAGCTGCACCAGTTGCGCGGCCGCGTGGGGCGTTCGCACCATCAGGCCTACGCCTACCTGCTGACGCCAGGCGAAGACGCCATCACGACCAACGCCAAGAAGCGCCTGGAGGCGATTCAGGCCATGGAGGAACTGGGTTCCGGCTTCTACCTGGCCATGCACGACCTGGAAATCCGGGGCACGGGCGAAGTGCTGGGCGATTCGCAATCGGGCAACATCCAGGAAGTGGGTTTCTCGATGTACAACGAGATGCTCAACGAAGCCGTCCGCGCCCTGCGCGCGGGCGAGGAACCCGACCTGGACGCGCCTTTCAACCTGGCCTGCGAAGTCAACCTGCATGCGCCCGCGCTGCTGCCTTCGGACTACTGCGCCGACGTGCATGCGCGCCTGGGCATCTACAAGCGCCTGGCTCACGCCGCCGACGAAGACGATCTCATCCACATCCAGGAAGAACTGATCGACCGCTTCGGCAAACTGCCCGAAGCCGCGCAGACGCTGCTGACCACGCACCGCCTGCGCCTGGCCGCGCAACCGCTGGGCATCGTCAAGATCGACGCCAGCGAAACGCAGGCCTTGCTGCAATTCGGCCCCAAGACCACCGTCGATCCGGGCCGGATCATTGAACTTGTGCAACGCCAACGCAACATCAAACTGGCAGGACAGGATAAATTGCGGATTGAGATCAAGGCCGCGCAGATCGCCGCCCGCGCCGACGCCGTGCGCGTCGTGCTGCGCGCCTTGAAGTGAACCCCGCCAACCTTCGCAACTTTATGACTACCCATCACCTTGTCGTCCAATCTCCCGGCCTGACCATCGAACACGCGGAACAGCTGGCCGCCCTGGCGCAAGCCCAGGGCGTGGCGCGCATCAGCAACACCGCCGCCCGCCTGCTCGACGTGCAGCACGACGCCCTGACCCGCGCGGAAGTCGTCGCCTGGGCCGAGCGCAACGGCGTGGACGTGGCCTTCCTGCCCGCGGGCCTCAAGCTGTCGCAGTGCAAGGTGCTGGCGATGGACATGGATTCCACGCTGATCAACATCGAGTGCATCGACGAGATCGCGGGCGTGGTGGGCGTGAAAGACAAGGTGTCCGAGATCACCGAAGCCGCCATGCGCGGCGAGATCAAGGACTTCGCGGAAAGCCTGCGCCGCCGGGTCGCGCTGCTCAAAGGCGTGCCGGCCGAAGCGCTGGAACAGGTCTACGTGGAAAAGCTGCGGCTGAACCCGGGCGCGGAACGCCTGATCAGTACCGCCCAGGCCGCAGGCATCAAGGTCCTGCTGGTCTCTGGCGGCTTCACCTTCTTCACCGACCGCCTGCGCGAACGGTTAAAGCTCGACAGCGCGCACGCCAACACGCTGGAGATCGACAACGGCTTGCTGACCGGCCAGGTGGTGGGCGACATCCTCGACGCCTCCGCCAAGGCCGTCTACCTGCGCGAGTTCGCCCGCACGCATGGCGCCACGAAAGAGCAGATCATCGCGATGGGCGACGGCGCCAACGACCTTCTGATGCTGGGCGCCGCGGGCTTTCCGGTTGCCTACCACGCCAAGCCGCTGGTGCGCGAGCAGACCCGCTACGCATTGAACGTGACGGGCCTGGACGGCGTGCTGAACTGGTTTGAAAGCTGATCGGCCGCAGACGGCATCGTCACCATGAAAAAAGCCACCTTGCGGTGGCTTTTTCATTGCGGAAGGCGGATCAGTACCGGACCTTCAGCGACAGCAATGCCGCGCGGCCCGTGCCCAGTGCGGCATAGTGCGCCGCGTAGGCCTTGGTGTAGTAGGTTTCGTCGAACAGGTTCAGCACGTTCAACTGCGCCGAGAAGTGCTCGTTGAATTCGTAGCCGGCCATGGCGTCGAAGCGCCAGTACGACGGGACCCAGCGCGCCTTGGGCGTGCCGTCGGCGTTGCTCGAGGCGTCCGCATTGCCAAACTGCTTGTCCACGTAATAAGCGCCGCCGCCAACCGTCAACTTGGGCAGGACCTTGTAGGTCGTCCACAGGCTGAAAGCGTTGCGCGGCGTGTTGGGCAGGTCCTGGCCCACGGCGCCGCTGTTGTAGGCGCCCTTGGTCACTTCGCTGTCCATGAAGGTGTAGCCGCCGAACACGTTCCACTTGGGCGTGATGTTGCCCGAGAAGCCCAGTTCGATGCCACGCACCTTGGCCTCGCCGACTTGCGACACTTCCGTGGCGGACACGGCTACGCTCGTGTTCTTGCGAATGTCGTGGAACGCCGCTGCCGACAGGGTCAGGCGGTCGTCGAACACCTGCCACTTGGTGCCCAATTCAACCGTGCGGCTCTTTTCGGGCTCGAGCGACGAGCTCGTGATCGACGCGGCATCGCTGATGGCGCCGGCTGCGATCGCGGAAGGCGTGGACGACGTGCCGTACGTGGCATAGATCGTGCCATTGGGCACGGGCTTGTAGGCCAGGCCCACCTGGTAGTTAAACAGGTTGTCTTCGCGGCTGGTGCTGTAGAACGCGGGCGTGGACGCCGGATCGTTGCGGCCCTTTGCGATGTTGCTGCCGCTGGTGCGGTAGTTGTCCCAGCGCGCACCCAGGCTGGCTTGCCATTGTTCGTTGAACTTGATGGTGTCGAAGCCGTAGAACGCCACCGTGTCCGTGTTGTAGCGGGCCGGATTGTCGGCGCGGGTCAGGTGGCCGGTGTAGTCGGTGCCCGGATCCGGATTCCACAGGGACGCGCACAAGGCCGGGTTGGACAGGTCGGTCGCACTCACCTTGCACGCCATCGGACCGTTGGCGATGCTTTGGGTATAGCTGTCCTTGTCCTGCTTGATGTTGCTGTATTCAAGGCCCAGGTCGAACGTGTGCTTCAGGCTGCCGGTGTCGAACTCACCCGTCAGGTCCGTCTGGTTGGCAAAGCTCTTGGTGACGTAGTAGCCCGACTTCAACGCGCGGTAGACCAGGCCGTTGGGCACGTTGCCCTTGCTGTCGTCCGGGTTGGTGGCCGCGAAATCGGTCGTGCCGCGGCCATAGCGGGTCACGTTGCGCAGTTGCAGCTTGTCCGAGAAATCATGCTGGAAATCGACGGTCGCGACATCGTCGCGCGTGCTCATGAAGTCGCGGCCTTTCAGGCCATAGAACGTCTTGCGGCTCACCCCCATCGTCTCCGTCACCGGCTGGCCCGTCTTCGGGTCATACGGAATGGAGTAATCCGGCATGCTGTCGTCTTGGTAGTGGTAGTAGCTCAACGTGATGCGGGTCGGCGTGCCCACGCCCAGCATCAGCGACGGCGCCACGCCCCAGCGCTCGAAATTGACGGCATCGTCGCGGCCCGGCACATCGCCCTTGTTGCCCATCACGTTCAGGCGAAACGCTGCCTTGTCGGCCAGGCGCCAGTTGCTGTCGATCGTGGCGCGGTAGTTGTTGTCCGTGCCGATCTGGGCCGTGGCTTCGGTGAAGTCCGTCGCCTTGGGCGCCTTGCTGACCATGTTGATGCTGCCGCCGGCGCCGCCGCGGCCGGAATACACCGAGTCCGGGCCCTTGATCACTTCCACCTGTTCCAGGTTGAAGGTGTCGCGCACCTGGGTGCTGGAATCACGGATGCCGTCCAGGAACAGGCTGCCGGCGGCATTCTGGCCACGGATGATCGGCAGGTCGCCGCCCGGGCGGCCGCCTTCGCCGGCACCGAACGTGATGCCGGGCGAATTGCGCAGCACGTCTTGCAACGTGGACGCCGCCTGATCCTGAATCACCTGCTTGGGCACGACCTGCACCGTGCGCGGCGTATCCAGCAAGGGTGCGGTCATCTTTGGCGACGGCACCGTGCTGGTCTGGTAGGAAGACCCTTCGCCTTCCACCCGTACCGGGGCAAGCTGCGTCACGCCCGAATCCGCAGACTGCGCGGCGGCGTAGGGACTGATGAACAGGACGGGCGCGGCGATGGCGGCGGCCAGCGAGGTAGTGAGCGTATTCAGCGAATACGAATCTTGGGGCTTCAAACCAGCTTCTCCAGAATATGAATAGCAACGATTCTTGTTTTTTTACCGGTTGCGATTTTGATCCTGCCCACTGAATGAAACCTGAATGAAAGCATTTCCCTCATGCTAAAGATGAAAAAACAACACTTATGGATGCACGTTCGTTATTAATCGCGCTTTATAACCGAACTTAAGGGTGACGGATCTCACAATACGAAGGGCCAAATCCGGTACCGCTAGAGGCATGCCTGGAAACGCCGCCAAGCGTTTTTAGCCGCGATCAAGCACATTTCACGAACCCAAAAGAAAAACGCCCCTGACGGGGCGTTTGGTGGCTTGGCGGGCCTTCAGGTGCGCAAACGAGGGTGCCGTTTGAACAAGTAGCGGTACACGAAGCCCGGATAGGCCAGCACCAGGAACAAGCTCAGGGTAATTGCGTAGAACTCCCAGGTTTGGGCAAAGCGGTTGCCCAAGGTGGATTCGAACGCAAACCCCAGCGCGCCGACAATGGCGTAGAACACCAGCACTTCAAGCAGACGCAGCCAGAATGGCTTGACCGCGGCTTCCCCGCCCTGTTTCCAGGGCAGGACGGCGAACACCCGCTCCGTCAGGAACGGGAGGTTCGCGCTGACCAAAGCCAGCGCAATCAACAGCCATACCGCCAGCGTCTGGTTCATGGCTGGTATCCGCTTACAGGCTCAGCGACGAACGGATGGCCTGGACGCACAGCGCCATCAGGCCGCCCGGCAGCAGGCCCAGCACCAGCATCATGGCGCCGTTGATCGACAGCAGGCCGCGTTGGCTGCAGGTGGCGGCGATCGGTGCAGCGTTAGCCGCCGGCTCGTCGAAGTACACGACCTTGACGACACGCAGGTAGTAGAACGCGCCGATCAGCGAGAACAGCACCGCGATCACGGCCAGCGTCACGTGGCCGGCGCTGATCAGCGCTTGCAACACGGCCAGCTTGGCGTAGAAGCCCACCAGCGGCGGAATGCCGGCCAGCGAGAACATCAGCAGCAGCACGATGGCGGCGTGCCACGGGCTACGGCGATTCAGGCCCTTCAGGTCGTCGATCTGCTCGCATTCAAAGCCCTGACGCGACAGCAGCAACACGATGCCGAAGCTGGCCAGCGTGGTCAGGACGTAGGTCAGCATGTAGAACAGCGACGCGCCATAGGCGGCGGACGACAGTTCCGGCTTGCCGGCGACGGAACCCGACATCAGGCCCAGCAGCACGAAGCCCATGTGCGAGATGGTCGAGTAGGCCAACATGCGCTTGAAGTTGGTCTGCGCAATGGCGGTCAGGTTGCCGATGGCCAGCGACAGCACGGCCAGGATCATCAGCATCGGCTGCCAGTCGGCGGCCAGGCCATGCAGGCCGTCCACCAGCAGGCGCAGCGTGATGGCGAAGGCCGCCAGCTTGGGCGCGCCGCCCAGGATCAGCGTGACCGCGGTCGGCGAACCCTGGTAGACGTCCGGCACCCACATGTGGAACGGAACCGCACCCAGCTTGAATGCCAGACCCGAGACCAGGAACACGATGCCGAACACCAGCGCCATCTTTTCGGCCTTGCCGGCGGCGATGACCTTGGAGATTTCAGCCAGGTCCAGGTGACCCGTGGAGCCATAGACCATCGACATGCCGTACAGCAGGAAACCCGAGGCCAGCGCGCCCAGCACGAAGTACTTCATGGCGGCTTCGGTGGCCACGACGTCGTCGCGACGCAGGGCGATCAGCGCGTACAGCGCCAGCGACATCAGTTCCAGGCCGAGGTAGATCGAGATCAGATTCCCGGAGGAGATCATGACCATCTGGCCCAACAGCGCGAAGAGCGTCAGAACATAGAGTTCACCGCCCTTGAGCATGTCGCGGACCTGCGCATACACGCGGCCGTAGACCAGCGTGGCGCCCACGGCGATGTAGGACGCGATCTTCAGCAGGTGCGACAGTTCGTCAGTGACGTACAGCCCGTGGAACGTTGCGCCCGAAACGCCGTTCTTCCATTGCACGGCCGACACGACGGTCAGCACGCCCAAGGCCAGCAGGGTCAGCAGGAACGTTGGCTTGCGCTCAGGGTGATTGCTGACCGCGTCGACGAGCAGGATAGCCAGGCCGAAAACCAGCAGAAGGATTTCCGGTGTCGCCAGGGCGAAATCGATTTGGGATTGCATCATTGTCTTGTCTTACAGTTTCGAGACGGCAACGTGTTGCAGCAGGGCCTCGACCGACACGTGCATCACGTCGGTGAAGGGCTTGGGATAGATCCCCATGTACAACACGGCGATCGCCATCACGCCAAGAATCACAAATTCGCGGCGGTTGATATCGGTCAGTTCGCGCACATGGTCATTGGCGACGTCGCCCAGGACCACGCGCTTGACCATCCACAGCGAATACGAAGCACCCAGGATCAGGGCGGTAGCCGCCAACAGGCCGATCCAGAAGTTGTGCTCGACCGCGCCCATGATCACCATGAACTCGCCGACGAAACCGCTGGTGGCCGGCAGGCCGCTGTTGGCCATCGAGAACAGGATGAAGAACGTGGCGAAGCGCGGCATCACGTTGACCACACCGCCGTAATCGGCGATGCGGCGCGAGTGCATGCGGTCGTACAGGACGCCGATACACATGAACATGGCGCCCGAGACGAAGCCGTGGGAGATCATCTGCACGATGGCGCCTTCGACGCCGGCCGTGTTGAAGATGAAGAAGCCCAGCGTCACGAAACCCATGTGGGCCACGGACGAGTAAGCCACCAGCTTCTTCATGTCTTCCTGGATGATCGCCACCAGGCCGATGTAGATCACCGCAACGAGCGACAGCGTGATCATCAGGCCAGCCAGGCTGTGCGAGGCGTCCGGCGTGATCGGCAGCGAGAAGCGCAGGAAACCGTAGGCGCCCAGCTTCAGCATGATCGCAGCCAGCACGATGGAGCCGCCCGTGGGCGCTTCAACGTGAACATCCGGCAACCACGTGTGGACGGGCCACATCGGCACCTTCACCGCGAAAGCCGCCAGCAGCGCCACGAAGATCAGGATCTGCTCGGTCTGGCCCAGCTTGACCTTGTGCCAGGTCAGGATGTCGAACGAACCACCCGAAGCGTGCCACAGGTAGATGAACGCGATCAGGGTCAACAGAGAGCCCATCAGCGTGTACAGGAAGAACTTGAACGCTGCGTAGATGCGGTTATCGCCGCCCCACGCACCGATGATGATGTACATCGGGATCAGCGTGGCTTCGAAGAACACGTAGAACAGCATGCCGTCCAGCGCAACGAACACGCCCACCATCAGACCCGACAGGATCAGGAAGGCGGCCATGTACTGCGCCACGCGGCTGGTGATGACTTCCCAGCCGGCCAGCACCACGATGATGGTGATGAATGCGGTCAGGAGGACGAACCACAGCGAAATGCCGTCGATGCCCAGGTGGTAGTTGACGTTGAAGGCTTCAATCCACGAAGCCTTCTCCACGAACTGCATGGCGGCCGTGGTGTTGTCAAAACCGGTGTAGAGCGGAATCGTGACGAGGAAACCGGCAACGGCGCCGGCGAGCGACAGGCCGCGCGTCAGACCGGGACGGTCGTCACGGCCCACCGCCAGCACCAGCAGGCCGAATACGATCGGGACAAAGATCGCAAGCGTGAGCCAGGGGAAAGTGTTGGATGCCATCTCGCTTGCCATCATTGGGGAATCAGCACAAAGAAAGTCACCAGCGCCATGATGCCGATGATCATCGCGAACGCGTAGTGATAGATGAAGCCGGACTGCAGGTGGCGGCTGACCGCAGCCACCCAGCCCACCACGCGGGCGCTACCGTTGACCAGCAAACCGTCGATGATGCCGCGGTCGCCGGTATTCCACAGGCCACGGCCCAGGGCGCGCATGCCGCGAGCGATGATCTGCTCGTTGACCCAGTCCACGTAGTACTTGTTCTCAAGCACCTTGTTCACGCCAGACAGGCTGGACTTGATCGCGGCCGGAACCTTGGGGTTGATCAGGTAGCAATACCAGGCGATGACGAAACCTGCCACGACCAGCCAGAAAGGCAGGGTCTGGAAGGCATGCAGGCCATAGGCAACCCAGCCGTGCCACTCTTCGTTCAGTTCGTGCATGGCCGGATGCTGCGGCAGCACCGTGATCACGCCGTTAAAGAACTTGCCGAACAGCATCGGGTCGACCGCCCAGGCGCCAACCAGCACCGACGGAATCGCCAGCAGGATCAGCGGCAGCGTGACCACCCAGGGCGACTCATGGGGCTTGCCGCCATGATGGCCGTGGCCGTGATCGTCGTGACCGTGGTCATCATGAGCATGGTCGTCGTGGCCATGGCCGTGGTCGCTGGTGTCGAAGCGTTCCTTGCCGTGGAAGACCAGGAAGTACACGCGGAACGAGTACAGCGAGGTCACGAACACACCGATCAGCACGGCGTAGTACGCGAAGCTTGCACCCCAGACGTTAGCGTGGCCGGCGGCTTCAATGATGTTTTCCTTCGAGTAGAAACCCGAGAAAAACGGCGTGCCGACCAGGGCCAGCGTGCCCAGCAGGAAGGTGATCCAGGTGATGGGCATGTACTTGCGCAGGCCGCCCATGTTGCGGATGTCCTGGTCGTGGTGCATGCCGATGATGACCGAACCCGCGCCCAGGAACAGCAGCGCCTTGAAGAACGCGTGGGTCATCAGGTGGAAGATCGCCACCGAGTAGGCCGACGCGCCGAGCGCAACCGTCATGTAACCCAGCTGCGACAGCGTGGAGTACGCGACGACGCGCTTGATGTCGGTCTGGATGATGCCCAGGATGCCCAGGAACAGTGCGCCGATGGCGCCGATCACGATGATGAACGACAGCGCCACGTCCGACAGTTCGAACAGCGGCGAGAAGCGCGCGACCATGAAGATGCCGGCCGTCACCATGGTGGCGGCGTGGATCAGTGCGGAGATCGGGGTCGGGCCTTCCATCGAGTCGGGCAGCCAGGCGTGCAGGGGGACCTGCGCCGATTTGCCCATGGCGCCGATGAACAGGCAGATACACGCCACCGTCAGCAGCATCCAGTCCGAGCCCGGCAGGGTCATCGCGGCCAGCTTGTCGGCTTGGGCGAACACTTCGCCGTAGTGCATCGTGCCGGCGTACGCGAACAACAGGCCGATGCCCAGCACGAAGCCGAAGTCGCCGACGCGGTTGATCAGGAACGCCTTCATGTTGGCGAAGATGGCCGTCGGGCGGGTGTACCAGAAACCGATCAGCAGGTACGAGACCAGGCCCACCGCTTCCCAGCCGAAGAACAGCTGCACCATGTTGTTCGACATCACCAGCATCAGCATGGAGAACGTGAACAGCGAGATGTACGAGAAGAAGCGCTGGTAGCCGGGATCATCCGCCATGTAGCCGATGGTGTAGATGTGCACCATCAGCGACACGGAGGTCACCACGACCATCATCATGGCCGACAGCGGATCGATCAGGAAGCCGATTTCCAGCTTGGTCTGGCCGATGAGGCTCCAGGTGTAGACCGCGCCGTCAAAGCGCAGGCCGTTCAGCACGTCGGCCAGCACCACCACCGAACCGATGGCGGAGATGAGCACGCCCAGGATGGTGATGACGTGCGAAGCACGACGGCCGATCGGACGGCCCAGGAAGCCGGTGCCGAAAAGGCCCGCGAGAATTGCTCCGGCCAGCGGTGCCAGCGCGATGAGCAAGTAGAGATTGGGTGAGCTAGACATTTTCTTCCAATACCCCGTCAGCCCTTCAGGCGATCGAGTTCGTCAACGTTGATCGTGTTCAGGTTGCGGAACAGCAGCACCAGGATGGCCAGGCCGATCGCCGCTTCAGCGGCGGCCACGGTCAGGATGAAGAACACGAACACCTGGCCGGCGGTGTCGCCGAACCAGCTGGAGAACGCCACGAAGTTCATGTTGACGGCCAGGAGCACGAGCTCGATGGACATCAAGAGAATGATCAGGTTGCGGCGGTTCAGGAAGATGCCGAAGATCCCGATGGCGAACAGGATCGCCCCGAGGATCAGATAGTGGGCCAGCGTCAGCGTCATTCTTTTTCTCCTTGGGGCGCAGCGGCAACGCCGTTCGCGGCGTCGCGCTTGGCCTGGGCACGGTCGCTCTGGGCGGGCATGTCCACCATGCGGAAACGATCCTTCGCACGGACGCGCACCGCGGCCACCGGGTCGTTGTACTTCACGTCGCGGCGGCGGCGCAGAGTCAGCGCGATCGCGGCGACCATACCCACCAGCAGCAGCGCGGCGCCGACTTCAATGGCGTAGACGTATTGCGTGTACATCACTTCGCCCAGCGCGCGGGCGTTGTTGTAGTCACCGGCGACCGGGGCTTGCGGGCCCGAGCCGTACCAGGTGGAACCCAGCACGAACGACATTTCCAGCACCAGCACCAGACCGATCACCAGGCCCAAAGGCAGGTAGGTCTTCATGCCCTGGCGCATGGTGTCCATGCGGATATCCAGCATCATCACGACGAAGAGGAAGAGCACCATCACGGCGCCCACGTACACCAGCACCAGCAGCAGCGCCAGGAATTCGGCGCCCAGCAACATCCACAGCATGGCGGCGTTGGAGAACGCCAGGATCAAGTGCAGAACAGCGGTGACCGGACTGCGCGCGGTGATCACGCGGAACGCCGCGATCACCAGCACGGCGGCCAGTATGTAGAAAAGGACAGTGGTAAAAGTCATGGATCAGACCCTGGGCTTCAACGGTAAGGAGCGTCGTCGGCCCGGCGGCGGGCGATGTCGGCTTCGTAGCGGTCGCCCACGGCGAGCAGCATGTCTTTGGTGAAATACAGGTCGCCGCGCTTTTCACCGTGGTATTCGTGGATATGGGTTTCCACGATCGAGTCCACGGGGCAGCTTTCCTCACAGAAGCCGCAGAAAATGCACTTGGTCAGATCGATGTCGTAACGCGTGGTGCGGCGGGAGCCGTCATCGCGCTGTTCCGATTCAATGGTGATCGCCAAGGCCGGGCACACGGCTTCGCACAGCTTGCACGCGATGCAGCGCTCTTCCCCGTTGGGGTAGCGGCGCAATGCGTGCAGGCCGCGGAAACGCGCCGACGTAGGCGTCTTTTCCTGCGGATAACGCAAGGTGACCTTGCGCTTGAAAAAGTACTTGCCCGTCAGGCGCATGCCCTTGAGCAACTCGGTCAGCATCAGACTGCCGAAGAAATCTTTGATCGCTTCCATATCCTGCCTCTGCCTGGCGGCTTAGCGCCAAATGTTCCAGGGCGTCTGCATCCAGATCGCCACCACGACCAGCCAAACGCCGGTCAGCGGGATGAAGATTTTCCAACCCAAACGCATGATCTGGTCATAGCGGTAACGCGGGAACGACGCCCGGAACCACACGAACAACGAGACCACGACGAACGTTTTCAGACCCAGCCAGATCCAGCCCGGGATCCAGGTCAGCGGCGCAATGTCGATCGGGGAAGCCCAGCCGCCCAGGAACATGATCGACGCCATGCAGGACAGCAGGATCATGTTGGCGTATTCACCCAGGAAGAACAGGGCGAAGGCCATACCCGAGTACTCGACCATGTGGCCGGCCACGATTTCCGATTCGCCTTCCACCACGTCGAACGGGTGGCGGTTGGTTTCGGCGACGATGGCGACGACGTAGATCACGAACAGCGGCAACAGCGGCAGCCAGTTCCACGACATGAACGTCAGGCCCTTGTCGGCAAACCAGCCGCGGTTCTGGACGTTGACGATCTCGGACATGTTCAGGCTGCCCGACACCAGCAGCACCGTGACCAGCACGAAGCCGATGGCCAGTTCGTACGACAGCATCTGCGCCGAGGCGCGCAAGGCGCCCAGGAACGCGTACTTGGAGTTCGACGCCCAGCCTGCCACGATCACGCCATACACGCCGATGGACGTGATGGCCATGATGTACAGCAGGCCGGCGTTGACGTTGGCCAGCACGACTTCAGGACCGAAGGGCACGACAGCCCAGGCGGCCAGCGCAGGCATCAGCGTGACCACGGGGGCCACGACGAACAGCACCTTGTTGGCCTGGCTGGGGACGACGACTTCCTTCGTCAACAGCTTGAACACGTCGGCAAACGGTTGCAGCAACCCCTTGAAACCCACGCGGTTCGGGCCCACGCGCACGTGCATGGCGCCGATCATCTTGCGTTCCCAGTACGTCAGGTACGCGACGCACAGAATGATCGGCACGGCGATGATCACAATCTTGATGAGGGTCCAGAGGACCATCCAGACCGTCGGGCCCAGCAATGCCTGCCCGTGGCTCTCAAGAACATTAAGCCATTCCATCAGGCACGCTCCACGCTGAGTTGACCGAATGCGCCACCCAGGGCTGCGGTGTTTTCAAAGGCTGCGGAAATGCGCACGGCGCGATCGGCCACGGCATCATCCTGCACGGTTTCGAGTTCAACGGCGCCTTGCGCACCCGCGACGCGCACCTTCACGCCGGCCGTCAGGCCGAGGCTGGCGAGCGTGCGGCCATTCATGGCGGCAGCCGGCTTCTTCGAGGCCGGGGACGCTTGCAGCGGCTCCGAACGGCGGACCATGGCGTCGGTGCGGTAGATCGGCACGTCAGCCACGCGTTCCAGGCCGCTTGCGGCCTGGCCCAGGCCCAACGGCGCCTTGACGTCGTTGGACAAGCGGCCTTCGATGCCGCCGGCCAGCGCGGCGTCGCGCACGGATTCGGAGGTTTCGTCGTCAAAGCCAGCCAAGTGCAGGACGTTGCCCAGCACGCGCAGGACCTTCCAGCCCGGGCGCGTCTGTCCCAACGGCGTGACCGTGCCCTTGAAGCTCTGGGCCAGGCCTTGCGCGTTGACGAACGTACCCGAGGTTTCGGTGAACGGCGACACCGGCAGCATGACGTCGGCCCATTCGGCAGCGGCCGAACGGTACGGCGTCAGGGCGACGGCAAACTGCGCGCCACGCAGCGCGGCGATGGCTTGCTGGCCGTTGTCGGCATCCAGCAGCGGCTCGGCGTGCAGCACGACGTAGGCCTTCAGCGGCTCGGCCAACATGGCGGCGGCGGTCTTGCCGCCCTTGCCCGGAACGGCGCCGGCCAGGTAACCGCCGACGGTGTTGCCGCCGGAGGTCAGGAAACCGAACTTGCCGCCGGCCAGGTCAGCCACGGCGCGGCCGTTGGCGGCCAGCGTCGAAGCCTGGGCGCTGGCGACAGCCAGGTTGCCCATCAGCACGGCGGTGTTGGCGCCGGAAGCCAGGCTCGCGGCAATGATCTTGGCGTTCTCGCCCGGGGTGACCGAGGCGAATTCGGCCGGAACGGCTTGTTCGCGGGTTTGCGCCAGGGCAACGGCCACTTCGGCAAGCGCGCGCGGCAGCTCGGACGGAGCAACGGTGATGCGGGCGGCGACGGGCATCAGGGGATCGTCAGCGGCGCTGTCGACCATCAGGATCTGCGTACCGCGCTTGGCAGCCTGGCGCAGGCGTTGCGCCATCAGCGGGTGGTCCTTGCGCAGGAACGAGCCGACGACCAGGACACGGTCCAGGTTGTCGAGTTCGGCGATGGGCATGCCCAGCCACGGTGCGCCGGTCAAAGCGGCGTCGAACGCCGGATCGGTCTGGCGCAGGCGGAAGTCGATGTTCTCGGAGCCCAGCGCGCGGACCAGGCGGCCCAGCAGCGCATATTCTTCGGTGGTGGCGTATTCCGACGCCAGCGCGCCGATCTGGCCGGCGCCGAAGCTGTCACGCACACGCGACAGGCCTTGGGCCACGGCTTGCAGGGCGTCGGCCCACGAGGCTTCCTGCCACTTGCCGTCCGTGCCCTTGATCATCGGGGCGGACAGACGGTCGTCGCTGTTTAAGCCTTCGTACGAGAAGCGGTCGCGGTCGCTGATCCAGCATTCGTTGACGGCTTCGTCTTCGAACGGAACCACGCGCATCACGCGGTCGCCCTTGACCTGGACCACCAGGTTGGCGCCCAGGCTGTCGTGCGGGCTGACCGAACGGCGGCGAGCCAGTTCCCAGGTGCGGGCGCTGTAGCGGAAGGGCTTGGAGGTCAGCGCGCCCACCGGACAGATGTCGATCATGTTGCCCGACAGTTCGGACTCGATCGAGCGGCCCACGAAGGTCGTGATCTCGGAGTGTTCGCCACGGCCCAGCATGCCGAGCTCCATGACGCCGGCGATTTCCTGGCCGAAGCGCACGCAGCGGGTGCAGTGGATGCAGCGGCTCATTTCCTCGGCGGAAACCAGCGGACCCAGGTCCTTGTGGAAAACGACGCGCTTTTCCTCTTGATAACGCGAGGACGAGCCACCGTAACCCACGGCCAGATCCTGCAGCTGGCATTCGCCGCCCTGATCGCAGATCGGGCAGTCGAGCGGGTGATTGATGAGCAAGAATTCCATCACCGACTTCTGAGCGGCGCGAGCCTTCTCAGAGCAGGTGTGGACGACCATGCCGTTGGTCACGGGCGTGGCGCAGGCGGGCAGCGCCTTGGGCGCTTTTTCCACTTCAACCAGGCACATCCGGCAGTTGGCCGCGATGGACAGTTTCTTGTGGTAGCAGAAATGCGGCACGTAAAGCCCGACTTTCTGAGCGGCATGCATGACCATGCTGCCTTCGGGCACTTCGACCTGATTGCCGTCGACGGTTAGTTCAACCATTGCTGTTCCTGAGACCTACAGATATTGCGGGACCACACAAGACTTATGCTCGATGTGGTGCGCGAATTCGTCGCGAAAATGCTTGAGGAAGCCACGGACGGGCATGGCGGCGGCGTCACCCAGGGCGCAGATGGTGCGGCCCATGATGTTGCCTGCCACGTTGTCCAGCAAGTCCAGATCTTCCGGACGGCCGTGACCGTTTTCGATGCGATGCACCATGCGATAGAGCCAGCCGGTGCCTTCGCGGCACGGCGTGCACTGGCCGCAGCTTTCCTCGAAATAGAAGTACGACAGGCGCAAGAGCGACTTCACCATGCAGCGCGTTTCGTCCATGACGATCACAGCGCCAGAACCGAGCATCGAGCCGGCCTTGGCGATGGAGTCATAGTCCATCGTGCATTCCATGATGATGTCGGCCGGCAGCACCGGGGCGCTGGATCCGCCAGGGATCACGGCCTTCAGCTTCTTGCCGCCGCGCATGCCGCCTGCCAGTTCGAGCAGCGTCGAGAACGGGGTGCCCAGCGGGATCTCGTAGTTGCCGGGACGTTCGACGTCGCCGGTGATCGAGAACAGCTTGGTGCCGCCGTTGTTCGGTTTGCCGACTTCCAGGTAAGCCTGGCCGCTGTTGCGGATGATCCACGGCACCGCCGCGAACGTTTCGGTGTTGTTGATCGTGGTGGGCTTGCCGTACAGGCCGAAGCTGGCCGGGAACGGCGGCTTGAAGCGCGGTTGGCCCTTCTTGCCTTCCAGCGATTCCAGCAGCGCGGTTTCTTCGCCGCAGATGTAGGCGCCGTAGCCGTGGAACGCGTGCAGCTGGAAGCTGAAATCCGAACCCAGCAGCTTGTCGCCCAGGAAGCCGGCGGCGCGCGCCTCTTCCAGCGCTTCTTCGAAGCGCTCGTAGACTTCGAAGATTTCGCCGTGGATGTAGTTGTAGCCGACGCTGATGCCCATGGCGTAGGCCGCGATCGCCATGCCTTCAATCACGATGTGCGGATTGAAGCGCAGGATGTCGCGGTCCTTGAACGTGCCCGGTTCGCCTTCGTCCGAGTTGCAGACGAGGTACTTCTGGCCGGGGAACGCGCGCGGCATGAAGCTCCACTTCAGGCCGGTCGGGAAGCCCGCGCCGCCACGGCCGCGCAGACCCGACGCCTTGACTTCGGCGATCACGTCTTCCGGCTTCAGGCCGGTGGTGAGGATCTTCTTCAGGGCTTCGTAGCCGCCGCGCTTGACGTAGTCGGCCAGGCGCCAGTTCTCGCCGTCGACGTCCGCCATGATCTGCGGCTGGATGTGCCGGCCGTGCAGGCACATCGAGTTGGACACGTCGTTCAGCGGGTTGGGATCCAACCCTTGCGCGAACTGCTTGTACAGGTCGGGCGCGTTCATGCCGACTCTCCTTGCACCTTGAGGGCCGCGACCAGCGCGTCCAGCTTCTCGTCGGTCATGCGCACGCACATATGCTTGTTGTTCACGATCAGCACGGGGGAATCGCCGCAAGCGCCCATGCATTCGCCTTCAACCAGCGTGAACTGGCCGTCGGCGGTGGTTTGACGGTAGTCGACACCCAGCTTGCGCTTGAGGTATTCGCCGGCACGGTCGCCATCGCGCAAGGCACAGGGCAAGTTGGTGCAGACGGCGATCTTGTTCTTGCCGACGGGCTTGACGTCGAACATGTTGTAGAACGTGGCGACTTCCTGCACCGCAATGGGCGGGACGCCAATGTAATTGGCCACATCTTCAATAGTTTCGGTAGCCAACCAGCCCTTCTCTTCTTGCGCGATGGCAAGCGAGGCCATGATGGCGGACTGCCGCTGGTCGGCCGGGAACTTCGCGAGTTCTCGGTCGATTTTCTGGTAGGCCTGTTCGGAAAGCAGCATAGTTTGAATCCGGGTTATGCGGGCGTGCTCGTGACTGTCTGGGCGGATCAGCGATCGATCTCGCCGAAAACGATGTCCTGCGTACCAATGATGGTGACGGCGTCGGCGATCATGTGACCGCGCGACATTTCGTCCAGCGCTTGCAGGTGGACAAAGCCGGGGGCCCGAATCTTCAGGCGGTAAGGCTTGTTGGCGCCATCCGACACCAGATAGATGCCGAATTCGCCCTTGGGGTGCTCCACCGAGGCAAACGCCTCGCCCGGGGGCACGTGGAAACCTTCGGTGAAGAGCTTGAAATGGTGAATCAGCTCTTCCATGTTGGTCTTCATGGCGGTGCGCTTGGGCGGGGCGATCTTGTGATTCTCGATCATGACCGGACCCGGGTTGTTGCGCAGCCATTCCACGCACTGGCGGATGATGCGATTGCTTTCACGCATTTCAGCGATGCGGACCAGGTAGCGGTCGTAGCAGTCGCCGTTGACACCCACGGGGATGTCGAAATCGAGCAGATCGTAGACTTCGTAGGGCTGCGTCTTGCGCAAGTCCCAGGCTACGCCCGAGCCACGCAGCATCGGGCCGGTGAAGCCCAGCGCCTTGGCGCGGTCGGGATCGACCACGCCGATGCCCACCAGACGCTGCTTCCAGATGCGGTTGTCGGTGAGCAGCGTTTCGTACTCGTCGACGCAGGCCGGGAAGCGGTTGGTGAAATCTTCGATGAAGTCCAGGAGCGAGCCCGAACGCGCGTCATTCATGATGCGCATTTCTTTGTCGCCACGGTACTTGCTGGTGTCGCCGTACTGCGGCATCGTGTCCGGCAGGTCGCGGTAGACGCCGCCCGGGCGGTAGTAGGCCGCGTGCATGCGCGCGCCCGAGACCGCTTCGTAGCAGTCCATCAGGTCTTCGCGTTCACGGAAGGCGTACAGGAACACCGCCATGGCGCCCACGTCCAGCGCGTGCGAACCCAGCGACATCAGGTGGTTCAAGAGACGCGTGATCTCGTCGAACATGACGCGGATGTACTGCGCGCGCAGCGGGGCTTCGACGCCCAGCAGCTTTTCGATGGCCATGACGTAGGCGTGCTCGTTGCACATCATGGACACGTAGTCCAGGCGGTCCATGTAGGGCAGCGCCTGGATGTAGGTCTTGTGCTCGGCCAGCTTTTCGGTGGCGCGGTGCAACAGGCCGATGTGCGGGTCGGCTCGCTGGATGACTTCGCCGTCCAGTTCCAGCACCAGGCGCAACACACCGTGCGCGGCCGGATGCTGAGGACCGAAGTTGAGCGTGTAGTTCTTGATTTCTGCCATGATTTAACGCCCCAAGCCGTAGGAGTCTTCGCGGACCACGCGCGGGGTGATCTCGCGCGGATCGATCGTGACCGGCTGGTAAATGACGCGCCGTTGTTCGGGGTCGTAACGCATTTCTACGGTGCCCGACAGCGGGAAGTCCTTGCGGAACGGATGGCCGATGAAGCCGTAGTCGGTCAGGATGCGGCGCAGGTCCGGGTGGCCTTCGAAGACGATGCCGTACAGGTCGAAGGCTTCGCGTTCGAACCAGCCCACGGCCGGCCAGCATTCCATCAGCGATGCGACCACGGGGAATTCGTCGTCCGTGACCCAGGTACGGACACGCAAGCGCCAGTTGTTCTCGATCGAGAGCAGGTGGATCACCACGGCAAAGCGCGAGCGGTGGATCTTGGCGCTGGATTCCTCGGGCAATTGGCGCGTGCCGTTGCCCCAGGTCAGGTAGTCGACGCCACAGAGGTCGATACAGGTTTCAAAGCGCAGGCCGGCTTCGGTGCGCAGCTTGTTGCAGACGGAGAACCACTGCTGCGCGGGCACTTCGAGCGTGAGCTCGCCCAACGCCTCGGTCAGCGCGATGTCCGCGCCGAGGGTGGTCTGCAAATTGTTTTTCAGGGTTTCGAGCCTGGTCATCATCTTGTACGCTTAGGTGAACCGATACGCTGGTTTCGCAGGGCCCGCGGCAACGACTGCCGCCGGGCGGGCGAAGGCTCAGCGCGCAATCGTGTTGGTCAGACGGATCTTGTTCTGCATTTGCAGCAAGCCGTAGACCAGCGCCTCGGCCGTGGGCGGGCAGCCCGGCACGTAGACGTCTACCGGTACGATGCGGTCGCAGCCACGAACCACCGAATACGAGTAGTGGTAGTAGCCGCCGCCATTGGCACAGGAGCCCATGGAAACCACCCAACGCGGCTCGGGCATCTGGTCATAGACCTTGCGCAGCGCCGGCGCCATCTTGTTGCACAGCGTGCCAGCGACGATCATCAGATCGGACTGACGCGGGCTGGGCCGGAAGATGATGCCGAACTGGTCCAGGTCGTAGCGGGCCGCGCCCGCGTGCATCATCTCGACCGCGCAACAGGCCAGACCGAAGGTCATGGGCCACATGGAGCCGGTCTTCGCCCAATTAAGGAACTTGTCGGCGCTGGTTGTGATGAACCCTTGCTTGAGAATGCCGTCTATAGCCATATTCGTCTCTGATAGCGTGCTGAGAAAAAACCCGGAGGGGTCATTCCCAATCCAGCGCGCCCTTTTTCCATTCGTAGATGAAGCCGACGGTCAACACGGCTAGGAAAACCATGACCGTCCAGAAACCGACGAGCCCGACAGTGCCTTGGGCGATGGCCCACGGGAACAGGAACGCGATTTCCAGGTCGAAAAGAATGAACAGAATCGCCACCAGGTAGTAGCGCACGTCAAACTTCATACGGGCGTCTTCAAACGCTTCGAAGCCGCACTCATAGGGCGACAGCTTCTCAGCGTAGGGACGCCGGGGGCCAAGGAGGGAGCCGGCCGTTAGAAGCGCGAACCCGATAAGGGTGGCCACTACGATAAACAGCAGGACGGGAAAATACTGTTGCAGGTTCATTCAGGCGTCCGTCAAATGCGCAAACCTTAGGATTGTAGCATTCGCGTGGTTACTTCTGGCTGAACTCTGTAGCTTGAATAGCAGGTGAAAGACTGCATTCCTCAAATGGAACAATGGCAGTTTTCGAGACAGAGTTGCAAGGATACAGGACTCTGCCGACAAGCACCCGCGGAATGCGAAAAATCAGGCTTTAGAACAAAAAAAAGCCACCCCTGGAGGTGGCTTTATACGAACGGGCCGAAGCCCGTTCGTTCGCTTGCGCTTTGAATCCAGACAGGGCTTGCGCCCTGCATTGGATTAGAAGCGGTGGCGGATACCGACGCCGACAGCGGTCGACTTCAGGTCGTCGATGAAGGCGTAGTTCTTGGCGTACGAACCGTAGGCGTACAGGTTGGTGCGCTTCGACAGGTCGTAGGTGTAGCCCAGCGAGTACACGTTGGTGGTGGCATCGCCGCCAGTCAACTTGTCGTTCGACGGGTCAACACGCTGCCACGAACCGAACAGGCTGCTTGCGCCGCCGATCGGGGCGGACAGGCCGACCAGGTACGAGTTGGCCTTGAAGCCGTCAGCGAAGGCGTTGGCGCCGAAGTTGACGCTGCCGACGTTGGTGTCGACGCCTTGGCCAGCGAACCAGCCGTCGGTCGTGCGAGCGTAGGCCAGAGCCAGCTTCACAACTTCAAAGTCGTACGAACCGCCGATGGCGTACTGACGCGGGGTAGCGTCGGTCGAAGCGCCCGGCAGCTTGTTCGAAGCGTTCAGTTGGTCGTACGTCAGGGCTGCGTTCAGCGGGCCGTTGACATAGCGCAGACCGGTCGTGATGGCGCGGGTGTTGTCGGCGGTCTTGAAGCCGGTTTGAGCAGCGTTGGTGTCGTTCACGTTGAACGAGTAGCCGACGCCGAACTGGAAGCCGCTGAACGACGGGGTCTGATACATGACCATGTTGTCGTAGCGGTTCGTGTTGGCGGCGCTCAGAGCCACGCCGATGTTAGCTTGACCGAAGCCAGCGCCGAACGGGTCGATCGAGCCGAAGTACTTCGACGCGATGTTGGTTTGGCGACCGAAGTCCAGTTGGCCCCAGCTGTCGCTGGCCAGACCGACGGTGGCTTGACGACCGAACAGGCGGCCGCCTTGAGCGGAGTTGCCGTTACCGGAGTTGAAACCCGATTCCAGTTGGAAAACAGCGCGCAGGCCGTCACCCAGGTCTTCCGAGCCACGCAGACCCCAGCGCGAACCGTTCTGGACGCCGTTGATCATGCCGAAACGGCTGCCGTTCACGCCTTCGGCTGCAGCACCGCTGATCTTGTTGTAGCCGAGGCCCGTGTCGATGATGCCGTACAGGGTGACAGAAGTTTCTGCCTGGGCGACACCGGCGAAACCGGCGAGCAGGGCGGCAGCGAGCAGAGTCTTTTTCATTTAAGAAATCTCCGTTGATTTGAGTGACAAGAGCAGCAATCCAGCAAACCAGCCTGCCGCCCCCCTAACTCCGCGAAGGGAAGTTGACGCTATTGCATCAAAAATCGGGGGGACTGGCTATGGTCGGAGTCAGAAAAGTGCTGGTTTGCGACACCCCTGTTGGGATCTTGCAACATCGCGTGGACATGGCGCCAAAGCTGCTAGGGCTTTCCCTTAGCTAAACAGGCAAGCCCGTATCCATGCGACTTTCAGCCCTGCCCCTAATTATTCAGGCCATTTTAGCCTGCCCCTTTCAACCGCCTTTCTGACCGGCTTCGGCGCGCTTTTCGCCGTAAGCCGGGCCTCCCCACCCTGTGGGCCATCGGCCTGGCGTGGCCCGTGCAGCACCACCAAATAACATTGTTATTAATAAAAATCGTCGATATTATCGAGCCTGTTCCCGTGCTGCCGCCGTACCCCACATGCCCTCTCCGACCGCCCGTACCGACCGCAATGACCGCCTGAGCGCCCTGCGCCGCCAGTTGATCCTGGACGCCGCGCAACGCGTGTTCGAGCGCGACGGGCTGGAAAAGACGACGATCCGGGCGATCGCCAAGGAGGCCGGCTGCACCACCGGCGCCATCTACCCCTGGTTCGCCGGCAAGGAGACCATCTACGGCGCGCTGCTCGATGAATCGCTGCAGCGGCTGCACGCGCATTTGGCCGAGGCGGCGGGCACCGGCGATGCGCCGTCTGCCGCGCGGCGCGCCATCCGCGCCTTTTTCGGCTACTACGCCGAACGGCAGACCGATTTTTCCCTGGGCATGTATCTGTTTCAGGGGCTGGGGCCGCGCGGCCTGGGGCGAGAAATGGACGAAAAGCTCAACGCCCGGCTGCGCCAGTGCGTGGACCTGCTGGGCGACGCACTGGCGCGCACCAAAGGCTGGGACAGCCCGACCGTGGAGATCGAGCAGATGAATCTTTTCACGTACCTGATGGGGCTGTTGCTGCTGCTGCACACCCATCGCCTGAAATCCCTGGGCCAGCACGCGGACGCGTTGCTGGACAACTACTGCCTCGTCCTGGAGCAACGATGACCGCAACCGTCCTGGCCGCCGATAGCGACGCCCCGCTGATCAGCCTGGCCGACTTCCACATCCTGCTGGCCGACCAGCATCCCTTTTCGCTCCTGCTGGGCATCGACATCCTGCGTATCGGCCGCGGCACGGCGCGTGCCGTGCTGCCGGCCCGGGACGCGCACCAGCGGCTGGGCGGCATCGTCGCGGGCCCCATGCTGATGGGGCTGGCCGACCTGACCATGTATGCCGCCGTGGTGGGCGCGACCGGGCAGGCGCATGCGGTGACGGCCAGCCTGACCATCAATTTCCTGCGCAAGAGCCCCGCCGGCGCAATTTATGCCGACGCCCGCTTGCTGAAGGTGGGACGCCTGTCCGCCGGCGAAGTCATCCTGACCGGCGAAGGCTCGGACGAGCCCCTGGCCCATATCGTGAGCACGTGGTCCGTGCCGAAGCCATGAGCCCGCGCATCAGCATCGTGGGGATGGGCGACACCGGCACCCTGGCCGCCCGGCGCCTGCTGGAGTCCGAGCCGGACATCGCGTTGACCGTCTACGACATCGATCCCGAACGGTGCGAGGACTTCCGCGGTTCGGCCACGCTGGCCACCTCGGCCCGCGAAGCCCTGGCGGAGTCCGACACCATCGTGCTGGCGCTGCCAAGGGAACGCGAGATCGACCGTACGCTGGAACGCTTCAGCGACGGGGAAGTCACGGCGCTTGTCGCTGGCAAGCAGATCATCGACCTGGCACCTCCCCCCGCCGAGCAGGCGCGACGCCTGGGCCTGGCGATTGCCGGGGCGGGCGGACGCTACACCCCCGTCCTGAGCGGAGCGTCGGACGACGCAGGCGCGCGGCTACTGAAGGTCTTGCTCTGCCCGGCGTGACGTGCAGTGGCGTTCGGCCACCGCCACGCACACCGACAGCCAGGCCAGGCTGACCGCCAGGCCGGCCACGACGTCGCTGGCGAAATGGACTTGCAGCAGGATGCGGCTGAGCCCGATCGCCATGATCAGCGCGGCAGAGACCGCCACGCAGGGCCATCGCCAGGCGGGCGGCGCGAGGCGCCACACCAGGTAGCAGGCCGTGCCGTAGACGGCCATCGCGGCCGACGCATGGCCGCTGGGAAAACTCCACCCGCCCACCGTGGCATAACCATGATCGTGTTCCGGCCGTACGCGCTCAAAGGTGTGCTTGAACAACCAGTTGATCGCGCCGCCCACGCCGGTGGCAATTGCGCAGAACGCCGCCAGCCGCCACCAGCCTGTCCAGAGCAGATAGAGCGTCATCAGCACGCTCAGCACCGTCAGGAAGTTGCGGTCGCCCAGATAGGTGAACCAGGACAGCAGCCACAGCAGCGAAGTATCCATGGTCATGCTCAGGGCATCGGCCAACGCGCCATCGAACGCGACGATGCCGCCCTGGCGCTGCACTGCCATCGCCAGCCCCAGGAACAGCAACAACCACACGGCCAGGGACGATGCGTAGATCGCCTGGCGGGCCCGCCTGGACCGGCCGACGTAAGCCCGCATGCCCCAGAAAGCGGCCCCGCCGGCAAGCAGCGGCAGCGCGGTGAACAATTCCAAGGCGTGGGACGCTGCCCACGCCGCCCACGCATCGGTCATGAAAGCGTCACCAGCGTCTTGTCGACCGGCGCGAACGCATGCGTGCCCGCCGCGTAGTCCCAGCGTTCGACGTGGCAGGCTTCCTGGCCGCCCTCGCCTTCGCGCGTGATCACATTGACCGAGTTCGGCACGCTGCCCCGGACACGTTGGGAGCAGGCAGTCCCCGCCTGGACGATCCAGCCGGCGGATTGGCCGGCTGCCGTCAACGGCAGCACATAGGGCAGATGGATGTGCCCGCCCAGGATCAGGTCGACGCCCGCCTGGGCCCAGGCCGCCAGCGCGCGCTCGCGCCCGATCAGCAGATTGGAGAGATCGGATTCGACCTTGGCGCGCACCGGGTGGTGCGCCACCACGATCCGCAACTGGCCCGGCCGGGCCTGGCGCAGGCGCTGGGCCACGCGGGCGATCTGTGTATCGGAGATTTCACCGTCCTTGCGGCGCCGTGGCCGCGTGGTGTTCACGCCGATGGCCAGCAGGCCGGGGTTCTCGAACACGGGTTCCAGCACCGCGCCCAATGCGCGCTTGTAGTTGCCATACGGGTTGAGGGCCCGCGCGAACACGTTGAACAGCGGAATGTCGTGATTACCCGGCACAGCCAGCACCGGCAGCGACAGGCGTTCGATGAATTTGCGGGCCGCGGCGAATTGTCCGCGCCGCGCGCGCTGCGTGATGTCGCCGCTGAGCACGACCAGATCCGGGTTCAGCGAGCGGGCCAGGTCCAGCGCGGCCTCGACCACGGGCTTGCGTTCGGTGCCGAAATGCGTGTCGGATAACTGCAGGATGCGCGTCATGAGCGATCCAGGTACTGCGAGTCAGCCGGCACCACGAGCGGCAGCTTTTCGCTGGCCACCTTGAATTCCAGCGGCGTGTTCATCCAGGAAATTTCGCCGTCCATCGCCACCTTGACGCGGCTGCGCCCCCGGATGTGGACCGTCAGCCGGTCGAAGGCGAAGCTGATCACGTGTTCCGCGTCGCCCAGCCTGCTGAACAGGCCGCGCACCAGCAAGCCATACAGCGCCAGCGTGCCGACCGGACGCGCCGCCATCGCCACCAGGCGGCCGCGGTCCAGCTCCTGGGATTCGATACCGATGTGCTCGAGTTGCAGCTTGTTGTTGCCGACCACCAGCGTGGGGGAACGCAGGTCGCGCGCCCGGCCTTCGTATTCCAGTTGCAGCCTGAGCTGGCGCGGGGCGCGCAGCAAGGTGACGATGCCCGACCACAGCGCCACAAGCCGGCTGCGGCCGAAGCGCTGCTTGTAGGCTTCGCGGTCTTCCAGCAAGGTGGGGTACAGGCCCAGGCTGGCGTTCACCAGGAACAGCCGGCCATTGAGGTGCCCCACCTGCACCGGCTGCAAATGGCCCTGCAGGAAGCCGCGCAAGGCGACTTCGGTGTCTTGGGAGATGCCGTAGCTGCGTCCAAAGTAATTAAACGTGCCCTGGGGCAGGATGCCGAAGGGCACGCCCTGGCCCAGCACGGTACCGGCCACGGCATTGAGCGTGCCGTCGCCTCCGGCGGCGATGACCACGCCCTGCTCGTCTTGCGCGCGCTTGACGGCGGACTGCGCCGTTTCGGTCAGCCGGGACGGGTCGTCGACGGGCATCAGCGTGTAGCGCCGGCCCGCCTCGTCGAGGATGCGGCGGATGGTGTCCTGCAGGACCTGCGCGTCGCCGCGCCCCGATCCAGTGTTGAGGACGATGAAAAGCGGTTCTTGTCCCGTCAGGGATTGCGCCCCGGTTGCCGGGCGCTGCTGGGATGACGTCATGGGAGAAAGATAGCCCATGCCGGCAAATCGCCGCAAGGCGGCCCGATGCGCCTGGCCCGCAAGGCCGCGCATCGGGCGCCCCGCCCCCGGTCAGCGACCGATGGCGTAGGCCTGCATCAAGCGCGGCGTGGCCGCGGCATGCAGCAGCCCGTCCTCGTCGCGCGAAGCGGCGGTCAGGCGGCCCACGGACCACTCGGGCACTTCCTCGATCTGGTGTCCGCGCTGGCGCAGGCCGTCGATGACCTCGGGACCGAAGCTGGCTTCCACCGCCAGATGCCCCGGCTTGCGGTCGCGCGGATAGAAGGACGTGGGGAAGTGCATGGTGTGGGACATGGGCAGGTCGATCGCTTCCTGCAGGTTCAGCCCATGATGCACGTGGCGCAGGAAGAACAGCAGCTGCCATTGTTCCTGCTGGTCGCCGCCCGGCGTGCCGAACGCCAGATAGGGCTTGCCGTCGCGCAGCGCCAGCGAAGGCGTCAGCGTGGTGCGCGGACGCTTGCCCGGAGCGAGCGTGCCGGGCAGCCCCTCTTCCAGCCAGAACATCTGCGCGCGGGTGTTCAGGCCGAAGCCCAGCTCCGGGATCACCGGCGAAGACTGGAACCAGCCGCCCGAGGGCGTGGCCGAGATCATGTTGCCCCAGCGGTCGATGACGTCCACGTGCGTGGTGTCACCCCGTTTGGCGGAGGCGCGCATGTCGGCCAGCGTCGGTTCGTTGGTGGCGCTGCCGGGCGCGGATACCTTGGACAGGCGTTCCAGCGTGTCCATGACGCGCGCCACCTGCGCCTCGAAGCCGGGAACCTGGCCGGGCAGCAAGTCGTGCGAAGCGGATTCGCCGATCAGCGCGCGGCGTTCTGCGTTGTACTCGTCGGACAGCAGATGGGCCAGCGGCACGTCGATGAAGGCCGGATCGCCGTAGTAGGCCTCGCGGTCGGCGAACGCCAGCTTCATGGCTTCGGTGACGCGGTGGATGAATTCCACGCTGTTCGGGCCGACGCCGGCCAGGTCCATGCCTTTCAGCAAGGCCAGCGTCTGCAGGAAAACCGGGCCCTGGCTCCAGGCGCCAGCCTTGGCGACGGTATAGCCGTGATAGTCGTAGGTCAGCGGCTGGTCGTAGCTGGCAGACCAGCCCGCCAGGTCGGCCGCGGTGATGACGCCGCGGTGAGTCGTGCCGCTTTCGTCCATGACGTCGGTGTTGCGCGCGAACTTGTCGATCTCGTCGGCGATGAAGCCGCGATAGAACGCGTCACGGGCCGCCTCGATCTGGCGTTCACGGTCCGCGCCGGCAGCCTCGGCTTCCTTCAGCACGCGGGTCCAGGTGCGGGCCAGCGCTGGGTTGCGGAACAGCTTGCGCGCTTCGGGCACCTTGCCGCCCGGCACGTAGACCTGGGCAGTGGTCGGCCAATGCGTTTCGAAAAAGTCCTTCAGGCCGGCGATGGTGTTGGAAATGCGCGGCATCAGCGCATGGCCATGCTCGGCGTAATAGATGGCGGGCTCCAGCACGTCGCGCACGCGCATCGTGCCGTGGTCGCGCAGCAGCAGCATCCAGGCGTCGAACGCGCCCGGGATCACGGTGGCCAGCAGGCCGTTGCCGGGGATCAGCTTCAGCCCTTCGGCGCGGTAGCGTTCAAGCGTGGCCGCGGCAGGCGTCGTGCCCTGGCCGCAAAGCACCTCGACGCGCCCGGTCCGGGCCGAATAAAACACCGCAGGCACTTCGCCGGCCGGGCCGACCAGGTGGGGCTCGACCACTTGCAGCACGAACGCCGATGCCGCGCAGGCGTCGAACGCGTTGCCGCCGCGTTCCAGCAGCGACATGCCCGCCGCGCTGGCCAACCAGTGGGTAGAGGTCACGACACCGAAGGTGCCGAGGATTTCCGGGCGAGTCGTAAACATGAATGGTGGTCCTTCCTTTACTTCTTCGCGACCGTCACGCCCTTCAGGCGGATCAGGCCGTCGGGGTAGGCGACGAAGCCGTCCACCTTCTTCTGCACGCCGAAGGTCCACGGCAGGTAGAACAGGTAAACGATGGGGCGCTGGTCCTGCATGGACGTCAGCACCTGGTCGTACATGGCGCGGCGCTTGGCCGTATCGGCTTCGGCGCGGGCGTCGTTCAGCAGCTTGTCCACGCCGGCGTCGCAGAACTTGCCGTCGTTCAGGTTGCCCTTGCAGCTGAGGTACTGGTGAATGTTGCCGCTGGGATCGACGCGGCCCGACCAGCCGCTCTGGCCCACTTCGAAATCACCGCGCGCCAGCGACGATTGCAGCGACGCGAATTCCACCGGACGCAGCGTGATGTCGAAGCCCGCTTCGGCGCCCATCGCCTGCACCAGTTCGAACACCTGCTGCATGGTCGTGTTGTTGCCGAAGGTGATCTCGAACTTCACGCGGTCAAAGCCGGCTTCCTTCAAGAGCGCCTGCGCCTTCTTCGGGTCGCGGCCCTTGTGCTCGAAGGCAGTGTTGTAGGCGAAGCTGGCAGGCGGGAACGGCTGGTAGGCGGGCTGGAACATGCCTTCGCCGATCACCTGATTCAGCACGTCGCGGTCGATCGCCAGGTCAAGCGCCTGACGCACGCGCTTGTCTTTGGCCAGCGGGTTGTTGGCGCGCGCGCCGTTGCCCAGGTTGACCGAGATCGACTGGAAACCCAGGCCGGTCACCGGCGCCAGGCGCAGGTTGCTGTCGTCTTTCACGGCCTTGGCATCGCTGGGCGCCACGCGTTCGATGATGTCCAGGTCCCCCGCGCGCAGGTTGTTCAGGCGCACGGTGTTGTCGGGGATGGGCGTGAAGACCAGACGGTCGAAGTGATAGTTCGCGGCGTCCCAGTATTTAGGAAATTTCTCGAGCACGATGCGATCGTTCTGCACGCGCTCCTTGAACTGGTACGGACCCGAGCACACGGGCTTGCCGCCCGGATCCTTGTCGAAGGTGGCAGGCGACATCATCATGCCGGCGCGGTCGGACAGTTGCGACAGCAGCGAGGCGTCCGGCTCCGACAGGTTCAGCACGACGGTATTGGCATCGGGCGCGTCGACGCTGGCGACGGTGGCCAGTTCGCTCTTGCGGTTGCTGTCGGGCAGCGTGCGGGCGCGGTCCAGGTTGGCCTTGACGGCGGCGGCGTTGACCGGCGTGCCGTCATGGAACACGGCGTCCGTGCGCAGCTTGAACGTCAGCGATTTGTTGTCTGGGCCGATGGTCCAGGACTGCGCCAGCTGGGGCACGATCTTCAGGTCGGGCGTGATGTCCACGAGCTTGTCGCACAGCGAGGCGAAGACGATGCGGCCCACGAAGGTGCGCGCACGCACCGGGTCCAGCACGTCCGGGTCGTCCTGCAGGCCGATCCGCAAGGTGGACTGGGCATGGGCCAGTCCGCCCACAAGCATTCCCGCCATGGCCATGGCGGCGCAAATTTTACGCATGGATGTTCTCCCTCGATTGATTTTGTTGGATTCTGCGCCAGGCGCGCCGCGATTGTATAGAGCGCGGGCTGTCGGACAGCTAAATGGGGCGGGCGACGGCCGCCTCGCGGACGGCCGCGCTCAGGGCAGCCGGCAAGGCGCCGAGAAATCGACCGCGGCGGCGACGGCGTCGCGCAAGCAGGCAACCAGCGCCCGCGTGTCGTCGCGCCGGTATTGGAACGCGTAGGGCAAGGCGGCCAGCGCCGGCTCGCCGTGCAAGACGCGCAGGCTGCCTTCGGCTTGCAAGGCTTCGGCCCAATGGCTGGGCAGCAGTCCGACGCCCATGCCTTCGATCAGCAGGCCGGCGATGGCGCCCCAGTTGTTGCAGCAGAGGCGTTCGCCGGACGCCTCGCGCCCGGCCAGCCAATCATCGATGATGCGGCTTGTGCCCGCGCCGGCGGGCAGCGTCACCAGCGGCAGACGCGCCATCAGCGCCGCGGTCATGCGGGTTTCACCGTCGAGCGCGGACGGCGACGCCACCCAGGCGAAGCGCGCCTGGCCGATGGGCGTGGAGGCGATGTTCACGCGCGACGAGCGTCCCGCGATGACGGCGAAATCCAGTTCGCCGTCCGCCACGCGCTGCTCCAGCACCTGGCCGATGTCCACGTAAGGCTCCAGCACCAGATCGGGGTAGGCTGCGCGTACCCCGGCGATCAGGCGCGGCAGCCAGGTCAACGCGGTCAGCTCGCCCACCCCGAAGCGGCAACGGCCGCGCAGGCCCGGCGTTTCAGTCATGGAGGCGCGCACCCGGTCAGCCGCGGCAAGCAGCTCGCGCGCCTGCGGCACCAGCCGCTGGCCCGCGTCAGTCAACGCGGCCTTGTGGCCGCTGCGGTCGAACAGCGCCTGGCCCAGCGCCTCCTCAAGCTCGGTGATGCGCTTGGACAGCGACGACACCGACAGGTGCAGGCGTTCGGCAGCCACGGCGAAGCTGGCGCAGGTGGCGGCCCAATAGAAGGCTTCGAGTTGCTTAAGGGTCATGCGGCGATTGTAGGGGGAGGCGCCCCGCCCCGGCGGCGCTAGGCCAGCCGCGGCATCAACAGGTGGGGCGACAGCCGCAAGGTATCGATGCCAGCGCGCAGCATGCGTTCGACGCGAGGCCAGATGTCGCCCTTCAGGCGATCCGACCAACAGATGCTGTCGAACACGCCGTCCACCAGCGAATGCAGGTAGATGTTGGACAGCCGCACGTCCAGCGAGGGCGGCAGGTCTTCGCGCTCGACGGCGGCGCGCAGCAGCTTTTCGGACGTGCGCTGCGCGTAGCGTTCCCACAGGTCGCGGCGGCGCAGCAGCGGCGCGTTCTCGTCGCTGCGTTCGCATTTTAGATACAGGATTTCCAGCACGCGCTGCATCGAACCCTCTTCCGAATAGATCCGGATGAACTGGCGCATGGAGACGTATAGCGATTCCAGGGCTTCGCCCTCGGTCGACACCTGGGTCAGCGAAGCCGCCTCGCCGAGCGCGCGGTCGCACATGGCGATACAGACGTCGATCTTGTTCTTGTAATGGCCGTAGACGGCGCCCCGGGATACCCCCGCGTGGTCCGCGATGTCGCTCATGGTGGTGCTGGCCACGCCTTTGGACAGGAACACATGCTCTGCCGCATCGAGGATGCGGTCGCGGGTGCGTTGGGACTCTTCTTTCGTCTTGCGGGCCATGCAGGAAATCTCCATGAAGGGGTTGTCGGGAACGAGCGGAAAAAGGGCCCCCACGCCGCGCACGCTTCGCGCGCTTGCTGCCCCCCCCGGGGGGCTTTTTGTCTCGGGGCGGCCCAGCAACAAAAAAACGGCGGCCCGTCGAGGAGCCGCCATTTCCACACTGTTAAGAAGTGTGCAGCCATGAGCATACTTTCCAACAAGATAATCAATCAAGCATGACGGATTAAATGATAGACTCGCCTCCCACCGGGAAAACCCGCGCATTCCCGGCACGGCATCACCCCTCTGCCCTTCCCACGGGCACACCACAACAACAATCAAAAATGAAGCAACGAGTCCCCTACAAAAAGCTCGCCTTTCTATCCGTATTGGTTCTTATTTCTGCGTGCTCGAAAAAGGCGCCGGAAGAAGACGCCAAGGCGCCCGCCGAAATCGGCGTCATCGTCGCCCGGGCCACGCCCACCGCCGTCACCACCGACCTGCCGGGACGGCTGGAACCCTATCGCGAGGCCGAAGTGCGCGCCCGCGTGGCCGGCATCGTCACCGAACGCCTGTACGAAGAAGGCCAGGACGTCGTGCGTGGCGCCGCGCTGTTCCAGATCGACCCGGCGCCGCTACAGGCCGCCTACGATTCCGAGGCCGCCAATCTGGCGCGCGCCCAGGCCAGCCTGTCGGCCGCCGCCGACAAGCTGCGCCGTTACGCCGACCTGGTGAGCGACCGCGCCATCAGCGAACGCGACCATGCCGAAAGTGTGGCCGATGAACGCCAGGCGCGCGCGCAAGTCGCGCTGGCCCGCGCCAACCTGCAAAGCGCCAAGCTGCGCCTCGGGTACGCACGGGTCACCTCGCCTATCGACGGCCGCGCCCGGCGCGCGCTGGTCACCGAAGGCGCGCTGGTCGGCGAAGGCCAGGCCACGCCGCTGACGGTCGTGCAGCAGATCGACCCCATCTACGTGAACTTCGCCCAGCCCGCCGCCGAGGTGATGCAGTTGCAGAAGCAGATCCGCGCGGGCGCGCTGCAAGGCGTGGCGCCGGATCAGGTGCGGGTGCGCCTGGTGCTGCCGGATGGGTCTGAGTACGCGCGCGGCGGCATGCTGTCGTTCGCCGACCTGGCCGTGGACCCCGGCACGGACAACGTGACGATGCGGGCGCTGTTCGACAACCCCAGCCGCGAATTGCTGCCGGGCATGTACGTGCGCGTCAAGCTTGAGCAGGCGATCAACCGCGAGGCCTATCTGGTGCCGCGCGACGCGCTCCTGCGCACCGCCGAGGGCGCACACCTGTTGGCGGCGGACGAGACCGGCGAACTGCGCCGCATCCCGGTGGACGCCCATCGGCTGCAAGGCCCGAACTGGATCGTGACGCAAGGGCTGGCGGGCGGCGAACGCATCGTCGTGGAGAACGCCGCCCAGCTGACTGCGGGCCAGAAGATCAAGCCCATTGAAAAACCAGCCCCCGGCGCGCAAACCGCCTCCGAGGGCAAGAAGGGATAAACCATGGCGCGTTTCTTTATTGATCGCCCCGTTTTCGCGTGGGTGATCTCGCTGCTGATCATGCTGATCGGCATCCTGTCGATCCGCTCACTTCCGGTCGCGCAGTATCCGGACATCGCCCCGCCCGTGGTCAACATCGGCGCAAGCTACCCCGGCGCGTCGGCACAGGTGGTCGAAGAGGCCGTCACGGCCATCATCGAACGCGAGATGAACGGCGCGCCCGGCCTGATGTACACGTCGTCCACCAGCGACTCCACGGGCTGGGCCAGCATCAACCTGACCTTCAAGCAAGGCACCAACCCGGACATCGCTGCCGTGGAAGTGCAGAACCGCCTGAAGGCGGTCGAGCCGCGCCTGCCCGAATCGGTCCGGCGCGACGGCGTGCGCGTGGAAAAGGCGGCCGACAACATCCAGCTGGTGGTGTCCTTGAAGTCCGACGGACGCCTGGACGACATCCAACTGGGCGAGCTGGCGGCCTCCAACGTGCTGCAGGCATTGCGCCGCGTGGAAGGCGTGGGCAAGGTGCAGTCCTTCGGCGCCGAAGCGGCGATGCGCATCTGGCCCGATCCCGCCAAGCTGACGGCCATGTCGCTCACGCCCGGGGACATCGCACGCGCCCTGCGCGACCACAACGCGCGGGTCACCATCGGCGAACTGGGCAACCAGGCCGTGCCCAAGGACGCGCCGCTGAACGCCAGCATCGTGGCGGGCGAGTCCCTGCACACGCCCGAGCAGTTCGCCAACATCCCGCTGCGCACGCAGCCGGGCGGCGCCACGCTGCGCCTGAAGGACGTGGCGCGGGTGGAACTGGGCGGCACGGACTACATGTACCTGTCGCGTGTGAACGGCATGACGGGAACCGGGCTGGGCATCAAGCTGGCCCCGGGATCCAACGCCGTGGACACCACGCGCCGCATCCGTGCCACCATGGACGAGCTGGCGCAGTACTTCCCGCCCGGGGTCACCTATGACCTGCCTTACGAGACCTCGACCTTTGTCGAGATCTCGATCCAGAAGGTGCTGATGACCCTGCTGGAAGCGGTGGCCCTGGTGTTCTGCGTGATGTACCTGTTCATGCAGAACTTCCGCGCCACGCTCATCCCGACGCTGGTGGTGCCGGTGGCGCTGCTGGGCACGCTGGGCGTGATGCTGTGGCTGGGCTTTTCCATCAACGTGCTGACCATGTTCGGCATGGTGCTGGCCATCGGCATCCTGGTGGACGACGCAATCGTGGTGGTGGAGAACGTGGAACGCATCATGGCCGAGGAAGGCCTGTCGGCCCACGACGCCACCGTGCGCGCCATGCGCCAGATCAGCGGCGCCATCATGGGCATTACCGTCGTGCTGGTGTCGGTGTTCGTGCCGATGGCCTTCTTCGACGGCGCGGTGGGCAACATCTACCGCCAGTTCGCCGTGACGCTGGCGGTGTCGATCGCGTTTTCCGCGTTCCTGGCGCTGTCGCTGACGCCGGCGCTCTGCGCCACCCTGCTCAAGCCCGTGCCTGCCGGCCACCACGAGAAGCGCGGCTTCTTCGGCTGGTTCAACCGCGCCTTCGCCCGGCTGACCGAGCGCTACACCGCCCGCGTGGCGGGCGTGCTGGCCCGGCCGGTGCGCTTCGGACTGGCCTATCTGGCCGTCATCGCCGCGGTGGCGTTCCTGTTCATGCGCCTGCCCTCCTCGTTCCTGCCCGACGAAGACCAGGGCAGCTTCATGGCCATGGTCATCCTGCCGCAAGGCACGCCGCAGAGCGACACGATGGCGCTGGTGAAGGAAGTCGAAGGCTACATGCTGGACAACGAACCGGTCGAGTTCGTGTATTCGGTCAATGGCTTCAGCCTGTACGGCAGCGGCCCGAACTCGGCCATGTTCTTCGTGACGTTGAAGGACTGGAAGGAACGGCGCGACGCCAGCCAACATGTGGACGCCGTCGTCGAACGCATCAACGAGGCCTTTGCCGAGCGCAAGAACGCGATGGTGCAGGCGCTGAATTCGCCCCCCCTGCCGGACCTGGGTTCCACCTCGGGCTTTGATTTCCGGCTGCAGGACCGTGCGGGCCTGGGTTATCAAGCCTTGACCCAGGCGCGCCAGCAATTGCTGGCCGCCGCGGCCAAGCATCCCGCGTTGACGGAAGTGGTGTTCGCAGGCCAGGAAGAGGCGCCGCAGCTGCAACTGAACATCGACCGCGACAAGGCCCAGGCCATGGGCGTGGCCGTGGAAGAGATCAACACGGCGCTGGCGGTGATGTACGGGTCGGACTATATCGGCGACTTCATGCATAACGGCCAGGTGCGGCGCGTGACGGTGCAGGCGGACGGCAAGAGCCGGGTCGACGTGGACGACGTGTCGCGCCTGCACGTGCGCAACGTGCAGGGCCAGATGGTGCCGCTGTCCGCGTTCACCACGCTGAAGTGGACGATGGGCCCGCCGCAGCTCAGCCGCTACAACGGCTTTCCCACCTTCACGATCAACGGGTCGGCGGCCAAGGGCCATAGCAGCGGCGAAGCCATGCGCGCCATGGAGGAACTGGCCGCAGAATTGCCGCGCGGCATCGGTTTCGACTGGTCGGGCCAATCGTACGAGGAACGGCTGTCGGGCAACCAGGCGGCCGCGCTGTTCGCCTTGTCGGTGCTGATCGTGTTTCTGGCGCTGGCCGCGCTGTATGAAAGCTGGACCATTCCGCTGGCGGTGATCCTCGTCGTGCCGCTGGGCGTGATCGGCGCCGTGCTGGGCGTGACGCTGCGCGGCATGCCTAACGACATCTACTTCAAGGTGGGCCTTATCGCCACCATCGGCTTGTCGGCCAAGAACGCGATCCTGATCGTCGAGGTGGCCAAGGACCTGGTGCGCGACGGCCAGGGCCTGGTGTCGGCCACGCTGGAGGCGGCGCGGCTGCGGCTGCGGCCCATCGTCATGACCTCGCTGGCCTTCGGCGTGGGCGTGCTGCCGCTGGCCCTGGCGACAGGCGCGGCATCCGGCGCGCAGGCGGCAATTGGCACCGGCGTGCTGGGCGGGATCCTGACGGCGACCGTACTGGCCATTTTCCTGGTGCCGCTGTTTTTCCTGATCGTGGGCCGCCTGTTCGGCGGGCGCGCCCGCCCCGCGCGTCAATCCGACCGCGACCCTGTGGAGACCACGCCATGAAAGCCATGGCCATGACCCTGTTGGCGGCAGCCCTGGCGGGCTGCTCGCTGGCGCCCGTGCATGAGCGCCCCGCCGCGCCCATCCCCGCCGCTTACGACACGCCCGCGCAAGACGGACAGGCGGAAATGCCCCAGGACTGGCGCGTGTACTTCAACGACCCAGCGTTGCAGGCCTGGATCGAAGCCGCGCTGCAGAACAACCGCAACCTGCGCGTGGCGGCATTGCGCATCCAGGAGGCGCGCGCGCTGTATGGCGTGCAGGACGCAGACCGCTTGCCGAGCTTGGACGGGCGCGGCGAATTCAGCCGGGGCCGCAGCGTGGAGCCCGGACAGGGTCCGTTGCCGGTGGCGAACCGCTATCGTGCGGCCGTCGGCATCACGACCTTCGAACTGGATTTCTTCGGCCGCGTGAAAAGCCTGAGCGACGCGGCGCTCGAGCGCTACCTGGCCAGCGAAGAAGCACACCGCGCCGCAACCTTGTCCCTGGTGGCGGAAACCGCAACGGCGGTCTTCAACCAGCGCTCGCTGGCCGAGCAACTGCGGCTGACCGAGAGCACGCTGGCGCTGCGCGAGGCGACGCTGAAGATCACCCGGCGCCGCTACGACGCCGGGCTGGAAACCGCGATCGGGCTGCGCACCGCGCAGATGCTGGTGGAATCGTCCCGCGCCACGCATGCCGAGCTCAGCCGGGAATACCGGCAAGCCGTGCATGCGCTGGGCCTGTTGGCGGGCGACTTCTCGCTACCGGCAGGAACCGAAGCGGTTTCGCTGGAAAGCCAGAGCCTGACGCCACTTGCGGCCGGCTTGCCGTCGACGCTGCTGACGCGCCGCCCCGACCTGCGCCAGGCCGAGAACACGCTGCGCGCCGCCAACGCCGACATCGGCGCGGCGCGGGCGGCCTTCTTCCCGTCGGTGCAGTTGACGACCGATATCGGCAGCACAGCCAGCAGCTTTTCAGACCTGTTTGGATCGGGCACGGGCAATTGGGTGTTCGCGCCCACGCTGACGCTGCCCATCTTCAACGCGGGCCGCAACCGCGCCAACCTGTCGCTGGCCGAAACCCGCAAGGATATCGCCGTGGCGCAGTATGAAGGCAGCATCCAGCTGGCCTTCCGCGAGGTGGCCGACGCCCTGTCCGCGCGGGACACCCTGCGCGAACAGATCGACGCGCAACGCAAGGTGCGCGACGCCGACCGCGACCGCCAGCGGCTGGCCGAACGACGCTACGACCGCGGCGTGGCGGGTTATCTGGAAATGCTGGAGGCGCAGCGCAGCCTGTTCGAATCCGAGCAGGAGTACATCCGGCTGCAGCAGCGCCGGCTGGTCAACGCGGTGGACCTGTACAAGGCGTTGGGCGGGTGGGAAACGCCGGCGGATAAGGGCTCGTAGGATGGGTGAAGCGCGAGAGTCCTTAAGCGAGAACACTACTCTCCAGCGCGCGTAACCCATCAAGCAACGCTACTTTTCTTATCCGATTCGGCTATAGGATGACCGCCGCTTGATGGGTTGCGCGCGCTGAACGTCGGAGTTCTTGCCGAAGAACTCTCGCGCTTCACCCATCCTACGGACTCACTTGCGCGGCCGCCCGTCTGTCACGCCCGCGTGCTGACGCGGTAGGCGCAGCGGCGCGCGCCGGCCAGGATGTGTTCTTCGCGGTCGACCGTCACGCCTGCGCCCAGCACGTTGCGGAACAGTTCCAGTTCGCTGCGGCAAAAGCCCATACAGGCCTTGGCCGCCGAGCAGATCGGACAGTGGTTTTCGATGAAGAGATAGTCCGCGCCGTCCTGGCGCAGTTCAGCCATATAGCCTTCGGAGGAACGTACCTGGACCAGGCGTTCCAGCCGGCCGGCCAGGTCCTTGGCGCCCAGCATGGCCTGGTGGTAGCTGTTCAGCATGGCGGCTTCGCGCACCTGGATCAGCTTTTCTACGCCTTCGTCGCCGAACACCTGGCGCACGGCCCCGATCATCTGCACCGTCATTTCCGCATGCGTGTCGGGAAAGCGGCCGTGGCCGGCCTCCGTCAGATACCAGATCTGGGTCGGCCGGCCGCGCCCGGCGCTATGGCTTTCGGAATCCACCAACCCATCGGCATGCAACCGCGTCATCTGCTGGCGCACCGCTTCGGCCGTCACGTCCATGGCCTTCGCGATGACCGCGATGGACTGCGGACCGCGCGTCTTCAAGGTCATGAGCACGCGGTCGGCCGGTTGATGCGGCGTCCAGGTGACGGGTTGGGACAGGCTGTCAGACATGGCGATAACGGAACTCCAGGTTTTTTCCTATGGTGCCACGAACCGGGGCGAAGGTCAGCCGGCGGCGGGCGACGGCGTGGATCCCTCCCCTGTCGATTCCCCGCTTGCCGTTTCCGGCCCCGCCTCCCAGCCCCCGCCCAGCGCCTTGTACAGCGCGATCAGGCGGGTATAGGACTCCGTTTCGGCGACGGCCACGGCGTCCTGGACGCGCAAAAGCGTACGCTGCGCATCCAGCACCGTCAAATACGGGGCGCTGCCTTCACGGTAGCGCAGTTGCGCCAGGTCGGCTGCCCGGCTGCTGTGCATCGCCGCCTGCGCCAGGTTGGCGAGCCGCTGCTGCGTCTGGCCAAATTCCGTCAACGCCGCTTCCAGCTCTTGCACGGCCCGCAGCACGGTCTGCTCGTAGCGCGCCACTTCGCCTTCGGATCGGGCCACGGCGCCGCGCTTTCTTGCCAGCGCCGTCGGCAGGTGGAACGCCGGCCAGTTCACCCCCGAAGCCACGCTGAACGCGCGGCTGGACGATGAACCGAAGTCGGCCCCGCGCAATGCCACGAATCCCAGGAAGCCGCCCAGGTCGAACCGGGGATAGAGCTCGGCGGTAGCCACCCCCACGTCCGCATTGGCGGCGGCCATATTGCGTTCGGCCGCCAGGACGTCGGGACGACGCGACAGCAAGGCGCCCACGTCGCCGATCGGCAAGCGGGCGGTCAACGGCGCAAGTGGCCGGCCGGCGTCCAGCTCGCCCAGTTCGGCGGGGCGCAGCCCGGCCAGCACCGCGATGCGGTAAAGCGCCAGCCGCCTGGCCGTTTCCTGCACGGGCACGCTGGCCTGCACGGTTTCCAGTTCAGCCCGCGCACTTGCAAGATCGCCTTCGTCGCCGCGACCGGACGAGACCATCGCCTGGGTGACGCGCAGGCTGTCGCGCTGGCTGTCCAGATTGGCGCGCGCCACGGTCAGCCGCTGTTCGGCGCCGCGCAGCTCGAAGTAATTGCGCGCGACTTCCGCCGCCACCACGATGCGCGCCTGCGCCAGGTCTGCGGCCTGGGCCTCGCTGCGTGCCGCAGCCCCTTCGGCCGTCCGGCGCAGACGGCCGAACAGGTCGAGCTCCCAGGTGGCGTCGAACCCGGCGCGGTAACTCTGAGCCAGATTGCGCTGTCCGGCAGCGCCCGCATTGGCTTGCGACAGGCTGCGCTCGTAGCGGCCGTCCAGCGTCACCGCGGGCAATTGGTCCAGCTCCTTTTCGTCCAGCACGGCACGCGACTCGGCCAGGCGCGCCTGGGCGATGCGGATGTCGTGGTTGCGGGACAGGGCCAGGCCGATCAGCCGGTCCAGCTGGGGGTCCTGCAACTGCTTCCACCAGTCGCGCTGCAGCCGGTCCGTGGAAAACAGCGCCTGCTCCGGGCTGGCGAGGGCCACGGGCGCGGCCTGCGGCTTCTGGTAGTCGGGCCCGACCGCGCAACCCGCGGTGGCCAGGGCCGCCAGCAGCACGGCGAGGCCGCGGCGCAGGCGCTTGGGGTGAATGGATTGGTTCATGATCGGTTCCTTAATGCGAGGCGGCCACACTGGCGTCCGCTGCCTGCGCCGCCGCCAGCTCCCGGGCGCGCGGCGTGTCGTTGGCGGCACGGTGGTCACGTGCGAAGACGGTGTAGACGGTGGGCAGCACGAAGAGCGTGAACAAGGTGCCTACCAGCAGGCCCACCACGATGACGAGTCCCAGGCTGTAGCGGCTGTGCGCGCCCGCGCCGGAGGCGAACAGCAGCGGGATCAGCCCCATCACCATCGCTGCCGTCGTCATCAGGATGGGACGCAGGCGGATGCGGGCGGCCTGCTCCATCGCCGTGCGCCGGTCCAGCCCATGGCTGACCTGCATCTCGTTGGCGAACTCCACCATCAGGATGCCGTGCTTGCTGATCAGGCCGATCAGCGTCACCAGGCCGATCTGGGTATAGATGTTGACGGTGGCCATGCCCAGCGCCAGCGGAATCAGCGCGCCGCAGATCGACATGGGCACGCTGACCAGGATGATGAACGGGTCGCGCAGGCTTTCGTATTGCGCCGCCAGCACCAGATAGATGACGATGATGGCGAAAATGAACGTGATCATCAGCGCCGAGCCTTCCTGGCTGAACTGGCGCGCATCCGACTGCCAGTCGTAGCTGAAGCCGGCGGGCAATTGCTGCGCCTGCTGCGTCAGGAACCGCACCGCGTCGCCCATCGTGACGCCCGGCATCGGAATGGCCTGGAAGGTGGCGGCGTTCAACTGGTTGAATTGCGTCAGCGAGTTGGGTTCCACCCCCATGGACACCGACACCAGGTTGGACAGCGGCACCTGCGCGCCGCTGGCGCTCTTGACGTGGAACTGCGCCAACGACGCGGGCGAGATGCGCTGTTCGCGCAGGCTCTGCGGGATCACGTCATAGGACCTGCCGTCCATGCCGAAGCGGTTGACGTAGTTTTCGCCTACCAGCACGGCCAGCGTATCGCCAATGGCCTTCATGGTGACGCCCAGGCTGTTGGCCTTGGCGCGGTCCACCTTCAGCTGCACCACCGGGTTGTTGTAATCCAGGTCGCTGTCCACCACCATGAACAAGCCGCTTTCGCGCGCCGCCTTCTTCAGGCTTTCCATGGCCTCGTACACGACCGGGTAATCGGCCGCGCTCATCAGCACCATCTGCACGGGCAGCCCGCCGGTGGAACCCGGCAGGGACGGCAATTGGAAAGCGAAGATATTGCTGCCTTCGACCTGATTGACCATCGATTGCATGTCGGCCTGAATCTCATCGGCCGAGCGCTTGCGGTCCTTCCAGTCGACGAAGTCGACGCCGCCAATACTGTTGGACACGCCGTCAGAGCCGTTGATCAGCCAGCGTCCCTTCTGCTCGGGCAACGTCTTCATGACGTCGTCCCACTTCTTGCCGAATTTCTCGACATAGTCGATGTTGGCCTGCTGCGGCGACTTGATCGCCGTCAGCACGGTCGACTGGTCTTCGACGGGCGCCAGCTCGCGCTGCGCCGCGTTGTACAGGAACGGCAGGCTGATGAGCACCGCCACGGCGATCAGCCCCGTCACCCAGCGGTGGTGCAGCGACACGTCCAGCACGCGGCCGTAGGCGTCGCCCAGCCGCCCGAAGAAGCGCTCGGCGCGCTGCGCCATCCAGCCTTCCGACACGTGGCTGTTCAAGAGGAAAGAACTCATCACGGGCGACAGCGTCAGCGCGATGACGCCCGATACGACCACGGCGCCCGCCAGTGTGAAGGCGAATTCCTTGAAGAGAGATCCGGTCAGCCCGCCCATCAGCCCGATGGGCGCGTACACGGCCGCCAGGGTGATCGTCATGGCGATCACCGGCCCCGCCACTTCACGCGCGCCGATCAGCGCGGCCCGCACGGGCGACTTGCCTTCTTCGATATGGCGGTGCACGTTTTCCACCACGACGATGGCATCGTCCACCACCAGGCCGATGGCCAGCACCATCGCCAGCAGGGTCAACAAATTCACGCTGAAGCCGAACAGCGCCATGATGGCCGCCCCGCCCAGCATGGACAGCGGAATCGTGATGACCGGAATCAGCACGGCGCGCAGCGACCCCAGGCACAGGAAGATCACCACCACCACGATGGCGACGGCTTCCAGCAATGTCTGCATCACGCCGTCGATGGACGCGCTGATGAAGCGGGCCAGCTCGAACGGCACCTGCACGCTGGTGCCCGGCGGCAGGTTCTGCTTGATGTTGGGCACGAGCTCGTTCAAGCGCTTGACGATGACGAGCGGGTTGCCGACCGGCGTGGCGTTCAGGCCGAAGTACACGGCCGGTTCGCCGTCCATCAGGCCACTGGAATCGGTGGACGCCGCCCCCAGTTCGACGGTTGCCACGTCGCCCAACCGCACGATGGCGTCGCCGTCGCGCTTGACCACCAGGTCGCGGAATTCCGCCACATTCACGAGATCGGTGTTGACCTGGATGTTGGACACCACGTACAGGCCCTTGGCCTGCCCTGGCGCGGCCTGCACGTTGTTGTCGCGCAGCGCCTGCGCCAGTTCGCCGGCGGAAATGCCGCGTGCGGCCATCCGGTTGGGGTCCAGCCAGACCCGCATGGCGAGCTTCTGGCCGCCATAGAGTTCGACGCTTGCCACGCCGTCGATCGACGACAGCTGCGGCTGCACGACCCGCGACAGGTAATCGGTCAACGCCGCCAGCGACAACGTGGTGCTGGAAAATCCCACATAGGCCACCGCGGTCGCCTCGCCCGCGGACTTGACCAGCACGGGGTCATACACGTCTTGCGGCAGGCGGTACTTGACCTCGTTGACCTTGGCCATGACCTCGGTCATGGCCTTGTTGGAGTCGGCGTTCAGCTTCATCCGGACGGTGATGACGCTGCGGCCCTGGGTCGATGAGGAAGACAGGTAGTCGATGCCTTCCACGGTGGCGACCGACTGCGCGATGGGCTGCGTGACGAAGCCTTGCATCAGGTCGGGCGACGCGCCCGGGTATTGGGTGGTGATGGTGATGGTGGTGCTTTCAGTCAGCGGGTACTGCCGCACGGGCAGGCCGCTTAGCGCCTTGATGCCGAGCAGCAGGATCAGCGTGCTGACCACCAGGGCCAGCACGGGCCGGCGGACGAAGAGGTCGGTGAATTTCATGATTGCCTCCTGCCCGTTACCGGGCTTGCGCCATGGCTTGCTGCGCATCGCCCAGCGCCACGGTGTCGGTGGCGATGACGTCGACCGCCGCGCCGTTATGCAGGCGCAACTGCCCGGAGGTCACGACCTGGTCGCCCGCTCCCAGCCCTTCCGTCACGACCACGCGGCCGCGCACGCGCTCGGCCGTCTTCACATAGGCTTGGCGCACGGTGGGGGCCGCGCCCTGCTGGTCCGCCGCAGGCGGCGTCAGAACGTAGACGGAATCTCCATAGGCGCTATAGCTGACCGCGGTCTCCGGCACGGTGATGACGTCGGGGCGATCAGGCAGGCCGATGCGGCCGTGGGCGAACATGCCGGCCGCCAGCGCGCCATCGGCGTTGGGCAGCGTGGCCTGCACGCGCACGGTGCGTGAACCCGGGTCGACTTGTGGCTCGACGGTCGTAACCTGCCCCGAGAACTCGCGCCCGGCGTGGGCGTCGACCGTCACGGTCACGGACTGGCCGGTGCGCAACGCGCCCAGCGCCTGTTCGGGCAAGGTGATGTTGGCATACAGCGTGGTCGCGTCGGTCAGCGAGACCAGCGGATCACCCGCTTTGGCGAATTGGCCCAGATTGACGCGGCGCACGCCCAGCACGCCGTCAAACGGCGCCTTCACGCGCTTTTGTTCGATCAACGCCTGCACCCGCTTGATGTCGGCGGCCGCCTGGTCATAGTCCGCCTGCGCCTGGTCCAGTTGTTCCCGCGTGGCGGCCTGTTGCGGCAGCAGGCGGCGCGTGCGTTCCAGCAAGGTCCGCGCGTTGCGCGCCTGGGCCTGAAGACGCGCCAGCTCGCCCTGCTCGGGCGCATCGTTGAACTGCACCAGCAACTGCCCGGCCTGCACGTGCTGGCCGGCCGTGAACAGGATCTGGGTGACGCGGCCGTCCACCTCAGCGGGCACCTGGACCTGGCGCGTCGCCTCCAGGGACCCGATGCCGGTCAACGCCACGGGGAAGTCCGCCCGAACGGCAGGCGCCACCGCCACTTTGGCGGCCGGCATCGCCCAACCGCCCTTTTGCGACGTGCCGCTGAATGTCCAGACCAGCCCGCCCCCCACTGCCACCGCCAGCACAACGACGCCCGCCGCCCATGCCCCTGATTTCGCCTTCATGATTCACTCTCTATTTATCCAAGAATATGCTTGGATAATCCACGATTCCGGCGAATCCGTCAAAGTGGCGAAAGCAATGCCCGGGATAGCGGCAGGCTATGGACGAAAAAAAACCGCCGGGAAAACCCGGCGGCATGGCGTGGCGCGCGCGCCGGCGCTGCTAGGTTCGCACCATATGCAGGTAATGGCGGTGGCGTTCGTACTGGTCCAGGATGTCGCCAATGACGGCGTCCCGGCTCCAGCCCATGATGTCGTAGTCCTGTCCGCCTTCGCGCAAGTGGACTTCCGCGCGGAAGTACTTGCGCTCTTCCTCGTCGGCGGCCTCTTCCGGGGTCAGGCTGGGACGGACGAACGCCTCGGGGCGCACCGCGTACCAGAAGTCCAGGTGGTCGCCATGGGACACCTCCAGGGTCACGCCGCCTTCGCTCTCGTCTTCGCGCACGGCCACCGCATAGCCCTGGCGGCGCAATTCGTCGGCCACATCGTCCAGCGCCGGCCGCACCACGTCGCTGATGAAGCGCAGCACGTGGGCGCGGCGCGGCATCATGACCATATTGCGCAGGCGTCGTTCCCAGGACTGGCCGCCGCGCGCCGGCCGCGACAGGGTCAGGGACTGGTAGCGGATGCCGCGCTTGGTCGCGTCCAGCCGCAGCGCCTTGAACAGCCCCCACAACGACAGCAGCAGGATGATGGAGAACGGCAGCGCGCTTGCGATGGTGGCCGTCTGCAAGGCGGTCAGTCCGTCGGCCAGCAGCAGTGCGATGGCGACAGCCCCCATCGACAGCGACCAGAAGATGCGCTGCCACACGGGCGTGCGGTCCGCCCCGCCCGATGCCAGCAGGTCCACCACCAGCGCCCCCGAGTCCGCCGACGTGACGAAGAACACCGCCACCATCGCGATGGCGAACACGGATAGCACGTTGCTCCAGGGCAGTTGTTCAAGGAACGCGAAAAGCGCCAGCGAACTGTCGGCTTCGACGGTCTCGGCAAACCCTTTCACGCCGTCGACCAGGATGAAGTGGATGGCGGTATCGCCGAACACCGTCATCCAGAACAGGGTAAAGCCGGCAGGCACCAGCAACACGCCGCAGACGAACTCGCGGATGGTGCGCCCGCGAGAGATGCGCGCGATGAACAGGCCCACGAACGGCGACCACGCGATCCACCAGCCCCAATAGAAGAGCGTCCAGCCGCCGATCCAGTCGGAAGGATCGTAGGCGTACAGGTTGAAGGTCTTGTTGACGATGTCCGACAGGTAGGCGCCGGTGTTCTGCACAAAAGTCTGGAACAGGAACACCGTGGGGCCGGCGATCAGCACGAACAGCAGCAGGATCACCGCCAGCACCATGTTGGCTTCGGACAGGATGCGGATGCCCTTGTCCAGGCCGCTTGCGACGGACAGCGTGGCCAGCCCGCAAGTGATGATGATGAGGATGATCTGCGTGGTCACGCCCACGGGGATGCCGAACAGGTGGTTCAACCCGCTGTTCATCTGCGCCACGCCCAGGCCCAGCGAGGTCGCCACGCCCAGCACCGTGCCGATGATGGCGAAGATGTCGACCGCGTGGCCGATGGGCCCGTGGATGCGGTTGCCGATCAGCGGGTACAGCGCGGAACGCAGGGTCAGCGGCAGGCCATGCCGGAAAGAGAAGAACGCCAGCGTCAGCGCCACCACGGCGTAGATCGCCCACGCATGCAGCCCCCAATGGAAGAAGGTGATCTTCATGGCCTCGCGGGCGGCGGCGGCATTGCCGCCCTCGCCGACCGGCGGCGACATGAAGTGCATGACGGGTTCGGCCACGCCGAAGAACATCAGACCGATGCCCATGCCGGCGGAGAACAGCATCGCGAACCACGTGAAATTGCGGTAGTCCGGTTCACTGTGGTCGGGGCCCAGCTTGATGTCGCCGTAACGGCTGACCGCCAGGAACGTGACCGACAGCAAGATGATGGCCACGACCAGGATGTAGAACCAGCTGGCATTGCCGAGGATCCAGCCCTGCATCGCTTCGAACAGGTTCTGCGCGGTCTTCGGGGCCGCGATGGCAAAGCCCACGAGTAGCAGGGTGAACAGCGCGGCCGAAAAAAAGACCGGTTTGTTGATGGTGGAGGATGGTCGGGTTTCTGAAGTCAAGCTGCCGCTCCTTTCGCCCGAGGGTTGAAAAAACCGGCGCCGGCCCCCTCAGTCTGGCCGCGCGCCGCAGGTATTACTATCACGCCCAGAGTACGGCTGACAATCTGAAATAACGGAGAAGCGCATGATCGATCACCTGGACCATCTGGTCTTGACCTGCACCGACCCCGAGGCCACGGTGGATTTCTACACCCGGATTTTGGGCATGCGCCTGGAGACCTTCGGCGAAGGCCGCCAGGCGTTGCGCTTTGGCAACCAGAAAATCAACCTGCACGTGCGCGGCCACGAGTTCGAGCCGAAGGCGCACTTGCCGGTGCCGGGCGCGCTGGACCTGTGCTTTATCGCCGACCGGCCCCTGGACGAGGTAATCGCCCGCTTGAACGAGGCCGGCGCCACGATCATCGAAGGCCCGGTGCCACGCACTGGCGCCACCGGAAAGATCCGATCCGTGTATCTGCGCGACCCGGACCTGAATCTGATCGAGATATCAGAGCTCGTCTGACCCCACGCCCCGCATGCTTCGCACGCGCTGGGGGGCCTACTGTCCCTCGGGCGGCGGGTCGCCGAAGACCACTCGGCGGAAGAATCCCGCCAGCACGGCCTCGGTCATTTCCTGCGTGACGCCCTGCGGATCGAAGGCATAGCTGAACTGCATGCCGTCCGATAAGGCCAGCAGGCCGATGGCGAGTTGCTCTGCCGGCAGCGGCAGCGGCGTGCCCACGTGGGCGGAGAACTGGCGGACGTATTCCGTGGTGGCCGCCCGCAGTTCGCGCAGGCAGTCCGTGAAGCCCACCCGGAATTCCGGGTCGCGCGCGGCTTGCAGCTTGCCTTCCATCCAGAGCAGGAAACAGTCGTTTTCGCGGTGGTGCGTGCTGTAGTACTCCAGCACGCGCGCCTCCATCTGCGGGCGCGATTCGCCGTCCTCGAAGATGGCGCGCATGTCGGCCATCACTTTTTCGTGATCGCGCCGGAGCAATTGCAGGAACAGTTCGGACTTGCTGCCGAAATTGGAATAGAAGGCCCCGCGCGTGTACCCCGCCAGTTCGGCGATGTCCTCGACGCTGGCGGCCACGAAACCCTTGCTGAGGAAAACCGATTGCGCAGCGTCGAACAGGCGCTGGCGCGTCTGGTCTCGGCTTTGCTCGCGGGTAAGGCGGATTTTTGACATGGCGCGAGTTTAGCACTGGCGCCCATTTCAAATACAGTGTTGTATCTGAATACATAGTTGCATTAGAATCCAGGCCGTATCGAGTCTGACTCGCCCCTCTTTTGCCCTTTTCCGCGCCGCGAGGTGTTTCGTGAATTGTCCTGGCCCTTGCGCGCGCCCCGCCGCGCTCGACCTTGCCGCCCCTGTGGCGCTGCCCCTTTCTTCCCCCCGCCGCTGGACGCGCCGGCTGGCCTTGCCGGCTGCCTTGGCGATGGCGGTGGCCCTGTCCGCCTGCGGCCGCAAGGAAGCGCCCGCTCCCGCGCCGCGGCCGGTGGTCGCCATGCCGGCCAAAGCCGACGAGCGCCTGCCGGCGTGGACCTTGCCGGGCGAGGTGCAGGCGCGCTACAGCACGCCGTTGTCGTTCCGCGTAGGCGGCAAGATCATCGAACGCCAGGTCAGGCTGGGTGACAGCGTCACCCCGGGCCAGATCGTGGCCAAGCTGGACCCCGCCGATGCGACCAAGAACGCGGCCGCCGCGAAAGCCCAGTTGTCGGCGGCCCAGCATCAGCTGGACTATGCGCGCCAGCAGCTGGACCGCGACCGCGCCCAGGCGCGCGAAAACCTGATCGCCGCGAACCAGCTTGAGCAGACCCGCAACGCCTACGCTTCGGCGCTGGCGCAGCGCGACCAGGCCGCGCAGCAGGCGGCGCTGTCGGCCGACCAGCTGAAATACACCACCCTGCAGGCCGACCACGCGGGCGTCATCACCGCCGAACAGGCCGACACCGGCCAGAACGTGGCGGCGGGGACGCCGGTCTACCAATTGGCGTGGTCCGGCGACATCGACGCGATCTGCGACGTGCCCGAAAGCGTGCTGGCGGGGCTTGCCGTAGGCCAACGCGCCAACGTCACGCTGGGCCCGCTGCCCGGCAAGACCTTTGCTGCCGTCTTGCGCGAAATTGCGCCGGCCGCCGATCCGCAAAGCCGCACCTACCGAGTCAAGCTCACGCTGGAATCGCCCTCGCCGGACGTCCGGCTGGGCATGACCGCCAACATCAGTTTCGACAACCGCGGTTCGGACAGCCAGGCCACCTACACGGTGCCGGCCACCGCGCTGTTCCATGACGGCAAGGAGCCCGCCGTCTGGGTCGTCAAGCCGCAGGAAGACACGCTGGAGCTGCGCCGCGTGCAGGTGCTGCGTTACGACGCCCGCACCGTCACGCTGGCAGGCGGCGTAAAGGCCGGCGAACGCCTGGTCTGGCAAGGCGTGCACACGGTATCCGCTGGCGAAAAAGTGCGCGCCGTGCCGCCGCTGCATCCTGAGGACTTCGCGTCATGAGCGCGCCGGATCGGGAGCCTGGCCACAGCCACGAAGAAGGCAAGTTCAACCTGTCGGCCTGGGCGTTGCGCCACCAGCCGCTGGTGATCTTCATCATTACGCTGGTGACGCTGTTCGGCGTGCTGTCGTATTCCAAGCTGGCGCAGTCGGAAGATCCGCCCTTCACGTTCCGCGTGATGGTCATCAAGACCCTGTGGCCGGGCGCGACCGCGCAGCAGGTGCAGGAACAGGTCACCGACCGCATCGGCAAGAAGCTCCAGGAGACCCCCAACACGGACTTCCTGCGCAGCTACTCTCGCCCCGGCGAATCGCTGATCTTCTACACCATGAAGGACTCGGCGCCCGCCAGCACCGTGGCCGACCAGTGGTACCAGATCCGCAAGAAAGTCGGCGACATCCAGGCCACGCTGCCCCAGGGCGTGCAGGGCCCGTTCTTCAACGACGAGTTCGGAGACGTCTACACCAACATCTACACCCTGCACGGCGACGGCTTCTCGCCGGCGCAGCTGCATGACTATGCGGACAAGCTGCGCACGGTGCTGCTACGCGTGCCCGGGGTGGCCAAGGTGGACTACTTTGCCGACCAGGCCGAGCACGTCTACATCGAAATCTCCAACACGCAGCTGACCCGGCTGGGCGTCTCGCCGCAGCAGATCGCCCAGGCGATCAATGCGCAGAACGCGGTGGCCAGCGCCGGCACCTTGACGACCGCCGACGACCGCATCTTCGTGCGCCCCACCGGCCAGTTCGAGAACAGCCGCGCGCTGGCGGACACGCTGATCCGGGTGAACGGAAAATCCATCCGGCTGGGCGACATCGCCACGATCCATCGCGGCTACGACGACCCGCCCGTCGAACAGATGCGTGCTGGCGGCGCCCCGGTGCTGGGCATCGGCATCACCATGCAGCCCGGGCAGGACGTGGTGCGCCTGGGCAAATCGCTGGGCACGACCTTCGAGAAACTGAAGGCCCAGTTGCCTGCCGGCCTGACCTTGACCGAAGTGTCCAGCATGCCGCAGGCGGTCTCGCACTCCGTCGACGACTTCCTGCGTTCCGTGGCCGAAGCCGTCGCCATCGTGCTGATCGTGAGCCTGGTGTCGCTGGGGCTGCGCACGGGCATGGTGGTGGTGATCTCGATTCCGGTGGTGCTGGCGGTCACGGCCCTGTTCATGGACGTGTTCGGCATCGGCCTGCACAAGGTGTCGCTGGGCACGCTGGTGCTGGCGCTGGGCCTGCTGGTGGACGACGCCATCATCGCCGTGGAAATGATGTCGGTGAAGCTGGAGCAAGGCTGGAGCCGCGCCCGCGCGGCGGCCTACGCCTACACCAGCACCGCCTTCCCCATGCTGACCGGTACGCTTGTCACCGTGGCGGGCTTTTTGCCCATTGCGCTGGCCAAGTCCAGCACCGGCGAGTACACGCGTTCGATCTTCCAGGTGTCGGCCATTGCGCTGATCACGTCCTGGTTCGCCGCGGTGGTGCTGATCCCGCTGCTGGGTTACCGGCTGCTGCCCGAGCGCAAGCGCGAAGCGCATCTGCCGCATGATCACGAACACGACATCTACAACACCCGCTTCTACCAGCGCCTGCGCGGCTGGGTGGCGTGGTGCGTGGACCGCCGCTATTGGGTGCTGGCCGGCACCGTGCTGATCTTCGTCGTGTCGATGGCGGGGTTCAAGCTGGTGCCGCAGCAGTTCTTCCCAAGCTCGGACCGCACCGAATTGCTGGTGGACGTGCGCTTGCAGGAAGGTGCGTCGTTCGCCGCCACGCTGCGTCAGGTGGAGCGCTTGGAAAAGGCCTTGGACGGCCGGCCCGAGATCGACCATTCGGTCAGCTTCGTGGGTACCGGCGCGCCGCGCTTCTACCTGCCGCTGGACCAGCAACTGGCCACGCCCAACTTCGCCCAGCTGGTCATCACCGCGCATTCGGTGGAAGACCGCGAAAAGCTGGCGCAATGGCTGGCGCCGATGCTGCGCGAGGAATTCCCCGCCATCCGCACCCGCCTGTCGCGCCTGGAGAACGGGCCGCCCGTGGGCTATCAGGTGCAGTTCCGCGTCAGCGGCGACAAGATCTCCGACGTGCGGGCCGTGGCCGAAAAAGTCGCCACCGAAGTCCGCGCCGACAACCGCTCGGTGAATGTGCAGTTCGACTGGGACGAACCCTCCGAACGCTCGGTGCGCTTCGAGATCGATCAGCAGAAAGCGCGCGAGCTGGGCATCAGTTCAAGCGACATTTCCGACTTCCTTGCCATGACGCTGTCGGGCTACAACGTGACGCAATACCGCGAGCGCGACAAGCTGATCACCGTCAGCCTGCGTGCGCCGCGCGACGAACGCGTGGACCCCGGCCGCCTGGCCACGCTGGCGATGCCCACGCCCAACGGCCCGGTGCCGCTGGGCAGCCTTGGGCACGTACGCTACGACCTTGAGTACGGCGTCATCTGGGAACGCGACCGCCAGCCCACCATCACGGTGCAAGCGGACGTGACCAGCGGATCGCAGGGCATCGACGTCACGCATGCCATCGACAAGAAGCTGGACGCCATCCGGGCCGAACTGCCGGTCGGCTATCGCATCGAAGTGGGCGGCCCGGTCGAGGAAAGCGCCAAGGGCCAGTCCTCCATCAACGCGCAGATGCCGCTGATGGCGGTGGCCGTGTTGACGCTTCTGATGGTGCAGCTGCAGAGCTTTGCGCGGGTGCTGATGGTGGTGCTGACGGCGCCGCTGGGCCTGATCGGCGTGGTCGCAGCGCTGCTGCTGTTCGGCAAACCCTTCGGCTTTGTCGCCATGCTGGGCGTGATCGCGATGTTCGGCATCATCATGCGCAACTCGGTGATCCTGGTGGATCAGATCGAGCAGGACATCCTGAACGGCCACAAACGGGTGGACGCGATCGTCGGCGCCACGGCGCGGCGTTTCCGCCCCATCGTGCTGACGGCCGCGGCAGCCGTGCTGGCCTTGATCCCGCTGTTGCGCAGCAACTTCTTCGGCCCCATGGCGACGGCGTTGATGGGTGGCATCACCAGCGCCACGGTGCTGACGCTGTTCTTCCTGCCCGCGCTGTATGCGGCCTGGTTCCGCGTGCGCCACGACGAACGCGACGAACCGGAAGGCGTACCGCCCGGCGCCAACGCCGCCGATACGCTGTAACGAGGAATCTGACGATGAAGACCCTTTCCCTCCGGCTGGCCAAGCTGCCGCTCGCGCTGCCGCTGATCGCGGCGCTGGGCGCCTGCGCCTTCGCCCCGGACAGCAAGCCGCCCGCGGTGGCGTCGCCCGCGCAGTACGGCGTGCAAGCCGTGCCGCCTGCCGGCGCCCCCGCCCAGGGCGTGGCGCAACGTTTCGAGCAGGGCGCGCGTCCCGTGCCCGAATGGTGGAAGCGCTACGGCTCCAGCGCGCTGGATGCGCTGGTGCAAGAAGGCTTGGCCAACAGCCCCAACCTGGCCGCTGCGGAACGCAATCTGGCCGGCGCGCGCGAGCAACTGCGCGCGCAGGTCAATTCGTCGCTGCTACCGTCCGTGGACGCAGGCGGGAACGCCAAACGCAACCGCGCGCTGACCATGCCGAATCTGGCCGAGCCCACGGCGCTCTACAACGTCTTCACCGGACAGATCCAGGCTACCTACGATCTGGACCTGTTCGGCGCCGCGCGCTTCGCCAACGCGTCGCTGGCGGCGCAAGTGGAGCAACAGGCGTTCCAGCTGGAGTCCGCACGGCGCTCGCTGGCGGGCAATATCGTCACTGGCGCCATCACGTCCGCGTCGCTGGCCGAGCGCGTGGCGCTGACGGAAAAGCAGGTGGTGCTGCTGCGCCAGGTGGCCCGCGATACGCAGCGCCGCTACGAATTGGGATCCGCTTCGCAGAACGATGCGTTGGACGCCGACCAGGACGCTGCCACGCTGGAGGCGTCGCTGCCCGGACTGCGGGCGCAGTGGCATGCCACGCGCCACGCCTTGGCCGTGCTGCTGGGCCGCAGCCCCGACCAGGCCCCGGACGATCTGGCGTTCAGCACGCTGGCGGTGCCCGCGCAGGTGCCGGTGGTGGTGCCGTCTGAACTGCTGGCGTCGCGCCCGGATGTGCTGGTGGCCGACGCGGTAGTGCAGGCCGCCGCGGCCGATGTGGGCGTCGCCACCGCGCAGTTGTTCCCCAGCCTGTCGCTGTCCGCGTCCATGGGCAAAGGCGGCTTCAGCTGGCCGTCCGCGCTGTCGGGCGCCGGGTCGATCTGGGCAATCGGCGCGTCGCTGACGCAGCCCATCTTCCACGGCGGCGCGCTGCTGGCCGAACGGCGCGCCGCCCAGGAGCGCTACCAGGCGGCCGTGCTGCAGTACAAGCAGACCGTGCTGACCGCGTTCCAGGACGTGGCCGATACCTTGTCGCGCCTGGATGCCGACGGGCAGGCGCTGGCTTCGGCAGAAGCGTCGCGGCGGGCAGCCGAGCAGTCCTACCGCAACACGGCCAGCCGCGTGCGGCTGGGCGCGCTCGCGCCTTATACGGAATACGCGGCGCAACAGCATTACGTGGCGGCGCGGCTGCGCGAACTGGAATACGCGAACGCCCGCTTGACCGAAACCGCGGCGCTGTTCCAGGCCATGGGTTCGCCCGCGCGGGCCCCGGAGACCGCTGCCCGGCAGCCCTGAGGCGACCTGATTCCGGCGGGATTGAGACAGGCCTCGGCGCTTACGGCGCAGGGGCCTGTTCTTTCATGCGCGCCGCCAACGCCAGCGACTCGATGCGGCGGGCCGCGGATTGCAGCAGCGCCGTCGTCTTGTCCTGCGCGATCGTGTTCAGCCGCGTCGCCAGGAAGGTGACGGTCAGCGCGCCGAAGATGCGGCGGTCTTCCTGGAACACCGGCACTGCGATGCCCGCCCGCTCGGGTGAAATTTCCCCCACGCCCAGGTAAGCCCCCTGCACGCGGATCGAGTCCAGCCGCGCCGTGAATTCACCCAAGGTATCGCCCAGGCCCAGTGCGCGGACTTCGTCCGTGTGCGCCTCGTACAGCTTGCGCTGGTCCTTGCGCGGCAGGAACGCCACGATGGTCTTGGCCGTGGCGCCGCGGAACAAGGGATGCGCGCGGCCGCGGCCATGGGCAATGCCCAATTCGTCGGGGCCGCGTTCGTGATGGATGTTCAGGATGCGCAAGCCGTGGATCACGCTAAGCAGCACGTCGCCGCCGACTTGATCGACCACCTCGCGCATGATCGGCCTCGCCACGGCCAGCACCGGGTCGCCATCAATGATCAGGTGATCCAGTTCGATGATGCGCGGCCCCAGCTTGTAGCCGCCGCCCGTCATGCGCAGCAGATAACCCAGGTCGGACAGATCGCGGATGTAGCGGTAGCCCGTGGGCGCCGAATATGCCAGGCGGGAAATGATGTCCTCGGCCGTGAGCACCGGAGTGTCTAGGCTGAAGAGGTCAAGAATCGCCAGGGCTCGCTTCAGGGTGGACATGGGGGACGTGGGGACTGGGGGCAAGGGACGACGCGGGACCGACGCAGCGTATCACAGCGTCCGGCTGCTGGGCATGACGTCATGAAGACAGGCTATCGGCATCGCGATTGCGACCAAACTCGGGCTATCGTCTTTCTAGTTTTTATCATTTATAGATAAATACTAATTGGTAAGAATGAATTTTTATCGAATAATGATATTTAACTAGAAGCAGGACCCAAGGGGAAAATCATGAAGCAGTCATGCAGCAATGACGTACCGCAAGGCGGCATGAGCCGCCGGCAATTCCTGACGGCATCCGCCGCCGCGCTGGCCGGTGCGGTGATCGTCCGCCCCGGGCAAGCCTGGGCGGCGGACTATCCGGCGGGGCGCGCGATCCAGTTCATCGTGCCGTTTCCCGCCGGCGGCGGCACCGACCTGGTGGCCCGGCCGCTGGCGCAGGGCATCGGCGAAGCGCTCAAGCAAAGCGTGGTCGTTATCAACAAAGGCGGGGCGGCGGGCAACATCGGCACCCAGCAGGCGGCGCGCTCGGCGCCCGACGGCTACACGATCGCCCTGGGCTCCACCGGCACGCACACCGTGAACCAGAGCCTGTACGAGAACATCGGCTACGACCCGGTCAAGGACTTCGAACCCGTGTCGATGGTCTGCTACTACAACAACGTGCTGGTCGTGCACCCGTCGTTTCCGGCGCGCACGCTGCAAGAGCTGGTCGCCCTGATCAAGGCGAATCCGGGTAAGTATTTCTACGGCATCACGCAAAACGGCAGTTCGGCCCATCTGGCCATGGAGCTGCTGAAGGCCACGGCCGGCCTGGACCTGCCTGGCGTGCCGTACAAGGGCGCCGCAGCGGCGGTCAACGACTTCCTGGGCGGGCAGTTCCCCATCCTGATGGACGTCGTGATCAACCAGCAGCAGTTCATCCACGGCGGCAAGTCGCGCCCGCTGGCGGTGACGTCCGCGCAGCGCGCGCAGGCGCTGCCCGATGTGCCCACCGTGGCCGAATCCGGCTTCCCCGGCTATCAGGCCATCGGCTGGAACGGCATCTTCGTGCCGGCCGGCACGCCCGCCGCCATCGTCAAGACGCTGAACGGTGCGGTGCAAAGCGCGCTCAAGCAGCCGGCGCTGGCGCAACTGACGCAAAACGGGTTGGAGCTGCATGGCGGCACGCCCGAAGAACTGGGCCGCTTCGTTGCCAGCGAAAGCGAGAAGTGGCGCACCCTGATCAAAAACGCCGACATCAAGGCCACCTGATGCAACGAATTCCTTACGGCGCCGCCACCCGCGCCGACGACAACCCCTGGCTGCCGCTAGACCACGAACTGCGCGCCCAAGGCTTGCGGGCCGCGAGCGCCCCGCCGGTGCGCGCCGTGGTCTGCGTCACCGTCCACGTGGACGGCCCCGCCGTCGAAGTCGGCCGCAAGCAATTTCCGGCGGGCCCGTACAGCGCGGGCCGCTATGCGATCCGGCGCGGCGTGCCCCGGCACCTGGATATCCTGGCGCGGCACCGCATGCCCGCCACCTTCTTCGCGTGCGGATACGACGTCGAACACTACCCCGCCACCTTCCACGCCATCCAGGCCGCCGGCCACGAAATTGCCGCGCACGGCTATCTGCACGAAGCCTGGGACCTGGGCGACGAAGAACCCGCGCTGCTGGCCAAGACCCACCGGATCATCCAGCGGGAGCTGGGCGTGACGCCGGTGGGCTGGTGTTCGCCGTCGGGGCGCAAAAGCCATCGCACCCTGCCCGCGCTTCGCGAGTTGGGCTATTGCTACGACGCCAGCGAAAAGGACCAGGACCGGCCCTACCTGGCCGATGGCGACGACGGCTTCATCATGCTGCCCAACAACACCGTGTCGCTGGACGACTACCCCTTCTACTTCTCGGGCCACAGTCTGGCCGCCGAAGCCTGCGACAACTGGGTCCAGGAGTTCGAGGCGCTGCGCCAGGCGGAAGGCTATGTGCACCTGACCGTGCACCCCAAGGCGGCCGGCGGTTCCGGCACGCCCGCCCGCGCGGCGGCCCTGGACCGCTTCCTGGGCCACGTCGCCGCCCAACCGGACGTGCACGTCATGACGCTGGAAGCACTGGCCCGCCACTGCCTTGCCCACCCCGACAACTGGAGACGCGCATGACCGCCCCCAAGACCGTGCTGGTCACCCTGAACGTGCAAGGCATCGGTCCCGAAGCCGCGACCCAGCCCGAAACCGCGCTGCACGGCCGTGACGCCCATGGCCGCTACACCTATGGCGGCGGCCTGGCCCGCGTGCTGGACATGCTGCGCCGCCAAGGCATCCGCGCCACGCTGTTCTGGCCGATCTTCGAAGCCGAACGCTGCCGCGACCTGCTCGAACAGAGCCTGCGCAACGGCCACGAGGCGGCCTCCCAGGGCAACGCCTTCGAAGACCTGAGCACCCTCGGCGACCGCGAGGCCGAGGTGCTGGAACGCGCCCGCGACCGCCTTACCCAGTTGACGGGCACCGCGCCGCAAGGCTTCCGCTACACCAGCAGCGCATTTTCAGCGCGCACCGTGCCGCTCCTGCACCGATTGGGCTACCGCTATGACAGCAGCGCGATCGATGACGACGCGCCCTATGCGCTGGACGCCGACGGCGGCGCAGGCATGGTCGAACTGCCCTGGAGCGAAGGCCTGTGCGACGCCACCCATTTCAGCCGCCGCGTCACCCAGGACCGCGCCTATGCGCACTGGGTGGAACAGGGCGACGCGTTGCTGGCCGCCGACGGCTACGCCTGCTTGACCCTGCATCCGCGCGCTGACAACGGCGTGGGCCGGGCGGCACGGCTGCAGAAAGTGGAGCAATTGCTGGAACGCTTCCGGGCGGCCGGGGCCGAGTTCACGACTGGCTGCGACTTGGCGGCGCGTGCGTTACCGGCAGGCTAGGGCCGTCATTGGGTAAACCCTGAGCAATATTGGCGCCAAAATAAGCTAACATTTTTGCAATATCGATTTCCCTCCGACTACACGGCGCGCGTCGCCGCTTACCGTCCATGACCCAGATCACCCAATTCCCCTTCGTATCGGTTTCCGGCACGCCCGAAGCCCGTGGCCGCTCCTATGGCCAGCAAGCCGCCGACCGCGTGCGCAAAAGCGCGGCCATGTACGGCCAGACGCTGGTCGACCTGGGCTACGACGCCATGGCGCGCACCCAGCTCATCGCCCACTTCGCCCGTGAAATCGAGGACTTCGCCCCGCATTACCTCGAAGAAATGCGCGGCATCGCCGCGGGTGCGGACGTGCCGTTCGAAGACATCGTGATGGTGAACGCCCGCACCGAAGTCGTCGCCAAGGCACGTGCCGAAAAGAAGAAAGCCGCCGAACTGGAACCCGGCGACGGCTGCACGGGCGCCCTGATCCTGCCCACGCGCTCGGCCAACGGCAACCTGATCCATGGCCAGAACTGGGACTGGCGCGCCGAATGCGCCGAAACCGCCATCGTGCTGCGCGTGCGCAACGACAACGGCCCGGACATCCTGACTTTCGTGGAAGCCGGCGGCCTGGCCCGCAGCGGCCTGAACAGCGCCGGCGTGTCCATCACCGCCAACTACCTGGAATCCGACCGCGACTTCCGCCAACTGGGCGTGCCGCTGTCGCTGATCCGCCGCAAGGTGCTGGAACAACAGCATTTCGCGCTGGCCATCAAGGCCGTCGCCACCACGCCCAAGTCGTGCTCGAACAACATCATGATCGGCATGGCCGCGGGCTTTGGCGTCGACTACGAATGCACCACCGATGAAGCCTTCCCGATCTACCCGGGCGCCGACGACCTGATCGTGCACGCCAACCACTGGGTCAGCGAAGTGGCGTTGGGCAAGCTGCGCGACACCGGCCGCGCCAGCACGCCGGAAAGCGCCTACCGCGACTGGCGCGTGCGCCGCCTGCTGAACGAGAAGACCCAGCTGACGCGCGAAGACCTGAAGCACGCCCTGTTCGATGACTTCGGTTCGCCCTATTCCGTTTGCCGCCCGCCGCGCCCCGGCAGTCACGACAACCTGTCGGCCACGGTCGCCATGGTCGTCATGGAACCCGCCGCCGGCCTGATGGAAGTGGCGCCGCTGCCCGCGCTGAACCGCACGTTCACCCGCTACAGCCTGACCGCAGAACCCGAACTGCTGGCCGCCGCCTGACCGGCAATGCGCCCGCGCAACCCGAGGAAATATCAATGAAGAACCATTGTTTGCGCGCCGCGGTTGCGCTGGCGCTGGCCACCCTGGCCGGCACGGCCGCCGCACAGTCGGCGCCGCCGCTGCGCATTTCGCTGACGGCCGACATCCGCTCGACCGAACCCGGCGTCAACCGCGACAGCAACAGCGACGCCGTCGTGCTGCACATCGTGGAAGGCCTGGTTGCCTATGGCGAAGACGCCGAAGTGCGCCCGCTGCTGGCCAAGTCGGTCGACATCAGCCCGGACGGCAAGACCTATACGTTCAAGCTGCGCGACGGCATCAAGTTCCATAACGGCAAGCCGATGACCTCGGCCGACGTGCTGTGGACCTGGCAGCACTACACCGCCGCCAATTCCGGCTGGCGTTGCGCCAGCGAGTTCGACGGCCGCGGCACGGTGAAGGTTACCGGCGTGGAAGCGCCCGACGCGCAGACCGTCGTCTACCACCTGGAGAAACCCACCAGCCTGTTCCTGGCGTCGCTGGCCCGCACCGATTGCGGCGGCACCGGCATCCTGTCCAAGGATTCCGTCGGCGCGGACGGCGCGTGGATCAAGCCCATCGGCACCGGCCCGTTCGAACTGGCCGAATGGAAGCGCGGCGAGTACATCCGCCTGACCAAGTTCGCGGGCTATTCGAACCTGGACGGCAAGCGCGACGGCTACACCGGTTCGAAGCGTCCGTTGGTGGACGAAGTGCGCTTCATGATCGTGCCGGACGACTCCACGGCCAAGGCCGCCTTGCAGCGCGGCAACATCGACATCATCGAAGACGTGTCCAACAACGACGTGCCGGTGCTGCAAGGCACCCCGAACGTGAAGGTGGCCTACGCGCCGGTGATGAGCATGACGGCGCTGCTGCTGCAGACCAAGGACCCGGTACTGTCCAGCCCGAAGATGCGCCAGGCCCTGGCCCACGCCATCGATTACAAGCAATTGGCCGCAGCCGTCACGGAAGGCCTGGCCCAGCCCAACAATTCCATCGTGCCGCTGGTCTCGCCCTACCATGACGCGGTCCAGAAGAAAGGCTGGGATTACGATCCGGCCGCGGCGCAGAAGCTGTTGAAGGAAGCGGGCTACAAGGGCCAGGAACTGTCGATCCTGACGACCAAGCGTTACCCGCAGTCGTATAACTCGGCGGTGATCGTGCAGGCGATGTTGCAGTCGGTGGGCATCAATGCGCAGTTGTCGGTGGTGGAGTGGGCAACGCAGCTTGACCGCTACAACGCAGGCACCTACCAGATGATGACGTTCCCGTATTCCGCGCGCCTGGACGCGGCGCTGAACTACGAGATGGTGACGGGCGACAAGGCCAAACAACCGCGCAAGGTCTGGGACAACCCGGAGGCCGCGAAGCTGGTGGAAGCGGCGTCGGTAGATACGGACCATGCCAAGCGGCAGGCGGCGTTCGACCAACTGCATCAGCTGTTCCTGGCGGATGTGCCGAGCATTCCGCTTTATAACGGGCTGGATATCGGGGCTTATCGGAGCAGCATCAAGGGGTACCAACCTTGGGCGGTGAAGAAGCCGCGTGCTTGGGAAGTGGAGCGGGTTGCTCAGTAAGCGCTGTAGATGTGGTGAGGTAGGCCGCCCATCGGTGCAGTCATCCTGATGGCGCGCGCCCACGATTGCGGTCCGGAGCCTTCGCTCCGGACTGCCCCTTTGTCATCTTCGTTGCGGCCTGCGGCCGCTGCCTTCAGATTCCCTCGGGCGCATCGAGGTTGCGCGCCATCAGGATGACTGCACCGACGGGCTACCCGCGTCTTGGCTCGAGACGCTGCTAGACCCGTGTTGGTGGAGAGTCTTGCGTCGCCCGCCGAATTGCGGCCGCGCGGGCGGCCACAATCGGCATACATGGTTGTGGGCGTCGTGGCGGTGTCTCTGCGCTAATGCGCCCCCCCTTCTGGGCGTATTTCTCCCCTCCCTCCTCGACTCTGGTCTCTGATCGAGGCATTTCCGTCTCCCATTTTTTGCCGTTCGCCTGCGCAGGCGCGTTCGGCTCGCTTATTCGGGATACTACTGGTATCCCAGTGGGATACCAATGAAGTACCGTTCAGCATCGCATGGCCGCGACCCGGTTTTTCTGGTGGCGGCGCCGCTTCTATTTCTGCAACACGCCATGAACGCTACGCAACGCACCTATCAAACACTGCTGGACCAAATCGTTTCGCGCCGGATTCCGGCTGGTGAGGTGCTGGAAGAGCGCCGCCTGGCGGATGAGCTGGAGGTGTCGCGCACGCCGTTGCGCGCCGCGATGAATCGCTTGCTGGGCGAAGGCATGCTGGAGCGCCTGTCCAACGGGTCGATCGTGGTGCGGTCGTTCGGTGTGACGGATCTGCTGGAACTGCTGCAGATCCGTAGCCTCTTGGAAAGCGAGGCGGCGGCGATGGCGACGGGGCGTATTCCGGCCGAGCCGCTGGAAGGACTGCGCACGCGTCTCCAGGCCTTGCTGAATGCCCAGACGCCTGACGAAAAGTCGGATTGGGAGGTCGACAACGCCCTGCATGATCTGGTGGCCGCCTATTGCGGCAACCGGAACCTGGCGTCGATGATCACCGCGACCCGCCGGCAGGTGCGGATGTGCGACGTTGAACGCTTGCCGCAGCGGCAGGTGCAAGCCCGGGAAGAACATCTGGCAATCGTGCAGGGGTTGTTGTCCGGCGATTCGGCGCGCGCGCGCCAGGCGATGGCCGCCCATTTGGAAAGCGTGCGCCGCAGCTACGTCAACTCGCTGGGATACCTGACCCATGGCGCGTGACGTGACGCATTCCCCCTCCATCGTGCACGCGCGGCCGCTTACCGCCGACGCGTTCGCGCCTTATGGCGAGGTGGTTGCGCACCAGGGTGCGGAACGCCGCCACTTCCTGACGGAGCCGATGCGGCACGGGCCGCAGGTCACGCGGCAGGCCTGCTGGGTCAGCCGCGTGAATGCGCGACCGGCCGGCCCAATCGTGATCGAACTGATGGAGCGGCATCCGCATGCAGCCCAGACCTTCGTTCCCTTGACGGCGACGCCTTACCTTGTCGTGGTCGCGCCAACCGGGGCCGACGGCCTGCCGGATATGGCGCGGCTGGAGGCCTTTCTGGCTTCCGGCAGCCAGGGCGTGTGCTATCGCGTCGGCACCTGGCATCACGGCCTGACCGTGCTGGGCGGGCCGGCGGAATTCCTTGTCTTGATGGGCCAGACCGGCCGCGATGACGACGATGAATTCTGGCAGGCGCCGGCCCCACATGCCGTCGTTTCCCTTCCCGGTTGATTCCTCTCAGGTGGCTTGTCCGTCATGAACTTCGATCCTCCCCACTTGCGCCGCGATTTCATCGGCTATGGCGCAAATCCTCCCGATCCCCAATGGCCCGGCGGCGCGCGTCTGGCGCTGAACCTGTGCATCAACTATGAGGAAGGCGGCGAGCCTTCCGTGCCGGACGGCGACCCGGAATCCGAGACCGGGTTGACCGAAGGCGGCGCGGGCGGCTTCACCGGCCGTGATCTGGCCGCCGAGTCGATGTTCGAGTACGGCAGCCGCATCGGCTTTTGGCGAGTGCATCGGATGCTGCAATCGCGCGGCATGACCGCGACCGTGTTGGGTTGCGGCCTGGCGCTGGAACGCAATCCTGAGGTCTGCGAGGCGATCAAGGCCGCGGGATATGACGTCTGTGCGCACGGCTGGCGCTGGGAACGGCACCAGACTCTGACCCTGGAAGAAGAGCGCGAGCGCATCCGCCGCACGGTGCAATCCATTACCCGCTCGGTGGGCTCCCGACCGCTGGGCTGGTATTGCCGCTACGGCCCCAGCCTGAACACCCGCGCGCTGCTCGTGGAGGAAGGCGGGTTTCTGTATGACTCCGACACCTACAACGACGAACTGCCCTACTGGACGCAAGTCGGCGACAAGCCGCATCTGCTTGTGCCGTACGGTCTGGCCAACAACGACGCCAAGTTCATCCGAGGCGGCATGGCCACGGGACAGGACTTGTTCGAGTACCTGCGCGACGCCTTCGACGTGCTTTACGAGGAAGGGTCGGCGGCTCCCAAGATGATGTCCGTGGGGCTGCACCTGCGCCTGGTTGGCCAGCCCGGCCGCGCGGCAGGGTTGGCGCGCTTCCTGGACCACGTGGCCGCCCATCGCGATGTGTGGGTGTGCCGCCGCGCGGATATCGCCCGCCACTGGCACGCCTGCCATCCGTACGCCCAGGATGCGCTGCGCTGATTCGTTTTCTGCAATGACCACGTTTTCTCTTTCAGGAGAGCAGTATGTCGAAGTACAGGAAATTCAATCGCCGCAGCGCGATGACCACGGCGCTGGCCGCGTTACTGGCGCTGGGCCTGGGGACGGCCGCGCAAGCGCAACCGCAACCCTATCCGAACAAGCCCATCCGCATCGTCGTGCCCTTCCCGCCCGGCGGCGCGGCTGACACGCTGGCGCGCGCCCTGTCGCAACAACTGAACGACACCCTTGGCAAGCAGGTCATCGTCGAGAACCGGGCAGGCGCGGGCGGCACGATCGGGACCAACGCGGTGGCCAGGGCCGAGCCGGACGGCTACACGCTGCTGCTGGGCAACGTATCGACGCTGGCGATCGCGCCCAGCCTGTACCCGAACCTGAACTATGACCCGGTCAAGGACTTCCAGCCGATCACCCTCGTCGGCAAGAGCCCGCTGGTCTTCGCCATCAACCCGGCCCTGCCCGCGAAGAATCTGCCCGAACTCATTGCCCTGGCCGCGAAAGAGCCCGGCAAGCTGACGTTCGGCTCTTCGGGCGCCGGCAGCATCACCCATCTGACGGGCGAAGTCCTCAACCTGGCCACGGGCGGCAAGCTGGTGCACGTGCCCTACAAGGGGAGTTCGCCGGTGCTGCTGGCCGTGGCCTCGGGTGAACTGAGCATGGGCGTCACCCAGGTCGTGGAAATGCTGCCCCAGTACAAGGCCGGCCGGGTCGCCGCCGCGGCAGTGACGGGAACCGAGAAGTCGCCCGCGCTGCCCGACGTCTCGACGGCGGGGTCGCAGGGCGTGAAAGGATTGGAAGCGACCACCTGGTACAGCCTGATGGCGCCCGCCGGCGTGCCGGCAGCCGTCATTGAGCGCTTGCAACCCGCGCTGCAGCAAGTGCTGACCAACCCGGACCTGCGCAAGCGCTACGCCGACGAAGGCCTGATCCTGGCACCCTCCACGCCTGCGGAACTGGGCGCCTTCCTCGGCAAGGAAGTCCAGGATTGGGCCGCCGTCATCAAGCAGGCGGGCGTCAAGCTCGATTAACGCCCCTGGCGGGTCAGGGGCTCGGGTAGGGCACGAGGGGCAATTGCTGTATTGAGAACGATTTGCAATAATGCACGCCCCTTTGTCCCCAATGGCCCCTATCCCGTGTCCTCCCGACGCCCGCCCCTGCCCGGATGGCTGGCCCATTACGCTGAGCTCGTCAGTGCGTGGGCACGGCGCAAGCATGATGCCGATGAGGGGCAGGATGCCGCGCAGAACGCGGCGCTGAGCCTGTTGCAGGCTGCGCAGCCCGATCTGCTTCGGGATCCCGCTGCTTACCTGCGGCGCAGCATCCGCAACGGCATGACGGCACGCTATCGGGACAAGGTCTCGGTCCACAGCGTGGCCTGGCAGGATTTGGCGGAACACGAGCACCCTGCCGCCGCGGAAGTCGAATCGAACACGCGGGCAGCCCAGCTGTCCGACGCGTTGCAGCAAGCGCTGGAAGAACTGCCCCTGCCTTGCCAGCAGGTCTTTGCCTGGCATCGGCTGGAAGGCCGGACCATGGGCGAGATCGCGCAGCGCATGGACCTATCGGTCAGCATGGTGGAAAAGCATATGGCCCGCTGCATGCGCCATCTGCACGTCAGGTTGAAGCAGCATGCCCCTTGAGCCCCTGTATAGTCTTCGGCTTCCCAAGACGGCATCAACCCGCGCGCCCATGACGGATCCCTCTCAACCCGATTCCAGCGACCTTGCCTCGCAAGCGGCGGCGGACTGGTTCGCGCGTGTGCGGTCGGGTGGGATGACGCCCGCCCAGCAGGCGGAATTCGAGGCGTGGCGAGAGGCGGATCCCACCCACGCCGCCGCCTACGCCGAGATGGAAGCCGTCTGGCAGGCCACCGCCCAGTTCGACGCCGAGCGCTTGCGCCGCGTGCTGCCGTCGCGCCGCCCGTTGAATATCGCACGCCGGCGCCTGGCGTTCGGACTGGGGCTGAGCGCGGCCGCGATCGCCGGGGTCAGCTGGAATCTGTGGCCATCCGACCCGATGCTGCAAGAACAGGTCATCACGACCCGTGCGGGCGAAAGGCGCCAGGTGCTGCTGGCGGACGGAACCATGCTCGAGATCAACACGGCCACCCGCGCGCGCGTGCGGCTTTACGCCGACCGTCGGATGGTGGACATGGATTCGGGCGAAATCATGTTCTCGGTGACGCCGGACGCGCAGCGGCCGTTCCTGATCGACGCGGGCCAGACGCACGTCCGCGTGACCGGCACCCGGTTCAACGTCCGCCGCGATGGCGATGCGACGTCCGTCGCCGTCGAATCTGGATCGGTTGCCGTGACGACGGGAAGCTGGTGGCGACGGCAAGCCGTCAACCTGACCGCCGGCCAAGGCGTACGCAAGCCCGCGGGCCAAGCACTGTCGGACATCGAATCCGTCGACGTGCAGGCGCTGACCGCCTGGCGCCAGGGAAAGATCGTCGTCGCCAATGCGCCGCTGGCGGAAGTCACCAGCGAAATGAACCGATATCTGGCGCAACCCATCCTGCTGACCGATGCGCGCCTGGGACGGCTACGGATTGCAGGCGTCTTTAGCGTCGACGACCCCAGCGCCTTCCTGAACGCCTTGCCGTCGATGGTTCCCGTCGAGGTCTTGCGGGGCAGCGACGGCGGCATCGTCATCCGTGCGCGCTGAGCCGCCCGGCGGCGCGAGCATATACATTTAGTTGCAATTAACCTGCGCTTTCCATTACGGACTTTTGCGCGTTTTCCACTCTGGACAGTAGCGGTTGCGCGGCGGGATTCCCGCCGCCTTCCAAAGCACCTTTGGCCAAAGGAAAACCGGCGCATCGCGCCTGCACGCCTCGTCATGGAAAAGAAGGATCGTGAGCATCGACATTTCGCGCCAGCGTAAGCCAGCGCTTTCCCGCCCCGCCGCCTGGCGCACCTGGATCGGCGCCTGCGGCCTGGCCGCAAGCCTGGGCACCCTGCCCGCCCCCAGCACCGCGCAGGCCCAACCTGCCGCTGTCCGGATCGACATCCCAGCCCAATCGCTGAACCAGGCGCTGCTGCAGCTCGGCCAGCAGGCGCCCATCGAAATCTATTTCGTGCCTGACCTGGTGGCCGGGCTGAACGCCCGCCAGGTCAGCGGGACCATGACGCCGGAACAAGCGCTGGACCAACTGCTGCAGGGCACGGGCATCCGCTACGTGCGCGACGGGGGCAGCATCACGCTGACCTCGGCGCCCGGTCCGGTGCAGCTCGCGCCGGTCACCGTGACGGGCGCCTACGATGCCACATCCGAAAACACCAATTCTTATGCCGCCCAGGCCGTTACCCTGGGCAAGACCGCCGAATCACTGCGCGAAACGCCGCAATCCGTCACGGTCATTACCTCTCGCCAGATCGAAGACCGCGGCATGACGACGCTGGCGGACGCGATGAGCGCGGCGACCGGCATCACCGTGGTCCCCGACGAATACGTCACGGGCGGCAAGTATTTTTCGCGCGGGTTCCAGATCACGGACATCCGGGTGGATGGCGGCGCGGTCGCGGCGCTGGGCAAGAACGATTTCATCGCGGACCCGGATCTGGTCAAGTACGACCGCATCGAAGTATTGCGGGGCGCGGACGGCCTGTATTCCGGCGCGGGCGAACCCGGCGGCACCATCAATCTGGTGCGCAAGCGGCCACTAGAAGGATTCCAGGCCAAGGGTAGCGTGTCGGCCGGCAGTTGGGACAACTATCGCGCGGTCGCGGACCTGAGCAGCCCGCTGGTGGAGAACGGCAAGCTGCGCGGGCGCATCGTGGCGGCGGCCGACACCAAGCACTACTTCTACGACACCGCCACATCGGCCGGCCAGACGTTCTACGGCGTGCTGGAGGCCGACGTCGCCCCGCGCACCACGGTCATGCTGGGCGCCAGCTACGACAAGCGACGCGAAACGCCCTGGTACTACGGTTTGCCGCGCTACAACACCGGCGAGGACATCGGCTTCACCCGCAGCACCAGCCTGGCAACCGACTGGAGCGCCAAGCACCATGAGGCCTGGGACATCTTCGGCGACGTGAAGCACACGTTTGCCAACGGCTGGAAATTCTCATTATCGGCCACGCATTCCGCCCAGCACTACAACGACAAGTACGGCTACCTGAGCGGCGCCGTCGATCCGGCAACCGGCGACGGCATGGCTTACAGCGGCGCCTATTTCCGCTCGGCCGGCTACCAGAACCAACTGGACGCCAACCTGGCCGGCAGCTTCGACCTGCTGGGACGCTCGCACGATTTCATCATCGGCGCCGACTACAGCAAGCACAAGGCACACGCCAAGCGCTCGGAGCTTGCCGGCGGCGGCCCCGTCAACCTGGCGGACCTGTCGCAGGCGTATTGGCCTGAACCCGAGACGCCTGAATTCGGCGTTGGCACGTCCTACATCGACTTCCCGTATTACGGTGAAGAGCGCTCCGGCGCCTATGCCCGGTTGCGTCTGTCGCTGGCCGATCCGCTGCACGTCATCGGCGGGCTGCGGATCAGCAACTACAAGCAGTTCCTGGAACGCTCCGGCATGGCCGACGACGGCACCGCCAACTGGACCGAGCGCTACAACTTCAAGGACAACGACGTCATCACGCCGTTCGGCGCGGTCACGTACGACCTGAACGAGGCCTGGACTACCTACGTGAGCTATGCCGAGATCTACAAGCCGCAGGCGGGATACCTGTCGGGCCCGCAGCCCGGCAGGCCGCTGGACCCGATCACCGGCCGCACCTATGAATGGGGCGTGAAGGGATCGCACATGGGCGGCAAGCTCAACACGTCGGCCGCGCTCTATTACACCGAGCGCAATGGCGAGGCCGCACCCGACGGCCGCTATCCCACCGACTCCAACCCCGACGACGGCAGCGCCTGCTGCTACATCGCCCAGGGCAAGGTGGTCAGCCGCGGCATCGACCTCGAAGCCAGCGGCGAACTGGCGCCCGGATGGCAGCTGTACGCGGGCTATACCTTCAACCACAACAAGGACCGCCAGGGCGACCAGCGCTACGCCAAGAACACGCCGGCGCATCTGTTCAAGCTGTGGTCCACCTACCGGTTGCCGGGGCAGTACAGCAAGTGGATGGTGGGCGGTGGCGTGGCCGTGCAAAGCAAGAGCTCGGTCAGCGGCCAGGAATGGGTGCAGTCGGGCGGGGAATGGAGCCAGGCGGGCTACACGACCCGCCAGGGCGGCTACACGGTCGCCAACGCGCTGGTGCAGTACGACATCAGCAAATCCATGAGCGCCACGCTGAACGTCAACAACCTGTTCGACAAGCGCTACTACTCGGGCCTGGGCTCCAACAGCAAAAACAACTACTACGGCACGCCGCGCAACGTCATGCTGACGATGCGCGCCACGTTCTGAACGCACTGGGCCCCGGGGCGGTATCGCCACGGGGCCCAGTGTGCAAGACGGCGCCCGCGCAGGCGCGCCGCCTTAGTTCGCGATCTTGGTTTCCCAGACGCGCGGCTTGCCTTCCCAAACCGAGAAGCCTTCGACGCGCTTGTTGACCGCCCAGGCGTCCGCCCCGTTGTACAGCATCAGCATCGGGGTCTGTTCCAGCATCAGGGCGTGCAGCTGGTCGAACAGGACCTGACGCTTGGCCGGGTCGGATTCCAGGAAGCTTTCGTCGATCAGCTTCTGCGCCGCGGGGTCATCCCAGACCTTGCGGGGCTGCTTTTCCTTGTCGCCGGCGAACTGCTCGAAGCTCAGCGACGGATCCAGGCGCGACGAGAACGAGAACGAGCTGACCTGGTACTTGCCGGTGTTGTAGCGGTCCAGCTGCGTGGCCCATTCCAGCACCTCGATCTTGGCGTTCAGGCCGACCGACTGCATCATGGCCTGCGCGATCACGGCGACCTGATAGCTGGGCACGTGGGCGCGCTTGTTGGCGTAGATGACGATGGGTTCGCCCTTGTAGCCCGCTTCCTTCAGCAACTGCTGCGCGCGCGCCGGGTCGTACTTGTAGCTGCGCTTTTCCGCTTCCTTGTAGTAGGCCGAGCCGGCGTAGACCGCCGAGTTGTTCAGTTGGCCCAGGCCTTCGGAGGCGGCGGCAACCACTTGCGGAATGTCCAGCGAAGCGGCGATCGCCTGGCGCACCTTCACGTTCTTCAACACCGGGTCCTGCGTCTGGAACAGCAGCACGTGCTTGACGGCGTCGTGCGGGCTGAAGACGGTGAGGTTCTTGGCGCTCTTCAATTCGCCCACATCGGTATTGGTGATCTGGCTGGCGTCGATGGCGCCAGACATCAGGCCGGCCTTGGACGTCGACGGGTCCGGCACCACCAGGAACTTCACCTCGTCCACCAGCGGGCGCTTGGAACCGACGTAGCCGTCCGGCTTGTCGCCTTCGGGCGAGACATAGTCCTTGAACGCGGACAGCAGGGTGTATTCGCCGCGCTTCCAATCTTTGAACATGTAGGGTCCGGTGCCCACGGGCTTGATCCACGAACCGTCCGCTGCCACCGAATCCTTGGAGATGATGGCGGTCATGCCGCAGTCGGTGCGCGCCAGCGAATCCAGGAATACCGCCGACTTGCGGTCGACCTTCATCACCACGGTTTTCGCATCGGGCGCGGACACGTCCGTCACCTTCAGGCCGTTACGGCCGTCGAAGTCACTGCGGCAGCGCCAGTCCGTCTTGGGGTCCATGTAGCGCTGCCAGTTCCAGATCACGTCCGCCGAGGTCAGCGTGGCGCCGTTGTGGAACTTGACGCCGTCGCGCAGCGTGAAGGTGTAGGTCAGGCCGTCTGGCGACAGGTCCACCGACTTGGCCAGCAGCGGGCCGACCGTGCCGTTCTCGCGGTAGCCGACCAGGCCTTCGACGATGTTCAGCACCACGCCGTCGGTGGTGTTGTCGCGGTTGACGCCGGGGTTGGTCGAGCGGATGTCGGCCGGTTGCGCCACGGTGAGCACTGCGGCGTGGACCGGCACGGCGGCAAGCGCCAGGGAGAGCGCAAGCGCCCGCGGAACGAAATGGTGGTGCATGGAAAAGACTCCCCGGCGTGCGGCGCAGATTTCACGCATATATTGGCGCCAAAATAATCTGCTAATTATGGCGACTCTGCCAAGGGCCGCCATCGGGGGTATCCCTGAAACGGCTGCGCAAAAACACCGCGGCGGCTCCCTTTTCAGGAAGCCGCCGCATGGGGGAAACACAAACCGGTCAGGAAGCTCGCGTCAGGAAATATCCTGGCCCACGTGCTGGGCAATGATTTTCTGCAGTTGCTTGACGTCGCGGGCCTCCAGCGCTTCGACCATGTCGAAGTGCTCGCGCGCGGAGATCTCGATGCGTGACCGGGTCACCCATTCCTTGGCAGGCGCCGCGGGGCCTCGCGCGCGGGTTTCCAGGATCAGCGCGGCCAGCTCCCGGTTGCTGCACAGGTCGTACATCCCCGCGTGGAACGCCAGGTTGACCTCGTACTGCTCCAGCAAGGTGCCGTCGTGCAGCAGCTTGGCGAAGCGTTCGGCCAGGGTCCGTAAGGCGCGGACCTTGGCGGCCGTGACGTTGGGCATCAGGTCGGCGGCCGCCCCCGTTTCCAGCAGGACGCGGATGTCGCGGATCTGCAGATGCTGGTCCGGATCCATCGCGTACACGTGGTAACCCCGGTTCGGGATGTGCGCGATCAGCCGCTTGGCGGCCAATTGGTCTAACGCCCGCCGGACGTCCAGACGCTTGGCGTCATAGCGTTCTTGCAGGTCGATCTGTTTCAACCAGGCGCCGGGACCATACATACCCGACTGAATATCATGGGCAATACGGTCAACCAGGCCGGGCTGCGTCGCTGCCGTTTTCGGCATGGACCACTCCCGTCAATCAATTCCAAGCGCGTATTTTAGGCATAACTTCTTGCGGCGATAGCAGGGGGTTCCCCCCCCTGCCCTCACGCGCTTGCCCGCAGCGGCTCCTGGCCGTCCAGCCGCCAACGCAGGCGCACCCCTCCGGTATCGGTGGATTCCAGGGCCGGAATCGCCGACAGCAGACTGCGCGTGTAGTCTTCCTGCGGCCGGTCGAACACGGCGTCGCGCGAACCTTGCTCGACGATGCCGCCGTCGCGCATCACCACCACCCGGTCGGCCACCTGCTCGACCACGCCCAGGTCGTGGCTGATGAACAGGCACGAAAAGCCGTGCCGTTCCTGCAGGTCGGCGAACAGGTCCAGCACCTGCGCCCGCACGGTCACGTCCAGCGCGGACACCGGCTCATCGGCAATCACGAAGGCGGGCCGGCGCACGATGGCGCGGGCGATCGCCACGCGCTGGCGCTGGCCGCCGGACATTTCGTGCGGAAAGCGCTTGGCGTATTCGGAGCCCAGGCCTACCTCGGCCAGCACCTCGTCCACGCGGCGGCGCTTATCCGCCGAAGGCATGTCGTCCAGCATGCGCAGGCCTTCGCCCACCAGTTGGCCGATGGTCATGCGCGGGTCCAGCGACGAATACGGGTCCTGGAACACCATCTGGCAATTCAGCCGGTAGTCGCGCCAGGCTGGAGACCGCCGGTTCACCAGCTGGTTGCGGAACAGGATCTGGCCCGACGTGGGCGACAACAACCCGGCGATTGCCCGGCCCAGCGTCGTCTTGCCCGAGCCCGATCCGCCCACCACGGCCACGACTTCGCGCGGCTGGACGTGCAGGTCGATGCCGTTCAAGGCGCGCTTGGCGCCCGTGCGGGAGAACAGGCGCTGATGGCCTGCGTAGTCCACCACCAGGTTCTTGACTTCGACGATGGGCGCCTCCGGCGCCAGCTTGCGGGCCGGCAGGCGGCGCGGCATGGCGTCCAGCAGCTTGCGCGTGTACGGATGCTGCGGGCGCTCCAGGATGCCGGCGGTCGTGCCGGTTTCCAGCACCTTGCCGTGCTGCATCACCACCATGCGCTCGGTGTAGCGGGCCACCATCGGCAGGTCGTGGCTGATCATCAGCACCGCCGTGTGATGTTCGCGCGTCAGATCCACCATCAGTTCCAGCACGTCGCGCTGCACCACTGCGTCCAGCGCGGTGGTGGGCTCGTCGGCGATCAGCAGCGCAGGCTCCAGCAGCATCACCGAGGCCAGCATCATGCGTTGGCGCATGCCGCCCGAAAACTCGTGCGGCCAGGCGTCCATCGCCCCCTGGGGGTCGCGGATGCCCACGCGGCGCAGCATCTCAAGAATGCGCTCGCGGCGCTTTGCCGTGGACAGGTCCTTGCGGTGCAGCTTCAGGCCTTCGTCCAGTTGGCGGCCGATCGGCATGGACGGGTTCAGCGACGTCATGGGCTCCTGGAAGACCATGCCGATGCGCGCGCCGCGCAGCTTGCGCAGCACGGCCGGCTCGGCCTTCGTCACGTCCACGCCTTCGAACAGGATGGCTCCGCCCGCCACCACCAGCGGCGCAGGCGTAAGCCCCATGATGGCGCGCGCGGCCTGGGTCTTGCCACTGCCGGATTCCCCGACGATGCCGACCATTTCACCGGGCGCGACCTCGAAGGACACGCCGCTGACGATCTCGCGGCCGCCGGCGCCCACCGTCAGGGTCAGGTTCGATACGGATACCAGTGCGCTCATTGCACGCCCCTCATGCGGGGATCGAGACGGTCTCGCACCGCATCGCCCAGCAGGTTGATCCCCAGCAGCGCGAGCGCGATGGCCAGGCCGGGAAGAATGGATAGGTACGACGCCTGCGCCATGAACGGACGCGCGGCGGCCAGCATGTTGCCCCAGGTCGGTGCGGGTGGCGGCACGCCCAGGCCCAGGAAGGACAGCGCGCTTTCCGCCAGGATCACCCAGCCGAACATGGATGTGGCCAGCACGGTAAGCGGCGCCACGCAGTTGGGCAGCACGTGCCGGAACATTGTGTAGAGCTCGGAATTGCCCAGCACCCGGGACGATTCAATGAACTCCTTTTCGCGCAATGAGAGCACCGTGCCCCGCACGATGCGCGTCACCGACGGCGTGTAGGCCAGGCCCAGCGCCAGGATGATGCCGTACTTGTTGGCGCCCACCACCGCCAGCAGCCCCAGCGCCAGCAACAGGCCCGGAAAGGCCAGCAGCGCGTTGTTGAAGGCCATGATGATGCGGTCGGTCCAACCGCGCACGAAACCCGTCAGGGTGCCGATGGCGGTGCCCGCCACGATGGCGAACGTGACGGTCAGCAGGCTGATCCAGACGCTGCTGGAGGCGCCCGCCAACAGGCGCGACAGCTCGTCGCGGCCGAATTCGTCGGTGCCCAGCAGGAAGTCCCCGCCGGGCGGCTTGAGCCGGGCGACGAAGTTGATCTTGAGCGGGTCATGCGGCGTCCAGAAGGCGCCCATGATCGCCGCGACGATCATCGCCCCGACGATCACGCCGCCCAGGAGCGCGTTAGCTGCGATTCGCTTTTTCATTCGGCGGTCACTCTCGGGTCGAAGATGGGATAGCACAGGTCGATCAGCAGGTTCACGATCACGTAGACCACGCCCACGAACAGCAGGCAGCCCTGGATCACGGGATAGTCGCGTGCGAAGATCGAATCCACCAGCAAACGCCCCAGTCCGGGAATGGTGAACACCGTTTCCACCACCGCGATGCCGCCCAGCAGGTTGCCCAGCACCAGGCCGATCAACGTCCAGGTCGGGCCGAAGGCGTTGCGAAAGGCGTGGCGCATCAGCACGGCCGATTCGGACAGGCCCTTGGCGCGCGCATGGGTGATGTAGTCCAGCCGCAGCACTTCCAGCGTGCTGGCGCGCGCCATGCGCATCAGCACCCCGATCTCATGCAGGAAGAGCGTCAGGATCGGCATGGCCAGGTACAGCAGGCCCGCCTTCCAGTCTTCACCAATGGACACGTAGCCCACCACCGGCAGCCACTGCAGCTTCAGGCCGAAGAAGATCAGCAGCAGCAAGCCCAGCCAGAAAGTCGGGATGGACACCAGCAGGGTTGCCGAACCGACCAGGAACAGGTCGGGCCATTTGTTCTGCTTCCAGGCCGCGATCATGCCGGCGGGCACGGCCACCAGCGCGGCAAACAGCACCGCCACCAGCACCACGCGCCCGCTGATCAGGAAACGGTCCCACACTAGCGGCAGCACGGGCTGGCCAGTGTTGATGGACGATCCCAGATCGCCGTGCAGCATGTTGCCGAACCAGATGCCGAACTGCGTCAGCCAGGTCTGGTCCAGCCCCAGGCGCGCACGCAGGTCCGCCAGGGCGGCCGGCGTCGCCAGGTCGCCCAGCAGCAGTTGGGCAGGATCGCCCGGAATCAGCCGGATCATCACGAACACCGCCACCGCCACGATCAGCAGGGTCGGCACGGCCATGACAATTCGGGATAGCGCAAAACGCAGCATGGCCCTCTCCTATTCCCGGACGCGGAGCGGCGGTGCGCCGCGCCCGCGTCCAGCGATATCAATTATCAGCATGTCGCAACTTGTGCAGCGCGCCCGCCAGGAAGTCCTGCACCTGGCCCACGCACTTCAAGCCGTCGTGCGGCACGTTTTCCACCACGTCCAGCACCGCCTTCACGCCTTGAGCTTCGAACGAACGGCGCAGCGACTCCAGGCGTTCGGGGCGCGTCTTGCCGGCGTCGTTGGCGCCCGGCATGAAGAACTTGCCGCCTTCGCGATGGGTGATTTCCCAGGTTTCCAGGTCGGCCTTGCCCACGATCATGTGGACCGCCACCTGCTTGAGCGCCTCGATGTCGACGCCCTTGCCGAAGCGTGCCTCGGCGTCGCGCACACCGACCCACCAGTCCTGGCTCGGGTCCAGCAGCGTGACCGAACCCGGCGCGCCGATCGACACGGCCCACAGGCTTTCCGGGTGCAGATAGGCGAAACGGTTGACGAACTGGCCGCCACCCGAATAGCCGAACAGGCCGAACTTCTTGAAATCGCGGCCGAACTTCTCACCGACCTCAGCCACCATGTCCAGCAGGATCTGGTCGTAACGGATGTCGCCTTCGCGCAGCTGCTTGAAGCCGTCGCGGTTGCCGTCGCCCAGCGGGCCCACGGGGAACAGCGGGCACAGGACGATGCAGTCGTTCCAGCGCGCAAACTCGGCAAACGCGTCGCGGTATTCCACGAAGGCGCGGCCGGTGCCGTGCATGATCACCACCAGCTCCATCGGGTGCTTGGCGGCGTCGATGTGCGGGGGCACATACATGCAATAGGAAAAGCGCGGATCGGTGCGGGCCGCGAAAACGGTGCTGTGGCCCAGGTCGTACATGGCCCGCGCGCGGGCGGCGTCGGGTTGGATGGCGGGAGCTGCGTTGGACTGCATGATTTCCTCGTTTCCATGGCCGCGCGGGCGGGCACATGGTCTATGCCGGTGGTCAGAACAATAATCACATAAATTGGCGCCAATTTTAGGCGCATGCGTTTCCGGTCAACAAGGCAGGGGATTCCCTAGGCCGCAAGCCGGGTCCGTTGTTTCGCCGCCACCCTCGCAGCCGCCGTGCTCATATACAATTAGGAATCATTATCAATATAGATGCGTGCGGGCAGGACCCGGCGTGTTGGGGATCCTGCCGTGGATGTCGTCCAGACACTCTATGCCGGCCATCACGGATGGCTCAGAAACTGGCTGAACAAGCGCCTGGGCAATACGTCCGATGCCGCCGACCTGGCGCAGGACACGTTCACCCGCATTCTTGAGGCGCGCCGCAAGCCGGGCGCGCAGGAGCTTCGGCTGCAAGAGCCGCGCGCCTACCTGACCACCGTCGCCAAGCACGTGCTGTGCAACTTCCACCGCCGGCAATCGTTGGAACGCGCCTGGCTGGAGGCACTGGCGCAGATGCCCGAGCCCACCTCCCCCTCGCCCGAACAGCGGCTCGTCATCCTGGAAACCCTGCATCAGATCGATGCCATGCTGGATGGCCTGCCGGCCAAGGCCCGCACCGCGTTCCTGATGGCGCAGCTTGACGGCATGACCTACCGGCAGATCGCCGACGCCATGCGCATCACCGACCGCACGGTGCGCCGCTACATGGCGCAGGCGTTCGAGCAATGCCTGCTGCTGGCCGCTTGATGGGCAGTCCGCACGAAGGCCCGCTGGACCGGATGGCGTTGCGCCAGGCTGCGCAATGGCTGATGCGATTGCACGCCGGCGCCGAGCCCGCGCCGGAAGCCTTCCAGGAATGGGAGCGCTGGCGCGCGCAAAGCCCGGACAACGAACGCGCGTGGCAACGCGCGCAGCAGTTCAACGCCCAGTTCAGCACGCTGCCGCCCGAGCTGGCGCGCTCTGCGCTGAACCGCAAGATGCCCCGGCGCAAGGCGCTTGCCGCGCTGGGCGGCATGGCGGTTGGCCTGCCCGCCGCGTGGGCCGCGTGGCGCATGGCTCCCTGGTCCAGCTGGGCGGCCGAATACCGCACCGCCACGGGCGTGCGCCGCGAAATCCGGCTGGCCGACGGCAGCGTCGTGCAGATGAACACCGCCAGCGCCATGGACGTGGCTTTCGATGCCACGGTCAGGCGCCTTATCCTCCGGTCCGGCGAAATCCTGGTACGCACGGCCGACGACCCCGCCCATCCGGCGATGGCCCGGCCCTTCCTGGTCTCGACCGACTCGGGCGCAATCCGCACGCAGGACGCCCGCTTCACCGTCCGGCAGACCGATAAGGACTGCCGTGTGTCGGTGTTGGACGGCGCCGTGGAAATCGCGCCCCGACACGCCCCCGCCCAGCGCTTGCGCGTCGCGGCAGGCCAATGCGTGCGGTTCGACGAAACCGGCGCCGACCCCGTCGCGGCCCTGCCCGCAGGCGCCGGGGAATGGGCGCGCGGCGTCCTGGTCGCCGACAACATGCGGCTGGCGGATTTCCTGGACGAACTGTCGCGTTACCGACCCGGCATCGTCCGTTGCGATCCGGCCGTAGCCGACCTGCGCCTGTCGGGCGGGTTCCAGCTGCAAGACACCGACCGCATCCTTTCCCTGCTGCCCGCCACCCTGCCCGTGCGCGTGGTGACCCGGACCCGCTACTGGGTCACGGTGGAGGCCAGAGGCGGATCGGCCTGAACCGCCGCGTAGTTACAACTTTCCCGGCCATTGCATGTCCGCTTTTCTCCGTTCGCGTGTCAACAACCCCAGCAACACCACAACACGCCCATCTACGGAGAACCCCATGGCGCACCGCCGTCCTGGCTCACGGCCAGCTTTGACCCGCACGTCCGCTTCCCGCTTGCACGCCAAGCGCCTGCCCGCCGCTGTCCGCGGCGCACTGCTGGCGCTGGCGCTCACCGCCGCCGCAGGCGCCGCGCACGCGCAACCGGCCCCCGCCGCGCAAGGCGTGCGCAGCTATGCGATCCCGGCCGGGCCGCTCGGGCCGGCGCTGTCGCGCTACGCGGGCGAATCGGGCATCAACCTGGCGATCGACCCTGCGCTGGTGGCGGGACGCAGCACCCAGGGGCTGTCGGGCGAATTCGGCGCGCGCGCGGGACTGGACCGCTTGCTGAAGGACTCCGGCCTGGCCGGCCACCCCTCGGGCGCGGACGGCTATGTGCTGCGTCCGGTTGCCGCCGCGGATGCCACCACCCTGTCCGAAGTCACCGTCAGCGCCGACGCGCTGCGCGACGGCAAGACGGAAGACACCCAGTCCTACACAGGATCGACCAGCGCCACCAAGCTGAACCTGTCGCTGCGCGAAACGCCGCAATCCGTCAGCGTCATCACGCGCCAGCAGATGGAAGACCAGGGCCTGAACACCATCCAGGACGTGCTGGGCCAGACCACCGGCATCTCGGTCGACAAGAGCACAGCCACGCAGGAATACACGCAGGTCTATTCGCGCGGCTTCACCGTGGATACCTACCTGTTCGACGGCATCCCCACGTCGAGCCAGCTGGAAGGCATCACCTTCGACACCGCTATCTACGACCGGGTGGAAGTGGTACGCGGCGCCACGGGTCTGGTCAGCGGCACGGGCAGCCCCGCCGCGGCGGTCAACCTGGTTCGCAAGCGCCCCACCCGCGACTTCTCGGGTTCGGTGTCGGCCAGCGCCGGCTCGTGGGACCGCTATCGCGCCGAGGCCGATCTGTCGGGCTCGCTGGTCGAGAACGGCCGCATCCGCGGCCGCATCGTCGCGGCGCATCAGGACTACGGTTCATTCATCAGCCGCGTGAAACAGCAAAAGGACGTGTTCTACGGCATCGTGGAAGCGGACCTGACCGATTCGACGCTGCTGACCGCAGGCATCACGTATCAAGACGACCGCACGGACAACGCCAGCCGCGGCTTTCCCGCCTTCTTCAGCGACGGATCAGTGACCGACTTCTCGCGTCGTATGAACGGCGCCGCGGACTGGAGCTACTACAACCGCAAGCAGACCTCCGTCTTCGGCAGCCTGGAACACACGTTCGCCAACGACTGGACCGCCAAGGCCATCGTCAACTACACCCAGAACGATTACGACGCGCTGCAAGGCTATGCGCAAAACGGCTATCCCGACCGGGAGACCGGCGCCGGCGCGGGCCTGTGGCTGGCCAACTGGCATGGACGCCCCAAGCAGACGGCGGTGGACCTGTACGCCACGGGGCCCTTCACGCTGCTGGGCCGCAAGCATGAACTGGTGCTCGGCGTCAGCGCCTCGCGCTACGAACAAGGCGGGGCCACCTTCCCCAACTGGCGCCTGCCGGGTTATGACGCGTCGATTCCCGATATCTTCAACTGGAACGGCCATTCGCCCAAGCCCGACTACGCCGGCACGCAAACCGGCAATTCCACGACCCGGGAAGAAGAACTGGGTGTCTACGCCACCGCGCGTCTGCGCCCCACCGACCGTTTTTCGATCATCCTGGGCGGGCGCTATACCGACTGGAAACGCGATGTCGACAGCGACTATTTCGACGGCACCAGCATCAGCGACAAGCTGCGCGAAAAAGGCAAAATCACTCCGTTCGCCGGCGTGGTCTACGACCTGGACGACAATTGGTCCGTCTATGCCAGCTACACCAGCATCTTCAAGCCGCAGGCCTACCGCGACCGCAACAACAGCTTCCTGCCGCCGCTTGAGGGCGACAACTACGAGCTGGGCGTGAAGGGCGAGTTCTTCAACGGCGCGCTCAACGCCAGCGCGGCGGTCTTCGAACTGAAGCAGGACAACCTGGCCGAGATGGACCCGGACAACATCTGGGTCACCGGCGGCGGTGGCGGCTCCTATGCGTACCGCACGGTGCAGGGGGTCACGTCGCGCGGCTTCGAAATGGAAATCTCGGGCGAATTGCGCCCTGGCTGGCAGATGATCGCCGGCTACAGCTACCGCCAATTGAAGGACGGCGACGGCCGCCGCGTCGACACCTGGCAGCCCAACAGCCTGTTCCGGCTCTGGACCACGTACCGGTTGCCGGGGGCATGGCATCCGCTGACCGTGGGCGGCGGCGTCACCTGGCAAAGCAGCATCGCCCAGGCAGACTACGGCCCCAACAACGAGACCTTCAAGCAGGACGCCTACGCGCTGGTCGGCCTGATGGCCCGCTACGACTTCAACCGGCATCTGTCCGCCACGCTGAACGTCAACAACCTGCTGGACAAGAAGTACTACTCGACCGGCTTCGGCGGCTTCTATGGCGATCCGCGCAACGCGATGCTGACGATGAAGTACCGCTTCTGAGGCGCCCAGGAAAATGCGGCGCGCCATAGCGGCTCGCCGCATTCAGCCTTTCTTGAACAGCCGCTTCACGACGCTCACCACGCCCAGCACCACTGCCCCGGCGGCGATGCCGAACAGGGCGTTGAGCAAGGTGGACGTCAGCGCATGGACCACGCCGCCCCCGCCCACCGCGGCGGCGGCCTGCTCCACGGCGGCATGCACCGGCGGGATGCCATGGGTCAGGATGGCGCCGCCCACCATGAACATGGCCGCGGTGCCCACCACCGACAAGGTCTTCATCAGGTAGGGCGCTGCGCCCACGATGCGCTTGCCCAGCCACGCCGTCGCCTGCGACCGCTTCTGGCTCAGGTAAAGGCCCAGGTCGTCCAGCTTGACGATGCCGGCCACCAGCCCGTAGACGCCTACCGTCATGGCAACGGCAATGATCGACAGCACCAGCACTTGGCGCGTGAAATCGGCGTTCGCCACGGCGTCCAGGCTGATGACGATGATCTCGGCGGACAGGATGAAATCGGTGCGCACCGCGCCTTTGATCTTGTCGCGCTCGAACGCGACCATGTCCACGGACGCGTCCTGCAGAGCTTCCGCGCGCGCAGCGTGATTGCCTTCGGCGGACTCGCCATGCGGCAGGAACTTGTGGGCCAGTTTTTCCACGCCTTCGAAGCAGAGGAACGCGCCGCCCAGCATCAGCAGCGGCGTCACGGCCCATGGAAGAAAGGCGCTGATCAAGAGCGCCGACGGCACCAGGATCAGTTTATTGATGAAGGAACCCCGGGCCACCGCCCACACGACGGGCAATTCCCGGTTGACCGGCACCCCGCTCACTTGCTGCGCGTTCAGCGCCAGGTCGTCGCCCAGCACGCCGGCCGTCTTCTTGGCCGCCACTTTGGTCATGACGGAGACGTCATCCAGAATCGTGGCGATGTCATCGAACAATGCGAAGAAACTGCTACCGGCCATCTAGGATCCCCTGAGCCTAAGGTGATCCGAGTGTACAGGCGGCAAGCACTGCCCGGCTGCAACATGGTTGGCCGTTTTCATTCCTTTTGTGTCGGGATCGGGCTTGGCGCAACCACCGCCCCGGTGGATCTGGCCGCGCACGAGGCGCTGCGTCGCAGCCTGGACGGGGTGCCGCCCCAGGACCGCTAGACGGAACCCGGGGCGGCGGGCCGCTTAGTTGCGCGCCGGCGCCGCGGCATCGTCGAACAGGATGTTGTTTTCCAGATGGATGTGCGCCATCAGGTCTTCCTTGAACGTGCGGATGCCCAAATAGAGCGCGCGCCAGGTATTGCATGCGGCGCGCGGCAACGTCAGGTCGTGCGTCAGCGCCAGCAGCCGTTCCAGTGCCACGCCATGGTCGTCGTGCTCCATGCGCATCACCATGATCGGCATCGTCGCCATCGCACCATGGCCGCGGGCCAGCATGGGAAACAGCACCTGCTCTTCTTTCTGCATATGGCTTTCCAGTTCCTGCTGCATCGTGCGCAGGTGGTCCGCCAGGCCGGCCGGGCAATCCGGGCTGTCGGCATGCACTTGCTCGACCTTCAAGGCCAACCGGATCAGCTCGGGCAACTGCTGGCGATGCACGTCGTGATAGCGGGCCAGGATGTGGTCGATCAGTTCAGCGGCCGACGCCTGGCTCCAATCCGTTTCCTGCGGCGGATTGTGGGACAGCGCGACGAGGCGCGCCTCGATCTGGGTCGGGTCCAGCGACCGTTGGGCCGCTGCCTCGCCCAGGCTTTTCTTGCCGCCACAGCAGAAATCCAGGTCATATTCGTGGAACACCTGCGTGGCGCCCGGAATGCTGCGGGCCAATTGGCCCAGGGATTGCTCAACCATGCTCATCGCGTCTCTCCAGTGATCTTGACGGGTACTGGGATAGAAGCGAAAAGCGTGCCAGAAAAATCTTGCGTTAAATCAATCACCTGCAAAATACAGGGTAGATAGCACCGTCGCGCGATAGGGTTTTAATCACCCTTGGACGGTAAAATCCACCCCATGCATAACCTCTTGCTTGCCGACCTGGTCGCCGACCTGCCGCCGGCCATCCGCCTGCAGCGGCTGGTCTCCAGCCTGCGCGCGCATTTTCGTTGCGGCGCGGTGGCCTTGCTTCAACAGGAAGAAGACCATCTGCGCCCCATCGCGGTGGACGGCCTGACCCAGGACGCGCTCGGCCGGCGCTTTGCCGTGCACCAGCACCCGCGCTTGGCCGCCATCCTGGCCCGGCGCGGCGTCACCTGCTTCCACCACGACAGCACGCTTCCCGATCCCTATGACGGCCTGATCAACGGCATGGCCGGCGAGCCGCTACCGGTGCACGACTGCATGGGCACCAGCCTGCACGTCGAAGGCAAACCCTGGGGCGTGCTGACGCTGGATGCGCTGGATGTCGGCACCTTCGACGGGCAAGCGCAGTCCGAACTGCGCGACGCCATCGTGCTGGTCGAAGCCGCGCTGCGCACCACGCGGCTGGAAACCGAGATCCGTGCCTTGCGCGACGCCCGCGGCCCCGCCCCCGCCGACAGCGTGGCGCCGGACCGGCACGAAATCCTGGGCAACAGCCCGCCCATCGCCCGGCTGCTGCACGAGATCCAGGTGGTGGCCGATTCCGACCTGCCGATCCTGCTGCTAGGCGAAACCGGTGTCGGCAAGGAGTTGTTCGCGCATCGCGTGCACCGCCTGTCGCGCCGCAGCGGCAAGCCGCTGGTGCACGTGAACTGCGCCGCCCTGCCGGAGTCCCTGGCGGAAAGCGAATTGTTCGGCCACGCCAAGGGCGCGTTCTCCGGCGCGGTCACCGACCGGCCCGGGCGCTTTGAAGCGGCCAACGGCGGCACGCTATTCCTGGATGAAGTGGGCGAACTGCCGCTGCTGGTGCAGGCCAAACTGCTGCGCGCGCTGCAGAACGGCGAGATCCAGCGCCTGGGCGACGACCGCCCGCGTACGGTGGACGTGCGCATCGTGGCGGCCACCAACCGCAGTCTGAGCGACTTGGTGCAGGCCGGCGATTTCCGGGCCGACCTCTATCACCGCCTGTCGGTCTACCCCGTTCCGATCCCACCGCTGCGCGAACGCGGCAATGACGTGCTGCTGCTGGCCGGCCGCTACCTGGAACTGAACCGCGCGCGGCTGGGCCTGCGCAGCCTGCGGCTGTCGGAAGACGCCGAAGAAATGCTGCGCCGCTATTCCTGGCCCGGCAACGTGCGGGAACTGGAACACGTGATCAGCCGGGCCGCCATCAAGGCGGTCAGCCACGGCGCCAACCGCAACGACATCGTCACGCTGGAGACGAGCCTGCTGGACGTGTCGGACCACAACGCGCCGGTGCCCGTCCCGGATGCCCTGGCACCCGATGACGTGCCGGCCGCCGGTCTGCCGTCATTGCGCGACACGGTGGACGCCTGCCAACGCCAGGCGATCCGCCGGGCGCTGCAGGCGCACGAGGGCAACTGGGCCCATGCCGCACGCGCGCTGGAAGTGGACCCCAGTAACTTGCACAAGCTGGCGCGGCGCCTGGGGCTGAAGCAATGAGGCGGAAGACGGCGCATCAGGCCTTGATGTACACCCAGGCGTGCACGCCGGATTTCAACAGTACCGACACGCGCTTGTAGTCCGCGACTTCATAGCTGTCGGCGGCGTGCAGTTCCTTCTGGCTGATCTCGAACACCGTGCCGTGGACTTCGTCCTTTGGGTCGTAGCTGGCGTACACGATGGGGTGCTCGGCCTTGCCGCTGGTCTTCAGGACCTCGGGATCGGTAATGGCCACCCAGTGCTGGACATACCCCGTCATCGCATCGGGCCGCCCGGTCAGCTCGCGGCCGAAATTGGCCAACTGCACCGCCTTGTCCTGCAACGTCCCGTACGAGAAAAGCAGTATCGACGTTTCGTGGGAGTCATTCACCATCGTTCCTTCAGGGAAAAATCGTGGGGAAATGACTTTACACCAGTGCGTCCACGATGCATCCGAAAGGTCGATCCGCTGCGATGAACAGGCGCCGACCCGTCTTGCCTCACACCCAGGAAGCGGGCCAGCGCGCCAGCCGCGTCACCAGGCCTTGCACGTCTTCGTACACGGCAAGCACCCCGCGCTTGTTGCGCAGGACGACGACACGTTTTCCTTCGAATTCGTTGATGTGGCTATAGTGCGCCGGTTCTTCAGCGCCACCGTCCTGCTTATAAGCCGTCTTGGCGCGGTCGACGAAATCGTCATCGTCGCGCTCCACGCGCGTGATGCCCGGCCGCATGCGCACGGGCGGCATGTCCCCGGGCTGGCCGCTGCCGCCGTCCGCCATGAAACGCGCAATCCGCATCTTCACTTGCGGAGGATTGAAGTCGGCTTGCGCCATGCCAAGGGCCAGGATGCGTTGCCGCGCGTCTTGCGGAAGTTCCTGCCACTGGTTCAGCACAGAGGCGCCAAGAAAAGCCAGGATGCGCTGCTCGGCGTCGTCCAGTTGCTCAAGCGCGAATGACGTGGCCAACGCGGAAAAACGCGCGCCGCCTTCATCGTCCCATCGCGCCCTGCCTGCCCTGCCGGTTGAATTCGACATGCGATTCTCCTGGGCATGCGGGGTAAAAGCACCAACGGCAGGATCAAACGACGCCGCTGGAAAATAAAAGGCCGCCCGTGGAATTCAGGGCGGCCCGGTCAGGCATATGCGCAGCGCGATGCTGCCGGACATCAAACTGGCCTGGCATGTGCGTCAACCACGAGCCTGCCATGATTGATCGCGGCATCCACCGCCATTCCCGGGCTGGAAACGAATCCACCCGATTCGAACAACGGTACGGCATGATGTTCGTTGAGCTTGTCCTGATCTGCCGCAAGTTCCACCGCAACCGTTGCGGTGAAGGCGGGCCGGCCACTGCCCCCGACTGAAATCCGGGAAACACTAGCGGTGAGCCGATAGCCCTTGTAGACCATATTGTTGTGAAACATGAAACCCCCTATTTGATCAAAAGGCCGCAAGGGCCTTCATTCACAAAGCGCGGATTTGCGTGGCGTGCGGGCCTTTGGCGCCCTGCGCGGTGACATAGCTGACGCGCTGGTTTTCCAGCAGCACCTTATGCCCGTCGCTCACGATTTCCGAGAAATGCGCAAACAAATCCTTGCCGCCATTCTCGGGCATGATGAAGCCAAATCCTTTGGCGTCGTTGAACCACTTGACGATTCCGGTTTCCATAATCTCTTTCCTTTAAATGCGAGCACCGCCCGCGAAATGAGCCTGTCAAGGAAAGGACTGCGAACAATGAAGCGCCCCCAAGGGTGCAAGACCGGACGAAAATCACGATGCTCGAAAAGCTTCAAGCCCACTATGGGTGCAGGGGTTCTTAAAGTCAATCGGCGTTTCCGATTACCACCAAATAGTTATTACGGTTCCAATTGGCGGTTATTTGGCCCGAAAAAACGCGCCTGCATGTTTGCATGCCCCTTATTGTTTGCCTATTGCGTAACCAACCCTGCTTTTAACTACGCGCGCGAGGTAAAGCGCGTATGCTGGTGTGATGGTGCTTGAACGTGCGTCACCCTCGCCGTATCGCCATACAGGAGTATGGTCATGCCCATCCAACGTATTAACCTCTCGCGGTCCCTTCGAATGTCACGCGTCGCGTCAATGGCGTCCGCGCCGATCGCAGAATACGCGTGAGCGCATTCAGAAGGTCGATCGCCAAATTCGCCAACGCCTGCGTCAAACTGCTTCCGCCCGCATCCATGCCGCCTCGCGGCAACAGCGGCGAGCCCAAGCGTGAAGCACAGCGCGAACACGCAGCCATCTCGTCGCCCTGGCGCATCTACCGCATCTACGCCCGGCCCGGGCATCTGCTGATGCGCAATGAACAAGGCCGCATCCTGGACCTGGGCGTCATGAAAGGCGCCGAACCCAACCTGACGTACCGGCTGTTCGCGCGGGACCTCCAAGGCAAGGGCTTCGCCACGCGCACCTTGCTGCTGGACGACATCGCCCGGCGCATCGAAGCGGGCGAAATCGGCAAGGAACTGTTGAACCTGCCCGACTGGGATCAGTCTCTTGGTGCAGACCTGGACCGCGGCACGCATACGGATGTGTCGATGAAACTGGGGCGGTAAGGCGCCTGCCTGGCCCGCATGGGATATGCTTTTGGCCTGAAAATTATCAGGGCCCGCCCATGCAAGACCCCACTGCCATTCTGGATGCTTTCGAACGCCTGGGTTGGAAGAACAACGACCCCATGGCGCAAACGCTGCAACTGCAGCGTGAAGACCCCAAGGCGTTGGGCGATCTGGTCGCGCTGGCGCTGGACCGGTCGCTCGATAACGCCACGTTCATCGACGCCGCGCTCGACTTGATGGACGACGACACGTACGTGGCCACGGTCAGCCTGGCCTGGCAGCGCGCGATGCAAGGGGACCGGTCGGACCTCCTGTCTGCCGTGCTGGATTCCGCCGCCCTGCAATACCCTCATGTCTTTGCGGGCAACTGGGAACCGTTGCTGGCCGCTGCGCACGCGGGCGAAGGCGGTCCGGAATATCTTGATGGCCAGGCCTGGCGCGCGTTGGACGCCGCTACATTGGAAGCCTGGTGCGCCGCGCTTGAGCACGACACCACCGAAGGAACGCTAGGCCGCGCACGCGCCCTTGCCTTGCTGCGGTCGCGCCAGCCCGATGCCGTGCTGCACGCGTTGGCGCGCCTGTTCCCCGATGCCTCGGATCCCGCTGCCGCGTCCTGGCTGATGCTTGCCGGCTACACGCGGCACGCCGACGGCCTGCGCTCGCTGCACACGGAACGTCCCCTGCATATCGGCTTCAACGCCACGCAGCGCAAGCGCATGCTGGCCGAACAACCCGCTTGGCGGCGGGACATCCACCGGGTCCATCCCACCTGGAACGCCGGGACGCCGCGCGTCACGCATGCGCGCATGGGCGGCGAGCTTGCCAGCACCTGCGGACTTTGTCATGCGCCCTTGCATCGCTTGCTGTCCCTGCCCGAACCCGCCCGCGCGGGCATCGACAGCGACAACCCGATCGAATTCGCGACATGCCTGTCCTGCCAGGGTTGGGAGAGCGATGGTCCGCTGTTCTACCGGCACGATGCCGACGGCATCGCCAGTGCGCATCCAGTGCAGCGGCGCGACGCCCCGTCGACACCCGACTTCGTCGCAGGCGCCTTGCTGGACGCCGAGGTCCAGCTCTTTGCCGCACCCGCCCGTTGGACCTGCCAGGACTGGGGCGAATCGAACGGCCGCCAGAATCTCAGCCGCGTCGGCGGCGCGCCCAGTTGGGTGCAATCCGCCGACTACCCCGCCTGCCCCGACTGCCAACAGGACATGGCTGCCGTCATGCAGCTGGATTCCGGGTTGCCCCAGGCCGACGGCGGCGAATGGCTATGGGGCAGCGGGGGCTGCAATTACACGTTCTGGTGCACGGGCTGCCGCGTGAGCGGGCAGCTGTGGCAGTGCACCTAGCCTGCGCGTTTCCCCAACGCTTGCGCATGCGGAGGCCTTTGGCTGGTCGCACCGTCTGATACATCACAAGCGCGCGCTCGTTTCATTTTCACGATGTGTATGGTACACATCATGAACAGCCTAGAGATCATTAAGCAGTTACGCCGGGCGGGATGGGTATTCAGGCATGCCCGAGGCCAAGGAAACGTATGAAATACCCCATCGCCATAGAACCCGGTAGCGACGTGCAAGCCTGGGGCGTGGTAGTCCCGGATCTGCCCGGTTGCTTTTCTGCCGCCGACTCGGGCATCGACGACGCCATCGAGAACGCCAAAGAAGCGATCGAACTTTGGATCGAGTCTGCATTAGACAGCGGTGAACCTGTGCCCCCTCCCGGCCGCATTCACACGCATCAATCGAAGCCGGAGTTCGCAGGCTGGATCTGGGCGATCGTTGAAATCGATCCTGCCGTGATGGATGACACCATCGAACGCGTCAATATCACCCTGCCTCGCCGAATACTCGCCAGGATCGACGCAAAGGCGCGCGCTGCCGGAGAGAGCCGGTCCGGATACATCGCCCACCTGGCGTTGACGCACTAATCCCGCCAAAGATCGGATAAGGTGTCGCCCTGCATCTCGCGCCCCATCAACCCCTGCAAGAATTCTGCACTATGACGTCTTCCGCTCCTTCCCCCTACCCCGCCGCCATCGATCCCGACCAGGTCGGCGAATACCCCGCCCTGACGAAGTCCGGCGGCGGGTATTTCTATGACGACGTGCTGGAGTACCGCGTGTGGGTGCACCCGCATGCGGGCGGCGAAGACTTGCACGACGGCGACGACTATTACTACGCGTTCGCTACCTTCGAGGACGCGGCAGAATGCGCGAACGAGACGCCGGGCGCGGAGCAGCCGCTGGTGCTGGTCCGGCAGTTTGAATCCATCAACGAACCCACGCCGGGCGTCTTCGAGCACTTCACCGAAGCGCGGATCACCGAATGGCGCGTGGAGTGGCTGGCCGACAGCAAGCGCACCGCCACGTCCATCCCGGATTTCCTGAACCGCCGCGCGCACTAGGCGCGCTGGCCGTCAGCTCATGTATACGCCGCCGTTGATGGCGTAGTTGGCGCCCGTCACGAACGCCGCTTCGTCGGACGCCAGCCATGCGCACAGCCCTGCCAGGTCGCGGGCAGTGCCCAGCCGTCCGACGGGCACGCTTTCGATGATGCGGTCCAGCAGCGCGGGCGGGAAGGCCTTGACGGTATCGTCGGCGATGAAGCCCGGCGACACCAGGTTCACCGTCACGCCGCGCGCCGCCACTTCCTGTGCCAGCGACCGCGTGAAGCCGATCACCGCACCCTTGGCCGTGGCGTAGTTGATCTGGCCGATCTGGCCTTTTTCCGCCGCCACGGACCCGATGTTGATGATGCGCCCCCAGCCGCGGTCGGCCATGCTGTCGACCACCTGCTTGGTGCTGTTGAACAAGGTGTCCAGGTTGCTGCGCAGCACGGCCGACCAGTCCGCATACGCCATCTGGCGAAAGCGCATGTCCAGCATCGAGCCGGCGTTGTTGACCAGCACGTCGATCTCGCCCACTTCGCGGCGGACCTTGGCGAACGCGGCCTCGGTCGAGGCCCAATCGGTCGCGTCGCCTTCCGAGGCGACGAAGTCGTAGCCCAGGGACTTCTGTTCCTTCAGCCAGCCGTCACGGCGCGACGAGCGCGGGCCGCAGCCGGCCACCACACGGTGTCCGGCATGATGCAGCGCCTGGCAGATCGCGGTGCCCGTGTGGCCCATTCCGCTGGTGACGTAAGCAATACGCAAAGCCATGAACGTTCCTTTATGAAAGTGCGGCAGGCGCCGCGGATCAAGCGACCGCGCCCACCAGGGGGAACAGGCCGAACGCCAGGGCGGCCGCCAGCATCACCATGCAGACCATCGTGGCCCACTTCAGCGAATAGCGCTGGTGGTCGCCGAATTCCACGCCGGCCAGGCCGACCAGCAGGTAGGTCGACGGCACCAGAGGGCTCAGCAAATGCACCGGCTGGCCGATGAGCGATGCGCGCGCCATTTCCACCGGTGAAATCCCATAGCCCTGGGCGGCTTCGCTCAGGATCGGCAACACGCCGAAGTAGAAGGCGTCGTTCGACATGAAGAACGTGAACGGCAGGCTGACCAGCGCGGTGATGCCGGCCAGGTACGGACCCATGGCATCCGGAATCACGGCCAGCAGGCTGCGCGACATGGCTTCCACCATACCCGTGCCCGACAGGATGCCCGTGAAGATGCCGGCGGCGAAGATCAGCGACACCACCGACAGCACGTTGCCCGCATGCTGGGCGACGCGGCGGCGCTGCTCGGCCAGGTTCGGATAGTTGATGATCAGCGCCACCGCGAAGGCGATCATGAACAACACCGGCAACGGCAGGATGCCCATCACCAGGCTGACCATCAGCGCCAGCGTCAGGCCCGCGTTCACCCACAGCAGCTTGGGGCGGCGCAGGTCGTGGTCGACTTCGATCTCGGGCAGGTTCTTGGGGCCGTCTTCGTCGTAGCCGGCATGCAGCGACGCGCCAGCGGGCAGCGACAGCACGCCCAGGCGGCGCCGTTCACGCAAGCCCAGGAAGAACGCCAGGACCAGGATGGAGACAATCGCCACGCCCATCACCGGCACCAGCGGCACGAAGATGTCGCCCGCGTCCACGTGCAAGGCGCTGGCGGCGCGCGCCGTCGGCCCGCCCCACGGCGTCAGGTTCATCACGCCGCTGGCCAGCATCGCCAGGCAGGTCATGGACAGCGCGTTCATCTTCAGGCGGCGGTACAGCGGCAGCATCGAGGCCACTACGATCATGTAGGTGGTGGAACCGTCGCCGTCCAGCGAGATCACCAGGGCCAGCACGGTAGTGCCGACCACGATTTTCAAGGGATCGCCCTTCACCGCGCGCAGGATGCGGCCCACGATGGGGTCGAACAGGCCGGCGTCGATCATCACCCCGAAATACAGGATGGCGAACATCAGCATCACGCCCGTGGGCGCAATCTTGCGAATGCCGTCCAGCATCATCTTGTCGATGCCGGCGCCGAAGCCGCCCAGCAACGCAAAAATAATGGGGACGAGGATAAGGGCGACCAACGGCGACAGGCGCTTGGTCATGATCAGCGTCATGAACGTGATCACCATGCCGAAGCCAAGCAGGGTCAGAAGCATGAGGGGTATCTCCGACTAGTCGTTGTTATGTGTGGCACTGCCTCCGGCGGGGGAAGCAGGTGCAGAAGACTAGGAAGAAAAGCTGTCTGGAACCTGTCGTTTTTTTGTAAGCATGCCCGCAAAACCGGGTAAAGCCGACGGCACTACAATCGGGCCCATGCGCATCCTGGTAATCGAAGACGACGAGGATCTGGCCGACGCCATCGTCCGCCGGCTGCGCCGTCTCGGCCATGCCGTGGACCTGCAGAACGACGGTCTCAGCGCCGACGGCGTCCTCCAGTACGAGACCTTCGATCTGGTCATCCTGGACATCGGGCTGCCCCGCATGTCCGGCTTCGACATCCTGCATCGGCTGCGCGACCGCGGCAGCAAGACGCCGGTGCTGGCGCTGACCGCCCGCATCGACATCGAGGACCGTGTCCATGCCCTGGATACCGGCGCCGACGACTACCTGGCCAAACCCTTCGACTTCCGCGAACTGGAAGCCCGCTGCCGCGCCCTGCTGCGCCGGCCCATCGCCCAGGCCACGGGCGTGCAGCGCTTCGGCGACCTGACCATCGACAGCGCCGCCCGCCAGGTGACCCTGGCCGGCCAACGCATCGACCTGCCCAAGCGCGAATACAGCCTGCTGGAAATCCTGCTGGCCGGCATGAACCGCGCCGTCAGCAAATCGGAAATCGCCAACAAGCTGTTTGCCTTCGACGACGATGCCGCCCCCAACGCCATCGAGGTCTATATCGCCCGCCTGCGCCGCAAGCTGGAAGGATCGCCGCTGCGCATCGAAACGCAGCGCGGCACCGGCTATCTGCTGACCGCGGCCGACGACACGGGCCGTAGCACCGCAGCGCCCGACACGCCGCAGGACTAAGCTGTGCAGCACCGCCGCCTCTCGGTCCGACGCCGGCTGCTGACCATGCTGCTGGCGCTTTTTGCCGTGGGCCTGGGCGCCCTCTATCTGCTGGTGCGCGGGTATGCGCAGCAGACTGCCGACACCACCTACGACCAATTGCTGCGCGCCTCCGTCCTGTCCATGGCCGACAGCCTGCAGCTGGTGCAGGGCGAATGGCAAATGGACATGCCGTATGCCGCGCTGGCGCTGCTGGAGCAAGCCCCGCGCGATCGCGTGTTCTATCGCGTGGCCGCCGGTGACGGCGCCCTGATCTCGGGCTATGGGGACCTGCCTGCACCGGCCGGCGTGGACGCCGCCACCACCGCCGGCGTCCCCCAACTGTACGCAGCCGTCTACCAGGGCGAGCCCGTGCGCATTGCCTGGATGGCCCGCAAGGTGGCCGGCCCGCGCAACGCCGAAGTGGCCGTCATCCAGGTGGCACAGACCCGCGAGGCGCGCAATGCGCTGGCCCAGGGCATCCTCTGGCAAGGCACGCTGGCGTTGATGGGTTTCACCGCGGCGGCGCTGGCCCTGGCGTATTGGGGCCTGCAGCGCTCGTTGTCGCCCATCCAGCGCATTGAACGCGAACTTGCCGCCCGCAGCGCGTCGGACCTGCATCCCATCCACGCGCCCGTGCCTGAAGAGTTGGACAAGCTCGTCCACGCGCTGGATGGCTTCATGGCGCGCCTGTCGGACAATCTGGATACGCTGCGCCTGTTCATCGCCGAGGCCGCGCACCAACTGCGCACGCCGCTGGCCGCGCTGCACGCGCAGATGGAGGTGGCGCTGGATGAGGAAGACGCCGCCGAACAACGCCGCAGCCTGCTGGCCGTGCTGCGCAATGCGGAAAAGCTGTCGCGCCTGGTGAACCAGCTGTTAAGCGACGCCAGCGTCATCCACCGCAGCAACGTCAAACAGTTCCAACCGGTGAACCTGGCCGAGCTGCTGAGCCAGGCGGCCTACGACACCATCCCGCAAGCCGACCCCCAGCCCGACGTGCGCGTGCACCTGCCAGGCACGGCGGCGGGCGAAGCGCCCCACATCCAGGGCGACAGCCTGATGCTGCGCGAGGCCTTCAAGAATCTGATCGACAACGCGCTGCGCCACGGCGCCAGTCCCGACGGCCACATCGACATCCGCCTTGACCGCCACGACGCGTCCTGGCGGATTACCGTATCCGATCAGGGGCCAGGCATTCCGCCGGCCTTGGCCAACACCGCCTTTGAACGCTTCGCACGCGGCCCCAATCCCCGCACGCCCGGCGCCGGCCTTGGCCTGTCCATCATCAAACGCGTAGTGGACATCCATCACGGCAAGCTCAGCCTGAGCAACCGCGTGGGCGGCGGGTTGGACGCCGTCATCACCTTACCGGCCGGCCCCCATGATGCGTAGCGCCTTGTCATCCCTGCGCGGGTTCGGCCGCGGCCTGGTCACAATCGCCGCCTTGTTGTTGCTCCTGCCCACGGTGCAGGCCCAGGAAGCCAGCGGCGCGGGCCTCACGCTGGGGCCTGCCGACACCAAGCACGTGCTGGTCCTGCACGCCTCCAACAGCGTGCAGGTGTTCAAAGGCGTGCTGGAAGACTTCAGCAGGCTGAACCCCATGATCCGCCTGGAATACACCGAACTGACCACGCAGGAGCTCTACGCTGAAACCGTGGCCCGTGGTCAGGCCGGCGCTGCCCGATCCGGCCCGGACCTGATCATCAGCAGCGCCATGGACTTGCAGACCAAGCTCGTCAACGACGGCTACGCGCAAGCCCATGTCTCGCCCGAGACGCGGTCGCTGCCCGCCTGGGCCAACTGGCGGGACGAGGTCTTCAGCATCGGCACCGATCCCATCGTGATGGTCTACAACACGCGCAAGCTCGACGCCGCCCGCGCTCCCCGCACCCGACGCGAACTGCTGTCCCTGCTGCAGGCCCCGGACCAGCCCCTGGCCGGCAAGATCTCCACATACGACGTCCAGGGCAGCGGCATCGGTTACCTGGCTGCCACGCAGGACACCCGGTTGGACAGCATGGCCGGCGCGCTGCTGGCGGCGCTGGGCGCGAGCGGCGTCACCGTCCATCAATCCACCGAAGACGCCCTGGACAAGCTCGAGCGCGGCGATATCACGCTGGCCTACAACCTGTTGGAGTCCTACACCCGGCACCGCATCGACCAAGGCGCGCCGCTGGCGATCATCTACCCGCAGGACTACACGCTGATGCTGTCCCGGTCGGCGGTCATTCCCAGGCAGGCGGCGCGCGCGGACCTGGGCGCCTTGCTTCTGGACTATCTGCTGTCGGCGCGCGGACAGGAAATGGTCGCGCGGCAATCCGGCATGCGGCCCGTCAGCGCATCCGTCGTCCCTGCGGCAGGCGTGCGTCCGATGGGCCTGGGCGTGGGATTGCTGGTGTATCTGGACCCCTTGAAAAAGCGCCATTTCCTGGACTTCTGGCGGGTCGCGGTATTGCCTTCTGCTGCGGCAAACGCCAAGCCCTAGGGCGCCTGCCTGCCCATCCGGTCGAAATGCCCCGGTGCGGCTGCACCACGCGTGGCACGAGGGGCATTTTTCCTGCCCCCAGGGCGTAACGATTTTGTCCTTCGCCGCCATTTTGCGAGGATAATTTCCGCTTGGGTCCGCGGCGGCCGATATCCATGCGCCCCACCTCGCCAACCCTTCCGCTCTGATCCGCAGCAGCCGAGCACCGCTTTGGTCCGAAGAGGCCGAAGCTCCCCACCAGCACCTGAGACACGTAGCAGCGATTACGTTTGAACCAGCGTTGGAGGTACACCATGGCCGAGCATCAGATTGTTTTGCGGCGCGCGATCGACGCCGTGCATCACCTGACCGACCCCGAACCGCCCTGGCACGATATTTTGCGCACCGCCCGCGACCTGGTCGGCGCCGACAGCGGCACGCTGATCGTCTTCGATGCCCGCAACAAGCTGTTGAACCTGTCTGCCATCGGATTTTCGGATGCGTGTTACGCCGACTACCAAGGCCATTACCACCGTTGCGACATCCTGGAACAGGACTCCCGGCAGGCTCCTGCCGGCACCTGGCTGGACACGGCGCAGATGTACAGCCCCGACCAGTTGCAACGCACGGAGTTCTATACGGACTTCATGCTCAAGCACCGGATGGCGCAGATCCTGAGCCTGATCGTCGAGTCCAACACCGTGCTGCACGCCACTATCGGTTTCCAGCGCTCGACGGTCGACCCCAAAGCCAGCCAGCGCCTGCAGTCCGGCGATTTCGCCCAATACTTCCGCACGCTGCAAAGCTACCTCGCGCAGCGCGAAAAGGCGCTGGCCGTCGGCTGGCAATCCATTGAACGCGCCTTCTCGGAACTGGACGAAGCCATCTTGCTGATCAGCAAGGAATCCATGGTCAACGAGATGTCCGCGCTGGCGGTGCGGTATCTGGACGACGCCCAAGGCTGGACGGTGCGCGACGGCAAGCTGCGGCACGCCGACCACAAGGTGCAGCGCTTGTTCGACGCCAACTGCGCCGCAGCCGTCCGGGACGGCAAAACGCGGTCGCTGGCCACCGCGTCCGGCTGGGGAGAGTTCTTCTGGATCGACATCAGCCCCGCGCCTCACGCCCTGAACCTGATCGGCGGCAGGATGTTGCTGATCCGCATGCGTAAGAAAAGCGCCTTCGCGATGCCCGACGTCGCCAAACTGGAATCCGTGTTTGCCATCACGCATGCCGAAGCGGCTGTCCTCGCTGGTCTTGCCGCCGGCCATAGCGTGGAAGAAGTCGCCACCCTGCGTCAGGCCTCGGTGCTGACGGTGCGCAAACAGGTTGCCTCCCTGCTCAGCAAAATGGAATGCAACCGGCAGGCGGAACTGGTGCGCTTAGCCTCCTTGCTGTAGGTCGCCCTGCCCGCCAAGCCAAACGGCCGCCGTCCAGGCGCCTGCGGGCGTACCCAATTTTGAGTATGTGGCCTGCACCCATGCGGCCCTACGATGGGCCCGAAGCCATGAGAGAGGGGGCAATCCGGTCCCGCAGCGGTCCTTGTCCGAGCCTGCGCCCACGCATCCCGTCAAGGAAAAGCTGCGATCACGCTTGTCATCAAGGAGCACTTCATGAAGCCCATCCTCACCCTCCGCGCCGCCATCCCGGTGGCCTTGGCGGCCTTTGCGCTGCTGTCCGGCCCCGCCGTTGCACAAATGGGAGCCGCCCCGACCACCGCCACGCCCGAGCCGAACGTCGCCCTGAGCCGCGACGACGTCATGCGCGACCTGGCCGCCTGGAAGCAATCCGGCGTCGAAAGAAACTGGAATAGCGACAACACGCCAGACATCAACAGCCCGGAATACATCGACAGCTATAAAAAATACGTGGACACGGTAAGGCCCGGCACCACCTCGTCGCAAATGCAGTCGCAATCGCAATCGCAAAACCCGGGCAAATGGTGACACGTTTGCCTGCTGCCATGGGCGGTCAAGCCAGATAAGACGTCACCTCATCCGCCGTCAGGTACCGCTTGAACGTCATCGACGGCTGCTGCGCGTCGTGGATGATGCCGTTGAATCCCGACCAATTGCGCTGGGTGCCCTCATCGGTCTCCAGCGCAACCAGCACCCGCTTTCCATGCTTGGCCATGTTGAGGCGCAACGCCGCTTCGCCCCAGGCCCACAGCATCGGCTGGACCAGTTCGCCATCGGCATAGGCGCCGATCTGCAGCCATTGGAAGTCGGCGGTGTCCCGCTCCATATCGGGCTGGCGCGGCGCGATGTCCCGCTTCACACCCAAGGCCTCGGCATGCTCGCCAATGATGATCTGCAGCAACGTGAAGGCGTGGAAGGTATTGTTGACGGCGTGGGCTTGCACGACGAAGCCGGATCGGGACGCAGGCATCACTACGACCAATTCGTCCAGGTAGCTGACTTGCGCCGCCATCCATAAGTAATGCAGTTGCTCGAACGGCAGGCTGTCGTTGCTGGTGGCCATGGGGTGCAGCAACCCCATCAAGGCGTCGTCCGATACAAAGGCCTGATGGTTGCCCTGGTCGCGCATCAGCATCGTCATCATGGGCAAGACCAGGACGTCCACGGCTTGATGCAGGGCTTCGACCTGCCAGCGCTCGTCTTCGGCAACGGCGGCCATCTTCGCTTGCGCATCCGCCCAGGCCTGGCGGTCGGCTTCCTCGACCTCGTCATCGTCCGCTTCGACTTCCTGCGCGCAATAGGGCCGCAGGGTCTGCAGCCACTGGCTCAGCAGCGATTGCAACGTCGGAAAAAGAATGGCGGGATCGGCATCGTCTTCAACCAGGGACCCGCACATCAGCGCCAGGGCCGACGCGCGGTTGGGGTGCAGCCGGAGCAGCAGATCCACGCAGGTCTGCAGGGATGCGCTGGTGTGTGCCGCGTCCTGGGCGTGCACGTAAAACGCGCGAACCTCGGGGCGGTTGAAGAATTGCTCGAGCGAGTCCAGATCATCAGCGGTGAGGATCGGGGCGGTGAGCGCGGCGGCAAGATCTGCGATGGGCATGGGAAGGGCGGCAAGGGTTGGCGTGGTGCGAGCGCCGCCGGCACCAGCCCGCGCAGCCCGTCTTTGCCTGCAGTTTATTTCAGAACCGGTAGGCTACCCCCGCGCTCAGCGACCTGCCGTTGCCCGGCAGGAAAATGGGCATGGCCACCGTCGCCGTGTTGCGTATCGCATAACTGCTGGCGTACGTCTTGTCCGTCAGGTTGTCCGCCTGCACGTATCCGCTCCAGTGGGCGTCGTGCTCATACGCCACCTTGAAGCCCAGCAACGCATAGGCCTTCTGCTGCGTACCAGCGGCGTTGGCATGGTTGGTCTCGGTGTCGCTCATCAGCCAGCGCACATTCGGTCCCACGCGCCAGCCCCCCTTGCGGTACATCACTTCGGCGCTGAGCAGATGGCGCGGCACGCCGGCAATGCGGTTGCCCTGGTATTCGCCGGAGCGGAAGCGGAAGTCGCTGAACGTGTAGGCCACGCGGTAATCGAGCAAGCCGTCGCCCGGCGCGGGCAGACTGCCGTAGAGACCGGCTTCGATGCCCTGGTGCCGGGTCTGGCCGCCATAGTTGTAGGTGCCGGCCGGAGTACCGTTGGCGTTGGTGACGGACATGAGTTCATCGTCCACCTTGCTGCGGTACAGCGACACCGTCCAATGTTGCTCGCGGCCGGCCAGGTTGAAGGCGCCGTCGCCGCCCAATTCGTAGGTCAGCGCGCGTTGCAAATCCAGCTTGCTCATCGACGTGACGGCGGTAGCAGGATTCATGGGCGCGGGCACCTCGCCGTTGACGATTTCCCAGAACGTGGGCGCCTCATTGCTGCGGCTGACGTTGGCATACCACCGCTGCGCGGCGGCCGGCTGCCATACGATGCCCAGGCGCGGAGTGGCGTAGCTCCAGTCCTGGTCCTGGGTCTTGCCCGTGTTGCGCTCGCGGGCATCGCGCACCGCCTGGGTGTATTTCAGGTCGCCGACCAGGCTGAGTTGCTGCGTCACATGCCAATCCAGGCCGACCAGGGCGCTGCGGTTTTCCGCTTGCAGGTCGTAGGCGCCGAAGCGCTGCAGGCGCCTGCCGTCGGCGGGGCGAATGGCGTAGAAGTCGCGGTCCATATCGCTGCGTTGCCAGTCGAGAGCGACGCGGTAGTCGACGTTGCCGGCCTTGCCCGCCAACTTCCACAACAGGCCATAGGTATCACCGTCGGTCACGTTCGCGACCTGCGGATTGGTGAAGTCGTCGTCGGTGCGCTGCCAGTACAGGCCCACGGTCTGGTTCAGGGCATCACTGCCCCAATAGCTGCGGTTCGCAAGGCGGAACTGGCTGGTGTCCCGATGCGGATCACGCTTATAGACGTTGTTGCTCAGATCCAGCGGCGAATCGCCGTCGCCCAACACGCCACGCGGATCCTCGTACATGCGCGCTTTGGGCACGGGCTGGGGGATGTCGAACTTGAGGTCGGTATATGACAGGTAGGTGCGGTTCTCGAACGTGCCACGGCGGAATCCCAGGTTGCCCTGGAAGCTGGACCGCTCAGACGCGGAATGATGGCGGTAACCATCGGATTTGTCGTAGCCGAAGCTGATGCGGCCGTCCATGCGTTCGTCTTCGAATCCCTTCGAGAGCGCGAGGTTGCGCGTGCCGAAGCTGCCGCCTCCCAAGCGGATCACATCGCTCTGGGTACCCACCAGTGACTGGAAATCGACTTCACCGCCCAGCGTGCTGGCGCCGGGCGACAGCGCATTGGCGCCGCGCCGCACGGTGACCAGGCCGGCATTGCGGGGCTCCAGCAAACTGATGATGAACGAGCCGTCGGCGTCATTGAGCGGTACGCCATCCTGCATCAGCAGGATGCCGCGGCTTAACGGATTGCTTTGAATGCCGGAACCGCGGATGTTCAAGCGCGGTTGATCCAAGCCGCCGAAGAATTCCTGCACGATGACGCCGGGTTGATAGTCCAGGGCATCGCGCAAGGTGACAAGGCGCACCTCCTGCTGAGGTTCGATCAGGTTGGTGCCGCCCGGCACGGCCTGCAGGACTTGCCTGACTTGCTGCGGGCCGGGATCGAGGGCCTGCGTCAGGGTTTGGCCGGAGACGACCACGGGGGCTAGCGAGGGCACGGGTTGGCTGGCCGGCGCCAGGGCGATGGGCGCGGCCTCCTGGGCGAAGGCCACGGACAAGCCGAGGGCGCTGAGCGTGAGGCTGGACGCCAATTGGCGCAAGACGGGGGACGTCATGACAGTACTTCCGCGAAAAGCTGAATGGCTGGATTACCAGGACAGATGGAACATGGCTTTGGCCAGCAAGACGATGCCGACCATGTGACAGAAAACGCTGATGTGCACGCGCCGGCGCAACACGCTGTGCAAGCGCTGGCGGCGCGCCAATGTCATCGCAACGACGACGTGGATCAGCACGCTGGCGGCCAACGCGATCTTGATGGACAGCAATAGCGCGAAGGAAGAACTGCCGGGGCTGGCGAGCGCGCCGCGGTATTGCCAGGCCATGCCCAGGCCGGCCGCATACAGCACCAGCACCGCCCACGGCACCACGGCGCGCACGCGGGGCCCAAGCTGGCTGCCCAGCGCCTTGCGCACGTCAGCGGGCAAGCGCTTCTGCACAGGTTCCAGGAACAGCACTTCGAAAGTGACGGTGCCCACGAAGACAAACGCGGCGAACAGGTGCAGGACAAGCAGCAAGGGATAAGTGTTCATGGCTAAGGTCCAAGGAAAGAAGACAGACAAGCGGTCAGGGTTGGAGAGCACCGTCGAACACGATCGGCGTGACGCCCCCCCGGTCCACCATGACGCAGCGGTCGACCAGCCCCCGCAGGTCCTCGGGGTCGTGGCTGATGCACAACAGGGCAGCGCCGCTGCGGGCGATTTCCTCGCGGCAGCAAGCGGCAAGCTCCCGGCGCAGGGCGGGATCCAGTGCGCTGAACGGTTCGTCCAGCATCAGCAGGTCGGGCGCAAGGGCCAGGGCGCGAGCCAGCGCCACGCGTTGCGCCATGCCGCCGGAAAGCTCGCCGGGCCAGGCCTGCATGGCGGCGTCCAAGCCAACGCGGGCCAGCCACTGCTGGGCCAACGCACGGGCCTCGGCCGGCGGGTATCCAGCGCCCCGCAGCGGCAGGACGACGTTGTCCAGCGCATGGCGCCATGGCAGCAGGCGGGGCTCCTGGAACATGAGGACCGGATGCCGGAAGGCATTGCGCACCGCTCCGCTGCTGGGGGGGACCAGTCCGGCGGCCAGACGCAGCAGGCTGCTCTTGCCGGCGCCGCTGGGCCCGATCAGACCCAGGCGCTCGCCTGGGCGCAAGCGCAGATTGACGTCGTGCAGCACGGTGAGTGCGCCGTAGCGCAGGGATAGGGATTGCATCTCAAGCACGGCTGGACTCCATCCACCGGCCCAACCGGCGCTGCAAAGGCTGCAGGAAGGCGAATTCCAGCACCGCCACCAGGCCCAGGATCAGCAGCACCCACGCGAACAGTTCCGCGGTGTCGAAGGTGCTGCGCGCGTTGGCCAGCGCGTAACCCACGCCGTTTTCGGCGCCCAGCACTTCCGCCATGACCACCAGCCGCACGCCGCCGCAAGCAGCAATCAGCAAGGCGGCCAGGAGCGGGGCGCTAAGCGCGGGCAAATACAGATGGCGCAGGCGCAGCCAGGGGCCGTAGCGATAGACGTGGGTCATCTCGATAAGATTCCTGTCCACGTGCAGCATGCCCTTGACGGTATTGACGTACATGCCGGGCGCCATCATCAGCGTGGTGATGAAGATCACCATCGGTGAACCCAGGCCGAACCACAACATGGCCAGCACCACGATCACGACGGGCGGCATGGCCATTAGCAACCAACGCAGCGGTTCGATCAATCCGCGCAAGCGGGCGCTGTGCCCGGCCAGCACCCCCGCCGTGAAGCCGAGGGAGGCGCCCGCCAGCACGCCAACGCCGATGCGCATCAAACTGACGCCCGCATTGGCGAAAAACTGCGGGCTTTGCACCAGCGGGACGATGGCGCATAGCGCTTGCCACGGCGTCGCCATCAGCAACGGCCCAAGCTGGCGCGCGGCCATATGCCAGGCCAGCACGATCAGCAATACGCCGACGGCGCTCCAGATGCGCGAAGTACGCGCCGGCACGGCAGGGACGGAGCTCATGGGCCGTAGAAACCAATGGGAGGCAGCTTGCCGCCGATGGCCTGCGGGAAACGGCCAGCCAACAAGCGGTACAGGGCCTCGAGTTCGGGGCGCGCATCCTGGGCGCTACGGCTTTCCAGGCGCGTCGCAAGAATGGCGTTCTCGATCGCCGGCTGAGGCAAATGCGGCAGATGCCCGCGGACCAACGCGGCGCACTCGGCGGGGTGCGCGACGCACCAGCGCGCCGATGCGGCATAGGCCTGTTCCACGGCAAGGCACAGCTCCGCGTTGCCTGCGACGCCGGCGGCAGCCATCACGCCTGCCTGCGGCAGCGAAGGCTGCGCGGGAAAAGCAGTGCGCCAGGCCTGTTCCAGGCTTTGGCCGCGATGAAGTGCCGGAGCCCGCTCGGTCTGTTGCGCCCGCCACAACAGCAGCGACGCCATCGGTTCGACCAGCAGCGCCTGACTGGCCTGGCCGTCCAGCATCAACGCGATCGCGTCCTGGCCGTCGCGCGTGTGGCGCAGCGCCACAGGCGCCATGCCGCGTTCGGCATGGGCAGCAAGCAAGGTATCCAGCAACACGGCCGGCAAGTCGCGCTGAAAGGGCACCAACAAGTCACGGCCGGCCAGGTCGTCGAAGGTCTGCACGGCCGGATCGCGGCTGACCAGCCAAAGAATCCCCCACACTGAAATGTTCAACAGCCGCACCGGCATGCCCCGGTTGTGCAGCAAGGCGGGCAGCGTGCTGGGCGCCGCGCTGAAATCCAGGTCTCCGTTGACCAGCAGCGTGCGCAGTTGGTCCGGCGTTTGCCACAGTCGGAAGCGCAATTGCTCGGTGTGGGCGGCCAGTGCCCCCGTGGCCGCCATGTGCATCAACGGGTAGCTGACCACGGCAGCGGGGCCAGCCAGTGTCAGCGTCGCAGGGCGTCGCGTTGGCGACGCGCGTACGATGGGCAGGCCGGACAGCAGCGCCGTGCCCAGGGCCGCCCCGCAGAATCGGCGGCGCATATGCGAGTTTGTCATTAAATATCAAATACGAATTGTTATCATTTAAGATTCTCGCATTCATGTTGAAAGACCCAGAATGACAAATATCAATCTGCCCGGGCCGGCCGCCCTCGCCTTGCTGGCAGGTCATCCGCTGCTGCAGGGCCTGCCTCCCGGCACGGGCCCGGAAGTCGCCGCGGAGTTGTTGCGCGGCGCCATGGCATTGCGCGCCGACGCGGGGCAAGTCCTGTTCGGCGAAGGCGACGAAGCCCTCCACTATCTGTTGATCGAAAGCGGCCAGGCCGAGGTCATGCGCTACAGCTACAACGGCGACGAGCGCGTGTTCCGCGTGTTCGAGCCTGGCCAGTTGATGGCCGAGGCGGCCATGTTCATGCCGCACGGCCGTTACCCCATGCAGGCGCGCGCCCGCACCCTGCTGCAGGGCTGGCGGCTAAGCCGGCACCAATTGCACGAGGCGTGCAGGCGTTGGCCGGATCTGGCGCTCAAGCTGTTGGCCGGCCTTAGCAAAAGCCTGTACGACCAGGTCAACAAGGTGGACTGGATGACGTCCAGCTCCGCGCCCGAACGTCTGGCCAACTACTTGATGGGGCTGCGCGAGCGCCAGGGCGACGCCCTGACGTTGCCGCTGAACCAGCGCCAGCTGGCCGCGCACCTGGGCATCCGGGCCGAAACCCTGAGCCGCCTGCTCAATGACTGGCAGACGCAGGGCTACATCAGCGGACAGCGCCGTCAATGGGCCGTGCGCGACCCGGCCCATCTGGCCAAGCTGGCGACGACAGCGAAACGGCCGTTTTGAGTCGCGGGCGACGCGCATCGCGGCAAGGGATCGCGCACCTCCAATGACTTTCGTCATCGGCGCCCTACCCGCCCGCGCCGCACAATGCAGGCCAGTCCTTTCCCCTGGCTCGCCATGCCCGTCTCCGACTTCCCTCCAACGCCTGAGCAGGCGGCCCCTCCCTTCACCGAAGCAGACATCCGGCAACTGGTGCACCGCTTCTACGCCAAGGTGCGCCAAGACGATGCGCTGGGACCCATTTTCAACGCCCGGGTCGAGGATTGGGACCTGCACCTGGACATGCTGTGCGACTTCTGGTCGTCGCTGCTGCTGGGCACGCGTCGCTTCAAGGGCGCACCCATCCCGGCGCATGCGCGGATCCCGGATCTGTCCTGGCCGCTGTTCCAGCGCTGGCTTGCCTTGTTCCACGGCGTCACCGCCGAACTTGGCATCCCGGCCCTGCAAACACAGGCCGACGCCATGGCCGAGCGCATTGCCGCCAAGCTCTGGAGCATCTGGCAGCAGCGGCAGGCCTCAACGCCCCCCGCCCTGCCGAACACCTTGCCTGACGGCGTGCGGCCTTATCGTGACAGCCCGATGTTCACGCCGGACAACCTGCCGGCCAGCCTGCAAACGGCGCATGCAACCAAAGCCGGTACCTGGGGTTTGCTGACCGTGCATGCCGGCCTGCTGCGCTACACGCAGGATGATCCGCCGCACGCCCAAGTGGTGCTGGCTGCCGGACAACAGGTGCTGATCCAGCCGCAGGCGCGGCACCACGTGGCGTTTGAACTGCCGGGAAGCTTCCAGATCACATTCTGCCGGGCCGAGGACAAGGAACATGGGGGGCCTGACGCCCTGTCGCGCCGACAACAAACCGCGCGCACAGGTCCCTGACAGACGCGCCATGCCTGACGAGGGTCGTGGTAGATTCAATCGTCTTTCCGACCGCGGACCTTCTCATGTCGCCTTCCATGGAACCCAGACCGGCCGGTTCGGCTATGCAGGAACCCGACGGGGAAGACACTGTCGCGGGACGGCGTGCAGACGGACAACTCCCGGCGCTCGTGCCGGCGCGGACCGCGTTACTGGTCATGCATTACCAGACCGATATCCTTGGGCTCTTCCCCTCGGTCGCCCCCGCCCTGCTTGCCAACACGCGCAGCCTGTGTGATGCGGCCCGGCAAACCGGCGTCAGCGTCTATTTCGCCAATATCCAGTTCAGCCCCGGCTATCCCGAAGTCAGCCCCTTGAACAAGAACGGGCAAGGGATCAAGCAGCTGGGGCTCTTCGTGGGCGACCAAGTCTCGCCGGAACTCGGCAGGCTGCCCAGTGAACCACTCATCATTGCGCATCGCGCCAGCGTGTTCTTCGGCACCGACCTGCAGGTCCGGCTTTCCGCGCAAGGTATCGATACGTTGATGATGGTGGGGATCGCGTCAACCGGGGTCGTGCTGTCGTCAGTGGCGTACGCCAGCGATGCGGACTTCCGCCTGCTGACCGTCAAGGACTGCTGCTACGACCCCGATCAGGTGGTGCATGACCACCTTTTTGCGACGGCGTTCGCGTCGCGCACGACGGTGCTGTCGCTGGCCGACGCCTTGTCATGGCTCGACCGACCATCCACGCGGCCCGGCCATGATTCCGATCCCACGTAGCGTGTTGCGTAGACGCGCCCGGACCGGCTAAATAAGTATCAAACTGCAATTTCCCTTCCGAGGGTTCATGCCGCCCGTTCTGACCGGCAACGACGCCCCGAGTCCGGCTGGCGAGAAACGGCGACCATGCCCCCGCATTTCTCCGTGTTACAAGCTTTCCCAAATTTCATCAAATAAAACACCTCTGCCGCCACGCCTGATTTAGTTGTATGGCTTGCTTGCACGGACATCCGGCGGCACGACGCTCCGGGGCCCGCAGGCGAATACAAAAGCTATAAACCGGAGGAGGAGCCATGCGTTTTCTTAATCGCAGGATCGCCGCATTGCTGGCGAGTGGGCTGATTGTCGTACTGGCCGGCTGCGCCGCGCCCGGCGGCAAGAAAGACACCATCGATATGGCCGGGCTGTCCCAGCCCGTGGATATCGTCAGGGACAAGCACGGCGTGTCCCACATTTATGCGCAGAACCAGAATGACCTGTTCTTCGCCCAGGGCTTTACCGCTGCGCGCGACCGCTTGTGGCAACTGGATCTGTGGCGCCGCCAGGGTGAAGGCAAAATGGCCGAACAGTTCGGGCCACGCTTCATCGAACAGGATCGCGCCGCGCGCCTGTTCCTCTTCCGTGGCGACATGCAGGCCGAATTCGCCAGTTACCACCCTGAAGGCAAGGCCATCCTGACCGCGTTCGCCAACGGCATCAACGCCTATGTGAACTGGGTGAAGGCCAATCCGGAGCAACTGCCGCCGGAATTCAAGCTGACCGGCACCGAACCCGGATACTGGAGCCCCGAAACCTCGCTGATCCGCATCTACGCGCTGACGCGCAACGTCAACGAGGAAGTCAAGATGGCGCAGCAGGTCGCCAGCTTGGGGCTGAACAACGTGCAGGGGCTGAGCACGTTCGAGCCGCCGTTGGCGCTGCAGGTGCCGGCGGGCCTGGACGTGCGCCAGATCGACAAGACGGTACTTGCCAACTACACGCTGGCGCGCGACGGCCAGAAATTCGTTGCGGCCGACTTCCCACGCAGTCCGTTGGCGGAAGATGAACGGGTGAAGCTCGCCAGCGCCTTGTCGGAAAACAGGCTGGCATCGCTGGACGCGGATTTCGACCCGATGGCGACCCGCTATGAGAGCAACAACTGGACAATCGGCGGCCAGCGCACCGCCAGCGGCAAGCCCATCCTGGCCGGCGACCCGCACCGGTCCATTACGATGCCGTCCCTGCGCTACATGGTGCACTTGAACGCGCCGGGCTGGAACGTGATCGGCGCCGGAGAACCCGCGCTGCCGGGCGTATCCATGGGCCACAACGACCGCATCGCCTTCGGCCTGACCATCTTCGCGTTCGGGGACGAAGAAGACCTTTACGTCTATGACACCAACCCGGCCAATCCCGGCGAATACCGCTACCAGGGCGGCTGGGAAAAGATGCGCCAGGTTGACGAGTCCATCCCCGTGCGCGGCGCAACACCCGCCGTCCGCAACCTGAAATTCACGCGCCACGGCCCGGTGATCCACGAAGACCTGGTGCGCCACAAGGCCTATGCCTTGCGCGCCGCTTATCTGGAATACCCGGGAACCGCCGCTTATCTGGCCAGCCTGCGGCTGAACCAGGCGCAGAACTGGAACGAGTTCGTCGCCGGCATGGAAAAGCACTACACGCCCAGCGAAAACATGGTGTATGCCGACGTGGACGGCAACATCGGCTGGTTTGGCGGCAGCATCGCGCCGATCCGTCCGCGCGGCGACTGGTCAGGCATGTTGCCGGTGCCGGGCAACGGCGATTTCGAATGGCGCGGCATCCTGCCGGGCAGCGCGCTGCCCCGGGCTTTCAACCCGCCCGAAGGCTATGTGGCGACCGCCAACGAGTACAACCTGCCCGCCGACTTTGCCTACAAGGAAATGTCGGCACGCACCTGGGCCGAACCCTACCGCGTGCAGCGCATCCGCGAGGTGCTGGCCGACGGTAAAGGCCTGACGGTGCAGCAGTCCCAGGACCTGCAGTACGACAATCTGTCGATTCCCGCCCGCACGCTGCTGGGCTATGCCAAGTCCCTGAACGCCGCCGACCCCGCCTTGAATGACGCCCTGGGCCTGCTCAAGGACTGGGACGCCCGCATGGGCACCGAGTCGCGAGCCGCCTCGGTCTACGCGTTCTGGCTGCCCGAAGTCGTCAAGCGCGTGACGGATCTTTACGTGCCGGCAAACGGGCGTGCCGCCTTCGGCGAACTCTCCACCCGCAAGACGCTGGAAAAGCTGGCTACCCCCGATGCCGCGTTCGGCCCTCGGCCGGAGCAAGGGCGGGACGCGCTGCTGCTGCAGGCGCTGGCTGATGGGGTGACGAAGCTGCGCGCCACGCTGGGACCGGACTCGACGCAATGGCAATGGGGCAAGCTGCATCACATCCAGTTCGAGCACAGCCTGGCCAGCCTGCTGCCGCCCGACACGGCAAAGGCCTATGGCACCCCGCGCTATCCGGTCGGCGGCGACAACGACACGGTGCATCGCGGCACGTTCCGCAAGAGCGACTTCCGCCAGATCAGCGGCTCGTCGTACCGCCAGGTGATCGACGTGGCCAACTGGGATAACTCACGTGTCCAGAACGTGCCGGGGCAATCGGCCGATCCGCGCAGCCCGCATTATCAGGATCTGCTGAAGGGCTGGGCCACCGGGGAGTACTTCCCCATGGCCTTCAGCCGCGCCAAAGTGGACAGCGAGCGCGCGGATACGCTGACGCTGCGGCCGTCCGGGAATTGAGAAGGCGGCATGACTGACCGGCGCCGGGCCGCGACGCAAGGACGATGTCGCGGCCCGGCATTTTTCATCTTTTAATGGAGACCGCATGACCGAAAGAACCCTTACCGGCACCCGACCGACCGAGCGCCGGCAGCCCAGCGAACGGCGCTTCTGGTTCATCGTCCTGGCCGGCACGCTGGCCGCCCTAAGCTACGAAATCCTGGCCGTGCTGCAAGGCGATTTCTCGGCGGCGAAGAAACTGTTGCTGCCCGCGCTTCTACTGGCGTGGCTGTACCGCGGCAGCCCGTGGGCGCGCTGGATCTTGATGGCGCTGCTGCTGGGCTTCGGGGTCCTCAACCTGTACTTGGCGTTAGGGCTGCTGCAAGACGCCCCCGATCGCCTGCTGTACGTATCGATCTTCAGCGCCTTCATGATCGCGACGGGGCTGTACCTGGCGTTCGCCAAGAGGGATTTCGCCCGCTACTGCAGCTACGCCGCAGTGCGCGACGACCTGCGAGCCCGCGCAAAGCGGCGGTGACGCAGGAGTCCAGCGGGAACAGGCCCGAGCGCGCACAGCGCTCGGGCATCCTGACAAAGGGCCGAAGCGTCGGCCCTTACTTCTTGGACGCGTCCTGCTCCACGACCATGTCCAGCACATACACCTTCGACGGCGCGTCGGCGGGCGGGTTCTTCCAGTCGTAACGCTTCACGCGCAGCACGGTGCGCACGCCGTCCTTGTGCTCAAAGCCTTCGATCGACTGGTACAGCGGATGCCACTTGTCCTGCGTCGGCTGCTGCACGCCAGCTTCGTTGTAGCGGCGCTCGCGCACCATCAGGCACTGGTAGTTGGGAATCATCGGATGGCTGCATTCCGCCTTCTTGGCCGCGACTTCCAGGAAGATGGTTTCGCCGGCGCTGCCGTACAGCGTCTCGGGCGTGGGTTCGCCGACGAACTTCAGGACGGTGCCATCCTGCCCGACCAGCTCCAACGCGGGCTCGGCGGTATCGCCCGACAGCGTGGCGCGCAGATCGCCCTTCATCCGCTCGTTGATCTCGGCATCCAGCTGCATCAGGCTTTGTTCGCACGCCTTCATCGTGGACGCCAGGTTATTCACATGCAGCACGCCGTTCTGATAACGGTAGCCGCCGAATTGCGCATTGCAGCCACCACGGATGTTCAGGGCGTCGTTCGAGAACGTCAGGCGCAACTGATGCTCGATCCCCTTCTGCAGCGCGGCGACCGGCTTGCCCGACGTATCGGTAGCGGAAGCCAGACGCCAGTAGTAGGCGGGCAGGGTCAATTGGCTGGCGGGCGACGTGACGGCAGGAGTGGGCATGGAGGACGATCCTTCGCTAGGGGAGGAAACCGGGGCGCAAGCTTGAAGCAACGCGGCGCATGCGGACGCAAGGAGGATTATTTTTTTCATGGTTCGTTCCTGTAAGCCGGATGGCACTGATGAAAAGCGGAATTCTACGTTCGCAGCGTGGACGAATTTGGCGAACCGGCTTCCAGACCGTTTCAAAATCTTGCCAGCCGCTTGGCGGCCGGATGGCGACGGCTGCGCGCCTCAGGCAGCCGTTTACCCTGCTGCCCTGGCAGAAATCAGGGCCTGCCCTGACAAGCCGCTGACGACCCGCGGGCGCTTACAGTCTGACACCTTACGCCATCGGGCTACGCGACGCGCAGCATCCCCATCTCTTCCCGCACCAAGCCCCGCTGCGCCAACGCATACACCGCCCGCTCGACCCGCGCTTCCGCATCCGCCAAGGTCCGCGCCATGCCCAGCATCCGGCACACCGACTTGATCACATCCGCCTTGGGCGAGTTTCCAGTCATCGCCAGCACATGCAAGACGCCGTTGGCTAGTTCCTGGACACACACGTCGTCGATCCGTCGGCGCGTCGCGTCGTCTTCGCCCGCCCCGCGAAAGCCCGTCCATTCCTCAGGCTTCACACCCGCCGGCCAGTAGAAGGTGGTTTCGCCTTCCTCGGTCTGCCCCACGTCCATCGGCGTCAGCGTGCGCAGCCGTTCGACGATCCGGACGCCCGTGCGCTCCAGGCCCCAGGCGCGCGCCACCTTACGGTGCAGCACGGTTTCGGCAATCGGCCCTTCGGTTTCAATCACCACGCGCAGCTGCTCGGTCACCTGGCTGTTGTTGGCGCGGCTGTAGAACGCCTCTGAATCCCCGCCTTCCAGTGCCGCCAGGGGGTACACCTCGAACCCGCCAGGCGTGCCGGTAGTGACCGATGCGCCGTGCTCGGCGGCCCAGGCGCCCTCCTCCGTCGTGATCACGAATTCCACAGGGCGGCCGGTGCCGGGCGCGCTCGCCTGGACGGCTTCCTCGACCTCTTCCGCTTCCGGCTCCTCCTCGACCTTACGCTCCAGCTCCGCGTTCAAGCGGGCCAGGATCTTTTCCACTTCCCGCTCGGGGTTGATCCACCAGTCGGTCGACCAGACCCGGTGCAGGCGCCATCCCAACCCTTCCAGCACCACCTGCCGCAGGCGGTCACGGTCGCGCGCCGTGGCGCCCGAGTGGTAGGCGCGCCCATCGCATTCGATGCCCATCAGATACCTGCCGGGCGCGCGTGGATCCACCACGCCCATGTCGATCCGGTATCCCGAACACCCCACCTGCGGATGCACGGTCCAACCGTGATTGCGCAGCACTTTGATGACCTGGGTTTCAAACGGGCTGTCCGGTTCGCGCCCCGTGGGCAACGACTGCTCGACCAGGGCGCGCGGCCCCTTCAGCGCAAACTCCAGATAATGCTTCAGATCCCGCACGCCGGTCGCCCGCACGCGCGACAGGTCGATCTGTTCCGGCATCAGCGTGCTGTAGATCACCACGCCTTCCCGAGCGCGCGAAATTGCGACGTTCAGGCGCCGATGGCCGCCCTCGCCATTCAGCGGCCCGAAGTTCATCGTCATCTTGCCGGCGGCATCCGGGCCGAAGGTGATCGAAAAATAGATGACATCGCGCTCGTCGCCCTGCACGTTCTCCAGATTCTTGATGAAGAGCGGCTCGCGGGACTGGGCCGAAATGGCCTTGTCCAGGTCGGCGTTGGCGCGGCGGCGGGCGTCCAGCAGGGTTTCGATCAGCGATTGCTGGGGTTGGTTGAACGTGACCACACCAAGCGTCTGACGGCGGCGGGACTTGTCCAGATAATGCTGTTCGATGCCCTGCACGATGGCTTCGGCTTCGCGGCGGTTGGTGCGGCTGCCGCCCCGGTCATAGACACCGACCACCTTCTCCAGGCGCACGGCCACGTCGTCGGTGACGGGCGACGGGAAGGTGATCAGTTGCGAGTCGTAGTAGGTGACGTTGCTGAAGGTGATCAGGCTTTCGTGCTTGCTGCGGTAGTGCCACTGCAGGCGCAGGCGGTTCATGTCGGCGCCCAGGCATTCATCCAGGATGCTCTCCAGGTCCTCGACCTGCCCGTCGTCGCCTGCGCCGTCTTCTTCGGGCGCGGACTTGCTGAAGAAACTGGTGGGCGGCAGTTGCTTGGTATCGCCCACCACCACCAGTTGCTGGCCGCGCGCGATGGCGCCGACGGAATCCCACACCGGAATCTGCGACGCCTCGTCGAACACCACCACGTCGAATTGCGAATGGCCGGCGTCCAGGTATTGCGCAACAGACAACGGCGACATCAACAGGCAGGGCTTGAGCTTCGGCAACAGCGACGGCAGGCGTTGCATCAACTGGCGCACGGGAACGTGGCGCGCCTTCTTCTGCAGCTCGCGCCGCAGCAGTCCCAGCTCGCTGTCGGGGCTGACCAGGATGCCATTGCCGGCGGGCACCTTGCCGGCCAGCATCGCGGCGATATAGGCCGACGTCAGTGTCTGGAAGCGGTCGTCGGCATCGCGGAATTCGCGGATCTTGCGTTCGTGGTCGGCGCTGGAGAACGACCGCAGCACCGGCGAATGATCGATGACCTTCTTCACCCACCAATTGCGGTAGCTGAATTCAAAGTGCGCTTCCACCTGCGCAAGCGGAACGCGGCCCTGTTCCAGCGACGCGACCAGGCCTTGCAGTTGTGCACCGATCGCCTGTTCGCGGGCTTCACGCCACACGCACCAGGGCATCAGGAACTGCTTGTTGTGGCGCCAGCCGGCGATGACCGCCTGGATGCGTTCCAGCGCGCCGTTGGCATCCGCGCCACCCGACAAGGCCTCGGTGGGCTTTGCCCGCGTGTCGACATCGGCAAGCCTGTCCTGCAAGGCGCGCCATGCATTGCGGTAATCCAGCAGCCGCTTGCCCAGCGCCGCGCCCGGTTGCAAAAAGGCGCGGTTCTCGCCCACCAGCGCCTGCAACCGCGTGCGCAGATCGGCCGCCGTGGCGGCATCACCCGCGACCCGCGTGACGGCCTCGGCAAAGCGCTGCGCCCATTGCTCGTGGCGTTGAACCTGATCCCAATCCGTATTCAGACCCGTATAGGAATCCTGCAGCAGGCGCTGGGCATCGGCTTTCAGGACAGCAAGCTCGCGGTCTTCGAGGTTGACCAAGGCCAGCGGCGTCAGCACCGCGCTGATCGCCGCGTCGTCCGGGCGTTGGGAATCCGTGCGGTAGGCGGCCAGGCGCTTGCGGATGCCGCCCTTGGCGAACACGGACTTCGGCCACCACGCCGAACACGCGGCCAGCCATTCGGCCTTCAGCACATTGGCGTCCAATTCCGCCAACTGCGCGTTCCATTGCCCACCCACCTGCGCCCAGTGCGCGTTGCGCGCCAGCCCGTGGCGCACCATGGCCTGCACCTGGAAGCGCGCCGAAGCATCGTGCGCCTGCGCAGCCAATCCAAGGGGCACTTGCGGGGCGGCCAGCAGCACGTCGATCAATTGGTCCAGCCTGGCATAGGCGTCCAGGCTCAGGCCGGCGGCCGGCACGCCCAGGTCGTCGCCCGCCGCCACGGCGTGCTGCTGGAACCCGGCAATCGCCTGATCCAGCGCCTGCGCCGCCGCCAGCAGCGCATCCTGCCAACTGGGGCTCCACTCGGCCATGCCGATGTGCGCCAACGGGTGGCCAAGCAGCGTGCCCAACTCGCCTGACAAGGTCGCCATGCGCCTCGCGGTCTCGCGCAGTTGCGCGAGTTCCCGGCGCTCATGCGCCTGCCCGTCCGGCCACGACATCGGCGACGGGTCGCGTCCGGCGTTCTGAATGCAGGTGCCGATGGCGTCGAATACCGTCAGGCCGTTGGGATGCTCGTGATGCAGCGCATCCACCAGTCCGTTCAGGTCCTGGCGCAGCACGGACAGGCGCTCGGCCTCGCGGGCCCAGTCGTCGCTGGTGCGCTGGCCGCTATGGTCCAGCGCTTTGCCCAGCTGTTGCAACACCTCGGCTTTGCGCGCCTTGGACGAATGCAGCTCCAGACAGAACGGCCCCAGGCCGATGTTGGCCAGCCGACGGTGCACGACTTCGAGCGCCGCCATTTTTTCGGACACGAACAGCACGGTCTTGCCGCGCGCCAGCAAGTGCGCGATCAGGTTGGTGATGGTCTGGCTCTTGCCGGTGCCCGGCGGGCCTTCCAGGACCAGGTCGCGGCCGGCGTCGACGGCGCAAATGGCTTTCAGCTGCGACGAGTCGGACAGCAGCGGGGTCAGCAGGTCTTCAGGCTTGTAGCTGTCGTCCAGCCGGTCAAAGCGCGCATCCAGGGGTTCCTTCGCGAAGGCCTGCCCCGGATGATCGATCAGGTGCTTGACGACGCGGTTGGCTTTCAGCTGCTCGGTGCGGTCCTGCAGGTCCTTCCACATCAAATACTTGGTGAACGAGAAAATCCCCAGGTGCACCTGTTCCAGCACTTCCCAGCCAGCGATCTCGCGCACGGCAAGACGGAAGGCCTGCAGCACGCGGGCCACGTCCACCCCCTTGTCGTCGGCGGGCAGGATGTCCAGGCCCGGGATGCGCAGTTCGTAGTTGTTGCGCAGCATCTGCAGCAACGTGGGGTTGATGATGGTCTCGTCATCGTGACGGACCAGGCGGAAGCCGCTGCGCACCGACTGGCGCTGCAACGACACCGGCACCAGGATCAGCGGCGCCAGGTGCGCGCTTTCCGCGCCAGGGCTTTCCGTCCAGCGCAGCATGCCCATCGCCAGGTACAGCGTGTTGGCGCCGCCCTCTTCCAGGCCGATGCGCGCCGCGCCAAAGATGGCCAGCAAGTTGGCGTCCAGCGCTTCCTGCGTCACGCGCGCGATCAGTTCCTTGTTGCCCAGTGCCTCCAGCGCCATGTCGTCCAACGGCGAGCGGCCACCCCGGCTCTGATGCACATCGGCCACGCGCGGGTCGTTGCCTTCCATCAATGCGGCAGGCAAGGGGCGGATGCGGAATTCGCTGCCATCGACGATGGCGTCTTCCAGCCGGCCCAGGTCGGGCACGACCAGGGGCAGCGTGGACTTGGTCAGCTTGAAGTTCAGCAGCCGGTTGCGCAGCGTCAGGTCCAGCAGCCGCGATTTCCACTTGGCCAGCCGGCCTTCCGGCGTGTCGTCGGCGGGCTCCAGGCTGATGACGAACTCGGGATCCAGCGGCGGCAGGTCGGGCGTGGGCTCGATGGCCGCGGGACGTTCGACCTCATCCGCGTCGCCCGGCGTCACCGATACCACGCGCGACGGCAAGGGCTTGATCTGCAGTTCGCGCGCACGGTGCACGTCGATGGCGTAGCGGAACGTGTCCTCTTCGCGCAGATGGGCGGCGCCCTGCTCCAGCGCCAGGCGCAGGGATGGGCGGAAGTTCGGGTGCTGTGCGATGCCGGTGGTTTCGAAGACCAGGAATTCGCCGCTGTCCACGCGCTTGCGCACCGCTTGCACGTCGTCGGTCAGCGGATCCGCGAAGCACGCCTGATGCAGCCATACGCCGACCCAGGCGTGGCCGTCCTTCATCAGGATGACCGGGCGCAGCCCGGCCTGCTCCAGGCAGGACGAGAACAGCATGGCCAGATCCAGGCAGGTGGCCACGCGGGCTTCCATGATGCGGTCCGGCGTACGGATCTTCTGGCCGTCCACGCCGAAGGACGCGGGCGGCTCGGCGTAATGCAGGGACTCCGCAGCCAGCGTGCTGTAGATGGCCGACACCTGCTTCCAGACCACATCGCGGCTCTTGGACTGGTATCCGTTCATCTGCAGATCGGCATGCTGCGCGCGCAGCAGCTTGGACGCCTTGCCGATCAGCACGTCCACCGCGGGATTGTTCGGCATCGAGAACGCGGCAAGCAGCTCGGGCAAGGCGCGCGTGCCGGCCCACTGGTCATAGGCCAATACGGTGATCGGCTGCGACGCGTGGCCCAGTTCCTGCGTGCCGGCCTGCACTGCCACGTCGATGCTGGCGCGCACGGCCTCTTGCAGGTCGGCCACATAAGCATGGTCGGGCGTCAGGTCCAACGGCGAGATGCGGCGGACTTCACCTGGCGCCAGTTTGTCGAAGCGCAGCTTCACGCTTTGCGCAAAAGCGGGATTGCAGCGGATATGCACTTCGACGTTTTCGAAGGCCTGCGGCGCACGGTTGGTCAAACGCAGGGACCGGACGATGGGGACGGCATTCTGGATGGACGCGTAGCCCAGCGTCGGGTCAGATTCGATCGTGATGGCGATGGCGTCGGGCGTGTTCAACCCAGCGGCATGCGCCGCGCCTTCCTGGATCGCCGGCGGTTCCAGGTCTTGTCGCTTATCCATCGATATCTCTCTGCGAATACGGGGCGCTGGCCCCATTTCTAATCTGCAAGGACGAATTCTAAAGCCGTATCGAATGGCGGCGCCGGGTAACAGTCATTACAAGCGGAATATTCGCGTGTGCGTGAGCGTCAATCGTATTGGCACGCCGTATTTCGGCGCCGATCGAAGACACTTGGATGAGGGTGAAGGATATGAAGTCGTTCAGAACGTTCGCCAGCGGCATGGTGGTCCTGGCCTCTTTGGCCGCTACCTCCGCATGGGCCGCGCAAGACCTGAATGTGTACGGCCCCGGCGGCCCCGCGCCTGCCATGAAAGAAGCCGCCGCGGCTTTCGGCAAGACCCACGGCATCACCGTCAACGTCACTGCCGGCCCTACGCCGGCGTGGGCCGACAAGGCCAAGCAGGATGCCGACGTGCTGTTCAGCGGCGCTGAAAACATGATGAGCAGCTTCGCCACCGCCCTGCCCGGCGTGTTCGACCTGCGCGATGCCCGCACGCTGTACCTGCGCCCGTCGGCGATCCTGGTGCGCCCCGGCAACCCCAAGGGCATCAGCGGCTTTAAGGACTTGCTCAAACCGGGCATCAAGGTCATGGCCGTATCCGGCGCGGGGCAGACCGGCCTGTGGGAAGACGTGGCCGGCCGCCTGGGCGATATCGGCACCGTGCGCGCATTTCGCGCCAATCTGGTCCTGCCCGAAGCCGCCAACAGCGCCATGGCGCGTACCCAATGGACCGAAGACCAAAGCATCGACGCGTGGTTGATCTGGAACATCTGGCAGGTGTCGAACCCCACGCTGGCCAGCGTGGTGGAAATCGAAGAACCCTACCGCATCTATCGCGACGCCGGTGCCGTGGTGACCCGGCAGGGCAAGAACAACCCGCAGGCGCAGGCCTTTGTGGATTATCTGGCGTCGGCCGACGGCAAGGCCATCTTCAAGAAGTGGGGCTGGAAGACGGACTGACCGACAAGCGCGTCGCCACTTGCAGGAACGACGCCAGCGCCGGATTCGCGTCGTCGCGGCGCCAAGCCAGGCCGACTTCCTGCTTCAGGAATTCGGTCGTGTCCGACAGCGGCACATAGCTGACTTTCGGATGAATCAAAGACTGCAGATTGCTGGGAATCAGCGCCACGGACAATCCTGCCGCAACCAGGCAGATCACGCTGCCGATCTGCGCGCTTTCCTGGTCGATCTGCGGATAGAAGCCGGCCGTGGCGCACGCGGAAATCAATTGCGCGTGCGCGGCCGGCACGTGCTGGCGCGTAAAGGCCACGAACGATTCGTGTGCCAGCTCCTTCAGCGCGACAGACTTGCGCTTTGCCAGCCGGTGCGTGTGCGGCAACGCGCACATCAAGCGGTCGTGCTGGTAGCACATCGACGCAAGCAGGGTTTCGTCGTCGGCCAGCGGCGTGCGCAACATGCCCACGTCCAGGTATCGCCCCTTGATGCGTTCCAGCTGGTCGCGCGTAGTCATTTCGAACACCCGCAGCTTGACCTGGGGATAGTCGCGCCGGAACTGGCCGATCAGGTCCGGCATGAAGCCATACCCGGCGCTGCCGATATACCCCAGGGACAACTGGCCGATGTCGCCGCCGGCTGCGTGTTGGGCGCGTTCGACGGCTACGCGTTCATATCGCAGCCATTGATAGGCCTCTTCAAGGAATACCGCGCCCGCCGGAGTAAGCGCCACGCTGCGCTTATTGCGCACGAACAGAGGCGTACCCACGTGCGATTCCAGCTTCTGGATGGCCTGGCTTAACGGCGATTGCGCGATCCCGACACGCAAGGCCGCGCGGCCGTAATGCAGCTCTTCGGCCACGGCAATGAATTGGCGCAGTAATCGGCTGTTCAACATAAAGATAATTATTGTCTTACAGAGCATTGAATTATATGTTGGACACGAAAAATATGCGCTTCTAGACTGGGTTTCCTTCATACCGCCCGTTCCGGAAAAACAATGAGCGAGACAAACATCCAGGCCCAAGATGCCTACGGCGCCATCGCCGCGCTGCTGGGCCGCGATTGGACCCAGCAAGAATCCCCCCAACATCGCCTGCGCTTCCATGGCGTCAGTCCGCGATTCGATTCCCCGCATAAATTGACCGTAGCCGCCGCCAGCGCCATCGGCGCCTACGCGTTGGCGATAGAACGCTGGCATCACATGGCCACCGCCCAGCACCAGACCGTGGCCATCGACTGGATGCAGGCGGCCAGCTCGTTGAATCCCGGGCACTTTCAAACGCAAAGTGGGTTTTCGCTGCCGGCCTTGTCGCTGCTGACGGAACTGAAGGCCGATTTCTATCAAACCGCTGACGACCGCTGGTTCTTCCCTATCGGCTCCTACCCGCATTTGCGCGACGGCGTGCTGGAGGTGCTGGACTGCGCGAACACCAACGCGGCGCTGGCCAAGGCCATTTCGCGTTGGAACGGCGACGATCTGGAAACGGCATTTGCCGAACGCAAGCTGCCGGGCGTCTATGCGCGTTCGCAAGACGCGTGGCTAAGCCATCCCCAGGGCCGGCTGCTGGCCGACCTGCCGGCGGTTGAAGTCATCAAAATCGCCGACAGCGAACCGGAACCTGCTCGCGCAAACATCCGGCCCCTGGATGCGCTGCGCGTGCTGGATCTGGGCCATGTCATCGCGGGGCCGGTCGTGGCGCGTTCGCTGGCCGAGCACGGCGCCGATGTCCTGCGCATCACCTCGCCCGCCATGCAGGACCCGTTTCGTCAAACCGTGGACACGAACATCGGCAAACGCTCGGCCTTCCTGGATTTCGACGCGCCGACAGGCTTGCAGGCGGCGCGCGACCTGATCGCAGGCGCCGATGTGGTCGTGCAATCGTGGCGGCCGGGCAGCATGCGCAACCGCGGCCTGGGTCCGCAAGACGCCGCCGCGATCCGGCCCGGCGTGATCTATGTCACCGTCACCGCATTTGGCGACGAGGGGCCGTGGGGGCAACGTGGGGGCTTCGAGCAACTGGGCCAGACCGTCAGCGGCATTTCGGTGCGGGAAGGCGGCAAGGGCAAACCCCGCGTCGTGCCGCCCTACTTGTTGAATGATTACCTGACGGGTTATCTGGGCGCCACCGGCGTCATGCGGGCGCTGATACGCCGCGCAGAAGAAGGCGGCAGCTACCACGTCAAGGTGTCGTTGGCCCGCACCTCGATGTGGGTGCAGGACCTGGGGCTGTTGAACGACTTCGATCCCACGCAGCCGCGGCGCCATTTCGCGCTGGAACTCAAACCCCTCCTGGAACGGCGCGAATCCGCCTATGGCGTGCTGGAACAGTTTCCGCCCGTGGCGCAGTTTTCGCGGACGCGCGCGGCCTGGGTGCTGCCCCCGGCGCCAAACGGTGCACATCCGGCGCAGTGGCTGTAGGCCAACCGCTTGCAGATCGACGACGTTACATCCTTAGAAAAAAAGCAGAGGAGACATCATGAACATTCAACGAGTCACAGGCACGCTTGCCGCCGTTGCCATCCTGGGCATGGCGGGTGTTGCCCACGCGGCCGACGGCTATCCCAACAAACCCATCACGCTGATCATCGGCTTTGCGCCGGGAGGCCCCACCGACGCGATAGGCCGTGTCTTGTTCAAGACCGTGTCGCAGAAACTGAACGTGCCCATCATCATCGAAAACAAGCCGGGCGCGGGCGGCAATATCGGCACCGCGGAATTGATGCGCGCCAAGCCCGATGGCTACACGCTGCTGTACGGCACCTCTTCGATCACCACGGCGCCGCCCTTGTTCGGGCGCGATGACCTGAATCCCAAGACGGCGTTCCTGACCGCCAGTTGCTCGGTCAGCGTGCCGCTGATCCTGCTGACGAACAAGGCCATGGACCAGAAGTCCGCGACCCAGTTCTACGACACGGTCAAAGCGAATCCCGGCAAGTATTTCCAGGGATCGTCGGGCAATGGCGCCATCGATCACCTGGTATCCATGGATATCGCCAACCGAATGGGCCTGGATATCCAGCACGTGCCCTACAAAGGCAACGGCCCGGCCCTGACCGACCTGGTCAGCGGCAACGTGAATTTCATGTATTCCGGTTCGTTCAACAGCGCCATGCCTTTCATTCAGAACGGCCAGGCCCGGGCGCTGGCGGTCACGTCGGAAAAGCGGTCGGCCAGCTTGCCGGACGTGCCCAGCCTGAGCGAAGCGGTGCCTGGCCTGAAGGGGTTCGATGCGGGCACCTGGCAAGTCCTGATCGCGCCCAAGGGCACCGACCCCGCCATCCTGGCCAAGCTGGACCAGGTGCTGCAGGAATCGCTGAAGGACCCCGAGGTGCAGAAAAGCCTGCGGTTCCAGGGCGCCGAGCTGATGGACAAAGATCCGAAGGCCTGCCAGGAGTATGTGGCCGCGGAATATTCCCGCTGGAGCGAAACGATCAAACGCCTGGGCCTGAAAGCCGAGAATTGATCGGGCCCGCGCCCGGGCGTTCGAAGACGCCTAGGACGCTGGCGCCTGGCGGTTACTGCGCGCCCGGAAACGCGGGATCCGTCAGGCAGGCTTTCGCCCATTCATAGTCATCCGACCCGTCGATCTCGCCGTCGATTTTGGGCAGCGGTTCGGACGCATAGACATATTCCGGCTGATCCGGTTGCCGGTTCCATTTCGCCGGGGTGTCCCCGACGCTGGCGCAGGCCTCGTCCGAACTGCTGAACGAGCAGGACGCGATGACACGCGGCTTGCCACCCACCACGTTGGCGACATAGCGCTTGGTATACACGGAGCCCGACGCCCAGGATTCGTCCACCGAGCAGATGCGGTCGTTGTTCTGGTAGTGGCGAATCGCGAAGCAGCCGTAATACCCATAATCGTTGGGCAACACATCGCAAGACGTCCAGTAGCCGGCGAACTCGCCGCCGGTGAATTGCGCCTGGAACTGCCTTTGCTGCACCGCGCGGTCGATGATTTCCGGCGTGGACGATCCCTTCCGGGTTTCCTTGAACTGCGCCGCACGGCTGCCGATCAGATCCCGTGCGACCTCACCCACGGTCTTGTCATCGGCCAGCGCATCAGGGTCCGAGATCAAATGGTCCAGCGCCTTGTCGCGGGCATGGATCCAGCGCTTCTGGCTGTCCACCAGCATGGTGCGGATCTCGGCGTCGGGCGCCTGCTTCAGGATCGCTTGATAGGCTCGGTTCAACTCGGCATCGGCCGCCACCGTTTTCTTGTCCGAGCAGATCAGTTTTTCGACGGCCGTGCCGGCCTTCGCACAATTGATCGCCAGGGCGGGCGCCGACGCTACGAACAGTCCAGCAAAAAGCAAAGACCTTACTGCGGGGAATCCGGATTGCATGACGTCTCTCTATTCCAAAGGCCAGCCGGGTCGGCTTAACGGCTGATGACTTCGCTGTCTTCCATCACAATGCGGTAGCGGTTGCGCAGGTCCAGCACATAGGTGAAGTTCGACGTGCCCGAAGCGGTCTTGCCGCGTGCCGGGCTGGATACGGTGTAGTCGTAGATGCCCATGACCAGGCACATCTGGTCTTTGCAGTTCGCCTTCAGCGAACTTTGGTCCACCACGAAGCGGCGAATCGGCCAACGGGCGAAATATGCCTTCTTGTCCGCCAGAATCTCGGACTTGGGACGCTTTTTCTTGAAATAGTCGACCGTGTCCGCATAGAACTCGCGCGTGAAATTCATCGCTTCTTCGTTCGGACCGGCGCCCGTCTGGATCATCAGCGCGGCGGCATTGATGGCCCGTTGCTCGTCGGAAGGGGCCGCAGGCGCCGTTTCCTTTTCCATATACGGGTTGGCGACCGGGGCCGGTGCAGGGTGCGCGGTCCGAGCGGGCGCCTGCACAGGCGGCGAAGGCGGCGACACCGGCGCCGATGCGGTGGCCGATGCATTGATCTGACTGCCGCCCGTGGCCGCACGCGGCGCGCTATTTTGCGCGACTTGCGTCTGACCGGTGCGGTTGATGCCGTACTTGGCGATTTCCTGCGGCTTGAAGAAATACATCTCTTTGGACGGCGTGCTGAACATGATGCCCAGCACGTCCGCCGACACGCCATATTTCGGCAGCGTCGCGACAATGTCCGAAACACCGAACTGGGCCTGCTCGCCCGTCATTTCCGGGGCAGAGATCTGGTGCACGCCCAGGCGGCCTTCAGCCAGGCGCTGGCGGCCGGCAAAGAACACGAACGCGCACGCCGACGCGCAATAGCTGTCTTTCGGAATGAACGTATTCAGCCCGCGCTCGTAGACCTCTTCGGCCACGACCAGGCCAATATGCACCAGTCCGCCGCCATTGTTCTGCAGGATCAGGGTGCCGATGGTGGGATGCTCGCGCAACGCCTTTTTCAGGTGCAGCATGTCGTTGGCGCCGACGCCGGTGTGATAGATCAGCAAGTTGGGCGCGCTGGGGAAAAAGACGAACGGGCCATAGCGCTCGGCCTCTTCGGCCGGCTGCGGCTGCGCGGGCGCCTGGGCCTGCGCCGAAGCGGCGGCAATGGCGCCCAGCGACAGCGCCATGCCCATTCCAAAAGCCGTTAGTTTTCTTTTCAGCATCGGTTCTGTTCTATCGCAAATAGAGAAACTGGCGTTTCCCGGCCTGGGCTGCGGGGCATCGCGCCCCCTCTTGCATCCCTGAGAGGCGCAAATTTATCAGTCTTCGCCCCTTGGCGCATGCCACCGGGGAGAGTTGACCGTCAGAAAGTGACTTTGACCGAGGGCGCGCTGCGCTGGGCCTCGCCGTGGAACACGGCTTCAATGTTGTTGCCGTCCGGATCCAGCACGAACGCCCCGTAATAGCCGGGATGGTAGTTGCGGAATCCGGGCGCGCCGTTGTCCTTGCCGCCATGGGCCAGCGCCGCTTGGTGAAACGCGTCGACCATCGCCTGGTCTTGCGCCTGGAACGCCAGATGGTGGCGCCCCGTCAGCTGGCCTTGCGCCGCCTCGCTGTCCGCGGTGGACACGAACAGTTCATCGGCCCAGAAATAGCCGTCGCCCGTGCCGCCCATCGGCACCTTCAGGGCATCGAAGACGGCCTGATAGAAGGCCTGGCTGGCGGGTAGATCGCGGACGACCAGCTGGATGTGATCAATCAGGCGGCCGCGGTGGAGTTCGTTGGTCTGCATGGAACGCTCCAGGTTGAGGGGGGATCGCCTCAATATAGCGCCGTGCGGCCGCCCCCGAATTCAATGTATGGTCCGCGCCCCTTTGCGCGCCCGTTTGATCTCGTACATGCGCGCATCGGCCAGGCGAACCGCCGCCTCGGCGTCCAGGCCCCGAGGGTCCACCGCCACCACGCCCACGCTTGCGCCCTCGTAGGGCACCACCGCGTCGCCCAGCTGATACCGACCGATAGTGGCCGCCGTCGCGCGTTCCTCCAGCGAACGGGCCGCGTCTTCGGCTTCGCCGCGCAGGGCTTCGCCCCCGGGGCCCGTATTGCCGCGTTCGATGGCGGGGCCAGGGCCGATCAGTACGAATTCGTCGCCGCCGATGCGGCCCAGCATGTCCGACGTGCGCAGCGTGCCGGCCAGGCGGCGCGAGATCTCCTGCAGGAACACGTCGCCTTGCTGGTGTCCGTAAGTGTCGTTGATGCCCTTGAACCCATCCAGGTCGATCACGCCCACCAGCACGCTGCCGCCTTCGCGCAAGGCACGCTTTTCCAGGCGTTCAAGCTCTTCGTACAGCGCGCGGCGGTTGGGCAGCCCCGTCAGCGGATCGGTCAACGCGTAGGACATCAGGCGCACGTTGGCGGCGTGCAGTTGCTCCATCAACAGCTCGCGCTCGAGGAAGTTGGCGATCACGTTGGAAAACAGCTTCAACACGGTTTCGGCCTGCGGAGCGATCTGGTGCTGTTGCGCGCTGGCCGCGCACAACGTGCCCAGCAGCATGCCTTCATCGGTGCGCACGGGCGCGCTGACATACGTCTGGATGCCCAATTGGCGGGCGGCGTCGGAATCGGGCCAGCATTGGGAGACGTCGCTGGTGCACATGCGGCCTTCTTCCAGCGCGCGCTTGCACAAGGTGTCCGACCACGGGACCGACAAGCCTTCGGGAATCTGCAGATCGCCCACGTTGCGCGCAAAGCGCACGTGCTGCAGATCGTCCTTCAAATCGATCGAGGTAAGGTAGGTGGATTCCAATCCTGTCACGCTGCCCAGCATGTCCAGCAACGGGCGGGTCAATTGCTCGACCGATTTGGCCTGAGGCAGGGAAGTCGACAGTCCGGCGAGTATTGGATCCAACAGCAATCTCCTCGAATCGCGCGCTTATTGATGCGGCAGTATTTGCAGCCCCGTCCCTGGAACGGGTGGGGGCCAGTCAGCCGCCATTATGCACTGCGTATCGCGCGGGTTTTGTGGCGCCTGCCGCTTGGTCGCATCCCGTAAAAAAAAGAAAACCCGCATTCCCCTGTTCGGGAAATGCGGGTTGGAATTCGTGGATGATATCGAGCGCCAGTCAGCGCCCGAGATAATCCGATCAGCCGACCACGCGGAAACGTTCGGCGTCGTCCATGAAACCCTTGTCGCCGAAGCCGTTTTCGTTCGAGCCGAACGGCATTTGCGCGCGCAGCTTCCACGATGCCGGGATCTTCCATTCACTGGCCACGACGCCGTCGATCAACGGGTTGTAGTGCTGCAGGCTGGCGCCGACGCCGGCGTTGGCCAACGCGGTCCAGACCGACAGTTGGGCCATGCCGCCCGCTTGTTCCGACCACACCGGGAAGTTGTCGGCGTACAGGGCAAACTTTTCTTGCAGGCTGCGCACGACGTCCTGGTCTTCAAAGAACAGCACCGTGCCCACGCCGGCGGCAAAGCTCTTGAGCTTGGCTTCGGTCTTATCAAAGCCTTCGGCGGGCGCAACCTTGCGCACGGCTTCGATGGCCAGATCCCACAGCTTGATGCTTTCGGCGCCAAACAGGATGACGGCGCGCGAGCTTTGCGAATTGAACGACGAGGGGCTGTGCTTGATCGCGTCTTGGATCAGCGTTGCCAGTTCCTCTTTGGAGGCCGACAGGTTGCGGCCCAGCGAATATTGGGTGCGGCGCTTCTTGAGGGCGTCGAGATAAGCGTTGCTCATAAGAATATAACCTTTCGACCAGTAGATAGAGGGGTGGTATGCGAGGCGATTCTACCGGCAGGCCTGTGACCGGAAAACCCATTCCCGTCAAAAATCCGGGGTTTGGGGTCGGAACAAACTGTTCTATTCATGAACCCAATCGGGCGGATAGCACGCCCCTACGACGCTATTGCAGCGCTGACTTCCCCATGGCCGAAAGCATCCAATCCCGAAACGCCTGCACGCGGGAATCGGCCGCCGCGCCCGCCGGATGCACCAGGTAATAGGCGTACTCCGGCGCCACCCGCACACCCACGTCGAACAGCCGGACCAGGCGGCCAGCCTGCACGTCCCGATCCACGAGTTCCCATTCCACCAGCCCCACCGCCCCGCCGTCGATCACGGCCTGCACCACGTGGCTGGATTCGGTGAAGGCGACGCTACGGCTGTCGTCAAAGCCATCGATGCCGGCTGCCGCCATCCACATCGGCCAATTCGGCCACACCACGCCGCCCGGTTTGCAGTCCACGTAGCAAAGCGTGTGTGCAAACAGGTCGCGCGGTGTCCTCAACGGCGGGCCGGCCCGCAGCAGCGCCGGGCTGCATACGGGAACCACCTCGGTATGGAACAGGCGATGTGCAATCGCCCCTTGGTATTTCCCCGCGCCGAAACGGATCGCGACGTCGACATCGTCAGCGTCAAAATCCCGCACCTCGTCGCTGATGTCGAACGTCAATTCCAGCCCAGGATGCGCGGCACGAAACTGCGGCAGCCGGGGCAGCAGCCAGTTGGTGGCAAAGCGCGCCCCCACCGACAGGCGCAGATGTTCGGATCCGCGGCTCACACGCCTGGCTTTGGCAGCCGCGCGCTGCAGCGTTTGCAGCGCATCGGCTGCCGCTTCGAACAGGATCGCGCCGGCGGGCGTCAACTGGATGCTGCGGCTACTGCGGGTGAACAGCACGACATCCAGCTGGTCCTCGATCTCTTTGATCTGGTAGCTGACGGCAGCAGGCGTCAGCCCGACCTCGTCGGCGGCCCGCGTGAAGTTCAGGTGGCGCGCGGCGGCTTCAAAGGTTCGAAGGGCGCGCGTGCCGGGCAGCAGTCGATTCATGATCTTCAAGCCAAATTTAATGATCAGATGAAAATTACTCGTTTCCCCCGGGGAATTCAATTAAGGATAGTAGAAGCCCTTGATGATCAACCCGTTCCAGGAGCTTCTCCATGCCGACCTCTCCGCCCGCTTCCTTCGTCACGCACCGCAATAGCCAGCCGGCCACCTTGCAGGACCTGACGCCCTTGGCGTTTGCCGGCTACGCCCACTTCACCGCCATGCAGGTGCGGGACGGGCGGGTGCGCGGGCTGGACTTGCATTTGGCACGGCTGCGCGCGGCATCGATCGGGATGTACGGGCAAGCCTTGCCGGACGAGCAAATCCTGATGGCGCTGCGCGCGGCGATCCAGGCCGGGCCGGCGGACGTCTCGCTGGTGGCCACGGTGTACTCGCCCGCCGGTGAATTCACGGTGGCAGGGCCCGAGGTGCAGCCGGAACTGCTGGTGCGGACCGGCCCGCCCGCTACCGGGCCGGACGGTCCGCTGGCGTTGGCGGCGATCCCGCATGAACGGATGCTGCCTTCGGTGAAGCATGTAGGCGAGGTCGCCAAGACCTACCTCTTGCGCGAAGCCGCCGCGCAAGGTTTCGATGATGCGGCGTTCGTGGATCGGCAAGGCCGCCTGAGCGAAGCCTCCATCTGGAACCTGGCTTTCTGGGACGGCGAGGCCGTCGTGTGGCCGGATGCGGCGATGCTGACCGGCACGACCATGGGCATCGTGCGGCGCCAGCTGGATCGAATGGGCATGCCGCAACGGGTGCAGGCCGTCACCCAGGAAAGCCTTCGAGACCTGCGGGGCGCCGTCGTCATGAACTCGTGGACGCCGGGGGTGGCGGTGCACCGGATCGGCGCGGCCGCCCTGCCCGCCGCGCCCCGCTTCATGGAATTGCTGCATGCGGCCTATGGGGCGGAGGCACCGGTATCGCCTTGATGACGGTGGCGGCTGACCTGACCCCGGCATCTGGCAGACCGCCGCGGTCTATCCGCCGCGGCCTGCCCCCTTCAGGCGATTCAATCGGCGCGGAATCCCGTCGCTTTCACGACGTCTGACCAGCGCCTGGATTCCGATGCCAGCAAGGCTTGCAGCGCTTGCCGGTCGGACCCGACCACCACGAAACCGGCCTCGCCCAGGCTGCGCACCGCCGCAGGCTGGCGCAGCGCCTGTGCGCTGTCCCGCTGCAATCGGTTCAGCACGGCATCCGGCGTACCGGCAGGCGCGAACAGCGCGAACCAGGCGCCGAAGTTGATCGCGGGCAAGCCGCGTTCGGCAAACGTCGGCACCGACGCCAGGGCCGGCGAACGGTGCGCGCCGGTGATCGCCAGCGCGCGCAGCTTGCCGCCCTGCACCTGCGGCACCGCCAGCGCCGTGGTCACGAAGGCGGCCTGGACCGCGCCGGACACCAGGCCGGACACGGCATCGCCCGTGGAGCGGTAGTGGATGGCCTCGATCTTCATGCTGGCTTCGCGGGCGAATAGCTCGGCGCCGAAATGCCCCGGGGTGCCCGCGCCAAAGGTCGCGAAATTAAGGCGGTCCGATGCCTTGCGAGCCCCGTCGATGAACGCGCCCAGATCCTGATAGGGCGAATCCGCCGGCACCACCAGCACGAAGTCGGCCCGCACGACTTCGGAGATGGGCGCGAAGTCGCGCGGCGGGTCGTAGTTCAGGTTGCGATAGGTCGCCGGCGAAATGCTGATGGAACCGACCTCCCCCAGCAGCAGCGTCTGGCCGTCCGCCGGACTGCGCGCCACCGTCTGCGCGGCGATCTGCCCGCCTGCGCCCACCTTGTTTTCCACCACGACGCTTTCGCCCAGCAGCGGCCCCATGTGCTGCGATAGCGTGCGGGCCACGATGTCCGGCCCCGTACCCGGCGGAAAGCCCACGTTCAGGCGCACGGGGCCATTGGGAAATTGCGCCATCGCCGCGAACGGCAGGCACAGCAGGAAGCCGCCGAACAAGCGGCGCAACGTCGATGTCATGGTTGTCTCCGAGTGGTCTTGTTATCCATGCCGCGGCGGCCGCCGCGGGTTCAGCAGATGCGGTAGAAGCGCAATTCGACGCGGTCGGGGTAGCGCGCGCCCGTGCCGATGAACAGGCTTTCGTTCATCCAGCCCAGGCCCGGCGACGCGGTTTCAAAGCGCGGATAGCTGCGGAAGTAGATCCGGGCGGGGTCGACGGCTTCGCCGCGCACCAGGCGGGCGATATCGTCGGCGTGTCCCGTGCGGATGCCGGTATTCTCGACATAGATGCGTTCGCCGTCGGCCGTTTCGATGACGTAGCGCGCGTGAATGTCCGTGTAGGTAGCCGAACGAATCACCTGGAAATCCGCGCCGCCCGGCAGGACCTTGCCGCGCAGGCGCGGGCCGTCCACCGTGCCGCCCGTGATGGGAATGACGCGGCGGCAGCCTTGCGGGGTGTCGCCCACTTCCTGCGGCGCGCCGACCTCGACGACGACGGTGGCCACGTGCTCTAGCTGCGGCGCCAACGGGTCCGCAAAAGCGGCGGCTGCATGGGTCTTGTCGTTCATGGCGCTTCCCCCCGGCTCTTGCGCACGGTGGCGGGATCAAATCCCGCGAGTTGTTTGTAGCGCAACGATACCGCCGCCAGCTCCTGCGGCGCGATCACGTTGCCAATATCGTCAAAACCTTGCGGCGCACGCTCTTCGGCCATCTGCATCACTTGCTCTGGCCCGTTCAGGCGGTTGCGCAACACGATGCCGGCCGTGCGCGGCAGCCGCTCCGCCTCGTATTCCAGCAAGGCGATCTCCGGCGTACGCACCGCGCCGCTGGCCGCTTGCGCCAGCCAGTCGGACAGGCAGCGCGCGTCCAGGATCGCCTGCGCCGACCCGTTTGAACCGATGGGATACATGGGATGCGCGGCATCGCCCAGCAGCGTCACGCGCCCCCGCGTCCAGCGCGGCAACGGGTCACGGTCCACCAGCGGGAACTCGTAGATCGCTTGCGCGCCGTCGATGATGGCGGGGATGTCGATCCAGTCCCAACGCCAATCCGCAAAGCGGTCCGCAAACACGGACTTGTCCACCTGCCGGTTCCAATCGGTTGCGGGCAACTCCGCGCCCGGCACCGACAGTTCGGCGATCCAGTTGATCAATGACCGCCCCTGCCGGCGCAGCGGTTCTGAAATCGGGTAGCAGACGAATTTCTGGTCCTGATGGCCGGCCATGAACATGCTGCGGCCGTCCAGGTACGGCGGCGCTTCAGTCACGGCGCGCCATAGCATGCGGCCGGAGAAGCGCGGTTCGTCACCTGTGGGGTGCAATTGGCGACGCAGGGCCGAGTGGATGCCGTCGGCGCCCACCACGATGTCCGCCCGCACGCTTTGCAGGGCCCCGTCGGCCCGGCACCGGAAATGCGCCGTGGCGCCAGAGGCGTCCTGTTCCACCGATTCCAGCACCCGGCCCGTGACGATGGCGTCCTCACCCAGCCGCGCGCGTACGGTCTGCGCCAACAGCATCTGGAACTCCCCGCGATGCACGGAGAACTGCGGCAGCGGATAACCGGCATCCAGGCCGCGCGGCTCGCGCCAGATCGGCTGTCCGAACTTGTTGTAGTAGTGCAGTTGCGAGGTTTCGATCGCGCGCTGGGCCAAGCCGGGCAGCAGGCCCAGAGGTTCAAGTTCGCTGACCGCGTGCGGCAGCAGATTGATGCCAACGCCCAAGGGCCTGAGTTCCTGCGCGCTTTCAAAGACGCGGCAATCGATGCCGCGCCGATGCAGCATCAAGGCGAGCGTCAGCCCGCCGATGCCGGCGCCGGCGATGACGATTTGCATGTCTGCTCCTGGTTTTATTTGTTATGCAACATAACAAAATCCAGGTGGCTTCCGCACCCCGGGGATTTCCCGTAATGCGGTAGCGCGGCGACAATAGGTGCATTAGTGTTGAGGCCCCTTAATCGCGATCGCCCCATGTCCAGAGCCGCATCCCAACGCCCCCGGCGCCCCGCCGCGCGGGGCGAGCATTTCAATCCGCATGTGCCCGGCATCCGTTACGGCGCGCTGGACGACCTGGTCGGCTACGCCATCCGGCGCGCCCAGATCGTGATCTACGAAGACTTCCTGAATGCGTTGGCGCCCTGGGACATCACGCCTCAGCGTTTTTCGTCGCTGTCTCTGATCGCCGCCAACGCCAATTTGAAGCTCACGGACCTGGCCCGCATCCTGGGCATCGCACGTTCGGGGGCCGTGCAGATCGTCAACCAGCTGCAGGGCCTGGGTTATGTCGAGCGGCAGGAAGCCGAACACGACAAGCGCGCGTATTCGCTGGCGATGACCCAGGCCGGCGAAACGGTGCTGGCCGAGATCACCCAAGCCGTCCAGGCGCATGACGCGCGTATCAGCGCGCAACTGAGCCCGGCGCAAAAGCACCAATTGATCGGCTTGCTGGGCAAGCTGGGGTAGCCCGCCAGGTAGCCCGCCACCTGGCGCGCGCGGGGCACGGTGATACGATCATCGGCAAGCCTCAAAGACCAAGGAACCTGCCCCATGCCCAGTTCGAATCCTGCCGACACGCCGCTTGCCACAGGCCGACGCCGCCTCGCGCTGGACAGCGTGCACAACGCCCGCGACCTGGGCGGCCTGACCGGCGCGAATGGCCGGCGGCTGCGTGACGGCAAGCTCTTTCGCAGCGGCAATCCCGGCCGCGCCAGTGCCGCCGACCTGGAATTCCTGAGCACGCTGGGACTGGAAGCCGTCATCGATTTCCGCGCCGACACCGAGAAAGCGCAGGACGATCCCCACTTCGGCAAACGCTTCCCCTGGATCGCGTCGCCCGTGTTGGATGGCAACATGGCCATGGCCGTACTCCTGCCCAAGCTGCGCGAAAGCACGCAAGCCGCCGCCCACGCGATGATGGTGGACATCTACCGCGAATTCCCGTCCCGCTACCAGGCGCCCTTCGGCGGCTTTCTCAAGACAGCCGCCACCGGCAAGACATTGCTGTTCCACTGCACCGCAGGCAAGGACCGCACGGGTTTCGCCTCGTTGCTGCTGCTGTCGGCCTTGGGCGTTTCGCAAGACGACATCGTGGCGAACTACCTGGAATCGAACCACTGGAACGCGCGCTTTTTCCAGGAGATTCTGACCAAATCCGCGGAACGCGGCGTGCGCGACGACGTCATGATGCCGCTGCTGGAAGTCGCCCCTGCCTACCTGGAGGCGTCAGTGCAGGCGATCGACGACGCGTACGGCGGCATGGACACGTATCTGCGCGACGTGCTGGACGTGGATGTGGACGTCCTGCGTGCGCACTATCTGGATGATTGAGCTCATGTTGAAAGACCGCGGATTCCAGATCTGGCTAGCCGTGTTCGCATTGGTCGCCGGCACGCTGATCGCCTTGCTGTGGCCGAAGCACTCCGGCTATCCATCCATCGGCGGCGGCGGCTACGATCTGTCGAATTGGGTCTACACGCTGGCCCTGCTGGCATTCACCGGCGTGTGGACGCTGGTCACGCTGCTGGTGGGCCTGAGCCGCAGCACCCCGCATGCGGCGAAACGCGCGTACTGGCTGGCCGCGATCGGCGCGGTCACCTTCGTGGCGTCGCTGGTCGCGTTTGGCCACCATGTGACCTAGACCCGCATCGGGCGCTTTCCATCAAACCCGCTGACGGTCCTGCCCAGCGGGTTTTTTTCTGCGCGTTGGAACCCTGGCACCCGCCATCAGGGCATTCCCCTATTACCCGTCTGCCGTCAAAAAACTATCGTATTCGAGAATTATCAAATAAGAGAATTCTCGCTTCCGACAAAAATGACTGCTGAACCCCTATACGATTTCGCCGTGGTCGGCGCCGGTATCGCCGGCGCATCCGTGGCCTACCGCCTGAGCGCCACGGCGTCCGTGGCAGTGTTGGAACGCGAGTCCCAACCGGGTTATCACTCCACCGGCCGTTCTGCGGCCATGTTCATGGAGACCTACGGCACCACGCAGATCAAGGCGCTGACCCGCGCCAGCCGCGCCTTCTACGAGCAGCCGCCCCAAGGGTTCAGCGAGCATCCGCTGCTTAGCCCCCGGGGTGTGCTGTACATCGCCACGCCGGAACAGAAGGACCTGCTGCAAGAGGTGTTCGAAGACTTCCACCGCCAGTCGCCCAACGTGACGCTGATCGATGCCGAGCAGGCCGTGGCGCGCGTGCCCTGCCTGCGCGCCGACCAGCTTTGCGGCGCGATCGAAGAACCGGATGCGCGCGATATCGACGTGCATGCCCTGCACCAGGGGTTCCTGCGCGGCATGAGCCGGCAGGGCGCGGTGCTGCACAACAACGCGGAACTGGTGTCCGCCGCCTACGCGGACGACGCCTGGGTGCTGACGCTGGCGGACGGCCGCGCCATCCGGGCGCGGGTGCTGGTCAATGCCGCCGGCGCCTGGGCAGACCACGCCGCGGCCCTGTGCGGCGCCGCCCCCATCGGTCTGCAACCGTGCCGCCGCACGGCGTTCACGTTCTCGGGCCCGCAAGACACCGACTTTTCCCAATGGCCGGCCGTGGTCGGCGTGGATGAAAGCTATTACTTCAAGCCCGACGCCGGCCAGTTGCTGGGGTCGCCCGCCAACGCCGATCCGGTGGCCGCGCATGACGTCGTGCCCGAAGAGCTGGATGTGGCGACCGGCATCTACCGCATCGAATCGGCCACGTCGCTCACCATCCGCCGCCCCAAGCACACCTGGGCGGGCTTGCGCTCGTTCGTGCGCGACGGCGACTTCGTGGTGGGATGGGATGCGCACGCCCCGGCTTTCTTCTGGCTGGCGGCGCAAGGCGGCTATGGCATCCAGACGGCCGCCGCCACCTCCGAACTGGCCGCGGCATTGCTGACGCATCAGCCGCTTCCCGACCACTTGCACGCACACGGCGTCAATGCCGACGCGGTGCGCCCCGAGCGCCTGCGCTGACCTTCATCCCCCTTCCACGAGACTCCCCCATGACCGCCATCACCCGTTACCCCAGCTCCCTGCCTCTGCCGTTCTCGCGCGCCACCCAGGCGGGAGGCTTCCTCTTCCTGTCAGGCCAAATCCCGATGGATGCCAGCGGGCAGGTCGTGCGCGGCGATATCACCGCCCAGACCCATGCCGCCATCGAACGCATCAAGGAAACGCTGGCGTTGACGGGTGCCACCCTGAAAGACGTGGTGCGCGTGACGGTGTGGCTGTCGGACCTGACGCTGTTCGCGCAGTTCAACGAAGCCTATCGCAGCCATTTCGCGTCGGACTTTCCGTCGCGCTCGACCGTCGAGGCCAAGCTGGCGATGGACGTGGACGTAGAGATCGAAGTGCAGGCGTGGCTGGGCGCGGTTCAAGCCCCGGCTTCGAAGGCCTGAAACCCAGCCGTTTGATTGCATGACACCGCCGGGCCGCGTGCCTGGCGGGGCAGCCCCCCAATGCGCGCGCCCTGATGCCCGCGCCCCGATATCCCACTTTTGCGCGGAGCGTCATCCATGAAGATCTTCTCCGGGTCCCTGGCGACCGAGACCAACACCTTTTCCCCCATCCCGACGGGCCTGTCCGCCTACCGGGCACGTGGCTACTACCCCGCCGGGCAGCATCCGGACCGCATGCAGATGTTCTCGGGCCCGCTTTGGGCCGCGCGCCAGCGCGCCGTGGGCAAGGACTGGACGTTGATCGAAGGCATGACGGCAGGCGCCACCCCGGCGGGGGTCACCACCCGCCACGCCTACGAAACGCTGCGCGACGAGCTGCTTGAAGACCTGCGCCGCGCGGGCAAGGTGGATATCGCCCTGTTCGGCCTGCACGGCGCCATGGTGGCCGACGGCTATGACGACTGCGAAGGCGACCTTCTGAGCCGCGCCCGCGCGATCGTCGGCCCCGACACCGTCATCGGCGCCGAGCTGGATCCGCACTGCCATTTGACGGACGCCATGGTGGACAGCGCCGACTTCCTGGTCTGTTTCAAGGAATATCCGCACACCGACATCCTGGACCGCGCATTCGACCTGGTCGACCTGTGCGTGGCCCGCGCCGAAGGCCGCAACACCCCCACGCGCGCGGTGTTCGACTGCGAGATGATCTCCATCATGCACACCAGCCGCGAACCCATGCGCAGCTTCGTCGACCGCCTGTTGGCCATGGAAGGCAAGGAAGGCGTGCTGTCGGTCTCCATCGCCCACGGCTTTCCCTGGGGCGACACGCCTGACATGGGCTCGAAGGTCTTGGTCTATACCGACGGCGACCAACGCCAGGCCGAGGCGCTGGCGCGTGCGCTGGGCGAAGAGATCATCGGCTTTCGCGACCAGCTCGCGCCGCCCTACCCCGGCGCCGACGAGGCACTGGACCAAGCCTTGGCAAAAAAGGAATTTCCGGTGGTGCTGGCGGACTCCGCCGACAACGCCGGCGGCGGCGCCCCCAGCGACGCCACCTTCATCCTGGAACGCGTGCTGGCACGCGGCATCACCGACGTCGCCACCGGCCCCTTCTGGGACCCGGTTGCCGTGCAGCTTTGCTTTGAAGCGGGCGAAGGCGCGCAGATCAAGCTGCGCGTGGGCGGCAAGGTGGCGCCCGTGTCCGGACAGCCGCTGGACCTGGACTGCGAGATCCTGGCGCTCAAGCGCGACGCCGTCATGACAGGGCTTGCGGGCACGCCCGCGCTGCTGGGCGATGTTGCCGTCGTGCGCACCCAGGGCGTGACGATCGTCATGAACACCTCGCGTACCCAGGCCATGGGCACGGACCTGTTCACGCAGTTCGGTGTGGACCTGCAGGCGATGAAGCTCATCATCGTGAAGTCGTCCCAGCACTTCTACGCCTCGTACTCGAAGGTGGGCCGCCACGTCATCTACGTCGAGACGCCGGGCGCCATCACCCAGGACGTCAACGCGCTGCCTTTCACCAAGCGCAAATTGCCCAAGTGGCCGTTCAAGGCCTGAGGCGCCATCCATTGCCGCCCTGACCGGGCATCCAGAATGAATAAGGGGATAACAATGATCAGACGTTTCAGCTTGCTGGGGGCCGCGGCGCTCCTGGCCATGAGCGCCGCCACCGGCGCGCTCGCCCAGACCAAGACCTTGCGCATGGTGCCGCACGCGGACCTGAAGACGCTGGACCCGCTGTTCAACACGGCCTACATCACGCGCAACCACGGCTACATGGTGTTTGACACCCTGTTCTCGCAAGACAGCAAGGGCCAGGTCAAGCCCCAGATGGTCGACACCTGGACCTCGTCCGAAGACGGCAAGACGTGGACCTTCACCTTGCGCCCCGGCCTGAAGTTCAACGACGGCACGCCGGTAACGGCCGAGGACTGCATCGCATCGCTGCAGCGCTGGGCCAAGAAGGACACCCTGGGCCAGGCGATGATGGCGGCCGGCGCGGAATTGGCCGCCACCGGCGACAACACGTTCACCCTGACGCTCAAGGAGCCCTTCGGCCTGGTGCTGGACGCGCTGTCCAAGCCGTCGGGCATGCCGCCCTTCATCATGCCCAAGCGGCTGGCCATGACGGACCCGAACACGCAGGTCACCGAAATGGTCGGCTCGGGCCCATTCCTGTTCAAGCGCGATGAATGGGTGCCAGGCAACAAGGTTGTCTATGTGAAGAACCCCGCCTACGTGCCCCGCGCCGAGCCGGCCGACGGCCTGGCGGGTGGCAAGAACGTGAAGGTGGACCGCGTCGAATGGCTGTACATCCCCGACGGCAACACCGCCACGGCGGCGCTGATGAACGGCGAGGTCGACATGATCGAGCAGATCACGCCCGACTTCCTGCCCGTGGTGGAAAGCAATCCGGACATCACCCTGAGCACGTCGGTTGCCTCGCAAGGCATGGTCATCGTCAACGCGCTGCATCCGCCGTTCAACAATCCGCTGGCCCGCCAGGCGCTCTACCACCTGGTAAGCCAGAAGGAAATGCTGTCGGCCATGGGTTACCCGGAGAAATACCGCGTCGACTATTGCGCCACCCTGTACATCTGCGGCTCACCGCTGGCAACCGACGCCGGCGCCGCGCCCTACGCCAAGCCTGACCCGGCACGCGCCAAGCAACTGCTGCAGGAAGCCGGCTACAAGGGCGAAAAAGTGGTGCTGCTGTATCCGACCGACCACCTGAGCGCGCCCGCCGTGATGGTGCTGGCGCAAAACATGAAGAAGGCGGGCATCAAGGTGGACGTGCAGTCGATGGACTGGGCGTCGCTGGCCGGCCGCCGGCTGAAGAAAGATCCGCCCGAACAGGGCGGCTGGAACATCTTCCTGACCTGGGGCGGCTACTACGACGCCAGCACGCCGGTGACCAATCCCTGGCTGTCGGCTGCCTGCGGCAACAGCCTGCCGGGCTGGCCCTGCGACAAGGAGTTGGACACGCTGCGCACCAACTGGATCCGCGAGACCGATGCCGCCAAGCGCAAGGAGATCGCCGCCCAGATGCAAGCGCGCGCCTACCAGACCGTGCCCTACGTCATGTGGGGGGAATTCAAGCCCGTCTTCGCCGTGCGCGGCCTCAAGCACACCGAGCTGATCAAGAACGGCATCCCGGTGATGTGGAACATCGAAAAGCCGTAAGGCAGACGCCGGGCGCATCGCGCGCCCGGCCGCAAGCCAAGGGGAATCCAGCGTGAAATACATCCTGCGCCGCATCGCGGCCGTCATTCCAGTCATGGCCGTCGTCGCGGTCGTGGTGTTCCTGCTGATCCACCTGTCGCCGGGCGATCCGGCTGCGGTGATCGCCGGCGACAACGCGACCGCCGAGGACGTCGAGAAAATCCGTCAGAACCTGGGCCTGGACAAGCCGCTGCCGCAGCAGTTCGTCATCTGGATCAGCCACATCGCCGTGGGCGACCTGGGCACCTCGATGTCCTCGCAGATGCCGGTATCGCAACTGATCGGCCAACGCATGGGGCCGACCGTGTCGATCGCCCTCTTCACGATGCTGTTCGCCGTGCTGGTGGCAGTACCCCTGGGCGTGCTGGCTGCCTGGAACGCCGGCCGCTGGCTGGACCGCCTGGTGATGATCGGCGCGGTCTGTGCGTTTTCGGTGCCGGTGTTCCTGATCGGCTACAGCCTCGTCTATGGCTTTTCCATCAAGCTGGGCTGGCTGCCGGTGCAGGGCTACAAGCCCCTCGCGGACGGCCTTGTGCCGTACCTGCGCCACCTTGTGCTGCCCTGCCTGTCGCTGGGTCTGGTCTACATGGCGCTGCTGACGCGCATGACGCGCGCCACCATGCTGGAGGCCCTGTCCGAGGACTACATCCGCACCGCGCGCGCCAAGGGCCTGTCGTCGGGCCCCATCGTGTGGCATGCGTTGAAGAACGCCGCCAATCCCATCGTCACCACCATCGGCGTGGGCGTGGCCCTGCTGATCGGCGGCGTCGTAGTTACCGAAACCGTGTTCGCGATTCCCGGCCTGGGCCGCCTGACCATCGACGCCGTGCTGCGCCACGACTACCCGGTGATCCAGGGCGTGTTGCTGGTGGCCTCGGGCATCTACGTGCTGATCAACCTGCTGGTCGACCTGAGCTACCGGCTCTTCGACCCCCGCATCCGCTACTGAGAAGGGCAAAGCATGAACACGACCACCCTCCCGCTTGCGATACCGCGCCCGCGCTTGCGCCGCGCCGTCCGGTCGCTGCGCCGCCATCCCATGCTGTATGTGGGCGGCGCGATCCTGCTGGTGCTGGCGGCCATTGCGCTGGCCGCCCCGTGGCTCGCCACTGTCGACCCGCAAGACATCAACCCGATGGCGCGCATGAAACCGCCGTCGACCGAACATTTCTTCGGCACCGACGCGCTGGGCCGCGACGTGTATTCGCGCACCGTATGGGGCGCGCGCGTATCGCTGCTGGTCGGCATCGTGGTGGCCGTCGTCTCGACCGTCGCCGGCGTGATGCTGGGCATGCTGGCCGGTTACTTCCGGCGCGTCGACGCACTCATCATGCGCATCATGGACGGCCTGATGGCCATTCCCGGCGTGCTGCTGGCGATTGCCCTGATGGCCACCCTGAAAGGCGGCCTGGGCACCGTGATCATCGCCATCGTCATCCCCGAGGTGCCGCGCGTCGTCCGCCTGGTGCGCGCGCTGGTGCTGACGATCCGCGAACAGCCCTACATCGAGGCGGCCGTGTCGGTAGGCACGCGCGTGCCGTCGATCCTGCTGCGCCACATCCTGCCCAACCTGTTCGCCCCCTTGATGGTGCAAGCCACGTTCATCGCCGCATCCGCCATCCTGACCGAAGCCGTGCTGAGCTTCCTGGGCGTGGGGATCCCCCCGCAGATTCCCAGCTGGGGAAACATCATGGCCGAAGGCCGCAATTTCGTCGCCGTGGCGTTCCACATCATCCTGTATCCCGGCCTGTTCCTGGGCGTCGCGGTACTGGCCGTCAACCTGGTGGGCGACGGGCTGCGCGACATGCTCGATCCCCGTCTGGCCAAAAAGCTGTAGGAGCGCCCATGCAACCCACCCCTGTCTTGCGCGTGCATGACCTGACCACCTGTTTCGACGGCGACGACACGACCGTCGTGGCTGTCGACAAGCTCTCGTTCGACCTCCTGCCCGGCGAAACGCTGGGCCTGGTTGGCGAATCCGGCTGCGGCAAGAGCGTCACGTCGCTGTCCATCATGCGCCTGCTGCGCGCCCCCGGCCGGGTCGCGGGCGGCCGCATCGAGTTCGACGGACGCGACCTGCTGGCCCTGCCGGAAAAGTCCATGCGCGCCATCCGCGGCAACCAGATCTCGATGATCTTCCAAGAGCCCATGACCTCCTTGAACCCCGTGATCACGGTGGGCAAGCAGATCAGCGAATCGCTCATGCTGCACCAGGGGCTGTCGCGCCGCGACGCCCTGGCGCAGGCCGAGAAGCTGCTGGAGCTGGTGCAGATCTCGGACCCCGCGCGCCGCGTGCGCGAATATCCCTATCAGCTGTCCGGCGGCATGCGCCAGCGCGCCATGATCGCCATGGCGTTGGCGTGCCAGCCCAAGGTATTGATCGCCGACGAGCCCACCACCGCGCTGGATGTCACCATCCAGGCGCAGATCCTGCACCTGCTGCGCGACATCCAGGCCCGCCTGGGCACGGCCATCGTGCTGATCACGCACGACCTGGGAGTCGTCGCCCAGATGTGCCAGCGCGTCATCGTGATGTACGCCGGCCGCAAGGTGGAAGAAGGCAGCGTGGACGACGTGCTGGACCGTCCTCAGCATCCCTATACCCAGGCGCTGATCCGGTCGCTGCCCGACTTCGTCGACGGCCAGGACCACACGGCGCGGTTGGCCGAACTGCCCGGCATCGTGCCGGTAATGACGCCCGCCTCGCGCGGCTGCGCCTTCGCCGCGCGTTGCCCGCAAGCGCTGCCGCGCTGTACGGAAGAGGCGCCGCCTGCCATCGATGCCGGCAGCCGCCACCGCGTCTGGTGCTGGGCGCGCCTGTCCGAGCCGGCGCCTGTCGCCATGACCGCGTGAGACCCGCCATGAACCTTCACGACATTCCTCTCTCGTCCGCGGCCTCGGCCCGCACCGCGTCTGCCGCGGTGCCCATGCTGGAAGTCATCGGGCTGAAAAAGCACTTCCCCGTCGACAGCGGACGCGGCGCGAAAGTCCTGCGCGCGGTGGACGGCATATCGCTATCCGTCCCGCGCGGCCAGACGCTGAGCCTGGTGGGCGAGTCCGGCTGCGGCAAATCCACCACCGGCAAATGCCTGATCCGCCTGACCGACCCCACCGAAGGCCGCATCCTGCTGGAAGGCGCAGACCTGGCGACGATGAACAGCAGCCAGTTGCGCGCCATGCGCCAGCGCATGCAGTTCATCTTCCAGGACCCGTTCTCTTCCATGAACCCGCGCATGCGCGTGCGCGACATCATCGGCGAGCCGTTGCGCAACTTCGGCCACGACCGCGCCGCCATCCGCGAACGCGTTACGCAGTTGCTGGCGCGCGTCAGCCTGCGTCCCGATGCCGCCGACCGCTACCCCCACGAGTTCTCGGGCGGGCAACGCCAGCGCATCGTCATCGCGCGCGCCCTGGCGCTGGACCCCGGCCTGATCGTCTGCGACGAACCGGTATCGGCGCTGGACGTCTCCGTCCAGGCGCAGGTCATCAACCTGCTGATGGACCTGCAGCGCGACCTGGGCCTGACCTACGTGTTCATTTCCCACGACCTGAGCGTGGTGCGCCACATCAGCCACCGCGTCGCCGTGATGTACCTGGGCAAGATCGTGGAAATCGGCACCCGCGACGCCATCTTCGACCGCCCCGCCCACCCCTACACCCGCGCCCTGCTGGCGGCCGTGCCGTCGGCGCGCCAGGGCCAGCGCACGCCCGTCGAGGTCCTGAAAGGCGAAATCCCCAGCCCGCTGTCGCCCCCGTCCGGCTGCGCCTTCCGCACGCGCTGCCCGATGGCGCAGCCGCGCTGCGCCGAAGAAACCCCTTTGCCCCGCGAAGTGGCCCCCGAACAGCAAGTCGCCTGCCACTTTGCCTGAACCCACTTAGCCGGAGATCCGCATGTCCCAGCCTGACGCCCCCCCGTTTGACTACATCCTTGCCGGCGGCACCGTCATCGACGGCGCCAATACCCCCGGGCAGCGCGCCGACGTGGGCGTGCGCGGCGACCGGATCTCCGCCGTGGGGGACCTCTCCACCAGCGCCGCGCACCGCCGCATCGACGTCAGCGGCAAGGTGGTCGCGCCCGGCTTCATCGATTCGCACACGCACGACGACAACTACCTGCTCAAGCACCGCGACATGACGCCGAAGATTTCGCAGGGCGTCACCACGGTCGTCACCGGCAACTGCGGCATCAGCCTGGCGCCGCTGGCCCACGCCAGCCCGCCTGCCCCGCTGGACTTGCTGGACGAAGGCGGCTCGTACCGTTTCGCGCGCTTCTCCGACTACCTGGATGCGCTGCGCGCAACCCCCGCCGCCGTCAACGCCGCCTGCATGGTCGGCCACTCCACGCTGCGCGCCGCCGTCATGCCCGACCTGCAGCGCGAAGCCACGCCCGACGAAGTGCAGGCTATGCAGTCGCTGGCCGACGACGCCCTGGCCAGCGGCGCCATCGGCATCTCGACCGGCACCTTCTACCCGCCGGCTGCGCGCGCCACCACCGAAGAGATCATCGAAGTCTGCCGGCCGCTGAACACCCACGGCGGCATCTACGCCACCCACATGCGCGACGAAGGCGAACACATCGTCGCGGCGCTGGAAGAAACCTTCCGCATCGGCCGCGAACTGGACGTACCCGTCGTGATCTCGCACCACAAGGTCATGGGTCAGCCCAACTTCGGCCGTTCCCAGGAAACCTTGCCCCTGATCGAAGCCGCCATGGCAAAGCAGGACGTCTCGCTTGACGCCTACCCCTACGTGGCCGGTTCCACGATGTTGAAGCAAGACCGCGTACTCTTGGCCGGCCGCACAATCATCACCTGGTGCAAGCCGTTCCCGGAACTGAGCGGACGCGACCTGGACGAAGTCGCCGCCGAACGGGGCAAATCCAAATTCGACGTGGTGCCAGACCTGCAACCCGCGGGCGCCATCTACTTCATGATGGACGAGCCCGACGTCCAGCGCATCCTGAAGTTCGGCCCCACCATGATCGGCTCGGACGGCCTGCCCCACGACGAACGCCCCCACCCGCGGCTGTGGGGCACCTTCCCCCGCGTGCTGGGCCACTACTCCCGCGACCTGGGACTCTTCCCCCTGGAGACCGCCGTCTGGAAAATGACCGGTCTGACCGCCGCCAAGTTCGGCCTGGCCGAACGCGGCCAGGTCCAGCCCGGCTACTTCGCCGACCTGGTCGTCTTCGACCCCGCCACCGTCGCCGACGCCGCCACCTTCGAACGCCCCACCGAGCGTGCCGCCGGCATCCATTCCGTCTATGTCAACGGCGCCCCCGTCTGGGAAGACCAGGCCTTCACCGGCCAGCACGCCGGCCGCGTCCTGAACCGGACCCCCGCCTGAACGCAGGCCCACCCCTTACAATCCGGCGTAGACGCGGCAGGGCTTGCGGGCCCTGCCCCAGCCCTCAACCCCTTGATGCCAGATCGCTACATGGCCCAACCCGGCAATACATCCCCGCCCGAAATCGTCGGCAAGGAAGAAATGGGCGCTCGCCTGCGCGCCGAGCGCAAGGCCAGAAAGATGACCCTGCAGGCGTTATCGCAGGCCAGCGGCATCGCGGTATCGACGCTATCGAAGGCAGAGCTCGGGCAAATCGCCCTGAGCTACGAAAAGTTCGCCGCACTGGCGCGCGCGCTGGACATCGACATGACCCGCATGTTCATGCTGCGCGACGCCTCCCAAGCTGCCGTCGCCCCCACCTACGTCAAGAACAAGCTCAGCGACGCCCGCGACTACATCACGGAAAACTATCACTACCGCCTGCTGATGGGCGAATACCCCGGCAAGAAGATGCTGCCGATGGTGGCCCTGATCGATTCGCGGAAGGTGGTGGAGTTTGAGGACTATATCCGGCACCCGGGGCAGGAATTCGTCGTGGTGCTGTCGGGCAAAGTCCGGATCCAGTTCGAAAATGGCGACAGCGTCGTGCTCGCGAAGCTGGAATCGGCGTACTTCGACAGCAGCATCGGGCACGTTTACCTGTCGCTCAGCCGGAAACCGGCCGAAGTGCTGGCGATATGCAGCGATACCGAAGACGTTCCGTCCAGGCTGAAGGGGGGCTGAGGGGGCTAGGGCTTCGGAATGCGATTTTCCGCTTGCGCTGGCATATGGCTGTCACACAGGCGGGCCATACTTGTCGACAAGATGCTTGGGGAACCCGATTTGGGTCGGGCCAGCCCTGGATATTCATATGAATGGTAAATCGTTGGGCTGAGCAAGAAGCCGGCTTACGATGCCTAGCATCTACTGGGCCCGGTGCCCGCAGGAATGCTCCCACATGCAACGCTTGATCTCCCCCATTTTGACCCGCCGCCCGGCACTACTCGCCGGCCCGCGTAGCGGCCGCCGCTATGACGCGGTGTATTCGCTGAAAGCCCATCGTGAAGCCCGGATGCTGAATGAATCCGCGCAACGGATTTTGGCTGTTTCGGCCCGGTATATGTTGGCGAGCGCTTAAACCTGCTGTTTGTAAGGTTGGCGTTGCCTAGGCGACGCCAATGTAGAAATCCCGCTGACGCGTATCGTTTCAGCGGGATTTTTATTGGGGATTTTGGGCGCAGCTGAGAAATCTATCGCCGATTGTTCCAACACTCGGATGGCGGCTTACGGCCAAAAGCGGACATTTCGTAGTAGCTCGTATTCGCTCGACGCGGGTATCTGACACATGAGTTCGTCGAGATCAATATATTGCCAGTTGCGAGGATAGACGAATGTGCTTTCCAACCGGCCAAAGAGTCCTTCACAGGCGGCATTGACATGGGAACAGAGCTTCTTCGACATCAAGCGCGTCAGATGTGCTTCGCGGCTACGACTGATCCACTACTGCGGCCGCCGGTCGTGCGCGCCTCTGTCCGAATAAAACTCCTCATCAACAGTGATCGCTCGGTGGTTCCTTGGCTCCTTCGATGATCACCGTGGAGGCGTATCCACTTTTACCTAACGGCGGCTTCGCCGATGTTTTCTTTTTGAATCTTAAGATTTATAAATTCGTCCACCTGACCACTTAGACTTATCATCTGGGAAGAGTTCTTTGAAATAATGAAATCAAATATTTGCTCTTTGGAGTATTTTTTTTGGGCTATAAGATACTTAAACAGTCTCTTTCCAGCGTTTTTAAAATCTTTGGATTTCGCCGGCTCCCCTTTTGCAATGCTCAATCTCCTCCTTATAGATGTATTTTTAAAAAATCTCAACGTAATCCAGTAAAAAAAAATTTTTATCCAACTTCTTTTTCGGCTGTGTGTTTTTTCCAAAAAATCGCGCAGGCGATCGCAGTCGTCGATGACCGCCCTTAACTCTGTTTCATTCCAAAACTGACCCTGCAGACATTTAGTCAACAATTCCTTTTCAATGCTATCCACTGGTATACAGTAAACATTGCTCTTCACGGCATGCGCCGTTGTCCTTTGGTCTCCATCTAGGATTGTTATGACATTGTCCGGATCAGCTGAGAAAAATTTCTCGGTTTTGTTCCTGTCCATCAAATCTGTAGTGTTGGTCCCGCCACCAACGTAAATTATCTTGTATTGAAAAAAAGATTTTCGGCAATACTTGGCGATTAAATGTTCCAGAAAATCTTTTAGCACCTCATCCTCAGTGAGGATATATCTATCCCATCCCTTGAATCCAAACAATGTGCTTTTTATAAAGCCATATGATCTATTTTCAATCGTCAATCCTCCGTCTTGCTTGTGCTCCATGTAAAACAGTTCGTCGGAATCAAGAGTTTTCATCATCGCCAACGAGTGCGTGGTGAAAACAAAAGTAGTGTGATATTTTTCCTTAAATATTTTTAACCAAGAAACTAGCCGTACCTGTGCAGCAGCATCCAGAGAAATATCTATTTCGTCAATAAATATAGCGGCTCTTCCTGATACTATTTGGCGATACAGGCTAACAAGAAAATATTCTCCAGAACTGAAATGATCTTCGCGAAGATAATAATCGTGGTCAAAAACAATCGCGTAATATGATAACTTTCCGATTTTTATTTCCGCCAAGCGTTCAAAGCTCTTTTTCTTGTATACGGACTCTAGAAAATCTACAAGCTCTTCTGGCTTTTTATATCGTTTCTGGACTATTTGACTTCGGAGTTGCGCGTCAATTTCGGCAATTCTTTTAAAGAAAACAAATCGTTCTCCATATGGAATGGGCAGCTCAATTGATATACCTTTTCGCAATGAAGTCGGCACTGGATCTTTTGAATCCAGAACCTTCTTTTTTGCATCATAGTTGAACAGGATTTCTTTTCCGTCAACTCTGTAACGAATCATGGTTTGAGGGGAAACCGACCCGGGAGAGCTTGTTTTCTGAATAGTGTCAGAGCTAATCAGATTTTTTATCGCCTTAAACAGCACCGTCTTACCAGAGCCGTTTTCCCCTGCGATACAAATTAACGACTTACCAGACAGATCGACGGAGAAATCTATGTGTCTAATATGCTGAAGATGTTCGATCGATATGTCTAATCTCATTTTTTATCAGAAAAACCCTTGTGGATTAGCATATCAATCGTTGCTGCGCCGAATTTTCTCCGAAGCTTATTCGTATATTCCGGATCAATAGAATCGACATAGTTCAAATTTCCGCTCAGAAGATCTTCTCCCATGCCTTCGAGAGTTTCACTTCGCTTCCCTTTTTTTGCCCTCATTTCGTCGATAATTCGATCAAATTTTGACCGGTCTGACAAATAGAAATGAAGTAGAAATTCCAGCTCTTTTGTTTTCTTTGAATCTGGAATTATTTTTTGATTCGGGAGAATCAACATTCCTAAAATTTTAACTTTTCCGCCAACTTGAAAGAACCTCGTTTTTCTTCTATTAATGATGAGGTTTTTCGAGGCAAACTCATACAGACCCGACTGGACTGTCTCATCGATATTTGAAATATTCTCTCTATCCGATCCGGAAATTATTATGTCATCTGCATATCTAGAGTAAACAAGACCGAGGTTGTCGCAGGTTTTCTCCAAATAGTTGTCGAAATTTAAAAGAACTGCGTTACTCAATGGGGCTGATGTTGGAAAGCCGACAGGGACAGAACCGTTCACACATATCAAATCAACAATTCGTTCGATAGACTCATGGAGGTCTAAAATCGCGCAAGAATCCTCGCCACTGAGAATAGTCTGACGCACCATTCCAGCATCGATGGAATCAAAAAATGAGCGAATATCTGTGTGGAAAAAATAGCGCCCCTCCCTGTGTTTCTTCACTGCATCAAACGCACTTGCCCCTCTTCTGTACGAAAATACCACGCGCTCATTAATAGGGAGATTTTCAATCAAAAATAGATTTAAAAACCTATGATATTTTTTCAAATTTTCCCGGGGTTTTAGGAGCGGTTTTTTATTAGCAGGGTGCGCAACCACCTCATAATTTTCTGATATAGGGCTGTTCAGAAAATCATCAAAACTATACTTTCCGTGATACATCGCATCGAAGAGCGTACGCAGATCTTTCTTAATCATCGTGGGGAGGAGGAAGTAAGCCTTAATCTAAGGAGCGTTGCCAATGTAGGGCCACTTTGACCCTTGCAATGCTATATCGAGGTGTTGTATCATGTATGCATGTCAGTGACTAGGAGTAGCTCCAGTCGCGAAGCTGACCTCTAGGCCGTCTAATTCTACTCAGATAATTCTGGTTGCGTGGCTTGAGGATGTACTCAAGCCACGCAATGGTAGATCGGCCTTTCCGCCTTTATCCGTTGCAACTGCCTTGTGCTCTTTTCGGGGTGCAAAGGGAAAGGCTTGCCTCATTTGTTGACGTCAGTTGGGGCTTACACCGTCTGTCGCGTTAGATGCCAGCGCTTGTTGAGTATGGACGAAGCTGGCTGTTGAAACTTTCGACGCGTAGATGCTCCACTGCTCGCACGGTGATGGGGAACGCAGCATTGTTGCTGTCGTATAAGCTCAGGTCTCCGACGCTTGTGAGCTCCCCCTTCCCGGTCAAACTATCACTGCAGCAAATTGGTCATCATCACGTTAGCAATAGCGCCGACGCTGCGCGGGTGCGAACTTTGGACGGCAAGCGCCTTGACATCTAAGTACCTAGCCGCCTAGAACTGTGCCCATTCACTGAACGATTGTCGACGTATGCGTCTGGCTGCATGCCAAATGAGCAAATACGAGTTCTCCGTTCGAGGTTTGAAGAAAAATTGGTCTGCGGTATCACGGACGAGTCAATCGTCGCGTAGTCGGCCGTGCCCTGTCTAGCACAGCAAACCTCGACAAAGCGGAATTCTCTAGATCAACACTGGCAACAGTGTAGCCGCAGGAGCCGTAGCGCAGCCGCAGGTGGTGACCAATGCGTCGACCGTATAGTGGTCGCTGCAATATACAGATCAAACGACCGCAATGGGTCGGAAGCGGCCAGAGGCTCTCCCTCCGAGAGCCGCGACAGCCTTCCAGGAAGAAATCGGGCCGACGGTCTACTCCCAAACGATTGTCGACATGCAGAACCGGCTTCAACTGCGCGTTTCCGAATGGAATCTCGAAGTCCGCGAGGAAGAATTCCCCAATAGGCCCAATTATGCGATTTGGCAGAACAAGCGGCGTAGCTAACGCCGCTTTCAGCACGCGCCCACACAGCTCACAGGCGGAAGACTCAATAATGGCACCCGCGATCGCTGACGCGTGTCTCGCCCTTTAAAATGCACACACCGCCACCACGCATCACTCAACATGGCACTCGCACCGGAACCTTACGCCCCGCGCCGTATTGCCCACATCGACACTTGGCGCACTGCTGACCACGCGATCAAGGTCTATGGCATCCATCGTGATCCCAGTTGGGCTTCCCCTCTTCTTTCCGATGCCGTCATCGCCTCGGCGCGTGCGGCCGTACAAGATGTGCTGACCACCCAGGGCCACGACGAGCGTAGCCATGGGCTGGGATTCTGCATCGTGCACATCGGGGAGGAAGCCGTATGGCTGCTGGTGGATTGGTGGATCTCGGGCGGAATCGTGTGCCAGCAGATGCTATCAGCGCCTCTGGCGCAACCGGATCGGTTCACGCCGGTGAGCACACCGGCACTGGCGTGCGTCTGGGAACTGGTCGTCACGGCGCATGAGCGCAACGCTTGGGTGCGGCACATGCTGACCGCCAAGCCCAACCCGCCTGCGTACCTTGAAGACATATTGCCTGCGGGCCCGTATTGAAAATCCACGTCTACGGCAAGATATGTTCAGACCCAAAGAAATCCTCGTCCTGACAGGGCCACCCGGTTCTGGCAAAACGACCGCGGCGAACATCATTACGCAACTGCCAGGCAGTCCAAAGGTCCACCTGCATGCGGACGACTTTTGGCGTTTCATCAAGACGGGGTCGATCCCGCCTTGGCAAACCGAAGCCCACGGCCAGAATGCCACGGTGATCAACGTCTTGGCCAAGGCGGCGGCCGGCTACGCCAACGGGGGCTACTTCGTGTTGGTGGACGGCGTTATCGGGCCGTGGTTTCTCGACGCGTTCCGCGGCCTAGGGATGGCCCTGCACTACATCGTGCTTCGTCCGGATCTTGCGGAGGCAATCAGGCGCTGCCAGGAACGGGGCGGTGACACGCTGACGGATCCTGCTCCCATTTCTGCGCTGTACCAGCAGTTCGAAAACCTGGGCGCCTTGGAAGCCCATTCCCTGTCGGTTGAAGGTCTGAGCGTTGACGACACCTGTGCCGCGATCGGCAAGGCGGTCGATAGCGGGCGCTTCCGATTACGCTGAATCGAACGATGACTTGAGCACGATTTTCGGCTCATATTCTTGGATACCGCGGCATTAATAATGCCTGACCGGCATAAATTCTGGATATCGACCCATCTCGCAGCAGAGCGGGAATCTGGCGTAGATTAAGCCAATAATTCATCGACGTCTTGCCATTTGGCGCCAAATAAAAAACAGGCAATTGGCTCGATAAAAAAATGCGAGCAAAGCTTCAATAGGCCCTATTGACAAGCATTACCTCGGTCTGAATACTCGCTGCGCGCCGACTTATTAGGCGTATAACGAAACCCGAGGTCTTTCATGTTCATGGCAAGTCGTAAACACTTGGATTGTGTTCGCAGTCGCTTATCTCTTTATCTGCAGTCGGCCTTGCTGGTGTTCGCCTGCACACTGGCTCCAACGGGCGCAGCCTTTGCCGACTCTGCGCTGGCGATCCGCAATGATTCCGCAAGCGCGTTGCAACACCTTTACGCTGCCGAGCCAAGCACGAAAGAACTGGGCGACAAGGCGGTGGCGGTGCTGGTTTTTCCCAAGATCTACAAGGCCGGCTTCGTTGTTGGCGGTGAGCACGGACAAGGCACCCTGTTCAAGGGTAAGGAGCCTATCGGCTATTACGAAATCTCCGCCATGTCCCTGGGCCTGCAGGCAGGTGCGCAGACGTTCGGCTATGCGCTTTTCTTCATGAACCAGAAGTCGCTGAACTATCTCGAAAAGAGCGATGGCTGGGCGTTGGGCAGCGGCCCGAGCTTGGTCGCCTGGGATAAATCCGTGGCTTCCAGCCTGTCTACCACCACCTTGTCCCAAGACGTTTTTGCCGTGCCCTTCGGCGCCCAGGGCTTGATGGCGGGCATGGGTCTTGAAGGCTCGAAGATTTCCAGCATCACCCCCTGACGACATCGATGGCTGGGCAAGAAACGCGTCGGCGGCGAACGCCGCCGTCTCCTTTTTTGCACCGGTTTGTCTCACCTGGATTTTTTTCAATTCCTCCCGAAGGAGCGCGATGTAAATTCGCCCACGATTTCTCGCAAATCGATGCGTAGGGCAAACAATTTTCTGCAGAGGTGGAGCGTCCGGCAATCTGGCTGACGGTAAAGCCTGGATCCATGTCGAACGCCACCCCGTCCATCAAACTCAGAAGCTTCCTGCACATCAGCCCCTACCTGGCCAGTCGGGGCGTCTCTCCGCTTGAATTCTTTCAGCGCGTGGGAGTTTCTCCGAATATTTTCCAGACGCCTGATATCTGGCTTCCACGCACTCTGTGCTTTCAGATCGCCAACGACATGGCGGCCATCGCAGAAGACCCCTTTGCCGGCGCCTACGTCGGCCGCTTGATGGAGTTGGGTTCACTCGGCGCATGGGGGCATCTGGTGCTGCGGTCGAAGAATGTGGCCCAGGCCTGTGCCATGGCAGCGCTCAATGCGGAAATGCTGCATCAGGGCGGAGAAGTCCGCATCGTCACGGAAGGTCGCACGACGCGGCTGATCCATCGTTTCACGGGCCCGCTGGAAGCAGATCCGCAGCAGTTCATCCTGGGAAGTCTCGCGGTGCTTCGCAAGGTGCCGCTGATGTCCGGCGAACCCTCGGCCATACGCGTTCACTTGCAGAGTTCGCGAACCCGGGGCGATGACGCACTGGAAGAATGCCTGGGCCCCAACATCGAAACCGGGGCCGACTACAACATGATCGAATTCGACCGCGACTTGCTTGAAGCGCCGCTTCGACCATTGAAGGACGACTCTCACAAGATCACGCAGGCGCTGCAGTCGACGGTCGATACCGCAGGACTGCTGATCGAGCGGATTTCGGAGCAAGATGACATCAACCTCAGATCCGTCGCGAAAGAAATCGGCATGTCTGCCCGGACGCTGCAACGGCGGCTTAAGCACAGCGGAGTCGATTTCGAAGACTTGCGAGACGAGACCCGCCGTAGCGAGGCGCTTCGGTTGATCCGGCTGGGCAAGTATTCCGCGACCGAAATTGCCTACATGGTCGGCTATAGCGATCCGGCGCATTTCACTCGTGCCTTCAAGCGTTGGACGGGCCATACCCCGTCCCATTTCCGTTCGGCGCAACGCGAACGTTAGTACTGGCTAAGCACTTTGGCATCGAATGGCAAGCCCGGGCGCAGCATCTTCTGTAGCCTCGCGGGGCTGCGCTAGCGGGCAACTCAACAGCGGCAGTCGGTTGCAAGGCGCAGGCCTTCGCAAGGCAACAGCACGGTTATCCATTCAAAGACATGAACGTTTATCCACACTTGGTGGCCTGCGAACATTGCGACAGCGTGTACCAGCGCTGCACGTTGGCGGCAGGCGAGGTCGCGCGCTGCCGTCGATGCGACGCCGTGCTCCAACGCGCCAACCCGATGGATGTGAATCGGTGGCTGGCGTTGACCCTCACGACAGCGGTCGTATTCGTGATCGCGAACGTCTGCCCCGTCGTACGCATCAGCCTGAACGGAACGCATAGAGAGGCGACGCTGTGGGAATTCGCGTGGTCCCTCGCCCAGGGCAGCGTGGCGCCCCTTGCGATCGTCGCCGCGCTGGTGATCATCCTGGTGCCGCTTGCGCAGATTGTCCTGCTTGCATGGGTGCTGCTTTATGCGCGAGTTGGCCATCGCGCGCCGGGCTTTTCCCGGGCCCTGCGGATGCTGGCGCTGTCGCGGCCATGGAGCATGGTCGAAGTCGGCATCCTCGGCATCCTGGTGGCGATCATCAAGCTGATCAGTCTGGTGGAAGTCACTCTGGGCGCAGGCGTCTGGGCTACCGCCGCCCTGATGGTATTGCTGACCGTGATTGCCCATCGAGACCTTGCTGCGCTGTGGGATCAGACCGAAGGCGATCCGGCATTGCGAAGCGGCATCGCGGCATGAGCAGGCAGCCCTTCGCAAGCGATTTGTCGATCGTCGGCTGCCACACCTGCGGCCTGGTTTGCGACCTGGATACGTCCGGGCGAACGCAACAGTGCTCTCGCTGCGGCTCGACGCTCCACCATCGCCGTCCCAACGGTATTGCGCGCGCCTGGGCGCTGCTGCTGACAGCCGTCATCTGCTACATCCCGGCCAATGTGCTGCCCGTCATGCACACCAGCCTGCTGGGCAAGGGCAGCAGCAGCACCATCATGGAAGGTGCGGTGGAGTTCTGGACATCGGGCTCTTATGGCATCGCGTTCGTGATTTTCATCGCCAGCGTGGCAGTGCCTTGCGCGAAATTCCTGATCCTCGGGCTGTTGCTTGCGACCTCCCAACGGCGTAGCCGATGGGCGACGCGAGAGCGCGCCAAGTTGTACCGCATGGTGGAGTTCGTCGGGTACTGGTCGATGCTGGATGTGCTGGTGGTGGCCGTGGTGGCCGCGCTGGTGCAATTCCAGGGCCTTACCGACATCTCTCCACGCGTCGGCATCCTTTTCTTCGGCATGGTCGTGATTTTCACCATGCTGGCGGCCATGTCGTTCGACCCCCGACATATTTGGGATGGTGAAATCAATGGTGGTGATGAATGAATGATGCTTCCCGGGAGCTCCTCGGGCTCGATGCTCCTACGGTGATACCGCGCAGAAAATGGCGGATCTCGCTTATCTGGCTGGTGCCCGTCATCGCCGCGCTGATCGGCCTTTCCATGCTGGTGCAAACCTGGATGACCGAAGGCCCCGTGATCAGTATCACGTTTCGCACGGCCGCCGGCCTGGAAGAGGGCAAGACCTTGGTGAAGTACAAGGACGTCAACGTGGGCACGGTGACGGCGATCGGCTTGAGCGAAGACGGTTCCCGTGTGGTCGCAACAGTCGCGCTGGATAAGGATGCCGCGAGCCTGGCGCGTGAGGACTCCCGGTTTTGGGTGGTGCGCCCGCGCATCGGCATCGATGGGGTTTCCGGCGTGGATACGCTGCTGTCCGGGGCATATATCGGCGTTGACCGGGGGCAATCGACAGAGCCCGGCAAGGAATTCACGGGCCTGGAAAGCCCACCCACCGTCATCGGCGACACACCTGGCCGGTCTTTCGTTCTGCATACCGAAGATCTCGGCTCGCTGGACGTCGGTTCCCCCGTCTATTACCGACGGATCCAGGTCGGCCGTGTCGCGTCGTACCAGTTGGGCGAAGACGGCAAGGCGGTCGCCCTGCGCCTCTTCGTCAACGCGCCCTACGACCGTTTTGTCACCACGGAAACGCGCTTCTGGAACGCCAGCGGGGTGGACGTCTCGCTCGGTGCGGACGGATTCAAGCTGCAAACGCAATCGATCGCCACCATCCTGGCGGGGGGTGTGTCCTTCGGGACGGCCCCAGGCGTGGCCGGCGAGCCTGCAGCAGAAGACTCGACCTACGAACTGGCCAAGGATCAACAGGCCGCGCTGGCCCCGCCCGACGGGCCGTCGCAGACCGCCTATCTGGTCTTCGAGCAATCCTTGCGCGGCCTGACCATTGGCGCGCCCGTGCAGTTCGATGGCATGGACCTGGGCAAGGTCATCTCCATCAAGCCCGATTACGACTCCGACCGACGTCGCTTTCAGTCCAAGGTCGGCGTTGTGGTTTATCCGCAGCGGCTGGGCGAGATCATGGAGAAAATGCCGGCCGTCGACGGCACCGAGGAAGACCGGCTGGTGCACATGCTGCAAGAAATGGTGGCGCACGGCCTGCGGGCTCAGGCAAGGACAGGAAACTTGCTGACCGGCCAGCTTTACATCGCCCTGGACTTCATCCCGAATACGCCCAAGGTCGTTTTTGATCCGCAACGTCGTCCGATAATGCTGCCCACCGTCAGCGGCAGCTTCGACCAATTGCAGGAGCGGGTCGCCAGCATCGTGGGCAAGATCGACAAGATGCCTTTGGACAGCATTGGCCGAAATCTTGACGCGTCCTTTGCCAACCTGAATAAAGCGCTGCAGCAGGTCAACGGCCTGGTCCTGCCGCAGGCCACCCAGACCCTGCGCCAGGCCCAACAAACCATCGGCGCCGCGCACGGCATGCTTGCCGAAGATGCCACGTTGCGGCAGAACCTGGGCCAGGCCCTTCAGGAAATCCAGCGCGCCGCGCGCTCGGTACGCACCTTGACCGACCTGTTAAGCCGCTATCCCGAGGCGATGGTGCGGGGCCGCCCCAAGAACGCCACCCTCGAGGCTTCCACAGAGCCGCCAGCCCGCACGATGGAGACTCCCCAGCGATGACCCGACCTATTCGTATCAGCCTCCTCGCCCTGACCCTGGCGCTGGCAGCGTGCAGCGCGTCTACGCCTGTCCGCCATTACACCTTGCTCACCCCTCAGGCGGACGCGGCGCCTCAGGGGCCGCCAGCGCGCTTCGTAGTCGACGTGCTGCCCGTGACGTTGCCGGAGTATCTGAATCAACCCCAACTGGTGGTCAGGCAAGACGACAGCGGCATGCTCGCCGTCCTGGATGACGAGCGGTGGCTGGGGCCGTTGGACGAAGAGATACGCAACGCCTTGTCGGCGCAGTTGGTCGATCGCCTGGGCACCCAGGACGTCGCCGGCCTGTCCTTGCCCAGCGACGGGCAGGTAATCAGGGTGAAATTGCAGATCCGCCGGTTAGACGCGTGGCCGGGAAAGCGGGTGCAGCTGGAAGCGGGTTGGACCTTGGGGGACGCGCGGGTCCCTGGCAGCGCCAGGCTGGTCTGCCAAGGACGCTTCGAGGAACCCGCGGCCGCCGGCTATCCCGCGCTTGTGCAGGCGCAGCAGCGCCTGATCGCGGCGTTGGCCGAACGGATCGGCCAAGACGCGACGACATGGTCGGCCTCGCGCCAGTCGAAATGCGGGGCCGCGCAGATGTCCTAGACGGACTGCTCCGCCCCCAGAAGCAAGAGAAGAAAAGCAAAAGCAAAAAGCCCGCTGAAACTTGACGTTTCAGCGGGCTTTTTACGAGGAATTCTTGGTGCCGACGGCGAGACTCGAACTCGCACAGCTTTCGCCACTACCCCCTCAAGATAGCGTGTCTACCAATTTCACCACGTCGGCAAATCCAAACCAGAAAAGCATGCCTTCCTGGAAAGTCGAGCATTCTATCACGCAATTAGGCGTTCTGGCGAGTCGGCCCCGTTTTTGGGCCTGACCTTCCCCTCAGCCAACCGGGTGCCCGGGCGGGAACCGGGCGGATCGCCGCCCTGCCCCGCCTATGGCAATCAGTTGATCTGCAGGTTCGTCGCTTTGACGACTTCTCCCCACTTGCGGGTTTCGCTTTCCATGAAGGCCTTGAATGCTTGCGGCGTGTTGGGCGGCGGGGGCATCAAAAAGCCGTTGGTCTGATAGTTGGCGGCCAGGGCGGTGTCCGAAGTCAGCGCCTTGTTGATGGCGGCGTTCACCTTCAGCACGATTTCGGGCGGGGTGCCGGCTGGCGCAAAAAGGCCGAACCAGGCCGCCACGTCGAAGCCTTCCACGCCGGATTCGGCAATGGTGGGAATTTCCGGCGCGAAGGGCACGCGCGCCGCGGTGGTCACTGCCAGGCCAGTCAGCTTGCCGGCCCGCACATGCGGCAGCAGCGGCGGCAGGTTGTCGAAGATGGAGTCCACCTGCCCGCCCAGCAAATCGGCCACGGCCGGGCCGCTACCGCGATAGGGAACGTGCAGGATATCGATGCCGGTCTTCATCTTGAACAGCTCGCAGCCCAAGTGCGCGGACGAGCCGTTGCCGGGGGACGCGCAGGTCAGTTTGCCGGGGTTCTTCTTCGCATAAGCGATGTATTCCTGCACCGACTTGACCGGCACGCTGGCATTGACGGCCAGGATGTTGGGCACCACGTTCAACAACGCGACGGCGTCCAGGTCCTTGAGCGCGTCGTACGACATCTTGGAATACAGCGACTGGTTGATCGCCGTGGAAATCGACCCGACGAACAAGGTGTAGCCGTCGGCCGGAGCGCGGGCCACGGCTTCGGCGCCGATGTTGCTGTTGGCGCCCGGCTTGTTTTCCACAATGAAGGTCTGGCCAAGTTCCTTGCCCAGCACGTCCGCAATCATGCGGGCGCTGATGTCGGTCGTGCCGCCCGGGGCATAGCCCACCACCAGCCGGACAGGCTTGGCCGGATAGCTGTCGGCCTGGGCCTGGGCCTGGACCTGCACGTGGCCCGTGGCCGCGCAGGCCAGCAACGCAGCCATGCCGGCCATTTTGAAATTCATCTTCTTCATGTCTCCTCCAGTTGAAAGCGGATCGGCGCACGGCAATGGGTGCGCCCGTATTTTTTAGTGGTGTGGGACAACGCTGCCCCGGTACGGCCGGTCGGCCGCCTGGCCGCTCTAGGCGGCGCAGGCCGCGCGCACCGGCGCGATCAAGTCCGGCGTGACGTCAGCCAGCGTCCGGCAACCGAGCAGCGCCATGTTGGTCGAGATTTCGCTGCGAAATATCTCGGCGACTTTGCGGATGCCGGCGTTGCCGCCGACGGCGGCGCCGAACAGCTGGGGACGGCCGGTGAAGACCATGCTCGCGCCCAGGGCCACCGCCTTGAGCACGTCGGAGCCGCGGCGAAAGCCGCCGTCGACCATGACCGGCAAACCCGCCGGCACGGCGGCCACAACGTCGGGCAGCGCCTGCAAGGGCGAAATGCAACCGTCCAGCTGACGCCCGCCATGGTTGGAAACAATCACTCCGTCTACGCCCGCGTCGGCGGCCAGCTTCGCGTCCTCGGCGTGCATCACGCCCTTGAGCACGAGCTTGCCCGGCCAGTTTTCCCGGATCCAGCGGATATGCTCCCAAGACAGCTTGTCGCGCTCGCCACGAAAGCCGTTGGGCGGGTCTTGAGTGATGGGCGGTCCGATTTCCTCATACAGGTTCGCAAAACGCGGCACCCCGCTGCCCAGCAGCGTACGCATGAAGACGTTCACGCTCCAGCGCGGATGGCGCATGCCGTCCAGCACCACGCTGGAACTCATTTTGAATGGCACCGTGAATGCCAGCTTCTGCAGGTTTTCGCGATTGGCGCCCACGCAGGTATCGATGGTCACCACCAGCACGGGGATCTCGGCCTGGCGCAGCCGCGCGATCAGCTTGCCGATGCGATCGACGTTGCCCGGCAGATAGGCCTGATACCAGCAGCGCTTGCCGGTCGCCTCCTGCAGCCGCTCCAACGGCACGCTGGAGGCGCCGCTGATGATGAACGGAATCTTGGCATCCTGCGCAGCGCGCGCCAGTGCCAGATCGCACTCGTGCATGACGATGGCGGAGAACCCCGTCGGTGCGAAGCCGACCGGCATGGCATAGGTCTGGCCGAAAAGCTCGACCTGGCTGCTGCGCTGATCCACCACGCGCAGGCCGCGGGGCCGGAAACCGATATCGCGCAGTGCCCGGACGCTCTCGTCGAGCGATGCGCCGTCTTCCGTGCCGCCGCAGACGTAACCTTCGACGCAGCGCGGCAGGATGCGGCGCGCCTCACGTTCGAAGTCGCGCACCGACAAGCAGCGGTTCAAGCGGCTCATGCCGCCACCGGGGTACCGGTTTGCAGGCCCAGCGCCTGCAGGCAAGCGGCCAGGGAACGGTCCTGCGTGTCTTGGTAAAGCGCCAGTTCGTCTTGCACCGGCGCGCCCAACGCGGCTTCGAAGGCGGTCTGGCTGGCGTTCTGCGCGTACTCGGCCTGGGCCTTGTCACCCAGGTTCGACTGGAAGATGCCCGCGGCGCTGACCGGCAGGAAGTCCTCGTAGACCAGCGGCTCGAACCGGATGTAGCCCTGGCTGATCAGCGACTGCACGTCGCCCTCTGGTGCGGGGCCCTGCTTGCCGGTCAGGAAGTAGCGGAAATAGCCCAGACCTTGATCGTGCAATTGCGCATAGTCGTCCGGGAACGCGGCAAAACAGTCCTGCAGGTTCTGCATGTAGGCGGCGGCATTGCTTTCATTGGGTGCCCCCTGGATACGGCTGCGCGCCAGATCCAGCGACTGGTCGTACAGCGCCCGGCCTTTGCGGGTCAGGGCGATACCGCGCTGCTCGATCTCGCCGAAGCGGGCGGTATGGCTGCCCACGCCGTTCTGGCCGTCCGCCCCAGCGAACAGGACCGGTTCTTCCAGCGCCTTGAAACTCGTTTGACGCAACAGGATCGGGCACTTGCGCGGCGGCGGACCTTCGATCACCGCCTTGGCCGACACGCCACGGCGCGGCATCTCGGCCTGGGCCTCGTCGATGTCCAGCGTGCGCGGCGTCAGATGGTTGATGTGCGGTCCCTTGAAGGCCACCACATCGGCAATCAGGCGATGCTGGCCGTGCAATTCCCGATAGTCATCCAGGCTGACCGTCGCCTCGCTGTGCCAGCGGAAGGTATGCAGCGCTTCGGTGACGAATTCCCGGGCGTCGGCGTCGTTCAAGCCGCCTTGCGTCTCGAAGCGGCCCGCCAATTCCAGGGCCCTAGCCGTAAAGATCTGGCGCGCGGCCAGAATGCGGGCGGCCTTGTCGCGCAACGCGACGTCGTCGATCAATTCCAAGCGCAGCAGCGACGTGAAGACGCGGAACGGGCTGGCTTGCAGAGAGGCTTCGTGCGTGGCGCGAAATGCCGTCGAATGCACCGGCACGCCGGCCGGCGACAGGTCGTAGTAACCCACCGGCTGCATGCCCATTACGGCGAAAACACGTCGCATGTTGGAAAGCTCTTCGGGCGTGCCTACGCGAATCGCGCCGTGGCGCTCGATGTCCAGGCGTTCGATTTCGCCGGTGCGCGCCAGTTGCTCGGCCAGTTCGGGCTGCTCGGCCAGCGTCTTGGCGTTGACCTCAGCCACCAGGTCCAGCAACGTGTCGTACAGGGGCACTTCCGACTTGTACATGTCGGACATGGCGCGGGAGAACCAGGCGCGGATCTGATCGGGATTGACGAAGTTCTGACTCATGGCGGGCTCGGCACATCGGTAAACAGGGATGGCCCGCATGAAATCACGCCCGGCAGGCGCAATCAAATGAAAAAATTCGGCCTAATCAGTCCGTTTTTTCATGGATCGCGCGCGCAGGGCGTCGCGGTCTCGCTTTTGCGTGGCCTCTTCTTCGACCCACGCCACGAATTGCTTGATCTTCGGGACTTCGGCGGAGTGTTCGGAATAGGCCACGAAGTAGGCGCCGTCGCTGGGCTGCACGTAGCCCCAGGGGATGACCAGCTTGCCGGCCTGCAGTTCTTCTTCGGCCAGCAATCTTGGGGTCAGGGCGATGCCGCAGCCGCCTTCGGCTGCCCGCACGCACATGTAGAACGTGTCGAACCGGGGGCCGTGATAACTGCGGTCGGACTGGAATTGCTGATGCGAGAAATAGTCGTGCCAGGCTTCCGGGCGGGACGCGCACTGGATCAGCGCGTGGTCGCTCAGCGCCTCCAGGCTGGGCACTGCATCTCCGGGCAGAAAGCCGGGCGCGCACACCGGCACTACTTCGGCTGCGAACAGCTCGCGGCATTGGGCGCCGGGCAAGGTGCCATGGCCGAAGAAGAAGGAAATGTCGATCTTGGCCTGCATCAGATCGAAGGGCCGGGTTTCGCTGCGTACCCTCACCTGGATATCCGGATGCGCGGCCATGAAGCGCTGCAGCCGCGGAATCAGCCACCGCGCGCCAAACGTGGGCTGCGTGCCGATGGTAAGCACCTGGGTTTCGCTGCCGTAGGTCAGGATGTAGCGGGACGACATGTCCACCTGGTTCAGGATCGCCCTGACCTCGGACTGGTAAAGCGCCCCCGCGGGCGTCAATTGCAGTCGCCGGCGCACGCGCAGAAAAAGCGGGTTGCGCAACAGCGCCTCCAGCTGTGCGATCTGCTTGCTGATCGCGCTTTGGGTCATGTGCAGTTCTTCGGCGGCGCGCGTGACGCTCATGTGCCGCGCGACCGCATCGAAGCTCTGGAGCGCCATCATTGACGGCATCAAACGCTTTTCCATGGGGGCCGATCCGAAATGTCCGGCGCGGGGGCCGGACTGCGATGACAGGATATCCGGCCTTGCAGCCCGAGGCACGGCACCAATGAAAAAGGCCGGCGTCAGACGCCGGCCTTCTTGTCTACGCTGGAGCTTACTTCGCCGGCGTTGCGGGCGTGTCGGCCGGCTTATCGCCTGCTGCGGGCGCAGCCGGAGCCGTGGGCACCGAAGCGTCGGGCTTGGCCGGCGCGGCAGGAACCGAAGCGGCGCCCGGGACGGACGATGCACCTGCACCCGGCGCGGCGGGCACAGAACCCGGCACTTGCGGAACCGAACGGTCGGACGGGAAGCTTTGCATCACGCCGGAATCCACGGCCGGGCCGTTGGTGCCCTTGTGGCTGACGTAAGCCAGGCCAGCGGTGGATGCGAAGAAGACCACGGCGGCCCACTTGGTCGCGCGCGACAGGAAGTTGGCGGCGCCGGTGGCACCGAACAGGCTGCCGGACGAACCGCTACCGAAAGCGGAACCCATGTCGGCGCCCTTGCCCTGCTGCAGCAGGACCAGAACGATGATAGCCAGCGCCGAAAAGACTTGGACGGCCAGCAGAAGTTTAAGCATCAAGGGCATTACAGACTCCGGAACGGAAACTTAGATGGCGGCAATACGCAAAAATTCTTCAGCCACAAGCGACGCGCCGCCGACCAGGGCTCCGTCGATATCAGTCATGGCGAACAAACTGGCGGCGTTGGCAGCTTTGACGCTGCCGCCGTACAAAACCTGCACCTGCTCCGCGCCCAGCGCGCGCAAGGCGGCGCGGATGGCGGCGTGGACTTCTTGCGCTTGCTCGGGGCTGGCGGTGCGGCCAGTGCCGATGGCCCAGACGGGCTCGTAGGCCAGGACCATGCGCGACACAGCGTCCGCGCCCAGCGCCAGCACGGGCTTCAACTGGCGTTCGATGACGGCCAGGGTGTTGCCGGCTTCGCGGTCGGCCAGCGACTCGCCCACGCAGACCACGGGGGTCAGGCCGGCGGCCAGCGCAGCTTGCGCCTTGGCGGCCACGACTTCATCGGTTTCACCGTGCAGCACGCGGCGCTCGGAGTGACCGGCCAGCGCCCAGCGGCAGCCGAATTCTTTCAGCATCGCACCGGACACTTCGCCGGTGTAGGCACCCTTTTCGTGCGCGCTGACATCTTGCGCGCCCCAGGACACGCTGCTTCCGGTCAGGGCCGAACCGGCTTGCGCCAGGTAGGGAAACGGAACACAGATGCCGATATCGCAGTGGCTCGCGGCATCCGCGGCGCGCAACTCGGTCAGCAACGCGGCGTTCTCGGCCAGGTTGCCGTGCATCTTCCAGTTGCCCAGCACGAGGCGGGCGCGGTTTTCGACTGAAGTCATGGCGCAATTGTCAGAGAGGGTGAGTCCCGGGGGATGACGCGACCGCCCACGGGCCTGCCTGGAAAAAATTCCAGGCGAAACCCGAGATTGTATCCTGTTGCGCGGCGATACGCCGAACGCCGCGCGTTTCTTACATTGTCAGGATGATTTTGCCGATATTTTCGCCGCCTTCCATCATGGCGTGCGCCTTGGAGGCCTCGGCCAAGGGGAAAGTTGCGTGCACGATCGGCTTGATGGCCCCTTTTTCCAGCAAGGGCCAGGCGTGTTCGCGCAGGGCGCGCGCGATGGCGCCCTTGAAGTCGATGGACCGGGGACGCAGCGTGGACCCGGTGATGGTCAGGCGGCGGCGCATGACCTGAGACGTATCCACATCGGCGCGCGCACCGCCCAACTGGGCAATGATGACGATGCGGCCGTCATCCGCCAGGCATTGCATGTCGCGGGCGATGTAGTCGCCGGCCACCATGTCCAGGATGACGTCCACGCCGCGCCCGCTGGTGGCGTCCATGACTTCCTTCACGAAGTCCTGCGTCTTGTAGTTGATGCCCTTTTCAGCGCCCAGCGCTTCGACGGCACGGGCGCGGTCGTCGCTGCCGACCGTCGCGTAGACCTTGTTGCCCATTGCGCGGGCCAGCTGGATCGCCGTGGTGCCGATGCCGCTTGCGCCGCCGTGCACCAGCAGGATCTCGCCATCGGACAGACGGCCGCGGTCGAACACGTTGCTCCAGACGGTAAAGTAGGTTTCCGGCAGGCCGGCCGCTTCGATGTCGGACAGGCCCTTGGGGATGGGCAGGCACTGGGCGACGGGCGCCACACAGTATTCGGCGTAACCGCCGCCCGCCACCAGCGCGCAGACCTTGTCGCCCACGGCAAAGCCGCTGCCGGCCACGTCGCCGCCCACGATTTCGCCGGCCACTTCCAGGCCCGGCAGGTCGGACACGCCGCGCGGCGGGGCGTAGTTGCCCTTACGCTGGAACACGTCGGGGCGGTTGATGCCCGCGGCGCTGACTTTGATCAAGACTTCACCCGCGCCGGCCTCGGGCGTGGGGCGTTCTACGGGGACCAGAACCTCGGGGCCGCCGGGGCGGGAGATTTCTACAGCTTGCATCGCGTGCCTCCTTTGCAGCAAATGGATTATTATTGCGCCCTTTACGGCATATCGCGTTGTCGTTCGGGCAGAATGTTTGCCTGACGGCCGAATCGCCGGACAGCGGGTGCAGGTCAACCAGGCCCCACCCGCAAGACAAATCAGCAGACCCCGGAAGCGTGGCAGAGTGGTCGATTGCACCGGTCTTGAAAACCGGCAACGGGCAACCGTTCGTGAGTTCGAATCTCACCGCTTCCGCCAAATATCGGCATCATCAGGGCCCATCGTCAGATTGCGGCCCGAACCGCCCCCCCGTCCAAGCCTTCGGGCTGGGCGCCATCACCGGCCGTGGCCGCCGGCTCCCTCCTCTTCCGACGTAAAGCCCTGCCCCGCAACACTTTTGTGTGAAGAATTGCGCGCGCGCCACCCGGATTCGGCAGGTTTTACAATGAGAACGATTATCCTTTAATATTCCAGGGCTCCCACTTCCCTGCGACGTGCTTTGTGTCGACCTCCTCTGATCAAGTGCACCAGCTTTACGACAGCCACCACAGTTGGCTTCGGACGTGGCTGCGCGGGAAGTTGAACAATGTGCATCAAGCGGCGGATCTGGCCCACGACGTGTTCGTGCGGGTCCTGAGCAAGCCCTCGGACCTGGATCAGGTCCGCGAGCCGCGCGCCTACCTGACCACCATCGCCCGCCATCTGTTGTTTGACCACTGGCGGCGCCAGCAAATCGAACAGGCCTGGCTGGAGAGCGTGGCGGCGCAGCCCGAGCAGTTCGCTCCGTCTCCCGAAGAAACCGCCCTGGCGCTGGAAGCGCTGATGGCGGTGGACACCATGCTCAACCGGCTGGGCGAGCGGCCACGGCAGGCGTTCCTGATGTCACTGGTCTACGGCATGCGCTATCACGAGATCGGCACCGCCTTGGGCGTGTCCGAACGCATGATCAAGAAGTACATGGCGCAGGCCATGCTGCATTGCCTGGCGCTGGACATGTCCGCAGCGCCGGCGGCGTAGTCCACCATGCCGCAACGCCCGCCGGAGGCTTCCGCGGATTCGGTGGAGTTCCGCATCCTGCAAGAGGCCGCCAACTGGTTCGCGCTGCTGGCGTCGGATTCGGTGACGTCCCAGGATCAGGAGGGCTGGCGCCGATGGCTGGCGGATTCCACGCAGCATCGGCACGCCTGGGCCCGGGTCGAAGCCATCAGCGGCCAATTTTCTCCCTTGTCCACCGACGCCACCCGCGTCCCGTCCATGGCGGCACTGCAATCCGCCGGCCGCAGGCGTCAGGCGACGCGGCGCCGCGCGCTGGCCGGCCTGGCTGCACTGGGGTTGGGGTCCTTGTTGGGTTGGGCGGCATGGCGCGATGGGCGCGGCGCTGCCTGGCTGGCGGCGATGAACGCCGATTACCGCAGCCCTTTCAGCGGGACGCGCGCCGTCACGCTGCCGGACGGTACCCGGATCTGGCTCAATGCCGATACCGCCTTCAACACCCATTACACCGACGGACTGCGCGAAATTGTCTGCCTGTCAGGTGAAATACTGGTCGAAACCGCCGCGGATCCCGCGCGGCCCTTCACGGTACGCACCGCCGATGGCCTGCTGCGTGCGCTGGGAACGCGGTTCACGGTCAAGCTGGAACCGGGCCAGACCTTTCTGGCGGTCTACGAAGGCGCGGTGGAAGTGCGGCCTGCCGACGGCGCCACGCCGCCGCAGGTGGTGGCTTCGGGACAGCAATTGCGCTTTACCCGAAGCGCGATCGGCGCAGCGCAGGCAGCGGAACCGGCGCGGCAAGCCTGGGCCTCGGGCGTACTGCTGGCGGAAGACACCGCACTGGGCGAACTGGTGCGGACCTTGAGCCAATACCGCAGCGGCTACCTCGGGTGCGATCCCCGCGTGGCCGCCTTGCGGGTCACCGGCGCCTTTCCGATTCACGACACCGACCGGGCGCTGGAAATGCTGGCGGCCGCCTTGCCCGTGCGCGTACGCACGACGCTGCCTTGGTGGACCACCGTGGATCCGCGCTAGGCAGGTTCCCTTTTTTTGCGGCCTGTCCGTCATACCGGAAGAACACGTAATTCTATTTCCGGATCGGAACCCTGCCATGACCTCATTGCCCCCGCCCGCGCGACACCGCTCCCACGGCCGCCTGCTGTCCCGATTGACGTTGCTGGCCCCGCTGGGCCTGTCCATGCAGCCGGCGCTGGCGGCATCCGGCGCGCAGCCTGCGCCTACCCTCGCCCAAGCTGCCACGGCGCCGGCGGCAATCCACTACGACATCCCGCCCGGCCCCCTCAGTCAGGTCCTGACGCAGATCTCTTCCCGGGCAAAGATCTTCGTGGTGGCGGATTCCGCGCTGACGGGCGGCAAGCGCAGCTCCGGGCTGAGCGGCACGTACACCCCTCAGGAAGCCATGTCGCGCGTGTTGAGCGAACAGGGCCTGCGCGCGGCGCAACAAAGCAACGGCACGTGGCTGGTGCAGGCCGCGCCGGCCCCGGGTGTGACGACCCTGCAACCCGTCACCGTCAGCGGCCGCCAGGACACGGCGCGCGGGGCGGTCGACGGCATTGTGGCCACGCGCAGCCTGGCGGGCACCAAGACGGACACGTCGCTGCTGGAAACCCCGCAGGTCATCAACGTGATTACGCGCGACCAGATGAACCAGCAGGGCGCCAACAGCGTCGCCGAGGCTTTGCGGTACACGCCTGGCGTCATCGCCGAACCCAACGGGTTCGACGTGCGCTACGACTGGAACTACGTGCGCGGCTACTCCACCATGGGCACGCAGTGGCTGGACGGCCTGGCGCTGCCGGGCGACCCCAGCAGTTATGCCGTGCCGCGCATCAACGGCTACGCGCTGGAGCGCGTGGAAGTCATCAAGGGCCCCGCATCGGTCCTTTACGGCAAGAGCGTGCCGGGCGGACTGCTGAATCAGGTAGGCAAGCGGCCGCAGGAAGAAGCCATGCGCGAAGTACAGGTGCAGGCCAGCGGGTTCGGCGGCACGCAGTTCGCCACCGACCTCACCGGACCCGTCACCGAGGACGGGCAGTGGCTATACCGGGTCGTCGGCCTGCAACGCCAGTTGCATACCCAGGTGGACCTGGAACGCGATCGCCAGACCTTGATCGCCCCCAGCCTCACGTGGCGGCCATCGGCGGCCACATCGCTGACGCTCAATGCGTTCTACCAGAAAGACAAGCCCCAGATGAGCGCGCGCTTCTACCCGGCCAAGGGCACGCTGCACGACAATCCGGCCGGCAACATCCCGCGCAGCATGTACCTGGGCGAGCCGTCATCCGACAGCTTCAACCGCACCTATCAATCCATCGGCTACGAGTTCGAACACAAGTTCAACGACACCACGACGGTCCGGCAGAACCTGCGTTTCGCGCAGGGCAAGCAGGACATGTTCCTGATCCGCGCGCATCCCTTCGTGGCCTATCAGCCCGACGGCCACACCTTGAACCGGGTCTCGGCGATCTCGGACGACAGCATCAAATCGCTGGCGGTCGACAGCCAGATCGAGACCCGGTTTGACACCGGTGCGTTGCGCCACACCTTGCTTGTGGGCTTGGACCTCCAGCGCGGCACGCTGTCGAACAACTTCGCCAACAGTTCCATCGGCGTCCCGCCGCTGGACATTCTTGACCCTATCTACGACCGGGTCATCCCCAAGCCCCCGGCCTACACCTCGTCGTCCTTCCAGAATGTGCGCCAGGTGGGCTTGTACGCCCAGGACCAGATCCGCTTCGGGCGGGCCATCGCCACGCTGGGCCTGCGTCACGACGATTCGCGGATATCGGCCAATAACCGCATCACGAACGCAACCACGATCACGTCCGACTCGAAGGTCACCGGCCGTGCCGGCCTGACCTATGTCTTCGACAACGGCATCGCGCCCTATGCCAGCTACTCCACCTCCTTCCTGCCCACCACCGGGCTGGACCGCCAGGGCAATACCTTCAAGCCGCAGACCGGACGCCAGTTCGAATTCGGCGCGAAGTACGAACCGGCAGGCGGTTGGGGGTTTGCGACCTTGTCGTTCTTCCGCAATGACATGAAGAACGCCCGCACGCCGGATCCGGTCGACTCGATCTTCTTCGTGCAATCGGGCAAGCAGCGCGTGCAAGGCATCGAATTCGAAGGCAAGGCGCAACTCTCTACCAACCTGGATTTCCTGCTGTCTTATTCCTACATGAACTCCGAGGTGCGCTCCAGCAGCAACCCGGCTGACGTCGGCCGCCACATGCTGTACGTGCCGGAGCATCAGGCAAGTGCGTGGATCAACTATCGGCTGCCCGCCGTGCCCGGCCTGCAAGTGGGCATCGGCGGCCGCTTCATGTCTTCCTATGACACGGCATCGGACTACAACCCCGATCTGACGATTCCGTCACTGTTCCTGGCCGACGCCAGCGTGGCCTATGACTTCGGCGCGGTCAGCAACACGCTCAAGGGCACCATGCTGCGCGTCTCGGTCTGGAACCTGGCCGACAAATCCTATGTGTCGCACTGCCTGAACGCGACCGGCGCAACCTGCAACTACGGCGCCCGCCGCAGCGTCATCGCCAACCTGACCTATCGTTGGTAACCCATGACGCCGATGATTCTGGTCGGCGCATCGGCGGCCACCGTCGCGGGCGCGGCACTGATGCACTTGAGCTCTCGCCATCAGCAGTGGCTTGCGCACCCCCTGGGGCGCGCAAGCGGCTGGCTGGGCGCGATGGTCCTGGGCCTGAGCACGTGCGTTTGGGCGAGCTTGATGCACGTGGCGGCGGGCCTGTGCACCGCCCTGATCCTTACCATGGCGACGTGGATCGCCCTGCCTTACGGCGCGATCTGGCTGCGGCGAAACAAGGGCGGACATGGCGGCTAAACCTTGGACCGCGTGGGACTGGTGCTGGCGGATCCTGGCCGGTAGCACGGCTGGCCTGACGCTCGCGTTCTTCGTTCCGGCCTGCTTCGCGCTGGCCGGAGACGGCATCATGCACCTGAACAAATACCAGGTCGCGATGTGGATGGTGCCGCCGCTTTGGGTCGCGGTGGTTGGTATCGGTTTCTCGTTGCGCACAACCTCGCGCGCCGGTCTGATCAAAACGTACAAGCAGGTGCACACCTGGACCGGCTTGTTGAGCGGGCTGGCGCTGTTCGTGGCCTTTTATGCCGGCGCGATCACCATGTTCAAGGAACCGATTGCGCGCTGGTCGGCTCCCCAGGCCAGCTTGCAGACGACGTTGCCGCAGTTGCCCGCATTGATTGACCAGGTGATGGCCGCGCACCCGGCCGCCGCCCGCGCGTTCGTGGTGGAGTTGGCCGCGGACCCGAGCGGCGCCGCCGCTCTGCACTGGCAAGAACCGGGGGCTGCAGGCAAGCCGCCCGGCGCCGGCACGACGTTTTCGGCGCGCCAGGAAACCGACGGCACTCTGCAGGTGGACGCGGTCCGGCAAAGCCGCATCGGGCAATTCGTGGATGAGCTGCATCGCACCGCCGGCCTTCCGGCCGACCTGGAATCCGGCGTCCTGGTGATGGCCGTCATCAGCGGCCTCTACGCGCTTGCCCTGGTGTCGGGTGTGGTCGTGCTGTGGCCCACCCTGATCAAGGATTTCTTCGCGCTGCGCTGGGGCGCCAATCTGAAGCGCCTGTGGCTGGATGCACACAACGTCATCGGCATCGTCAGCTTGCCCTTTCATGTGACGATGGCGTTGAGCGCCATGGTCTTCGGCTTGCATGACCCGATCTACGCCGTGCAAGACCGCCTGGTGTACGACGGGCAACTGGCCCGGATGTACGAGGAAAGCAGCCCCATGCGGGAAGCCCGCGCTGGGGAAGGCGCCCGCGCCATGCTGCCCGTCGCGGATCTTCTGGCTCGAGTTCGCGAGCAGGAACCCGGCGTCACGCCCCTGCGGCTGACCTATCGCCACTATGGACAGACAGGCGCCACGGTCTGGTTGCAAGGCCGCGACGACCGCCAGTTCATGCGCAAGCCCGAAGGCGGGTTCCTGTTGGTCAGCGCGGAAACCGGCCAGGTGCTGAACCGGGAATATGGGCCGGGGGGCCAGGGGTGGATGCGCTGGGTGACCGGATTCTTCGCCCTGCACTTCGGCAGCTATGGCGGCGAACCCGTGCGCTGGGGTTACTTCGTCTTGGGGCTGGCCGGCGCCTTTCTGTTCTACACGGGCAACCTCCTCTGGATAGAGTCGCGGCGCAAACGGGCGCGAGGCGCAGCGGGCAATGTCACGCAGCGTCGGGATGTCCGCGCCATGGGGGCGTTGACCGTGGGCGCCTGCATGGGCTGCATCGCGGGCGTTTCAGTGGCGATCGCCGCGGCGCGTTTCGTGGAGGGCCCGGCCTGGGCGCTCTATTACCTGACCTTTCTGGGGTTTACCGGTGCCGCATTTGCCTTGGGGCCGGCCTGTGCCGCCACGGCCCTGCCGCGGGCGGCCGCGGCGGCCATGTTGGCCATTCCAGCGGCGACTCTGCTGGCGTGGGCGCTGTCGGGCTGGAACGCCCAGGTGGCGCTAAGCGCTCCAGCGGTAGACGCGGTGGCCCTGGCGGGCGCGGCCCTCCTGTGGCGCACAGCCGTCGCCGCCCGGCGGCGTGCCCGCAACGGCCCGCAAGACAGCATCTGGGCAAGCGGCTGAGCCCTGCGGGTCTTCCCCTGCTGTTTGCGGCGCGCCTTTTTCTATATACTGAATGATACTTATTCCTATTTTTTAAGATCTTCAGTTCATGGGAAAGCACTCCGCCCATTCCGCCCTGGCTTCCCTGTACGTGAACTATCGCCCCTGGCTGGTGGACCGCCTGCGCTTTCGTCTGCGCAATCAGGCAGACGCTGAAGATCTGGCCTCCGACACGTTTCTGCAAGCCGCCGTCAGCCGCGAACCCGTGACCGCGATCGCAGAACCCAAGGCCTACCTGTCCACCATCGCCCGCCGGCTGCTGTTCCATTTCTGGCGCCGGCGCGAACTGGAACAAGCGTATCTGCAATGGCTGGCCTTGCACGCCGACGACATGGCGCCCTCGCCCGAAGCCGTGGCGCTGGGCGTGGAAATGCTGATGCGGGTGGATGCCGTCCTGCACGGATTGCCTCCGGCGGTGCGCGCCGTCTTCCTTTATAGCCAGCTGGACGGCCTGGGGTACGAAGACATCGCGCGGCGCATGGGCTTGTCGGTGCGCACGGTGCAGCGGCACATGGCGCTGGCGCTTGAACGCTGCCTGCGCGTGCGCCGCGAGGGGCACGCATGAGCCCCGAGATCGATCGCCAGGCCGTGCAATGGATGCTGCGCCTGAATGCCGGCAACGCCGATGCCGCTGAACAACTGCGGTTCCAGCAATGGCGCCAGGCCGACCCCGCGCACGCCCAGGCCTGGACCACCCTGCAGGAAAGCGTGGCGGGCCCGCTGCAGGCGTTACGCGCGCTGGGCGCGGCCCAGACGCAGGATTCCGCCGGCGCGACGCTGCGCGGCATGCTGGTCCGGGGCCCGTCACGGCGCCTTTTCCTGGGCAAGACCCTGGCCCTGGCGGGAGTGGCGGTGGGCGCCGGCTGGCTGGGCGCGCAGCAATGGCGGCAGCGTGGCGACCAGGTCACCGGCACGGGCGAGCGACGTTCCCTCGCGCTGGATGACGGCAGCCAATTGCAATTGAACGCGGACAGCCGCATACGTCTGGAATTCACCGGCGCGGTGCGCCGCGTGCGGCTGCTGCGGGGCGCGTTGATCGCCGCCGTGGCGCCTGACGAATCGCGCCCGTTTGGCGTCAGCACCGATGACGGCACGGTGTGGGCGCTGGGCACCCGCTACATGGTGCAAAAGGAAAGCGACCACAGCGTGGCTGCCGTGCTGGAGCATACGGTACGGGTCCGGGCGCGCAATGGCGCAACGGAACAACTGGCCGAAGGACAGGCGGCCGTCTATGACGCCTCGGGCGTCCGGCGACTGAGCGGCTCGCCGGCCCACGCGCTGGCGGCCTGGGAAGCAGGCCGGATCGAGGTGCTGGACGCGTCGCTCGCGGAAGTCGCCTCGGCGTTGCGCCCCTACATGCGGGCAACGCTACATGTGTCGGAAGCGGCGGGCCGGCTGCGGGTGCAGGGGGTATTTTCGCTGGACCGGCCCGATGAGGCCTGGGCCGCGCTGGCAGCGACGTTGCCGTTGCGCATCAACCATTACGGCGGCCTGCTGACCTGGGTGGACCGGGCCTGACCCTGCACCCGCGCTTTTTACAATTTTGTTGTCCGGTTTTCCGGCGCCGATACACCTCCGGGTAGGAATTCGAGAAATCAGCAACCCGGAGTTGTACGTCATGCATCCTTTGTATCGGGCCAGCCTTGCGGTGGCCGTCGCCGTGGTCTCCCCTGCCGCGCTTGCGCAGCCGGCCCCCACTTCCCAGCACTACGACATTCCCGCCGGGCCGCTGGCGGTCGCCTTAAACCGTATCGCGGCGCAGAACAACCGCGTGCTGTCAGTCGACCCCGCGATGGTCCGCAATATCGGCGCGCCCGCGCTTAGCGGCACCTACTCGTTCACCGACGCGCTGGGCCGTATCACCGCCGGGTCGGGCCTGGAAGTGGTGACGCTGCCCGGCGGCGCGTTGACCGTGCGCCGCGTGCCGCAGTCAGCCGTGACGACGCTTGCGCCGATCAACGTGACCGCCAACGCGGAAACGGCCTGGAGCCCGGTCACGGGATACGTGGCCAAGCGCAGCGCCACCGGCACGAAGACCGACACGGCCATCCTCGAAACACCGCAATCGATCTCGGTCGTCACCGCCGACCGCATCAGCGCCATTGGCGCCACCACGCTCAAGGATGCGCTGGGCTACACGCCGGGCGTGGCCACCACCACCTACGGCGCCGATTCCCGTTACGACTGGATCGCGATCCGCGGCTTCGACGCCTATTCCCCCGGCTTCTACCTGGACGGCATGCCGCTGCGCAACAACGGCAACTGGGGCATATGGCAGACGGAAAACTACGGCGCGGAACGGATCGAGATCCTGCGCGGGCCTTCATCGGTGCTGTACGGGCAGACAGGCCCTGGCGGCCTCGTCAATGTGGTCAGCAAGCGACCGACCGAAGAGCCCCTGCACGAATTGCAGGCCCAGTTGGGCGACCATTCCCGACGGCAGTTAGCCGGCGATTTTTCGGGACCGCTCGACGAAGACGGAAAGTGGCTGTACCGCATCACGGCGATGGGGCTGGATTCCGAGATGCCGGCCCACGGCATCTCCAACGACCGCCTGTACATCGCCCCGTCGTTGACGTGGCGCCCGTCCGCCGACACCTCGCTGACGCTGCTGTCGCAATACGGCCGCAAAGAGGGCGGCACCTATACGCGCGTTCGTCCGGCCGCGGGCTCTCTCGTGCCCACGCCCATTGGCACCCACATCCCCACCGACCTGTTCGTGGGCGAACCCGATTACGACAATTTCGACCAGACGCAATGGATGGTCGGCTACCTGTTCGAACACCGCGTCAATGATGCGGTGACGCTGCGCCAGAACGCGCGCTATGGCAAGTTGCGGGTGGATTACGCCGCGGTGCAGTCCCTGGGCTACCTGCCCGTCAATGAAGATCCGTCCGATCCGGCCAACTATCAGACCTTGCGGCGCAGCGTCTCCGGCAGCAAAGAGAACATTTCCAGCTTCACCATCGACAACCAGGCGCAGACCGATCTGCGCTTCGGCAACTGGCAGCATCGGATACTGCTGGGGGTGGACTACCAGCGCACCACCATCGACCAAGTCAGCTTCAACGGCGGCTATGCCCCCCCGCTGTCGATTTACGATCCCGTCTATGGCCGGGGCGGTATCGAACGGCCCACGCCGTGGATGGACGCCGACATCAACGTAGCGCAGACCGGCGTGTATCTGCAAGACCAGATCAAATGGAACGACCGGTGGGTCCTGACCCTGGGCGGCCGGTACGACGACGTATCGGGCAAGATGCGCAACCGCCAAGACGGATCCACCACGCGCTTTCCGGATAACCACTTCACCAGCCGCGCCGGCCTGGTGTATGTGGATCCGACGGGCTGGGCGCCGTACCTGAGCTATTCGGAATCATTCTCCCCCACCGCAACCATCGATCCCGTCAGCGGCACCCCGTTCAAGCCTGAAACCGGCAAGCAATACGAAGCCGGCGTGCGCTACCAACCGGTCGGACGCACGGACAGCTACAGCGCCGCGGTCTTCGAGCTGCGCCGCAAGAACTACATCACCTACGACGACCAGTCGATGCCCAGCCAGAAGGGCGAAGTGCTGGTGCGCGGCCTGGAGCTTGAAGCCACCTTCCAACCCCTGCCCCGCTTGAATGTCGTGGCCGCCTATACCTGGACGCCGAAGGCCGACGTGGTCGAAAGCAGCAATCCCGCAGAGGTCGGCAAGCAGGCCACCGCCGTACCCAAGCATCGCGCATCGCTGTGGCTGGACTACCGGTTCGAATCCGCCATCAAGGTCGGCGTGGGCGCACGCTACACCGGCACGAACTTCGGCGACGGCGAAGCCGCGCCGGCCAAGGTGCCGTCGTTCCTGCTGTTCGACGCGATGATCGGCTACCAGATCAAGAACTGGACCCTGGCGCTGAACGCCCGCAATCTGACCAACAAGACCTACATCGCCAACTGCGGCTATGGCAACTGCTACTACGGCGACCAGCGCACCGTCGTGGGCACCGCCACTTACCGCTGGTGAAGACCGGCCGGCCACGCTTCGTGGCCGGCGCTTGATCCGCGTCAGGCGCGGGCGGACGCGCGCCTACCGGGCCGGGTAGCGCAGGCGTAGTATGGGACTTGTTGTCCTCGCCCCGCGTGGCGGCCATGACCCGCGCCGCCCTCCCCACCCTCGGAGGTTGCCATGTACAAGCACATTCTTATCCCCATCGACGGATCCAGCCTGGCCAATACCGGCCTGGAACAAGGGCTGGGCCTGGCCCGCGCATTGGGCGCCAGCGTTACCGTGGTGACGGCATACGGCTCCTTCCATATGCCATCGATGGAAACCGTGCAGCTGGAGGGCGTGCGCAAAACCTACGAACACCAGGCCAAGGAACTGGCCGGCTCGTACCTGGCAGAAGCCGCCGCCCGGGCCCAGGCCTTGGGCGTGCCCTGCACGACTGAAATGCGAGAAAGCGACACGCCCTACCAGGTCATCATCGACATCGCCTTGACGCAAGGCTGCGACCTGATCGCCATGACCTCGCACGGACGCAGCGGCATGGCCGCCCTGTTGTTGGGCAGCCAGACGCAAAAGGTCCTGGCGCACTCGACGGTACCGGTACTGGTGTACCGCTAGGCCTGCGGGCCGTTACGCCACGGCCGCGGCGCCGTGGAACGTCTTGGGGATGCCTGCCGCGGCCACGCCGCTGCGCAGGGTCTCTTGCGGCAAGGCTTCGGCCAGCAACGCGCGCGCGGCCAGCAACCGGCCCAGGTCCACCCCCGTCCGGTAGCCCATGCTTTCCAGCATGAACACTAGGTCCTCGGTGACGATGTTGCCCGATGCGCCCGGCGCAAAGGGGCATCCGCCCAGGCCGCCCAGGCAGGAATCGAAGCTGCGGATGCCTTCGTTCAAGCCAGCCAGCGCATTGGCCAGGCCCAACCCCATGGTGTCGTGCAGATGCAGCTTGGTCAGTTGGCTGCCCACCGCATCCTGCGTGGCGCGCACCACGTCGCGCACCTGAGCCGGATGCGCATAGCCCACGGTGTCGGCCAGCGCGATTTCATCGACACCGGTTCGCGCCACGGCCGCAGCCACCAACGCCACGCGCCGCACCGGCACGTCGCCTTCCATCGAACACCCGAACGCCGTGGCGACTGCCGCGTCGATGCGCATGGGGCGCGGCTGCGACCGCACCCAGTCGACGATCGACGCCATCATCTCTACCTGCGCGTCGGTGCCCTTGCCCACGTTGGCATGGCTGTGGGTGTCGCTGACCGAGATCGGGAACGACAGCACGTGCGCACCCGCCTCGTAGGCGGCGATGGCGCCCTTCAGATTGCAGGCCAGCGCGCAGACGGTCAGGCCGTCTATCTTCAGCACGTCAGGCAGGAGGGCGCCCGTGTCCGCCATCTGCGGCACCAGCCGCGGCGAGACGAAGCTGCCCACCTCGATTTCCCGCAAGCCCGCCTCCGCCAACTGGCGGATCCAGCGCAGCTTGTCGGCCGCCGGCATCATGCCCTTGGCCATTTGCAGCCCGTCGCGTGGCCCCACCTCACAAAGCCTGACTTCCTGGTTCATGTGCTCTCCTGTCGTGTGCTCAAGCCTCTGCGCAGGCCTATTGCTGCACCACGATGCCGGCGCTCTTGATCGTCTGCTGCGCCTTGCCGATATCCGACTGGATCAGGGCGGCGAACTGCGCGCTGGACACCGGATCCGTTTCCAGCCCCTGGGACGCCAATGCCTCCTGCACGTCCTTGCGCGACAGCAGCTTGTTGAAATCGGCGTTCAAGCGCGCCACGATGTCGGCGGGCGTCTTGGCCGGCGCCAGCACGCCGTAGTAGGTCACCACGCTGAAATCCTTGTAGCCCAGCTCGGCCACGGTCGGCACATCCGGCAATGCGGGGTTGCGCTTGGGCGACGTCACCGCCAGCGCGCGCACCTTGCCCGCCTTGATCAGCGAGGCCGCCGACGAGATCGACGACCCGGCAAACTGCAGATGCCCGCCCATCAGGTCGGCCAGCGCGGGCGCCGATCCCTTGTACGGCACGTGCTGCATCTTGAAGCCGGCCTCGTGCTGCAGCATTTCCATGGCGATGTGCACCCCGCCGCCCGTGCCCGACGTGCCATAGGAGATCTTGTTGGGCTCCTTCTTGGCGGCGTCGATCACTTCCGGCAAGGTCTTGTAGGGCGAGTTCTCGGCTACCAGCAGCACCATGGGCGTCGTGGCCACCAAGGCCACGGGCGCCAGATCCTTGATAGGGTCGTAGGCCACCTTCATCAGCAACGGAATCAGCGTGACATTGTCCGATTGGCCGATCACCAGGTCATACCCTTGCGCCGGTGCGCGCGCCGCTTCAGCCAGACCTAGCGCGGTGCCGGCGCCGGGCTTGTTCTCGGGCACCACGGCCCAGCCGTTCAGCTCATGCAGCTTGTTGCTCATCAGGCGGCCGATGTAGTCGGTGCCGCCGCCCGGCGTGGACGGGATGATGATGCGGATGGGCTTGTTGGGATAGTCCTGCGCGTTGGCCGTGCAGGCGACGGCCAACGCGGCCAGCGCAATCAGTTTTCGAATCATGGGGTCTCCTCTTTGATGGATGTCTTGGCGGTCTGGCGCCGCCTCGACAGGGCACAAGCGCTATGGCCTGGTCATGCAATGACTCCCGCCGCGCGCAGCGCATCGATACGCGCCGCATCCAGGCCCAGGCCCTGCAAGATGGCGTGGGTCTGGCCGCCTTGCACGGGCGGATCGCAACGCTTGCCGGCCTTGCGCCCGTCGAATTCGATGGGCAGCGCAGCCGTGGATATTTCACTGCCGTCAGGCAGCAGGGTCTTGAGCAACGCGCCCCCCGCATTCAGGTGCGCGTCGTCCAGCAAGTCATGCGGCTGGCGGATCGGTCCGTAAGACAGATTGGCGGCCTCCAGGGCCTCGCACAATGCATCGGTCTTCCAGGTTTTCAGGATCTCGGCCACGCCGGGCACCAGCCACGACCGGGCGGCTTCGCGGTCGACGGCCGTGGCCAGCCGCGGGTCGGCGGCCCACGCCGGCGGCAGGAATTTCTGAGCGAAATTGCGCCACTGCGCATCCCCCACCACGGCGACGAACACGCGGCCGTCCGCCGTCTCAAATACGTCGTACACGCCCCAGGGCGGCTTGCGCTCCGCGCCCATGGGTTTGGGCGCCGTGCCGGTCAGCTGATATTGCGCGATGAACTGCGCCACCAGCAGCAGATTGTTCTCGAACAGGCCCGACCGCACATGGCGGCCGCGGCCGGTGGCATGGCGGTCGTGCAGTGCAGCCAGCGCGCCCACCACCCCGAAGGTGCCACCCAGGATGTCGTTGACGGACGCCGCCACGCGCTGCGGCGTATCCGCGCCGCCGTTGATATAGGCCAGCCCGCCCATCATCTGCACGACTTCATCCAGCGCCGTGCGATGCTTGTACGGACCCGACAGGAAACCCTTCAACGACACATAGATCAGCCCCGGGTTTTCGGCCGACAGGGACTCGTAGTCCAGCCCGTACTGCGCCAGGCTGCCATCGCGGAAGTTCTCCACCACCATGTCGGTCTGCAGGGCCAGCTTGCGCACCACGTCCTGCCCTTCAGGCGATTTCAGATCGATCGCCAGGCTCTGCTTGTTGCGGTTGAACACCGGGAAATAACCGCTGCCCGACCCTTTCAGGCGGCGCGTGCGGTCGCCGTCGATGGGCTCCACCTTGATCACGTCGGCGCCCAGGTCCGCCAGCGACAGGCCGGCGGCCGGCCCCATGATCATGTGGGACAGTTCCAGCACCTTGATTCCCCGCAGGGGCAACTCAGAACTATCCATGAAGGGTGAAGCCGGTGCTGCGCTCATCAACGTTTCCTCTGCCTGCCGGGTGGTCGGATGCGTGCCGGCCAGGTCAGAAGACCCGTCATGCCGCCCCGCGAATGCGTTCATCATCGCGGGCCTGCCCGTCTTCCGGGTAGCGGTCTTTCAGCACGGGGGCATTCTCGTTTGGGAACGTCCGGGTTTGCCCCTAACGCTCGCCTGCCGGCAGCACGCCCAAATGGGCCAGCAAGGCCCGGGCGGCGGGCGACAGGGCATCCGGATCCCGCACTGCAATACAGATCGGCGTGCTGGACCACGGGCCAGTCAACGGCACGAAGCGGATGTCCAGGTGCGACAGGCGCGCCTTCAGGTACTGCGGCACCACGGCCACGCCCATGCCGCGCGCGACCAGCATGCAGATGGTCTCGTGCGAACTCACCCGCGCGCTGATGCGCCGCATCACGCCCGCGTCTTTCGCGGCCTGTTCGAACACGCTGCTGATGCCGTTGTCGCGGTTCAGCTCGATCTGTTCAAAGGGCAGCAATTGCGCGTAATCCAGCGTCTCGCGGTCGGCCAGCAGGTGCTGGCCCGGCACCACCGCCGCCAGCTCGCAATGGCCGCAGGCGAACACCTGCAAGCCGTCATGGCCGAAATCCGACCCGGCGGCCACATCGGCGTGGCCGTCCAGCACGGCGCGGAACGCCGCTTGGGTCGTGTCTTCTTCCAGCGAGATATCGATTTGCGGATAGGCCCGGCGAAACGACTGGATCTGGGCGGGCAGCTCGCCCGACAGGGCCGCCACGCTGACGGCCAGCCGAATATGGCCGCGCACGCCGGTCGCAAACCCCGCCATCTCGCGATGCATGCGGTCCATGTCCTGCAGCAGGCGGCGCGCATGGGTGGCCAGCGCGTTGCCCGCCGGGGTGGGTTGCACCCCTTTGACGCCGCGCTCCAGGAGGGGCACGCCAAAGGCTTCTTCCATCTCGGACATGCGCTTGCTGACGGCGGACGGCACGATGTTTTCGCGCGCGGCGGCGCGGGCCAGGCTGCCTTCTTCCAAGGCGGACAAGAACAATCGAAGCGATACGGGGTCGATATCACGGGGGGCTGACGGGACAGGCAGGACAGGCTTCATGGCAGGAAGTGTCCCGCGTTGCCCGCCCGCGGAGGGATCGGGGTTTTCCCGCACGCAGGACCTGGGTATGATCCGCAGTCCGGCCGCTCAGCGGCCTTCGTTTTGCGGATCACGCGCCCCCATGCAATGCCCACGCTGTAACTGGCAGAACCCGGCCTCCAATACCCTGTGCTTCAGTTGCCAAGCGCCGTTGCCGGTCAAAGCGGCAGCGCCTGCGTCCGCCAAGCGGGCGGCCCCGGCGCAGAATGCGCCCGTGTTCCCCAGCATCTGGGTCCGGCTGGGCGCCACCGCCATCGACGGCCTGTTCATGGTGGCGGCGATATTCACCCTGATCTGGGCCGCCTCGCTTACCTACCAGGGCCTGACCGGTGAGCCCCGGCCCGTGCTGCTGCTGGTGCTGGCCGGGCTGATCGGCTGGCTGCTGCCGGCCTTCATGGACGCCTGGACCAATGGATCCCCCGGCAAACGCCTGTTGAAACTGCTTGTGGTGAACCGCAAGGGGCAGGCCCCAGGCCTCGCCCGTTCAATATGGCGGCACACGCTGAAGTACACGCTGAACCTGGCGCTGCCGGGCCTGTTCCACCATATCCAGCAAGCCATCTTCGGCGAACGGGCGATGCACAACGCCCTGGCCGGCACGCACGTCGTCGCCAGCCGGGCGCACCCGCGTGCGGTACAGGCAGCCGTCGCCAAGGCGCCCGCAGTCACCGGCACGGGCAAGTTCCTGTTCTTCGTATTCGGCGTGCTGGCGCTGGTGCTGGGCGGCGTGGTCATCGGGGTGGGCGTCATGAGCGGGGACGATAGCGACAACCCCTTGCACGCCGACGTCCGCCGTTTTGACCTGGTGTCCGACCCCATCCGCATGCTGGTCGAGAACCACTACCGCAGCAAGAAGGCCTTTCCCGCAACGCTGGAAGATATCGGCATGACCCAGGAATCGCTGCAGAACAGCGGCTTTTCCAAGCTGGAGATGAACCCCGTCAACGGCGTGCTGCGGCTGACGATTGCCGGCACGCCGCGCGAGGACGGCTTTCCCACGCTGGCGGGCAAGCACCTGATGTACCTGCCGGAGCTGCGCTCGGAGAAGAAAGGCGGCGGCATCCGGCGCTGGCAGTGCGGCAGCGACGATATCGCCCAAGCCGACCGCCCCTATAGCTGCCGCCACGACACCAGCGCCTTTGCGCGCTAGTCCGCCCTTTTGAATACGGAACACCCCGCATGTCCAGTCTGATCGAAGCCATCCACCGCGCCGACGACGGCCACGACCACGCGCAGATGCTCGCCTTGTGCGAACAGGGCGTGCGCGAACAGCCCGGGTCCGCGGTGATGTGGGCCCTGCGCGCCCGCTATCACGACAAGCGCAGCGCCCACGCCTTGCGCGATGCCGACCTGGCCCGGTCGCTGACCTTGGACCCGCAGTGCAGCGACGCCCTGCGCGTGCGCACCACCGCGCTCTATGACGCCGGCGAACAGCAGGAAGCCTGGCGCCTGCTGCGCGACGCAAGGCAGCGCGCGCCCTCGCATTTCGGCGTGATGATGTCCGAAGCCTATCTGCTGATCAACGATCGCCGGCTGGAAGACGCCATCGAATGCTGGACCCGCGCCTCCCAGCTGCGGCCGTCCGCCGCGGCCCCGCATTGCTACATCGGTTCCAACCTGCACAACGCCGGCCGCTACCAGGACGCCCTGCCCTACCATCAGCGCGCCGTGGCGCTTGCGCCCAACAACGGCGGCTTCCTGTATGACGCGGGCAACAACTACCGCCGCCTGGGCGACCTGAAGAACGCCATTGCGATGTTCGACCGCGCCCGCGCCATCCTGGGCGAGGAAAACGCCATCCAGCACAACCGGGCGTCGTGCCTGCAAGCGCTGGAGCGTCATGAAGACGCGGTTGAAGAATGGACCAGCCTGCTGCGCCGCGAACCCGATTGGGATTGGCCGCTGGAAGGCAAGGCGCGGTCGCTGCACCGCCTGGGCCGCGCTCAAGAGGCCGTGCCGTTGTGGCGGCATCTGGACGCGCTGTCGGACAACGGCTGGGAAGGCCGCAAGGAACAGGCCCGCGAATACGTACGCAGCGGCGACCCTGAACTGGCGGAGCAGGCCTTGCAAGGACTGGATCCGATGAACAGCGGCGACGCGCAATTGCTCTTCGTCGCCGGCAACGCGCAGCGAGACCAGCGCAACTGGGAAGCCGCGCTTGCCTACTACCTGCGCGGCTATGAACTTGCGCCCGACAACGATTTCCTGCCGGGCAACGCCGCCGACATGCTGACCCGCCTGGAGCGCTACGCCGAAGCCCTGCCGCTGTCGGAAGTGGCGATTTCGCTGGACCCCGACTGGCTCAAGTGGCGCCGGGTTCGCATCGACGCGCTGACGAACCTGGGCCGTGGCGCCGAGGCGGTTGCCGATGCCGACCGCGCACTCACGAAGTGGCCGGACAGCGGCCCCCTGCACGCCGAACGCATCAACGCGCTGATTGCCGCCAAGCAACAGGAAGAAGCACTTGCCGCGTGCGACCGCCTGATCGGGCTGGATCCCGACTACCGCAGCTGGGCCATGTTTTCGCGCGGCGAGATCTACGGCCACCTGAAGCGCCATGCCGAATCGGCCATGGCCTTCCGCCAGGCAGCGGCCTCGTACCAGCAGAACGGCAAACTCGAATACCAGGACCTGTCGCTGCGCCGCGCCCAGGCGGCGGAAGATGCCGCTGCCGCGCCGCGCGGGTTCCTGGGCCGCTTGTTCGGCCGGAAGTAGGCGCGTGGTTGCCCCGGTTTGCCGCGGGCGCGACAATATCCCTGCGCCCAAGATGGTATAGTCACGCCCGCTGCCGGCCCTGCATGAGCCGCGCAACGCCCGAGTGGTGAAATTGGTAGACACAAGGGACTTAAACTAATTTGAGCCCTTTGGAGGAAACTCCAAAGGTGTAGCCCGTCAAATTCGGCGAACGCCCTGGACCCGTTCCGAGCCAACGCCGAGCCAAGCCCCGGTTGAAAAACCGGGGAAGGTGTAGAGAGCAGACGGCGGGCACCTAAGGCCACAAGGCTATGGTGAAGGCGTGCTCCAGACCACGAACAGCGCCCCGCGCTGGCGGCGAAAGCCGAAGTGGTAAGAAAATCCCTCGGCCGCAAGGTCGTACCGGTTCGATTCCGGTCTCGGGCACCACTATTCTTGCCGTTCGAAGGCCTTGGCCTTTCACATTCCCATCTTGACCGCTCCTGCCGCCCCCGCCCCCTTCATCGTCCTGGACGCCTGCGTGCTGATGTCCGGCATTCTGCGCCGGTTGCTGCTGCGTCTGGCCGAGGCCGGCGTGTTCATTCCGGTCTGGACGGAACGCATCGGCGAAGAATGGCGCCGTAACGCGTCACGCATCTGGGACATCCCGCCGGAAGTGCTGGCGGAATTCTGGGCCGACATGAACGCGCGCTTTCCCGAGGCCAACGAAGCCGACACGCAGGTCTACGAAGCCTCGCTGCGCTACAGCGACCCGAAAGACTTCCACGTGATCGCGGCCGGCCTGGCGCGGCGCGCGCGCTGCGGGCTGCAACAACCGCCCGTCGTGCAGATCGCCACCTGGAACCTGAAGGATTTCAACCGGTCGGAATTGCGCCGCCAAGGGCTGGACGTCTACAACCCGGACCGGATGCTGGTTCAATGGTGGCAGGCCAACGCGGCGCGCATGCGCGAAGCCATCGCCCAGATTCCCGCCGACTACGTCGCGCTGGGCCGCGAGCCCGAGCCCCTGTCCACGACCTTGCATCGCGAACGTCTGTACGGCCTGAAGAGCCTGGTGGCGCGCGACGCCGCGCAACGCGACGCCGCCTGATCGCCCGGCTAACCGTCGTTTCTAGTGATCGTGATTGCTGGCCGCAAACCCGGCAGCATTCAGAATGTCGATCACTTCCAGAATGTGGTCGGGACCACGCGTCTGCAACACGAAGTCCACCTCGACGTTACGCACCGGCAACGACGTAAATGCCCGCTGGTGATGCACTTCGGTGATGTTTGCCTGGGCGTCGGCGATCAGCTTGGTGGCGTGCGCCAAAGCCCCCGGCAAGTCGCGCAAGTCCACGCGGATGCGGGCCAGGCGGCCGGCGCGCACCATGCCGCGTTCGATCAATTCGCCCAGCATCAACGGATCGATATTGCCGCCCGTCAGCACCAGCCCGATGCGCTTGCCCTTGAAGCGGTCGCTGCCCGCTTCCTGCGCGCGCAGCAGTGCCGCCAAACCCGCGGCGCCGGCGCCTTCCACCACGGTCTTCTCGATTTCCAGCAGCACGACGATGGCGTGCTCGATATCGCTTTCGCTGACCAGTTCAATCTGGTCGACCAGCTGGCTGACGATGGGCTGGGTCAACGCGCCCGGCGACTTCACGGCAATGCCTTCGGCAATGGTGTACTGGCCCTGCGGCATGGACACGCCCTTGACCGCGGCGTACATCGACGGGAAGCGCTCGGTCTGCACGCCAACGATTTCGATGCCCGGCTTCAAGGCCTTGGCTGCCGTGGCGATCCCCGAGATCAAGCCGCCACCGCCGATGGCGATGACCAGCGTGTCCAGCTGGGGCTGGTCTTCCAGCATCTCCAGCGCCACGGTGCCCTGCCCCGAAATGACGGCTTCGTCGTCATAGGGGTGGATCATGATCAGCCCGCGCGCTTGCGCCAGCTCATAGCCATGGGCCTTGGCGTCGTCAAAGGTGTCACCCGCCAACACCACTTCGGCGCCGAAGCGGCGCGTGTTGGCCACCTTGACCGTCGGCGTGAAGCGCGGCATCACGATCACGGCGGGCACGCCCATGCGCTGCGCATGGTAAGCCACGCCCTGGGCATGGTTGCCGGCTGATACCGCGATCACGCCCTTGGCGCGCTCTTCGTCGGACAGGGTCAGCATGCGGTTCAACGCGCCGCGTTCCTTGAACGAAGCCGTGAACTGCAGGTTCTCGAACTTCAGCCAGATCTCGGCGCCGAAAATGTCGGACAGCGTACGCGACAGGGTAAAGGGGGTCTTCAGCACCTGGCCGCGCAGGTTTTCGCGGGCGGTCTGGATAGAGGCGATATCGATCACGATGGGTAGATCCGGTTAGCGGACAGGCAGAAAATTGAACAGCAGCAGGCCCTGCGCATAGTTGATCCCGATGCGCCGCGAGTTTTCACCCAGCAGGTTGGCGATCAGGTCCAGCCGGCCGATGATGGCGCCGAACTCCCGCTCGAAGCTGAGGTTCGTGGCGTTGGGGGACATTTCGTTGGCCAGCAACAGCGGCTCGCCTTGATTGTTGCGGCGCGACGCCAGCAACCAGGCGGCGGCCTCGACATTCCGTGCGGCATTGTAGACCCGCTGGCCGTCCAGCGCGTCGGTGGCATACAGCCGGGTCTTGCCGTTGTGGGCAGCGATGATGGTGTCGGCCAGGCCGTAGATGAAGGCGCCGACGCGGTCGCCCGAGTAGTTGGGGTCCAGCGACACAGCCAGGATCTGGATGTCGCGCAGGCCGGCCAGGTCGCTGGGCGGGATGCGGACCTCGATGGCGTGCTTGACGCGATTCACGGCCGTCTTCTGGTCCGCCACGCCGGTCTTGCGCCATTCTCGGGGGTTTCGGCGGTAGAGCTTGTCCAGCAGGGAATACAGGCTCGCCAGGTTGTCGCGGACTTCCAGCGTGACGGTGCGGTTGAAGTCGGTCTGTCCGAACTGGTCGGCCGACATGTCTTCGCTATTGGGTCCGCGCTGGCCCGGACCGGGGCTGCTCATGCAGCCGGTCAGCACCGCGGCAAGCAGCACCGCAGCGGTGGCGCCTCCAGGCCATTCCCTCATGGTCCTCTCATCCGTCTCCCCGTCTTGCGCAAGACTTTACAGCAAACGACCTCGCCCCATCATCCATTCGGCAGGCTGCTCACTGCACCAGCTGTTCCAGCACGCACGCACTGCTCATGGCGCTGCCGAAGTGATGCACGACGTGCTGCAGCACATGGTCTCGCTGGGCCGCCGTGAACGCCGGCGCGGCGTCACTGACGATGGTCACGTCATATCCCAGATCGTGCGCCTGGCGCAGGGTGGATTCCACGCAAACGTGCAGCGCGAAACCTAACAGGTAGAGGTGGTCGACACCGTTGTTGCGCAGGTAGGGATCCAGATTGGAATGCGCGATAACGCTGGCGCCCGACCTGCCCGCCACCTGGAACTCGCCTGGCATGGGCGTAAAGGGCTCGGGAAAGGCAATGCGTTCCGGCTTGACCCACGTGCCCGCAGCGGGAATTGCCGCACGCAGCCCGGCACGCGCAGACCCGCCGCCGAACACGAGATAACCGGGGTCATTCAACAGCGACAGGCCGGCATGCACAATTCGGCCGCCACGGGCGCGTACCTGCTTGATGATGGTGGCGGCGTTTGCCACCGCCGCGTCAAACTGAGGCCGATCCTGCATCAAGCCGTTCAGCGGGCTGGAAGCATCGAGCCATTCGTTCTGAAACTCAATGAAGACAAAGGCGCTGCGTGCAAGGTCGATCGTACGGACAGGGAGAGACATGAGAGAGTTCCTTAATGGTGCAGAGGAGCGAACCGCCCGAACAAGCAGTGCTTAACGGGCCTGAACCGTTGGCGGCACGACTGCCACGGCGTCGGCCTCCACCAGAACGTCTGGGTGAAACAACGCAGCCACGCCGATCAATGCGCTGGCGGGCGCCGGCGTACCACCCGCTATGTATTTATCCCTCACGCGGCGCAGCGCCGGCAGCATTTCGGGACGGTAGTCCCGCACGTAAATCGTCACGCGCACCACATCTTTGAATCCCGCACCGCCCTGTCGAAGGGTCGCCTGCATGTTGTGAAACACCCTGTCCAGCTGCGCTTCGACGCCGCCCGAAATAATTGATCCTGATTCGTCCATGGGCACGTGGCCCGACAGGAACATCAGCTGTCCTGAATTCACGACGACGGCTTGCGAAACCCCGGGAATCCCCACCCCGGGCGGATTGACGGCATGCAAGCTTGCGGAGGGTGGCGTTGCCGCCAGGGCAGGCGTGACGGGCGTGCGGTCGTTCATCAATGATTCCTTCAGGATTGGCGCCGAGCCAGCCAGCGCGATGGTCGGCGTCATGGCAAGGCAGAGGCAAATGGTGGACAGGCCGAGTGCAAACTTCTTTTTATTCATGTGTACCTTACGTTAAGTGTAGGTTGTGATTAAAAAAAGGGAGGCGAGAACTTCCCGCCTCCATGCCGGTAATTGCCCTTACCGCTCTTGACGCGCTTCGCGGATCAAGCCCTGCATTCGGGCGATGCTGGCCATCAGGTCGGATTCGAATTTCTGCAGTTCGCCCAGCTTGGATCGGGTCGATTGCAATTGCGCTTCCAGGATTTCCAGGACTTTCTCCTTGCCCTTGAGGCCGGAGGGCTCCGAGAAATACAGGTCGATGACTTGGGAAATGTCGTCCAGGCTTAGGCCCAGGCGCTTCAATGCCAAGATTTTCTCCAGCCGTGCGACGGCTTCATCATCGTAATAACGATAGCCCGCGCCTTCCCGCTCCACGGGCCGCAACAAACCCATGCGTTCGTAGTAATGAATCGACCGGTGGCTCACGCCGGCACGCTGCGCCAGCTCGCCGATCTGCAACAAGGTCGTGGAATGTGCCATTAAGATAAACCTGACGTTAAGTGTAGGTTTAGTATAGGCCGAAGTTCTCTCGAGGTCCAATTGGATGGAGCAGATAAAAAACGGCGCCTCGCGGCGCCGTTCTTTGTTCAATCAGCCTGCCAGCTTATTCAGCTTGCGGTTCCGATTGGGGGGCAGCTTCGGTAGCGGCAGCGGGTTGCTGCGCTTCGATGCCGCCGATCGCCTTGATGGACAGGCGCAGGCGGCCCTTGTCGTCGGCCTCGATGACCTTGACGCGGACTTGCTGGCCGACCTTCAACACATCGTTGATGTTCGCGATGCGGTAGTTGGCGATTTCCGAGATGTGCAGCAGACCATCACGGCCCGGCAGCACTTGCACGATGGCGCCGAAGTCCAGCAGACGCAGGACCGAGCCTTCGTAGATCTGGCCCACTTCGACGTCGGCGGTCAGTTCGACGATGCGGCGCTGGGCTTCTTTGGCCTGCGCTTCGTCGACGCTGGCGATCACGATCGTGCCGTCGTCGGAGATGTCGATCTGCGTGCCGGTTTCTTCGGTCAGCGCGCGGATGGTGGCGCCGCCCTTGCCGATCACGTCGCGGATCTTCTCGGGGTTGATCTTGATGGTCAGCATGCGCGGGGCGAAAGCCGAGAGCTCGCCACGCGAACCGTCCAGCGCTTCCTTCATCTTGGTCAGGATGTGCAGGCGGCCTTCGCGGGCTTGCGCCAGCGCCACTTGCATGATTTCCTTCGTGATGCCCTGGATCTTGATGTCCATCTGCAGTGCGGTGACGCCGTTTTCGGTGCCCGCAACCTTGAAGTCCATGTCGCCCAGGTGATCTTCGTCACCCAGAATGTCGGTCAGAACAGCGAACTTGCCGCCGTCCAGGATCAGGCCCATGGCCACGCCGGCCACGTGATCCTTGACCGGCACGCCGGCGTCCATCATGGCCAGCGAGCCGCCGCAGACCGAAGCCATCGACGACGAGCCGTTGGACTCGGTGATTTCCGACACGATGCGGATCGTGTACTGGAAGTCTTCAGGCGCCGGCAGCAGCGGGATCAGCGAGCGCTTGGCCAGACGGCCGTGGCCGATTTCGCGGCGCTTGGGCACACCGATGCGGCCCGTTTCGCCAGTGGCGAACGGAGGCATGTTGTAGTGCATCATGAAGCGGTCACGGTACTCGCCCATGAGCGCGTCGATGATCTGTTCGTCTTGCTTGGTGCCCAGCGTGGCAACGACCAGCGCTTGCGTTTCACCACGGGTGAACAGCGCGCTGCCGTGTGCGCGGGGCAGCACGCCCAGACGCACGCTGATGGGGCGCACGGTGCGGGTGTCGCGGCCGTCGATACGCGGTTCGCCGTTCAGGATCTGGCCGCGGACGATGGCCGATTCCAGCGAGAACATGATGTTGTCGACGGTCACGGCGTCCGGCAGCGACTCGCCCTTTTCAGCGGCGGCGGCAGCCAGCTTGGCCGACACGTCAGCCGACACTTCACGCAGCTTGGCGGTACGGGCTTGCTTTTCGCGGATCTGGTAGGCGGCGTTCAGGCCTTCCTGGGCAGCCGAGGTCACGGCGGCGATCAGGGCTTCGTCCTTGGCCGGAGCTTGCCAGTCCCAGTCGGGCTTGCCAGCGTCCTTCACCAGTTCGTGAATGGCGTTGATGACAGCCTGCATTTGCTCGTGGCCGTAGACCACGCCGCCCAGCATGATTTCTTCGGACAGCTGTTGGGCTTCCGATTCCACCATCAGCACGGCGTTTTCGGTACCGGCGACAACCAGGTCCAGCTTCGACGACTTCAGTTGCGAAGCGGTCGGGTTCAGGGCGTATTGGCCATCGATGTAGCCCACGCGCGCGGCGCCGATCGGGCCGTTGAACGGGATGCCCGAAATGGCCAGAGCGGCCGAGGCGCCAATCATGGCGGCGATGTCGGGATCGATCTCGGGATTGACCGACAGCGTGTGGATGACCACTTGGACTTCGTTGTAGAAGTCTTCGGGGAACAGCGGACGCAGCGGACGGTCGATCAGGCGCGAGGTCAGCGTTTCCTTTTCGGACGGCTTGCCTTCACGCTTGAAGAACCCACCCGGAATACGGCCGGCAGCGTAGGTCTTCTCGATGTAGTCGACGGTCAGCGGGAAAAACGTTTGACCCGGCTTGGCCTTCTTGGAAGCCACAACGGTGGCCAGAACAACGGTGTCCTCGATCGACACCACAACGGCGCCGGAGGCCTGGCGAGCGATTTCGCCAGTTTCCAGAACGACCGTATGCTGGCCGTATTGGAACGATTTTGTCACTTTGTTGAACATGACGATTATTCCTTACAAATGAAAAACCGTGGCCGTCGCGACAATACGTCGCACCGACCACGGTTATTGCGTCATGGGGAGCCAGCCCCGTCGATCACTTACGCAGACCGAGTTTTTCGATCAGAGCGCGGTACGAATCGGGATTGCGGCCCTTGAGATAGTCGAGCAGCTTGCGGCGACGGCTGACCATACGCAGCAGACCGCGGCGCGAGTGATGGTCCTTCATGTGTTCTTTGAAGTGACCAGTCAGTTCGTTGATACGGGCGGTGAGCAGAGCCACCTGAACTTCGGGGGAGCCGGTATCGCCTTGAGCGCGTTGGAATTGCGCAACGATATCGGATTTCTTGATGTCAGCTACAGACATTGATGACCTCTTCGGACATGCGACAGGGCCGAGGTGCCCTGACGTGGTTTGGAAAAAATTTGCGATCCCGGCGATAAGCGTTTTTGCTTTCTCACTGCTGCTTCAATAGCTGTGAAGGGGCCCTCTGAAGGCGGTTCCTTCTCCAGCCGGACTGCCGGCGCAAAGCATCTTGCAAAATCAATACACTTGATAAAGCTCGATGATTATAGCTGATTCGCTAGAATTACCCCAGAGACGGTTTCGGCCGATCGGCAGAGGCCGGTAGGTGCCCGACGGGCGCCCCAGAGGAGCAAACATATGTCTAAATATTACAAAACCGCCCGCACCGCCCTCGCCTCGCTGGCGCTGACCGGGCTTGCGGCTTGTGCCAACTTGGCCCAGGTGCCCCCCGGCACGCCCTACGGCGAGGTCCTGACCCAGTTCGGCCAGCCCAACTTTACTTGCCCGCAAGCCGGCGGCGGCCAACGTGTGATCTGGACGCAACAGCCCATGGGCCAATTCGCCTGGGGGACCAATGTGGGCACCGACGGCCGCGTGGGCCAAGTGGTGCCGCTGCTGACCGACCAGCACTTCAAGGTGCTGGAAGTGGGCGAATGGGGACCGGACCGCGTGCGTTGCGAATTCGGGCCGCCAGCGCGCATCGAAGAAGCGGGCCTGGGCGAAAAGCGCGAAGTCGTGTGGTCGTATCGCTACAAGGAAAACGGCGTCTGGAATTCGCTGATGTACGTCTACATGGGCCGCGACGGCAGCAAGCTGACGCACTTCCACCCCGGTCCCGACCCCATGTACGACGACGACAAGTTCATGTGGCGCTGACTTCCCCCGCCTCAAAAACAAAACCCGCCGATCGGCGGGTTTTGTTTTTGAGGGTGCGAGCGGGTCAGGAAGAATGGCCGCGGCGCTCTTGCGTCAGGCGGCGGGCCTTGTTCCAGCGCCAACCCCACATGATCCAGCCCGACAGGCCGTACAGCACGAAGAGGCCGAACAGCACGACCGGGGGATCGCTGGACACGAAGACGAACACGGCCACCACCAGCAAGATGCCCCAGAACGGCACGCTGCGGCCCAGGGCGAAGCTCTTGCCGCTGAAGAACGGGGCGTTCGACACCATGGTGATGCCGGCGTACATGGTCAGCGTGAACGCCACCCAGGCCATCAGGCTGTCATGGATAGGCAGTTTGTTGTCCACGGCCAGCCAGACGAAACCCGCCACCAGCGCGGCCGCAGCCGGGCTGGGCAAGCCCTGGAAATAGCGTTTGTCGACGACGGCGATATTGGTGTTGAACCGTGCCAGGCGCAAGGCGGCACCGGCCACATAGACGAAGGCGGCCAGCCAGCCCCAGCGGCCCAGGTCGTTCAGGATCCACTCGTACATGACCAGCGCGGGCGCCACGCCGAAGGACGTCATGTCCGACAGCGAGTCGTATTGTTCGCCGAAGGCGGACTGCGTGTTGGTCAGCCGGGCAACCCGGCCATCCATGCCGTCCAGCACCATGGCCACGAAAATGGCGATGGCGGCGACTTCGAAGCGATCGTTCATGGCCTGCACCACGGCATAGAACCCCGCGAACAACGCCGCGGTGGTGAATGCGTTGGGCAGCAGGTAGATGCTTCGGTGGCGGTTCTCGGAATCGCGCATGGAAAAATTGGGCATGGTCTCAATAACTTACAACGGACTGTGAAAGGTTAACCCATCTGGCCCCGCTTGCGGGACAGAGCAAGCCGCGTGCCTGAGCAATAAGCCAAGAAAAAGCGGCATGCCCTCGCAGGCATGCCGCTTTGACCGCTGTTGCGCAAGGGTTAACCCCCCGCGCATGGGCGTCGATCAGTTCTTGGACTTGTCCACCAGCTTGTTGGCGGCGATCCAGGGCATCATGGCGCGCAGCTTGCCGCCCACTTGCTCGATCTGCGATTCCGCGTTGATGCGGCGGCGCGAGGTCAGGGTCGGGGCGCCGGCGGTGTTTTCCAGGATGAACTTCTTGGCGTATTCGCCGGTCTGGATGTCCGTCAGGCACTGGCGCATGGCCTTGCGGGTTTCGTCGGTGACGATCTTCGGGCCCGTTTCGTACTCGCCGAACTCGGCGTTGTTCGAAATCGAGTAGTTCATGTTGGCGATGCCGCCTTCATAGATCAGGTCGACGATCAGCTTCAGTTCGTGCAGGCATTCGAAGTACGCCATTTCGGGCGCGTAGCCGGCTTCCACCAGCGTGTCGAAACCGGCCTTGATCAGTTCGACGGTACCGCCGCACAGGACGGCTTGTTCGCCGAACAGGTCGGTTTCGGTTTCTTCGCGGAAGTTGGTTTCGATGATGCCGGCACGACCACCGCCGTTGGCGCTGGCGTACGACAGGGCCACGTCACGCGCGGCGCCCGACTTGTCCTGGTACACGGCCACCAGGTGGGGCACGCCGCCACCTTGCTTGTACGTGTTGCGCACCGTGTGGCCCGGGGCCTTCGGGGCGATCATGATGACGTCGATGTCTTCACGCGGCACGACCTGGCCGTAGTGAACGTTGAAGCCGTGGGCGAAAGCCAGGGCGGCGCCAGCCTTGATGTTGGCGTGCACTTCCTTGTTGTAGACCGAGGCGATGTTCTCGTCGGGCAGCAACATCATGACGATGTCGGCGGACTTGACGGCATCAGCCACTTCCTTGACTTCCAGGCCGGCGTTGGCGGCCTTGTTCCACGAAGCGCCGCCCTTGCGCAGGCCGACGACGACCTTCACGCCCGACTCATGCAGGTTCTGCGCGTGCGCGTGGCCTTGCGAACCATAGCCGATGATGGCAACGGTCTTGCCTTTGATGAGGGACAGATCGCAGTCTTTGTCGTAGAAAACTTTCATGGTTGTACTCCAGATTCCAGTATTTGGATATTCGATTGGTTCAGATGTAGGGTGCGGCTTGGCCTGGAAGGCCGGTCAAATCTTCAAAATCCGTTCACCGCGTCCGATGCCGGACACGCCGGTGCGTACGGTTTCAAGGATGGCACTGCGGTCCAGGGCCTCCAGGAAGGCCTGTACTTTTTCCTGCACCCCGGTCAATTCGATGGTGTAGGACTTGTCGGTGACGTCGATGATGCGGCCGCGGAAGATGTCCGCCATGCGCTTCATCTCTTCGCGTTCCTTGCCCACGGCGCGCACCTTCACGAGCATCAGCTCGCGCTCGATGTGGGCGCCTTCGGTCAGGTCCACCACTTTAACGACATCCACCAGGCGGTTCAGGTGCTTGGTGATCTGTTCGATGACTTCATCGGAACCGGTCGTCACGATGGTCATGCGCGACAGCGTGGAATCCTCGGTGGGCGCCACGGTCAGGGTCTCGATGTTGTAGCCCCGCGCGGAAAACAGCCCCACCACGCGCGACAGCGCGCCGGGTTCGTTCTCGAGGAGGACGGAAATCACGTGCTTCATAGTGGCCTCCTTACAGGTCTTCAGAGCCAAGCAGCATTTCGGTCAGCCCGCGGCCTGCCTTGACCATCGGCCACACGTTTTCGGTGCGGTCGGTGATGAAATCCAGGAAGACCAGGCGCTCCTTGTGCTTGCCGAACGCTTCGCGCAACGCCGGTTCGACATCTGCCGGACGCTCGATGCGCAGACCCACGTGGCCATAGGCCTCGGCCACCTTGACGAAGTCGGGCAGCGAATCCATGTAGGACTCGGAATAGCGCGAGCCGTAATCGATCTGCTGCCATTGCCGGACCATGCCCAAGAAACGGTTGTTCAGGCAGACGATCTTCGGCGTCAGGCGGTACTGGTGGCAGGTCGACAGTTCCTGGATGTTCATCTGGATCGACGCTTCGCCGGTGATGACGGCGACGTCGTGCCCAGGGTTGGCCATCTGCACGCCCATCGCGTACGGCAGCCCCACACCCATGGTGCCCAGGCCGCCGGAGTTGATCCAGCGGCGCGGCTTGTCGAACTTGTAGTACTGGGCCGCCCACATCTGGTGCTGGCCCACGTCGGACGTGACGAAGGCGTCGCCGCCGGTCACTTCCCAGAGCTTTTCCACCACGTACTGCGGCTTGATGACTTCATCCGAGTTGGCGAACTTCAGGCATTCCTTGCCGCGCCAGGTCTCGACCTGCTCCCACCACTTGGTAATGGAGGCAGGCTTGTGCTCGGCGGCCGCCACTTCGTACTGGGCGCTCAGGTCGGCCAGCACGTCCTTGACGTTACCGACGATCGGGACGTCCACGCGCACGCGCTTGGAGATCGACGACGGATCGATATCAATATGGATGATCTTGCGGGCGTTCTGCGCGAAGTGCTTGGGATTGCCGATCACACGGTCGTCGAAACGGGCCCCGATAGCCAGCAACACGTCGCAGTGCTGCATCGCCATGTTGGCTTCGTACGTGCCGTGCATGCCGGGCATGCCCACGAACTGGCCGCTGCTGGCCGGGTAGCCGCCCAGACCCATCAGGGTGCTGGTGCAGGGCGCGCCCAGCTGCGACACGAGCTTGTTGAGCTCGGGCGCGGCGTTCGACAGGATGACCCCGCCGCCCGTGTAGATCATCGGCCGCTCGGCGGCCAGCAGCATCTGCACGGCTTTCTTGATCTGCCCCTGGTGGCCCTTGTTCACGGGCGCGTAGGAACGCATCGAGATCTCGCCCTTGGGCGGCGTGTACTTGCACTGTGCGACGGTGATGTCCTTGGGGATATCCACCAGCACCGGGCCGGGACGGCCCGTGCGCGCGATATAGAACGCGCGGCGCATGGTTTCGGCCAGGTCCTTGACGTCGCGCACCAGGAAGTTGTGCTTGACGCAGGGACGCGTGATGCCGACGGTGTCGCATTCCTGGAAGGCGTCCTCGCCGATGGCCGCAGTGGGCACTTGCCCGCTGATGATGACCATGGGGATGGAATCCATATAGGCGGTGGCGATGCCGGTGACGGCATTGGTCACGCCCGGGCCGCTGGTCACGAGGCAGACGCCGACCTTTTGCGACGAGCGCGAATAGGCATCGGCGGCGTGCACGGCGGCTTGCTCGTGACGAACCAGGATATGCTGAAATTTGTCTTGCTTGAAGATCGCGTCGTAGATGTAAAGCACTGCGCCGCCGGGATAGCCGAAAACGTGTTCCACGCCCTCATCGGCCAGGCAGCGCACGACGATATCGGCGCCATTCATTTCCATGTTGTATTTCCTTTCAGTACCGGCCCTGCAACCCTGACTGCTGCTCGCCCGGATACGGCGGCAACGGAACCCATACCGGCTACGACAACATGATCCGGCGCTTAGCGGCTCACGGAGCCACGCCACCCGGACACCCTGCCGACCCGGCACACGCTCGACAGAACGCAGTGCAAACGCCCCTTGGGGACGCTGGAGGTCGAAATGGAAGCTTTGGCAACACACGCTTGTGGCGCGGCCAACAGCAAGTATCACTGCGGCAGGATGGCTGGGAGGTGACCCTGACCATCCGCCTCAACGCGCCGGTTTCGGATAGGCAGACCGACGCAAGAGATGGAATTTACCGCGTTGCGTCAAAGGTAGCAAATCAAGGTTTGACAACCGTTGCACGGGCGATGCACCGAGCATGCAGGGAAACTCCGGTAACGATCTGACCCCGAATATATGCCCCCACGCTTCGCACACTGCGTGTGCTCTCTGCCCCCCGAGGGGGCCCTTTCCCCTTGGGGCGGCCCGGCGGGGAAAGACCCTAAGGAAGGGGCGCATCTATATACTTGCCGCATCTCGAGAAACGAAGCCCTGACTCATGGATTTGCGCATTGCCAGCATCCGCCGCTTCCTCTATAGCCACTACTTCTTCGGAGGGGTGCGCCAGGGGGTCGGCATGCTGTTGCCCGTGCTGGTGCTGGGCGGCATCTTCGGCAACTACACCACGGGGCTGGTCGCGACTTTCGGTGCGCAGTGCCTGGCCATCATCGACCAGCCGGGCGGGCCGCAGCGCCATCGCACCAACGAGATGCTGGGCGGGGCCGCGCTGGGCACGTTGACCGTCATCATCACCGGGCTGGCGTCCACGCACCCGGTGCTGATCTGGCTGGTCGTCATTGCCCAGTGCTTCGTCTATTCGATGTTCACCGTGTTCGGCAAGCGCGGCGGGCTGATCGGCTTTGCCGGCCTGCTCCTGATGACCTTGACCATGCATTCGCCGCTGGAGCCGCACGAGGTCCTGGCGCATGCCGCCGCCACCCTGGGCGGCGCCCTGTTCTACGTGGTGTTCAGCCTGGGCTTTTCGCGCCTGTTCTGGCTACGCGAGGAACAGCAGGCCATGTCGGTGGCGCTGTTTGCCACCGGCGACTACGTGGCGGCCCGCGCCGCCTTCTACGACGCGACCGCCGACCTGGACGAGGCCTACCGAACGCTGATCCAGCGCCAGTCCGTCATGACGGAAAAGCATCAGGCCGCCCGCGACATGGTCTTGCGCGCCCTGCCCCGCGGCAAAGGCCTGGGCGACCGCCAGCGGGTGATGATCTGGAACATGTTCGTCGACATGCTGCAGTTGCTGGACACGCTGGTGGCCACGCACACCGACTACGCGGCGCTGCGCCGCACGCTGGCCGGCAACGACTGCCTGATGTTCATGCGGGACGCGCTGGTGAAGATGTCGCTGGAGCTGAACCGCATCGCGCTGGACGTGTCGCGCGGCCGCCAGGTGCAGTACCGCAGCAGCGCCCGCGCCGAATTGCGCGCCATCGAATACGAGATCGAACAGTTGAAGCAACAGGGCCTGGGCGAGCGCGAACCCGAGATGCTGGCGCTCATCATCCAGGTGCTGCGCCGGCTGCGCAATTCCGCCCGCATCGTCGACCGGCTGGCGGACCACACCGCGGCTTCGCCGGATGCCAAGCCCACCGATGTGCTGCGCATCAACAAGTCGTTGACCCGATTCATCTCGCGCCAGGAATTCCGCTTCGGCCTCTTGACCAGCAACCTGCGGCTGGATTCGCCGCATTTCCGCTATGCGCTGCGCGTGACGGCGGCCGCAGCCATCGCCATGACGCTGGCCAGCCGCTGGCTGTCGCCGGCGTTTTCGGCGCACAACTACTGGATCATGCTGACCATCGTCATCATCATGAAACCGGGTTTTGCGCTGACGCGGCAGCGCAACGGCTGGCGGCTGGGCGGCACGCTGATCGGCTGCATCTGCGCGCTGCTGCTGTTCAACGTCACCGACCGGCCAGAGATACTTTTCGCCGTGCTGCTGGGCGCCTGCGTCATGGGCAACAGCCTGGTGCAGCTGAACTACATGGCCAGCGCCATCTTCAACACGCTCTTCGTGGTGCTGGTGTTCCACTTCGTGTCGCCGGGCACCGTGTCCATGTCCGTGATCGGCGAACGCGCCCTCGACACCCTGCTGGGCTGCGCGCTGGCGCTGGTGTGCAGCTACATCCTGCCGTGGTGGGAGGCCCGCTACCTGAAGCCTCTGGCTGCCGCCGCCACGCGGGCCAACCGCGAATACCTGATCGCCGGCCTGCGCTACGCCGACGCCATGCAGGCGCATGGCGCACCGGTCGGCGACGCCGCGGCCGACAAGCCGGCGGTGATCGATGCCGACCTGGCCTGGCGCCTGGCGCGCAAGAACGTGCACATCGCGTTCAGCAATTTCGCCGAAGCCTTTTATCGCATGATGAGCGAGCCGAAATCGCACCAGGTCAGCGTGCCCGAGCTCAATAACCTGCTGATCCAGAACCACGTGTTGGCCTCGCAGATCACCGCGGCGATCCCCATTCTGGCGGCCTTGCCGAAGACGCCCGAAGCAGTGCAACTGGCCATGAACGGCATGGTCGACCTGCTGGATGAACGCCGCCCTGAGATCGCCGCGAACCTGCCCACGCAGTTCGACACCGAAGGCGAACAGGCCGCGCTGGCCTACCCCGTCAAGCAGATGCTGAAGGCGTCCCACATGATCCGGCAAGAACTGCAGGCCTTGGCCGACCCGACGCACGCGCCGCCGGTGGCGGCGGCGGCGCCCTGAAGATTCTCACGTGGAGAGACGGGCCGTAGGATGGGTGAAGCGCGGGAGAATGCCCGCAAGAACCTGATATCCAAACGCGCGAAACCCATCAAGTAACGGTTGCGTTGTGGCTGAAGCCATTAAGAATTCACCGCCGCTTGATGGGTTCCGCGCGATCGACAAACGAGTTCTTGCCTACGCCCTCTCGCGCTTCACCCATCCTACGGTCGATAAACCGCGCGCCATCACAAGCGCGTCCGGCCTCCCCATACGGCAATCGCCCCTTACAGCTTGCGGCGGAACACCAGCTTGTCTTCCGACGATGCCGACGCGTCGTACGCGTACCCTTCCAGGTCGAAGCCTTGCAGGCCTTCGGGCTTGGTGACCTTGTGCTGGATGGCGTAGCGGGCCATCAAGCCGCGTGCGCGCTTGGCGTGGAAGCTGATGATCTTCCAGGCGCCGTTCTTCCAGTCCTGGAACACGCACTGCACCACGCGAGCCTTCAGCGTCTTCAGGTCGACCGACTTGAAATACTCTTCGGACGCCAGGTTGACGATCACCGGCGACTTCTTGCCTTCCTGGCGTTCGTTCAGGTAGGCGGCAATGGTCGAACCCCAATACTCGTACAGGTTCTTGCCCTTGGGCGTCTCCAGCCGCGTGCCCATTTCCAGGCGATACGGCTGCATCAGGTCCAGCGGGCGCAGCACGCCGTACAGGCCGCTAAGGATGGCCACATGCTCTTGCGCCCATTCCAGCTGCTTGGCCGACAGGGTCGACGCGTCCAGCCCTTCGTACACGTCGCCATTGAAGGCCAGCACGGCCTGGCGCGAGTTGGTCTGCGTGAAGGTGCGCTTCCAGTGGGCGTAGCGCTGCGCGTTCAGCTCGGACAGCGCCGGGCTCAGGCTCATCAGTTCGGAAATATCGTCCGCGGACTTGGTCTTCAAGACCTTGATCAGGCCGGCGGCCTGGTCCACGAACAGCGGCTGGGTATGCGTCTCGATGTGCAGCGGCGAGTCGTAGTCCAGCTTCTTGGCGGGGGAAAGCAGAAACAACATTCGGGGATTCCTTTACTTGATTAACGCGCCGTCCAGCCGCCATCGACGGAGACGGACGTTCCAGTGATTTGGGCCGCGGCGTCCGAGGCCAGGAACACGGCGGTGCCGCCCAGTTGTTCCGGCGTCACGAATTGCAGCGAGGGCTGCTTTTCGCTCAGCAATTCACGCGCAGCAGTTTCCTGGTCGACGCCATTCTTCTCGGCCAGCGCGGTGATCTGCTTTTCCACCAGCGGGGTGCGGACCCAGCCCGGGCAGATGGAGTTGGCCGTAATGCCCTGGCCGGCGGTTTCCAGCGCCGTGACCTTGGTGAAGCCCACCACGCCGTGCTTGGCGGCCACATAGGCCGACTTGTTGGCCGAAGCTACCAGGCCGTGCGCCGACGCGATGTTGATGATGCGGCCAAAGCCCTGCTTCTTCATGTACGGCAAGGCGGCGGCGGTGCCGTGGAACACGGCCGACAGGTTGAGCGCAAGGATGGCGTCCCACTTTTCAGCGGGGAAGTCCTCGATCAGCGCCGTGTGCTGGATGCCGGCGTTGTTGACCAGGATATCGATGCGGCCCAACTGGCGCACCGCGCTCTCGACCAGGCCGCGCACGGCGTCGCCCTTGGACAGGTCGGCGCCGTCGTAGATCACCTTCACGCCATGCTTGTCGGCCAGGCCGGCGCGCACCTTTTCGATCTCGGCCGCGTCGCCGAAACCGTTCAGGACGATATCGGCGCCCTGCTGGGCGAAGGCGGTGGCGATACCCAGGCCGATGCCGCTGGTGGAACCGGTGACAAGGGCGACTTTTCCTTTGAGCATGAGCATTCTCCTGTGATCTGGCGGTGTGCGGGATGCAAAAGCGGGGTTCAAGTGTAGCTGCCCGGCGTGACGGCGATCATGCCATGTCCCCACAGTGCGCGGGGTCAAGCGGACGGCGGCTTGTCCCGGGGTTCGGTGGGCGACGACGTGTCGTCGGCGTTATCGGCCACGGGCTCGGCAGTCGGCAGATCGGCCATGCCGCCCCGGTTCTCGGGCACGCGCTCCAGCAGTTTGATCAGCACCGGCACCACGCCCATCGACACCGCCACCACCACCGACAGCACGTCGCGCTGCTCCAGGTTCATCAGATGGTTGTCCCAGGCTTCGTTGAAGATGGCGAAGCTGAACTCCCCGCCCTGCGCCAGCACCATGGCGAACAGCAGCCGGTGGTAGCGCGGCAACCCCAGAAAGCGCGCGAATCCATACAGGACCAGCGCTTTGACCGCCAGCAAGGCCGCCACGCCCGCCAGGATGAGTTTCCAGTGGACCTCCACCACCCCAAGGTTGATGGACATGCCGATGGCCAGGAAGAACAGGCCCAGCAGCAGGCCCTTGAAGGGGTCGATCGCTTTTTCCAGATCGTGGCGGTAGCGCGATTCCGCCATCAGCACCCCGACGAGGAAGCCGCCCAGGCCTGCCGACAATCCCGCATAGTCGAACAACTGCGCCGCGCCCACCACCATCAACAGCGCCGCCGCCGTGAACAGCTCGTTCAACTGCGCTTTCGCGGCCCAGCCGAGCAGCCGCAGCCGGTAGGCCACCGCCACGACCGTCACGGCGATCAGCGCTTCCTTGAAGGACGGCGCCGACGTGCCGTCCGAGCCCAGCAGCCCGGCTGCCACCAGCATCGGAATCGCCGCCATGTCCTGGAACAGCAGGACACCCAGCGCCGACCGGCCCAACGGCGTACGCGTCAGCGTGCGCTCGTCCAGCAGCCGCAGCGCCACCGCCGTCGACGACAACGCCAGCGACAGCCCGCACAACACCGCCGCTTGCCACTCCATGCCCGCCAGATGCCGCAGCGCCGCCCCGAACACCAGCCCCAGCAGCAGGCCGCAGGCCAGCATCTGCAGCGACCCCAGCACGAAGACCTCGCTGCGCATGGCCCACAGCCGCTTGGGCGACAGCTCCAGCCCGATGATGAACAGCATCATCACCACGCCCCACTGGGACACGCTGATCATGGTGTCCACATTGGTCACGAGCTTCAGGCATGACGGCCCGATCAGCACGCCCGCGATCAGGTAGCCCGGAATGGCGCCCAGCCCCAGCCGCTGGGTGATGGGCACGCACAGGACAGCGGCAAGTAGGAGGATGAGAATCAGATCCATGGACCCGATTCTGAGCAAAGATCAGCGCCGCCGGAAGCCCGGGATGAGCCCCTGTAAAGATTTTTTCGCACCCCCTTTACACAAGCAAAAAAAATCCTGTAGAATTGCGGGCTTCGCTGCTCCAACAACGAAGATCCTTCCGACCAGGGATCTTGTAGTGAAAGACCCGCCCTACTTCTTAAGTCGTTAGACACTAGAAGCTAGAGCAAAGAATTTCACCGTTTTGGAACCCAGCCACGGAGAGGTGGCAGAGTGGTCGAATGTACCTGACTCGAAATCAGGCGTACGGTATCCCCGTACCGTGGGTTCGAATCCCACCCTCTCCGCCAGTATTCAAGAACGAAGCCCCTGAGAAATCAGGGGCTTTTTTCTTTGTGTTTTTTCTTTGTGCCTCGGGTGAAAGATCAGGCGGGAAACCCCGCCCGAAGCTATACCCGAAGCTTTACCCGCATCAATACGCCGCAATCTGCCGGACAGGCGCCGCCAGCCGCACCGCCTGCGCCTCGCCTCCGCCCGCCTGCCCCGCCCCCGGCAGCTTGAACGCGCTGACCGCCCGCGTCAGCTCGGCTGCCTGATCCTGCATCGAGCCGGCCGCCGCGGCGGCCTCTTCCACCAGCGCGGCATTCTGCTGCGTGACTTCATCCATCTGCGACACGGCCCGGTTGACCTGTTCGATGCCGTCGGCCTGTTCGGCGGACGCCGCGGCGATTTCACCCATGATGTCGGTTACGCGCTGCACCGAGCTGACGATTTCCTGCATCGTCGAGCCCGCACGCTCGGCACTGACCGAACCCTGGCTGATCTTCTGCACGGTATCTTCAATCAGCGTCTTGATTTCCTTGGCGGCCTGGGCGCTGCGCTGCGCCAGGGTGCGGACCTCGGCGGCAACCACGGCGAAGCCCTTGCCCTGTTCGCCCGCCCGCGCCGCTTCCACCGCCGCGTTCAGCGCCAGGATGTTGGTCTGGAAGGCGATGCCGTCGATGACCGAAACGATGTCGGCGATCTTGACCGAGCTCGCCGAGATCGCGTTCATCGTGCTGACCACTTCGGACACGGTGGCCCCACCGCGAGATGCCGTGTCGGACGCGGCGGCGGCCAACTGGTTCGCCTGGCGTGCGCTGTCGGCGTTCTGCTTCACGGTGGAAGACAGCTGCTCCATGGACGCCGCGGTTTCTTCCAGCGATGCCGCCTGCTGCTCGGTGCGGGAAGACAGGTCGGTATTGCCGGCCGCGATTTCGCCCGAGGCGGACGCCATGCTGTCCACGCCGGTACGGATGCTTGCAATGGTGCCGGCCAGATTGGCGTTCATGGACTCCAGCGCTTGCATCAATTGGCCGATCTCATCGCGCGACTTCACGGTAATCACGCTGGTGAGGTCATTGGCCGCGACGGTGCGCGCCACGCGCACGGCGGCGGACAAGGGCCGCGTGATGCCGCGGGTCAGCAGGATGGCCAGCAGCAACCCGCTGACGACCGCGATGGAACCGATTGCGATCATCCAGAAATTGGCGCTGCGGTAGGCGCCTTGGATGTCCGCCGCGCGCGCGTCGATCTCGGCGCGCTGCAGGTTCGACAGCTTGGTGATCTGATCGATGAACTGGCGTGTGGCCGGCAGGAATTCCTGCGTGAAGACCTTGTTGGCGGCCTCCACGTCGCCGTCCTGCTTGGCCTTGAAGATGGCGTCGCGCGTGCGCAGGTATTCGCCGCGGGATTTGCGGATGCCGTCCCACAGCAGCTTTTCGTCGCTGGTTTCAATCAGCGGTTCAATCTGCTGCTGCAGCGCCGAGGAATTGCGGGTGGAGGTGGCGGCCTCTTCGGTGAAGAAGCCGGCCAGGCTGGCATCGGCGCTTTTGGCGATGGCGGTGGTCCGGGTGACCCCGGTCTGGATATTGCGGGCCCAATCGTTGATCAGGCGTTCCTTGATCAGCGAACGTTGCGTGACGGTTTCGACCGATTCGTTGATGTTGGCCAAGCTGACCAGCCCCACGACGCACATGAGGATGATCATGGCCAGCAAAACGGAAAAGCCCCCCGCAAGGCGGGTTCCAAGCTTCATATTCTTCATACTGCCTCCAGCATCCAGCCAGGCGCTTGGATGCGGGGTTCGGCAGTTGCCGGGCGCCGGCTACCTGCCGCCGCCCCTGCAAGCCAGACGCCCGCAAGCCCCTGGATGATCCGCCCCCAAAATATTGGTGTTCGTTGTGTCGAAAAAATGCCGCCGGAGAAGTCGGAATCGAGGATTCCCGCGACGGTCCGGCAAATGCTAGCAGCCGGAATTTGGCGGGCATCGGGGGAAATGGAGAACTTTTTGACAGAAGCTCACGCGTTTGCAAAACCGGCCCGAGGCCGCCGCGGGCAAAAAAAGGCGGCCATCACAGCCGCCTGGATCATCAGTCTGCGACAGTAGGCCGCGCCAGCTGGAACAGGTCCGTACTGCGGGCATACCAACCGCTGCCGTGCATGCGGGCAACCAGGCCCATCTCGGCGGTCTTCACGTACCCGCGCTCGGCATCCTCCACAAAGGCATCATCCACGTGCGCGCCCAGCACGCGGCCAATGACGACGACCTGGTGCGGTCCGGTCACGATCGTCGCCTGACTGACGCATTCCAACGATACGGGGCTGCCCTGGATCAGCGGCGGCCGCACATGCGCGGCCGGCAACGCCGTCAGCCCCGCCTTGGCCAGCTCGTCCACACCGGGCGGGTAGTCCGCGCAGGTCTGGTTCATCTGCTGCATCATCGACTCGGCCACCAGGTTCACCACGAATTCGCCGTTCTCGATGATGTTGGCACTGGTGTCCTTGAGCTCGCCATTGGCTCGGCGCATCAGGCCGATGGCCACCGTGGGCGGCTGGTGGCCCATGACGTTGAAGAAGCTGAATGGCGCCGCGTTGACGCAGCCCTCGTCCGATATCGTGGTGACCCACGCGATCGGACGGGGTGTGACGGTCGAGGTCAACAGCTTGTAGACCGTCTGCGATGGCAGGGCGCTGAAATCGAAATGCATGGCTCAGGGCTCCTGCGGGCCAGTCGCGCTGATGGCGGATACTGCCCGCTTCTCGCGGGTGTCGACGTGCAGCTGGAACACGTCCGGCCGCGCGTAGTGGCCGGACACGTCGAAGTCGTACTTGCCGCGCAGGATCTGATTGGGGTTGATGTCGGCGTACAGGATCGTTTCGGCGGAAAAGTCCGGGCCCGCCAGCACTTCGCCCAAGGGATCGATGATGGCGCTGCCGCCGCGCATCAGCACGGTGTCCGGGCTGTCGCCCAGCGCGCATTCGAAGTCTTCCGGATACGCGTCGCGGCGCAAGTGCTGGCAGGCGGTCAGCACATAGCAGCGGCCTTCCAGCGCAATGTGGCGCATGCTGGGGATCCAGCTGTCGCGGTCGTCGGCCGTCGGTGCGCAATACAGGGCGACGCCCTGGCTGTACATGTACATGCGCAGCATCGGCATGTAGTTTTCCCAGCAGATGACGGCGCCGATCTTGCCGTAAGGCGTATCGAAGACGGGCATCGTCGAGCCGTCGCCAAAGCCCCAGATCAGCCGCTCGCCCGCGGTCGGCATCAGTTTGCGGTGCTTGCCGGCAAGGCCTTCCTGGCCATTGAAATACAGCACGGTGCAGTACAGCGTGCCGCCGTCGGCCTCGATGCAGCCCATCACGACGAAGGTGTCGGTGTCGGCCGCGGCCTGGGCCACCACCGCAACTTCCTCGCCGTCCAGGCGGATGGCTTGCTGGTGATAGCTGGCGAAGGCATCGCGGCCTTCGGGCTTGCGCATGCCGATGGGCGCGCCGAAGGAATTGCCCTTCGGGTAGCCGCCCAGGAAGGCTTCGGGGAACACCTGCACGCGCGCCCCCTGCTCTGCCGCCTGGCGGATCAGGGAGGCCGCCTTGTTGGCGCAGGCCAGGCTGTCGGTCGGGATGGACGCCGCCTGGATGACGGCAGCCTTGAAACTGGATTGCACGGACATGTCTCTCCTCGCTTTTCTAGTGGATGGGGTCTTCGTCGATGGCCTGGGCGCGGGTGTTCGGCAGGAACAGGCTGCCGATGATGCCCACTACCACCATCACGACCACCGGATACATCAAACCGCCGAAGATATTGCCGCTTGCCTGCGCCAGGTACGTCGCAGTGAACGGCACGATTCCGCCGAAGATGCCGGCGCCGATGTGATACGGGAAGGATAGCGCGGTGTAGCGGATGCGGGCCGGGAACAGTTCGACCAGATAGGACGCGACCGGTCCATAGACCATGGCGACCACCGCCGTCATCAGCACCAGGATCAGGATGATGGTGGCGCGATCCACGCGTGCGGGATCGGCGCGGTCCGGGTAGCCGGCGGCCGTCAGCGCACGCGCGTAGCCAGCGCGGTCGAAGCCATTGACGGTGACGCCGCCCACGCTCATGGCGATGTCCTGCCCCGGCAGCGGGGCGGCGTATTCAAAGTTGATGCCCTTGCCCACCAGGAATTTCTTGGCCTGCACGCACACCTTCTTGTGGTCGGCGTGGCTGCCGATCATCGCAGCCTGCAGGCCGAAGTCGCAAGCGCCGCCGCTGGTGTCGGCGTGCACCCGCACCGGCGTGCTTTGCATGGCCTGCGCCAGCGCCGGGTTGCCAGCTTTCAGCAGCACGTCGAACATGGAGTGGTAGCCGATGGCGGCGATGAACAGGCCCGCCATCATGATCCACTTGCGGCCGATGCGGTCGGACAGCCAGCCGAACAGCACGAAGGTCGGCGCGCCGATGATGAAGCCGATCAGGATCAGCGTGTAGACGCTGGTCTGGTCGATCTGCACCGCCTGCTGCAGGAAGATCATCACGTAGAACTGTCCCGTGAAATAGGTCGCGCCCTGCCCGGCGGTCACGCCGATCAGCGCCAGCAGCACCAGCCGCAGGCTGGACCATTGGCCGAACGTTTCCTTGATGGGGTTCTTGGACAGGCGATTCTGCTGCTTCATCCGCGTGAAGACGGGCGATTCATGCAGCTTGGCACGCACATAGATCGAAATGGCCAGCATCACGATCGACAGGATGAACGGCAGGCGCCAGCCCCATTGGCGGAAGTCCTCGGCGCTCATGGCGGCCTGCGTGCACAGGATGACGACCAGCGACAGGATCAGGCCGGCCGACGAGGTGATCTGGATCCAGCCCGTCAACAGGCCGCGGCGCCGGGGTTCGCAGTGCTCGGCCACGTAGATGACGGCGCCGCCGTATTCCCCGCCCACCGCCAGACCCTGCACGACGCGCAGCGTCAGCAGCAGGATCCACGACAGGTGGCCTGCCGATTCATACGTGGGCAGGCAGCCGATCAGCACGGTGGCGCCGCCCATCATCACCACGGTGATCAGGAAGGTGTACTTGCGGCCCCACTTGTCGCCCAGATAGCCGAACATCACCGCGCCCAGCGGGCGGATGATGAAGCCCACCGCCAGCGCGCCCAAGGCGGCAAGCAGCGCCACGGTGGGGTTGTCCTGCGGGAACAGCACCTGGCTCATGAAGACGGCCAGCGTCCCGTAGATGAAAAAGTCGTACCACTCGAACAACGTGCCCAAGGTCGAGGCCACCACCACCTGGCGTTCCTCTTTCCGGCTGAGCGTCGGCGCGGCGTCTATTCGCGGCATTGCGACATTGGCTTCCATGCTTGCATTCCCCGATCGTTTTTAATTGATACTGCTGTACGCATTAACTATTATCAAACTTGAATCCAGCCCGCACCTAGCTGGGGGAAACCCGGAAAACCTGTCCCCGCCATCGTGCAAAGCGCGGCGGAGCCGCTGCTACACTGCCGCCAAAGACACAGTGGAGGCAGTGATGGCAAGGCCCGCCGGCAAGGTTGAAAAGAACGCGGAACAGGCGCCGACCGCTGCGCGCAGGGGCATCCAATCGATCGAAGTGGGGTTCCGGATCCTGGACGTGATCCGCAAGACCGGCCGTCCCATGCCCTTGAAGGAAATCGCCGACGCCTGTGAGTTGACCGTGCCCAACGTGCACTACTACCTGGTCAGCTTCCAGAAGGTGGGCGTGGTGCAGCAGCATGCCGACACCGGCCACTACGGCCTGGGGCCCTATGCCTTGCGGCTGGGCCTGGCAGCCCTGGAGCAGTTCGACGTGTTCACCACGGCACGGCCCATCATGGCCGAAGTGGCCGCCGTCACCGGGCACACCGTGTTCCTGGGGGTATGGGGCAACAAGGGGCCGACGATCGTCTACCGCGTCGAAGGCAGCCGCAGCCGTCCGTTGCTGGAACTGCGAGTGGGCAGCGTGATGCCGCTGCTATCGTCCGCGCTGGGGCGCAATTTCCTGGCCCATCTGCCGGATGCCCTGACACGCGACCTGCTGGCGCAGGAACTGGCTTCGTCAGTACCGGAAAGCCATGGCGGCACGCCGGGCAATTCCTACACGATGAAAGACGTGCAGGCGATCCGCGACGAGGTGCAGAAGCATCACATCAGCCGTTGCCGCCACGCGCTGCTGCCGCACTTCACGTCGCTGTCGGCGCCCATCTTCGACATGCTGGGCGAGATGACCGCGGCCATTACCCTGATGGGTCCGGTGGGCGCGATCGACGATGAACTGGAGTCCGGCACCGCGCGCCTCTTGCGGGAAAAGGCCCGTTCGATCTCGGCGATGGCGGGCTGGGTGGACCCGGACGCGCGCTGAGCCGCCACGTCGCGGGCCGGTTGCCGCGTCAGCTTTCGACGACGATCTTCGCGTCCTTGATCGTCTTGGCGTATTTCTGCTGCTCTTGCGTCATGAAGTCGGCAAAACGCTGGACGCTGCCGCCGCCGTCTTCCGCCCCCACTTGCGCCAACTTGTCCTGCACGTCCGCCATGGCCAGCACGCGGTCGATGTCGCGGTTCATGCGCTGGACCATGCCCTCAGGCATCTTGCCCGGCCCCACCATGCCGAACCAGATGCTGGCCTCGAACCCCGGATAACCCTGCTCGGCCACCGTCGGCACGTCCGGCTGGCTCTTCGAACGCTGCTGCAGGGTCTGCGCCAGCGCGATCACCTTGCCCGACTGCAGCAGCGGCGTAGCCGTCGTCATGCCTTCGAAGCAGTACTGCACATGGCCGCCCATCAGGTCATTCATGAGCGGCGCGGAGCCCTTGTACGGCACGTGCAGCACGTCGATGCCGGCACGCGCCTTGAAGATCTCCAGCGCCAGGTGCTGCGCAGAACCGGCGCCGGCGGAACCAAACACGATCTTGCCGGGCTGTGCGCGGCACAGCTTGACCAGGTCGGGCAAAGTCTTGGCCGGCTGCGACGCGCCGCCGATCAGGATGGTGGGCGTCTTGCCCACCAGCGCGATGGGCGAGAAGTCGCGGTCCACCGAATAGGCCAGCTTGGGCTGCAGGCCCGGCGCGATGCCGTGGCTGTTCACGTGCGCCATCAAGAGGGTGTTGCCGTCGTTGGGTTGGCGCGCCACCTGCTCGGCGGCGATGATGCCCGCCGCGCCCGCGCGGTTTTCCACGATGACGGGGATGTTCCACATCACACCCAGCTTCTGCCCCAGCAAGCGGGCCAGCACGTCAGTGCCGCCGCCTGCCGGAAAGCCCACCACGATTTTCACGGGGCCGGACGGCAAGTCCGGCTGTTGCGCCCGGGCCGCGGCGGGCAGGACTAGCCCCACCCCCAGCGCCGCGGCGCCGGTCATGAATTGCCTGCGTTGCATTCTTGTCTCCTCGCGCCGGTCCCGTAGGCCGGCGACTGGTTTTAGGGAAGCACTGCCTGCGGGTAATGCGACCTCAGCGGCCGACGCGGGTCCACTTGCCGAACCGTTCGACCATGCGTTCGTCGAAGCCGAAGCCCAAGCCGGGCTCCTGGTGCAACACCACGCGTCCTTGCTTATGGGTCAGTTGACGATCGACCAGCTTGCGGAAGTTCAGCACCTGGTCGTCCCAGAAGAATTCCACGTAGCGGGCGTTAGGCGTGGCTGCGACCAGCGGCGCGTGCACGTCGTGGAACCAGTGCGGGCAAACAACCACGCCATAGCTGGCGGCAGTCGCCGCAATACGCTTCCATTCAGTGATGCCGCCGCACACCGCCGCGTCCGTCTGCAGGATGCCTGCCGCCCCCTTGTCCAAGAGCTCCTTGTGATACCAGCGGCCATAGCCGATTTCGGCGGTGGCGATCGGCAGATGCGTCAAGCGCGCCAGCTTGGCATGGCTGTCGATATCGTCCGGGCTGAACGGTTCTTCGATGAAATAGGGCTCGTACTGCTCGAAGCGGCGGATGTACTGCATGGCCTGAGTCACGTCCTGCCAGGCGTTATTGCAGTCCATCATCAGTTCGACGTCCGGGCCTACGGCCTCGCGCGCCGCCTTCAGGCGCGCTTCTTCTTCGCGCGGCGACAAGCGGCCGGTCTTCATCTTGACCGCCTTGAAGCCCTTGTCCACATAGCTGGCCATTTCTTCGCCCAGATGCTGCGGCGTCTTGCCGTCCAGGTAGTAGCCGCCGCTGGCGTAGGCAGGTACGGTTTCCAGTTCAACCGCGCCCAGGAACTTGTGCAGCGGCAGGTCGGCCGTCTTGGCGTTCAGGTCCCACAGCGCGATGTCCAGTGCGCTCAACGCGCGCATCACGGTGCCCTGGCGGCCTTGCAGCAGCGCCTCCTGGTACATGGCCTGCCACAGGCCTTCCACGGCATGCGAGTCCTTGCCCAGCAGCACGGGCCCCAGCAGGCTTTGCACCGCCGCCTCGAAGATGGCGCCACCGGCGCTGCCCACATAGCAAAAACCGATGCCTTCCACGCCGTCGCTGGATCGCACCTTGACCAGGCCATAGTGCCGCGTGGAGACGGTGCGGTTCGAGAATGAAGTGACTTTGTCCAACGGCACCGCGGCGGCGCATACGTCAATGGATTCAATGATGGGCACGGCAGGCTCCTTGATAAGGGAAAAATTCCGACAGACGGCGCCAACGCAGCTTGCGCGGGCTGAATGCTCTGGACGTATTCTTCCCTTCGCCAAAGAAAACAACAATTATCGTCACGCATCTTTAGAATATGGATATTCCATCTTCCCAAGAGGCTTGCCGCCGTGGACTCGCGCTTTCTGCAAACCTATGTGCATGTCGTGGAGCTGGGGTCCATCGCCCAGGCCGCGCGGCACCAGGGGCTTACGCCGGCCACCGTGCAGCAGCGGCTGCGGGCGCTGGAAGCTGATGTAGGCAGCGCGCTGATCGCCCGCTCCGGGCGCACCGTCAAGCCCACATCGGCCGGCCTGCGCATCCTGGACCGCGCGCGCCACATCCTGCGCGACGTGCGGGACCTGCGCTCGGCCGCCAGCGACACCGAGCTGCCCGCCGGCCCCTTGCGGCTGGGCGCCACGCCCACCGCGCTGACCGGCATCATGCCGCCCGTGCTGCGCACCTGGGTCGCCCGCCACCCGCATATCGAAATCTATATCGAACCCGCGCCCACCACGCTGCTGTACGGCAAGGTGCTGTCGGGCGAACTGGACGGCGCGTTGCTGGTGCACCCACTGTTCTCTCTGCCCAAGACCTGCGCGTGGCGCGACCTGCGCCATGAACCGCTGGTGCTGGTCACCCCCGCCGACATGAAGGTGCGCGACCCGCTGGCGGTAATCGCGCGCGAGCCCTACATCTGCTACGACCGCAGCGTGGTTGGCGGGAAAATGGCGGACGACTATCTGCGGGCGCGCAACCTGCGGCCGCACGTACGATTCGAGCTCGATGGCATCGATTCCATCGCCAAGCTGGTCTCAGAGGGATTGGGGGTGGCGCTGTTGCCGGACTGGGCCGCCTCCGACGCGCTGGCGGCGCGGGTCAAGCGCTGGCCGTTGCCGGCGCCCTGCCCAGTGCGCACGGTAGGCGCGATCTGGCTGCGCGCCGGCGTGCGGTCGGAGCTCATGCGGGCCTTCGTGGAACTGACCGAGTCGCAGCTCGGCCTGTCCCAGCCTTAGGCGATCGCGTCCTGCCCGTTGCGCGCCACGATCGCGCCGGCGGACACGACCAGGCGGCGGGGCTTGCGGGTCACCACGGCTTCGGCCACACAGCTGGCATCCACCAGGACCAAATCGGCGCGCGCGCCCGGCGTCAGGCCGTAATCCGCGAAACCACAGGCGCGGGCCGCGGCCCCGGTCACGCAATCGAATGCCCATTCGACCTCGTCGTCGCGACGCAGGTCGTTGCGCAAGCCGATCATGATGGCGCGCGCCAGCATGTCGGGGCTGCCATAAGGCGTCCAGGTATCGCGGATGCCGTCATTGCCGCCAAAGATCGTCACGCCAGCCTCGCGGCAGGCGCGCACGGCCGGCACGGGCCGCGATGGCGGCGCCGTGGTCAGCACGGCCACGTCCAGCGCGGCCAGCCGCTGAAGCAGGCCGTCCAGCCGCTTGGCGTCGATCCCGCCCAGGCAGAAGGCATGGCTGATGACCACCTTGCCCTGCATGCCCAGTGCCGCGACGCGGTCCAGGGTCAGGTCCAGCGTGAACGCGCCCAGCTCGCCGGGTTCGTGCAGATGTATGTCCACGGGCTTGCCATGCTTGTCGGCCAGGCCGAACAGCACATCCAGGGATCTTGCGGGGTCGCGGTCGATGGCGGACGGGTCCAGGCCACCCAGCACGTCGGCACCTTGGGCCAGCGCCTGGTCCAGCAATTCGGCCGTACCCGGACGGATCAGCAAGCCCGATTGCGGGAAAGCCACCGTCTGGATTTCGATGCGGCCGGCCAGTTCTTCTCGGGTGGCATGCACGCCATCCAGGTGGCGCAAGCCGGCATCGGTATCGACGTCGACGTGGCTGCGGATGCGCGTCGTGCCTTCGCGCAGAAAGGCCAGCGCCAAGGCGCGCGCATGGCTGGCGGCGTCATGGCCCGTGCTGGCGCGCCAGGCGCGTTCGTTGTCGATGCGGTCCGTCAGCGCGGACCCGACCTCGTTGACGTACCAGGGCGATTCCCAGTTGGTCTTGTCCAGGTGGGTGTGCCCTTCGATCAGGCCCGGCAGCAGCAAGGTGCCACCGCCGTCCTCCACCAGGGCATCGGCTGCGCCTTCGATGGCAGCGCCGATGTGGGCGATGCGGCCGGCGCGCACCAGCACGTCCACGGTATCGGCGGGCGACACGCGGACATTCTTCAATAACAGGTCGGTCATGGTGTGTTCCGCACAAGCGCAGGCGGCCGGCCCCAGCGGCCGGCTACGCAAACCCCTTCGGCATCAACCTTGCGGCGGTTCGATCCAGAAGAAGCGCTCACCTTGGCGGACCATGTCGGCCACGCCTTCGGCGCCGATGCGGTAGTCCGTACCCATCAGCGATGCGCCGCCGTCTTCATGGATGTGGATGACGGCCAGCGGGTCGTTGGCCATGGTGTACCAGTAGTAGCCAGGCTTGAGGTCATGCAGGTCTGTAGTCATGCCTTGAGTATACAAATAACGACGGCGGTACAAAAAGACAACACTAATACAAACCGTGCCTGACATCATGAACACGACACGTCATACTGCCTCCACCTAGATAAAAATAGCTGGTGCACTGGTCACACATCGATTTCGACGCGCGAGCGGAAACGCGCGGGACGTTAATCGAGAGGAGAATAGCGAGCGCATGAAAAGGCAGTCACTTCAATTCAGCGAACCGCTTAAGCAAGCCGTCTTGAACGGTTCAAAAGTGCAGAGCCGCCGCATTTTGAAGCCGCAGCCGACTAAACCCACCACGGTCTGGTATGCGGACGCGGAGGATTCCGGCAGATGGGTCGCCATGGGGCCCAACCGCGACAACCCTTCGGAGCTGCGCAAGACATCCAGCTGGGTCAGATGCCCCTATGGGAAGTCCGGCGAGAGCATCATATTGACGGATGAAGCGGGCCAGCCGTTCGCGACCGCCGTGATCGTGGGCGTCCGCATACAGCGTTTACAGAACCTGACCGAAGCCGACGCACGCGCCGAAGGCACGCAAGCCCTTTATGAATCCTCGGCGTTGCTGCCGGGCGTGCCCCTGCAAACGGCGTTTGCGCTGACGTGGTGCGAGCGCTACGGCTCCCACGCCTGGGCCGCGAATCCGTGGGTCTGGGTGGTGGAATTTCGCCGTCAGCAGGCGGAATAAGGGCCGCGTCCGTCATAGGGCGGCCCGGCCGCCCTCCCAGGATGGTGACGGCGTGTAACGCACCCGCTTAACTTCACCCTATTCCAGCTGATTTCAATCGATTTCAAGTGCGGGTTTACCAGAGCGGACGCACCACGCCGCAGTGCAGCACGCTGCCGGTTCCAGGCAACAGAGCGGTTGCGGATTGTCGCTATTGAGGGAGGCCCGCTTACCAAAAGCGAGCGGGAAAGACCGAAAATAGGTCCGTCGAATACTCAACTTTGCTGTGTCATGCAGCAGGCAGGTGCAACATGAAAAAATGGCTTATCGCAGGTGCCGCTGCCGCAGGTCTGCTGATCTCCAGCGTCGCATTGGCCCGTGTGGATGTGGGCATTTCCATCGGCGTACCCGGGGTGGTCTATCCGGCGCCGGTCTATGTCGCGCCCGCACCGGTCTATGTGGCCCCGCCGCCGCCCGTCTACTACCGCCCGGCCCCCGTGTACGTGGCGCCCCCGGTGGTCTACCCCGCTCCGGTCTATTACCGCGGCGGCCCCTACTGGCGCGGCGGCCCGCCCCCGCGCTACTACGGTCCGGGCCCGGGTTATTACCGCGGACACGGGCACGGCCACGGCGATTGGCGCCGTTAAAAAGGCAAAGGCCACTCGATGAGTGGCCTTTTTTTATTGCCCGCAACGCGTGAGACGCGTGGAGGGCTGCACTGCTTTTTCCTTGGGGACATTGTCCGGTGCCCCGTTGGAACGGTATCAAGCTGCGGGAGCCGGTACCGGTTTGCCAGCCATGGCGGCCGGCTTTTGCAATGCCGCGTTGGCCTTATTGGCCTCTTGCGGCGATTCCTGAACAAGATCGATCCATCTACGGGGCGCACTCGACGCCCGCCACCAACCATTATGCGGACGCATGAGCAAACTCCGGTTCACCGTTAAAACGCACACCATTGATTTCTTGGAACAATTGACGGCTTTCCTGTTCTGCTTCGTGCAAGTCAGAGAACGGCGCCTGTCCGGGCACAGTCCAGCATTTTTCCGGTGCGGTACCGCCAACCCGGCGGGTCCATATCTGCACGCGGTAGCCCTGTTCGTCTTCATGAGCGACAGAGCATCTCACACGAAAATCTCCAATCATTCTTGAAGTCATGGACAACTCCTTGTTTTATATGTGAATGAAGCGTGTAGAACGCGGGTGTATTGTGCCGCAACTATCCGGCCCTTTTATTGAAAATACACAATTGCTCACATCAAAATCAAGCACACACGCGCTCACGATAATGAGCAAAAGCGACAGGAATATGTCGCATGATAAAAAAAAACGGAGCCCGCAGGCTCCGTCTTTTTATCCTCCAAATGGAGGATAGGCGCATGGCGCCTCAGGGTTTCAGCACCGAAATGCCGCCCATATAAGGCTGCAGCGCTTCCGGAATCAGCACGCTGCCGTCGGCTTGTTGGTGATTTTCCAACACGGCCACCAATGCGCGGCCGACCGCCAGGCCGGAACCGTTCAAGGTATGCACGAATTCCGGTTTACCTTGGGCATTGCGGAAACGCGCCTGCATGCGACGGGCCTGGAAGGTCTCGCAGTTGGACACCGACGAAATCTCGCGCCAGGTGTTTTGCGCCGGCAGCCACACTTCCAGGTCATAGGTCTTGGCCGAACCAAAGCCCATGTCGCCCGTGCACAGCAGCACCACGCGGTACGGCAGGCCCAGCAACTGCAGCACGCGCTCGGCATGGCCGACCATGTCTTCCAGTGCCTCGTAGGACTGGTCGGGTTGCGTGATCTGCACCATTTCGACCTTGTCGAACTGGTGTTGGCGGATCATGCCGCGGGTGTCGCGGCCGCCGCTGCCGGCTTCCGAGCGGAAGCAAGGCGTGTGGGCGGTCAGCTTCAGCGGCAGGTCCGCGGCGGCCTGAATGGTGTCGCGCGCCACGCTGGTCAGCGTGATTTCGGACGTGGAGATCAGGTATTGGTCTTCACGCACGTACGGGTTGCCGGCCGCGTCCACCTTGGGATCGTCGTCGCCACCGCCCTTGGACACGGCAAACATGTCGTCCTTGAACTTCGGCAACTGGCCCGTTCCGTACAGGGTCGAGGCGTTGACGATGTAGGGCGTGTAGCACTCGGTATAGCCGTGCGTGCCCGTTTGCAGGTCCAGCATGAACTGGGACAGCGCACGGTGCAGACGGGCGATCGGGCCGCGCATGAACGAGAAGCGCGCGCCCGACAGCTTGGCCGCCATGTCGAAATCCAGGCCCAGCGGTTCGCCGATGGCGACGTGGTCGCGCGCTTCGAACGCCAGGGCCGGCGGGTTGCCGTCAGCGCCGGCGGCGCCAGGCAGCCAGCGGCGGACCTCGACGTTGTCGTCGGCGGATTCGCCCAGCGGCACGCTGGCGTGGGGCAGGTTCGGCACCGACATCAGCAGGTCGTTGAGCGGAGCCTGCAGCGCGGCCAGCTCTTCTTCCAGCTGCTTCAAGCGGACCGGCACGGCCTGCGATTCGGCCATGACGGCGCTGGCGTCTTCGCCCTTCGCCTTCAACTGACCGATCTGCTTGGCCAGCGCGTTGCGGCGGGCTTGCAGGGACTCGGTTTCGGTCTGGACGGCCTTGCGGCGAGACTCCAGATCGTTGAACCGTTCCGTGTCGAAGGACACGCCACGGCTCTTGAGGCGGTCTACGACGGTTTGCAGGTCTTTGCGCAGCAGTATCGGGTCTAGCATGGTGATGTCAGTGAGGTGGCGGAAAGCAACGGGCGTGGCCCGTTACCGGTTCTTGGCGCGTTCCTGTGCGTCCAACTCGCGCAGGAATGCCAACTTCTGCTGGATTTTAGCCTCCAGCCCCCGATCGGTCGGCCGATAGAAGGAAGGCTTCAGTCCATCAGGGAAATATTGTTCGCCCGCGGCGTAGCCGTGCGGCTCGTCGTGGGCATAGCGGTACGCCTTGCCGTGGCCCAGTTGCTTCATCAGCTTGGTGGGCGCATTGCGCAGGTGGATGGGCACCGGCGCGCTGCCGTGCTCGGCGGCAAACTGGCGGGCTTGATTGTAGGCGTTGTAGACGGCGTTCGATTTGGCCGCACAGGCCATGTAGACCACCGCCTGCGCCAGCGCCAGTTCGCCTTCGGGCGAACCCAGGCGTTCATAGATGTCGGCGCCGTTGACCGCCAGGTCGGTGGCGCGAGGGTCTGCCAGGCCGATGTCCTCGACCGCCATGCGCACCAGCCGGCGCGACAGGTATTTGGGATCGGCGCCGCCGTCGATCATGCGGCAGAACCAGTACAGCGCGGCGTCGGGGTTGGAGCCGCGCACCGATTTATGCAGCGCGCTGATCTGGTCGTAGAAGGCGTCGCCGCCCTTGTCGAAGCGCCGCAGGTTCTGCGACAGCGAAATCTCCAGCCAGGCGGCGTCTACCGAGTCCCGGCCCGCCGACTGCGCGGATTCGGCCACGACTTCCACCGCGCTGATCAGGCGGCGCGCGTCGCCATCGGCCCAGGCCGCCAGCTGCTCGCGCGCGTCGGCCTCCACCCGGATGGCCTCGCCCTCTTCCAGGCCGTCGTTCAGCGCGTCGACCGCGCGGTCGACCAGTTGCTGCAGTTCTTCGGGAGAGAGCGACTGCAGCACGTACACCCGCGCCCGCGACAGCAAGGCCGAGTTGACCTCGAACGAGGGGTTTTCGGTGGTGGCGCCGATGAAGGTGAAGAGCCCGCTTTCCACATAGGGCAGGAACGCGTCCTGTTGCGCCTTGTTGAAGCGGTGCACTTCGTCGACGAAGAGGATGGTGCGGCGGCCCTGGCCTTGCGCCACCTGCGCCACCGTCACGGCTTCGCGGATGTCCTTGACGCCACCCAGCACGGCCGAAATGGCGATGAACTGGGCGTCGAAGCCGTCGGCCATCAGGCGCGCCAGCGTGGTCTTGCCCACCCCCGGCGGCCCCCAGAAGATCATGGAATGCGGACGGCCGGATTCGAAAGCGACGCGCAGGGGCTTGTCCGGGCCCAGCAGATGCGACTGCCCGACCACGTCGGACAAGGTGCGCGGGCGCAGGCGTTCGGCCAGGGGCACATAGGGCCGATGCGCTGGATCGGCCGCGAAGAGATCGTTGCTCATTGGCAGCAGATGAGGGAAGACAGCAAGAAGTTCAAGTCGGTATTACACCATGCCCGCCGCCCCCGCCCGGCCCAGCGGGCAGCGCGGCGTTCAGGACAATTCCGGCGGCGCGAAACGGCGGTTGGCCAGCACGGGCAGCACGCGGCGGGCATGCGCCAGACGCTCGGGGTCGATGTCGGCGAACACCAGCGCCGGCGCTTCGCCCGCGCGCGCCGTCACGACGCCCAGCGGATCCACCACCATGCTGCAGCCGATATTGCGTTCGCCGCATTCGCCGGTGGCCGCCACATAGCAGGTGTTCTCCAGGGCACGCGCCGTGACCAGGACTTCCCAGTGCATTTCCTTGAGCGGGCCGCGCACCCAGGCGGCCGGCAGCACCAGCAGATCGGCCCCGTCCAGCGCCAGGCGGCGCGCCATTTCGGGAAAGCGCACGTCATAGCAGGTCATCAGCCCCACGCGCAGGCCGGCGATTTCCAGCAAGGGCGGGATCTCGGTGCCGGGGGTGACGTTAGTGGACTCCTTCATGTTGAAGGCGTCGTACAGATGCAGCTTGCGGTACTGCGAGACGATCTCGCCGTCGCGCAGCGTAATGAGCGTATTCCAGACCCGGCCTTCGCCCGTCGGGATGTGCACGCACATCATCGTCGACAGGGACGAGCCGCGGCTGGCCTCGCGCAGGCGCGTCATGAAGGGCCCGTCCAGCGGCTGCGCGGCCTTCAACACGATCTGCGGATCGGTGATGTCGCGGGCAAGGATGCCTTCGGGCAGCACGAGCAAGTCGGCGCCGCCCTCGCGGGCGCGCTCCATCAGGTCGACGCAGACCTGGGCGTTCTCTTCCCAGACGCGGCTGACGGCGAACTGGCCCAAAGCGACTTTCAGCATGACTCTTTCCTTGAGGGATCCGTTTTTCGGGCAATTTCCCGGGTTTTCCTATTGTCGCGCCAACCGGCACTGCGCGCCGACTACGGGAAACTCCTAGCTCCCGCTTGTAAATTTCTTTCACGATAATTAAAAAAACAGCATTTGACGTAAATATTTTCCAGAGATGGCGCCCACCATGACGAACTCTTCCTCCCCCGCAGCCCTGCTGGACGTGAACGGCAAAGGCCTGGGCGCGTTTCCCGACTCCTGTACTACCGCCGACGTGGCGGCCCTGAACTGGAACCTGCTGGACGAAGACATCAGCCTGCCGGTGGCGGTGTTGTACGAAGCCCGTGTCCGCCACAACCTGCAGTGGATGCAGCAGTTCATGGAGGCCTACCACGTCAAGCTGGCCCCGCATGGCAAGACCACGATGAGCCCGGCGCTCTTCAAGCGCCAGATCGACAACGGCGCCTGGGGCATCACGCTGGCGACCGCGCCGCAGGTGCTGGCCGCGTATCAACATGGCATCCGCCGGGTACTGATGGCCAACCAGCTGGTTGGCCGCGCCAACATGGCCATCATCGCCCGCCTGCTGCAGGATCCGGCCTTTACCTATTTCTGCATTGTGGATTCCCCCGCCAATGCCGCCCAGCTGGGCAAGTTCTTCGGCGAACAGGGCCTGACCCTGCCCGTGCTGATCGAACTGGGCCCGACCGGCGGGCGCACGGGCGTGCGCGACGACGCGCAGCTGCAAGCGGTGGTCGAGGAAATCGGCCGCTGGCCCGGCCTGGCGCTGGCGGGCATCGAAGTCTATGAAGGCGTGTTGCAGGAAGAAGGCGCCATCCGCGCCTTCCTGCGCCGCGCCACCGACGCCCTGCGCGGCCTGGCCACCGCCGGCCGCCTGCGCAAGAGCGGCCCCGCGCTGATTTCCGGCGCCGGTTCGGCCTGGTTCGACGTGGTGGCCGAAGAATTCTCGCAGCTGGACATCGGCACGCCGCTTGAAGTGGTGCTGCGCCCCGGCTGCTACCTGTCGCACGACGTGGGCGTCTACCGCTCGGCTGCTGAACGCATCAACGCCCACAACCCGGTGGCCAAGAAAATGGAACCGGGCCTGCTGCCGGCCTTGCAGGTCTGGGCCTATGTGCAATCGCTGCCCGAACCCGGCCGCGCCATCATCGCGATGGGCAAGCGCGACGCCGCGTTTGACGCCGGCCTGCCCACGCCCGCCCTGCACTTCCGTCCCGGCCAGGATGCGCCCGCCGTCGCGTCCCAGACGTGGAAGCTGACCGCCATGATGGACCAGCACGCTTTCATGCAGATCGGCGAAGGCGACGACATCCAGGTCGGCGACATGATCGCCTTCGATATCTCCCACCCCTGCCTGACGTTCGACAAGTGGCGCCAGGTGCTGCTGGTGGACGAGCAGTACCGCGTCACCGACGTGGCCGAAACCTTCTTCTGAACGCCCCCTGCCTGCCGCACCGCGCCAGGCCCGAGGGGGCTGAAAGACCTGGGATCCCGGCGCTTACCCGATACCACGCGACAACCTGTTTTTGACCCTCTGGAGAGAGAATCATGAACTTCCGTACCTCCCGGCGAGGCGGTGGGCTGACCAGCCTGCTCGCGGCCGGCGCAATTGGCTTGACCGCATTGTCGTCCCCCGCCCTCTGTGCCGCGCCGGTCAAGGGAGGCACGATATCCGTCGCCACCATCGGTGAGCCGCCCACGCTGGACCCGATGACCAGCACCGCCGACCTGGTGGGCATCCTGACGCAGCATTTCTTCGAAACGCTCTACACCTTCGACGCCAAGTGGAACCTGACCCCGCTGCTGGCCGACAAGATGCCGGAGGTTTCCGCGGACGGCCTGATCTACACGATCCCGCTGCGCCAGGGCATCACGTTCCATGACGGATCCAAGATGGATTCGTCTGACGTGCTGGCCTCCTTGAAGCGCTGGACCGAAACCGCCACGCGCGGCAAGGGCGCCGCCAAGGTCATCAGCAGCATCGAAGCGCCGGACGCCAACACCATCCGCATCACGCTGAAAGAACCGTACGCGCCGCTGACCGCACTGCTGGCCATGAACAATGCCGCGGCCGTCATCATGCCCAAGGGCAAGATCGCGCCGGTGCTGACCGAAATCGTCGGCACGGGCCCCTATCAGTTGAAGGCCCGCGTGCCGGACCAGTACATCCAGCTGGTGCGCTTCGAAGGCTACAAGCAGCGCGAAGGCGAGCCCGACGGCTACGGCGGCGCGCGCAAGCAATATCTGGACGAAATCCGCTTCGTGCCGGTCAGCAATGCCAATACCCGTTCGGAAGCCGCCGCCGCCGGCCAGTTCGACTATGTCGACTCGCTGCCCGTGGAAGCGCTGGACAAGCTCAAGGGCGGCCGTTCGGACCCCGTGATGCTCAAGCCCTTCGGCTGGCCGCGCCTGGTACTCAACACCAAGCAAGGCATCATGTCCAACCTGGCCGTGCGCCAGGCTGTGCAGTTGGCGCTGAACGAAGAGGACATGCTGTTCGCCGCCTTCGGCAACAAGGAGTTCTACAAGCTGAACGGCGACCTGTATCCGGAAGGCTACCCGTGGGCCACGTCGCTGGGCGGCAAGGTCTACAACAAGGCCGACTCCGCTGCCGCCAAGAAGCTGCTGGACAGCGCCAATGTGGCTGACAAGAAGATCCGCATCCTGACCAGCCAGCAGTACGAGTTCCATTACAAGATGGCGCTGGTGGCCGCGGAATATCTGAAGGCCGCCGGCTTCACGGTGGACATGCAGGTCGTTGACTGGGCCACCTTGACGCAACGCCGCCAGGACCCGGCCGTGTGGGACATCTTCATCACCCACAGCGTGTTCCTGCCGGAACCCGCGCTGATCGACTTCCCGTCCAAGGACGCACCGGGCTGGTGGGACACGCCGCGCCGCGCGCAGGTGATGGACGCCTTTAACCAGGCGCGCACGCAGGAAGAGCGCATCAAGCGCTGGGCCGACGTGCAGCAGGCCGTGTATGACGAAATCCCCTTCGTGAAGGTCGGTGACTTCAACGCCCAGGCTGCGCGCTCGCCGTCGCTGCAAGGCACCAAGCCCGCCCCGTGGCCGTTCTTCTGGAACGCCTGGAAGGCCCCGAAGTGACGGCACGTGGTACGTAGGATGGGTGAAGCGCGCGAGTTCTTAACGAAGAACTCGATTGCCCAGCGCGCGTAACCCATCGAACGGCGGTTGCGTTGTGGCTGAAGTTGCCAAGAAATCACCGCTGCTTGATGGGTTACGCGCGCTCGACGGCAATGTTCTTGCCCAAGCACTCTCGCGCTCCACCCATCCTACGCCCCCAGACCGTCTCCCTGCACCGAACGACGCTTTTTAGGACATCATCGTGTTGCGTTATCTCTTAAACCGGCTGGTCGGGCTGGTGGCCGTGATGTTCATCGTCGCGACCATCGTGTTCGTCATCATCCGCGTCACGCCCGGCGACCCGGCCGCAGTGATGCTGGGTCCGCAGGCCAGCCAGCAAGACATCGCCGCGCTGCGCACGCAGCTGGGGCTGGACCAGCCCATGGCGATCCAGTACCTGTCTTGGCTGGGCAAGTTGGCGCAGGGCGACCTGGGCCAATCCATCTTCATGAACAAGCCCGTGTTGTCGGCGCTGGCCGACCGCGCGGAACCGACGATCCTGCTGACGCTGATGTCGCTCTTGATCGCCAGCGCCATCGCGCTGCCGGTGGGGATCCTGTCCGCCGTCAAACGCGGCACCACGCTGGATCAGTCGGTGCTGTCGTTCTCGATGTTCACCTCCAGCGTGCCGAGCTTCTGGCTGGGCCTGCTGCTGATGCAGATTTTCTCGGTGAAACTGGGCTGGCTGCCCGTGTCCGGCTATGGCGGCCCCGATGCGTCGCTGGCCACGCGCCTGTCGCACCTGATCCTGCCCGCCGTGGTGCTGGGCCTGGTGAATTCCGCGCTGATCACCCGCTTCATCCGCGCCAGCATGCTGGACGTGCTGCGCGACGACTACGTGCGCACCGCGCGGGCCAAGGGCCTGCCGGAAAGCAAGGTCATCCTGAAGCATGCCGTGCGTAACGCGCTGATCCCGATCCTGACGGTGTTGGGCCTGACGACGGCCCTTCTGATCAGCGGCGCGGTCGTGACGGAAACGGTGTTCGGCCTGCCCGGCGTGGGCAGCCTGGTGGTGTCGGCGGTATTGCGCCGCGACTACCCCGTCATCCAGGGCGCGCTGCTGGTCATCGCGGCCATCTACGTGCTGATCAACCTTCTTATCGACCTGCTGTATCTGGTGGTCGATCCTCGGGTCCGTTACTGATGATGCGTCTTACCCCCGAAGCGCCCGCAGCGCTTACCGATGCACCGCAAGTGGAGCAACTGACATGACAACCGGGACTACCGTGAATTCCGGAACCGACCGCTGGCAGGTGCTGCGCCTGCTGGTGTCGCGCAAGACGGTCCTGATCAGCCTGATCGTGATCATCGTGCTGGTGGCCGCCGCGCTGCTGGCGCCGTGGGTCAGCCCCTACGATCCATTCAAGCTGTCCATCATGAACCGGCTGAAGGCGCCGGGCGCCGCGCACTGGTTCGGCACCGACGACTTCGGACGCGACGTGTTCAGCCGCGTCATCTATGGCGGCCGGCTGTCGCTGATGGTGGGATTTTCCGTCGTGATCGTGTCCAGCGTGCTGGGCATCGCGCTGGGCCTTGTCGCCGGCTTCTTCCGTTCGGCCGACAAATTCGTCTCGCGCCTGATCGACGCCATGATGGCGTTTCCCGACATCCTGCTGGCCATCTCGCTGGTGGCCGCGCTGGGGCCGTCGTTGATCAACGTGGTGATCGCGCTGGGCATCGTCTACACGCCGCGCCTGGCCCGCATCGTGCGCGCCTCGACGCTCGTGATCCGTGAACTGCCTTTCGTGGAGGCAGCCCGCGCGCTGGGCGTGCCGACCTGGCGCATCGTCACCGTGCACGTGCTGCGCAACCTGGTGTCGCCCATCCTGGTGCAGGGCACGTTCATCTTCGCCTACGCGATCCTGGCCGAAGCCGGCCTGTCGTTCCTGGGCGTGGGCGTATCGCCCGACATCCCCACCTGGGGCACCATGATCAACGCCGGCCAGCAGTACATGGGCTCGGCCGACTGGATCATGATCTTCCCCGGCATCGCCATTGTCCTGTCCGTGCTGTCGCTGCAACTGGTCGGCGACGGCCTGCGCGACGTACTCGACCCGCGCCTGCGCAAGGAGCTGTAATCATGACGGCAAGCACCCGAGACGTCGTGCTGTCCGTGGAAGGGCTGAAGACCTGGTTCCACAGCCGCGACGGCATCGCCAAGTCCGTGGACGGCGTCACCTTCGATCTGGCCCGCGGCGAAACGCTGGCCATCGTAGGCGAATCCGGTTCCGGCAAATCCGTGACCAGCCTGTCCATCATGGGCCTGTTGCCCAAGCCGGCCGGTCGCATCGAAGGCGGCAAGATCCTGTACCGCGACCGCCAGGGCACGCAGCACGATCTGGCCCGCGCCACGCCCGCCACCCTGCAGAAGATCCGCGGTGCCGAAATCGCCATGATCTTCCAGGAACCGATGACCAGCCTGAACCCGCTGTACACGGTGGGCGACCAGATCGCCGAAGCCGTGCTGCAGCACGAAGGCGGCTCTTATGCCTCGGCGATCCGGCGCGCCCGCGACATGCTGGAACGCGTGGAGATCCCCGCCGCCGACCGCCGCGTCAACGAGTACCCGCACCAGATGTCGGGCGGCATGCGCCAACGCGTGATGATCGCGCTGGCGCTGGCCTGCAACCCGGCGGTGCTGATCGCCGACGAGCCCACCACCGCGCTGGACGTAACCGTGCAGGCCCAGATCCTGGACCTGCTGCGCCGGCTGCAGAAAGAGATGAACATGAGCATCCTGTTCATCACCCACAACCTGGGCGTGGTGGCCGAGATTGCGCATCGCGTGGCCGTTATGTACGCCGGGCGCGTGGTGGAAGACGCGGGCGTCTACGACCTGTTCGAAAAGCCCACGCACCCCTACACCCGCGGCCTCCTGTCCTGTCTGCCCACGGCCGCCCTGCTGGCTTCGGGCGAACGCCTGCGCGCCATCCCCGGCAACGTTCCCAGCGTGCTGTCGCTGCCGGCGGGCTGCACGTTCGCGCCGCGCTGCGAACTGGCTGCTGACGACTGCCGCGCCGCCGTGCCCGAACTGATCGCCGTGCAACCCGAACACCGCGCGCGCTGCATCAAGGTGAAACCGATATGACGAGCCCCCAAGTGAGCGTGCGCGCCGAAGATCCGCTGGTCCGCATTGAAGACCTGAAAGTCCACTTCCCGACCTCGCAGGCGCGCAACGCCCCCGTCGTGCGGGCCGTGGACGGCGTGAGCTTCGACGTGCCCAGAAACACCATCGTGGGCCTGGTCGGTGAATCCGGCTCGGGCAAGACCACCACGGGCCGCGCGCTGCTGCGCCTGTTCGCGCCAACCGCCGGCCGCATCCTGTTCGACGGGCAGGACATCACCACGCTGAACGAAAAGCAGATGCTGCCGTGGCGGCGCCGCATGCAGATCGTGTTCCAGGACCCGTACGCCAGCCTCAACCCCCGCATGACGGTGGCCGAGATCCTGGGCGAGGCGCTGGACACGCACCGGCTGGCGCAGCACCGCCGCTCGGCCCGCATCGGCGAACTGCTGGAGCGCGTGGGCCTGAACGCCGACCACAGCCGCCGTTACCCGCACGAGTTCTCGGGCGGCCAGCGCCAACGCATCGGCATCGCCCGGGCGCTGGCGGTGGAGCCCGACTTCATCGTGGCGGACGAACCCGTGTCGGCGCTGGACGTGTCGGTGCAGGCGCAGGTGCTGAACCTGCTGCAGGACCTGCAGCGCGACCTGGGCCTGACCATGCTGTTCGTTGCCCACGACCTGGCGGTGGTGGACTACCTGTGCGACGAGGTCGTCGTGATGTACCTGGGCCGCGTCATGGAACGCGGCCCGACCAGCGAGGTCTACGCCCGCCCGCGCCACCCCTATACCCGCGCGCTGCTGTCCGCGGCGCCCGTGCCGGATCCGCGCGCGCCGCGTTCGCGTATTCTGCTCAAAGGCGATATCCCCAGCCCGGTCAATCCGCCATTCGGCTGCGTGTTCCGCACGCGCTGCCCGCATGCCATCGACGCCTGCGCCACGATCGATGCGCAGGCCGTCAGCGTGGGCCCCGGCCACTTCGTGGCCTGTTCGCGCATCGACGACCCCGAGCTGGCTTAGCCTTTGCCCCGCCCCGATCTGATCCAGGAACCCCACATGAACATCATCCGCGACATCGTCTTCCAGATACGCAGTCGGCGGGACGCATTGAGCGTGACTGAACGCAAGGTCGCCGACGCCATCCTGGACGACATCATGTGGGGCGCCAGCGCCACGGTCGACCAGCTGGCGACGAAGGCGGGCGTCAGCATCGCCACCATCTCGCGCTTTGCGCGCACGGTGGGCTGCGAAGACACCCGCGACCTGAAGATGAAGCTGGCGCAGGCCAGCACGGTAGGCAGCCGCTTCCTGGACCCCAGCGCGCCCGCCGAGGAAAGCACCTTCTACGCCCGCATCTACGCCGACATCGAAAGCACGCTGCGCGCGCATCTGCCTACCTTCACCGAACAGCTGTTCGAGCAGGCCTCGTCCATCGTCGACGGCGCGCGCATGATCTACGTGTTCGGCATGGGCGGCGCCTCCGCAGTGCTGGCGCAGGAAGTGCAGTCGCGCCTGGTGCGCCTGGGCTATCCCATCGCTGTCTACAGCGACGCGGTGCTGCTGCGCATGGTGGCCGCCACCCTGGACGAGCGCGATGCGGTCCTGATCCTGTCGGCCTCCGGCCTGACGCCCGAAATCGTCGGCGCCGCCCGCATCGTCAAGCAATACCGCGCCCGCATCGTCGCCATCACGGACGCCACCTCTGAACTGGCCAAGCTGGCCGACGTGGTGCTGCCGATCCGCACGGACGAAACCGACTTCATTTACAAACCCTCGGCATCGCGCTACGCGATGATGCTGGCCATCGACCTGCTGTCGACCGAACTGGCCATGCTGAACCAAGAGGAAAACCGCGAACGCCTGCGCCGCATCAAACTGGCGCTGGACGAGCACCGCGGCGGCCCGAACCGTTTGCCGCTGGGCGATTGAACCTGGAACCCAAGATGTACGACACCCTCATTGGCAACGTCCGCGTCCTGGACGGAACCGGCGGCCCCGAAATCCGCGCCAGCGTGGCGCTGGCCGATGGCCGCATCGCCGCCATCGGCGCCCTGCCCGGCGCGCAAGCCCGCCACATCATCGACGGCACGGACTTGGCGCTGGCCCCCGGCTTCATCGACGTGCACACGCATGACGACACCAATGTCATCCGGACGCCGGGCATGCTGCCCAAGCTGTCCCAGGGCGTGACGACCGTGGTGGTGGGCAATTGCGGCATCAGCGCCTCGCCCGTGTCGTTGCGCGCCGAGCCCCCGGATCCGATGAACCTGCTGGGCGGCCGCGAAGACTTCAACTACCCCACCTTCGCCGACTACACGCGCGCCATCGAAGCCGCGCAACCGGCGGTGAACGTAGCCGCGCTGGTGGGCCACACCGCCCTGCGCAGCAACCACATGGACCGCCTGGACCGCGCCGCCACGCAGGACGAAGTGCTGGCCATGCGCGAGCAACTGCGCGATGCGCTGGCACACGGGGCGATCGGGCTGAGCACGGGCCTGGCCTATGCGTCCGCCTTCGAGGCCGACACGGCCGAGGTCAAGCTGCTGGCCGAAGCGCTGGATGAATTCGGCGCGCTGTACACCACGCACCTGCGTTCCGAGTTCGCGGCCATTCTCGAGGCCATGCAGGAAGCGTTCGACATCGCCCTGCACGCCCGTGTGCCGGTGGTGGTGTCGCACCTGAAATGCGCCGGCGCCGGCAACTGGGGCCGCACGAAGGAAGTGCTGTTCAAGCTGGAGAACGCGGGGCGCCTGCAACACGTGGGCTGCGACTGCTATCCGTATTCGGCCAGCTCGTCCACACTGGACTTGAAGCAGGTCACCGATGAGTTCGACATCGACATCACCTGGTCCGTGCCGCATCCCGAGCAAGCCCGCCGCAAACTGGCCGCCATCGCAGCCGACTGGGGCGTGACGCTGCGAGAGGCCGCGCAACGCCTGCAACCGGCCGGCGCCGTCTATCACAACATGCATGAGGACGACGTGCGCCGCGTGCTGTCGCACCCGCTGACGATGGTCGGGTCGGACGGACTGCCCAACGACCCGATGCCACATCCGCGCCTGTGGGGCGCCTTCCCGCGCGTGCTGGGCCATTACAGCCGCGACGTCGGGCTGTTCCCGCTGATTCAGGCCGTGCACAAGATGACCGGCTTGTCCGCCGCCCGCTTCGGCCTGGCCGATCGCGGCCTGGTGCGCGAGGGCTATCACGCTGATCTGGTGCTGTTCAATCCGGACACTGTCATCGACCGCGCCACCTTCGCCGCGCCGGTACAGACCGCCGCCGGCATCGAAGCCGTCTGGGTCAACGGCACCCTGTCGTACCACCAGGGGCAGCCCACCGGCGACCGCGCCGGCCGCTGGCTGCCGCGCAACGGCGACCTGCGCGCGAGCTTCGCGGCGGCGTCTTCCCTTTCTCCGGCATCAACCCCATCCCAATAGGAGCCTCCCCATGAGCAATGCCCCCACTGCCGACCAAAACGGCATCACCCGCTACGGCGTCGCCGGCGGCACCGGCCAGGGCGGTTCGCACATGCCGTTCGCGCGCGCCGTCGCCGCCGACGGCTGGCTGCACGTGTCCGGCCAGGTGCCGATGGAAAACGGCGAAGTGATCGAAGGCGGAACCGTGGCGCAGTGCCACAAGGCCATCCAGCAACTGCTGGCCATCCTGAAGGAAGCCGGTTACGGCCCGGAACACGTGGTGCGCTGCGGCGTTTGGCTGGACGACGCTCGCGACTTCCCGTCGTTCAACAAGGTCTTCAAGGAATACTTCGGCGAAAACCCGCCCGCACGCGCCTGCGTGCAGTCCAGCCTGATGGTGGACGCCAAGGTCGAGATCGATTGCGTGGCGTACAAGCGGCCTTGACGGGGGCGTTGCGACGTAGGATGGGTGAAGCGCGAGAGGATGGCGGCAACAACACCGCTGTCGAACGCGCGTAACCCATCAAGCAGCGCCACGCTTCTTATCTGATTTAGCCACAACACAACCGCTGCTTGATGGGTTGCGCGCGCTGGGCGGCTGGTGTTTTGCGCACAGTTCCCTCGCGCTTCACCCATCCTACGGCCCAGCCTACATTTTTACGACGTCTACGCCCTTGGGCGCCGTGAATTGGAATTCCTTGGCGGACAGCGACGGGTTGGCGGCGATTGCGGACAAGTCCACGCGCGTCGTCTGGCCGAAGGAATCCAGGAGTTCGACGCGCACCGGCAGGTTGTCCTTCATGCCGATGTCCACGCGCGAAAAACCGGCGTCGGCCGTGCGCGGCTTGGCGCGCAACCACTCCACGCCGTCCTTGGCCGGCAGCGCCGACACGTCGAACGATTGCTCAAGCGAACCGGAGCCGAACAGGATCGCGGCGGGCGAGGTGCCGATGGCGGCATCCACCTTGCGCTCGGTCACTTGCGCCAGATCAGGGTCGAACTGGGAGACCGTGCGGCCGTCCGAGATGACGAGCTGTTCGTAAGGCTTCTGCACCGCCCATTTGAACTTGCCCGGGCGCTGGAACGAAAACACGCCGGTCTGCGCTGGCTGCGTGCGGCCCTGGTTGTTCACCGTGTACTGCGAGAACGAACCGGTGGCCGCCGTGACGGACGAGACGAAGGCCTTCAATTGCTCTTGCGCGCTGGCGGCAAACACCAGGGCAGGCGCCAGACTCAAGGCGGTGGCGATGGCCAGGCGGCGAAACGTCTTCATCATGCTTCCTCTCGGGCGGCGGCTGCGGCAGGGACCAGGATTTCCCGGTTGCCGTTGGATTGCATCGCCGACACCATACCCGATTGCTCCATTTGCTCGAGTAACCGGGCCGCGCGGTTGTAACCAATGCGCAGGTGACGCTGCACCAGCGAGATCGAGGCGCGGCGGTGCTTGAGCACCACTTCGCAGGCCTGGTCGTACATCGGGTCGGACTCGGCGTCGCCGCCGATGCCGGTGACGCTGCTGGCGCCTTCGCCGTTGTCGCCCTCGACCCCGCCTTCCAGCAGGCCTTCGATGTAGTTGGGTTCGCCCTGCGCCTTCAGGCTTTCCACCACGCGATGCACTTCATCGTCGCTGCAGAATGCGCCGTGCACGCGCACCGGCAAGCCGGTGCCCGGCGGCATGTAGAGCATGTCGCCCTGGCCCAGCAGGGTTTCGGCGCCCATCTGGTCAAGAATGGTGCGCGAGTCGATCTTGGACGACACCTGGAACGCGATGCGCGTGGGGATGTTGGCCTTGATCAGGCCCGTGATGACGTCCACGCTGGGGCGCTGCGTGGCCAGGATCAGGTGGATGCCGGCGGCGCGCGCCTTCTGCGCCAGGCGGGCGATCAGTTCTTCGATCTTCTTGCCCACCACCATCATCAGGTCGGCCAGCTCGTCGATGACCACCACGATAGTGGGCAGCGGCGACAGCGGCTCGGGCTGGTCGGGCGTGAGCGAGAACGGGTTCGGAATGGGTTCTTCGCGCTTGATGGCGTCGCGGATCTTGGTGTTGTAGCCCGCCAGGTTGCGCACCCCCATCTTGCTCATGAGGCGGTAGCGCTTTTCCATTTCGCCCACGCACCAGTTCAGTGCGTTGGACGCGTGGCGCATGTCGGTCACGACGGGCGCCAGCAAGTGCGGGATGCCCTCGTAGACGCTCATTTCCAGCATCTTCGGGTCGATCAGGATCAGGCGGGTGTGGGACGCGTCGGCCTTGTACAGCAAGGACAGGATCATGGCGTTGATCCCCACCGACTTGCCCGAACCCGTCGTACCGGCCACCAGCAGGTGAGGCATCTTGGCCAGGTCGGCCACGACCGGGTTGCCGGCAATGTCCTTGCCCAGCGCCATCGTCACCACCGAATGGCTGGCGTGATAGGTCTGCGACCCCAGGATTTCAGACAGGCGCACCATCTGGCGGCGCGGGTTGGGCAGTTCCAGGCCCATCAGGTTCTTGCCCGGAATGGTTTCCACCACCCGGATGCTGACCAGGCTCAGCGCGCGCGCCAGGTCCTTGGCCAGGTTGACGATCTGGCTGCCCTTCACGCCGGTGGCCGGCTCGATTTCATAGCGCGTGATGACCGGGCCGGCCTGCGCCGCCACGACCGTGACGGACACGCCAAAGTCGGCCAGCTTCTTTTCGATCAGGCGCGAGGTGAATTCGATGGTCTCGGCCGACACCGTTTCCTGATTGGTCAGCGGCGGGTCCAGCAGGCTGATGGCCGGCAGATCGCCTTCGGCGCCGCCCGAAGGCGCGAAGAACAGCGACTGCTGCTTTTCCTTTTCGACGCGTTCGGACTTGGGCACGACGGTAATGGCGGGTTCGATGCGCACCGGCTGCTCGTGCACCAGTTTTTCCTGCTTGGCCTCGACCTGCTCGGTGCGCACGGCCTTGGCCACCTGGCCGACCTTGCGGTCTTCGCGGGCGGCGTAGGAATTGCGGACGCGGCGGATCAGGCCTTCCATCCAGGAGCCCACGCGTTCGGCCACGGCCAGCCACGAGAACGAAAAGAACAGGCTCAGGCCGATGGCCAGCATGACCAGGAAGGCCAGCGTGCTGCCGGTAAAACCGATGCTGCGGCTGATCAGGTCGGCCAGCGTATGGCCGATGACGCCGCCTGCGCCGCTGGCGGATTCAGAAGCGCCGGGCAGATGCGTGCCGCGGCTGGCCAGGCGCAGAGCTTCCATGCCCAGCGAGCCCAGCAGCAGCAAGAAGAAGCCGATGCCCTCTTCCCAGTGGACGCGCGGCAACACTTCCGGTTGTTTACTATTAGTTACCTTAAGCTGGCTGGCCAGTCGCCGGTAGCCCGCGCGCACCCGGTGCAGCAGCAGGACGACCCACCACCAGGCCGAGAAGCCGAAGAGATAGAGGAGGATGTCCGCCAAATAGGCGCCCAGCCGTCCCCCGTGGTTGCGCACGACGTCGCCGGGCACGGAGTGCGACCAGCCAGGGTCGGACGCGCTCCAGGTGGCCAGCACCAGGGTGAGCCAGGCCGCCAGGGCGGCAAATAGGATCCAGCGGGCTTCGCGCAGCAACGCGGAAATACGCGTTTGTAGCGGCGAAGGCCCGTTGCGGGTGTTGCGCGAGGCGCGCGGAGAAGCAGTCGAGATACGCGGCATGCGGCTCATTATAATTGGGCGTTAACCTAAAGATACCCGCCCATGTCCACGCCTACGCACGCTAAAGTTTTGATACTCGGTTCCGGCCCTGCCGGTTACACGGCGGCCGTCTATGCGGCACGCGCCAATCTGAGCCCTGTTCTTGTTACAGGTCTGGCCCAAGGCGGCCAGCTCATGACCACCACGGACGTCGACAATTGGCCGGCCGACGCGGATGGCGTGCAGGGTCCGGACCTGATGCAGCGCTTCCAGAAGCACGCAGAACGCTTCAACACCGAAATGCTGTTCGACCACATCGCCAAGGTCGACCTGTCCAAGCGCCCCTTCACGCTGACCGGCGACACCGGCAAGATCTACACCTGCGACGCCCTCATCATTGCCACCGGCGCCTCGGCCAAGTACCTGGGCCTGCCGTCCGAGCAGTCCTTCATGGGCCGCGGCGTGTCCGGCTGCGCCACCTGCGACGGTTTCTTCTACCGTAACCAGGACGTGGTCGTGGTCGGCGGCGGCAACACCGCCGTCGAGGAAGCCCTGTACCTGTCGAACATCTGCCGCAAGGTCACCCTGATCCATCGCCGCGACAAATTCCGCGCCGAACCGATCCTGGTCGACAAGATGATGGCCAAGGTCGAGAACGGCAACATGGCGCTCAAGACCTTCCACACGCTGGAAGAAGTGCTGGGCGACGACAGCGGTGTAACCGGCGTGCGCGTACGCCACGTGGACACTGGCGTCACCGAAGACATGCCGGTCACCGGCGCCTTCATCGCCATCGGCCACCAGCCGAATACGGAAATCTTCCAGGGCCAGCTGGAAATGAAGGACGGCTACATCGTCACCAAGAGCGGCCTGTCCGGCATGGCCACGATGACCTCCGTCCCGGGCGTGTTCGCCGCGGGCGACGTCCAGGACCACGTCTACCGCCAGGCCATCACCAGCGCCGGCACGGGCTGCATGGCTGCCCTGGACGCCCAACGGTGGCTGGAGAATGCGGGGCAGTAAGGTCGGCCTGGCCGACCTGAAACGCCTGAAGAAAGACCTGCAGGCCGAGCGCGAACGCGAAGCGCTCGCCAAGCGGGTCGCGGTGCTGAAGAAACCGGAAAGCGCGCCACTGGATGACATGGCCGCTTTCCAGCGCACGATGAAGTCCGTCACGCCGATCAAGGCGGCCGCCCGCGCGGAGCACAAGCCCGTGGCGGAACCCGCCCCGGCGCTGCGCCGCGCCAATGCGCTGGGCGAAACGCCGTCCCGCGCAGACGCCGGCGTGTCCGACGGCGGCGAAATCACGCACCTCTTGTCCGAAGGCGGCACCGCCTTCGTGCGCAGCGACGCAGCACCCGACACCGCCCGCAACCTGCGCCGCGGCCAATGGCGCGCGGGCGCGGAGCTGGACCTGCACGGCCTGCGCGTCGAACAGGCCCGCCACGCGCTGCTGTCCTTCCTGGACGAATGCCAGGAACACGGCATCCGCTGCGTGCGCGTCGTGCATGGCAAGGGCTATGGCTCGCAAGGGCTGGAGCCGGTGCTGAAAGACAAAGCGCGCACCTGGCTGGTGCAGAAGAATGAAGTTCTGGCGTTTTCCGAGGCGCCAGAACGCGAAGGTGGCGCAGGCGCGCTGCTGGTGCTGTTGCGGCAATCCGAAGGAATGCGCAAATGAAATGGCTCTACCTGGGCGTGGCGATCATCGCCGAGATCTTCGCCACCAGCGCCCTGAAGGGCTCTGAAGGCTTCACCCGCCTGGTGCCGTCCCTCATCACGGTCACCGGCTACCTGATCTCGTTCTACTTCCTGTCGCTGACGCTGCGCGAGATCCCGGTAGGCATCGCCTACGCCATCTGGTCCGGGGTCGGCATCGTGCTGATCTCAATCGTGGGCGCGGTGCTGTTCAAGCAGCACCTGGACACGCCGGCGATGATCGGTATCGGCCTCATCATCGCCGGCGTGGTGGTGATGAACGTGTTTTCGAAATCCGTCTCGCATTGAGCCGCCCCCTCGCGCCGCCGGCTGCACCATGGGTCCACCGCTGGCTGGCGGCCTGGTTGTGCGTGGGCTGCCTTGCCTTCCTGCTGGCCGGCAACGCGTGGTCACAGGAGTTCAACCGCGCCGCGGAGCTCGTGCGCTACCGGGCTTGGCTGACGGACTTCAAGCAAGATCTGGACCGCCTGTCCGCCTCGCGGCGCCCGCTATCCGAGGCCGAGCTGGACGCGATGTTCGCCCGCACGGTGGTGCCCGGATCGCGGGGAGCGGGATTCATCCGCCAGAGCTTCGCGCGGCGTGGCAGCGACGGGGCCTATCTGCCGCAACCCGGTCCGCGCGCGGTGTTCCTGGGCGTGCTGGACAGCGGCATCCCCGCCGGCCAGGGCGGCGTGTATCCGGAAGCGGACCCGGCGTTGAAGGTCGCGGACCTGACCGTCTGGTATCTGCACGTGGACGTGGGCGACATGACCAATACCTACCTGCTGTCGGATAAGCATTTCACGCCCTACCGGCTGCCGCCCCCCGGCAAGCTGGAACGCAACACCTACCCGTTCCTGCTGATGGATACGCACGGCGGCGCGCTGCGCCTGGGCGGGGTCAGCAGCGAACTCTGGGGGCTGGTTGCCTACCTGCACAATGCCGCGCATTGAACCCGTCCTGCGCCTGCTTGCGCTGACGGCGTTGTCGATGGCGCCCGGCCTGGCCAGCGCGCTCTGCGAGCCGTTGGCCGCGTCCGCGCAGCGCCAGACCCAGGTGGCGGACATCTCGCTGGAGGGCACCAACACCTTGCTGGCGCTGGACGGTTCGCGCATCCAGTCATGGCAGCCCGCCGTCTCGGTGGAGACCGGCGCGCGCGCCACGCCTGTGATCTGGGCCGAACGCGTGGATTGGTCGGTGTACGCCGCCGCGCCGGATGCGCGTATCGGCGTCGCGATGCTGCGCTTCGAAACCGGCGCCGACGGGCGCCGGCATCTGTGCGGCATCGCGCGCTACAGTGCCAACGCCGTGGATGCGGCCCGTGAATCCCGCAAGGCCGCCCTGCCGTCGCCCGACTCGGAAACCCGCTACTACTATGGCGATGGCGACCGTCTGACCGGTTATGAAGAGCGCTCCCGCGCGGCGGACGGCCGCCCGAACCCACCGGTACGCTACTGCCTGCGCTATGACGAACACGGCTGGCTGGCCGAACTGGGCGCCAACGATTGCGCCGCCGCCTCCCAACCGATGACCCGCTACGTGCATGACGCGGCAGGCCAGCTGCTGCGCGTCATCGCGTATCAGGAGAAATCCGGCGAGGCGTCGCAGGTCGTGGCCTATGACGGCCAGGGTCGCACGGTGCAGCGCTACTTGCGCCCCCACATCGGGTGGGCCGAAGACGGCCCTGCGCTGGGGCTGCCCTATCGCGAGATTCAAAGCGACTACGCCGTGCTGGTATTGCCGGGCCCGACCTGGAAGCCGCCCGCGCTGGATTCGTACCACTATGACTGGGCCATCGTGCGGCCCACGCCCGGCAACGGCGGCCGCGACATCTACGCCGCCAAGCGCGACCCCGCCCAGGTGCTGGCCAAAGGCAACAGCGGCAATGGCGGCCAGTTCGCCCTGACCGCCGCGCAGAAGCAGCGCATCTGGGAAGCTGCCGGCCAGACGCCGGGCAATGTGCAATGGCTGTGGGCGCCGGGCCAGACGTATACCTTGCTGCAAGCCATGCCCGACGCCGTGTGGGCGGCCTGCACTGATCCGGACAATCGCAAGACCGACGCCTGCGGCGCGCCTTAGGCGTTTTCGGCCGGCGGGCGAGGCGCGCCCGGGTGGCGCAGATAATCCACCAGCGCCAGCGTCGCGCGGTCAGGCGGCGGCGTGAGCAGCGACACCACGATGATCGTCAGGAAGGCCACCGGCGCGCCGAATATGCCGGCCGCGATCGGCTGGATGCCCCACCACAGGTCGACCGGTTGCGTGCGTGAAATGCCCAGCACCCATTCGCGCAGCCACGGATGCGTGTGCGTCATGTAGGCGAAGGTCACCGCCAGCCCCGCGGCCATGCCCAAGGTGGCGCCCCATTTGTTGGCGCGGCGCCAGAATACGCCCATGACCAGGGCGGGAAAAAAGGACGACGCCGCGAACGAAAAGGCGGCGGACACCATGAACAGGATGTCGGCAGGCTTGCGCGCCGCCACCCAGGCCGCGCCGAACGCCACCACCAGCAACAGGATTTTCGACACCATCACCCGGCGCGCGGCCGACATGCGCGGCGACACCATCCGGTACCACATGTCGTGCGACAGGGAATTGGACAAGGTCAGCAACAGGCCGTCGGCGGTGGATAGCGCGGCCGCCAGCCCGCCGGCCGCCACCAGGCCTGAAATCACGTAGGGCAGCCCGCCGATCTCGGGCATGGCCAGCACCACTACATCGGCGCCCATGCTGATTTCGCTTAGCTGCACGACGCCGTCGCGGTTGATGTCGGTGACGTCCAGCAGGTTGCTGTCGACCGCACTCCAGGCGTGTACCCAATTGGGCAGGCTCAGGAAATTCGACCCCACAACCTGCGTATAGACCTCGTACTTGACCAATAAGGCCAGCGCGGGCGCCATGAAATACAGCAGCAGGATGAACAGCAGCGACCAGCACACCGACTTGCGCGCCTCGATCACCGAGGGCGTGGTGTAGGACCGCATCAGGATATGCGGCATGCCCGCGGTTCCCAGCATCAGGCACAGCACCAGCGCCAGGAAATTGATGCGCATGTTGCGTCGCTCTTCCGGGTCTTTGGCGGGAAAGGGTTCGGCGTGCGGCGTGGGGGGTGCGGCCCGCGCTTCGAAGGTCGCACGGGCTTGCGACCAGAGGACGCGCGCATCTTCCACGCTGGCCGGGTACGCGGCCAACTCCCGTTCGGCGGAACGGATCTCGACCATGGGCGCATCACTGGCGTTCAACTGCGCCAGCCGGCTGCGCAGCTTGTCCTTTTCCAGCGTCCAGGATTCGGGCAGCGCCTGCACGCGCTGCGCCATCTGGTCGGCGTGCTGCTGCCAAAGCCGGCGCACCTCGATTTCCGACGGGTCGTTCTGCAGGTAGATCTCTTTTTCGGTCACCTGCTGCAGCACCACGCCGGCCGACAGCTGCGGCACGGGCATGTCGGTGTGCTTGATCGACAGCCACACCACCGGCACCAGGTAGGCGATGACCAGGATGATGTACTGCCCCACCTGTGTCCACGTCACGGCGCGCATGCCGCCCAGGAACGAACAGACCAGCATGCCGCCCAGCGCCACGAAGATGCCCAGCTCGAACGAAATGCCGGTCATGCGCGTGGTGATGATGCCCACGCCGTAGATCTGCGCCACCAGGTAGGTGAACGAGCACAGGATGGCGCAGGCCACGCCCGCCAGGCGCGGCATGTTGCCGCCGTAGCGCGCGCCCATGAAGTCGGGAATGGTGTACTGGCCGAAGCGCCGCAGGTATGGCGCCAGCAGCATCGCTACCAGCACGTAACCGCCCGTCCAGCCCATGATGTAGGCCAGCCCGCCATAGCCGGTCAGGTACAGCGTGCCCGCGACCCCGATGAAGGACGCGACCGACATCCAGTCCGCGGCCGTCGCCATGCCGTTGTAGATGGCGGGCACGCGCCGCCCGGCTACGTAGTATTCGACCTGGTCCGAGGTGCGGCACACGATGCCGATGCCCGCGTACAGGCTGACCGTGACCAGCAGGAAGACGTAGCCGATCCAGTTGCGCGGCATGCCCAGGATTTCGGCCAGCGCCATCAACAGGATCATCAGCGCGAAGCCGGCCGTGTACAGCACGTAGATGCGGCGCAGTCGGATCCGGAATTCCTGGGGAGTGTCTCCGCTGAAAAACGGCATCAGCGGTCCCCGCCTGCGGCTTCTGCCTCGGCGCGCTCGTCGGCCCGGTTCATGATCCGGGCATACACGCCGATGATGATCAGATAGGCCAGCGGTGCCCCGTAAGCCGCCATCCAGAAAGCGAACGGCCAGCCGATGAAATCGAAGGTCAGGCTGCGGGCGAAAAAGGCGGGAATGAAGGTAAGCGCCGCCCACACGGCCAGCAGCAACACGATCAGCCGCAAGTTGCGGCGCCAATAGGGGGTGGAAGCGGGCTTGGAGGTAGAAGCGAGGGGTTCGGGCATAGCTAGGATGTTCAGACCCTACCTGGATAGCGCGAAACGCTGCGTCTGAAAAGCCCTGGCGGATGATATTCGGGCTTTTTATGCGACAACGGCTGGCACTGCCTGGTGCCAGCCGTTGTGCGTTTTGCTTTTTTTGAGTACTGCTTTACTTTTTTTATGTACCGGTGCCGCCGGTATTTGCCCATGCAGGGCTTTGTCTCCTCACCTGCATGGGAAGAGATTCTGCACCAAGTGCGGGAATGTCACACTAGGGGAATGCCCTAAGACGGAGCATTCATTTACATATTCCATGCACCACAGTAGTGCAATTTGACCGCAAAGTTCTAAATATTGGGATTTTTTGGCGAAAAAGCACGAATTGAGCCAAGATCAGAAATCCCATCGATCCCGGAATATGACGATCGCCACCGCAGCATGCCCGGAATCGGGCGCGGCTCCAAAGGGCCGCAACACCCTTCAAAAGAATCCCGCAACGCTCGCAAGAACGCCCCACACGCCACCAGAATAGCCGCGCCGCCGCCGGGCCGCCCCAAGGCGGCGCAGCCCCCTCGGGGGGCAGCAAGCTCGCGAAGCGAGTGCGGCGTGGGGGCCTTCCCCTACCGCCGCCGGGCCGCCCCAAGGCGGCGCAGCCCCCTTGGGGGGCAGCAAGCTCGCGAAGCGAGTGCGGCGTGGGGGCCTTCCCCTGCCGCCGCCGGGCCGCCCCCAAGGCGGCGCAGCCCCCTCGGGGGGCAGCAAGCTCGCAAAGCGCCCGCAGCGTGGGGGCCCGCGCCGCCGCCGGGCCGCCCCCAAGGCGGCGCAGCCCCCCCGGGGGGCAGCAAGCTCGCGAAGCGAGCGCAGCGTGGGGGCCCACCCCTCTTTATTTTTTGTTTACACCCCCCTCCCGAACGTATATCCCGTTTTTATCCCCTGCTCCGTAACCTGCCGGTGTCCTGATTGGTCACCTGGCCTGCCCGGCGCGCATCCGCCTTTGCCGCGCAGGCCCGTCGTTCGAAGGGAGCCGTGCTCCCGGGAGGAAAAACGTGGATGCCATCTATATCGCCGTCTTCGCCGTCATGGCCGGGCTGACTGTCGCCCTGCTGCGCTTCTGCGAAGCCCTGTCTACGGGAGAGCCGTCATGAACTGGCTCTATTGGGTCAGCGGCCTGACCGCCGCCCTGCTGTTCGTGTACCTGCTGGTCGCCCTGTTCAAACCGGAGAAATTCTGATGACCGCCGAATTCGTCGGATTGCTGGTCCTGTACCTGGCAGTCCTGCTCGCGATCGCGCCCCTGCTCGGGCGCTACATCCGCATCGCCATGGAAAACGGGCAATCCCGGCTGACCGCCTGGGGCCGCCCGCTCGAGCGCGGCATCTACCGGCTTGCGGGCATCGACCCGCAGGCCGAGATGGGCTGGAAGCGCTACACCCTGGCCGTGCTGGCCTTCAACATCCTGGGCATCGTGGTCGTCTACGGCCTGCAACGGCTCCAGGGCATGCTGCCGCTGAACCCGGCCGGCATGGGCGCCGTGACGCCGGACTCGGCCCTGAACACCGCCATCAGCTTCGTCGCCAACACCAACTGGCAAGGCTATGCCGGCGAATCCACGATGAGCTACCTGACGCAGATGCTGGCGCTGACGGTGCAGAACTTCGTCTCGGCCGCCACCGGCATCGCCGTCCTGTTCGCGCTGATCCGCGGGCTGGCGCGGCATTGCTCAGCCACCGTCGGCAACTTCTGGGCCGACATGGTCCGCTGCACGCTGTATGTGCTGCTGCCCCTGTCCTTCGTGCTGGCGCTGGCGCTCGTCAGCCAGGGCGTGATCCAGAACTTCAGCCCCTACCAGGACGTGCAGACGGTGGAAGCCCTGCATTACGACCAGCCGCGCGTGGACGCCCAGGGCCAGCCGGTGCTGGATGCCAAGGGCCAGCCCGTGACCGATCCCGCCGTTACCTCGACGCAGACGCTGGCGATGGGCCCGGTGGCCTCGCAAGAAGCCATCAAGCTGCTGGGCACCAACGGCGGCGGCTTCTTCAACGCCAACTCGGCACATCCGTTCGAGAACTCGACGCCGCTGGCGAACTTCCTGGAGATGCTGGCGATTCTGGCGATCCCCGCCGCGCTGTGCTTCACCTTCGGCGAGATGGTGGGCAGCCGGCGCCAGGGCATCGCGATCCTGGCGGCGATGACGGTGCTGTTCGCCGTCTTCGCGTTGGGCACCGCTTACTTTGAGCAGCAGCCCAACCCCATGGCGGCCCAGGCCGGCGCCGACAGCGCAATGACCGCGTTCTCGCCGGGCGGCAACATGGAAGGCAAGGAAACGCGCTTCGGCATCGCCGCGACGTCGCTGTTCGCCGTCATCACCACGGCCGCCTCCTGCGGCGCGGTCAACGGCATGCATGACTCCCTGACCGCGATGGGCGGGCTGTCGCCGATGCTGCTGATGCAGTTGGGCGAAGTGGTCTACGGCGGCGTGGGATCCGGTCTCTACGGCATGCTCGCCTTTGCCATCCTGGGGGTCTTCATTGCCGGCCTGATGATCGGCCGGACGCCCGAATACCTGGGCAAGAAGATCGAGGCCTACGACATGAAGATGGTCTCCATCGTCATCCTGGCCACGCCGCTGCTGGTGCTGGGCGGCACCGCGTTGGCTGTCTCCGTGTCGGCCGGCCAGGCGGGGGTGCTGAACCCCGGCATCCACGGCTTCTCGGAAATCCTCTACGCGCTGTCGTCCGCCGCCAACAACAACGGCAGCGCCTTCGCCGGCTTGTCCGCCAACACGCCCTTCTACAACGTGCTGCTGGGCATCGCCATGTGGTTCGGCCGCTTTGCCGTGATCATCGCCGTGATGGCGATGGCCGGGTCGCTGGCGGCCAAACGCCGGCTGCCCGCCGGCCCCGGCAGCATGCCCACGACCGGCCCCCTCTTCGTGGTGCTGCTCATCGGCGCCGTGCTGCTGGTGGGCGCCCTGACATATGTGCCCGCGCTGGCCTTGGGCCCGGTCGCGGAACACCTGCAACCCTGAATGCAACAGGCTAGGAAAGAAAATGGCCAAGATTGAAATGCCAACAACCAGCGCAGGCGGCGGTGCCGCCCGCGCGCCCGCCGCTGCGTCCCAAGACCGTTCCTTCGGCATGTGGTCGCGCTCGCTGGTCGGGCCCGCCGTGCTGGACAGCCTGCGCAAGCTTTCGCCCGCCGCGCAGTTGAAGAACCCCGTGATGTTCGTGGTCTACGTCGGCAGCATCCTGACGACCTTGCTGTGGGTGATGGCCCTGCGCGGCCAGGCCGAGGCCCCTGCGGGCTTCATCCTGGCCATCTCCGTATGGCTGTGGTTCACCGTGCTGTTCGCCAACTTCGCCGAAGCATTGGCCGAAGGGCGCGGCAAGCAGCAAGCGGCCACCTTGCGCGGCCTGCGCACCACCATCAACGCCCGTCTGCTAAAGAACTTCCGCGAGGCGGACACCCGCGACGCGCAGCCCGGGCAATGGCGGGACCAGGCCGTCAGCCAGCCCTCGGGCCTGCTGCGCCGCGACGACGTGGTGCTGATTGAAGCCGGCGAGACCATCCCCGGTGACGGGCAAGTGATCGCGGGCGTCGCCTCGGTGGACGAAAGCGCCATCACCGGCGAATCCGCGCCCGTCATCCGCGAATCGGGCGGCGACTTCTCGTCGGTCACGGGCGGCACGCGCGTGCTCTCCGACTGGATTTTCGTGCGCATCGCGGCCGATCCCGGCGAGAGCTTCCTGGACCGCATGATCGCCATGGTGGAAGGCGCCAAGCGCCAGAAGACGCCGAACGAACTGGCGCTGACCATCCTGCTGGTCGGGCTGACCGTGGTGTTCCTGCTGGTCGTCGTGACCCTGATGCCGTTCTCGATCTACGCGGTCAGCGCGGCCGGCGGCGGCTCGGCGGTCACCGTGACCGTGCTGGTGGCACTGCTGGTCTGCCTGATCCCCACCACCATCGGCGGCCTGCTGTCGGCCATCGGCGTGGCGGGCATGAGCCGGATGATGAGCGCCAACGTCATCGCCACGTCGGGCCGCGCGGTGGAAGCGGCAGGCGACGTCGACGTGCTGCTGCTGGACAAGACCGGCACCATCACCTTCGGCAACCGCCAGGCCTCCACCTTCCTGCCCGCGCCGGGCGTGTCCCCGCGTGAACTGGCGGATGCGGCCCGCCTGGCCTCGCTGGCCGACGAAACGCCGGAAGGCCGCAGCATCGTGGCGCTGGCTGACAAGGCCATCCACGCGCCCGCGCCCCACATGGCCGAGGTCGAATTCGTGCCCTTCACGGCGCAGTCGCGCATGAGCGGCGTAAACCTGGGCGACCGCATGATCCGCAAAGGCGCGGTCGATGCGATCCAGGCCTGGCTGGCCGCACAGGAGACGACCGTGCCGGACCAGGTCTTGCGCCTGGCCGAAGACGTGGCCCGCCGCGGCAGCACGCCGCTGATGGTCAGCGACGGCAACCGTGCGCTGGGCGTGGTGGAACTGAAGGACATCGTCAAGCCCGACATCCAGTCGCGCTTTGCCGAACTGCGCCGCATGGGCATCAAGACGGTGATGATCACGGGCGACAACAAGCTGACGGCGGCCTCCATCGCGGCCGAGGCCGGCGTGGACGACTTCCTGGCGGAAGCCACGCCCGAGGCCAAGTTGAAGCTGATCCGCGCCTATCAGTCCGAAGGCCGGCTGGTGGCGATGACGGGCGACGGCACCAATGACGCCCCCGCGCTGGCGCAGGCCGATGTGGCGGTGGCGATGAACTCGGGCACCCAGGCCGCCAAAGAAGCCGGCAACATGGTGGACCTGGACTCCAACCCGACCAAGCTCATCGAGATCGTCGAAATCGGCAAGCAGATGCTGATGACCCGCGGCGCGCTGACGACGTTCAGCGTGGCCAACGACGTGGCCAAGTACTTCGCCATCATTCCCGCCGCGTTCGCCACGGTCTATCCGCAGCTCAACGTGCTGAACATCATGGGCCTCACCACACCGGCCTCGGCCATCCTGTCGGCCGTGATCTTCAACGCGCTGATCATCGTCGTGCTGATCCCGTTGGCGCTCAAAGGCGTGCGTTACCGGCCCCTGGGCGCGTCCGTGCTGCTGCGCCGCAACCTGCTGATCTATGGCCTGGGCGGCCTGCTGGTGCCCTTCGTGGGCATCAAGCTGGTCGACATGGTGCTGACCGCGTTGGGCTGGGTCTGACCCCGTCCGCCGCATCCAGCCCAACTGAAGAAAGGAATCCATCATGAAACACGCAACGCAATCCGCCCCCGCCCTGCCGCACTCGGGTGGCATCCTGCGGCCGGCGCTGGTCGTCTTCGCCGCCCTGTCCCTGGTGACGGGCCTGGCCTACCCCTTCCTGACCAGCGGCGTGGCGGCCGCGGTGTTCCCGCACGAAGCGGCGGGTTCGCTGATCAAGCAGGGCGACAAGGTCGTCGGCTCGGAACTGATCGGGCAGTCCTTCACGTCGCCCCAGTACTTCTGGAGCCGCCCGTCGGCCACCGCGCCGATGCCGTACAACGCCGCGGCCTCGGGCGGGTCGAACCTGGGTCCGCGCAACCCCGCGCTGGCCGAAGCCATCCAGGCCCGCATCGCGGCCCTGAAAGCGGCCGATCCCGAGAACCCCACGCCCGTGCCGGTGGACCTGATCACGGCCTCGGGCAGCGGGCTGGACCCGCACATCAGCCCGGCCGCGGCAAGCTACCAGGCGGCGCGGGTCGCCCGCGCGCGGCACCTGCCCCGCGAACAGGTCGATGCCCTGATCCAGGCCAATACCGAAAAGCCCTGGCTGGGCGTGCTGGGCGACCCCGTCGTCAATGTCCTGATGCTGAACCTGGCGCTGGATCAACTGGGCACGGGACGCTGATGCCGCAGCGTATAGTATTGCCAGCCTTCCCCACCCAACCCTTGCGCGTTCATGGCTGACATTGCTGGCGAGCGTCCCGACCCCGACGCGCTCTTGAAAACCTTGGACGACGCCGCGCGCCAGGCGGTGCGCGGCAAGCTGCGCGTGTACTTCGGGTCATCGGCCGGCGTGGGCAAGACCTACGCCATGCTGGTCGCGGCCCGGGCGCAAGCCGCGCAGGGGGTCAGCGTGCTGGCCGGCATCGTCGAAACCCATGGCCGCCGCGAAACCGCCAGCCTGCTGGAAGGCCTGGCGGTCTTGCCGCTGAAAGACGTGGCGTACCGCGGCCATGTGCTGAAGGAATTCGACCTGGACGGCGCGCTGGCCGCCCGGCCCGGCCTGGTCCTGGTGGATGAACTGGCGCACTCGAACGCACCCGGTTCCCGCCACGCCAAGCGCTGGCAGGACATCCAGGAATTGCTGTCGGCCGGCATCGACGTCTGGACCACGCTGAACGTGCAGCATCTGGACAGCCTGAACGAAGCGGTGGGCAGCATCACCGGCGTGCGCGTCTGGGAGACCGTGCCCGACGAGGTCTTCGACGCCGCCGACGAAGTCATCCTGGTGGACCTGTCGGCCGACGAGCTGCTGCGGCGATTGAAGGAAGGGAAGGTCTACCTGCCCGAACAGGCCCGCCACGCCACCCGCAATTTTTTCCGCAAGGGCAACCTGATCGCCTTGCGCGAACTGGCGCTGCGCCGCACCGCCGACCACGTCGACGACGACGTCCAGGCCTATCGGCGCGACCGCGCGATCGAACCCGTCTGGCGCACCCGCGAAGCCGTGGTCGCCTGCATCGGTCCGGACATCGACGCCGAATACGTGATCCGCAGCGCGCACCGGCTGAGCCAGCAGCTGGAATGCGACCTGCACGTCGTCACCATCGATACGCCGCGCGCGGCGCCCACGCCGCAGGCCGAGCAAGACCGCATGCAGCGCAGCCTGGCCCTGGCGGATTCCCTGGGCGCGCGCACCGAAACCCTGGCCGGCGGCGACATGGTCGATGCCGTGGTGCGCTACGTGCGCCGGCACAACATCACCAAGGCCATCGTCGGCCGCACGCGGGCCACGGGCCTGCAACGCCTGCGTCTGTCGGTGTCGGCGTTGCTGACGGCGGCCATCACGCCCGGCTGGCTATGGCGCCGGCACAGCTTCGCCGACATGCTGGCCGCGGGGTGCCCCGAAATCGACATCATCCGGCTGGGCGCCCCGCCCCTGCCCGCCAGCGCCGCTCCCGGCCGCGACCCGCTCACGCTGGGACGCCGGGCAGGCCAGAACGGCGACGAACGCAATGCCCGCCCACTGGCCGGCTACGCCTGGGCGCTGTGCTACTGCGCGGCGGCCACGGGGCTGTCGATGCTGGCCTTTCCTGTGCTGCACCAGACCAACATCGTCATGCTGTTCCTGCTGGCGGTGGTGGGCGTCGCGCTGCGCCATGGACGCGGGCCAGCCGCGCTGGCCTCCGTCGTCAGCGTCGGGCTGTTCGACTTTTTCTTCGTGCAGCCGCTGGCCTCGTTCGCCGTCTCGGACGTGCAGTACCTGCTGACCTTCGGCGTCCTGCTGTCCGTGGGCCTGCTGATCGGCCAACTAACGGCGGGGCTGCGCCTGCAGGCCCAGGCCTCGGTCAAGCGCGAGGCCGATGCGCGCAGCCTGTACGAGTTCGCCCGCGAACTGTCGTCCGCGTTGCTGCCCGAACAGATCGTGGCCTCGGCCGGCGCCTTCGTGCACGCCACCTTCGGCTCGCGCTGCGCGCTGTACATCCTGGGCCTGGACGACCGCCTGAAGCTGGCCTCGCCCGCGGCCGACGACATGCCGCCCCTGGAATCCGCGCTTGCCCAATGGGTCTATGACCACGGCCAGCCGGCCGGCGCCGGCACCGCCACGCTGTCCAACAGCGATCTGCTGTACCTGCCGCTGAAGGCGCCCATGCGCACGCGCGGGGTGCTGGCGCTGGCCGCGCCCCGCCGCAGCCTGTTCACCCATCCCGATTCGCGGCGCCAGATCGAAGCCTACGCCACGCTGATCGCCATCGCGCTGGAGCGCCTGCACTACGTGGAAGTGGCGCAGCAGGCGCTGGTCAGCATGGAATCGGAACGGTTGCGCAACTCGCTGTTGGCCGCCGTGTCGCACGACCTGCGCACGCCGCTGACCAGCCTGATCGGCATGACCGACACCTTGACGCGCCAGCAAGCGGCGCTGCCCCCCGACGTGCAGGACACCGTCCGTGCCATGCGCGACCAGGCGCAACGCATGCATGCGCTGGTCGTCAACCTGCTGGACATGGCGCGGCTGCAAAGCCGCGACACTCCGCTGCGCCTGGAATGGCAATCCATCGAAGAACTGGTGGGCGCGTCGCTGGCCGCCATGCGCGAACCCCTGGCCGGCCATCACGTTACCGTGGCCAGCCTGTCGCAGTTGCCGCTGGTGGAATGCGATGGGGTGCTGATCGAACGGGTACTGTGCAACCTGCTTGAGAACGCGGCCAAATACACGCCGGCGGGCAGCACGCTGCGCATCCACGCCGCGGTGCATGATGCGGAACTGCGTGTGGCCGTCAGCGACAATGGCCCCGGCGTCGCCCCTGGCGCCGAGCGCCGCATCTTTGAAAAATTCACGCGCGGCGAGCGCGAATCGGCCACGCCAGGCGTCGGCCTGGGCCTGGCCGTGTGCGAAGCCATCATCTCGGCCCACCACGGCCGCATCTGGGTCGAGCACACCCCGGGGCTGGCCTCCGGCGCGCAGTTCGTCTTCAGCCTGCCGCTGGGCACGCCGCCCGCGATCCAACCCGAAACCCTTTGACCGGCCATCCGCATGTTCGACTACCAGCCTACCGTCCTGATCATTGAAGATGACGCCAACATCCGGCGCTTCGTTCGCCAGGCGTTGGAAAGCGAAGGGTGCGTAGTGCACGAGGCCGACACCGTCCGCCGCGGCCTGATCGAGGCCGGCACCCGGCAGCCCGACGCCATTGTGCTGGACCTGGGCCTGCCCGATGAAGACGGCATGACCCTGATCCGCGAACTGCGCGGCTGGACCGAAGTCCCCGTCCTGGTGCTGTCCGCCCGCAGCGCCGAAGCCGACAAGGTGGCCGCGCTGGATGCTGGCGCCGACGACTACCTGACCAAGCCTTTCGGGGTCAGCGAACTGCTGGCCCGCCTGCGCGTGCTGCTGCGCCGGCATGCGCGCGGCGGCGCGGGCAACGCGGCCGAGATCGCCTTCGGCGATGTGCGCGTCGACTTCTCCAAGCGCGTTGTCGAGCGCGCCGGCCAGCACGTGCATCTGACCGCCATGGAATACCGCCTGCTTGCCGCGTTGCTGGCACACCGCGGCAAGGTCATGACCCACCGAGAACTGCTGCGCGAGGTCTGGGGGCCGTCCCACGTGGAAAGCAACCACTACCTGCGGATCTACATGGGCCATCTGCGCCAGAAGCTGGAAGCCGACCCCGCCCAGCCCGTCTACCTGCTGACCGAAATCGGCGTGGGCTACCGCTTCGCGGGCTGAACGCCCGCGCCATTCTCATGCATTGATGCTGCCTTTACGCGGACGGCGCGAGTCTTGTCTCGCGCTTTATGCCGATCCTCCTATTGTTGCGATCCCGTTCAACAACTGGAGCATCCCATGTCCCGCAACACCCTGGCCGCGCTTGTCCTGCTGACGCTCAGCGCCACCGCGTACGCCAGCGACGCACCCGCCGCCGCAGAAGCCCCCGCCGCCTCCGATTTCAGCCTGACGGCCAACGTCACGCTGGCCAGCCAGTACCGCTACCGCGGCCTGATGCAGTCGAACAACAAGCCCGCCATCCAGGGCGGCTTCGACCTGGCGCACGCCAGCGGCTTCTACCTGGGCAACTGGAACTCCAGCATCAGCTGGCTCGGCGACACCAACAGCGAGGTCTCCGCCCCCGTCGAGATGGACTTCTACGGCGGCTACAAGGGCAACCTGACGGACAACGTGCCCGTCGACCTGGGCGTCTTGCAGTACTACTACCCCGGCGACTACCCGTCCGGCTACACCAGCCCCGATACCACCGAGTTGTATGCCGGCATCGGCTACGGCCCCGTGATGTTCAAGTACTCCATCGCCCTGACCAACCTGTTCGGCTTCGCCGACAGCAAGTACAGCCAGTACTTCGACGTGTCGGGCAACATCGACACCGGCATCTGGGGCCTGACCGTCAACGCCCACGTCGGCCGCCAGATCGTGCGCAACGTCGACAACGGATCCTATACCGACTGGAAGCTGGGCCTGACCAAGGACTTCGGCCAGGGCCTCTCAGTCTCGCTGGCGTACCTGGACACCAACGCGGACCGCGCCGTCTACACCAACACGCGCGGGCGCGACATGGGCCGCGCGACCGGCCTGCTGTCGGTGACCAAGACGTTCTGAGCGCCCGGGGCGTTGACGCGTTTTTTACGCGCTGCGCCCGCTTTTATCGGCAGGATTTACGGCGCCGTTCCTATAGTGGAATCGTCATCAACCAACCGGAACCGCGGACCGCGCCAGACGACGCCTCCGCCCCCCCCCCCGCCGCCATGATTCCCCGACTGGACCGCCGCAGCCACCCTTTCCCCGATCGTTCCCCGGCCCCTTGCCTGCCGCCTCTGCCGCAATCCGAAATGGTGGCGCTGACGGTCAGGATCGACACGCTGGATGCCCTGAAGGTGCGCTTGGCGCTGCACCGCGAACTGGGCGACCGCATCGGCGTATACCTGCTGTCGGTGGACCACGCCCATGCGCAAAGCATCTTGCAGTTGCAATGTGCACGCGGTGAACTCGACGCCTTGATGCACGCCGTCATGTGCGGCCTGCCCCAGGCGGAATTCGGTCCGGTGCGCCCGGCACCCGCGATCACGGTGCAATAAGCCATGGACATGCCAGCCAAGACGGTTTTCGACGGCATCTGGTTGCCGATGGTCACGCCGCTGCGCGGCGGCTATGTGGACCTGGACGCCGCGCAGGCGCTGGCCCGCTATTACCGCAACGCGGGCATCGCGGGCCTGGTCCTGTTCGGGTCCACGGGCGAGGGCAATCTGCTGAGCCTGTCAGAAAAGACCGACATGATCGAGGCCATCGCCAGCGATCCGCACGCGCTTCCTATGGTGTTCGGCGCGGGCGGCGTTGATACGCGGGGCGTGGCCACCGCCATCCGCCGCCTGGACAAATATGCGCCCGCGGGCTATCTGGTGCCGCCCCCCTACTACCTGGGACCGTCGCAGCCGGGCATTCTGTGGCACTACCGGCAGATCGCCTGGGCGACCGAACGGCCCATCATCCTGTACAACATCCCCAAGCGGACGGGCGTCACCATGACCGTCGAAACCATGGAGACCCTGGCGCTGATGCCCAACTTCACGGCGGTCAAGGAATGCAACCCGTCGGTGCTGGCCACCTTGAACGCGCGCGGCAAGCTGGACGCGCTGTGCGGCGAAGACCTGGCGCTGCTGGACCACTGGCTGGCCGGCGGCCGCGGCGCCATTCCGGCCGCGGCGCACCTGTTCCCCGAGCGCTACGTCGAAGTCATGCAACTGGCGCGCGACGGCCACGCAGAAGCCGCGCGTGAGCTCTTCGAGCCCTTGCGCGGCCTGATCCGGCTGCTGTTCGCCGAACCGAATCCGGCGCCTCTCAAGCGCGCCCTGTCCCTGCAAGGGCTGATTGCCGACGAACTGCGCATGCCCATGATGCCGGCCAGCCGGGAACTGAGCCCCCGGCTGCAACGCGCCATGAGCGCGGTCCAGGGTTCCCCTAGCCGGCTGCAGACAGCTTGAAGATGGACACGGCGCGGGCCAGGTCGTCGGCCTGCTCGTGCAGCGTGGCTGCCGACGCGGCGAATTCCTCGACCAGCGCGGCGTTCTGTTGCGTCACGCTGTCCAGATGCGTCACGGCCTGATTGATCTGCTCGATGCCCACGCTCTGCTCGGCCGACGCCGTGGCGATCTCGCCCATCAGCGGCGCGCTGGTGGCGGCCGATTCCAGCACGCTGCTCATCGTGGCGCTGGCCTGCTCGACACGCTGGCTGCCGCGCGCAACCGACTCCGACGAGGTTTCGATCAAGCCCTTGATTTCCTTGGCTGCGGTGGCCGAACGCTGCGCAAGCGCCCGGACTTCGCCCGCCACGACCGCAAACCCGCGTCCCTGCTCGCCCGCCCGCGCCGCTTCCACGGCCGCATTCAGCGCCAGGATGTTGGTCTGGAACGCAATGCCGTCGATCACGCTGATGATCTCGTCGATGCGCTGGGAGCTGTGCGAGATCTCGCGCATGGCGTCGATGGCGTGCTGCGTTTCTTCGCTGCCCTGGCGCGCCAGTTGCGCCGCTTCCCCGGCCAGCGAACTGACCTCGCGCACGTGCTCTGCGCTTTGCTTGGCCGTCGCGGTAATCTCTTCCACGCTGGCGGCCGTCTGCTCCAGGGCTGCGGCCTGCTTCTCGGTGCGGTCCGACAGGTCCATGCTGCCCGCCGCGATCTGGCGCGACGCCGCCGCGATCGATCCCGTGGATTGCACAATGGTACGCACGGCGGCATCCAGGCGTTCCTGCATCCGCGCCATGGCGTCGAACAAGCGGCCGATCTCGCCGCGATGGTGGCGCGACACGATGCTGGACAAATCGCCATTGGCCACGCGTTCGCACAGCGCCACGGCCTCGTCCAGCGGACCGATGACATGCGTGCGGAAAAAGCGCAGCGCGGCGATCAGCACCAAGGCCAGCAAGCCCAGCGTCACGGCGCCCTGGCGCCACAGCGTGCCGTAAAAAGCGGCGTCCACATCGTCCACATACAGGCCGGTGAAGATCAGCCACCCCCAGTCGGCGTCGTATGTCGCGTAACTGATCTTCGGCAGGGCCTCCACCTCGCCCGGCCGCGGGAAACGGTATTGCACATAGCCCCCGCCCGCCTTGCCCCCGGCATACAGGTTTTCAAAGATCGGCAGGCCGTCGACGTCTTTGATGGCGCGCACGTTCGTGCCCACGAGCTTGGCGTCGGGGTGGACCAGCAAGGCGTAATCGTCGCCGAAGACGCCCACATAGCCGTCAGCGCCGTAGCGCAGTTGCGCCAACCGCCGCGCCACGTTGCGCTTGGCGTCGGCCAGGGGCATGCCCTCGCTGACGCTCTGCTTGCCGTTGCGCAGGATGCCGGCGGCCAGGTCCAGGACGTGGCGCAATTCCGTTTTGCGCTCGGCCACCATTTCGGTGCGGCGTTGCCACGCGTCCCAGGCGCCCAGAACCAGAACGGCGGCGCCGATGGCGAACACGAACCACAGCAGTTCCCTGCGCAGGCTGGAATTTTTCACAGGCTCTCCTCTTAGTGCCCTCTCCCGCCCGTGAAACCATTAGCGGCAGAATGTGACGGTTTATGTATTGCGTTCCGTCAGGATACGGGGACACAGCAGGGTTTTCACCAAGTCGAAGCATCAAGCTTGATCTAGCGCAACCCCATAAGAAAAACGCAAGGCGGGTACGCCTTGCGTTCAGGGAGGTCTGGCTGGCGGGGACGTCCCCGCGGGTTGTCAGCGCGGCGCCACGGCGGGTGCGGCGCGGGCCGCACGGGGAGTCGTCAACGCAATCAACGTCACGACGATCAGTGAATAATTCGGCACGCTGCGCATGTTGCGGAACATCATTTCGGTCAGGCTGAAGGCGCAATAACCCAGGCAGAACAACAGCCCCAGTTGCGCGCCCACGCGGATCACCCGGTCATCGCTGGCCAGCCGCCGGAAGAAGATGGCCGCAGGCAGCAGGTACAGCGTCAGGATGCTCAGCAACCCCAGCAGGCCGTAGCCGGACAGGGCCGCCAACATGTCGTTGTGGGGTTCGCCAAACCCCTCGACGACTTCTTCCGTCACGATGTCCTGCTTCTGCAGTGCCAGCAATTCATCGCGGAACTTGCTGGGGCCGACGCCCACGATCGGGCTTTTCTGGAACATCAGGATCGATGCATGCCACAGCTGAAGCCGGATACCGAAGGACGTATCGCGGTTGGCCGACGTCGCGAAACCCTCGACGTCCTGCGATATCTCTTGCATGCGGCTGCTGAACGTCCAGATGGCGGCGGCACTGGCAGCCAGCGCCACACAGACGGCCAGCGCGCAATAAGCCTTGTGGCGGCCCTTCCAATTGCGCAGGCCCAAGAGAAAGACCAGCCCCAGGATCGGCAACAGCATCCAGCTGCTGCGCGTCTCAGATACCCAGGTGGCAGCCACCGTCAGCGCAACCGCCAACAGTTTCACCCCCGTCTCGATACGCGGCCAACGCGTACTGGGGCCCCAGCCCAGGGACAGCAGCGTCATGCCGCCGAACAGCAAGGTCAGATTCGCGAAAGCCACAGCGTTGTAGCGCCCGCCGACATCGACCATCGCCCCGCGCCCCTCGGTTTCCATGGTCACGATCAGCAGTGCAGCACCGGCCAGCGCCCCGGCAAGAATGCTCCATTCCACCGCTTTCAACCACCGCGTCGGCGCGCGCAGCAAGAGCCACAATACCGGGACCGCCAACGCAAACCGCAGCAACTTCTCCAGTTCGGAATTACTCCACACCCCCCGAACCAGGAATGTGGAGAACATACAGGCCAGGGGCAATAACAGCGCAAGCGCCATGGGCCACATGGCCTTGAAGTCCATGGGCTCGTAGTGCTTGACCGCATTGGCGATCAAGGCGGCCAGCGCTATCGCTCCGCTCAAGTAGACGACGGCGGGCCCCCCCACCGGACTGGTCAATGCCAGAGCGGGGACCAGCAATACAAGCCATGTGGCCAGGGATACATACAATCGGGGCACAGCAATCAACCTAATGGGAAAACGGAAGCGCAACGCGCATCCTGCGGGTCAGGTAGACAAAACCCGCCCGCCATGACGGCGGGCGGGTTCTGCGAGACTCGCGGGGTAAACCGGGAATTACATATTCTCGATCATGACCTGACCAAAGCCCGAGCACGACACCTGCGTCGCGCCTTCGAGCAGCCGGGCGAAGTCGTACGTGACCTTCTTGGACAGGATGGATTTTTCCATGCTGGAGATGATCAGGTCAGCAGCTTCGGTCCAGCCCATGTGGCGCAGCATCATTTCGGCCGACAGGATTTCGGAACCCGGGTTCACGTAATCCTTGCCCGCATACTTCGGCGCCGTGCCATGGGTAGCTTCGAACATGGCGACCGAGTCCGACAGGTTGGCGCCCGGCGCAATGCCGATGCCGCCCACTTGCGCGGCCAGCGCGTCGGAAATGTAATCGCCGTTCAGGTTCAGGGTGGCGATCACGTCGTACTCGGCCGGACGCAGCAGGATCTGCTGCAGGAAGGCGTCGGCGATCACGTCCTTGACGATGATCTCGCGCCCCGTCTTCGGATTCTTGAACTTGCACCAGGGGCCGCCGTCGATCAATTGGGCGCCGAATTCCTTTTGCAGCAATTCGTAGCCCCAGTCGCGGAAGCCGCCTTCCGTGAACTTCATGATGTTGCCCTTGTGCACCAGCGTCAGCGACGTGCGGTCGTTGTCGATGACGTATTGCGCGGCCTTGCGGACCAGGCGCTCGGTGCCTTCGCGCGACACGGGCTTGATGCCGATGGAGGACGTGTTCGGGAAGCGGATCTTCTTCACGCCCAGCTTGGTCTGCAGGAACTGGATCAGTTCCTTGGCCTGCTCGCTTTCGGCCATGTATTCGATGCCCGCATAGATGTCTTCCGAGTTCTCGCGGAAGATCACCATGTTGGTCTTCTCGGGCTCGCGCACCGGGGACGGCACGCCCTTGAAGTACGCCACCGGGCGCAGGCAGACGTACAGGTCCAGCTGTTGGCGCAACGCCACGTTCAGCGATCGGATGCCGCCGCCCACCGGGGTGGTCAGCGGGCCCTTGATGGACACCACGTAGTCTTTGACGACTTCCAGGGTTTCATCGGGCAGCCAGACGTCCGGGCCGTAGACCTTGGTGGCCTTCTCGCCGGCATAGACTTCCATCCAGTGGATCTTGCGCTTGCCGCCGTAGGCTTTCTGCACCGCCGCGTCGACGACCTTGATCATCACCGGGGTGATGTCGGCGCCCGTGCCGTCGCCTTCGATGAAGGGAACGATGGGCTGTTCAGGCACATTCAGCGAGAAATCAGCGTTGACCGTGATCTTCTGGCCGCCAGCGGGAACCTTGATATGTTGGTAGGACATGAATGCTCCATTTGCTCCGGGTGGTTTTTCTGCAAGCGCCGCATCGGAAAGCGTCCGATTCCGCGGGGAAACCGCCCTCGCGAACCGCACACCGGATGGCGGATACCGATCAATTCTATATCGCAAAGTGGCCGTCCGACCCCACGGTCCAGATGGATGCCTGAAAAAAGGCCCCAGCTTCGCTCACTACCTGACTTCGCTCCCTCCGAAGGGGCATTCCCCCCCCAGGGACCGCCCGGCGGTAAAATAACGTTTCTATAGCCCGCATTCCCTTCCCTGCAGATGTTCAATCCTTCCCGCGACCAAGTCCGCGAATTCTTCATCGACACCTGGCGCAAGCACCGCGCCAACGAGGTGCTGACCCCGCTCGAGGCCATGGCACTGGACTGGATCATCGAGCATCCCGAATACCACGGCGACCTGGAAAGCCCCGATGCCATGACCATGGAATATGCGGTGGAAAAGGGGCGCACCAACCCCTTCCTGCACCTGTCCATGCACTTGGCGATTGCAGAGCAGTTGTCCATCGACCATCCGCCCGGCATCCGCCGCGCTTACCAGCAACTGACGGCGCGCTCCGATGCGCACCAGGCGGCGCACGAGATCATGGAATGCCTGGGCCAGGTCGTCTGGGAAGCGCAGCGACTGGGCACGCCCATGGACAGCGACACCTACATCGACCTGATCCGTCGCCGCGCCAGCCTGTAAAGGCCCGCCGCCCACAATGAAAAAACCCTCGGGTATCCCCGAGGGTTTTTTATTGCGCCAAGCCGCCAGGACTTACTTGCGCACGCCCAAATCGCTGGGCAATGACGCCAGCCAGGCAGAGACGTTGGAGATGTCCTGGTCGGACAGCTGGGTCGCGAAAGCGCCCATGATGGGGTTCTTGCGCACGTTGGCCGTGGCCGCGCTGCCGGAGGCGCCGCGCTTGTACGCCTTCAGGGCGTGGACCAGGTAGTCGGCGTGCTGGCCTGCCAGCGTCGGATAGGCGGGGTCTACCGCCGTCTTGGCATCGGCGCCGTGGCACGATGCGCAATTGAACTTGTCGAAGACGGCCTTGCCGGCCGCCAGATCCTGCGCCTGGGCGGCAGTGCCTGCAAAGGCCAAGGTCGCGCCCGCAAGGGCAAGCATGGTGCGGTTCATGTGTTTGCCCCTTATTTGAGATTCGAGTAGTACGCGGCCAGATCGGCGATGTCCTGGTCGGACAGGCTGCCGGCAATGGCGTCCATCGTGGGATGGCTGCGCGCGCCTTTCTTGTACTCGTTCAGGGCAGTTTCGATGTACTTGGCGTTCTGGCCAGCAATCATCGGCACGTGATAGAGCTCGGGAAACGTCGCCTTGTAGCCTTCGATGCCGTGGCAACCGATGCACATGGAGACTTTGTCTCGGGCGTTTTGGATGTTGCCGACAGGCGCTGCGTCAGCAGCAACAGCCTGGCCGGCGATCGCACAGGATGCCATCGCGGCCAACACGGAAACCGTGCACTTCAGAGAGGTTCGCAACTTCATTGGAATGGCTCTTCTTGGTATGGCTTAAGGACTAGGGCCTGCATCACACGAAAAGGCCCCCTGCAAACACGTTGCGGGTCGAACCCAACTGCAAAACCGCCTGATTGTACGATAATTGCTCAGGATTAATACCTTACGATGGTATTGATCACCGTCAATCCTCGGAAGCCATCAGACAATGTCCGCAGCCCAGTCCGCCCCCTCCACCTCGCCTGCCCGCTTCAACGGAACCGACAGCTACGTCGCTACCGACGACCTGAAGCTGGCCGTGAACGCCGCCCTGACCTTGCAGCGGCCGCTGCTGATCAAGGGCGAGCCCGGCACGGGCAAGACCATGTTGGCCGAAGAAGTGGCGCGCGCGCTGGGCCGCCCCCTGCTGCAATGGCACATCAAATCCACGACCAAGGCGCACCAGGGCCTGTACGAATACGACGCGGTGTCGCGCCTGCGCGACTCGCAGCTGGGCGACGAGAAAGTCCGCGACATCCGCAACTACATCGTGCAAGGCACGTTGTGGCAAGCCTTCCAGGCGGACGAGCCGGTGGTGCTCCTGATCGACGAAATCGACAAGGCCGATATCGAATTCCCCAACGACCTGCTGCGCGAGCTGGACCGCATGGAATTCCATGTGTACGAAACGCGCGAGACCATCGCCGCGCGGCACCGCCCGCTGGTCATCATTACCTCAAACAACGAGAAGGACCTGCCCGACGCGTTCCTGCGTCGCTGCTTCTTCCACTACATCCGCTTCCCCGACCGCGAGACCATGCGCGACATCGTCGCCGTGCACTATCCGCACCTGAAGCAGGACGTGCTACGTGCCGCGCTGGACACGTTCTTCACGCTGCGCGACGCACCGGGCCTGAAGAAAAAGCCGTCCACGTCCGAACTGCTGGACTGGCTGCGCCTGCTGCTGGCCGAAGACGCCACGGCCGCCGAAATCGACGCGCACACCGCCACCGCAGTGCCGATGATGGCTGGCGCGCTGTTGAAGAACGAACAAGACGTGCACCTGCTGGAGCGCCTCGCGGCCATGACGCGCGGCGGTCAGCGCCGTTGATCCTGCAGCTACCGGCGGCCCGCACATGCTGATCGACTTCTTCTATCACCTCCGGGCGCACAAGCTGCCCGTCTCGGTCCAGGAATACCTGACTCTGGTGGACGCGCTGCGCCAGGACTTGATGGCGCCCACGCTGGACGAGTTCTACTTCCTGGCGCGCGCCACGCTGGTCAAGGACGAGTCGCTCTACGACCGTTTCGACAAGGCCTTCGGCGCCTATTACAAGGGCATCGAAGCCGCCTTGCCGGCAGGCAAGGAAATTCCGCTGGACTGGCTGATCAAGCAGTTCGAGAAAAGCCTGTCGCCCGAAGACAAGGCCGCGATCGAAAAGCACGGCTGGGACAAGCTGATGGAGCTCTTCAAGGAACGCATGGAAGAGCAGAAGGAACGCCACGCGGGCGGCAGCAAATGGATCGGCACCGGCGGCACCTCGCCGTTCGGCAACGGCGGCTACCACCCAGAAGGCATACGCGTGGGCGGCGCATCGGCCGGCAACCGCACGGCGGTCAAGGTCTGGGACATGCGCCAGTTCAAGGACTACGACGATCAGGTCGAACTCGGCACGCGCAACTTCAAGGTGGCGCTGCGCCGGCTGCGGCGCTTTGCGCGCCAAGGCGCCGAGCTGGAACTGGACCTGGACGACACCATCGCCAGCACCGCGCGCAACGCCGGCCACCTGGACTTGCGGATGGTCCCCGAACGCCACAACACCGTGAAGGTGCTGATGCTGCTGGACGTGGGCGGCAGCATGGACGACCACATCGGGCGCGTCGAAGAGCTGTTTTCAGCGGCCCGCAGCGAATTCCGCAACCTGGAAGTCTATTACTTCCATAACTGCCCCTACGAAAGCCTGTGGCAAAGCAACCGCCGGCGCCAGAACGAACGCTTCGACACCTGGGACGTACTGCGCAAGTACAACCCGGACTGGCGGCTGATCATCGTCGGCGACGCCACCATGAGCCCCTACGAAATCCTGCAGCCCGGCGGCTCGGTCGAGCATTACAACAAGGAACCCGGCGCCGAGTGGATGCGGCGCTTGCTCGATGCGTGGCCCAAATCGGTCTGGTTGAATCCCGAACCCACCGCGTCGTGGCAGTACCGCCAGTCCATCGCGCTGATGCGCGACATCATGCAGGACCGCATGTACCCGGTTACCGTCGCCGGCCTGGAACAAGCCATGCGGGTGCTATCCAAGTAGGATGGGTGAAGCGCGAGCAGAAGCTCCGCAAAGACCGCGAGGCTTCAACGCGCGCAACCCATCGTGCAGCCGTCAGCCATCCACCGGCTGCTCAGGCGTATCCAGCGTCAGCTGATAGAACGCCAGATCCAGCCAGCGGCCGAACTTGAATCCGGCTTCCTTGATCGTGCCGGCATGCTTGAAGCCCAACTTCTCGTGCAGCCTGATGCTGCCATCGTTCGACGCGTCGATGCCGCCAACCAGCACGTGCACCTGATTGACGCGCGCACGCTCGATCAGCACGCGCATCATGGCCTCGCCCAGGCCCATGCCGCGGAACCGCCCGTCGACGTAGACCGAATGCTCCACCGAATATTTGAATGCGGGCCACGCGCGAAACGTGCCGTAGCTGGCAAACGCCATCAACTCGCCCGCCGCGTTCTCGAAACCCACCACGGGAAAGCCGCCTTGCTGCTTGGTCTGGAACCAGCCCTGCATCGCCTCGCGCGGCCGCGGCTTGTAGTCGTAGAGCGCCGTAGAGTTGACGATGGCGTCGTTGAAGATGGCCAGTATCTGGTCCGCATGGCGTTCATGCGTGCAGTCGACAAGGATGGCGCCATCCGGCGCGAAAGTTTCAGCGGGCGAGGTCATTGAAAAATTGTACCGGTCGCGCCTGCGCCACGACACGCGTCCACCCCAAAAAAAACCGGCGAATCCGCCGGTTCAGTGAGTTGCTGCCGCTTCTGGCCACTCTCAGGCGGCGCGGCTCTCCACAGATCGGTGGGCGGCGGATGCCTGGCGCAGGCCAGGGCACTGCCGCCAGGAAAGCTCATCGGCGTCCATGTCCAGGTCGAACAGGTCATTGGCAGCCGGCCAGGGATGACTACGCGCTGCGGCGCCTTCCATTTCCAGCACATGTCCGGCAAACCCGCGGGGCGAACCGCCGCACTCTGCGAAATACCGTTGAGTGCTCAGGTCCACGACATAGGTGGTCATGTCATGCGTCAATATGGCCACGAATTGGCCGTCATCACTGGCATAGGCGTACTGAAATTGCCCTTTGATCCCGTCGCCGCTCAGGGCGCTACCGGTCAATTGGGACAAGGCACGCGTGACGATCTCGGTCAGCATGGGTCGTTCCTCCGAAAAATGCGCCGGCAGGATGCCGGCAGCGAAGGCGCGAACGACAAGCACCGGCGCCGCGCTTGCGGCGGCGTCTGGCGTTGGACGGGAAGCCGGTAGACGGCTGTCGCGCATCCCGTCGGCAACAGCTACTACGTTCTTCAAAGCTTACACCCGCACGCGGACCGACCTCAAATTTGCCTTGTGCGCTAAGGATGTTGCATTGCAGCACCCTATGGCGCCGCGGCTTTCCGGCCCTTATGCGGCCGCAACCGGCGGCCCGCCTGACTCTGCGTCACCCTTTTCCTGCTGGCGCCATTGCGCCTGGCCCATGCGGTACAGCACATGGCGACGCAGCGGATGGCCTTCGGGAACGGCGGGATGATCGAACGGATCGGCGTCCTCCTGCATGCCCAGGCGGGCCATCACCGCACGTGAACGCTGGTTGCCCACCGCCGTAAACGCCACGATCTCGCCCAACCCCACCTGCTCGAACCCCACGCGTAGCGCGGCCAGGGCGGCCTCACTGGCGTAGCCGCGCCCCCAGAACGGCTGGGCCAGGCGCCAGCCGACCTCCACGCCCGGCGCGAACGGCAACACGGGCGGCATCGGCTTGATGCCCACAAAACCCACGAATGGCGCCACGCCGGGCGCCTCGACCGCCCAGAAGCCCCAGCCGTGCTCGTCTATGCCCGCTGCCAGACGGCCGGCCAGGGCGTCGCTTTCCGGCGCGGACAGCGGCAGCAGGAACTCCATCACGCGCGGGTCCGCATTCATCTCGGCGAATGGCTTGCGGTCGTCAGCGCGCCACTGCCGCAGCACCAGGCGTGGCGTTTCAACTTCCAGCGATAAAGACATGTCGGATTTCCTTGCGGTTGGCGGGGAGCGCTGCCGGGATCGGCCCTTGAACCATTGCCAACGTATACACTCCAACGGATTCTGCCATGCCAAAGGAATTGTCTGCCATGCGCCTGTCCCTATCGAAGCTGCCGCGCCCGCTGGGTGTGCTGCTGTTTTCCTCCTTTCTGGCCTTCCAGGCCGGCGCCGCCAGCCTTCCGGCCGGCGTCTCGGAGGCCGCCTCGATTGAAGGCATCACCGAATACCGCCTGGCCAATGGCCTGAGAGTGCTGCTGGTCCCCGACGAATCCAAGCCCTCGACCACGGTCAACATGACCTATCTGGTCGGCTCGCGCAACGAGAACTACGGCCAGACCGGCATGGCGCACCTGCTTGAACATATGCTGTTCAAGGGCACGTCCACCACCCGCAACGCCATGGGCGAGTTTTCGCGCCGCGGCCTGCAGGCCAACGGCTCGACCTCCAGCGACCGCACCAACTATTTCGCCAGCTTCGCCGCCAACCCCGAGACCCTCAAGTGGTACCTGGGCTGGCAAGCCGACGCCATGGTCAATTCCCTGATCGCCAAGGAAGACCTGGATTCGGAAATGACCGTGGTCCGCAACGAAATGGAAAGCGGGGAAAACAGCCCCTCCCGCATCCTGATGCAGAAGATGCAGGCCGCAGCCTTCCAGTGGCACAGCTATGGCAAGAACACCATCGGCGCCCGGTCCGACGTGGAAAACGTGGACATCGGACAGCTGCGCGCTTTCTATCACGAGTACTACCAGCCGGATAACGCCGTGCTGATCGTGGCCGGCAAGTTCGACCCGCAAGCCACGCTGGCGGACATCGAGGAAACGCTGGGCAAGCTGCCCAAGCCGGACCGCAAGCTGCCGCCCGAATACACCGTGGAACCCGTGCAGGACGGCGAACGCTCGGTCACGCTGCGCCGCACCGGCGGCACCCCGCTCGTCGCTGCGATGTACCACATCCCTGCCGCCGGCAGCCCCGATTTCGTGCCGCTGGACCTGGCCACCGTCATCCTGTCCGACACGCCGTCGGGCCGCCTGTACCATGCGCTCGTCGCCACCAAGCTGGCCTCGGGCGTGTTCGGTTTCACCATGGAAAACCGCGACCCGGGCCTGGCAATGTTCGGCGCGCAACTGCCCCCCGGCAAGAATCTGGACACCGCCGTGCAAGCCCTGACCAGCACGCTGGAAACGCTGGGCAAGAAGCCCTTCACGCAACAGGAACTGGATCGCGCGCGCAGCAAATGGCTGACCGCATGGGAACAGACCTATAGCGATCCCGAACAAGTCGGCGTGGCGCTGTCCGAAGCCATCGCCGCGGGCGACTGGCGCCTGTTCTTCCTGCAGCGCGACCGCGCGCGCAAGGCCTCGCTGGCCGACGTCCAGCAAGCCGCCGTCACCTACCTGGTGCAAAGCAACCGCATCGAAGGCCGCTACATCCCCACGGAAAAGCCCCTGCGCGCGCCGCAGTTGCAGCGTGAAGACCTCACCGCCGTGTTCAAGGACTACAAGGGCGATCCGGACTTCAAGGCCGCGTCCGCCTTCGATCCCACCCCCGCCAACATCGACAAGCTGACCCAGCGCAAGAAGCTGGACCTGCCCAATGGCCCGGTTCAACTGGCGCTTCTGCCCAAGGCCACGCGCGGCAACCGCGTGCAGGCCCAGATGCTGATTCAGTTTGGCAACGAAAAAGACCTGCTGGGCCAGCGCGTGAATTCCAGCGCCGTGGCCGACCTGCTGACTCGCGGCACGGCCAAGCTGTCGCGCCAGGACATCCAGGACCGCCTGGACAAGCTGCAGGCCGAACTGGGTTTCAGCGGCGGCGGCACCACCCTCAAGATCGCCATGTCGACCAAGGGCGAGAACCTGCCTGAACTGACCGCACTGGCGCTTGATATCGTCCGCAACGCCAACTTCCCGAAGGAACAGCTCGAGGAATACCAGCGTCAGCTTGAAACCTCGATCCAGAACGCCATGACCGAGCCTTCGGCCCTGGCCGGACGCGCGCTGGCCCGTCAGGACAATCCGTGGCCTGCCGACGACCTGCGCTATGTGCCCACGTTCGAAGAATCGCTTGCCAGCGTGCGCGGCCTGAACCGCGAGGCGCTTGCCAAGTTCCACGCCAAGTTCTACGGCGCGGGCAAGATCGAATACTCGGCCGTTGGCGACTTTGAGCCGGAAGCCGTGGAAAAGGCCATCAAGGCCGGTCTGGCTGGTTGGAAGAAAGCGCCCGCCTACACGCGCGTCGGCAACCCGTACCGCGACATCCCCGCCAAGCAGTTCGACATCGACACGCCCGACAAGGCCAACGCCTTCTACGTCTCGCGCATGCCGCTGAAGCTGCAGGACACGGACGCCGATTACGCCTCGCTGTACCTGGCCAACTACCTGTTCGGCGCTTCCGAAACCTCGCGCCTGTGGAACCGCGTGCGCGAAACCGAGGGCCTGTCCTACAACGTCCGCAGTTCGCTGTCGGTCTCCTCGTTCGAGCCCAGCGCCAGCTGGACCATGTACGCCATCTACGCGCCGCAGAACCGCGAACGCCTGGAAAAGGCCATCAACGAGGAACTGGCCCGCGTCTTGAAGGAAGGTTTCTCGGAAAAGGAAATCTCTGACGGCATCAACGCCCTGCTGAACTACCGCAACCTGGCCCGCGCGCAAGACGACGTCCTGGCCGGCACGTGGCTGGATTACCTGCAGCGTGGCCGCACGTTCGAATGGTCGGCCGAGATGGACAAGAAGATCTCGGCGCTGACGCCCGACGCGGTCAATGCCGCCCTGCGCAAGTACCTGCGCCCGGATGGCTTCAGCACGGCGGTCGCCGGTGACTTCAAGAAGAAAGCCGCCCCCTGACACCCCGCTTCTGCAATACCGGCCCCTGCCTTGGCAGGGGCTTTTTTTTGCATGATGAAATGCCGCCCCCCCGGGTGTTTTGACCTTCGTATCCACAAAACCATGCCATGGGCGGGGAGATTTCTGCATAACCGATCTATTACTCGGTTATTTGGAAAGATGTTTTCAGGGAATACGGGTTTATCCCAGGTGGGATAACGCGCAGAATTCAGTCATCGGGAACAAACAACGAACCACGACGGAGGGCCGCCGGATTCGGTCCCCACTGACAAGATTGGAGGTCTACCATGAAAACCCTAACCACCACCCTGCTGCTATCCCTGGCCCTGGTTGGCGTTGGCGCCCAAGCCGCCGGCGTTGAACAAGGCAAGACCAGCGCCCAAGTCGCGACCGAACTGCAACAAGCCAAGGCTACCGGCCAATACACCTTCGGTGAACTGGACTACCCGCCCGCGCTGCCGCAAGGCGCCAGCCTGAGCTCGCAAGAAGTGCAAGCCCAGCTGCAGCAAGCCAAGGTCAGCGGCCAGTACACGTTCGGTGAACTGCAATACCCGCCCGTCGCTGCAGCGCCTGCCGCCGTCAAGACGCGCGCCGAAGTCCAGCAGGAACTGGCCCAAGCCAAGGCCAGCGGCCAATACACGTTCGGCGAACTCGAATATCCGCCGATCACCCGGTGAGCTGCTTGCTGTAGCCCGGCCGGCCTCAGGCGGCATCATGGCTTGGGGCCGGTTTTTTCGGTACAGCGGCAACCGCAGTAGCAGTGCCTGAGTAGTACCAAAGCAGTAGCGCAGTACCTGGCAGTAAAGCAGTACCCAGCAGTAGATGTAGCAGAAGCAGTACTGAGCAGTCGCAGCACCTAGCAGTCGCAACACAAGTAGTAGTAGTGGCAACACCTAGCAGTAGCAGCACCTGCAGTACGGCCGCGGCGTCACAGCCGCGGCCTTTTTATTGCGTGGGAAGGCTGAAACGCGAATCCTGCCCAAAGAAATCCGTCGCGGGTCGCACGCCTCATCAGCCCCGACTCCACGATCGACAGCCAAAAAAAAGCCGCGACACAGGTTCGCGGCTTTTTCATGCATCAAGCGATTCAGCTGAAGAATTCCTTCACGCGGTCCGTCCAGGACTTGCTTTGCGGCGAGTGGCGGTCGCCCCCGTCGTTCAGCGAGGTCTCGAACTGGCGCAGGATGCTCTTCTGGTCTTCGCTCAGGCGCACCGGCGTTTCCACGACAACGTGGCAGTACAGGTCACCCGGATAGCTGCCCCGCACGCCGCGGATGCCCTTGCCGCGCAGGCGGAAGGTCTTGCCCGACTGCGTGCCTTCGGGAATCGAGATCTCGGCTTTGCCGCCCAGCGTGGGCACCTGAAGCTCGCCGCCCAGCGCCGCCGTGGTGAACGGGATGGTCAGCTCGCAGTGCAGATCGTCGCCGTCGCGCTGGAAGATTTTGTGCTGCTTGATGTGGATTTCCACATACAGGTCGCCCGGAGGGCCGCCGTTGATGCCCGGTTCGCCATTGCCGCTGGAGCGGATGCGCATGCCGTCGTCGATACCGGCCGGAATCTTGACCTGCAGGGTCTTGTTGCGGCGGATACGACCCACGCCGTCGCAGGACGGGCACGGATCCGTGATTTCCTTGCCGTTGCCGTGGCAGGTCGGGCAGGTCTGCTGCACGCTGAAGAAGCCTTGCTGCATGCGCACGGCGCCCGAACCGCCGCAGGTGCGGCAGGTCTTGGGCGAGGTGCCGACCTTGGCGCCGGAGCCGTGGCAGGTGTCGCAGTTTTCCCAGCTGGGTACGCGGATTTCGGTGTCGAAACCGGCCGCGGCCTGTTCCAGCGTGATTTCCAGCGCGTACTTCAAGTCGGCGCCGCGATACACCTGCGGGCCGCCGCCACGACGGCCACCACCGCCCCCGCCGCCGAAGATTTCGCCGAAGATGTCGCCGAAGGCGTCGGCAAAGCCGCCGCCCATGCCCGCCCCGCCCATGCCGGCGGAATTGGGGTCGACGCCCGCATGGCCATAGCGGTCATACGCGGCGCGCTTCTGTTCATCACCCAGGACCTCGTAGGCTTCCTTGGCTTCCTTGAACTTCTCTTCGGCTTCTTTGCTGTCCGGATTACGGTCCGGGTGGTACTTCATGGCCAGCTTTCGATAGGCCTTCTTGAGTTCGTCGTCCGAGGCGTTTTTCGCTACGCCCAGAACTTCGTAATAGTCGCGTTTTGCCATGATCCGTGGGCTCAAAAACGAGCCATCTTTTCAGTGCTACAGAATGAGTTCGCCCGGTAGGCGGATTTCTCCGGCTACCGGGCGGCAGAGGCTGGTCAGCGCCCGGCCATTATTGGTCGCGCTTGACTTCCTTGAAGTCGGCGTCGACGACGTTGTCGTCCACCGGCTTCGCGTTGTCGGCCGCTTGTTGCTGGCCGGCGGCTTGTTGCGCCTGCATATCGGCGTACATCTTCTCGCCCAGCTTCTGCGATGCGGTCGACAGGGCTTCCACCTTGGCGTCGATCGCGGCCTTGTCGCCTTCCTTCAGCGTGTCTTCCAGGTCCTTGATGGCGGCTTCGATGCTTTCCTTTTCGGAAGCCTCGAGCTTGTCGCCGTACTCGGTCAACGACTTGCGGGTGGCGTGCACCAGCGCGTCGGCCTGGTTGCGCGACTGGGCCAGTTCGGCAACGCGGTGATCTTCCTCGGCGTTGGCCTCGGCATCCTTGACCATGCGCTGGATCTCGTCTTCCGACAGACCCGAGTTGGCCTTGATGGTGATCTTGTTTTCCTTGCCGGTGCCCTTGTCCTTGGCGGACACGTGCAGGATGCCGTTGGCGTCGATGTCGAACGTGACTTCGATCTGCGGCATGCCGCGCGGCGACGGCGGGATCCCTTCAAGGTTGAACTCGCCCAGGGCCTTGTTGCCCGCAGCGATTTCGCGCTCGCCCTGGAACACCTTGATCGTCACGGCCGGCTGGTTGTCGTCAGCGGTCGAGAAGGTCTGCGAGAACCGGGTCGGGATCGTCGTGTTCTTCTGGATCATCTTCGTCATCACGCCGCCCAGGGTTTCGATACCCAGCGACAGAGGCGTCACGTCCAGCAGCAGCACGTCCTTGCGGTCGCCCGACAGCACGGAACCTTGGATGGCGGCGCCAGCGGCGACGGCTTCATCGGGGTTCACGTCCTTGCGCGGATCCTTGCCGAAGAATTCCTTCACCTTTTCCTGGACCTTGGGCATGCGGGTCATGCCGCCGACCAGGATCACGTCGTCGATGTCGGAAACCTTCACGCCGGCGTCCTTGATGGCGACGCGGCAGGGCTCGATCGTGCGTTCGATCAGTTCTTCGACCAGCGCTTCCAGCTTGGCGCGCGTGATCTTCAGGTTCAAGTGCTTCGGACCCGAGGCATCCGCCGTGATGTACGGCAGGTTGATTTCGGTCTGCTGAGCGGACGACAGTTCGATCTTGGCCTTTTCAGCGGCTTCCTTCAGGCGTTGCAGCGCCAGCACGTCCTTGGACAGGTCAACGCCTTGTTCCTTCTTGAACTCGGCAATGATGTAGTCGATGATGCGCTGGTCGAAGTCTTCGCCGCCCAGGAAGGTGTCGCCGTTGGTCGACAGCACTTCGAACTGCTTTTCGCCGTCCACGTCGGCGATTTCGATGATGGACACGTCGAACGTGCCGCCACCCAAGTCATACACGGCGATCTTGCGGTCGCCCTTTTCGGTCTTGTCCAGGCCGAACGCCAGCGCGGCAGCGGTGGGTTCGTTGATGATGCGCTTGACTTCCAGACCGGCGATGCGGCCGGCGTCCTTGGTGGCCTGGCGCTGGCTGTCGTTGAAGTAGGCGGGCACGGTGATGACGGCCTCGGTCACTTCTTCGCCCAGGTAGTCCTCGGCGGTCTTCTTCATCTTGCGCAGCACGTCAGCCGACACTTGGGGAGGCGCCATCTTCTTGCCGCGCACTTCCACCCAGGCGTCGCCGTTGTCGGCGCGGGCAATGGTGTAGGGCATCAGGTTGATGTCCTTCTGCACTGCCTTTTCTTCGAACTTGCGGCCGATCAGGCGCTTCACCGCGTACAGGGTGTTGCGCGGGTTGGTCACGGCCTGGCGCTTGGCGGGTGCGCCGACCAGGGTCTCGCCGTCGTCCATGTAGGCGACGATCGAGGGGGTGGTGCGAGCGCCTTCCGCGTTTTCAATGATTTTGACCTGCCCGCCGTCCATGACAGCCACGCAGCTGTTGGTCGTGCCCAGGTCAATGCCAATAATCTTGCTCATGGTGGGTACCTTGAATTAAATCTATGAAAATAGAGGGAAACTTCTTGTCCCCACATAACTGGGGCTACTCGCAGGGTTTTTCAAGACGCCTGGCCGGAATTTTCCGCACCCGGGTCCTGCAACCGCTGGATTGCCGCCGTGAACTGGGGCAATCCGGGCCAGCCGGTGATGCGTCCAAGCCGCTTTCCGGCCCGGTACAGCACAAAAGTGGGGACACCATGCAGGGAAAAGCGGCGGCCCAGGGGCTCGTCGGCGTAGACGTCGGCCTCGAACCAGGTCAGGCCCAGCCCCAGTAACGTCTCTTGGTGCAGCAACGCCGCCTGCTTGAAAAGATTGCAGTTATAGCAATCCTGGCCCCACAGGAACACGCAACGCAAATCCGACCCCGGCGCCTGGACCACGGCAGCATCGAATCCCGCGGTGTCGACATGACGCATGCCGAACACCTGGAAGACCTGAGCCGGATCGAAGCGGGGATCGGTCATGGCGCGCAGAGCCGCGATCAGCCTTGGCCCGCGGACACCACCACCAGCGCCGGGCGCAAGGTCCGGTCGGCGATGGCGTAGCCCTTCTGCAGCAGCTGCAACACGGTGTTGGCAGGCTGTGCGTTGGGAATCGACGAGATGGCTTGATGCAGGTGCGGATCGAACTTGTCGCCCTGGGCCGGCGCGATTTCCTTGAGCAGATTGCGCTCGAAGGCCGCGGTCAGTTGCTTCAGGGTGACTTCAACGCCTTCACGCAACGTTTCAACGGTCTGGTCGGGCTGGGCCAATGCGGCTTCCAGGCTGTCCTTGACCGGAACCAGGCTTTCGGCGAACGACTCGATGCCGAATTTGCGCGCCTTGGACACTTCTTCCTGAGCGCGGCGGCGCACGTTCTCGGCTTCGGCTTGCACACGCAGAAGCTGGTCGTGCTGCTCATTGACGGTAGCCTGGGCGGCGTCCAGTTGGGCGCGCAACTCGTTCAGCTCGGCCTGCGCGGCGTCCTGGGCGGCGGGGGCCGCGTCGGCGTTCTGGCCGACTTCGGGCGTCTGATCTACAGGCTCGTGGGGTGCCGTCATGGGGAATCCTCCAAAAAGAATGGCTTTCGCAGACATGAATGGGGGCCAATACCCCTATTTCAAGCCCGGGAAAGCGAAATATTCCCTGACGGCGCCCGCCCGGGTCCCGGGCGGAGCGACCGCTTACTTCTTGTGGGGCTGCGCCGGCGCGACGGGGTCGCTGGCGGGGAAGCTTTCTTTCAGCGCGCGGTCGACGTGCGCGTCGTCGTCGTCCGGTTCGGACCGGATTGCGATGGGGTCGCTGGCCGGAAAGGTCTCGGCCAGGGCTTCGTCCAGATCGTGCTCGACCTGATCCTCATCAACAGGGGTGGAAACCGTCCCCTTTTTTACTGCCTTGCCGCTCTTGGGATCATGGTGCATGCGCCTTCTCCTTCAAGTCCGTGGGGGCCCGGGATGTCAGCGGCCAGCCCTGCAAGTTCCGTTCCACCATGCCCGCCAGGCCGGCGATCCAGGCCGGATCGTCGTTCAAGGCGGGGATGTATCGGAACTGCGTGCCGCCTGCCTCGACAAACGCGTCGCGGCATTCCAGGCTGATCTCTTCCAGGGTTTCCAGACAGTCTGCCACAAATCCCGGACACACCACATCCACCTCCGTCACCCCCGAGGCCGCCAGCGCCTTGAGCGTGGGTTCGGTGTAGGGCTCCAGCCAGCGGGCAGTGCCGAAACGGCTCTGGAACGTCACTTCGATCTGTTCGCGGGGCAAGGACAGCCGCTGCGACAACAGGCGCGCCGATTCCATGCAATCGCGGTAATAGGGGTCGCCCAGCTCGATCGAATAGCGCGGCAGGCCGTGAAAGCTCATCACCAGCTTCTGCGGCTTGCCATGTTCGCGCCAAAAGGCTTCGATGCGCGCGGCCAGCGGATCCAGCCAGGCCGGGTCTTCATGGAAGCGCTTGGTAAAGCGCAGTTCGGGCTGGTCGCGCAGACGGGCGGCGTGACGGGTCACCGCGTCGACCACGGTGGCCGTGGTGCTGGCGGCGTACTGCGGATACAGCGGTACGGTCAGGATGCGCTCGCAGCCCGCGGCCCGCAAGCGCGTGATCGCGTCGGGGATCGACGGGTTGCCGTAGCGCATGCCCAGTTCCACTACCGCGTCGATGCCCGCCGCGTGCAAAGCCGCGCGCACGCCATCGGCCTGGCGCTGGCTGTAGACCATCAGGGGCGAACCCTCTTTAAGCCACACCCCGGCATAGCGGGGCGCCAGCTTCTTGGGGCGCAAGGTCAGCACCAGCCCGTGCAGGATGGGCTTCCACAGGTAGCGGGGGATTTCGATCACACGGGGGTCGGACAGGAATTCGCCCAGGTATTTCTTGATGCCGGCCTTGTCCGGCGTGTCCGGGGTGCCCAGGTTCACCAGCAGCACGCCAACCTTGCCCGGCCCGCGCGGCGGCGGATCTTCGTTGAAGGGGTCGTCCTGCTCGGTTTCCGGCAGATAGCGTTCAGGCCACAGGTACTTGAACAGGCGAAGAAACACAAAAACTCCCCTTCCTCCGCAAGGAGGATGTAGCTTTGAATGGACCTACTGGTTGTGGCTGAGGGCGTTGGACAGCAAACGCGCCGTGATGTCCACGATGGGAATGACGCGCTCGTACGCCATGCGGGTGGGGCCGATCACGCCCAGCGTGCCCACCACCTTGCCGTCCACGCCGTAGGGCGCGGTAATGACCGAGACTTCTTCCATCGGCACCAGTTGCGAGTCGCCGCCGATGTAGATCTGCACCCCCTGCGCGCGGCTGGACACGTCCAGCAGCTGCAGCAGGTCGGTCTTCTTTTCGAACAGCGAGAACATCTTGCGCAACCGGTCCATGTCGGACGCGATGTCCGTCACGTCCAGCAGCTTGCGTTCGCCGGAAATGATCATGGCGTCGCCGTCTTCGGCGGCTTCGGCGCTGGCCTCCACCGCTGCCTGCATCAGGCGCGAGATGTCTTCGCGCAGCTGGGCAAGCTCGGTGGACAAGGTCTGCCGCACCGCATTGAAGGACTTGCCCGCGAAATGCATGTTGAAGAAATTGCCGGCTTCCAGCAATTCGGCTTCGACGTAATCGCGCTGCACGAACAGGATGCGGTTCTGGACGTCGCCGTCGGGCGTGACGATGATCAGCAGCACCCGCTTGTCGGACAGCCGGATGAATTCGATCTGGCGGAACACCTGGGCGCGCTTGGGCGTAAGCACCACGCCGGCGAACTGCGTCAGGTTAGACAGCAGCGCGGCCGCGGCATTGACGGCGCGGGTGGGTTCGGCGGCCGACAGCATTTCGCCCATGTTGTGCGGTTGCAGCTGATAGGACTGCACGGCCAGCAAGGAATCGACGAACATGCGATAGCCCCGCGGCGTGGGAACTCGGCCGGCGGACGTATGCGGGCTATGGATCAGCCCCAGCTCTTCCAGGTCCGCCATCACATTGCGGATCGTGGCCGGGGACAAGTCGAAGACTTTCGATAGCGTCCGCGAGCCGACTGGCTGCCCATCGGCGATGTAGCGTTCTATCAACGCTTTCAGTAGTGCGCGTGCGCGGTCATCCATAACAGGTATTTTAGGGAATCTTTTCCAATTAAGGCGATTTTTGTCCCGCAAGCGGATATGCGGCCCCATATAATCGGCTAATCAGCCCCCTCCGGGCGGGTTTCGGCTTTCTGGCTTTACCTTTTTCGATACGCACGCATCCATGCACTTTCCTACCGTCGCCCTGATCGGCAGATACCAGGACACCGGCCTGGACACACCGCTGAGAGCCCTTGCGCACGCGCTGACGCAAGCGGGCAGGCACGTGCTCATCGATGCCGATACCGCGCGCAATACCGGCTTGACCGAGTACCCCGTTGCCACCCTCGAGGAAATCGGCCAGCGCGCGTCGCTGGCCGTCGTGATGGGCGGCGACGGCACCGTGCTGGGCGCGGGCCGCCACCTGGCGCCCTTCGGCGTGCCGCTGGTCGGCATCAACCACGGGCGGCTGGGCTTCATCACCGACATTCCGCTGCAAGACGCGCATGGCGCGCTGGCGCGCGTGCTCGAAGGCAGCTTCCAGATCGAAGAGCGCATGCTGCTGGAAGGCAGCGTGTGGCGCGGCGACCAAAAGATGTATTCCGCGTCGGCCTTGAACGACGTCGTGCTGAACCGCGCCGGCCGCGGCGGCATGATCGAAGTGCGCGTAGAGCTGGACGGCGCCTTCATGTACACGCAGCGCGCCGACGGCCTGATCATCGCCACGCCCACGGGTTCCACCGCGTACGCCCTGTCGGCCAACGGCCCCATCCTGCACCCCGGCATGAACGCCATGGTGCTGGTGCCCGTCGCGCCGCAAACGCTGTCGAACCGCCCTATCGTCATCCCCGACACCGGCGTGCTGAACATGACCCTTACCGCCATGGGCCGGGTCGAAGTGGGCGCCAGCGTGCATTTCGACATGCAGACCTGGTCGGACCTGCAACCGGGCGACCGCATCGTCGTGCAGCGCGCGCCCTATACCATCCGCTTCGTGCACCCCGAGGGCTACAGCTTCTTTTCCACCCTGCGCCGCAAGCTGCACTGGAACCTGATGCCCCAAGCCACCGACAACGTAGAGTAGTTAGCGCCCCGACATGCTGCGCACCCTGCATATCCGCGACTTCGTCATCGTCGAACAGACCGAGATCCATTTCGGCGCCGGCTTCACCGTTTTCTCCGGCGAGACCGGCGCGGGCAAATCCATCCTGGTGGATGCGCTGGCGCTGACCCTGGGCGAACGCGGCGACGCCAGCATGCTGCGTGAAGGCGCGCCCCGCGCCGACATCACCGCCGTCTTCGACACGCCCAAGTCGCTGCACGCCTGGCTGGCCGAACGCGAGATCGACGCCGACGACGAACTGTCGCTGCGCCGCGTCATCGATGCGCAAGGCCGCAGCCGCGCCTATATCAACGGCACGCCCGCCACCGTCGCCCAGTTGCGCGAACTGGGCGACAGCCTGGTCGACATCCACGGCCAGCATGCCCATCAAAGCCTGATGCGCCCCGATGCCCAGCGCGACCTGCTCGACGCCCACGGCGGCCATGGCGATCTGCGCCAGGCTGTCGGCCAGGCCTGGAAGCAATGGCGCGCGCTGGCGCGGCAGCTGGAAGCCGCGGAGAAAGACGCCGCCAGCCTGGCGACCGAGCGCGATCGCATCCAATGGCAGGTTCAAGAACTGGACCAGTTGGCGCTGGGCACGGACGAATGGGATTCGCTGCAATCCGAGCACACCCGGCTGTCGCATTCCCAATCCCTCCTGGACGGCGCCTCGCAAATCCTGGAAGCGCTGGACGGCGAAGGCGATTCCGCGCATCACCGCATCACGGCGGCCAACCACCGCATCCAGCAGATGCTGCGGCACGACCCCGGCCTGCAAGGCGTGCATGACGAACTGGAATCCGCCCGCATCGCGATCAGCGAAGCCGTATCCGACCTGAACAACTACGTCAGCCGCGTCGACCTGGACCCCAAGCGTCTGGCCGAGGTGGAGTCGCGCCTGGGCCTCGTGTTCGAGACCGCCCGCAAGTTCCGCGTCGAACCCGACGCCCTGTGCGAATTGCGCGACTCGCTGCATGCCGAGCTGGCCGCGTTGCAGGCCGCGGGCGACATCGATGCCCTGCGCGCCCAATTTTCCGCCGCCCAGGTGCAATACGATGCGGTGGCCGCCAAACTCACCACTGCCCGCCGCAAGGTCGCGAAAGACCTGGGCAAACAGGTCACGCAGGCCATGCAAACGCTGGCCATGCAAGGCGGCAAGTTCGAGCCCACGCTGGCGGCGTGCGCACCGTCCGCGCACGGCAACGAGCAGGTTGAATTCCTGGTGGCCGGCCACGCCGGCACCACGCCCCGGCCCCTGGCCAAGGTCGCCTCAGGCGGCGAACTGTCGCGCATCTCGCTGGCGTTGTCCGTCATCGCCAGCCGCGCGGCCCGCGTGCCCACGCTGATTTTCGACGAAGTCGACAGCGGCGTCGGCGGCGCGGTGGCGGAATCGGTCGGCAAACTGCTGCGCGAACTGGGCGAACGCCATCAGGTGCTGTGCGTCACCCACCTGCCGCAGGTCGCCGCCTGCGGCAACAACCAGTTCCTCGTCAGCAAGACCGAATCGCGCGGCACCACGCGCTCCAGCATCGAAGAGCTGGACGCCCCTGCCCGTGTCGAAGAGATCGCCCGCATGCTGGGCGGGATCAAGCTCACCGCCACGACGCGCGAACACGCCCGGGAAATGCTGGAAGGCTTCGGCCAACCCGCCGCCTGATCGCTGTCCGCCTCCGGATAACCCCCGTGGCCGTGCCCGGGGGTTTTTATTTGCCGCCCAACAAAAAGCCCCTTCTGATTGAAGGGGCTTTGAGACTCACGAACCCGCGGCGAGCGCGGCCGTAGGCCGTGGGACGAACGCAGGCGGCTTAGCGGCCTTTCAGGCAGCTGCCGCAGATGCCGTACAGCACCATCGCGTGGCTTTCCAACGCGAAGCCGTTGTCCTTGGCGATCTTTTGCTGGCGCTTTTCGATGTCCGGATCCGAAAACTCGACCACCTTGCCGCAATTCGTGCAGATCAGGTGATCGTGGTGATCGCCGTCATTGAGCTCGAACACGGCCTTGCCGCTGTCGAACTGGCTGCGGGCAAGAATGCCGGCCTGTTCGAACTGCGTCAGCACGCGGTAGACGGTCGCCAGGCCGATTTCGACGTTTTCGCCGATCAAGGCGCGGTAGACGTCTTCGGCGCTGAGGTGCCGCTGGTCGGATTTACGGAAAATATCAAGAATTTTCAGGCGGGGAAAAGTCGCCTTCAAACCCATGTTCTTCAGTTCGCTTTGGTCGCTCATGGTGTAATCGCTCTCCGTCCGCGTTGGCATGGGCAAGGATGTGGGGCGCGCCGCGAGCCGGCTCCCCTGAATTCATGCCGCCCCGCGGAACTATCCTTATGAAACCTTTATGATAACGGTTTTGTCTGCTTCCAAATAATAGGGGCGCGTAGTGTCCATGATTGCACGAATTCCCTCCCGCTCGCTGAAGACCGGATTGGCCGTTGCCGCCCTGGCCGTCGCCCTTGCCGGTTGCACGGGAGACAAGTGGGGCTTCCCCTACAAGGCTGGCGTCCAGCAAGGTAACTGGATCACCCAGGAGCAGGTCGCCCTGCTGCAACCCGGCATGACGCGCGAACAAGTGCGCTTCGCGCTGGGCAGCCCCACGCTGACCAGCGTGCTGCACGCCAATCGCTGGGACTACCCCTACTACTACAAGCCCGGCTACGGCGAAGCCCGCGAACGCAAGTTCACCGTCTGGTTCGAAAACGACCGGCTGACCCGTTGGGAAGGCGACAAGCAGCCGGACCTGCAACCCTATCAGCTGAACACGCCCAGCTCCACGGCCGACGAAAAGGCCGACAAGCGCCTGGACCAGGACGAAGCCCGGCTGAAGGAAGAAGCGGAACAGAAGAAGCGCGACTCGGCCGCCCCGGTCAGCCCGCTGAACCAGTACCCCGGCCAGCCCGGCAACTCGCCCGAGCCGCTCCGCTAACCCCCTAGGATTCTTTTACATGCGTATTGCAATTGCCGGCGCCAGCGGCCGTATGGGCCAGATGCTGATCGATGCCGTCCTCAAGTCCACCGGCCTGCAACTGACGGTTGCGCTGGACCGCAAGGGCTCCACCGCCCTGGGCCAGGATGCCGGCGCACCGCTCGGCCAACAGACGGGCGTGCTCATCACCGACGACCTCGATGCGCTGGCCAAGGCCGACTGCCTGATCGACTTCACCCGCCCCGAAGGCACGCTCGAGCACTTGCAGGCCTGCGTCAAGCACGGCACGCGCGCCGTGATCGGCACCACCGGTTTCGACGACAACGGCCGCGCCGCGATCGACGTGGCCGCGCAAAAGATCGCCATCGTGTTCGCGCCCAACATGAGCGTCGGCGTCAACGCCACGCTCAAGCTGCTGGACATGGCGGCGCGCATCCTGAATTCCGGCTACGACGTCGAAGTGTTCGAAGCGCACCACCGCAACAAGGTCGACGCCCCCTCGGGCACCGCCTTGAAGATGGGCGAGACCATCGCATCGGCCTGGGACGTTGCCCTGCCGGACGTGGCCACCTGGAGCCGCCACGGCGACACCGGCGTGCGCAAGCCCGGCACCATCGGCTTCTCGGTTCTGCGCGGCGGCGATATCGTGGGCGATCACACCGTGTCGTTCTGCGGCATCGGCGAGCGCATCGAAATCACGCACCGCTCGGCCAGCCGCGCCACCTACGCGGAAGGCGCGCTGCGCGCTGCGCGCTTCCTGGAAGACAAGCACAACGGCTTGTACGACATGCAATCGGTGCTGGGCCTTTAAAGTCCCGCAAATACAAAAAAAGGATCCCTCGGGATCCTTTTTTTTCGCCCGCGAGAGGCGGTCGGAGAAGAAGCGTTGGCCGTTCAGACCACCACGGGCTCCGGCTCCAGCGTGACGCCATAGCGTTCGGCGACAGCCTGCTGGATCGCGTGCGCCAAGCCCATGATGTCCGCGGCATTCGCCCCGCCGCGGTTCACCAGCACCAGCGCCTGCCGATCGTGCACGCCAGCCGCGCCCAACGCCCGCCCCTTCCAGCCGCATTGATCGATCAGCCAGCCTGCGGCCAGCTTATAGCGGCCGTCCGGCTGGGCATAGGACACGAGCCCTGGAAATTGCGTCACCAGGCTGTCGCGCACGCTGGCCGCCACGATGGGATTCTTGAAGAAGCTGCCCGCATTGCCGGTGACGGCGGGATCGGGCAGCTTGGCGCGGCGGATTTCGCACACCGCATCGAAAATGTCGCGCGCCGTAGGCGTGCCTTGCGCCAGCCGCGCATGGCGCTGCAGGTCGGGATAGCCCAGCACCGGCCGCCAGGGCCGGGGCAACGCGAAACGCACGCTGACGATGACCCAGCGGCCCGGTATGTCGTGCTTGAACGCGCTATCGCGGTAGGCAAAGTGGCAATCGGCCGCGCGCATTTCAACCAACCGCCCCGCCGGCACATCCCACGCAGTCAGGCTATGGAAGCGCTCTTCGAATTCCACGCCATAGGCGCCGATATTCTGCACCGGCGCGGCCCCCACCATCCCCGGGATCAACGCCAGGTTCTCCAAGCCGTCCCAGCCGTTGTGTACGCAGGTTTCCACGAAGCGGTGCCAGTTCTCGCCGCCCGCGGCCTCGACCAACCACGCGTCAGACCGCGCCTCCAGCAAGCGCACGCCCCTGAAAGCCACCTGCACAACCAGGCCCGGCACCCGCTGGGGCAGTACCACATTGCTGCCGCCGCCTAGCACCAGGAGGGAGTCGGCTTGTCGTGCCAGCTCCGACAAGGCGGGCAATTGCGCAGGGTCGTCCAACGTGACGAACGCGTCGGCACGGGACGCCAACCCCAGCGTATTCAGACGGGTCAGGTCTTGGGCAGTGGGGATTAACGCAACAGGGGCGGCGCTGGAGGGGGCAGGATTTGACATGGGTGCTACTGGCTATGCTATAGTTTCTGTCTTCGCTCATATTACTTGATTGAGTGTTTGGGCCTGATGTTCAAGCAACATCATGCTCATGACAAACTCAAAAAAATCATGTAAGATGCGCGCCTTCTGATCGATAACCAAGTTGATCAGAGTGCATAAGAAAAAGGTTCTGGATCGTTTTTTCAGAATCCACGCGGGAGTAGCTCAGTTGGTAGAGCGCAACCTTGCCAAGGTTGAGGTCGCGAGTTCGAGACTCGTCTCCCGCTCCAAATTCAGATTTGCAGCGTTTTTCAGAAAATTCTGCGAATCATTAAAAAGGGCCTACGGGCCCTTTTTTCATTTCCGCCCTCGCTGCAAGCATGCAGTACATTCCTGGGCATGCTGCAACCCCCCACCCGCACTTCCACGCCAATGCTGACCGCCCTGTCGGCCCTGTCCCTATGCGCGGGCGCGATCGTGGCCATCGCGGGCATGGTCACGAACACGACGGGCGGCATGTTCCCGAACCTGGCGTTGACGCTGGGGTTGATGGGACTGGGCCTGGGCAACGCCATCTCGTTCCTGTGCAACCTGTTCGCATGGCGCAGGGGCGCACGCTCGCGTTGGTTACGCATCCTGTTGCTCATCCAAGCCCTGCCCGCCCTCGCCTTTGCGGCTATCGCGGGCAAAGCCGTCTGGGACAACTGGCAGGACCACCGCAGCGCGCAGCAACATCGGGCCATCTGGAATGCGGTGCAAGGCGATGACGTCGCGGCCTTGACCACAGCACTGCAAGCCTGCACGGGGGCTTGCCGCGAAGGCAAGACGAACGAGGGCCTGCTGATGGATGCGACGCTGGCACGCGCCACCAAGGTCGCGGACCACCTCGTGGCACATGGCGCATCGGTCAGCGCCAACCTGACGGCGCCATCCCGGGACTTGTACACCTGCGAAGGCCGGTACCTGCCCTCGCTTTCCGCCCTGAGCATCGCCGTGGCGCAACGCGACGACGCGCTCGTGACCCTGCTGCTGCCCGCGAGCGATGCCGCCGCGCGGCGCGAGGCCATGTGGACGGCGGCCACGCTGGACCGCCTGGACACCGTGCAGCGCCTGGCCGCCAACGGCGTGCCGCTAGCCATTCGCGGCAAGACCCTGGACCAGAACGACACGCTGCTCGTGGCGGCCGCAAGCGGCGCCGCAACGACGGTAGGCCGATGGCTCATCGACACCCAGGGTTTGCCGGTAAATGCCGTCACCAACGGCCCCGACCCGTACCCGGGCACGGCGCCCATCGCCGCCCTGTTCGCATTCATGCGCGATACACAGTCCCTCCGCGCCGTCGAGTTCCTGCGCTTGCTGCGCGCGCATGGTGCGGACCTGGACGCTCGTCAACGCAACGGCGCCACAGTGCTGGAAGAGGCCGTTCGCATCGGCAGGAAGCCCGTCGCCGCCATGCTGATCGACGCCGGCGCCGACCCTGCCCTGTTGTCGCCTGAGGCACGCACACGCCTGGCCGAACTGCTGGCAGGCGCCGACGAGCCACCATTCGCTGAACGCGCGACGGGATGCATTCCGCCTTGAACTTTCGGGTCTCGCGCCCCGCCGCGTGCAAACTTTTTAAATTTCTGTATACTTCCGCCTCTCTTGCAAAGAACAACTTTTGGATTGCATCAATCCACCTGTTTTTCAGCGCAGGGAAATGCGGGAGTAGCTCAGTTGGTAGAGCGCAACCTTGCCAAGGTTGAGGTCGCGAGTTCGAGACTCGTCTCCCGCTCCAGATTTCGATTCGCAGCGTTTCTTTGAAAATTCTGTGTATAATCGCTGTCTTTGGTGGAAACGGCCAAGCGAGAAGTCATCGCGAATTTCACCACTGCATGCAGCAATGCACGCAGTAAGTAGTACGAAGCAGTACAAAGCAGTACCCAAGCGGGAGTAGCTCAGTTGGTAGAGCGCAACCTTGCCAAGGTTGAGGTCGCGAGTTCGAGACTCGTCTCCCGCTCCAAATACAAAAAGGAAGCAACGGCCAACCCCGCGCTTCCTTTTTTCTTGCAAGTGCTGGCGCAATGGCAGAGTGGTTATGCAGCGGATTGCAAATCCGTGTACGTCGGTTCGATTCCGGCTTGCGCCTCCAGCATCTTTCCCCCCTCCCCCAGCATCTCGTTACGCATCCCTACGCGCTGTCAATCGAATGATTGCTATGGTGACGCCGTTTTCATCTGACGTCGAACCCATGCACCGCATTCTGAATTCCCGCGCCTGTTCCCGCGCTTGTTCCCCATTGCTGGCCTTGTCGGCCGCCGCCGTGCTGTCGCTTGCGCCGTTGGCGGCCGAAGCCGATTCCGATCGCCACCACCATCGCCACGGTCGCGAGTACAAAGAGAAGTATTGGGAAGGCAACTGCAGGGTCGAGCGCAAATGGAAGCGCAACGGCGAATACCAGGAAAAGCGCAAATGCCGTGACGACTACCGTCAGGGCTACATGGCGCCGCCACAAGTCGTCATGCCCATGGCGGCGCCGGCCATCATCATCAACCCGCCCCCCATCATCATCCGGCCCTGAACATGGATCAATCGGTGAAGGACGCAATCGCCCGCTGGCCCGATGTGCCAGCGGTATTCGGATGGCTGTCGCTGGACGGCCGCGGCCGCTGGCGCCTGCACCCGCAAGGCCAGGCTGCACAAGGCGGCGAGGGCGAATCCATCACCAACAGTCAGATCCTGGATTTCATCAGCCGCAACTATGAACACGACGACGCGGGCCGCTGGTTCTTCCAGAATGGGCCGCAGCGCGTCTTCCTGCGCCTGGACGCCGCCCCGTTCGTCCTGCGCCTGAGCGACGACAGCCGCCGCCTGCTCACCCACACAAACGTGCCGGTCGAATCCATCAGCGGATGGTGGCTGGATGATGCCGGCCAACTGTATGCGATGACGCCGGCAGGCGGCGCGATCGTGCTGGACCGAGACCTGCCCGCGCTGCTGGAAAAGCTGGTGTCGGATACGGGCGCGCCCTTGCTTGACGCGCTGGCCGACCTGCCCACGGGTCAAGTGATTCAGGCGTCATGGCCCGACGTCTACCCGGCCGCGCCGCTGCAAGCGATAGCCCGGAATGCCGTTGCGCAGGCACTGGGATTCGATCCCAATCCTCGCGCGACGCAAGACTGATCCGGCCAAGCCGGATCGACACCCAAGATCAGAACATGCCGTTGGTGTTGGCGGACTGCTCCGGGATGGGCTGCACCGCATCCCAATGCTCGACGATCTTGCCTTGCTCAAGCCGGAAGATATCGATGATGGCATTGCCGCGCGTGCCCGGCTCGCGCACCGCGTGCACATGCAGGATCACGTAATCGCCATCCGTGAAGACACGCTTGATCTCGCTATGTGATTTGGGGAATTTGTCGCGCAGGAAGGCGACGAACTTGCGGAAGCCTTCGGGGCCGTCGGCCGCGTTCGGGTTGTGCTGCACGTAGCGGTCGCCCACATGCTTCAGCGCCGCGTCCGCATCCTTCTGGTTCAGCCCCTTTTCGTAGAAGGCCAGCACCGCGGCCTTGTTGGCGGCTTCTTGCTCGGGACTTGCCTGGGCGACGGGCGACAAGACGGCGGCCAGCAGCAAGGCGCCTGCGGCGCGTCGGATCAATCGCATCGAAACAATCATCAAGACTCCTGAAGGGAAAAAAGGCGGCCGGCTCATTCTATGAGCCGGCCGCCCCATCAACCATGACCGCCTCGGTAGACAGTCTGGTGCGCGCAGCGATCAGCCGCGGCCACTTTTGACCAGCGCAAATTTGCCGTCGCCCAGCAACGCCAGCACGGCGGCGCCCACGGTCAGGAAGATCGGGTATTCCCAGCCGCCACCCGCATTGCTGAAGCCCCAGCCATTGCCGAAGTGGACGGTAGACGCCACGAACAACTGCACCACGGCAATGGCAGCCACCCAGCGCGGCACGATGCCCAGGATCAGCAGCGCGCCCGCGGCAACTTCGAAGAACGTGACCGGGTAGGCCAGCCAACCGGCAAAACCGATCTTGGCGAAGAACTGCGCGGTGCCAGGCAGCGTGAACACCAGCAACTTGGTCAGGCCGTGGGCCAGGAACATGACGCCGAGGGCGACACGCAGCAACAGCGCGGCGTAGGGCGCGGTACGGGTATCAATCATTGGGCTCTCCTTGAGCGGTTCAGGAATCGCCCGATACGGGAAGATTCATCTTGGGCGCTATTCTTGCGATTCCAAAAACAAAGATAAACATGCAGAATTGCAAATTATTGTTCCCCGTTAGGAAACAATCTTGGACACCCATACCGCCATGCAGACCTTCGCCAAGGTCGTGGAACTGGGCTCATTCGCGGCTGCCGCCGACAAGATGGGCCAAGCCCGGTCCGTCGTGACCCGGCAGATCGCCTATCTGGAACAGAAGTACGGCGTGCGCCTCTTGAACCGCACCACGCGCAAGCTCAGCATGACCGACGCCGGGCGCGCCTTCTATGACCGCGTGCGCCCCATCCTGGCCGAAGTGGCCGACCTGGAGCTGTCGCTGCAGGCCGAAGGGCAACGCCCCAGCGGCCGCCTGCGGGTCAGCGCACCGGTGTCGTTCGGCATCCTGCACCTGGGCCCCGCCATTGCCGAATATCTGCAGCGCTATCCCGACGTCGTCATCGACCTGGACCTCAACGACCGGGTCGTCGACCTGGTCGAGGACGGCTATGACGTGGCGGTGCGCATCGGCCCGCTATTGGATTCTTCGCTGGTGGCCCGCCCCCTGGCGCCGCAGCAATTGCGGGTCTGCGCCGCGCCCGCCTACCTGAAGCGCCACGGCACGCCCAAGACGCCCGAAGACCTGAAGCAGCACCGCTGCCTGCACTACGCCTACGCCAGCACCGGCAATGAATGGCATTTCGAGAAAGATGGGGTGACACATCTGGTCCGCGTGAATGCGGCGCTGCGCGCCAATAACGGCGACGTGCTGCGCACCGCCTCGCTGGCGGGGCACGGGGTCATCCTGCAGCCTGAATTCCTGGTGGGCGACGATATCCGTGCCGGGCGGCTCGTGACGCTGCTGGCCGACTACGCACACACCCCGATCTCCATGTACGCCATTTATCCCCATCGGCGCTTCCTGTCGCCCAAGGTGCGGTCTTTCGTCGAACACCTGGAAGCGCGCTTCGGCGTCCCGGCCCCTGCCGCCCCGGGGCGGCGCGCCACGGCCCGCCGCAGCCGTTAGAATCCTACCCATGACCGCGAAACCGTCCATCGAATACTTCCCCGCCCCCCGCCGTTCGCTTTTCTGCAGCCAGTGCGGCACGCCCGTCAATCGCCGGGTGCCGGAAGGCGACAACCGTGAACGCGACATCTGCGATCACTGCGGCGCGATCCACTACCAGAATCCGCGCCTGGTGGTCGGCACGGTCCCGGTCTGGGAAAACCGCATCCTGCTTTGCCGGCGCGCGATCGAGCCGCGCTACAACACCTGGACGCTGCCCGCCGGCTTCATGGAACTGGGCGAAAGCACCGCACAGGGCGCGGCCCGCGAAACGCTGGAGGAATCCGGCGCGCGCATCCAGCTGGGCGAGCTCTACACCTTGATCGACCTGCCCCAGATCGACCAGGTGCACGTGTTCTACCTGGCCCAGGCCTTGGGCCCCGAACTGGATCCCGGCCCCGAAAGCCTGGAAGCCCGCTGGTACGACGAAGCCGAGATCCCCTGGGACGATCTGGCGTTCCGTACGGTCGCCACGACGCTGCGGCACTACTTTGAAGACCGCAAGCAAGGCGTCTTCGTCCCCCACCACTACACCCTCGAATCGCACCGTTGAAGCTGCCCTGGCTTGCCGCCGACACCCCGTTTCCACCAGCCGAATTCGCGCTGACGGATCCTGATGGCCTGCTGGCGGCAGGGGCGGACTTGTCCCAGGAGCGTTTGATCCAGGCCTACTCCAACGGCATCTTCCCTTGGTATTCGGAAGGCGAGCCCGTGCTGTGGTGGAGTCCCGATCCCCGCATGGTACTGGCAGTGAAGGATTTTTCCCCTTCGCATTCGCTGCGCAAGCTGCTGCGCCAGATCGCCAGCCAGGAACATGACGCATCGCCCCGGGTGCAGGTGCGCGTGGACACCGTCTTCCCGCAGGTGATGGCGCACTGCGCCGCCCCGCGCGATGGCCAGCCCGGCACCTGGATCACCAGCGCCATGCAGCAGGCCTACGCGGGCTGGCACCAGGCCGGGTACGTGCACAGCATCGAAACCTGGATCGATGGCGAGCTTGCCGGCGGCCTGTACGGCATCAGCCTGGGGCGCATGTTCTTCGGTGAATCCATGTTCACCCGCGTGCCCAACGCGTCGAAGATCGCGCTGGCCTACCTGGTGCGCTACCTGAGCAGCCACGGCGTGCAATGCATCGATTGCCAGCAGCAGACGCGGCACCTGGCCAGTCTGGGCGCCCGGCCCATCGCGCGGACCCGCTTTCTGCAGCACGTGCGCCAGGCGACGGCAGACGCGCCCATCCCGTGGACGCGGGGCATCCTGGACAGCGGTGGACGCCTGTTGCCCGATGCCGCATCCGACGCCAACTTAGGCGTTAATATGTAGCCATCCCGTCGCGGACTTGCCGTCGCGATGCGTAATTCCCCATGAGCCAGCTCAAAGAACTTCCCTTCTCCACGCTGCAGTTCTACGCAACCGCTCCCTACCCTTGCAGCTACCTGCCGGGTCGACAGGCTCGGTCGCAGGTCGCCGCGCCCGGCCATCTGATCAACGCGGGCACGTACTCGCAGCTGGTCGAGCAAGGCTTTCGCCGTAGCGGGCTGTTCACCTACCGCCCCCATTGCGACAACTGCCAGGCCTGTGTGCCGGTGCGCGTGGATACCGCCGGGTTTGCGCCCAACCGCAGCCAGCGCCGCGCCTGGCGCGACCACCAGAACCTGCAGTCCTTCGTGGCCGAACTGGCGTGGTCGCCCGAACATTACCGGCTATATACGCGTTATCAACAGGGCCGGCACCCGGGCGGCGGCATGGACGAAGACAGCCGCACCCAGTATGCGCAGTTCCTGCTCACCAGCCGCGTGAACACGCGCCTGGTGGAATTCCGCGACCCCGACGGGGTGCTGATGATGGTATCCATCATCGACGTGCTGGATGATGGCTTGTCGTCGGTCTATACCTTCTACGATCCCGATATCGAAGGCAGCCTGGGCACCTACAGCATCCTGTGGCAGATCGAGCAGTGCCGCAACCTGAACCTGCCCTGGCTGTACCTGGGCTACTGGATCGAGGACAGTCGCAAGATGTCCTATAAATCCAGTTTCCACCCCGCGCAATTCCTGTCCGACGGCGAATGGCGCGACCGGGTCGTTCCGTCCCCCTGATTTCTTCCCCCGCGTGCCTGCAAGCCCTCGGCCCTGGCCGCAAGGCTGGCGAAATTCGCTCTACAATTCCGCCCCATGTCTATCCTCTTCCACGCCTATCCCCTGGCCCGCCCGGCGCTGTTCGCCATGGACGCGGAAACCGCCCACGAAGTCACGCTGTCGGGGCTGCAACGCGCCTATGAGTGCGGCGCCACGCGCAAGCTGATGCACGCGCAGCCCAAGGCGCCCAGCACGCTGATGGGCATGCAGCTGGCCAACCCGATCGGGCTGGCGGCAGGCCTGGACAAGAACGGCGCCTATATCGACGCGCTGGGCAATCTGGGGTTTGGCTTCATCGAGGTCGGCACGGTTACCCCGCGCGCGCAACCCGGCAACCCGAAGCCGCGCATGTTCCGCCTGCCGCGCGCCAACGCGCTCATCAACCGGCTGGGCTTCAACAACCAGGGCCTGGACGCGTTCCTGGCCAATGTGCAGCGCAGCCAGTGGCGCAAGCAAGGCGGCATCCTGGGCCTGAACATCGGCAAGAACGCCGATACGCCCATCGAGCGCGCGGCCGACGACTATCTGATCGGCCTGGAAGGCGTGTACCCCCATGCCGACTACGTGACGGTGAATATCTCATCGCCCAACACCAAGAACCTGCGCGCGCTGCAAAGCGGCGACGAACTGTCGGCGCTGCTGGCGCAATTGGCGGACAAGCGCCGGGCGCTGGAAGATCAGCACCAGCGCCGCGTGCCGATGGCGGTGAAGATCGCCCCCGACCTGACGCAGGAGCAGATCGACGCGATCGCCGACACGCTGCCGCGCCATGGCATCGACGGCGTCATCGCCACCAACACCACCCTGTCGCGCGATTCGGTCGCGGGCCAGGCGCACGCAGACGAAGCCGGCGGCCTGTCGGGCGCGCCGGTGCATGAACTGTCATTGAAGGTGATCCGCCGCCTGAAGGAACAGCTGGGCAACAGCCTGGCCATCATCGGCGTGGGCGGCGTGCTGTCGGGCCAGCAGGCCCGCGAAAAAATGGCCGCCGGCGCCGATGCCGTGCAGCTGTACACCGGCCTGATCTATCGCGGCCCCGCGCTGGTGGCGGAATGCGTGCGAGCGGTGGCCAAAAAATAAAGCTTGGCCGCCCCCTAAAAACCCCCTAAGGGCCCCCCTAAGGGCCTCCTACCGGGCGCTCTTTCGTCAAAGCGGCCACACAAAAAAAAGGGGCCACCCGGTGGGTGGCCCTAATTCCAGCTCTGCTCTGTCACTCAACAGTACTACATTACTGCGATTTACGCAGCATCGCGCGTCAGAGACTTAGGCGCTGCGACGGCTGCGGTTGGCAACCTTGGTGGCGGCATCGGCGGCATCCGTTGCAGCCTTGAAGGTCGCGTTGGCGGCGGCATTCAGGTTCGATTCGGCGACTTCAGCAGCCTGCTTGGCGGCCTTGGTGACGGAATCGTAGGCGCTGGTCGCGGTGGCCAGCGAGGACTTGAACAGGGCAACGGCGCTTTCCGAGCCAGCCGGGGCGTTCTTCGAGAACTGGTCGACGGCTTCGCTCAGCTGTTGCTGGCCTTCGGCGATCTGTTCTTCGGTCAGCTTGACCAGGCTGCCTTGGACGCCGGCAACGATGTCATACACGTGCTTGGTGTAAGCCATGGCCTTTTCGGCGCCCGGCTGCAGCAGACCGGAGGCGAACGCCGCGGCTTCTTGCGGGTCCTTCACTTCGGCGGCTTGTTGCGAACGCTGGGCGACTTCGTCCAGGGTGGCGCGAACGACCTTCAGGTTCAGTTCGACCAGCTTTTCAAAGCCAGCGAAAACGGCGGACTGGGCGGCCACGAAAGTGTTGATGCTGGCCTTTTGACGGTCCAGAACTTGTTGCGGAATTGCGCTCATAGGATGCTCCTTTGTGGGTAGCCGGAAGCTTCCGGCAAGTCAGGATGGTTGTCTGCGACGAAAAATAAAAACGTGCGCGGAAACTGGTACTACAAGCTACCGCCGGCCCGTTTGATGCACTGCACAATTCACATTCTAGACTGGCAGAATTTCTTGTCAAGCAGTTTTTGTGCAACGCAACAAGTATTTGCACTTTAACGGTGCACGCCCCTGCACGACTTTGATCTTGCTCAAGAATTTCCCATGATTCGGGAAATACCGGACATGACGGCGTATCAATTCTTTTCTAAACTGCTTTCACGCTGATGACAGACAAATACAAATCAAAAGTCAGCGGTCAAAACTAAATCGCAGCAAGCAAAACCCTGCAATTGGAGACTTCATGACCCTAATTCCCCGCACGCTTTCGGCCCTGCTCGCGGCCAGCGCCATGCTCGCGGCCGGCGCCGCCCACGCGGAATATCCGGAGCGCCCCATCAATATGGTGGTGCCATTCGCTGCAGGCGGCCCGACCGACAACGTCGCCCGCTCGCTGGCGGAAGCCATGCGGCCGAGTCTGGGCCAGACGGTTGTGGTCGAAAACAAGGGGGGTGCCGGCGGCACCATCGGCACGACGCAAGTCGCCCGCGCCCAGCCGGACGGCTATTCCATCCTGCTGATGCACGCCGGCTTCTCCACCGCGCCGTCGCTGTACAAGAACCCCGGTTACGACCCGTACAAGAGCTTCGAGCCCATCGGCCTGGTCGTTGACGTGCCCATGACCATCATCGCGCGCTCGGACTTCCCGCCCAACAACATCAAGGAACTGGCCGAGTACGTCAAACAGAACAAGGACAAGGTCTCGCTGGCCAACGCCGGCATCGGCGCCGCCAGCCATCTGTGCGGCACCATGCTGGTCGAAGCGCTGGGCGTGCAACTGCTGACGATCCCCTACAAGGGCACTGCGCCTGCCATGAACGACCTGCTGGGCAAGCAGGTTGACCTGCTCTGCGACCAGACCACCAACACCACGCAGCAGATCGAAAGCGGCAAGGTCAAGGCCTACGCCGTGACCAGCCTGAAGCGCGTCCCCACGCTGCCCAATCTGCCCACCATGGACGAGTCCGGCTACAAGGGCTTTGACGTGGGCATCTGGCACGGAATGTGGGTGCCGAAGGGCACGCCCAAGCCCGTCGTGGACAAGCTGATCAAGAGCCTACAGACCGGCTTGGCTGACCCCAAGTTCCAGGACCGCATGAAGCAACTGGGCGCCACCGTGCTGACCACCGAGGCGAACCCGCAAGCGCTGGACGCCAAGGTCAAGCAGCAAGTGCCCCAGTGGGCCGAGCTGTTCAAGAAGGCTGGCGTCGAACAGCAATAACGCCGCTGGCATAAGAAAAAGCCCCTTGAGTCTTCAAGGGGCTTTTTTTCGGAATGGCGCGGGCGCTGCTTGATGGGTTGCGCGCGCTCCAGGCCCAATTTCCATGGAACTGGCCTTTCGCGCTTCACCCATCCTACGGGCGCAGTGCTTCCGCCGCCATCCCCAAGCCGTTGAAACCGGTCGACACGGACGGTTCGTAACCCAAGGCTTCGGAAATGCTGGCCGCGGTGTCAACCAAGGCCTTGATCCAGTCGTCCTGCAGGCGTTCGGCGGGCGCCGAAATCGACAGGCCCGCCACCAGCTTGCCGGTGTCGTCGAAAATGCCGGCGGCGATGCACCGCACGCCAAGCTCCAGCTCTTCGTTATCGCGCGCATAGCCATGGCGGCGCACCAGGGCCAGCTCGCGCTCCAGGCGGTCCAGGTCGGTCAGGCTGTTGCGCGTGTGGCCGGCCAGACCGGTGCGCAGCGCATAGGCGCGTACCTGGCGCGTATCGCCGGTGGACAGGAACAGCTTGCCGGTAGAGGTCAGGTGCAAGGGCGCGCGGCCGCCGATGGCGCGCACCACCTGCATGCCCGAGCGTTCGCTCCAGGCGCGGTCGATGTAGACGATCTCGTCGCCCTGCTGGACCGACAGGTTGATGGTCTGCCCCGTCAGCTTATGCAGCGAGCGCATGGCCGAAATCGCCGCTTCACGCACGTTCAGGCGCCCTTTCACCAGCGAACCCAGTTCCAGCAGACGCATGCCCAGCTGGTACAGGCCGTTATCGACGCGTTCGACGTAGCGGCCCACGACCAAGTCGTTCAGGATGCGGTGCGCCGTGGAAGCATGCAGGCCGGTGGTCGCCGACAATTCTTTGAGCGTGACCGGGTCCTGCTGGGCGGCCAGGGCATCCAGGAGGCGCATGGCGCGCTCGATCACCTGGATCGCGATGGGATGGGCGGGAGCGCCTTCGGTTTCGGCGTCCAGGGGATTGCGGGGGGGCGAAAGACGGGGCATAGGGGAAGGTTGGGGCTCGCGCCGCGTCGCCGAAAAAAACCGGCCTTGCGGCAACGCAGCAAACAGTTCTTTCCCGTATTGTGAAATTTACCGCGCCATTTGGCAATGGGTTTTTCAGCAATAAACGGGGTCCGCACCCGTTTATTGCCGATCGGCGTCAGTGGGCGGCCGGTGGCGCCAGCTTTCCGCCCAGGCGCAGCACTTCGGCCCGCAAGAACTCCAGCGCCTCTGCGGCGGCGGCGGGTTCACCCTTGACGCCCAGCTCGATATGCGGGGTGCCACCGGCTTCACCAACGCTGGGCAGGCTGAACGCGCGTACGTCGGGCCACCGGGTTTCCACAGTGATCATGGCCGGTGTGATGCGCGATTCGGGCATGCTGAATACCAGGAAGGAATGCTCGACGTGGGCGCGCACATGCTGCAGTGCACGATAACGGGTGTCCAGCGTCCATTCCAGCATCGGCCACGCCATGACCGGGAAGCCGGGCACGAACGTGTGGTCCTGGATGAAGAAGCCCGGAATGCGGTTGTACGGATTCGGAACGATCTCGCAACCTTCGGGGAACATGCCCATCTGCAGGCGCTGCTGGTTTTCGGGCGCGCTCATGTCGGCCGTGCCCTGCCCTTTGGCTGCCATTTCGGCGGTGCGCAGCGCGATCGCCGCTTCGGCTTCGGGGTGCAAGGCCAGCGGCAGGCCCAGCGCCGCGGCGGCGGCCTGGCGGGTGTGGTCGTCGGGCGTCCCGCCGATGCCGCCGCAGGACAGCACCACGTCGCCGCTGGCGAAGCTGCGCCGATAGGCCGCCACCAGCGTATCGCGATCGTCGGGCAGCACTTCGGCCCAGCCCAGTTGCATGCCGCGCGCGCTCAGGAGCTCGACGACTTTCGAGAAATGCTTGTCTTGACGGCGGCCCGAGAGGATTTCATCCCCGACGATGATGAGGCCAATGCGGCGGGCGGCGGATTCTGCGGCCATGTCCGATTCCAAAGGGTAAGAGGGGAAGACGCCGGTCAGGCGTCGATGACGCGGTCCTCGCGCAAGCGCTTCAACGCGTCCAGGCCGTAATGCGCATAGACCAGCGCCGAGAACACCGGCAGGATAATCCACGCGGGCGGCAACAAATTCAAGAGCGAACAGATCAGGCCGATAGTCCAGAAGCCGCCGTTATTGCGTTCCAGGATCAGCTTGCGTTCCTCAGGGCTGGCGTGTTCGACGATGGCGTCCACGCGCATCATGCGCGAGAACGCGAACGCCCACCAGAAGATCGACAGCACGATGGCCATGGGCGGCACCAGCCACAGCGGCAGCGTCAGCAGCCAGCCGGCGGCAAACGCCGCGGACACCCAGACCGCATTCCACACGCTGACCGCGGTGGCGTTCTTGCCTTGCCGCGTCACGCCGGCGTACTCGCGCTGCCCCACGTGGCGCAGCACCAGCGGCATGACGAAGACAGCCGCAATCGCCAGGCCCAGGATGCCCGACACGGGCAGCAGGATGGCCACCGCGATGATCGGGACCAGATAGATCTTGAGCGAGAACAGCCCCATCGCAAGCATCCAGTCCTCGGCGCGGTTCACGAAGTCCCAGCGCGCCGCCTCGGCGGCCAGCCATTCGTTCAGCGGCGTCCAGAACAGATACAGCAGCAAGAAGGCGCCGATGAGTGCGATCAGGAACGGCAGCAGCACCGCGAACAGCATGCTCGGGTGGCACTGGGAGACGAGCGCGCGCTTGAACGCCTGGCCCACGCTGACGGCGCCGGCCCCTGCGGCGGACAAGCGGCCGTTGCCGGGGCGGGGGGAATCAGTGCGCAAAGCGGTCATGGGAGCGGAAAAAGGGGGTGGACATCCCAGGTATGATAGTCAAACACGCCTTCATCTGCTCACATGTCTCTACTCGTACCCGGCACTGACCTTGCCGCCCTGCGCGCGCGGCTTGGCGCAACCCCCGACACCTGGCTGGTGGCCTGTTTCTGCGCGGCCTGGTGCGACACCTGCGAGCAATACAAGCCCAAGCTGCAGGCGCTGGCCGCCACGCTGCCGCAGCATGTCTTCGCCTGGATCGACATCGAAGACCATGCGGAACTGCTGGGCGACGAAGACGTCGAGAACTTCCCCACCCTCTTGGTGCAGATCGGCAACCGCGTCGTGTTCTACGGCCCCATGCTGCCGCATATCGGGCACCTGGAGCGGCTGCTGGAAAGCGTGGATGCGAATAGCCCGGCTGTTGCCACGGAACTGCCGGATCTGCCGAAGTTGCTGGCGGCCTGAGCCCGCAGCCCGCAAGAGAAAACCCGCGATAAAAAACCCGCAAGCCTTCCGGCGTTGCGGGTTTTTTTATCGTCGGGCATTTTCATGCCCGAAGGCAATCAGTTCTTGCGCGAGCCGCCCAGCAGCACCGCCACCTGGCGCTTGGGCGCCGAGGACGAGTTGCCATTGGTGTTGTTGCTGGGCGCCGGCTCTTCGGCCGTCGAGGAAGACGCCGACGGCTCGTAGGGCTTCAGGAAGAAATCGTCGACCGGCTGGCGCGAACCGCCGGACGTATAACCCGAGCGGCGATCCGACGAACGGCCACGGTCACCCCGGTCGCCACGGCTGTCGCGGCTGGATTCGCGGCCTTCGCGCGAGGACGAACCACTGCGCTCGTCGCTGCGGCGGTGGCTGCGCGCCACGGAGTCAGCCGGCAGGTCGAGGGTGCCGCGCGGCACTTCGCGCTTGATCAGCTTTTCGATGTCGAGCAGGAAGCGCTCTTCGTCCGGCGTGAACAGGGCGATGGCTTCGCCCGATGCGCCCGCGCGGCCGGTACGGCCAATGCGGTGCACATAGTCTTCGGCGTTGTAGGGCAGGTCGTAATTGATGACGCAAGGCACGCCGGCCACGTCCAGGCCGCGGGCGGCCACATCGGTGGCCACCAGCACTTCCAGTTCACCAGCCTTGAAGGCTTCCAGCGCCTTCATGCGGTCGGCCTGCGTCTTGTCGCCGTGGATCGATTCGGCCTTGACGCCGTCGCGTTCCAGTTCGCGCGCCAGGCGCGCCGTGCCGATCTTGGTGTTCGAGAACACGATGACCTGCTTCAGGCCGCGCGACTTCACCAGATGCACGACGGCGGCGCGCTTGGCGTCGCCGGACATCTTGTAGGCGATCTGCGTGATCGTCGTGGCGGTGGCGTTGCGCGCCGCGACTTCGATTTCAACCGGGTGGTTCAGGTACGAACGGCCGAGCTTGCGGATTTCGTTGCTGAACGTGGCCGAGAACAGCAGGCCTTGGCGCTGCGTGGGCAGCAGGCGGATGATGCGTTCCAGGTCGGGCAGGAAGCCCATGTCCAGCATGCGGTCCGCTTCGTCCAGCACCAGAATGCCGACCTGGCTCAGGTTCACGTTCTTTTGTTCCACGTGGTCCAGCAAGCGGCCGGGCGTGGCCACCAGCACTTCGCAACCGCGGCGCAGCGCTTCCTTTTGCGGACCGATATCCACGCCGCCGAACACCACGGCCGAACGCAGCGGCGTCTGCTTGCTGTAGCGCTTGACGCTTTCGTACACCTGGTCGGCCAGTTCACGCGTGGGCGTGAGGATCAGCGCACGCACCGGATGCCGCGCGGGCGACGCGCTGGCGTTGGCCAGGGGCATCAGCCGGTGCAGGATGGGCAGCGTGAACGCGGCCGTCTTGCCGGTGCCGGTTTGCGCGGCGCCCATGACATCGCGCCCTTCCACCACGACGGGGATGGCTTGGGCCTGGATGGGCGTGGGGATCGTGTAGCCGGTTTCGGCGATGGACTGCAACAACAGGGGGTGCAGCCCGAAATCGGCGAACGTCGGCGCGGGCGCGTCAGCGGTGGGTGCTACGGATTGAGTGGATTCAGTCATCAGGGTTTGGCAGATACCGGGACCAGTGAAAAAGAACAAAACGAGAGTGCTACATGCACTGCACTACATATGCATCGGGGCAATCCGAATACGTGTGGCCGCAACGCGACGGCACGCAAATCGCCGCAAAGCGCTTTCGGCTTCGCGGACAATCGGCACCCTGCCTTGCAGGCCAGTAGGCGCATTCTGGATTCGATACTTATGAGGGCAGTACCAGGCCCGGATTGCTGTGGATAACTTAATTTTAGCGCAGGCGCCTTACCACACGCTCAAACTGCGTGTATGTCCACCTGGTGGACTATTTATGGCCGAATTGCGGACGTCAACCTGCCAACCAGCGCAGGCCCCACAACACCACCATGCCCACGACGATCACCAGGACCGCGCTGCGGGTGCGCAGGAACACCAGGATGGCGACGACGCCGGCCACCAATTTGTAGTCGAAGACCGGCCCCAGGCCTGCCTTCCAGGGTAGCAGGTCCGGGACGACGATGGCAGTCAGCGCGGCGGCGGGGGCGTAGCGCAAGGCGCGGCGCACGCCGTCCGGCAGGGGAATGTAGTCGCCGAACAGCATGAAGCCGGCGCGCGTCAGCACGCTGCACAAGGCCAGCAGCAGGATGGCGGAATAGACGTAGAGCTCGGAGGGCCAGAGGGTCATGGACGCGCCTTGAAGAAACGTTCAGCCCACATGCCGGCGGCAACGCCGGCGATGACGGCCGCCGCCAGGCCCAGGCGCAGCGGCAGCACCTGCCCCACCCAGGCGACGACGCCCGCCGCCAGCATGGACACCAGCATCGGCTTGGAACTGGCCAGCGGCACCGTGATCGCCAGCAGCGCCAGCACCGCGGCGAAGTCCAGCGACCAGTTCGTGGGCACCATCGCGCCCAGGTAGATGCCGACGATCGAGGACGACTGCCAGACCAGCCAGCCGGGCACGATCGTGCCCAGGAAGAACCACAGCTGCTCGCGGGTGCCCCGTTCGGCCGAATCGCCGTAGCGCGGCATGAACAGCACGAAACCCATGTCGGTCGTGAAGTAGCCCAGTCCCAGCCGCTTGGGCCAGGACATGTGGCGGAAATAGGGATGGAGCGCCGCGCCGAAGATGATGAAGCGCAGGTTCACGACGCAGCCGGCGGCGAAAATCAGCCACAGCGGCGCGCCCGTGGCGATCAGCGGCAACGACGTCAGTTGGGCGGACCCCGCGTAGAGCAGCAGGGTCATGGCCAGCGCCATGGTCTCGGTCAGGCCGGACTTGACCATGGCCACCCCGGTCACCAGGCCCCAGGTCGCCGTGGCGATCAGGGCCGGCACGATGGCATGGATACCGGCGCGGAATGCGGCCAGGCGTTCCTGGCGGATTTCGGGAAGCGCGGATTCAGAGGACAACGGCTGACCCCTGGCGATTCGGACAGGACGACATGGGAACTCTAACGGGTTGCGCGGGCCGAATGGCACCACGCCGGTGCGCGGACAGGCCGGTATTGTAACCTCGCCGCTTGATACAATAGGCGCCTCAAGATTCTTGACCCCTTGGGGCCTGGCGCGCTGCGCCAGTCCTGGCGCTCTGTGTGGAGAAGACCATGTCGATGGCTGACCGCGACGGTTTCATCTGGTATGACGGCAAGCTCGTCCCATGGCGAGACGCGACGACGCACGTCCTGACGCATTCCCTGCACTACGGCCTGTCCGTCTTCGAAGGCGTGCGCGCCTACAAGTCCGAGATCGGCACTGCCATCTTTCGCCTGGAAGACCACACCAACCGCCTGTTCAATTCAGCGCACATCTACCAGATCCCCATGCCGTTCGATCGCGACACGATCAACGAAGCACAGCGGATGGTCGTGCGCGAGAACCAGCTGGAATCCGGCTACCTGCGGCCGCTGGTGTTCTACGGCCCGGAAAAGATGGGCGTATCGCCCAAGGGCGCCCGCGTCCATGTGGCGATCGCCGCCTGGCCGTGGGGCGCGTACCTGGGTGAAGACGCCCTGTCGCAAGGCATCCGCGTGAAGGTGTCGTCGTTCGCCCGCCAGCACGTGAACGTCACGATGCCTCGCGCCAAGGTGGCCACCACCTACGCCAATTCCATCCTGGCCAATACCGAAGCCCTGCAAGACGGCTACGACGAAGCCCTGCTGCTGGACACCGACGGCTTCGTGGCCGAGGGTTCCGGCGAAAACCTGTTCATCGTGAAAGACGGCGTGCTCTGCGAACCCGAGATTGCCTCCGCCCTGACCGGCATCACGCGCTCGACCATCCATGCGCTGGCGGCCGATTTCGGGTTGCGCGTGGTCACCAAGCGCCTGACGCGCGACGACGTCTACATCGCGGATGAGGCCTTCTTCACCGGCACCGCCGCGGAAGTCACGCCGATCCGCGAAGTCGACAACCGCCAGATCGGCGCAGGCCGGCGCGGCCCGGTGACCGAGAAGTTGCAGATTGCATTTTTTGACATGGTGCATGGCCGCATCCCGAAGTACCATCACTGGCTAAGTAAAGTCTGAAGTTTGACGCTGACCCGTGCGGTCTTGTCCCCGACAGGGCCGCATCATTGCCCCAACCTGCCGTTTATCGGTTCTTTTTTCAGGAATATCCATGACCGCTGCTGCCCCGGCCGCCGTCCCCCACGCTCACGAAGTCATCGAGGTCGGCGCTGAAGACCTGCCCGTGTTCTGTCCCGGCCCGAAGGCGCCGCTCTGGAGCATGCACCCCCGCGTCTTCCTGGACGTGGCCCGTACCGGCTCCGCCAGCTGCGCCTACTGCGGCGCCGAGTACCGCCTGAAAGCCGGTACCGTGCTGCACGGCCACCACTAAGCCCGCCGCACAACGCCTACCCGTCACTCGCAGCCATGTTTGCCACCCCCGAAGAAGCCGAACACGCGTTCTACGAAGCCCTGGAACTGGGGGACACCGTCCGCCTGATGCAGGTGTGGGCCGACGACGAGGAAGTCGTCTGCATCCACCCGGGCGGACTGCGCATCGTCGGCCACTCGGCGGTGAACGAATCCTGGCAGCAGGTGCTGGCCAATGGCCCGCTGCACGTCCGCCCGCTGCGCCCGCTGGTCATGCTCAGCATGATGTGCGCGGTGCACGTGCTGGTGGAGCAGGTGGCGGTGCGCACGCGGGAAGGCACGCAGTTCGCAAACTGCTACGCCACGAACATCTACCACAAGGGCCCCACCGGCTGGCGCATGGTCATGCACCATTCGTCGCCGGCGCCCACGGAAGCCGGGGTGCTCGATTTGCACGACGTACCCGACATGCTGCATTGAATCGGGTGGATTTTTAGTTGGCCGCTGCTCGTCTAGATACGTCCCCCTGCCCCGTTCCCTCCTGGTTGCCCGGAGGCGATGCCCAGACGGTCTACGCCTCGGTATTCGCGCAATACCACCGGATCGCGTTCGTGCGCGACCGGGTGGAAACGCCGGACACCGATTTCGTGGACTTCGACTGGACCGGCCCGGGCCTGTTCCCGCACAAGGCTGCCGACGGCGCGCCCGTCAGCGGGCAAGGCCCGGTCGCCAATGGCAAGACCGCCGCAGCGCGGTGGATGACGGATGCCGACTGGAAATCGCTGCCGCAGACGCCCGACACGCCCGCGCTGATCCTGTTCCACGGGCTGGAAGGCGGCAGCAACAGCCGCTACGCCCAGTCCGTCGCACACTATTTCCGCGCGCGCGGCTGGATCGTCGTGATTGCGCACTTCCGGGGTTGCTCGGGCGTACCCAACCGCCTGGCGCGCGCCTATTACTCCGGCGATTCCGCCGAGGTGGGCTTCCTGCTGGAAACGGTGCGCAGCCGCATTCCGCATGCGCGTTGGCATGCCGTCGGCGTCTCGCTGGGCGGCAACGCGCTGCTCAAGTATCTGGGAGAACATCAGGAAGACACGGGCTGGCTGACCGCCGCCGCGGGGGTTTCCGTGCCGCTGGATCTGGTCGCCTGCGGCAAGACGCTATCGACCGGTATGTTCAACCGGCGCGTCTACTCGGCCCATTTCCTGAAGACGCTCAAGCACAAGGTGCTGGAGAAGGCCCACCGCTTTCCCGGGTCCATCGACGTGATGCGCATTGCGCACGCGCACGACCTGCGCGAATTCGATGACACCTACACCGCGCCGATGCATGGTTTTCGCAATGCGCTGGATTACTGGACGCGCGCATCCAGCAAGCCCTGGCTGCCGAAGATCTCGGTGCCGACACTGGTGCTCAACGCCCGCAACGACCCGTTCATCCCGGCGGCGTCGCTGCCCAAGCCGGAAGAATGCGCGCCCGTCATCCTGCTGCATCAGCCCACCGACGGCGGGCATGCCGGCTTTCCCACGGGTCCTTTCCCGGCGCACCTGAACTGGTTGCCGCAGCGCCTGGGCCGATTCTTCGAAACCGGCCTGTAGGAACTCCCCGGGGGGCGCCCCCGGGCATTCCCCCCTGCCGCTTTACCCCGACTTGAAGCGCTCGAGCAGTTGCCGTTCTTCGGCAAGCTTGTCCTTCACTTCCTTGATCTGCACGTCGATCTGCGATTGCTCGTAGAAGTCGGTAGACAGCCCGCGCGCCTGCTGCAACTGCGATTCCGCCGCGGCGAATGCGCCGGTCATGAGGTAGTAGCGCGCCAGATCGCGCCGGGCCTGTACCGGCTTGCCGTTGCGCTCCTCGCTTTGCGCCAGCATCTGATAGAGGCTCGGCTCGTCGCTGCCCCACTGCTTGATCTTGGCGCGCAGATAGTCCTGCGCCTCGGCGTGGCGGCCGTTGCTTTGCAGCGCCTGGGCGTAGGCGATGCCCAGTGCGCGCTGGTCGGGCCAGCGCTTGGTGGCCGACTGCGCCAGTTCAAGCGCGCGCGGATACTCCTTGCGGGCCAGCGCGATATCGACGCTGAGCTTGGCCAACTGGGCGGAATTGCGCCCCCCTGCCGTGGCGAGGTTCCACAGGCGGTCGGCTTCGGTCAGGTTGTTGCGCTGGAAGGCCTGCAGGGCCAGGCCGTAATACGCGGCCGACTGGCGCACGCCGGACAAGGCCTGGGCCTCGTCTTGCAACTGCTGGCCGGCCGAGCGCAGGCTGACGGCATCGCGCCCCTGCACCACGCGCATCTTGGCGCGCACGTACCAGAAATCGTCCGAATCCACGTGGCGCGACGGCGGCACCGAGCGCACGCGGTTCTGCACATCGGACATACGCTCAATCGACAGCGGGTGGGTGCTGGCCCATGAGCCGCCGCCTGCCCCTTCGTTCAGGCGGGAGGCGTTCATCAGCCGCGAGAACATCTGCGACATGCCTTCGGCGTCGTACCCGGCCTTGGTCAGCATCTGGAAGCCGGCACGGTCGGCCTCGCGTTCCGCATCGCGGGAAAAACCCAGCTGACGGTTGATGGCCGCGGCCTGGCCGAAGGCGGCCACGCCCATCGCCAGGTTGCCGCCTCCGCCCGCCAGGGCCGCCAGCAGCGCGCCGGCCAGGCTGGCCAGCATCAGCATGCCGTTCTGGCTTTGCTGCGTCATGCCGCGCGCGATGTGGCGCTGCACGACGTGACCGATTTCGTGGGCCACCACCGCGGCCAGTTCAGATTCGCTGCCCGAAGAGACGATCAGCCCGGTGTTGATGCCGATAAAGCCGCCGGGCATGGCGAAGGCGTTGATTTCGGGGTCGCGTACGCCGAACATCTCCACTTCCGGCACCGCGCCAGGCGCAAAGGCCGCCAGCTTGCGGCCCATGGTGGTCAGATACTGGGCGAGTTCAGGATCGTCGACGTAAGTCGGGTCGCGCCGGCCTTGCGACATGATGGCTTCGCCCAGGCTGCGTTCCAGCATGGGCGAAAGATCGGCCGCGGACGCGGCGCCCATCGTGGGCAGGCCCACCGGCTGCGCCCAGGCAGCGACGGGGATGGAGGGGGCGAGCAAGGCGGCGCACAGTCCGGCAATCGCACCCCGTTTCGCAATAGAGCAAATGGATGGCATTTTCCTGCGGTTCATAAGCCTATGATAGCGATGAGCTTAAAATGTTTCACCGATACCCCAAACGAGGTCTCAATGCGTCCCGTCCGTAAAGCCGTTTTCCCTGTCGCCGGCATGGGCACCCGCTTCCTGCCCGCCACCAAGGCGATGCCCAAGGAAATGCTGCCCGTGGTCGACAAGCCGTTGATTCAATATGCCGTGGAAGAGGCCGTTGCCGCGGGCATCACCGACCTTATCTTTGTGACCGGCCGCAACAAGCGCGCCATCGAAGACCACTTCGACTCCGCGCCTGAGCTCGAATCCGACCTGGAAAGCAAGGGCAAGCACGAGCTGCTGGCGATGGTGCGGGGCATTCTACCCGCGCACGTGAATTGCCTCTACATCCGGCAATCGGCCCCGCTGGGCCTGGGCCACGCCGTGCTGTCGGCCGCCCCCGCCGTGGGCGACGAGCCTTTTGCCGTGCTGCTGGCCGACGACCTGATCGACGCCGACACGCCCGCCATGAAGCAGCTGGTGGACATCGCCGTGGCGCAGAACGCCAGCGTGCTGGGCGTGCAGGACGTGCCGCGGGCCGACACCCGCAAGTACGGGATCGTGGCCACGCGCGGCGGCGATACCCGGCTGGATGCCCGGACCGAACGCGTCACACATATCGTTGAAAAGCCCGAACCCGACGCTGCGCCGTCCACCCTGGCGGTCGTGGGCCGCTACGTGCTGGAAGCCGCCATTTTCGATCACCTGCGCTCCACCAAGATGGGCGCCGGCAACGAAATCCAGCTGACCGACGGCATCGCCTCGATGATGCGCGAACGCGCGGTGTTTGCGCACCGCTTCGACGGCGTGCGCTACGACTGCGGCAACAAGGCGGGCATGTTCCAGGCCACCGTGGCCCTGGGCAAGAAGTACCACGGCCTGCTGCCGGAATAAACAGGCCGCAAGGCCGCGCTAGGCGGATGCCGCCGCGCGCGCCTTGGCCCGTGCGCGGGCCTCGCGGTCAACCTTGCGCAAGCGGCCCTTGCCTGACAGGCGCATCAAGGTGCCCAGCGCCACCATCAAGCCGATCACCTCCACCAGCGCCGCCGGTATCCACATGGTCAGGCCGCCGATGGTCTGGTCGGTCTGGGCGGACATCGCGATGGCGCGGCCGCACAGCTCGAACAAGGGATAGATGTCGCTTTCGGTGAAGGCGATGACCGCGCCCGCCACCATTTGCGGCAGCATCGTCAGCACGGGCGAGATGACCCGGCCGCCCGGCGTCATGGCCGCAGGAGGCGCGGGACGGCGGTCCAGGATCAGGTTCCAGTACATGAAGCCGCTGATCACGACCGACCAGTTCATCAGCCGGTACAGGCGCCAGTCCAGCATGGAATAGAACTGCACCGACGGAATCAGCCAGACCAGTACCAGGAAGACGAACAGCGTCGGCACGAAGATCTTGTTGGTCAGCACCGCGACCGTGGCGCGGCCCGTGCCCGTGCGCAGGAAATCACGCAGCCGGATGCGCCAGGCCATGGGCAGCCCTGCCCGCATGACCTGCCCCGGAAACGCCGCCATCACCAGCAGCGGCCCCAGATGGTGCAGCACCAGATGCTGGATGCGGTGGATGAAGAACATGCGCTCGGCGTAGTAGTCCACCCGCGTATGCATCGACAGGTACAGCAGTACCAGGCCCGCCCAGAAGAAGACGCGGCGCGCACCCGTCACATGGTGAACCCGCTGGCCGCGCACGAACAGCACGATCGCCACCACGAAGGAAGCGACCAGCGTGGGAGAGAACTCCCAGGGTATGAGCCATTCAAGACTATCCATACGGGCCATCCGGAAGACATCGGGGAAGACGGGACGGGCGCGATGCGCCGTCTCCGCCGATTGTAGTAGACCCCGCCAGCCCGTGCTCCGGTGGCCTGGAGGGATCAGAAATGGTGCGAAATGCCCGCGCCGACACGCGTGGTGTGGGAATTGGCGGGATCGAACTGGTTGTCCAGCGTGTAGTTCGACGCGTAACCGGCAAATCCGTATAGCGTCGTGCGCGGGGACAACGCGTAGGTATAACCCAAGGTCGCAAGCTGCGCATTGCGCGCCGTCATACCGTTGTCCCAATGCCAGTTCGGCCGCGCCAGCGACCATTGCACAAGGATGGCGCCCGGGCCGACGGGTACGCTGACGCCCGCCAGCCACGCGTCGACCGTGCCGCCACGCACGAAAGGCGCCGGACCCAAGCCCAGCCCCAAACCGTCGGGATCGCCCCCGTCCAGCCCCGCATAGCCGTTCTTCTGGCGCGACCAGGCCACGGACAGCTTGAGCACTTCGAAATCGTACGAGGCCCCCAATTGCACCGCCTGGGGCCGTCCGCCACTGCCTTCGGGCGCCTGGGCCAACCGCAGCTGGTCCCACGTGGCCACGGCCAGCAAGGGCCCGCTTTCGAACTTCAGGCCCATGCTCAGCGCGCGATTGTTCTGATTGGTGCGGAACTGGCCCTGGTCCCCGGCATCGAACGAATAGCCGACGCCCGCCTGCAGCCCGTTCCAGGTAGGCGAGGTGACATTGACCATATTGCTCAATTGGAAATTGTCGGACGCCTTGAAGGTGGCGCCCATGCCCATGTCCTTCCACGAGGCGATCTCCAGCGCGTTGCCGTAAAGCTGGCCGATCGTGTGCTGGCGCCCGAACCGGACTTCGCCCAGACTGTCGTGGCCAATCCCGACCCACGCCGCGTAGTTGAACAAGCGGCCGTCTTCCTCCGCGTTGCCGTTGGACGGGTTGAAGCCGCTTTCCAACTGGAAACGGCTATGCCAGCCTCCGCCCAGGTCCTCGGCGCCCTGCAAGCCCCAAAGGGAATCCGTCAGGCCGCCATTGAGCAGGCCGCTGTGGCTGCCCTGCCCCGACACGCTCGTCACGGCCACGCCGGCGTCCACGATGCCGTACAGGTGCACGCCGTATCCCTCATCCGCGGCCAGCGCCGCCAGCGGCAGCCCCAGGCCGCCTGCCACCGCGGCGGCACAGAATGCGATTCTCATATTCTTCTCCCGATGGCGGCGGGCGTTGCGGCCCGCCGCAGCATGCACAGACTTATTGCCAGCCGTAGCGGCGTACCCAGATGCCCTTGAGCAGTTGCGTCAGGACGCAGTAGCTCAACAAGATGCCCACCAGCCACGGGAAGTAGCTCCACGGCAACGCTTGTAGCTGGAAGTATTCAGCCAGCGGCGAGAACGGCAGGATCAGGCCCATGACCACCACCATGAGCGTCATCGCCATCAACGGCCATGCGGCACGGCTTTGCAGGAAGGGGATCCTGCGGGTGCGGATCATATGCACGATCAAGGTCTGCGACAACAAGCCTTCGACGAACCAGCCCGACTGGAACAGCGTCTGATGCTCAGGCGCGTTGGCCTGGAACACGTACCACATGAGCGCATAGGTGGCGATGTCGAAGAGAGAGCTGATCGGACCGAAGAACACCATGAAGCGGCCCAAGCCGTCCGGGTCCCATTGCTGGGGTTTTTTCAGGAGTTCTTCGTCGACATTGTCAAACGGAATCGCCGTCTGGGAAATGTCGTACATCAAATTCTGCAGCAGCAGGTGAATGGGCAGCATCGGCAGGAAAGGCAGGAAGGCGCTGGCCACCAATACCGAAAACACGTTGCCGAAATTCGAGCTGGCGGTCATTTTCAGGTACTTGAGCATGTTGCAGAAGGTCTTGCGGCCTTCGATCACGCCGTCTTCCAGCACCATCAGGCTCTTTTCCAACAGGATGATGTCGGCCGCCTCCTTCGAGATATCCACCGCGGAATCCACCGAAATACCCACGTCGGCGGCGCGCAGGGCGGGCGCATCATTGATGCCGTCCCCCATGAAACCCACCGTATTGCCCTGCGCGCGCAAGCTGCGCACGATGCGCTCCTTGTGTGCGGGCGTCAGCCGGGCGAACACGTTCGCTTCGAGTACGGCGGCGGCAAGCTGCGTGTCGTTCATGGCCTCGATCTCGGCGCCCAGATAGACTTTGCGCACCTCGAAATCCACTTCGCGGCAGACTTTCTGCGTGACCAGCTCGACGTCGCCCGTCAAGACCTTGACCTCGATGCCAGAGGCCTTCAACGCCGCCAGCGCGGGGCCGGTCGATTCCTTGGGAGGATCCAGGAAGGCGATATAGCCCACCAGCACCAGGTCGGATTCATCCGCCACCCCATAGACCTCCTGCGTGGGCGGCATTTCCTTGACGCCCACTGCAATCACTCGCAGGCCGTCGCGGTTCAGCTCGGCCGTCACCCGGCGGATGTCCGCCCGGCGCGAATCGGTCAGCAGGTGCACCTCACTACCCACGCGCAACCGCGTGCAGGCAGACAGCATTTCTTCCAGCGCCCCCTTGCAGATCAGTTCGTGGTGGTCGCGGCCATTTTCGGTCTCGTTGACCACCACCGACATCCGGCGCCGCGAAAAGTCGAAAGGAATCTCATCGACCTTGCGGTAGCGGGATGCCAGGTTCAGGCGACGCTGCACTTCGGCATGCTGCAGCACCGCCACGTCCAGCAGGTTCTTCAGACCGGTCTGGTAGTAGCTGTTCAGGTAGGCATAGGCCAGCACATCGTCGCTGGTGGTGCCGTAGACGTCCGTGTGGCGCTCCAGCACGATGCGGTCCTGCGTCAGCGTGCCGGTCTTGTCGGTGCACAGCACGTTCATCGCGCCCAGGTTCTGGATCGCATCCAGCCGCTTGACGACGACTTTACGGCCCGACATGCGCAATGCGCCCTTGGCGAGCGTGGCCGTAACGATCATCGGCAGCATCTCGGGGGTCAGCCCCACCGCGATGGCCAGCGCGAAGAGCAGCGCTTCCAGCCAGTCGCCCTTGGTGAACCCGTTGATCAGCATGACGATCGGCGCCATGACCAGCATGAAGCGGATCAGCACCCAGCTGACGCGGTTGATGCCCTGCTGGAACTGCGTGGGCGCGCGGGTGGCCTGGGTGACGCGTCCTGCCAGTTGGCCGAAATACGTGTTGGCCCCCGTCGCCACGACCAGCGCGCTGCCCGAGCCGCTGACCACATTGGTCCCCATGAAGGCCATGTTCTCCAGCTCGAGCGAATTGCCGGTCTCCACGCGCTGGACGGCATGCTTTTCGACCGGCAGCGATTCGCCCGTCAGAGCAGCCTGCGCGATGAAGAGGTCCTTGGCGTTCAGGATGCGGCAATCGGCGGGAATCATGTCGCCCGCGGAGAGCAGCACCACGTCGCCCGGCACCAGCTCCGCCAGCGGCACTTCCAGCTGACGCGAGCCGGACTCGTGCAGGGGCGCGCCGTAGGGGCGGTGGCCGGTGCCGTCCCCCGCTGACGCCATCGGGCCGCTGCGCAGCACTGTGGCGGTGTTCTGCACCATGGCCTTCAACGCCTCGGCCGCCCGGTTCGAACGGAGTTCCTGCGCAAAGCGCAGCACCGTCGAAATCACGACCATCGATCCGATGATCACGACTGCCGTCCACGATTGGTCGTCCGGTTCGGCCATCCACACATCGGTCAGCCACGACAGGGCGGCAAGCGCGGTCAATAGAAGGTTGAACGGGTTGCGGTAGGACAGCCACAGGTGGGCGGGCCAGGACAGGGGCTTCTCGTGGTCGACCTCGTTGGCGCCGTGGCGCTCGCGCGCGGTCTGCGCCTGGACTTCCGACAGTCCTCCCCGGCCGCTACCCAGCAGCGAGAACAAAGCATCCAGGCCCATGCGGGACATGTCGAGCATGCGACGGTTGGCGCGGCGCGACGTATCGGAAGCGGCGGACGCCGCAACGGTATGGCCGCCTTGCTCAAGCATGGGGGACCGCCGGAAGTGGCGGCCTGCGCGCCGTCGGCCTGCGGCGGAAGAAAAAAACGATTTCAGGAACGTAAACATCGGAGTGCTCCGGTTTTTGGTGTTGTTGTCGGAGACACGGGCGCGCCTGCCCCTCGGCCTGCGCGCGGGCAGCAGCGGGCCGCGGCTTTCGCGGGAAAGCCGTCAATCCGCCGCGTACAGGCGTGCGCAGGCACCGGGGCAAAGTTGCCGGTGTCCGGATCGCGTCGAAGTCGCGCCGGGTGCGGAAAACGGAAAGGGGGCTAGCTAGGGAATCGAAACCGGCGCCGTTGGCCTCTGGGGGCGTGGCCGGGGATTCTTTGCTGCGGAGTCCGTCGGAACCGGGATGACTGTCCGGCCGGTCGGCTCGCAGGGAGATGACAGGTCAGACAGGCATGCCGGCGCCATGCACTTGGCGCGATCGAGGTTCGGGGTCTAAGGCACTAGGCATGATCTCTCCTGTGGGGATAGGCGCTGGCGTCAGGCCATTGCGGCGGCTTGCGCGCCGAAATGCACGTGGCGCACGGCGGGATTGGCGCTCAGGCGGCGCGCTTGCGACATCAGTTCCGCCCGCAGTTCCGGGGGGCAATTGACGGTGATGCAAGCCGACGCCATGCTCGGGTCCTGGCCTTGGTCGATCTGCACTTGCGAGACATCCAGGCCGGCGGCGCTGAAGTCCAGGCAGATCTGCTTGCGCAAGGCGCCCAGTTCGTCGCGCGGACAGATGACCGTCAAGCGCGACGTGCCGCGGCGGCGGCCCAGGGCGGTGGCGCGGTCCACGCCAGCGCGGCGTAGGAACAAGTCGAAGAAACGCATAACGACCTCCATTGCAAGAATGGGGAGCGTGATCGCGAGTACGCGAGCGCAACTGCGCGGCGCATGACGGACGAACACAAGACGTGCACGAACGCTGGCGCTGCGGCAAGCGGCGGTTCTGGCGGTTTACGTTGGGGAGATTCCCGGCAAGCCGAAGGCCTGCGCTATTGCCTGGACTCGCGCCCGAGGCTTGGGATACGCCGCAACCTGCATGACAGGATGCGGCAGATGGAGTTCTGCGTGTTTCCTGTCAGACAGCGAGGTCGATGCAAGATCGACTACTTTCGCCGGAATCGGTATTCACGAAGACTGCTCCTGGGATGGATAACAACGGAAGTTTACGCGGGTTTCCACTGATGGACAAGGTTTATGGGCCTTAACTGCCCGGAAAACCGCCAAAAAATGCAAAAGCGGCGCAGGCCCCGCTGAGCCTGCGCCGCAATTCGCACCAGGGTCCGGGATCAGGCGTAGAAGTGCCACCCCAGATATGCCGCAAACAAGGCATAGAAGCCGCCCACCGCCGACAACGCCGGCACGCTCATCACCGAGCGGCGGAAACGCAGCCACAGCAGGCCGATCGACAGCATCGTGAACAGGCCCGCGGCCAGCAAGGGGGCATCCAGCAGCCACGGCGTCATGAAGATACCCAAGGCGCTGGGGATGGTGGCCTGGATCATCATCGCGCCCGAAATATTGGCCAGCGCCAGGCGCTCCTTGCCTTGGCGCACCCAGATCAGCGCATTCATGATTTCGGGCAATTCGGTGGCGACGGGCGCCAGCAGCAAGGCGGCCACGTGCGGCGACGCGCCCATGAAAATGCCCAGCACTTCGATCTGGTTGACGAACACGTGCGAGGCGCCCGCGATGACCACCAGCGCCAGGATCGTCTGCGTCGCGGCCCAGAACATGGTCGGGTCCTCATCGCGGGGGCGCAGCTTGAGCGGCTCGAGGTCCTCGCTGTCGGTCCGTTCCTCGTCATGGCTCAGTTCACGCTTGATGTACAGGCCGTACGTCGCCAGGAACAGGATGCCCAGCCAGGGCTTCCACGCGAAGGCCAGCAGGCCCAGGCCCACCTTGAAGATGAAGATGCCCATGAACCAGGCCTGGTCGCGGGCCAGCCGGCGCTGGTCCGCGTTGATACAGTTGGCTTGCGTCGTCTGGCCCCGGCGAGCGCGCCACAGGGCGAAGCCCACTACGGCGTACGCCAGGGTCGCCAGCACCAGGGGGCCGCCCATGGCCGCGCCGACGCCGATGTCTTTCTGCTCCGGGGTGTCGCCGAACATGACGGCCATGAAGGTGACCGCGCTTTCCGGCAATGCGGTGCCGAACGCGGCCAGCACGGTGCCGGTGGCGGTGGCGCCCAGATGGAAGCGGTGTCCGACCCATTCAACGCCATTGACGAAGAATTCGCAGGCGAAGTAAATCACTGCCGCGGACAGGAAAAACAGAAACAGGGTGAGCAACATATGAACGCAGCCGGACGAGCAGAAACCAATTGGCGCGACGCTGCGGCTCGCCCGGCTAGGGTGAACGCAACGCGGCCAAAGGTCTCGCCTGGCTGATCCATGCGGCGGGCAGGCCGCTTGCATGGAAACCGTTAGCGCCATGGAGTTCTAGCAACCGCTACGCGGCACTGAACCACCAAGTCTGTTGACGCTAACTCCTTTGGGGACAAAGGATGGCTACTCCCCAATGACAGAGCCGCGATTGTAGCAGCGCGAATCTGACGGTCCAGTGAATCCCGCGCGGACGCCGCGGGAACCCCGCCCGCTGTTGTTTCCGCGCGATAGCGGGGTAAAGTAAGCCGCATCCACACCTTCGCGGGGTTCGCGCCCCTGCCCGCCATGAGCCTGCCTCCCGCCGACATCACCCCCTTCGCCGCCCGGCGCCAACGCCTGATGGACCGGATGCGCGCCGACGGCGGCGGCATCGCCATCCTGAGCACCGCCCCCGAGGCAATCCGCAACCGCGACGCCGAATTCCCGTATCGTCACGACAGCGATTTCTTCTACCTCACCGGGTTCACCGAACCCGGTGCCTGGCTGGTGCTGATCGCAGGAGCGACCGACCGCGCCGTGCTGTTCTGCCGCCCGCGCCACGTAGAACACGAGATCTGGGAAGGCAAGCGCTTCGGCCCCGAAGCGGCCGCCGCCTATTTCGGTTTCGACGATGCGCACGCGCTGGACGCCCTGGACGAAGTGGTGCCCACGCTGATGTTGGACCACCCCACCCTGTACGCGCCGCTGGCCGGCGACAAGCGCACGGACGGCCGCCTGCACCGCTGGCTGGCTACGGCGCGCGACGCCAGCCGCGCCGGCCACGCGCCGCCTTCGCGCCAACAGGACATCCGCCCGCTGCTGGCGGAAATGCGGTTGATCAAGGACCCGGCCGAAATCGCCGCGATGCGGCGCGCCGCCAAGATCTCGGCCGGGGCGCACGCGCGCGCCATGCGCGTCGCCCGCGCCGGTATGCACGAATACGAGCTGGAAGCCGAGCTGCTGTATGAATTCCGTCGCCACGGCGCCCAGGCCGTGGCCTACAACAGCATCGTCGCGGCAGGCGCCAACGCCTGCGTGCTGCACTACCCGGCGGGCGAAGCCGTGCTGCGCGACGGCGACCTGGTGCTGATCGACGCTGGCTGCGAGGTGGACAGCTACGCCAGCGACATCACTCGGACCTTTCCCGTGAACGGCCGCTACAGCGGCCCGCAGCGCGCGCTGTATGACCTGACGGTGGCGGCACAGGAAGCGGCGGCCCAGGCCACCGCCCCCGGCCGCACCTTCAACGACGGCCACGAAGCCGCACTGCGCGTGCTGGCGCAAGGAATGCTGGACCTGAAACTGTTGAAGGGATCGCTGGACGGGGTGCTGGAATCCGGCGACTACAGCCGCTTCTACATGCACCGCACCGGCCACTGGCTGGGCCTGGATGTCCATGACGTGGGCGACTACCGCCAGCCGGGCCCCACCCAGGGCGCCGACCGCCCCTGGCGCAAGCTGGAGCGCGGGATGATGCTGACGATCGAGCCGGGCATCTATGTGCGCCCGGCGGACGACGTGCCGGAAAGCTACTGGAATATCGGTATCCGCACCGAGGACGATGCGCTGGTGACGGATGAAGGCTGTGAACTGATCACCCGCGGCGTGCCGGTAGAGGCCAGCGAGATCGAAGCGCTGATGCGCGAATAGCCGGCCCTACAGCCCCGACCCTACAGCCCCGACCCTACAGCACCAGCCCGTCCAGCCAGCCCATCGCCACCCAGACGTAGACCACCACCATGGCGATGGCGAACATCGAGACGACCGAGCCCACCAGGCAGGCCAGGATGGCGACCAGTACCGGCCCCCATCCCGTGGCGGTGGGGCGGCCCAGCTCGGGGTTGTACAGGCGGTCGAATTTCTCGTCCGGCATCAGCGAGAACACCGCGCTTTCGATGAACCCGTCGATCATCGGAATGAAGACCAGGAAGAACGCGGGGTTGTCGTACCAGACGGGGTAGAAGCGAAACGCGCAGAACAGGCAGACGAGCGACAGTGTGGTGACCAGCCAGGCGTGGCGCCGGCCCAGATACCACCAATGGGCGCCCAGCCAGCCGAACAGGCAGGCCAGCAGCCCCACGGCGACTTTACCGCGTGGGCGGCGGGCGGATACGGCGGACAGCGAAGGGGAAGCCTGAACCTGCGTCATATCGATCAACCGGGAGGGTGGGCCGCGCGACCCACCGCGCTGGCTGTCCCGGATTGTAGTGGACGGTTAAAATCGGGACATGACTGCATCCGCCTTCGACATTGCGATTCTTGGCGCCGGCCCCGTGGGCCGCGTTCTGGCCCTGATGCTGGCGCGCGTGGCGCCGGACCCGGCGCGCATCGCGCTGCTCGCGGGCGCCGCGCCCGCCCCGGCGACGCCTGCTGCGGCCGTGCCCGCGGCCGACCCCCGCGTGCTGGCCATGAACCATGGCAGCCGCGTGCTGCTGGAATCGCTGCATGCCTGGCCCGAACGTTCGGCCGACATCCGCAACATTCATGTCTCGCAGCGCGGACGGCTGGGCCGCACCGTGATCCAGAACACCGACTTCGGCGTGCCGCAGCTGGGTAGCGTCGTCGCCTATTCGGGGCTGCACGCCAAGCTGGACGAATGCGTGGCCGCCTGTGGCGTCACCGTCCTGCCGGGCCCTGCCGCGCGCGTGGACAGCCAGGACGCGGACGGCGTGCGCATCGTGCAGGGCGACACCACGCTGCTTTGCCAGGTCGCCGTGCAGTCCGACGGCGCGGGCGCGTCCGACGTACGCCGCGACTACGGCCAGCACGCGGTGCTGACCACCGCCCATGCCACCCTGCCGCGCCGCGGCTGGGCCTGGGAACGCTTCACCGCCGAAGGACCGCTGGCCTTGCTGCCCCACCCACAGACGCCGGACGCCTATTCCGTCGTGTGGTGCAGCGCCCCGGATCGCGCCACCGAACTGGCCGCGCAGGACAACACGGCTTTCTCGAAAGCGCTGTCGGCCGCCTTCGGCGACCGCCTGGGCCGGCTGTCCAGCCAGGCGCCGCGCCATGTCTTTCCGCTGTCGCTGGCCGCCCGCCGGGCGCAAGTGCAAGGCCGCGTGGCCGCCATCGGCAATGCCGCCCAGACCCTGCACCCGGTCGCGGGCCAGGGCCTGAACCTGGGGCTGCGCGACGCCGCCCGCCTGGCTCAGACGCTGGCGGGCTGGCTGGCCCGCCCGGAGGCCAGTCCCACCGCCCTGTTGGCGGAGTTCGCGCAAGCGCGCCAGGTCGACCGCTTCATCACCGCCGGCCTGACCGACCTGATGCCCCGCGTGTTCGCCACCGGCCTGGCCCCGGTGGAGCATGCGTGCGGGCTGGCCTTGCTGGGGATGGATCTGGCCTCCCCGTTGCGCGCGCCGCTGGCCCAACATCTGCTGCAAGGTTTCCGCGCCTGATTCCGCTCTCGTTCCGCCCCCGCCCGGGGGTCGGAATCGACTGCTTTCGCCCCCGTTTGTTACCAAGCTGTTGCCAGCTGAAAACGGGGGTTCGATCGAGCCGGTTAAAATGTGACCATGCGCATAGGCCAATGGACCCTTCCCAACAACGTTCTTGTCGCGCCCATGGCGGGCGTGACGGACCGCCCTTTCCGGCAACTTTGCAAGAAGCTGGGGGCCGGCTATGCCGTGTCGGAAATGGCCGCCAGCAACCCCAAGCTGTGGGATAGCGTCAAGACGTCCCGCCGCCTGAACCACGACGGCGAGATCGCCCCCATTTCCGTGCAGATCGCGGGCGCCGACCCGGCCATGATGGCCGAAGCCGCGGTTTTCAACGCCGGCAAGGGCGCCCGGATCATCGACATCAACATGGGATGCCCGGTGAAGAAGGTCTGCAACGTGGCCTCCGGCTCGGCGCTGCTGCGCCACGAAGACCTGATCGTCCGCATCCTGGACGCCGTCGTGTCGGCATGCGCACCGCTGGGCGTGCCGGTCACGCTGAAGACCCGCACCGGCTGGGACCGTGAAAGCCGCAACGCCTTGCGCGTGGCGAAACTGGCCGAAAACGCCGGCATCGCGGCCCTGACCTTGCATGGCCGCACGCGCGCCGACCTCTATACGGGCGAGGCGGAATATGACACTATCCGCGCCGTCAAGGCCGAGCTGACAATTCCCGTGATCGCAAACGGGGATATCGACTCGCCTGAAAAAGCCAGGCACGTCCTGGATTACACTGGCGCCGACGCGGTCATGATTGGCCGAGCGGCCCAGGGCCGTCCCTGGATTTTCCGCGAAATCGACCACTACCTGCGCACGGGCGAAACACTGGCCCCTCCCTCCTATGGGGAAATGCGCGAGCTGTTGCTCGAACATCTCGACGACCATTACCGGTTCTATGGCGAGCACACCGGCGTACGCACGGCGCGCAAGCATATCGGCTGGTATCTGGACGGCCTGCCGGGCGCGGATTCGTTCTGCGCCCGCATGAACCTGATCGACAACACCCGCGACCAGTGGCGGGCGGTGTCTGATTGGTTCGACATCATCTCGCGCGACGGCGAGCCCCATCCGGCGCCGGTCGCAGAAGCCCTGCTGGCGGCATAACCGCCTCAACACCAACATAAAAATATCTGTACTCAAATGAGCAAGAAAGATGTCCTGGAAGAATGCGTGCGCGCCAGCCTGGAGCGCTATTTCGAAGACTTGGGTGAATCCGAGCCCCACGATATGTGGGACATGGTGATGCGCTGTGTGGAGCGCCCGGTGCTTGAAGTAGCGCTTGAGCGGTCGGGCGGCAACCAGTCGCGGGCATCCGAAATGCTGGGCATCACCCGCAACACCCTGCGCAAGAAGTTGCTGGCGCACAATATCCAGGTATAGCTTTTCCGCGTGGACGGCCCCTTGCCGGGCGCCGTCCCCCCCGCCCTCCGATTTCCCATCCCGACCTGAACGAGAAAGGCGCTGCGCCCGACTCCCGTCCCCCACCATGAAAATCGAAACCGCCCTGCTTTCGGTGTCCGACAAGACCGGCATCGTTGAATTTGCCCGCGCCCTGGCTGCGCGCGGCGTACGCCTGCTGTCGACTGGCGGCACCGCCAAGTTGCTGGCCGACGCCGGCCTGACCGTCACCGAAGTGGCTGCCCACACGGGTTCGCCGGAAATCCTGGATGGCCGCGTCAAGACGCTGCACCCCAAGATCCACGGCGGCCTGCTGGCGCGCCGGGACAGCGCCGAGCACATGGACACCATCAAGGCGGCGGGTATCGATCGCATCGACATGCTGGTGGTCAACCTGTACCCCTTCCGTGAAACCGTCGCCAAGCCGGACTGCACGTTCGCCGATGCGGTCGAGAACATCGACATCGGCGGCCCGGCCATGCTGCGCGCCGCCGCCAAGAACCACGGCACGGAAGCCGGCGGCGTGACGGTCGTGATCGACCCGATCGATTATTCGCGTGTGCTGTCGGAAATGGACAAGAATGGCAGCACCTCCTACGGCCTGCGCCTGGCGCTGGCCTCGAAGGTCTACGCCCACACCGCCGCCTACGACGGCGCCATCGCCGCCTACCTGACCAGCCTGACCGAAGCCGAACCGGCCCAGGAAGCGGTCCCGGCGCGCACCGAATGGCCCGGCACGCTGACCCTGCAGGTCAAGCAGGAGCAGGCGCTGCGCTACGGCGAGAATCCGCACCAGACCGCCGCCTTTTACGTGGACGCGCAGCGTCCGGCCGGCCTGCTGGGCAACTACCGCCAGTTGCAGGGCAAGGAACTGTCCTACAACAACATCGCCGATGCGGATGCCGCATGGGAATGCGCGCGCAGCTTCGACGTGCCTGCCTGCGTCATCGTCAAGCATGCCAACCCCTGCGGCGTCGCCGTGGCGGCCGACACGCTGGGCGCGTACCAGCAAGCATTCAAGACCGACCCGACCTCCGCGTTCGGCGGCATCATCGCCTTCAACCGCCCGGTGGACGCCGCGACGGCCGAAGCCGTCAGCGCCCAGTTCCTGGAAGTGCTGCTGGCCCCGGCCTATGACGGCGCCGCGCTGGCCATCCTGGCCGCCAAGAAGAACGTGCGCGTGCTGGAAGTGCCGATGGGCGTGGGCCAGAACGCCATGGACATCAAGCGCGTGGGCGGCGGCTGGCTGGTGCAAAGCCCGGACGCCTACAACGTGCCGCGCGATGCGCTCAAGGTGGTCAGCAAGCGCCAGCCCACCGAGCAGGAAATGAACGACCTGGCCTTTGCCTGGAAGGTCGCCAAGTACGTCAAGTCCAACGCCATCGTCTTCGTAGGCGGCGGCATGACGCTCGGCGTGGGCGCCGGCCAGATGAGCCGCATCGACTCGGCCCGCATCGCGTCGATCAAGGCGGAAAACGCCGGCCTGACCCTGAAGGGCTCGGCCGTGGCGTCTGACGCGTTCTTCCCGTTCCGCGACGGCCTGGACGTGGTGGTGGCGGCAGGCGCGACCTGCGTGATCCAACCCGGCGGCAGCATGCGCGACGACGAAGTCATCGCCGCGGCCGACGAGCATGGCATCGCCATGGTGCTGACCGGCACCCGCCACTTCCGCCACTGATGCGCGTCCTCGGCATCGATCCCGGCTTGCGCCGCACCGGTTTCGGTGTGATCGATGCCGACGGCTCGCGGCTGCGGTACGTGGCCAGCGGGACCATCGTGGTCCCGCCGGCGCTGACGCTGGCCGAACGCCTGAAAGTCATCCTGGACAACCTGCGCCAGGTGGCGCGCGACACGCAACCCGACGTCGCCGCGCTGGAAATCGTCTTCATGAACACCAACCCCGCGTCCACCCTGCTGCTGGGGCAGGCGCGGGGCGCCGCGCTGTGCGCGCTGGCCGACAGTTCGCTGGCCGTGCACGAGTACACCGCGTTGCAGATCAAGAAAGCCGTGGTCGGCACCGGACGCGCCGCCAAGGAGCAGGTGCAGATGATGGTGCAGCATCTGCTTGCGCTGGACGGCACGCCCGCCCCCGACTCCGCCGACGCGCTGGCTTGCGCCATCTGCCACGCCCACGTCGGACCGCTGCAGGACAAGCTGGAACGCCTGGGCACGTCGCTGCGCATGAGCGGCAAGACGCGCATCCGCAACGGACGCCTGATCGGCTGAACGCGCCCTTGCGCGTATAGAATGCCCGCATTCGCCGCGCATTCCGCGCGCCTCTCCTGCCCTACCCCTTTACCAGGCCTTCATCACCATGATCGGACGCATCACCGGAACCCTGATCGAAAAGCTGCCCCCCACCATCTGCGTGGACGTGGGCGGACTGGGCTATGACATCGACGTGTCCATGAGCACGCTGTACGCGCTGCCGGAAACCGGCGCGCGCGTCACGCTGTACACGCACCTGACGGTGCGCGAAGACGCGCACATCCTGTATGGCTTCGGCACGGCCAGCGAACGCAGCGCCTTTCGCGAACTGATCAAGGTCAGCGGCATTGGCGCCCGCACGGCGCTGTCGGTGCTCTCGGGCATGTCGGTGGCGGATCTGGCGCAGGCCATCACCCTGCAGGAATCTGGCCGCCTGACCCGCGTGCCTGGCATCGGCAAGAAGACCGCCGAACGCCTGCTGCTGGAAATGCGCGGCAAGCTGGGCGCGGACATCGGCGCGTCCTCGCATGCGACGCCGGACCACCAGTCCGACATCCTGAATGCCTTGCTGGCGCTGGGCTATTCGGAAAAGGAATCGCTGTCGGCACTGAAGACGCTGCCCGAAGGGGTCGGCGTGTCGGACGGGATCAAGCAGGCGTTGAAGGCGCTGGCCCGCTGATCACAGGTAGCGGGGCGCGACGGCCTCCAGCCCGGTCGGCACGACGTGCAGTTCCGGTGCAATGGGCCCCGCGCAGATATTGTCGCGGCGCAGGGAATCCAGGTTGTCGCGCGACATCAGGGGCTCGCCCGGCAGGCATTCGAACAGGCGGGCCTGGATGCGGCCCACGCCCATCGGCATGCTGATCACCGGCCGCGGATGGCCGCTCCAGGCCGCACACAGCCGCGCGATCTCGCCCAGCGTGTAGACCTGCGGCCCGCCCAGCTCATACGTTTTGCCACAGGTGTGCGTGTCGCCCAGGGCGGACATCATCGCCTCCACCACATCACCCACATAGACCGGCTGCATGCGCACGTGCGCTCCCGCCAGCGGCAGCACGGGCAGCCAGCGCGCCAGCGTGGCAAACATATTGGTGAATTTGTCGTCCGGCCCAAATAGGACGGACGGACGGAAAATCGTCCAGCCGCCTTCGGACGCGGCCTGGAATTCATGCTTGATCGCGGCCTCGCCGTCACCCTTGGAGCGCTGGTACATGCTGTCGCCCTGGGAATCGGCGCCCAGCGCGCTGACATGCAGAAGGCGATGCACGCCCTGGCGCCGGCAGGCTTGCGCAATGCGCTGGGGCAACAGCACGTGGGCCCGCGCGAAGTCCGACCCGTACGGCTTGCCGATGTTGCCATGCAGGATGCCCACCAGGTTCACGACCACGTCGCAACCACGGGCGAGGCCATCCAGCGCCGCGTCATCGTGGATGTCGGTCTGGACCAGCGTGACGGTGGGAAAGACTTGCAGTTCGCTGCCCCGCGCCAGAAGGCGCGTGGGCACAATCATCTGGTGCAAGCCGCCGGACAGCCGGGCAATCAGGTGACGGCCGATGAAACCGGTGCCACCAATGATAAGGATACGCATGCCGCAGCCTCCTGTTTGTCAGGATCGAGTCCCGATTCTGCCTTGCGCGGGCGGCAACCGCAAGCACGCATCGGCGGTCCGGCAGGCGAACCGCCTATCGCGATCAGGAAGCCAGCAATCGGGCGTAGGCCGGAAGGTCGACGTTGCCACCGCTGATGATGACGCCGACCCGCGCCCCGCGCACCGGCACCACGTTCTGCATGACGGCCGCCGCGCCCAGGCAACCCGTGGGTTCGACCACCATCTTCATGCGTTCAGCGAAGAATTTCATGGTGGTGACCAATTGGGCATCCGTCACCGTGACGATGTCGCGCACATGCTTCTGGATGAGGGGGAAGGTCAGGTTGCCCAGGTGCGTCGTGGCGGCGCCGTCGGCCAGGGTCTTGGGGGCCGGAATCCGGACGATTTCACCCTTGCGAAGCGACTGCTGGCCATCGTTGCCGGCTTCCGGCTCGACGCCGTAGACCAGGCAGCGCGGGCTGAGCGCGAACGCGGACAAGGCCGAGCCCGACAGCAGGCCGCCGCCGCCCAGGCAGACGAACAGATAGTCCAGCTCTCCGACTTCCTCGAACAGCTCCTTGGCCGCGGTGCCCTGCCCCGTGATCACGTCTTCATGGTCGTAGGGCGGAATCAGCGTGGCGCCGGTCTCGGCCTGGATGCGCTGGGCGATCTGCTCGCGGTCTTCGGTGTAGCGGTCGTACGTGACGATCTTGCCGCCATAGCCTTCGGTGGCGGCGCGCTTGGCCGCGGGTGCGTCCAGCGGCATGATGATCGTGGCGGACACCCCTTGCAGCTTGGAGGCCAGCGCGATGGCCTGGGCGTGGTTGCCCGACGAGAAGGTGACGACGCCTGCGGCGCGCTGCTCAGGCGTCAGGCGCGCGATGGCGTTGTAGCCGCCGCGGAACTTGAAGGCGCCCATGCGCTGGAAATTTTCGCACTTGAAGAAGATCGATGCGCCGCTGATGGCGTCGGCCGTGGCCGAGGTCAAGACGGGCGTGCGGTGTGCGTTGCCGGCCAGGCGCTCGCTGGCGCGCACGACATCATCATAGGTAGGCAATTCGGGCAGCATGGGAATCCGGTCCTTTGATCGCAGGAATGTCGAAACCCCCGGATCATAAACCCGTCGCGCGGTTTGCGCGCCGCCCGCGCCTACTTGCCGAACAGATCGCCGCCGCCGGTCGTGACACCCGTGGGCGGGGTCAGGCCCAGATGGCGCCAGGTCGTCAGCGTGGCGGTGCGGCCGCGTGGCGTGCGTTGCAGGTAGCCGTGCTGGATCAGGTAGGGCTCGATCACGTCTTCGATGGTGTCGCGCTCTTCGCCGATGGCGGCCGCCAGGCTGTCCACGCCCACGGGCCCGCCATCGAACTTGTGGATGATGGCTTCGAGCAGCTTACGGTCCATCAGGTCCAGGCCCTGGGGGTCCACTTCCAGCATGGCCAGCGCGCGGCCGGCGACGTCGGCGTCGATCGTGCCGCTGGCCTTGACCTCGGCGTAGTCCCGCACGCGGCGCAAGAGGCGGTTGGCGATCCGGGGCGTGCCGCGAGCGCGGCGCGCCACTTCCGCCGCGCCGTCCGGCGTGATGCCGGCGTTGAGCAGGCCGGCGCTGCGCGTGACGATGTGGCCAAGGTCAGCCGCGTTATAGAACTCCAGCCGCGAGACGATGCCGAAGCGGTCGCGCAGCGGGTTGGTCAGCATGCCCGCCCGCGTGGTCGCGCCCACCAACGTGAACGGCTGCAGGTCCAGCTTCACGCTGCGCGCGGCGGGGCCTTCACCGATCAGGATGTCGATCTGGAAATCTTCCAGCGCCGGATAGAGGATTTCCTCGACGACCGGCGACAGGCGGTGGATTTCGTCGATGAACAGGACGTCGTTCTTTTCCAGGTTGGTCAGCAGCGCGGCCAGGTCGCCCGGGCGCTCCAGCACGGGGCCGGACGTCTGGCGCAGCTGCACGCCCATTTCATGCGCGATGATGTGGGCCAGCGTGGTCTTACCCAGCCCGGGGGGGCCGAACAGCAGCACGTGGTCCAGCGCCTCGCCGCGCTTTCGGGCGGCGGCGATGAAGATCTCGAGCTGTTCGCGGGCGCGCTGCTGGCCGACGTATTCCTGCAGCGCCTTGGGCCGCAAGGCGCGTTCGATCGATTCCTCGTTGGGCGACACCGGCTGCGGCGCCACGATACGGGGGGCGTCGGGACGGGAGGAAAGGGAATCGGACTGAATGGCCATGGTGCGGATACGACAAGGGACGAAGCAGGATGCATCGTACCGTATGGCGGGGCCGCAAAGGGCCCCGCCGCCCTATGCGGTTTCGGACAGGGGCAGCTTGACCCGCACGCACAGGCCGCCGGATTCGGCCTGGCGCAATTCCAGCGAGCCCCCGTGGGCGCGGGCAATGGCCTCGGCCAGCGCCAGTCCCAGGCCCACGCTGCCGGTGCGCGTGCGCGCATCGTCCAGCCGGCTGAACGGGCGCAGCGCTTCCTGGCGGCGTTCGGCGACGATACCGGGGCCATGGTCGGCCACATCCAGCACGGCGTGGCGCTCTTCCCGACGCAGGCTGACGTCCACCGGCGGCGCGCCGTGGTTCAAGGCATTGCCGATCAGATTGTCCAGCAGGCGGCCCAGCGCCACGGCGTCGGCCTGCACCACCAGCGGCGCGTCGTCGTCGGCGGCCGTCAGGTGGATGTCCGTGCCCGCGCCCTGCCAGGCGCCGACGCGTTCGGTCAGCCAGTCGGACAGCACGATGGGCGCGTAGCGGTACGCCGCGGGGTCGGTGCCGCGCACAAAGCCGATGAACTGATCAACCATGTGCTGCATGTCCTGCAGATCGGTGCGCAAGCCTTCCTTCAGCTTGGAATCGTCGGCCAGCTCGATGCGCAGCCACATCCGCGACAACGGCCCTTTCAGGTCGTGCGGCAGGCCCGACAACAAGGTGCGGCGCACCGAGTCGGATTCGGCCAGCGCATCCAGCATGGCGTTGAAACGCACGCCCAGCGCCCGCGTTTCATGTGGCCCGGAAGGCTCCACGCGCTGGGGTTGGCCCGCGGCCAGCCGGTCGGCGGCATCAGCCAGCCGGGTGATGGGCCGCGTGATGTGCCACGAGAAGCCCACCGCCAGCAGCAGCAACAGGCCCAGGCCGCCCAGCCAGGCCGCGATGAACGGCGTGGCCACGGGCGGATCCAGGCGGTCCAGCGGGATGACCAGCCATTCGCGCAAGCGCGGCACATCTTCGCTGGCGGAATTGGGCGCCAGTGAAATGAAGATCTCCGGGGCCGGGCCGCGCGAGAGCGCCACGCGGGTGCCGTCGTTCAGGCGTTCGTTCAGCAGTTGCACCAGCACGCGCAGGTCGCGGCGGATGTCATCCGGCTCGGGCTTGTAGCGGCGCATGTGCTCTTCGCGGGCCCGCTCGCGGTCGGCGGCGTCGCGCGCGTCGGCCCGGTGGTCGTCGCCACGGTCGCCATCCGCGTCATGGTCGTCGCCCCGCACTTCGGGCGGCGGGGGCGGACGCGGCGTATCTCCCGGCTGAGCAGCCGAAGACTGCGGGGGAGGCGGACGCGGCGCGGCACGCGGGGGTGGTGGGGGACGGCGGCCATTGAAGCGTTGCAGCTTGGCTTCGGCCGGCAGCACGCGCGACCACAGTCGCCACTGGTTCTGCGACGCGGTGCGCACGAACTCGGCGCGGTCTTCGGCGGGCACCTCGGACACGGCGGCGCGCAGGGTGCGGATCGTGGTGACGATGTAGCCGATGGCCACGTCTTCCAGGAACTTGTGCCGGAAGTAAGACACCGTGACGAGCGTGGCCGCCTGCGTCAGCAGCACCGAACCCAGGATCAGCAGGATCAGGCGCGCCCGCAGCGAACGCGGCACCAGGAAACCGGGGGAAAAGCGCATCAGGGGGAAAACCGGTAGCCGATGCCCCAGACGGTCTGGATCCAGCGCGGCTGCTTGGGATCGTCTTCGATCACGCGGCGCAGGCGCAGGATGGCGATGTCGATGGCGCGGTCATTGCGTTCGCCGGCGTCGTCGTCGCGCGCCAGCGCCAGCAGGCGCTCGCGCGACAGCGGCTTGCCGGCATTGCGCACCAGGGCTTCAAGCAGGTTGATTTCGCCTCCGGTCAGCTTCACCACGGTGCCTTCGCGCGACAGTTGGCGCGAGGACGGGTCGAACAGGAAGGGGCCGAACGTGACCGGCGCATCCTTGGTCAGCGCGGACGGGCCGCGCTTGCGGCGCAGCACGGCCTCGATGCGGGCCAGCAGTTCGCGCGGGTCGAAGGGCTTGCCCACGTAGTCGTCCGCCCCCGCTTCCAGGCCGATGATGCGGTCCACCGCTTCGTCGCGGGCGGTCAGGAGGATGACGGGAATGTCTTCGCCTTGCTCGCGCAGGCGACGGCAGGCGTCCGCGCCGTCGCCGCCGGGCAGCATGCGGTCCAGCACGAGCAGGTCGGGCGCGTAGCGGGTGATGCGCGAGGACAGGTCGGTGGCGTCCGGCGCCAGCAAGGTGTCGTAGCCGTGCCGATTCAGGTAGTCGGCCAGCAGTTGTCGTAACGCCGGGTCGTCGTCGACGACCAGCAGCTTGGTGTGGGGATTGTCCATGGATGCCATAGTGAGGCGCGCCGCGTCCGGCCGCAAGAGGCAAGAAATCAACTGAAATACACCTGTTGCACGATGTACGCCGTGTTTTCCGGCGCTTTGCCTGAAACGCCCGTCGGGGCATGGACGGCCCTAAAATAACCGGGCTGGTCTTGCCGCTCGTCCGGTTTACTAAAAATCGTTTACAGCTACGGCGGCATCCCCTCTCTACACTGGTCCGTATGGTCGCCCCTACACACTGGCGCAGACGGCTGTTGCACGCGGCGCTGGCGGTGGGCTTGTCCTGCCCGCTGGCTTCCGCGTTCGGCGACACCCCGATAGCGTCCCCTGATTTCGCTGCCCCCCTTCCCGAGGGGGCGCCGGTCCGCATGGCGCGCGGCATCGGGGTTCTGTCCCCGGTGCAGCCGATCCCCGTGCGCCCGGCGCCGTCGATCGATTCGCGGGCCGTTCCCCTGGATCCGTCCCCTTGCGACCTGCAAGTGGCGGAACCGGCGATGGACACCAGCGTGCAGGGCGTGGAAGACAGCGGCGCGGAACTGATCCCAGGGATCGGATCCTCGTTGTCCGGCGCGGCCGACGCGCCCCCGTTGGGCTGCGAACAGGCGGCCGCGGCCCCCGCCGAGGAAAGCACGCCGGATTACTCCTTCGCACTGGAAGACGGCGACCTGCCCCGCGTGCCGGTCGTCGTAATCTCGGGCGTGTCGCGCCCCACCCGGCCCTGGTTCGCCTCGGTCAGCGGCCAGGACGGGCTGCGCTATGGCGGCGACCGCAACTGGGTCTACCGCAACACCGCGGGGCCCTCGGTCACCGTGGGCAACATCAACGCCAATGCTCCCGCCTGGGGCAGCAGCGCGCCCGTCGGCGGCCTGCAGATCGCCAACTGGGCGGGTTCCTCCGCCACCGTGCCCGAAGGCAGCTTTGGCTATTCCTCATCGCTGGGCAAGCTGAACCGGATGGATCCAGCCGCCAGTTCCGGCGCCGTGGACTACGGCGCCTCGGTCGGCACCGGCAGCGTGCGCTACGGCCTGACCCCCGCCCTGACGCTAGAAGGCCAGATGCAGAGCGCGCCATCGCTGACCACCCGCGGCATGGGCACCACCTACGCCGCCGGCGAATACGGCACGTTCCAGGCCGGCGCCACCCAAAGCTCGTTCGACGCGTCCAACGCCTGGCGCTACCGCTTCGGCTACAGCGTGGACGTGGCCGATGCCGTGAACCTGGGCTACACCAACGAACAGATTGGCGCCGGCTTTGGCGACCTGTCCACCTACTCCGGCGGCGTGGCCTCGGCCCCGCAGTCGCGCAACACCCTGTCGGCCGGCGTGCCCATCACGGGCTGGGGCACAATCAGCGGCACCTATTCCGGCCTGCATGAGGGTTCGACGCTGGCCGAACAGCGCGTGGGCCTGACGCACAGCATGTTCGTCGCCCCCAAGGTGAAGCTGGCCGTAGGCGCCGACCGCGACATCATTTCGGGCAACTATGAATGGCGGGCCAACCTGAGCATGCCGGTCGACACCTTCATGCGCGGCACCTGGTTGAGCTGGTAGCCGGACCGCAAGACGGACGGAAATATCCCCGTAAAAGGGGCCGTCCGGATTTGCGGCTTAAAATCCCTGCCATGATGCTTCCGGCCTACCCCCATGTCTGACGCGCGCGCCCTCGGCGTGTTGCAGCGCGTTTTCGGTTACGAATCCTTCCGCGGCGACCAGCAAGCCATTGTCGAACAGGTGATCGACGGCGGCGACGCGCTGGTCCTCATGCCGACCGGCGGCGGGAAATCGCTCTGTTACCAGATTCCCTCGCTGGTCCGCGAGGGCACGGGCATCGTCGTCTCGCCGCTGATCGCGCTGATGCAGGACCAGGTCGACGCCCTGACCGAACTGGGCGTGCGCGCGGCGTTCCTGAATTCCACGCAGGAATGGCGGGTGGCGCGCGACGTCGAACAGGCGTTCCTGGCCGGCGAGCTGGACCTGCTGTACGTCGCCCCCGAACGCCTGCTGACCGACCGTTGCCTGCAATTGCTGGAACGCGGCCGCATCGCGCTGTTCGCCATCGACGAGGCGCACTGCGTGTCGCAATGGGGCCACGACTTCCGGCCGGAATACCTGGGCCTGTCGATGCTGCACGAGCGCTGGCCCGACGTGCCGCGCATTGCGCTCACCGCCACCGCCACCGCCGACACGCGCACGGAAATCGCCCAGCGCCTGTCGCTGGACGACGCCCGCCATTTCGTCTCGAGCTTCGACCGCCCCAACATCCGCTACCGCATCATCGAAAAGAACGAAGTGCGCAAGCAGTTGCTGGACATGATCCGCACGGAACACGAAGGCGAGTCCGGCGTGGTGTACGGCCTGTCGCGGGCGCGCGTGGAGGAAACCGCCGAATTCCTGTGCAATCAGGGCATCGACGCCATGCCGTACCACGCCGGGCTCAGCCCGCAGGTGCGCGCCGCCAACCAGGCCCGGTTCCTGCGCGAGGACGGCGTGGTGATGGTGGCCACCATCGCGTTCGGCATGGGCATCGACAAACCCGACGTGCGCTTCGTCGCCCACATCGACCTGCCCAAATCCGTCGAAGGCTACTACCAGGAAACCGGCCGGGCCGGCCGCGACGGCTTGCCCGCCACCGCCTGGCTCGCCTACGGCCTGCAGGACGTGGTGCAGCAGCGGCGCATGATCGACGAATCCCCGGGCGACGAGTCCTACCGCCGCCGGCTGGGCCAGCAACTGGACGCCATGCTGGGGCTGTGCGAGACCGTGGAATGCCGCCGCGTGCGGCTGCTGGCGTATTTCGGCCAGCAGATCACGGCCTGCGGCAACTGCGACGTCTGCCTGGAACCGCCCCAGGCGTGGGACGGCACGGTCGCCGCGCAGAAGGTGCTGTCGGCCGTCTACCGCCTGTGGAAAGAACGCGGCCAGCGCTACGGCGCGGGCCACATCATCGACATCCTGCGCGGCAAGGTCACCGACCGCACCAAGCAGCATGGCCATGAAACGCTAAGCGTGTTCGGCGTGGGTGAAGACCTGAGCGACACCGCCTGGCGCGGCGTGTTGCGCCAGTTGCTGGCGCAAGGCCTCCTGACGGTGGACAACGAAGGGTTCGGCACGCTGGCGCTGACCGAAGGCAGCCGCGCGGTGCTTAAAGGGGAGCGCCAGTTGATGCTGCGGCGCGAATCCGAAAAGAAGACCCGTTCGGGCAAGACCAGCAATGGCCGCCCCAAGGCCGCCGCCATCGACCTGCCGGCCGAACTGCAACCCGTGTTCGAGGCGCTGCGCGCATGGCGCGGCGAAGTGGCCAAGAGCCACGGCGTGCCCGCCTACGTCATCTTCCATGACGCGACCTTGCGCGAAATCGCCCTGGCCCAGCCCGAGTCGATGGATGCGCTCAGCCACATCAGCGGCGTGGGCGCGCGCAAACTCGAAGCCTACGGCGAAGAGATCCTGCAACGCGTCGCCAAGCCGGTGCTGTAGGCGCCCGGCTGCCGCTGCGCCGCTGTCGCCGTCAGGCCGACGGCGGCGGCAACAGCGGCACCGGCGCGCGCTCCTTGCCGAAGACCGACCGGTACGCCAGGATGTTGAACACCAGCACCACCGGTATCCCCACGACCGCGCCGGCCATGACCAGGCGCATCGAGCTCAGCGCGCCCGCGCCGTCCCACAAGGTCATGTCGTCCAGGATCAGGTAGGGGAACAGGCTGTACGCCAGGCCGCTGAGCATCAGCAGGAACAGCGCCACGCATAGCACGAACGGCAGCCAGCTGAAGCGGTCCGCGCGGCCGGGCAGGCGTGCCAGCAGCATCTCGGCCGCCACGTAGCCCGCCAGCATCATCACCCAGACCGTTGCGGCCAGGCTCAGGTGGGCGATGTTGCTCCACTTGTAGAAAATGCCGGCGTTGGCCAGCCCCAGCGTCACGGCGATCGCGACCATGCCCACCGCCGTCCAGCGGATGGCGTGGCGGGCCCAGCCGGCGGCGCGGCGTTGCAAGTCGCCATCCACCCGCATGACCAGCCAGGACGCGCCCAACAGCACATAGGCCGCCACGGCGCACAGGCCCACGAACATCGCGAACCAGCCGTAGCCGGCGTCGGACTGGTAGCCGGTGGCGATCCGGCCCAGCAGCATGCCCTGGCCAAACGCCGTAATGATCGAGCCGGCCCAGAAACCGAAGATCCAGCGCGGCTTCATTTCATTGCGCGCGCGGATGCGGAATTCGAACGACACGCTGCGCAGCACCACGCCCAGCACCATGAAGGTCAGCGGCCCGTATAGCTTGCCCAGCACTGCGCCCCACGCGAACGGGAACGCCGACGCGAACAGGCCCATGCCCAGCAGCAACCAGAATTCATTGGCGTCACGCCAGGGGCTCAAGAGCGACATCATGCGGCCGCGCTCGTGCTCGGGCGCCAATTGCAGCAGGATGCCCACGCCCAAGTCGAAGCCGTCCAGGACCATGCCCGCGGCGATCACCACAAACAGCAGCCCCATGAAGGCCAGCGGCATCCAGAAGGAAGGGTCTTCGGGGCTCAGGCCCTGCGAAGCGGCCAGCATGGCGATCATGGCGAACCTCCGCCCAGTTTGCGTACCGGCACCACGCCATAGCGCGCCGCGTGGAACAGCATGGCGGCGAACGCGGACAGCAGCAAGGCATACAGCAGGCCATAGCCCGCCAGCCCGTAGAGAATGGTGCTGGACGCCGTCTGCCCCAGCACTTCGGATTGCGTGATGGTGCCGTTGACGACGAAAGGCTGCAGCCCGATGATGGACACCCACCAGCCGGCCACCACGGCGATGCCGCCGGAAAACATCATGCCGCACAGCACGCGCTGCCACCAGACCGGCAGGGTCGAGGGGTCCAGCCCGCGGCGGAAGGTCCACACGAACGTGACACAGGCCACGGCCAGCATCAGCAGGCCCAACCCCACCGCCACGCGCAACGACCAGAAGGTCAACGCCACCGGCGGCAGCATGCCGGAATATTTGTCCAGGCCCTGATAGGTGCCGTCCGCATTGCGGTGCAGCCACATGCCGCCGGCATTGCGGATGGTCACGTCCGACACGTTGACGTGCGCGCGCGCGTCCGGCCAGCCGAACAGCACCAGTTGGGGTTCCGCGCCGCTTTCCCAGAAGCCGGCCGCGGCGGCGGCCTTGGCGGGCTGCAGCTTGGCGACCATCTGGCCGGCGCCCGTGGCCACCGGCACCTGCAGGAAGGCCGCGACCACCGCGACCACCAGCCCGGTCTTGAACGCATTGCGCTCGCCATCGCCCAACGGGCGGCGCAGCGCCTGCAAGGCGGTCACGCCCATCATCAGGAACGAGGCGGCCAGCGCCGCGCCCACGACCACCACCGCCATGCGCCAGCCCACCGAGGGATTCAGCACCACGGCGGCCCAGTCATAGACCTGGTAGCGGCCGTCAACGAGGATCGCGCCGTCCGGCGTCTGCATCCAGGATTGCAGCGCCAGCACCCAGAACACCGCCACCAATTGGCCCACGGCCACCATCAGCACCGCCAGGGTGTGCGCGCCATCGGACACGCGGCGCTGGCCGAACAGCATGACGCCCAGGAAACACGACTTCAAGATGAAGACAGACAGGATGCCGTAGCCCAGCAAGGGGCCGGCCACATTGCCGATCTTGTCCATCAGGCCCGCCCACAGGCTGCCGATCTGGATCAGCACCGGCACGCTGGCCGCCAGGGTCAGCACGAAGGCCAGCGCAAAGATGCGCACCCAGAAGCGGTAGGCAGCCGTCCAGCCGCCACGGCCCGACCACCGCGCGCGCACCTTGAAAAACAGCAACACCCAGGCAAGCGCCAGGGAAATCGCCAGGAACAGCGCCAGAAAACTCAGGCTGGCCACGAACTGCGCACGGGCCAGGGAAAGGGTGGATATATCCATAATGGCCCGTAGTGTAGAGCCAGTTACAAGACAATGGGGGCAGTTTGAAACCGGTTGCAGGGGGTCTGAAAAGGCCCTCGCGGCGGAACGTGGCAAAATTGACGCTTTGTCGCCGCTTTTTCCTATTCTTTCAAGAATGACCTCCGCCACGACGCCGACCCCCGCTGCATCCAATTTCCTGCTCAACATCGTCCAGGACGACCTCGAAGCCAACCGCTTCCAGGGCAAACGTTGGGCGGGCAAGCCTGGCCCGGCCGCCGTGCAGCAGCAGGGGGAACCGGATCCGGCCCGCATCCGCACGCGTTTCCCGCCGGAGCCCAACGGCTACCTGCACCTGGGCCACGCCAAGAGCATTTGCGTGAACTTCGGGCTGGCGCGCGATTTCGGCGGCGTCTGCCACCTACGCTTTGACGATACCAATCCCGAAAAGGAAGACCAGGAGTACGTCGACGCCATCATCGAAGCCGTCCGCTGGCTGGGTTTCGACTGGAAGGCCGACAACGGCCAGGAAAATCTGTATTTCGCCAGTGATTACTTCGGCTATATGTATGAATTCGCCGAGGCGCTGGTCGAAGCCGGCCACGCGTACGTCGACGAGCAAAGCCCCGAAGCCATCCGCGCCAACCGCGGCACGCTGACCGAACCCGGCACCGACTCGCCCTGGCGCAACCGCCCGGCCGCGGAGTCGGTCGCGCTGCTGCGCGAAATGCGCGACGGCAAGCATCCGGACGGCAGCCTGGTGCTGCGCGCCAAGATCAACATGGCGTCGCCCAACATCAACCTGCGCGACCCGGTCATGTACCGCGTGCGCCACGCCACCCACCACCGCACGGGCAACCAATGGTGCATCTACCCGATGTACAGCTGGGCGCACCCGGTGGAAGACGCGCTGGAAGGCATCACGCACAGCGTCTGCACGCTGGAATTCGAAGACCAGCGGCCGTTCTACGACTGGATCCTGACCCGCCTGGCCGAACTCGGCAAGCTGGCCCAGCCGCTGCCGCACCAATATGAATTCGCCCGCCTGAACGTGAGCTACGTCGTCACCAGCAAGCGCAAGCTGCTGCAACTGGTGCAGGAAGGCCACGTGGACGGCTGGGACGATCCGCGCATGCCGACCATCTTCGGCCTGCGCCGCCGCGGCTACACGCCGGCCTCGATCCGCCTGTTCTGCGAGCGCACCGCCGTCTCGAAGTCGGATTCGCGCATCGACTACAGCCTGCTGGAACAAGCCGTGCGCGACGACCTCGACCCCATCGCCGCCCGTTCAGTGGCCGTGCTGGACCCGATCAAGCTCGTCATCACCAACTACCCGGAAGGCCAGACCGAGATCTGCACCGCGCCGCGCAACCCGCACGATCCGGAAGCCGGCGTGCGCGAGTTCCCGCTGTCGCGCGAACTCTGGATCGAGCGCGACGACTTCCGTGAAGAAGCGCCGAAGAAGTACTTCCGCCTGTTCCCGGGCAACACCGTGCGCCTGAAATACGGCTACGTCGTGCGCTGCACCGGCTTTACCAAGAACGAAGCCGGCGACATCGTCGAAGTGCAGGCCGAATACCTGCCGGAAACCAAGAGCGGCACGCCGGGCGCCGACAGCGTCAAGGTCAAGGGCAACATCACCTGGGTCAGCGCGGCCCACGCCGTGCCTGCCCAGATCCACCTGTACGACCGCCTGTTCGCCGACGCCCGCCCCGATGGCGGCGACAAGGACTTCCTGGCCTGCCTGAACCCGAACTCCAAGCAGACCGTCACGGCCTGGCTGGAACCCGGCACCGTCGCCACGCCTGGCGCCACCTGGCAGTTCGAACGCCTGGGCTACTTCACGGCCGACCTGAAGGAATCCTCCGAAGCCGCCCCCGTGCTCAACCGCATCGTGACGCTGCGCGATTCCTGGGTGCAAGGCTGACCCGCCCGCGTGCGTATCACGGAAAAAGGCGCCTTCGGGCGCCTTTTTCTTTCGTCTTCCCCACTGCGCACCCCGCTCCCCGGCGGGTTATCATCCCCGACATCCCGCAGCCGGTTGTGCGCGCCGTTTCCTGGCGCCCGGACCGCCAGCCACAATCAAGATGAACACTGAATCCCTAGCCCTGGACTTCAAAAGCGCCACCCTGTATGCCATCCGGGTGGTTCTGCACAGCGCAGACCCCGAACGCCTCGTTGCCGCGCTGACCAAGCGCATGGCCGACGCCGGCAGCTTCTTCGAGAACGAACCCGTCGTGATCGACGCCAGCCGCGTCGAAGAGAAGATCGATTGGAAGGCCCTGGTGGCCGCGTTGCGCAGCCATAACCTGCCCCCGATCGGCGTCGTGGCCGAAGGCGCCAACCTGAAAGCCGCGCGCGAAGCCGGCCTGACGCCGGTGGAACTGTCCACCCCCGCCGCCCGCCCGGCCCCGGTCGTGGATACCGCGCCGCCGAACGACGTGTCCACGCCCGTGCCCTCGGTGCCGGCCGCCGCCGTCGAGACCGCGCCCGCGCCCACCGATACGTCCGCCCCCGAGACGCCCGCCGCGGACAAGCCCGCCGCCTCGGCCGAACCGCTGCCCGCGCGCGAAGCCAGCAGCACCACGTCCGCGCCCGCCCCGACGCAAGCCGCGCCGCATTCGTCGTCGGCGCTAGTCATCACCAAACCCCTGCGTTCCGGGCAGCGCGTCTACGCGCGCCACACGGACCTGGTCGTCATCGGCATGGTCAGCCAAGGCGCGGAAGTCATCGCCGACGGCAACGTGCACGTCTACGGCCCCTTGCGCGGCAAGGCCATGGCCGGCGCGCGCGGCGACACGTCGGCGCGCATCTTCACAACGCATCTGGACGCGGAACTGCTTGCCGTGGCCGGCGTGTACCGCGTGGTGGAAGACAAACTGGACCGGACGCTGCAAAACCAGCCCGCCCTGGTTCGCCTTGACGGCGACACCCTGCGCATCGAAGCGTTGAAAGCCTGACCGCTTTCTTCGCGGGTGCGCGAACGTCTCAACACATTCTGTAAGAAGCCTTACACGGGCTTTTTGCTTTACGATAACGCGATTTATTCGAACATAAGGGTTTGATCGTCATGACACGCATTGTTGTGGTGACTTCCGGCAAAGGCGGCGTGGGTAAAACCACGACGAGCGCCAGTTTTTCCGCGGGCCTCGCGATGCGGGGCCACAAGACCGCTGTCATCGACTTCGATGTCGGCCTGCGCAATCTCGACCTCATCATGGGCTGCGAGCGTCGCGTGGTGTACGACTTCGTCAATGTGATCCAGGGCGAAGCCACCCTCAACCAGGCGCTGATCAAGGACAAGCAGCTTGAAAACCTGTTCATCCTGCCCGCCTCGCAAACGCGCGACAAAGACGCGCTGACGCAGGAAGGCGTGGAAAAGGTCATCAACGACCTGAAGGAAATGGGCTTCGAGTACATCGTCTGCGATTCGCCCGCCGGCATTGAAACGGGCGCGCTGATGGCCGCCTATTTCGCCGACGACGCATTGGTCGTGACGAACCCGGAAGTCTCGTCGGTACGCGACTCCGACCGCATCCTGGGTATCCTGGCCGCCAAGTCCAAGCGGGCCGTGGACGGTGGCGAGCCGGTCAAGGAATTCCTGCTGCTCACGCGCTACAACCCCAAGCGCGTCGTCGACGGCGAAATGCTGTCGCTGGGCGACATCGAAGACATTCTGCGCATCAAGCTGATCGGCGTCATCCCCGAATCGGAAGCGGTGCTGCAAGCGTCGAACCAAGGCCTGCCGGCCATCCACCTGAAAGATACCGACGTCTCCGAAGCCTACAAGGACGTCGTGGCCCGTTACCTTGGCGAAGACAAGGCCCTGCGCTTTACCGATTACGAAAAGCCCGGTCTTCTGAAACGCCTGTTCGGAGGCAAGTAAGCAATGTCCTTCCTGTCGTTTCTGCTTGGTCAAAAGAAATCTTCCGCCTCCGTTGCCAAGGAACGGTTGCAGATCATCCTGGCCCACGAGCGGGGCCGCGGCGACTCGCCCGACTACCTGCCGCAGTTGCAGCAGGAACTTATCGCCGTGATTTCAAAATACGTGAAGATCAACCCCGAAGACATCAAGGTGCACCTGGAACGCCAGGACACGCTGGAAGTGTTGGAAGTGAAGATCGAGATGCCGCAAAACGAGGCGCCATGACGCCGACGCGCGCCGGCCATCCGGCGCGCTTAAGCCCTCGTGCAAAACACGACGATAAAAAAACGCCTGGCAATGCCAGGCGTTTTGCTTGGGGCGCGGGGGCTTAGTGTTTGCCGACCTGATCGCCGATCACACCACCGATCGCCGCTCCACCCACCGTACCCAGGACGCCGCCATTGGTGATCACGGCGCCTGCGACACCGCCCAAGGCGGCGCCGCCGACCGTGCTTTTCTGACGATGGCTCATGCCGTCCCAGGACGAGCAGCCCGCCATGGCGGCGGTCATTGCCAGTGCGACACAGATTTTGGAAAGAGATGCGATTTTCATGATGAGGCTCCTATTCTTGTACCCCGGGGCCGCACCATGGACCTGACGCGAGCGCGCGGTCCCCTTATGGGTTTAGAGCTTTCAGGATCTCAAAATAAACGGGCGGGTGGTGTTAGGTTTGCCCAGGAATTGTGTCAAACGGCGAGTGAATCTTTGCGCGCCCCCGGGACAGTGTTGCAGGCCGCGTCGGTTATTTGACCAGACGTAACACGTCACGGAAGCGCGGGTGCTCGCAAGTCTCCATCCACTCGAAAATCGCCATTTCGGAAGTGACGATTTCAGCGCCGTGTGCACGCGCGCGGCGCAGCGCTGCGTGATGGTCGGCAGGCTTGCGCGAGCCCGCCGCGTCAGACACCAGCACGGCCTTGTAGCCCATGTCCGTCAGACCGATCACGGTTTGCAGCACGCAGATGTGGGCCTCGCACCCCGCCACCAGGATCGTCTTGCGCGCGGCAGGCAGCCACGCCTCGAAACCCGGTTCGCGCGCGGACGAGAAGTGCATCTTCTGGAACGTGGCCTGCACGATATCGCGCAGGGGATCCACCGTGACGCCCAGCATCTTGCTGTGATGCTCGGTGGCGATCACCGGCACATCGAGCAGGCGCGCCGCCTGTGCGAGCTTATGCGCCGTGCCCAGCACGGCATCGCCATCGTGGATGACCGGCATCAGCCGGCCCTGCATGTCGACGATGAGCAGCGTGGAATCGGAGGCTTGCAGCAGCATGTTCGTAGGCTCCTGGTTGAAGGCTTAGGATACCCCGTTCGAGGGGTGGATGATGGGGCGGGGATATGCGGGGCGGCGCGGCTGGATGGTGCGGTGGGGATATGCCTTTCGGCGTGTCTGGATGGTGCGGGACGTAGGATGGGTGGAGCGCGAGACGATTGGCATCAATGAACAGAGGTCGAACGCGCGTAACCCATCAAGCAGCGGATGCTTGATGGCCGAAATTGATTGGCACGCCAATGCTGCCTGATGGGTTGCACGAGTTTGGCGTTTGCGTTCTTGCGATGTCGGTGCCGCGCTCCACCCATCCTACGGGTAACGCGCGCCGCCACGCCCCCATCGCCCACCGTCAAACGCCAACGCCCCAAAAAAAACCCGGCGCATCGGCCGGGATTTTTTCAGGCTTACTTCAGTGCCTTGTAGCGCAGGCGCTTGGGCTTGGCGCCCTCTTCGCCCAGGCGGCGCTTCTTGTCGGCTTCGTACTCTTGGTAGTTGCCGTCGAAGAACACCGCTTGCGAATCGCCTTCGAATGCCAGGATGTGGGTCGCGATGCGGTCCAGGAACCAGCGATCGTGGCTGATGACCATCACGCTGCCGGGGAACTCCAGCAACGCGTCTTCCAGCGCGCGCAGCGTTTCCACGTCGAGGTCGTTGGACGGTTCGTCAAGCAGCAGCACGTTGCCGCCGGCGATCAGCGTCTTGGCCATGTGCAGGCGGCCGCGTTCACCGCCCGACAACTGGCCCACGACCTTGTTCTGGTCGCCGCCCTTGAAGTTGAAGCGGCCCAGATAGGCGCGCGACGACATTTCGAACTTGCCCACCGTGAGGATGTCGGCGCCGTCGGCCACCGCATCGAACACCGTCTTCTTGTCTTCCAGTGCATCGCGCGACTGGTCCACATAGGCCAGCTTCACGGTCTGGCCGATGTTCACTTCGCCCGAATCCGGCTGCTCGCGGCCCGCGATCATGCGGAACAGCGTCGACTTACCGGCCCCGTTGGGGCCGATGATGCCGACGATGGCGCCCGGCGGCACCTTGAAGCTCAGGTTGTCGATCAGCAGGCGGTCGCCATAGGCCTTGCTGACGTTGTTGAACTCGATGGCCTCGTTGCCCAGGCGCTCGCCCACGGGAATGAAGATTTCCTGGGTTTCGTTGCGCTTCTGGTATTCGTAGGACGACAGTTCCTCGAAGCGGGCCAGACGCGCCTTGGCCTTGGCCTGGCGGCCCTTCGGGTTCTGGCGCACCCACTCCAGTTCCTTCTTGATGGTCTTCTGGCGGGCGGATTCCGAGGACTCTTCCTGCTTCAGGCGGTCTTCTTTCTGTTCCAGCCACGAGCTGTAGTTGCCCTTCCACGGAATACCGTAGCCGCGGTCCAGTTCCAGGATCCACTCGGCGGCGTTGTCCAGGAAGTAGCGATCGTGGGTCACGGCGACGACGGTGCCGGGGAACTTGTGCAGGAATTGCTCAAGCCACTCCACGCTTTCGGCGTCCAAGTGGTTGGTGGGTTCGTCCAGCAGCAGCATGTCGGGCTTGGACAGCAACAGGCGGCACAGGGCCACGCGGCGCTTTTCACCCCCGGACAGGTTGCCGACGATGGCATCCCAGGGCGGCAGGCGCAGCGCGTCGGCGGCGATTTCCATCTGGTGCTCGATATCGTCCGAACCGCTGGAAGCAGCCGCGGCGATGATGGCTTCCAGTTCGGCCTGTTCAGCAGCCAAGGCATCGAAATCGGCGTCCGGCTCGGCGTAGGCGGCATAGACCTCGTCCAGGCGCTTCTTGGCCGAAACGACAGCGCCCAGGCCTTCTTCCACCGACTGGCGCACCGTGTGCTCGGGGTTCAGTTGCGGTTCCTGCGGCAGATAGCCGATGTTCAGGCCCGGCATGGGGATGGCTTCGCCTTCGATCTCTTTATCGACGCCAGCCATGATCTTCAGCAGCGTCGACTTGCCCGAGCCGTTCAGGCCCAGCACGCCGATCTTGGCGCCAGGAAAAAACGAAAGCGAGATGTCACGCAGGATCTGCCGCTTGGGCGGCACGATCTTGCCGACGCGGTTCATGGTGTAGACGTATTGGGCCATGGGCTCGTATAGGGAAAGAAAGCTGATGAACCGTCGATTGTAGGCCGGAACCCTGACAGGCGCGCGTCAGGAGCCGCCGAAGGCGTTCAACCCGCCGCTTTGCCGGTGCGCAGGCCCAGGCGGGGCGTGCGCATTTGCGCCAGCATCACCCCGGCCAGCGCCATTGCGCCGCCCACGATATGAAAGACGTGAGGCTTTTCGTCCAGGAAGACCGCCGCGATCGCCACGGTGCCCACCGGCATCAGATTCAGGAAGATGCTGGCCCGGTTGGGGCCCAGGTGCTTGACGCCCTGCATCCACAGGAAGGGCGCAAACAGGGACGGGAAGATCGCCGCGTACAGCACCAGCGGCACGTTCTCGGCGTTCAGCGGGGACGGCGCGGCCATCAGGAAGGCCGGCAGCTGGAACAGCACACCGAATGCCACCTGCACGTACAGCGACTGCCACGGCCCCACCGGCAGGCCCCAGCGGCGCAGCAGCACGCCGTACAGCGCATAGGCCAGCGCGGCCAGGCCCATCAGCAGATCGCCCGGGTTCGCGCCCACCGACAGCAGGCGCGACGGATCGCCTTCGCCAATCAGCAGCGCCAGCCCGGCCAGCGACACCAGGCCGCCCAGCATTGCCATCAGCGTGGGCCGCTGGCGCAGCACCACCGCGCCCACCGCGATGGTCAGCAGCGGGATCATGGCCGTGATGATGCCCATATTGGTCGCCGTGGTGCTGGAGGCCGCCACGTAGGCCAGCCCCTGGTACAGCGCCATCCCGAGTCCGCCCAGCACCGCGAACTTGGGCAGGTACGGCACGATCAGGCGGCGCTGCGCCCACACGCCCGGCAGGGCGAACGGCGTCAGCACGGCGCCGGCGATCGCCCAGCGGTAAAAGCCGATGACGGCGGGTGAGATCACGCCGGCGGCCATCTTGGTCACGATCATGTTGACCGACCAGATCAGGGCCGCCAGCAAGGGGAACAACAGGTAGCGGGCGGGAATGTGGGGGGTGTCGCGCGTCATGGACGAGTCTTGCCGATAAGGATAGGGGGCCAGTGTAGGCTCTGTCCGAGACGACGTATATAATGAAAAACAGACAAATCCGCACGAACTTCCGACATGGAACTGGCTGATACCGCGCCCATCCTGGCCGGCCACCTGCCCTATCCGCTGGCCTGCCGCATCCTGCACTTCACGCCGCATTCCAGCATGCAGCGCCACAGCTCGCCGTGGGCGGAACTGAATTTTTCGCTGTCGGGCATCATGGAAATCGCCATCAACGGCGTCACCTACCTGTCCCCGCCGCAGTACGCCATCTGGATACCGCCACACGTGGAGCACTGCTGCCAGAACGAAGGCGAAGTGCATTACGCCTGCATCGACATCCCGGCCGAGGCCTGCGCCGGCCTGCCGGACGCGCCGTGCACGCTGGAGATCAGCGTAGTCACACGGGCGATCCTGGCCGACTTCGAACGGCGCGGCATCCGCTATCCGGCTACGCCGGAAGACCGCCGCATGGCGCAGATCGTCATCGACCAGCTCCGCCAGGCCCGCGCTTACGCGAGCTACCTGCCGTCATGCACCGATCCGGTGCTGGCCCCCATTCTGTCGGCGCTGCAGCGCATGCCGGGCGACAAGCGCGGCGCGGCGCACTGGGCCGCCAGCGCAGGCATCACCGAACGCACGCTGCTGCGCTATTGCCAACAACACCTGGGCATGTCGTTCAACGAATGGCGCCAGCGCCTGCGCGTCGTGTCGGCGCTGGGCCTGCTGGACGCGGGCCGCCCCGTGCAGGCCGTGGCCCGCGAATTGGGCTACAGCACGCCGTCCGCCTTCATCGCGATGTTCCAGCGCCTGACCGGCGAATCCCCCGACAGCGCCCGCAAACGCAGCGCCGCGGCCCCTGCCTGACCGCGCCTGACCGCGCCTCCCGGCGTCGTCATCCAAGCGTCCGATGCACTGCAACGCCGATCGCGCGACAATAACGCCTGACTCATGTATCTTGCCGTGCCGTCGCGGCTTCATCGCGCCCAGGAACCCCTTCATGTCCGCCTCTGCTACTCCTCCCGCCTCCGTGACCCACTTCAGCGCATCCGAACTGGACATGCTGGCCAAGACCGCCGACGCGCTCAGCGCCTATCTGGGCAAGCCCGTGCTGGCTGAAGTGATCCTGGGCGACGAAGGCACCGAATGGGTCACCTACGGCGTGCCGCTGGACGAGAACGCCAAGACCGAAGAAGACCAGACGCACGTCCAGCTCGGCGGCCCCGGCGCCCGCATCCTGGGCAACCGCGGCGGCCTGCCCCACGCCGACGACGACACCTACGATTGCCTCTACCTCTGGGCCGTCCAGATTTCCATGAATGAAGGCGAGCGCTTCATCAAGCTGGACCACGACGGCGAAGAATCCGCCTGGTCCGACAACCTGGAAGACGTCCTGCCCTTCGCCCTGACGGAAGAACCGCAACCGGAGCCGAGCGAGGAAGAAGAGGACGACGACGATGAAGACGACGAAGACGACGACACGCCGTACGAACGCGTCGAAGAGCCGCGCCACTGATTGGAAGCAGCCCGGCGCCACCGGGTGATGGGTTGCGCGCGATAACCGCCAGCGCCCCGGCCACCACATCCACGCGCTCCACCCATCCTACGACGCAACGAACTTCCAGCACCAAATGCCAAAAAAGGCCGCCCGCGCGGCCGACTTTGGCGGCCCCGCAAGATCTTCCCGCCCTGCCCCTCTGACGGCAAGAATGCCAAGCAAACCGCCCGCCCCGATGTCCGCGCGGTCATGCACAGCGCAAGTCTGGGGCGTTGGGGGGCTGGGGGCGCGGGGAGTCGATGCGCCCGAGGGAATCTGAAGGGAAGGCCGAAGGCCTGGACGAAGATGACGACGGGGACGTCCGGAGCGAAGGCTCCGGACCGCAATCGTTGACCCGCGCCCCCAGCCCTCCAACGCCCCAGACGCCTAAAGAACCAACTCCGCAACAAAGGCAGATCAAACCGAGATCCGCCCCTCCTCCACGGCATGGCAAGCCACCACGGAAACCCCCGCCAGCCTAGCCACGGGCGCCTCCGCCCGGCACCGATCATTCGCATGCGGACACCGCGGATGAAACGTGCACCCTGATGGTGGATTCAGCGGGTTCGGCACCTCTCCGGCCACCGCGGTGCGCGGCTTGCCCGCCCCGTTGATGTCCGGAATCGCCTCCAGCAGCATCCGCGTATAGGGATGCCGCGGCCGCGCGAATAGCTCGTCCCGCGGCGCCACTTCCACCATGCGCCCCAGGTACATCACCCCCACCCGGTCCGCTACGTGATGCACCACCGCCAGGTTGTGCGAAATGAACAGGTACGTCAGCCCCAGTTTGCGCTGCAGGTCCTTCATCAGGTTCAGCACCTGCGCCTGCACTGACACGTCCAGCGCCGACGTCGGCTCGTCGCACACCAGGAATTCCGGATTCACCGCCAAGGCCCGCGCGATCGAAATGCGCTGGCGCTGCCCGCCGGAAAACTGGTGCGGATAACGCCCCTGATCCGCCGGATCCAGGCCCACCTGCTTCAACAATTCGCTGACCCGCGCCACGCGTTCGTCCGGCGTCATCTGGGTATGCGTCAGCATCGGCTCCGCGATGATGCGGCCTACGCGCCAGCGCGGATTCAAGCTGGCATAGGGATCCTGGAAAATCATCTGCAAACGCTTGCGCAAGGCGCGCCCGCCGGGCTCCGACATGCGCGACAAGGGCTGCCCGTCAAAGCGGATATCGCCGCGCGTCAACCCATACAGGCCCACCAGCATGCGGGCGACCGTGGATTTTCCACAGCCCGATTCGCCCACCAGCGCCAGCGTTTCACCGCGGGCGATCTCGAACGACACGCCGTCCACCGCCCGCAGCATCACCTTGGCCTTGCCGGCCAGCTTGCGTTCCAACCACGGCGGCGACACATCGAACCAGCGCGCCGCGTCCTTCACTTCCACCAAGGGCGCGCTCATGCTGCCTCCTCTGATCGTTTGCCGTCGGACCACCCCGCCCCGTCGGGGGCGACAAACCCGCCAGGCGGGAGCGTCGTGGGGGCATTGCCGTTGTCATGCAGCCAACAGGCTGCGCGCGACGTGCCCGCAGGCAGCAACTCGGGGCGCTCCGTCGCGCAGCGCGGCAGGCGCTGCCCGCAACGCGGATTGAACGCGCAGCCCGGCGGAATTGCGTTCAGGCGCGGCATGCTGCCATCGATCTGCACCAGCCGGTCGCGATGGCCCTCCAGCGACGGGATCGATCCCATCAGCCCCGCCGTATATGGATGGCGCGGCTTGTGGATCACGTCCGCCACCGGGCCGATCTCGGCCACGCGGCCCGCATACATCACCGCCACGCGGTCAGCGGTTTCCGCAATCACTCCCATGTCGTGCGTGATCAGCATCACCGCCGTGCCGTGTTCGCGGCACAGGCGTTTAAGCAGTTCGATGATCTGCGCCTGGATGGACACGTCCAGCGCGGTGGTGGGCTCGTCGGCCACCACCAGTTTGGGTTCGGCCGCCAAGGCCAGCGCGATCACCACCCGTTGACGCATGCCGCCCGAAAACTGGTGCGGATAGTGGTCGATGCGTTCACGCGCCGCCGGAATGCCGGTGGACGCCAGCAGTTCGACCGCGCGGCTGCGCGCCTGCGACCACGTCATGTCCAGGTGCGTGACGATGGTTTCCGCCAACTGCCGGCCCACCGTGTACAGCGGATTCAACGAGGTCAGCGGGTCCTGGAACACCGCGCCGATCTCGCGGCCGCGCACGCGGCGCATCTGCTCGTCGGGCAGGTTGTCGATGCGGCGGCCCGCCAGCAGGATCTCGCCCGCGGCAATGCGCCCGGGCGGCTCCAGCAGGCCGATGATGGACGCGCCGGTCAGCGATTTGCCGGCGCCCGATTCCCCCACCACGCCCAGGACTTCGCCCGCCTGGATGGAAAAGGACACATCGTCCAGGGCGCGTAGCGTGCCGCGGCGCGTGGGAAACTCCACGCGCAGATTGCGGACTTCTAGAAGTGCGCTCATGGTTACCTCAATTCAGCCGCGGGTTGAGTGCATCGCGCAGCCAGTCACCCAGGAGGTTGACCGACAGCACCAGCAGCACCAGCGCCGCGCCCGGGAAAATGGTGATCCACCATTCGCCGGAAAACAGGAAGTCGTTGCCGATGCGGATCAGCGTGCCCAGCGACGGCGCCGTCGGGGGCACCCCTACCCCCAGGAACGACAGCGTCGCCTCGGTGATGATGGCGGTGGCGAGATGCACCGTTGCCAACACCAGCACCGGCCCCAACACATTGGGCAGCACGTGGCGGAACATGATCACGGGAGATGCCACGCCGATCACGCGCGCGGCCTGCACGTATTCGCGGTTCTTCTCCACCAGCGTGGAGCCGCGGACCGTGCGCGCATACTGCGGCCAGCCGGCCAGTGCGATGGCGCCTATCAGCACCGGGAATGCGATCAGCTCATGCATCTCGCGCGGGACGGCGGCGCGCGCCACCCCGTCGATCAGCAACGCGATCAGGATCGCAGGGAACGACAGTTGCACGTCGGCGATTCGCATGATGAACGCATCGATGCGCCCGCCCGCGTAACCCGAGATCAGCCCCAGCACGATGCCGATCAGCATGGACAACACCACCGACGCCAGCCCGATCAGGAGCGACACGCGGGTGCCGTACAGGATGGCCGAATACAGGTCCCGGCCCTGGCTGTCGGTGCCCAGCAGATAGGTCTGCTGGCCGTTGGCCTCCCAGGCGGGGGGCAGCAAGGCGTCCAGCAATTCCACCGTGGTCAGGTCAAAGGGGTTGTGCGGCGCGACCCAGCCGGCCCCGAAGGAGCCGATCAGCAGCAGCGCCAGCAGCACGGTCGCCACGATGGCCACGGGCGCCCGGCGCCAGGCCCAGGCAAGGTCGCTGTCCCACCAGCGTTTAAGTACGGCGCGCATCAGTGAGCTCCCCCGGCACGGGTCATGCCCGAACGCAAGCGCGGGTCCACGACGAAATACAGAAGATCGACGATCAGGTTGATCACCACGAACACCAGCGCGATCAGGCACAGGTACGCGGCCATGACCGGCACGTCGGCGAATTGGACCGCCTGGATGAACAAGAGGCCCATGCCCGGCCACTGGAACACGGTCTCGGTGACGATGGCGAAGGCGATGATGCCGCCCAGCTGCAGGCCGGTGATCGTGATGACCGGCACCATCGTGTTCTTCAACGCATGGCCGAAGTGGATGGCGCGACGCTTCAGGCCCCGGGCGCGCGCGAACTTGATGTAGTCCGAACGCAGCACTTCCAGCATTTCAGATCGCACCAGGCGCAGCACCAGTGTCATCTGGAAGAGCGACAAGGTGATGGATGGCAGGATCAGGTGCTTCCAGCCGGTGGCCGTGAACAGCCCCGACGTCCACCAGCCCACGCTGACGGTTTCGCCGCGCCCGTAACTGGGCAACCATCCCAGCTGCACGGAGAACACCAGGATCAGCAGGATGCCGATCAGGAAGGTGGGCAACGACACGCCCAGCAGGGAACCCGCCAGCAGCATCTGGGACACCAGGCTATTGCGCTTGAGCGCCGTGTACACGCCCAGCGGCACGCCCACGACCAGCGCCAGCAAGGCCGCCACCATGGACAGTTCCAAGGTGGCCGGCAAGCGGGATTTGAGCAAGGTGGAAACGGGTTCGCTCTGGCGCAGGGAAATGCCGAAATTGCCCTGGGCGGCGTTGGCCACGAAATGGCCGAACTGAACGATGGCGGGCTCGTTTAACCCCAGGCGTTCACGCAACTCGATGCGCTCGGCATCGGTGGCGTCCTGCCCCAGCATGATGGTGACAGGGTCGCCGACGTATTGAAAAAGCACAAAGGCCAGTAGCGCGACGGTGAGCATCACCGCTACGGCCTGCAACAGGCGACGCAGTATGAAAGCAAACATAGATGGAAATACCCCCACGCCGCGCACGGTCAGCGTGCGTGCTGCCTCCCAAGGGGGCGTATTTTCCTTGGGACCGCTCGGCGGAAAAGAAGAAAACAAAACGGCGGGGGTCGGGTAGACCCCACGCCGTCCGGTTAATCAGGGTCAGTCAACCTTGACCCAATCCGCAACGAGGCGATTGTCGGCACGGTGGATGACCGTGACGTTCTTGCGCATCGCCCAGGGGATGACCTGGTCATGCAGCGGGATGTGGCCGAAGTCCTTGGCGTGCCCTTGCAGCACGGTGATGATGTCGGCGTCGCGCTTGGCGGGGTCGGTTTCGGTCTTGATGCGATCGATGATCACGTCAAGTTCCTTGTTGCTGTAGCCGCCCAGGTTGTACATGCCGTCAGCGCCTTCGCCCTTGGTGCGGATCAGGTTCTGCAGGGAGTACATGGCGTCGAACGTGGGCACGCCCCAGCCGAACAGGAAGGCGCTGGTGTCGAACGACTGCACCTTAGGGAAGTACGTGGAACGCGGCATGGCGTTCATCGTGGCCTTCACGCCAACCTTGGCCCACATGCCGACCACGGCCTGACAGATGGCTTCGTCGTTGATGTAGCGGTTGTTCGGGCAGTCCAGCGTGAAGTTCAAGGTACCGTCGTAGCCGGCTTCCTTCAACAGCGCGCGGGACTTCTCGGGATCGTAGGGCACGCGCTTGTGCACGGATTCCGCCCAGCCATGCACCTGCGGCGCGATCATCGTGCCGGTGGGCGCGGACAGGCCGCGCATCACGGCGCGCTTGATGGCGTCCACGTCGATGGCGCGATACAGCGCTTCACGCACGCGGATGTCCTGGAACGGGTTCTTGCCCTTGATGTTCGAGTACTGCAGTTCCGGACGCTTCTGGTCCAGGCCCAGGTAGATGGTGCGGTATTCGTTACCTTCCACGACCTTTTGCGCCTGGCGGATGCGCTCCAGATCCTGGGCCGCCGGGTCCAGCACGAAGTCGATTTCGCCCGACAGCAACGCGGCGGTGCGCGTGGCGTTCTGCTTGATCGGCGTGAACACCACTTCGGTCACGTTGCCGACCTTGCCGGCCTTGTTCCACCAGTCCTTGTTTTCTTCGAAGACCGTGCGCACGTCCACTTCGCGCGACTTCAGCTTGTAGGGGCCGGTGCCGTTGGTATTGCGCGCGCCGTAGGTCTCTTCCTTGTTGACGTAGTCCTGCGGCTTGGCGATGTTGTTCTTTTCCGACCAGGCCTTGTTCATGATGAACACGTTGGTCAGCTGGCGCAGCAGCACGGGGTTGGGCGCCGACGTTTCGATCTCGATCGTCAGGTCGTCAATCTTGCGCGCTTCCTTGATGCCGGTCGTGTAGGCCTTGTAGTTCGACGTGGGGGCCATGGCGCGATGGATCGAGAAGACCGCGTCGTCCGCCGTGAAGGCGGCGCCGTCATGGAACTTCACGCCCGGGCGCAGCTTGAAGCGGTACAGGGTGGGCGACAGCTGCTCCCACTCCGTCGCCAGGCGCGGCACCACCTTGAACGTCTTGTCGTAGTCCACCAGCGGTTCGTAGATGTAGCTGTTGGCGGCGATCGTCATGCCTTCGTTCTGGGAGTGCGGATCGAAGGTGAGGATGTCGCCCTGGGCGGCCCAGCGGAAGGACTTGGCCTGCCCGATCGAGGGCACAGCCACGGCGGCGGCGATCGCGATAGCAATCAAGGTGCGGCGCATAGGGGTTAACTCCTGACATTAGTCTGAATACCGGCGCGAGTGTGCCTACGCGCCAGAACCGCGTCAATTCAGGGTTTATGCGTACCGGAGACCCTTTTCACAGAGAGAGAACAATTGGGGACATATATGCTTGTAACAAAATAATTGAAGCGAACAGCGTTCGAGTGCGCGCCTGCAACAGGCTTACTCGTCCGCGTCGATCGGCAGCTCCAGCGGCACGTGTTCCGTCATCAGCACGCCCAGCATCTCGATCAGCAACGCGGCGCGTTCTTCGCCGAAGGGCGCCAGCACCGCTTTCTGATGCTGAAGCGCCTGCTCGCAGAGGGACGCGATCAGATGGGTGCCCTTGTTCGTGATGCAGACCCGCGTCTGGCGCCGGTCGGCGCGGACGCCGGTGCGCGCCACCAGCCCTTCGGCCTCCATGCGCTGCACCACCTTGCTGAGCGTCGGCTGCTTGGTGATAGCCAGCACCGCCAGCGTGCCGATGGTTTCGCCCGGGCTGCCTTCCAGACTGGCCAGCACGCGCCATTCGGTGACCGATAACCCGGCCGCCTTCACCTGCAAATGGAATTCGGCCGAAATGCGCTGGCTGGCCTGCGCCAGCAGATAGGCCAGGTAGCCGTCGACGAAACGCGGCCCCGCCGCGCCGCGACCTGTCAGAAGCGTGTCCCGCTGCTTGTCCAACCGCATGTTGCTTTGCTCCCACGCACCGGAATTCATGTTTGGCCGACGGCCGAAAAGCGCATTGCACCACGACGGCGCAAACACGCGCCATGATGAGCCGCAATGCTGTTGCGCAGCACAGGGTATACCCGGAATCGCAACCCGTTTTTGCACCATGCCGGCGCTGAAATACCGCCATCGGCCTAGAGAACAACCAGTATATACACCCTTGTTTTAGCGTGATATTTTTTGATTTCCATGAAATTTCATCTTTTTTGTTGACAGCTAAAACGTTGACTCCTAAAGTATTTTTCAGATGAAGTTTTCGTGGCATGACGATGCTGCACGGCAGCAAGGCTTGAGGACCGGCAATCCGGCCCGCGAAGGAGTTCGAGATGGCTGAAAGGTCTTTCAAAAAAGAAGTCCAGCAGTTGCGCATCGGCGAAGGCGAAGAGTTTCGCGGCGAGGGCATCCTTGCCGTGACGAAAGGCCTGCTGCAATCCGGCGTGGGCTATGTGGCGGGCTACCAGGGTTCGCCCATCTCGCACCTGATGGACGTGCTGGCCGACGCCAACGACATCCTGCAAGAGCTGGGCGTGCATTTCGAGGCCAGCGCCTCGGAAGCCACCGCCGCCGCCACGCTTGCTGCCTCGGTCATGTACCCGATCCGCGGCGCCGTCACCTGGAAATCCACCGTAGGCACCAACGTCGCCTCCGACGCGCTGGCCAACCTGGCCTCTGGCGGAGTCACGGGCGGCGCGCTGGTCATCGTGGGCGAAGACTACGGCGAAGGCTCGTCCATCATGCAGGAACGCTCGCACGCGTTCGCCATGAAGTCGCAGATCTGGCTGCTGGATCCGCGCCCCAACCTCGAAAGCATGGTCAAGGCGGTGGAAGACGGCTTTGCACTGTCGGAAGCCAGCAAGACGCCCGTGATGCTGCAACTGCGCATCCGCGGCTGCCACGTGCATGGCCGCTTCATCGCCAAGGAAAACAAGCGGCCCGCCTTTTCGCTGGCCGAAGCGCTGGAAAGCCCGGCGCGCGATACCAGCCGCATCGTGCTGCCGCCCGCCTCGTTCCTGCACGAGCAGGAAAAAATCAAAGAGCGCTGGCCCGCCGCCATCCGCTACATCAAGGAACACAAGCTCAACGAGCACTTCGACGGCGACCAGAAAGACATCGGCCTGATCCTGCAAGGCGGGCTGTACAACGGCGTCATCCGTTCGCTGCAATTGCTGGGCCTGGCCGACAACTTCGGCAATAGCCGCATTCCGCTGTACGTCATGAACGTGACCTATCCGGTCATCGAAGACGAGGTCATCGATTTCTGCCGCGACAAGCGCGCCGTGCTGCTGCTGGAAGAAGGCCAGCCCGACTACATCGAGCAGAACCTGCATGCCGTGCTGCGCAAAGCCGGCATCGACACCCACCTGTCCGGCAAGGACGTGCTGCCCATGGCGGGCGAGTACACGACGCAAGTCATGCGCGACGGCGTGCGCGAATTCCTGAAGCGCTACCGCCCGGAATCGTTGCAGACCCATCCGGCCGTGGCGGTTGATGCGCAAGCCGAGGCGCGCCAGCTGGAAATCACCGAAGTCTCGCGCCCCAAGCCGGCCAAGCCCGTCGCCGTAGAGCAGCCCATCACCTTCCACAAGCAGGTGGAAGGCCTGGCGTCCGTCGTGCCGCCACGGCCCGCCGGCTTCTGTACGGGCTGCCCCGAACGCCCCATCTTTTCCGCGCTGACGCTGGCGCAGGAAACGCTGGGGCAGCACCATATTTCCTGTGACATCGGTTGCCACCTGTTCTCCATCCTGCCGCCCTTCAACCTGGGCGCCACCACGATGGGCTATGGCCTAGGCGCGTCCAGCGCGGCGGCCTTCAACGTGCCGGCCGCCAAGCGCCCGATCTCCATCATGGGCGACGGCGGCTTCTGGCATAACGGCCTGTCCTCGGGCATCGGCAACGCGGTGTTCAACAAGTACGACGGCGTCATCGTCATCGTCGACAACTTCTACGCCTCGGCGACCGGCGGGCAGGACATCCTGTCGTCTCGCGCCGAGAACCCCGACCGTTCCACCAACAACCCCATCGACCACGCCGTGCGCGGCGTGGGCGTGAAATGGGTGCGCACGCTGGACCGCACGTATGACGTCGCACGCGTGCGCGCCACGATCGAAGAGGCGCTGACCACCGATATCAAGGGTCCCAAGGTCATCATTGCGCAGTCCGAATGCATGCTGAACAAGCAGCGCCGCATCAAGCCGCTGTTCAACAAGGCGGTCAAGGAAGGCAAGCGCGTGGTGAAGGAACGCTTCGGCGTGGACCCTGACGTCTGCACCGGCGACCACGCCTGCATCCGCCTGTCGGGCTGCCCGTCGCTGTCGGTGAAAGACAGCGGCGACCCCTTGAAGGAAGACCCGGTGGCCCACGTGGAAAGCAGCTGCGTCGGCTGCGGCAACTGCGGCGAAGTCGCCCATGCCGCGGTGCTGTGCCCGTCTTTCTACCGCGCCGACATCGTGCACAACCCGACGGGCGGCGACCGCTTCCTGGCCCGGGTGCGCGGTGCCGTCATCGGTTTCCTGCAACGCCGCCGCGCGGCGCGCCTGGCCCAATACGCCCTGTAAGGACGACAGCTTCATGAACCCGGTGGCACTGCAACAAGGCAACCCGATCAAGATCGCCATCCTGGCCATGGGCGGCCAGGGCGGCGGCGTATTGGCCGACTGGATCGTCGACATGGCCGAGCACGCCGGCTGGTGGGCGCAGACAACGTCCGTGCCGGGCGTGGCCCAGCGTACCGGCGCCACGATCTACTACCTGGAATTGCTGCCCGAAGCCGACGTGCAGCGCGCCGGCCGGCCGCCGGCCCTGGCGCTGATGCCCACCCCGGGCGACGTGGACCTGGTGGTGGCCGCTGAACTGATGGAAGGCGGCCGCGCCATCCAGCGCGGCTTGGTCACCCCGGAACGCACGGTGCTGCTGTCGTCGTCACACCGCAGCTACGCCGTCAGCGAAAAATCCGCGCCGGGCAACGGCATCGCCGATCCCAACAAGGTACTGGAGGCCGGCCGCGCCGCCGCCAAGCGCTTCCTGTGCTTCGACCTGCAAGACCTGGCCGACCGCGCCGGCAGCGTCATCAGCGCCAGCCTGTTCGGCGCGGTGGCCGGCAGCGGCTCCCTGCCCTTTTCCCGCGAAGACTTCGAGGCCACCGTGCGCCGCGCGGGCCTGGGCGTAGAAGCCAGCCTGCGCGCCTTCGCGCTGGGCTTCGACGCCGCTCACCAGGCCCCGGCTCAGCCAGCCGCCATCGACCTGACGCGCCCGGTGCCTGCCGTGCCCGAGCGCGCCGCCAGCCCCAAGACCCAGGCCTTGCTGGACACCATCAAGCGCGACTTCCCCGCCTGTGCGCAGCCCATGCTGACGGCCGGGGTGCGCCGCCAGCTGGAATTCCAGGACGCCGCCTACGCCGCCGACTACCTGCGCCGCATGAAGACGCTGCGCGACCTGGACGCCCAACACGGCGGTGAGGCCCAACAGTGGGCGCTGACCTGTGCCGCGGCCCGCTACGTGGCCACGGCCATGGCCTACGACGACGTGATCCGCGTCGCCGACCTGAAGACGCGCGGCTCGCGCTTTGACCGCGTGCGCCAGGAAGTGGGCGCGCGCCCGGAACAGCTGGTCTTGACGACCGACTACATGCATCCGCGGCTGGAAGAGATCTGCGGGACCCTGCCCGTACGGATGGGGCGCTGGCTGGAAGGCTCCAAGGCCTTCGGCGGCTTTGTGGAACGCCGCCTGGGCAAGGGCCGGCTGATGCAAAGCAGCACGCTGGGCGGCTTCCTGATGCTGTATTCGCTGGCCGGCATGCGGCGCTTTCGCCGCAGCACGCTGCGCCACCAGATCGAATCCGCCGGCCTGGAACAGTGGCTGGACCTGATCGCGCGCCTGGCGCCGCAGGACTACGCCCTGGCCGTCGAAACCGTCAATTGCCGCCGCCTGGTCAAGGGCTATAGCGACACGCATGTGCGCGGCGGCGGCAAGTACCGCCAACTGATCGCCGCGGCGGCGCAACTGGTGGGCCGCCCCGATGCCGCAGACACCTTGCGCGCCCTGCGCGACACCGCGCTGGCCAACGAGAAGTGCGGCCCCATGGAACGCCAGCTGGCCGACAAGCTGGCCGCCTGACAAGAACACAGAAAGAGACAACCGCCGTGCAGACACTCAAACTGATCGTCCGGGAAGTCCGGCAAGAGTCGCCGCTGATCCGATCCTTCCGCCTGGCGCGCGAGGACGCCGGCCCGCTGCCCGCCTTCGGGCCGGGCGCGCACCTGAAGGTGACGGTGCCGGGCCTGCGCGACCCGCGCTGCTATTCGCTGGTGCAACTGGCCCCCCAGGCCGGGCAATTCGCCCAGCCCGTGGAATACCGGCTGGGTGTGCGGCTGGAAGAATCCAGCCAGGGCGGATCCCGCCACATGCATGGGCTTGCTGAAGGCGACGTACTGACGGTCGAAGGCCCGAAGAACGATTTCCCGCTGCATGAATCGCCTGCGGGCGACGAGCCCGTGGTGCTGATCGCGGGCGGCATCGGCATCACGCCGGTGGCATCCATGGCCGCCGCGCTGAAAGCCGCCGGCCGCGACTTTCATCTGCATTACTGCGGACGCAGCAAGGACCAATTGGCCTTCCTGCCCGAACTTGCCGCCTTGGCGGGCGACGCCCTGACCGTGCATGCCGACGACGACCCCTCATGCCGCTTCGACCTGCAAGCATTGCTGGCCGCGGCCTCGCCGAAGCAGCACCTGTACGTCTGCGGCCCCAAAGGGCTGATCGACGCCGTCATCCACGAGGCCCGCGCGCGCCACTGGCCCGACGCCCACATCCATTTCGAACTGTTCGTTACGGCCGCCCCGCAGGCCGGCGACCAACCGTTCGAGGTTGAGCTGCGCCAATCGGGCCGCACGCTGACCATCCCCGCCGACAAGACCATCGTCGACGTCATGGAAGAAGAAGGCTGCGATCCAATGTTTGACTGCAAGCGCGGCGAGTGCGGCGTCTGCCAGGCCACGGTGCTGGAAGGCGAACCCGACCACCGCGACTACTACCTCTCGGATACCGAGAAGGCCAGCGGCAAGATCATCCAGATCTGCATCTCGCGCGCGAAGTCGGCGCGCCTGGTGCTGGACCTCTAAGGCCGGACAAGGAAGCGACCATGGCCAAATACCGCGATAACCCCGACGCCATCCGCGCCCTGTTGCGCCATACCGAAGTCCACAAGGACCTGTTCATCGACCAGGAACTGTTCGACCTCGAGATGGAGCGGCTATACGCCAACACCTGGGTCTACGTCGGCCACGACAGCCAGGTGCCCAATCCGGGCGACTACATCACCACCACCGTGGGCAACCAGCCCGTGGTGATGGTCCGCCACAGCGACAAGAGCGTGCGCGTGCTGCACAACCGCTGCCCGCACAAGGGCACGATGGTGGCGGGCGATGCCTGCGGCAACACCGGCAAGTTCTTCCGCTGCCCGTATCACGCCTGGACCTTCAAGACGGACGGCAGCCTGCTGTCGATCCCGCTGAAGAAGGGCTACGAGAACACCGGGCTGGAGAACTGCGAAGCCAGCCAGGGCATGGCGGCCGTCAAGGACGTGAAGAACCATCGCGGCTTCGTCTTCTGCCGCCTGAATCCGGAAGGCCAGTCCTTCGAGGACTTCTTCGGCGAATCGCTGTCCACGCTGGACAACATGGTCGACCGTTCGCCCGAAGGCCGGCTGGAAGTGGCGGGCGGCGTGCTGCGCTACATGCACCGCTGCAACTGGAAGATGCTGGTCGACAACCAAACCGACACCTGCCACCCCATGGTGGCGCACGAATCGTCGGCAGGCACGGCCGTGAAGGTCTGGGAACAGGCGCCGGAAGGCACGCCCAAACCCATGGCGGTGGAACTGTTCGCGCCCTTCATCTCGCCTTACGAGTTCTTCGAGAACATGGGCATCCGCGTGTGGGAAAACGGGCACGGCCACACGGGCGTGTCGGACTCCATCCACGCGTCCTACTCGGGCGTGCCCGGCTATTGGGACGCGATGGTCGCCGCCTATGGCGAGGAGCGCGCCAAGCAGATCCTGGGCGACGTGCGTCACAACACCGTGTACTTCCCCAACATCATGGTGAAGGGCCCCATCCAGACGCTGCGAGTATTCAAGCCCATCGCCGCGGACCGCACGCTGGTCGAATCGTGGACCTTCCGCCTGGTAGGCGCCCCCGACCTGCTGCTGGAACGCACGCTCATGTACAACCGGCTGATCAATGCGCCCACCTCGGTTGTTGGCCACGACGACCTGGAAATGTATGAACGCGCGCAAGACGGCCTGAATTCCCGCGCGCGCGACTGGGTAAACGTGGGCCGGCTGTACACGCCCGACGAAATCGACCAGAAGAACGTCACCACCAATGGCACCAATGAATGGCAGATGCGCAACCAGTACCGCGCATGGGGCCGCTACATGACCGGACCGGAGTCGGTATGAGCGCAAGCGACCGCGAGTTGATCGATTTTGTCTACGCCGAGGCGCGCCTGCTGGACGAGCTGCGCTTCGAGGACTGGCTGGACCTGTACACCGAAGACGGCTACTACTGGATGCCGCTGGCGCACGGCCAGACGGACCCGAAGCTGCACGCCTCGCTGATGTACGAAGACAAGCTGCTGCTGCGCGTGCGCGTGGAACGGCTGGCCGGCCAGCGCACGTTTTCGCAGCAGCCGAAAAGCCGTTGCCACCACCTGCTGCAGGCGCCCACGGTCGAACACGGCCATCCCGACTCGGCGCCCGCCGAAGGCCGCCACGTCGTGCGCACCGCCTTCCACTACGTCGAAACCCGCCAGGACGCCCAGACGCTCTACGCCGGCTGGACCACGCACCATCTGGTGGAGCAGGACGGCGCCCTGCGCATCCGCTTGAAGCGCGTTGACCTCGTCAACTGCGACGCCGCGTTCGGCAACATCCAATTGTTCATGTAGGAGCGGCTTGTGAACACGACCGTCCACCAGGCTTTCCGCGACACCGCGTCGCGCCACGGCGCCCAGCCCTTCCTGTGCATCCTGCCGGAAACGGCAGCCGCCTATGGCATCGAAGCCGGCGAACTGGCCTACGCCCGCGCCGCAGACGCCATCGAGACGCTGCGCGCCGCTTATGCCCGCGCCGGCTATGGCCACGGCCACCGCGCCGGCCTGCTGCTGGAGAACCGCCCGTCGTTTTTCCTGCACTGGTTCGCGTTGAATGCGCTGGGCGTATCGGTCGTGCCGATCAACCCCGACCTGCGCGCGGCCGAACTGGAATACCTGACCGGCCACTCCGAGATCGCGCTGGCCGTCGCCTTGCCGGAACGGCACGCCGACCTGCTGGCGGCCGCCGCACGCGCCGGCCGCCCCTTGCGCGTGATGGGTCCGGACGACGCGCCGCCCGCCGCGCCCTTTGCCGCTCCGCTGGGCGACACCGCCCCGACCGAACTGAGCGAATGCGCGTTGCTGTACACGTCCGGCACCACCGGCCGCCCCAAGGGCTGCATCCTGCCGAACCGCTACTTCCTGCACGCGGGCGGCTGGTACGCCCGCATCGGCGGACTGGCCGCCTTGCGTCCCGGCCAGGAGCGCATGCTGACCCCGCTGCCGCTGGTCCACATGAACGCGATGGCCTATTCGGCCATGGCCATGATGCTGACGGGCGGCTGCCTGATCCCGCTGGACCGCTTCCATCCCAAGACCTGGTGGGACAGCGTGCGGGATTCCGGCGCCACCGTGCTGCATTACCTGGGCGTCATGCCCGCCATCCTGATGAAGGCGCCGCCGTCCGACGGCGACCTGCAACCCGCCATCCGCTTCGGCTTCGGCGCAGGCGTGGACCGCAAGCTGCACGCCCCGTTTGAGGCCCGTTTCGGCTTTCCGCTGCTGGAAGCCTGGGCCATGACCGAAACCGGCGCCGGCGCCGTCATCATCGCCAACCAGGAGCCGCGCCACATCGGCACCAGCAGCTTCGGCCGCGAGGAAGACGACGTGCAAGTGCGCATCGTGACCGACGCCGGCCAGCCGGCCGCCACCGGCGAACACGGCGAACTGCTGGTGCGCCATGCGGGCGACGACCCGCGCTACGGTTTCTTCGCGGGCTACCTCAAGGACGAAGCCGCCACCGCCGAAGCCTGGCAGGACGGCTGGTTCCATACGGGCGACATCGTCCGCCGCGAGGACGACGGCGCGCTGCGTTTCGTCGACCGGAAGAAGAACGTGATCCGCCGCAGCGGCGAGAACATCTCGGCCGTGGAAGTCGAAAGCGTGCTGATGCAGCACCCACTGGTCAAGGCCGTGGCGGTGGCCGCCGTGCCCGACGCCGTGCGTGGCGACGAAGTGCTGGCCTGCGTCGTGCCGGAATCGCTGCCCGGAGGCGATGCAGGCATCTCGGATGCCGCACGCAGCATCGTGCAGTGGTGCCTGGAACAACTGGCGTACTACAAGGCGCCCGGCTACATCGCCTTCGTGGACAGCCTGCCGCTCACCACCACCAACAAGATCCAGCGCGGCGAGATGAAGGCGCTGGCGCCCACCTTGCCCGGCACGGCGCGCTGCGTCGACACGACCGGCATGAAGAAACGCCAGGAGGCGCCCCGATGAGCCGCCTGGGCTATGACGGCATTGTGGCGGCCCTGCCCGTCACGATCCCGTACGAGCGCTATTCCACGCACGCCGCCCACTGGTGGCTGGGGCGCGCACTGGGCGCGCTGATCCGGCAGTCCGGCGTGGCCAAGGCGGACGTAGACGGCCTGTGCGTGTCCAGTTTCACGCTGGCGCCCGATACCGCCGTGGGCCTGGTCCAGCATCTGGGCATGAGCCCGCGCTGGCTGGACCACATCCCGATGGGCGGCGCCAGCGGCGTGGCGGCCTTGCGCCGCGCGGCCCGCGCCGTACAGGCCGGCGACGCGAACATCGTGGCCTGCATCGCGGGCGACACCAACCACGTGGATTCCTTCCGCAACACCGTCAGCCAGTTCTCGCGCTTTGCGCAGGACGCCGTGTATCCCTACGGTGCCGGCGGCCCCAACGCCAGCTTCGCGCTGCTGACCACGAACTACATGCGCACGACCGGCGCCACGCGCGAAGACTTCGGCAAGCTGTGCGTGGCGCAGCGCGACAACGCCCTGCGCTATCCGCACGCGCTGATGAAAAAGCCGCTGACGCTGGCCCAATACCTGGACGCCCGCGTCATCACCGACCCGATCCATCTGTTCGATTGCGTGATGCCCTGCGCGGGCGCCGATGCTTTTCTTGTCATGCGCGAGGCCCAGGCGCGCACGCTGAACCTGCCGTACGCCCGCATCCTGTCCACCATCGAACGCCACAACGCCTGGATCGACGATCCCATCCAGACGCGCGGCGGCTGGACCATGGACATCGACGAGCTCTATAGCCAGGCCGGCGCCGCGCCCGCCGACATGGACTTCCTGCAAGCCTATGACGACTACCCGGTCATCAACCTGATGCAGATCGAAGACCTGGGCTTCTGCGCAAAAGGCGCCGCCCCCGCCTTCATCCGCGACAACACCTTCACCGTGGACGGCAGCTTCCCGTTCAACACCAACGGCGGCCAGCTGTCCGTGGGCCAGGCAGGCGCCGCGGGCGGCTATCTGGGCATGGTCGAGGCGCTGCGCCAGCTGACCGGCACGGCCGGCGGCACGCAGGTGGCCGATGCCCGCATCGGCATGGTCAGCGGCTTCGGCATGATCAATTACGACCGCGGGCTGTGCACCGCCGCGGCCATTCTGGCCAGGAGCGACGCATGACTGAGCCGCTAGCCAAACCGCCCCGGAAGAACCCGGTTGCGCGTACCCGCCAGCCCACGCTGCCGCCCGGCTGGCGCAGCCGCAGCGCATTGGGGCTGACCGCGGCCGCCGCCGAGGGCCGTTTCGACCTGCAAACCTGCGCCGACTGCGGCGCGGTGCAATACCCGCCCCGCGAAGTCTGCGGCCACTGCCTGTCCGAGCACCTGCCCTGGCGTCCGGCCGACCCCAACGGCGTGCTGCTGGTCAGCACCACCTTGCACCACAGCAACGACCTCTATTTCCGCGAACGCCTGCCGTGGCGCGTGGGCACCGTGCGCATGGACGCCGGCCCCTCGGTTGTGGCCCACGTGCACCAGGACTGCGCCGACGGCGCCCGCGTGCGGCTGGCGCTGAAGCTGGACCGCAGCGGCCAGGCCGTGATGATCGCCCTGCCAGAAAGGAACACCCCGAATATGGAAGACGACAAGACCCTGCGCGAGACCTCGTGCGACCCGAAGTTCCGCCGGGCCCTGGTCACGGACGGCAAGTCCGCGGTGGGCCAGGCCGTGGCGCGCGCCCTGCTGGATGCGGGCTGCCCCACCGTGTTCCTGGGCGATCCGCAGGCCTGGAAGCGCGACGACGCCTTCGACGCCCTGGCCGCCGACCCGCGCGTGCAAACCGTCGTGATGGACGTTACCGACACGGATTCCGTCGAACGCGTGGCCGCCTCCATCGGCGGCAAGGTCGAGATCCTGGTGAACACGGCCGATCTGGAACGTGAAGGCGGCCTGCTGGGCCGCAAGGACGTGAACACCGCGCGCGACGCCATGGATGTGAACGTGCTGGGCCTGATGCGACTGGCGCAGTGCTTCGGCCCGGCCTTGTGCGGCCGCGCTGCCGACGGCGTAAACAGCGCCACCGCCTGGGTCAACGTGCTGTCCATCTACGCGCACATGAACCTGCCCGCGCGCGGCATGTGGTCGGCATCCAAGGCCGCCGCGCTGTCCTTGGCGCAATGCCTGCGCGCCGAGATGCGCGGGGCGGGCGTGCGGGTGGTGAACGTGTTCCCCGGTCCGGTAGACCACGAATGGGAGCAACGCACGCCTCCGCCGCGCGTAGCCCCCGCCGCCATCGCCGCCGCCATCGTGCGCGCGCTGCAGAACGGCGTCGAAGACGTTTACGTTGGCGACGTGGCGCAGGAATTCCGCGCCCGGCTGGCCGAAAACCCCAAGGGACTGGAACGGGAACTGGGCGCCTGACGGCCCCCCCCCGACAACGCACGAACCAAGAGGAGCAACAGCATGAGCCAGAACATTCTTGCCCAATTCATGTCGGAACTCGTGTCGGGCCGCATCGGCCTGGTGGACCTGACCGAGACCCTGACGCCGGAATTCCCCACCATCGTGCTGCCGCCGGAGTTCGGCCAGGCCTGGCCCTTCCGCATGGAAGAGATTTCGCGCTATGACGAGCGCGGCCCCGCCTGGTACTGGAACAACTTCTCGTGCTCGGAACACACAGGCACCCACTTCGATGCGCCAGCCCACTGGGTCACGGGCAAGGACCAGCCCGACAACACGGTGGACACGATCCCCATCGAGTCCTTCATCGCCAGCGCCTGCGTCATCGACTGTTCCGCCGAAGCGCGCGACAACCCCGACTTCCTGCTGACCATCGATTTCGTAAAGGCCTGGGAAGAAAAGCACGGCCGCATCCCGGCACGCTCGTGGGTGCTGATGCGCACCGACTGGTCCAAGCGCGCCAAGCCCGCCGAATACCTGAACATGCAGGCGGACGGCGCGCACTCGCCCGGCCCCGACGCGGACGTGGTGCCGTGGCTGATCAAGGAACGCGACGTGCACGGCTTCGGCACCGAATCCGTGGGCACCGACGCCGGCCAGGCCCACCACCTGAATCCGCCTTACCCCTGCCACTACTACATGCACGGCAACAACCGCTACGGCCTGCAATGCCTGACGAACCTGGATCAGCTGCCGCCCACCGGCGCGGTGATCTTTTCGGCCCCGCTGAAGATCCGCAGCGGCTCGGGCAGCCCTCTGCGCGTGCTGGCGCTGGCACCCAAGGCCTGACCGGCCGCGGCCACAACCAACAAAGGGAATCCATGACACAAGCGAATGTTGCCCTCGTCACCGGCGGCAGCGCCGGCATCGGGGCCGAAATCTGCCGCAGCATGCTGGACGCAGGCTATGAAGTGATTTCGATGGCGCGCCGCGCGGCCGACTTCAGCCATCCTCGCCTGCACAACATGCAGGTGGACCTGCTGGACGCCGACGCCACCGCCCAGGCCGGGCAGGAAGCCGCCGCCAAGTTCCCCATCAGCCACGTTATCCACAACGCCGGCGTCATCTGGCCCAACCTGCTGCCGCAGGTCACGCAGGAAGAACTGCACGGCCTGACCCAGATCCACCTGGGCGCGGCGATTGCCCTGGTGCAGGCGGCATTGCCCGGCATGCAGGAACGCAAGTTCGGCCGCATCGTAATGATGTCCTCGCGCGGCGCGCTGGGCCTGCCCACGCGCACCGCCTATTCGGCCACCAAGGCCGGCATGGTCGGCATGGCGCGCACCTGGTCGCTGGAACTGGCGCCGTACGGCATCACGGTCAACGTCGTGGCGCCCGGCCCTATCCAGACGGACATGTTCTATGAAGTGATCGAACCCGGTAGCGAACGCGAAAAGCAGCTGGCCAACGGCATCCCGGTCAAGCGCCTGGGCCGTTCGGACGACGTCGCGCGCGCCGTGATGTTCTTCGCGGACCCCGCCAACAGCTTCGTCACCGGACAGACGCTGTTCGTCTGCGGCGGCGCCAGCGTCAGTTCCATCACCATCTGAGTCCGCATTCCAACCGCCCCTTCGGGTTTTGACGGATAGGTAAGCACGGGGACCGGGTCTACAGTGCTGAGCCTTGCCCCATAGAAAGTTTAAGCAACAAGTAATTCCCGCAGTTCCCCGTTTTCTCCGTTTTCAAGTCGCACGCCCATTGCTCCCTATCCGGAGGTTTTGCCATGCTGTCGAAGAAACTCCCCCTGGCCGCGGCCGCCGCCGTCGCCGCCCTGTTCGCCCTGCCCGCCCTGGCCCAAGTCAAGGTCGGCGTGGTCACGTCTTCCACCGGACCGACCGCGCTGGTCGGCATTCCGCAGAAGAACACCGTGCCGCTGCTGCCCAAGAAGATCGGCAACCTGACGGTGGAATACATCTCGCTGGACGACGCCAGCGATTCCACCAACTCGGTCACCGCCTTCAAGAAGCTGATCTCGGAGCAGAACGTGGACGCGCTGATCGGCCCGTCGGGTTCACCCAACGCGATGGGCGTGATCCAGTTCGCGGCCGAAGCAGGCGTGCCGATGCTGGCGCCGGTGGGCACGGCGGCCGTCGTGCTGCCCATGAACGACCAGAAGAAGTGGGTGTTCAAGACCACGCAGAACGACGACATCATCGCCCGCGCGCTGGTGGACCACATGGTCAAGACGGGCGTGAAGACGGTCGGCTTCATCGGCCTGAACGATCCCTACGGCGAGAACTGGTACAAGGTCTTCTCGGGCCTGGCCACCGAGAAGGGCATCAAGGTCACCGCCAATGAACGCTATCTGCGCTTCGACAGCTCGGTCACGGGTCAGGCGCTGAAGATCCTGGCCGCCAAGCCGGACGCCGTACTGGTAGCCGCCCCTGGCGCCGCCAGCGTGCTGCCGCAGACGACCCTGTTCGATCAAGGCTACAAGGGCAAGTTCTACCAGACCCACGGCGCCGCGCTGCCCGACTTCCTGAAGCTGGGCGGCAAGAAGGTCGAAGGCACCGTGCTGGCCGCCAGCCTGATGCTGGTGCTGCCCGAAATGCCGGACAGCAACCCGTCCAAGAAGGTCGCCAGCGACTACATCGCGGCCTACGAAAAGCTCAACGGCTCCAAGCCCGCCACCTTCGGCGCCAACGTCTACGACGCCGGCCTGCTGCTGGAAAAGGCCGTGCCGCTGGCGGAAAAGGCCGGCAAGCCGGGCACCAAGGAATTCCGCAGCGCCCTGCGCGACGCGCTGGAACAGACCAAAGAGCTGGTGGGCACGCAAGGCGTCTACAACATGAGCGCGGCCGACCACAGCGGCTTCGACGACCGCGGTCGCGAACTCATCACCGTGAAGGACGGCAACTGGGCGCTCGTCAAATAAGGCCTTAACCGCGGCGCGGACGGCGCAAACCGTCCGCGTTGCGCGGGCCGCCTTCGGGCCGCCCGGCATTTCCCGTCCCTGTCGGAATTTCGCATGAATGCTCAGATCGCCTTGATACTTGGGCAGGACGGCATCACCAACGGCGCGATCTACGCGTTGCTGGCGTTGTCGATCCTGCTGGTCTTTACCGTTACCCGCGTGCTGTTCATCCCCCAGGGCGAATTCGTCGCCTTCGGCGCGCTGACCATGGCGGCCATCCAGGCCGGCAAGCCCGTGCTGCTGGTCTGGCTGCTGCTGGCGTTCGCGCTGGCCGAAGCGGCTGCCGACCTGGTGGCGCGCTCCAAGCGTCCGGGCCGCGCCCGCGGCCTCTGGCGCATCGCGGCCAAGGCGATCTATCCGCTGGTGCTGGCGGCGCTGTTCTATCGGCTGCCGCTGGCGCAATTGCCCATGTCGGTGCAGGCGCTCTTGACCTTGCTGCTGGTGGTGCCGATGGGCCCGCAGCTGTACCGCCTGTTCTACCAGCCCATCGCGTCGGCCTCGACGCTGGTGCTGCTGATCGTGTCCATCGCCGTCCATCTGGCGCTGGTCGGCCTGGGCCTTCTGGCTTTCGGCGCCGAAGGGGCGCGCACCGCGCCCTTCAGCGACGCCAGCCTGGCACTCGGCCCCATCAACATCAACAGCCAGGCCCTGTGGGTGGTGGCGGTGTCGGCGGTGCTGATCATCGTGCTGTACCAGTTCTTTGAACGCTCGATGTATGGCAAGGCGCTGCGCGCCGCCGCCTTCAACCGATTGGGCGCGCGGCTGATGGGCATTTCCCCCATCTTCGCCGGCCGCGCCACCTTTTTCCTGGCCGCGCTGATCGGCACGGTGTCGGGCATCCTCATCGCCCCCATCACCACCATGTACTTCGACTCCGGCTTCATGGTCAGCCTGAAGGGCTTCGTAGGCGCCATCATCGGCGGTCTGGTCAGCTATCCGCTGGCCGCGGCCGGCGCCATCCTGGTGGGCCTGATCGAAGCCTTCTCGTCGTTCTGGGCCAGCGCCTACAAGGAAATCATCGTATTCACGCTGATCATCCCCGTGCTGCTCTGGCGCTCGCTGAAAAGCCATCACGTCGAGGAAGAAGACGAATGAACCCCCGCATCATCCTCTTCGTATTCCTGGCGCTGCTGGCGCTGGGGCCGCTGGCCTTGCCGCCGTTCTACGTGACCCTGCTGAACTACATCGGCCTGTATGCGCTGGTGGCGCTGGGCCTGGTGCTGCTGACCGGCGTGGGTGGACTGACGAGCTTCGGGCAGGCCGCCTTCGTGGGCGTGGGCGCCTACACCACGGCGCTGCTCACCACCCGCGCCGACACCCTGCCGACCTGGCTGGCCTGGCTGGGCGCCTCCCCCTGGCTGACCTTGCTGGCTGGACTGGTGCTGACGCTTTTCATCGCCTGGCTGCTGGGCGCCATCACGCTCAAGCTGTCGGGCCACTTCCTGCCGCTGGGCACCATTGCCTGGGGCCTGTCGCTGTATTTCGCCTTCGGCTCCGTCGAAGGCCTGGGCGGCCACACCGGCATCCCGGACATCCCCGCCATCAACCTGTTCGGCTGGTCGCTGAACCAGGGCGGCAGCATCTATTACCTGATCTGGGCGTTCCTGCTGATTGCCGTATGGTCCACGCAAAACCTGCTGGATTCACGCGAGGGCCGCGCCATCCGCGCGCTCAAGGGCGGGCGCGTGATGGCGGAGTCGATGGGCGTGGACACGGCACGTTCGCGCATGGTGATCTTCATCATCGCCGCGCTGCAGGCCTGCGCCTCGGGCTGGCTGTACGCGCACATGCAGCGCTTCGTGAACCCCAACCCGTTCGGCCTGCAGATGGGCATCGAATACCTGTTCATGACCGTCATCGGCGGCGCGGGGCAGGTCTGGGGCGCCCTGGTCGGCGCAGGCGTGTTCACCGTGCTCAAGCAATGGCTGCAGGACTGGATGCCCAAGCTGCTGGGCCAGACCGGCAACTTCGAGGTCATCGTCTTCGGTTTTGGCATGGTGTTGCTGCTGCACCGTGCGCGCAGCGGCCTGTGGCCGGTGCTGACGCGCTGGATCCGCGTGAAGAAGCCCGTGCGCTGCGTGGACATGGGCGCCGAACCCCTGCCCCGCAAGCCGATGCCGCCACGCGGCGAGGTCGTGCTCAAGGCCGTGGACGTGACGCGCAAGTTCGGCGGCCTGGTCGCCAACAACGCCATGAACCTGGAAATCCGGGCGGGCGAGATCCTGGCGCTGATCGGCCCCAACGGCGCCGGCAAGAGCACGATGTTCAACCAGATTTCGGGCGTGGACACGCCCACCTCGGGTCAAGTCACGCTGCTGGGCCAATCGGTGGCGGGCGTCGGCGCGCGCAAGATCGCGCGGCTGGGCCTGTCCCGCACCTTCCAGCACGTGCGCCTGCTCTCGCGCATGAGCGTGCTGGAAAACGTGGCCATCGGCGCCCACCTGCGCGGACATCGCGGCGTGCTGCCGGCCGCCTGGCGGCTGGACCGCCCCGAAGAATCCCGCCTGCTGGCCGAAGCGGCACGGCAGGTCGAACGGGTGGGGCTGGGCAAGCATTTGCATGACGAAGCTGGCTCGCTGGCGCTGGGGCAGCAACGCATCCTGGAGATCGCGCGCGCCCTGGCCTCCGACCCCTGCATCCTGCTGCTGGACGAGCCCGCGGCCGGCCTGCGCTATCAGGAAAAGTGCGAATTGGCCGAACTCTTGAAGAAGCTGCGTGCGGAAGGCATGGCCATCCTGCTGGTCGAGCACGACATGGACTTCGTGATGGGCCTGGTGGATCGCGTGGTGGTCATGGACTTCGGCGAGAAGATCGCCGAAGGGCTGCCCGCCGAGATCCAGCACAACCCCGCGGTGCTGGAAGCCTATCTGGGCGGAGTGGAATGATGACTGCGAAACTGCTGGAAGTGCGCGACCTGCGCGTCGCCTACGACAAGGTGGAAGCCGTGTCGGGCATCAGCCTGACGGTGGGCGAAGGCCAGATCGTGACCGTGATCGGGCCCAACGGCGCCGGCAAGACCACTCTCCTGTCCGCCATCATGGGCGTGCTGCCCTCGACCGGCCAGATCGTGTTCGGCGGCAAGGCCCAGGCGCACGCCGAGATCGAGGAAATGGTGGCGGCTGGCATGAACCTGGTACCCGAAAAGCGCGAGCTCTTCGCCGAAATGACGGTGGAAGACAACCTGATGCTGGGCGCGTTCCACCGCTTCCGTTGCGGCCTGCGCGACCAGGACAAGACGCTGGCCGAGGTCTATGAGCTGTTTCCCCGCCTGAAGGAGCGCCACGCCCAGTTGGCCGGCACGCTGTCCGGCGGCGAACGCCAGATGCTGGCCGTGGGCCGTGCGTTGATGGCCAAGCCACGGCTCTTGATGCTGGACGAACCCAGCCTGGGGCTGGCGCCGCGCATCGTGCGGGAAGTGTTCCGCATCGTCGCACGGCTGCGCGAGATGGGCGTGTCGATCCTGCTGATCGAACAGAACGCCCGCGCGGCCCTGCAAGTGGCCGACTACGCGTACGTGCTGGAGACCGGCACCGTCACGCTGGAAGGCCCGGCGGCGGAAGTCGCGGTGGATCCGCGTGTCGTCGAGGTGTATCTGGGGCTGGGGCACGGCGCGCCAGCGGCGGCGCCTGCCTGAGGCCCGCGCCGGCGGGGCATGCGCCTACGCGACGCCGCGCCGACGGTCGCGGCGGTAGAGCGCATATCCCACGGGCCACATCGCCGCCACCATGAAGGTCGCCGCCGGGTTCGTCAGGCGGTAGGCCTGGACGGCCGTGGGCACGCCGGAGTGCTTCAGGTGCAGCCGGAAACGCGTGTAGCGCGCGGCCGCCATGATGAATTCGCGCGGCCGGAAGCGGAAGAATTCCAGGTGGTGCTGCAGCATGTCCCAGGCCAGCAGGTAGAGGCCCTGCGCATTGTTGGCCACCGACACGGCGCCCTGGCTCAGGCCGCCCGGCGTGTCATGATAGGTGCGCACCACGCGGTTGATGAAGCGGCTGAGATAGCCCGCGCGCGCCACCGCCCACCACACCAGGCTTTCCGGCACGAAACCCGCCACATCCTCGGGAAACGGATATTTCCTGAGGATGTCGGTGCGCATACAGCCGAATTTCTCGCCTTTGATGCGATAGCGGAAATACACGTCCACCGCCGTGCTGTCGAACACGTCCTGCGGATAGCGGTCGCCGACGATCGTGCCGTCGGGGCGCGCGCACAGGCCGGTGACGGCCACATAGGAATCGCGCCGTGCGGGCGGAATGCTTTCCCAGGCGTCCTTGAAGGTAGCCAGCGCGTCGGGGGGCATTTCGTCGTCGCTGTCCAGGCCGACGATCAGTTGGCCGCGCGCTTCCCGTACGCCGCGGTTGAACGCGGTTTTCTTATGTTGGTTGTTCTGCCAGACGTAGCGGATCGGAAAATCGGCACGCGTCTGCCAATCCAGGATGGAATCGTGGGTGTTGTCGGTGGAACCATCATCCACCACCACCCATTCGAAGTCCCTGAATGTTTGCCGGGAAAGCGATTCATACACCCGGTGCAGCGTACCCGCCCGGTTGTAGGTGGGCGTCAGAACGGTGAAAAACGTTGGTGTATCGGTCATGCCTGCTATGCCCCTTTGCGATCTCCGTGACACCGCTGCGGTCTTGGTCTTAACTGTTTTCGCCTGAAGTGTAGGGGATATGCCTGCGTTAACCGATGCCGACCCATTCGAATTTGCAATCAAATCTGTCAACCCCTGCATTTTTTGACGGGTATTCGGGACCTTTAAGCGTTGGGGCGCGCGCGGGAGTGGCGTAAACTCGGGCGGCCAAATCCGGAATGCCTATGGAAGCTTCGACCGTCCAGCTCAATGACATCGCCTTGTTCGTAGAGGTTGCCAAGCGCAAGAGCTTCAGCCTGGCCGCGCGCGCGCTGGACATGCCCACGTCGACGCTCTCGCGCCGCATCAACGAACTGGAACGCGCAATCGGCTTGCGGCTGATTAACCGCAATACCCGCAGGCTGGACCTGACCGAGGCTGGGGCGGCTTATATGCGCCGCTGCCAGGGCCTGATCGACGAAGCCCGCCTGGCGCATGAGCAGTTGCTGTCGCTGTCCGGCGGCCCGTCCGGCAACCTGCGCGTGTCCATGCCCTACAGCCTGGCGATCTGGCTGCTGCCGGAAACCATCAACGATTTCACCGACCGCTATCCTGAAGTGGAGTGCGAGTTCGACCTGAGCATGATGACCGCGTCCGATGCACAAGGCACCCCGTTTGACGTGGTGCTGCGCTTTGGCCGCAACACCGACTATCCGCTGGCCGCCATCGACACGGGCAACGGCAATGGCAACGGCGCGGCCGTGGCGCGCAGCGACGGCGCGGTGGTGCAGGAACTGGTGTCGCTGAACAATTACCTGTATGCCTCCGACCGCTACCTGGAACGCTGCGGCGAACCCAAGACGCCCGCCGACCTGACGCAGCACCAATGCCTGCGCACCACCATCGACGACGCCCATTCGCACTGGACCCTGCACAACGGCACGGACAGCGAAATCGTGCCGGTCAGCGGCCATCTGGCCGCCAACAACATGAGCATTGCGGGCACGCTGGCGGGGTTGGATCTGGCCATCACGCGGATGCCCCACTGCCAGGCGCTGGACCCGATCATCAAACGCAATTCGCTGCGGCGCGTATTGCCGGGCTGGTCGGTGGACCCGATCTCGATCTACGTGATTTACCCGTCAAGCATCCAGCCGGCGAAAACGCGGGCATTCATGGATTTCATCAAGCCCAAGCTGGGGCCGGCAGTGGAGTGATGGCGCGCGGGTCGCTCGGGGGTTGCTCGGGGGTCGTTCGATCGGGCCGCGCCCAAAAGAAAAATCCCCGCACAGCTTGCGCCGTGCGGGGATTTTTTCAGATCAGGGCGTTGATTAGACGCGCTTGATCTTTTCCAGCATCTTGAAAACACCCTTGGGCGACTTGACGAACAAGCGCTTGAAAGCCTTGCCCAAGCAACGGCGTTCCAGGGTGTTACGACGCACGCGTTTGCGTTCAGCCATGTTGATTCTCCTGTTGAATTTGCGGAAAGTGGCCCGCACAACCGGAAATAGGGCTGGCGGAAAAAATTCGGATAACTTGGCATTTTAGCCTGAAATCCTTGGGCTACGCCAATTGGGGCGGAAAGACAGGGTATAGGGCAGGAATGCTATCCGTCCCCAAGATCCCGGTCCCGTCCTGACGCCGCCTAGCCCGCCAGCGATTTCATCCGTTCCAGCACCTGTTCCGCGCGCGGCAGCGGGTCGACCGCGCCATAACCCAACGTGGACAGCGCCGCCGCCGCGTTGGCGTAGCGCACGGCGTCTTCCCAGGAATCGCCCTGGCAGCGGCGCGCCAGCAGGCTGCCCGCGAAGCAATCGCCCGCCCCCGTGGCATCCACGGCGTCCACGCGCAAGGCTGCAACCGGCGTCCGGGTGCGCCCGTCGTCGATGATGGAGCCGTCCTTGCCCAGTTTCAGCACCACCACGCCCGCCGCGCCGCCGTCGCGAATCCAGTCCAGCGTGCGCTCGGGGTCGTCATTGCCGGTCAGGTGCTGCATGTCGTCCATGCTGGGCAGGAACACGTCGGCCTCGCGCATGGCTTCGCGCAGGACGGCGCGGGCGCGGTCCACCGGCCACAGCCGCAGGCGCAGGTTCGAATCCAGGCTGACCTGCGCGCCCGCGGCATGCGCGCGGGCGATGGCGGCGAACACGGTGTCGCAGGCGCTGGTGCTGATCGCCATGCTGATGCCCGACACGTGCAGGAAACGGCTGCGTTCGATCAGGCCGCTTTGCAGCAAGGCCGCGGTCATCAGGCTGGCGGCCGAGCCGCGGCGCAGATAGCTGAACGCGTGGCCGTCGGGGCCGTGCTGCACGAAATACAGCCCGGTGTGGGCGTCGTCGTCCGTCTGCACGCCCGTCGTGTCCACGCCTTCGGATTGCCATAAGTCCAGAAACTGGGCCCCGAACGCATCATTGCCCACGCGGGTCAGGTAGGCGCAGCGCGCGCCCTGGCGGGCAGCCGCGATGACCGCGTTGGACGTGTCGCCGCCAAAGCCCTGCAGATACTGCAGCTGGCCCTTGTGCGTCTGGTTCAGTTCGACCAGCGGCTCGCCCAGCGCGACGATGTCGAAATCAGCCATGGGCGGCCTCGCGGGTTCGGGTGATCTGGGCAACCAGCGCCGCCGTGTCGCGCGCGGCGAACGCGGCCTTGTCGTACAGGTTGCTGCCGATGCCCACCAGCCCGGCGCCGGCCGCAAAGTACGTGCCCATGTTGTCTTGAGTGATGCCGCCCGTGGGGCAGAAGATCGTGTCCGGGTACACGGACTTCAGTGCGGCCAGGTGCTTGGGGCCGCCCGTGTCCGCCGGGAACACCTTCACCACGTCCACGCCGGCGCGGCGGGCGGCCAGCACTTCGGTGGGCGTGAACGCACCCAGCAGGCACAGGGCATCGGCCGCGTGCGCCATGTCCACGATCTCGGTCGCTAAAGCGGGCGATACCAGGAAGTCGGCGCCGGCCACCAGCGCCTCGCGGGCCTGGGTTTCGTCCAGCACCGTGCCCACGCCCAGCAGCAGGCTGGCGCCGTGCTTGTCGCGCAGCGCACGCACCAGGTCGGTCACGCCGGGAATCGTCCAGGTCAGCTCCAGCGTGGTGCAGCCTGCCGCCACGGCGACTTCGGCGGCATAGGCGGCGGTGGCCGCGTCCGTGTAGCGCAGCACGGGCACGACCCGGGCGGCCAACAGGGCGGATAGCTTGGAGGCAATGGGAGCGGATGCGGTCATGGAATTCCTCTGGGGCGGGCGGTCAGACGCCGCCGGACGATGCCGGCAGGACGGCGAGTTTGGCCGCGGCGGCATCGCGCAGCCGCAGCAAGGGATCGATATAGGCGGCTTGCGGGTCATCGCGTCGCCGGAACAGCAAGGTGCTGACGCTGACGCCCGCCACGGGCCGGCCGGCTGCATCGCACAGCGCCACGCCGTAGCAAACGATGCCGGCTTCATTTTCCTCGTTGTCCATGGCGTAGCCGCGGGCGCGGTCCCCGTCCAGGACTGCCCGCAGGGCTGGCAGGCTGGTCACGGTGCCCGGCATGCGCGCTGGCAGCGGCAGGTCGCGCAGCAGGCGCTCGCGGGCGGCATCGTCCAGGGCGGCCAGATAGGCCTTGCCGACCGCGCTGGAGTGCAGCGCCACCGACGACCCCACACGCGACACCATGCGCACCGGGCCCGGGCTTTCCAGCTTGTCTATATAGATCATCTCCTGGCCGGCAGGCACCGCCAGGTGCACGGTTTCGCCGGTGGCGTCGCGCAGGGCCTGCAGGTCGGGCGCCAGCGCGGCGCGCAGGTCGAACTGCGACCAGGCACGGCTGGCCAGGGACATCAGGCGCGTTCCCAGTCGGTAGACGCCGCCGGTTTCGGCCACCATGCCCTGCTCGGCCAGCGCGGCCACGATGCGATAGACGGTGGGGCGCGGGTAGCCGCAACTGCGCGCAAGCGAGGCGGCCGTCGGCGGCTGGGGCGCGTCGGCCACCGCCTGCAGCACGGTCATGAACTTGGCAAACGCCGCAGCGCCCGCGACCTTGGTTTCCGACAAGAACGTCCCCAAATAGTGGCAACCAGCCTTAACTATGAACACACAGAATTCGCAAGGCAAACAGCGCGAATGTCAGACGAATCTGCGATACTGTTTATTTGTACAGCTAGTTAGCCTATTACTGTCCATATTATGGACCAGTGACTCACAATATAGGCAATTATTCCATATCGCCGCGCTCGAAACCAGCGAAGGGTTATCGCTCGGGCAGGCGGCTTCCTCAGGCTACGATACCGTCCATGAGCTCCCAAATCCGCATCGTTGGCGCACGCCAGAACAATCTCAAGAACCTGGACCTGACTATCGCCACCGGCGAATTGGTCGTTGTGACGGGCGTATCCGGGTCCGGCAAGAGTTCGCTGGCCTTCGACACGCTGTACGCCGAGGGGCAGCGGCGCTACGTGGAAACCTTCTCGCCCTATGCGCGCCAGTTCCTGGACCGCATGGACAAGCCGCAGGTGGACCGCATCGAAGGCATCCTGCCCGCCATCGCGATCGACCAGACCAACCCGGTGCGCAGTTCGCGCAGCACGGTCGGCACGATGACCGAACTGAACGACCACCTGAAGCTGCTGTTCGCGCGCGGCGCGCGGCTGTACTGCCGCGGCTGCGGCAAGGTGGTGCGCCGCGACACGCCGGACTCCATCTACCATTCGCTGGCCGAACGCGCCGCCGTGGCGGGGGATCCGCGTCTGGTCGTGACCTTCCCCATCGCCGTGCCCGCCAACTTCACCGAAGACGAAGTGCGCGGCTTTCTTGAGCAGCAGGGCTACACCCGCGTGCACGCCGAGGAAACCGCCGTGCCGCGCGCCACCGCCGCGGCCAAGGGCGGTAAAGCCGCCAAAGGCGCCAAGAAGGGCAAGGCCGCGAAGGACGCCGGCGAAGAACGCCGCATCCTGCACGTCATCCAGGACCGGTTCCGTTTTGCGGGCACCGAACGTGAACGCGTGATGGAAGCGCTGGACACCGCGCTGCGCATGGGCGCCGGACACCTGGCCGTCTACGTGATGGACGCCGAAGGCGGCGACGCGGAAATCTGGAAATACAGCGACCGCCTGCATTGCGCCGACTGCAACATCGAATACACCGACCCGCTGCCCAGCAGCTTCTCGTTCAATTCGCCGCTGGGCGCCTGCGAATCCTGCCGCGGCTTCGGCCGCGTGATCGGCATCGATTTCGGCCTGGTCATCCCGGACGAGAACAAGACCCTGCTGGAAGGCGCGATCAAGCCGTGGACCACGCCGTCCTATAAGGAATGCCAGGACGAACTGCAGAAGTACGCGCCGCGCGCGGGCGTGCCGCTGGGTGTGCCCTGGAAGGCGATGAGCGAAGAGCACAAGCGCTGGGTGCTCTACGGTACCCCCGACTGGAAGGGCGGCAACGACGCCTGGAAGCACCAGTGGTACGGCGTGCAGCGCTTTTTCGACTGGCTCGAAACCAAGTCCTACAAGATGCACGTGCGCGTGTTGCTGTCGAAGTACCGCAGCTACACGCCCTGCCCCACCTGCAACGGCGCTCGCCTCAAACCCGACGCGCTGCTGTGGCGCCTGGGCACCAAGGAAGAAGCCGACACGGTGCTGCCGCCGGAAGACGGCCGCTACCAGCGCTTCATGCCGGTCGGCGCCAACTGGACGCGCGACCAGCTGAACCACCTGGGCGGCCTGTCGATCCATGACGTGATGCTGCTGCCCATCGAGCGGGTTCGGCGCTTTTTCGACGAGCTGTCGTTTTCGGGCGCGCTGGACGCGGCCACCGACCTGCTCATGACCGAAGTGCGCGCGCGCCTGAAGTTCCTGTGCGACGTGGGCCTGGGCTACCTGACGCTGGACCGCCAGAGCCGCACGCTGTCGGGCGGCGAAGTCCAGCGGATCAATCTGACGACCGCGCTGGGCACCTCGCTGGTGAACACGCTGTTCGTGCTGGACGAGCCGTCCATCGGCCTGCACCCGCGCGACATGCACCGCGTGGTCGAAGTCATGCACCGGCTGCGCAACGCCGGCAACACGCTGGTGGTCGTGGAACACGATCCGCAGGTCATGGTGGCCGCGGACCGCATCATCGACATCGGCCCGGGCCCCGGCGAACGCGGCGGCTACATCGTTTTCGACGGATCGCCCAAGCAGCTGCGCGCCGCCGACACCCTGACGGGCAATTACCTGGGTGGGCGCCAACGCGTGGAAGCACCGCGGCCGATGCCGGTCGCCAAGAACACGCCGCGGCTGCTGCTGGAAGGCGTCAACGCGCACAACCTGAAGAATGTCTCGGTGGAGTTGCCGCTGGGCCGGCTGGTCTGCGTGACCGGCGTGTCCGGTTCGGGCAAGTCCACGCTGGTGCAGGACGTGCTGTATCCCGCCCTGCTCAAGCAAAAGGGCAAGCCGTCGGAAGCGCCCGGAGCGTTTGACCGCCTGTTGGGCGCCGAGCAGATCGCCGACGTCGTCATGGTGGACCAGACGCCCATCGGCAAGACGGCCCGCTCCAACCCCGCCAGCTATGTGGGCGCGTTCGACGCCATCCGCAAGCTGTTCGCCCAGGCCCCGCTGGCGCGCGAACGCGCCTACACGGCCGGCACGTTCAGCTTCAACGGCGGCGACGGCCGCTGCCCGACCTGCGGCGGCACCGGCTTCGAGCACGTGGAAATGCAGTTCTTGTCCGACGTGTACCTGCGCTGCCCCGATTGCGACGGCAAGCGCTTCCGCCCCGAAGTGCTGGAAGTGCGTGTCGAGCACCTGGGCAAGAGCGCGTCCATCGACGAAGTGCTGGCCATGACGGTCAGCGAAGCGCTGGACTTCTTCAAGGGTCTGCGCGACGTGCAGACGGGCCTGGCGCCGCTGGCCGACGTGGGCCTGGAATACGTGCGGCTGGGGCAACCCGTGCCGACGCTGTCGGGCGGTGAGGCGCAACGCTTGAAGCTGGCCGGCCACCTGGCCGAAGCCGCGCGCAGCGGCATCTCTACCGCCAAGGTCGCCAAGAAGGGCAGCCTGTTCCTGTTCGACGAGCCCACCACCGGCCTGCACTTCGACGACGTCGCGCGCCTGATGCGCGCCTTCCGCAAGCTGCTGGCCGCGGGCCACACCCTGCTGGTCATCGAGCACAACCTGGACGTGATCCGCGCGGCCGACTGGCTGATCGACCTGGGCCCGGAAGGCGGCGACGCCGGCGGCCTGGTGCTTGGCGTGGGCACGCCTCAGGACCTGATGGACAACCCCAAGTCCCACACCGGCGCCGCGCTGCGCGACTACGAAGTCAGCATCCTGCCGGCCGACGTGGTCGTGACCAGCGACGCCGACGCGCAAGAAGTCGAGCAGGCCGGCCTGACGGCCCGCATCGCCGAACCCGCCGCGACGTATGGCCAAGCCAACGGCGCCGGTGAAGGCACGCCGCTGCAATCCGTGATGCGTGCGCGCCGCCAGGGCAACATGGCGATCGAAATCCGCAACGCGCGCGAACACAATCTGAAGAACATCAGCGTCGAGATCCCGCACGACAAGTTCACCGTGATCACCGGCGTGTCCGGCTCGGGCAAGTCCACGCTGGCCTTCGACATCCTGTTCAACGAAGGCCAGCGCCGCTACCTGGAGTCGCTGAACGCCTACGCGCGCGCCATCGTGCAACCGGCGGGCAAGCCGGACGTGGACGCCATCTTCGGCATCCCGCCCACCGTCGCCATCGAACAGCGCACCAGCCGCGGGGGCCGCAAGTCCACCGTGGCCACGATGACGGAAATCCACCATTTCCTGCGCCTGCTCTATGTGAAGCTGGGCACGCAGTACTGCCCGGACTGCAACGTGGCCGTCGAACCGCAGAACACGGACCAGATCGTGGCCCGCCTGCTGCGCGACCACAAGGGCGAGCACATCGGCCTGCTGGCTCCGCTGGTCACCGCCCGCAAGGGCTATTACACGGACCTGGCCAAGTGGGCCGGTTCCAAGGGCCATACGCATCTGCGCGTGGACGGCGAGTTCATCCCCGTGGCCCCGTGGCCGCGCCTGGACCGCTATAAGGAACACACCATCGAACTGCCCGTGGCGGACGTGGTGGTCGACCCGGCCAACGAGGCTGACCTGCGCGCCGCGGTCAAGAGCGCGCTGGAAAACGGCCAGGGCGTGATGTCGGTAGTGTGGCCGGTGAGCAAGCTGCACGAAGCGTTGAACAGCGAATTGCAGCAGCAGCATTTCTCGGTCAAGCGCGCGTGCCCGTCTTGCGGCACCAGCTTCCCCGAACCCGATCCGCGCCTGTTCTCGTACAACTCCAAGCACGGCTGGTGCACGGGCTGCTTCGGCACGGGCCTGCAATTGCAAGGCTTCGACGAAGAGCAGACCGGCGAGGAAACCGCCTGGAACGCCTGGTATGAAGGCGAGGCCAAGGCCTGCACGCAATGCGACGGGCAGCGCCTGAACCGCGTGGCGCGCGCCGTGCGCTGGCGCGACAAATCCATCGCAGAACTGGCTTCGCTGCCCGTGTCGGATGCGCACACGTTCTTCACCGGACTGGTGGCGCGCGGCCGCGAAGGCGAGATCGCCCGCGACATCCTCACGGAAATCCGTGGACGCTTGAACTTCATGCAGGAAGTCGGGCTGAACTACCTGGCGCTGGACCGCGCCGCCCCGACGCTGTCAGGCGGCGAGGCGCAGCGCATCCGGCTGGCCGCGCAGTTGGGCTCCAACCTGCAGGGCGTCTGCTACGTGCTGGACGAGCCCACCATCGGCCTGCATCCGCGCGACAACCGCATCCTGCTGAACGCGCTGGCCCGCCTGGAAGAAAACGGCAACACGCTGGTGGTGGTGGAGCATGACGAAGACACGATCCGCCGCGCCTCGCACGTGATCGACATCGGGCCGGGCGCGGGCATCCGCGGCGGCCGCGTGGTCGCGGAAGGCTCCGTGCAGGACCTGATGGATGCGCCGGAATCCGTCACCGGGCGTTATCTGAAAACACCGCTGCAACACCCGCTGCAAGGGCGCCGCGCGGTCGAGGCCGACACGCCGATGATCGAGATCCGCGGCGCGCGCTTGCACAACCTGCGCAGCGTGGACGCCAAGATCCCGGTGGGCCGACTGAGCGTCGTGACGGGCGTATCCGGTTCCGGCAAGTCCACCCTGGCGCGCGAAGTGCTGCTGGACAACCTGAGCCAGGCCGTCTCGCAAGGCAAGTCGCCGGGCTGGGCGGGCTGCGAAAGCATCAAGGGCTGGGAAGCCATCGACCGCGTGCTGGAAGTGGACCAGACGCCTATCGGCAAGACACCGCGCTCGTGCCCGGCCACCTATGTGGGCTTCTGGGACGACGTGCGCAAGCAGTTTGCCGATACCCGCGAAGCCCGCATGCGCGGCTGGACGGCGGCGCGGTTCTCGTTCAATACCGGCGACGGCCGCTGCCCGGTCTGCGAAGGCCAGGGCATGCGCACCATCGAAATGAACTTCCTGCCGGACGTGAAGGTGCCGTGCGACGCCTGCAACGGCGCGCGCTTCAACAGCGACACGCTCAGCATCCAGATGCGCGGCAAGAATGCCGGCGAACTGCTGTCCATGGAAGTGGACGACGCTATCGGCTACTTTGCGGCGCACCCGAAGATCCACCGCCCGCTGCAGCTGATGCAGGACGTGGGACTGGGCTACCTGACCTTGGGCCAGCCGTCGCCCACCCTGTCGGGCGGCGAGGCGCAGCGCATCAAGTTGGTGACCGAACTGTCCAAGGCGCGCCTGACCGACGGCTTGATCAAGACCGGCCGCGCCTCGCGCATTCCGCACACGCTGTACGTGCTGGATGAACCGACGGTGGGCTTGTCGATGGCCGACGTGGAAAAACTGATTCATGTGCTGCACCGCCTGGTAGAAGCGGGCAACACGGTGGTCGTGATCGAGCATAATCTGGACGTCATCGCCGAAGCCGACTGGCTGCTGGACCTGGGCCCCGAAGGCGGCACGGGCGGCGGCCAGCTGGTTGCCGAAGGCTCGCCGGAACATGTGATGACCTTGGCCGACCACTCCCACACCGGACGCGTCCTCACGGAATTCCTGGCACATCAACCGCAGTAATACGCATGGAATGTCGTTTTGAAGACCGGCTGGCCGGCCGCGCGCTGCGCTTCGAGGGCTTTTGCTCCCGGATCGAAGCGCGCGCCGCGGCCGACGTCGCTCCCGCGCTGGCGGCCATCGAGGCCGCGCGGCGGGAGGGGCGATGGATCGCCCTGTTGCTGGATTACGAATTGGGCGAATGGCTGTTGCCCGAGGCCACCCTGGCCGCGCCCGCCGGCCCCTGGACGCCCCCGCGCGACGACGGACGCCCGCGCCTGACGGCGCTGGTGTTCGATCGCAAGATCGACGAGGTCCCGTGGGACGCGCCCGACGCCGGCAGCGCTCCAGCGTCCATCAGCCTGCCTGCGCCGCGCATGACCGAAGCAGACTACGTGCGCCAGATCGACGCCATCCGCGGGCTGATCCGCGACGGCGAGCTCTATCAGGTCAATTTCACGCAAGCGCTGGATCTGCAGTACCAGGGTGATCCGGCCACGCTCTACCGCCGCATCGCCGCCCGCAATCCGGTGGCCCACGGCGCCTTCATCCAGGACGGCGACCGCACGGTGCTGTCTTTTTCCCCCGAGCTCTTTGTGCGGCGTGAAGGTCCGCGACTGACGACCCGCCCCATGAAAGGCACGGCCCCGCGCCACGCCGATCCCGTCGAAGACGCGCGCCTGGGCCAGGAATTGCTGGCCAGCGAAAAAAACCGCGCCGAGAACCTGATGATCGTGGACCTGCTGCGCAACGACCTGGGCCGGCTGGCCCAGCCGGGTTCGGTCAAGGTCGATGCGCTGTTCTCGCTGGAACGCTACCCCACGGTCTGGACCATGACGTCCACCGTCTCGGCGCTGGCGCCGGAGGCCACGCTGCAAGACGTGCTTCACGCCCTGTTCCCTTGCGGTTCGATTACGGGCGCCCCCAAGGTGGCCGCCATGCGCCGCATCCGCCAGATGGAAACCGCGCCGCGCGGGCTGTACTGCGGCAGCGTGGGCTGGCTGGCGCCGGACGGTGATTTCTCGTTGAACGTGGCGATCCGCACCCTGGTGCTGGACCCCGCCGGCCACGGCGTCTACAGCGTGGGCGGCGGCATCGTGCACGACTCGAACCCCGCGGAGGAATGGCAGGAATGCCATTGGAAGGCCCGGATTTTGCGCGCCTGACGATATAACCGTAGGATGGCGGCAGCGGGAGTAGCATAGAGCGCGGCCCCGCCCGCCTTGTCCCAGGAGAGTCCCATGCAACCCGAATTGATCGAGACCATCCTGGTCGATGCCGAACAACGCGTACCTCTGCTGGCCCGCCACCTGCAGCGCCTGGAGGCGTCCTGCAAGGCGCTGGGCTATGTCTGGGGCGGACGGTCGGTGGAAGGCGACATCATGATCGCCGCGATGGGGCTCGTCACCCCCGGCCCGCATCGCCTGCGCCTGCTGGTGGCCCGCGACGGCTCCCGCCATATCCAGACCGCCCGGCTGCCGCCGCTGCCCGCCATTCAGGAGGTGATGCTGGCGCCCGAGGCGCTGCGTTCCTCGGAACCGCTGCTGCGCTACAAGACCACGCACCGCCCCTGGTACACCAAGACGATCGAATGGCTGCCCGCGCACCCGCATATCTTCGACCTGCTGTACCTGAACGAACGCGGCGAGCTGTGCGAAGGCAGCCGCAGCAACGTGTACCTGCGCATGGACGGCCATTGGTACACCCCGCCGGTCGATAGCGGCTGCCTGCCCGGTGTGCAACGCGGCGAACTGCTGGACACGGGCAACGTCCGCGAACGCGTGCTGACGCTGGCCGATCTGCACGCCGCCGACGAGATCCGCCTGTCCAATGCCCTGCGCGGCTGGTTCACGGTCACGCTGCGGGAAGCCTGAGCCCGCCTGCCAAGGGCATGCGCCGATTGCCAAACCGGCGCCGCTGAATAATAATTGATACTCATTCTTATTGACGTCATGTCAGCGGTTCCATCGTGTCCTCCCCCCGCCTTGCGGCATCCGCCCGCATCGAGTCCCTGTACTGCGACCATCACGGCTGGCTGCAGGAATGGTTGCGGCGGCGCCTGGGCAACGCGTTCGACGCGGCCGACATCGCGCACGACACGTTCGTGCGCCTGTTCCGCAACCAGGAACCGATACGCGAACCGCGCGCATTCCTGACCACGATCGCCCACGGGCTGGTCGTGAACCACTGGCGGCGCCAGGACCTGGAACGCGCCTACCACGACACGCTGGCCACCGTCGCAGACACTCACCTGCCCTCGCCCGAAGATCGCGCGCTGCTGATGGACGCCCTGTGCGAACTGGACGCGCTGCTGAACCAGCTGAATCCCAAGGCCCGCACCGCCTTTCTGCTGGCCCATCTGGAAGGCCTCACTTATATCGAGATCGCTGAGCAGCTGCAGGTGTCCGAGCGCATGGTGAAGAAGTACATGGCGCAGGCGATGCTGCAGTGCCTGACCTCAAGCCTGGCGCCGGCGCCGGTCGCGCCATGATGCCCGCCCGCGGCGCCTCTCCCAGCTTCAAGGTCTTGCAGGAAGCCGCCGAATGGTTTGCGGTGTTGCGGGCCCCGGCGGTGCCCGCCGATGAGCGGTTGCGCTGGCGGCAATGGCACGATGCGGACCCCGCCCATCAGCTGGCCTGGAGCCAGGTCGAGGCCATCAGCGGCAAATTCCTGAACGTGCCCGGCGGCGACAAGCCGATGGCGCACCGCTTGCTGGATGCCGCGGCGGCCAAGCGCGCCCAGCGCCGGCGCGCCATGAAGATGCTGACCCTGCTGTGCGGCACCGCCCTGGGCGTCTGGGCTTCCGCACGGACCGCCCCGTGGCGCGTCTGGACGGCCGAACATGCCACCGGCCTGGGCGAACAGCGCCAAATCCGGCTGGCCGACGGCGCCAGCCTGTGGCTGAACACGGATAGCGCAATCGACGTCGACTACCGTGCGGACCTGCGGCGCATCCACCTGATCGCGGGCGAGATCCTGATCGACACCGCGCCCGACATCCAGTCGCCCGCCCGCCCCTTCGTGGTCGACACCGCCGAGGCGCGGCTGCGGGCCTTGGGCACTCGCTACAGCGTCTACCAGGAAGACGGCGCCAGCGTCGTCGCGGTGTTTGACGGCGCGGTAAGCGTCGAGCCATTGCAGGCAGGCGCGCGCCCCCTCTTGCTGCACGCCGGTCAGCAGTCCCGCGTTACCCGCACCGGCGCCGACGCGCCGGTGCCCGCCGACGAGGCCCGCCGCTCGTGGTCCAACGGGCTGATCGTCGCCGAGAACATGCGCCTGGGCGATTTCATCGCCGAGCTGTCGCGTTACCGGCGCGGCTATCTGGGGTGTGCGCCGGAAGTGGCCGACCTGCGGATCGTCGGCGCCTATGCCGTGGGCGACACGGACCGCGTACTGGCCGCGCTGGCGGCCACGCTGCCGGTGCGCGTGCGGGCCACCATGCCCTGGTGGGTGGTCGTGGTTCCGAAGTAATTCACGCCGGGCGCAACTATTTTCAGGCGGAGGTTCCCTTTTCGATGCCCGTGTTTGGCATACGGGGTGAAGACCGACTTCTCTCCCTATCGACAAGGCCCCGCCATGCATCCGTCACCCCCCATCCGCCGCACCGTCCTGTCGCTGGCAATCCGTTCCAGCTTGCTAGGCATCGCCCTGGCCACCGCCGTGCCGGCAATGGCGCAGTCCGTGCAATCCGCGCCGGCCGAGCGCGACTACGACATCGCGCCCGGTGCGCTCAGCCGGGTCCTGACGCAGTTCGCGGCGCAGGCTGGCATCCAGATGTCGGTCGAAGCGTCGCTGACCGCCGGCCGCGACAGCCCCGGCCTGCGCGGCAGGCAATCGGTGCAAGGCGGCCTGAACGCGCTGCTGGCAGGAACGGGGCTGGAAGCCGTCAACCGCGGCGGCGGCGAATACACCTTGCGCGCCAGCCTCACGCCCGGCGTGACGACCTTGCCCAGCGTCACCGTCACCGGGTCGGCCACCGCCGCCCTGCAACAGGACGGGCTGGCCAGCGACGGTTACCGCTCGGGGACCTTGTCTTCCGTCGGCGCGCTGGGCGGCATGGATTGGCAGCACACGCCCTACGCCTTCAACGTCGTGTCGCGGGAACTGCTGCAGAACGTGCAGGCGCAGTCCCCGGACGACGTCTACAAGATCAGTCCGTCCACCCTGTCGCAGACGCCGCAGATCAGCGGATGGGCGCCGATGGTGAAGATCCGTGGCTTCAACAGCTACGACCGGGCCGAAGATGGCTTGCGCCGTTCGTACGGCTTTGCCGCGTCGCTGGAAGACAAAGAGCGGGTCGAAATCCTGAACGGCTTGTCGGGATTCCTGTTTGGCGCCGCCTCGCCCGGCGGCATGGTGAACTACGTCAACAAGCGCCCCACGGCAGAGCGGCTGAACAGCATCACGGTAGGCAACTACGGCGGTAGCCAGTACTACGTGCACGGCGACTTCGGCGGCCCCGTCGACAGCAACGGCAAGGTCGGCTATCGCGTCAACCTGGTGCGCCAGGACGGCGACACCGCGGTGGACGACCAGAAGATCGACCGCACGCTGGCCAGCGCGGCACTGGACTTCAACATCACCGATCGCTTCAAGCTTGAGCTGGGCGCGTCCTATGGCGACTACAAGATGCAGGCGCCTTCGTCCTACTGGTTCTTCCGGGAAGGCGCGCCTCGCCCGAACCTGGACACCAGCAAGAACTGGAGCCAACCGTGGATCCGCGACGAGACCGAAACCCGCAAATGGATGGCTCGCGCCACCTATGAGGCCAGCGACAACCTGACGCTGCGCGTGGCGCACATCCGCGAATATCAAGACAGGCCCGTGCAATACCACACCATGAACTCGGTGCGCGGACCCGGTGAGTATTTCCAGTTACGCCAGAAGGTGGGCCCGACCCGCACCGAGTCGGAATCATGGCAAGCGTTGGCGGACATCTCGTTCGGCACCGGCCCCGTCGCCCACAAGATCACGATGGGCTATTACGGCTACACGGACAGGCAATGGCAGACCAACTACTTCCCCAGCACCGGGTATCTGGGCCCCTACGGGCTGGATTCGCCTACGCATGTCGCGGAGCCGGTTTGGCCGTCCACGCCGTCCAAGGCGATGTACTTCTCCAGTCGCGTCCGCAACGACAACTTCATGATTGGCGACCTGATCCGGTTCAATGAACAGTGGTCGGCGCTGGTCGGCATCAACCGCAGCACGATCCAGACCATCGACCGCGATGCAAATGGCAACGCCACCCAGCCGGACTACGATCGGGGCCGGAACTCGCCCAACGCGTCCCTGATCTTTACTCCCGCGCCATGGCTGACGACGTATGCGACCTATATCGAAGGCCTGGAGCAAGGAGGCATCGCGCCAGAGGAGGCCGTCAACCGGCTGCAGACCATGCCGCCGATGCAAAGCAAGCAAAAGGAGCTGGGCATCAAGGCCGAACTGGGTGGCGTGCTGGTCAGCGGCGCGTTGTTCGATATCGAGAAATCCTACGAATTCACCAACAGCGCAAATGTCTACGCGCAAGACGGTATTCAGCGCCACCGCGGCGGCGAAGTGTCGGCCGTGGGCAAGGTGACCGAAGGATGGACCATTATGGGCGGCGCCACCTTGCTGCATGCGCGCGTCGAAGGAGGCGCCAACGACGGCCAGGTTCCCATAAACGTCCCGAAATTCATGGCAAAACTTTATTCCGAATATGCACTGCCTTTCGCGCCGGGGCTCAGCGTCACCGGTGGGGTCTACCATGTGGGCAAGCAATGGGCGACGGCCACCAACACCAGCCGCTTGCCTTCCTACACCACCTTCGACTTGGGGCTGCGTTACGCAGCCAAGGTGTCGGGCCGCCCGTTGACGCTGCGCTTGAACGTCAACAACCTGACAGGCAAAGACTACTGGCTCAACAGCTATTACCTGGGCAGTCCCCGCAGCGTCGCGCTGTCCGCCCAAGTCCAGTTCTGACCGCCCCTCAATCCGCGAACTCGTCCACCACCACTTGCCGCAACCACTGGTTGGCGGGTTCGCGGTGGCTGCGGGCGTGCCAGAACACGTTGATGACGGACGCCGGGATCTTTACCGGACAGGGCGCCGTCGCCAGGCCGAAAGGCTGACAGGCGCAGTCGGCGAATCGCTGCGGCACCACCGCGATCATGTCCGTGGCGGCCAGCACCGGCCCCACCGCCATGAAATGCGGCACCGTCAGCCGCAGGCGGCGGCGGATGCCGGCATGTTCGATCACCTCGTCCACCACGCCGTGGCCGGTGCCTTCGGACACGATGGCCACGTGTTCGGCCGCCCGGAACTGCCGCGCCGTTACGCCTGAGCGCGCCAGCGGATGGTCGCGCCGGAAGATGCACACGTAGGGCTGGCTGAACAGCTTGCGCTGGAAGAAGCCGCTTTTCAGGCCCGGCAGGAAACCCATGGCCAGGTCGATGCGGCCACGCTCCATCTCGTCTTTCACGTCGATCGACGTCGTGCGCACCGTCCGGATCGTGACGCCGGGCGCCGCGCCATCCAGCGCCCGCATCAAACGCGGCAGGAAATAGGTTTCGCCTACGTCGTTCACGCCGATCACGAATGCCCGTTCGCTGCGCGCGGGATCGAAGCGCGCCCGCGCGTTCAACGTGCTGTGCAGCGCGCCCAGGGCGTCGGCAATGGGCTGGGCCAGCGATTCCGCATAGGGCGTGGGCACCATGCCGCGCGACGTGCGCAGGAACAACTCGTCGCCCAGCAGCTTGCGCAGCCGGCCCAGCGCATTGCTGACGCCGGGTTGCGAAATGCCCAGGCTCTGGGCCACGGCGGACACCCGGCCGTGCTTCTGCAGTTCATTGAAGACGACCAGCAAATTCAGGTCCACGTCTTTCAGGTTCATGCGCTTGTCTCCACCAGTATTGATTTTGGTGATCTGTCTTATCAAGCAGATTCTATTTATTTATTCGGCAGTCTGCCCGATCATGAGGCGACAACTGCCCGCGCCGATGCCGCGCGGGTCCTGCCCCGCCCCAGCGGCGCAGATGAACAATGGAGACAAGCCATGCAATCCGCCACGCCCTGTAGACCGGGCGGCCACCCCGGAGGCCGCCCATGAACGCCCCCGACCAGCCGCTCACCTTCGTTCCGCCCTGGCAGGGCGACGGATCCCACCGTATCCCCTTCGGCGTCTACACCGATGCCGCGCTGCACCAGCGCGAACTGGAGCGCTTCTTCTACCGCTCGCACTGGAGCTACGTGGGCCTGGAGGCCGAAATCCCCAACCCGGGCGACTTCAAGCGCACTGCGGTGGGCGAAAGGTCCGTCATCCTGCTGCGCGATAACGACGGGCAAGTGCGCGTCGTGGAAAACGTGTGCGCCCACCGCGGCGTGCAGTTCTGCCGCGAACGCGCCGGCAACCGGAGCGAATTTGTCTGCCCCTACCACCAGTGGAATTACGACCTGCAGGGCAACCTGATCGGCGTGCCCTTCCGGCGTGGCGTGAAGCAGGACGGCAAGGTGAACGGCGGCATGCCGCCCGATTTCAAGCCTGAAGAACACAGCCTGACCAAGCTGGCCGTGGCTTGCCGCAACGGCGTGGTCTTCGCCTCGTTCGACCACACCGTGGAATCGCTGGAAGACTACCTGGGCCCGGACATCCTGCACTACTTCGACCGCGTCTTCGACGGCCGCGAACTGGTGATCCACGGCTACAGCCGCCAGCGCATTCCGGGCAACTGGAAACTGATGCAGGAGAACATCAAAGACCCCTACCACCCGGGCCTCTTGCATACCTGGTTCGTCACCTTCGGGCTCTGGCGCGCGGACAACCGGTCGGAACTGAAGATGGACCGCCATTTCCGCCACGCCGCCATGATTTCCACGCGCGGCCAGGGCGGCAAAGGCAGCGTCACCAGTGGCGTGTCCAGCTTCAAGGAGCAGATGTCGCTGAACGATGACCGCTTTCTGGACATCGTGCAGGAGCCGTGGTGGAACGGCCCCACCGCCGTGCTGATGACGCTGTTCCCCAGCGTCATCATCCAGCAGCAGGTGAATTCGCTGTCCACTCGCCACATCCAGCCCGTGGGCCACGACGCCTTCGATTTCGTCTGGACCCACTTCGGCTTTGCCGACGATACGCCCGAGATGACACGCCGGCGCCTGCGCCAGGCCAATCTGTTCGGCCCGGCCGGCTTCGTGTCGGCCGACGACGGCGAAGTCATCGAATTCTCGCAAGCGGGTTTTCAACAGAAGCCGTGGCACCGCAGCGTGGCGGAACTGGGCGGCAAGACCGCCGAGAACACCGACCACATGGTGACCGAAACGCTGATCCGCGGCATGTACGCGTATTGGCGCCGCGTGATGGAGGCATGACGATGCTGGACTTTCCGCTCTACTACCAGCTGACCCGCCTGTACGCCGACTACGCCGCCGCGCTGGACGCCGAAGAATGGGAGAAATGGCCGGACTTTTTCCTGGAAGACTGCACCTACAAGGTGCTGCCCCGCGAAAACCACGAGCGCGGCTATCCGCTGGCGACCATGGCGTTCGAAAGCCGCGGCATGCTGAAGGACCGCATCTACGGCGCCACCGACACGATCTTCCACGACCCGTACTACCAGCGCCACGTCGTGGGCGCGCCACGCGTGCTGTCGGCCGACGGCGACCGCATCGAATCCGAGGCCAGCTACGCGGTGTTCCGCACCAAGCCCAACCAGTTGACGACGGTCTTCAACGTGGGACGCTATCTGGACGTGGTGCGCCAGACGTCCGACGGCCTGAAGTTCGAATCGCGGCTGTGCATCTTCGACAGCGAACTGATCCCGAATTCGCTCATCTATCCCATCTGACCAGGACAATCGCTATGAGTACGCAATGGATCAAGGCCATCGCGCGGGCCGACGTGCCGGAAGAAGACGTCATCGCCGTGCTGGCGGGCGACCGCGAGATCGCGCTATACGGTGTCGACGGCGAGGTCTACGCCACCGCCAACCTCTGTACGCACGGCAACGCCCGGCTGTGCGATGGTTTCCTGGAAGGCCACGAGATCGAGTGCCCGCTACACCAGGGCCGTTTCGACGTGCGCGACGGCCGGGCGTTGTGTTCCCCCTTGCGGGAAAACGTGGCGACCTACCCCGTCAGGATCGAGGACGGGATGGTGTTCGTGGCGCTGTAAGGCGAAGGCCGGGCGGCCGGAGGGCGGCCGGTACGCCGTGACGCGGCCACCGGCCGGCGTTCAGATCGCCAGCCGCAGCGCCTCGTTGGCAGCCGCCATGCCCATGGCGGCCGTCACGGTCACAACCGAACCGTAGCCCGCGCACGACAGCCCTTGGGGCGCGATGTTCTGGCCCGAGGCGCCCACGTCGTCCTCGCCCTCGACGGGGCGGGTCCAGGCGTCAGGCAGGATGGCGGGCTGGTCGAACCACAGCGCGTGGATACCCATCTTGGGCACGCGCTTGAGCGCCTTGCCGTTCTGGTCTGAGGCGCGCGGAAAGCCGTGCTCCTTGCGCAATTTGTTGCGCAGCTTGGCCAGCAAGGCATCGTTCACCGCAGCCGACAAGTCCCCTGCCCGCAACGCCAGCGGATCCGTCTTGCCACCCGCGCCGCCGCACAGCAGCATCGGGACGCCCAGCGCGCGGGCATGCAGAATCATGGCGATCTTGGCCGTGGCCTGGTCGGTGCAATCGATGATGACGGTATAAGGCCCGGGCAGGACGTCGGCGACGTTCTCGGGCGACACGAAATCATCCACCCGCGTAAGCCGGCATTCCGGATTGATCGCCAGCACCCGCTCGGCCATGGCATCCACCTTGGATTGCCCCAGCGTGGACGAGAGCGCATGGATCTGCCGATTGACGTTGGATTCGGCGATGTGGTCCAGGTCAATGAGCGTCAATGCCCCAACACCGCAGCGCGCCAGCGCCTCGACGGTCCAGGAACCGACGCCACCCAGGCCTGCGACCGCAACGTGAGCGTTTTGCAGGCGCGCGGGGGCTTGAGGGCCATAGAGACGGGACAGGCCGCCGAAGCGGCGGTCAAGGTCGGCGGGGGGGATCGGGTGATCGGGGGAGTTCATGGGGGGTATTTTATAGGGCGGGGCGTTGTCAGTGTTTAGGGGCCGGCGTTGTGCTTCGTAGGTCGCCCATCGCCGCGGCTGGCGGGCGGGCGCGCGCCCACGATTGCGGTCCGGAGCCTTCGCTCCGGACTGTCCCCGTCGTCATCTTCGTTGCGGCCTACGGCCGCTGCCTTCAGATTCCCTCGGGCGCATCAAGGTTGCGCGCCCGCACGCCAACCGCAACGACGGGCTGCCGCCGTCTTGGGTCTGTGCGCTGCCAGACCTGTATGCAATGGCGAGTCTTGCGCTGCCCGCCAAATTGCGGCCGCGCGGGCGGCCACAATTGGCATACACGTCGATTGACGTCGTCGCGCAGGTCGCTTGCGCGGTTGCCGGGGTTGCGATCATTTTCGACCGCCACATTGACGCGAAAATCCGCGGGTACACGCGAAGCGGCATCCCCCCAACGCAAGACGCCGAGAAAGCCCCAAAAGGCCGCCCGCGCGGCCGGCCTGGGGCGAGGTCCGTAAGATCTTTCACCACCCACCCATCGCGGAAGGGAACCCCAAGCAAACCATCCTCCCCGACTGACGTCAGATTTCAATTAGCAGAGCCCGGCGTGGCGGTGGGGCGGGGTGCGCGGGGAGTCGATGCGCCCGAGGGAATCTGAAGGGAGGGCCGCAGGCCTGGACGAAGATGACGACGGGGCTAGTCCGGAGCGAAGGCTCCGGACCGCAATCGTTGACCCGCGCGCCCCGGCCCACCGCCACGCCGGGCGTCTAAAGAACCTCAAACATCACGCAACGAGACAACCGCCGACACCCAACGCCGATATCAACGAACCACAACATCATCCCCGCCAAGCGCCCGATAAACCGTCACCTGGTTCACCAAGCGATTCAACCCGTTCTCGTCTCGCGCGATCTCCGCCGTCCGGCGCTTCTCCTGCGCGTCCAGCCAGTCCTTCAACGACACGGCCCCGGCGCGGTAGCGCACTTCGTACAGGCGTTCCGCGTCACGCGCCGCCCGTAACGACACCGCCAACTGCTCCGCCTGCAACGCCAGTTGCGTCCGGTTCGACAGCGCATTCTCCACGTCTGCCATCGCCTGATACAGCGACTGCCGGAAGTTGACGACGCGTTCTTCGTAGTCCGCCTTGGAAATCTTGATGTTCAGCTGCATCTGCGTCCATTGCAGGAACGGCAGCGTCAAGCCCACCCCCAGGGACGCGACGGGGTTTTGCAGGATGTTCGATAGCGTGGGGCTGGCGCTGCCCACGGCGCCCGTCAGTGTGACGGGGGGGTAGAAACTGGCGCGCGTAGCGTCGACCGTGGCCAGCGCTTCACGCAAGCGCAGTTCCGCTGCGCGCAGGTCCGGGCGGCGACCCAGCAGGTCGGCGGGGACGCCGGCGCGTGCTTCGGGCAGCGGGTACTGCGGCAGCCGGGCCGGGTCGGCCATGCTGCGGTCGGGCGGGCCGTCGAACAGAATGGTCAGCGCATTCGTGTATTCCACGCGCTGCTGCACCAGCAAGGTATGCGCCGCCTGCTGGCTGGCCACGGTCTGCTCGGCTTCCGCCAGTTCCAGGGCCGATGCGCCGCCCGCGGCGTACTGCGCGCGCACCAGGTCCTGCGTGCGGCGGGCGTAGGCGATGCTTTCTTCGCTGCTGGCGATGCGCTGGTTGATGAAGGCCGTCTGCCAGTACAGCGTGGCCGTGGTGCCCACCAGGGACAGGGCCGAGGACTGGCGGTCCTGCTCGGTGGCCAGCGCCTCCCACTGGGCGGCATCGCGCTGGCGCGACAGCTTGCCCCACAGGTCGACCTCGTAGCTCACAGTCAGCTCGGTGGCATTGGTCCGCGCGATGGCGCGGTCGCCGTACAGGTTGCGGTTGCGCGACACGTTGGCGCTGCCGCCCAGTTGGGGGATCAGTTGGTCTTCGGTCAGCCCCGCCTGGTACTGGGCGCGCCGCACCCGGATCGCCGCGGCGGCCAGGTCGTTGTTGCGCGCCAGCACGGCATCGACCAGTCCGTTCAAGACCGGGTCATTGAAATTACGCCACCAGGCGCCGCCGTCAGCCAGCGGCGCTTGCGCGTCGCCCGGGGCGCCATGCGTCCAGGCGGCGGGCGCCTGGGTCAGCGGGGGCTCGTAGTCGGTACGCAGCAGGCTGCCGCAACCGCCCAGCGCCAGAAGCAGCGCCAGGGCGGCGGGGGTGCGAATCAGGGAAACCGCTTTCATCGTCCTCATTCCCGGGCCAACGCCTCGACGGGATCCAGGCGCGCCGCATTGCGCGCCGGCAAATAGCCAAAAAGCACACCGATCAGCGTCGAGCACGTGAATGCCGCCACCATCGATGCCGTGGAATAGATCATCTGGAACGAACCTGCCGTCGCCTTGGACACCAGCACGCCCAGCGCCAGCGACAGGATGATGCCCAGCGCACCGCCGATCAGGCAGACCAGCACGGCTTCGATCAGAAACTGCTGCATGATGTCGCTGCGCCGCGCGCCCACCGCCATGCGCACGCCGATCTCGCGGGTGCGCTCGGTAACGGACACCAGCATGATGTTCATGACTCCGATGCCGCCCACCATCAGCGAGATCAGCGCGATCAGGGACACCAGCAGGGTCATGGTGGCCGTCGTACGCTCGATGGTCTTGCGGATGGCGTCCGTGTTGAACACAAAGAAGTCCTTCACCACGTGGCGGCGCATCAGCACGCGCTCGATAGCCCGCTCGGCCGCGGCCGGCGGCGTGGCGTCGTTCACCCGCACCGTAATGCTCTTCAAGTGCTGCTGGCCCAGCACGCGCGACAGCGCGGTGGTGTAGGGGATCCAGACATTCAGCGATTCGTTGTTGCCGAAGACGGAATCTTTTTTCTCGGTCACGCCGATCACGCGGGCCGGCATCGATCCCAAGAACACCACCTGCCCGATCGGGTCCGTATGCGAGCCGAACAAGGTCCGTCGCGTGCCTTCGTCGATCACGACTTCCTGCGCCCGGCGCACCACGCTGGTCTCGTCAAAGAACTTGCCCTGCGCCAGTTTGACGGCGCGCACGCGGAAGTACTGTTCGCCTACGCCCTGGATCGAGCCGTTGACCGACACGTTGCGGTAGCGCAGCGTGTTGCTGGTGACGACTTCGGGGGTGACGCTGTCTACATAGGGTTCGCGCGCCAGGGCATCCGCGTCGGCGGCGACCAGCGTGCGGATGTTGACGGCTTTCTCGTCGCCGAAGTCCTTGCCGGGGAACACCTCGACGGTATTGGTGCCGATCGCGCTGATGTCTTCCAAAATCTTGCGCCGCGACCCTTCGCCCAGCGCCACCACGGACACCACGGCCGCGATGCCGATGATGATGCCCAGCATGGTCAAGGACGTGCGCAGCCGGTGCGCGTTCATGGACAGCAGCGCCATGCGCAGCGCTTCGCCGCAGCGGTCCAGGTACGACTGCCAGGCGGGCCGCTTGGGCAATTCCGGCGGCGCGTCGCGGTCGGCGTCCCGCCGCGGCGCGTCGGGATTGCGCTTGTCCGCGACGATCTCGCCGTCGCTGATCTCGATGATGCGTTGCGCGTGGCGCGCCACGTTCATATCGTGCGTGACGATGATGATGGTGTGGCCAGCCGCGTTCAGTTCTTCCAGGATGCGCAGCACTTCCTGGCCGGTATGCGTGTCCAGCGCGCCGGTGGGTTCGTCGGCCAGGATGATGTCGCCGCCGTTCATCAGCGCGCGCGCGATGCTCACGCGCTGCTGCTGGCCTCCCGACAATTGACCGGGGCGGTGTTCAGACCGGTCGCCCAGCCCCAGCCGCTTCAACAATTCCTCGGCGCGGGCCATCCGGGCTTCGCGGCGCTTGCCGGCGTAGACGGCCGGCATTTCGACGTTGCCCTGCGCCGTCAGATCGGACAGCAGGTGATAGCGCTGGAAGATGAAGCCGAAGTGTTCCCGCCGCAACTCGGCCAGTTCGTCCGGGCCAAGTTCACCGGTGCTGCGACCGCCGACTCGGTATTCGCCTCGGGTCGGGCGGTCCAGGCAGCCCAGGATGTTCATCAGCGTGGACTTGCCCGACCCGGACGCGCCCACGATGGCGACCATTTCCCCGGCCTCGATGGTCAGGTTGATGTCCTTCAGGACGGCAATGGTCTGCTCACCCGCGGGGAACTCGCGGCGTACCCCGGAAAGCGAGATTAGCGGGCCGCTCATGTCAGGCCCCCGGCGCCGCGGCGGCCGCAGGCGCAGAATCCGCCGTCACGACCCGCTCGCCCACCTCCAGCCCTTCCAGCACCTGCGCCTGCACGTTGTTGTTCATGCCGATCTTGACCTGACGCACTTCCGTCTTGTTGTCCTTCAAGACCACGCGCACGGCATAGCGGCCGTCTTCGCCGCGCTTGCCCAGCGCCGAGGCCGGCACCACGACGGCGTCCTTGGCCTCGCCCAGCACGATGAAGACCTGGGCGGTCATCGAAATGCGCAGCTTTTCGTCGGGGTTGGGCACGTCGAACAGGCCGTTGTAGTAGACGGCGGCGGTGGTCGAACTGCCGGTGGAAGACGTCAGCGACGACGTCGCGTCGTCTTTCTGGATGGAGTCCGGCGCCGGTTCCACCGCGCGCAGCTTGGCCTGGTAGCGCTGGTCGGGTTCGCCCAGGATGGTGAAGTACACCGGCAGCCCCGCCTTCACGCGGGTCACGTCGGCTTCCGAGATCTGCGCCTTGATCGTCATGGTGTCGACCTGGGCCACCTTGATGATGGTAGGCGCGCTCTGGATGGAGTTGACGGTCTGGCCTTCCTTGGTCACCACGGCCACCACCATGCCGTCGATGGGCGAGACGATGCGCGTGTACCCGAGGTTGACGCGGGCGGTGTCGACCTGGATCTCGGCCTGCGCGATCTGCGCGTCAAGCGAGGCGATCTCCGCGCGCGTCACGGCCAGCGTGGCCTCGGCCGTCTCAAAGGCTTCGCGCGAACTGGCGTCGGCCGCCAGCATCTGGCGCTGGCGCTTGAACGCCAGCTCGGCCTGCTTCAGCGTGGCGACCTTGGCCGCGCGTTCGGCGCGGCGCGTCTGCAGGGCCGCTTCGGCATTGCGTAGTTCGTTCTGCTGGGTCAGGTCGTCGATTTCGGCGACCAGTTGGCCCTTCTTGACGCGGTCGCCCAGCGCCACTTTCAGGGACTTCAACTGGCCGGTTGCCTGGGCGCCCACGCTGACGCGCTCGATGGCGTCGATGGTGCCGCTGGCCAGCACGCTGTCTTCAAGGTTCGCCCGGCTGACTTCGCCCACCGCGAAGGTGGGTGGCGGCGGCGCCGAAAAGAACATGGCGCGCAGGACGTACGCGACAAGCAGGACGACGACGGCGATCAGCGCATAACGCTTGAACTTGCTGCGGGACTTTTTCATTGAACCTGATGAGAGGAGGCGCGGGCCGCGAACCTGCGCCGGTATTGCAAAGCATAGGCGCCCATCCTAAACGCGCCTTCTGTCCAAACCACTGCCAATCTGTGTCAAAACGGTGAAAAACAGTAAAGCGGCACCGGTTCGTCAAGCCTGCACGCGATTGTTCCGTTGTGAGAACGATACAACGTCTGCGGCGCACGCGCGGAACCCCGCATTGCGCACATGCCGCGAACGTGCCGCCATCTTGCGTCGTAAGCACGCGACTTGCCCGCTAGATGGCGCCTATCTTGTCACCACGCGCTGAAACAATTTGCGGCGGTGCAAAAAAACCGCGCCTCGACATAGGCCGACGATCCGCCCAGAATGAATGCAGTTACGCCGTGTCTACCTCTAACAGATCCCCCTCCTCGCCTTCCAGTTCCCCGGAATTTTCCGGGGCGGTGCTGCTGTGCCTGCTGGCAATGATGAATCACGTCGCCCTGACCGGGGGACGGATCACTGTGTCGCTGACCGCGCTGCAGATGGGCCTGTCGACCTTCAAGGTCGGCACGCTGGTGGCTGTGTTCGCCGTGCTGCCGATGCTGTTCTCGGTCCGCGCCGGACGTTGGGTCGACCGGGTGGGCATCGTGCGTCCCCTCGTCATCGGGACGTCATTGGTGGCGATCGGCACCGCATTGCCCTTTATCTCGCAGACCCAGACCGCGCTTCTCATCGCCTCCTGCTGTATCGGCATCGGGTTCATGCTGCACCAGGTCGCCACCCAAGATTTGCTGGGCCATGCCGAGCCCACTCAACGGCTGCGCAATTTTTCGTTCATGTCGCTGGCGCTTGCCGGATCGGGTTTTTCCGGGCCGCTGATCGCCGGCCTGGCGATCGACCACCTGGGCACGCGTACGGCCTTCGGCCTGCTGGCCCTGGGCCCCATCCTGTCCGGGATCGGGCTGTACGCGATGCGGCACCAATTGAAGGCGGTGGATTCGCAACTGGCAGGCGCCAAAGAAGCGCAGCGCCGGCGGGTGACGGAATTGCTGGCCGTGCCCGCGTTGCGCCGCATCCTGATGGTCAACACCATCCTGTCCGGCGCCTGGGACACCCATTTGTTCGTCGTGCCCATCTTCGGCGTCGCCATCGGCCTGTCGGCTACCACCATCGGCGTCATTCTTGCGTCCTTCGCGGCGGCAACGTTCGTCATCCGACTGGTATTACCCCTGATCATGCGCCGGGTGCGGTCCTGGACGCTGGTGCGGGTAGCCATGGCGACGGCCGCCATCGATTTCATGCTTTACCCGCTGTTCACCGACGTTACCGTCCTGATCGTGCTGTCGTTCATCCTGGGCCTTGCCTTGGGGTGCTGCCAACCGAGTATGCTATCCCTGCTGCACCAGCATTCGCCGCCAGGCCGCGCCGCCGAAGCCGTCGGCCTGCGGATGGCGCTGATCAACGGGTCACAGGTATCCCTGCCGTTGACCTTCGGCGCGCTGGGTGCGGTAATTGGCGTCGCCCCGTTGTTCTGGGCGTATTCGCTGGCCCTGATGGCGGGCGGATGGGCCAACCGCAATCCCCCGCTCGAGTCTGACCGGAACCCGTAGTCGTGAACATGCAGTCCTCTCCTCCCGCCGCCGGCATCGCCGGCGCCAGCCTGCCCTTTCGCCTCTGGACGCCAGAGGAAAGGCAGGCCTCGCTGGACCAGGCCCTGCAGCATTGGCAATCCGGTGAAGACGTCTGGGTATATGGGTACGGATCCCTGATCTGGCGCCCCGATTTCGATTTCATGGAACGCCGCCTGGCGACCTTGCGCGGGCACCACCGGGCGCTGTGCCTGTGGTCGCGCGTGAACCGCGGCACGCCGGAATGCCCGGGTCTTGTCTTCGGGCTGGACCGCGGGGGTTCCTGCCGGGGCGTCGTCTACCGCCTGGCCGGCGACCAGGTGCCCACCTATTTCCCCGCTCTCTGGGAACGCGAGATGTCCACGGGGGCCTATCTGCCCCGCTGGATAAACTGCGCGACCGACGCCGGCCCCGTCCGCGCGCTGGTCTTCATCATGAACCGGGACAATCCGGCCTACATCCGCGCCCTGCCCGATGCCGAACTGCTGGCCATCGTGCGCCGGGCCGCCGGCCGCTACGGCCCCTGCACCGACTACGTGGTCCAGACCGCCCAGGCGCTGCGCGCCGCCGGCATCCATGACGCCCGCCTGGACGCCATTGCCCGCCGGCTGGAACTGGACGGACGGCCGCTGCCGGAAGCCGGCTGACAGCGCCCCGCCCGGCCGCGGGCGCCAAACATGCCTGAGACCTGCGCGGGGTCAATAAGGGAGCGATGCCCCAAGCGGTATAAACTCCCTGTTATCAACGCTGAATCCCACGCCTCATGTCCGTCTCCGATCTGCGTCAAAGCTACGAAAAGAACGTCCTGCTGGAAAGCCAGGCCGCCGCGTCCCCGTTCCAGCAGTTTTCCCGCTGGTTCGACGAGGCGCTGGCCGCCAAGGTGCCGGAACCCAACGCCATGACGCTCGCCACGGTGAACGCCGACGGCCAGCCCAGCGCCCGCATCGTCCTGATCAAGGGCTTTGACGAGCACGGCTTCACGTTCTTCACCAACTATGAATCCCGCAAGGGCCAGGATCTGCTGGCCGAGCCGCGCGCCTGCCTGCTGTTTTTCTGGCAGCCGCTGGAACGCCAGGTGCGGATCGAAGGCGTGGTGGAAAAAGTCGCCGCCGAAGAGTCGGATGCGTACTACCACAGCCGGCCCGCCGGTTCGCGCATCGGCGCCTGGGCTTCGCGCCAAAGCCAGCCCATCACCCGTGAAGAGCTGGAAGCCCGCGAGCAGGAATTCCGCGAACGTTTCGGCGAACAGCCGCCGCGCCCGCCGCACTGGGGCGGTTACCGCCTGAAGCCCACCGCTTTCGAGTTCTGGCAAGGCAGGCCCTCGCGCCTGCACGACCGCCTGCGCTATGTCGCCGACGGCACGGCCTGGAATATCGAACGCCTGTCGCCTTGATGCCGGGCGCCCCGCGCGCCCGCCCGACTTAACGATTGCATGCCCGCCTCCTCCCCCGATTTTGACGCCTCCTTCTTCCGTACCGCGCTGGGCCGCTATGCCACGGGCGTAACGGTCGTCACTGCCGCCGGCCTTGATGGCGCCCCCATCGGGCTGACGGTCAGCTCCTTCAACTCCGTGTCGCTGAACCCGCCGCTGATCCTCTGGAGCCTGTCGCGCGGTTCATCCTCGCTGGAGGCGTTCGAGCGGTGCGAACGCTATGTGGTCAACGTGCTGAGCGCCGAGCAGATTGCGCTGGCGCGGCGTTTCGCCACGGGCAAGACGCCTGACCGCTACGCCGGCCTGACCGTGCACCATGCGCCCGGCGGCACGCCGATGCTGGACGGCCACTGCGCCGCCTGGTTCGAATGCCGCAACCGCAGCCGCTACGAAGAAGGCGACCACATCATCATGGTGGGCGAAGTCGAACGCTGCGGTCACAGCAGCGAACCGCCGCTGGTCTTCCATGCCGGCGGCTTCGACCTGACCCCGGCGGGCTCCCGGTCCGAAAGGAAAGCCCCATGAGCGTGGATGTCGATTGCGTCGTCATCGGCGCAGGGGTGGTCGGCCTGGCGATTGCCCGCGCGCTGGCCCAGTCCGGCCGCGAAGTGCTGGTGGCCGAAGCCACGGAAGCCATCGGCACCGGGACCAGCTCGCGCAATTCCGAAGTCATCCACGCCGGCATCTATTACCCCGCCGGCAGCCTCAAGGCCCGCCTGTGCGTGCGCGGCAAGCATCTGCTGTACGCGTACTGCGCCGAACGCGCCATCCCGCACAAGCGGCTGGGCAAGCTCATCGTGGCCACCGACCGCGAACAGGCCGCCCAGCTGGAAGGCATCGCGCAGCGCGCCCGCGCCAACGGCGTGGACGACCTGCAATACATTTCCGGCGAAGACGCCATGCGCCTGGAGCCCGCGCTGCAATGCACGGCCGCGCTGGTGTCGCCGTCGACCGGCATCGTGGACAGCCACGCGCTGATGCTGTCGTTCCAGGGCGATGCCGAGAACGCCGGCACCCAATGCGTGTTCCACACGCCGCTGGTGTCCGGCCGTGTCCGTCCCGAAGGCGGGTTCGACCTGCAATTCGGCGGCGATGAAGCCATGACCCTGACCTGCAACGTGCTGATCAATTCGGCCGGCTTGCAGGCGCCGGCGCTGGCCCGCCGCATCGACGGCGTGCCGCCCGCCAGCATCCCCACCGATTACCTGTGCAAAGGCAGCTATTTCACGCTGTCCGGCCGCGCCCCGTTCTCGCGCCTGATCTACCCCGTGCCGCAGCACGCCGGCCTGGGCGTGCACCTGACGCTGGACATGGGCGGCCAGGCCAAATTCGGCCCCGACACCGAATGGGTCGGCACCGAAGACTACACGCTGGACCCGGCCCGCGCCGACGTGTTCTACGAAGCAGTGCGCAGCTACTGGCCCGCCCTGCCCGACAATGCGCTGGCACCCGGGTACACGGGCATCCGGCCCAAAATCTCCGGGCCGCACGAACCCGCCGCCGACTTCGTCATCGCCGGCCCCGCCGTGCATGGCGTGCCCGGCCTGGTGAACCTGTTCGGCATCGAATCCCCCGGGCTGACCTCCAGCCTGGCCTTGGCGGAAGAAACCCTGGCGCGCCTGGCCGCCTGATTCCGCCCCATTCCCCTTCTTACCTCGGCCTATTTCCGCACCATGCAGCACAACGACTACATCCTGACCCTGTCCTGCCCCGATCGCACCGGCATCGTCTACCGCGTCAGCGGCCTGTTGTTCGAATTGGGTTGCAACATCCTGGATTCGCAGCAATTCGGCGATGAGGAAACGGGCCAGTTCTTCCTGCGCGTGCACTTCGACCTGCCCACCGCCGTGGCCGCCGACGACCTGCGCGGCCGCCTGGCCACGCTGTCCAGCGAATACGGCATGGACCTGAAGCTGCACGATGCGCGCCGCAAGGAACGCCTGCTGATCATGGTCAGCAAGCAGGGCCACTGCCTGAACGACCTGCTGTTCCGCGTGCATAGCGGACATTTGCACGCCGAAGTGGCCGCGATCGTGTCGAACCACAACGACTACGCCAGCCTGGCCGCGTCCTACAACATCCCGTTCCACTACCTGCCCGTCACGGCGGACACCAAGGCAGAACAGGAAAAGCAGGTGCTGCAGATCGTGGAGCAGTCAAACACCGACCTGGTGGTGCTAGCCCGCTACATGCAGATCCTGTCGGCGGACATGTGCCGCGCGCTGAATGGCCGCGCCATCAACATCCACCACAGCTTCCTGCCCAGCTTCAAGGGCGCCCGCCCGTATCACCAGGCGCATGCGCGCGGCGTGAAGATCATCGGCGCGACCGCCCACTACGTGACCTCCGACCTGGACGAAGGCCCGATCATCGATCAGGACATCGAACGCGTGGACCACACGATGACCGCCCAGGACCTGACCCAGGTCGGCAGCGACATCGAATCCCTGGTGCTGTCGCGCGCCGTGCGCAGCCACGTCGAACACCGCATCCTGCTGAACCGCAACAAGACCGTCGTGTTCCGCTAAGCCTTAGCCAGCTGCGGCGGGCGGATACTGGCGCGCCACCAGCGCCACCGCCTTCTGCTGCAGCGGCGAACGGGCCTGGGCCGGCCAGATCACCTGGCTGACCGACCGGGCCTCGTGCCCGAAGGCGATGAAGCGCGTTCCCGCCAGGCCGCTGCGCGACAGGCAGGCTGGCACGATCGACACCCCCAGCCCTTGCGACACCAGCGACGCCACGCTCAGCCAGTGGCGCACCTCGTGCCGGATCACCGGCATGAACCCCGACGCCACGCACATCGACAGCACCGTCTCGTAATAGCTGGGCGACGCGGCGCGCGCGAAGAAGACGAAATCATCGCCCGCCAGTTCCGCCAGTTGCAGCGACGCGCGGTCGGCCAGCGGGTGCGAGTCCGGCAGGCAGACGACGAACGGTTCGGCCATCAGGTCACGGGCGTGAACCTCGTCCGGCACCGGATTGGCGTGGATGAAGCCCAGGTCTTGCTCGCCGCGCCGGACGGCTTCGATCTGCTCATAGGAGTTCAGCTCGGTCAGCACGTGCTCCACGTCAGGCAGCTCGGCCCGCATGGCATTGAGCAGCGCGGGCAGGCCTCGATACAGCATGGACCCCACAAAGCCGATGCGCAGCCGGCCGCGCAGCCCCGCGTCCACCCGTTGCACCAGCGTACGCACCTCTTCGGCCTGGCGCAGCAAGGTCAACGCCTCGCGGTACAGCACCTGGCCGGCATCGGTCAGCTCTACGTGGCGGCTGGTGCGGGCCAACAGACGCGCACCCACATTGTCTTCCAGCTGGCGGATGGCGTAACTGAGTGGCGGCTGCGAAATGTGCAGGCGCGTGGCGGCGCGGCTGAAATGGCGCTCTTCGGCCACCGCGATGAAGTAGCGCAACAGGCGCGGGTCCAGGTCCATCGTCCCCTCCAGATCTATATTTTTTATGGATTGTTCTACACGAAAACGGTATTTGCATAGATTAATCGACCCGCGCAACATCGGCCATCTTCCCCGTTTTCCGCAGGATGCCGCCATGGATACTCCCAAGACCGCCGCCCCGACCGCCGCCGCCCCCGTCGCCACGCCCGTTCCGGACTCCCGCGGCCTGAATCTCTTCAACGCGGACCCCTATGCGGCGGCCCTCAGCCAGCGCTACCTGCCGCCCGCGCTGCATGCCCACCTGCTGCCCCACCTGGAACGGCTGGGCGGCCTGGCCGGCGGCGTCATGGACGAACTGGCGGCCACGGCGGACAAGCATCCCCCCACCCTGTCCGTGCGCAGCCGCGCCGGCACCGACGAATCCCGCGTCGACAAGCATCCGGCCTACGTCGAACTTGAACGCCTGGCCTACAGCGAATTCGGCCTGGCGGCACTCTCGCACCGCGGCGGCGTGCTGGGATGGCCCGAGCCCATGCCGGCTGCCGCCAAGTACGCGCTGAGCCACTTGTTCGTGCAGGCGGAATTCGGCCTGTGCTGCCCGGTCAGCATGACGGATTCGCTGGCGCGCACGCTGCGCAAGTTCGGCGACCCCGCGCTGGTCGAGCGCGTGCTGCCGCAGGTCACCTCGCAGGACTTCGACACCTTGCGCCAGGGCGCCATGTTCATGACCGAACAGGGTGCGGGCTCGGACGTCAGCGCCACCGAAGTCACCGCCGAGGCCCAGGACGACGGCACGTGGCGCATCCACGGCGACAAATGGTTCTGCTCGAACCCCGACGCCGGCTTTGCGATGGTGCTGGCCCGCAGCGAGCCGCAGCCCGGTTTGAAGGGCGTGTCGCTCTTCCTGCTGCCGCGCGACCTGGCCGACGGCAGCCACAACCACTACCGCATCCTGCGCCTGAAAGACAAGCTGGGCACGCGTTCCATGGCCAGCGGTGAAATCCGGCTGGAGGGCGCGGTCGCCTGGCTGGTGGGCGAACGCGGCCGCGGCTTCAAGCACATGGCCGACATGATCAACAACTCGCGCCTGTCCAACGGCATGCGCGCGGCCGGCCTGATGCGCCGCGCGGTCACCGAAGCCGTCTACGTGTCGCAGAACCGCCGCGCCTTCGGCAAGCGCCTGATCGACATGCCGCTGATGCAGCGCCAACTGGTCAAGATGACGGTGTGGGCCGAGCAGGCGCGCAGCGTCATGTTCCAGACGGCCCGCGCGCTGGCCGACGCGGACCACGGCACGGCCGATCCCGCGCTGGCCCGCATCCTGACGCCCCTGATCAAATTCCGCGCCTGCCGCGACGCCCGCAAGGTAACGGGCGACGCGATGGAAGTGCGCGGCGGCTGCGGCTACATCGAAGAATGGACCGAACCGCGCCTGGTGCGCGACGCCCATCTGGGCTCCATCTGGGAAGGCACCAGCAACATCGTCGCGCTGGACGTGCTGCGCGCCATCAAGAAAGAAAACTCGCTGCCCGCCCTGCGTGCCCACATCGACCGCCTGCTGGCTGACGGCGCGCCCTGCCCGCCCGCCCTGGCCGAGGCGCAGGCGCACGCCCTGGAACAGACCTTCGCGCTGGCCGAGCATGCCGCCCAGGGCGACCATGCCGAACTGGCCCGCCAGGCCGCATCGCTGCTGTACCACGCGGTATCGCTGGCCGCGCTGCGCTGGGAAGCCACCAGCGCCGGCCTGGAAAGCCGCGCGCAATTGGCCGACCAGGTGCTGCTGCACCGCCTGGCGCCCCGCGATCCCTATGCCATCCCCCCCAACGAAAGCGCGGCCTGCCAGGCCATCCTGCACTACGCGCTGTAAACCGACGCCGGCGGCACAGCCGGCGCGCCCCCCAGGAGACACCACCATGAAACGCCTTCTTGCCCCCCTGATGCTGGCGGCGGCCACCGCCGTGGCCCCGTCCGCACCCGCCTTGGCCGCGGACGCATTCCCCACGGCCCGCCCCATCACGCTGATCGTGCCCTTCCCGCCCGGCGGCCCCACTGACGCCATGGCGCGTCGGCTGGCCGAGAAACTGCGCGAACCGCTCAAGCAGAACGTCATCGTCGAAAACCGCAGCGGCGCGGGCGGCAACATCGGATCGGAATACGTAGCCTCGGCCAAGCCCGACGGCTACACGCTGCTGTTCGGCACGTCCGGCCCGCTAGCCATCAATGTCAGCCTGTACAAGAAGCAGGGCTACAACCCCGAAACCAGCTTCGCGCCCATCATCCGCCTGGGCCATCTGCCCAACATCCTGGTCGTGAACCCGTCGGTGCCGGCCAACAACGCGCAAGAGCTCATCGCCTACGCCAAGAAGAATCCGGACAAGCTCAGCTACGCCTCGTCCGGCAATGGCGCCTCGTCGCACCTGGCCGGCATCCTGTTCAACAAGATGGCCGGCACGCAGATCATGCATATCCCCTACAAGGGCACCGGACCGGCATTGAACGATCTGCTGGGTGGGCAGGTATCCATGTCGTTCACCGACATCCTGACCGCGCTGCCTTACATCAAGGCGGGCAAGCTGCGCGCCATCGGCCTGGCCAGCGCCCAGCGCTCGGAAGCCCTGCCCGACCTGCCCACCTTGTCCGAACAGGGCCTCAAGGGATATGACGTCAGCGTCTTCTTCGGCATCGTCGCCCCCAAGGACACGCCGGCGGACGTGGTGAACACGCTGAACCAGGCGTTCAAGACCGCGCTGTCGGACCCAGCCATCAAGCAGACCCTGCATTCGCAGGGCATCGTCGAAGCGCAGGACCAGACCCCGCAAGGCCTGGCGGCGTTCATCACCACCGAAGTCCCCAAGTGGCGCGAGCTCATCACCAGCGCCAACGTTTCCATCGACTGAAGCTGACTCCCCATGGCTCCCACCCTACCGAATGCCGGCGCGCTTGCCGGTTGCAAGGTGATCGACCTGTCCCGCGTGCTGGGCGGTCCCTATTGCACGCAGATCCTGGCCGACCACGGCGCCGACGTCCTGAAGATCGAGCCGCCCGGCGGCGATGAAACCCGGGGCTGGGGCCCGCCCTTCCTGGGCGACACCGCGTCCTACTTCATCGGCGTGAACCGCAACAAGGAAGGCATGACACTGGACCTGTCGCAGGCGGCCGGCCAGGAGTTGCTGCGCCACCTGCTGGCCGATGCCGATGTGCTGGTCGAAAACTTCAAGCCCGGCACGCTGGAGAAGTGGGGCTTGGGTTTCGATACCCTGAGCCAGGCCTTTCCCAAGCTGATCCATTGCCGCGTCAGCGGCTTCGGATCGGATGGCCCGTTGGGCGGGCTGCCGGGCTACGACGCCTGCGCGCAAGCCATGTGCGGGCTGATGAGCGTGAACGGCGAAGCGGACGGCGACGCCACCCGCGTCGGCCTGCCGGTCGTAGATATGGTGACCGGCCTGAACGCGGCTGTCGCCATTCTGCTTGCCCTGAATGAACGGACGCGCAGCGGCCTGGGCCAGTTCCTGGACATCACGCTGTACGACTGCGCGCTGTCGCTGCTGCATCCGCATGCGGCCAATTACTTCTACAGCGGCAAGGTGCCCCGCCGCAGCGGTAACGCGCATCCGAACATCGCGCCATACGAAACGCTGCCCACCGCCAGCGGCCCAATCTTCCTGGCGGTTGGCAACAACCGGCAGTTCGCATTGCTGGCGCAGGTGCTGGAGGCGCCGGGCCTGGCGACGGACCCGCGCTATGCCGCAAACGCCGACCGCCTGCAGCACCGCCAGGCCCTGCGCGACGAGCTGTCCACCTTGCTGGCGGGGCAGGACGCGGCCGCGTTGGCCGACCGCCTGCTGCGCGCCGGCGTGCCGGCTGCCGCCGTGCAAACGGTGGACCAGGCCCTGGCGCATCCGCACACGCGGCACCGCGGCATGGTGCTGGAACAGGGCGACTACCAAGGCGTGGGTTCGCCGATCAAACTGTCGCGTACGCCCGCCACGTTGCGCAAGCTGCCGCCTGCGCTCGCGCCACAGACCGACGCCCAATAAGACGGCCGCCATCGCGATCACGTAGGATGGGTGAAGCGCGAGAGCACCGCCCTACGAACTGATGCCCCAAGCGCGCGCAACCCATCAAGCAGCGTTGGTGCCGTGGCTGATCCAGCCATTGCTTGCCATGCAGCTTGATGGGTTGCGCGCGTTTGGCGTCGGTGTGCGTGCGTACGTCTTCTCGCGCTTCACCCATCCTACGTCCACATTTTCAACGAATGCCAACAACTAAGACATTTCGTTGCACCGATGTTGCATCGAAAGGCCACCGGCCGCCGTAGACTTTTCGGGTCGCCTCGCGTTGCCGGGCAGCACCTCCCCCAAATTCGAAGAAAGAGGAGAAGGACCATGGCCACGAATGAAACGAAAGAACACGCCCCGCTCAAGCGGGTGATGGGCCCCAAACTATTATTGCTATTCATCGTCGGCGACATCCTGGGCACAGGCGTCTATGCGCTGACCGGACAGGTGGCCGCCGAAGTCGGCGGCGCGGCCTGGCTGCCGTTCCTGGTGGCGTTTGCGGTGGCCTTGCTGACCGCGCTGTCCTATCTGGAACTCGTCACCAAGTATCCCAAGGCCGCCGGTGCGGCGCTCTATGTGCACAAGGCGTTTGGCGTGCACTTCCTGACCTTCATCGTCTGTTTCACCGTCATGTGTTCAGGGCTGACGTCCGCGGCCACCGCGTCGCAGGCATTTGCCGCCAATCTTTTCGCCGCCTTCGGCATCAAGGCGGACAAGACCTGGATCACATTCGGCGCGCTGGGCTTCATGCTGCTGGTGATGCTGGTGAACCTGCGCGGCGCGGCCGAAAGCGTCAAGGCCAACGTGGTGCTGACCTTGATCGAACTATCGGGCCTGTTGATGGTGATCCTGCTGGGCTTCTATGCCATCGCCGGCGGGCAAGCGGACTTTTCGCGCGTGATCGCGTTCGACACGCCCGAAGACAAAAGCGTATTCCTGGCGGTGACCTCTGCCACGGCGCTCGCCTTCTTCGCAATGGTCGGCTTCGAGGATTCGGTCAACATGGCCGAAGAGACCCATAATCCCAGCCGCATCTTTCCCAAGGTAATGCTGACCGGGCTGGGCATTACCGCCGTAATCTATGTGCTGGTGTCCATCTGCGCGGTGGCGCTGGTGCCGGTGGGTGAACTGGCCAAGAGCTCGACGCCGCTGGTGCTGGTGGTCAAGCGCGCCGCCCCCGGCCTGCCGGTGGAATACATCATGCCCGTCATCTCGATGTTCGCCGTGGCGAACTCCGCGCTGATCAACATGATGATGGCCAGCCGCTTGCTTTACGGCATGTCGCGCCAGGGTGTGCTGCCCGCCTTCCTGGCGCACGTGCACCGCAAGAACCAGACGCCGTGGACGGCCATCCTGTTCACCACTGTGCTGGCGCTGGGGCTGATCATCCTGGTGGCGCTGGCGGATTCCGAAGCCATCCGCGCGCTGGGGGGCACCACCGCGTTGCTGCTGCTGGGCGTGTTCGCCTTCGTCAACGTCGCGGTGCTGGTCCTGCGCCGCGACAAGGTCAAGCATGAACACTTCAGCATCAACCGCATCATTCCCTGGCTGGGCGCGGCGGCGTGCCTGTTCCTGGTCACGCCGCTGACCGGGCGCGACGTCATCCAGTATCAGGTGGCGGGCTGGTTGCTACTGCTGGGCGTCGTGATGTGGGGCGTGACCTATCTGGCGCACCGCAAGGAAGCGCGCATGGAACTGGACCCATCCACGCTGGAGTAGGTCAGCGCCACGGGCAGGACGGGCGCCGGGCTCAGCCCCCGGCGGCCAGCCCTTCCCGCCGCGGGTCCACGCCGCCTTGCAGGCCGTTGCCGTCGATGACGATGCCGTGGATGCCGCTGGGGAACTCGGTGATGCGCACCGGGTGTCCCATGCGTTCAAGCGCGGGCGCCAGCGCTTCCAGCGTGGTGCCCTTTTCCAGCTCGGTTTCCTTGTTGCGGCTGCCCATGTTCGGCAGGGAAATCGCGGCCTGGATATCCAGTCCCCAATCCAGCACCCCCACGATCGTCTTGGCCACGTAGTTGATGATGGCGCTGCCACCGGGCGAGCCCACCAGCATGACGGGCTTGCCGTCGCGCAGGATGATGATCGGCGCCATGGCGCTGCGCGGGCGCTTGCCCGGTTCAATGCGGTTGGCGATCAAGCGCCCCTCCGGGTCCTTGAACGAGGATGAAAAATCCGTCATCTCGTTGTTCAACAAAAAGCCGCGTACGAGGATCTTGCTGCCGAACTCGCTTTCGATCGTGGTCGTCATGGACAGCGCATTGCCTTGCGAGTCTACCGCCACCAGATGGCTGGTGGACGGCAACTCCAACGCGTTGTCGCGGCCGAGCGTCAGCAGCTTTCCTTCCGGGTCGCCGGGCAGCGCCACCTTCATGCTGCGGTCGGGCTGGATCAATGCGCCGCGGGCGCGCAGATAGGCCGGGTCCAGCATGGCGCGCACGGGCACCTGAACGAAATCCGGATCCGCCACATAGAAGTCGCGGTCCGCGAATGCCAGGCGCCCGGCTTCGGAAAAGTAATGCACGGCCTCGACGGAGCCGGGCGCGAAGCTGGCCATCGGAAACTGTTCCAGCTCGCCCAGCATCTGCAGCACGGCGATCGGGCCGCTGCTAGGCGGCGCCATGCCGCACAGTCGGTAGCCGCGATAAGCGCCGCATACCGGGTCGCGCGTCTTGGCGCGGTAGCTGGCCAGGTCAGCCAAGCTGAGGTCGCCCGGCGTGGCGTGCCCATGCACCGCGGCCACGATATCGCGGGCGATGTCGCCCTGGTAGAACGCATCCGCGCCCTGCCGGGCCACGGCGCGCAACGTGGCCGCGAATTCGGGATTCTTCAGCACATGCCCCACCGGCCACGGCGCGCCGTCAGGCGCATAGAAATACGCCGCGGCAGCCACCTGCTTGGGCAAAGCCTTGTTGCCGGCCAATAGCGCATGCAAGCGGGGCGACACCGCAAAGCCTTGCTCGGCCAGTCGAATCGCGGGTTGGAACAGGTCGGCCCAAGGCAGCACGCCCGCTTCCTTGTGGGCCAGTTCCAGGCCGCGCAACAACCCGGGCACCCCTACGGACATGCCGTTGTTGACGGCTTGCGCGAAGGGCAGCGGCTTGCCCTGCGCATCCAGAAAGCGGTCCGGGCGTGCGGCCGCGGGCGCGGTCTCGCGGCTGTCCACCGTCTGGATGCGCCCGGTCTTGGCCGAATACAGCACCATGAACGCACCGCCGCCGATACCGGAGGATTGCGGTTCCACCAGATTCAGCACGAGTTGGGTTGCGATGGCGGCGTCCACCACGCTGCCGCCCCGGCGCAGCATTGCTTCGCCCGCCTGGGTCGCCAGCGGGTTGGCCGAGACCATCATGTAATGCGGCGCGCGCACCAGTTCGCGCGCCTGCGTGCCGCTGGCGGCTTCGGGATTGCGGTCTTCGGCCGCCTGCGGTGTGCGCGCCCACACGGCGGGCGTCGCCGCCATGGCGGCAAGCAGGAAGGCGGCGGCGTGGCGGCAGGCGCGCATGATCTGGCTCCGGGGTAGCGCCGGCGTCCCGGCAGGCGTCCATCATAGTCAAGGCACCCTCCGCTGTCGCGCCACGGCGGGCCGCGCACCGGAAATGGCTGCCCCACGCCTTCCGACATAGAATCCCGGTTCCGGTCCTTCTTCCCCATCGAGCCATGCGCCTGCGCCACATCGAGATTTTCGAAGCGATCCGCCGTACCGGATCCCTGACCGAGGCCGCCGCCACGCTGCATATCTCGCAACCCGCCGCCAGCAAGCTGCTGGCGCACGCCGAGGCCCAACTGGGCTTCAAGCTGTTCGAACGCGTAAAGGGCCGGCTGGTCGCCACGCACGAGGCCGACATCCTGACGCCCGAAGTCGCGCGCCTCTCGCAAGACTTGAACAGCGTGCGCCGTCTGGCCGCAAACCTGCGTGACCGGCCCAACGGCCACTTGCGCCTGGGATGCGCGCCCGCGCTGGGCCTGGGACTATTGCCGGGCGTGGTGCGCGACAGCCGTGACGCACAGCCCGGCATTACCTTCGATATCCACACGCATCACAGCGCCGAACTCGTGCAGGGGCTGCTGACCCGCGAACTGGATCTAGCCGTCACCTTCGACACCAACGACTATCCCGGCCTGACGCGCATGGGCCTGGGCCATACCGAACTGGTGCACCTGAGCCGCACGGCCGGCTCGGGCCCGATACGGCTGCCGGAGCTGACGACGCCGTCGGGCGGCACGCTCATCGTGCTGGACGCCAGCGATGCTTCGGGCGCCTTGCTGCAGATGGCGCTGGACGCGCAGGGCCTGGACCCGCAAGTCGCCATCCAGGTGCAGACGCATTACGTGGCCTGCGCGCTGGTCGATGCGGGTTGCGGCGACGCCATCGTCGACGCCATCACCGCGCAGGCGATGCTGCGGCCGGGCATGCACCTGCGCCGGCTGGAACCCGCGTTGCGCGTGCCGATCAGCATCATGGTGCGCAACCAGGACCCCTTGTCGTCCCTGCACCGCGACCTGATCGAACGCTTGCGCGCCGCATGCGCCGAACGCATCGCCGCGCTGGACTTGCCGGCCTGAATTGCGGGCCTGAATTGCGGCCCCTGCGCCAAAAGAAAACGGGCGCCCGAAGGCGCCCGTTTTGTCGTGCAAGCGGGGGCGGGCCAAGGCCTGCCCCCGCGCGCAGCATCAGTCCAGCTTGATGTTCTGCTTCTTCACGACGTCTTGAGCCCAGTCGAACTGCTCTTTGATTTCTTTGGCGAACTCTTCCGGCGTGTTGCCCGACGGCGCCGAGCCCTGGTCGTCCAGCGCCTTGATGACCTTCGGGTCCTTCAGGGCCACGACAGCGGCGTCACGCAGCTTGTTCACGACGTCCATCGGGGTGCCCTTGGGTGCCAGCAGGCCGTACCAGACGGGCTGGTTCAGCACGGGGAAACCGGCTTGCTTGAACGTCGGCACGCCCTTGACGGCAGCGATTTCCTCGGGCCACGCGATGGCCATGGCGCGCAGCTTGCCCGCCTGGATCTGCGGCATCGACGACGGCAGGTTGTCGAACAGGATTTCGATCTGGCCGCCGACGGCGTCCGCCACGGCCGGGCCCGAACCCTTGTACGGCACGTGCACGATATCGGTGCCCGTGGCCATCTTGAACGACTCGCCCATCAAGTGCAGCACGCCGCACGTGCCCGAGCTGCCGTAGGAGTACTTGCCCGGATTCTTCTTCAGCTCTTCGACGAAGCCCTTGAAGTCCTTGGCGGGGAACTTAGGATTCACGGCGACCACGTTGGCCGTATTGGCGAAGTTAGTGACGGGCTGGAAGTCCTTGATCGGATCGTACGGCAGGTCCTTCGGACGGCAAGCCGGGTTCACGGCCATCGTCGAAACGGTGGCGATGGACAGCGTGTAGCCGTCGGCATCCGCGCGCGCGGCTTCCGCAGCGCCAATGGCGCCGCCTGCGCCGCCCTTGTTTTCCACAACCATCGGTTGGCCAAGTTCCTGGCTCATGCGCTGCGTCACCAGACGCGCAATGATGTCGGTGGAACCGCCGGGCGCGAACGGAACGATCACGCGGATGGGCTTGCTGGGGTACTTGTCGGCGGCGTGTGCGACGGAGGCGCCAAGCGTGCCGGCAGCGCCAGTAGCCAAAGCGATAGCCACGGCCAGGGAGCGAACTTTATTCATAGGTGTGTTTCCTCCAAGATTGCGAGCCCGTATGTAAACGGCCCGTTTTGTGATGTGCCCGCCTGTAGGCGGACCAGCAGTTAACGGTGGGGGCGCTTTGCGTGTGTGCTGCGTGTTTCGCGCTGCTTTTATGGATTGCTTGTGGCACACGCGCCCGCCAGAATGACGGAGAATAGCAGCAAATGCTTACACACGCATAGCGTGCGGATCCGCAGCCAGCCCCCTCAGAAAATGCCTTTCCGGCCAAGGCAAAATCTTCTGGTTTTCCCTTATTTCATGCGGTTTACGCGAGGCTTGGCGGACTCGCGCCGCCCCATGAAAAATGGCCGCCCGTAGGCGGCCATTCTCACGCTTGGGCAAATCCGATCAGGACGGCTTGTGCGCGTTGGTCATGGAGCCCGGCACGACCCATTCGGCGAACTGCGCCTCGGTCACATAACCCAGCGCCAGTGCGGATTCCTTCAGCGACAGCCCTTCCTTGTGCGCCTTCTTGGCGATCTGCGCGGCCTTGTCATAGCCGATGTGCGGATTCAAGGCCGTCACCAGCATCAGCGAACGGTCCACCAGCTCGGCGATGCGCTCGTGGTTGGGCTCGATGCCCGCGGCGCAGTGCTCGTTGAAGCTGGCCATGCCGTCGGTCAGCAGGCGCACGGATTGCAGGAAGTTGTGGATGACCAGCGGCTTGAACACGTTCAGTTCGAAGTTGCCGCTGGCGCCGCCGATGTTGATGGCCACGTCATTGCCCAGCACCTGCGCGGCCAGCATCGTGATGGCTTCACACTGCGTCGGGTTGACCTTGCCCGGCATGATCGAGCTGCCCGGTTCGTTTTCGGGGATGCTGATTTCGCCCAGGCCGGAACGCGGGCCGCTGGACAGCCAGCGCACGTCGTTGGCGATCTTCATCAGGCCGGCGGCCAGCGCCTTCAGCGCGCCGTGCGCGAACAGCAGCGCTTCGTGCGAGGCCAGCGCCTGGAACTTGTTGGGCGCCGACACGAAGGCCGTGCCGGTGGCATGCGCCAGGTCCGCGGACACTTTGACGCTGAATTGCGGATGCGCGTTCAGGCCGGTGCCCACCGCGGTGCCGCCGATGGCCAACTGGTGCAGGCCGGCGAGCGTTGCCCGGATCTGCTGCTCGGCCAGGTCCAGCTGCGCGACGTAGCCCGAGAGTTCCTGGCCCAGCGTCAGCGGGGTCGCATCCTGCAGGTGGGTGCGGCCGATCTTCACGATGTCGTAGAACTCGGCGCTTTTCTCGGCGAAGGTCGCGCGCAGCTTCTTCAGCGTCGGCAGCAGGTGGTGCTCGACCTCGACGGCGGCGGCCACGTGCATGGCGGTCGGGAAGGTGTCGTTGGACGATTGACCGCGGTTGACGTGGTCGTTCGGGTGCACCTTGCGCTCTTCACCGCGCACGCCGCCCAGCAGCTCCGAGGCGCGGTTAGCCAGCACCTCGTTCATGTTCATGTTGCTTTGCGTGCCCGACCCCGTCTGCCAGACGGACAGCGGGAACTCGTTGGGCCATTTGCCGTCGATGACTTCGTCGGCGGCGCGGATGATGCCGTCGGCGATCTTCGGATCCAGCTCACCCAGTTCGGCGTTGACCTTGGCGGCCGCGCGCTTCAGGCGAGCCATGGCGTTGACCAGGGGAACAGGCATCTTCTCGGTCGAAATCGCGAAAAAATGCAGCGAACGTTGCGTTTGGGCGCCCCAGAGGTGATCCTCGGGGACTTCGATGGGCCCAAACGTGTCTTTTTCGATGCGGGTCTTCATGGCGCGTACAACTCCGTGGCGACGTAAGTCGCGGCCGGCGGCACCCGCCAAGCGCGACATTATTGAGAATAGCAATCACTTATTAGGTTAGCAGAAACCCGCATTCCTATAATTGCTGAAATCCGTGTTCCCTCCACCGTTTTTTACCACTCGCCCAGCGCCATGTCCGCCCCTCTTTGCAGTCTGACCTTGCACCTGCCCGACGAAGCCGCCACGGAATCGCTGGCGCGGCAGCTTGCCCCCTTGGTTTCCGGGGGAAAAACCGGCCCGGCAGGCGCTTGTATCCACCTTCAAGGTGACCTCGGAGCAGGAAAAACGGCCTTCACCAGGGCATTGTTGCGGGAATGCGGCATCACTGGCCGAATCAAAAGTCCAAGCTACGCGCTGCTTGAATCCTATAAAGTTTCTAACTTATACTTCTATCATCTTGATTTTTATAGATTTAGTGATTCGCGTGAATGGTTGGACGCAGGATTCCGGGATTTACTGCGTGACGATGCGGTCGTTTTGATCGAATGGCCGGAGCGGGCCGAGGGTCTTTTGCCCCCGCCCGACCTGCTGATTTCCCTGGCTTATGCCGGCGAGGGACGTGACGCCACCCTGACCGCGAACACCGCTCGAGGACAAACATGGTTGAACGCGATTGTCCCCCCGCCAAAGACGGCGCCCTTCCCTCGGCAGGCGCCACCCGGCGCCGCCTGATCAGCGTCGCGGCTACGCTGCTCGTCCTGCCGGTTCTGCCGCGCCTGGCGCAGGCCGCGACGATCCTGGCCGTCCGTACCTGGCCGGCAGACGAATACACCCGGGTCACCCTCGAACTCGACAGCGAGCTCAAGGCCGAACAGTTCACGCTTGAAAACCCCCACCGCCTGGTGGTGGACATCGAAGGGCTGACCATCAGCGCGGCCCTGAACGACCTGGTCTCGAAGGTCCGCCCGGATGACCCCTATATCCAGAGCCTGCGCGTGGCGCAGAACCGCCCGAACGTCGTGCGGCTGGTGTTCGACTTGAAGCAGCCCGTGGCGCCCCAGGTGTTCACGCTCAAGCCCGTGGCTGACTACCAGTACCGGCTGGTGCTGGATCTGTACCCCAAGATCGCCCAGGACCCCCTGGTGGCGATTCTGAACAAGGGCAGCGCCGACGCGGACGACCCGCTGGCGCGCATCCTGGAAGACATCCAGCGCAATCCGGCAACCCGCGCCGATCCGCCCGAACCGCCCCGCGTGAAGGGCCAGCAGCCGGCCCCGCCGCTGCCTACGGCGCCCAAGCCGCCGCCCGCCACCGCGGGCCGCGGCAAGCAGCGCATGTTGACCATCGCGCTGGATCCGGGTCATGGCGGCGAAGATCCTGGCGCCATCGGCAGCAGCGGCTTGCGCGAAAAAGACGTGGTGCTGCGCATCGCCCGGCGCCTGAAAGCACTGATCGACAGCCAACCTTTCATGCGCGCCTACCTGACGCGCGACGACGACTACTTCGTACCGCTGCATGTGCGCGTGCAGAAGGCCCGCCGCGTGCACGCGGACCTGTTCATCTCGATCCATGCGGACGCCTGGGTCAAGCCGTCTGCCAATGGCTCGTCGGTGTTCGCGTTGTCGCAGCGCGGCGCCACCAGCGCTCAGGCGCGCTGGATGGCCGACAAGGAAAACGCGGCCGACTTGATCGGCGGCGTCAACCTGGGCAGCCACGACCGCCAGGTGGCCAAGGTGCTGCTGGACCTGTCCACCACCGCGCAGATCAATGATTCGCTCAAGGTCGGCAATGCCTTCCTGGACGAGATCAAGAAGATCAACCGCCTGCACAAGAACAGCGTCGAGCAGGCCGGCTTTGCCGTGCTGAAGGCCCCGGACATTCCGTCCGTGCTGGTCGAAACCGCGTTCATCAGCAACCCCCAGGAAGAAGCCCTGCTGCGCAGCAACGCGCACCAGGACAAGCTGGCCCAAGCCATGATGACCGGCATCCAGCGCTACTTCACCGCCAACCCGCCGCTGGCGCGGCTGGGCGACGTCAGCTGATCACGCTGGCGTAAAAAAGGCGATGCGTTCTGGACGCATCGCCTTTTTTTCTTTTGGAAAGCCGTCGCGCGGCCCTGTGTGCTTGATGGGTAGCGCGCGCTGCCGGCCGGCGTTCCGGGCGACGGCCTCGCGCGCTACACCCATCCTACGAGCGGCGGGATTTGATCAGCTTGAATATGCCGGCGCCGACGACCGGCACGATCGCCGCGGCCAGGCCAAGCAGCACGATGGTGTTCAGGTGTTCACGCACCAGCGGAATGTTGCCGAAGAAATAACCCGCGGCGACCAGGCTCACGACCCAGAGCAGCGCGCCCAGGACGTTGAACAGCTGGAAACGCGACATCGACATGTCGGCCACGCCCGCCACGAAGGGTGCGAACGTGCGCACGACAGGGATGAAGCGCGACATGACGATCGTCTTGCCGCCATGCTTTTCGTAGAACGCATGCGTGCGCATCAGCGCGCCCCGGTCCAGGAACCGCAGGTTCATCGAAAACACGCGTGGCCCGATATAGCGGCCGATCATGTAGTTCAGCGTATTGCCGGAGATCGCCGCGACGATCAGCAGCACCCCCATCATGACGGGATCAATATGCCCGGTGGCGCCGAACGCGCCGGCAATGAACAGCAGGGAATCGCCAGGCAGGAAGGGCAGGACAACCAGCCCCGTTTCCGCAAACACAATCAAGAACAGCACCAGGTACACCCACACGCCGTATTGCGCGACCCAGACGCCCAGCGTCTTGTCGATGTGGAGCACCATATTGAAAAATTCAAGCATTCAGCAGCCCGGAAGTCGGTAGAGGGTTAATCCCCAGCGACTATAGCCCACCCGGCCATGGCGCTAAAATCATCCACATAGCCCCACCAGACCTGAGCCTAATGACCGAACGCCGTTCCATTCTTGCGCTTCCCGACCTGCTCATCAGCCAGATCGCCGCTGGCGAAGTGATCGAGCGCCCCGCCTCCGTGCTCAAGGAAATTCTTGAGAACGCGATCGACGCGGGCGGCCGCGCCATTGAAGTGCGCCTGGAAGGCGGCGGCATCCGCCGGATTGCCGTCACGGACGACGGCGGCGGCATCCCGCCTGATGAGTTGCCGCTTGCCCTGGCGCGCCACGCCACCAGCAAGATCCGCTCGCTGAATGAACTGGAATCCGTGGCGTCGATGGGGTTCCGCGGCGAAGCGCTGGCATCGATCGCCTCGGTGGCCCAGGTCACCATCATTTCCCGCACCCGCGACGGCGAGCATGCCTGGCAGATCGACGCCGGCAGCATGCAGGTCAGCCCCGCCTCGGGGCCGCCCGGCACCACCGTGGACGTGCGCCAGCTGTTCGACGCCGTGCCGGCGCGGCGCAAGTTCCTGCGCTCTGAAGCTACCGAATTCGGCCACTGCGTCGACGCGATGGAGCGCATCGCGCTGGCGCACCCGCAGATCGCATTCCGCCTGTTCCATCACGACCGCGCGCAACGCCAATGGCTGCCGGCGGAACCGCCGCAGCGCATCCGCGACGTGCTGGGCGCCGAATTTGCCGAACACGGACTGCTGTTGTCGCATTCGGTCGGCACCGTCAGCCTGGCCGGCATGATCACCCGCCCGACGGCCGCGCGCGCCCGCGCCGATCGCCAGTACCTGTATGTGAACGGCCGCTATGTGCGCGACCGCACCGTCAGCCATGCGCTGCGCGCCGCCTACGCGGACGTGCTGCATGGCGACCGCCAGCCGGCCTACGTGCTGTTCCTGGACATCGACCCCGCCGCCGTGGACGTGAACGTGCACCCGGCCAAACACGAGGTCCGCTTCCGCGACAGCGGCGCCGTGCACCGCTTCGTGTCGCACGCCGTCGGCCAGACCTTGGCGCAGACGGGTGGCTCATCGGCCGTCACGCCCGCCGCGCAAAGCGACGCGGAAGACGGCGGTTTCGAAACCGTCGCGCAGATCTCCACGCCCGCGCCTTCCCGCGCGCCGCAAAGCGCCCCCGCCGGCAGCCCCGCTCCAATGGCGGACACGCCCCGGCCGGGTTATTCCGGCGGCAATCCGGGCAGCCATTCTGCCGGCCACGCAGGCAGCAGCGCCACCTACGGCCTGCGCCCATCGCCGGCCCCGCAACGCGCCCACACGCAGGTGCCGTTCCGCCTGCATGCAGAACCCGCCGGCATTCCGGCCGCGGACTGGCAGTCGCTGTACCGCCCGCTGTCCGACGACACAGCGGCGACCGTTACGCCGGTGAGCGAGCCCAGCCCCGCCCCCCGCCTGCCTGCCGACGAGGAGCACCCGCTGGGCATGGCGCTGGCGCAACTGCACGGCATCTACATCCTGGCCCAGAACCGCCGCGGCATGGTGCTGGTGGACATGCACGCCGCCCATGAGCGCGTGGTGTACGAACAGCTGAAGCAGGCGCTGGACGCCCGCAGCCTGCCCCGCCAGGACCTGCTGGTGCCAGTGGTGTTCCACGCCCAGGAAAAGGACGTGGCCACGGTCGAGGAATTCGAAGAGCAACTGGCCGACCTGGGCTTCGAGATGCGCCCGTCGGGTCCCACGTCGATCGCCGTGCGCTCCGTGCCGGCCATCCTGGCGCGCGGCGACATCGAGACGCTGGCCCGCGCCGTGCTGCGCGACCTGGGCGCCGTGGGCGTCTCGCGCCTGTTGACCGAACAGCGCAACGAACTGCTGTCCACCATGGCCTGCCACGGCTCGGTGCGCGCCAACCGCAAGCTGACCATCGAAGAGATGAACGGCCTGCTGCGCCAGATGGAAACGACCGAACGCGCCGACCAGTGCAACCACGGACGCCCGACCTGGGTGCAGTGGTCGGTGTCGGACCTGGACAAGCTCTTTCTGCGCGGGCAATAGGTTTGTCGTCGATCCCCTCTCCCGACACGCTGCCCGTCATCTGCCTGGCCGGCCCCACCGCCGCCGGCAAGAGCGCCTCGACGCTGGCCCTGGCCGAACGCTGGCCGATGGAGATCGTCAACGTCGATTCGGCCACGATCTACCGCAGCATGGATATCGGCACGGCCAAACCCTCACGGGAAGAACAGGCCCGCGTGCCGCAGCACCTGCTGGACATCCTGGACCCGGCGCAGTCGTATTCGGCGGCCGAGTTCCGTGCCGACGCGCTACGCCTGATCGACGAGATCCGCGCGCGGGGACGCATTCCGCTGCTGGCCGGCGGCACGATGATGTACTACAAGGCGCTGCGCGACGGGCTGGACGACCTGCCACAGGCCGACCCGGCCCTGCGCGCCGAACTGGAAGCCCGCGCAGCCGCGCAGGGCTGGCCCGCGCTGCATGCCGAACTTGCACGGCTGGACCCCGTCACGGCGGCGCGCCTGGCGCCCAACGACAGCCAGCGTATCCAGCGGGCGCTGGAGATCTGCCAACTGACCGGGCAGCCCATGTCCGCCCTGCTGCAGCGCGACCAGCGCAAGCCGGACGACAACGCCAACCAGTACCTGACCATCAGTCTTGAACCTTCCGACCGCAGTGCGCTGCATGCGCGGATCGAGCAGCGCTTTGACGCCATGCTGGCCGCCGGCTTGCTGGACGAAGTGCGCGGCCTGCGCGCGCGGCCCGATCTGCATCCCGGCCTGCCGTCCGTGCGCTGCGTGGGGTATCGCCAGATGTGGGCGCACCTGGACGGCGAGATCGACCTGGACACCGCGCGCGAACAAGGCATCGCGGCCACGCGCCAGTTGGCCAAGCGCCAGATCACCTGGCTGCGCGCCCAACCCGAACGCGTCATCGTCGACTGCCTGGCGGCGGATGCCGTGCCCCAGACCATCGACGCGGTGGCGATGGCCCTGGCGGCCAAGCCCTAACGCGCGGCTGGCCGCGCGTCGTCCGGCGCCTCGGCCAGCGCCCCGCGCAGCGCGTCGATCACGGCGCGCAATCGCGCCGTCATGCGCCGCGTGGCCGGCCACAAGGCATGCACGGGCAATCCTTCGGCCTCGTACGCGGACAACACCGGGGCCAGCTCGCCGGCGCGTAACGCATCGTGGACCAGCCACGCCGGCAACTGCGCCAGTCCATGGCCCGCCTTGGCCGCCGCCACCACGGCCTCCAGATGCCCCAACCGAAGCCTGGCCTGCACGCGGACGTAACGCACGCTGCCGGTGCTGGCCTGAAACCGCCACGGCTCCGCGTGGTCGTTGCGCAGCATGCCGATGCAGGCATGCCCGGCCAGATCTTCTGGCGTCGCGGGCGCGCCCCGCTCTGCCAGATACGCCGGCGCGGCGCACACCACCAGCCGCTGGCGGCCCAGGCGGTGCGCCGCCAGCGTGGGGCTGTTGTCCAGATCGCCGATCCGCACGGCCAGGTCCACGCCCTCCTCAGCAAAATCCACCGGCCGGTTCGAGAACACGGCATCGATTTCCAGCGCGGGATGCCGTGCCGCCAGCGCCAGCAACACAGGCATGACGCGGTCGCGGCCGAACAGCACGGGCAACGCAATCCGCAGGCGCCCCGACGGCACCAGCCGCCGCTCGGCCAGCGCGGACTCGGCCCGTTCCAATTCTTCCAGCGCCCGCACGCAACTGTCATGAAACGCCAGCCCTTCGTCGGTCAGCGACAGGCTGCGCGTGGTGCGGTGAAACAGGCGCGCGTCCAGCCGTTGCTCCAACCGGGCGATCGCCTTGCCCACGGTGGACGAAGACAGCCCCAGCTGCCGGGCCGCGGCGCTGAAACTGCCGGCCTGCGCCGCTTGGACGAAGGCGCGGATGCCATTGAAGCGTTCATTGGAAATCATGGCGGTGCCGTCCAATTAGCGAATTATTGTCGCGAATAAACCGAATAAATAGCGTCACTGCGGATACACCGGCGACTATACAGTGCCGGAATGCCTGCTACAGACACCTCTTCCCCCACCCACCCCGCCGCCGCGGCCCCCGCGCGTGGCCGCTGGCTCGCCCTGGCCGGCGTCGCCATTGCCAGCTTCCTGGGCTGCATCGACTTCACGATCGTCAACACCGCCATCCCCGCCATTCAGCAAGACCTGGGCGCCAGCATCGAGGCATCGCAGTGGATCGTGACCGCCTTTGTGATGGCGCTGTCCACCTTCATGGTCGCGGCGGGCCGGGTGGCGGACCTGCACGGCCGTCGCCGCGCCCTGTATGCCGGCATGCTGCTGTTCGGCGCGGCGTCTTTGGGCGCGGGGCTGGCTGCCCATATCGGCATGCTGATCGCCTGGCGACTGGTGCAAGGCGTCGCCTGTGCGGCGCTCTATACCGCCTCCACCGCGATCGTCGCGCATGCTTTTCCCGAAAGCGAACGCGGCCGCGCTATCGGCCTGTTGTTCGGTGCGAACGGCCTGGGCCTGGCTATCGGCCCGGTCGCGGGTGGCCTGCTGGTGGACGCCCTGAGCTGGCGCTGGATATTTCTGCTGAACGTGCCGCTGGTCGCGCTGGCCTTTGCGCTCTGCCTGGGCCGGGTGCAGGAGTCCCGCGGCGCGCAGCAGGGCGAAACCCTGGACGTCGCCGGACTGCTGCTGTTTCTGCTGGCGCTGCCTTGCCTGCTGCTGGCGGTGGTACACGGCGCAGACTGGGGATGGACGTCGGCCCGCACGCTGGGCCTGGCCGCCGCCGGCATCGGACTCTTCGCCGTGCTGGTGCGCGTCTCGCGCGGCAAGGCCTCTCCCCTGATCCGCTTTGACCTGTTTGCGAACCTGCGCTTCATTGGCGCCAGCGCCGCCACGTTTTCACTCGCGTTTTTCTATTGCACCGCCTTTTTCCTGATGCCCTTGTACCTGGGTTTGATCCGCCATCAGGACGCCGGCACCATCGGCATCTCGCTGCTGCCGACAACCGTCGTCATGGCGCTGGTCTCCCCGCTGGCGGGCAGGCTCGCGGACCGTCGCGGCGCCATGCCGCTTCTGCTGGCGGGTTTCGGCTTCCTGGCAACGTCAGCGCTGCTGCAGACGCATTTCGCTGCGGACACCCGCTGGCAGGTCATGCTGGCGGCATTCGTCTGCATGGGCCTGGGCTGGGGCGCCATTCTGGGGCCGTCCACGATGGCCGCGCTGGGCTCGGTGCAGGAACGGCTGGCCGGTGTGGCGATGGGCGCGTCGTGGACGCTGCATAACGTGGGCGGTGCATTGGGGCTGGCAGCGGCCACCTCGCTGTATCGCGCGGTGGCGGGCCCTGCGCTGCAAGCCGCATCGGGACTGGACGCCGCACAGTCGATGACGCTGGCGTCCGATCCCCTGAACGCGCTGCACACGCTGACGCAACACGGGGTCGCCCCGGCCAGCGCCACGGCCTGGATCGCGCAATCTTTCCTGGCAGGATATGAGGCGGCGATGTGGCTGCTGGCGGGCGTCTGCGCCAGCGCATGCCTCATGCTGGCGTTTTCCGCCCGCCGCGCGCGCAGCCGCTGAGGCAAATCCCGGCGCACATAAAAAATCCGCCCATGGGCGGATTTTTCTTGGCGGCGATCCGGCCTCAGACCACGAAGGTCTGCGCCATGCCTTCCGTTTGCTCGACGATCTCGCCGATCTTGTTGACGGTCTCGCCTTGTTCACGCAGGGTCGCGGCGATGGCGTCGGCCTGGGCCGCATCCACCACCAGCACCATACCGATGCCGCAGTTGAACACGCGGTGCATTTCGGTGTCTTCCACGCCGCCCTGCTCTTGCAGCCACTGGAACAGCTTGGGCATTTCCCAGCCGTCGCGGTGCAGCTTGGCCGACAGGCCGGGCTGCAGGATGCGCGGCACGTTGTCCAGCAGGCCGCCACCGGTGATGTGGGCCAGGCCCTTGATGTCGGTGCCGTGCTTGGCCAGCGCGGCCAGCACTTGCTTGACGTAGATGCGCGTGGGCGCCATCACGACGTCGACCAGCGGCTGGCCGTGGAAGTCGTCGGTGGGCTTGGCGTTGGCGCGTTCCAGGATCTTGCGCACCAGCGAATAGCCGTTGGAATGCGCGCCGCTGGAGGCCAGGCCCAGCACGACGTCGCCCGGCTTGATGGACTTGCCATCGATGATCGCGGACTTTTCCACCGCGCCCACCGCAAAACCGGCCAGGTCGTATTCGCCGTCCGGGTACATGCCCGGCATTTCAGCGGTTTCGCCGCCGATCAGCGCGCAGCCCGACAATTCGCAGCCCTTGGCAATGCCGCCCACCACCGACGCCGCCGTGTCCACCGAAAGCTTGCCGCAGGCGAAATAGTCCAGGAAGAACAGGGGCTCGGCGCCCTGGACCAAGATGTCGTTGACGCTCATGGCGACCAGATCGATGCCCACGGTGTCGTGGCGGTTCCACTCGAAGGCCAGGCGCAGCTTGGTGCCCACGCCGTCGGTGCCCGAGACCAGCACGGGCTCGTTGTACTTCTTCGGCACTTCGAACAGCGCGCCAAAGCCGCCGATACCGGCCAGCACCCCGGGGCGCATGGTGCGCGCGGCGAGGGGTTTGATACGGTCGACCAGGGCGTCGCCCGCGTCGATGTCGACACCGGCATCGCGGTAGGTCAAGGGGGCTTTAGGTTGATTCGTCATGAGAAATGCCGTGGGGTATGTAACAATTGCTGGGAATTTGGTGGAACGCCCTGCATTTTACGATGTTGCGGGCCTGAGCAGGGTTCAAGCCGGCCGGGCGCGGCGATTGCGGCGGGAGCCGGCCAGGCGGGCTGGCGGGCAAAAATGGCGCAAACCCAAGCCAGGCAAAGCGCTTGGGCGCGACACCATCCACCCAGGTGGTTTAAAGTGTTGGGTTGGCCGGTATGGATTTTGCCAGTTTCTGGCGGGTTAATCTTGCGCCGGCCCTTTGTATCACCGTTTTTTGGCTTTTCCGGCAACACCGGCATGTCCTCGCGACGCTGCAAGCCTGATCGATAACCTCTCATGAACCGCCAGCTGCTGCTCGACGTTCTTCCCGCGCCAGCGCCATCGCTGAACAACTATATCGCCGGCCCAAACGGGGAAGCGCTGGCAGCCGTGCGCGCGCTCAATCCTGGCCGTGCCCTCTATATCTGGGGCGCGGCGGGCTGCGGCCGCACCCATCTGCTGCGCGCGCTGACTGCGCGCCCGGACGCCGTCTTCGTCGACCCCGCCAATGGCGAGATGATGCTGCGCCGCCTGGCCGAAGCCGATTCCAAGTCGCCCATGCCCAAGTTCGTGGCGGTGGACGACGTGCACCGCATGGACGACAGCCGCCAGGCCGCCCTGTTTGCGCTGTACAACCGCTGGCGTGAATCCGCCGCCACGGGCCGCGCGTTTGCGCTGGCGCTGGCCGGCGACCGCGCGCCGCTGTCGATGCCGCTGCGCGAAGACCTGCGCACCCGCCTGGGCTGGGACCTGGTGTTCCGGCTGGACCCGCTGTCCGACGCCGACAAGCTGGCCGCGCTGTCCGCCCAGGCCGCCGAACGCGGCATGCACCTGGCGCCCGAAATCATCAATTGGATGTTGATCCACCACGAGCGCGACATCCGCAAACTGGCTGCGCTGCTCGACGCGCTGGACCGCTATTCCCTGGCCACCGGCCGCCCCATCACCCTGCCCTTGCTGCGGGCCATGCTCGCAGACCCTGATTCGCAACGCACATGACCTCCCGACGTCTCGCCCTGTTCGACCTGGATCACACCCTGCTGCCGCTGGATAGCGACTATCAATGGGCCGACTATCTGGCACGCACGGGCCGCGCGGGTGACCCCGACATCGCCCGCCGCCAGAACGACGACCTGATGGACCGCTACAACCGCGGCGAACTCACGGCCGAGCAGGCCGCCGAGTTCATGCTCGGCCTGCTGGCGGCGCATTCGCCGTACGACCTGGCAGACTGGCATGAGGAATTCATGCGCGAAGTCATCCGCCCGTCCATCACCACCGACGCACGCGAACTGGTGCAATCCCACCTGGACGCCGGCGACCTGTGCGCCATCGTCACCGCCACCAACAGCTTCGTCACCGCCCCCATCGCCCGCGCCTTCGGCGTGCCGCACCTGGTGGCCACCGATGCCGAATACCTGCGCGGCCGCTACACCGGCCGCATCCTGGGCACGCCCAGCTTCAAGGAAGGCAAAGTGGTGCGCGTGAACGATTGGCTGTCCAATATGGGCCTGGGGCTTGCGGATTTCTCCGAATCGTTTTTCTATAGCGATTCGGTCAATGATGTACCGCTGCTCGAAAAGGTGACCCGTCCGATCGCCGCCAACCCTAGCCCGAGCCTGCGCAGTATCGCCCAGGAACGTGGCTGGCAAGTGATCGACTTGTTCGACCACATGGAAGATTCGAAGTCCTAAATGATCACTGAAACCATAAAAAAATTCGTCGGCCGCTTGTTCGCGCCGGCACCCCGGGGGCCGTTGCGCATCGCGCGCGACAAGCACGGCATTGACCGCCGTAACGTTTCGCGCCACGCCATCAAGGTCTGCGAAGTCTTGCGCCAGCATGGCTACGAAGGCTATATCGTCGGCGGCGCCGTGCGCGACCTGATCGTGGGCCTGGAGCCCAAGGACTTCGACGTGGCCACCAACGCCACGCCCGAACAGATCCGCCCGCTGTTTCGCCGCGCCCGCATCATCGGCCGCCGCTTCCAGCTGGTGCACGTGGTGTTCGGCCAGGAAATCATCGAGACCTCGACGTTCCGAGCGCCCGCCTCGGAAGACCAGGAAACCGACGAGCACGGCCGCATCCTGCGCGACAACGTGTTCGGCTCGCAGGAAGAAGACGCCAAGCGCCGCGACTTCACGATGAACGCGCTGTACTACGACCCGCACAACGAGGAAGTCATCGACTACCACAATGGCGTGGCCGACTTGAAGAAGCGCCAGGTCCGCATCATCGGCGACCCGGTCAAGCGCTATCGCGAAGACCCGGTCCGCATGCTGCGTGCCGTACGTTTCGCCGCCAAGCTCAACGGCACGATCGACCCGGCCACGCGCCAGCCGATCAGCACCATGGCCGAGCTCATCGAAAACGTCCCGGCCTCGCGCCTGTTCGACGAAATGCTCAAGCTGCTGACCTGCGGCCACGCGATGGATTGCCTGCGCCAACTGCGCGCCGACGGCCTGCACAACGGCCTGTTGCCGCTGCTGGACGTGGTGCTGGAACAGCCCGGCGGCGAACACTTCGTGGAACTGGCGCTGGAACGCACCGACGCCCGCGTGCGCGCCGGCAAGACCATCAGCCCCAGCTTCCTGTTTGCCGCCCTGTTGTGGCAGCAGGTGGACGTGCGCTGGAAGCAGCTGCGCGCCCAGGGCGAGCACACCATTCCCGCCTTGTCGCAAGCCGCCGATTCGGTGCTGGACGAACAGACCGAGAAGCTGGCCATCCAGCGCCGCTTCTCGTCGGACATGCGCGAGATCTGGTTCATGCAGCCGCGTTTTGAACGCCGCATGGGCAAGACGATCTTCCGCATGATCGAACAGCCGCGTTTCCGCGCCGCCTGCGACTTCCTGCAGCTGCGCGCCGCCGCCGGCGAGTTCGACAGCGTGCTGGCGCAATGGTGGATGGACCTGGCCAACGCCGACGACGTCACCCGCGCCGACATGATCGAAGAAGTCTCGCGCCTGCCGCGCGAGGCCGGCGACACCGGTGGCGGCGGTAGTGGTCCGGCCACCTCGTCGTCCCCGCGCAAGCGCCGCCGTCCGCGCCGCTCATCGCCGCGCGGCCCGGCCAGCGCTGAATAACACCGTGTCGCCCCCCTTGGTCCGCGCCTACATCGGCCTGGGCGCCAATCTGGGCGACAGCATGGCCACCTTGCGCCGCGTGCTGGCCGAACTGCAAGCCACCGACGGCGTCAGTGCCGTGACGGCGTCGCCGTTCTACCGTAGCGCGCCCGTGGAGGCCACCGGCCCCGATTTCGTGAATGCCGTGGCGGCGCTGGACACACGCCTGCCGCCGCTGGCCTTGCTGGATGCGCTGCAGGCGCTGGAAAACCGCCATGGCCGCCTGCGCCCCTACAAGAACGCCCCGCGCACGCTGGACCTGGACCTGCTGGCGTATGGCGAGACGCAACTGGACCACGAACGGCTGATCCTGCCCCACCCCCGCATGCACCAGCGCGCATTCGTGCTGCTGCCGTTGCGCGACCTGGCACCAGAGATTGCCGTGCAGGGCAAGCCGATCAGCGAATGGATCGACGCGATCCACGATCAGGCGATTGAACGGATCGTTCAATAGCTGCTGGGCCTGATGGGTTCCGCGCGTTTGGAGCCGGCGTCTTTGGCCACATGCTTTCGCGCTCCACCCATCCTACGAAGTCTTGCCCCGCACCGACCGACGGTCCCGGGCATGACGCAAGCGGCCGGTAGGATGGGTGGAGCGCGAGAGAGTCCAGCTCAAAAAATGGGCGCCAAGCGCGCGCAACCCATCATCCCGCGGGCGCCCCAAACACGATCACCCCGCCTTGGCGGTAAATGCCATCATCGCCCGTTCCACGTCTTCCACCTTGGGCAGGCCGGCCTCGTTGCCCAGATGCTGGATCTTGTGGGCTGACGCCGCGCGCGCGAAGGTGAAGTGTTCCACCCACGGCTGGTCCGGACGGTTCAGGTAGGACCAGACATAGGCGCCGTGGAACACGTCGCCCGCCCCCGAGGTATCCACGATGCGGTTGCCCGGCACGTCCAGCGACGGCAGCGTGTCGACGCGGCCGTCCTCGTCGTACCAGAGCATGCCGCGTTCGCCCATCGTCACGGCGCCGATGCGGCAGCCGCGCGCTTTCAGCAAGTCCAGCAAGCCTTCGGGCGTCAGGCCCAGCTGTTCGCACATGCGCTCCGCACAGACGGCGACGTCGATATAGCGTAATAGCTCGTCGGTGTTCTCGCGCACGCCGCCGCCGTCCAGCGACGTCAGCACGCCCGCCTCCCGGCAGGCCCGCGCGTAGTGCAGCGCGGCGTCGGGCTGGTGGCCGTCCAGGTGCAGCGCGCGATAGCCGCTGATGTCCAGGCGGGGGTAATCGTTCAGGTAGTCCGCGTCGCGTGCGCGCACGATGGCGCGCTTGCCGTGGTTGGGCATGATGAAGGACAAGGACGAGCGGCGCACGTGGCGCGCATGCAGCGTCACCCCATGCGCGGCCGCCATGTCCGTGTACATGTGCCCCAGCCAGTCGGGCGCCAGCGAGCAGATCAGGTCAGGCGGAGAGCCCAGCCGTGCGCAGGCGAATGCCGCCGTGACGGCGTTGCCGCCAAAGGACACGGCATAGTCCCGCGCCACGCTCTTCTCGTCGCCCGTGGGCCATTCGTCGGCCAGCACGGTGACGTCGATATAGGTGTGTCCAATGAAGAGCGCATCGCTCATGGCGCAGCCTGTGAAAAATGGAAGGGAACCCCGAGGATAGGCGAGATCCGCCCCGGCTAGGCGCCGGCCTGCTCCCCGGCTTGCGCCAGCACCAGGCGTGCACGCGCGATGACAGGCGCATCGACCATCCTGCCGTCCAGCATGAAGGTGCCCGACGCCGTCTCGCGGTGCGCGGCCACGACGCGCCGCGCCCAGGCAAGTTCTTCCTGCGCCGGCACGAAGGCCGCGTGGATCACCGGCACCTGCGTGGGATGGATGCACAGCATGCCGCCAAACCCCATCTGCTGGGCGCGGCCCGCCGCAAGCGCCAGCCCCGCCTGGTCCTGCACGCCGGCATGGACGCCATCCAGCGCCGGCGCCAGCCCGGCCGAACGCGTATGCAGCAATACCTGCACCCGCGCGTGGTCCAGCACCGTTTCCGCGCCGGGGGTGTCGGGCGTCAGGCCCATGTCCAGCCCGTAGTCCAGGCTGCCGAAGGCCAACCGCGCGACCCCGGGGGTGGCGGCGACCTCGGCCGCGGTCAACAGGCCGCGGGCCGTTTCGATGATGGGGATGACGGGCAAGCCCGTCTGCGCCACGTGCCGCACCTGCGCCAGGCTTTCGGCCTTGGGCAGGAGGATGCCCGCGACGCCCGGCTGGCCCCGGCAGGCTTTCAGGTCGTCGTCGTGCCAGGACGTGGACGCGTCGTTGATGCGCACCCACAGCCGCGTCTGGCGATGCGTCCCCAGGAAGTCGCACAGCGCTTCGCGGGCAGACGCTTTGGCCAGATGCTCGACGGCGTCTTCCAGATCGACGATGACGGCGTCGGCGCCGGCGGCCAGCGCTTTGGGGATGCGCTCGGCGCGCGAGGCCGGCACGAACAGGGCGCTACGAACGACGGGATGCGTCACACGACCTCCGAGGCATGGAACTGCGCCACTTGATCCGGCGCGTATCCCAACGATGCTAGCACCGCATCGGTGTTTTGGCCCACGGAGGGCACCGCGGCCATGCGCGGCGCGAAGGCATTGCTGCTGGCCGGCGGCAGCAGCGCCGGCAGCGTGCCGGCCGGGCTGTCCACCTGGCTCCAGCGGGCGCGTGCCTGCAGTTGCGGGTGCGCCCAGACGCCGGCCATGTCGTTCACGCGGGCGTTGGCGATCTGCGCGTCTTCCAGCCGCTGGGTGACCTGCGCGATGGACAGGTCGGCAAAGGCCGCCACGATCAGGTCGCGCAAGGCGTCGCGGTTGGCGGTGCGCTGCGAATTCGACAGGAAGCGCGGGTCTTCGGCCAGGTCTGCCTGGCGTAGTACCTGGGCGCAGAACACGCGCCATTCGCGCTCGTTCTGCAAGCCCAGCATGATGGTGGACCCGTCACCCACCGGGAACGGCCCGTAGGGGTAGATCGACGCGTGGGCGGCGCCGGCGCGCACGGGCGGCGCGGCGCCTTCGAACGCGTAATACATGGGAAAGCCCATCCATTCGACCATGCTTTCCAGCATGGACACGTCCAGGCGGCTGCCCAGCCCGGTCCGCTGGCGCAGCAGCAAGGCGTTCAGAATGGCCGAATAGGCGTACATGCCCGCCGCGATGTCGGCGATCGAACACCCGGCCTTGACCGGATCGTCCTTGGTGCCCGTGACCGACAGGAAGCCGCTTTCGCTTTGGATCAGCAGGTCGTAGGCCTTCTTGTCCTGATAAGGACCGCCTTCGCCATAGCCCGAGATGTCGCACACGATCAGGCGCGGGTACTTCTTGTGCAGGGCATCGAACGACAGCCCCAGCCGCGCCGCGGCGCCAGGCGCCAGGTTCTGCACCAGCACGTCGGCCGATTCCAGCAGGCGGTCCATGATGCCGCCCGCTTCGTCGCGCTTCAGGTCCAGCGTCAGGCTTTCCTTGGAGCGGTTGGTCCAGACGAAATGCGAGGACAGGCCACGCACGCGCTCGTCGTAGCCGCGGGCGAAATCGCCGCTGCCGGGGCGTTCGATCTTGATGACGCGCGCCCCCATGTCGGCCAGTTGGCGGGTGCAGAACGGTGCGGCGATGGCGTGTTCAAGGCTGACGACGGTAATGCCGTCCAAGGGGCGGGTTGCCTGCGTGCTCATTCGGTAAACCTCAGTTCAGCTTGGTGGGCCAGCGTGCCGTCCTGCTCGGCCCAAAGCTGGGCCACGCCCGGCTCGGTCAAGCGGCCGGCCACCTGGAAGGGCGCGGGCGAAATCAGCGGACGCAGGCCGCGGTACGACAGATGGGTCAGGCGCGCCTTGGGATGGGCGCGCGTAAAGGCGGCCACCATCTCGGTGGCAATCAGCGGACCGTGCACCACTAGGCCGGGATAGCCCTCGGTGCCGGTCACGTAGGGATGGTCGTAATGGATGCGATGGCCATTGAAGGTCACCGCCGAATAGCGGAACAGCAGCACGGACGTGGGATTGACCGTATCGCGCCATTGCGCCTGGGGCGCGGGTTCGCTGCCCGCAAGCTTGGGCGGCGACGGCTGCCGGTAGACGATGTCCTGCTCTTCCAGGATGACGATCTCGCCCGCCTGGTGGTATTCGTGGCGCACGGTCACGAACAGCAGCGCCCCGGTGCGGCCCGTCTTTTCCTTGACGTCCGCCACCGTGGATACGCGTTCTGCGGGCACGCCCACCTTCAGCGGCTGGCGGAATTCCACCCGGCCGCCCGCCCACATGCGGTTGCGGTCCTGGGCCGGCGGCAGGAAACCGCCGCGCGAGGGATGGCCATCCGTCCCCAATCCGTCCATACCCACCGTGCTGATGAAGAACGCCCATTGCCACAGGGGCGACAGGGCCTCGCCCTGGGCCGGCGCGGCGCCGCCCAGGGTGGCTGCGATGCGCGCCGCGTGGCCGGGATCCATCGCGTCCGCCTTGCGTTCGCCGCTGCCGATCCAGCCTGCCGGATCTGTAGAAGTCATGCCGATATCCTTTGGTGGGGTTTTTTCAAGCTGAAGCATGCCCGCAAGCCGTCCCCGTTGTGAATTCGTTTTTCCTCAAGGCGGGGTTTGCGGCGCCTGAATCGACCGCCCATGCCCAGCCCCGGCGCCGCGCGCCGTAATATATGCCCCATGCACTTCGACCTTGCCGACCTACGCCTGTTCATCCACATCGCGGAATCCCCCAGCCTGACCCAGGCGGCCAAACGGGCGCATTTGTCCCTGGCCGCCGTCAGCGTGCGGATCAAAGCGCTGGAAAACCAGCTGAACACCCGATTGCTGTACCGCGACAGCCGCGGCGTGGAAATCACGCCCGCCGGCCAGAAGCTGCTGCAGCACGCCCGCGTCATCATGCGGCAGGTGGACCACCTGAAGCACGACTTCCAGGAGCAATCCGACGGCGACGCGGGCCACATTCGCATCTTCGCCAACACCACGGCGGTCACCGAATTCATGCCGGACATCCTGGCGCAGTTCCTCTCGGGCCACCCGGGCGTCACGGTCGACCTGCAAGAACGCCTGACGCGCGACATCGTGCGCGGCGTGCTGGACGGCACGACCGACCTGGGCATCGTGGCGGGCCCGGTGGACGCGCCCGAATTGCAGACGATCCACTTCAGCACCGACCGGCTGGTGCTGGTGGTGCCCAACGGGCATCCGCTGCAGGACCAGGAAAAGGTCAAGCTGGTGGACGCCGTGCGCTATCCGTTCATCACCATGCACGAAGGCTCCACGCTGGTTGCCTTCCTGCGCGACCAGCTGGAGCGCGTCGGCCAGCGCCTGCCGCAACGCATCCAGCTCTACAGCTTCGATTCGATCTGCCGCATGGTGCAGGCCGGCGTCGGCATCGGCGTCATCCCCGATTCCGCGGCCCGCCGCTACGGCGCCGACACCAAGCTGCGCGTGGTGGAGCTGGACGAACCGTGGGTGGTGCGGGAGCGCAAGCTCCTGGTGCGCGACATCGACGCCCTGCCCGGCTGCGCCCGCGAGCTCATCGAACAGATCCAGGTGCCGCGGGCGCCTTGATGCCCGCAGCCAGCCCCACCTGCCGCCTCAGGTGCCGGTGAACGCCGGCGGACGCTTTTCCGCGAATGCCCGCATGCCTTCCAGGTAGTCGTCGGTGTAGCCAAGCTCGCGCTGAAACCGGCATTCCAGGTCGAACTGCTGCGCCAGCGTGTTGCCGCTGGACGCATGCAGCGCCGCCTTGGTCGCCGCATAGGCCCGCGTGGGCCCGGCCGCCAAGGTCGCCGTGACGTCCGCCAGCGTGGCCGCCAGCGCGTCGTCGGGCACCACGCGCCAGATCAAGCCCCACGATTCCGCCTGCCGGGCGCTGACCGCTTCGCCAAACAGCGCCGCCCCCATGGCGCGGGCCGACCCCACCAGCCGCGGCAAGAACCAGGTGCCGCCCGCATCGGGCAGCAGGCCGATCTTGCTGAAGGCCTGGATGAAGCGCGAGGACTCCACGGCGAACACCACATCGCACGCCAGCACCAGGCTGGCCCCGGCACCGGCCGCCACGCCGTTCATCACGCAAACCACCGGCACGGGCAAGGCGCGCAGGCGAGTAATCAACGGCCGGTAGCACTTCTCAAGAATCTGGCTCAGGTCGCGGCGCGAGCCGTCGTCAGAAGGCTTGCGTTCGCTTAAGTCCTGGCCGGCGCAAAAGCCCCGGCCGGCCCCCGTGATCACCAGCCCGCGCAAGCCCGGATCGGCCTCCATGGCGTCCAGCGCGCGCGCCAGTTCGGCGTGCATGACTTCGGTGAAGCTGTTCAGCCGGTCGGGGCGGTTGAGCGTGATGACGCCCACGCCCTGATCCAACGTGAAGCGGATCTGGGTGTACTCGCCGCCTTCGGCCGTGTGTGACGTTGCCGCGCTCATGCCAGCTCCTCCAGCACGGCCAGTTGCTCGGCGGTGTCGCCCAGCAGTTGGTCCACCACCGTCAAGCGCTTGAAATAGTCGCCCACGTCCAGTTCGTCCGTCATGCCCATGCCGCCATGCAACTGCACGGCCATCTGCGCCACCAGGCGACCCGCGCGCGCGGCTTCCAGCTTGGCCGACGCGATCATGCGGCGGCGCTGCGCGGCATCCGGTTCGGTCAAGGCCGCGACCGCCACATAGGCCATCGACAGGGCCAGTTCCTTGGCCACCAACATCTCGGCCAGCCGGTGCTGCAAGGCCTGGAAGGACGCCAGCGGCTGCCCGAATTGCTTGCGCGTCTTCAGGTAGTCCACCGTGATCTCCAGCAAGCGGTCCATGGCGCCTGCCGCATGCGCGCACAGCGCCGCCGTGCCCCACTGCAAGGCCTGCGCCAGTGCGTCATCCGCCGCCGGCCCCTCGGCCAGCAAGGCGTCGGCAGGCAGGCCCACCGCGTCGAAATCCAGCCGGGCGCAGCGCGCCCCGTCCAGCGTCGGCGTATCGGTGACGCGCACGCCCGCCGAGTCGGCCGGCACCGCCAGCAGCAGGGTCTGCCCGTCAGCGCCCTGCGCGCTGACCAGCCATGCCGAGGCCGCGGCGCCGTGCCACACCAGATGCTTGACGCCGTCCAGGCGCCAGCCTTCTGCCGTCTTGGCCGCGCGGCAGCCCTGCGGGTTCGTGTCGTAGCGGCGGCCGGGTTCCTGGTAGGCCACGCTGACGATGGCCTCGCCCGATGCAATGGCGGGCAGCCAGCGGCCGCGCACGGCGTCGCCGCAGGCGTCCAGCAGCGCCGCACCCATGACGGCGCTGGGAATGACCGGTTCGGACACCAGCCCGCGGCCCAGTTCCACATGCACCGGCAGCAGGCTGGCAGGCACTTCGCCAAAGCCGCCGAAGTCCTGCGAGATGGTCAGGCCCAGCACGCCCAGTTCGGCCAGCGCGCCCCAGGCCTTGGGGTCCAGCTTGCCGTCCGCCTGACGGGCGCGGCGCTGGGAATACGTCCATGCCTGGTCGACCAGGCGGCGCAGGCTGTCGGCCAGCATGCGCTGTTCTTCGGTGTAGATGAAATCCATGCGTGTCTTCCTGTCGGATTGCGCGTGGGCGGGCCTACAGGCCCAGCACCAGGCGGGCGATGATGCCCTTCTGCACTTCGGTCGTGCCGCCGTAGATCGAGGTCTTGCGCATATCGGCGTAGCCCGCGCCTGCGGCCGCCGCCATCTCGGGGCCCGGGCCGTGGAAATCGCCGCCGGCCTGCAGCCAGTCTGGGTCGTACGGCCACGCGTCCGGTCCGGCCACTTCCATTTGCAGCATGGCCAGATCCTGCTGGATCTCGGAGCCCCGGATCTTCAGCACCGAGGCCTCGGGGCCCGGCGTGCCGTCGTTGCTGGACGCCACGCGCAGGAGCAGCATTTCCAGCGCCATGATGTCGACTTCGATCCGCGAAATACGGTCGCGGATGCGACTGTCGGCCAGCAGCGGCTTGCCGTGCGACTGCGCGCGCGCGGCCATCTGCTTCAAGATGCCCAGTTCGCGATGGCAATGGCCCAGTCCGGCAATGCCGGTGCGCTCGTGGCCCAGCAGGTACTTGGCGTAGGTCCAGCCCTGGTTCTCTTCGCCCACCAGGTTGGACACCGGTACGCGCACGTTCTCCAGCCAGACCTCGTTCACGTCGTGGCCGCCGTCCAGCGTGCGGATGGGGCGGACCGTCACGCCCGGGGCGCGCATGTCCAGCAGCAGCATCGAAATGCCGCGCTGCGCGCGCGCGTCGGGGTCGGTGCGCACCAGGCAGAACATCCAGTCGGCGTACTGCGCCAGCGTGGTCCAGGTCTTCTGGCCGTTGACGATGTATTCGTCGCCGTCACGCACCGCGCGGGTCTTGAGCGAGGCAAGGTCGGAACCAGAGCCCGGCTCCGAATAGCCCTGGCACCACCAGTCCTCCACGCGCAGCATGCGCGGCAAGAGGCGCGCCTGTTGTTCGGCGCTGCCGTACTTCATCAGTACGGGCCCGATCATGGACAGGCCGAAGGGCAGCAGGCGCGGCGCGCCCGCCTTGAAGCATTCCACTTCGAAGATCAGGCGTTGCAACGCGTTCCAGCCCGTGCCGCCGTGCTCCACAGGCCAGTTGGGCGCGCCCCAGCCGTGGTCGGCCAGGATGTTGTGCCAGCGCACGTAGTCCTCGCGTTCCAGCCGTTGATGCCGCAACACCTTGTCGCGGATGTCGTCCGGCAGCTTGGCGGCGGCGAATGCGCGCACCTCGTCGCCGAATTGGCGCTCTTCTCGCGTCCAGGTCAGGTTCATGGTCTACCTCCTTTGCCCGGTATCTAGCCACGGCCCCGACAGGCCGGCAATCTGCCTCTTCCGAAGACCGGCTTCGCGCAGGATGTAGGGCGCCCCCCCCCACTACAGGTCCGCAAAAGGCCTGCTTCAGCAATGAAGAATGGCCGAACCCGGCGGCAGTACCGACACTAGCAGCCGTCATCCACTGGAATCCCATCGCACCATGACTGTTCCCGATCACCAGGAAGGCGTGTCGCAGGGCGTCGAGGCGCAGTACCGCCAGGCGCTCGACCAGGGCCGCTTTCTTATCCAGCATTGCGCCGGCTGCGACCGCGCGGTGTTCTATCCCCGAATGATCTGCCCGCACTGCGGGGCGGACAAGCTGGCATGGGCCGAGCCCGACGGCCGCGGCACCGTCTATTCCACCACCGTGGTGCGGCGCAAGCCCGAGGCGGGCGGCGACTACAACGTGGCGCTGGTCGACCTGCAGGAAGGCGTCCGGCTGATGAGCCGCGTGCAGGGCATCGCCCCCGCCGACGTGCACATCGGCATGGCGGTGCGCGCTCAGGTGGCGCAGCAGGACGGCCACGGCCTCGTGGTCTTCGTACCCAACAAGGAGGCGCCATGACGCTGAAAGATCTGCGCGGCGCCGTCGCCGTGGCGGGGGTGGGCCACGCGGGCCTGGGGCAGGCCGCGGGCTACACCGAAATGGAAATCCTGGTGCAGGCGGCGCAGCGCGCCGTGGCCGACGCCGGCTTGACGATGCGCGACATCGACGGCATCTGCACGGCCAGCGTCGCCGCGCCGATGTGGGCCATGCCGGTGATCGAACACCTGGGCATCCGCCCGACCTTCATCGACAGCACCATGCTGGGCGGCTCCAGCTTCGTGGCCCACTTGATGCCGGCCCTGCATGCGCTGGCCTCCGGCCAGTGCAACGCGGTGCTGGTCTGCTACGGCAGCACGCAACGCACGTCCACACTGAGCCGGGCCGAAATCGGCCGGGTCCGCAAGCAGTTCGATCCCCAGCCCTACGAAACACCCTACGATCCGCTCAGCCCCTTGTCGTCGTACGCGCTGGCCGCCGCGCGCCACATGCACCAGTACGGCACGCGCCGCGAACATCTGGCGCAAGTGGCCCTGGCAGCCAACCAGTGGGCGCAGCTGAACCCCGAGGCGCAACTGCGCGAACCCGCCACGCTGGACCAGATCCTGTCGGCCCGCATGGTGTCGGACCCGTTGAGCGTGCGCGATTGCTGCCTGGTCACAGACGGCGCCGGCGCCTACGTGCTGGTGCGCGCCGACCGTGCGCGCGACCTGCCGCGCCCGCCCGTCTACGTACTGGGCAACGCCACCGCGGTCTGGAACCGGCAGATCTCGTCCATGGAAGACCTGACCGTGACGGCCGCGGCCGAATCGGGCAAGCGCGCCTTCGACATGGCCGGCGTGTCGCAGAAAGATATCGACGTGGTCGAACTGTACGACGCCTTCACCATCAATACCCTGCTCTTCCTGGAAGACCTGGGCTTCTGCGCCAAGGGCGAGAGCAAGGACTTCATCGCGGACGGGGCCATCGCGCCGGGCGGCAGGCTGCCGGTGAACACCAACGGCGGCGGCCTGTGCTGCGTGCATCCCGGCATGTACGGCGTCTTCATCATGATCGAAGCCGTCCGGCAGCTGCGCGGCGAAGGCGGCGCACGCCAGGTCGCCGATGCGCAACTGGCGCTGGTGCATGGCAACGGCGGCACGCTGTCCAGCCAATCCACCGCAATCCTGGGCACCCAGGCCACCCTTTGAACGCCACGGCAACACCGATGTCCCACGCAGAACCCATCACCCGCATCCACGAAGTCGTCGCGCTGCAGGCGCAACAGCGGCCCGACGCCATCTGCCTGTACGAAGAGGGCGGCGGCACGCTGACCTACGCCCAACTGTGGCAACGCGTGCAGGCCGTCGCCGGCTGGCTGCGCGACCAGGGCGTGCAACCCGGCCACCGGGTGCTGATGGTGGGGGAAAACTGCGCGGCGATGATCGCGGCGCTGTTCGGATGCGGCCTGGCGGGCGCCTGGCCAGTGGGCGTGAACGCCCGGCTGTCCGCGCGCGAGGTCGACAACATCCGCCAGCATGCGCAGCCCGAACTGCTGCTCTACACCACGGACGTCTCGTCCGCGGCGGCCGCGCATGCCGTGGCGGCCGGCGCGCAAGACGCCGATCCCGCCGTCTGGGGGCCGGGCGTGCAGGCCGCGCGGGCCGCCACGCCCACCCAGGCGGAAGCCGGTGAGCTGGCGGCCGAAGTAGCCACCGTGATCTATACCTCCGGCACCACGGGCGCGCCCAAGGGCGTGATGGTGCCGCATCGCGGCCTGCTGCACTTTGCGCGCGTGTCCGCGGCGTCCCGCCGGCTGACGCCTCACGACATCGGCTATGCGGCGCTACCCATGTCGCACATCTTCGGCATTGCCACGGTGCTGATGGCCACCGTGCATGCGGGCGCCAGCCTGGTGCTGCGCAGCCGCTTCGACGCCGAAGACGCGTTCAAGGCGCTGGCGCACCCGGGCGTCAGCATCCTGCAGGGCGTGCCCACCATGTTCAGCCGCATGATGGCCGTGGCGCCGCCGCGCGCCGACCTGCGCGCGCCCGCGCTGCGCTATCTGTACACCGGCGGCGCGGCGCTCGACCCCACGCTCAAGCGCGACGCCGAACGCTATTTCGGGGTGCCGATGCACCATGGCTACGGCATCACCGAATACGCGGGGTCGATGTTCATCACACGCATCGACGCCCCGCGCGCAGACTGCTCGGCGGGCTATGCGGTGGAAGGCGTGGAAATGCGCATTGGCAGCCCCGACAGCGGCACCCCCGCCCCCGGCGAACGCGGCGACATCCTGATCCGCGGCCCGGGCGTCATGCTGGGCTACTACCGCAGCCCCGAACAGACGGCGCAGGCGCTTCTGCCCGGCGGCTGGCTCAACACGGGCGACATCGGCTTCGTGGACGACAGCGGCGCGCTGTTCATCGCCGGCCGCTCCAAGGACCTCATCATCCGGTCCGGCTTCAACGTGTATCCCATCGAAGTCGAATCGGTGATCAACGCGTTCCCCGGCGTGCGGCTATCCGCCGTGGTGGGACGCAACACGGCCGACCAGAACGAGGAAGTCATCGCCTTCGTCGAACCCCTGCCCGGCGCCACGATCGACACCAACCTGCTGATGCTGCATCTGCGCGCGCAACTGGCGCCCTACAAGCGGCCCGCACGGATCATCCCCATCGAAACCATTCCCACGACCGTCAGCGGAAAAATCCTGAAGCAGCCGCTGAAAGAAAGGCTGGCGTAGGCGCGGACCCGCTGTTCCGCTCCACGACCGGCCACTTATACACAAGGAGACAACAGCGTGAACATCAAGACCCTCTTCGCCGCGGCCACCGCCGTGGCGGCGCTTGCCACGGCGACGTCCGCCCAGGCGGACGGCTACCCCGAACGCCCCATCCGCCTGCTGGTGGGCTACGCCCCTGGCGGCCCCGTCGACACCACGGCCCGCGTCTTCGCCAAATACCTGGGCGACAAGCTGGGCCAGACCGTCGTGGTGGAAAACCGCGCCGGCGCCAGCGGCATGATCGCGTCCGACGCCACTGCCAAGGCCACGCCCGACGGCTACATGCTGGGTTTTGCCGCCAGCCCCACCCTGACCATGTCGCCGCTGGTCCAGCGCAGCACGCTGTTCGACCCACGCAAAGATTTCTCACTGATCGGGCTGGTGGTCGACTACGCCAATGTGCTGCTGATCGGCCCGCAGATTCCGGCCAAGAACGTGGGTGAACTCGTCGGCTACGCGCGCGCGCATCCCGATGCCGTGTCGTTCGGGTCCGCCGGCATCGGCGCATCCAACCACCTGTCGGCCGAGCTGCTGAAAAAGCAGGCCGACGCGTCGATGCTGCACGTGCCGTACCGCGGCAATTCGCCGGCCATGATGGATGTGATCAGCGGCAAGGTGACCTTCATGTTCGACATCACCAGCACCGCCATCCCCTTCATCAAGAGCGGCAAGGCCCGCGCGCTGGCCGTCACGTCCAAGACCCGCAACCCCGAACTGCCCGACGTGCCGACGATGATCGAAGCGGGCATGAAGGACTACGAAGTGGTGGGCTGGTACGCGCTGGTCGGCCCCAAGAAGCTGCCCGAGGCCGTCTCGGCGCGCCTGACCCGCGCGCTGGACGACGTATCCAAAGACCCCGCCTTCCGCCAGGCCATGACCGAAGGCGGCTACACCATCAACGCCGGCGATTCGAAGGCGTTGCAATCCCGTATCGACCGCGAGTACGCCTTGTGGTCGGACGTCATCCAAAGCGCCAACATCCAGGCGAACTGACCCCACCCGGAGCCCCAGATGCCTCCTCCGCTTGCGCTACAAGCCCAGACCCGCTTGCCGATCATCGGCGCCCCCATGTTCCTGGTCTCTGGGCCGGAGCTGGTCGTGGCGCAATGCGCGGCGGGGATCATCGGCACGTTCCCCTCGCTGAACGCCCGTCCGCAGGAACAACTGCACGAGTGGATCAGCCGCATCGAGGAAGGCCTGGCCGCCAAGCGCCAGGCCGACCCCGGCGCGCGCGTCGCGCCGTATGGCGTGAACCTGATCGTCCATCCCAGCAATCCGCGCTGGCAGGGCGACCTGGCCATCTGCGCCGAACGGCGCGTGCCCCTCATCATCACGTCGCTGCATGCGCCGGAAGCCGTGGTGCAGGCCGTGCACCCTTACGGGGGGCTGGTCTATCACGACGTCACCAACGTACGCCACGCCAAGCGTGCGCTGGAGGCGGGCGTCGACGGCCTGATCCTCGTGGCCGCCGGCGCAGGTGGCCATGCGGGCCAGATCAACCCCATTGCGCTGGTCAACGAGATCCGCGCGTTCTATGACGGCCCGCTGGCGCTGTCGGGCTGCATCAGCCACGGCAAGGACATCCTGGCGGCCCAGGTCTTGGGTTGCGACTTCGCCTACATGGGCACGCGCTTCATCGC